>Ga0247812_10000003_pt1 | contig 875201 bp, 786 predicted proteins | sample UWRJL149409B1_FD_178011 | JGI IMG/M metagenome (GOLD analysis project Ga0247812, IMG submission 178011) | Plant litter microbial communities from Arlington Agricultural Research Station in Wisconsin, United States - UWRJ-L149-409B-1 | ecosystem: Environmental > Terrestrial > Plant litter >...
TGCACCGGCGGCATCCGTTGCGAGAAAGCCAGCGCTTATTTCAAACACAAAGGTTTCGAAAATGTGTACCAACTCGAAGGCGGCATCATCGAATACACCAGGCAAGTCAAAGCCGAAGGTTTGGAAAGCAAATTCATCGGGAAAAATTTCGTTTTCGATCACAGATTAGGCGAACGAATTACAGACGACATCGTTTCTAATTGCCACCAATGCGGAAAACCGTGCGACGTGCATACGAATTGCGCGAACGAAGGTTGCCATTTGCTGTTCATCCAATGCGAGGAATGTGCAGCTGCGATGGAAGGCTGTTGTTCTTCCGAATGTGTCGACGTGATCCATTTGCCGGAAGACGAGCAGAAAGCCATTCGCCGCGGAATTAAAAACGGCAATAAAATTTTCAAAAAAGGAAAATCAGACGTACTGACATTTAAAAATACGGCTACAGCCAATGCTATCGCGACGGAAGTGTTGGAGAAACCAAAATCCGTCAAAACACCAAAAATCAGAAAAACATACATCGGGAAGGGAATCCATTTTTTTCCGAAAGCAAACATCGGTCAATTTTTAGTGGAAGAAAACCAACTCAGCATTGGCGATAAAATCCTGATCAAAGGCCCAACGACCGGAAACGAAGAATTGGTTTTAACAGAAATGTTTGTCAACGAACAACCAGCAAAAACAGCGGTTTCCGGAGATTATTGTTCGTTAAAGTTGCCATTCAGAATCCGCTTATCAGATAAATTGTATAAATTAGACGCATAATTTCTTCAATGGATATTTACAAAATATTAAAGTTCAACAATTCGATCAAAAGCCACCGAATCAAATTCCTTGGTCTGTGGATGCTCAGCGTGTTGAACAAACGATATCTTGCGATCCAGTTCGACCCGGTTTTGGCGTGTAACCTGCGCTGCAAAATGTGTTATTTTACCGACAGCGATTATGTGAAAAAGAACATGAAAGGCATGTTTAAGGAGGAAGATCTCGAAGCTTTGGCCGAAGTCAACTTCAAACATGCCCTGAAACTGCAAATTGGCTGTGGCGCGGAACCAACTTTGTTCAAGCACAACACCAAACTCATCGAAATTGCCAAACAGTATAAGGTGCCTTACATCAGTATGATCACAAACGGAAATTTGCTCGAGCGCAAAGATGTTTCGGATTTTGCGACTGCAGGTCTAAATGAATTCATTTTTTCGATGCATGGTGTTTCCAAAAAAACCTACGAAGATTTGATGGACAAAGGCATTTACGAGAAATTTCACGATGCTTTGGATTTTATCACCGACCAGAAAAAAACCCATCCAGATTTGCGTTTGCGGATCAATTACACCTTCAATCAGGACAATTTTCATGAGCTTGAAGACTTTTTCAAAGTTTACGGCAAATACAAAATTGACATCATCCAATTGCGCCCGATCGATAAAATTGGCGAAACGACTTATAACAATTTCAGCCTGAAAAACATCGAAAAAGATTACGCCCGAATTTCAGAAATGATGAAAACCGAAAGTGAAAAACGTGGCATTACCTTACTTTTCCCAAAATCGATCACCAGAAACGAAGAAGAATCGCTGGTCGTAAAAACTGACAATGACAGTTCGTATCTTACGCCTTTTACATATTGTTACGTGTCGCCAAAATTTTTCTGGAAAGACGATTTCGACTGGAAAACACAAACCTGGGATTCGTGGAAAAAACAAAACAATTGGGACAAACAGCTTTTCAAAAACATCTTCATTTCTAAGAAAACGCTCGAAAAACCAAATCGAAATATGCTCAATTATTCGGTGGATATTAATTAATTCTTAGAGAGAATTCCTAATAGTTGAGTTTATCAACTATTAGGAAGGTTATTTCGTTTACTTTCTATTTTCACTACACATATTACTTTCTTTTTATAAATCTTCAAACTCAGGAACTCAGCTACTTTGCAACTTTGGCTCTTCCGACTTTGAACTTTCCAACTAAAAAATACTATCTTTACGCTCAAAACGTTTTAAGAACTTAAGTTGCGCGCGTCGCGACACTACATATATATTATGGCATGTACAAGTTGTTCAACCTCTGATGGCGGTGCGCCAAAGGGTTGTAAAAATAATGGCACCTGCGGGACTGACAGCTGCAATAAACTCACGGTCTTTGACTGGCTTTCAAATATGAGTTTGCCCAATGGTGAAGCGCCTTTCGACTGTGTTGAAGTGCGTTTTAAAAATGGACGAAAAGAATTTTACAGAAATACGGAGAAACTCACTTTAAGCATCGGCGACGTCATCGCGACCGAAGCTTCTCCGGGACACGACATCGGAATCGTAACCTTGACAGGCGAACTTGTTAAGATCCAGATGAAGAAAAAAGGGACGAACCACAAGAGCAATGACGTTCCTAAAATTTACAGAAAAGCATCGCAAAAAGACATCGATATCTGGTCGAATGCGCGCGCAAAAGAAGAACCGATGAAGGTTCGCGCCCGTGAACTCGCCATTGCGCAAAAACTTGAAATGAAAATTTCGGATATCGAATTTCAGGGCGACGGATCGAAAGCAACTTTTTATTACACTGCGAATGATCGGATTGATTTTCGTTTGCTGATCAAAGATTTTGCGAAGGAATTCAGCACCAGGATTGAAATGAAACAAGTTGGTTTTCGACAGGAAGCATCGCGCTTGGGCGGAATTGGCTCTTGTGGACGCGAATTGTGCTGTTCTACCTGGCTGACCGATTTCAGGAGTGTGAACACCTCTGCTGCGCGTTACCAGCAATTGTCGTTAAATCCGCAAAAACTGGCCGGACAATGCGGAAAATTAAAGTGCTGCCTCAATTACGAGCTCGACACTTATATGGACGCTTTGAAGGATTTTCCCGATTTCGATACCAAACTAATGACCGAAAAAGGAATGGCCGTTTGTCAAAAACAGGACATTTTTAAAGGCCTGATGTGGTTTGCCTACACTGACAATTACGCCAATTGGCATGTGTTGAAAATTGAGCAGGTACGCGAAATCGTAGCCGAAAACAAACTCAAAAACAAAGTGTCTTCCCTTGAAGATTACGCTGTGGAAGAAGCTCCGGCTCCGGAAAAAGACTTCAACAATGCGATGGGCCAGGAAAGTCTGACGCGTTTCGACCAACCCAAGAAAAAGAAACGTCCAAACAAAAACAGGAAACCGGTCACTGCCGAAAACAAAACCGCTACAACTGAAAATAAAATTGTTCCTGCTGGCGACAAAAGGCCAAACAACAATCCAAAACCTCAGGGACAACCAGCAGCAGAACGCGAACGCAACCCAAATCAAAATCAGAAACCGAGAAACCAAAGAGGCGGACAAAGGCCTTCAGGTTCAGGAAATGACCGCGAGCGCAATCCAAATCAGAACCAAAAACCGGCCAACAGCAACAATCCGAAGCCGGCAGGAAATAAAATAATACCCGTTAAAAAAGATGAACCTAAAAAGTAGTTTACTATTTTTTCTTGTTGCGATATTGCTCGTTTCCTGTGATAAAAAAAGGGTTTTCGACGAATACAAATCGGTGGGCAAATCGTGGAATAAAGACAGTATTGTAAGTTTCGAACTTCCAAAAATCGATACTACAAAACAGTACAATGCGTTCTTAAACATCCGTGACAACGACAATTATCCTTTCAACAATTTATTTATAATTGTATCACTCGAACAGCTCGACGGCGTAACCAAAGTCGATACACTCGAATACCAAATGGCCGATCCTGAAGGAAACCTGCTCGGCAACGGATTCACAGATATCAAGGAAAGCAAATTGATTTACAAAAAACGCATAGGCTTTAAATCGGGCGTTTACAAAGTACACATTCGCCAGGCCGCAAGGCAAACCGGAAAAGTTTCCGGCGTACAGCAACTCGAAGGAATCACGGAAGTAGGTTTCAGATTAGAAAAATTAGATTAATTTATGGCAGTCAAAAAAAACAACAATACAGATAAAGACAACCGTTATTACAAAACGCTGTTCTGGAAGATTTTTCTTTACGGACTTGGCGGTTTGGCACTTTTTTTCCTTTTGGCTTCATGGGGCGTTTTCGGTTCGATGCCGTCTTTTGAAGACCTGGAAAATCCCGATTCGAATCTGGCTACCGAAGTGATTTCAACAGATGGCGTAACAATCGGAAAATTCTACAACGAAAACAGAACTCCTATAAAATATGCCGATCTTCCGAAACATCTCGTAGATGCATTGGTTGCCACCGAAGACGAGCGTTTTTACGAACATTCAGGAATTGACGGCCGCGGAACGATGCGTGCAGTTTTAAGTTTCGGATCAAGCGGAGGCGCAAGTACGCTGACACAACAGTTGGCGAAATTATTGTTTCACGGTGAAGGTTCCAGGTTTCTTCCTTTGCGGATTATCCAAAAAGCCAAAGAATGGATCATTGCCATTCGCCTCGAACGCCAATACACTAAAAATGAAATCATTGCGATGTATTTAAACAAAGCCGATTTCGTCAATACCGCAGTCGGAATCCGCTCGGCATCTAAAGTATATTTCGGAAAAGAACCACGCGATCTGACCATTGAAGAAGGTGCGATGCTGGTTGGGATGCTCAAAAATCCATCGCTTTTTAATCCGATCAGAAGACTGGAAAAAGTACAAACACGTCGTAATGTCGTTTTAGGCCAAATGGTGAAAAATGGATTTCTGGAAGAAGCCGCCAAGACTTCACTAGAGAAAAAACCAATCGTGCTGCACTTTCAGCCCGAAAGCCATAAAGAAGGAATTGCGACTTATTTCAGGGAATATTTGCGGGATTTTATGCGTGTTTGGGCAAAGGAAAATAAAAAAGCCGATGGTTCGGAGTATGACATTTATAAAGACGGACTCAAGATTTACACGACCATCGATTCCAGAATGCAATTGTATGCCGAAGAAGCCGTGACGCAGCATTTGACCAACCTCCAAAAGGAATTCGTTATCGATCAGAAAGACAATAAAAATGCGCCATTCGTCCGACTCAATGATGCGGAAACTAAAAAACTGATGATGCAGGCAATGAAAACTTCTGAAAGATGGCGCGCTATGTCGGCACAGGACAAATCTGAAGAAGAAATCATCAAATCATTCGGCATCAAAACAAAAATGAAAGTGTTTACCTGGAAAGGCGAACGCGATACGACAATGACTCCAACCGATTCGATCCGTTATTACAAAAGTTTCCTGCAATCGGGTGTAATGGCGATGGAGCCGCAAACCGGACACGTAAAAGCGTGGGTAGGCGGAATCAACTACAAATATTTTCAATACGACCACGTGGGACAAGGCGCGAGACAAGTGGGTTCAACGTTTAAACCATTCGTTTACGCGACCGCGATCGAACAACTCAATATGTCGCCTTGCGATTCCATTATCGATTCGCCGTTCACGATTCCAAAAGGACGCCACCACGTGACAGAATCCTGGACGCCAAACAATTCGAACAACGAATACCGCGGCATGGTGACTTTGAAAAAAGCGCTTGCCCTTTCCATCAATACAGTTTCCGCAAAATTAATTGACAAAGTTGGCCCGGAAGCGGTCGTCGAACTCACTCAAAAATTAGGCGTAAAATCCAAAATTCCAGTGCAGCCATCCATTGCGCTTGGTGCCGTGGAAATTACGGTTCAGGACATGGTTGCAGCTTACAGCACTTTTGCCAATGAAGGCGTGTACATCAAACCGCAATTCATCTCAAGGGTTGAAGATAAAAACGGCGTTGTCATTTATGAACCGGCTCCGGAATCGCATGACGTCCTCAATAAAGACATTGCATATGCGGTAATAAAACTGCTCGAAGGTGTTACAGAAAGTGGCTCTGGCGCGCGTTTGCGTACACAAGGCGGTGGAAATGGTTACAATCGCGTAACCGGTTATCCGTACGTATTTACGAATCCAATTGCGGGTAAAACCGGGACAACCCAAAACCAGTCGGACGGTTGGTTTATGGGAATGGTGCCCAATTTATGCACCGGCGTTTGGGTGGGCTGTGAAGACCGTTCAGCGCGTTTCCGAGGCATCACTTACGGACAGGGCGCAACTGCCGCACTTCCAATCTGGGGAATTTTCATGAAAAAATGTTACGCCGATAAAGACCTCAACGTGTCCAAGAAACCTTTCGACAGGCCGAAAAATCTTTCAATCAAGGTTGATTGCTGGGTTCCGGTGAAAGATACAACGACAACCGAATTCGAACAAAACACAGACGAATTCGAATTGTAAATATCCAAATCCATGAAGCGAAAATCAAGTTCGTTTCATGGATTTTTTATTTTGAAGCCATTCCCGCTATGCGCCTTTATCTTTGCTTCGTACCTCAGCAAAGGATACCGGCTGCTATCGGGGCTAAAATAACCAAACATCCATAAGCACTTTGTTGGATGATTGCAAAATACAAACACACCATGATCAACAAAAAAGTAAATTCCGTACAGGAAGCGCTTCAGGGAATCGAAGACGGTCAAACCATCATGCTGGGCGGTTTCGGTCTTTGTGGCATTCCCGAAAACAGCATCGCTGAGCTTGTCAAAAAAGATGTTAAAGATTTGACCTGCATTTCAAACAATGCCGGTGTAGACGATTTCGGACTCGGACTGCTTTTACAGAAACGCCAGATCAAAAAAATGATCTCGTCTTACGTCGGTGAAAACGCCGAATTTGAACGCCAGATGCTTTCGGGCGAACTCGAAGTCGAACTTACACCACAAGGCACATTAGCCGAAAAATGCCGCGCCGCACAAGCCGGAATTCCTGCCTTTTTTACACCAGCCGGTTACGGAACTGAAGTCGCCGAAGGAAAAGAAGCACGCGAATTCAACGGCAAAATGCACGTGATGGAAGAAGCATACAAAGCCGATTTCGCCATCGTAAAGGCGTGGAAAGGCGACGAAGCCGGCAACCTGATTTTTAAAGGAACAGCCAGAAACTTCAACGCGCCCATGGCCGGCGCAGGAAAAATTACCATCGCCGAAGTCGAAGAATTGTTGCCAGCCGGAAGCTTGGATCCAAATGAAATCCACATTCCGGGGATTTTGGTACAACGAATCTTTAAAGGTGAAAAATTTGAAAAACGAATCGAACAAAGAACCGTAAGAAAAAAATAATTATGCTCGGTAAAGAAGAAATTGCAAAACGCATCGCGCAGGAAGTCAAAGACGGATACTATGTCAACCTTGGTATCGGAATTCCGACTTTGGTCGCCAATTATGTGCGCGAAGATATTTCGGTAGAGTTTCAAAGTGAGAACGGCGTACTCGGAATGGGTCCGTTTCCGTTTGAAGGTGAAGAAGACCCGGATATCATCAACGCCGGAAAACAAACAATCACGACCTTACCCGGCGCCAGTTTTTTTGATTCGGCTTTTAGTTTTGGAATGATCCGAAGCCAGCACGTCGATCTGACCATTCTCGGTGCTATGGAAGTGGCTGAAAATGGCGATATTGCCAACTGGAAAATCCCCGGAAAAATGGTCAAAGGCATGGGCGGCGCAATGGATTTGGTCGCTTCCGCAGAAAATATTATCGTGGCGATGATGCACGTGAACAAAGCTGGTGAATCCAAGATTTTGAAAAGATGTACGCTGCCGCTTACCGGCGTTGGCTGCGTAAAAAAAGTCGTCACCGAACTCGCCGTACTTGAAATCACACCAAATGGTTTTAAACTGCTCGAGCGCGCTCCCGGCATTACTGTCGAACACATTATCGCTTCCACCGAAGCCGATTTAATCATAGAAGGCGAAATTCCAGAAATGGTTATTTCTTAAATAAAAATCCCGGCAATTACCGGGATTTTTTTATACATCAAATTGTTTCAAATGGTGGTCAAGGTGTTTGTATTGCAACGTGCCCCATTCTTCATCGGTGAGTTCGCCAAAAAACGGATGTTCTTTCTCGGCAATCACTTCAGGCCCTTTTTCTCCAAAACTCTTAACAATCGAAACCAGGGAAAGCCATTCTGAATCAAAATCTGGTGTTTCCTGAATTTTAAACGATGGAACTGTTGGCATGTTCTTACGCAGTTCACCAGGTTTCAAAAAATTCTTTTTAGCGATCTTTCCAAACAACAAACCCAACAAACTTTTCTTGAGTTTTATTTTCCCCTCGGCCACTTCGAGTGGTTTCTGACAATGCTTGACCATTTGGCAGACATTCATTTTTCCCCACAACGGTTTGGATTCTGGGTTGAGTTTTTGCAAACGTTCCTGAAGTTTCAGGTTTTGTTCCTTGTCAAAAATATTTTCCATAAATTCATTTTGGCAGCTCTTTTTGCCAAGTACAAATTTAGTCGTTATTTATAAAAAATTATCTTAAAAAAACCAGCCTGCAACGACAATCGCGGTAATCACGCAAATCAGGTCAACAAGCAGCATCGATCCCAATGTATATCGGGTATTCTTCACTTTTATCGATCCGAAATATACAGCAATTACATAAAATGTCGTTTCAGCACTACATTGGAAGATACAACTCAGCCGTCCTGTAAAAGAATCCGGTCCAAAAGTCCGCATCGAATCGATCATAAATCCGCGCGAACCGCCAGAGCTAAATGGCCTAAGCATCGCCACAGGAAGTGAATCGGTGATTTCTTTACTCACGCCGACATGTGAAAATACAAATGAAATCCCGTTGCTGATGATCTCAAACAATCCGCTGTTGCGGAAGAACGAAATTGCTGCCAACATTCCCAAAACGTAAGGAAAAATCGTGACTCCGGTTTTGAGTCCGTTATTGGCGCCGGTGACGAATGAATCGAAAATAGTGGTGTTGATTTCCACAAATTTCTTTTCGTGTATGAATGAAAAAACCAATGTGAATGCAATAATGGCAACCAGCATCAATCCCGAAAGATTGTTGGTAAATGCATTTTTTTCGACGAGATCCATGCGGCCGATGTAAAACAAAAGTCCGGCAATCGCAGCGATCAAAACCATTAAAGTCACAACCAGAGAAGCGCTTTTAAAATTGATTTTCTGCCTGATCCCGATGATCAAAAATGCGGCAATGGTTCCTACAAAAGAAGTGATAATACAAGGAAGCATCACATCAGCCGGATTGCTCGCGTTTTCTGCCGCGCGGTAACCAATGATCGACGTTGGGATTAAGGTCAGTCCAGCCGCGTGCAAACTCATAAACATGATTTGCGCGTCGCTCGCTTTGTCCTTTTCGGGATTGAGTTCCTGCAGACTTTCCATGGCTTTGAGTCCGAATGGCGTGGCAGCCGAATCAAGTCCGAGGAAATTTGCGGCAAAATTCAGTGTCATATATGAAATCGATGGATGGTTTTTCGGCACGGTCGGAAATACTTTAACAAACACCGGACTAAGTTTTTTGGCAAGTTTTTCGGACGCACCGGAATCAATAAGTAGTTGCATTAATCCGCAGAAGAAAGCCAGGTACGCAATCAGCGGAAGAATCAGGTCCATCAGCGTATTTTTGCAGGTTGGCAAAAGTCCGTCGGTTTTCTGGACGCCACTATAAATTTTTACCGTTTGGTTTTTATATACATAAGTAGTATCGGCATTGGATTCGTCCTTGTTAATAACGATGGTTTTTTCGGGCGCTTTGTCGATGCTGTCGCGGATAAATGCCGGAAGTTGTTCTTTAAATTTCTCGGCGATCATCACCGGGTCGTCTTTTTTTCCGTTCAGCACAAAATCTACCGAATGGCTGTTTCCGGTGAACAAACTCACTACAATAAATAGGATCGAAGAGATAAAAATGACCAGCCAGAACCTGCTTAAAACCATAATCTGTTTTTTTGTAAATGTATATTATTTAGCCGAAAGTTGGAAAACTTTAAAGCGTCAAAGTTGTTGGTTTACGAGCTGCCCTAGCCCCGATTGAAGCAAGTATCCTCGCAGAGATACTGCGGAAAGCGGGAAACAGCTCCTGAACAAATTGTAAACAGCGATTTTTTATACATGCAAAACCTCATCGTCAACCAACAGTTCTTCGCGGCGCAAACGCAGGAAGATCTGGGCCACGGCGATCGTGTCTTTTTCACAATACGTCACGATGCGGTCAATGTTTTTCTCGACGTGGAAGACATGGCCCACCTGACTGCCGTCGATGTCGCCTTTTGGAGAAGGTATTCCGAGGATTTTTGTCAGCAGTTTTAAAGACGTGAAATGTTTGTAGTCGCCAAATTTCCACAATTCCAAAGTATCGAGATGCGGGATTTCCCATGGTTTTTTTCCGAATAAATTGAGTTTGTTCGGGATTGGGATTTGGTTGATGATCATTCTTCGGGCGATAAACGGAATGTCAAATTCTTTTGCGTTGTGCCCGCATAACAAATGCTGCGGCTGGTTGAAATGGTTGCCCAGCAGGTTGTTGAAATCCTTTAAAATAGTGGTTTCTTCCCCAAAAAATGATGTCACGCGGAAATTCCGGATGTCGCCTTTAAAAGTAAAATAACCGACGGAAATGCAGACGATCTTCCCAAATTCGGCCCAAATCCCGGCGCGTTCGTAAAAATCCTCTGGCGTGTATTCGTCCCGTCTCTGGTATTGGGTTTTGAGTTCCCAAAGCTGTTGCATTTCCGCGTCAAGCGAATTGAAATTTTCCTCAATTGGGACGGTTTCGATGTCGAGGAATAAAATGTGTTCTAAGTTAATTTTCTCAATCATATGGCGTGTATTTAAAGTTTCTGGCTGGTAATTATTTGCGTTCGGCGAGCATTTTATAGGTTTCATCAAGATAACCGTAAAAATCGTCGCTGTGTTTGTCGCCGTTTGTGCTTCTGACGTGGCGGTTCCCGAGCCTGACGATGATCAAATCATCTTCGGGAATTACTATTACATATTGTCCCAAATGCCCTCGCATGTAAAATATTTTTTTGCCTTTGAATGTGCTGAGCCAAAATCCGTAACCATATTCGGGAGATTCGGCAAAACGCGGACTGGTCGATTTGGCTACAAAAGCGCTATCAAGGATTTGCTGTCCGTTCCATTTTCCGTGTTGTTTGTATAATTTTCCGAAACGTGCAAAATCGCGTGCGTTGCTGGCAATACAACAATAAGCTTTGACCGTTCCGCCATCGTGGTCGGTTTGCCAAAGCGCTTCATTTTCGGCGCCAAGCGGCTGCCAGAAATTTTTTGAAACATAATCGGCGAGGTTTTCACCAGTTGCTTTCTGGATGCACATGGCGAGCAATTGGGTATTTCCGGAAAGATATTTATACGTTTTTCCCGGAGCGTCAATGCCTTTTTGGCCAAGGATAACTTTGTCTAAATCTGCATCGAAATACGCACGTGTTGTCACTGAAAACGGACTGTAATAGGATTCGTCCCAATTAAGCCCTGACGCCATGGACGACAAATCGCCGACGGTCATTTCAGCGGTTTTTCCAGTTTTAAATTCGGGATAAAAATCAGAAACCAATTGGTCTAGACTTTTGATTTTTCCCTGCATGATCGCTTTTCCGAGCGCCGCTGAAACGACGCTTTTGGCCATTGAAAACGAATTGGATTTAGAGACTTTTGTGTAACCGTCATAGTAACTTTCACTCCAGATGCTGTCATTTTTGATGATTAAAAAAGCGACACTTCCGGTTTGTTTGTGCCAGTTTTCAAGTTCGGTTGTTGGTTTTACCGAATTGTAGTCTTTTGAAATATTCCAAGGCTGCGGAATTGTACTTTTGGGAATGGTTCGATTTGAAAAATATTTGTAATCGTCGAGAAACGCGGTCGTATGTCCGTTTAAGTAAATCGTCCGTACTGCCGTGATCAGGTAATCAAAGTTGAAAACATACAACAACAACGTGATAGAAGTCAGCACGACAATAATCCACAAAAAGATTTTAAGCACAATTTTCATAAAGCAGTGTTTGCCTTACGAATGTAATGAATTTTTGATTCAGTCGAAAAGTTTGCTTCAGGACAAAATTAGTTCCAGTCTAAAGTAAGCCTGAATGCGATGCCATTGTTGCTCACTTCAAGTTGTGTAGGTTTCAGAAAACGGTACGGATTTAAATCGACGAACAAACTATTGAGCGCAAAATACGGATTAGCAACGCCGTTTCCGCGTGTCGCAGCATAAAAAACGATGCGGTTGTTGTACCCAAGGTTGTCCGGATAATAGTTGCCGCTTTGATATACTTTAATCTTGTGGTTTGCCGCAGCCATATCCCAGGAAATTGGATAATACATAGAGCCACCGGTATTCGAACTGTTTACTGGCGACATGTAAGCGACATAAGCCGATCCCTGGTCATCAATGCCTTCAATTTCATATTTGGCCAGCATATAATAACCCAATAACGGCACGTAAAATTGCCCATCGTTGACGTTGGAAAGAATCTCAATCTTTTTCAGCTGCACCATATAACTTGGCCTGACGCCCACGGTGACGGTTTTCTCTATAATTTTCGAATATTGGTCCGCCGAATTTGACATCTGGTAATTCACTTCTGCACGGATTGTATAAGTACCCGCACGCTCGAAAAGCTTGCGCATATCAACACGATCCCGTTCCTGCCTCAGGCCGTTGACAAACCAGGAGACGTTTATGATGCCAAGATTGGAATCGGATGGAGCCAGCGTAAAATTGACCTCATCGAGTTCGGCAACAGCCTCACGATCCTGATTGATCTGAAACGTAATTTCAGGATTTGATTGCTGCTCTACAGTTGTAACATCGTCAGAACTGTTACAGGCAGAAAAGGCTACGAAAGCCAAAATTAATAGTGCTTTGATCTTTTTCATGGTATATTTTCATGGAATTCGGGCGGCAAGATACACAAATTTCCGACACGCGAAAGTCTTAAAACAAACTTTGCTGATGGGTCGGATTTTCATGTTCGATGAGCCATTTTTTACGCCACAAACCGCCGGCATAACCGGTTAACGAACCATCTGTTCCAATGACGCGATGGCAAGGAACTACGATCCAAAGCGGATTTTTACCATTGGCCGATGCTACGGCGCGGATGGCTTTGACATCACCGAGTTTTTTCGACAAATCGAGATACGATACGGTTTTCCCGAATGGAATCTGGAGCAATTCTCGCCACACTTTTTGCTGGAATTCAGTTCCGGAAGGATTTAATCTGAAGCTGAAATCCTGGCGTTTGCCGATAAAATAATCGTTAAGCTGATTAACCGCTTCCTGAAGAATTTCTGGGATTTCGACAGAAATTGCTGCTTCATCATTCAATACGGAAATTGCCGAAATCCCGGATTCATCTCCGGTGATTTTCGTGATTCCGAGCGGGGTTTTGATGAAGGCGGTTTCCATGTTTTAAAGATAGGATTTTGCTTTTAAAAGACAATGCTTATTTGGAAACGGAAGTCTTAGCCCTGACAGCAGCGGAAGTCCTTTTTGGAGGTTTTCACCGAAAAGATCAAGCGTCACGAAGTCTCGGGAGCGGGAACAAACTCCTGAAAAACTATTTTAAATGACTGAAAATATAACTTTCAAGCGCTTTTAATTCGGTTTCAGACATCTGTTTGGTGATCGTGAAATTGGTTTTCATGACTTCAAACTGGCTCGGATCGACAATCGGTTTTTCGTTGCCCTTGAGGAAATTTGCGATGCTGGCGTTTTTGTCTTTGTAGGTTTTGGCGATTTCCTGCAGGCTCGGGCCAATGATTTTCTGGTCGGGCTGATGACATGCCATACAATTTCCTTTGCCTTCGAAAAGTTCGAGGCCGAGTTGTTCGGGCGTTTGTTTTTCAGATTTTGCTTCTGGATAAAGCGGTTCTTTTTTGTCTTCCGATTTACAACCGAAAAACAAGCTGATTGTTATTAAAAATAAAAGCTTTTTGTACATGGGTTTTATTTTTGAACCATTAAGGTATTAAGATTCATGAAGCGAAACTTAATTTTTCTTAATCCCTTAATGGTAAATTTTTAAATATTATTTGTTCAGGATTACCGCTGCTTCTTTCGCAAAATACGTCGAAATAATACTCGCCCCTGCCCTCTTGATGCAATACAATTGTTCGATCATGATTTTGTCGTGGTCAAGCCAGCCGCGTTCTGAAGCCGCTTTCACCATCGCATATTCGCCCGAAACCTGATATACTGCAACGGGAACATTCACGGCATTTTTGACTTCACGAACGATGTCAAGATATGCCATTCCGGGTTTTACCATGACGATATCAGCGCCTTCAGCGACGTCGTCGAGCGTTTCTTTGATGGCTTCGATTCGGTTGGCATAATCCATTTGATAGGTTTTTTTGTCTTTTGGGACATTATTCAAATCAACCGGTGCAGAATCGAGCGCATCGCGGAACGGACCGTAAAATGCCGATGCGTATTTTGCCGAATAACTCATAATCCCAACGTTATGGTGTCCGTTTTCTTCCAAAGCTTTGCGGATCGCATACACGCGCCCGTCCATCATATCTGAAGGCGCGACAAAATCAGCTCCGGCTTCGGCATGGCTGAGGCTCATTCGCGTAAGCGCATCAACTGTCGGGTCGTTGATGATTTGCCCTTTTTCGATGATGCCGTCGTGGCCGTAAATCGAATACGGATCGAGCGCGACATCGGGCATGACGATCATTTCGGGAACGGTGTCTTTGATCGCACGGATGGTTTGCTGCATGAGTCCGTCTTTATTCCAGGCTTCTTTTCCGGTGTTGTCTTTTAAATTTTCCGAAACTTTGACGTAGATGTTTACGGCTTTGATGCCGAGATCCCAGGCTTCTTTGACTTCTTTGATCGTATGGTCTAACGAATGGCGGAAAATTCCGGGCATAGACGGAATCGCAACTTTGACGTCTTTTCCTTCTGCTACAAACATTGGGAGCATGAAGTCATTCGGGCTTAAAGTCGTTTCGCGCACTAAGCTTCTGATCGATTCGTTGGTTCTGAGTCTTCTATTTCTGTTGAACATAATTTTTTAATTAATGGACAATTGATAATGATCTGATTGGGTAATTTATTTTTTGAAAGGCAATTTCTGGTTGATCTTTTCAGTGGTTTCGGTAAGTTTTTTGGGCGGTTTGAACCGATATCCAATATAGATTTCGCCTCTTGATATGGTATCGCCCCATTGCACATCTGATCCGGTATTGCTGTTAAAATATTTTGCATTGGAATTGATTCCGGCGAAAAACGTATCGGAATTGTATCCCAAAGCGGCAGTGAGTTCCATTTGATACAATGCCGAAACATCTGAATCTGCATATTCAACTCCGAAACCTGGCAAAACGCCTAATGAAATAAAGAAATTTTTCCGAATGATGAAATTGTAATAATAAGCCGGCGATAATGCTGCGGTGTAAATGTGTGTTGTTTCGTCAAAATCTTCAATCTTAAATCGCAATTTGGTGTAATATAAGGATAAGGTTGGAACCAAACTTCCGGCGCTTTTTTGTTGCCATTCGCTTTGCGCAGAAATCGCACGGAATGAAAAATTCTTGTTTAAAATATACGAAGTTTGTCCGCCGATTTTAAAGGTTTTCATGTCTGGAAGCGGCACTTTTATGTCGTTAGTTTCCAGATAAAATCCTCTTTGGCTGTACAGATCAAAGCTCTGCGTCCACTGTTTATGGAACGCGCGAAAATTCAGGTTGTATAATTTGGAATCGCTGTTGTCTTTATTGGTCGCGAGAAAATCTGGCGCGAAGCCGAAACTGAAAGCGATCGAACGGTAACTTACCGAAAGGTCGATGCGCTCGCGGTCATTTGGAACGATGTCGTAAACTTTGTTATTGGCAACGTCGGTCAGCACAAAACTGTTTGACGTACTATTGACAGAAATCCGCGTCGTAACGTTGTCATCGAATGGTTTAAAATAGCGCACGCGGATCGAGTCTTCCTGCGCCAGACAGCTCAGAAAACTGGTAAAAAAAATCCCTATGCAATAATTTACTGTCAAATTTAGTACTGTTTGAAAACATTCTTTTCTAGAACCATTAAGGGATTAAGATTAGTTAAGCGTACTTCATGAACCTTCATTTCTTAATGGTTTATTTTATGAAAGCCAGTCTATCGGATGTTCCAATACGTTTAATAATTTTTCCTCTTCGCTTCCTTTTTCGGGATGATGGTCATAAACCCATTGCACCGTTGGCGGCAAACTCATTAAAATACTTTCGATGCGGCCATTGGTTTTGAGTCCGAATAAAGTGCCTTTGTCATGAACGAGATTGAATTCGACATAACGGCCACGACGGATTTCCTGCCAGGTTTTCTGGGCTTCGGTGTATGGTAAATCTTTTCTTTTTGCTACGATTGGAACGTAGGCTTCAAGGAAACTGTTGCCAACTTCAGTCACGAAATCATACCAGTTGTCCATCGACATATCGTCGGTTGCTTTGCAATAATCGAAGAACAAACCGCCAATTCCGCGCGCTTCATTACGGTGCGGGTTCCAGAAATAATTATCGCATTGCTTTTTATATTTTGGATAAAAATCAGTCCCGAAGCTTCGGGAATGCTTGTCGCAGGCATTTTTTGAAGTTTGGTGAAAATGTTTCGCATCTTCTTCAAACAAATAATACGGCGTTAAATCCTGTCCTCCGCCAAACCACGACTGGATGACATTTCCTGATTCATCGTACATTTCAAAATAACGCCAATTGGCATGAACCGTCGGCACCATCGGGTTTTTCGGATGAATGACCAAACTGAGTCCGCACGCAAAAAAATCAGCTTCGCCTACGTTAAATAATTTTTGCATCGAATCGGGCAATTTGCCGTGGACTGCTGAAATATTGACGCCGCCTTTTTCGAATGCTGCGCCATTTTCAATGACGCGTGTGCGTCCGCCGCCGCCTTCAGGTCGTTGCCAAATGTCTTCACGGAATTTCGCTGAGCCGTCGGCTTTTTCAAGTCCGGCGACAATTTGATCCTGCAGGTTTTGGATGTATTGGTAAAATTTATCTTTCATTTTTAAATGATACGTTGATGGAGGTTCGAGTCCTCTGGCGGTCACAGAACTATTCTTTTTATTTTTTGAGCTATCTGGAATGAAAATACTTTGCTTTCGGATTGGATATAATTGTAAATGGCAATCGCTTTTTGTTTCCAATGCGCTGAATTTTCATTCGCCCGATTGGAAACTGAAACCAGAAAATCTCCAAACTGTTCGGCGTTTTCCCAATCGAAATTCAAATTTTTCAAATGGAGCACCAAATCGTCCGGACTCGAATCAGACAACATTTGAAATGTCAAACCGATTTCAGCCAAAATTTGATCGATGGAATAGGTTCCCGTTTCGGGAACATAATCCAAGCCGATCAGCCTTTTCAGGATGTTGTTGATGCGTTCGTTTTCTTCGTCGCGAAGCCTTGCTGTTAATGGCATAGATTTACATTATTCGTGTGCCGCGTGAGTGATTACTTCGTCTGTTCGCTTCGCTCGGGTGAGGCTTTGTTTGAGCTCGTTGCTGAGGCACGAAGCAACAGCGAGTGCCGAAAGCGCGGCGGCGGCGAGCAAAATGCGATTCGCTTTTTGGGAGCCGCCGACACGCCACATTATCAATTGTCAATTATTAATTAATTGCTCTTGTATTCTTTCACCGCATCAATAAACGCTTTCGCATGGTCTACCGGAATATTCGGTAAAATGCCGTGGCCTAAATTCACGATGTATTTGTCTTTTCCAAATTCGTCGATCATTTGGTGCACCATTTTTTTGATCGTTGGAATGGGCGATAACAACCTTGACGGATCGAAATTTCCCTGCAATGTAATATTTCCGCCCGATAAATATCTGGCGTTTCTAGGCGAACACGTCCAGTCTACACCAAGCGCCGATGCTTTGCTTTTTCCCATTTCGCCCAGCGCAAACCAGCAGCCTTTCCCGAAAACAATGACTGGCGTGATTTCTGCCAACGCTTCAACGATCTGGTTGATGTATTTCCAAGAAAATTCCTGGTAATCAACTGGAGAAAGCATGCCGCCCCAAGAGTCGAAAATCTGGACGGCGTTGACTCCGGCTTCGACTTTTTTCTTTAAATATGCGATCGTTGTGTCTGTGATTTTCTGCAACAAAACATGTGCGGCTTCGGGATGCGAAAAGCAAAATCCTTTGGCGGTGTCGAAACTTTTGGAGCCTTTTCCTTCAACGGCGTAACAAAAAATCGTCCATGGCGAACCTGCAAAACCAATCAGTGGCACTTCATCATTCAGCATTTCTTTGGTCATTTTGATCGCGTCCATGACATAACCTAAGGTTTCGTCAATATCGGGAACGATCACTCTTTCGACATCCTGAATCGTGCGGATCGGATTGGGTAAAAACGGACCTACAGATTCTTTCATTAACACTTCGATGCCCATGGCTTGCGGCACAACGAGAATGTCAGAAAATAAAATCGCCGCATCCGGAGCAATTCTTCTTATCGGTTGTACTGTAATTTCAGAAGCCAATTCCGGCGTTTGACAGCGTGTAAAAAAATCGTATTTGTCGCGCAGGGCGATGAATTCTGGCAAATATCTGCCGGCTTGGCGCATCATCCAAACTGGCGGACGTTCTACGGTTTCTCCGCGTAATGCTTTTAAAAATAGGTCGTTTTTGATCATTTGTTTTTTTAATGCTAAGCTTAATTTTCTTAATCCCTTAATGGTAAAAGAATAAAACCATTAAGAAATGAAGGTTCATTAAGGTAGTTGCTTGTAATAATTTATGGCCTGAATAATTGTGTTTTCAACAGATGGCTGATTCGCAATTATAATATTCTTTGTAACATTTTGTAATGCTTTTGCGGTTGTATTTCCGATGCAAAAACAAGTTTCAGTTGTAATTTTATTTTCCGAAAGATAACTTTGGACTGCAGACGGACTGAAAAATAAAATACCGTCGAATTCGCCTACTTTTAAAGGTGTCGGTTCGGTTTCATACACTTCGATTTCGTTCAGCTCAATTTCCGATTCCAGCAAAGCCAGCGGCAATTCGTTTCTGCGGATGTTGCCCGAAAAAAATGTAAACGTTTCATTGGCATAATCCGCGACGATAATTTCAGCGAGTTCCTGCGCGCTTTCCGCTATTTCCTGAACCGTGAATCCGTTTTCATCGAGCAAATCGGCCGTTTTATGACCGACGCAGAAGACCGGTTTGCGCCTGACATCCTGAACTTCCGGATGTTCGGCCAATGCTTTTACCGCATTTTGGCTGGTGATAATGACATTTTCGGCGACACCATATAATTGAAACGGCAATCGCGTTACACGGATAAAATCGGCTTCAACAACTGAAAATCCGGCATTCAGCAAAAATTGCTTTTGATTGGCCTTGAGTTTTTTTGTCGAAAGAATCCGCGTCATTAGTCTTTATTTAAATCTTTACGGATTTGGATCATGATTTCTTTTCCGCCGTTATCCAAAACGAATAAAGCGCAATCATGCCCGAAATTTTTATAACTGTCAATCGAAATATTCTTTTCAATATGAATTTTGTTTTTTCCGTCAAGCGAACACAGCAAACCTTCAAAACGGATCTGGTTTTCGAAAACTTCCGCGAAAGCGCCAATCGGAGCCGTACATCCGCCTTCGAGCGTTTTTAAAAATTCGCGTTCGATTTCGGTACAGATTTCGGTTTGTTTGTGGTTTAATTTGGCAACGGCTTCGCGTGAAAAATCGTCGGTTTCCATAGCAACAACGACCATTGCGCCTTGTGCTGGCGCCGGAATCATCCAGTCGAGATCGATGTGGTTTTCAGGTTTTAAATTGATGCGGTCAAGTCCGGCTTCCGCGAAAACAGCGCCGTTCCAATTGTTGTCTTTGAGTTTCTGCAGTCGTGTGTTGACATTTCCACGCAAATCGACAACTTCATGGTTCGGATAACGGTTCAGCCATTGGGCTTGTCGGCGCAAACTTCCAGTTGCGACAATTCCGTTGGAATGTAAAAAATCTAAATTTCCTTTGTGAACCAAAATGTCTTTTTCGCTGGCGCGTTCCAAAACGGCGGCTTGAACAATCCCAATTGGCAAAGCCGTTGGCACATCTTTCATCGAATGTACAGCGATGTCGATTTGGCCATTGATCATTGCAATGTCTAAAGTTTTGGTGAAAATCCCGGTGATTCCAAGTTCGTAAAGCGGCTTGTCAAGAATGATGTCGCCTTGAGATTTGACTGCTGTGATTTCGGTTTGGTAACCCAGATCGTTGAGTTTTTTTTCAACGGTGTGCGCCTGCCAAAGTGCGAGTTCGCTGTCACGGGTTCCGATTCTGATTGTTTTGTTTGCCACGAATTTTTAGAAGTTTTGATTATTCCACAAACAAAAAGTCGTGGTCGTATATTTATTTGATGGCTTCAATTTGAAACACTTTTTCAATCCATTCAATGCTTTCATCGACCATGGTATTGTCGTCCTTCAAATGATTGGCAAAATGTGTAGTAATTTTCTGGATGATCCTGGCACTGATGATTTCGGCTTGTTCTTCATTAAAACCCGCGATTTTTTTGCTTTGGAAATCGAGTTCCGAATTTTTGATCGCATTCAGTTTTTCCTTTAATGCGTTGATCGTCGGGGCGAATTTTCTGGCTTTGGTCCACACATTAAACTCTTCTTTAATTTCCTCGATGATCGCTTCGGCTGCCGGAATATGCGTTTTTCTCTTTTCTAAAGTTTCATCGGTCATTTGGGCCAAATGATCCATGTGGATCAAAGTCACACCTTCGATGTTTTTGACGTTGTCGTGTACATTTTTCGGAATCGAAAGATCCAAAATCAACAACGGTTTTTTAAGGTTCAGTAACGAGGCGTCAATTGTTGGATTCTGCGCGCCGGTTGCTACAACGACCACGTCTGCTTTTTGGAGTTCGAGATGCAAATCGGAATAATCTTTTACGATCAGGTTCAGTTTGCCCGCGAGTTTTTCGGCTTTGTCTTTGGTGCGGTTTATTAAGGTGATGTGCTCATTTTTGGTGTGTTTGACCAAATTTTCACACGTATTTCTTCCAATCTTTCCGGTTCCGAAAAGCAAAATGTTTTTATTGCTGATGTCCGGTACATTTTTAATAATGTATTGCACCGATGCGAAAGAAACGGAAGTCGCACCTGAACTGATCTCGGTTTCATTCTTGATCTTTTTGCTCGACTGAATCACGGCATTTACCAATCTGTCCAGAAACGTATTTACAAGACCCAATGACCTTGATTCCGCAAAACTTGTTTTTAACTGGCTGATGATTTCAAAATCTCCCAAAATCTGGCTGTCCAGTCCGGTTCCGACGCGAAACATATGATTGATCGCTTCCTGATTTTTATAGACGAAACCCACTTTCTGGAAATCTTCAACGGTTCCCTGGCTGTTTTCACAAATTAGTTTGATGAGCTGGAACGGATGTTCGGCATATCCATAAATTTCGGTACGATTGCAGGTTGAAGTAACAATCAAACTTTCGATACCTTCTGTTTTCGCCTGTTGCAGCAATTGCTTCTTCGACGGCTCGTCCAGACTAAATTTACCTCTGGTTTCGGCGTCGGCTTTTTTATAGCTGAGCCCAACGGAGTAAAAATAATGGGGTTTCGGTAAAGCGTTGTTTTCCATAATATGACACTTCTTCTAAAAGTTGAACAAAATTATCATTATAGTGTTTATAAAAGTAACGCTCAAAGGACTATTTATATCGCTGTGAGATATTTTAATACAAAATGCCTGAAACAATGGATTTTCTTGTAAATTTGCAATGAAATCAAGCATTGACAACATTCTTATATAGAACTATTCTAAATAAAAACATTGTCGGTTTCTAAAATTTAATTTCAAAAAATACCGCTATGGGTTCACAAGAAGTTATTAAAATTGAAGATGATTTTTACCTGATCCGTTTCCAGAACGATGACCATGAGGTTTACCGCGCTGAACGTCCAATCAATCAGGGTTTGATCCAGTTTCACTTTGGAATCAAAGGCAAGGCGAAATTCATTTTCAACCAGGGCAATTATGCGTTGGAACTCAAGGAAGAAAAGTCGTTATTGCTATACAATCCGCAAAAGGAATTGCCATTGAACTTAGAATTGGCGCCAAATTCATGGGTCATTTCGGTGATTATTTCCATCAAAAAATTCCATGGTTTGTTTTCCTCTGAAGCCGAATACATTCCGTTTTTGAGCAAAGAAAACCAGGACCGGAAATATTATGATGAAGGCAACATCAGTCCGTCGATGGCGATTGTGTTGAGCCAATTATTCCACTTTAACCTGCATCCGTCAATCAAAAACCTGTATTATAAAGGAAAAGGGTACGAATTGCTGAGTTTGTATTTCAACCGCACAGAAGATCCTGATGCAGAACAATGTCCGTTCCTGATTGACGAAGACAACGTTCTTAAAATCCGGAAAGCAAAAGACATCGTGATCGCCAATATGGCTGAACCGCCAGGATTGCAGGAACTTGCGGACCAGGTTGGTCTAAATCTCAAAAAACTCAAAATGGGTTTCAAGCAAATTTATGGCGACAGCGTGTACAGTTTCTTATTCGACTACAAAATGGAGTTCGCACGAAAATTACTTGAAGACGGTTCGCATAACGTAAACGAAGTCGGACTCAAAATTGGTTACAGCACGGCCAGCCATTTCATTTCGGCCTTCAAGAAAAAATTTGCCACAACACCCAAAAAATATTTAATGTCTATCAATCAGACAGCTTAAAATCGCATTTTATCATATGAAAGGAGTTCTATTAGTCAATCTTGGCTCACCCGAAAGTCCCGACGCCAAAGACGTCAAACCGTATCTCGATGAATTTTTAATGGACAAATACGTGATCGATGTTCCGTATTTGCTGCGTGCTTTGCTGGTTCGCGGAATTATCCTTAGAAAACGTCCGGAAAAATCTGCTGAAGCATACAAAAAAATCTGGTGGGACGAAGGTTCACCGCTGATTGTGCTGTCCAAAAGAATGTACGACAAAGTACGAAAACTCACCGATCTTCCTGTGTCGCTCGCCATGCGTTATGGCAAACCCAATATTTTATCGGGATTGCAGGAATTGCATGACAAAGGAGTTACCGAAGTGTTGCTTTTTCCATTGTATCCGCAGCATGCGATGGCTTCGACGGTTACGATTTTAGTGTTGGCCGAAGAGCTTCGCAAGAAACATTTTCCCAACATGACATTCAGCGATGTTCCGGCATTTTACAACAAACCCGATTACATTCAAAATCTGGCTGATTCAATAAAAAACCACCTGAAAGATTTTGAGTACGACCATTTGTTGTTTTCATATCACGGAATTCCCGAACGCCACATCCGCAAAACTGACGTGACCAAATCACATTGCAAAATTGATGGCGATTGCTGCAAAACCAAATCTGAGGCGCACCAGTTTTGTTACCGACACCAATGTTACGAAACCACGCGCCAGGTTGTCGAATTGCTCCAAATTCCAAAAGAAAAATACAGCCAGACTTTTCAATCCCGATTGGCCGGAGACAAATGGCTCGAACCGTATACCGACGTTGAAATCAACAAAATGCCTGCAAAAGGCATCAAAAAATTAGCGGTTGTCACGCCTGCTTTCGTTGCCGATTGCCTCGAAACCTTGGAAGAAATCGCCATGGAAGCCAACCACCAATTCAAAGAACACGGAGGCGAAGCATTTTTAGCGATTCCGTGTCTTAACGACAGCGATGATTGGTGTAAAACCGTTGCCGGCTGGATTAACCAATGGGCAACTGCCGAAATTCCTGCGTAAATGAATGCAGCCCCGGAAGAAGATTTTGGAACCAAAGACATCAGAAAACTGCTGATCAAACAGGCCGTTCCCGCTGCTGTGGGCATTTTATTTATGACGGTCAATATCTTGATCGATGCTATTTTTGTGGGCCGATGGATCGGATCATTGGCAATTGCCGCGTTGACTGTGATTACGCCCGTGGTTTTTATCATTACATCAATCGGATTAGCGATTGGCATTGGCGGAAGTTCGGTCATTTCGCGTGCTTTGGGAAAAAGCGATCGTGAAACCGCACTGTCGGCATTTGCACACCAAATTGTGATGGTTTTTGTTCTTTCGGTGGTCATCATGCTCGCCGGATTTTTCTTCAGTGACCAAATGCTGGCACTTTTCGGAGCCAAAGGAAATATCGTTGAACCGGCCAGATTATTTTTGTATCCGATACTTGCAGCTGCGCCATTCATGGGATTTATCATTATGGGAAGCAGCGTGATGCGCGCCGAAGACGAGTCGAAATTTGCGATGCTTGCGACTGTTATTGCCGCTGTGGCCAATATCATACTCGATATTGTGCTCATCAAAGTTTTTGATTTCGGAATTCCCGGAGCTGCATTCGCAACAGCAGCTTCTTACTTCATTTCTTTCCTGTACATCTTGTGGTTTTTCCGATATAAAAGCAGCATGAAACTGCAATGGAAACACTTTATTTTAAAGCCAAAATTATTGTCTGAAATATCGGGTTTGAGCCTGACAACATTTTCAAGACAAAGCGTCATTAGCATTTTATCGATATTGCTGAACCACGTTTTGTATGCGCACGGCGGCGAACATTCGGTGACGATTTACGGAATTATTAGCAGGTTGCTGATGTTTGCCTTGTTTCCCGTTTCCGGAATTGCCGAAGGTTTTTTACCGATTGCCGGATTCAATTATGGCGCGAAGAAAATGGAACGCGTGCGCGAATCGATAAAAATTTCTATCAAATATGCCGCAATTATTGCCATTGTCATTTACAGTATTATCCTGATTTTCGCGCATCAGATCGTAACGGTTTTCACCGATGATGAAACGATAATTAAAGACACACCGAACGCTTTGCGCTGGGTTTTTGCCGCTTCTCCTGTCATTGCAGTGCAATTGATTGGATCTGCGTATTTTCAGGCCGCCGGACAAGCATTGAAAGCATTGTTACTGACATTGACCAAACAGGGATTTTTCCTGATTCCGCTCATTCTTATTTTACCGCATTATTTTGGTATTTTTGGCGTATGGGTTTCGTTTCCGATCGCCGATATTTTAGCGACTTCGGTTACCGGATCTTTTCTGTTAAGGGAAATGAACACCAAACTTAAATCACCGTAATGGACATTTACAACTACCTCAAATCGCTGCACCTCATCTTTGTGATCACCTGGTTTGCCGGGCTTTTTTACATTGTGCGTTTGTTTGTGTACCAAATTGAAGCCAACGATAAACCGTCTCCTGAAAAGGAAATTCTGCAAAAACAATACAAGATCATGACGTACCGTTTGTGGTACATTATCACTTGGCCTTCAGCAGTTTTAGCAAGTTTTTTCGCGTTCTGGATGTTGTTTTTTACCGATTTGGGAAATGCGTGGTTGCAAATGCCATGGATGCACGTCAAATTATCATTCGTGTTTTTATTGTATCTGTATCATTTAAAATGCCACCAGATTTATTTGTCATTACAGAAAGACGAAGTCAGATACACTTCCAATTTTATGCGTTTGTGGAATGAAGGCGCTACAATTATTTTATTTGCCGTTGTCTTTTTAGTCGTATTAAAAAATGCCGTGAACTGGATTTATGGCGTCATCGGAATCTTTTTATTTTCGCTGTTAATCATGCTCGGATTTAAATTTTATAAGAAAATCCGTTCCAAAAACAATTCTTAATCATGCCCAAAAGGTTCAGGATGTCGATGCTTTCGTTGCGGATCAGGATTTTCCTGTCGATGATTGTATTGGTCCTGATCGCTTCGATTTTGATGGCGTCGATTTCGATCATCCAGTTTAAGAACGAGGCCAAAGATTACCACCAGGAACGTTTGGAACGCAAGGAAAGCGCGATCAAGGAACACATCAATTATGTGTTGGCCAACACGACTTATCCGTTAACGATGAATAATTTGGATTTGATTTTTAAGGACCGAATCCACGAATTGGCGCAAATCCACAACATGGAAATCAACATTTACGGTTTGGATGGAAAGCTGCTGAAATCTTCAAAAGCATCATTTTCAATCGATAGTGTTTCGCCGCCGATTCCGAAATACATCCTGAAACTTGTACAATCTTCGATCGAAAAACGTTACGTCGACATCAAAAACATCAACGGATTGAAAAACCGTTCTTCCTACAGTTTGATCAAAGACGAAAAATTCAAACCGCTCGGAATCCTGAATTTACCATACGTAGAAGATGACGGATTTTACGAAAAAGAGCTTCAGAATTTCCTGATCCGATTGGGACAAGTATATTCGTTTATGCTCGTGATCGCTTTTGCTTTGGCGTATTTTCTGTCGACTTACATCACACAATCTCTGAAGACGATTTCCGACAAATTGAGCGAAACCAGCCTGAACCAAAAGAATGAAAAGATTTTCCTTCGGGCCAACAGCAAAGAGATCAATTTGCTGATCAAAGCCTACAACGGAATGGTGGACAAGCTCGAGAAAAGCGCCGTGAAATTGGCGCAAAGCGAACGTGAAGAAGCCTGGCGCGAAATGGCAAAACAGGTGGCGCACGAAATTAAAAATCCTTTGACGCCGATGCGGTTGACCGTGCAGAGTTTCCAACGCAAATTTGACGCGAACGATCCCGATTTAAAACAAAAACTAAAAGATTATTCGGAAACTTTGATCCAGCAGATTGACACGATGAGTTCAGTCGCTTCGGCGTTTTCGAATTTTGCATCGATGCCGGCACAGCAAAATGAAACTTTAAATGTCGTGGAAGTCGTCGAATTGGCTTTGGATATTTTCAATGAAGACGATGTGCTTTTTGAAAGTGAAGAAACTGAAATCATTTCGAAAATGGATCGCACCCAACTCATTCGGATCATTACCAATTTGGTTAAAAATGCGATCCAGGCGATTCCCGAAAGCCAACAGCAAAAACTCGTTGCCGTCAGTGTCAAACGTGTGGAAAATGATGTACAGATCGCTGTTCGTGACAACGGAACCGGAATCGAACCGCACAATCTCGACCGGATTTTCGAGCCGAAATTCACGACAAAAAACAGCGGCATGGGACTCGGACTCGGAATTATCAAAAACATCATCGAAAATTATAAAGGAACGATTACTTTTGAATCTGAATATGGAAAAGGAACGACATTTACGGTTTCGCTTCCGATCATTAACTCGTAAAAACCAACAAAATGGCATTTGAAAATATCTTAACCACGACTGAAAATAGCATCACTACCATTACAATCAACCGCCCGACAAAACTCAACGCACTCAATAAAGATACGATTCAGGAACTACATCAGGCTTTTGATACTGCCGGAAATGATCCCGAAACTAAAGTCATCGTTATTACAGGAAGCGGCGAAAAAGCGTTTGTAGCCGGAGCAGATATTTCTGAATTTGCCAATTTTTCTGTCGAAGAAGGCGCACAACTCGCCGCACACGGACAGGAAATTTTATTTGATTTCGTACAGAATCTGAGAAAACCGGTCATCGCTGCCGTGAACGGATTTGCGCTTGGCGGCGGATTGGAATTGGCAATGGCGTGTCACATTCGCGTGGCGTCTGACAATGCAAAAATGGGTTTGCCCGAAGTTTCCCTTGGCGTCATTCCAGGTTACGGCGGAACACAGCGTTTGCCACAACTCGTTGGGAAAGGAAAAGCTTTAGAAATGATCATGACCGCCGGAATGGTTGCTGCTGATGAAGCGAAACAATATGGTTTGGTGAATCACGTCGTAGCGCAATCTGAATTGTTGGATTTCTGCTACGGCATTGCTCAGAAAATCATGAAAAATTCTCCGGTTGCAATCAGCCAGGCGATCAAAGCAGTCAATGCGAATTATGAAGATGGCGTAAACGGTTATACAACTGAGATCAAAGCATTTGGGAAATGTTTTGGAACGGAAGACTTTAAAGAAGGAACGACAGCGTTTTTGGAAAAAAGAAAAGCGGAATTCAAAGGAAACTAAGATGAAAAACGCAGCATTAATTTTGATGGCATGGTTGCTTTCCACTTTTGGAAACGCACAAACGATTCCATTTTCAATACAAAAAAGTGCTGTTTTTAAAGATGAATACAAACAATCTGTTTTTGTGCTCGCTGAAAAAGAGGCTCAGGGCGGAATGCTTTTCGCGCGGTATTATCAAAGTGGCGGCATTACTTCCGGCGACGGTTTATACATCGAAAGATACACGCCGGATTTAAAACTGGCGAAAGAATTTGAGTTCAAAACGGAGCATCCCAATTACGAAAAATACAACATGATCGTGGGTGTTTTCTCATCTGCAGGAATCATTCACGTCGTTGAGATTTATTATGATCTTAACGAAAAATCCGTTATCTGCAGGGCAAATACGATTTCATCAGATTTTAAAGTTTCGAAAAAAGAACTGTTCCGACTGACAAAAGATGAAATCCACAATTTGGGATCGTTTTCGTTGCAGGACATTTACTTCGATCGCAGCAAGGAAATGTGGGACAACAACAATTCGGGAGACATTAAATCTGAAACCGACTTTTCGAAATCTGAAAATACTTTTCCAAGGATCAACTCCAATATTTTTATGGTCGTTAACAAATCCAAAACGGCATTTGCCATTGCGCTCGACATCAAACAAATGAAGTCGAAGGAATTGAAATTGTATGCGTTCGACAACAATTTGCAGCCTAAAATCGACACCCATTTTACGCGCGAAGCAAAAGACGATAAATATATTTTTGAGAATTTACAAATTTCTGAGGATGGGAATTCCGTTTATATTCTAGGAAAATCTTACGATGAAAACTTGAAAAAAAAGAAAGACGGCGGAAAATATTATTTCGAATTGACAAAAGTGACAACAGCTTCCCAAAAAGTCTTACAGATTGATCCAAAAGAACATTTTATTGGTTACCTGAAACCTGTTTTACACGACAATGATATTGTTTGCCTTGGCTTTTTTTCTGATCTTAACGACAACGATTACACCGGAATTTGTTATTTCAAAACCAATTCCGATTTGTCGCAAATCTCCAATGCCAAATTCAATCCGTTTCCCAAACCATTTATATTGGATAAAAATGGCGAAAGTGAAAAACCAAAGGCATCAACGAATCTTGTTTTTCGGAATGTGTTTTTTAAGGACAACAATGATTTAATCATCAATGCCGAGGAAGAGGAGATCTGGACCTCATCAAGCGGCGTGGGCATTGGAGTAGGAACAAAAACAAAACTCACCTACAATTATAACGACATTGTCAGCGCAAAACTCAATGCCAGCGGCGAATTGCTCTGGGCCAGAAACATTAATAAAGAGCAGCGTCGTTCTGATGAAGCCAACTTTTTTATTTCTTATACGTCAATGGTCAAGAATAATGACACTTACTTTTTCATCAATGCCAGTGATAAAGCTAAAAAACTTAAGGATGGTCGTTTGGAATTTGGACAGGTTGGCATCGACAAATCCAATTTGAACCTGCTGCATATTAATGACAAGGGTGATTTTGATTATCAGGAACTGCAGCATGGCGAAAATTCCATTCCGGTTATGGTTTCAAAAGGCATTGTCATCGAAAATGCAGTTTATTTTATGTCCAGAAAAAACAAAGAGAAGCAACTGATTAAAGTGACATTGGATTAAAAATTACTTTTCTCCATCCCATTCGGCATAAAACTGCGCAAGAAAATTTTCCATATAACGGTGTCTTTCCAGCGCGATTTGCTTTCCGGTTTCGGTGTTCATCAAATCTTTTAAAAGCAACAATTTTTCATAAAAGTGGTTCAGCGTTGGCGAATCATTTTTTTTGTATTCGTCTTTGGACATGGAAAGATTAGGCGCAATTTCTGGATTGTACAACGTTCGGTTTTTAAATCCGCCATAATTAAACGCACGCGCAATTCCGATCGCTCCAAGCGCATCCAGACGATCTGCATCCTGAACGATGTCAAGTTCCTTTGAAGTGAATTTCTTTTCGAAGTTTCCGCCTTTGTACGAAATGTTGTCTATAATGTCGATCACGTGTTGAATCGTCTCTTGATCCACTGATTGGCTTTCCAGAAATTCCCGTGCGACTTTTGGCCCAATCGTTTCATCACCGTTGTGGAATTTACTATCGGCAATATCATGCAGCAACGCGCCGAGTTGCACGATTTCCAAATTACAATCTTCGCCTTTGGCTATGTTTTCCGCATTTTTAAGTACGCGTTCAATATGAAACCAATCGTGTCCGCCTTCAGCATTCGCAAGCTGTTGTTTGACAAACGCAATCGTATTTGAAATCAATTGTGGATTTTTCATTTTATCGGAATTAAAAAATCCTTCCGGTAAAGAAAGGATTTGTTTGTATTGGATTTCAGTAATTTAATTTCAAAAATTCGTAATTCTTTAATTATAATTTCGCCGGTTCTACCCATTTGAAAATGTATTCTTCAGCAGGAACGATCATCCTTTCAGAAACCCTGGCCATTCTCGCCGGCAGTTTCATTAAATAATCACGTGCTTTTTCCGCTTCATCGGTAAGGTTTGTAATTTTAGAAATTTCCCAGCGGTCGATTAGTTTTTGCATAATATCGACATAATCATTGGCAGTGTAAACACCAATTCGCTGCGCCGAATTTGAAAATTCCTCAAACGCAGAACTGATTTTTTCACCAGATTCACGCAAGAAACCTGCAGGCATAATGATTTTATTTTTCATCATATAATTGAACGCCAACATCATTTCGCTTGGATCGACTTTGAAAATCTGGTTCACGAATTCACTGTATGCGTTGTGGTGGCGCATTTCGTCACCCGCGATCATTTTGCACATTTTAGACAATTTCTTGTCACCGTAGCTTTTAGCCAACTGGGAAACGCGGTTGTGTGAAACGTAAGTCGCAAGCTCCTGAAATGAAGTGTATACGAAATTCTTGTACGGATCGCGTCCGGTTCCAATGTCGAATCCGTCAGAGATCAAATGCTGTGTTGTCATTTCGATTTCGCGCATGTTTACGCGGCCTGACAAGTACAAATATTTATTGAGCACATCGCCGTGGCGGTTTTCCTCGCCGGTCCATTGGCGCACCCATTTTGACCATGAATTTCTTTCGACATTATCGACACCTTCCACATCCATGAGCCAGGATTCGTAGGTTGGCAATGCTTCTTCGGTAATTGTATCGCCCACCATAGCAACCCAAAAGTCGTATGGAAGGTCTTTGGCCAGCTCGCGCAATTCGCGGACTTCTTCCAAAAACGTATCGCTTTCAGAATCCGGCAAAAAATCTGAAGGCTGCCAGATTTTCTCCACAGGAATCAGATATTGGTCAACAAAACCGTCAATCTTATCTTCGAGAAACTGCATCACTTCCAGACGTATGTTTTTTATAGACATTTTTATATAATTATAATTTTACTCCTTCAACTACTGCTTTTTCAGCCATTTGCATCAGTTCTTCAAATGCAAAATCCTTTACTGCGATAGGCTTATGGGCGGTAAAGGTAAGGCGATTTCCCAAACCAAATGGGAAAAATCCGTATTTAACAAATTTCCAAGAATTGTTGATCGAAATCGGCACCACATAAGCTGACGGCGCGTATTTACACAATATTTTCAGGCCGCTTTGCGCGAATTCTTTCGGGACACCGGTTTTACTTCGCGTTCCTTCGGGAAAAATTACCGCTGTGCGCTTGTATTTCTCAATGTATTCTGCCAGGCCTTTGATCACTGGAAGCGCCTGCTTTGGATCTTTTCGGTCTATTACAACGGAACCGCCATGGCGTAAATTGTATGAAACACTCGGAATTCCGGACGCGAGTTCTTTTTTACTGACGAATTTAGGGTGAAATTTCCGGAAAAACCATATGATCCCGATGATGTCGTATAAACTTTGGTGGTTGGCTACAAAAATCAGCGGAACTCCTTTTGGGATGAATTCGCGGTTTTCAACTTTAAAGGTTGTACCCAATAAATGACCGATCCGAAGCAGGAAAAGATTGAGGTAATCGACACTTTTTTTGTGCGCCTGATACCCAAAAACATTCAGGCAAATCCACTGTATGGGATGGAAAATAACCAACACCAGCAGAAACAGCAGCATGGCGATGAAGGAGATTGGATACGAGATTATTTTTTCCATGTCAAAGGTAATTACGCGCAAAAATAAGAAATAAATTTCGCTTTCTAAACCGCATATTTTGTTGATCGGAATCAAATTTTAACAATTGTTGCGGAAAAACCATAATTCGTTAATCCACACATGCATTAGGTTTGATAAATATTTATTACACGCCATGCAACCGATTGTTTATAAGAAGTTTAAGATTGTGATTTTCCTTTTGCTTTTGTCGGAAGTCACTTTTTCACAGAACAAACAACCCAATACCCGATTCACATTCGATACAGATTTTTTTGACGCCGTAAATCATTGGGTTGTTTTTCCGGAAAAAGCCGCTGACAGTTTGTTTCAGTATGGATACATCTATTTAGATGACGAAGACGGATTTGTATACATTCCGGAAAACCGTTTTAAAATGGGCGCCGACGGAAAAATCACACCTTTGAATAACAACAGCAATTACATCGTAAAAAGACAATTAAACAAACACACCGGAAAAGTTTGCCTGCTTGACAACGAAACCCGGAACCAAATTCATTTACCAGAAAAACCGGAATGGCTCAGGATGTACGACACCGATTGGGAAACGGCACCAAGCCTTGTTAGAAAAGGATACCACTACAATGCCGTTGGTTGCAGTTCGTCCGCCATTCCGTTTCTTGAAAAAGCATATCTCAAAAATCCGCATGAGGAAAATCTCGAATTTGAATTGGCTTATGCATACAACGCGACTAAAGCATTCGACAAAGCTATTATAATCCTGACAGAAGCAATTGGTCACGATCAAGGGAAATACATGTTGTATCGCGAACTCGGATTTGCTTTGATCCAATTGGGAAAACCAGACGAAGCGGAAAAAGTATATGAAACCGGAATTTCATTTTGTAATAATAACGCTGCAAAACATGAAATGGGAATTGATATGATGCAGACGTTTTCAAAACTCAACGACCAAAAACGTTTTGAAAAATGGCTTTCGATTGCGAAGAAGTATGCGGAAACAGGCACAAAAAACTTCAAAACTGTCGTTTCGTCAAACCTTGAAACCGACTAAAAAAAAGTTGTTCAAAACATCCTGGTTTATGTGAAAACGGCTTCTTGTAACTTCAGAAAAAAGAAGTATTTTTACGAAAAATAAGTGCAATATATAATGAAGGAAAAGATGAGTTCAGAAAAAGAGGCAAAATTAAAAGCATTACAATTAACCCTTGATAAATTAGACAAAACCTACGGAAAAGGGACTGTTATGAAGATGGGCGATAAAGCTGTTGAAGAAGTGGAAGTGATTTCTTCAGGATCTTTAGGACTTGATCTCGCGCTTGGCGTAAACGGTTATCCAAGAGGAAGAGTCATCGAAATATACGGACCTGAATCTTCGGGAAAAACAACGCTGACTTTACACGCGATTGCCGAAGCGCAAAAAGCAGGCGGAATTGCCGCGTTTATTGATGCGGAACATGCATTCGACAGAAATTATGCTGAAAAACTGAATGTTGATGTTGAAAACCTTATCATTTCCCAGCCAGACAATGGAGAGCAGGCTTTGGAAATCGCCGAAAACCTGATCCGTTCAGGTGCGATTGATATCGTCGTGATTGACTCGGTTGCGGCTTTGACGCCAAAAAGTGAGATCGAAGGCGAAATGGGAGATTCCAAAATGGGTCTTCACGCCAGATTGATGTCTCAGGCGTTGAGAAAATTAACCGGAACGATCAGCAAAACAAACTGTACCGTATTTTTCATCAACCAGTTGCGTGAGAAAATTGGTGTCATGTTTGGAAACCCTGAAACAACAACCGGAGGAAATGCATTGAAATTTTATGCTTCGGTACGTTTGGACATCCGACGTTCTTCCCAAATTAAAGATGGCGAAAATGTAATCGGAAACCGTACGAAAGTAAAAGTGGTCAAAAATAAAGTGGCGCCACCTTTTAAAACCGCCGAATTTGACATTATGTATGGCGAAGGCGTTTCTAAAAATGGAGAAATCCTTGACCTTGCGGTGGAATTCGAAATCGTAAAAAAATCGGGGTCCTGGTTTAGCTATGGTGAAACCAAACTCGGACAAGGCCGCGATGCGGTGAAAACCTTAATCAAGGACAATCCGGAAATGGCCGATGAGCTCGAGGAAAAAATCAAAGCACGCATTAAAGAAAATAACGCTTAATATTAAAACCCGAAGATGATTCGGGTTTTTTTATTTTATGACGCAACCATTTTGCAATGTTCCCATCCGTATAGCATTGCCCCAACGAATTTTATCAATGAAAAAATTACTCCTTCTTTTTATTGCCTTTTGCATCATTTCCTGTACGGGCGACGAACCAGAAACACCTGCGCGTTACGAACTGATTCCCGTAGAAACTTATCAGGTTCCGGAAGCACTCGTCGTTGGAAATACCTACCTGATCCAATTGTTTTATAAATTGCCAACGACCTGCTACGTTTACAACGGAATTTATTTTGAAAACGGAACCAATTCTGTCACCGCAGCGATACAAAGCCTGGTTGTCGAAAAACAATCCTGCCAGCCCGTTGTATATCCGGATTACAATCCTGGTTCATTACCAGATCAGCCGAAAGCGGTTTTCGAATATTACGCTGCCGCGGAAGGACAGGTCCATTTTAAATTCTGGAAAGGCAAAAACGAACAAGGACAAGACACTTACCATGAAATAACTGTACCGATAAGCAATTAACAACCATCGAAATTGAGTTTAGAAGCGCTAATTTTAGATTGCCAGAAAAACAATATTAAAGCACAGGAGCAGCTGTTTAGATTATTTTCATCTAAACTTTTCGGCGTGTGCCTTAAATATTCGCGCAATTATGAAGAAGCACAGGACAACCTTCAGGATGGTTTTATGATTATTTACGAAAAGATCGGGCAGTTTTCTTTTTCAGGTTCGTTTGAAGGCTGGGCAAAGAGGGTCATGATTAACAACGCACTTCAATATTACAGAAAGGAAAATTTTCTGCGGTTGGTCAATGAAGAAATTGCCGAAGAAGAAACACCCGAAATCGAGGACACAAACGTTTCGCTCGACTATTTACTGGAAATTATCCAGCAATTGCCCGACCGTTACCGACTCGTTTTTAACCTTTACGTCATCGACAATTACGCGCACAAGGAAATTTCCGAAATGCTCAACATCAGCATTGGCACATCAAAATCAAACCTTTGCCGTGCGAGGGCGATTTTAAAAGACAAAATTGAAACATCACAAACAACGACTAAATTACCGTCTGCGAAATGAGTGAACGAAAAAACATAGACCAGTTCTTTCAGGAAAAATTCAAGGATTTCGAAACGGATCCTCCCGAATTTACCTGGCCAGAACTCGAGGAAAAACTGAAAAAGAAAAACAAAAAACGCATCATTCCGTTCTGGTGGAAACTTTCGGGAATCGCAGCCGCGTTCCTGATCGGATTTTTCATTGCGGAAGGAATTACGGCTTCCCGAAATGAAGTTTCAAAAAGTGTCGTGATTCAGGAAACGAAAAAAAGCAATCTGAATGTTCCTGATCAGAATAACGAGATTGTTGGCAAACCAGAATCGGAAAGTCAAAAAACGGAAAAACTTACGAATGAAATTGGCCAAAATCCAATAGTACAATCGGATGAGAAAAATCCAGATGATGAAACTTCCGTTTCGGACAAAAAGTTCATTTTCGGCAAATCGTCAAACGTGAATTCGAAAAGAAAAACATTTAGCAATGACAATTCAAGCAGGGCTGTCGCCGAAACCAATGCTGGAAAAACAAATCGGAAAAACCGGAAATCGGCTGAAAAGCTAAATTCAGCAGCAAAACATCAAACAAAAATTACCAAAGCTGACGATGAAAATTCTACAACTGCAATCGCAATTTCTGACTTCAATAAAAACAATCCGGCTGCAGCCAATGCCAATCAGCGCCAGGAAAATTCAGTTGCCAATGTAGATTTAAAAAATACCGGAGAACCAACAAAAGCCATTGCGGTTTCTGAAGATGTAAATCAAATCAAAAAATCCGATTCCACTTCAATAGCCATTCCGAACGCGTTGGAAGAGTTGCTCAAACAGAAAGAGCAAAAAATAGTTGTTACTGAAGCGAAAAAGGAAAAATGGCAAATCACTTCTAATGTTGCGCCGGTTTATTTTGGTTCGACTTCAGCCGGTTCGCCCATCGACTCTTCCTTTGCAGGGAATCAGAAAGATTACGGAACCAACCTCAGCTTTGGGCTTGGCGTAAATTATGCCCTCAGCAACAAGCTAAAAATCCGTGCCGGAGTGAACAAAGTGTCGTTTAATTACCATACAAATGACGTTTTTGTTTCCGCAGGAATTCAGGGCAAACAGCTCGAAAATGTCACGTTATCAACAGAAAGTCAGTTTCTGAACGTAACAAATTCGTACAAAGGAAACGATCCGGTAAACACCACTTCGAGTCCTGCGAACACTACTTTGAGCACTGATCAATCGGAAGGATATCTGAATCAAAAAATGGGTTACATCGAAGTGCCGCTCGAACTTTCTTACAAACTGCTCGATAAAACTTTTGGCATCAACATCATTGGCGGCGTGAGTACGTTGTTTTTGAATGAAAATGAGATTTCGGTTGTTTCGTCGGGTTATGCAACGAACTTGGGTGAAGCCAATAATTTGAACAAAACGCATTTCAGCACCAACGTCGGATTGGGTCTGAGTTATAAGTTTCTAAAGGCTTTTGAAGCCAATTTTGAACCGATGTTTAAATATCAGGTCAACACCTTTAATAAGAATAATGGGGATTTCAAACCGTACTTTTTTGGATTGTACACGGGTTTGAGTTTCCGTTTTTAGTTTTAGTTAGATTGGTTAATTGTTGCAGATGTATCGTTTGCAACTTAAAAGAGCACTGTGGTTAGGTGCTCTTTTTTATTTTCTTGAAAGCCAGTAATTGCTGGTAAATAATTTCCTTTACAGTTTCCTTGACGTCTTTAATGTCTTTTTTGTTTTCAATTGTTTTGCCTTTCGTTTCTACGAACGAATGCATTTTGGCGCGCATGATTCCGGGACTTCCGCTCATAAAAGTATAAGAAAACCGTTCCTTGTTATCTGCGAACGTGATCGGGACAATCGGGATTTCGTGTTCGATGGCAAGCCGGAACGCACCGTCTTTAAATTCGTCCAGCAAAATCGATTCGTCATCGGGAACGCCGCCTTCGGGGAAAATGCAGATGCTGAGTCCCTGATTCAGTCGTTTTTGCGCGCGGTTGAAAACTTCCATACGGCTTTTGGAACTTTTCCGATCCACTAAAATGCAAGTCCGTTTGTAGAAAAATCCGAACAACGGAATTTTAGAAAGTTCTTTTTTACCAACAAAAACAAATGGATTTCTGGTGATAGCGAGCATCAGCATGATATCGGCCATCGAAGTGTGATTGGCCACAAACATGTAGCTTTTATTGGGTTGCGGCTCCTGTTCGCGTTCCACTTTATAATAAAATCCCATTCCGAACAAAATCACTTTGGCCCAAATCCTGGCCATGATAAAAAAGTAGGGATACCATTTTTCTTTCAGTATTGAAACGACTAAAAACGGTAGCATCACGAGTATTGGAACACCCAGTAAAATGTAGAACCAGATTCTCCAGAGTACCCAAAAAATGATTTTTAGAATTTTCATACCGTCAAAAATACGGAATCGTATGTAATCTTTGACAAAAGAATTAACTTTGCAGATTATAAAAAGTTTCCGGATTTCGTCCGGATTTTCGAAAACCTTAAACCAAAAACTTTAAACCAAATAATGGCAAAAATACTCACAGGCATTCAAAGCACCGGAACGCCGCATCTGGGAAACCTACTTGGAGCAATCATTCCGGCCATAGAACTATCGAACAAACCTGACAACGAATCGTTTCTTTTTATCGCTGACTTACATTCGGTGACGCAAATCAAGGATGGGGAAACGTTGCGGGCAAACACTTTAAGTACCGCTGCTGCCTGGCTTGCCTGTGGATTGAATATTGAAAAAGTGGTTTTTTACAGACAATCTGATGTTCCGCAAACGGCTGAATTGTCGTGGTACCTGAGTTGCTTTTTTCCGTTCCAACGCCTTACTTTGGCACATTCGTTCAAAGACAAATCGGATCGACTGGCTGATGTTAACGCCGGACTTTTTACGTATCCGATGCTAATGGCTGCTGATATTTTACTGTACGACGCCGAATTTGTACCTGTTGGAAAAGACCAGTTGCAACACATTGAAATCACGCGTGATGTGGCTGCACGTTTCAACAACCAGATTGGCGAAACATTTGTGCTTCCGGAATCTTACCTTCAGGAAGACACCAAATATGTTCCCGGTACGAACGGCGGAAAAATGAGCAAATCGGCCAACAACATTATCAACATTTTCCTCGACGATAAGGCGCTTCGCAAACAAATCATGTCAATTGAAACCGACAGCACGCCATTGGAAGAACCAAAAGATACCCAAACCTGTAAAATTTTCGCAATCTATAAATTGCTGGCGACCGAAAGCCAGATTGAAATGATGACCGAAAAATATAAAAATACCAATCGCGATTTTGGTTGGGGACACGCCAAACAAGCATTGTTTGAATTGATCCTCGAAAGATTCAAAACCGAAAGGGAAACGTACAACCATTATGTCACGCATCCCGAAGAAGTCGAAAAAGCGTTGTTACTCGGTTCCGAAAAAGCGAAAATCATTGCAAATGGCGTACTTTCGAGAGTTCGTGAAAAGTTAGGCTTCTCCTTTTAAAAATGTAAATCCTGTCAAAACCGACAGGATTTTTTTTATATCGCTTCAAACAATTTTCCCGGCAGCGGACGAATCACGCCTTTGAGTTCCATATCGAGCAGCATCGACGACATTTTCCAAATTGGGAAATCGCATTGCAGCGCAATAATGTCGAGCATTTCCTTCCCGGATTTTTGCAGGTAATCGTAAATTTTTTGTTCGTCTGCACTTAAGGAAACGAAGAGTTGTTTCTGGACTGGTTTGGCTTTGGTTTCCAGATTCCAGTTCAACATGTAAATCAGATCTTCAGCGCCCGTGAGCAAATTTGCCTTTTGGATTTTGATGAGTTTGTTGCAGCCCTGACTAAATTTGTCGGTTGTGCGTCCGGGAACGGCAAAAACATCGCGGTTGTAGTCATTGGCCATGTTCGCGGTAATCAACGATCCGCCTTTGTCGGCCGATTCGATGACGATCGTGGCTTCTGAAATCCCGGCGACAATGCGGTTGCGTTTGACAAAATTTTCTCTTTCGGGATTGGACGAACTCCAGAATTCGGTCATGAAACCACCGTTTTGTTCCACTTTAGAAACATACTTTTTGTGGATTTTCGGATAGATTTGGTTGAGTCCGTGCGCGACAATTCCAACGGTTTGCAGATTGTTTTCCAAAGCTGCCTGATGCGCGACGATATCAACGCCATATGCAAATCCGCTGACAATTACCGGATCCAGTGGCGCGAGATTGGCAATCAGGTTCCGGCAAAATTCGCTGCCATGACTTGTAATCTGACGTGTTCCAACGATACTGATGATGCGTTTTTTGCTGAGGTTTATTTTTCCCGAAGTAAACAATAATATCGGACCATCGACACAATGTTTGAGTTTTTCCGGATAATCGTCATCAGTAAAACAGGTACAATTGATCTGAGTTTGCGTAATGAATCTGAGTTCATCTTCGGCTTTTTCAAAAACCGATTTGTCTTTGAGGTTTCGCAACGTCACATTACCAATTCCGTCAATCGTTTTGAGGTTGGATACTTTGGATTTGAAAACTTCTTCGGCATTTCCGCAATGAGAAATGAGTTTTTTGGCGACAATATCGCCCACGCCTTCAACTTTCTGCAAGGCTAATAAATAAAATAATTCTTCGTGGCGCATAGTAAGTATTTGAACCTGAAATGTATAAAATTTGAACGGAATTGTTAATAAAAATTGTGAATAAAATTTTGATAACTTAAGGCATTGTATAACTTTGTTTCCATGAAGATCGAGCAATACATTTCCCAGCTTTTATACAGACATCAGTGTGTAACTGTTCCAGGTTTCGGGGCATTTCTTACCGAAATCCAGTCGGCACACCTGCATGAAAACACCCACTCTTTTTACCCGCCGAAAAAATTAATCTCGTTCAATCCGCATTTAAAAAATAATGACGGATTGTTGGCCAACCATATTGCGACAGCTGAAAAAACGACTTACGAAAACGCGGTCGCTTCTATTGAAAGCGAAGTGGTGATCTGGAAAAGTATTCTTCAGGTAAACGAAAGGTTTACATTGAAAAATGTGGGCGAATTGTATCTGAATTCAGAAAAAAACATGGTGTTTACACCTTCGGAAAACATCAATTATTTAAAAGAATCTTTCGGACTGAATTCGTTTGTATCGCCTGCAGTGAAAAGGGAAACTTACAAACTGGAAGCTGAAATCATCGAAGAAAAAGCACCAATTATATTCACTCCGGAAGCCCGTGCAAAAAGCCGTCCGTACCTGAAATATGCGGCCATTTTCGTGCTGGCACTGACTGCAACCGGAAGCATTGGTTATAAATTGCACGAAAACCACGTTGCTGAACAGACTTTGATCGTAGAATCTGCAGTTGAAAAACAGGTTCAAAACAAAATCCAGGAAGCTACTTTTTTGATCAGCACGCCTATTCCATCGGTAACGCTGACAGTTAAAGAAGAAAAATTGGCTTATCACATTGTGGCCGGCGTTTTCAGCAATGAAGAAAATGCTCAGAAAGCCTATCTTGATTTGGTGAATTCCGGATTTAAAGCCCGCAGGATTGCGCCAAACCGCCACGGAAATTTCCCGGTTCTTTACGGAAGTTACGCCACTTATGCCGAAGCGCAACAAGCCAAAACCGAAATCCGCAAGTCAACAAATCCTGACGCGTGGCTGATGGTTAAAGAGCTTTAAAATTTTATTCTTTTACCGGATATTGTTCATTCGCAAAAAAAATTGGCTTTGCGGCATCATTTCTTGTGCGCTGTAATTACCTTTGCAAAAAAAACAATGCACCCGAAACATCCATCTGAATCTTTAACGATATTGACCGATTTGGTTTTGCCAAGTGAAACCAATCCACTGAACAATCTTTTTGGCGGTGAACTTTTAGCCCGTATGGACCGCGCGGCGAGTATTGCAGCGAGGCGCCATTCCAGAAGGATTACGGTAACCGCTTCTGTGAACCACGTCGCATTTAACCGTGCGATCGCGCTTGGAAGCGTCGTTACGGTCGAAGCCAAAGTGTCGCGAAGTTTCAACAGTTCGATGGAGATTTTCCTTGATGTGTGGATTGAAGACCGCGAATCTGGCGTGCGTACCAAAGCCAATGAAGCAATCTATACTTTTGTCGCTGTAGACGAACAAGGACGCCCGGTAACCGTTCCCGAAATTATCCCAGAAACCGAACTCGAGAAAGAACGTTTTGATGCGGCATTGCGTAGGAAACAATTAAGTTTGGTGCTTGCAGGAAAAATGAAACCACACGAAGCGACCGAACTGCGCGCTTTATTTGTATAAAAAAAGGAGAACTGATTGGTTCTCCTTTTTGTTTGTTACATATTCGACAGCCAACTCGCCGGATTATTGTAAGTGGTATTCTGCGAGATTGTAAATTTTAAAACCGTTTTTCCGGAATCTCCGTTGGTCCTGATTTTACCAATCGTTTCTTTGATCGATACTTTATCACCTTTGCTTACGCTGACACTGCTAAGGTTTTGGTACACCGTAAAATAATCCCCATGTTGGATCATTACCGCTTTGTTTACCGGAGAAAGCACCATCACTTTGATGACTTCCCCGCCAAAAACAGCACGTGCATTTGAACCTTCTTCTGTTGTAATCTCCACGCCGCTGTTGTGCACGATCAATGATTTGTAAACCGGGTGCGCCTGGTCGCCGTAACCTAGTGAAACGAATCCTTTTTCAACCGGCCACGGCAATCTTCCTTTATTTGCCTTGAAGTTATCGGCGACGATTTTTCCTTCAGCGGTAAGAACAATTTTAGTAGCGGTTTCTGTTTCGCGTGTTTTTGCAGGAGTTGTCGTTTTCGGATTGGCTTTCGCGGCAGCAGCAGCGGCTTTTCTATTGGCTGCAGCAATCGCTTCACGAATCAGTTTATCGATCTGTTTGTCGATTTGTTTGCTTTCCTGTTGTTTTTTACGGATTTCGGCAGCGATTTGATTTTTGCTTTTCTTGATCGTTTTGGCTATTTCCTGCTGTTCCTGTTTTTCTTTTTGAAGGATTAAGCGTTCTTTTTCATTTTCTGCGATCAGTTTCTGTTTTTCGGTTTTCTGGACATTTATTTTGTCATTGTATTGAACCAATTGCGTCGATTTGGTCTGTATCTCATCACCTTGCGTTTTTCGGTAACTCGCATATTGTTTCATGTATTGCGCCCGTTTGTAAGCCTGAAGAAAATTTTCGGAAGACAATAAAAACATCGCACGGCTTTGTTCCGAACGGCTTTTGTAAGATTTCACGATCATTTTCGCGTAATCTTCTTTCAAAACCTCAAGCTCTTTCTTGAGTCTGTTGATGTTCATCTGATTGATGTACATGTCGTTGCTGAGCAGTTTGGTTTGCTTTTCAGTCGTGCTGATCAGGTTTTCCTTGAGTTTGATTTTTTCTGTCTGCAGTTCGAGTTGGTGTGAAACCGATTTTTCCTGAGATTTTACTTCCTGCAACATTCTTTCTTTTTCAAGAATTTCCTGAAGGATCTGTGCTTTTCGTTTTTCAAGTTTTTCCTGCGTTGGCTGGGCCCAAATGAGCGAAGTCATGCAGATAAAGATAAAAATCAGGCTGTTGCGTTTTTTCGGCATATCAAAAAAATGTTTTGTGCAAATCTACTTAATAAATATTCGTTCGTAACCTTCTGGAACACTATAAGGAAAAGAAAGTTCCTCATTAAAATTAACCGAATTGTAATCAATATTGATGTTCGTTTTTCCTTTTGGCTGGCTTGCGTCGATCACAATTCCGGAAGGCATCGCTATGTTGCTGACCTGGTTGTAATTTGGATACAATACCTGAAGCATGCGTTGTTTGGCGCTTTGTGAAATCAGTTCTTTTTTCAACAGGAATTTGTCTGATTCGAAAAAATATTCTTTGCTGGTCGTTCCGTCCGAACTTGCGAGTTTGTTCAGATTGTCTTCGATCGAATTTTTGTAATTGCCTTTATTCAGGTCATCCAATGCCTGTCCGATCAGCAAATTCTGTACTTTTTTATAATCGAGATCCGTGCCCAGCCATTGGCTCAAAGCCGCAAAATCACCTTCGAAATAATTGCCGTTGAGTTTTTCGTAATATTTGACTTCTGTAGGCGTAATCAGCGCTTTTGCCATCGTAATGCCCAGAAAGCGGATGCTGACCAAAATCATCTGGTCTTTCTTAATCCGGATTTCAGCGCTTACGTTCTGTGTTTGCTTGTCGTCTTTATAACGCGCCGACGCTTTGATGTATGCGGTAGAAAAATCCTTTTTATTTGCGTAATGGCTTTGGATGATTTTCTCAGCTTCGACATTTTTACCTGCGCTTCCTTCTGTCAAAACGAGCTTAGCCGATTTACACGAAACCAGAAATGCCAGCAACGCCAATCCTATATATTTTCTCATTTTTTATTTTTTTTAATCAGCTGGTCTGCTTTTAAAAAGTAACTTTCTTTCTTTTTCATGTCGCCCAAACCGTTGTAAGCTTCGCCAAGCTGAATGTTAAAATTAATTTCAAGCGCTGCGTCTTCGACTAAATAATCCAATCCGAGTTCCAGTAAATCTTTCGCTTTTTTAAAGTTTTTGAGTTGGTTTTCGGCCAAACCACCAAAATAATACAGTTGCGGCTGCAGCGGATACAGTTCAAGCGCGGCATTCGCTTTTTTAGACAACACGTCGAATTGTTGTTTTTGGACATAAACCTGAAACAAAAGCAACATGGTTTCCACGTCGCCCGAATCGGTTTTCAAATGCATTTCGTAATATTTCAACGCTTTGTCCCAATTTTGCTTCGCGGCATAAAACTTCCCGATTTCTTTGGCCACGTCGACTTCTTTGTCATTGTCAAAATAAGCGATGGCTTTGTCCAGATCGGCATCAAACTGCGGTTTGTCTTTAACGAAAATCAGGAATTCGTTTAAAATCCGGTGTTTGATCTTGTCGTCAATTTTTTTACTTGACAGCACGACGTCCATCGCTTTTGCGGCTTTAGCTCCGTCGTTGTTGTTCAGGTGGAATTTAAAAAGGCTCACCTGCGCCCAATCAGAAGTTGGAATTTCTTTCTCGAGTTTCTGCGCCACTTCCATCGCTTTTTCTTCCTGATTGCTTTCCGAATACAAATAAATCAGCGCGATATAATTGGCTTCTTCTTTCGGATTTTTCTGGATTTGGGCCATCAAATTTTCCTTTTCAGAGCCCTGATATTTCGCTTGTTTCAGAATCTGCGTTTTATAATTGTCGCGCAAATCCGATTTCCCGACGTTGTCATTGAGTTTGTTGATGAGCTCCAGCGCTTTGTCAAACTGCTGCGTGTTCATGTATAGTGAAACTAAGTCTTCTTCGTATTCTTTCTTAAATTCGACCAATTTGTTGACAATAATAATCGCCTGGTTCCAATCGCGCGTTTCGTAACAAACGTCGTACATGCCGACCCAAAACCATTTGTTCTTCGGGTCAATTTTTGTCGCTTTTTCGAACGAATCATATGCGGCTTTGTAATCGCGCTGCGCCAGATAATTTTTACCGAGTTCGAATAAAACCGTCGCGTTGTTTGGTTCGAGTTTGAGGCATTTTTGCAATGCTTCGATCGCCCTGTCGTTGTTGCCAATCCCTTTCTGCTTTAGCGATTCATAGAAAGAATCCTGGAACGCATCACTGTTGAGCGCGATATCGTCTGGCTCTTTTTGGGCCAAAACCGAAACCGGAACGCAACACATTCCAAGCAAAACAGCAAACATGACAATTTTTTTCATCTTAAATATTTATTCTAAAACCGAGTAATCTCCGATGCTGATGCTGGTAAAATTGCCGTCGAAAGACGCGTGGCTTCCAATCATCGCATTGTCAAGATTTGCGTTTGTAATATGCGAATGGTTTTGCACCAGACTGTTCTTAATCGAACTGTCAATCACGTGGCAGCCTTTTCCAAGTGACACGTTCGGGCCAACGGTTGCGTTGATCAAAACGACATCTTCAGCAATGTAACAAGGCGGAATGATCACCGAATTTTCCTGTTTTACGTCATAATCAACCAAATGTTCGCCGTCGTTGTGCAGAAAATTCAGCATACGCGAATTGGTTTCTACAGTAACATTTTTATTTCCGCAGTCCATCCATTCTTCGACTTTTCCGGGAACGAATTTCAGGCCTTTGACTTTCATATTTTCAAGCGCGTCGGTCAATTGGTATTCGCCTCCTTTTACAACATTATTATCGAGTAAATATTGCAACTCGGCGCGTAAAGTTTCCCCGGATTGGAAATAATAAATTCCGATAATGGCCAGATCTGATACAAATTCCTTTGGTTTTTCAACGAAATCGACAATCTGATTGTTATCATTCAATTGCACAACGCCAAAAGCGCTCGGATCTTCAACCTGTTTTACCCAGATGACGCTGTCTGCAGAGGTGTCCAATGTAAAATCGGCACGGAAAAGTGTATCTGCATAAGCGACTACAATTGGCCCCGACATCGATTCTTTTGCCGACATGATTGCATGCGCTGTTCCCAACGGTTGTTCCTGATAATAAATCGTTCCTTTTGCGCCCAATTTATGTGCGATCGCAACAAGGTCTTTTTCCACCGCAACGCCAAAATCCTTGTGGATGATGAATGCGATTTCTTCGATGTCCTGGTTTAAAACGCCGGCGATATCTTCCACCAAACGGTGCACGATGGGTTTTCCTGCGATTGGAATTAATGGTTTTGGAACGGTTAGAGTATGCGGTCTGAGTCTTGAGCCGCGTCCGGCCATGGGTACGATTATTTTCATATTATTGATTTAAAGATTTAAACATTGAATCTTTTAATTATTTAGTTCCTGTGCTTCCAAATCCGCCTTCGCCGCGCGATGTTTCCGATAACACTTCCACTGAAATCCATTCGGCGCGTTCGTGTTTGGCGATGATCAATTGTGCGATTCTTTCACCGTTTTCTACGGTAAACACTTCATTTGATAAATTTACTAAAATCACTCCGATTTCGCCGCGGTAATCGGCATCGATTGTTCCCGGTGAGTTCAGCACTGTGACACCTTTTTTTGCCGCAAGACCGCTTCTTGGGCGAACCTGTGCTTCGTATCCGATGGGAAGTTCGATGAACAAACCGGTTTTTACAATGGCTCTTTCGAGCGGATTTAGCGTGATCGATTGGGTAAGGTTTGCACGAAGATCCATTCCTGCTGAAGCGATGGTTTCATAGTTTGGCAGTTCGTGCTGCGATTTGTTGATGATTTGGATGGTCATTTTGGGTGTAAGGTTTTGGATATTTGGTTTTGAGTGTAAATGATTAGCTTCTAGTTATTGGTTTTGGACATGAACCCTGAACCTTTTAGCCTGAACCTATTTGTGTTCGTTTCTTTTTAAAATTCGGTTTAAAGTTTCTTTTTCGTTGTAATAGATGAAATATAAAAATACCAGCAATAATGTGGCTCCGACGTAATAATTTTCCCTGAAATAATAGAAGGAAACGACTGAGAATGCAATCGACAGCCCAAGATAACCGCCAATTTTTTTCATATCATACGGAATCGGGTAATATTTATTTCCGAGCAGATACGAAATCAGCATCATGCTGCCGTATGCGCCGATCGTGGCGATTGCCGATCCGTAATAACTCATTGTTGGGATCAGTAAAAAATTCAGTACCAAAGTGACAATCGCGCCGACAATCGAAATGTAGGCACCGATATGTGTTTTGTCAATAAGTTTATACCAGACTGATAAATTTGTGTAAATGCCCAGGAAAAAATTGGCCAGGATGATCAGCGGTACAACTTTCATCGCAACCCAATACGAAGAATCCCGAATCATCAGTTCTTTGAACAAATCGGCAAAGACAATGACCGCAAGTTGGATGAACGATCCGAAAATCACAAAATATTTGGTTACAGTCGCATAGGTTTGTTTCGCGTTTTCTTTATCGGCGTGGCTGAAAAAAAACGGTTCGATCCCGAGTGTGTAAGCCGTTCGGTACAAAACCATGAACAATCCCAGTTTGTAGCAGGCGGAATAAACACCGACTTCCGAATCTGCGATATTGGCAGGAAGCAACCGCCCGAGCAAAATTTTATCAAACTGTTCGTTGATCGCAAAGGCAAGCCCGGCAACCAAAATCGGCAATCCGTATGCCATCATGCGTTTCCAGAGCTTGGCGTCAAAATGCCATTTGACTTTGAAATAATCCGGCGAAAGCGCGAGGAAAGTAGCGAGGCTCGAAATAATCAGCGAAAGGAAAATGTAGCCAATCTGGAAGTTTTCAAAATACATCAGGCTGAAAAAATCATCCGGGTTCGGCGTAGCCAATTTGGGCAAAATGATCAGGAAAAAGATATTCAGGATCAGGTTTATCGCGACGTTCCCAATTTTGATGATCGCATAATAAATGGGACGTTGGTTTGCCCGAAGCTTTGAAAACGGGATGATCACAAGGGCGTCGAGCACAAGGATCCAAATCGTATAAGTGACATATTGGACATCGATCCCGGAATATTCGGCAAGCGTGTTGCGGAACAACAATCCGAGTCCGAGGAACGCAAATGAGGTCCAGAAAATAGAAATGGTAGCCGTTTCAACAACATTTTTTTTGTCGGTTTCTTTGTTGTAAAATCTGAAAAACGCGGTCTCCATTCCGTAGGCCAGAATCACGTTGAAAAAAATCAGGTAAGAAAAAATGATCGTGACTTTTCCATAAGCCGCTTTGGGCAACAATTCGGTGTACAATGGAACAAGAAAAAAACTCATCATCCTCGGGACAACCGTTGCTAGTCCGTAGATGGCAGTTTGCTGAAAAAGTTTTTTATATAAACCCAAAGTCTGAATTTGATTTAAGTACCCGCAAAAATAAGTATTTCTTTGGATTCTTTGGATGCAAACGCCGAAATATAAAAACCGCTGGATTGTAGTAATTTGCTTTCTTTTTTATGGTTTTCGTTTATATTTGTTTCAGACAAACATTCCCATGAAAAAAATCCTGTTCGCTTTGCTGCTGTTTGGTTTTTTACCAATGTACGGCCAACCGCTTTTGAAATCCAAAACCATTCCGTTGAAACTGACCAAACATGAGTTGTCATTTTCCGACGATTACGTTTGGCTCGAAAATTACAAATCGGATGAAGTGCGTGACTGGGTTGCCAAAGAAAACGAACTGACCGCTGCCCAACTCGAAATGGCAAAGGAAAAATATTCATCGGAAGGAAAAATAAAAGAATACGATCATTTGTCATCCAATTCGCTTCCGGTAAAAAAGGGCAGGTATTTTTTTATGACTTACCGCAAAGACAAGAGCCAGCCCGCATCTTTGTATTATTCGAAAAACCTTACAGAAATGCCGGTAGAACTCGCAAATCCGTATAAGATTTACAAAGACAACAATGCGTTTATTACCGGGAATTATCCTTCCAAAAACTCCAAATATGTCGCATACAAAGTGAGCCTCAACGGAAGCGACCGGCAGGAAATTCGTTTTTCCGAAATTGAAAAAGCCAAAAATCTTGACGACGTTTTGACGAATGTGAAATTTTCGAATGTGGCGTGGAATGCCGATCGCGGGGTTTTTTACATGAAAAATTCCAATGTGGAAACCTTTGCGAGAGATTCGACCTACCAGCTTTTTTACCATCGGATCGGAAAACCACAATCTGAAGACGAATTGGTTTTTGATGCCACAAAAAATGAAAGTTCTGTTGCATTTTTTACGCGTTACAACAAACTTTTTATAACTGAAACCAATAAAGAAGAATCGGAAAAAACCTATTATTATTCGAATATCGACACTGAAAATTTCTATCTGGAAAAATTCCTGGAAAAAGATGCCGCCGATTTCAAAATGCTGCATTTTGCAAAGGACCGGATTTATTTTTCATCCAAAGAATTTGGCTGGGGCGATATACGCTGGTTTAACATCAACAACCGCAGCGACGAAAAAATCCTGATTCCGCAGATTTACAACCATTTGCTCGTCGATGCCGATTTTTATGAAAAGTACATTGTGTGCAAATACAAAACCGTTGAAAAAAATTACATCAGCATTTACGACAATGAAGGGCAATTCATACGGAAATTTGACGCACCCGAAGGAATGGATTTTAATATTCGGTTTTTCTATCCCGAAACCAATGATTTATATGTGAGCTTTTACTCGTACACGCTGTCGTATAACAATTTTAAACTCAATCTTGAAAGCGGCGAGGCAAAATCTTTTTACAGCATTTATTCGCGACCGAAGCCCACTATTTTTCCGCTCGATTATTTTGTAACCAAAACGATTACGTATAAAAGCCGCGACGGCAAAGACATTCCGATGACCATTGTGCACAAAAAAGGATTGGTGCTTGACGGAAACAACCCAACTTTACTCAATGCTTACGGCGGTTTTGGAGTAGTCAGCGGTCCGAATTATGATACCGGATTGTTGTACTTCCTGGGAAAAGGCGGCGTATTCGCGTATGCTGAAATCCGCGGCGGCGGCGAAAAAGGTATGGATTGGCACAAGCAGGGAAAAGGACTTAAGAAAATAAACACGTTCAACGATTTTATCGATGCGGCAGAATTCCTGATCAAAGAACGTTACACTTCTCCGCAGAAATTGGCCATTACAGGTGCTTCGCAGGGCGGTTTATTGGTTGGTGTCGCAATGACGCAAAGACCCGATTTGTTTAAAGTGGCGATTCCGAAAGTAGGCGTTTATGACATGGCGAAATTTGACGATTACACTGTTGGGAAATACCACCGTGACGAATATGGCGATCCGAATAGAAAGGAGGAGTTTCAGGCGATGATGGCCTATTCGCCGTATCACAACATTAAAGAAGATGTGAATTATCCGACAACGCTGATCATTACTTCGGAGAACGATGATCGTGTGCCGCCGATCCATTCCTATAAATTTGCGGCAAGACTGCAGAATCGCGAGGCGCAGAAAAATCCGGTTTTTCTAAAAACACTCAGCAATTCCGGGCATTATGGAAAGGTTTCAAATTATAAAAGCCGAACGGAAGAAAGCGCGGAGTTTTACAATTTTCTGATGTATCATTTGAATAATTAAGTCAAATGTCAAAACGTCGAAAGTCGAACGAATACAATACGCCATAAAAAAAGCGGTTCGTAATGAACCGCTTTTTTTATTTTGATATCTTATTTCTTATCCTTTCAGAGCTTCTGCGCCACCAACGATCTCTAAGATCTCGTTTGTAATGGCAGCTTGTCGTGCTTTGTTATACGTTAATTTCAACTGGTTTCTAAGCTCGGTTGCATTGTCGGTTGCTTTGTGCATCGCTGTCATACGCGCGCCGTGTTCTGAGGCGAATGAATCGCGAACCGCTTTGTATAATTGTGTTTTGAGCATTTTCGGGATCAATGTCAGAACGATTTCTTCTTTTGATGGTTCGAAAATGTAATCAACGGTATTTCCGGCTGGCTTATCAGAAGCAATTGGTGCCAATGGCAAAAACTGCTCCGCCTGTACGATTTGGGTCGCGGCATTCTTGAATTGGTTGTAAACCAAAACAATCTTGTCGTATTTTCCGTCGACAAACAACTGCACCAACTCATCGGTAATAATACCCACATTTTCAAAAGTCAGGTTATCGAACACCGCATTGTTGTTAGAAATGACGTTTCCATTTTTTCTGATGGTATCATTTCCTTTTTTACCAATGGTAATAAAATCGACTTGTTTGCCTCCGTAAATTTGCTCACTCAGGTTGCGTGATTCCTTGATGATGTTGGTATTGAATGCGCCTGCCAAACCACGGTTAGACGTAATGGCAACAATCAAAACTCTTCTGACTTCGCGTTGTGTTGTAAACGCACCGCCAATGTCGCCGTCAAGCGTAGCGGAAAGGTTTTGCAACAATTCGGTCAGTTTTTCGGCATAAGGGCGCATGGCTGTAATCGCATCCTGTGCTTTTTTCAGTTTTGCAGCAGAAACCATTTTCATCGCAGATGTGATTTGCATCGTGGATGAAACGGAAGTAATTCTATTACGGATTTCCTTTAAGTTTGCCATTTTTTATGAGTCTAAAGTCGCAAGTCGTAAAGTCAAAAGTCAGAATGTCGAACTACTTGATCCGACTTTCGTCTTTTGACTTTAAGACGCTCGACTAATTTTAGTTATATTTTGCTGAAACTTCTTTCGCTACTTTCTCGATTACGTCGGTAATCTCGTCAGTCAGTTTTCCTGCTTTCAAAGCATCAAGTGTGCTTCTGTGCTGGTTGTTCAGGAATTCCAAAAAGTCTTTTTCAAATTCTTTTACTTTGTTCACAGGAACATCTCTAAGCAAGTTTTTAGAACCTGCGTAAATGATCGCTACCTGATCTTCAACTGTATAAGGATCGTTTAAACCTTGTTTTAAGATCTCCACGTTTCTTCTTCCTTTTTCGATTACGTTTAACGTCACGGCATCCAAATCAGAACCGAATTTAGCAAACGCTTCCAATTCACGGAATTGTGCCTGGTCTAATTTTAGTGTTCCCGCAACTTTTTTCATCGATTTGATCTGAGCGTTACCTCCAACACGAGATACCGAAATACCTACGTTGATCGCAGGACGAACTCCAGAGTTGAACAAATCTCCATCAAGGAAAATCTGTCCGTCTGTAATCGAAATTACGTTTGTTGGGATGTATGCAGAAACGTCACCCGCTTGTGTTTCAATGATTGGAAGTGCTGTTAAAGATCCGCCACCTTTTACGATTCCTTTGATAGAATCCGGCAAGTCATTCATTTGTTTTGCGATCTCATCATTGTTGATCACTTTACAAGCACGCTCTAATAAACGAGAGTGAAGGTAGAAAACGTCTCCAGGATAAGCTTCACGGCCCGGTGGTCTTCTCAAAAGAAGGGAAACCTCACGGTATGCTACGGCTTGTTTAGACAAATCATCATAAACGATTAACGCAGGACGTCCTGAATCACGGAAATATTCCCCGATCGCAGCTCCGGCCAATGGTGCGTAAACCTGCATTGGAGCAGGATCAGAAGCATTAGCAGCAACAATAACCGTATAAGCCATTGCACCTTTTTCTTCCAGTGTTTTAGCGATTCCAGCTACAGTCGAAGCTTTTTGCCCGATCGCAACATATATACAGAATACTGGTTGCCCAGCATCGTAAAATTCTTTTTGGTTCAAAATGGTATCCAAACAAACGGTTGATTTACCAGTTTGACGGTCACCAATTACAAGTTCACGTTGTCCGCGACCTACAGGAATCATCGCATCTACGGCTTTTACACCGGTTTGCAATGGCTCAGTAACCGGCTGACGGAAGATCACACCAGGTGCTTTTCTTTCCAATGGCATTTCATATAAAGTCCCGCCAATTGGTCCTTTTCCGTCGATTGGGAAACCAAGCGTGTTTACCACACGTCCTACCATTTCCTCACCAACTTTCAAAGAAGCAATACGCTGGGTTCTTTTTGCAGTCGAACCTTCTTTGATTCCGGTTGAAGGACCTAAAAGTACCACACCAACGTTGTCTTCTTCAAGGTTCAAAACGATCGCTTCAAGTCCGTTGTCAAACTCCACCAACTCTCCGTATTGAACATTTGATAACCCGTAAATACGAGCGATACCATCTCCAACATTCAGTACTGTTCCAACTTCTTCTAAAGTAGCACCAGATTCAAAAGCTGATAATTGCTTTTTTAATATTGCTGAAATTTCAGCAGGCTTAATTTCCGCCATAATTATTTTATTTATAAATAACTAGTTACTTAATTCTCTTTTTAATACTTGTAATCTGTTGGCTACAGAAGCGTTGTACTGCTGGTCGCCTATTCTTAAGATAAATCCGCCAATGATAGAAGGATCTACAATATTTTCAATGTTCACTTTTTTGTTCGAAAACGTCAGGATTTTTGACAGCACTTTTGATTCCAGTTCTGCATCCATCGGAACTGCCGTAGTGACTTTGGCTATTTCTACTCCATTCATTTCTTCAAACAAATTGTTGTAAACCGTCGCGATATCAGACAAAATCTCGAATCTTTTGTTTTCAAGTAACAAACGGAAAAGGCTTTTGGTTACCGGATTTACAGCTGTAAAAATTTCCGACAAAGCACCTTCTTTTACCTCAACAGTAGTCGTTGGACTTTGGATAAAACTTTTAAGTTCCTCGTTTCCGATGATGGTTTCCGCAATGGTTTGCATGTCGTTGTTAACTTCCATAGCGACACCTTTGTCGTGCGCCATGTCAAGAATCGCTTTTGCGTAACGGATTGCTGCTCTTGTTCCTGCCATCTTAATTTAATTTAGCGTCGCCAAGCATTTTCTCCACCAATTTGGTTTGTGCTTCTTTGTTTGACAATTCGTCGCGCAATAATTTTTCAGCAATTTCAAGAGACAAGGAAGAAACCTGTGATTTCAGTTCGGCCATAGCCGCATTTTTCTCTGCCTGGATTGCTGCTTTTGCCTGCTCGATCATTCTTGCACCTTCAGCCTGAGCTTCTGTTTTAGAATCAGCGACCATTTTCTCTTTCATTTCACGCGCTTCTTTTAACATCAAATCGCGTTCTGCTCTGGCTTCAGCCAATAATTTTTCGTTGTCTGATTTCAGGTTCTGCATTTCGTTTCTTGCATTTTCTGCAGAAAGCAATGCGCTTCTGATTCCTTCTTCACGCGTGTTTACTGCGTCAAGGATTGGTTTCCAGGCGAATTTCTTCAGCAATAAAATCAATCCGACAAAGATCAACATCTGCCAGAAAAACAAACCCAACTCAAACTGATTAATTAACTTTTCCATTTTTATATATGTGTATGTATAAAACGTTTTGTTTAATAATAAGGCAAAAGTTACAACCAACCGTTGCAACTTTTACCCTTAAAAATTATGCTGCGAACAAGGCAGCGAAACCAATACCTTCAATAAGCGCTGCTGCGATAAGCATAGCTGTTTGAATTTTTCCTGAAGCTTCTGGCTGACGTGCAATCGCGTCCATTGCTGAACCACCGATTTTACCAATTCCCAAACCAGCTCCGATTACGATCAATCCTGCTCCAACGAAATTTAAACCTTCCATGATATATAAATTAAAAATTAAACATTCAAATGATGTACGATTTCAGATTTTGGATGTACGTTACGTAAATCTAAAATCTTACTTCGTAAATTTTAGTGGTGCGCCTCTTCGTGATGGTGCTCCTCATTCGCCGCTCCGAAATACAAAGCCGACAACATGGTGAAAATATAAGCCTGCAAAAATGCCACTAAAATTTCAAGCAATGAGAGCACAAAGGCCAATCCGAAAGAAAGCGTGCTTCCGATCCAGCTTTTAAAAATAAACATCAACCCGATAATACTCATCAATACGATGTGTCCTGCAAATATGTTCGCGAACAAACGGATCATGAGTGAGAACGGTTTGATGAAAACACCAAGCAATTCAATTGGCGCCAAAATAATACGCATTGGTTTCGGAACGCCTGGCATCCAGAAAATGTGTCCCCAGTAATTTTTATTGGCCGACAGATTTGTAATTAAAAATGTAAGGATGGCCAATGCTGCTGTGATCGTAATATTTCCGGTCACGTTGATTCCAAGTGGTGTTAACCCCACAATATTAAGGAACAACACAAAGAAAAAGATCGTAAGCAAATAGCTCATGTATTTTTTGTAATGTTTCTCACCGATGTTTGGGATTGCGATTTCATCACGTACGTACAATACAAGCGGTTCGAAAATTCTTCCCGGACCTTTTGCAATGCTTCCGTTTTTCTTGTATGAAGAAGCCAAACCTTTAAATAATAAGAAGATTAAAAACGCTACGATCAGGATTACAAAAACGTTTTTAGTGATCGAGAAATCGATTGGGCGAACGTTTGTTGGATGTCCGTGCGCATCTTCAGTGATTGTTCCGGCAGCGTCTGTTTTGTAGATTTTACCGTCGTGGTGGTTGATTACGTAGTAATTTCCGTTTGATTCGGCTACTTTTTCTCCATGCTCAAATTTTGATGACGAAAAAACCTGCAATCCGTTGTCCAGTAAAATTACCGGAAGCGGAAAACCAAAATGATAACCTGTAGTATGGTCTGAGAAAAGGGTAAAATCATGCGCATCTAAAACGTGGTGTTTTTTGTAAGCATTGATTTGAGATTTAAGATCTGCCGGCTCGGCGTGGGCATCTTTATGAGCTGTTTCTGCTCCATGATGCTCAGTTTCAGTGGCAACGTGAGTAGAATCAGCCGTCGGATTTGCAAAATTGAGCATTGGCAAACACATTACGAAAGCTGCTAAAATAAATCTGAGTGGTTTGTTTGAAATCACCATACCTTATTAAATATCTTAATTTTTACGATCCTGAAATTTGGTGCAAAGGTACATTTTTTATTAATATCCAAAAGATATAAATAACTATTTTTTGAAAGATTTGACGTTTTTAATCTCGTTTATTGCTTATTGTTTAAAATGCGTATCGTAACAATCGTTTCTATTGCTAAAAACAACGCAAAAATGATAAAAAAGTTCATTTTGTCTGTCTTGATAAATTCGCTCCCCGACTGCAAAATCGGACGCAAAACAAAATAACAAGCAACCATTTTTAAGCTGGTCAAAAACATGAAAGCATAACCAACAGAATCTTTTAATTTCTTTTTGATGTTGATCAGGATAAAAACAATCGTAAACGAGCAGGCAAAGAAAAATCCGTACAGCTCAACCAACGAATACCGAAATGGTTTCTGGCCAAAGCCAATCAGTTCAAAAACTAAAAAATGAACCGCAAGCAAAACCAGCGAAGCAACAAAAAGCAATAATAATGGCTTGTAATTTTTCATGTGTTTATTCTCCCGAAGATTTGTTAATGTCTTTCAATTGGCGGTTGATGTTGTAAAAAGCAAGCGCAACGCCAACGAGCACAAAGATCTTCACATATATTTTATTCGGGTTTGGATATTTTTCGTCAAGCCAGCCGCCCAGATACGCAAACGCAAAAATAATGGCGCCCATCTGGATGGGAATATTGATCAAAGCCAGCCATTTGCTATTGCTTTTCTTCTGGTTTTTTGGATCCGTCATGCGCGGGTAGTAATTTTATGTTGGGTTTCATTACGCAGGAAGCACTGAATTCGGCGCCCGGTTCAACAGCAAGTTTGCCGCAAACCACTTCTCCGTGAATGCTTGCTTTGGATTTGACATTCAGAATTTCAAACACTTCAATTTTGCCTTGAAATTTGCCTTCGATATCGGCATTTTTGCAAATGATATCTCCGGTAACGCTTCCGGCCGGACCGATGACAATTTTGCCATTTGACTGGAAATTCCCAATCAGCTCGCCGTCTAAACGGAAATCAGCCTGCGAAAGAATGTCACCTTTGATGGTTGTTCCTTCCACAATCCTGTTGGTTTTTCCCAACAAATCCGTGTATGATTTTGGCTTTTTGTCAAACATTATTTGCCTTTTTTAACTTCTGGTTCGTTTCCGCCCGGAGGTGCGATCGCCGATCTGGTTTTTTGTGGCAGATTTTGTTCCGGATCAGAAAAATTATCCTGGGCGTTGATGCTGTTGTTCAGATTCTGAGGTGTTTGAACATCCTGTTTTGCCGGATTCACTTTCGGTTGCGGCAATTTCGGATTGACCGGCATTTGTGTTTCCACTGGCTTCGGCGCAACAACCGGCGCGGCTTGAGGAACAATTGGCTGAGAGCCTACTTTGAGGAATTCTTCAAAATTCTTTTTGATCTGCACAATTTTATAGTTGTCACTCGAAATGATATAAGCCTGATCCGGAACTTTATATTCTTTGACTTCCTTCAAAATAGAAGCGATTCCGGCTGCATATTCCTGCGTTTTCATGCCGTGGATGACTACAAAATTCTTGTCCATCGTATAAATATCATTTGAAACAGACATTTTTGAAATCGAACGGTCTTTGATAAATTTGTTGATTTTGTCGGTCAGCGCTTTGGTTTTTTTGTCATCCGGATTTCCAGCTCGGTACACAACTTTCCAGCTTAATGGCTCGACAGTGTTGAATTTCAAACCTTCCATAATTGGCACTTCGCGATCCAGCAGCAATTCGGCACTTTTGCCTTCTTCACTGTTTGGATACGTCAGCGCTACGAAATTCAATGCTTTTTTATATTCTTCCAGACCTTTGAGTTTTCCAACGGTATTGGCTTTCAGCAATTCAAATTTTGGAACGACTTCTTCTCCTGTATATTGGTCGATTGCCAATTCCAGACTTGTCAAAACCCGTTTGTAATCACCAGATTCGTAAATTTTATACAACTTGTTGTAGGCTGCTTCCGGCGTGTCATTTAAGGCTACATCAGGATTTGGATTGCCCAGGATTTGCGCATATCTCGAATCAGGATACTGTTTGATGATCCTTTCTTTCATTGCTGCAGCTTTATCTTTGTCTAAAATTTCATACAATTTGTACAAATTATACATTGATGGAAGTACGAGCCTTTCCTCCGGATTGTTCTCCAGAAGTTTTTCGAGTTTGTCGGCGGCGCGTTTGTATTCCTTGAATTTTTCTTTGTAAATCACACCGAGTTGGTAATAGGCAAAATTGCGCTCCTTCGCCATGCTGTCAATGGCAACCTGTGCAGTCGGGATTTGTTTGATGTAATAATCTGTAGTATATCTTTCGTCGGGTTTGTCAACTTTGGCAACATCGCTGTCTGCATTGTCACTTCCGATGGCATCTTCGTCATCGTCACTTTTATTCGCACCGGATTTATTGGACGACAAACGCCAATTGTCTTTGAGTCTACGATCGCCCCAGACTTTCCTGAACTCGTTTTTTCCAAAAGCAACCGACGTCGGATTGTAAAAATAGAAGTTATTGTTGCCTCCGGAACTTGCGGTGTAAGATGTACTTGGCGGTTGTGAAGCATTTTGAGCAGCTGGCATTAAACTTTTTTTGGCAGGATTTGCCGCGGCCTGATCCAAATCCGATTTCATTTTTTGTACTGATCCATCAGATTTTCCAGCGTCCGCAAGTGCCGTTCCCGAATTTCCATTATCACCAGCCTGCTGTTGTTTTTCAAGCAATATTCTAGCTTTTTCGTCATCTTTTTTAAGTTTGGCGATATAAGCTTCATAGTAACTGAGCCTAGCTTCAGGCGACATTTTGAATACGTTTATGATGCTGTCGTTTCTCGTTGCGATCGCTTCATATTTTATCACGTCAACTAAGTTCTCACGTTTCTTTTTGATCGTACGGTATTCGCGCGTCCTCGGATTCATTTGTACAAGCGTGCTGTCGAAATATTTTCCGGCAGACACATATCTGGCATCGTTGAAATAAATATCCGCAAGGTTTCTGTAATTTGAAGCCGTTAAATATTGGTCCTGGCTTTTGAGTTTTAACGAACGGTTGTAATATTTTTTTGCGTCGTCAAATTTTTTGTTCTTGTCATAAAACAATGCCATCTGATGATTAAGCACGTCAAGGTACGGCCTGTTCTCGCGGTCTTCAAGCAAGTCGTTAAATTTCTTTACAAACGCCGTTGTATCTCCGCTTTTGTAATCAAATTGTGCTGCTTGCCGCGCATGCGCCTGAATGACGTATTGTCTCGCCGCTTTCCGTTTCATATCGATCACATTTTGGTATGATGCGTAAGCGCTGTCTTTATGTCCGAGTTCTTCATACAATTGGCCAAGAATGAAATCGTAGCGCGCTTTTTCTTCATTTTCACGCGTAAATTCCTTCGCCAGTTTTAATTTGGCTACCGCGCTGTCTTTCTCTTCAAGGTTTAAAAATGCCTGCGCCAGACTTGCATTGGCATCGGCAAAAATCTGGTCTTTGAATTTAATTTCTTTCAGTAATTTATTCAGGTTGGTGACCGCCAAAGCATCATTGTCCAAACGGATGTTGGTTTTTTCCCTCCAAATCTTTGCTTCGTAAATCTTATCGCTATTCGGATATTTGTACAAAATGTAGTTGAATGCCTCCAAAGCCGGAATAAAACGCTGGTCGTAATACCTTGATTTCCCAAGCATTAAATGTGCTTCGTCCATCTGTGGGTTTTTTTCAGATCCTGCAATATTCATCGAATGTTTCTGGATCGCTTTCGCTGATTTGGTTTCAGCCCTTTCAAAATTCGGGTTTCGGTTGCTTTGACCCGGAAGCGAATTTTCAACACTGATCTGCATTCTTTCAATCGGCAAAACTTCCCAGAAATTGTCTTTGTATTGCGACTTCAAATCGATTACACCTTTATCAAGTGCCAATCCGCCATTGTACAAAATATTGTATTTCGAACTCAATGCATGGGAATTCCTCGATAAAAAAGAATTTTTTTTGGTAGAACAGGCTATCAAAAAAAGAAGTAAGGCTATGGAAGTGTATCTGAGTAAGTTAGTTTTCAATTTCAAACAATTTTATTCTTAAAACTTTTAAAAGCTGATTTTAGTATATGACTGGTAAAAATACGTTTCTTTTTGATATAGCGAAAATTAAAGCGTGAAAGTTTGGATGCTGCTCATTTTTAACCTGCAAACATGCTGTTTATTGTGAATTTTACGATTCTGATTTAAATCCCGTAATGTTTTTAAATTTTTACATAACCCACAATTCCGCCGTATTTCTTATTTTTGTAAAAATTTTTTACATGTCATCATTTTACAAATTAAATATAAAGGAAGTAAAACGCGAAACCAGCGACTCGGTTTCGGTATTGTTTTCTGTTCCGCTTGAATTCAGGGACTTTTACAAATTTACCGCCGGACAATACCTAAACCTTAAACTGACTCTGGACGGAGCTGAAATCCGCCGCGCTTATTCCATTTGCTCTTCGCCAAACAGTGACGAATTGCGTATCGCTGTCAAAGGCCTGAAAAATGGTGTCTTTTCACAGTTTGCAACCAAATCTTTAAAAGCTGGCGATCTGCTGGAAGTGGGAACGCCCGAAGGTACGTTCATTTTCGAACCCGATGCAAACCGTCAGAAAAACTACGCGGCATTTGCGGCCGGAAGCGGAATTACGCCGGTTTTGTCGATTATCCACAGTGTACTTGCAGGTGAACCAAAAAGCACTTTCGTTTTGGTTTACGGAAATAAAACGCCACAAGATGCCATTTTCCATCAGGAATTGCACGATTTGCAGCAGCAATATGTGGGTCGTTTTTTTGTGCATTTTGTTTACAGCCAGGCCAAAGTCGATGGCGAATTGTTTGGAAGAATTGAAAAATCGACGGTCAATCTGATGCTGAACAACAAATACAAGGAGATCGAATTCGACAAATTTTACCTTTGCGGTCCTGAAGAAATGATCACGACGGTCGCTAATGTGCTCAAAGAACACAACATTAAGGAAAAGGATATCAAATTTGAGTTGTTTACGTCAACAACAGTTGAGAAAAAAATAGATGTGTCGCTCGAAGGCCATACCAAAATCACGGTTATGGTTGATGATGAAGAAACAACTTTCGAAATGTCGCAAAAACAAACCGTACTTGAAGCGGCTTTAAAACAAGGACTTGACGCGCCATATTCGTGTCAGGGTGGCATTTGCAGCAGCTGTCTCGCAAGGGTAATTTCCGGGAAAGCGGAAATGGTCAAAAATGCGATTCTAACCGACGGCGAAATTGCGCAGGGATTGATCCTGACCTGCCAGGCGCATCCCACAACGCCCGAAATTTATGTAGATTATGATGACGTGTAATCACACGTTCGGATATAAAAAAACTTCTCTGAAAAGGGAAGTTTTTTTATTTTAAGACGGTTTTGATTTTTTCAACAACAGTTTCCGGCAAAATCGTGCGCATCGCGTCTTCATAACCTTCCACATATTTGTTTCCGTAAACTGAAGTCGGCAATTTTGGATATTGTTCCCTATCGGAAACCAACGCATAATCTTTCGGTTGGTGAAACGGCGCAAATCCTGCAAACGGATGCGTTGCGCCCCAAAGCGTTATGGTTTTTATGCCATACATCGCTGCAATATGCGCATTTCCGGAATCCATGCTCAACATCACATCGAGGTAACTGATGAGTTGCAATTCCTGGCTGAAATTTATTTTTCCGGCAACAACAATGACGTTTTCAAGTTCGTGGGCATATTTTTGGAGGATTTCCGTTTCCTTTTTTCCGCCGCCAAAGAGAAAGATTTTGGCACTTTTGTTTTTTGCCAATAATACAATGGTTTGCTGCATTAAATCGGCGTGGTAAACTTTGCCGTCATGTTGGGCAAAAGGCGCAATTCCGATCCAGGAATCATCAGATTTTTCCCCTGTCAGATTTAAAACTTCGGAAACCAAAAGTTGCTTTTCGGGAAATTCAGGATTTGTCAAATCTACCGGGAAACCCAAAGATTCAAATACTTTTGCATGTCTTTCGGGCATAGAAAGCAGCGGTGTGAAAATTTTATTTTCGCTTCTCGTCAGTGCTTTTTTTTCGGCTTTGCCTTTATCAACTGCGGCGGTTTCTTTTCCGCTTAGAGCGAATAACGTCCGGACGATTTTAGAACGAAGTACGTTATGCAAATCCGCGAAAGCGTCGACACGCAACTTTTTCAATTCCCAAAACAATTTCAGCAACCCTAAAAAACCTTTGTGTTTGCCTTTGGCGTCAAACGCAAAAAAAGTAAGATTCGGAATTCCGTCAAAAAAAGGTTTGAAAAACGGACGCGAAACCATCGTGATTTTTAGCCCAGGATGCTGTTCGACCAAAGCGCTCAAAACAGGAACCGTCATCGCGACATCTCCCATTGCGGAAAGTCGGATGACGGCTATATGTTTGATTTTGTGCGACAAAGATTCAGGGTTTACGGTTCACGGTTCAGGGTTGAAAGTATTGATTTACCTGTACCTTTCGCCCTTTACCTTGTTACCCATATTATTTTTTGTTCTGATACAACACCGGATTCAGTTCGTCGTCGTTGTACATTTTCATTTGTTTGTACACTTTCATGAACTTGTCGCCATTTTCAATATCAGTCAGCAAATCGTCGATTGCGGTAGACAAATCGGTTCTTTGTTCCAATAAAATATTGAGTTTCAACTGGCATTTGTCGCGGTGATCCTGAGAAGCTTCCGGACGCGTCGCTTCTTCATGCATGTGGTAAATTTTCAATGCGAGAATTGACAAACGGTCGAATGCCCAGGCCGGACTTTCGGAGTTAATTTTTGCCGAATCCTTTACTTTTACGTTGCTGAATTTCTGGAGAAAATAACTGTCGATATATTCTACCATATCGGTGCGTTCCTGGTTAGAAGCATCGATTCTTCTTTTCAAAGTGAGCGCTGCAACCGGGTCGATATTGGGATCACGGATGATGTCTTCAAAATGCCACTGTACCGTATCGATCCAGTTTTTCACATACAATAAATGCTCGAACTGCTCTTTTGGATACGGATTATTAACCGGCTGGTCTACATTGTCAAATTTGTGGTAGTCCTGAATACTTTGCTCAAATATCGAATAAGCTAACTTTGAAAACATATTTTTATATTTTAAAAGACAAAGATACTTTTTATACTTTTATAACCTAAAACAAAGTTTCGAAAGTCGAAAGTCGAAAGTCGAAAGTCGAAAGTCGAAAGTCGAAAGTCGAAAGTCGAAAGTCGAAAGTCGAAAGTCGAAAGTCGAAAGTTGAAAATTTAAATCTTAAATCTTAAATCAAAAATGCAGATCCATTATATTTCCGAAGCCAACAGCGTGCTGAACCACTTCCTGGGACAAATCAGAAACGTCAATGTCCAAAACGACAGCATGCGTTTTCGCAGGAATATCGAACGCATTGGCGAAGTCATGGCTTACGAACTCAGCAAAGATCTGCATTATAAAGACATCGAAATCCAGACGCCGCTTGGCATTAAAAACACGACAGAAATTGAAGACGAATTGGTTTTGTGTTCGATTTTGCGCGCCGGATTGCCCTTGCATCTGGGTTTTCTGAATTATTTTGATTCGGCTGAAAACGGGTTTGTTTCGGCATATCGGTACCATCATAATAATGACGATGCGTTTGAAATCAAAGTAGAATATCAGGCGGTTCCGAGTATAGAAAATAAAAACCTGCTGCTGATTGACCCAATGCTTGCGACCGGACAATCGATGGTGGCTGTTTACAATACTTTAATGAAGAAAGGCACGCCGAAGGAAATTCACATCGCAGTGGTCATTGCAGCTCCTGAAGGCATAACGTATCTGGAGCAACATTTGCCTGACAATGTGCATCTTTGGGTCGCGACTTTAGACGAAAAACTCAACGCGAAGAATTACATTATTCCCGGATTGGGCGATGCCGGTGATCTTGCCTACGGAAATAAATTATAGCTGGGAGAAAAAACCAAACAGCCCGAACAGGATCAAAAGTCCCAAAATCACATCACGCTGCCATTTCACTTCAGTCATTTCTATATGGCTGGTGGCCATCATGGCCAATGGTGCGAACGTAAAAATCACCAGGTCATTGCTTTTTATTGGTGAAACTACAAAAATGACAATTCCGATGAAAAATGCCGAAATGATTTTCTTATAAGAAGAATGCAAAATCAGCGGACGGTTTGACAATGACATCAGCAGCGAAACCAGGAAAAATAAGGCTACCGTTGCATAAACCGACAAAGCCAGATTTTGGTAATTGTTTGTGAAATAATTGATCCTGAAATTAAATGCTGTATTGCCGATCAGGTTTCCAATCCACGATTCATCGAAAAGGAACGCAGCTAAAAGGAAAACCGTAACACTTGTAAAGAAAGCGATAAAAGGCAAAAACCAGTTGCGGTAATCCCGCGCGGCATGAAAAAGTATCGAAATAAATACCAAAACGATAAATAAAATGGCCCAAAAGTGAAAAATAGCGGCCGCAAAAATCCACAACGAGGCATCAAAAATCTTTTCTTTTGGCGCTTTTAGCGAATGCAAAGAAATGAGCCTTCGCATCGAAAGCAGCACAAAAAAGTTGGAAATAATCAGGTTCTGATTGTCTAAAACCGAAGGGAAAAACTGCAGGAAAATCAGGTAAGCCAAAACCGTATAAGCACTGTCTTTACTGAGTCCGTTCTTCTTTACGATAAAGTTTGTAATGAAAAGTGAGGCAAATATCAGCGACAGCGATAAAAATTTCATCCCAAAATACCAAAGCGAATTCTCCCCTGTTGCATGTTGGATCTGGTATAAAAAAAAGAAAAAAACCACACCGATAATTACGATAGAATAATTTAACGGTGTAGATTTTCTAAAAAGGCTTGCTATCATAAGGATATTTTATACTTTTGTAAATGTAAATATAATACTTGTTTAAAAATGAAAGCATTTTTTGAAGGAATCCAATGGTTGTTTGAAAACGTTTTGTTCGTTCCGCATAACTTTTTCAGGAAACTGGAATTGTCAAGCTGGTTTGGTGCCAATACCATCAACTGGATTTTCATGATTATCTGTGCAGGTTTCATGGTGTATTGGATCAAACAATTGAAATTGCACAAAGAAAACAACGACGAATATCAGGATACAACGGCGCATTCTTTCTTAAAGTAAGTCGAAGCCGATATCTTTTCTAAAATACATCTTATCAAAATGTAGCTTTTCTATATTTTGGTAAGATTTTTTTATGGCCTGCTGGAAATCGTCCCCGAATGAAGTCACAGCCAAAACACGCCCGCCATTGCTGACAACCTGACCGTTTTCGGTTTTTGTCCCCGCGTGAAAAACAATCGAATCCGATACGTTTTCAACACCAGAAATGACTTTTCCTTTTTCGTAATCTTCAGGATATCCGCCTGAAACCAACATGATTGTTGCCGCCGTTCGTTCGTCAATTTCAAATGAAACTTCATCCAGCTTTTGATCGGCTACGGCCTGGAACAATTCTACAAGGTCCGATTTCAGTCTCGGGATCACCACTTCGGTTTCCGGATCGCCCATTCTGACGTTGTATTCAATCACAATCGGTTCGCCCTTCACATTGATCAGTCCGATAAAAACGAAGCCTTTGTACGGAATGCCGTCTTTTTGCAAACCGTCAATTGTAGGTTTTACAATGCGCGTTTCAATTTTTTCCAACAGGATGTCATTGGCAAACGGAACTGGTGAAATCGCGCCCATTCCGCCTGTATTTAATCCGCTGTCGCCTTCGCCGATGCGTTTGTAATCTTTGGCTGTAGGCAATATTTTATAGTTTTTCCCGTCCGTTAATACGAAACAGCTCAGTTCAATGCCGTTTAAAAATTCCTCGATCACGACTTTCGCACTTGCCGCACCGAATTTCTCATTTACGAGCATGTTGCGCAATTCTGCTTTGGCTTCAGCCAGATCGTGAAGGATCAAAACGCCTTTTCCGGCTGCGAGTCCGTCGGCTTTCAGCACATATGGCGGTTCAAGTGTTTCAAGAAATTTACATCCTTTTTCAACCGTTTCTTTGGTAAAACTGTCGTAAGCTGCGGTCGGAATTTGATGTTTGACCAGAAATTCTTTTGCAAATTCTTTACTGCCTTCTAGCTGCGCTCCTAATTTCGACGGTCCGATCACCGAAATGTGTTTCAACTGTTCGTCGGCTTCGAAAAAATCAAAAATTCCTTTCACTAACGGATCTTCCGGACCCACAACGACCATCTCGATATTTTCGGCGATGGCAAATGATTGTACGGCCTCGAAATCAAGCGGATCAATAGCGGCATTGGTTGCAATTTGCGCCGTGCCTGCATTTCCGGGAGCGACAAAAAGCCTGGTACAGCGCGGACTTTGAATCATTTTCCACGCCAGTGCATGCTCTCTTCCGCCTGAACCTAAAAGTAAAATTTTCATGTTGTGTAGTTGTGTGTTGTGCGGCACAAAAATACTGGCTTTTGCACGGAAATAATAATTAATTTTTAAAAAATTGCAGGTTCCTGGTGCTTAGTCAGGCGTAAATATTATTTTTGGTGAAAATTACGAGATACGTGTTTAAAATTTTTGACATTTCCCTGAAATTAAACGGCTTTCCGATTGCTGAGGCAAAAGAAAGACTGTCAGAAATTTTGGCGGTTCCCGATGAAAAATACACTGCTTTCCTCGATCAGAAAAAACAGGAAATCGTGCAGTTTCATCTCGATCACAATCCTTTTTACCAAACGCTTGCAGGAAAGACCGCTTTCACAAACTGGAACGAACTTCCGGTCATGAAAAAATCAGATTATCAAAGACCTCTAAACCAAAGGCTTTCTGAAGGTTTTACAACCAAAAATGTTTACATTAACAAAACGTCGGGTTCCAGCGGCGATCCGGTTGTATTTGCAAAAGACAAATTTTACCACGCGCTGATCTGGTCGAATATCATGCGGCGTTTTGGCTGGTATGGCATCGATTTCAACCATTCCTGGCAGGCGCGTTTTTACGGCATGCCGGTTGATTTTGTCAACAATTTAAAGTTGCGTTTTAAAGATTACCTCAGCAAACGTTACCGTTTCAGCATATTTGATCTTTCCGATAATGGCTTGGAAAAAATCGTCGCGAAGTTTGCGTCAAAAAGATTCGATTACATCAACGGTTACACGTCATGTGTGGTTTTGCTGGCCAAATATTTACAGAAAAACAATTTGCTGTTAAAAGATATTTGCCCCAGTTTAAAAGTCTGTATCGTGACTTCGGAAATGCTTTTTGAAGATGATAAAATCCTGATTGAAAAACATTTTGGTGTTCCTGTGGTCAATGAATACGGCGCTTCGGAACTTGACGTGATTGCTTTCCAAAATACGGATGACCAATGGGTTGTCAATGCAGAAACCTTATTTGTTGAAATTCTGGACGACAACAACCAACCGGTTCCAAATGGTACCGAAGGCAAAATCGTAGTGACTTGTTTGTACAATTACGCACATCCTTTTATCCGGTATGAAGTGGGCGATTACGGAATTCTGGACGAAAAAAGTACCGCCAAAAAACCAATCCTGAAGAAATTAATCGGACGTACCAATGATGTCGCCATTTTGCCAAGCGGAAAAAAACCGGCCGGAATGACCTTTTACTCCATTACCAAAAAACTTTTTGGCGATGAAGGAAACGTCAGGGAATTTGTTATCAAACAAACAAAAATCGATACTTTCGAAATCGAATATGCGAGCGAAAAACCGTTATCCGAAACCGAAATCAAAAACATAGAATCCGTATTTTCAGATTATCTCGAACCCGGACTTCACTATATTTTTAACCGAAAAGAAGTTCTGGAAAGAAGTGCTTCGGGCAAATTAAAACAATTCACATCCTTATTAAAACAATCCTGATGAAAATCACCATCGTTGCGGGCGCGCGTCCGAATTTTATCAAAATTGCACCAATTATAAGGGCAATCCAAAAGAGGGAATCCGAAGGCGCGGCTATTGCTTTCAGGCTTGTTCACACCGGCCAGCACTACGATAAAAATCTCAGCGATACGTTTTTTGAAGAACTCAACATTCCGCAACCGCACAGCAATCTGGAAGTGAAAAGCGGTTCGCAATCGCAGCAAACTGCGGCAATCATGGTCGCATTTGAACAGGAACTGCTCCAGAATCCGTGCGATCTGGTTTTGGTCGTTGGCGATGTCAACTCGACTATGGCCTGTGCAATCGTAGCCAAAAAAATGAATGTGAAAGTGGCGCATGTGGAAGCCGGAATCCGTTCGGGCGACATGACAATGCCTGAGGAAATCAACCGGATCGTGACCGATAGCATCACCGATTATTTCTTTACAACTTCTGAAACCGCATCGCAAAATTTACTCAAATATGGCGCAGATCCTAAACAAATCCATTTTGTCGGAAATGTGATGATCGATACGCTGACGCAAAATCTGGAGCGGATCCAGAAGCCGGATTTCTGGGAAAAATATGCACTCGAAACCGGAAATTATATTATCCTGACCCTGCATCGCCCGTCAAATGTGGATGAAGAGCAGTCGTTGCAAGAACTGTTGCTCGGGATTGATGCTTTGGCCAACGGTAAAAAAGTGATTTTCCCCGTACATCCAAGGACGAAAGCCATTCTCGAAAACACCAATCTCGAATTCAAAAATATCATTTATGCCGAACCTCAGGGCTATCTTGCATTTATGTACCTGATCAAGAATAGTTTTGCGGTAATTACCGATTCTGGCGGGATTTCTGAAGAAACAACTGTACTCGGAATTCCGTGTTTCACGATGCGCGAAAATACCGAAAGACCTGAAACACAAACCATTGGAACAAATACACTTGTCGGTATTTCAATTGAAAACCTTGAAAAGGAATTTAACCTATTCCTTAAAAATGGCAAACGCGAAAGCGGCATTCCGGAACTTTGGGACGGAAAAGCGTCTGAGCGCATTATCGAGATCCTTTTAACTTTGTAACGATGGAAAAAATCCTGATTGTATCCAATTATTATCCGCCCGAAAAAGGCGCGGCTGCGAACAGGATTGAACAATTGGCTATAAAGCTGCAGGAACATCAATATGAGGTTTCAGTGGTTTGTCCGTTGCCCAATTACCCGAAAGGACAAATATTCCCAAATTATAAAAATCGGTTTTTTGTAAATGAAAAATTACAAAATATCCAGGTTTCGCGGCTTTGGATCTTTCCGAGCATCAGTAAAAATATCTTCAAGCGCATTCTTTCGATTTTATCGTTTTCGGCAGGTTTATTTTTTTATCTCATGTTTAAAAAAACACCTGAAAAAGTCGTTGTGCAATCACCGCCACTGCTGTTGTCGTTTATCTCGGTCTTGGTCCTTTCACTTAAAAGGAAAAAAATTATCCTGAACGTTTCCGATTTGTGGCCCATGGCTGCCATTGAACTGAACGCGCTGAAAGCAGGTTCGTTTTCGCACAAAGTGTCGCTGTTCATGGAGAAGATTATTTACCGGAAAGCGACGTTGATCCTGGGTCAATCGGACGAAATCATTACACACATCAAAACGATTTTTCCCGAGAAACGCTGTTATTTATACCGGAATTTCCCGGACCACCAATTGGAAAATTTTGAAATCCAGGCCAACGCAAAACTTGTAAAAAAAATGTTTTATGCCGGATTGCTTGGCGTCGCGCAAGGCGTTTTAGAAGTTTGTGAGAAAATGGAAGTTCAAAACCTCAACATCGAATTCCATATTTTTGGTGACGGAGCCGAGAAGATCCAGATTGAAAATTACATCAAAATCCATCCCGAAAAAAATATTGTTTTTCATGGCATGTTGGAAAGAAACGATCTCATTGCGAGGCTTTCCTCGTTTGACATTGCGTTGGTTCCGCTGAAAACCCGGATTTACGGATCGGTGCCTTCGAAGATTTTTGAATACAGCGCTTTAGGGATTCCGATTTTGTATTTTGGCGGCGGCGAAGGCGAAATTATTGTGAATGAAAACAAATTGGGCTGGGTTGTTCCGGTGGAAGATTTTGGAACACTGAATGACGTGTTAAAACAAATTTCAGACATTCCGGCAAACGAAATCCATTTGATGAAAACGCACGCATTTAAGCAATCTTCTACTTATTTCAACCTGGAATTCCAGATCGGGAATTTAATCGCGCAAAACGTTTTTTAATAGGCTTTTTCCTCGCCTTTGAAGATGTTAACAACTGTTTGCACGATAATTTTGATATCGAGCAACAGCGACCAGTTTTCAATGTAGAACACATCATATTTGATGCGGTTGATCATGTCCTCGTCGGTTTCGATTTCGCCACGGAAACCACGAACCTGAGCCAGTCCGGTAATTCCAGGCTTTACATAATGACGCACCATGTATTTTTTGATTTTGCTTCCGTAAGCCTTATTCTGAGACCATAAGTGCGGCCTCGGACCAACGACAGACATTTCGCCTACGAGCACATTTAAGAATTGCGGGAGCTCGTCAATGCTTGTTTTACGCATGAACTTTCCAATTTTTGTAACACGCGGATCATTTTTAGACGCTTCTTTTTCAGTCGTTTTATTGACTTTCATCGAACGGAATTTGTAACAGAAGAATTCCTTCTCTTCGAGTCCAGGCCTTCCCTGCATAAAAAATATTGGCCCTTTTGATTCGATTTTGATCAGAAATGCCAACAGCGGCACAATCCACGAAAGCAAAAATACAATTACAAAAAGTGAAAAAAGCACATCGAATGTTCGTTTGAAAATTTTGACCAAAGGCTGGTGCAATTGCGTTTTCTGCAAGGAAAGCACCGGGAACAATTCGTAGTAGTCAATTTTGAGGTTTTTTGAAAAAATCTCTTTGGAATCAGGGATGAATTTGATCGTGATTTGATTGTCGTCAGCAAATTCGACCAAATCTTTGAGCTGGTCATTAGACAATTCGTTAAGCGAGCAGTAAATTTCGTCGATCTTTTTTTCGATGACAAAATCCTTTAAAGCCTCTACTTTACCAATGATGTTGGCATTGTTTTTTTTATCCGAAAAGAAACCGAAAAACCTGTAACCATAATCGTTTCGGTTTTCAAATACATTTTTAAGCCGGATCGCCTCTGGCGTATAACCGATAATCACCGCATTTCTAAAATTGCTTCCGGTGATAATCCTGTATTTTTTGAGGTAGTAAAAAAGCAGGTATTTGAAAGCGGAAATCAAAATGAAAGCCGAAACCATAAACCACGCAATAGCGGTTCCGCTGAATATCGCTTCCTTGGAAAACGGAAAAAAAGCGATGATTACCAACAGGAAAAGAATGCCCTGTTTGAATATTTTTGAAGCAATTTCGACCGGAGTCGTAAATCGGAAAATCTCATAAAAACGAATAAACAAAGCAACAAATGCCCACGCAATCGTTTGATAAGTAATGTAATAAACAAGATTCAAGTTCAATTCCCTTAGGAAATACAAACTGAAAAGCGTGATTATTATAAAATCAAATAAAATGCTTATTGGTCTTATATACTTTGAATACCTTCCTTTATGTTGTGAAACCATTTTAGTGGATATATCCCGTAAAATCTTTATGTTCTTCTTTTAGAAGTTCTTCAGATGACAACGATTTAAAATATTCATAAGTTATTTTCATACCCTCGCTCCTGGAAACTTTTGCTTCCCAGCCTAAAAGCGATTTTGCTTTTGTGGTATCCGGTTGTCTTTGTAGCGGATCGTTTACCGGTAGCGGATGGTAAACCACTTTCTGGTTTGTTCCGGTCAATTTGATGATTTCATCTGCAAAATCCCGGATTGTAATTTCGTCCGGATTTCCAATATTTACCGGATATACGTAATCTGAATGCAGCAACCTGAAAATCCCTTCCACCTGGTCGTCGACATAACAGAAAGAACGGGTTTGGCTTCCGTCACCAAAAATCGTAAGATCTTCGCCTCTCAATGCCTGACCGATAAAAGCCGGAATAACACGTCCGTCGTTGAGCCTCATTCTTGGTCCATAAGTATTAAAAATCCTTACAATCCTGGTTTCCACACCGTGAAAAGTATGATACGCCATCGTAATGGATTCCTGGAAACGTTTGGCTTCGTCATAAACGCCTCGTGGCCCGATGGTATTTACGTTTCCGTAGTATTCTTCTGTCTGCGGATGCACAAGCGGATCTCCATACACTTCAGATGTAGAAGCGATAAGTATTCTTGCTTTCTTAACACGTGCCAATCCTAATAAGTTATGGGTTCCCAACGAACCAACTTTTAAGGTCTGGATCGGGATTTTTAGATAATCAATCGGACTTGCCGGTGAAGCGAAATGCAAAATATAGTCAAGTTCGCCAGGAACATGCACAAATTTAGTGATGTCATGGTGGTAAAACTCAAAATTTTTATCCTTAAAAAGGTGTTTGATGTTTTTTAAATCTCCAGTGATAAGATTGTCCATTCCGATTACATAATAACCTTCAGCGATAAAACGGTCGCACAAATGTGACCCTAAAAAACCAGCTGCTCCGGTAATAAGTATTCTTTTCATATGTAGATTTATATTAACTTGATTGGGACTTTAAATTTCAACTTTGCCCAATTTAGGGCAATTTTGAATCCTGGCGCATGTTTTGTCCGCCCGAAATAAAACTTTTGCTATTGCACAGACAGTACATAATTGCAAAAAATACAATTCCGCGTTGCCTTGCCAAAAATGATTCCGTCAAAAATAAACTTATCATTAGAATTGCGAAAGAAATATGGATAAAATCTTTTGATTTTATTGCATTTTTCAAGTTAATTACCAATATGATCACCAATAACAGAAGCCCAAAAATCCCGGTTTCGGCAAAAATCTGTACATATTGGTTGTGGAAATTCTTTTTCTGATAGCCTTCCGTTTTTCCGTTGCCCAGAAAAACGTTGTGTTCGATCCCTTTTTCTTCAATTTTGGCATTGGTTGCATTGAGTCCGTAACCGGTAAATAAAATAGGATCTTCCCGGAGCATTTCGGTAAAAATCCTGATTTGGTAAACCCTGAATGAGGTTCCGGGAAAGTAGTCATTCTGTTCAAAATGCTGTTTAGACCAAGCTTGCGGAACGCTGACATTGTAAACATTCCCGGTTACAAAATCTTTGTTGAGTGACCTTTCGGAGTGGTTTGATTCCAACTCGATTAAAAATCGTTCCCGGATCTTTGAAGAAAAAACAACGGTCGCAGATAAAATCAGCAACAGCAAAATCGTAATCCATTTGATCGTTTTCGTTGCTCTGAAATAGAACAAATCATAACAAAGGATTAGTAATATTAAAATGAGGATGATATTTTTTGACGAAAGCAAAATGATGAAAAATGCCAGTAAAACTATGGCTATTTTATCGATGGTGTTTTTTCCGGATTTGGTAAAAAAATAGAAAAAAGCAACCGTGACATATGCGGAAACATGAATCGCATTGACGTCTTCAGTAACCAATTCATGGTAAAAGAAAACGTGAGAGTCACCTGTCGCGATGTAACGGATAAGTGCTTTTGCTATGTAAAATATCGTAAAAAAAACAATTCCGAAACTGTAATATTTAAAAACCTTCAACTTTTGCGCGGATCCCAATTTCGGAAGGATGATAAAACAAATGGGGATGACAAGTAGTGGTAAAACTTTGGAAATTGCGCGTGTAGTCGCTGCTCTGTCTTCAGTCCATAGTATTGACGCCGCCATCAACAGAAATAACAGTATCGGAAAAACCAGGCTGGCTTCAACCCTGAAATTTTGCTTTTTTAACGTAATTACAGCGACAAATGCAAATAAGGCAACCGCAATACCGTTGACCGCATATCCAAGGGGAATTGTCAGCAGTGCAACAAGCAAAAACGGGAAAAACAGATTTTGTTTAGTTTCCGATTTTAGTTCCAGTAAGGCATTGTTCAAACAATTGTAGATATTCCCCATTAATTTTATTCCAGTTAAAATCTTTTATTATTGCCTCGAAATTGTTCTGAACAAACACTAAATTATCCTGTTTCCGAACGGTTTCCAGGATGGTTTTTACTTCCGCCGAATTTGAAAAATATACAGCATTGCCATTTAAAACGCCTTTATTGAAATCATTATTGTGTGCCGCGATGAATGCCTTGGAAGCCATAGCCTCTAACAGCGACGGATTGGTTCCCCCAACAGAATGTCCATGGAAGTAAATGTTGCAGAAATACCGCAGGTTGTTCAGGTGTTCCAAATTGTAAATGCCGCCCATAAAACGGATTTGCGGAACGTTTTTAAATTTATCTTTCAGGTACGCGCCATATTTCGTATTGTGGTTTCCTACAACCAGAATCGGCAATGGATTGCTTTGCAATGCTACGCCTTCCAATACCATATCTAGGTTATTCTCGGGTTCAAAACGCGCCATGATCATGTTGTATTTTTCGGGTGTTACGCTGTATTCGCCAAGAACAGATTTCTCGGGTTTGTCAAACGGATGTGCGCCGTATGCGATGTAAGTCGATTCTTTGTTGTAACGGTCCTTAAGGAATTTTTTAATTCCCAATGAATCGGAAACCAAAAAATCACTGCTAACTGCGGCAAGGCGTTCTGCAAATTTCAGGAACTGTTGTACGGGTTTTGAATATTTGGAGCGTTTCCACTCAATTCCATCCATATTTGTAATGATCACAGGCTTTTTCGGTAGCAGGAAAAACCAAATTGAGTTGCTGGTGTAACCCAATTGCAGGATGATGTCAAAATTCCTTTGGCGCGAATCGATGATACAATTGTAGTCATAGATGAATTGGCCAAAAGTACCCATTTTATGTTCGGGATCGTTTTTATGGATGATGTGTACGCCTTTGAATATTTTCTCCTGGTGCGGATGGTTGTGTGAATTGTAAACGTAGACTTCGTGCCCTTTTTCTACCAGATATACCGAAAAAAATTCGGCAAACTGCTCAAAACCACCATAATAATTTGGAACACCCCGGGTGCCCAGTATTGCTATTTTCATAGATTGGGTACTGTTTGTAAATATGCGGTGCAAACATAGTAAAAATGTGCCAAATGTATGTTTTTACCCGGCACTTCGCTGTAAATAAATTATTGTTCCACAGCATTCATAAATGCATGGGCCGCTATTTTCCAACTGTACTTTTCTTTCACAATTTTGCGTTGCCTGGCAATGTCTTTTCCTGTAAGCGCGTGAATTGCTGCATCGTGAATCCCGGTTGTGTCGAATGGATCAAAAAGGCAGTTTCCTAAAAATCCGAAATCTCCCATCGCAGTAGCATTCGAGCAAATCGTAGGTACTTGGGCAGCAACGGATTCCAAAGGCGGAATCCCGAAACCTTCCGCAACAGAAGGATATGCTGAAAGTGCTGCAGCTCTTGTTAAATCAAGCAATTGTTCCCGGTTGATATTGTGAAGCGTGACGATTCTTTTCTGAATTTCTGCAGGTAAAGCATTGTAATATTCATCATACGTTTTATTTTTTATGGCTTTTGCCCCTACAAAAACGAGTTGATTGTCTTTATAATATCCTTTTTCGACAAAAGTCTTTAACAGCGTAAGATGATTTTTCCTAGGTTCCCAACGACTCACATACAACCAATAGTTGTCAACATCAAAAAGCGCTTTTACTTTCTGCGCAACAGCCGTTTTATCGTAGGCTTCAAAATAAAAATCTTCAACGCCATTGGGCGTAACAGTAATGTTGGGCGTTTTGTAATGTTTGATGATTCGCTGTTTGGAAAACTCCGAAACCGTCAAGACAATATCCGAATAAAAAGCACTGATTTTAAACAGGAAGTTGTTCTTGATTTTATATGCCAATGGAAAATACTGCGGATAATCCAGAAACAAAATATCGTGGATTGTAACAATGTATTTACAGCTTTTCACCGGCGGAACAATGTATTGAAAATGCGCGTACTGAATTTTATTTTTCTTGATGAGCCTTGGAATTTCAAAAAGGAGCCGGATAAACTTGTTCTTCGACTTGTATTTTAAATACACGACATTCTCATGCAGGCCGAAAATTTCTTCCAAGTGTTGTGTGTCGTGGGCGGCAAGAAAAAAAGTTTTGCTTTTATCTTTAATGAGTTCTGTGTACAATCCCTGCAGATAAGTGGTTGTTCCCTGAAAATGGCCATCAAAAACGTGGCAGTCTGCGAAAAAGCGTGATTTACTGCTCATTTTCGGGTTTTACGTTGGCAACTGGTAACAAATTATTTTTTCGGTACATTTCAACAAAGCAAAATAAAAGTCCGATTACCAAAGCCTTATTGTCGCGCAGATTGTACAATCCCATAAACACCCAGTTTGAAAATATCAAAAATGTACCCGTTCCAACCAGTAGCAGATTGATATTCTGAATAACAGGAAACTTGGATCTATTTTGTTTGAACAATAAATATATGGTGTAGATGTAGATGCAGATTCCGAGTAAACCGGTCTTTAAAAATACAGTCATAAATCCGTTGTGCAAAATCGAAATGTAACGCAAATCTTTATCTCCAAGCTTCATTGTGACTTTTAAGTCGATTTTGGAACCCAGACCTTCGCCAAAAATCACAGAAAAGATCCCTTTTTTCGACAATTGTTCTACTGTCATGATATTTTCATAAGACCGGTAATTGTCATTCAGATCTTTCCAGTCGGTTGGGTCAATTTTGGTTTTAAAGGCTTCGACAGGGGCAATTTTTATCTTATACAAAAGTGCTTCTATACCTGCACCATTTCTTTTGGGATTAATATAAACAATCGTTGAATAAGCTATGACAACCAGTAATACAGTCGAAATAACAACCAATATCGATTTTGTATTGACTTTCAGATAACCTTTCATGGCTACAAACAAAATCGCAAACTGAATAAAATTGGTCCTGGCAAGATACAAACAAGCTGATAGCGCAATAAGTATCGTAAAATAAAATATCTTTTGTCTGGATAAATCCAATTCGAATTTCTTATGGAATAGCAGAACAATCAGTGCAAAAACCTCGTAATCGCTAAAATATCCGCCATACAAGCGAAGGTCGTTTACTGTAACCGCATGGTGGAAAATTACTGCATTAATCAATATCAGAATGTGCAATACTGCCACGACAACCGCTGCATTCACAAGTACATTAAAAGCATTTTTATAGTTGTTTTTAAGCAATTGGTAACCCAACATCAATCCCAGGATTGGTTTAAACATGTACGTAATATCGCGAATGACATAATAGGCCTGCCGGTCATGAAAAAACATTACGATAAAGGCCAGTGCAAGAATTATTGCAAAGCATAGGATGTAGGTTAAAAATTTAACCGAATATGTCCTGTGAAGCGTAAATAGCGCCGAAAGCGACCAAACTGCAAATGTGAGTTCGAAATTATCCAGATAAGGCACTCCAACACATATGATAAAGATAATCTGGTTGAGCGTGTTTTTACTAATCGTTATAGCCATTACTGGAATTTCTTGTTTTAAGTGTGTGTTTTAAAGAAAAACAATAGGCAAAAATAATGATTAATTCTGTTACGGCAATCGACAAAATCGCTCCGTACAAATCAAACAGCTGTACAGCAATAATCAGCAGGACAATATTTACGAAAGTCAATACGATGGTAATGTTGATGTAAATCCGGTTTTTATCGAAGGCAAACATCAGCTGTTCCAATGGTGTCGATACGGCAAACAATACCGGAATAATCAATGAAAACCGCAATAAATCATTCATATACGAAAGGTGGGAAACATCGATTTTGAAAAACCGGAGTACCAAATCTGAATTGAAAAACAGTACGGCAATGATCAGCACTATGAATACCGTGTTGAGTCCGTTGTACTTTTTCCAGATTTCGAGACCTTTTTGTTTGCTTAAATTTATTTCATAACAAATGATTCCGTAAACAAACCTGAAAAACATTTGCGCGTAGGTTCGGAAAAGCATCACAATCTGTTCGATGATCTTATACTGTCCTGCAACGAAATTCCCGCTCAGGTAACCAATGATAATAATTGGCGCATATTGTCGCATCGAAAGGAAAAGCTGTGAGATGCAAAACTTAAAATCGGCTATAAAAGCATCTTTCAGCACCTGTCTTTCCACTTTTAAACCGGTGAACTGGTATTTTCGGATGATCCAGAAAACGCCACAGGCGTTGCCAAAAATTGCCCCGAGCCCCAAAATAAAATTGACATAAATGTAATCTGATTTTGCATGCACAAATAACAGAATACCGAATACATACAAAAGCTTAGAAACAATATTGGTAATAGTAATCCATTTGAAATTTTCGATCCCCTGAAGAAACCATCCCGGATTTACAAATTGGCCGATGATGATGAAAAGGCTCAGCAAAAAAACCGGACTTTCATCCTTAAAATAGGGAAATATAAAAATTGCCGGTACCGTGAGTCCGCAAACTGCTGCGAGCAGTAAAAACTTTAAAGCATATACTTTGGAGAATATGTCCTGAAGTGCTTTTGGATCATTCCGGTTCAATGCTACTTCTTTGACTCCTTTAATGTAAGAACCATAGTCTACAATCACGATGAGCATGAACATCATCGACATACTGATCCCAATTTTGCCCAATCCTTCCTCGCCGCAAACAAGTACAATGTACGGAATGATTAAAAGTGGCGTAATTAAGTTAAACGCCTGGCCAAAGCCATACACCATAAAGTCGCGGGCTTTGACACTTTTTAACAGCAGTAATTTCTTTTTAAGCATTTTAAAGAATGGTCACGCAAGCGTTTTGTTATTCTGTAAGGTATTCAATTTTTTTAGATAATGGTTCTTCCTTTGGATACAACGACGGGCTTTGCCTGATGCCGCTCTTAAACTTTCCTCGGATTAAACCTGTAGTCGCATCAAATTCGGTTTTGTTGATATCCGGTCTAAAATAAGAAAAAATCAATGTGCCGGGCACTTCAAATATCCTGGATTTATACGAGAGTTTTATTTTCTTCAGGAAAATATCCTTTTGCGCTTTGTTTTGTCCAAAATCGATCCTGAGCTGCGTGGGCGACACTTCTTGAGGCAAACTGAATGTGACGGTTTGTACTGTATCTTTTCCGGGGACTGTGAGCCAAATGGGTTCTTTTTTTGCAAAATCGGTGCTGCGGTCAGTCGTATAATATAAACTGAACGTGTCACTTTGCGTCACAATAAGATCGACGCTTACTTTAAAAACACTGTCGTATTGCGTTTTTACGTCCTGGAGCATAATTCCGGTATCTTTTTGCTTGCAGCTAAACAGCAGCAGGATCGTTACACTTACAAACAGGCGCATTTTCATTTGATATGGATTTAATGTTCGGCATTGCGTGATAAACTGGCTTTGTAACGCAATTTGCTATTTGACTTCCAACAATTTATCTGTTAGGAAAAATATGTCACGACCAGAGACATCGTTGATTATTCTGATACCAATTTTATAAGTTGCTTTTGGCAATTTTGTGGTATTTATCTTTGCGTTAAATCCGCTATTGTCAAGATTAAATTTGCTTTTTAATGCCGCCGTAACATCAGTCCTGAGTTCTTGGTTCGTAGCTGACTGATAAAAATTGTCATCGCTATCCTGTAATGTAATTTCGACACGGGAATCTTTACTATCTGTGTTGTCCAATGCAGCCCAACCTCTCACTTGAAATACTTTTTTGTCATACTCAAAGCCATCTATCCCAAATCTTAAATCATTGACAACTTTGGCAGTATTTTTAGCTGGTGCCGGAAATATTTCATCTGAAAGACCTATTCCAATTGTTTTTGAATCGGAATAATACATTTCCCCTTTTACATTTTTGATTCCGACAGAGAATTCATACTGGCCTTTTTCGATGTTGTCTGTAAACGCAAAAATTTCAAATCCCGAGTTGTCCAAATTTTCTGATTTAAAAACAATGGAAATGTCTTTTCTTACCCGTTGCAGGCATTTATTCCTGTAAATCTTTTTATCATTCTTAAGATAAATAAAAATCGAATCCCCCGCATTATTCATTGTGTTCTCGATAAGCGCCCAACCGCTAAGTTGTAAAATACCGTCTTGTATGAATTCGTTTTCAGTATTGTATTTCACTTTTCCTGAACTTTTTTCTAAACGATTTAGTTCCTGGAATTGAACGGTTTTCAAGTTTTCAGATTTTGCTCTTTCCAGACCCGCAATATCTTGCGGTGAAGGTATCGGCCCAGATTTTAATATTTTCTTTTTAGAATAGACAAAATAATAATTATCAAGATTGATAATATTAATTAGTCCTTTTTGGTGGGCACGGCTAAAGTACTTTAAATTTTCTTTGCTTGTGATGTATAAGTTTTCCTCTGGAAGATTGCCATCAGTCAGCGTTAAGATCAGTGCGTTGGTAAATGCCTTGATAGCGGTTCCATCATTTCTGGCGGTAATTCCTGCAGTAACATTATTGTGGTTCTTCATTGCGAAAAAACTCAGGTCCTGATAATCCGCCGGATTGACTATGCCACTTTCGAACGGCATTACAGTTATGATATTTTTAAATTGAGAGTACAGTTTGTCCCAATTTTTTGAATTTACTGGCGGCTGATAATCTGCGAAATCAAATTTTGTTTTGTTAAATAAATTGCTGATATCGATCCCTTGAACCAATAAAAGTATGGCTACAACAGTGATTTTTATATTATCCTTCATCGGAATTTTGGCGAACACGACAAAAGAAAACAATATGATCAAATAATAGACGCTCCAAAACATTCTTCCCGATGCCCTGAAAATATCGCCCAAATGAGAAATCTTATCCAACAGCGGAATGGTTAATATTACTTTGTCATTCAGGCTCACCAAATGCGTTACCGCAAACAGGGTGAGACCTACAGCAAGCAAAAATAACGGGATTGTTTTTTTAGGCAGTAATGTTTTTTTATTTACGACCAGAACATAAATAAAATATAGTATTGCAACTACGAAAATCACTAATATACCCAATCCAAGATACATGAACGCGTCCTGCTGGTAGCCGCTTATTAACTTATGTTCAGGAAGGAAATTCGAATAGCTTAACGGATTGTATAAGCCGTTTAAGTTTAACTTATAAATTCCATAAAATCCGGAAGACGCATTGTCAATGTTATTCGAAAAGCTTAAAATTCCTAATATGAACCACGATATAAAAATCAATACAACAGATCCGATAGCATATAGTACTGCTTTTAACCAACCGAGCGCCTTGTCAAAAAAACTTAGTTTGAATAAAAATACGATGAAAAATCCAAATACAGCAGCCGTAATGTATGGTGTTACAAAGCAGCTGATCACCAACAAAATGAGATGGTGCCTGATTTTCGAAATGGTTGCTTTTTCATTAGCATAACTGCTCGAAAGGTATAAATAGATAGGGCCGATGAGCAACCAATGTGCGCATAAAGCGGTATGCAACTGCCTGAAAATAAAAACCGGGCAGATCAGAATAAACGCGACAAATAAAAACGACAGGATCCTATTGATCCTGAAATGTGTGAATATTTTAAAAGAATAATAGCCATTGAGGTACAGCGAAAGCAAAAGCCAAATGCCGTGGTATTGAAACCTTTCGGGAAGAAGGAACGAGAACGGCTTTAACAATATTGCCATGAGCGGAATAGAATCCGTAAATCCGATATTTGTTCCGATTGGATAATTGTAGTTACTAAAACCACCGATCGGGAATTGCCATGGTGATTCCCGAAAAAACTGCCAGCCTAAATAATTCGTAGCCCAATCTGCCCTAGTTAAAAAGAGCCAGTTGATGTTTGAAGGATTTAATTTATATAGTCCGAAGTTGAGATGAAACGCAATGATTGACAGAAAAAAAATAATAAAAACATTTGCATAAGTTTTTAGAAAATTCATAGTAAATGGTTGTATGATTTATATTTTAATTTCCGTTTTATGATTGGATGCCTGCAAACCTACTTACTAATTTGAACATTTACAACTTGTTTCCGGTTTTAAATCTCTACCTGCTTTACTCACTTTTGCGAATATTCATATGGATTTTTGCAAAAAAAAGCTATAAACAGCAGAACTATTTATAGCTTTCAGATATTTTCTAAATTATTACCGAATAAATCACCAGTGTTTACTGTGCCAGTTTTTCAATTTCAGTACGAAGTGGCACATCATGTGGATATAACGATGGAAACTGTTTTACACCATCCTTAACAACTGCTTTGATCACGCCTGTACTTGCATCGAAAGTACATTTATTTTCATCCGCTCTGAAGAAATTCCCGATTTCACTTCCGTTGAAAGTACGCTTTTTACCATTATACTCTAACGTTACGCTTTTTAAAACAATCTGTTCCTGGTTTTCTTTTCTTCCAACATCCAATCGGAGTGTCGTTGGAAATACATCTGCAGGAAGTGTGTATACAACATCCTGCGCAGCGTCATTTCCTTTTACACTTGTCCAAATTGGTTCAGCAAAATCAGTTGCGCCGTCTTCCTTGTAAAATAAGCTAAAATCATCATCCTTTGCAGCGACAACATTTAAGGTAACTTTAAAAATATCCTGAGCAACTGCTGCAGGTTCGTTTGGCGTACTTTGTTCTTTGTTGTCTTTACAACTCAAAAAAACCATAGCAGCAAATAATAATAATAAAACCGATTTTGCTTTCATCTTGTGTTAAATAAATTTTTGACAAACTTAATAACTAATTTGATATTTTACAACATCATACTACATTAAAAAAATTTACCTCATTTGTTTAAAAATTAATGATTTATCCCTTGTAAAGTGCGTTGTGTTTTATGCCAATACTTTTATTCAAAAGTCCAAATTCTCCAGAATCTGATCCCGAACCCAAAAAAACTAAAAATCTTTGTTTTCTTTTATGAATTTAGATGCAAAGCGTTAAGTTTGTATCCAAATATGATATGTTCAAAAACTTATTCCAGATTTAAAGATTCTATGAACACTTTGCGGTATGTCCAAAAAAAGAATCGGTTGAGGTGGTTGGCAATGTTGTCATCGTAAGCTGGCGAATAAAAAAGGATCGCCTCTGTCGGTAGAACAGTCTATTTAAAATCTGGAAAAAACTGACCTTATATATTAAGATTATGCAACAACCCATTATTGGCATTGTTTCTCCTTGCTACAACGAGGGACTGGTATTAAATGAAACCTCAGCACAACTCAACCGTATTCTGGCAGAATTGGTTGCTTCAAATATTATTTCCGCGGAAAGTTTTGCAGTGTTTGTCGATGACGGCAGCAAGGACAACACTTGGGCGGTTATTGCGGAAAACGCAAAAAAACACATTCACATCAAGGGTTTGAAACTTGCCGGAAACGTGGGACATCAAAGGGCGCTCCTCGCCGGACTCCTTACCTTCAACCCTGAAGCTGATGCCCTCATCTCGATCGATGCCGATTTGCAGGACGATGTGAGTGTCATCAAAGACATGATCTTAAAGTTTATATCAGGAACCGACGTTGTATACGGTGTTCGAAAAGAAAGGAATACAGATACCTTTTTCAAAAGAAACACAGCGCTGCTATTTTACAACCTGATGAAAAAAATGAAGGTGAATATCATTCACAACCATGCCGATTACCGCTTGTGCAGCAACAGGGTCATTCACGCGCTTTCGGAATTCAATGAAGTCAATCTGTTTTTAAGAGGGATTATTCCATCGATCGGATTTAACAATGATGTGGTCTACTACGACCGCCTGGAACGTTTTGCAGGCGAATCGAAATACCCTTTCAAAAAAATGGCTGCTTTTGCCTGGAATGGTGTGACTTCTTTTAGTAATTATCCTCTAAAACTCGTTACAATCATTGGGTTTGTCATTTTTTTCTTCTGCCTGATTATGGGTGGTTATGCAACCTTTGCGCTCTTTTCCCACAATTATGTGCCTGGCTGGCTGTCAACAGTGTTGCCCATGTATTTCCTGGGTGGCGTACAGTTGTTTTGTTTTGGAATACTAGGTGAGTATATTGGCAAGATTTATCTGGAAGTAAAAGGCAGGCCACGCTATTTTATTGATAAAAGAACAGACCAACAATTGTAAATTACAGGATTTATCGCATGTTACCGCCGAATAAATCATTTAAAATAATTCAGATTAAACCATGAAAAAGGATTTTGAAAAGAAATACCACGACGTCGAAACAGATCATTGGTGGTTTAAATCAAGAAGACGATACCTGATCGATCTGTTAAAAAACGCGCCAAAGAACAGCAGGATATTGGATATAGGCTGTTCCTCTGGTGTCTTTTTAAAAGATCTTGAGGGATTGGGATTTTCGAACGACAATCTTTTTGGAATTGATATCAGCGACAAGGCCATCACAAATGCAAAGGCAAATGGATTGTCGAATACGTTTGTAATGGATGCCCAGGATATTACTCTGAAGGAAAAATTTGATATTATCGTTGCTTCGGATTGCCTCGAACATTTGCAGGATGATAAAAAAGCCATCCAAAACTGGAAAAGCCTGCTCAAAATGGGCGGAACGATGTATGTTTTTGTGCCTGCTTTTCAATCGTTGTGGAGTTACCACGATGTGGTAAATATGCATTTCAGAAGGTATACAAATCCAGAACTGCGCAAAAAACTCTTGGCTGAAGACCTGCAAATTATACAATCCGGTTACTGGAATTTTTTCCTGTTTCTGCCCATTTATTCTTTCAGAAAATTTACGTCAGCTTTTCAAAAAAATAAAACCGGTGAGAGTGATATCTCAATCGGAAACCGATTTATAAATAAGGTGCTTTTGCAATTGCTCATTTTCGAAAACAAACTTTTAAAATTTGCACGATTCCCCTTTGGAATAAGCACTTTTTGTGTCGCAAAAAAAAGAAGTTGACTATTTTTTCATTGGCTGCACGAACAACCAAATAGGCTTTCAGGATCACAATTCCTAATAATGGTTATATATTTGATCAGATTAAAGACCATTTGAATGGTATTTTCAACGCTCCTTAAATCTGATTTTTTAATTATTTCAGGACTAAGCGAAATTTTAAAATATGCGAAACTAAAAACGTAAAATTTGCTGCTTGCCACTGAATTACAATGTCTTAAAATGAAAAAATTTACTTTCTTTCTTTTATTATCACTTCTTTTTTCCGGAAACAAGTCATTTTCACAATTAAAGATCAATGAAATAATGGCTTCCAATGACAACGTACACCAGGATGAAGATGGAGCATTTCAGGATTGGATCGAAATTTACAACACAACTGAATCCCAACTCGACATTACCGGATTTGGATTATCCGACGATACTTAACTGCCTTTCAAATGGATTTTTCCAGCCTTTCTATTGGAACCACATCAGTATTTAGTTATTTTTTTTTAGATAAAAACCGAACCGAACCCGAATTTCCTTTGCACACCAATTTTAAGATCAGTGCCGGGGCGAAATTACAACACTTACACATCCATCGGGAATTGTAGAAGACCAGGTTCCCGCAATTGCCATTCCAACCGATCATTCTTACGTAAGAATTCCAACAACGGATTCGTTCGGTTTTTTCATGCAGCCAACGCCAGGAGCTGAGAACACAACCCAGAGTTATACAGAAATACTTTCTAAACCTCAATTTTCAGTAGCTTCCGGCGCGTACAGCGATCCTTTCCCGCTTTCGATAACTTACCCCGATCCCGAAGGGACCATTCAATATAGAGACAGATGCACTCGACTTTCTCGAATACAATGGTTACTTGGTTCAGGAAGGGGATTTCAATCATTATTCGGCCGTTTTGAGTTATTTGGAAAGCAACGATTTGGCCGATGATTCAAACTACAATTATGTCAGTACACAACTCGACCCTGAGAATTTTACCGATTTTTTTATTGCCAACATTTTTGCCAACAATACCGATTGGCCGCACAATAATATTGAATTCTGGAGAAAAAAAACCAGCGCATACGAACCCGATGCGCCTTATGGACAGGATGGACGCTGGAGATGGGTTTTGAAAGATATGGATTTCGGATTCGGCTCAGAAAGCGAACAGCCTTCCTACGAAAACAATACGTTGGCATATGCTTCTTCGACTGGCGGGGACATCAATACAAACCCTGAATGGTCAACATTTGTGTTTCGTAAACTACTCGGCAATGAGAAATTCAGGATCAACTTCATCAACCGTTTCGCTGATCTGATGAATACAACCTACATTCCGCAAAGGGTAAACGGAATCATCGACGAAATGAAATCCGGAATCGCAGCGGAAATTTTGCAACACGGCAAAAGATGGCAGTCTTTTACTACGCTTTCCAATTGGGAAGGACACATCCAGACCTTGGTGGAATTTGCAAACCACAGGCGGGAATTTCAAAGGAACCACATTCGAGAGAAATTTGGCATCGACCAAAATATCGATGTGACACTCCAGGTAAACGACAACGCCGCAGGTTCAATCGCCATCAATACCATCACCATTGCACCGGGAACTGACGGAATTGTACAAAATCCTTATCCATGGACAGGCGTCTATTTTTCCGGTATCCCGGTCGTCCTGAAAGCAGTTCCAAAAACGGTTATGTGTTTAGCCACTGGGAAGGCGCCTCAGAAAGTACCGAGCCGGAAATTACTTTAACCAGGGCAGAAAGTTATTCAATTACTGCAGTATTCGTTCCGGATGGGCCGGTTGAAACAAACGCACCTTTATACTTCTGGATGATGGACGGTTCCATTCCCAACAATCTTCCGCTACAAAGTCTCAGTTCTACTTTTGAAGCAAACGGCATTGATGGCTCGATGGACTACGAATCTTGTCTTACGGGTTATCCTTTTACCGCTGAGCATCCCAATTGGCGCAAAGCATCGATGGAAAGAAGGAATAGTCCAACAGCAATGAATTACATTCCCGAAGCCAACAACAATCTTTTATTTGCTGACAGCGATATGAAGGCAATTCAGATCAGGGAACCTTTGCATTTCAGCGGACTTCAAAATACCATGATTTTCAATTTTTCGACTTCAGGTTATAAAAATGTCAGTTTTTCATTCGCAGCGCTTAATGAAGGAACCAATGCAAACGCAATTTCGGTCGAATATGCCGTAAATGCAGGAATGCCAGAATGGATTACTACAAGTTTACAAACTACTACCTTTCCATTGACAGATGCTTACCAAGTTTTTGCCCTTGATTTTTCAGAAATTGAAACCATCAATAACAATCCGAATTTTAAACTTCGGGTGCGTTTTACAGGTTCTGATATGGAAGTTGATGCAGGAAACCGCATCACATTCAACAATGTAGCGGTTCATGCGTCACAAACTGTGCTTGGCTTAAATGCTCATACTGATGCCAAATTTTCCGTTTATCCGAATCCGTTTCTGGGCGAAGTTACCATCACCGGTGCAACAAACGCCGGTTACAAAATTTTCTCAATTGACGGAAAACTGATCAAAACAGGCATTTTGACCGCTGCGAAACTTCCATTAAATGAGTTAAGCAAAGGAATTTACCTATTGCAATTAACCAGCGACGGAACTTCGGAAATGAAAAAAATTATCAAAAGATAGTGAAATACAGAAGCTAAATGACACAAAAAAGGGAGCAATCGTAGCTCCCTTTTATTTTAGTCTGAAATTTTCAACGATTGCTTCCAATCGGCAATGTCAATTCCAAATGTCTGTCTGATTTTAGATTTATCCAGCACGCTGTATTCCGGACGTTTTGCAGGTGTCGGAAAGTTCGTTGTCGGAATTGGATGTAATTCAATGTCTATCTGGTTGATTTCAAATATTTGTTTTGCAAAGTCATACCAACTCGCCACGCCTTCATTGCTGAAATGGTAAATGCCGTAAGGCTCAGCGATCTCATTTGCATCGAGTTTTATAATAATCTGCAACAAAACTTCCGCCAGATCTACCGCATTTGTCGGAGTTCCGGTTTGGTCGTTAACGACAGACAACGTGTCTCTTTCGGCGCCGAGCCTCAACATGGTTTTCATGAAATTATTGGCAAACTGTGAATAAAGCCAAGAGGTCCGGATGATCAGATGTTGTTTCAGAATGGCTTCAATTGCTTGCTCGCCCTGGCGCTTTGTCATGCCGTAAACGCCTTGCGGATTGGTCGCGTCTTCTTCTGTATATGGTTTTTTCTGAGTTCCGTCGAATACAAAATCGGTTGAAATATGAATGAGTGTACAACCTGTTTCCAGACAGGCTTTCGCCAGATTTTCAGCACCGTTAACGTTTACCGCATACGCTTTTTCCGTATCGCTTTCTGCTTTGTCCACGGCAGTGTAAGCGGCAGCATTGATGCAGAAATCGGGTTTGATTTCATTAAAAACGTTTTGGCATTGCGAAAAATCGGTAATATTCAGATCCGAAGAATTGTAGTAAACCAATTTCGCCTGTGGATATTTTGCCGAAATATGCTGCAACGACTGACCAAGCTGGCCATTCGCGCCGGTAACCAATACTACCATACCTTTTTTGCTTTTTCCAGGGTTGGCTGGATTTTGTCTTTTTCCGAAATAATCAGTGTTGTTTCAGGAAAATCCCAGTTGATATTCAATTCCGGATCGTTATATAAAATTCCGCCTTCGGATTCTTTGTTGTAAAAATTGTCGCATTTGTAAAAAAAGGTCGCCGATTCGCTCAGCACCAAAAATCCGTGTGCGAATCCTCTAGGTACAAAGAATTGCTTTTGGTTTTCTGCATTCAATACGACCGAAACATATTGGCCATACGTTTTTGATTCCGGACGAATATCAACGGCAACATCAAGCACCTCGCCCGATAAAACCCTTACCAGTTTAGCCTGCGCATGTTCGCCGGTTTGATAATGCAGCCCGCGTAGCACGCCTTTTGTAGAAAAAGACTGGTTGTCCTGGACAAAATGCACCGCCTGCCCTACGCCGTTTTGAAAAGTCTGTTCGTTGAAACTTTCCATGAAATAACCGCGGTCATCTGCAATGATTTTGGGTTCGATGATGAAACATCCTTCGAGTGTTGTGGCAATAAAATTCATGCGTTTAAATGATGCTTAATAAATGTGTTCCGTAACCGCTTTTAAGCAGCGGCTGCGCCAATACTTTCAATTGTGCTGCGTCGATGTATCCCATTTTATACGCTGCTTCTTCGATTGATCCGATTTTTAATCCCTGTCTTTCTTCGATGACCTGGACAAACTGGGAAGCCTGCATCAGCGAATTGAATGTTCCGGTATCGAGCCATGCCGTTCCTCGGTCGAGGATGCTGACTTTAAGTTTGCCTCTTTCAAGGTATTCTTTGTTGATATCCGTAATTTCGAGTTCACCGCGGTGGCTTGGTTTGATATTGGCCGCAATTTCTACCACATCATTGTCATAGAAGTAGATTCCCGGAACCGCGTAATTTGACTTTGGATGCTCTGGTTTTTCCTCGATCGAAAGCACTTTTCCGGCAGCGTCAAAATCGACTACGCCGTATCGTTCCGGGTCGTGAACGTGGTATGCGTAGATGATTCCACCATCCGGATCGCTATTGGCTAAAAGCAGGTCGGACAATCCGGTTCCGTAAAAAATATTGTCGCCAAGAACGAGTGCGACTTTGTCATCTCCGATAAAATCTTTTCCGATGATAAAGGCTTCCGCCAATCCGTTCGGGTTTTCCTGAACCGCATATTCAAACCGACAGCCAAATTTCTTCCCATCGCCCAGCAACTGCTCAAACAAAGGCAAATCGTGTGGCGTGGATATGATCAGGATTTCCTTGATCCCAGACCACAACAACGTGGAAAGCGGATAATAAATCATGGGTTTGTCGTAAATCGGCATCAATTGTTTGCTTACTGCCAGTGTTAATGGATGCAAACGTGTTCCTGAGCCTCCGGCTAAAATGATTCCTTTCATTACTCTTTATGAGTTATTGGTTAGTTTAAGGGATTGTTTTTTGTAAAATCTTGAAAACGAGTAAATAGCCAGATAAATCAGGATAAAAATGATTGGCAGAATTAATTTAATCTTTCCATTTACGGCCTCTTTATTTTCACTGTTTAAAACGATATTGACCTGTTTTACAATTTTGTCAAGACTAACAAGTTCAATTCGCAAATAACCTTGTTCGTTAATTAATTTATCTTTTGTTTCAATGACATCGTTCAGTTGGGTTTCATTGTAATAAACCAACTTGTCGCTTTTCATATTGGAATCGCCAAAAGTATTTAAAAAGTTGTCAATTTGTGAAATAATCACATCGTTGGCTTTGATTTTTATATGCACGTTGTTCACATTTTCCTTTTGGATCTTTCTGAAAAATTCATTGTTATTGAAAAAATTCAGCAAAGGCGCAATGGTTTTTTCATAAGATGTCTTTTTCTTCGTTGTAAAAGAAATCAAATGGTACTTGTAGTTTTTACTGGTCGTGTTGTCTTCAACAATTTTTTTAATATCACTGTCTTCAGCCATGAGTTTCAACATCTGAAAGTTTTGCTCCGAGTTGCTGTTCACAAACTGATATACATCAATAATGGGTTTGATGGAAATTTTAACGAGTTTCGACGGATCAGCAATCCCTAGTTTTTTCAGGAATACCGTATCATTGTCCTTGATTTTTGAATCAATCAGTTCAATTCTTGAATATAAATAATCTGTGCTTCCAAAATTTGGCCTTACAATAATTTGGTTGTCATATGATTTGCTGACTTTATCCAGATAAATTCCGATTCCGGCTCCTAATACAAACAACACCCCAAGGATAACGATATGTTTCAATACAAACTGAATTGCCCTGAAAATGAAATTATTTAATCCATCAATTGAACTGCTGATTTTTTTAGAGATCATTGACAAATCGACTTCCCGAGTGTCCTGATTTTCTTGGTAATTTGTGGCCATTTTTTATTGTTTGACGTTAAAGATTTGTTCTAATATTTTAATTGTAATCAGATAAGTTGGTTTTACACCTGTTGTTCCGAGTCCGCCCGAAGCCAATGTACTTCCGGTTTCTAGTGGGTTGTCCGACGCATAATACGCATACCTTACTTTCACATCGGGATTGATGCTTTTCCTGATTTTGGAGGCCGATTGTATCGCTTTCTGGTAATACGCGCCTTCCATTTCAAGTCCGATCACGCCCCAGGTCGATTCGTGGAAAAACTTCAGCAGGTCTTTGTTCTGAAGCGAAGTTCCCAAAACGGTAACCATCGGTCCTTCAAAAACCGCAATGTCGTTTCCTTCGAGCGATGCCGCGGTGAGTTGGTTGTCAAATACATAATTGTCGCCTGTTCCTTCGTTAATGTGTGCCGTCGGAATCATAATATCGCCTTTTCCGCCTTCGAGGATTCCGGCTTTTCCCATAATGGAAACCGAAACCACGTTCAAAAGCGTCTTTTTATCAGCCGATTCTTTGTAAGGTTTCAACAATTCGTCAATGGTTTCATAGGCTTGTTCGCCAAAAGCGTAATCCATCACGATAATAACCGGTTTGCTTTCTTCGGCCTGCGAAGTCGGGAAAGCCGATTTTTTCCAGTCAATTTTCGCCGTATCAAAAATCTGCACGTCGATATTCGTTCCGGAAGTGTCCGGCAACGAAATCATTCCGTGTTGCTTGGCAAATTCCTCCACTTTATTCCTCACGTCGTGCGCTCCGGATTTGCTGAGTTCTTCAAAAATATAGAAATCTGATTTGTCCTTGAATTTGGTTTTCAAAACATGCGTCGCAAAAATCGAATTCATGACACTGTGCATGTTTGCGCTGATGATGTGAATTGGCCGGTTCAGCAAGTCGTTTTCTTTCAGGACTGCTTTGATATTGGTTGCCCAGATTTCCCCGTGAATGTGGTGTCCGAGGCGTTCCCTCAAAATCGGGCTGAAAGTTATGGTGCGTTTGCTGCTGCCCATCGCTTCTTCAAGGGCAAGCTTTCCGAGCCAATAGATCACATGCAGGAAACGGTCTGGTTTTTCGGCCGTGCCAAACGCATCGTAAATGTCCAAAACCTCAGCAAATGTGCGCCCAAGGATATTTGCCGTATGCGAAATGGTCTTTTCCTTTTCAATCAGGTTCAGTTTTTTATTGGCTGCGACCGCCATTTCAAGCTTCAGCCAATCGCGCGTCACTTCACCGGTTTCATCGATGAGTACGCTGTTTTTAATTTTATGTGATTCGATGAAAATGAACGTCAAATGCGTCAAAATATCGTAAATATCCGAACGTCCGCGTGTGATTTCCACATTCATCTGCTCTTCGTCAATGCGGTAGCAATTTCTTTTTCGCTTTGGCGGAATGATCGCCGTAAAATGTGATTTTGAATAGCCTTCATCCGAAGTCAGGTTGATGAAACGACATTCTTCGATTCCAACGGGAAGCCTTTCGATGACGTACAAAAGTCCGTTGAGTTCAACCTTTTCCTCAGCGATGGTTCCGTAAATTTCAGGGCGCAAAGACAACAATGCTTCCCTTAAAGTGTCTCCCGAAACGCCCATCGGTTTGTAAAAACCGCGGTTGAACAAATGGCGCATCGTAATGTATAATTTCTCGACCGCGCTTGATGATTCCTGCGCTCTTGACCGAACAATATTTTTAATTTCTTTCATTAATTTTTATTGTAATTTTTTGCCTTTTCGACTAGGCTTTTTGCTTTATTTCTATTTTATAACCTGCAAATGTAACATTTTTATATTTAGTTGGTAAGAATGAGTGTAATTGCTGGTTCATAAACCTGGATTTTTTCTGCTGGATTGTCGGCATTTTGAGCGGTTCGTTTTACCCATTTTCCACCCATGAATGTGAACTGGAAATCCTTTCTCAGGCTATTGTAAAGCATGAAAGGATAATAGGTGGTTTGGGTTTCCGATATTTTGGTATTCGGATTGGTAACTGTTTTTTCAGATTTGTTCCTGTCGATCATCAGTTTTTCAAAACCAACGAAAATTCCGGATTCCGGCATTCTCAAATTGAATTTCGCCAAATTGAATCTTGTTTTTGAAACGCCTCTGTCGACCGAAACAATAAAATCCTTTTGCAGCAATTCTTCACCGGGAAAACCATCCGTGCCGACGCTATAAAAGTGGATTTTAAAACTCGCATCGTCAATTTTGCTGTCGGTGACCAAAGCGACCTGTTTCAGGAATTTTGTTTTTTTGTATTCCGGCAAATACGGGAAAAATTTGATATCAAAACGCGGCGCCTTGTCGAATGCTTCCTGGATCTGGTTTTCCGATTTCCCGATTTCTTTCTGACGCGTTTCCAATCGTTTCGAAATGACAACTTCGTCGAGCTGGACCGCGCTTTGTTTTAAAACGACTTCGGCAACATCTGCAATCCGGACCGTTTTGCGTTCGTAACCTAAGGCTGAGAAAACCAGTTTTTTATTTTTATCTGAAACAGCAATCTTAAATTCGCCGTTTTCTTCCGAAGAAGTTCCGATATTTTCATTCTCAACTGAAATCGTTACATACGGAATCGGTTTCCTGTCCAGACTGTCGATCACGACACCTTTCACTTGCGCAAATGCAGAAAACTGGATGAAAACCAACAAGGCAAAAAAGCAGTAATTTTTCATGTTATCCAATTATTTTTAGCACACCGGCGATTTTTCTGTCGTTGCTCAGTCGCGGAATTTTGTTTTGTCCGCCGAGTTTTCCTATGGATTTCATATAATCCTGGAAACCGTCTTTCGTTACTTTGGAAATTACCAGTTTTTGCAGCACATTGCCCGAAATCAAATCGTCGTAATACACATTTTGTTTCCTCATGGCCACATCTATTTTTTCGGCGAAAGCCAGCAAATCTTTGGGCTCGTTTTCAAATTCGATAAACCATTCGTGATAGGGCAAACCTTGCGAAGGTGTAATTTGCGGCGCGACGGTAAATTCATTGACACGAACATCAGTTCCTTCCATGGCCTGTTGCAGTGCGGCTTCGACTTCCTTACCGATGACGTGTTCACCGAAAGCGGAAATGTAATGTTTGATCCTTCCGGAAACGATCACGCGGTATGGTTTTGTTGATGTAAACTGGATCGTGTCGCCAATGTTATAAGCCCAAAGCCCGGCATTGGTAGAAATGATCAACACGTAATTGACGCCGATCTCCACTTCGCCGATCGTATACCGTTTTGGATTGTCGGTAAAAAACGCGTCCGATTTGATGAATTCATAAAATATTCCGGAATTCAAAAGCAGCAACATGCCTTTTTCTTTTTGCGAATCCTGATATGCAAAAAATCCTTCCGAAGCCGGAAACAGTTCGATGCTGTCGACTTTTCTTCCGATCAGGTTTTCAAATTTAGCGCGATACGGCTCATAGTTGACGCCGCCGTAAATGAATAAATTGAAATTTTTAAAGATTTCGCCCACCGGCTTCCCTCCTTTTTGCCTGAGTTTTTCAAAATACATTTGAACCCAGGAAGGAATTCCGGAAATCACCGACATGTTTTCGGCGAAAGTTTCTTCGACAATCGCGTCTACTTTGGTTTCCCAGTCTTCGATGCAATTCGTTTCCAACGAAGGCATGCGGTTTTTCTGAAGGTATTTGGGGACAAAATGTGCGACGATGCCTGAAAGGCGGCCCAATTTAATCCCATTTTTGTCATCGAGTTCCGGACTTCCCTGAAGGAAGATCATTTTTCCGTCGACAAAATCCGTTTTTCCGGTTTCGTGAATGTACGACAATATGGCGTTTCGCGCCGCCTGGATGTGAAAAGGCATGGATTCTTTGGTCAGCGGAATGTACTTGGAACCCGAGGTCGTTCCCGAAGTTTTGGCCAAATACAACGGTTTTCCGGGCCAAAGAATGTCAGGTTTTCCGGAAACCATTTCGTTTACATAGGATTTGAGCTCCTCATAATCCCGAACCGGAACTTTTGTAGCAAAATCGGCGTAGCTTTTTATGGATTTGAAATCATGGTCTTTGCCGAACTGCGTATTTTTCGCAGCAGCGATGAGTTGGTCAAAAACTTTTTGTTGTGTCACTACAGGATCATTGGCCCATTTTTGGGTTTGATTGTAGATTCTTTTGGCGAAAATTTGGGCTGCAACCGATTTTATGGACATAGCTTGTTATTCAAATTCAATAAATTGTGCCGGATCGATAGAATAACCATCTTTCCAGAGTTCGAAATGCAAATGCACGCCAGTAGATTCCTGTCCGGTGGAACCTGCGAGCGCGATAACTTCGCCTGTGCGAACGATGTCGCCCTGGGATTTGGTCAGCGAAGCGGCGTGTTTGTAAACCGAGATAAAACCGTTGTTATGGCGCAAAATGATGACGTTTCCAGTTGATGGCGTCCAATCGGCGAAAATCACGTTTCCGCCCAGAATGGCTTTGATCGGCGTATCTTTCGCCAGAGCGATATCCACGGCAAAATGTTTGTTTTTAATATTGTAAGGTTCGGTAATTGGGCCTTTCACGGGCGCAAACAATACCACGCTCACTTTAGACTGGGCTTTTTCGAACAGGTTGTATTTGTCTTCCAGTTTGACTTCTTCACGCAGTTTGAGATCGGCTTTTGAAGGCGCGATGTTTTCAGAATCGGCCGGTTCCGGTTTTGATGCCAAGATGGAATCTTTATTGAATTTGGCGAATTCGAGATCGCCGGTGAGTACTTTCCGGATCGATTGGATATACGCTTCGTTTTTTTTCAGTGCAAAACTTAGCGAATCGGATTTGAGTGCGAGTTCGGTCGCGTCTTTCTTTAATTTGTTCGAAGCATAACCGGGAATCCATTCGCGCAAAGGGGTAAAAGCGATGATAAATGTAGTCACGGTAATGATGAGTATTGCGCCTGAAGTAGCGACAACGAATACGTTCATCAAAGTTAATTTTAAAGAGAAAATTTCTTCAAAAGTATCCTCATTTAAAATCACCAATCGGTTTTTTGTAAATAATTTTTTGGCTAATTTCTTCCTTTTTAATCTTTTTCCGGACATTTCCCGTAAGTATGTATGAGTTAACAAATATAGGGATTTATATGGCTTTTAATCATTCGCGATTGTTTTTGAATCTCCGTAATTGATTGCCAAAAAAAGATTTAACGCACTTATATCATAAATATTTGCTAATTACGCAAATCAATAACCGTTTTTTCTTTTTATATTTGCCCTTACATTTTACAATTGCTTCGGCATAAAAAATTTTATCATGGGAAGATTAGGCGTTACAGAAATCCTTATCATAGTCGCAGTAATATTATTGCTTTTTGGAGGTAAGAAAATTCCGGAATTAATGAAAGGTTTGGGTTCTGGTATAAAAGAATTCAAAAATGCAGCAAAGGATCAAGATCAGCCGGCAGCTACAAGAAAAGAAGAAGAAGAAAAAATTTAAAAACAATTCTCAGTGTTTTTTAATGGCCTCAGCAAATAGTAATTGCTGAGGCTTTTTTTATACTTTGTTCGAGTGTCATTCGGGTCTTGTTCGGATGTTGTTCGCAAAACAGGCTATTTTACGAACAACATCCGAACAAAACTAAAATAAAACTCCCGTAAAATTTTTACAGCACCATACTCAACTGGATCCGTTTTCGGTCTTCATCGACTTCGGTAACTTTGACCTGAACGTGCTGGTGCAATTTGACCACTTCGTTGACATCTGACACAAATCCGGCTTTGAGTTGCGAAATGTGCACGAGTCCGCTTTCTTTGATTCCGATGTCGACAAAACAACCAAAATTTGTAATGTTGTTTACAATTCCGGGCAATACCATTCCGGTCTTCACATCTTTGATCGATTTGACGTTGGCATCGAATTCGAATATTTTTGCCGATTTCCTCGGATCCAGTCCTGGTTTTTCAAGTTCTTTGATGATGTCTTTCAAGCCAAGCAACCCAATTTCATTGGTAACATAATTTTCTGGTTTGATCAACGCTGTTTTTTCTTTATTTGCAATCAAATCGTTGACAGAAAGCTTTAGATCTTTGGCCATTTTCTCCACAATCGGATAGGCTTCAGGATGCACGGCCGAATTGTCAAGCGGATTTTTGGCATTCGAAATGCGGATAAAAGCGACACCTTGCTGATAGGCTTTTTCGCCCAATCGCGGTACTTTTTTCAATTGTTTCCGGTCTTCAAACGGACCATTTTCCGAACGGTAATTTACAATATTTTCAGCGAGCTTCTCCCCGATTCCACTCACGTAACCCAATAAATGTTTGCTCGCCGTATTGATGTTTACGCCAACCGAATTCACGCAGCGCACCACAACGGTATCCAATTCTTCTTTGAGTTTTGTCTGATCGACATCGTGTTGGTATTGGCCTACGCCGATGGCTTTCGGGTCGATTTTTACAAGTTCGGCCAACGGATCTGACAATCTTCGACCAATCGAAACGGCACCACGAACGGTAACATCATAAGTCGGAAATTCTTCCCTGGCGATTTTCGAAGCCGAATACACAGACGCGCCAGCTTCGCTCACGATAAAAACCTGAACGGGTTTATCGAACGCGATTTTCTTGATGAAAAATTCCGTTTCACGCGAAGCGGTTCCGTTTCCTATTGAAATCGCATCGATTTTATACGAATTGACCATCGAACGGATTTTTTTCATTGCCATCGTTTCTTCCTTTTGCGGCGCATGCGGGAAAATCGTTTCGTTGTACAACAAATCGCCTTTTTCATCAAGGCAGACAATTTTACAGCCGCTTCTAAATCCAGGATCGATGGCTAAAATCCGCTTTTCTCCGAGTGGCGGCGCGAGCAATAATTGCCCTAAATTATTTGCAAAAACACCAATGGAATTCGCGTCGGCTTTGGCTTTGGCTTCCTGCAGCGCTTCGTTTGAAATCGCAGGAGCGAGCAATCTTTTGTAACTGTCTTCAATCGCGAGCTGCAAATGCAACTTGGTGTCGTTGTTGTTTTTGATGACCACGTCCGATATTAAATCGATCGCTTCTTCATGTTCAATTTCGACTTTCATCTTTACAAAACCTTCGTTTTCGGCGCGCAGCATGGCGAGCAACCGGTGCGACGGCGTTTTGGTCAAAGATTCTGACCAATCGAAATACTGATTGAATTTTTGTGCAGATTCATCGTCTTTTTTGGTTTTTACGACTTTAGTTGTAATCGTCGATTTTCGATTGAACAAACGGCGCATTTGCTTACGGACATAAATGTTTTCATTGATCCATTCGGCGATGATGTCGCGTGCGCCTTGCAAGGCTTCGTCTTCGTTTCTGACTTTTTCGTTTAAATATTTGGTCGAAATAAAATCAACATTGTCGTTGTTTTGCGCCATGATGATTTTGGCGAGTGGCTCGAGTCCGTTTTCGCGGGCGACATCGGCGCGGGTTTTCTTTTTCTTTTTAAACGGCAGGTAAAAATCTTCGAGTTCGTTGAGGTCAAAACTCTGGATGATCTTTTTTTCGAGTTCTGGCGTTAATGCTTTTTGCTCATGAATTGATTTTAAGATCGCGTCTTTTCTTTTGACAATCGCGTCGTAAGCCAGGTTTTGCTTTGCGATTTGCTCGATTAGAACTTCATCAAGGTTTCCGGTTTTGTCTTTCCGGTAGCGGGAAATGAACGGAATCGTGCAGTCTTCGTTTAATAACTGGACGGTATTTTGGATGTTTTGTGCGGAAGTGGAAACGGTTTGTTTGATGAAATCGATGTTGGTCATTTTGGATTTACGATATTTGGATTTACGATTTACGCTGTTGCGAAGCTGCACTGGAAGCTTCGGTTTTTTATTTTGAACCATTAAGAACAGCAAAGCCATTAAGAATGAGTAAAGCCGGAAATGGACTGACTTTTATTATCATTAATTTTTTGGATGCTAAGCTACTCCATTGATTAAAAAAGTTACTGACAGGCGATTTTATCGACACGGTTTGCATGGCGGCCACCTTCGAAATTGGTAGTTAGAAAGGTTTGAACCATTTCTACAGCTTGCGGAATAGAGGTAAAACGTGCCGGAATGCTAATGATATTCGCGTCATTATGCTGTCTTGCGAGTGCTGCAATTTCCTTCGTCCAGCACAAAGCCGCACGAATTCCCTGGTGTTTGTTGACCGTCATGGCGATTCCGTTGCCGCTGCCGCAGATGACAATCCCAAAATCGGCGGTTTTATTTTCTACGTCGGTTGCAACCGGATGTCCGAAATCCGGGTAATCGACGCTGTCAAAAACATCGGTGCCGTGGTTGATGATTTCGTGTCCGTTTGACTGCAGCATTTCTACTATTGCTTTTTTATAATCCGGTCCGGCGTGGTCGTTTCCGATGGAAATTTTCATAATGATTTTATTAGGTTGTGTGCACAAATTTACCAAAAGAATCGGGAAGAAACAGGGCAGAAGTGGCAATTTGGAAATGCTTTTCAAATATTGGCTAAAGCATTGACATCTAATACATTTAATGTAATAAAATTGTTAAAATCATCAATTGTTAACGGCGAAATGCAATTCGCTGATAATCAGTTAACTTTAAATTAACATGAATTGTTTATAACTTAAGATAGAATTTTAGAAGTATTTTTTGGTGGTGTCGGATAAAATTGTAATCCAAAACCTGTATTGAAAAAACAAATTTAGTTTGGTGAATTTTTGGAAAAGTTATCAATACTCACTTTGCGTTTTTGAACAGAAATCAACAATCCGACTTATCTACAAAAACAATTAAAAAGTGATTGTTAACAGTTGTCGATAAAAATCAAAAAATGGTTCATTATGAAGCTTTTGAAATCCAAATGATATGTTAATAAATTGTTATAAGAAAGTTCAACCGGAATTCAATGCGGCGAAAAATAAATTTATAGCCACTATTAACAAGCTATAATAACCACCTAAAATTAATTTAATTTAAATTTTTCTTTTTGTTGTTTTTAATAGATGTTGACAACTTTGAAAGTTTAAACGATTTTGAGATTGGGATTTCCGTCGAGTTCGGAAAGAATGGTTTTGACCAATTCTGAATCGTTGGGATGGATCTTAAGTTTGATTCCGCCCAGCGCGATCGAATACATCGGAACGATCGAAGCCGTGGCCTCGTTTTCGAAATAATACTGCAAACCTTCCTGGTCGAGCCGGTGTTTTAGAATCGCAATTTCATGCGGATAATCAAAAATCGCAATGGTGATAAAGCTTTCCATTTCAAGTGTTTTTATAAAGATACGAAGTTTGTCGCTGGATGTTTGGCAAGCCAGAAATTATAATTTCATTAAAAGTGTTAACATTTGAAAGTATAACTGTAAAGTATTTTGTAATTTTCAGCATTATTAGAAAAGAATTATGAGTAAGAAACCCCATAAATTAGGGAAACCAGATAAAGATTTTTCAGGAAAAATTTTAAAAATCTTATCTACGAATGCGAACAGAGCATTCAACTACAAGCAAGTCGGAGCCATATTGGAACTCAACGATACCAAAAGCCGGAACGAAATCATTAAAGACTTAAAGATTTTGGCCGCACAAAAAAAGATCATCGAAACCGAACCCGGAAAATATTTGGTCAAAGCGATCAGCCAGGATTATTACGAAGGCAAGATCGATATGACGAGCCGCAAAACCGCGTATTTTATTTGTCCGGATTTTGAAGAAGATGTGTTTATTCCGACAAATAATTTAAACCGCGCTTTGGATGGCGATATTGTAAAAGTCTATGTTTACAATAGAAGAAAAGGAAAACGTCCCGAAGGCGAAGTCATCGAAGTGATCGAAAGAAAGAAAATGGAATTCGTCGGAGTCATTGACATCCAGAAGAATTTCGCTTTTGTTTCTACGGCGAATGCCAAAATGTACACCGATATTTTCGTACCAAAAGAGAAATATGGCGATGCCGAAAATGGTGATGTGGTCATTGTAAAAATTGAAGACTGGCCGAAAAAAGCCGACAGTCCGTTTGGATCTGTCATTAAAGTTTTGGGAAAACCAGGCGAACACGATACCGAAATCCATGCGATCTTAGCCGAATATGGCCTGCCTTACGATTTCCCGATTGAAGTCGAAGTCTTTGCACAAAAAATCGATACTTCCATCCACGAAAGTGAAATTGCGAACCGACGCGACATGCGCGACACGCTGACTTTTACAATCGATCCGAAAGATGCGAAAGATTTTGATGATGCGCTGTCGTTCAAAAAATTGGACAACGGAAATTACGAAATTGGGATTCATATTGCCGATGTTTCGTATTATCTGCAGGAAGGAACCATTTTGGATGACGAAGCCTACCAACGCGGCACTTCGGTTTATCTGGTCGACAGGGTTGTGCCGATGCTTCCTGAAGTCTTGTCAAATTTCGCCTGTTCCTTGCGTCCAAACGAAGAAAAATATACGTTTTCAGCCATTTTCGAAGTGACCGATAAAGCTGTGGTAGTAAACCAATGGTTTGGAAGAACCGTGATTTATTCGGATCAGCGATTTGCGTATGAAGAAGCGCAATACATCATCGAAACCAAAGACAATACCATTCCCGAAGAAACTTCAATCACCGGAAGTGCTTATGTGGTAAGGGATGAAATCGTGGAAGCGACATTGAAACTAGATGAATTGGCCAAAATCTTACGCCGAAAAAGAATGGCCGATGGGGCGATTTCATTTGATAAAGTCGAAGTTAAATTCAACCTGAACGAAGAAGCAGAACCAACGGGTGTGTATTTTAAAGTGTCAAAAGATGCGAATCATTTGATTGAAGAATTCATGCTTTTGGCCAACAGAAAAGTCGCGGAATTCATTGGAAAACAAAAGAAAACCTTTGTGTACCGAATTCACGACGAACCCAATGAAGACAAATTGATCAACTTACAAACGGTGATTTCTAAGTTTGGATATTCGATCAATCTGAAATCAAAAGGCGAAATTTCGAAATCTTTGAATGAGCTTTTAGTGAATGTTCAGGGAAAAAAGGAACAAAATTTGGTTGATACGTTGGCGATCAGAACCATGAGTAAAGCCAAATATTCTACGGATAACATTGGCCACTACGGACTCGCATTTGATTACTATTCGCATTTTACCTCGCCAATCAGGCGTTATCCTGACGTCATGGTGCATAGACTGCTTCAATACTATTTGGATGGCGGAAAATCGGTTTCTGAAGAAGTTTACGAAGAAAAATGTGTGCATTCCTCAAATATGGAATCATTGGCAACCAATGCTGAGCGCGACAGCATCAAATACATGCAGGTCAAATACATGCAGGATCACAAAGACGAAGAGTTTTTGGGTGTCATTTCCGGCGTGTCCGAATGGGGAATTTATGTTGAAATCGTTTCCAATAAATGCGAAGGCATGTGCCGCATCCGCGAAATCAAAGACGATTATTACACGTTTGATGAAAAGCAATATGCTTTGGTTGGCGCCGTTTCAAACCAACTTTTGCAACTTGGAGACGAGGTTTTTGTAAAAGTCAAAAACGCTGATTTGGTGAAAAAACAATTGGATTTTTCATTCATCAGAAAAAACAATACAGAAGAATAAGTTAAAAGTTTAAATTAAGAGACAATGAAAAAGATAATTTTAATAGCAGCAATAATCGCTGCGCAGTTTTCATTTGCGCAGGTTAAAAAAGAAGTGGGAGATTTTACGAAAGTCCGTGTTTTCGATCGGATCAATGTCACGTTGATTCCGTCTGACGTAAACAGGATCGAAATCACCGGAAGCAGAAGTGAGGAAGTTGAAGTTTTAAACAAAAACGGGGAACTCAAAGTGAGAATGCCGTTGAAAAAATTGTTGAATGGCGAGGAAATTTCGGCCAATTTGTATTTCAAAAGGCTAGAGGTTATTGATGCAACCGAAGGCTCTTTTATTGGCTGCGGCGAAACCTTTAAACAGAGTTCATTAGAGGTTTCAGCCAAAGAAGGTGCAGAGGTGAAAATTCATTTGGACGTACAAAAAATCCAGGAAAAAGCGCATACCGGTGGAACTTTAACGCTTTCAGGAATAGCAGTAAACCAGGATATTACCATTCGCGCGGGCGGAATCGTGAATGCACGCGATTTGAAAACATCGCAAACTACCGTGACCATAAGTGCAGGCGGAGATGCTGAAATTTCGGCAACCGAACTCGTTGACGCTACTGTAAAAGCGGGAGGAAAAGTAAAAGTGTACGGCAAACCAAATCAATTGAAACAAAAAACGACACTTGGCGGCACGATTGAACAAATGCCGTAAATGTTGGGATTAAATTATACAATTGTAAATTTTCAATTATATTTGTGTTAACAGATATAGGATTATTCAATGGTTGAAGATATTTTAACGGCGATTCCGCTGGGATTTTTTCTCAGTTTTATGATTGGGCCGGTTTTTTTTGTATTGCTGGAAACCAGTGTCGTAAAAGGTTTTCGCGCAGCTTTGGTCTTTGATCTTGGTGTGGTTTTAGCCGATGTGATTTTTATCCTGATCGCGTATTTCAGCAGTTATCGTTTGATAGAAAGCATTAAAGACGATCCGGCTTTGTTCATTTTTGGAGGTTTGGTGATGCTGACTTACGGGATTATTTCGTTCGTTAAAAATAAAAAAGCACAAAAAAATATCGATCCCGAAGATCCTGCCGAATTGGCCCAAAACAACTATTTCAGCCTGTTTATCAAAGGATTTTTCCTGAATTTCATCAACATTGGCGTACTAGGATTCTGGCTGGCGATCTTAATTACGATCGGGCCAAAACTGGAATTGAACCCAACACGCATGTTTACATTTTTTACCACGGTAATCCTGAGTTATTTTGTGACCGACATTTTCAAGATATTGCTGGCCAAACAGTTGAGAAATAAATTGAATCCGAAAAACATCAATTTTATAAAAAAGATTATTAGTGTCATTTTGATTGTTTCGGGAATCTTTTTGCTGTCTCAGGGCTGGTTTCCGCAGGAACGAAAAATTATGGACAAGGCGTTTGACAAACTCGAACAGAAAAATAAATAAAGAAAAAATCCGGATCATCCCGGATTTTTTTATGGTGTCAAAGCAAAAAAAAAAGAGACACTTTCGTATCTCTTTTCCTGAGGCATCGTGCGGATTCGAACCGCAGTAGGAGCTTTTGCAGAGCCCAGCCTAGCCACTCGGCCACGACGCCAATTAATCTATTGGACGGCAAATGTAAATAAAAACTTTAAAGTTCAAAAGATTAAAGTTTAAAACTTTCCGAAAATCGTTTCCAAAATCGTAAATCTGAAATCGTAAATCTGAAATTTTAGGTTCTGTATTCTTCCATTTCGATTGTAACGGCTTCAACGTCACCACCAATAGGCGGATTGAGTTTTGAAACTGCCAGTGTAATCCGGGAAATTGCCGCAACTTCCGAAAAAATCCTTGCAATGATGCGATGCGCAACATGTTCCAGTAAATTGGAACGAATGGCCATTTCTTCGACAACAATCCGGTTCAACAATACATAATCGACCGTATCTGCGAGTTCGTCTGAAACGGCAGATTTCCTTAAGTCCGTTTTGATGTCGAGATCAACACGGTAATCCGAACCGATTTTACTTTCTTCAACCAAACAGCCGTGATACGAAAACGTCCTGATATTTTTAAGCTTGATGGTGCCCATAATTGTAGTTTTATCAACATCAAAATTAATCCAAAATCAGCAAATCCACCGCTAAAATCTTTGCAGTTTTTTAAATACCTTTGGCGCTTTACAAATGGAACTATGTCAACAGAAGAAAAATCACTCAATTTTATTGAGCAAATTATCGAGGAAGATCTGAAAAACGGCTTGTCGGCAGACAAATTGCGTTTTCGTTTTCCACCGGAACCAAACGGTTATTTGCACATTGGGCACGCGAGCTCAATTGCATTAAATTTCGGACTTGGCCTTGATTATAACGCGCCTGTAAACCTGCGTTTCGACGATACGAATCCGGCAAAAGAAGAGCAGGAATTCGTAGATGCGATCAAACGCGATGTGCAATGGCTGGGTTATAAATGGGCCGAAGAACGTTATGCTTCTGATTATTTCCAGCAATTGTACGACTGGACGGTCGAATTTATTAAAAAAGGAAAAGCGTATGTCGACAGCCAGTCTTCAGAAGAAATGGCGGCACAGAAAGGAACACCATCCACGCCGGGAACCGACAGTCCGTACAGAAACCGTTCTGTTGAAGAAAATTTAGACCTATTCGAACGCATGAAAAACGGCGAATTTGAAGAAGGAACCCATATTTTGCGCGCCAAAATCGACATGAAATCGACGAACATGCTGATGCGCGACCCTATAATTTACCGGATTTTAAAAAGGCATCACCACAGAACGGGCAATGATTGGTGTATTTATCCGATGTACGACTGGGCGCATGGCGAAAGCGATTATATCGAACAGATCTCGCATTCGTTTTGTACGCTTGAATTTTTGCCGCATCGCGAATTGTACGATTGGTTTTTAGACCAAATTTACGATGAGAATAAAGTGCGCCCGAAACAACGCGAATTTGCCAGACGGAATTTATCGCATACGGTTGTCAGCAAAAGAAAATTGGCTCAGCTCGTTAATGAAAAACACGTCAATGGCTGGGACGATCCAAGAATGTCAACGATTTCAGGGCTTCGCAGACGCGGATATACTGCTGCGGCTTTGCGAAATTTTGCAAACGGCATCGGAATTGCAAAGCGCGACAATTTGATCGATGTGTCGCTTTTGGAATTTTACATCCGTGAAGATCTGAACAAAACAGCTCCGAGAGTGATGGCAGTTTTAGATCCTGTGAAATTGGTCATTACAAATTATCCGGAAGGTCCCGACGGTTCTGGAGTTGAATGGCTTGACGCCGAAAACAATCCCGAAGATGAAAATGCAGGTTTTAGAAAAGTGCCTTTTTCACGTGAAATTTATATCGAAAGAGAAGATTTTATGGAAGATGCGCCTTCGAAATTCTTCCGTTTGAGCCTCGGAAAAGAAGTGCGTTTGAAAAATGCGTACATCATTAAAGGGGAAAATGTGATTAAAGATGCTGACGGAAACATTACCGAAATCCACGCGACTTACGACACGGAAAGTTTAAGCGGAAGCGGAACAGAAGCCAGCCAACGTAAGGTTTCCGGGACATTGCATTGGGTTTCGATCGCACATGCGATTCCGGCAGAAGTGCGTTTGTATGACCGTTTGTTTACCGATGAAGCGCCCGATTCGCATAAAGAAAAAGACTTTTTAGAATTCGTCAATCCGGATTCTTTGAAAATTGTAATCGGATTCGTGGAGCCAGGTTTGAAAGAAGCGCAAAACGAAGAAAAATTCCAGTTTCAAAGACTCGGTTATTTTACGGTGGATAAAGATTCAACTTCAGAAAAATTGGTGTTTAATAAAACGGTCGGACTCAAAGACGATTGGGCTGAACAAGGAAATTCGGATAAAAAAGCACTTGAGAAAATCGAGCGTGAAATAGGAAGTTTCTTTAAATTTGATGAGGAAAAACGCAACATTTCCAAAGAAAATTACAAAACGGCATTATCCGGAATCAACAATTACAGTTTGTTGAAAAATGAATTTACGAAAGTCAGCAAAAATGATAAGAATGCGTTGTTGTATAAAAATTTCATCCTGAGTTTTTCTAAAGTTAAAGCGTCAGATTTTGATAAAGAGACATTACAGAAATTGTATGCGATGTCGTTAAAAAGCGAATCTGCGTTCGTTCGATTGGAAGCCATTCAAAATTTAAAGTCTGATTCGGAAAATTTAGGTGAATTTCAAACACAATTGTCCGATTTGAAAAATGCTGAAAAAGATGAAATGGTTTTAAAAATGCTTTCGGAACTTTAAAATCAATCATCAATTTTATATATTAAAAGCTTCTTTTTAAGAGGCTTTTTTTATGATTTATAATTTCTATCAAAATCATAAAAATGATAAACATTTTCTTGTAAAAATGACTTTCATAAACTGGTTTTAAGCGCATAAAAAATATTCTTTATAAAAGTATATGTCGTTGCGTAAAATCGTAAAAGCAGCAGCTTTATTTTAAGTTTTGTCCATAAATATGACACTTTAACGGGTTGTTAACAGCCTACTGTTGATAATCGGGCTATCTTTAAAATAATAATCATAAAAAACCAGAATTATGTCTAACAACAATTCATCAAATACATTAGTGGCCGTTTTAGCCGGAGTTGCCCTTGGCGCAGCAGCCGGAATTTTATTCGCTCCGGAAAAAGGAGAAAAAACGAGGGGAAAAATCAAAAATTCTTTTGACGATAAAAAAGACGAACTCAAAGACAAATTCGAAACGTTGTCTGAACAACTTAAATCAAAATTTGCAAGATCGAAAGTAGACCTCGAATCTCAATTTGACAATTTGATTTCAAAAGTTGACGACAACGCCGAAGACATCATTTCAACGCTTGAAAAAAAGCTCAATGAATTGAAAAGAACGGCAGCTTCTTATAAAAAATAAGAATGGCATTCGAAAAAATAAAAAAAAATACCAGCGAGCTCCAGCAGCACGCTAAAGATTATCTTGACAGCAATGTAGCATATTATAAACTGTGGTTTTTTAAAGTCGCAATGAAATCTACTACAATGTTGCTCAAGATTTTTCTTTTGAGTCTGATGCTGTTGATGGTCGTATTGTTTTTTTCGGTTGCGGCGGCTTTGGCATTTGGCTATGCGCTTGATAATTTTGCGTATGGATTTTTGATCGTTGGCGCGTTTTATCTTATCATTAGCGTATTGATTTATTCCGTGAAAGACAGGATTGTAGAAGGTCCGATCTTAGAGAAATTTTCTGAATTCTTTTTTAACGACTGATTATGGAAACAAAAAAATACGCTTCTTACGCCGATATTGATCGCGATCTCGAAATCCTGAAACTCGAAAAAGAAATTCATTACCAGCGCATGTCACAGAGTGTTCACGATACCAAAGAAAGTTTGTCACCCGGAAATTTAATGGGCGGCGTTCCAAAAGCGGCGCTTGGTTTTTTGGGAAATTTAGGCGGCCCGATTAAAGGCGTTGCAATTAATTTTCTGCTGAATAAAATTTTTAAAAAATAAATTTTTAAATAAAACCATTAAGGGATTAAGATTCATTAAGCAGAAAACCTTAATTTTCTCAATCCCTTAATGGTTCAAAAATAAAAAGAGGCTTGATAGCCTCTTTTTTTTATACTGTAATATCAGGATTTTCCGGATCGGGATAATCTTCACGGAAACGTGATTCTTCTTTCGGTTTGATCTTCTTATTGTTCTTTTTCATCATTTCGCCAACCTGGTTTGAAGCGCTGAATGAAGCCACCATATTGTTCAGCATGTCGCTTCCGGCTTGTGGTGAATTTGGCAATAAGATCAGGTTTGAATTCGCGTCAGCGCCAATGGCCTGCAGCGTATCGTAATGCTGCGTGACCACAATCAAAGCCGAAGCTTCCTGTGAATTGATGCCAACATTGTTTAAAACTTCCACACTTTCCACTAAACCGCGTGCAATTTCGCGTCGTTGGTCGGCGATTCCCTGGCCTTGCAAACGCTTGCTTTCGGCTTCCGCTTTTGCTTTGGCAACGATTCGGATCCTTGAAGATTCCGCTTCAAATTCGGCTGCGGTTTTCTCACGATCGGCAGCATTAATTCGGTTCATCGCATTTTTCACCTGGATATCCGGATCGATATCGGTAACCAAAGTATTGATAATGTCGTAACCGTAAGTCGTCATCGCTTCGTTCAATTCGCGTTTTACAGCGATCGCAATGTCATCTTTTCGCTCAAAAACATCATCCAATTTGAGTTTTGGCACTTCGGCGCGAACGACATCAAAAACATAAGCGGTGATTTGGTCGTGCGGATATTCAAGTTTGTAAAAAGCGTCATACACTTTGTCCTGGATGACTTTAAACTGCACCGAAACTTTCATTTTTACAAATACATTGTCTTTGGTTTTGGTTTCGATGATGACGTCCAGTTGCTGGATTTTAAGATTCACACGTCCGGCCACGCGATCGATCAGCGGAATTTTCAATTGCAATCCGGAATTTCTGACACTGTGAAATTTTCCAAAACGTTCAATAATCACCGAAGTTTGCTGTTTGACCGTAAAAAACGACGACAGAAAAATAAATAAAGCGAAGACTAAAATGATAATCAGGCTAATGTCCATAAGGTTTGAATTTAAAATTATCGTAAATTACGAAAAATAAAACCAAGTCCCGAATTATAAATTATTGAACCCAAACCTGATGAAAAAGTTACTGTTGGTAATCAGCCTGATTTCGATCCAAGCATTTGCACAAAATGTTATTGAAACGAAAACCGGAATTAAAATAAATCCTGTAGAAAATTCGATTCATGTGGATGCGAACGGCAAAAAAATATATTATAAACTTCCTGATGTTGCGAAAGAACAAAAACTCAAATTCTCAGATTTAAACACCGCGAATTTTGGCGATTACCGATTCAAATCGTTTGCGATCAGTAAAAAATCCAAAGCTTATTATGTTTTGGCAGAAGACAAAGGCAAAACACTCGCTACAATTAAAACTTCTAAAGTCATTAGCCGTGGCGGATTTGAGTCGGTATTGGATTTTTATGAATTGGTTGTTTTGGATGCGAATGCGAATCTGCTGGCAAGCATTTCTTTCAGCGAGAACAATTCTGAGAAAAATATTAAAGAAAGGGCAGGAGTGAACGCTTTCATTCAAACTCATTTTCCAGATTGTTCAAAACTGTTGGAAAAAGCAAAGTTGTTTGAAAGCAATTCGTCGGATACAAACAATAGAATGATCCTGACTTTTCTTGACGTTCCGGTTTTTTTGAATTGCGATTAACAAAAAAGCTCCCAAATCCGGGAGCTTTTTTTATAAAATTTGGATTGCTTTCTGAATCCTGTTGATCGTTTCTTTTTTCCCGATCAATTCAATAATATCAAACAAATGCGGGCCTTTTAAGGCGCCAACAAGGCTCAAACGCAACGGTTGCATGACTTTGCCTATTCCGATTTCATTCGATGTCATCCAGTCTTTTATTACGGTTTCGATGTTGGCGGAAGTAAAATCTGAAATGTTTTCCAAAACGAAAATGAGTTGGTTCATTAAATCTGGCGTTTCGGCTTTCCAGTTTTTCGCCGCTTTTTCATCATAAGAATTTGGAGCAACAAAAAAGTAATCGCTGAGCTCCCAGAAATCCGAAACGAAATTCGCACGTTCTTTTATCGACGCTACAATTTTTACAAGTTTGTCATTTTCAACAGAAATTCCTTTTTCAGTTAAAACAGGAGCAAAGGCTTGCGCCAATAATTCGTCGGTTTGCGTAATCAAATATTGGTGGTTGAACCATTTGTTTTTCTCCGGATCGAACTTGGCTCCGGCTTTGTGCACGCGGCTTAGATCGAAAGATTCGGCCAATTCATCTAATGAAAATAATTCTTTATCCGTTCCATCATTCCAGCCTAAAAGCGCTAAAAAGTTGATGACCGCTTCCGGGAAAAATCCTTTTTCTCTATAACCTGACGAAATTCCTTCTTCGGTCTTCCATTCTAATGGAAATACTGGAAATCCTAATTTGTCGCCATCACGTTTGGATAATTTCCCGTTTCCGACGGGTTTTAAGATCAGTGGCAAATGTGCAAATTCAGGAGCTTCCCAATTGAAAGCTCTATATAATAAAACGTGCAAAGGCATCGATGGCAACCATTCTTCACCACGAATGACATGCGACGTTTCCATCAAATGGTCGTCAACAATGTTCGCCAAATGATAGGTCGGCATGCCATCGCTTTTGAATAACACTTTATCGTCGAGCAAATTCGTTTCAAATTTAATATCGCCACGAATGATGTCATTCAAATGCAAAGTTTCACCAACAGGTGTTTTAAATCGGATGACATAATCTTCACCTGCAGAGATTCTTTCCGCAACTTTTTCAGCCGAATTCGTCAGGGAATTGTCCAGAATGTCACGAACCGAATGGTTGTAAATAAATGTTTTTCCGTCTGCTTCAGCGGTTTTACGCAAATTATCCAGACTTTCGGCGGTGTCAAATGCATAATAGGCCCAACCTGAATTGATGAGTTGGTCGGCATAATCTTTATATAAGTCTTTTCTTTCGCTTTGTCTGTAAGGTCCAAATTTTTCATTTTTCCCAATAGTTTCCGAAGGTGAAATTCCCAGCCATTCCAATGCTTCAAAAATATATTGCTCAGCGCCGGGAACAAATCGGTTTTGATCGGTATCTTCAATCCGCAAATAGAAAACGCCGCCGTGTTTTTTGGCAAACAAATAATTGAACAATGCGGTACGAACGCCGCCAATGTGTAACGGCCCGGTCGGACTTGGTGCAAAACGCACGCGAACTTGCTTAGACATTTTTGTAAATTTTGGTGCAAAGATAGGGAAAAGGGTTCAGGGTTTTAGGTACAAGGTACAAGGTTTCAAGTTTGCGTTTAGCGCATAGACCTTGAAACTTTTACCCAGAACCCTGTACCCAAACTTTAACCTTTTCTTATTCATATAAATTACTACTTTTATCGGTTATTAAAAAACAAGGATTGAATTTGGATACTTCGAATGTGATTTACGGGAAGTTAGAGGCTTTCATCAAGAAATATTATACGAATGAACTGCTGCGCGGAACGATTTTTTTCGTCGGGCTTGGCTTATTGTATTTGCTGTTTACGCTTTTCGTAGAGTATTTTTTATGGCTGAAACCAACAGCACGAACGTTTTTGTTCTGGGCGTTTGTTGGCGTGGAATTGTTTTTGTTGTTTAGGTTTATCCTGTTTCCGGTGTTCAAATTATTCAAATTGCAAAAAGGCATCGATTATAAAGAAGCTTCAAATATCATCGGAAACCACTTTGCGGAAGTCAGTGACAAGCTTACGAATTTCCTGCAGTTGTCGAACGAAAGCAATCCATCCGAATTGTTATTGGCATCAATTGAACAAAAGGCAAATACGCTGCAGCCGATTCCGTTTGGAAATGCGATCAATTTTAATAAGAACAGCAAATTTCTGCCATTGGCAATTATTCCGATTTTGCTTTTTGCCTTTTTCTATCTGTCGGGAAACAGCGGAATGATTTCTCAGAGTTTCAACCGTGTCGTCAATTTTAAAGAACAATTCCTGCCGCCGGCGCCGTTTCAATTTGTGGTGTTGAATGACAATCTGCAAACTGAACAGAATAAAGATTTTATCGTTCGCGTAAAAACCGAAGGAAAGATCATTCCTGAAAACGCGATGATCTTAATTGGCGATGAAAGTTATTTCATGGAATCGGAGAAGTCTGGAGAATTTCAGTTTAAAATTGCAAAGCCGCTTTCAAATGTGGCATTTACGCTTGAAGCCAATGACATTTCGTCGAAAGAATATGAACTCGCTGTTGTTGCCGTTCCATCAATCGCCAATTTTGAAATGGTGCTGAATTTCCCGTCTTATCTGAACAAAAAATCGGAAACTGTAAAAGGAACAGGAAATGCGATTGTTCCTGAAGGTACGCGCGTGACGTGGAAAATGAATACGCAGGCGACGCAAACTGTAGATTGGACCGATTTGAAAAGTAATTATCCGTTTTCAAAGTCGGAAAATGCATTTTCACTGACTAAAAACATTTTGCAAAATACAGAATATCAGATTCTTACATCAAATGAGAAAGTCCGGAATTATGAAAAACTGAATTATCAGATTTCTGTAATTAAAGACCAATATCCAACAATCAATGTCAACAATGCGCCGGACACTTTAAAAGTCCAGAAAAATTATGTTTTGGGTCAAATTTCCGATGATTACGGATTATCCAGACTTCAAATCGTTTATTATCCGAAAGACAAACCCAATGAATCCAAACGCGGAACAATTGCGGTGAAGAAAGAAGTTTTCGACCAGTTTGTTTTTGCTTTTCCAGGAACTTTGCCGGTAGAGCAGGGCGTTTCGTATGACTATTATTTTGAGGTTTTTGACAATGATGCGGTCCATAATTTTAAAAGCACCAAGTCGTCTGTTTTCTCCAATACGATTCTAACAGATGAACAAAAAGAAGATGCGGTTTTGCAACAGCAGAATCAGAACATCAACAGCCTAGAAAAATCATTAAAGAACCAAGACAAGCAATTGTCTGAAATTGACAAGCTTCAGAAAACCGGAAAGGAAAAAGACAATCTTGAATTCAAAGACCAGCAAAAAGTCAACGAGTTTATCAAACGCCAGAAACAGCAGGACGAAATGATGAAAGAGTTTTCCAAGAAAATGGAGGACAACTTAGACAAATTCAAAGGAGATAAAAAAGACGAGCTCAAAGAAGGACTTCAAAAACGCCTTGAAAATGCTGAAAAAGATTTGGAGAAAAACCAGAAATTATTGGATGAATTGAAAGAACTAAACGATAAAATCAAAAACGAAGAGTTGCTTGAAAAACTCGATAAGTTCAAACAAAACAGTAAAAACCAGGTTAAGAATTTAGAGCAGCTTGTTGAACTTACCAAGAAATATTACGTTGAAAAGAAAGCCGAACAATTGGCCGATAAATTAGACAAGCTCTCTGAAAAGCAGAACAAGTTATCTGAAAACGATAAAGACAATAAAACTGACAAGCAGGAAGAAATCAATAAAGAATTTGACAAAATTCAGGAAGATTTAAAAGACCTGAAAAAGGAAAATGAAGATTTGAAATCGCCTGTTGAACTTCCAAATGATGCGGAGAAAGAAAAAAGCATTGATGAAGATTTGAAGAAAGCTTCTGAGGAATTGCAGAAAGACAAAAAAGCATCGGCTAAGCCAAAACAAAAAAGTGCAGCAAAAAAGATGAAGGAAATGAGCCAGAAAATGGCCGAAAGCATGCAATCGGGCGAAATGGAACAACTCGAAGAAGATGTAAAAATGTTGCGTCAGATCCTTGATAACTTACTTGCGTTTTCATTTTCGCAGGAGGATTTAATGGGGCAATTCAGAAACCTGAAACGTGGATCGCCTTCATTTAATAAAAATTTAAAGCTGCAACAGGATTTAAAATTGCAGTTTAAACATGTTGATGACAGTTTATTTGCGATGTCTTTACGCAACCCAAAAATTGCGGAAGATGTGACCAAAGAAATCGGAAACGTACATTACAATATTGACAAATCGTTAGAAAATTTGGTTGAAGCACAAATCCCGAAAGGACTGTCACACCAGCAATATACCATTTCATCGGCCAACAAACTGGCGGATTTTCTGAGCGACATCTTAAACGGCATGCAAATGTCATTGTCTGGCGCTGGCCAGGGAAAACCAAAGCCGGGAAAAGGTCAGGGATCCGGAATGCAGCTTCCTGATATTATCAAAAAACAAGAAGGTTTGGGAGAGAAAATGAAAGCAGGAATGAAACCCGGTAACAAACCTGGTGAAGGAGATAAACCAGGCGAAGGTCAAAAGCCTGGCGACGGTAATAAACAAGGTGAAGGAAAAAAGCCGGGACAAGGGGACAAACCCGGTCAGGGAAAAGACGGAAAATCTGGAAAAGAAGGAAAATCCGGATCTGGAAATGGTCAGGGTGAAGGCGGAGAAAATGGTGATGATGGCGAAGGCGATGCAAAGGCGATCATGGAAATTTATAAAGAGCAACGTCAACTCCGCGAAGCGCTGCAAAACGAATTGAATAAAAAAGGCCTTGGTGGAAATGGGCAAAACGCGCTTGATCAAATGAAACAAATAGAGAAGCAATTGCTAAATAAAGGGTTCAACAACGAAACTTTGCAGAAAGCCTTAAACCTCAAATACGAATTGATCAAACTTGACAAAGCGGTGCAGCAGCAGGGCGAAGAGAAAAAGCGCCAGGCCGAAACCAGCAAACAGAAGTTTAACAATCAAAGCAATGCGCTTCCGGCTTCGTTGCAAGATTATTTAAACAGCATAGAGATTTTAAACAGACAAAGCTTACCTTTGCGCTCCAATTTTAACCAGAAGGTTCAGCAATACTTTAAATCCAATGATTAATTTCAATTACGAAACGGAGTTTGAGATTCCGAATGAAGGAGCTTACGCAGATTGGTTGTCCAACGTTATAGCGTCGGAAAATAAATCTGAAGGAGAAATAAACTACATCTTTTGTGACGATGAGTATCTGCTCGAAATCAACCAGCAATATCTCGATCACGACACATTAACCGACATCATTAGCTTTGATTATTCTGTAGGAAACGAATTACACGGAGATATTTTTATTTCGGTTGAACGAGTTGCAGAAAACGCTGCTGATTTTGACGTTTCTTTCGATGAAGAACTGAAAAGAGTACTGGTTCACGGCATGCTACATTATTGTGGTTATAAGGACAAATCGGATGCCGATGAAAAATTGATGCGTCAAAAGGAGGAGGAAAAAATGAAATTGTTTCACGTGGAACAATAGCATTTAATGAAGATGATAATTTAGAAAGATGAGTATGTTTCAGGAAGAATATGATGTGATTGTTGTTGGCGCCGGCCACGCTGGGTCTGAAGCAGCAGCAGCTGCAGCAAACATGGGTTCGAAAACTTTATTGGTAACGATGAGTCTTCAAAACATCGCGCAGATGTCGTGCAATCCGGCCATGGGGGGAATTGCAAAAGGACAGATTGTTAGAGAGATTGATGCGCTCGGCGGATATTCTGGAATTGTTTCAGATAAGACCGCGATTCAATTCAAGATGCTGAACAAATCAAAAGGACCTGCGATGTGGTCGCCACGCGTTCAAAGCGATCGCATGCGCTTCGCTGAAGAGTGGCGATTGATGTTGGAACAAACGCCGAATCTTGATTTTTATCAGGAAATGGTAAAAGGGTTGATCATCGAGAATGGAAAAGTAAAGGGAATCAAAACGTCGTTAGGCGTTGAAATTAGGTCTAAATCTGTGGTGCTGACCAATGGAACGTTCCTGAATGGATTGATCCATATCGGTGAAAAACAATTCGGCGGCGGCAGGGCAGGCGAGAGCGCAGCATACGGAATTACTGAAGATCTCGTTGCGGCTGGCTTTGAATCGGGACGAATGAAAACAGGAACACCGCCAAGAGTTGACGGGCGTTCTTTGGATTATACAAAAATGAATGAGGAAAAAGGTGATGAAAAGCCAGATAAGTTTTCTTATTCTGATTCTACGAAACCATTGGTGCATCAGAAATCATGTCACATGACGTACACTTCGCTAGATGTACACGATATTTTGCGTGAAGGTTTTGATCGTTCTCCAATGTTTAACGGAAGAATCAAAAGTCTTGGGCCTAGATATTGTCCGTCGATTGAAGATAAAATCAACCGATTTGCAGACAAAGAAAGACACCAATTGTTTGTTGAACCGGAAGGATGGAATACGGTTGAAGTTTATGTAAACGGATTTTCTACGTCATTGCCCGAAGATGTGCAATTCAAAGCGCTTCGTTCGGTTGTTGGATTTGAGAATGTCAAATTTTTCAGGCCAGGATATGCGATTGAATATGATTATTTCCCGCCAACCCAATTGAAACACACGCTCGAAACAAAATTGGTGGAAGGATTATACTTTGCCGGACAAATCAACGGAACCACTGGTTATGAAGAAGCCGCTTCCCAAGGGTTGATGGCTGGAATAAATGCATCGTTGAAAGTGCAGGAGAAAGCACCATTGATATTAAAACGCAACGAAGCATACATAGGCGTTTTAATTGACGATTTGATTACGAAAGGAACTGAAGAACCCTATCGAATGTTTACTTCAAGAGCGGAATACCGAACACTGTTGCGTCAGGATAATGCTGATTTCAGGCTAACGCCAATGTCTCATGCGATAGGTTTGGCTTCGGAAAAGCGCTTGCGCCGAATGGAGCACAAGTTCAATGAATCCGAAAAAATGGTAAATTTTTTCAAAGAAACGAGTGTGACAATGGCGGAAGCCAATCCAATTTTGGAGTCGAAAGAAACTGCTTCTATTTCGCAATCAGATAAAATGTTCAAAGTCTTTTCGCGTCCGCAGATCGATTTATATGATATGATGAAGTTTGACAAAGTGAAAACTTATGCGCAGGAAAACGAACTCGACCAGGAAATTTTGGAGCAAGCCGAGATACAAGTTAAATATTCCGGATACATCGAAAAAGAGCGAAACAACGCAGATAAATTGACGCGTTTGGAGGATGTCAAAATTCCGGAGTTTTTCGATTACGAAAAGATTAAATCAATGTCGATAGAGGCAAAGCAAAAACTTAGTGCTATTCGTCCCGTTACGATTTCTCAGGCATCGAGAATCAGCGGCGTGTCACCTAGCGACATTTCGGTATTGTTAATTTATATGGGAAGATGATGTTCCACGTGAAACTTAATAGGCGAGTGCCTACCATTAAAGGAATGACAGCGATGTTGTTTCTTTTTTTTACACTGAACAGTTGTGTAAGTGCCAAACAAAGCATTCAGATTCCTGACTATATTTTAGTTCCAAATGGAAAAGAAAATATTGGCGGAAATAATCTAACCGCATTCATATTCGAGAACAATATGAAAAACCAGCCAATTGAACAGTATCTTTCTTACAAGTTCGATACAAATAATTACCTGCAAAAAGAAATCTGGACAACGATTGATGGACAAAAATACAAACTCATCATTTACGACTATTCGGAGTTTGAAAAGTATTTTGTTAGTACAAATTATTCGCAGATGGTCGTAGAACCTGAAAACGCAAAGTCGGGAGACCAAAGAAAATTTATTGCGATTTCTATGATCAGTTCATACAATGAAGACTGCCTGGCTGACGGCTCATTGTTGCAAAATACGGCGGTTAATTATCTGAGAGATTTAAAAAACGAATATTTAAAAAATGGAATTATCAGATAAAAAACTTTTTCTGACCGTAAAAGACCACTCCGTTTCAGGAGAAACTTTCAAACTATACCACGACGAGAGATTTGATCTTTTGGAAACCCATCCGAAACCAAATGAAACAGACCTTCCAAAATATTATGAAAGCGACGATTACATTTCTCATACAGATGGAAAGCGTTCGTTATTTGAAAAATTATATCATTTTATAAAAAATATTGCATTAAAAAATAAAGTAAACCTGATCAATTCGGTTCAGAAAGGAAAAGGAAACCTACTCGATATTGGAGCAGGAACAGGAGACTTTCTTACTGTAGCCAAAGAAAACGGCTGGAATGTTACGGGCTTTGAGCCAAGTGAAAAAGCGAAAAACATCGCGATTAAAAAAGGTGTATCGTTTTGTGAAAAAACTGAAGATCTTCCAGAACATTCATTTGATGTCATCACGATGTGGCATGTCTTGGAACATGTTCCGAATGTTCAAAAACAAATTACAGAATTAAAGCGGCTCTTAAAACCAAATGGAACAATCATTATTGCAGTTCCCAATTTTAATTCTTACGATGCCAAACATTACGGTGTTTTTTGGGCGGCGTTTGATGTGCCCAGACATTTGACACATTTTTCGAAAACTTCAATAAAGATGCTTTTCCAAAAAGAAAGAATTGATTTGATAAATGTGCTTCCAATGAAATTCGATTCGTTTTATGTTTCGCTTTTGTCAGAAAAATACAAAACCGGGAAAATGAATTATTTAAGTGCTTTTTTAACTGGATTGCGGTCAAATGCAAAAGCAAACAAAACAAAAGAGTATTCTTCACATATTTATGTGTTGGAAAACGCAAAAAAATAAAATAGCGAGGCCTAATGCATGATTGACCGTCAAATACCGATTAGATAGCCAATTTCCGAAAATGCGTTAAAACGTCTTATTTTATGCCGAATTCAATAGCTTTAAACAATGTTAATTTATAAACATATAAAAAAGATTTATACCATCGAAAACCTAAAGATTTTATAAGTTTTGGCTAACTAAAGGCTATTCTGTAAAAATTTAATACTTTTGGCACGAATAAAAAATCAATAAAGAAAACCATAGAATGAAAAAATCCCTTTTAATTGTTGCACTTGCAATTTCAATTGTTTCCTGCAACAAACCGTCTGAAGTAAAAGAAGCAAAAACGGCTTATGTTGATACCTCAAAACTTTTAGAAGAATATACTGAGGCAAAAGATATCGAAGCAAAGTATAAAGCCAAATCGGACGAAATGGGTCGCGAATTGGAAGCTGAAGTAAACCGTTTCAAATCAGATGCTGCTAATTTTCAAAAAAACGCACAGGCAAACGGACAAGCTTGGGCACAGCAAAATGGCGCTGCGCTGCAAAAAAGAGAGCAACAGCTGACTTATGCGCAACAAGCGATGATTCAACAATTGCAGCAGGAAAGCGGCAAAGAAATGGATACAATGGTAAACCAGGTGAAAAAATTCATCAAAGCTTACGGAAAAGAGAAAGGCTACTCATACATCTACGGAACAGGAGAAGCCGTTTCGATTTTATATGCCGAAGACAAATACGATATTACAAAAGAAATTATCAAATTGCTGGACGAGAAATACAAATCGGCGCCAAAATCAGATGATAAAACCGATGTGAAAGCAGAAGCTAAAAAAGAAATTGAAGCTTTGGAAAACAAAAAATAAAAGCTGAAAACACACGATAAAATTGCCTTCATCAGTCATCCGGTGAAGGTTTTTTATTTTATGATGCTGACAAACAACCGTTTATTTTTTGATTGCTGTAAAAATTTCAATATTTTTAGCCTTTAATTTATACGCCAAATGGAACAAATATCTGAAGCCGCTTCTTACGCTTTGCGCTTTATCAACCAAACCCAGCGCTCTATATTCCTGACCGGAAAAGCCGGAACGGGAAAAACCACTCTGTTGCGCGAGATTATCCAAACAACCCATAAAAACACGGTCGTTGTAGCGCCAACAGGCATTGCCGCATTAAACGCGGGCGGTGTTACGATCCATTCGATGTTTCAGTTGCCGTTTGCCGGATTTATCCCGGGAAAAAATGTCGACGCGCACTTCTCCGAAAGTGTGAAATTTGAAAGTGAAACCACGCTGCGCCGCCATTTTCGCATGAGCGGATTGAAAAAATCGGTGATCCAGAATATGGAATTGCTTGTGATCGACGAAGTCAGTATGCTGCGTGCAGATTTGCTTGATGCGATCGATTTCATGATGCAAAGCGTCCGTAAAAAAAAGCTCCCTTTTGGCGGTGTTCAGGTGCTTTTTATTGGCGATCTGTTGCAATTGCCGCCAGTCGTGCGCGATGAAGAATGGCGTACGTTGCGGAATTATTACAAAGGGAAATTCTTTTTTCATTCGCATGTCGTGCAGAACAATCCGCCACTTTATATCGAATTGTCGAAAATTTTCCGCCAGACCGATGACGCTTTCATTTCGATTTTGAATAGCCTTCGGAACAACCAGATTTCCCAGCAAAATATTCATGATCTCAACGCCTTTGTCAATCCTGAATTCGACCTGAAAAACAATCCGGGTTATATTACTTTAACGACGCACAATACCAAAGCCGACCAGATCAATGCGAAAGCACTTGAAGAATTAGAAGGAAAACTGGTAAAATTCAGGCCTGAAATTGTGGGTGATTTTCCAGATAAAATATTTCCGGTTGATGAAATTTTACAGTTGAAAATCGGTTCGCAAGTCATGTTTGTGAAAAACGACTTATCCATTGAAAAAAATTATTTCAACGGAAAAATGGGCGTCATTAAATCGCTTTCCGAGCAGGAAATCCGGGTGCATTTTCCGGAAGAAAATAAAACGATTGATGTAGAAAAGTACGAATGGCAAAACATCCGCTATTATGTCGATCCGAATACGAAAGAAATTTCTGAAGAAGTTCTCGGTACTTTTGTGCATTATCCAATCAAATTGGCCTGGGCGATTACCGTCCACAAAAGCCAAGGATTGACCTTCGATAAAGCGGCGCTCGACGTGTCGCAGGTTTTTCTTCCCGGACAAGCCTATGTTGCTTTGTCGCGTTTGCGCTCTTTAAACGGCTTAATTTTGCTTTCTCCGCTGCGAATGAACGGCATTTCGAACGACCAGGATGTGATGGATTATTCGATGAACAAAGCGAATGAAGAATTTCTGGAGCAATCCCTGCAACAGGAAACGCGGCATTTTATTCACAACTATCTGAAAAACAGTTTCGAATGGAACGAACTGGCACAGGAATGGCGCAACCATCAGTACAGTTACAAATCGGAAGCTGAAAAATCCGAGAAATCGAAATATTTGCTTTGGGCGAAAAATCAATCTGAAACCATGTTGGCGTTGCTCGAACCGGCTCGCAAATTCATGTCGCAACTCGAATCCCTTTTTAGAAATCCGGATACCGATTTTGCTTTTATATCCGAACGCATCGACGCGGCTTACCGCTATTTTCTTGGTCCGATGGACAATTTCGTTTATGAATTGCTTTGGAAACTGGAAGAAGTCAAACGTATGAAAAAAGCAAAGACGTTTTACAACGAACTTTCGGCTTTGGAAGAATTGCAGACTTTGGCCGTAATCCGGCTGATGAAAGCCAAATTGCTGATTGAAACTGTGGTTTCCGGTAAGGAAATTTCGAAGGAAAACCTGATGTCAGATACGATCAAATTTTACAAAACCAGAAGGCAGGACATCGTTCGTGAAAAATTCCTGAGTACCAACGTCACGCTGATTGAAGATGAAGTCGATGCCGACCGTTACACGAAAAAGAAAAAAACCAAAGAACCGAAGAAATCTACAGTTCAGGAAACGTACGAATTGTGGCTGCAGAAAAATACGATCGCCGAAATCGCACACATCCGAAAACTCACCAAACAAACCATTGGCGGACACTTGGCCAAACTCATAGAAACCGGAACGGTCGATATTTCAAACGTGCTTCCTGAAGACCGAATTGAAAAACTGGCGCAGATTTTTAAAGGTTATGATGAGGAAACGCTGAATCCGTTAAAGGAAAAATACGGTGACCAATTTACCTGGGACGAACTCAAAATGTTCAAAGCCAGCCAGAATGTACGCTTTGCAGATTAAAATCTAACTGAGCCAATACACAGCCATAACCGCCGGAATAAAATAAATGACGATTGTTCTCGCGCCGTCGTAGTCTTTGGCGAGCCGTTGTCCAAAAAGCAGCATGATCAAAGTGATGCAGGAAAAAATTCCGCCGTAAAGTCCGAATGTGCGTTCGTTGTTGATCAGTAGTTGGATGCAACCAACGATGCACAAAATTCCGGAGATCAATTCGAAAACCAAAATGTGCAGCAAAGCCAGATTGGTGTGTTTTCTAAGTGAAGTTTTTGCGAAATGTTCTTTAAGGAATTCGACATTTCCTTTCCAGTCCATGACCTTTTCGTAACCGGATTGTATAAAAGTTACCGCGAGAAAAACCAAAATTAAAATCGAAGCGACATTAAACATAAGCTTATTTTTTATGAATTAAACGAGTCAGTTTGATAGACAAATCGGTCAAAATAATCTTTGCATTTCCGTTCCTTTCAATGTGGTAAACCGCGTCGGAAAGTTCCCGAAAGATATCGTTTATATTATTACCGTTAACGAACGGCGCAAAATTCTCGAGTTTGAATTTCTCGATTTTCGGTTCCATGTAAACCAAATTGGTCGCCTGGTAATTCAACAGCAAAGCCTGCCGGAACATGTCGATGCAAAAATGCAGGAATTTTTTCTGGGTTTCACGCCCAAGTCCGGCAATTTGTTCGCTCCATTGAATCAGGTCGTTAATCGCCGCCGCATTTCCTTTGGCACGAAAAGCTGCGCGAACCCAGTCGACAAACCATTTTTCAAAAAACACATCTTCAGAATCTTCCTGTAGCAATTGCAGCGCTTTATTGAAATTTCCCTGCGCCTGGTGCGCCAATTTTACTGCGGTGCGCGGCTCGATATTTTTTCGGTCGACCAATGCATCAGCGATTATTTTTTCGGGAAGCGCGTTGAAATGCAAAACCTGGCAGCGCGAACGAATCGTTTGTATAATGTCTTCCTCGTTTTCAGAGATCAGTATGAAAAGCGTTTTGTCCGAAGGTTCTTCGAGCAATTTCAGCAATTTGTTGGACGACGCAATATTCATCTTGTCGGCCATCCAAATGATCATAATTTTATAACCGCCTTCATAGGATTTGAGCGCTAAAGATTTCAGGATTTCCTGCGCGTCTTCAACCCTTATTTCGCCCTGTTTGTTTTGAACGCCCAACATTCGGTACCAATCAAACAAACTCCCGTATGGATTTTCGGAAAGAAATGTCCGCCAGTCTGTGATAAAATCGAGGCTTTTGGGTTTGGTTTTGACGTCTTCCGTAGTAACCGTCGGATAAATAAAATGCAAATCGGGATGCGAAACAGATTCAAATTTCAGGTTGCAGGAATCGTTTCCGCCCGAATTTTCCAAACCGGAATTTCGACACAAAATATATTGCGCGTAAGCGATCGCCAATGGCAAAGTTCCGCTTCCTTCAGGTCCGACAAACAATTGCGCGTGCGGAATACGTCCGGAAGACGCACTTTTAATCAGGTGGTTTTTGATATGATCCTGTCCGAGAATATTTGAAAACTGCATGTGGCAAAGATAACAGAATGCGCGAAATTATGGAACGGTATTTGCAAACCGCGGCCGATTTTACGCGTTAAAACGAAAAATCTTATATTTGCAGATTAAACCCACTTAAAAATTATTTATGAAAACGCTTTCCGACTTCAATTTTAAAAATAAAAAAGCATTAATCCGTGTCGATTTTAATGTGCCGTTAGATGAAAACTTTAATGTTACAGATGCTACAAGAATTGAAGCTGCAAAGCCAACCATCGACAAAATCCTCGCAGATGGCGGAAGCGTAATCCTGATGTCGCACCTTGGACGGCCAAAAGGAAAAGAAGACAAATATTCATTGAAACATATCGTAAAAAAAGCTTCGGAAGTTTTAGGCGTTGAAGTAAAATTTGCGGAAGATTGCCGCGGCGATGTTGCTACAAATGCTGCAGCAGATTTAAAAGCCGGCGAAGTTTTACTTTTGGAAAACCTACGTTTTTATACCGAAGAAGAAGCCGGAGATGTTGCATTTGCAAAAGAACTTGCTTCATTAGGTGATATTTATGTAAACGACGCATTCGGAACGGCGCACAGAGCACACGCTTCCACGACGATCATTGCACAATTTTTCCCGAAAGACAAATGTTTCGGAACGTTATTGGCCAAAGAAATCGAAAGCCTGGACAAAGTATTGAAAAACTCTGAAAAACCGGTAACAGCTGTTTTGGGCGGATCGAAAGTGTCGTCGAAAATTACGGTTATCGAAAATATTCTTGACAAAGTTGATCATATGATCATTGGCGGCGGAATGACTTTTACGTTCATCAAAGCACAAGGCGGAAAAATTGGCGATTCGATTTGTGAAGACGACAAACAGGAATTGGCTTTGGAAATTCTGCGTCTGGCTAAAGAAAAAAATGTACAAATTCACATTCCGGTTGACGTGATCGCGGCGAACGCATTTTCAAATGATGCCGAAACACAGGTTGTCGATGTAACGAAAATTCCTGACGGATGGCAAGGTTTGGACGCTGGCCCGAAATCTTTGGAAAACTTCAAAAAAGTAATATTAGAATCAAAAACCATTTTATGGAACGGACCATTGGGTGTTTTTGAAATGGAAAAATTTGCCAACGGAACCATCGAATTGGGTAATTTCATTGCAGAAGCAACAGAAAATGGTGCTTTTTCACTTGTTGGAGGCGGAGATTCGGTTTCGGCTGTAAAACAGTTCGGACTGGAAGATAAAATGAGCTATGTTTCCACTGGTGGCGGTGCGATGCTAGAAATGTTGGAAGGAAAAACTTTGCCGGGAATCGCCGCAATTTTGGACTAAGCAAATCACAATTAACAATATAAATCATAAAATTCCGTTACAGCATTATGGGATTTTATTATAAGATTCCTATTTTTGCCTTAATCTAAATGTTTGAATAATAATAAATTGTAAAATATTCAGATTAAAAATACCACGATTTCAATAAAAAACATACACGAATTAAAGTTCATTTTTCAGTTTTAACTAAAAGAACAATAACCACGTAAGCATGAATTTAAAGCATACCACACTCTCGATTTTTATGTTGGTTTCCGGCTGCATTTTTGCACAGGATACAGCACAAAATTCCTACAGCGCTCCGCAGATCAAACTTTCTTATTTAGATTCCATAAAGTCAACTTTCATCAAAGACAATCTTGCTTCTTGCGTGGATAGTTTGTGGATGAACGAATTGACAAACCTGGATTTATACAACGACTTATCAGTTGATATTAAAAACATCGACCTTGACAAGAAAGTAGATTACGAACTTTCAACCGAATTGCTGAAAGAACGTTTGAAAGCCATGGACGCCAAATCGCCGTTCAACATCGAATACAATCCCGGATTGGAAAACATTATCAAATCGTTCCTAAAAAACAGGAAAAAATCATACGAAAGACTGATGGCGATTTCGGAATATTATTTTCCGATGTTCGAAGACGCATTGGCCAAACAAAATGTCCCGCTCGAAATCAAATACCTTGCGATCGTAGAATCGGCGTTGAACCCGAGAGCTGTGTCAAGAGTAGGAGCAACCGGACTTTGGCAGTTTATGTACCAAACCGGAAAGCAGTATAACCTGAATATTGATTCTTATGTCGATGAGAGAATTGATCCGTTGAAAGCGAGTGAAGCCGCGGCGCAGTACATGACCAATATGTATAAAATTTTCGGTGACTGGGATTTGGTGCTTGCCTCATACAATTCAGGTCCTGGAAATGTGGCCAAAGCGATCAGACGCTCGGGCGGAAAGCAAAATTACTGGAACATCAGGAAATTTTTACCGCAGGAAACTGCTGGGTATGTTCCGGCATTTTTAGCAACGATGTACATTTACGAATACCATAAAGAACACGGAATCGTCCCAAATCGCGCGTTGATTAAACATTTCGCAACCGATACGGTGATGATGAGAAAGCAAATGTCATTCAAACAAATTTCCGATTTGTTGGACATTCCGGTAGCGCAGTTGCAGATGCTGAATCCGGCTTACAAATTGAACGTTGTTCCTTCTTACACCGACAAAGCGCATTATTTAAGGCTTCCAATGGAAAAAATTGCGGTTTTTACTTCAAACGAGGAAAAAATTTATGCCTATGTGCAGCATGAAGCAGATAAAAGAGAACGTCCGTTTTCTTCACGCCAAAACGCGGTTGCTTCGCGTGATTCTGTAAACGGAGACAGTTATGTGGTTTCGAAAACCAAGTACCATAAAGTAAGACGTGGCGACAATTTAAGTGAAATCGCAAACCGTTACGATGTGTCAGTTGCCGAAATCAAAAGATGGAACAAACTCAAAGGCAACAATGCGCCGCTGGGCAGAAACCTGAAAATTATTTCCAGCGAAAGAATCGCATCCAAAGTCAGGAAAGAGAAAATTGACCGTACCGTCGTAGCAGATACAACTCAAGCTGTTGCCGTAACGCAAACGGCTCAGCCAAAAGAAAGCAAGATTTACAAAGAGGAAAAAGTGGTTTCGTTTAAAGATGTGACCAAATTCCACAAGGTTAGAAAAGGAGACAACATTGGCGAGATCTCAGAAAAATATGGCGTAACGATCGCGGAAGTTAAAAAATGGAACAACCTGAGAAGCAACAACGTTCCGTTAGGAAAAAACCTGAAAATCATTTCTAACGAAAGAATTGTTTCAACGGTTAAAAAAGAAATCAAAGGCGAAAAGATTGCTGCCAAAAAAGAGCAGAAACTGGATACGACTTCAAAACCATCTGATTTTTATGTGGTTCAGCAAGGGGACAACCTGAGTTCAATCGCAAAAAAATACAATGTTTCTGTAGAAGACCTGAAACAATGGAACGATTTGTCATCCAATACGGTTCAGCTTGAAAGCAAATTAAAAATAGCCGATCTGATCCAGAAAGACGAAGTAGTCGAAGCCGATGACAGTCCGAAAATCGAATTGAAAGCGGTTGAATATGTAGTTCAGAAAGGGGACAACCTGGGAAGCATCGCAAAGAAAAACGGTGTGGCAGTTTCCGATTTGAAAGAATGGAATGATTTGCAGGACAACAACATCAAATTGGGTGCAAAACTGATCGTTAACAAAAAATCAATCGCTGAAACCACGGATGCTGTTGCTGAAAAACCAGCGAAAAAAGACCGTATGCAAACCGATCATTATTATGTTCAGAAAGGCGATTCTTTGTTCAGCATCGCTAAAAAATATCCTGGCGTAACGATTTCAGACATTAAAAAATGGAACGGAATCCGTGGAAACGAACTAAAACCGGGAATGAAATTGAAAATAAACGGATAATAAAAAAATAACAACTAAATTTAGGGCTTATTTCATCACAATGAAAAAGGCCCTTTTTTTATGCCTGATCGCGCCGTTTTTCATGGTTTCGTGTTTTAAAAAGAAAGATGCGGATCCCGAAAAAACTTCCGGAAAAATCAATACCATTGCGGTCATTATTGACGACCAGTTGTGGAATGGGGAAGTGGGCGACAGCATCCGAAACAAATTTGCCTCGCCGGTGATCGGTTTGCCGCAGGAAGAGCCGCTGTATACGATCAACCAATATCCCATCAGGTTGCTTGAAGGTTTTATGGCCAACAGCCGAAACATTATCGTGGTTAAAAAAGAATCACGGACTTATTTTGAAGTGGTCGAAAACGAATTTGCCAAACCGCAGAATGTATTCCACATTTCCGGCAAAACCGCTGCCGCAATTCTGAATGTCATTGAAGAAAATGCCGAAGACATCATCGGTCGCATCCACAAAACCGAAATTGCCGAAAACCAGCGCCTCAACGACACCGCTTTGATCAATACCAAACTGATCGCCGACAAGTTCAAACTCTCGCTTCATGTCCCAAAAGGATACAATTTTGCGATGAAACGCCGCAAATTTGTCTGGCTCAAAAAGGAAATCACCAGCGGAAGCGCGAGTATTTTAGTCTATCAGGTTCCGATTGACCGGATTAAAAATAGTGAAAGCGCCATCAACAACATCATCCGGATGCGCGATTCGATCGGGAATTTATACATTCACGGGACTTCGCCAAGAACGCGCATGATTACCGAGGATTCGTATTCACCGTACATTTTTAACGTTAAATTCCGCGGAAAAGAAACCTACGAAACCAAAGGAACCTGGGAACTCAAAAATGATTTCATGTCGGGACCGTTTATCAATTACAGCATTATTGACTGGCCAAACAACCGCGTCCTCGTACTCGAAGGATTTTGTTACGCGCCGTCAAAAGAAAAAAGAGACCTGATGTTCGAACTCGAAGCCATCATCAAATCAGGCGAAATTCTAAAAAGAAAAAAAATCAAATAAAGAAATGGGCATAAAATGGGAAATAAAGCGATTCAACGCGCTTTCTGTTTCAGAATTGTATTCGGTGCTGCAATTGCGCAGTAAAGTGTTTGTAGTCGAGCAAAACTGCGTGTATCAGGACATCGACGGAAAAGATGAAAAGGCGATGCACCTGCTTGGCAAATCTGACGGAAAAATTGTCGCTTACGTGCGTTTTTTCAAATCGGGTGATTATTTTGAAAATGCTTCGATCGGACGTGTGGTGATCGATCCGGATTATCGGGACAGAAAATGGGGATACGAAATGATGTCTGAAGCGATCAAAGGCGTAGAATCTGCGTTCGGCGAAACGAAAATTACGATCTCGGCCCAATTGTACCTGCAAAAATTTTATGAAAAACTAGGATTTGTCACGTCAAGCGAAACGTATCTCGAAGATGACATTCCACATATCGAAATGAAAAAAGGCTTTTAGGTTTTGGTTACGACAAGTTCTACGCGGCGGTCGTATTCGGAACCTTTTCCAAGCGGAACGGTATTTCCGTAACCTTTAAATGTCATTCTGGTCTTCGCAATTTTTTTAAATACGAGATATTTATAGACAGATTCGGCACGGTTTTGCGACAAACTTCTTTTTCGGGTTTCACGGTCCAGCGCTTCCTTTTGATATGGCGGCGTACAGCAAACATGGCCCTGGATTTCAAATTGGAGCGACTTGTATTTGATCAGCATGCCAGCGACTTTGTCGAGCTGGGTTTTGGCTTTGAACGTCAATTTGCTGCTGCCACGTTCAAACAACAAATTCTCAAGATAAATGTGGTCGCCAACAGTATGTTTTTTCTGGATACTCGTAAAAAATCCCGGAATTTCAATTTTGGGCAATTCCTTTAAGTTCAAAACGACGTCGACACGGCGATTTTTAGAACGTTTTTCTGGCAGGTTTTCTACAATGTCATCGTCAATTAAAATACGGCCTTTGCCTTCAATCGTGACAATAATTTTGTTTTTGATGCCACTTGAGATCAGTTTGTTTTTGATCGTATTGGCACGATTTGTCGACAGTTTGAAGTTGTATGCGTCTTTCCCAATATCATCGGTATAACCAAAAATTTCAACCGATTCGATGCGTGTGGAATCGGTGGTTTTGATAAAATTGAGTACGGCATTTCCCTGTTTTTCGTCCAACGTAAATTTGTCAAACGGAAAATAAACCGACTGCACGACTTCTTCCTGAGCAAACAACAATCCGCCGAAAAGCAGCGGCAGGAATTTTAAAAACCGCAACATTATATTTTCAGGATTTTATTGTATTCGGGCATGTTGTTTAAGATCCCAACGGCCTTTTTGATCTCGCTGTTGCTTTTGGTGTAATATTGGTACAAACCTTCGCGGTACTGATAACGTTTGATGATTTCGTCCAGGATCAGGCTTTTGATCTCTGCCTGGTTCTGGTTCAGTTGGGTGATGTCATTTTTCTGGAGTGCGCTGAGCAATTGCTGGTATTCTGCCGAAATTGTTGCGTCGATTTTTTCTTTTTTAGCAGTAAGCAACATGTTTTTCAGCGCGACTTCTGTATCGGTATCGAAAGAAAAATTCTGCTTTTTAAGGAACGCTTTAAAATCTGTAAAATCGGCATCGGAGATTACAGGAATTGTTGTTCCAACATTCGGATGGCTGTAATAATAACTAGTCGCATAATTGAAAATCCCGTCGTTGCGGACCAAAGCATCGGTAATCGTGCTGGTTTTGGTTTCGGCCAATTCTACATCTGGTAAAATTCCGCCGCCGTCATAAACGGTTCTTCCTTTTCTGGTTTTAAACGCATTGTATTTCGTAGCGTCGGTGCGGATTGCTTTCCCGTCCTTGTCTTTGTGCGTGTAATCCAACGCCTGGATGCATCGGCCCGAAGGCGTGTAATATCTCGAAATCGTAATTTTCACCTGTGTTCCATACGTTAAATCGACAAATCGCTGCACCAAACCTTTCCCGAAACTGCGGCTTCCCACAACGACAGCGCGGTCCAAATCCTGCAATGCGCCGGCGACAATTTCCGAAGCTGAAGCACTTTTTCCGTCCACGAGAATCACCAGCGGAATTTCGGTATCGATCGGGTCGCGTGTGGTTTTATAAATATTGTTGTGTTTTTCGATCTTGGATTTTGTCGTGACGATGATTTCGTTTTTCGGAACAAATAAATTGCAGATACTCACGGCTTCATTTAAAAGTCCGCCTGGATTCCCGCGAAGGTCCAGGATAATTCTTTCTGCGCCGTCTTTTTTGAGTTGTTCCAGCGCTTCTTTGGTTTCGACCGTAGAACGTTTGTTGAACTGCGACAATACAATGTAACCGGTTTTGTCGTCCACTTTTGAAAAGAACGGAACCGCTTTGATATCGACTTCGTCAAGAACAACTTGTGTGGTCATTGTTTTGCCCTGACGGATGTATTTGATATCGACTTTCGTGTTTTTCGCACCTTTAAGCAATTGGGACGCATCATCTTTAAAATCGGAAAGGTTCACATCACCAATCTGGATGATTTCGTCTCCGGCTTTCAAACCTGCTTTGTCTGCTGAGAAATTTTTGTACGGTTCTTTGATGATCAGTTTGCCTTCTTTTCGAGTGATGAGCGCGCCAATTCCGGTATATTCGCCGGTGTTGTTGATCTTGTATTTTACGATGTCGTGTTCGTTGAAGTAATTCGTATACGGATCCAGATCGGCGAGCATGCTTTTGATCGCTTTATCCATGAGCTCTCCGGGATTGGTTTCGTCCACATAATTGGCGTTGACCGTTTTGAAAAGCGTCGTGAAAATCTCGATTTGTTTGGCTACTTCAAAAAAATCTTCCCTGAAACTTACGCCAACAAACAAAAATCCGCCTGCAATCACAGGAAGAATATATTTTTTCTTCAAAAAGGAATACATAGTTGTCTTCAATTTAAGTCGTCTAAAATAACAATAAATAAGTAATAAAATGCGCGCCTTACTGTTAAACTCATGATAAGGGTTTTAAGCAGTTACGCGAATTATTCTGGTTGTGGCGGTTGGCTGTTTTTTGTTTCTAAAACCGCATTTTGCTGTGCGACAAATTTCTCGAAAAGCTGAACCGTTTTGGTTTGAATTTCGTCGTAACTCAAACGGTCTTTGGTTTGGTATAAAAACATAATTGCGTGCGGTTTTTGCATGTTCTCCAACAGCAGTTGTTTGTTCAAACGATAGGTTTCACGCAACACGCGTTTGAAATAATTGCGGTCAACGGCTTTCTTAAAATATTTTTTCGAAACCGAGACGCCCATTTTTATGCGTTCGTCTGATTCTTCCAAAGGCACGTAAACCAAACGCAACGGGTATTTGGAAACCGATTTGCCTTCGGAAAAAAGCACGTCGATGGTTTTCCTGCTTTTGAGTTTTTCGGATTTTGGGTACGTAAAGTTCATAATGATGTTCTGCACGGTAAAGGTACAAACTCCAATTCAATTACGTTGGAAACACGGAAATTTCGGCATTCCACAGATTTTAACAATATGATTCCACACTAATTCCACAACATCTACAAATTTTCAAAAAATAGAAAGAAATCGATTTCGCCCGAAAAAGAAAAATTTGAAAATTCAAACATCTAAAAATCAATAATTTAAATTTAAAACAAGACTTACGCTATCGGTTTGAACCGATGATAATCTGCAACGGCATCATAATTGAAAATCACAAGTCATTTACAACAACAATCTATTTTTTTAAATAATACAAAAACACTTAAGATGAAAAATTTATTTCTAAGCGCTATGATCCTTGTTGGAGTTTGCGCATCAGCACAAGAAGCGAAGACTACAGCAACACAAACCAAAACAGAAACAACAACAGCAACTCCTGAAGCGAAAAAAGCCACTGTAAAAAGTACCGAAACCGCTTCGAAAACAACAACAGAAACACCAGCGACGGCTCCGGCAACCGCACAACCAGCTACCAAACAAAAAGAAGCGGTGAAATCTGAAAAATAAAAGTCAACTAACTTTTGATTGAAAAAAATCCCTTCTGAATTTGATTTCGGAAGGGATTTTTTGATTTTTTATTTTGTCGGATAGACGTTGTTTTCCGGTTTTACATCGGCCATGAGTCCGCTTGGATCGATGGTGATGCTTTTGACAAATGCTTTTCCTTTGCCAATGTCAAACGTAAAAGTCTGATACGACCAATCCCAATCGTTTAAAACCGTCCTTTTCATTTCCGGATACGGATTGGTTTTTTGAAAACGCATCATACGCAACGGAATGTAGAAATATTCTTTTGTACCATTTGTGTATTCCACGACCACATCGATTGGCATCGGCATTCTTCCAAACCTTTCGAGCGTTACCGAAGTTTTCTCGCCATTGTCTTTCACTTCTTTGATCGCGTAATCAATCGTATTTGTGGTTTCGGCAAAATCAGTTCTGTACCAACCAAGTTCAGCACCCGAAACGCGCTCGGCCGTTCTGGTAATGTCATTCGGCGTTGGATGTTTGAATTTAAATTCGTCGAAATACCTTTTGACGGTTTTCTGCAGGTTTTCTTTTCCAAGCAAATATTCCAGTTGCGTTAAAAAAATCGCGCCTTTGTAATAAGCTGCAATGCTGTAACTTCTGTTTACATCAAAACGGTCGCCCTGCGTGGTAAGCGCTTGCTCTTTCCCGGAATTTGCGAGGCTGTAATAGACTTTGTACGTATTTTCAAACGGATTAACGACTGGTTTTTCCGCAATGTGGTTCATGCCCAATTCTTCAATATACGTCGCAAAACCTTCGTCCATCCAGTAATGTTCGCTTTCGTTCGAGGCCAGAATTTGCTGGAACCAGGAATGTGCGAGTTCATGTGCGGTCGTTCCGAGAATGCCGTCGTATGTGCCTTCGCCAAGAATCAGCGTACACATCGCATACTCCATTCCGCCGTCGCCGCCCTGAATGACCGAATATTGTTTGTACGGATAATTGCCTACGGTTTTGTTGTAAAAATCCATCAGTTCCACCGTTTTAGGCTGGATCTTTTTCCAGTTGTCGATAATCTTCGGATTGTTTTTATACAAGAAATGCAAATCGACATCGTTTGGCCCTTTCACTACATCGTGCAAATAGTTTTTATCGGCTGCCCAGGTAAAATCATGCACCTGAGGCGCGATAAAATGCCAGGTCAATGTTTTGGTTTTCTTCGGATAAGTCACGTTTACGCCAGCATCCTGGTAACCGTGACCGATTTCATTTTTGTTTTGCAGGTAACCGCTTCCGCCAAGAACATACTCTTTGTCGATGGTGATATTGACATCAAAATTTCCCCAAACGCCGTGGAATTCACGTGCGATGTAAGGATCGGCGTGCCAGCCTTCAAAGTCGAATTCGGCGATTTTCGGATACCATTGCGACATCGAAAATTCGACACCTTCAGAATTATTTCGCCCCGAACGGCGAATTTGTATCGGAACCTGTCCGTCAAAATCAAGTGTAAAAGTGGATTTCGAATTGGGTAAAATCGGCTTGGCCAAAGTCACTTCGAGAATCGTTCCGGCCACTTTCGTTTGGGAATCGGCACCGTCCTGTTTGAAATTTAAAATTTTTAGATAACCAATTTCATTGGGTTTTAGTGCGCTGATGCGGTTGGTTCTGACGTCTTTTCCATCAACTTTGGTTCTGGTAACCATCCGACCATCTGGATCGGGAATGCTTTTAAGGCGCGCTTCCATTTCGCTGCCTGGTTGGAAAGCATTGTTGAACAAATGAAAATAGACACGGCGTAACGTGTCCGGAGAATTGTTGGTATAAACCAACTGCTGTTTGCCTTTGTATTGATAATTTTTGGCGTCCATAACAACGTCCATTTTATAGTCGGCGTGCTGTTGCCAATAACCGCTGCTTTGCGCAGAAGCGGAAATGCAACCCATCGCAAAAACGGAAAGTAAAAAAAGGTTTTTCATACGATCAGATATAAAAAATGGAAGGCGCGAACCTTCCATTTCCACATTAAAAATTGGTTATTTTTTCTTTGATAGTTGTGAAGCCATGACCAATGCGTTGTATGCATTGACCATTTTCCCCGACTTCGAAGCATTGGTAAACGGGCGTTTTTCTTCTTTTTCGCCCAAAGTCACCACCGTTGTTACCGGCGTTCCCGAATCCATCAGGATTTGTTTCACCTGTGCCGCAGTCAAATTTGGATAGTAAGAACGCACCAACGCTGCTACTCCCGCAACTCCTGGCGCGGCCATAGAAGTGCCTTGTTCAAACTTGTATTCGTTGTTAGGCACGGTCGCATAAATTTTAGAGCCCGGAGCGAAAAGGTCCACGTTTGAACTTCCGTAGTTAGAGAAATTGGCCACCAAACCCGAACCGTAAGTAGTGCTTAAAGCGCCAACAGTCAGGTAATTGTTTGCGACTTCGGTTTTGTTGTCTTCCGAGTCGTTTGGATAACTTTTATTTTCGATAAGGTCGATGTCGAGTCCGTCGTTTCCGGAAGCCGTTACAATTAAAATATCTTTGCTTGCGGCGTATTTGATTGCTTCGTAAACCCATTCTTTGTGCGGCGAAAAGTATTTTCCGAAACTTCCGTTGATCACTTTGGCACCATTGTCTACCGCGTAACGGATGGCCAATGCGATGTCTTTGTCATATTCGTCTCCATTTGGAACCGCGCGAACGGCCATAATTTGCGCATTATTGGTCACACCGTCGCCTCCGAGTTTGTTGCCACGAATTTGGGCAATGATTCCGGAAACGTGCGTTCCGTGAAGCGCACCATCTTTTTTAGGACCCCAAACGATGTTGTTTCCGTAAGTGGTATTGGTCATATCATCCGGATTGTCACCCGTTTTGCGTCCGTTGAATTCAAGGTTCAGATTGTAATTCAACTCGTCATAAACCTGCGTTTTGTAACTATTCAGATCCCAGTTATAATCAGGTCCGGTTTGCCCGATGACACTCATCATAACTTGTTTGCTTTGCATCAAAGCACCATCGGTTGTGGTGATCGCTTTAACGTCGTCGAGTGTATAAGTTTCTTTTTTAAGATATTCGGCCACTTTGTCTTTGGCTTTGAAAATGAAGTCGACCTGTTGTTTGCTGCCAAGCGCTTCTTCGTATTTTTTATCGTACGCCGCTTTGGCTTTTTTATACATTGCCGAACCGTCATCGCCTTTTTTGATAATTCTGACGAGCTCCAGGTTTTCATTGTCGCCTTCGCCAAGGAAATTCCAGCCGTGAACGTCATCGATGTAACCGTTTTTATCGTCATCGATTCCGTTGCCGGGAATTTCTTTTTCATTGGTCCAGATTACACCTTTGAGATCTTCGTGTTCGATATCCACACCAGAATCGACAATTCCTACAATGACTTTCGTTCCCTTTTTATTTTTGATGAATTCGGTGTATGCTTTATCAACGCTCATTCCGGGAACGGTATCATTTACCAGGTCAAGGTTGCTCCAACGTTTGAGGTCATTTTCGCTTATCGGACTGATTTTTAAAGGGATTTTGTCAATATTTGCGGGATTGGTGGAAACCATTTTAGAAGTTCCGCAGCCTGCTAAAGCTAACATCGCAAAAGCAGTAAGGCCGATTGGCTTGATTAATCTCATGGGTATGATTTTTTTTGAATAGGTCAAAAATAGTATGACTTTGTTACACAACACAATAATTAACATTATTTTATCTGGCAGGAAATTTCAATTTCAGAAAATATCCGCGCACTTAAAAACCTCTTTCAACCGAACACCCCGCTCGGTATTTTCTACGGTAATGATTTCGTTGTGCGCGTCGTGTTCGAGAACGAGGTAATAATTGTTGGCAGCCGCTTCAGTAAGGAATTTCGCTTTTTCGGGCAATGTTAAAAGTGGGCGCGTGTCGTAACCCATGACATACGGAAGTGGAATATGTCCGGCTGTTGGCAGCAAATCGGCCATAAAGCAAATCGTTTTGTCGTTGTATTTGATTTGCGGGATCATCATTTTTTCGGTGTGACCGTCGGCGAAGAAAATCCCGAAACCGAGTTCAGAATCCGGAAGGAAATCACCTTCGGGGCGTTTGATGAAATTCAGTTGCCCACTTTCTTGCATCGGCAGGATATTTTCTGATAAAAAAGATGCTTTTTCCCTCGGATTTGGTTTGGTTGCCCATTCCCAATGGTTGTTGTTCGTCCAGAATTTTGCGTTTTTAAAAGCGACTTCATATCCGGTTTTGTCCGAATTCCATTGAACGCTTCCGCCACAATGGTCGAAATGCAAATGCGTCATGAAAACATCGGTAATGTCATTTCGGTGGAAACCATGTTTTGCCAGTGATTTATCGATCGAATGGTTCCCCCAAAGTGAATAATGGCCGAAAAACTTCTCCGATTGTTTGTCGCCCATTCCGGTGTCGATTAAAATCAGGCGGTTTCCATCTTCAATCAGCAAACATCTGGCCGCAATGTCGATGAGGTTGTTGTCGTCGGCGGGATTGGTTTTGTTCCAGATCGTTTTTGGCACCACGCCGAACATCGCGCCGCCGTCAAGTTTGAAATTTCCTGCTTCAATCGGGTATAGTTTCATGTTTTAATTCTTTAAATAAAATTTCTAATCTTGTATTTTCTTTGATTTGGTAAGGTTTGGTTTTAATCAATTGATCGATAAATTGAATCCGTTCTTTGGTCATCGGATGCGAACTTAAAAACTCCGGAATAATCGACATTTGGTCATCGAGCCGCTTAAACAAATTTGACATGCCTTGCGGATTTACCTGGTTTTGCATCAGGATTTTATAACCATCGGCGTCGGCCTGGTGCTCGAATTCTCTTGAAAAGGAAAGTGACTGCAGGTTATTGACGTTGTCCCCAATGATTGCCATAATTCCGTTGACATCGCCGAGAATGGCCGAAACAAACAAATATCCTGACAAATTACGGCACATCATTTTCATCGAATGCCTGTTGTTTACATGAGATGCTTCATGTCCAATTAGTCCAACCAATTCGTCATAGTTTTTCATGGAGTCAAGAATTCCGGTGTAAACCACAATGTTGCCATCGGGAAGTGCAAATGCGTTTACAATATTCGAATGGACAACGGTAAATTTTAGTTTTTTGGTATTGTTTAATTTTAATTCTGAAGCGAAAAGATTTAGCGCTTTTGTTTTTGATGCATCAACCGAATTAAAAACCAGGCTTTGATCGTAGAACATTTCGCCCAGTTTGATATCGTATTCTTCAGGAATCAAAACCACAGATTTCTCGGCAGCCCAAGGAATGGCAAAAGCGTAAGACAAACCGATAATTCCCAGGATCAATATGGCGATTAGAATGTGGATTTTAATTCCGTGAGAAATCAAAATCTCATACCAACTGTTGTCGCGGTTTTTTTTTAGGATTTGAAGATTTTCGATGAAGCTCAAATCAGAAATGACGATATTCTGAATTGGATCGTGTCCGTGTTCTATGTTTAAAGCCGCTCCTTTTTTGGTGAAGGAAACGGCTTTAATGTCCCAATTGATATTTTGACCTGTTGTAGTTTCGAAAAAAAGGATGGCAGTTTCAGTGTCTAAACTCAAATGAATGTTTTGAGGTACAGATGATTTTCCATCGTAAAAAATACAGGAGCTTTGGTATATCATGACTTACATCACAAAATCAATATCCAAAATATCGCTAATGTCGTCTCCGGTCGCATCTTTGAAGTTTTCTTCTGTTTGATAGAGTGAATCCAGATCGATATTTCCTTCCATCTCAATGTTACTGAAAAGGTATTCCATTGTTCGTGTTGCTGCCCAGGCATATCCAAAACCTAAAGTGAAAATGATGATCAGTAAGTTCACAGCCACCAATTGGAAAATGCCTCCGCCGGTAACAGTTGAATTTAATTTTATAGATTGGCCATCTTTTTCGAGGCTTAAATTGTTGACATAATAATCAAATAAATCTTTTTGCCACCAAAACATATAAATTCCAAGGGTAATGATTGTTAAAAAATAACCTTTAAGATTCAATACGAAATATTCAGCGCCGTCGCCGTCGTAATCAAATTTTGCGTCGCCAAACCTTACGTTGCTTAAAGTGTATTTCCGTAAATTCATTGCCATCCAGGAGCCGTAAATTCCCAAAGTAATAAGGGTAAGGAAAATCCATTTAAAAAAATTCTTCACCAATTCGCTTCTGTCGCCTCTATATCCAAAACGGATGCCGCGCCAGGAAGTTCTTGACATTCTGTAACGGTAAGCACCATGAATCGCAATGGGTAAAATGGCTAGAATTCCGAAATAAAACACCAAAATTCCGACCACAGGCATTTTTAAATATATGAAGACAAATAAAAACGCATAAAGCAAAATAAAAAACACAATTGCTTTAATGAACCCTTTAAACATTTCTTTTCCAGTTCCGTGAAATGCGAATCGGTCTCCGTTCAAAGAAGTTTCGCCATACAAATATTTCAGTTTGTTGGCTTTTGCCCAAGGATAATAAAATCCCAGCGTTACAACAGTTAATAGCCAGTTGACGATGATGATGCCAAAAAAGTCGCTTCCTTTTCCGTGAAATGCCAATTGGTAATTTTTAGCATCAGAGGTAATGTTTTCCATAAAATGTTTGTTTGGTTTTGGACGCAATATATCAATGTTTTTTTATTTTTCTCAATATGAGAGGTTATAATCAACATTTTCTATCCGTTCATCCGTTATAAAAATGTTAGGTTGTGCGGCAAAAAGCATTTTATGTAATATCTTTGCGGATCGAATGCGATAGGCTGAAAAGCCGAAGAATAAATAATTTAGACAAAAAACCTTATTGGTTATGATAAAAGTATCAGATACAGCAAGTAAAAGAATCGTCGACATGATGAAAGACGATGGTTTTGATGCAGCGCAGGATTACGTTCGCGTGGGCGTAAAAAGCGGCGGCTGCTCCGGTTTGTCATACGAACTCAAATTTGACAAGGAACTGGGAGAAAATGACAAAGTTTTCGAAGATAATAACGTAAAAATCGCCGTAGAAAAAAAATCTTTCCTGTATTTGGCGGGAACTGTTTTGGAATTTTCGGGCGGATTGAATGGCAAAGGATTCGTTTTCAACAATCCGAATGCAAGCAGGACCTGTGGTTGTGGTGAATCGTTTTCACTATAATTGATCTCAAAAAAATAAATATGTCAAAATACACCGAAGACGATTTAAAAATCGAGCTCGAAAATAAAGAATATGAGTACGGATTTTACACCGATCTCGATTCTGAAACGTTTCCAATTGGCTTAAATGAAGACATCGTACGTGCGATTTCCCTCAAAAAGGAAGAGCCGCAATGGATGACCGACTGGCGGATTGAAGCGTTTCGTGCGTGGAAAGAAATGAAAGAACCGGAATGGGCCAACGTTCATTACGTAAAACCTGATTTTCAGGCGATTTCATATTATTCCGCACCAAAAAAATCCGATCCGACAAAAACTTTAGACGATGTAGATCCCGAATTGTTGGCGATGTACAAAAAACTCGGAATTTCTATCGACGAACAGAAGATGATGAACAATGTCGCAATGGATATTGTCGTCGATTCGGTTTCTGTAGCAACGACTTTCAAAAAAACTTTATCGGAAAAAGGCATTATTTTTTGCCCGATTTCCGAAGCGATCAAAGAACATCCGGAACTCGTCAAAAAATACCTCGGTACTGTTGTGCCGCAAAAAGACAATTTTTACGCAGCGCTAAATTCGGCCGTTTTTTCTGATGGATCATTCTGCTACATTCCGAAAGGTGTGCGTTGCCCAATGGAACTTTCCACTTATTTCCGAATCAACCAGGCCGGAACCGGGCAATTCGAAAGAACACTTGTCATCGCCGATGAAGGCAGTTATGTATCGTATCTTGAAGGCTGTACCGCGCCAAGCCGTGACGAAAACCAATTGCACGCAGCGGTTGTTGAACTCATTGCACTGGACGATGCCGAAATCAAATATTCTACCGTTCAAAACTGGTATCCGGGAAACAAAGAAGGAAAAGGCGGCGTGTACAATTTCGTGACCAAACGCGGATTGTGCGAGAAAAACGCAAAAATTTCGTGGACGCAAGTTGAAACGGGATCTGCCGTTACGTGGAAATATCCGTCATGCGTATTAAAAGGCGACAATTCGGTAGGCGAATTTTATTCGATTGCCGTAACCAATAATTTTCAGCAGGCCGATACCGGAACGAAAATGATCCATTTGGGAAAAAATACCAAATCGACGATCATTTCAAAAGGAATTTCAGCCGGAAGATCACAAAACAGCTACCGCGGATTGGTGCAGATTTCGGCAAGGGCCGACAATGCGAGGAATTTTTCACAATGCGATTCGCTGTTGATGGGAAACAATTGCGGCGCGCATACTTTTCCGTACATCGAAAGCAAAAATCCATCTGCCAAAATCGAACATGAAGCGACAACTTCAAAGATCGGCGAAGACCAGGTTTTTTATTGCAACCAACGCGGAATCCCGACAGAAAAAGCCATTGCATTGATCGTGAACGGTTTCAGTAAAGAGGTTTTGAACAAACTTCCAATGGAATTTGCGGTAGAAGCACAAAAATTATTAGAGATTTCTTTAGAAGGAAGTGTCGGATGACAAATTAAAAAATCTGAAATTATGGACATAGTTTTGAAAAACGTAAAGAAAAAAGATTTGCCGGTTTTAAAATCATTGGCTAAATCTTTAGGTTTTGAAATTGCGCAAAACGAGAAACCATACAATCCTGAATTTGTAAAAAAAATTTTGGACGGAGAAAAGGAAATTAAAGAAGGTAAAGGAATTAAAATGACTATCGATGAGCTCAATGCTTTATGGAAATAGTATTCGCTCCTCAAGCTAAGAAAGATTTAGATTTTTGGATTAAATCTGGAAACAAAGGCATTTTGAAAAAAATTTCTGTTTTAATAGAAGACATTCAACTTCACCCATTTGAAGGAATTGGAAAACCCGAACAACTAAAATATCAATTAGCAGACCGATGGTCTCGAAGAATTGATAGAGAACATAGAATTGTTTATAGAATTGTAGAAGAAAACACAATAGAAATTTTAAATATACTGTCGTTAAAAGGACATTACGAATAAACCAAAAACATGTTACAAATTAAAAACCTACACGCAAAAGTAGAAGATAAAGATATTTTAAGGGGAATTAACCTGACGGTAAATGCCGGGGAAGTCCACGCAATTATGGGTCCGAACGGTTCCGGAAAAAGCACGCTTTCTGCCGTCATTGCAGGAAACGAAAACTACGAAGTGACCGAAGGCGCTGTGTATTTAGACGGTGAGGATTTAGCCGATTTGGCTCCGGAAGAACGCGCGCACAAAGGCGTTTTCTTATCATTCCAATATCCGGTAGAAATTCCGGGCGTTTCGGTGACAAACTTCATGAAAACGGCAATCAACGAAACGCGTAAAGCCAACGGACTCGCAGAAATGCCAGCAAACGAAATGCTAAAGGTGATTCGCGAAAAATCGGAATTACTCGAAATCGACCGCAAGTTTTTATCGCGTTCGCTAAACGAAGGTTTTTCGGGTGGTGAAAAAAAGAGAAACGAAATCTTTCAAATGGCGATGCTTGAGCCAAAATTGGCCATCCTCGATGAAACCGATTCAGGGCTTGATATTGATGCTTTGCGAATTGTGGCCAATGGCGTAAACAAACTCAAAAGCGAAAACAATGCTATCGTCGTAATCACGCACTACCAAAGGCTTTTGGATTATATTGTTCCGGATTTTGTTCACGTTTTATACAATGGAAAAATCGTAAAATCAGGCGGAAAAGAACTTGCTTACGAACTGGAAGAAAAAGGGTATGACTGGATTAAGGCGGAGAATTAGTCTAGGCATAAGTGAAAAGGCACAAGTAAAATCATTAAGTAACTAAGTGTCATTAAGGCTTAATTTTCCTTAATCTCTTAATGGTGAATTTAATAAATACGGCCCAAAAGGTTACTGGTTTGAATCCAGTCGAGGTCACGATAAAAATGGAATTAAAAGAAAAACTCATCTCGTCTTTCATGGCTTTCGAAGAACGCGTCGATGTCACTGCAGATTTGCACGACATTCGCACTTCAGCCATTAAAAACTTCGAAAACAAAGGCTTTCCGACCAAAAAGGAAGAAGCCTGGAAATATACATCGCTGAATTCAGTCCTCAAAAACGACTTTAGCGTATTCCCAAAAAGCGACAATGCGATCGAATTTGCCGATGTCAAAAAATACTTTTTACACGAAATTGACACGTATAAGGTAGTATTTATCGACGGCGTTTTCAGTTCGTTTTTATCGGCAACAACACACGACGGCATCGATGTTTGCCTGATGTCATCGGCGCTGACAAAGCCAAAATACAAAATGGTCATCGACGAATATTTCAACAAAGTCGCCAGCAAAGACGAAAGTTTGACGAGTTTAAACACCGCATTTGCACTCGAAGGCGCTTACATCAACATTCCGAAAAGCAAAGTTGTCGAAAAACCAATCGAGATCATTAATTTCTCAACAGGAACCGAAGCCGCGCTTCTGGTCCAGCCGCGAAACCTGATCATTGTTGGTGAAAACGCACACGTTCAAATCATCGAAAGACATCAAAGTTTAAACGAAAATCCGGTTTTGACGAATTCCGTTACTGAGATTTTTGCCAAAAAACGCGCGATCGTCGATTATTATAAAATCCAGAATGACAACCTCGAAGCGTCATTGGTAGACAATACGTATATCGCTCAAAAAGAACAAAGCCACGTTTCTGTACATACGTTTTCATTTGGCGGAAACATCACGAGAAACAACCTGAATTTTTACCATCAGGGCGAACGCATCGACAGCACACTCAAAGGCATTACGATCATCGAAGGTAAACAGCACGTCGACCACCATACTTTGGTGCAGCACGCGACGCCAAATTGCGAAAGCCACCAGAATTACAAAGGGATTTTCGACGAGAAATCAACCGGCGTGTTTAACGGAAAAATCTATGTCGAAAGAGAAGCACAAAAAACCGACGCTTTCCAGCAAAATAACAACATTTTGTTAAGCGACAAAGCTACAATAAACGCCAAACCGCAACTCGAAATCTTTGCAGATGATGTGAAATGTTCACACGGCTGCACGATTGGGCAGCTCGACGAGAAAGCCATGTTTTACATGCAATCGCGTGGCATTCCGAAAAAAGAAGCCAAAGCATTGTTGATGTACGCGTTCTCAAACGAAGTCATCGAAAGCATTAAAATCCCGGAATTAAAACAAAGAATCACAAAGATCATTGCGATGAAACTGGGCGTTAATATGGGATTTGATTTGTAAAATCAGGAGCCGATTCCCGCTTTTCACTGCAATCTTTTTCGGTGAAAAACCTCAAAAGGATTTTCGTTGCAATCGGAGCTAGGGCATCAATCATATCAAGAAAGCCTGACATTAAAGTCGGGCTTTTTCATTCCTAATTTTTTCGTTTTCAGATTATCGCTTTTTGATGCTTCCGATAATTTCCTTCAAAAAAGCATTAAAATCAAAGCCCGGATCTTCTTTCAAACCCATTCTCACAATCACCAAATCCAGCGACGGAATGATGAAAACCATCTGTCCCTGAAAACCATTGCAAGAATACAAATCACGTGGCGCATCGGGATAAAAACCGCCGGCATTGAGCCAGAAATGCGCGCCATACCGGCCATTTGAAGTGTTTGTCGGCGTTGCTACATATTCGGCCCAGCTTTCATCAAACAACTGTTCGCCGTTCCAGTTTCCTTTGTGCAAATACAGCAACCCGAACTTGGCCCAATCGCGTGTCGTCGCCCAGCCATACGAAGAACCAACATAATTTCCGGCCATGTCGGTTTCGACCAGCATCGAATGCATCCCGATTTTATCGATCAAATTGGAATACCAGAAATCCAGATATTCCTGATGCGTTCTGAATTGTTTTCTGAGAATTCCCGACAGCAAATTTGTCGTTCCCGATGAGTAATTCCACAGTGAATTTGGTTCGGCGACAGCCTGTTTTTCAAGTTGCGAACGGCTCATGTCTTTGGCCTGGAAAAGCATTTTTGTCGCATCGGAAATCTTGTCATATTGCTCTTCCCATTCGAGTCCGCTGTTCATGTGCAGCAAATCGTTCGTAGTGATTTTGGCGCGTTTGTCATTTTTCCATTCCGGAATCGGCGCGGGCTTATAGATATCGAATTTGCCTTGTTTCTTTAAAATTCCGAATAACGTTGCGGTGATGCTTTTGGTCATTGACCAACCCAAGATTTTGGAATTTTTGGTAAATCCGGTGTCGTATTTTTCAGCTAAAATCTTGTCTTTGTAAATCACAATGACCGAACGCGTCCGTTTCATTTTATTGCCTTTTTCATCAAAAGCATTGTTCATTGCAGCTTGCAATTTTGGATAATCAACATTGGTAAAAACCGTGTCTTTCGGTTCGTTGTTTCCATACGGAAAAGGCAAATTGTTATTTGTAAAATTTCGTTTTGGAATCTCATATTTCGCGTTTGTATCAAAATCATCATCGATTAAAACCGCGCCCAAACCTTCGCGGAAAATCGCTTTTCTGGTCTTTAATCCAAAAACGGAAGCAGTCGCAAATTTTCCGGCTTCATCGATTTTATTTGTTGCTAAATCGACAAGCGGAATGTCGTTGTCGCCGGTTTCGATTGCGGTCAAACTTCGACTGTCCATGAAATGTGCCGACGTGACGCTTTTGGCTGCAAAGCCTGAAATCAGGTCGAGTTTTGGATAATTTACGATTACAACTGCGGCAATTCCGACGATTAAAATCAACAATATATATTTTAATTTTTTCATGTCCACAAATTTGATGTCCGATAAAAGTATAAAAACAATGCGACAAATTTCAAATTCAAAATCGGCGGCGCAAAAGATGTATATTTGAGTTCACACAATAGTTTATGGAAAAATCCAAAGTACAAATTGCACAACGGTTTTTAGATGAAAAGCTGATCACGGAAAAGGAATTCATCGATGTAAAAGCGTATGAATCGCTGAAAATTTTCTCGTTGCACAACGAACTTTTGTTTCTGTTGTATCTCGCAGTGCTGTTGTTTACAACCGGCGCCGGAATTCTGATTTACCAATATATCGATACCATCGGACACACGATCATTATGGCGCTTTTGCTGGCCGCAACCGGAATTTGTTTTTACTTTTCATTTAAAAATTCAAATGGTTTTTCGAAAAACGAAGCAGATTTTGAAAATCCGGTGTTTAATTACCTTGTTTTGGCTGCGACTTTGTTAAGCGGCATTTTCATCGGCTATTTCGAATTCCAATACCAGATTTTGGGTGCTGATCTGGCGGCTTTCCTGACCGCAGTCGTTGGATTTTCAAGTGCTTACTATTTTGACAACCGCAGTGCTTTGACAATCGGAATTACCGGATTGGCCGCTTCAATCGGAATTTCAGCAACGCCTCAGGCCTTAATGCATGGCGAATTCTATGACAATCCGGCGCTGTTTTATTACGGAATCGCGCTGGGAATTTTACTGATTTTATGGTCAGAATATTCAGAAAAAAATGACCTCAAAAAACATTTCTCACTGGTATTCCAAACCTTTGCCTTACACTTGATCAGCATTTGCTCACTCACCGGAATGTTTGATGATTACTGGCCGGTTTACGCAGTGTTTCTTTTTGGCGCAGCAATATATTTCTACCGGAAAAGCCACAAAATACAAGCCATTTCCATTTTTATTTTTGTGTTGCTTTATGCTTTTTTCGGATTCAATATCGTTTTGTTTCGAGGACTTGAGGCCGTAAATGGTTTCGGTATTTTTGAGTTTTTTGGAATTCTTTCTCCGATTTATTTTATCGGTTCGATCTTTTTATTCATCCGATCTGTCAAACAATTCAACCGCAAAAAATATGAAAGCATACAAAAGTAAATTGCTTGAAAATACTCTTTTGGTGGAAGAAGCCAAAAGCCTCAGAAACGGAAAATTCATTTCGCCGGAGCAATATTTTGTTATCAAAACAAAATACGAACAACTCAAAACGCAGCCGAACATCTTGGTTCGCGCCGGGTTCTTTTTACTCGGGATTTTTTTATATTCCTCTATTGCCGGAGCTATTGCGCTTGTCCTTTCACCAATTTGGGACAGCGGCGATTTTAGTTTCACGGCCATTATTTGGTTTTATGCGGTCATCGGACTTGTGGCTAGTGAATTTTTAGCTAAGAACAATTATTACAATTTTGGACTCGACGATGTTTTTGTCCTCGGATTTCAAGCCATGCTTTACACGGCAATTGGTGTTTCCACAGAAAGTAAAATGTTGGTTTTGGTTGCAATGGCAGTTGTTGGAACTTTAAGTTGCCTTCGATACATCAACACCTTGTCGGCCTTGGTTGCGCTTGTTGGAATTTCCGGAATAATCGCAGTTTCAATTGTGGATTATGGAATGATTCCAACTGCCTTTTTGCCGTTTGCGATGTTGTTACTTGCCGGATTTTTGTATTGGATTTTTACCATTTTGAAAAAGCATCCAAAAGCATATTTTTACCAATACACATTGCAATTGCTGCAGGTTTTCATTTTGATTTTAGGATATGCTTCAGTAAATTATCTCGTCGTTCGGGAATTATCGGCGGAATTGATGGGAATTGAAGTCAAACCCGGAGAAGATATTCCGTTTGCATTTCTTTTTTATACATTGACTTTTTTAATCCCTATTGGATTTATCGCGCTTGCTCTGAAGAAAAAAAGCCGCGAATTCCTGATTGTCGGATTGCTTGCCTTTGCTTTTTCTATTTTCACCATACGATTTTACTACAGTTTGATGCCCATCGAAACGGCTCTGATCCTTGGCGGGATTTTACTATTTGGGATTGCGTGTTTCGGAATTGCCAAATTAAAACACAAAGAAAGCGGCGTAACTTTCAAAGCAGATCGGAATACCGATAAAAATTCATTGATGTATGCCCAGGCTATCATCATCAATTCGCAACTGCATTCCCATCAGCCGGTTTCAGAAGATCCGATGCAATTTGGCGGCGGCGGATTCAGCGGTGGCGGCGCAGGAGAATCATATTAAATGGCTATACACGCATCAAAAACAAATAACATAATATTCGGAATTTAACCTTTAGGTTTTTGTATTTTTGCGTACAAATTTCCCACACAAAAATGTTAGACATTACCAAGATAAGAGCCGATTTTCCGATACTTTCCCAAAAAGTAAACGGCAAGCCGCTGGTGTATTTTGACAACGGCGCGACTTCGCAAAAACCACAGATCGTCATTGATGCGATTTCGAAATATTACCAGGAAATCAACGCAAACATCCACCGCGGCGTGCATACGTTGAGCCAATTGGCTACAGACGCGTACGAAATTTCCAGAAAAAAAATACAGGCACACATCAAAGCCGAGTTTTCTCATGAAGTGTTGTTTACCTCTGGAACGACGCACGGAATCAATTTGGTTGCCAACGGATTTGCATCGATTTTAAAACCGGGCGATGAAATTTTGGTTTCGGCATTGGAACACCACAGCAATATTGTGCCTTGGCAGATGCTTTGCGAAAAAACCGGAGCGATTTTAAAAGTCATTCCGATGAATGAAAATGGTGAACTGATTATGGATGAATACGACAAATTGCTGTCGGATCAAACGAAAATCGTCACGGTAAACCACATTTCAAACGCGCTTGGAACAATCAATCCGATTAAAGACATGATTGAAAAAGCGCATGCTGTTGGCGCGGCGGTTTTGATCGACGGAGCTCAGGCCGTGCCGCATTTAAAACCCGATGTTCAGGAGCTGGATTGCGATTTTTATGTGTTTTCGGGCCATAAAATCTGCGGACCAACGGGAACTGGGATTTTATACGGAAAAGAAAGCTGGCTCAACAAATTGCCACCATATCAGGGCGGTGGGGAAATGATCAAAGAAGTCACATTCGAAAAAACGACTTACGCCGATTTGCCGCATAAATTCGAAGCCGGAACGCCAAATATTGCCGGCGGAATCGTACTCGGAACTGCGATTGATTACCTGAATGAAATTGGTTTTGACAACATCCAAAAACAGGAAAAAGAACTGTTGGAATATGCAACCGAAAAGTTATTGGAAATTGAAGGATTGAAGATTTTCGGCACCTCAAAAGAAAAAACTTCCGTAATTTCGTTTAACATCGATGGCATTCATCCGTATGATATCGGAACAATTGTAGACAAACTTGGAATCGCTGTGAGAACCGGCCACCATTGTGCGCAGCCGATTATGTCTCATTTTTGTATTCCGGGAACAATCCGCGCGTCGTTTGCATTTTACAATACCAAACAAGAAATTGACGTTCTGGTAGCCGCGGTGATCAAAGCGAAAACCATGTTGTCTTAACACAAACAAAATATGAAAATCATCTCCTTATTATTGCTGACCATTTTTCTGGGCCGTGGTTGCGATAAAGAATCCCGGCAGGACATCAAATCCGCAAATGTGGAATATACAGCCACGACCCGCGGATTTAACTTAAAAATCGTGGTTCAGGACCAAAAAGCATGGATTTCGAACGACCGCTCGAGATCTGGCGTAAAACCTGAACCGGTTAAAATTTCGGATCAGGACTGGAAAGAACTGTTGACGGAATTTCAGGAACTCGATCTGGACGAAATACCAAACCTCAAATGGCCGTCGGAAAGGCGATTTTATGATGGCGCGGCTATTGGCGGACTTAAAATCGTTTACAAAGACAAAACGTATGAATCCCAGAGTTTCGACCACGGTTATCCGCCGGTGGAAATCGAACGGTTTGTCAATAAAATCGTATCACTTGCTAAAAACGAAGATGAAAATTAAAGAAATACAGGACGAAATCGTAGACGAATTTTCGATGTTCGACGATTGGGACGAGCGTTTCCAATATGTTATCGATCTTGGAAAATCGCTTCCGCTGATTGACGAAAAATACAAAACCGAAGAAAACACAATCAAAGGTTGCCAGTCAAAAGTTTGGCTTCACGCCGAAGAACAGGACGACAAAATTGTCTTTACCGCAGACAGCGACGCGATCATTACCAAAGGAATTATTGCCGTGCTGATCCGCGCCTTTTCAAATCAGAAAGCCGCTGAAATTTTGGAAGCCAATACCGCTTTCATTGACGAAATCGGATTAAAAGAACATCTGTCGCCAACACGTGCGAATGGATTGGTTTCGATGATCAAACAAATTAAAATGTATGCTTTGGCATTCAGTTCAAAACACAATTAAAAAATTATGGAACAAGAAATAGACACTACGCAATTAGGTGAAGCCATCGTAAAAAAGTTAAAAACGATTTACGATCCGGAAATCCCTGTCGATATTTACGAACTCGGATTGATATATGACGTGATGGTGAACACCGATCAGGAAGTGAAGATTTTGATGACACTGACTTCGCCAAACTGTCCGGTTGCCGAAAGTCTTCCGAAAGAAGTGGAAGATAAGGTTTCGGCAATTGAAAATGTAAAATCGGCTGAGGTTGAAATCACTTTTGATCCGCCGTGGAGCAAAGATTTGATGAGTGAAGAAGCCAAACTTGAACTCGGAATGTTATAAAAAATGGACGAAATCATCAATAAAGTCGCCAATAGTGTTTTGGAAATTTTCGATTTAGAAGATTATTACACCAAAGGAAACCGTTTGCAAATTGATTTGTCACAATGGCTTCTGGAAGGATTTTTACTTCGGGAAAAAGATTTTAGGGAACATTTGAAAAATCACGACTGGTCGAAATATCAGGATGCTTATGTTGCTGTGAATTGCAGTACGGACGCGATTGTTCCGGCCTGGGCTTCAATATTGGTTACGATCCACGCCGCTCCATTTGCAAAAAAAATTGTGAGTGGCAGTTTGGAAGATCTGGAAACTTCGATTTATCAGGAATTGCTGCCATCAATTGACTACGCTGTTTATAAAGACAAACCTGTAATTATTAAAGGCTGTTCAAAAAAACCAGTTCCAATGGGCGCTTACGTATTGGCTGCGCAATATTTGCAACCATTTGCAAAAAGCATCATGTATGGTGAAGCGTGTTCAGCCGTGCCGTTGTACAAAAAGGCAAAAGCCTAAATTTGTTGGGTTTTTTCAGATTTATTTTTTCAGTATTGCTTATTTTTACGCGGAACTTCTAACTCAACGGATATGAAAAAATCAGCAGCTTTATTATTATTGGCTTTTGGTGCTATTGGTGCCAACGCACAAGAAGCGGTTACTGAAACCACAGCAAAATCAACCGATACGGTAAAAGCATGGACTTCAAAAGGAAATGTTTCATTATTACTGAACCAATCCAGTTTTAGCAATTGGGTTGCTGGTGGCGAAAATAACATTTCCGGTACAGTTGGAATCAACTATGACTTGAACTACAAAAAAGACGACTGGAATTGGGACAACAAGATCATTGCGTCATACGGATTGGTGAAAACTGCCGGAAACCAGGAGAAAAAAACCGATGACCGTTTGGAATTCAATTCGCTTGTTGGTAAAAAAGCTACAGGATATTGGTCGTATTCGTTTTTTCTAAATTTTAAAACCCAGTTTACTGACGGTTATAAATATGGAAAGGTTGATGGAGTCGAACAAAAACTCGCAACCATTTCAAGATTTCTTTCTCCGGGTTACCTGACTTTTGGTCCGGGTATGTTGTGGAAGAAAAACGAAAACCTGAAATTCAATCTGGCACCGGCAACGTCTAAAATTACTTTTGTTGACAATTACTTTACGTCGGTTCCGGGTTATGTGGACGGCGATTATTTTGGCGTTGACGCCGGAAAAACACTACGATACGAACTTGGTTTTCACGCTTCAGGATATTACAAACTCGATGTGATGACCAATGTGTCTTTTGAAAATATCATTAGTTTGTACTCGAATTATCTGGAAGATCCGCAGAATGTAGATTTGGATTACCAATTGAACGTTGTGATGAAGATCAACAAATATTTATCAACAAACCTTTCGTTCCAGACGATTTATGACGATAACGCTTTCCGCGGATTTCAAACCCGTGAAGTGTTCGGACTTGGCATCAATTTCGGATTCTAAAAAAATTAAACTTCTAAAAAAAAGACCTTACATATATAAGGTCTTTTTTGTTTTATTCATTGTCTTCTTTTTCGACAGCGTCTTTATAATCGGGATATAAAAATTTGTTGTACGGAAAACGTGTCACATGTATTTGTCTTACGGCTTCGTAAACCCTTTCGCGGAAAGCCTCAAAGTTTTCTTTATTAACGGCCGAAATGAACAGTGCGTTTTGTGGACCAACATTAGACATCCACGTATCTTTCCATTCTTCCAAAGTGTAATGGCGCCTGGTTTTTTCAGTAATCAAATCGTCTTCATCAATGGTCAGATGTTTGTAGGCGTCGATCTTATTAAACACCATAATTGTCGGTTTGTCGTTGCTTTTAATATCGAGCAAAGTTTGGTTTACCGATTCGATGTGGTCTTCAAAATCGGGATGCGAAATGTCAACTACGTGCAACAGCAAATCAGCCTCGCGCACTTCGTCCAGCGTACTTTTGAATGAATCGACCAGTTGCGTTGGCAATTTTCGGATGAATCCAACCGTGTCCGACAATAAAAATGGCAGATTCTTGATCACGACTTTACGAACGGTCGTATCCAAAGTTGCAAACAATTTATTTTCAACAAATACATCGCTTTTGCTGATGACGTTCATCAAAGTCGACTTCCCAACATTGGTATACCCAACGAGTGCCACGCGAACCATAGCGCCACGGTTTCCACGTTGCACCGACATTTGTTTGTCGATCACTTTAATTTTGTCTTTTAATAAAGCGATGCGGTCGCGAACGATACGGCGGTCGGTTTCAATCTCCGTTTCTCCCGGTCCGCGCATCCCGATTCCACCTTTCTGACGTTCGAGGTGCGTCCACATTCCGGAAAGTCTTGGCAATAAATACTGGCATTGCGCAAGTTCGACCTGTGTTCTCGCATACGACGTTTCTGCACGCTGCGCAAAAATATCCAGGATCAGATTGGTGCGGTCAAGTACTTTGCAGTTGAGTATTTTTGTGATATTTTTTTGTTGCGAAGGCGAAAGCTCGTCGTCGAAAATGACTGTGGAAATGCCAAATTCTTTCACGTACAAGTTGATTTCTTCCATTTTTCCCGTTCCGAGGAATGTTTTCGGGTTTGGACGCTCCATCTTCTGAAAAAAGCGTTTTACGACCTCGCCACCAGCGGTAAACGTCAGGAATTCAAGCTCATCGAGATATTCGGTAAGTTTTTCCTCGTTTTGTTTTTGGGTAACAATCCCAACGATGACTGTTTTCTCAAATGTGATAATTTCTTTTTCGAGCATAATTTAATTTTCTACTGCAAAGCTAGCAATTTAACGGAAAGATAAACTTCTATCTTATTTAGAATCAAGAAAGTTTTTGCATTAAATAGTTAAAAATCGAATTAACGTTAATGCTTTCATAATTTTTGTTAAATTTGGAACTCAAAAATCACAAAACTCTATTAAACAACCTAAATTTTCATTTATGAAAAAAATTATTTTTATTGTTTTACTGTCTTTCATGTCCGCTCTAGGCTACTCGCAGCTTTTAGAGGACTTCGAAGGAACAACTACTCCGGACGCTTCGGGGGACTGGGTGTTGCCATCCGGTACCTGGAAGGTCTTTGACAACGGAGTGGGTACATTTGAAAGTTGGAGTGCCATTTCAGCACCGGTTCTTGTCTATCAGGGAACGGGAAGGTCTGCATTTATAGACCGGGAAAATGTTGAAGCTGGAAACACTTCAGAAGACTGGCTTGTAACGCCAAGAAAATTCATCCGGCCAAACGAACAGCTGCGTTTCTTTACGAGGCAGGCATATATTGGTTCGGACATTACACGTTATGAAGTCAGGGTTTCTACGAATGATGACCCAACTTTAAAAAGTGCTTACACCACAATTAAAACGTATACTGAAGCGGAGCTAAATGCGAGCCCGATTCCTTACGATGAGTACAACGAAAAAATAATAAACCTGACTGCTCAAAACGGGCAAAATTTATACATTGCATTTGTAAAGATTTATGAGCAGACAAATGACTTATTAGGTGGGGATGGCTGGCTAATTGACCACGTTCAATTATCCTTAGAGTGTTTAGTACCTACATTGCCTAGGATTACAACCCTTAGATCTACTTCTGCTGTTATCGCATGGAACAACCCAGGCGGAGCTACAGAATTTGAAGTGGAATACGGACTTTTCGGATTTCAGCTTGGAACAGGAACGCGTGTGACGCCAAATCCAACAACTCCATCAGCTGAGATCACCGGATTAACGCCGGATACACAATATCAATATTATGTAAGAGCAAAATGTGATACTGGTGCAACGAGTGTGTGGAGTAATACAGGTTTTATCCAAACCCTAAACATAGGAGCGCTTTGTACGGAACCTATGATCGTAACGCCTCTTCCATTTTCTGACCAAAGCAATACTTTAGAATATGGAAATTATGTAGGTACCAGCATACCGGGTTCTGCAAATTCTTGCGGGGCTTCAGGAAATTACCTTGCGAGCCTCGATGCGGTTTATTCTTATACTGCAGATGAAACGGGATTGATCAGCATTTCGATGAATCCTTTTGGAGTGACCAATACCGGTGTTTTTGTTTATGACAGTTGTGCCAGTATTGGCGTAGGCTGTTTAGCAGGAGTTGGAAATACCAATGGAAGCATCAGAAATATTCCAAACTTTAGCGTTGTAGCAGGACGTACTTATTTAATTGTAGTGTCTTCACGAGATCTTACTTTTAACTTTGAGTACCTGTTGCTGATACAAAAAGTTACATGTGACGCGCCGGTAACACAAACGGCTGTGCCTCACATGACGAGTGCAGACTTATCATGGACAATGACTTCAGGAAGTATCACCAGCGGATGGCAGGTTGCTGTTCAGCCAAGAGGAGGAAGTGTTCCTGCTGCAGGCGATGATATTCGTACCGTTACAACAAATCCGACATATACATGGGAAGGACTTGCTGCAGGAACAAATTACCAATATTGGGTAAGGGCTGATTGCGGAAACGGAACTTATAGCGGTTGGACCGGACCTTATTTATTTAGCACCGACTTATGTGAAGCGGCTGATAAATGTAATTATAAATTTACACTACGCGATACTTTCGGCGATGGCTGGGAAGGCGGCAGAATGGAAGTTAGACAAAACGGTGTTGTGGTTGCCACTTTAGGATCCACATTAACTACTGGCGGTCCAGTGGTTGTTAACGTTCCGTTGTGTTCTGGTACACCATTCGAACTGTTTTGGAGCGTTGCCGGAAATTCTCCGAATGAGGTAAGAATCTCTGTAGAAAACAGTTTCAATCAGGTATTATATGCTATTACAACTAATAGTGCATTTTTAATCAATCAATCGCTTTATACCGGGATGGTAAATTGTACAGAACAAAGCTGTCTGCCTCCTACAAATATTGCGGTAACAACTACAACCATTACAGCAAGAACTGCAACGGTAACCTGGACTTCTCCAGGCGCTCCTGCAGGATCATGGGAAGTTTACGTGCGACCTCTAGGTCAGCCGGCGCCAGGTCCTACAAGCACACCAGATTATACAGTAAGTGTGCCTTCGGTTAATTTAATAGGATTGAATCCTGAAGGAACTTACGCTGTATATGTGAGATCGGTATGTTCAGTAAGCAGCCCAAGTGTTTGGGGTGGACCGATGACTTTTACAACATTGGCAACTTGTCCAATCCCAACAGCATTGCTAGTGGATCAAATTGGGCCACGCACGGCACGTCTGAAATGGACGAATGCAGGTGGAACTGCTATCAACGGCTGGCAGGTAATTGTACTTCCGGCAGGTTCAACGCCTCCGGCTTCTGACGATCCAAGATGGGTTGCAGCACCAACGAATCCATTCGTATACAATACAGGATTGGAACCAGATACAAGTTACGATTTCTACGTAAGAGGCGATTGCGGACCTGAAAACGGTTTGAGTTCAATTGCTGGACCGAGAAATTTTGTAACGACATCTACTTGTCCAAGACCAACTGCCTTATTGGTTGACCAAATCACAACTACAAGTGCACGTATGAGATGGAGCAGTACAGCCAATACAGCCGAATCATTCCAGGTTATTGCCGTATTAGCAGGATCTCCGGCTCCAACAGCTACAGAAACTGGCTGGAGATTAGGGACATCACCTTTTATCTATACTGGTTTGACTCCGGATACAGATTATGAATATTATGTAAGAAGCAACTGTGGAACAGTAAACGGATTGAGTTTATGGACTGGTCCTAGAGCTTTTGCCACATTGCCAACATGCCCGCGTCCTACAAACCTTACAGCTCCGGTTGCTACCAGAACAAACACATCCATCAGAATTGACTGGAACAACAACGGCGCAACGGCTTCAAGCTGGCATGTATTTGCATTGCCATGCGGATCTCCTGTTCCTACAGCAGAGTCAACAGGATATATCACCGCCGATCAAAAACCATACACGATTACCGGATTGACTCCTGATACTTGTTATGATATTTACATCAGATCAGTATGTGGCGATGCCGATTTCAGCAGATGGTTGGGAATCACCAATATTTTTACAGCACTTACGCCACCAGCCTGTGGAGGATTTTTTACAGATTTAGGTGGAGCTACCAGAGATTACCCAAGTAGTGCAAATTCGACATTAACCATTTGCCCAACAAACCCGGGTGATATTGTTAAGGTTACCTTTACAAGTTTTGCAACTGAAGAAGAATTTGACGGTTTGTACGTTTATGACGGAAGTTCTACTACTGCAGCTGCCCTGATTCCAAGTGACAACGGTCCTGGAAATGGAAACTTAACTGCCGCAGGAGCTTTCTGGGGTAACGATGCCTTGCCTGGCCCGTTTACTTCAACTGCACCTGATGGATGTTTGACATTCCGATTTGTTTCCGATGGTTCGGGAACAGATACCGGATGGATCGCAAACGTAACTTGTTTGCCAGCACCTACCTGTCCTAGGCCAAGAGCTTTAACGTCTGCAAATATTCCTGCAGGTGGTGTTCGTTTGGGATGGACTGAAGCAGGAACAGCCTCTTCATGGCAGGTTATCGTTCAACCGGCAGCACAATTGCCTCCGGCTGATAATGCCGTTGGTATTCCTACAAATACAAACAGCTACATTGCAAACGGACTTGCTCCGGGAGTACTTTACAGTTTCTATGTAAGAGCTATTTGTTCTTCAACAGATGACAGCGACTGGTCAGGACCATTCAGATTTGGTACAAGACCAGTTAACGATGAGTGTGCCAATGCATCACTCGCAATTGTAAATCAAAACTTGAATTGTATCCAAACCGTACCTGGAACATTAATTGGTGCAACAGGTTCTACACAAAATTCAACTTGTGGAGCTGTGAATGATGACGTTTGGTTTACATTCACCGCGACTTCACAATCGCATATTATATCTTTTACAGATGTTTCCCTTGAAAACACCACCTTACAATATGCCATTTTCCGTGGTAATGTTTGTGGTTCGTTAACTCAGGTTGGCGCTTGTAACAATGCTGGGAATTTAGTTCCTGGGACAGTTTATTATATCAGGGTTTCTTCAGTGCAAACACTGCCTCAGTATGTAAACTTTAACTTGTGTATTGGTACATTACCTTGTAGTGAAGCTCCAGCTTTCTGTACAGGTCAAACCGTTACTTATGCAAATGCTGTCGATGTTCCTAGTTTAGGTACAATCGGATGTTTGTCATCAACACCTAACCCGGCGTTTTTCTTCTTGCAAGTAAACCAGGCAGGTCCGTTGAGTTATTTGATTTCTCAAGTGGATGGAAACGGTGCCGGACTTGACGTCGATTACGTGGCTTGGGGACCTTTCCCTGACTTAAACGTGGCTTGTAACGCCATTCCGAACAATCCGATGCCGAGAGCAACACCTTACCCAACTCCAGCTACCGGATGTCCTGGAACCGTACATGCTTGTAGCTACGCTGCAGATCCACAAGAAATTATGTGTCTTCCAGATGCGCAATTGTGTGAAGTTTACGTATTGATGATCACGAACTTCTCAAACCGTTCGGGAATGATCACCTTTACACAAACCAATACTGGTGGAGGAACAACTGCTTGTTTCCCGATAAATATATTTAATTATCCTCAAAATACTTATTGCCAGGAGGCGGCAGATCCGAGACCAGTATTGGCTCCGGGAGCTGTTGCGGGTGTATATTCTGCAACTCCTGCTGGATTGGTAATTGATCCTGTAACCGGAATTATCGATTTGTCGGCGAGTGCGCCAGGTTCTTATCAGGTAACTGCAACAACAATGACCAGTACAGAAGGTGCTTGTACCAATATTCCAAGCATTACAACAACGAGAACAGTGATTGTTACCCAATCGCCAAACTCTCCGGATTTCCCAACAACGATCACTTATAACAACGGAAATCCAGCAATATTCTGTAACGGTATCGATACGCCACAAGAAGTAACACGTGTTGGTATTTCAGGCGGTACTTATGGATTGGCCGAAGGACTAACCGGATTGTCAATTGACACTTACAGTGGAAATATTGTTCCTTCTGGAAGTACACCAGGAACCTACCAGGTAATCTACACAATTCCTGCACAAGGTGGTTGTCCGTCTGCGTTCAGAGAAACTACAGTTACCATTCTTGAAGCTCCGCAAATTGAGCAGCCTGCAAACGTACCAGCTTGTGGAAGCTTTGAATTGCCACTACTTACCGTTGGAAATTACTACGCACAATCAGGTGGACCGGCTAATGGACCAATATTGACTGGCCCAATTACAACTGAGCAAACGGTATACATTTATGCCGACAACGGAACATGTAGCGCTGAAAAATCTTTCCTAGTGAGAATTGTTCCGCTTCCTCAAACGCCGGTAGCGACAGTTACCAATCCAACTTGTAGCGTTCCTACAGGTGGTGCAGAAGTAATTTCTCCGGTAGGTACAACAGCCGTTATAAGAAACAACTTGTTTATTTCTGAAGTAACGGATGCAACTACAGGTTCATTAACTTATGTTGAAATTTTCAATGGAACCGCCAATCCTGTAAATCTTGCGAATTACAAGTTGAGGTTTTACAACAACGGAAATACATTCACATCAACAAACTGTGACTTTACTTTGAATGGTACTTTGGCTGTAAACGGCGTATACGTTGTAGCAGTAGGAAGTAATGCCAATCAGGGAGGCGTAGTTCCTAATCAAGTGGTTTCTACTTGTGGAGGAATCAATATTGATGACCATATTAAACTGACTACGGCTTCGGATGTAGTAGTGGATGTTTGGGGAAGAGATGATGGAGTGGTTTTCACACCAGACAATGCAACCGGATATGTTTACAGAAGACTGGTGACAGCAACTGCGCCAAGCTTAACATGGGATCCAAACGATTGGACTGCCCTGGATCCGGAAGCCTATGACAACGTTGGAACGTATACCCTTCCTCCTGTAACTTCATCATATGAATACAGTGTGGACGGAGTGACTTATCAGACATCAACAACTTTCACCGGACTTACTCCAGGAAATCACGATGTTTTTGTAAGGGATATTGCCAGCGGATGTGTTTCATTGCCTTATACGATCACTGTTGGACCAGATCCATCAAGACCTACCGTAACTGCGTTTACTTATACTCAGGCCGCAGTTTGTCAGGATGCCGGAATCAGTTTAACTCCTGATACAACGGCTGCCGGATTTACAACTGGTGGAACGTATACAATAACGCCAACAACCGGGTTGGTGATCGATCCAACAACGGGAATCATTACCATTGCCGGATCAACACCTGGAACATACATTGTGAAATATGAAGTTCTTGCCAATACTGCACTTTGCCAGGCATACGGAACATCGTCATTTACGATCACAGTGAGCCCGATTGCAGCAAATCCTGTAACAGCAATCACTTATCCAACAAGCGCATGTCAGAATTTCGGAATTATTACTCCGGATACGACTGCCGCCGGATTTACAACTGGAGGACAGTATACGTACAACCTTACAACAGGATTGTCACTGAATGCAACGACAGGTGCAATTGATTTGAACCAGTCTCAGCCAGGAACATACATTATTACTTACACTGTAGCTGCAAACGCAACCCTTTGCCGTGCACAGGGAGCGACTCCGTTTACATTCACTGTGAAACCGGAAACTACAGTTGTAGATACATTCTTGTATGAAACACCAGTTTGTCTTGCATTAGGAACAGTGTTGCCTGATACATCAGCAACCGGATTTACAACAGGTGGTGTCTATTCTTCAACAACAGGATTGACCATCAACCCTGCGACCGGAGAAATTGACCTGAGAACGTCAACATTGGGAACTTACGTCGTGAAATATACCATTGCTGAAGACGCGTTGACTTGCCGTCCTGCATCGGAAGAATCTGCTACGATCGTTTACACCACTTCAGGTTGTACGATACAAAAAGGAATCTCTCCAAAAGGAATCGGAGCTGGTGATAATAAAAATGACTTTTTAGATCTTGAAGGTGCAAACGTTAGCAAATTGGAAATCTTCAACCGCTACGGAACAAAAGTGTACAGTTTGGGTAACTACAAAAACCAATGGTATGGCCAATCTGATAAAGGAGAGGAATTGCCAGACGGAACTTACTACTACGTAATCGAATACGCTGGTGGAGCACCAACTGATACTGGATGGATTTATATTAATCGCGAAAAATAAAAAGTAAAAGCTGTAGGCCGCTGCGTGAATGCTCGCGCAGCAGGTTTGCAACAAAAACATACACACATGAAGAAAATTTATTTCACAGCATTAATAGTGTTCATGACATTTTTAGATGCAAATGCGCAACAAGACCCGCATTATACACAATACATGTATAATATGAGTGTGGTCAATCCGGCTTACGCAGGTTCGAAAGAATCGCTTTCCGGCGGGTTGCTTTACAGAAAACAATGGGTCGATATTGAAGATTCGCCTTCTACGGGAACTTTGTTTATCCACAGCCCGGTTGGGAAAAATGTAGGTTTGGGATTGTCTGTCATTTCAGACAAGATCGGTCCGGTTGAAGAAAATAACGTGTATGCAGATTTCTCGTATACGTTGAATCTTGGGGGAGAACACAAACTGGCTTTCGGTATGAAAGGGGGCGCAACATTTCATAAAGTTGGGCTTTTTGATGAAGTTTACAACAACGTTCCCAATCCGGAAGATCCTGCATTTGCCGAAAACATCAGCAGGACTTACGCCAATATTGGTGCGGGATTTTTCTACTACACCAACAAATATTACGTGGCGTTCTCGGTTCCAAACATGCTAAAGTCCAAACACCTTGACATTGACAGAAGCGGGGAAACGATCAAATTTGGTACAGAATCCTTACACTATTTCCTTACAGGAGGTTATGTATTCGACCTGTCGCCATCATTGAAATTCAAACCATCGGCCATGTTGAAATCGGCGTTTAACGCGCCTTTGTCTGTTGACGGTTCTGCAAACTTTATGTTCTTTGACAAATTTGAAATCGGTGCAACTTACAGACTCGACGACAGTTTTGGAGGAATGGTCAATTATGCCATTACGCCAAACTTAAGAATCGGTTATGCTTACGACCACATCGTTTCAGATTTGAAAGTAACCACGCCATCTTCTCACGAGATCATGTTGTTGTTCGATTTGAACTTCCCGAAAAAAGTATCACAATCACCTAGATATTTCTAATACATAAAGCGACTTAAAAAAATGAAGAATCTATATATAACATTAAGTTTTGTGATTGCGAGTGCGAGTCTTTCGGCACAAAATAAAGACACGCAAAAGGCAGACAAGCTTTTCGGCCAATATGAATATGTTGATGCTGCTGCCGAATACCTGAAATTGGTGGAAAAAGGCAAAGCCGACGGTTATGTTTACAAACAACTGTCTGACACCTATTACAACATGTTCAACACTGCGGAAGCTGCAAAATGGTATGCCAAAGCAACAGAATCAGAGCAGGACGCAGAAACGTATTTCCGTTACGCGCAAATGTTGAAAGCCAATGGTAAATACGAGGAAGCCAACAAGCAGATGAAGAAATTCGCAAACCTGGCGCCAAACGACCAAAGAGCGAAAACATTCAACGAAAATCCAAATTACATCCCAAGATTGCTTGACAAAGAAAAATTATTCGATGTGAAGCCTTCAGATGTAAGCAGCGACAAATCGGATTTTGGAGCGGTTTTGTATGACAATGCCTTGTATTTTACAAGCGCGAGAAACAACGCCAGGAAAAATTACGGTTGGAATGAAGAGCCTTTTCTAGACATTTACAAAGCAGATTACAATGCCGACGGAACGATCACCAACGCGTCAACGGTAACCGAATTGAATTCGCAATACCACGACGGACCGGTAACAATCAGCGCCGACGGAAACACGCTTTATTTCACCAGCGACAGTTTCAGGGAACGTTCTTTCGAAAGAGACAAGAAAAACAAACTCAAACTCGGTCGAAACAATTTATTCAAAGCGACCAAAGAAGGCGACAAATGGACGAATATTACGTCGCTGCCTTTCAACAGCAAAGAGTATTCAACGAGCAACCCAAGCTTGAGCCATGACGGAAAAACGCTTTATTTTTCTTCTGACATGCCTGGAAGTTTGGGTGGCGTAGACGTTTGGAAAGTAGCGGTAAGCGCTGACGGAACTTACGGAAAACCTGAAAATCTGGGTAAAAATGTCAATACTGAAGGAAATGAAAGTTTCCCATTCATTTCTGACGACAACACCACGCTTTACTTCGCTTCAAGCGGAAGACAGGGTTTCGGCGGATTGGACGTATTTAAAATCGATTTGAGCAAAAATGTGGCTGCGTCAAACGTTGGAAAACCGGTCAATACCGAGAAAGACGATTTCGCTTTCACATTTAACAAAGCAAAAAACTTCGGATTTTTATCGAGCAACAGAAACGGAAATGATGATATCTTCATTGCAAATCCAATCTGTGGCGTAGGCGTTCAAACTCTTGTAACCGATGCGAAAACAGGAAAAGTACTTGCAAATGCCAGTGTTGCGATTGTTGACGACAAGAAAAACGTGATCTCAACTGAAAAAACCAATGCAAAAGGGGAAGTGACTTACCGCGTGGAATGTAATAAAGATTACACGGTTCAGGTTTCAAGAGAAGGTTACGAAAGCAATACGTTTCCTGTAGCTAAAAATCCAGGTGGCGATGTCAATGTTGCCGCGGCTCTACAGCCAATCGAAACTATTGTTAAAGATACGGAAGTGGCGCTTAATTCGATTTACTTCGAATTTGACAAAAGCAACGTAACGCGTGAAGGCGCATTCGAATTGGACAAATTGGTTCAGGTATTGAAAAAAGATCCTAAAATGGTGATTCTCGTTAAAGCACACACCGATAACAGAGGTAGCGACGTATACAACCTGAATTTGTCTGACAGAAGGGCAAAATCAACAGTTCAGTATATCATTTCCAAAGGCATTCCTAAAGCCAGGATTTCTGGAAAAGGATTTGGTGAAACAGAACCTAAAGTGGATTGTAAAGAAGCTTGTACAGAAGAGCAGCATGCTCAAAACAGACGTTCAGAATTCCTGATCGTGAAATAAGATCTTTGAATAGAATTGAAAAGCCGGACAATTGTCCGGCTTTTTTTATGGGTTGTTTTTCTGTTTTTAAGCGCTGAAAGTTGTTGAACCGGTAAAGAACGCGTGTTTTTCAAAATTAATGCTTAGAAATGGCCGAAATGCGTCAACGATGGTGCCGCAATGTGAAAGGAGAATCCTATTTGTTTCGATTGAGATATTTTGACATCGGAAATAAATATAAGCCGTTCGTCATTTATATTTGTGGCATCTTTCTAAGTCTGTGTAGGGCTTACCATTTTCCAATATTTCTCCTCGAAATTCCGAAGTGTTTTCGAAGGAATGAAATCCAAGATGGGTATTTAATTTTCGTCCCCGGAAACGATGGGAATTATTGCTAGGCCGATATAAACGCCACATGGATAATTGTTATGCCATTCATCAATTCTGGCGTTGTAGTGTTCGAAAAATTATTACGAAATGTGCGGTCTAATGATACATTTCCATTTGCTACATTTAGTATTTGCCGCAATCGCTCCGGTTAATTTATGGTTTTATCAGGGATAGGATTTTGAAACATTTGCCGCTGCTACTAGAATGGATTGGATGGAGCACCAAAACTTCAATATGACGTTCGGCAGTTCCTCTAGCAATTTTTACTTGAAGTGATATTAACTGCATAAATACATCGCAAAAAGCTCTTAGATTCTTTGCCATATGCAATTCAAACAGTTTTATATTCTTGTTAAAAATTTTCGATGGAAATTTTTTGTAACAACATCGACATGCTTTCCATATTTAAATATACCGAACGTGGAACAGATATTAGAAACAAAAAAAAGCCGCATATAGCGGCTTTTTAAATAAAATGATTTCAGATTATTCTATCGTGAAATTGTCCACTTGTATATCATAAGCCGAGTTGCTTCCTACTTTTAAGGCAAAGAAATTCCCAGATCCACTTGTGTTCAAATCAGTAAGACCAGTCAGGTTAAGCGTGATCAATGACCAGGCACCGTTTGTATTGATTGTTCCGGTGTATTGATTTGCATCAGCAGAATTTACAGTTTTGTTTCCAGTTACATCTTCAAGGTTGAATTTGTAATAGTCTGTTCCACCTGTTTTGTAAACATTTAATGACATTGATTTCGCTGATGAAGTTCCTTTTACGTAAAACTGGATTTTAGTATAAGTTGCAGGCAATCCAGCGTGAGAATTTGTTGTAAACACATAATCATTAGCAGTTGTAGCAGCTGTGTTGAGTTTCAATGAAGCGCTACCATTTAAGCCTGTTCCGGCACTTTGTGTTGCGTAAGGTTTGATTCCGAAACTATTGATGCTTGCTGTAAACGCTGCAAAATTTTCAAAATCTCCACCAGGGAATACAAATGCTGCACCTGTGCTTGGGCCTCCTGGCTCACCTGGTTCTCCTGGCTCACCCGGTTCAGCTGGACCTTCACCAATTCTCGGAGCCGTTAACTGAATGTCTGTAGCATATCGTGCTACAAATTGGAAATCGGTGTTGAATTTGGTCAGGATCCCTCTGATTTTCCCGCTGTTTCTTGGAACTTTAGTTCCCGCGTATTCTGCGAATGAACCGGTTCTAAAGATTAAAGTTTTTCCTGAAGCGTCTGTAATCAAATGATTTGTTTCAGCACCAACAACGTTCAACGGGTTGTAATAGTTTTGTCCCACTGAAGCGTCTACAAATTGTACTGCGTCAAATTCGATCAGTTTACCGATGTTGCTGTTGTTTACGTCAGCAAGCGTAAGGTGTTTTACCAATTCTTCTTCATCTGCAACAACATCACATGATCTTGCAACTTTCGTAGGAAAATCAAGTGCCGCGACCTGTCCAACATTTCCGTTGTAAAGCGCTCCAATTTGAAGCGTGTTATTTCTGATTTGGGTATAAAGACCTTTCAGTTTGATGTATACTTTTCTTCCCACATCATAATTTACGAAAGTGTCTGTGTCATTTACAGCAAAGCTAAAACCAATTTGTCCGTCGAGAGAATTCAGGTAAATGATTTTGTAAAAGTTTCCACCTCGGTCACTTGAAACAATACGCGCTTCGATAACATCTTCAGCAGTATACTCTACTGGAGAAGCAGTAGCCTGGGTGAAGATTTGACTAACTGTTTTGGTAACCGTAAAACTAGTGTCGACACAGTCAAGGGTCGGAACATTATAATCGTCATCGTTAACACAACCCGTAAAAGAAACGGCTGCAAGTGCTGCGAATAAAATTGACTTTAAGAAATTTGTTTTCATAGTATAAAGTATTTATTTTTTATTAGAAATTGATGTAAACGTTTACGAAATAAGTTCTTCCGTATCCATAAAAATATTTAGGGCCAAATGAACGGGCAGGGCCAACCATATCCTGACTCAACTGTTGGAAATTTGCATTTCTTGCCTGTTCGAAACCTCCTGTTTTGTACTCTTTGTCCAATACGTTATTGATGCTTGCAAAGAAACCGATGGTTTTGTCTTTGATTCTCCATGATTTTCCTCCGGTAACATTCACTAAAGTGATTGGGTCAAATTTTTCCTGTTTCAATAATTCCCTTCCCTTTTCAATCGTTGCGCCTGCAAACGGGAATCCGTCAGGGTCGGCAGCATTCTTAAAGAAATTACTGGTTCTTAATAACGGAGAAATATCTACATAATTGTCTGCCAAATAATTGGCATTGGCACCAATCCACCAGAATTTAGGGTCACGGTATTCCAATCCAACAGAATAAGCCTGTTGTGGCATCCCAGCCTGTTTGTAATCTTTCATCGTTGAGCTGCCATAATCCACTACGGAACGGTTTGTGTCAACACTTAATTTCACATTTGGATTGCTGTCATACGTGTATTGTCCGTATGCTGCTGAACCTATAGCTTTGATGGTCGAAGTCAGTTGGTATTCCAAACCAAGTTCTGCACCCATGTTCTTTTTTACCAGTCCGGTTACGATTTCAGCTACGAATGCATTTCCGCTTCCTTGGTACAATTCGTTAGTTGTTTCGTCAAGGATACCAATTCCTTCAGCAAAATAGAAAGAAATATCGGTTACATCACTAATTCTTGAGAAATATCCGGTTAGTTTCGCTTTGAAGCTTGGCATTCTGATGATGTAACTTGCGTCAGCACTTACGATTGTTTCGCTTTTCAGTCCGGTTACAATATTGTTGTTCAAACGCGCGTTAGAAAATGTATTTCTAAGTGTTGGCGCTTTCGTCATGTAAAGTCCGTTCAGGTCGATAAATTGGCGTCCGGTAATTTTGTAAGTCAAACCTCCTTTGAACCCGTAGTTGTCAAAACTTGCTTTTGCGCTTTTTCCTTCCGAATTGTTGGCATAATTTCCAACCCTGTAAATTCCTTCCCTTTGGTATTCTGACCTTGAAAATGATGGAGCTGCATAGAAATCAACTTTTCTGTAAGTGAATTTGAATTGTGCAAATGCATTCACCACATCAGCGTGAAGCAAATAGTTGTATCCAAATTTATCGCCCTCAACTACAGACCTGTCAGGATTGTTTAAATCTGATTGCTGTCTGTCGCCAACCAAGAAAGTGTCTTTGTCCAGGTAAGAGAATCCACCTAAAAGGTCAAGAAGGTATTGGAAATTTTCTGATCTTAATTTTCTGTAAGATACCGCAGCATTCAACACAATGTTGTCAGAAAGTTGCGTGTTCAGGATTGAAGTCGCGGTAAACAACTTGTCGTCTGTCCTGTCTTCATACAAAACTGCCAAACTGTTTGAGGCCACTCTTCCAATCTCTTTATTATTAGCATCCGTTACCGGTTTTGTATTTCCAAGATAAATGGCATCCCAGTTGATTTGCCTGTTGTTTAGGAAATAATCTTTGTATCTGATAGCGCCCAATTGGTTTTCAGCGTTGTTGCCCAGATAAACACCATTTGCATCATGACGCGTTGTGTAAAAACTTGGAAGGTTTCTGTAATATGTTGGATCCGGATTTCTAGTAAAATTATAATCCAGACGGCTGTTTCCGATAGATCCGATCTGATAAGCAACACTGGTTGTCAGGTTCGTTCTCTCATTCATTTTCCAATAGTGCGTCAGGATGTTGATTGGCTCCTCAACGTCTTTGTCCCTGGAATTTCTTTTTTTACCATTTTGGTAACCCCAGTAAGAGTTGTAATCTGTACCGGCCAATTGATTTACTTCTTCGCTGTTCGGAGAGTTTTTTCCCCTGCTGTTTTGCGCGTAGATGCTTGTAAAGTTCAAGCTGTGTTTTTCGTTAAATTTTTTCTCCACACTGGCAAATAAGGAAAGCGCAGCATAATCTGTTCCTTCAAAATAACCTTCTTTTGCCCAGCGTGTTCCTGCAGAAATCACATAAGCCCAACCGTCAGCGCTCATTCCAGAAGCGTGTGTGGCCATGGTTCTCCAATTGTAATTGGTATTGGTACCGGCGAATGAGATTCTGGTTCCTTTTCTGTAAGATGAAGCCCTGGTGTTGATTTCCTGCGTTCCGAGAATTCCTCCAAAAGTATAATCAGAAGGTCCTGAACCCATTGTAAATTCCTGGTTTCTGGTCGCGTCGTTCAATCCACCCCAGTTTGCCCATTGCGGACGGCCGTCATAAATTTTATCCATTTGGATACCATTGATCATTACCGTACCGTATTCATTGTCAAGTCCTCTGATCCTGAATCGCGCCTGTCCCCAGTTAAAAGCGGCAGATTGTTGGAAAACATCTCTAGTCGCCTGCAACAGTCCGGCAGTGTTTTCAGAACCACTGTTGTCATCACCCAAATCATTTTCGGTAATGGTAATCAAACTCAATTGTCGCTCTTCTGTCTGGTCTTCTTCAAGCACCACCAACCCTAAATCGGTCATTTTTCCAGCAACAACTTCAATAGGAAACAATTGCGTTTTGTAGCCCTGGGTTTTCACTTCTAACATCTGATTCCCTTCAGGAATCTCCAACAGCGTAAATTTTCCGGCAACATCAGTTGGCTGTGAAAAGGTCGTGTTCTGGACAGTAGCAACAACATTTTGTAACGGTTTCTGAGTTTTTGAATCGACAACCTTACCAGTGATTCCGGTAGCTGACTGCGCAAAAGCAAAAATCACCTGCATTACAAATAATGTACTAATAACAAGTTTTTTCATAAATAAAAAATAGGTTTAATTTACATTCCGATAAGAAAATGATTTCTTAACGGCTGCAAATGTACAGGTTTAATTAATATTATTTACTTTTGCTCCCAAGTTTGTGTTAAACTTCATCGTAAATTAATATTCAAATTAATGAGAATTAAAAATTTTATTGCCCTTTTGGCTGCAATATTCGCAATCGGAACCGCTAAAGCACAGCAAAAAAAGTTTAATGTGCACACGGTTGCTTTTTACAATGTGGAGAATCTTTTCGACACCATCAACAACCCAAACAATGATGAAGAATGGCTGCCAAACGGCGCCCAAAACTGGACCTCAAAAAAATACAAGCAGAAACTTAAAAACCTCGCAAGGGTAATTTCTGAAATCGGGACAGGCGAAAATCCAACCAATTCCCCAACAATCATTGGCGTTGCCGAAGTAGAAAACCGCGGCGTGCTCGAAGATTTGGTAAAAGAACCTAAATTGATGGAAAAACAATATGGGGTCGTTCATTTTGATTCTCCGGACAGAAGAGGAATCGACGTGGGTTTATTGTATCAGAAAAAACACTTCAAACCAACAAGTTACATCAACGTCCCGCTTTACATCTATAGCAAGCCGGAAACGGAAAAGAAGAAAGACGACGACTCAGAAGACAAAGATAAAATTGTAGAAGATAAAACTTCAAAAAGAGTTTACACCCGCGACCAGTTGCTGGTTACAGGTTTTCTTGACGGAGAAGAAATCAACGTGATCGTAAACCACTGGCCTTCACGTTCCGGTGGCGAAAAGAAAAGCAGCCCGTTTCGTGAAGCGGCAGCAAGACTCAACAAAAAAATCATCGATTCTTTACAGAAAGTCAACCCAAATGCCAAAATTATTACAATGGGCGATTTGAACGACGGAACGTATAATAAAAGTGTGAAAGTGGAACTTGGATCCAAATTAAAAAAGTCGGAAGTTAAAGAATTCGGCATCTACAATCCGTTTGAGCAAATGGCAAAAGACGGCAATGCAACCTTGTTTTACCGCGATGCTGGAGATATCTTCGACCAGATCATGGTTACCGAACCGCTGATCAAAACAGATTTCTCATCTTACAGATACTGGAAAGCCGGAATCTTCAACAAGCCTTATCTCATCACGACCTCAGGCCAATATAAAGGGTATCCACTACGCCACGGCGCAAACGAAGTGGGTTTCAGCGACCACTTTCCGGTTTACATTTACCTGATTAAGGAAGTAAAATAACAAAAGATTTTTGATTTACGATGTACGCAATCAACGTTCGTAACTCTTACATCTGATCCCGACGCTTCGGCATGAAAATAAAAAAAGGTTAGTTTCGGCTAGCCTTTTTTATTTTCATTAAATTAGCCTAAAAATAACATTATGGCCATTGCAGCACCTTTCAACCTCAATAAATGGATCGATGAAAACCGCCACTTATTAAAACCGCCGGTCGGAAATAAAAATATTTATACCGAATCGGGCGATTACATTGTTATGGTTGTGGCCGGGCCAAATGCCAGAAAAGATTACCACTACAACGAAACCGAAGAGTTGTTCTACCAGCTCGAAGGCTCGATCAAAGTCATTGTTCAGGACGAAGGCAAAAGAAAGGAAATGGAACTTCATGCCGGCGATATGTATCTGCATCCGGCCAAAACACCACATTCGCCCGTGCGTTCCGAAGGTTCGATCGGATTGGTTATCGAACGCAAACGCGCCGGAAAGGGTTTCACCGACGGCTTGCTTTGGTTCTGCGAAAACTGCAACCACAAACTCTACGAAGTGTATTTTGAGCTGAATGACATTGAAAATGATTTTCTGCCGCATTTCCAGCATTTCTACAACTCGGAAGATTTGCGCAGCTGCAAAAACTGCGGAACCGTCATGGAATCTGACCCAAGGTTCACTCTTAAGCAATAATTAAGAACTGCTTACGCCAATAAAGGTTACTTTTGCCAAAAAATTTGAACATCCTCATGGACGATTATTATTCGGAAACAGAAAGTAACCAGGTCTAGCGTAAGCATTTTGCAGACGCTAAACCCAAACAGCGTATTGCATTATGATTGATTTTTTCAAAAAAAACACCAACGGCTTGTTTGCGGCCGACACCTTCGAAAACAACAGCTGGATCAGCGTTACAACGCCAACAGTAACAGAAACCCATTATCTTTTAGACGAACTTAAAATTCCCGAAGCGTTTTACAATGACATCGAAGACATCGATGAACGCCCGCGCATCGAAATCGAAAACGGCTGGACGCTGATCATTTTGCGGATTCCGTTTAAAAGTTCAGATGAAAAACTGCCGTTCAACACCGCGCCGCTCGGGATCATTTTTAAAGACGACATTTTCGTGTCCATCTGTTTCGAACAAACCGAGATCTTGGCCGATTTTGTCAAATATTCCCAACGCAAAAAAATAGAAATCACCAGCCATTATGATTTCGTACTCAAAATGCTTTTGTCGTCAAGCGTTTGGTTCCAGAAATATTTAAAACAAATCAACCAGCGCATCAAACTCGCCGAAAACAACCTCGAAAAATCGATCCGCAACGAAGATTTACAAGCGCTGTTGCAAATCGAAAAATGCATGGTCTTTTTCATCACCTCGCTCAAAGGCAACGACATGTTGTTCCACCGGTTAAAAAATCTCAAAAGCCAACGCGACAATTTTGATCCTGAACTGCTCGAAGACGTGGAAATCGAACTCCGCCAGGCCGAAGAAACAACCAACATTTACAGCAACATTCTCACCGGAATGATGGACGCCTATGCTTCAGTAATTTCAAATAATTTGAACATCATTATGAAACGGCTCACCTCGATTTCAATTATTTTGATGATCCCAACGCTTGTCGCGAGTTTTTACGGCATGAACGTGCCCAATAATTTCGAGAACAATCCCTTCGGATTCTGGATCGTCGCGTTGATTTCGTTATCGATTTCCGCGATTGGCGTGTTTTTGTTTAAGAAAAAGAATTTGTTTTAATTTTTCAGGAGCTGTTCCTGCTTTACGCTGCAATCTTTTTATGTTTCCGCTTTGCTGCACATCAAAAGGATTTTCGCTTCAATCAGGGCTAACTTCGTTCCTCCGTCAGAACCTTTTCTGCTAAATTGCTATTAATCCAATTCAAAAAATAATAATACATTTGCAACCAGCAATTAATAACCGAAAAAAATATATAAATGGCAACAATAGCACAACAGTTCGGAATGACCGAAGCTTTGGCCCAACTCGGCATCAAAGCCATCAATGACGGAACGTCAACAGGACAAAATACGTTTGCAAACGGTGAAATCCTCGAATCGTATTCGCCTGTCGATGGCCAACTGATCGCAAAAGTAAAAACCTCCACCGCAGCCGATTACGAAAAAGTCCTGCAAACGGCTACCGAAGCATTCAAAACATTTCGTTTGATGCCAGCGCCGCAAAGAGGCGAAATTGTGCGCCAATTCGGACAAAGATTGCGCGACAACAAGGAAGCACTTGGAAAACTCGTTTCTTACGAAATGGGAAAATCATTGCAGGAAGGTTACGGAGAAGTGCAGGAAATGATCGACATCTGTGATTTTGCCGTTGGTTTGTCACGCCAGTTGCACGGACTCACAATGCACTCTGAACGTCCGGGCCACAGAATGTATGAGCAATACCATCCGCTTGGAATCGTCGGAATCATTTCGGCATTCAACTTTCCGGTAGCGGTTTGGGCCTGGAACACGGCTCTTGCCATGGTTTGCGGCGACGTTTGTATCTGGAAACCGTCTGAAAAAACACCTTTGTGCGGCATTGCCTGTCAGAACATTTTGGCAGCGGTTTTAAAAGAAAACAATCTTCCGGAAGGAATTTCGAGCCTCATCAACGGCGATTATAAGATTGGTGAGTTAATGACTGCAGATACAAGAGTGCCTTTAATTTCTGCAACAGGTTCTACCAGAATGGGTAAAATTGTCGCTCAGGCAGTCGCTGGCCGACTCGGAAAATCATTATTGGAACTCGGCGGAAACAACGCGATCATCGTGACTCCGGATGCCGATATTAAAATGACGGTTATCGGTGCGGTTTTTGGCGCTGTAGGAACGGCCGGACAAAGATGTACGTCAACGAGAAGACTGATCATCCACGAAAGCATTTACGATAAAGTAAAGGATGCGATCGTTTCGGCTTACGGCCAATTGAAGATCGGGAATCCATTGGACCAAAACAACCACGTTGGACCGCTGATTGATACGCAGGCTGTAGAAATGTACAACAAAGCACTTACAAAAGTGGTTGAAGAAGGTGGGAAAATATTGGTGGAAGGCGGCGTACTTTCCGGCGAAGGCTACGAAAGCGGCTGTTATGTGAAACCTGCAATCGCTGAGGCAAAAGGCGAATATGCGATCGTGCAGCACGAAACTTTTGCTCCGGTTTTATATTTGTTGAAATATAGTGGCGAGGTAGAAAATGCGATCGACATCCAGAATGGCGTGGCGCAAGGCTTGTCGTCTGCGATCATGACCAACAATTTGCGTGAAGCCGAAAGATTTTTATCGGTAACCGGTTCAGATTGCGGAATTGCAAATGTGAACATCGGAACATCGGGAGCGGAAATCGGTGGAGCCTTCGGCGGTGAAAAAGAAACCGGCGGCGGACGCGAATCAGGATCTGATGCCTGGAAAATCTACATGAGAAGACAAACGAACACGATCAATTATACGACGAGCTTGCCATTGGCACAGGGAATTAAATTTGATTTGTAGTCAGATAAATATCATCCAACAAAAAACCCGCTTTTTACAGCGGGTTTTTTTATTGTTCAATCGCGATCTAAAAGTTAAACGAAGCACCGATGTTGAATACAAACTGGTTGTTGTATTTTTCGGCTCCGTGGGATTTGCCACCATATTTCGTGATGGGAACTCCAGCTTCCGAGAAAACGCCAAATCCGTCGGTAAAGAAATACCGAAAGCCCACATGTGTCCCGAAATTGCGCAAACCCAAATCCAGCCCCGGATAAACATCCATCGTTTCCGGCAATCCAATGACGTTTCCGAGATTTGCATTAAAACGAACTTTCGCATCGAACTTGTCAATAAAATCAGGTTCGTCAATCTCCGGAAAACCTTGGTTGTTGATGATAATTTGATCGTCTGCGGCAAGCAAATACGTGCTTGTGATTCCGAAAGAGATGTTTTCGCCCAGGCCAAAATCGGCAGATGCATGAATTCCGGTTCCGCCGCTTTGTAAATTTGCCGCCACTTGAAATTTCTTGTCGCCTTTGCCTGAATATGCCTGTGCATTGGCAAACCCTGCGATACAAAGCAATGCCAGCGTAATGATTTTTCTTGTCATGAGTGTTGTTTTTTGGTTCGAATAAATTGGAAAAGCAAATGTAACAAGTTCATGTCAATTGCGCCCTTTTTCATCGGGATAAAGCTGCGGCAGCGGATCGCTTTGCCAGAACTCTTTGGTGTCGACATCCATAATGCTCAGCGGACCCAGAAATGCGGCGCCGGTATCGATATTCCAGACGTTCGCACGTTGTGTGGGAATGGTTTCACCAATGCGCGTGACCGGTGTATGTCCGATAAAAATTTCTTTGTACAGTAAAAAGCGTTTTGGATAGGAAGGATTTTCGATTTGCATGTCTGGATCAAGCGCCAACGCGGTTTCCCAAAGGGTGCGTTCCCAGAAAAGCAGCCTTGGAAAATGCTCCGATTGCACGCCGTGAAGGCTTGTAAATCCGGCGTGGACAAACAAACGGTTTTCCGAATCGAGGTAGTAATTCTGCAGAGATTCCAAAAATGAAACATGCCGCTTTTTTGTTTCTTCTGACAGGGTTTCGTAGGCTTTGATCGTGACTTCACCGCCGTGTTGGAACCACAATTCATTATCTTTTCCGCCCAGCCATTCGCGAAGCAGATCGTCGTGATTGCCGCGCATGAATACACATTGCTGTTGTTGGGCCAAATCCATCAAAAAATCGAGCACTTCCGGGGATTGGCTCCAGCCGTCGACATAATCACCAAGAAAAATCAGTTTGTCTGAAACCGTCACATCCGCACGTTCGAAAACCTGCCGTAGTGCCCGGATTCCGCCATGAATATCGCCGATTACAAGAATTCTTCCCATTTTCTAATTGTGTTCTTACAAAAATAGCGGAAAAATCAGACTTGTGTTTGCAGTTGGAAAACAATTTGTTTTACACTTCATTATCAGTAATATAGCACAGTCAAAACTGTTAAATTTTAACATTTAGTGTAGAAAAACCGTAATCCGATTTTTGCTAAATCGTTTAGTTTTCCCAAAAATATTCCTCATGAAACATGTAAATATTTTAATGATCGATGACCATCCTTCGCAGATTGAGGGTTACAAAGGCATTCTGAGCTTTAATGAGGTTGGATATGATATTGAAACGATGGCTTGTTATGACTGCAGATCAGCTTATGATGTGATCACTTCGGGCCAACTCAGCAACGAATTCGATATTATTTTTATTGATAAAAGTATGCCGCCTTATCCAGAGAAGAATATTGCATCGGGCGAAGACTTGGCGTTGTTGATCAAAATGCAGTTTCCGGAAATGAAAGTGGTGATCATCACTTCTTATAACGATGCGTTCCAATTGTACAATATTGTCAAAAAAATTGAACCGATTGGTCTGCTTGTAAAGAGCGATTTCCATCCGGACGAATTGATTGAAGCTTTTGATTGCATTATGAACGGCGGTTGTTATTATACGGCAACTGTCAAAATGAGCATTGACAAACTTTTGCAGAGCCAGGATTATCTCGACAGCAAAAACCGGCAAATGATCATGTTGCTTTCGCAGGGCGTTAAAACCAAAAGCCTGCCCGATTTTCTGCACATTTCTCTGAGCGCGGTCGAAAAAAGGAAAGCGTTTATTAAAGATTATCTGTGTCTGGGCAAAAAAGGCTCAGATGAAGAGATCGTGAGCGAAGCCAGAAAACGGGGTTTTATCTAATTAACAAAAGATGCGGAAAAACCACAGGTTCAGATTTTTAAATGAAAGTAGTTTTACAATATCAGATTACCCGGGATATCTGAGGAGTTTTAAAATATTGTAGAATTTAAATTTATTTATTATGAAGAAAATTGGATTACTATTTTTTCTCTGTATGTGCTCGCTGCAAATTTTCGCAAAAGTTCCAGACAGGGAAAATGATGAAAAATCAAAGCGAATTATAACACACGAAAAAGCAATGACTGCTGAAATTCAGGATTGCCGGTTTCGGGGAGGATATTGCAAGATTTTCGTTACACTCAACGGTCATACAATTACATTGCACGCGTGTTGCGCAGATATACAGGTTGTAATTGTTCCTGCAGATTAGACTTTCACTTTTTATTATTAAACATCAAAATTTATTACCATGAAAAAATTAGTATTCACCACGATGGCAATGTGCCTGTTTTCTTTCGGAGCATTTGCAAAAAATGACAAGAACGAAACAAATATCAAAACAAATGAAAAAATTATTACGGCAGAAATTCAGGACTGTAGAGGCAGAGGAGGAAACTGTATTGTCATACTGACTATAAATGGCGTCACACGAACCTACAAAATATGTTGTAACGACGTGATCGTAGTAGGAAATCCACCATCAAACGGCAATTAATAAAAACCATTCAGATTGAAGTTTTGATGCATTACATCAAAACTTCTCTGTTTTAAATAGATAAAACATGAAACATTTAATTTTAATTATTTTGTTATCGGTCTCTGTAAGAACGCTTTCTCAAAATTCTTCCACAAGTGCTGTTGTCAGCTACGAGGAAACCTTTGGGACAGTAGAAAAAAATCTTTATGAGCTTCATTTTTGTAACAACGAGTCTGTATACGAGCAATTATTTCCGTCGAGAGAAGGACAATCTATTCAAACAATTGGAGGTTTCTTAGAGCCACAGATAAAACAGATTTATTATACTGACGTGGCTAAGCATGAAATTATATTTCAAGAGAGTATCGCTTTTAAAAAGATTGTTGCCCTGGAAAATCAAGATCCTTTAGAATGGAAAATAGCAGATGATACTAAAAAAATAAATAATTATTCGTGTCAAAAAGCTACGCTTGTTTATAAAGGAAATCCCTACACAGCATGGTTTACTACAGATATTCCGGTGCCTTTTGGCCCATGGAAATTAAATGGTTTGCCAGGTCTGATAGTTGAAGCTTATGACGACAGTAAATTTTATCAGATCAAAGCGACAAAAATCAGTTTTTCAACAGAATGTCAGTTGGTTAAAAATAAAATAACGCAAGCTAATCTAAAAAATCCTGTAACCATGCAAAAGTACATTGAGTTGAGAAATAACGAAAACGAAGATATTTTTAATTTTTACCAATCCATATCACCACGAGATTCCTACCTGAAAGTGGAAACTGATTACACTGCGTTTCTTAGAGAGCCATTAAAATAGATTGTTGACGGTATGAAACTAATTTATACGGTTATTTTTTTCAGTTTTTTTGGTTTCAAAATGTTTGCTCAATGCGTCATCAAAGGAGAGATCAAAGATTTGGAAAAACGCCCGTTAGGATATGCAAATGTATATTTGAAAACTGAAACAGGCTCAGTAGTCGATTATAGTTATGCAGATGAATATGGGAATTACGAACTTAAAACTTATAAAACGGGAAAATTATACATTAATTTTTCTGCATTAAACTACCAGACGGTAGTAAGGGAAATTGAACTTTCTTCGGGACAAAAAATCTTAAACATCAGTCCATTATTGAACCATAAGCCAGTCGAACTGGATGAAGTGACATTGCATTCACAAAGACAAATCACCCACAAAAAAGATACAATTATTTTTAACGCCAAATCATTCGCAACCGGGAATGAAAAGGTAGTTGAAGACCTGTTGAGAAAAATTCCCGGACTCACCGTAACTTCAGAAGGTGTAATAAAAGTGGGCAATCAGGAAGTTGAAAAGGTGATGATTGACGGAGATGACTTTTTTGAAAAAGGATATAAACTATTAACTAAGAATATGCCTTCACGGACAGTCGAAAAAGTCGAGATTTATGAACACTATTCAAACAACAAATATTTAAAAAATGTTGAGCACAGTGATAAGGTAGCGCTTAATCTTAAAATTAATGATAAGATAAAACGGGAATGGTTTGGCGATGTGGAACTGGGTTATGGATTGATTTCTGAGAACCCACATGAGATTCACGGGAACATTATGAATTTCGGCAAAAAAAACAAATATTATCTTATTACAAATATCAATAACACCGGTCTGGACGCAACAGGTGATATCGAACATCTGATCAGGCCGAAACATGACGCAAATGAACCGTCTAGTATTGGTGACAATCAAAACGCACGATCATTTATTGAAATGAATCAGACAAAACCGGACCTGAAGCCACAGAGGGTTAATTTTAACAATGACAAGATGTTGTCGCTAAACAGCATCTTTTCGATTTCGGAAAAAATAAAAATGAAAACAATTTTCTTTTTAAACACCGCCAAAAATGAATTTTTCAGCAATGGCACCGAATCGTTCAGAATACAAAATATCAATTTTCAAAACACGGAAAACCAATATCAAAAAAAATCAAAAGTTACGGGCTTTGGGAAAATTGATTTGACATATGATTTCTCAAGTACAAAAATGTTGCAATATTTCGGGAAGTTCAATTTTTCAAATGAAAAAAACAACCACGACATGTATTTTAATAATGAATTTTTAAATGAAAAACTCATTGATAAAAATGGCCTTTCAGATCACAAGATGGTTTTTTCAAATAAAATAAAAAAAGGTAAAGTTTTGTTGTTTACAAGTCGGTTCATTGAGGAAGAAGTCAGGCAAAATTATAAAATGCAACCCTTTCTATACGAAGAACTTTTCTTAATGTCGGCAGATAAAAACATGCAAAACATAGACACGAGGCTCCGGTTTTTTGGAATCGAAAGTCACTTAATGAACCGGTTGGACAATCAAAATCTCATAGAATTTCAGGCCGGATCCAGTTTCCGTAAAGACAATTTGGTGTCAGATTTTTTACTAAAAAAAAACAATACGGAAGTGGTGATTCCTTTGGATTATCAAAATCGATTTACCTATAAAACCAATAATCTATTTTTTAAGTTCAAGTATCGGTATTCGATCAAAGATATTAGTATCCTCGCGCAGGCAGATACACGGCAATTTTTCAACGAAATCACCGACTTTGAAATGTCAAAAAAGCAAACGCCTTTTTTTATAAATCCTAAACTTTCAATTGATTGGAATTCTGACACATCAAACAAAATTTCAGCGACTTATACGCTATCTAAAACCAATGTGAGCATCGTAGATAACTTTACAAATAATATTAATACTGGATTTCGGTCATTTCAAAAGGGAACCGGTGAATTCAATCAATTGCAAGCCTCTTCATTCAGCCTCAATCACAATTATGGCAACTGGAGCAAAAGATTTTTTGTAAATACTTACATCACCTATGTGAGAGATCACGATTTCATTAGCACAAATTCATATGTGTTTGAAAATTTTTCGACATCAGAAAAAATACTGATACACGATAAAAATTCTTTGAGTATCTCATCAAAAATCGAAAAATACATTAAACCGCTTAGGTCAAATTTCAAATTTAATATCGAAGCTTCAAAATCAGATTTTAAGAACAGCGTAAACAATTCAGGATTGCGCGAGGTTGAAAATACCCAGATTGATTACGAAGTTGAGTGTCGTTCAGGGTTCAGAGGCTTTTTTAATTACCATCTTGGATTCAAGAGTGGGCAAAATAAAATTGAAACAGCAACAACGAATTCTTATAAAAATAATGTTTCATTTTTAGATTTGTATTTTACAATTGCCAAAAATCTCGGTTTACAAATTCAAACAGAACGGTATCATTTTGGCAGTATGGATGATAGAGAAAACAACTATTATTTCGCAGATTTTATAGCGACCTATACGTTGAAAAAAAAGAATATCGTTTTTTCTTTAATCGGAAATAATTTGACCAATACAAAAATATTTACTGATTATAGAATTACAGATGTCAGCATCTCAAAAACAGAATACCGCATACAACCAAGATACCTCTTGCTGAAAATGGAATTTCGTTTCTAACTCATAACCGCCATGAAAACACTTCTACTCCTTTTCTTTCTAACACCAAGTCTCTATGCGCTCGAAATTCACAGCATCGAAATTTCGGAAATTTCACCAAAAACCATAAACATCAGCCTCAATACCGAAGCAACCGAATTGTATTATTTTCACTCCTGGCAATATTCTGTTTCCAAAAACACTTTGACCGTTCAGGCAAGTTTCGTCAGCGGTTTCGGATCTTCCATTGCGTACCTGAACAACAATTTCGAAATTCCAGTTAATGATTTAAATACGGAAGAAATTCTATTGGAAGTCAAAATTTACTACGCAAACCAACAGCACTTTTTCAACCCCGAAAATTTACAGGACCAATGGACCACACGATTTTTACTGCCGCTTTCACAAACCATCAGCCTCGAAAATAATACAGAATTCACCAATGAAAATGCAGCGTGGTTGCCGAATCCAACTACAGGATTGGTGTTTTTCAACCAAAAGATTAACTCGGTTGCAGTGTATGACACGCGCGGAAAAATGATTCAAAACAAAAACAATGAAACCCAAGTTGTTGATCTGTCCGATTTTCCAGATGGCATTTATTTCATCAAATACCTGCAAAAAAATAAAAGCAAAACCATTCGCGTTATTCTCAAAAAATGATCAGCCCACGTCGTATTTCATCTTGCGTAAAATACGCATTGCCTCCTTAAATGCCAGATAAACGCTTGGGAATGGTTTTAGTAATGGTTTTGCATCTGCCAGTTTCTGCTTCGCATCTTCAAATCCGTTGAGGTAACAAATCATAAAGGTCGACGGCAAATTCTGCAAATCTTTCTGCTCGCGTGCCGACAACGAAAATCCTTTCTGCAATTTGTCAATCAGCGCCAAATTTGAATTGTAAATGTGGAACAGCATTTTGCGGTTGAATTCCGGCGGCTCAAACAGCATTTCGCGCTCAATTTTATAATAACCGTTGTCGTAAAACCGGATCGTCTGTTTTTCCAGCGGGTAATAACTCGTTTTGTCATTCAGCCCAAGCGGCACATATTCCAAAATCGTAAACGTATCGTCGTCAAACGTAATGGTCACATCGTCCTGGGCCGAGTAAAAAAGTTTGATCTGTTCGTTGATGAGTTCGATATCGACGCGCGATAAAAAAGTTTTATCACGTATTTTCTTCTGCGTTCCGGCCCAGCAAATCACAAACAATTCTTTAAAAACTTTGTATTTGGGCGAAATGTCCTTATGCCTGAAATTCATAAAATCGATCACGCCATCAAGCGTATATTCGATGCTGTTGCGCGAATTGTTCTCAATCCCGATCACCGTTTCGGTATTCTGGAAATTCTTTTCAAATTCGCCTTCAACTGGAACCGAATTGCTGCCGCGCCGCACAAAAACCGAATGCGCCGGAATCGTATGAATGCCTTTTTTAAAAAATGACACCTTGTTTTTTGGTTTGATCGTCACCAATCCTACAACGCGGTCTTTCGGCAAATTCGGAAACGGCACATTTTCGTACTGTATTTTCGGCGGATTTTCCAAAAATGCGTTTACCAGATTCTGGATGCGGCTGTCATCAAAAAAATCATCACCCACAATTTCGTTGTCATGGTCTTCCACGCCCACAACAATGTAAGAATTGTTTGTAGGGTTCGAATTTGACAACGCGCAAATATGCTTCAAAAACTTGCCTTTTCCCTCGCGCGTATGCAAATTCAACTGCCGCTTTTTGTCATAAAAACTGCTCTCATCATTGTGAGCCAAAAGGTTTTTAATCAAAAGCCGCTTGTTGATCATTTGCAATCAAAGTTTTTTATTAGGAGCTATTTCCCGCTTTCCGCTACAATCTTTTCATTGTTCGTTCCTCTCAATAAAAAGGATTTCCGCTGCAATCAGGGGCTAGGGCAGTTGTCTCAAAACGAAATCACAAATTCCGATTGACCAAAGTCGAACTCGCCTGGGCAGTCGGCATGACAACCAAATCGGCAATATTTACATGATACGGCCGCGACACGACAAACAAGATCACATCAGCAATGTCTTCCGGTTTTAACGGTTCAAATCCTTTGTACACATTCGCCGCGCGATCGGCGTCGCCTTTGAAACGCACTTCGGAAAATTCCGTTTCCACCATGCCCGGATGTACCGCGCCCACACGAATCCCGTACGGATTCAGGTCCATTCGCATGCCCTGGTTCAAAGCATCAACGGCATGTTTGGTCGCGCAATACACATTTCCGTTCGGGTACACTTCCTTCGCGGCAGTCGACCCGATATTGATAATGTGTCCTTTTTTTCTCGAGATCATTCCCGGAATCACTGCTTTCGAAACATACAACAACCCTTTGATGTTGATGTCGATCATTGCGTCCCAATCGTCGGTATCGCCATTTTGCACCGGATCCAAACCATGTGCGTTTCCGGCATTGTTGATCAAAATGTCAATGTCGGCAAAGTTTTTCGGCAACGATTCCACAGCTTTCTTCACCGATGTTTTATCGCGCACGTCAAAAAGCAAAGTGTGGACATCTGTAAAACCCGAGAGTTCGTTTTGCAATTCGATCAATCGGTCTTCTCGCCTTCCGCACAAAACGACTTTGTAATTGTTTTTCGCAAAAATTCTCGCAGTTTCCCTTCCAATGCCGCTGGTTGCCCCGGTAATTAATATGGTTTTCATTTCAATGTTCTGAGTTTGTTAATCAATCTAAAATATAGACAAAATGGATACCGACAATCTACATCCCTCTGCCTTCTCTTATACCTTTTACCTTTTACCTTCTGCCTTCTGCCTTCTCCCTGAAAACTACGGCACCTCATGTCCCATACTTGCCGTCCAGATCGCAAACCAGTCTTGCTGATCGAGTTTCAAATCCGACAGGTTTTTCATGTATTGGATGCGCGCGACATTTACAGTTCCCGCAACGGGAATAATTTTCGCAGGGTGTTGTAAAATCCAGGCAAGCAAAATCATATCGGAACCAACGTGGTATTTGGCGACAAGTTCTGCCAATAATTTTTTAAGGCGCAAAGTCTGGTCGGTGTTTTCACGGAAAACCGTTCCCAGCGGATTCCACGCCATCGGGCGAATTCCATGTGTTTGCATGTAGTCCAGGCTTCCGTCGGTCATCGGCTCGTGTTTCGTGGCCGAAAACTGGATCTGGTTGTAATCGATTTGGGTATTTTTGCGGATGAGTGCTGTCTGCGAAGGCGTAAAATTGGACAATCCGAAATCAATAATTTTTCCTTCGGCTTTTAATTTGGAAACAGCTTCGGCAATTTCTTCACTTTGCATCAACGGACTCGGACGGTGCAGCAACAATACATCGACGTAATCGGTCTGCAGGTTTTTTAATGAATTTTCCACCGACCAGACTATGTAAGCTTTCGAATAATCGTAATGTTTAATTTTGTTGTCGCGGTTCTCGGAAATGTGTTGGATTCCGCATTTTGTGATGAACTGTATCGAAGCACGATCGATCTTGCTTTCGGTAAAAGCCTTTCCAAATTCGGCTTCAGTAGTATAACCGCCATAAATGTCGGCGTGGTCAAAAGTGGTGATCTGGTTTTCAATGCAGATCCGGATGAGATTTGCCATGTCAAAAGTGCTGAGGTTTTTGTCCCAAACGCCCCAGTTCATGGTTCCTGAAACGACAGGAGATAAATGTGTTTTCATGTGTAATTTTAGGCAATCAAATGCCTGATTAGGGTTGGATTTCGACCGGCGTTCCAGAATGCAGATTTGGCATATATTCCGGCCAAAAAATGTGATATTGGTTTCGGTCTTAAAATTATAAAAACAAAATCACAAATCATCCTTAAAACCAAAGCGTTTACAGAACTTTTAACCATTTTTTAACATCTTACTTCTAAAAAAAAATTCAATTTGCAGCGTCAAAATTTTTCTACAAATTTAAAGATTCAAACAAACAGGACATGGAAGAAAATACTGCGACTCTGGACATCAGAGCGATCAATGAAAAGATAGAAAGAGAGAGTGCTTTTATCGAGCTGCTCAACATGGAAATGAACAAAGTAATCGTAGGTCAGAAACACATGATCGAACGATTGTTGATCGGACTTTTAGGACAGGGGCATATTTTGCTCGAAGGCGTTCCGGGTTTGGCAAAAACCCTCGCGATCAATACGTTGTCGCAAGCGGTACACGGAACATTCAGCCGAATCCAGTTTACGCCTGATTTATTGCCTGCAGACGTTGTGGGAACCATGATTTACAATATCAAAGCGAACGAGTTTTCGATTAAAAAAGGACCAATTTTTGCGAATTTCGTGCTTGCCGATGAGATCAACCGTGCGCCTGCCAAAGTTCAATCGGCTTTGCTCGAAGCGATGCAGGAAAAACAGGTGACCATTGGCGACACGACTTTTAAACTCGAAAAACCATTTTTAGTTTTAGCGACACAAAACCCGATTGAGCAGGAAGGAACGTATCCGCTTCCTGAAGCGCAAGTCGATCGTTTTATGCTCAAAACCGTGATCGATTATCCAAAACTCGACGAAGAAAGAATGGTGATCCGCCAGAATTTAAAAGGGTCTTACGAAAAAGTAAACCAGGTGATTTCTGTCGAGCAGATTTTACGCGCACAAGCCGCCGTTCGTGAAGTATACATGGACGAAAAAATCGAAAAATACATTCTCGATATTATTTTCGCCACGCGTTACCCTGAAAAATACAAACTTGAAAGCCTGAAACCATTGATCAGCTTTGGATCTTCGCCACGTGGAAGCATCAATTTGGCCACAGCCGCAAAATGTTACGCGTTCATCAAACGCCGCGGTTATGTGATTCCGGAAGATGTTCGCGCTGTGGTTCACGACGTATTGCGCCACAGAATTGGTGTGACTTATGAAGCCGAAGCCGAAAACATCACTTCCGTGGACATCATCAACAAAATCGTAAACGAAGTAGAAGTACCTTAAAAAAGAATTTAAGAATGATGATTTAAGAGCTAAGATTTAGGAATAGTTTCGACCGAAGCACATATTCTTAAATCTTAAATCAAAAATCTTAAATCCAAAAAAATGGATACGAAAGACCTACTCAAAAAAGTACGAAAAATAGAAATCAAAACCCGAAGATTGAGCGATCATATCTTTTCGGGCGAATACCATACGTCTTTTAAAGGCCGCGGAATGACTTTTAGTGAAGTGCGCCAATACCAATATGGCGACGACATTCGTGCGATCGACTGGAATGTGACGGCGCGCTACAACGAACCATACATCAAGGTTTTCGAAGAAGAACGCGAACTCACAATGATGCTGATGGTTGACATTTCGGGATCGGAAAGTTTCGGTTCTAAAAACCAATTCAAGAAAGATATCGTGACGGAAATCGCGGCTACCATGGCATTTTCGGCCACGCAGAACAACGATAAAATCGGTTTGATTTTGTTTTCTGATGAAATTGAATTGTACATTCCGCCAAAAAAAGGACGTTCGCACGTACTGAGAATCATCCGCGAACTCATCGAATTCCAACCGAAAAGCAAAAAAACAGACGTCAATCAGGCACTGAAATTTCTTTCGGGAACGCAAAAGAAAAAAGCGATCGTGTTTATGATTTCCGATTTTATGTCGGAAGATTACGAGCAAACGCTAAAAATCGCGTCTAAAAAACACGACATTACCGGAATCCGCGTGTACGACATCCGCGAAGAAAAAATGCCAGACCTCGGAATGGTTTCGATGACCGATGCCGAAACCGGACAAACCGAGCTCGTCAACACAGGATCGAAATCCGTAAGGCTGAATTACGAAAAATACTATCAGGAAAAAGTAAAATATTTTAAGGAAACCTTCAGCAAATCAGGTTCCGGCGTAGTAAATACAAGGGTTGACGAAAGTTATGTCACCAAATTGCTCGGTTATTTCAAATCAAGATAAGACGCACTTTCAGTTTAAAATGAAAAACAAATTATACCTTTTCGTACTCACGTTGTTCTCAATTTCCGTTTTTGCCCAGCAAAAGCAGGTTACGACAGCAATTGATACGACGAAAAATAAAATCGGCGCCGAGTTCAAGCTCACGCTCAAAACCAATGTCGACACGCTTTCGAAAGTAGTTTTCCCAAATCTTAGGAATTTCGGGGCGCTTGAAGTCATTCAATCGTATCCAATCGACACGATTAAAAAAGACGACCGTTACGAGCTTGTAAAAAAGTACGGATTAACCCAATTCGACAGCGGAAAATATGTCATTCCGAGAATTCCGGTACTCATCAACAACAAAGCGTTTTTAACCGACAGCATTCGTGTTGAAGTAAATCCGGTTGCCGTGGATACGCTGAAGCAAAAAATGTACGACATCAAAGACATTGTTCCGGTAAAAGAAAGCAGCGACTGGTGGATTTATGTTCTGATCGTGCTTGCGATTGCCGCAATTGGTTATTTTTTGCACCGTTATATCAAAAACCGACAAAATAAAAACACGGATCCGCTGGCTTTTAAAACACCGATCGAAAAAGCGACCATTTTACTGGATTCCCTCGAAAAGAAAGAACTTTGGCAGCGCGGCGAAATTAAAACGTATTATAGCGAACTGACCGATATTGCACGTAATTACATTGAAGAAGCGATCCACATTCCGGCGATGGAAAGTACGACATCGGAACTGATTATTGCGCTTCGTGCCGCATCGACTAAAAACAAGATCAAACTGACTCCGGAAACCGCGCAAAATCTCGAACGTGTTTTAAAACAAGCCGATTTGGTGAAGTTTGCAAAATCCAAACCGCTCGATTTCGAAATTACCGAAGACCGGAATAAAATCTCCAAAGTGATCGTGACGCTCGATCAGTCAATTCCGGAAACGGTAGACGAAAACGATGCGCATCAAATGGAATTGTTACACAAAAAAATGCTCAGGAGGCAAAAAATAAACAGGATCGCCATTACTGTTGGCGTGGTACTGTTTCTTTTGTTTGCTACGACAACTTATTTTATAGCGACAAAAGGTTTCGCTTATGTCAAAGACAATGTCATTGGCCATGCGACTAAAGACCTTGCCGAAGGCGAATGGGTTTCAAGTGAATATGGTGATCCGGGCATACGAATGGAAACGCCAAAAGTCCTGAAACGCCAGGATGTTTCCAAAGCCGTTCCGAAAGAGGCGGCGGCGCTCATCAAAGACATGACGTTATTTGCGTACGGAAGCATGACCGACAATTTTTACATCACAGCTTCAACGATTACATACCAACAGGAAACGGAACTGGATTTAAATAAAGCTTATGAAGAATACCTGAAAATCCTCGAACTTCGTGGCGCCAAAAATATTTTCATGAAACCAGAAGATTTCAAAACCCAGCAGGGAATTGACGGAATCAGAGGATACGGAACCATGTCATTTATTGATCCGATCCAGCAAAAAAGCACCAAAGTATACTGTGAAATTTTACTGTTCAGACAACAAGGCGGTTTACAGCAAATCATGGTCACGCACGAAGAAGGCGATTCATACGGCGAGCAGATTTTATCGCGCATCATCAATTCTGTCGAACTTAAAACTACAGCACAATGATGACAAATGTCACTTTTTTAAACCCGGGATTTTTCTGGCTGTTTTTGTTGATTCCGATAGCAATCATCTGGATAGTGTTGAAAAGAAACAAACAGTCTCCGTCGCTCAAAATGAGTTCGCTGAAAGGGTTTCAGGGTTCGGCTTCTGTATTGCCAAAGTTAAAACCGTTCCTTTTTGTGCTGAGACTGCTCGCATTAAGCGCGATTATTGTCGCAATGGCAAGGCCGAGAACAGTTGACGTAAGCAGCAAAAGCAAAACCACACGCGGAATTGACATTGTGATGGCAGTTGACGTTTCCGGAAGTATGCTTGCCAAAGATTTAAAGCCCAACCGAATGGAAGCTTTAAAGAGAGTCGCATCAGATTTTGTCAAAGAACGCCCAAATGACCGCATTGGACTGGTGGTTTATGCTGCTGAAGCGTATACAAAAGCACCGGTTACTAGTGATAAAGCTGTTGTTTTAGACGCGATCCGAAGCATCAAATATGACAATGTGTTGCAGGACGGAACGGGAATCGGTATGGGATTGGCCACAGCCGTAAATCGTTTAAAGGACAGCAAAGCCAAAAGCAAAGTCATTATTTTATTGACCGACGGAGTGAACAACGCCGGGTTTATCGAACCTGAAACGGCTTCGGACATTGCGCGCCAATACGGAATTAAAGTTTACACGATCGGAATCGGAACCAACGGTATGGCCGAATTTCCATACGCAATAGCGCCAAACGGCCAGTTTTTATTTCGCATGATGCAAGTAGAAATTGACCAAAATCTGATGAAAAGCATTGCCCAGAAAACCGGTGGAAAATACTTCCGCGCGACGAGCAACAGCAGGCTTAGCGAAATTTACAATTCGATCAACAAGTTGGAAACAACAGAAATCGAAGAGCAGAAATTCTACGATTATGATGAAAAATACCGACCGTTCGTATGGCTTGCCATCGGATTATTGCTGGTTGAGGTTGGATTGCGAAATACGGTTTTCAGAAGTTTTATCTAAAGCATTATGTACGAATTAGACGAAAAAAAATATTTATACCTGTTGTTCATCATCCCGATTTTGGTGTTGGTTTTCCTGTATGTCCAATATTGGAAACGCAAAAAACAGCGCGAATTTGGCGATTTGGAAATGGTCCAGAAACTCAGCCCTGAAAAATCGGTTTTTAAACCGGTGCTTAAATTTGTGGTGTTGATGCTGGCTTTCGCCGGATTGATCATCGGATTGGTGAACCCGAAAATCGGAACCAAACTCGAAACCGTAAAACGTGAAGGAATTGACATTGTTTTCGCAGTCGATGTGTCGAAAAGTATGCTCGCTGAAGATGTGGCGCCAAGCCGACTCGAAAAAAGCAAACAGATCGTTTCGCAGATCATCAACCAATTGGGAAGCGACCGAATCGGAATCGTCGCCTATGCAGGAAGCGCATTTCCGGTTTTGCCGATTACCACAGATTACAGCGTGGCCAAAATGTTCCTGCAAAGCATGAATACCGATATGGTTTCCTCGCTCGGAACTTCCTTGGACGAAGCCATCAAATTGTCGGCGACTTATTTTGACAAGGGAAATAAAACCAATAAATTGCTCATCATGATTTCCGACGGGGAAGATCACGGCGAAGGTGCGGAAGATGCTGCTGAAGAAGCGAATAAGATCGGACTCAATATCATTACCATTGGTGTGGGAACCGAAAAAGGCGGTCCGATTCCGTTAAAAAGAAACGGAATTGTCGAAAGTTTCAAACGCGACGGAAACAATGAAGTGGTTGTGACCAAAAGAAATCAGGAAAGCCTGAAAGAAATTGCGAAAGCGACCAAAGGCGGTTATGTAGATGGCGACAATACAAAAGCCGTACTTGAATACGTGAAAAAAGCGCTTGACAATATTGAAAAGACCGAATTTGAAGCCACGCAAATGGCCGATTTTGAAGCGCAGTTCCAATGGTTTCTCGGAATTGCATTTGCCCTTTTGTTCCTCGATATTTTCTTCCTGGAAAGAAAAACCAGCTGGATCAAAAAGATGAATTTATTTAATGAAAAAGAACCATGAAGACTGTAGTTTTATATATTTTGCTCATGTTTACCGCTGCGGTTTCTGCTCAGGAAAAGGACAAATTCCTGCCTAAAGGAAATGAATCTTTTTCGGAGAAAAAATACGCCGAAGCGGAAGCGGATTATCGGGTTTCGCAATCGAAAACGCCAAAATATGCGGTTTCATCGTATAATCTGGGAAATGCAATTTACCGCCAGAATGTGATCAGTGAAGCAAAATATCCGTATTTGAAAGCGATTGAATCGGCACAAACACGTCCGCAAAAACACAAAGCTTTTCACAACCTGGGCAATGTTTTCATGAAGGAAAAAAAATATACTGAAGCGGTTGAATCGTATAAAAATGCGCTTAGGAACGATCCATCAGACGAAGAAACACGCTACAATTTTGCATTGGCCAAAAAAATGTTGAAAGACAATCCGCCACCAAAGGACGATAAAAAGAAAGACGAAAAGAAAAAGGACGATAAGAAAGATAAAAAAGACGACAAGAAAGACGACAAAAAGGAAGGCGATAAAGACAAAAAGGACGACCAGAAAGACGGAGACAAAGATAAGGACGATAAAAAGGAGGGCGATAAAGACAAGAAAGACGGCAAAGGCAAAGACGATCCAAAACCCGGACAGCCGAAACCGCAGCCTGGTGACATCCCAAAAGAACGCCTTCAAAATTTAATGGATGCCGTAAATAACGAAGAGAAAAAAGTGCAGGATAAAGTAAACGCACAAAAAGTAAAAGGCCGTCCGGTAAAAACCGAAAAAGACTGGTAATTCCAGAAAAGATATTCAACGAAAAGAGCGCATGAGGAAGTATATTTTTCTATTATTAATTAGTGTCCAGGGACTTTATGCCCAGGTGGAATTTGAGGCGAAAGTCAGCAAAACCACGCTCGGGCTCAATGAAAGGCTCCGAATCGACTTCACAATGAATGGCGACGGCGACAATTTTACGCCGCCTTCCTTCGACGGTTTCCGCGTCGTTGGCGGACCAAGCCAGCAAGTGAGCCAATCCTGGATCAACGGCCGGAGTTCGTTCAATAAATCGTATTCTTATTTTTTGTTGCCGACGCAGAAAGGAGCAATTATCATCAAACAGGCATCGGTTGAAATTAACGGGCAGATTTACAAGACCAATCCGGTGCGCATCAATGTGACCAATGCAGTCGAACTTCCGAGAGATCCGAACAATGCGCCACAAATCTCCGCAGACGACGCCATACATTTGGTTGCTGAGGTTTCCAAGTCGAATCCGTACCTGAACGAACCCATTACAGTCGTGTACAAATTGTATTTCAGTTACAACATTGGGATTACCAACCAACGCGAACTCAACAAACCAAAATACAATGATTTTTGGAGCCAGAATATCGAAATCAAACAGCTTGTCGCAGATGACGCGACATTCAACGGGGAACGTTGCAGAGTAGTTGTGCTGAAAAAAGTGGTTTTGTATCCGCAAAAATCAGGAAAACTTGAAATCGAGCCGCTCTCCATGGACCTGGATTTACAGTTGCCAACCAACCGACGCGATTTCTTCGGGCGTGTGCAAATCGTGGAAGACAACAAACGCGTTTCTGCGGGAAGCAAGGTGATCAATGTGCGTCCGTTGCCGGAAAAAGGCAAACCAGCAGATTTTTCGGGTGCGGTCGGGAAATTCAATTTCAAGGTGACGCCATCGAAAACCAATCTGAAAAACGGCGAATCGCTTGATTTAAAAGTAGCTGTATCCGGAACAGGAAATTTAAAATTATTTACGCTTCCTAAACCGGTTGTTCCGAATTCGGTGGAAATGTACGATCCGGTGCACAATGAAAAAGTCAATACGCCGCTATCGGGAATGAATGGGGAAATCTCCGATTCGTATACCATCATTCCGCAATTTAAAGGCAAATATCCGATTAAACCAATGGCATTCACATATTTTGACCTTGGTAGCGGAAGTTATAAAACCATTTCTTCACCCGAAATTATGATCAATGTGCTTGACGGGCCAACGGCTGCTGAAGGTGCGGTTGCCGAAAACCATTCAGGTGTTTCCAAACAGAAAGTTTCTATTGGTGAACAGTTTGGTTTTATCAGACTAAAATCGAAGCTGACAAACGTCCACAAAAAAGATTTTCTTGGTTCAGGAATGTTTTATTCATTGCTGTTCGCACCATTTCTAATCATTCCGATCATTGTAATGGCGAGAAAAAAGAAGGAAGCAATCGATGGCGATGTGGCCGGAAACAGAATTCGATTGTCAAACCGATTGGCGAAGAAATATCTGTCGGAAGCTAAAAAACAAATCAACAACAAGGAATTGTTTTACATCGCGCTCGAAAAAGCGATGCACAATTTCCTGAAGGCCAAACTGCACATTGAAACTTCGGAAATGAGTAAAGACAAGATCACCGAAATTTTATTGTCCAGAAATGCACAACCTGAAACGGTATCGGCATTCATCAACCTGACTGAAAATTGTGAATTTGCAAGGTATGCGCCGTCATCATCGGGTGCGATCCAACACGATTTTAACCAGGCTGCGGCGATTATTTCCGATCTTGAAAAACAAATTTAATGCAACTGAGAATTAGCAAAATGAAAAAAATCATCTTTATATTTTTGTTGTTTACGCAAATTTTCTGGGCGCAGAATGGCTTTGAACAAGGCAACGCGCTGTACCAAAAAGAAAAATACAACGAAGCTATTGCCGCATACGAAAGTGTGCTGAATATCAAAAAAGAATCGGCAGAACTGTATTTCAATTTAGGGAACGCATATTACAAACTCAACAAAGTCGCGCCGGCGATTTACAATTACGAGAAAGCGTTGGTGTTAAAACCGAACGACAAAGACATTGAAAACAACCTGAATTTCGCTAAAAAACTCACGATTGACGAGATCAAGGAAGTGCAGAAAGTTGGTTTTGAAAAGTTGCTGCGTGATTTTACCGGAAAATATCATTACGATACGTGGGCCTGGATTTCGGTATCGTTTGCAGCCTTATTTTTGCTTTTATTTATTGGTTATTATTTCTCGGGAACTACATTTTTAAAGCGTGTTTTTTTTGTCGGAATGTTTGTTGTAGCAGTTTTGATTGCGATGGCAATTCTGGCTGCTGTATTTGAAAAAAATTACTACGAAACCGAAAGGCCGGCCATTGTTTTTGCCGAAGTTGCGGAAGTGAAAAGCGAACCACGTGAGGCTGCTCCGGACGCTTTTATGTTGCATGAAGGAACCAAGGTCATGGTTTTGGAAAAAACCCGCGGCTGGAATAAAATTGAATTGCTTGACGGATCAGACGGCTGGATTGAAAGCAGCAACATCAAGGAAATAAAATGATTTATTCCTTTTCTCCCGAGCCTTCGGGTTTGAAATCTTCTGACTTGAAAGCTGTAAACCATTCTTCGATCGAAGGATAAATGAATTTGGATACGGCGCGCACCGGATGATAAAATGTCGAATTGTCAAGCGTTTCTTGATTTGCAAACGTATGATTGGCATTGACCTTTTCGAATAAATTCAGCAAAACGCTCAGCATCAGAATCGTTTTTAGTACGCCGAAAATTCCGCCAAGTAATTTATTGATCAAACCCAAAGCCGCAAAATCAGCCAATTTGGTGAAAATTTTTCCAAGCAGCGAAACCCCAACAACGACAAGGATAAACGTCAGCGCAAATGCGGCAACCTGAACTGTTTTCGGATTCCATGAACCGTGGCTTTCGAGATAATTTTTCATTAAATACGAAAATTTAATCGCGATAAAAATTCCGAGTAAAAGCGAGACGAGTGAAGCGAGTTCGACGAAAAATCCGTTCCACAAGCCTCGGATCAATCCGTACAACAAAAAAATCCCCAGAAAAATGTCGATGATATCCATTGCGTTTATTGTATAGGCTCAGTCGCCTTTTATTCATACTTTTGCCAAAAATAGATAAATGAGAAACAATATCTTTATTTCTGCGATTATATTAATAATGGTTTTTTTCACGGGCTGCTCTGAGGAAAATCGGGTAAGCGACAATTCTTCATCGTTACCAGAAACGATACAATTTCCAGAGGTTCCTGAAATTCCGGAACAACCAGATCTACGAGAAATGCATATTAAAAAAGTAAAGTCAATCGATTACACCCTGGCCACCACAAAATATCAGGATGTCGATTTTAATTATGAAAATGGGATTTTGAAAGAGGTGGTTATTGACAACAGTATGATAGGGCAAATTCGTCGAATCGTTTTCACATATGATGGAGAAAAACCTATTAAAACTGAAACCTATTCACCATCCAGATTGCTTGGTACATCAATTTGGAATTACGAAGGCGATTTACTTAAATCAAAATTAAACGTACAGGATATTGAACAGCGAAAAACAGAATATTTTTACAACGATTCAGAACAAGTAATTTTAGAAAAAAATAGTACCAAACGGAATGATCAGGATTTTGTATTAAGCGATGAGAGTAGCTTAACTTACTCTGGGACAAACGTGGCCGAGATTGTTGCCACATCTTATTATTTCGGCTTTCCGCCTCTCATCATTAAGCAAGCGTTCACTTATGACGCTAAAATAAATCCTTTTAAATTTCAAAATAAATATTTAAGAGAATTCTCTGAATTTAGTTTGGGAACGGGCGAAAACAATACGACGTCTATAAGATATCAATATTTGCCTGAGAATGTTATCGGGAACCAACGTATAGAGATTCTTTACGACGGAGACTATCCTGTAGAAGTTAAAAAATTTACAGGTTTAGGACGTTTACAGTTGCACATAACCTACGAATACCAATAACATGTCAAGAGATACACAACTTAAAGAACGTTGGGAGCAACTTGTCAACTTGCTTTCCGATCAGTTTTCGCAGGGCGAAGATCTGGATTTAGATGCCATTATTTATCTGATTGGCGTTCAGGAACTCGGAAAAGTGCACGACAAATACAAAAAAGACGAGAAACTCAACCTGATGCACATCGCCATTTGTCGCCTTCTTGAACCGTACGGATTTTACGAATTTGATTACGTTGATAAAGACGGCTGGCCACATTACCGTGTCAAAGAAGAGTTGCCGCCGTTAAAAGCAGGCGAACAGTCGGTTTTGATGAAGGAGGCGATCGTGAATTATTTTCTCGAAAAAGAATACATCAGCTAAATCCAAAATCCGCTTAAATCCGCGTCATCGGCGTTCAATTAATATAAAAGCAAAGCAAAAAATCCTTAAATTTGCGCGCAAGATTACAAGAAAATGATAGACAGAATTAAAGAATATATCGGCGAAGCCAAAGCCTTCAACACAGAGAATAAAGAAACTTTAGAAACTTTCCGCATCAAATTCCTCGGAAGCAAAGGTTTGCTGAAAGATTTTTTCGCCGAATTTAAAAATGTACCGAATGACCAGAAAAAAGAATTCGGGCAAATCATCAATGAGCTAAAGCAAACTGCTGAAGAAAAGGTCAAAACCATTTCTGAATTGCTCGAAAGTAAAGAGGAAATCAAAGGCGTTTATGGCGATTTAACGCGTCCGGCCGAACCGTTTACGATTGGTTCGCGCCACCCGATTTCATTGGTTAAAAACCAGATTATCGACATTTTTTCGAACATCGGATTTAATGTTTCCGAAGGTCCGGAAATCGAAGACGATTGGCACAATTTCACTGCATTAAACCTTCCGGAATACCATCCGGCGCGCGACATGCAGGATACTTTCTTCATTCAGACAAATCCTGATGTTTTGCTCAGAACGCACACTTCTTCAGTGCAAGTGCGTTATATGGAAAACAACAAACCGCCAATCCGTACGATTTCGCCGGGACGTGTTTTCAGGAATGAAGCTGTTTCCTCGCGCTCGCACTGTATTTTCCACCAGGTGGAAGGTTTGTATATTGATAAAGATGTTTCGTTTGCCGACTTAAAGCAAACGCTTTTATATTTCACCAAAGAAATGTTCGGAAAGTCTAAAATCAGGTTGCGTCCATCGTATTTTCCATTTACTGAACCAAGCGCTGAGGTTGATATTTATTGGGGTTTAAAAACCGAAACCGATTACCGCATTACCAAAGGAACCGGCTGGTTAGAGATCATGGGCTGCGGAATGGTTGATCCAAACGTACTCAAAAATTGTGGCATCAATCCCGATGAATACAACGGTTTTGCCTTCGGAATGGGAATCGAAAGGATTGCGATGCTGTTGTACCAAATTGGCGATATTCGTATGTTTTATGAAAATGACGTGCGGTTTTTGGAGCAGTTTAAATCGAGTATTTAGTAAGTCAAAAGTCGAAAGGCAAAAGGCAATCTTTACAGACAAACCACGGTAATTATTAATTGTTCATCATTCATCATTAATTAGATTGAAAAAAGACATCACCATTCCAGAAGTAGAAAATGTGTTCTTAGCCGCAGTCCAGGAATGGAACGACGATTTCATGGAAAAAGTCTGGTATGTGCATTTGGTTAACGACAGCGATTTCCAACTTGACGGCGTGATGGTCGTCTCCAAAGCTTTCGGAACGATTGATGGCGAAATGAAAAAAACATCGTTATTGCGCCACGCTTTTGTAGAAGTTCCGCCGGTTTCGGTTGTAAAAGTCGAAATGCTTGAGAAAAGTGTTCTGGTTTTGAACAACGAATTCATGGTGACTTTCTTCATCGGAAATACTTTATACGATAAGAAATACACGTTTAAAGCGCATTCGATCCACGAAGATTATGTGGAAGAAGTGCCAATTTTATTCGTCGACGGCGTAATCGTTAAATAATTACGATCCTGTTTCTTTGGTTTTCGCTTTCCAGGTAAAATAACCCAGAATAAAAATTCCGGTAATCAGAAAAGCGATCAGCCTGAAGTAAAACTGCCAAGTGAACAATTGCGCTAGAAAGGAAGTTTTTTCAGATTCAAAAAATGCCATCAGCAGCGTCATGAAAAGTCCCCAGGAACCGCCGGTAGTGATTTGGTATTTCCATCTTTCGCTCATATTAACGTGATTTAATCTAATTTTTCGGTCAGTTTTTTAAATACTTTTTTTGCTTCTTTTCCTTCGTATAAAATGGCGTGCACTGCATCGATAATCGGTGTTTTGGCACCGTGTTTCTGGTTGAGTTCCCAGGCGCTTTTTGCGGCATAATAGCCTTCGGCAACCATGCTCATTTCCATCATCGCCGATTTGACCGTATAGCCTTTTCCGATCATGTTGCCAAACATGCGGTTTCTTGAAAAGATTGAATAACCGGTGACCAATAAATCGCCCAAATAAGCCGAATCATTGATATTTCGCTTCATTTTATGGACTTTCTTGATAAACTTTTTCATCTCGCGGATGCCGTTGCTCATCAAAACCGACTGGAAATTGTCGCCGTAACCCAAACCGTGTGCAATTCCGGCTGCAATTGCATAGATGTTTTTAAGCATCGCAGCATATTCGGTACCAATAATATCATCAGACGTTTTGGCTTTGATATAATTCCCCGACAGGCAATTGGCCACGATTTGCGCCTTATTTTCATCTCCGCAGGCAATGGTTAAATAGGACAAACGTTCGAGCGCGACTTCTTCGGCGTGGCAAGGTCCTGTTATGACACCGATGTTGTCGTAATCAACATAATAGGTTTCATGAAAGTGTTCGCCAACAATAAGGCTGGTTTCGGGAACGATTCCTTTGATTGCAGAGAAGATTACCTTGTTTTCGAGGGATTGGGTCATTTTCGAAAGTTCGCCGCTTAAAAACGCTGACGGAATTGCGAAAATGATGTAATCGGCATACGCAATCGCTTCATTCAAATCGCTGGTAAGCTTGAGTTTATTGACGTGAAATTCTACCGAACTCAGGTAATTCGGATTGTGGTGGTGCGTTCTTAAATGCTGGATCGCATCTTCGTTTCGCATATACCAGGCGATTTCGGGAAGGTTGACGCACAACATTTTGGCAATGGCCGTCGCCCAGCTTCCGCCGCCGATTACTGCAAATTTTGGATAATCTGTCATTTTTACGGTTTTTAGCCCGGATGGCAGCGGCATCCTTTTTTGTTTTCCCGGGTTGGTTCTGCCAAACCACAGGGTTCTAAGACAAAAAAGATACAGCGCACAGCCGGATCAGCTTCAAATTTTTGTTATCCAAAAGTACTTAATTTTAAAGAAGAAAAAAACGTTGTAGTGAAGAATGACGTAATGTTAGACAGGCGAATTTTGAATTTAACGTAAAATTATGATTTCCAGAACAATGTAAAAATACAACCGGCGTTAAAGTATAAGAATCAGATTTGGTTTATTTGATTCTTACAAAAATGTTAGTTAAGTTTTGTTTTGGGGTTATTAGAGAAAGGCGTTCCTGTATGATTTCACAGGAACGCCTTTTGATTTTGGAATTAATAACTGAGTTCGACGATCTCTTTTACTTTTTCAAGGGTAATGTTTTGTTTTTCGCCAAGTCCGTTCCAGCCTCTTTTTTCGAAACGGTCCACAATAAATCTGGCTGTATCTTCAAAATTTTCTGTGTATTGCGATAACTTGGTGTCCATTCCCATTTGGTGGAAAAAGTCTACTGTTTTTTCAATCGCCTGTGTTGCTTTTTCATCCACGGTATTTCCTGAAACATTCCAGACGCGCTCGCCGTATTGTGCCAGTTTTTCTTTTTTGGTTTCAAACATCGTACGGTATAAATTGGGTCCGATGATCGCCAAAGTCCGTGCGTGGTCAATTCCGTATAAAGCGGTCAATTCATGGCCAATCATGTGCGTCGCCCAATCGACAGGAACCCCTTTGTTCAGCAATCCGTTGAGCGCCATGGTACAACTCCACATAAAATTCGAGGCAAGTTTGTAATCTTTAGGATTTTCAACGACATCCGGACCAAACTCGGCCAGTGTCTGCAATACGCTTTCGGCAATTCTGTCCTGCAAAATCGCGTCGTGCGGATAGGTTAAATATTGTTCCATGACGTGTGTGAAAGCATCGACAACACCGTTTTGGATTTGTCTTTTTGGCAATGATTCGATTACCGTTGGATCACAAATGGAAAATTTCGGGAACATCGCGCTTCCGCCAAAAGCCAGCTTTTCCTGAGTGGATTGAATCGTAACCACCGCGCCAGAATTCATTTCGCTTCCGGTTGCAGGCAAAGTCAGTACGGTTCCGAATGGCAACGCGTTGTCTTTGATCTGAAGTCGTTTGTGCAGGATTTCCATTGGATCACCGTTGAAATTTACGGCAGCTGAAATGAATTTCACGCCATCAATGACGCTTCCGCCGCCAACAGCGAGGATGAATCCGATGTTTTCGTTTTTGATGATCTCTACTGCTTTCATCAGGGTTTCAAAATGTGGATTGGGTTCGATGCCGCCAAATTCGACAATCTCAAAACCTTTAAGGTTTTTGACAACTTGTTCGTGGATGCCATTTTTAAAAATGCTTCCGCCGCCGTAAGCGAGTAATATTTTGGTGTTTTTTGGGACTAAAGCTGCTAGTTTTTCGATTTGCCCTTTTCCGAAAATCAGGTTGGTAGGATTGTATAATTCGAAGTTCAACATAAGAATAACGTTAAGTTTCACTTTTCAAAACGATTTTAAAAAGCGATTCAAAGTTACGCAATGAAAAAGCGAACAGTTGTAAAGGAATGTTAAGAATTATTTCTTGTAAAAGTTGTTGTGGTCGATGTATTTCCAGACTTTTTCGGGCAATAATGGCTGTATATTTTTTCTGTTTTTGATGCCGTTTCGGATAAAAGTTGACGAAATTTCAACCACCGGCGCATCGATGATGTGAATTTTCGGATGGTTTTTAAATTCCAGATTTTCGACTTCAGAAGAAATGCGCGGATACACGTAAATGTCGTGATTTTGCAGAATGAATTCGTAGTTTTTCCATTTGTGCAGCGATTTGAGATTGTCTTCGCCCATGATCAGGGAAAATTCATGCTGTGGAAATTTGTCTTGCAAATGCGCCAGCGTATGAACTGTATAATTGGGTTGCGGCAATTTAAATTCGATGTCTGACGGACTGATTTTTGGAAAATCTTCGGTTGCGATTTGCACCAATTGCAGGCGTTTGGCATCTTCCAGCAAAGTCGATTTGGTTTTCAGCGGATTGTGAGGTGTGACAACCATCCAGATTTGCTCCAAACCAGAAAACTCCGCCATATGGTTTGCAATGATCATATGGCCGACGTGAATTGGATTGAAAGTCCCAAAATACAATCCGATTTTCATAACGTTATTTTAGAAATTCTTTGACAAGCTGGTAAGCATCTTCTTTGGCGACATCAAGATCATAATTTTTAATGATCATGTCAAATTGCGGCGCTGTGGCCATTTCGACCGACGCTTTTGCGATCCGCATGTTGATTTTGTCCTCGCTTTCAGTAGAGCGTTTTTTCAAACGGATTTTAAGTTCGTCGATGCTCGGTGGTTTTACAAATACAGCGAGCGTTTCTTCAGGAAATTTACGTTTGATACGCAATCCGCCGGCGACATCAATGTCAAAAATCACATTTTTCCCAAGCGCCCAAATGCGTTCGATTTCGCTTTTTAAGGTTCCGTAGAAATTGTCGCGGTACACTTCTTCCCATTCGAGAAAATCTTCGGCTTTGATGTGTTTTTTAAATTCCTCCAGAGAGATAAAATAGTAATCCGTTCCGTCGATTTCTTCGCCTCTTGGTTCGCGCGAAGTGGCTGAGATTGAGAACTCCAGATTGAGTTCCGCAATGCCTAGCAAATGCCTGACGATGGTTGTTTTGCCTGAGCCAGATGGCGCTGAGAATACGATTAATTTTCCTTTTTGCATAAATAATATTGCCACAAGCAGAGAAAGCGCTTGGTTATTTTAAAGTACGTTTAATACTTGTTCTTTAATTTTTTCGAGTTCGTCTTTCATCTGAACGACAAATTTTTGCATCTGCGAATGGTTTGACTTGGAACCCATCGTGTTGATCTCGCGTCCCATTTCCTGAGTAATGAATCCCAGTTTTCGTCCGTTTGCTTCATTTCCGGCAAGGGTTTCGATGAAATAATTCAGGTGGTTTTCAAGGCGGACTTTTTCTTCGGTGATGTCGTATTTTTCAAGGTAGAAAATCAATTCCTGTTCGAAACGGTTTTCGTCTAGTGTTACTTTTAAATCTTCAATCGCAGCTTGCAAACGTGTTTTTACGGTTTCGATGCGTTCGCTGTCGAGCGCTACGGTTTCGTTCATCAGCGTCATAATATTGGCAATGCGGTGCAGAAATTCCTTTTCGAGTGCCACGCCTTCTGAAGTACGGAACGCATGAATATTGGCCAAAGCCTCATCCGAAACTTTCTGGATTTCCGACCATTCGTTTTCGTCGATTTCGTCGCGTTCAATTTTCATTGCGTCGGGCATTCTGACTGCCATTTTCATGAGTTCCGTTTCATCCGCGTCGGCGTAAACTTCGCGCAACTGTGCGATATACGCTTTTACGATCGGCACATTAACTTTGGCCGACGTTTGCTCGGCGGTATTTTCTACATATATGGAAATGTCAATTTTGCCACGTTCGAGCGCCGAGGCCATTTGGTTTCTGAGTCCAAGTTCCATTTCACGGAATACGGACGGCATTCTTACATTTAAATCAAGCCCTTTGCTATTCAACGATTTGATTTCGACAGTTATTTTTTTGGATTGCAATTGCAGTGTGGCCTTGCCGAATCCGGTCATTGACTTTATCATAAAGTAATTTAAATTGGGGACAAATATAAGAAAAAGTGTTCAGTCCTGAGTTTTAAGCATTTGATATGCGCTTTGCAATTCAGGTTTTATTTCAAAACGGCAAGCACTTCGTTGATGTTCTTTTGGCTGTTGCCGATGTAGATTTTGTCGGCGATGATAAAAACCGGCCGGCTCAAAAACGTATAATGTTCGAGCAGGTATTTTTTGTAATCGGTTTCAGAAAGCGATTGGTCTTTAAGTCCCCGTGATTGGTACAATTGTGCTTTTTTGCTGAACAGCGCTTCGTAACTTCCTGAAAGTGCGTGCATTTTTTCAAGTTCGGGTTCAGTAATTGGATTTTGTTTGATGTCATGAAAAACAAGATCGTTGTCTTTTGGCAAGGATTTGATGATTTTCCGACAGGTATCACATGAAGCGAGGTAATATATTGTATTCATAAAAGGAAGGCTTTTTGAAATGCAAAGAAAATCCATTTCGAGGTTTAAATGGATTATTTTTGGTAAAACTTTAAAATTCTGATTTGCTGCGGCTGGAATTCCGACAGACTAAAAATTCGTTAAATCGGCCACATCTAAAAGGAATAAACTTAAATTTGCATTAGAAAATTAAAAAACTCCACATGAAATTTAACACCAAAACCATACATGGCGGGCAACACCATGATCCCGAAACGGGCGCGGTAATGCCGCCGGTTTACCAAACATCGACGTTTGTGCAATCGAGCCCGGGCAAACCGATTGGCGATTACGAATACAGCCGCGCGTCAAATCCGACAAGGACAGCACTTGAGAATGCATTGGCAAGTATCGAAAACGGAACACGCGGACTCGCATTTTCGTCGGGACTTGCAGCGACAGATTGTATTTTAAGATCTTTCAAAGCCGGAGATGAAATCATTGCGATGGACGATTTATATGGTGGAACGTACCGAATGTTTACCCGTATTTACAAGGATTCTGGCATTAAATTTCATTTTGTCGATATGAACGATCTGGAGAAATTTCAGTCGCTGATCAACGAAAATACCAAATTGGTTTGGGTGGAAACGCCGACCAATCCGTTAATGAAACTCGCAGATATCGAAGAAATCTCTAAAATCACTAAAGCGAAGAAAATCCTATTCGCGGTTGACAATACCTTTGCAACACCTTATTTGCAGAAGCCTTTGGATTTGGGTGCCGACATCGTCATGCATTCGGCTACAAAATATTTGGGCGGACATTCGGACGTTATAGCCGGTGCGTTGATTGTAAAGGATGAAGCGCTCGGCGAGCAATTGCACTTTCAGCAATTTGCTACAGGCGCGACCTTAGGGCCAATGGATTCTTTCCTGGTTTTAAGAGGAATCAAAACCTTACATTTAAGAGTGCAAAGACATTGTGAAAACGGTGCTGTGATTGCCGAATACCTGCAAAGCCATCCGAAAGTAAAAACCGTGTATTATCCTGGATTGCCTGACCATCCGTTTCATGAAATTGCTAAAAAGCAGATGAAAGGTTTTGGCGGAATGGTTTCGTTTACGTTTGAATCCGGTAAAAAAGAAGATGCTGTCAAATTCCTCGAAACGTTGAAGGTGTTCACGCTTGCAGAATCACTGGGGGGCGTAGAATCATTGGCAAACCATCCGGCATTAATGACACATGCGTCGATTCCGGAAGACAAAAGAAAAGAAATTGGGATCACTGATGATTTGGTAAGACTCAGCGTAGGAATTGAAGATATCGACGATTTATTGGAAGATATCGAACAAGCGCTAAAGTAAAAAAATGATGTTCGGTGACGGTTAGTTGATGTAATACACATAACCAAAATTAATCGTCGCCGACCAATCATTGGATTTGTTCTCTGTGTATACTTTATTGTTTGGGTTCAATCCGTCAACCCAGTCAGAGAAATAATATTGCGCCCTGAAATCTGCGATAAGCGCGTGGTAATCACCAATTTTATAACGGGTTCCGAAACCTGCAGTCAAAGAAAATGCGATTCCGTCGTCATTTTTATAAGCACCAATATACTTTCTTGGCGTCGTTGCAGGAGAACCTAATTTTCCAAGATCCGATTTAACTTCCGTAGTGTAATTTGAAACCTGGAAACCACCACTTAAATACGGGCTAAAATCACTTCCGCCTCTGTTGTAATCATCAATTTTCCATGGATAAAACTCCACCTGAAGTCCGGCATTGACCATCGTCGTTTTTCCTTTCATCGCACGAAGTTGTTTCGCGAAAGTCGAGGTAAGCTCAGGATCGACGTATTTTCCGTAATGTTGTAAGTTGCTTTTGCTGTAAGAAAGTTCGATTCTGGCTTTGAAATTTTCTCTTAAACTGTGAAAGTTTTCCACTGCGGAAATGTAATAAAAACCACCAATTGAAAAACCGCTGTTTTTTGTAAAGTTCTCAACATCACCTCTTTCGCCAAAATCGGATTTTAAGAAGGTTGGGCCACCCATGATACCAATCTCGTGGTAAAATTGTTCGTATTGTGCATTTGAGTTGCTGATACAGCCCAAAATGATAAGTATTAAGAGAATAGCCTTTTTTAACATTATTTAAGATTTCAAATCTTGACAAATATATAAAAACATAATTCACTTCTAAAATAAAATAAAGAAATACTTAATTATGTGGAAAAATAATAACATAATGCTGTAGAACCGTATTTATTAGGTGATTACCTTATGATTTCTTAATAAAAAGATAATTTTGTTGAGAATATAAAAAATTTCTAATCTATGTTTTTTATATCACGTATATTTGCCACATCAAACGAAAACGTTTTCTTAAACGTTAATAACTTAATAATCATGTCAAAAAGTATTAATTCATTTATTGAAGGAGTTGCCAAGCGAAACCCTAACGAGCCCGAATTTTTGCAGGCTGTCCACGAAGTTGCAGAGACTGTAATTCCGTTTATTGAAGAAAATAAAAAATACCAGAATAAAATGCTTCTGGAAAGAATGGTGGAAGCAGAACGCATCATCATGTTTCGTGTTGTTTGGTTGGATGACGCCGGAAATACACAGGTGAACAGAGGTTACAGAATCCAGATGAACTCTGCGATCGGACCATACAAAGGCGGATTGCGTTTTCACCCATCTGTAAACCTGAGCATTTTAAAATTCCTTGCTTTCGAACAGACTTTCAAAAACAGCCTGACTACATTGCCAATGGGTGGTGGAAAAGGAGGAGCCGATTTTGATCCTAAAGGAAAATCGGACAACGAAATCATGAAATTTTGCCAAGCGTTTATGACCGAATTGTCGAAACACATTGGTGCAGATACTGACGTTCCTGCGGGAGACATTGGCGTAGGCGGAAGAGAAGTAGGTTACATGTTCGGTCAATACAAAAGATTGAGAAACGAATTTACCGGCGTTTTAACCGGAAAAGGAATTTCTTTCGGAGGTTCATTGATTCGTCCCGAAGCAACAGGTTACGGCGATGTGTATTTTGCACAAAGCATGCTTGGAACAAAAGGCGATAGTTTTTCAGGAAAAACAGTTGTGATTTCAGGTTCTGGAAATGTTGCGCAATATGCTGCTGAAAAAGCCACTCAATTGGGGGGTAAAGTCGTGACTTTATCAGATTCCGCAGGTTATATTTATGACGAAGCGGGAATCGATGCTGAGAAACTGTCTTACGTGATGGAAATCAAAAACGTAAACTACGGAAGAATCAGCGACTACCTTAATAAGTATCCAAATGCAAAATACGTAGCCGGAAAACGTCCTTGGGAAGTGAAATGTGACGTGGCTTTGCCATGTGCAACACAAAACGAACTCAACGAGGACGACGCGAAAGCCCTTGTAGCCAGCGGTTGCATTTGTGTGGCCGAAGGTGCAAATATGCCTTCAACTCCGGAAGCGGTTGCGGTATTCCAAAATGCAAAAATCTTATTTGCACCAGGAAAAGCATCGAACGCTGGTGGTGTTGCGACTTCAGGTCTTGAGATGTCTCAAAACTCTTTGCGTTTGAGCTGGACCACTGAAGAAGTAGACGAAAGATTGAAAAATATCATGCTGAACATTCACGCGTCTTGTGTGAAGTATGGTTCAGACGGAAATGGTTATGTTGATTATGTAAAAGGTGCAAACATCGCAGGATTCGTAAAAGTGGCCGATGCCATGCTCGGACAAGGTGTGGTTTAATCCATCAATTAATAAGATTAAAAAGCCTTCATGTAAAAATGAGGGCTTTTTCATTTGTGTACGAAAATCCGGTTTCCACTATATGAAAACAACATTATTTCCGTTTGTATTATATTTGTGTCCAAATTCCATGTTTCAATGAAAAGAATTCTTACTTTTTTTATTTTCATCTCTATAATAGGTAGCGGTTTTTCGCAAAGTAAAAAATTGTGGAAGGGTTATTTTTCATATCGGGAAATTAAAGATTTGGCTGTGGCGCCGAATAAGGTCATCGCCGCAACCGAAAATGCGTTGTTTTCCAAAGACGTTTTAAATGGCGCAGTGAAAACCACCAATACCATCGACGGACTTTCGGGCCAAACCATAACCGCGATTTACCATAGCGAATTGTCGCAAAAAACCATTGTCGGTTATCAAAACGGACTCATCACAGTAATCAATGATACCGATGGGAAAATGACCAATATCGTTGGCATCATTACCAAAGCAATTCCGGACAATATCAAAAAGATCAACCATTTTCTGGAATACGAGGGTATTGCATATGTTTCCTGTGATTTTGGAATCGTACAGCTCAATTTGGCAACTTTGCAATTTGGCGATACGTATTTTATTGGTGATGCCGGCGCGCAGATTGCGATAAGTCAAACCGCAGTGTACCAAAATAAGATTTATGCCGCAACAGCCATAAATGGAATCAGGGTTGCCGATATCAACAATGCCAATTTAAACGATTATACGCAATGGACAAGGCTTGACGGAAATGGCTGGATCGGAGTACAAAATTTTGGCAACGAATTTATCGCGGTGTCAAATACAGGGGAGTTTTTTAGATTTCAGGGCGCTAATTTTGTTCCGATAATACGCCTTTCATTAATAGTCGATGTTCGGGTAAGCGGCAATTATTTGTTGCTTACGGCGGCGGATAAAATTTATATTTACAATGCCAACTTATCGCTGTTTCGAACGATTAACAAAACAGAAATTCTTGATTTAGAAGTTGATTTCTCAAGTGCGGCAATAGTTGCAGACAAGATATATATTGGTACAACAGCACACGGACTCTTCGTGACGTCAATGACAGGTTCTGAGTTTGAAAATTTGACACCCGACGGCCCGGTTAAAAATAATATTTTCTCAACTACGATTGCGCCTGATGGACTATGGGCCGTATACGGTGGTTATAATAAAGATTACAATCCCGATGCCTATTTCGGTTTTACGCCTGCGAAGTTTAGTGTCAGCAAACTAAAAAACAACGGCTGGCTGGAAATCCCATATAAGGATCTTTTGGGAGCTAAAGCGCTCGTTCGCATAGCAGTAAATCCGACCAATCCAAACCTGGTCTATATCAGTTCTTTCGATTCAGGACTACTTAAAATAGAAAATGAAATTCCTGCCATATTATACAATCCGTCGAACAGTCCGCTGGAAGCCGTTGGTCCGGGCGCATCTTCGGTCAGAATAGACGGAACCGCATTTGACAAAGACGGACATCTGTGGGTAACGAACAGTTTGAGTAAAAACGGATTAAAGGTTTTACGTTCAAATGGCCAATGGCAATCCTATGACATGAGTACGGTTTATACTAATTTAGGCGCATTTAACATGGGAAGAATGACCATCGATAAAAACGGAACCAAATGGATCGGAACGCGCGATGAAGGAATTATCGGTTTTAATGAAACATATAACGCCTTGCCAAAAGCAATTAAAGATGATGACGCCGGAATGCCGGCAAATTATTCCCGGATTGCAGTTATGGACAAACGAAACCAACTCTGGATCGGTACGCAGAAAGGACTTCGCGTATTGTCGAGCGTCGATTCATTTTTAAGCGACCAGGAATTGATCGTCGAATCGATTATTATTAAGGAAGAAGAATTTGAGGAGTTGCTGTACGAACAAGCGGTGATGGACATTGTGGTCGACGGCGCAAATAACAAATGGATTGCCACAGATGGCGGCGGCGTATTGTATGTTTCGTCAGACGGACAAAAAACGATCTACCATTTCACCACGCAAAATTCCCCATTACCAAGCGATTACATCAACGATATCGAGATCAACGGAACCACCGGCGAGGTTTTTTTCGCAACTACGAAAGGAATGATCTCGTTCAACGGAATTTCAACTTCGGCGAATGAAAACCTGAACAATGTCTTCATTTATCCCAATCCGGTACGTCCCGAATTTTCAGGAACCGTAAAAATCAGCGGCCTGATGGACAAAGCGAATGTAAAAATCGCCGATATCGAAGGAAATCTCGTATACGAAACGTTTGCCGAGGGCGGAACCATCGAATGGGATACCACGGCGTTCGGAAAACACAAAGTCGCTTCCGGCGTTTATATGGTGCTGATTTCTTCCGAAGACGGCATCGAAACCAAAGTCAAAAAAGTCATGATCGTCAGATAGGTGTAAGGTTGCAGGTTCAAGGTTCTGACGTTGATTATGCTGCTGTGCCCAAAACCAAATACCCCAAACCCTGTACCTAAATAACATGCAGGTCAAAACCAAAGCCATCGTCATTTCGTCGCTCAAATACCAGGAAAAAAGCCTGATCGTGAAATGTTTTACGCAATCGGACGGACTCAAATCTTATTTCGTGCGCAACGCGTTTTCATCGGGAAAATCCAGCCAGAAAATTGCCTATTTCCAGCCGCTGACGATTCTCGAGATCGAAGCGGTCCATAAAAACAAAGGCACACTCGAAAACTTCAAGGAAATCAAGATCGCTTCGCCATTCCATTCGGTGCATTCCGATGTGTTCAAAAGCACGATCGTGATGTTTATTTCCGAAGTATTGCACCATTCCATCCACGAAGAAGAAAAAAATGAAAAACTGTTCGATTTTCTTGAAACGGCCTTACATTGGCTCGACAATCACGATGAAATCGCCAACTTTCATCTGATTTTGATGCTCGAAACTACGAAATATTTAGGCTTTTATCCCGATGTTTCCGAAATGGATTTTAATTTTTTCGAAATGACCGAAGGTGTTTTCAGTCCGCTGTACGCCGTAAGTTCGCTGTCCAAACACGAAACCAATTTGTTCAAAAAGCTCATCGCGCTCAAATTTGACAACAGCCAAAAAGTTTTCCACGTGACCGAACGCCAGATTTTACTCAAAATCCTGATCGAATATTATACGTTACACCTTGACGGATTCAAAAAACCAAAATCACTCGACGTCCTGAAGGAAATTTTCGCCTGATTTTTTATTTGGGCGTGTCCCTGCGGGCCGCGCTTTCGGTTCTATCTTTTTTCGTGCCTCAAAAAGGATGCCGCCTCAATCGCTCACGCGGCTAAGGATGTACATGTAAATTCACCATTAAGAGATTAGGAATATGAAGTCATTTGTATTAGTGAAACGTAATGCTTAATGTTTTAGAACTTAAGATAACTCACATAAATTAAATTTTTAACCATCGCTTACGCGGCCTCGCGCTAAGAATAATGAAATTCCCCCGAATTACCCCATAAAAAAATAAAATTCCTTACTTTCGCAAATTGATTTTAGAAAACGACCAAATGAACACCAAATTTACTGAATACAAAGGGCTTGACCTGCCAACGGTAGCGTCTGAAGTGCTTGATTTTTGGAAAAAAGAAAATATATTTGAAAAAAGTATAACCACGCGCGAAGGCAGCCAGCCGTTCGTGTTTTTTGAAGGTCCGCCGTCTGCAAATGGATTGCCGGGAATTCACCACGTGATGGCGCGCGCAATCAAAGATATTTTTTGCCGCTACAAAACCCAGAAAGGATTCCAGGTTAAGCGTAAAGCGGGCTGGGATACGCACGGACTTCCGGTAGAACTCGGAACCGAAAAAGAACTCGGCATCACTAAAGAAGACATCGGGAAAACCATCTCAATAGAAGAATATAACGAAGCGTGTAAAAGAACGGTCATGCGTTACACCGATGTGTGGAATGACCTGACCGAAAAAATGGGCTACTGGGTCGATATGGAAAATCCGTATGTGACTTACAAATCTAAATACATGGAATCGGTTTGGTGGCTTTTGAAACAGATCTACGACAAAGGTTTAATGTACAAAGGCTACACGATCCAGCCCTATTCTCCAAAAGCGGGAACCGGATTGTCGTCGCATGAAGTGAACCAGCCCGGAAGTTACCGCGATGTGACTGATACGACAATCGTTGCACAATTCAAAGCCATAAATGAAACGTTTCCTGATTTTTTACAAGGTTTCGGAGACATCCACATTTTAGCATGGACGACCACGCCATGGACATTGCCTTCGAATACGGCGTTGACCGTTGGTCCGAAAATCGATTATGTTTTAGTAAAGACTTTCAATCAATATACGTTTGAACCGGTCAATGTGATATTAGCGAAAAACTTGGTTGGCAAACAATTCTCAAAAGGATTTTTTGCAAGTGAAGAACTAGCAGATTTTGATAATTTTAAATCGGGTGATAAAAAGATTCCATACCAAATATTAAAGGAATTCAAAGGTTCAGAATTAGTCGGAATCAAATACGAACAGTTATTAAAATATACGCTTCCGTACCAAAATCCGGAAAATGCATTTAGAGTGATCTCGGGAGATTTTGTTACAACAGAAGACGGAACCGGAATCGTACACACCGCGCCAACATTTGGTGCAGATGATGCAAAAGTCGCGAAAGAAGCCACTCCGGAAGTGCCGCCAATGTTGGTTTTGGATGAAAATAACATTCCGGTGCCATTGGTTGATTTGCAAGGAAAATTTACTTCGCATATGGGCGACTTCGCCGGAAAATATGTCAAAAACGAATATTACGATGCCGGAACCGCGCCTGAAAAATCAGTCGATGTAGAAATTGCCATCCGACTCAAAGAAGAAAACAAAGCATTTAAAGTCGAAAAATACGTCCACAGTTATCCGCATTCTTGGAGAACTGACGAGCCGTTGTTGTATTATCCATTGGATTCTTGGTTCATCAAAATTACCGATGTCAAAGACCGCATGTTTGACCTGAACGAAACCATCAACTGGAAGCCAAAAGCCACCGGAGAAGGCCGTTTCGGGAACTGGCTTAAAAATGCCAACGACTGGAATTTGTCGCGCTCGCGCTATTGGGGCATTCCGTTGCCAATCTGGAGAACCGAAGATAAAACTGAGGAAATTTTGATCGGTTCTGTACAGGAATTGTACGAAGCAATTGAAAAATCGATCGAAGCCGGTTTCCAGAAAGAAAATCCGTTTAAAGGATTTGAGATCGGGAACATGTCAGAAGAAAATTACGACTTGGTCGATTTGCATAAAAATGTAGTCGATGCGATCACATTGGTATCCAAATCAGGAAAACCAATGACGCGCGAAACCGATTTGATCGACGTATGGTTTGATTCGGGTGCGATGCCTTACGCGCAATGGCATTATCCGTTTGAAAATAAAGATTACATCGACCAAAACAAAGATTTTCCGGCCGATTTTATCGCAGAAGGTGTAGACCAGACGCGCGGTTGGTTTTATACGTTGCACGCAATTGGAACGTTGGTTTTTGACAAAATCGCGTACAAAAATGTGGTTTCGAATGGTTTGGTATTGGATAAAAATGGTCAAAAAATGTCCAAACGTTTGGGAAATGCGACCGATCCGTTCAAAACGATTGAAGAATATGGCCCGGATGCGACGCGTTGGTATATGATCTCAAACGCCAATCCGTGGGACAATTTAAAATTCGATATTGAAGGCATTGCTGAGGTGCGCAGGAAATTCTTCGGGACGTTGTACAATACGTATTCGTTCTTTTCATTGTATGCCAATATTGACGGATTTACATTCGCGGAAGCGGAAATTCCGGTCAGTGAAAGACCCGAAATCGACCAATGGATCATTTCTGAATTGAACACTTTAGTGAAAGACGTAGACAGTTTCTATGCCGATTACGAACCGACGAAAGCTGCACGTGCCATTTCCGATTTCGTTCAGGAAAACCTGAGCAACTGGTACGTTCGTTTGTGTCGCAGAAGATTCTGGAAAGGCGAATACGCAACCGATAAAATTGCTGCTTACCAAACGCTTTACACGTGCTTGTTAACCGTTGCAAAACTCAGTGCGCCAATCGCACCGTTTTTCATGGACAAACTTTACAGAGACTTAACCCAGGCGACATCGTCAGAAAAATATGACAGTGTACATTTGGCCGAGTTTCCGAAAAGTGTTGACAATTATGTTAATAAAATGTTAGAGTCCAAAATGCAGAAGGCCCAGACGATTTCGTCGCTGGTATTGTCACTGCGTAAGAAAGAGATGATTAAAGTGCGCCAACCGTTGCAAAAGGTAATGATTCCGGTGCTTGACGCAAACCAGAAAGCTGAAATTGAAGCGATTTCCGACCTGATAAAAGCAGAGGTAAATGTGAAAGAAATCGAACTTTTAGACGATGCTTCCGGGATTTTGGTCAAACAGATCAAACCCAATTTCAAAACGTTAGGACCACGATTTGGTAAAGATATGGGATTGATTTCCAATCAGATACAAAAATTTTCACAACCAGAAATCGCTCAGTTTGAACGTCTTGGCATCGCCAACATTGAATTGTCGGGAAATAGTATAACTTTAGCCTTAGAAGATGTCGAAATTACGTCCCAGGATATTGAAGGCTGGCTGGTAGCAAATTCAGGAAACATCACCGTTGCGCTCGACATTACTATTACTGAGGAACTTAAAAATGAAGGCATCGCAAGGGAATTGGTCAACCGGATCCAAAACCTCAGAAAAGATTCCGGATTTGAAGTGACCGACAAAATAAACGTCCAGATTGAAGCCGGAAACGGAATATTAAAAGACGCCGTTGAAAAAAATGCAGATTATATAAAATCCGAAACATTAACTGAAACAATAACCTTTACCGAAACGTTACCTTCGGGCACCGAAATCGAGTTCGACGATCTCAAAACGAAAATATTAATTTCAAAATAAAACAAACATGGTAGATGAAGTAGCACGATACTCAGATGCTGATTTAGCAGAGTTCAAAGAAATAATCCAGAAAAAAATTGAAAAAGCGAAAGCTGATCTAGACCTTATAAAAAGCGCTTACATGAATGACCTGAATAATGGTACTGACGACACGTCGCCAACATTCAAAGCATTCGAGGAAGGCAGCGAAACCATGTCGAAAGAAGCAAACTCGCAGCTGGCCATTCGCCAGGAAAAATTTATCCGCGATTTGAAAAATGCACTTTTCAGAGTAGAAAATAAAACATACGGTATCTGCAAAGTAACCGGAAAACTCATTGGAAAAGAACGTTTGAAAATCGTTCCTCACGCGACTATGAGCATCGAGGCAAAGAATTTACAGCGATAATAACTTAGCAAAAAGAAAGAAAAAGCGCTTCATTAGTTATGGAGCGTTTTTTTAATGCTTAAATTTTCTTGTAAAATCTCGCCGGAAATAGCCAAATAAAACACAAACCTCTTTTACAGCGCGGGTTATATATAAATTAAATTGTTATTTTTGCGCCACTAATCATTAAAAAATGTCATTAAGAAAAGCCTATTTGCTCATTTTCATCATTTTACTGGTCGACCAGGTTTCTAAAATTTACATCAAAACCAATTTTATACTTGGCGAAGAACACAGCGTTTTAAGTTGGTTTAAGATCCTGTTCATCGAAAATGAAGGCATGGCTTGGGGAACTGAAATTCCCGGCGCTTATGGCAAACTATTTCTAACCGTTTTCAGATTATTGGCAGTTGTTGCCATTGGTTACTGGCTTTGGGATTCGGTGCGCCGCAATTATTCTCAGTATTTGATTGTTGCGATCGCGCTCATTTTGGCCGGGGCATTCGGAAATATTATCGATTCGGTGTTTTATGGTGTTATTTTTAACCACAGCAACCATCAGTTGGCCGCCTTATTTTCAGACCAGCCTTACGGAACTTTACTCCACGGAAAAGTAGTCGATATGTTGTATTTCCCAATTATTGATACGGTTTGGCCTTCATGGATTCCGTATTTGGGCGGCAAAGAACTGAAGTTTTTTAATGCGATTTTTAATGTGGCCGATATGGCGATCTCTACCGGAGTCGGGATTTTGATCGTATTCAACAAAAAAGCGTTCCACAAAGAAGACAATAAAGCTGATTTTGACGGAAAAGGTTTGGCTTAAGAAATTAATCATTAAGAAATTAAGAAATACGAAGTCATTTGTCTTAATGAAACTTCATTTCTTAATGGTTTAAAAATTCCAATTGTATTTTTTCACGAGCCAATCAATTGTCGATACATTGTAAAAAATACCTGACAGCGACTGGAAAACACCGAAAGTCTACAAGACTTTCTCCTCTTAATATCAAATTCCTTTTAATTTCAAATCATCACGGCTAAAAAGCATATACTTCATCAGGCGTAACGCAATAATCAAGCTTGACATCACTTTCAAAAACGTCGTGCACCGCATCTACAGCCGGAAAAAATGACAATCCAATTTTGACGGTTTCCGGTTTGCATTCCGATAAAAATTTGTCATAAAATCCTTTGCCATAACCCACGCGGTTTCCAAAAACATCGAATGCCAAAAGCGGTACAAAAACCACATCAATCATTTTTGAAGGCACTTCGATTCCGTTAACGGGCTCGGGAATTCCGTAGTCATTTTTCCTGATTTTAGTGTTGTCGGTCAGTAGGAAATGCGTCATGTTACGCGATTCGAAATTACTTTTCGAAACCAATATTTCTTTGTCTTTTCCCGACAAAAGGTGTAAAATAAATTCGGTATTGATTTCGTTTTGTTCCGCTATCGGAAGGAAGACATGGAAATAGGTATGTTCCCAAATCGGAAGCGGCAACAACTTATTGGCTACAGCCAGGCTTTTTTCTTCAATTTCATTTTCTGCCAATTGCTGGCGTAATTTTTTATATGCGGTACGAAGTTCTTTTTTGGTCATTGTTATTGGTTTATACGCGCACTTTTCGCCACGCCATTACTTCTACGCCGTCAGAATAATGTACCAGATCGGGCTGTTTATTTGCCAGATCCAATCCGGGAAGTTTGTAATCAAGCTTTAATTTTTTCACTTCGAGCATTTTGATTTTCCACTCTTTGTGATGAATGTCATATCGGTATAAAACGCCTTTTCGTTCCAGAAATAAGGCATAACGTTCGGTCAGGAATTTTTCAAGTTCCGTTTTCTGAGAAACTGCTTCTTTAATTGCAAATTCGACGTCCAAAGCAAATTTCCTGAAAACATTCGACGAACTGTATTTGCCTTGGCTGCGTTTGATCAGTGCTTTTTCGTAGGGCAAACCAGATAAATTACGGGAGAGAAATGCTGAAAAATGTTTTTCGGCTTCAATATTAATAAAGTACACGCCAGATTTTCCGTCTTTAAATACATATGTCCGCAGATTGATTTCATGAAAATCGGAAACAGCAGAAACGGCAGGCAAAAACTTCGGACGGATTTTTTGCATTGTAAACGGAACAAGTGAAATCCATGCTTTGCCGTCAAAAACATCAAGTTCCAATCCGAGCGGAATCAATGGTTTCAGGATTTCGGGGTCTACAGCCCAATGGAAAAACAGCACATGGTTCCATTCCTGATAATAATGCCACGAATGTTGTGGCAATTCCCAAGGCCGGTGCGCCAATTCTTTTAAAATGTCTGAAATCTTTCCCATTGCCAAACTTTTTCATTGCGAAAAATGATTTCATAAAAGTAGTTAAAATCTTTTTGTTGCTGCGGCAGATTGTCTTTTGATTGTTACAATTTGCTAACTTTGCGCCATGCAGAATCCGTCATTAGAACTCCAAATCCAAACGCTTCCGGACAGTCCCGGCGTGTATCAGTATTACGATAAGGACGAAAAGCTTTTGTATGTCGGCAAAGCCAAAAACCTGAAGAAACGTGTGCTTTCGTATTTCAATAAAGTACACGAAGTAGGCCGGACGCGCGTCATGGTTCGCAAGATTTTCACGATCAAACACATTGTTGTCACGAATGAATCGGATGCTTTATTGCTCGAAAACAACCTGATCAAAAAATTGCAGCCGCGTTACAACGTCATGCTTCGCGACGACAAAAGTTATCCGTGGATTTGCATCAAAAAAGAACCGTTTTCACGGATATTTTCGACACGCAGGATGATCAAAGACGGATCGGAATATTTTGGACCATATACGAGTTTTAAAACCGTGCACACCATTCTGGATCTGATTAAAGAGTTGTATCCGTTGCGCACCTGCAATTACGATTTAACCGAAAATAACATCAGGAACGGCAAATTCAAAGTCTGCCTCGAATACCATATCGGAAACTGCAAAGGACCATGTGAAGGCCACGAACCGCTTGAAAAATACCAGGAACAGGTCAATGCGATCCGCGAAATCCTGAAAGGGAATTTTAAGGAAAGCATGCGCGATTTCAAAAAACAGATGGCACAGTTTGCCGCCGAAATGGAATTTGAAAAAGCACAGAAAATCAAAGAAAAAATCGAAGTTTTAGAAAATTACCAATCGCGTTCGATGGTCGCCAATCCGAAAATCACCAATGTCGATGTGTTTTCGATCGTATCGGATGAAAGTGCGGCGTACATCAATTTTCTGCAAATTTCCCACGGTTCGGTCATTCGTTCCTTCACGTTGGAACTCAAGAAAAAACTCGAGGAAACCGACGAAGAATTGCTCGAACTTGCAATAATCGAACTTCGCGAACGTTTCAATCTGACATCCAGGGAAGTCATCGTTCCATTTGAAGTTGATTTGGGCGAAAATATCAAAGTAACGGTTCCGCAACTTGGCGATAAAAAGCAAATCCTGGATTTATCGATCCGAAATGCGAAGTTTTACAGAATCGACCAGCTGAAGCAAATGCAGATTGTCGATCCCGATCGCCATACAAACCGGATCATGGCACAAATGAAAAAAGATTTGCGATTGCCCGAAGAACCACGCCATATCGAATGTTTTGACAACTCAAACATCCAGGGAACTAATCCGGTCGCGGCCTGTGTGGTTTTTAAAGATGGAAAACCGAGCAAAAAAGACTACCGCCATTTCAATATTAAAACTGTTGAAGGACCAAACGATTTTGCGTCGATGGAAGAAGTGGTTTACAGAAGGTACAAACGATTGCTCGATGAAAATGAACCGCTTCCGCAACTGATCATCATTGACGGTGGAAAAGGGCAATTGTCGTCTGCACTGAAAAGTATTGACGCACTAGAATTGCGCGGAAAAATTGCTATTATCGGGATTGCAAAAAGACTGGAAGAATTGTTTTATCCGGGCGATAACATTCCGTTGTATCTCGATAAAAAATCGGAAACTTTAAAAGTGATCCAATATTTGCGGAATGAAGCGCACCGTTTCGGAATTACATTTCACCGCGACAAACGCAGCAAAAATGCGCTGCAAACCTCGATCGAGACCATTCCGGGAATCGGCGAAAAAACGATGCAAACGCTGATCAAACATTTCAAGTCTGTTAAAAGATTGAAAAAAGCATCGGAAAAGGAAATTTCTGACGTCATCGGACTTTCACGGGCCAAAAAAATTACCGACTTTTACAGCAAAATAAACCCAACAGAATAAATGACTTACAATTCGGTAAAAACCACAAAATCAACCCATAAAAAATTATTTTTTGGAGTTGGCCGAATGTTTTTTTCTGCAATTTTTTCAGTTGTTTTTCTTTTTTCTGCAACCGCATTTTCACAGGACAGTATTAAAAAACGCAAGCCAAAAATTGGATTGGTACTCAGCGGCGGCGGCGCCAAAGGTTTTGCGCATATTGGCGTGTTGAAAGTACTTGAAGAACAAGGTGTCGAAATCAGTTACATTGGCGGAACCAGCATGGGCGCGATTATTGGCGGATTGTATGCTTCTGGTTACAGTGCCACTCAAATCGATTCTATTTTTCATGAAACCGATTTTGATGCTTTGCTGAGTGATTTCATTCCAAGGGCTTCAAAGAATTTTTACGAAAAACGCAACGACGAAATCTACGCTTTTACGTTGCCGTTTAACAAACTCCGAATCGGAATTCCGACCGCGCTGTCAAAAGGAATGTACAATTACAATTTGCTGAACAAACTCACGTATAAAGTCAGGCACATTCGCGATTTCAACAAACTCCCGATTCCGTTTTTATGTGTTGCAACCGACATAGAAACCGGCGAGGAAGTATTGCTCAATAAAGGATATTTGGCGCAGGCGATGTTGGCCAGCGGTGCTTTTCCCACGTTGTTTTCTCCGGTGGAAATTGACGGAAGATTGCTCGTTGATGGCGGCGTAACCAACAATTATCCGATTGAAGAAGTTAAGAAATTAGGTGCCGATTTTATCATTGGCGTCGACGTCCAGGATGATTTGAAAGACCGGAAATCTTTGAAAGATGCGACACGAATCCTGGTTCAGATCTCGAATCTTCAGATGATCGATAAAATGAAAAAGAAGATCAAAGAAACCGACATTTACATCAAACCCGATATTACAAAATTCAGCGTGATTTCTTTTGATCAGGGTCGCGACATCATCAAAAAAGGCGAAGAAGCAGCACTTTCGGTGATTGAAAAAATAAAAGCCGTTGGCGACAGCACATTGGCTCCGAAGAAATTCCCGAAACCGATTGTAGATACGTTGCACATCAGAAATATTACAGTCAATCCGCTCGAGAATTATACGCGTTCGTACGTCATTGGAAAACTGAGGTTTAAGCAGGATTCGCGGATTTCATATGAAGATTTGCGGTTGGGAATGGATAATATTACGGCCACACAAAACTTCAGTGCGATCAATTATTCGCTTGAAAAAAATGAAGGTTCAGACGATTTGTGTATCAACCTGACAGAGAATCCGAACCGGACGTTTCTGAAATTCGGACTTCATTTCGACGGATTGTACAAAAGCGCGATTCTGACCAACATTACCCAGAAAAAGACTTTTTTCAAGAATGATATTTTTTCGTTGGATGTAATCCTGGGCGATAATTTCAGGTACAATCTGGATTATTATGTCGACAACGGTTTTTACTGGAGTTTCGGATTAAAATCAAGGTACAACGGCTTTAACAGAAATGTCGAAACCGATTTCCAGGAAGGAAAATTATTGTCGCAACTCGGCATCAAATCGATTAATATTGACTTTTCCGACATTACGAATCAAGCGTACGTGCAAACGATTTTCGTACAGAAGTTTTTGCTCGCTGGCGGAATTGAATACAAACACCTTAAAATTAAATCGAATACGCTGACCAATGACGCACAGATTTTCGAAGACAATGATTACCTGAGTTTGTTTGGATCGATAAAATTTGATTCGTTTGACAACAAATATTTCCCAAAACACGGCTGGTATTTTTGCGGCGATTTTCAAACGTATTTGTATTCATCCGACCGGTACAATGACTTCGAGCGTTTTTCTATTGCCAAAGGCGAAATTGGTTTCGCTAGAAAATTATTCCCAAAAGCGACGATGAAATTCCAGGCAGACGCCGGATTTGCGATTGGCGGAAAAACAAGCCAGGCATTTAACTTCATTCTGGGCGGTTATGGCTACAATACAATCAACAACTTCAAACACTTTTATGGCTATGATTTTGTGAGTATTGCCGGCGACAGTTACATTAAATCGGCGTTGACATTGGATTACGAAATCTTCAAAAAGAACCATGTCAACTTTGCGGCAAACATCGCAAACGTGCAAAACAACTTGTTTGAAACCACTGAATGGTTTTCAAAAGTGCGTTACACCGGTTATGCGCTCGGTTACGGAATTGACAGCATTGTCGGGCCCATTGAGTTCAAATATTCATGGTCTCCGGAACTTCCAAAAGGCTTTGCGTGGTTTAGCATCGGATTCTGGTTTTAACGTATGAGATCCAAATTTAATTGTTAAGGATTTGTAAAAAAACAATATATTTGGGACCACAAACAAATAAAAACAGAATTTATGTCTATTTGGAGAAGAAAACCACTCAATCAACTGTTAGACGAAGCTTCAGAGTCTGAAAAAGGGTTAAAGAAAACATTATCAGCTACCGGATTAGTCGCTCTTGGAGTTGGTGCCATCATTGGTGCCGGATTGTTTTCCATTACAGGTTTGGCTGCCGCAACCAACGCCGGGCCAGCCATTACCATTTCATTTCTTGTGGCCGCTTTTGGCTGTATTTTCGCCGGATTGTGTTATGCCGAATTTTCATCTATGATTCCGGTTGCCGGAAGTGCTTACACCTATTCTTTCGCCACTATGGGCGAATTTGTGGCGTGGATCATTGGTTGGGATTTGGTTTTGGAATATGCCGTTGGCGCTGCAACCGTTTCCATTAGTTGGTCGCGCTATCTGGGCAAATTTCTCGGCGGATATGGCATTCAAATTGATGACGCCTATATGCTTTCTCCGTTTGAAGGTGGTGTGATCAATATTCCCGCAGTGTTAATTGTCATGATCATGTCACTGATTTTGATGCGCGGAACCAAAGAATCGGCGACCGTAAACGGCGTGATTGTTTTATTAAAAGTATCTGTTGTATTGATATTCATTGCTGTAGGTTGGCAGTACATCCGACCAGAAAATTATACACCTTACGTACCTGCAAATACCGGGACTTTTGGAGAATTTGGTTTCTCGGGAATTATTCGTGCTGCGGCAATCGTATTCTTTGCTTACATCGGTTTTGATGCGGTTTCGACCGCTGCGCAGGAAGCTAAAAATCCGAAACGCGACATGCCAATCGGGATTTTATTGTCATTGGGAATTTGTACATTATTGTATATTTTGTTTGCGCACGTGATGACTGGCGTTGTAAATTATCAGGCTTTCGCCGGAAAAGACGGAATTGCGCCGGTGGCCATCGCTGTAGAATCTATGGGTCATCCGGATGCTTCGGGATTAATTGTTCCAGCTTATCCGTGGTTGAACAATGCGATTCTGTTGGCGATTTTAGGAGGTTATGCTTCCGTAATTTTGGTCATGCTGATGGGACAAAGCCGTGTTTTCTTTTCCATGAGTAAAGATGGTTTGATGCCAAAAGTATTTTCTGAAGTGCATCCAAAATACAGAACACCGGCTAAAAACAACTTGTTATTTATGGTTTTGGTCAGTGCTTTTGCAGCATTTGTTCCGGCTAGAGTTGTTGGTGAAATGACCAGTATCGGAACCTTATTCGCATTCATCTTGGTTTGTATCGGCGTATTGATCATGCGTAAAAAAATGCCAGACGCGCCTCGTGCTTTCAGGACACCATTGGTTCCGTTGGTTCCGATTTTGGGTGTTGTGGTTTGTTTGTTTATGATGGTGTTCCTTCCGCTCGACACCTGGATCCGTTTGATCGTCTGGATGATGATCGGATTTGATTTGTATTTGTTCTACGGAATGAAACACAGTGTTCAGAATCAGGGACAATTCAGCTTAAGCAATTATAAAACTGTTGCGGCGTCAGGTTTCGGAATGGTTGTAGCATTGATCGTTGTAGCCATGATTCATCATTCAGACCAAAGTGTAGACGATCATTTCTTATATTATTTCTCCTTAATATTTGCAGCAATTCACGCGATGATCTACGCTTACAGCTACAAAAAAGTAAGATAATACAAAGTTGAAATATTTGAAAAGGCATGAGCATCGAGCAATCTTTGTTAATGCCTTTTCTCATTTGTAAATAATTCACAATAAACAAACCAAAAAATTAAATTTTTCCGATATTTGGAGTATGAAACCTTTCTGGAATGATTTATTGTCGCACTTGAAATTCCTCATCAAGAGAAATCCGGAATGAGCGGAATTGTGGCTACCGTAAATCGCAACGCACAATTCCTAATTTTCACATTATGCCAATATACCATAAACTTGGAAAGTTTCCGCAAAAGCGCCATACGCAGTTTGAAAAGCCCGACGGCGGATTCTACTACGAACAGCTTTTCGGAACGGAAGGATTTCACGGAAATTCCTCGCTTTCCTATCATGTCCACAGGCCAACGCAGGTCAAGGAAATTTTAAATTCTTATTCGGTTGAACCGAAAATCGCCATCGGAAAAAACATCAAAGCCTTGCTTTTTAAAGGTTTCGAATTGCAACCTGAAGCCGATTTCCTCGACAGTCGCAAAGCGATGCTTGTCAATAAAGATTGCACGATCGGATTGGCCGCGCCGCAAAATTCGCTGCGTTCGTATTTCTATAAAAATGCCGACGCCGATGAAATGCTATTCATCCATAAAGGAAAAGGTAAATTGCGCACCATGCTCGGAAACATTGATTTTGAATACGGCGATTATTTAATCATTCCGCGTGGCGTGATCTATCAAATAGATTTTGATTCTTCTGAAAACCGGATCTTTTACGTCGAATCGTTCGCGCCGTTTTATACGCCAAAGCGCTACAAGAATGCTTCCGGACAACATTTGGAGCATTCGCCGTTTTGCGAGCGCGATTTTAAATTGCCTAATGAACTCGAAACGTTTGACGAAAAGGGCGATTTCCTGATCAAAATCAAAAAAGAAGGCATGGTTCACGAAGTCGTTTATGCGACGCATCCGTTTGACGTGATTGGCTGGGACGGTTACAATTTTCCTTACGGGTTTTCGATCCACAATTTCGAGCCCATTACAGGCCGTGTGCACCAACCACCACCGGTTCACCAGACATTTGAGACGTCGACTTTCGTCGTATGTTCCTTCTGCCCAAGATTGTACGATTACCATCCAAAAGCGATTCCTGCTCCTTACAACCACAGCAACATCGACAGCGATGAGGTTTTGTATTATGTCGATGGCGATTTTATGTCGCGAAACAACATCGAACAAGGACATATTACGTTGCATCCAAAAGGAATTCCGCACGGACCAGCGCCGGGCGCGATGGAACGCAGCATTGGGAAAACCGTTACAGAAGAACTGGCAGTAATGGTCGATACGTTCCGTCCGTTGCAGGTTACGGAAATTGCTATGGGATTGGACGACGGGAAATATTATCAGTCGTGGTTGGAGTAATTGGGAGCTAATTCCCGCTTTTACTTCAATCTTTTTTCGGAAAAAACCTCAAAAAGGATTTTCGTCACAATCGGGGCTAGCGCATCATCATCTAGTACAAAATTTATCTAAAAGTTAAACAAAGAAATACATAGCGGAGTATATCCGAACAAAAAATATAAAAAATGAGTAAAGAGATAAAAAACGTAGAATACGGACTCGAAAAAATATTCGAAGGCGCACAGGATTTCCTGCCTCTATTAGGAACCGATTATGTAGAATTGTATGTAGGGAATGCCAAACAGTCGGCGCATTTCTACAAAACTGCATTTGGTTACCAGTCATTGGCCTACGCCGGATTGGAAACGGGCGTTCGCGACCGCGCGTCTTATGTGTTGAAACAAGACAAAATCCGTTTGGTGTTGACTACGCCATTAAATGAAGATTCACCAATCAACCAGCATCTGAAAAAACACGGTGACGGCGTGAAAGTGGCCGCATTATGGGTCGAAGACGCCAGAAGTGCTTTTGAAGAAACGGTAAAACGTGGTGCTAAACCCTTTATGGAACCAACGGTGGAAAGCGATGAATTCGGCGAAGTTGTCCGTTCTGGGATTTATACTTATGGCGAAACCGTCCATATTTTTGTGGAAAGAAAAAATTACAACGGCATCTTTCTTCCGGGCTACAAAGAATGGAATTCGGATTACAATCCTGCACCAACGGGACTTAAATACATCGACCATATGGTTGGCAATGTAGGCTGGGGCGAAATGAACACCTGGGTTAAATGGTACGAAGACGTCATGGGTTTTGTAAATTTCCTGTCTTTTGATGACAAACAAATCAATACCGAATACTCTGCATTGATGAGCAAAGTGATGTCAAATGGAAACGGACGCATCAAATTTCCAATCAACGAACCGGCTGAAGGGAAGAAAAAATCGCAAATTGAGGAATATCTCGATTTTTACGGTGGACCCGGGATTCAACACATTGCAATAGCAACAGACGATATTATCAAAACGGTTTCTGAATTGAAATCACGAGGCGTAGAATTTTTATCAGCACCGCCACATGCATATTATGAAGCCGTTCCGCAAAGGCTTGGCGAACACATGAGCATGATGAAAGAAGATTTGTCGGTAATCGAAAAATTGGCCATCATGGTCGATGCAGACGAGGAAGGCTATCTGTTACAGATATTTACGAAACCGGTTCAGGATCGCCCAACCTTATTTTTCGAGATTATTCAGCGAATGGGTGCGAAAGGTTTTGGTGCCGGAAACTTCAAAGCATTGTTCGAATCAATAGAACGCGAACAAGAACTAAGAGGAACGTTATAAAACCACATTAAAATTACATTATGTGTAATTTTGCCAATCGGGATTGCGTAAAGTTTGCAAAAGTTGTGTTAAAGTTGATTTTTTGATAAAAATAACGCAATGTATGATGTACTTTTGTACTCGCAAAAAGAGAAGGAGTGGTTTCCTTCAATTTTTATGTAAATTTTTCATAATTTATAGTTTTTTGGTTGGTTAATAGCATAAAAACTCGGTCATTAATTTGACTGGGTTTTTTTGTTTTAATACATTTGGAATGAAAATTGCTTTCGCGCTGCCAAAAATGAAAAAAGAATGAAAAAAGGAATTGTTTTTTTGCTGATTATTACAACTTTTGGCTTTAGCGAACCTCAGAAAGAACGTGCGTTCGATGTTGGCGAATGGTTTAAATTCCGCATCCATTACGGTTTGGTCAACGCCGGTTACGCGACGCTGGAAATTCAGGAAGCCGTAAGAAACAACAAGAAAGTCTACCACGCTATCGGAAAAGGCTACACCACCGGAATGTCGCGTTTCTTTTTTAAAGTTGACGATACTTACGAAAGTTATTTCGATAAAGAAACCGGAAACCCATACCAGTTTGTCCGGAAGATCGATGAAGGCGGATACACCAAAAACCAGGAAGGATTCTTCAACCAGTCGACCAACAAAATCCTGGTCAAAGATTACAAACACAAATCAGAACAAACCTATTCTTTTCCCGACAATACCCAGGACATCATGTCCACATTTTATTACCTTAGAAACCACCCGAATATCGACAAATTGAAAGTGGGCGAGTCGGTTATGATCGACATGTTTTTCGACGGAGAAACCACAAAGTTTAAGTTAAAATACATTGGAAAGGAAGATTTATCGACTAAATTTGGCGTCGTTCCGTCTATGATTTTTCGCCCTTACGTACAATCGGGAAGGGTTTTCAAAGAGCAGGAAAGTTTAACCGTCTGGATTTCAGATGATGATAATAAATTGCCGTTGGCGATCAAAGCCAGCCTCGCCGTCGGATCAATCAAAGCCGATCTGGACGCATTCAAAGGACTGAAATACTCGTTCCGGGTAAAATCAAAATAATAATGAACATTACAGACCAAACACAAACCCTTCTGCAGGATTTAGAATCAAAATTCAGCGCCATAGATCAAAAAACCGACACGCATCTTGAAGGATTGCTCTGGTCAAAACCAATCACCTACTGGGATTACATCCAAACCGATGTCTTGCTGAACCTGCAAACCCAAAGAACGACTCTGCCTGACGAAATGGTGTTCATTATGTACCATCAGGTTAATGAACTGTTGTTTAAAATGATCCTTTGGGAAATCAACCAAATTTGCCATACTGAAAAACCAGAAACGGCTTTTTTTACTGAAAGATTGATGCGCATCAGCCGTTATTTCGACATGCTTACGACGTCTTTCGATATTATGGGCGACGGCATGGAGGTTGACCAATACATGAAGTTCCGAAATACTTTAACTCCGGCCAGCGGATTCCAAAGCGCGCAATACCGACTGATCGAATTTGCTTCCTGCGATTTGATCAACCTGATTGATTACCGGTTCCGCGCAACAATTGACAGGAATACGCCATACGAACATGCATTCGAGCATTTGTATTGGCAAGCCGCCGGAAAAGACCATCACACCGGAAAAAAATCCTATCTGATCCTCGAATTCGAGCGAAAATACAAGGCGTCTTTCCTACGCCACATGGAAGAATACAACACGATCAATCTTTGGCAAAAATTCAAGCAGCTTCCAGAATCCGACCAAAAAAATCCTGAACTCATCAAAGCCATGCGCCATTACGACCATACGGTAAACATTACCTGGGTTTTAGGCCATTTGAACGCCGCGCGCAAATACATCGACAGCGGACAAGGCAACGGCGAAGCTACTGGCGGAAGCGACTGGAAAAAATACATGCATCCAAAATACCAACGAAGGATCTTTTTTCCGGAACTCTGGAGCGAAGAAGAACTCAAAACCTGGGGAGAAGAAAAATAGTTTAATTGCCAAAAAGGACCAACTTGAAAAAAGTATCCATACTCATCATCGTTTTACTGACCTTAATTTCCTGTAACAACAAAACAGCGGAAACACCTGTGGACGAAATTGCCGCAAAGCAGCCTGTTCGGGAAGAATTCGGGTTTACATTCAATGACTTTAATGTAGTACACGATACGGTTCATGGCGGCGATACATTTGGCAGCATTATGGAAAGCCAAAATCTGGACACGTTGCGTGTTTATGACATCGTCCAGAAAATCAAAGACGGATTTGACGTACGAACCATCAGAATCGGAAAACCATTCACCTTACTAAGATCAAAAGACCGTTTCAAAAAACTGGAAGCGTTCATTTACGAACCCGATCGCGGGAGTTATTTCGTTGTCGATCTGCGTGATTCTGTATCGGTTTATAAAAAAATCCGCCCCATTTTAATTAAAGAGCGCACCATTGCCGGAAGTCTCGACGGTTCGCTTTCCGAAGAACTCAACAAACAGAAAGTAGACATCGCATTGGCAAGCCAGATTACAAAAGTCTATGCCTGGTCGATCGATTTCTTCAAACTCAAAAAAGGCGACAAATTCGCTTTAACGTTTACCGAACGTTACATTGACGACACGATCTACGACGGTGTCGACAGTTTAAAAGCAGCATTTTTCGAATACAAAGGCAAAAAAATCTATGCGTTTCCGTTTGAACAAAACGAAGGTTCTGGCAAACTCGAATATTTCGATGAAGACGGAAAAGCACTCAAAAATTTCTTCCTCAAAGCGCCACTGAAATACGTGAACATTACCTCGCGTTTCGCTGCAAACCGTTTGCATCCGGTACAGGGAATCTGGAAAGCGCACAAAGGAACCGATTATGCGGCGCCGACAGGAACGCCAATTATGACCACTGCTGCGGGCGTTGTCGAACAAACGGGTTACACAGCCGGGAACGGAAATTTCGTCAAAGTCAAACACGACAGAACCTATTCCACACAATATTTGCACATGTCGAAAATCATCGCCCGCCGTGGCCAACGCGTCAATCAGGGAGATGTGATCGGAAAGGTGGGAAGCACCGGACTCGCGACTGGGCCGCACGTGTGTTACCGTTTCTGGAAAAATGGCGTCCAGGTCGATGCGTTGCGTTTGCAATTGCCAAATTCTGAACCGATGAACAAGAAAAACCTGCCAAGATTCCTGGCCCAAATGAAACCGCTGAAACAGGAATTGGACAGCATCGCCGCAAGGAAATTTAAGAATTGATTTTTTAGCAGCAACTTCCGGCTGTGCATTGCAACTTTTTGTCAAAACGGCTTGTTTTAATTGCTGCAAAGGCGCTTCTTTCAGTCGCGCTTTCCATCAAAAAAACAAGGCCATTTTTTCCGGCAAAGTTTCCGTTTCCATCCGGGCTAAACTTAACCGTAATTTTACAACAATAATCGTAAATTTGCATTTTAAATTTTATAACCATGTCACTACAAAATACCAATCCAACAACCACAGCCGCATGGAAATCATTGCAGGCGCATTACGAAAAAATGCAAAATGCTACCATGGTGGACCTTTTCGCAAACGACGCGCAAAGAGCTGAAAAATTCCATTTGCAATGGAACAATTTCCTGGTAGATTATTCCAAAAATATCATTTCGACAGAAACACTGGATTTGCTTTTAAAATTGGCTGACGAAGCCGGATTGAAAGATGCAATCACCAAATATTTCGATGGCGATACCATCAACCAAACTGAAAAAAGAGCGGTTCTTCACACGGCTTTGCGTGCTCCGGAATCCGCAAACGTAAAAGTCGATGGTGAAAATGTGATGCCTGAAATTTTTTCTGTCAAGCGAAAAATTGAATCCTTTACCAATGAAATCGTCAATGGCGACCGCCGCGGTTATACCGGCAAAACATTTACAGATGTCGTAAACATTGGTATCGGCGGATCGGATCTAGGTCCGGCAATGGTTGTAGAAGCACTTCAGTTTTACAAAAACCACCTGAATTTGCATTTTGTTTCCAATGTTGACGGCGACCACGTAAACGAAGTGATCCGCAAACTGGATCCTGAAACGACTTTGTTCGTGATCGTTTCCAAAACATTTACGACTCAGGAAACCTTATCCAATTCTGAAACCATCAGAAAATGGTTCCTGAAATCGGCAAAACAGGAAGATGTAGCCAAACATTTCGTTGCAGTTTCGACCAACATTAAAAACGTAACCGAATTCGGAATAAACGAAAACAACGTGTTTCCAATGTGGGACTGGGTTGGCGGCCGTTTTTCGCTTTGGAGTGCGGTTGGACTTTCGATCAGTTTGGCAGTCGGATTTGAAAATTTTGACAAATTGCTCAAGGGTGCAAATGAAATAGACGAACATTTCAAAACTGCCGCTTTTGATAAAAATATTCCCGTAACCCTGGCTTTGTTAAGCGTTTGGTACAACAATTTCTTCGGCGCTGAAACTGAAGCTTTGATTCCGTACAGCCAATATCTGCACAGACTTGCGCCATATTTGCAACAAGGAACGATGGAAAGCAACGGAAAAAGCGTTGACCGCAACGGAAATCCTTTGGACTACCAATCAGGAACGATCATTTGGGGCGAACCGGGAACGAATTCACAGCATGCATTTTTTCAGCTGATTCATCAGGGAACTAAAATCATTCCGACCGATTTCATTGGTTTTGTAAAACCTTTGTACGGCGATATGGACCACCACAACAAACTGATGTCTAACTTTTTCGCGCAGACAGAGGCTTTGATGAACGGAAAAACCGAAGATCAGGTTCGGGCAGAATTCACAAAAACAAAACTTTCTTCAAGCGATGCAGATTTTCTGGCTCCGTTTAAAGTGTTTACAGGAAACAAACCGACCAATACGGTTTTGATCAACAAACTCACGCCGGAAACTTTAGGTTCATTGGTGGCGATGTACGAACATAAGATTTTCGTTCAGGGCATCATTTGGAATATTTTCAGTTTTGACCAATGGGGCGTGGAACTCGGCAAACAACTCGCGAGCTCGATCCTCGAAGAAATCAATAGTAAAAAAGTAAGCAACCACGACAGTTCTACTAGTATGTTGTTGCAGTATTTTTTGGATAAAAATTAGTTTTTTTTACAATAGCATTTTCACCCCGGTTTAATCGATCGGGGTTTTTTTATGATCATTTTTACTAACTTTAAGTTGCATTTTTATTAACCGTGAGGTAACCGCATCAAGTTTTTTAAGTTCCAATTTTGTAAAAATTATAAAACAAAAAAAATGGGAACAATGAAAAACTGGTTATTTGCATCAGTATTTATCATGGGATTTTCGGCGGTATTTGCACAGCAAAAAATTACGGGAACTGTTATTGACAGCGAACTCAACGCGGGAATTCCGTCAGCGAATATTTTGGTCAAAGGAACTTCTGAAGCGACAGTTACCGATATCGACGGAAAATTTACACTTACAACAACGCTTACACAAGGACAAATTGTCTTGTCATTTTTAGGTTTTGAAAACAAAACAGTCAACTTTTCAGTAGCTTATGGCGCGACTGTAAATTTGGGCAGTATCACTTTAAACGCTGATTCAAGCCAACTTGACGAAATTGTAGTTGTCGGGAAAGGAATCATTGATTTGGCCAGCGACAGAAAAACGCCAATCGCGGTTTCAACGATCAAAGCCGCAGACATCCAGCAAAAAATTGGAACTTCAGACATTACGCAAACCATGGTCAATACGCCATCGGTGTATGTTGCCGGACAAGCCGGAGGTTTTGGGGATTCCCGGATTATTGTGCGTGGTTTCGGACAGGACAATACTGCATTTTTATTAAACGGGCAGCCAATCAACGGAATGGAAGATGGATTGATGTATTGGTCTAACTGGTCGGGAATGTCTGATATTGCCAATGGAATCCAGATTCAACGAGGTTTAGGCTCTTCAAAACTCGCGATTTCATCAGTCGGCGGAACTGTAAATTTCATCACTAAAGCTACCGATAAAAAGGCAGGCGGATTTGTTTCGTCTGTTTTTGGAAACAATGATTTTTTAAAAACCACCGCGGCCTACAACACCGGAATGGGCGAGAAAGGTTTCGGAATGAGCGTCATGCTTACACACTGGCAGGGAAATGGTTTTAATTACGGAACGCGAGGCGAAGGCCAGAATTACTTTATTTCTTTTGGATATAAGGTAAATGACAACCACAACCTGAACTTTTTGATTACCGGCGCACCTCAGGAACACGATCAGAATTTTGCAAAAGCAATTTCGGGTTACCTGGCTTATGGAAAAAAATACAACAACAATTTTGGATATCTGAACGGCGAATATGTGTCTGAACGAACCAATTTTTACCACAAACCAGTAGCCAACTTAAACTGGGACTGGAAAATCAACGACAAAACCGATTTGTCAACCGTATTGTATGCATCATGGGGCAGAGGCGGCGGAACCGGAAATTATGGCGCGTCGGCAATAAGATCTGCAAATGGGTTATTGGACTTTGACGCCATTTACGCCCGCAATCAAAGTGTCGGAAATGGTTTAAGCGGTGATGGAAAATCTTACCTGATTCGTTCATCGGTAAACAACCACAATTGGTACGGATTGGTCACCAATCTTGAAAAAGAGCTCGGCAGGAATTTGACCTTTAACCTCGGAGCAGATTTGCGTACGTATTACGGAACACATTATCGCCAGGTGGAGAATTTCCTAGGATTGAACAATTGGACAGAAATCCGCGATTTGCGTGGTCGAAATCATCAATCTGTTATCGAAGATGTGCCAAACACTGTTACAGAATCACAACGGGTTAATCCTTGGGGCGCTACATTCAATAAAGCCATTTCTGAAAACCAGCGTATCGATTACGACAACAGCGAGCGCATCTCATATATTGGCGCTTTTACCCAATTGGAATATGCTACCGACATCTTTTCCGGTTTCTTCCAGGGTGCAGTGTCGAATCAGTCACACCAAAGATTTGACCGCTACGATTACCTTCCGGAATTCAAGAATTCTGAAAAAGTGAACAATATCGGATACAATATTAAAGCGGGTGCAAGCGCTAAAATCACTTCCCAACATTCCTTGTTTGTGAATGCAGGATATTACTCGCGCCAGCCTTATCATGATAATATTTATCTGAATTTTACCAACCAGGTAAATCCGTTGACTAAAAATGAAAAAATCCTCGGATTTGAAGCAGGTTACAGTTTTACGTCAAGGTTTTTCACTGCGAGACTAAATGCTTACAGAACCTCCTGGAAAGACAGGGTGAAAACGACTTCCAGAATTGCCGACGAAGATGAAGTTTTCGATAACGGCGCTACTGTCGTGACCGGCGAAGAAATATTCTCTACCAATGAGGGTGTGGAACAATTGCACTCGGGACTGGAATTTGATTTTGTTGCCAAACCATTTTCTGCATTAAACTTTAATGGCTTCGTATCGGTTGGAAATTGGGAATATAAAGGGAAAGTAGTAACAACTTTGCGTGATGAAGACCGAAATGTGCTTGAGGCAAACGAAGTTGATGTCGATGGTGGAAAAGTAGGTGATGCGGCCCAATTTACAGCAGGTTTGGGTTTTAAATATATGGTTGTGGAAAGACTCTCCGTTGATGCCGACTGGAGATTCTACGACAAATTGTATTCAAATGTGGGCGCGGTAAAACAAAATCTTGAGTTTCCAAATTATCAGGTAACAGATGCGGGTGTTTCCTACAAAATTCTTGCTGGAAAAGGAAAAAAGAATTCGGTTGACTTCAGGATAAACGTAAATAATCTTTTCAATAACATTTATTTGTCTGAATTGAGAACCAACATTAAAGTGACCGACCGCATTAATCCGCGAAGCGAAACTGATTTCTCAACCTATCAGTCAACCGGAAAAGTGTATGATGGTTTGGCCGATGCAAATCAGGCGTATTTCGGATTGGGGCGTACCTGGAACGCGTCTGTACGCTTCAACTTCTAATTCAGAATCAGTAAAAATTGAAAGCCTTGCGGTACAGCAGGGCTTTTTTTATACAATTTTACTTATATTTGAGGTTCCAAAAAAACAAACATCTATGTACGATTTTATTCAGAAAGCGCATTCTGGCTGGGCTTATTTAGTATTGTTGGTGCTTTTGATAACCGTTATCAATGCATTGATCGGATTCACTTCCAAAAAAGAATTTTTACCGAAAGACAGACAAATTTCCTTATTCGGACTCATCGCAACGCATTTGCAACTCGTTATCGGACTGGTCTTATACTTCGTTTCTCCGTTGGGATTGGCTTCGTTCGGCCAAATGAGCAACGCGCCACTCCGACTCACTTCTTTAGAGCATCCGCTGGTAAATATTATTGCTATCGTTTTGATAACTGTTGGTTGGTCGAAACATAAAAAAGCCACTTCTGGCGAAGGAAAATTCAAAACCATCCTGATTTTTTATGCTTTGGGTTTGCTGTTGATCTTAAGCAGAATACCTTGGAATAACTGGATATAACCAACGAAGAAAGCCTGATTTTAAAGGCTTTTTTTCATTTGGGAACGGTATTTGTTAAAACCGCGCCTGACTTAAAATACAGATTATGAAACATAAAAAAGTATTTTTTCTGATATGCACCGCTTTGTTGTCAATCCACGGATTTTCACAGATTAAAAAGCAATCCACAGCAGAGAAAACCGTTGTTGCGGCAGAACCCAAAACCGCAGTGGCAGAAAAAAAAGCAAATCCAAAAGACAAAATCGCTACAGCCGATAAAAAGGTAGAAGTTACAGACGGTAAAATCCCAACTTCAAAAACTGTTGCGCCAGGCGACAAAAAATTGGCAGACAAAACCACGATTCCGGTTTTAGACACTTTAAAAATCAAAACAGCCGAAGTCAATCTTGACAGCATCGCAAACCTCTCATTAAAGTTCAAATCGTATAAAAAAACCGCACATGCGTCCTATTATCACGATAAATTCAACGGAAAAAGAACCGCAAGCGGCAAAAAATTCGACAATAAAAAATACACCGCAGCACACCGTAAGTTTCCTTTCGGGACCAAATTAAAAATTACAAACATCAGCAACGGAAAATCAGTTATCGTAGAAGTGACTGATCGTGGACCTTTTTCAAGAGGCCGTGAAATCGACATTACCAGAAAAGCTTTCATGGAAATTGCCGACAATAAAAACGGCGGAAGCATGAGTGTTTCGATCGAGGTCGAAGACAACTAAGTTTAAAATTAATGCATTTAAAAGCCGATTCTGCCTGGAGTCGGCTTTTTTGTTTCCGATAATTTAACTTTAATTTAAGTTCGCTTAGTTCGGTTGTAAACGAACTAGATTTATCTTTGTGCTTAAATTTTTTAAAAATGGATCTTCAGAAAGAAAAAGAAGAGCTCGTAGAAATGTTCGGAATACATTTCGAAACGTTGTACCATTTGCCGCCGCTTGCTTCCAGGATTTTAGGAATCTTAATCGTCGACGGAAATAAATGTGAGATGACGTTTGAATCGCTGGTTGACTACACAAATGCCAGTAAAAGTTCGGTTTCCACCAGTTTGAATTTGCTGCTGAAAATTGGCAATATCACTTATTATACTTTGCCGGGCGACCGAAAAAAATATTACCGCTCATCGCCTTTCAGCGAACGAATGTCTACTTACGTGAAAGTGATCGAGTTCGAAAAGGAGATCATCAAACGCATGATTGCTTACCGCGAAAAAACAGCGACGACACCGGAAGAGTTAATCAACCTTCAACATACTTTAGAATATGAGCGGCACGTACTCCAAAAGGAAGAACTGCTGCTGCGAAGCATTGAAAAATTTAAAGAAATAGAAAAAAAATAAATCCTAACCAATCATATGCACATGAGAAATTCATCAATATTCACTTCTTTTTTAGCGGCACTTTTTTTAGCTTCCTGCGGAAAAAGCAAAGATGAAGCGGCAGCCGCAGCCGCAGCGTCACAACCAAAAGAATACAAAGTAGTCACTTTACAACCAATATCTTCAACTTTATACGTCAGCTATCCGGCAAGCATTCAGGGCCAGCAAAACATTGAAATTCGTCCGCGTGTGGAAGGTTACATCGATAAAATTTATGTCGATGAAGGCGCAGTCGTAAGAAAAGGACAGCCATTGTTTAAGGTTAGCGCGCCACAATATGAGCAGGAAGTACGCACCGCATCTGCAAGTGTAAAAAGTGCTGAAGCCGAAGTGAGCGCGGCAAAATTGGCGATCAGCAAAGTCAAACCTTTGGTTGAAAAAGAAATCGTAAGCAAGTACGAACTCGAATCTGCACAGTACAATCTGGAATCGGCAAACGCTACATTGGCGCAGGCTAGAGCCAGTTTGTCAAATGCGCGAACCAACGTCGGATTTACAACTGTTACAAGTCCGGTTGACGGCGTTGTAGGTTCCATTCCGTTTCGTTTGGGAAGTTTGGTGAGTTCTGCAAATGCCGATCCGCTGACGACTGTTTCAAGTATTGGAAATGTCTACGCCTATTTCGCATTCAACGAAAAACAATTGCTTAGCTTTTCAAAAGACTCCACCGGGACATTTGCCCAAAAAATCGCAAAATTACCTGCGGTTTCCTTATTGCTTTCGGACGGCTCGCTTTACGCGGAAAAAGGAAAAATCGAAACCATTAACGGACTCATCAATACGGAAACCGGTTCGGTAAACATCCGCGCGCGTTTCCCAAATCCGAAAGGAATCATTCGCAGCGGAAGCAGTACAAAAGTACAATTGCCTGAAGAAATAAAAGACGCGATCATCATTCCGCAAAGCGCCACTTTTGAACTGCAGGACAAACGTTTCGCCGCTGTTGTCGGGAAAGACGGGAAAACAAAAAACACAGTAATTACCGTTAAGGACAATGCGATCGGGAATTTTTACGTGGTCGAAAGCGGACTCAAAGCGGGCGACCAGATCGTTCTCGAAGGTGTGGCCAGTTTAAAAGACGATTCTCAGATCAAACCGAAAGAACAAAGTCAGGAATCCGTTTACGAAACATTAAAAAAATAATTTATGTTTAAAGTATTTATACAGCGCCCGGTACTCTCGACCGTAATTTCGGTGATTGTAGTGATCCTGGGTATTTTAGGACTTACAGCGCTTCCGATCGCACAATATCCCGACATTGCACCGCCACAGGTAAACGTTTCCGCAAGTTATTCGGGAGCCAACGCTGATGTGGTGTTGAAAAGTATCAACATTCCCCTTGAAGAGCAAATCAATGGTGTGGAAAACATGACTTACATGACTTCCACGGCAACCAATGACGGTTCGGCTTCGATTCGTGTTTTCTTTAAAGTGGGAACCAATCCCGATCTTGCGGCAGTAAACGTCCAAAACCGGGTTTCAAGAGCGACGAGCCTTTTGCCGTCTGAAGTGACACAGGCCGGAGTTACCGTGACCAAAAGCCAGAGCAGTAACCTGTTGATCGTTTCGCTTTACAGTGAAGACAAAGGTTACGATCAGACATTTTTGCAGAATTACGTGAAAATCAATTTGGTTCCCCAAATCCAAAGGGTTACCGGTGTTGGTGAAGTAACTGTTTTCGGAAGTATGGATTATTCGATGCGTATTTGGCTTAAGCCGGACATCATGCAGCAATACAGTTTAATTCCAAGTGATATTTCTGCGGCTCTGGCCGAACAAAATATTGAGGCAGCGCCTGGAAAATTTGGTGAAAATGGCGATCAATCCTTTGAATACGTAATCAAATATAAAGGCCGTCTTGTAACTGAAAGTGAATTCCAGAATATCATCATTAAATCACAGCCGAACGGACAATTTTTACGTTTGAAAGATGTTGCAAAAGTGGAATTGGGAGCGTTAAGTTACACATCAACTACGACCACAAATGGCAAACAATCTGTCGGTTTTGCAGTGAGCCAGACTCCGGGATCCAATGCTCGTGACGTAATTACTGAAGCTCAGAAAATTATCTCTGCAGCATCAAAAACATTTCCAAAAGGTGTAAAATATACCGAACTCATCAATGTTAACGACAACCTTGATGCATCGATCGAAAAAGTAATCCATACGTTGATTGAGGCGTTTATCCTCGTTTTTATTGTTGTATTTATATTTCTTCAGGATTTCCGGTCCACGTTGATTCCGGCGATTGCGGTTCCTGTTGCGATTGTAGGAACGTTTTTCTTCCTGAATCTTTTCGGATTTACAATCAACTTACTCACGCTCTTCGCCATGGTACTTGCGATTGGGATTGTCGTCGATGATGCCATTGTCGTCGTCGAGGCGGTGCACGCCAAACTCGATTCGGGATACAAATCTTCGCGCAAGGCTACAATTGATGCAATGGACGAAATTTCCGGTGCGATCATTTCGATCACATTGGTTATGGCCGCGGTATTCATTCCGGTAACGTTTATTACAGGATCTACTGGGGTTTTCTATAAACAATTCGGAATCACGCTTGCCGTCGCGATTATACTTTCTGCGGTAAACGCACTAACTTTGAGTCCGGCGTTGTGTGCGCTTTTGCTCAAACCACACGAAGACGATCACAAACATAAAAGCTTCATCCAGCGTTTTTACACGGCCTTCAATACGTCGTTTGATAAAGTGACCGACAGGTACAAACGTTCGGTAGAATTTCTTTCGATCAAACAATGGATCGTGATGGCATCAATCCTAATTGCGGGAGGCGCATTATTTTATTTAATGAAAACAACTCCTTCAGCATTCGTTCCTTCTGAGGATCAGGGTGCTATTTTTGCCAACATCAGTTTGCCGCCTTCTTCATCGATGGAGCGTTCTACAGAAATTGCAAAACAAGTCGACAGCATCGCCCATACTTTTCCCGAAGTGAAAACGACGCTGAAAGTTATTGGACGAAATTTCATGGCAGGAACGGGAAGTGCCTACAGTATGGTAATTGTCCGTCTGAAAAAATGGGATGAACGGGATCGAAGTGTTGACGATGTGATCAAAGATTTATTCGCAAAAACAAGTGGAATTCGCGGTGCGCAAATCTACTTTATTTCGCCGCCAACAATCCAGGGATTTGGTCAGAGTGGTGGTTTCGAGTTCCAGCTTCAGGACAAAGGTGCGCACAGTACGACCGATTTCTTTAAAGTGAATACGGAATTTCTGGAGAAATTGGCAAAACGCCCTGAGATCCAATATGCGACAACTTCATTTAATCCGAATTTCCCACAATATATGATGGATGTAAATTTGGAAAAATGTAAAGATGCGGGAGTGACAGTCAATACCGTTTTGCAAACGATGCAGGGCTATTATGGCGGACTCTATGCTTCAAATTACAATCAGTTTGGAAAACAATACCGTGTCATGATCCAGGCTGGAGCCGAATACAGAAAAAATCCATCTGATCTGAATAATATTTTTGTGCGCAACGCCGCTGGTACCATGGCGCCAATCACTGAATTTGTGACGATGCGTCGTGTCTTCGGGCCGGAATCCATTTCGCGATTCAACTTATTTACGTCCATCGCAGTTACAGGTGCGCCAAATCCGGGATACAGTTCGGGAGACGCAATTAAAGCCGTTCAGGAAGTGGCTGCCGAATCGTTGCCAACAGGCTATGGTTACGAATTTTCAGGTTTAACGCGTGAAGAGCTCGCTTCAGGAAGTGAAACGGCATTTATATTTTTACTTTGTTTGGTATTCGTGTATTTCCTTCTGAGTGCGCAGTATGAAAGTTATATTTTGCCATTTGCGGTGATTTTATCGCTGCCATTTGGTTTGGCGGGAGCGTATTTGTTTTCGGTATTATTCAAGTTGAACTCCAATATTTACCTGCAGATTTCGCTCATTATGTTGATTGGATTGCTTGCCAAGAACGGAATTTTGATTGTGGAATTTGCATTGGACAGAAGACGTAAAGGTTTGCCAATCGTGCAGGCGGCGATTGAAGGTGCAGTGGCGCGTTTCCGTCCGATTTTGATGACCTCATTCGCATTTATCTTCGGATTGGTTCCGTTGATGTTTGCAAGTGGCGCGGGAGCTGTTGGAAACCGTTCGATTGGAGCCGGCGCAGTAGGCGGAATGCTTATCGGGACGGTTTTAGGAGTATTCATTATTCCGGTGTTGTTCGTGATTTTCCAGACTTTACAGGAAAAGATCAGCGGACCGGCTAAAGAAAATTTCGATTACGAAGACGAAGGCGAATTGTCGGAAGCATCCGAAGCGCAGCCAAAATCTTAATTTTAATTCAACGAATCATGACAAAAAATCATAAGATATTATTTGCAACTGCGGCGATCGCCATCACGCTGAGTTCTTGCGTTACGCAAAAATACGAACGTCCACAGCTAAAAGCCGACGGATTGTACCGCGACGCAGAAACTGCCGACACCATAACTCTGGCAAAGTTGCCTTGGGAACAGTTGTTTTCTGATGAGAAACTCAAAGTTCTAGTCAAAAAAGGACTTGCCCAGAATGCCAATTTTAAAAATGCAATCGAAAATATTGTTCAGGCCCAGGCTACTTTAAAACAAAGCAAACTGGCTTATTTGCCTTCTCTGAATTTTAATGCCGACGCCACGCGAAACAAACAATCGCAGGCAGCACTGAATTTTCCTCCGGGAATCAACATCAACACGCTGACCAATACATACCGTGCTTATCTGAGTACGTCGTGGGAAGCCGACGTTTGGGGAAAAATCAGCAGCAGCAAAAGAATGGCGCTTGCCAATTATCTGGAAACAGATGCAGCAAAACGTGCGGTTCAAACACAGCTGATAGCAGACATTGCCAATACATATTACAATTTGCTCGCACTTGACGAACAATTGCGCATTACGCAGGAAACGCTTGAAAGCAGAAAAAAGAATGTAGAAATTGTCAAAGCATTAAAAGAAGCTGCAATTGTTGATGGTGCCGCTGTCGTACAAAGTGAAGCAAATCAATATGCTGCAGAAGTTTCGATCCCGGATCTGAAACAAAGCATCCGCGAAAATGAAAACGCCTTGAATATCTTGCTTTCGCAGCCGCCGGGTCCAATCGACAGGGACAAACTCTACAACGAAACCATTCCTGAAAATCTGACAACCGGCGTATCGACCCAATTGCTTTCAAACCGACCTGATGTGCAGCAAGCTGAATACAATTTCCGGAATGCGTTCGAAAATACAAATTTGGCGAAAACGTATTTTTACCCAAGTTTGACACTAACAGCAACCGGCGGTTTGTCTACGTTGCAGCTCCAGAACTTTTTTGATCATTCCATTTTTTACAGCCTGGTTGGAGGTTTGACCCAACCCATTTTTAATCGTGGCGAAAACAAAGCGCGTCTGAGCATTGCAAAATCGCAACAAATTCAGGCATTGAACAGTTTCCAGCAAACGCTTTTAGTTGCCGGACAGGAAACGTCTGATGCTTTGTATTCGTTCCAAATGGCACAGGAAAAAAAGCAGGCACGTTTGAAACAAATTGAAGCGCTCGAAAAAGCCGTAGATTATACCGAACAATTGTTGCAATATACATCAGCTACCAATTATACAGATGTTTTGACTTCCCAGCAAAGTTTGTTATCGGCGCAATTGAGCGGCGTAAACGATAAACTTCAGGAATTGCAGGCTGTGGTAAATTTGTACCGAACACTCGGCGGAGGCTGGCAGTAAGATAATTTTAATTTTTAATTTGTGTAAAAACCATCGGATTTTCATCTTTCCGATGGTTTCTTATTTGGATTCCAATCAGTCGCAAAACCGGTACGCGGCCGATTTGTCGTTTTTCTTTCCCGTTGGGAACATTTCGTGTTTCTGGAATTTCTTTCCGGCCAAAACATCATTCAGAAAAGAAAGAATGTACTGCGGTTCTTTTTCAAACAAAGTGCCGCTGTATTCATGTCCGCCGCCACAATAGGTGTAAAGCGCCGCGCTGGAATTCATAGCGGTAAGATGTTGGTAAATCGAATAAGACCCAAAAAGCATCAGCCAGCCCGAAGCATTGGTTTTGCAATAATGGTGCGCCGCAGTTCCATACGGAACGGTCACATCTCCACTTCCATGAAAAAGCAACATCGGAAGCGCGTTTTGTGGCGTGATCAGATTCAGGTCCATAATGGCACCGGCGCCAGAGATCAATCCGGCGTATTTAAAATTTTCCGGAATTTTATTTTCGTATATTTTCATGGTATTGCTGTCCCAAAAAGCCGCGTGCAAAGCTGTTTCCGCACCAGCGCTCGAACCGGAAATAAATATTTTTGACGGATCGATATTGTATTTCTGTGCGTTTTCAATAAAATATGAAGTAGCAAGCCACAAATCGTTTGCGCCAAATTGGAATGCTTTTACTTTTTCGGTGAGCGCACCGTCGCAACTGAATTTTTTATTTTTCATGTAAAGCGTATACGAAATCGTTGCTGCCGCATAACCGTTTGCCGATAAATATTTGCAAAATCCCTGGCCCGATTTCCTGTCGCCGCCTGAAAATCCGCCGCCGTGAACGTATAACACCAACGGAACTTTCTCGTTTGATTTCTTCTCCGGAACAAACAGGTCGAGATCAAGTTTGAGAGTGTCGTTCTGGAAATAAGTAATGGTTGTCATTTTTTGCGCAGTTGTGATTTGGAACATAAAAAATGCCAGCGCAACAAAAAGAATATTTTTCATGAAATAGGAATTAATTTGATTTTGAAAGGTTGAGTTCGATCCCGACACCAAGGACATTCGGTAGAAATGAATGGTCAAATTCGTTAATGACGGCGACTTTGTAATTTCCTGCCGCCAGTTTTCTGTTTTCAAAAACCGCTTGTTTCAAATCGCAATAATCGCCTGAGCAATCGCCGAATCTTTTCCCGGAAGTATCTGAAATTTTGACAATAAGGTCTTCAGTTGAAACAGTATTATCGGAATTCCTGATCTCGATACGAACTGGAATTTCACTCAGCCCAAAATCGTACCCATGGCTGAAAAGCAATATCAAATCATAATTGGAATTGTTGTCAGCAACCGAAAATTCAAAATTCCGCACGTCAGTTTTCTCCCAGCGGTTTTCACTAAAATCGGTGTACAGTTTTTTATACACGTTTTTTTGGCACGAAAAAAGCAACAGCGCCAAAGCCACAAAAAGGATATTTTTCATAATTGATTTTTTGATAATATCGATTTGACAATAAGTTCTGCATGAACCCGGGAATTTTCGATGAACCATGTGTGCGTTTCCATGCCGCCACAGACTACGCCCGCCAAATATAAATTCGGGACGTTTGTTTCCATCGTTTCAGGATGGTAATGCGGAATTCTGGCATCGGATTCATCAAGTAAAATCCCGGCGCTTTCTAAAAATTCGAGATTCGGGCGATACCCTGTCAGCGCAAGCACAAAGTCATTTTTGATCGTGATTTTCCCTTTTGGAGTGATCATATCGACCTCGCTTTCGCGGATTTCACAAATATTGGATTCAAAAAAAACTTGGATACTTCCTTCAGTAATCCGGTTTTCAATATCGGGTTTGACCCAATATTTCACCCGTTCGTTGATTTCGTTCTTGCGTATGACCATCGTCACTTTGGCACCTTTGCGGTAACATTCGAGGGCTGCATCTACCGAAGAATTATTGGCGCCGACGATCAACACATCTCGAAAAGCGTATTCGTGCGCTTCGCGGTAATAGTGGCGCACTTTTGGAAGGTTTTCACCGGGAACATTTAAATACAGCGGAATGTCGTAAAATCCGGTCGCGATAACGACATTTGAGCCCGAATAATTGCCTTTGTCGGTTTTTATTTCGAAAGATCCGTCGCTGGTTTTTTTGATGGCCTCAGCCTTTTCAAAAAGCCGTAAATTAAAATCGAAGTAACGGTGAATGTTTCGGTAATATTCCAGGGCTTCTTGTCTGCCGGGTTTTGGTGCGAGGCAATTGAACGGAATGCCGCCAATTTCGAGTCTTTCCGCAGTTGAAAAAAAAGTCATGTACAGCGGATAATTAAAAATGCTATTGGTCAGCGCGCCTTTTTCAATGATGATGTGGCTGAGGTTTTTGCTTTTTGCTTCGATCGCACAAGCCAGTCCGATTGGGCCGCCGCCAATGATAATCAGGTCATATGGTTTTATTTCTGCCATGATGAAAACGGATTTTTGCTGAGGTAGGCATTGTAATAACGTTCGTCATTTGTGACTTCTTTTCCGAGCCAGGACGGTTTTTCGAAACTTTCATTTTCATCGTGCAATTCGACTTCGGCGAGTAGCAAACCTTCATTCTCACCAAAAAATTCATCAACTTCAAAAGTGTGTTTTCCGACTGTAATTTCATAACGTATTTTGTCGATGATTCCTTTTTCGCAAAGTGCTAAAAGTGGTTTGGCTTCGGCTAACGGAATTTCGGTTTCCCATTCGAGCCTTGTCGTTCCCGATTCGTTTCCTTTTCCTTTAATCGTCAAAAATCCGCTTTCGCCTTTAATCCTCACACGAACGGTTCGTTCGGGATTTGAATTCAGGTAGCCTTGCGCGATTTGATTTTTGGCCGAAGCCTGTTCTTTAAAATCTGTAGAATTTACAAGGAATTTTCGTTCTATTTCGACCATTTCAAAAGCTTTATTTTTATGAGCAAGTTAAGGAATTTCTGGCAGTCAATTCGTATTTTTACCAAATAGAGGCTCAAAAATGAAATTGATAAAGTTCAAAACAAAACCCAAAATGACGGCGGCACTTTTTATTGCGAGCCAGTGCAGCGACGGTAAATCCTGGCAGAAAACCGACGACGATCTTGATGTTTTGGTTGAGTTTGTGCGTTTGATCCGGCCCAAAAAACCAAAAAAAATAAAGGAAACGGATCTTAGCGAGCTGATCTCGTTTTTAAAGTCCAATCCTGATTGCAGCGCACAGTTTTCAAATTACCTGAAAACGATTTTACACCATAAAAAGTTTAATAAATTTCTTTCCGACGCGGCGATGTTGCAGGATGTGAATTTCTTACGCGAAGTGCGCAGCCGGATTTATGCTAAGATTTTGCCGAACCAGCCGCAAAAAGACCGTATGGAATATGTGCTGAACCAGGTTTTTCATTTGGCGTCAGACCGCATTTGGATTGAAAAAATTCCGTTTTCGCAATTGCAGGAATTGTTTGATGTGCTTGGGTTTTCTTCGATTTACGAAACTACGGAACCAGATTCTCCATTATCGGAAATGATGCTCGCCATGAGCCTGATCACGCAAAGAATCAGTGGTCGCGCGATGGAAACCGATGTGATTAAAATGGTTCCTGAATTTGACGATCTCGAAAGTCCGTTTACGGCATTTGAAATCGAACTGCTGCAAATCGAGGAACGGATCAGGGTTTCGGGAAAACATTTTACAACGATCGACGACTTGTCTTACCGACAGCTTTTGGTGCTGCACAAACAGTGTGAGGATTTTGTGGATAAAGCATTCAGCAACAGTTCAAAATATGGAATTTCCATTCGTGTCAACCAGAATTTATTAAAAATCCGGCAGCAGCTGCATCGGTTGAAAGTGCTTATTCCGTTATTGCTTGTCGATGATGAAGAAGACCAGAAAAACCATACGATCGACCTTGGTTTGCAGCTCATTAAATACAATTGTTACAAGAATAACGTCCGGAAATTTATTTCGGAAAGCACGCAGCTTATATCCTACGAAATTACGCAACATACTGCGAAAACCGGTGAACATTATATTACCGAAAGCCGTAGGGAATATTTCAAAATGCTTCGTACGGCGCTCGGCGGCGGACTGATCGTCGGAATCATGTGTATCATTAAAGTGTTGCTTGGAAAAGCGGAAACTAGTTTTTTCGGGCACGCGTTCATTTACAGTATGAATTATGCTTTTGGATTCATAGCGATTTACCTTTTGGGTTGTACGCTTGCGACCAAACAACCCGCAATGACAGCATCTGCACTGGTTCGCGCATTGGAAGAAGGCGGAAAAAAACAAGGCAAAAGTGTGGAAAAATACGGTGCATTTTCAATCCTTTTTGCACGAGTTTTCCGTTCGCAGTTTATTGCTTTCGTAGGAAATGTGGTTATGGCTTTTCCGGTTTCTTTGTTGGGAATTTGGGCAATTGACCGCATATTTCACTACAATATCGCAGCGGCAAAATGGCATACATTAATTGTCGATTTAAGTCCGATACATTCCCTTGCAATATTGCACGCGGCGATTGCAGGTGTTTTCCTTTTTCTTTCGGGAATCATCTCCGGAAGTATTGCCAACAGGGACAAGCACAATCAGGTTTATTTCAGGATTCAGGAACATCCTGTTTTGAAACGGACTTTTGGCAGAAGAAAAACATTAAAAATCGCCGATTTGTATGAAAAAAAATGGGCCGGAATTGTTTCTAATTTCTGGTTTGGCGTTTTTATGGGAAGTACCGCTTCAATCGGGTTGTTTTTGGGATTAAATCTTGACATTCGCCACATTACTTTTGCCAGCGGGAATTTGGCTTTGGGATTGTATGGCGCCAATTATGTAGTCAGCCAAACGTTACTGTTTTGGGGAATTTTCGGGATTGGCGTGATCGGATTGGTGAATTTTCTGGTCAGTTTCGGACTGTCATTGGGACTTGCATTCCGTTCGCGCGACATTTCATTGTTCGAACTCCGCTTCGTCGCATTGGCGATCTGGAAACATTTCAAGTCAAAACCGCTAAGTTTCTTTTTTCCGACCGAAAGAAAACAAAAATCTGCCATTGAGGAAATTTACCTCAAACACGATTAAATTTGCACCATGGAAGAACCCGTTCGAAATAGGAAAATTATCCATGTCGATATGGATGCTTTTTATGCTTCGGTAGAGCAGCTTGACAATCCTGCGCTGCGTGGAAAGCCAGTTGCTGTTGGCGGTGGCGAAAACAGGGGCGTGGTTTCGGCGGCAAGTTATGAGGCGCGGAAATTTGGTGTTCGGAGTGCGCTCAGCGGCGTATTGGCCAAAAAATATTGTCCGGAAATTATTTTTGTTCGCCCAAGATTCGACAGATATAAAGAGATTTCACAAAAAATCAGAAAAATTTTCCTCGATTATACCGATTTGGTGGAGCCACTTTCACTCGACGAAGCTTATCTCGATGTCACGCAAAATAAAAAAGGAAATCCGAGTGCTTCGCTAATTGCGCAGGAAATCCGGCAACGCATTTTTGATGAAACCGGACTGACAGCATCGGCGGGAATTTCCGTCAATAAATTCATTGCCAAAGTTGCTTCGGATTACAACAAACCCAACGGGCAGAAAACGGTCAATCCAGATGAAGTCATCCAGTTTTTAGAAGAACTTCCAATCAAGAAATTTTACGGCGTAGGAAAAGTCACCGCAGAAAAAATGTACCAACTCGGAATTTTTACCGGATTGGATCTGAAGGCAAAACCAATTGAATTTCTGGAAAAGAATTTCGGGAAATCCGGTGCTTACTACTATTACATCGTGCGTGGCATCCACAATAGTGAGGTCAAATCCGAACGCATCGCAAAATCGGTGGCGACCGAACATACTTTTGATGAAAACCTGACTTCTGAAATCTTCATGCTCGAAAAGCTCGATATCATTGCCGGCGAACTTGAACGGCGTTTGAAAAGATATGGCGTTGCCGGAAAAACGGTTACTTTAAAAATCAAATACAGCGATTTTACGCAGCAAACACGAAGTAAAACTTTGCCATATTTCATTTCAGACCGGTCATTGCTGTTGGCAAATGCAAAGGAATTGCTGTATCAGGAAAAGATGAAAGATTCGGTCAGATTGTTGGGCATTTCACTCAATAACCTGAATACGGAAAATAAAAAAACGGTCGCTGTCCAACTCAAATTCGATTTTTAGCAAGTTCAACAAGCGTTAAATGGACTTTCGAATCGGTTTTAAATGTTAAAATGGCCTATATTTGAAAAAAATATCGGCATGAAAGAATTTTCAGATTATGACGATGCGGTTGCGGATCACTTTAAAAGATCCAATATCAAAGCAGTTCCGGTGCTTTCGTGGGAATTCAACCATCAATTCCTGGAAATGTTGCAGGCTGTTTATACTGACTTCACGAGACTTGAAGCGTTAGGCTCAGATTTTAAATGGCAGAAAAACAATTGGGATTTAAAATCGCGATTAAGAGACGAAACCATATTGGTTACCGACAAATCGCTTTCGATCGTTTTTGCCTCTCATAACTTGCCGCTGATGAATGGCTATGCTGAAGCCGATGTGATTGGCAAAACACCAAAAATCTTCCAGGGAAAAGAAACCGATTTGCAGACTTCACGCAAAATCCGGATTGCAGTCCAAAACCAACAACCGTTTGAAGAAACCATCCTGAATTATAAAAAAGACGGATCAAAATATTTTTGCGTCGTAAAAGGATTTCCAATATTTGACAAAAGCGGCGAATTGTGCCATTTTATCGCTTTCGAAACCGCTGCCTGATTTTTTTTTAAATAAAAAAAGCCGTCCGATAAAGGACAGCTTTTAAAATTTTCTATATATTTTCTTAGTCTCTGCTTGACAATTTTGACAGCAACCTCAAGAATTCTACGTAAAGCCAAACCAGCGTAATCATTAAACCCATAGCGCCAAACCATTCCATGTATTTTGGGAGTTTTTGTTGTGCGCCTTTGTCGATCTGGTCGAAATCTAAAAATAAGTTAAGTGCCGCGATGATGATTACGAAAACACTGATGCCAATGCTCATCAAAGAGTTTCCATGGTGCGCAGGCGTAAAGCTTGTAAACATGGAAAGCACCCAGGAAATGACATAATAAGTCGCAATGGCTAATGTCGCTGCAATGACAACCGATTTGAATTGTTCGGTCACTTTGACAATTTCATATTTGTACAATCCGAAGCAAACAATAAAGGTAACGAAAGTCGCGCCTACTGCCTGAATCACGATTCCCGGATACATGGTTTCAAAAATAGCAGAAATCCCTCCGATAAACAGTCCTTCAAAAACAGCATAACCCGGAGCCAGATAGCCTGAGTATTGTGGTTTGAATGAAGCAACCAATACGAGGATCAATCCAATTACGGCGCCTGCGATTGTCGGCACGATTGGATTCAGGCCATTAAAAGCCATCCACCAGGTGATTGTTGCGCCTCCGACCAAAAGCAAAAGCATAAACAAACTTTTATTCATCGTTCCTGAAACAGTCATGGTTTCGTTGTAATCGATCACAACGGCTTCGTGAACTTGCTCAGATCCTGAAACAGATTTTGATTTCAGCAGAGACTTGTCGGTTAAAAACGGATTTTTTGATTTAAACATGTCAGATTTGTATTTTGTTTTTCCAAATATAAATTTTTCTTTTGAAATTTGGCGCAACTCGTTAAAATTTGGGCAAATAAAAAGCCGTCGGTTGAAAGACGGCTTTTAAATAAGAATGAAATATTGTTATTCTATTTCTGAAACCCTTAAAGTATTTACCATTCCTTTGTCGGCAACTGGCATTGCTGCAAGATTGATCAGGAAATCGCCTTTTTCAACATAACCGGTTGTGCGAGCCAGTTCGTTAATGTCGGTTACCGTGTCATCGGTACTAACGAATTTGTCGTAATAGAGCGATTTTACGCCCCAAAGCAAATTCAATTGTGTAAGGATTCTGCGGTTTGAAGTAAACACCAAAATGTGTGCCTGTGGTCTCCATGCAGAAATCTGGAAAGCAGTGTAACCGCTGTTTGTCAACGTACAGATCGCTTTCGCTTTGATCACATTGGCCATTGAAGCCGCGTGGTAACAAATGGTTTTGGTAATGAATCTTTTCGTACGGACTTGCGGTGTATTTTGTGGAACCTGAATCAGCGGAGAATCTTCTACTGCTTCGATGATTTGCGTCATTTTTTCGATTACCTGAACCGGATAATTCCCTACAGAAGTTTCTCCTGAAAGCATTACCGCGTCAGCTCCGTCCATTACGGAATTTGCAACGTCATTGACTTCGGCGCGTGTTGGCGTCAAGCTGGTGATCATTGTTTCCATCATTTGGGTCGCGATAATTACCGGAATTCTAGCTGTTTTTGCACGGTTGACCAATTTTTTCTGGATCAGCGGCACTTCATGCGCAGGAACTTCCACGCCCAAATCGCCACGGGCAACCATTAAACCATCGCAATATGCTACGATTTTATCGATATTTTCAACACCTTCCGGTTTTTCGATTTTCGCTATGATTGGAATTTTATGGTCAGAATGTTTGGCGATCAAATCCTGCAATTCGATCAAATCTTCAGCGGTTCTTACGAACGATAAAGCGATCCAGTCTACTTTTTGTTCGATAGCAAAAATCGCATCACGAATGTCTTTTTCGGTTAAAGCCGGCAAAGACACTTTTGTATTCGGAAGGTTGACGCCTTTTTTAGATTTCAACGGTCCGCCCTGGATTACTCTGGCGACAACTTCGGTCGTTCTGTTGGTGGAAACCACTTCGAACATCAATTTTCCATCGTCAAGAAGGACTTTTTCACCCGGATTTACATCGTTTGGAAATTCCTTATAATTCATGTACACTTTTTCCGCGGTTCCCGGAATGTCTTCAGCCGTTGTGAAAGTAATAAGGTCGCCTTTGTTTACGATCACATCTTCTTTCATCACGCCTACGCGAAGTTTTGGGCCTTGTAAGTCGCCAAGAATAGCGGTTGTGTAACCAAATTCTTCATTTAATCCACGAATGAGATCAATCTTTTCTTTAACGTCATTGTAGTCAGCATGCGAAAAATTTACACGGAAAACATTTACTCCTGCATCAATCATATCTTTCAGGACTTCTCTTGTGCTGCAAGCCGGTCCTAGTGTGGCTACAATTTTAGTTTTTTTGTTTGTTGGCATTTGTATTAAAAAATTAAATTGTTTTTTGATTTTATTTTTTCCGGGATTACAGCGTAAACTGTTGAAATCCGGTCTATCGATTTTAATTTTCTGATGGTTTCATCCATATCAGAATGGCCTCTGTTGTTTTCAATTTTGAGGAAATAATCTACTTTTTTCAGTTCGGAAAGCAAATACACTTTCGTGGATATTTCTACGTCATTGTTCAAAAAAAGGTTCTGGCCGGTACTTTTTTTGTGAATCGTGATTTCATTTTTGTTGGGAATCAGGCTCCAGAGGATGTCATTGTTTGCGTCGTTATAATCAAACTTCGGAAACAGCGCTTCACCTTCTTTAATAGTGACGCCAATTTCTTCTTTGCTTTTGGATAAAATAACAGGCAATTTCTGGTTGATAAAATAAGCCAAGCGGTAATCTTCTAAAGTAGAATGAATGGCAATAAGGTCGTAATCAACTTCATCGAATTCATCGAGATGTAACTTCAGCACAGCCATATTTGAAATTAAATAAGCCGTAAATATAATACTTATGATTGAGAATAAGTATGAAAAAAATAGTTGTTAACGATAAATTAGCAACGAAATCGTTATAGTTTTAAGAATTTCTATTTATTTGTTGTCTATTTTTTCCTGAAATGCAAAATAGGCACGTTGTGATGCTTTTTCCTCTGCTTTCTTTTTGGATGTTGCCCGTGCTTTTGCGATCACTTTGTTGTCGATGCTTAGGCGGACTCCGAAAAGCCGCTCGCCGGAAATTCCATTGTCTTCGAAAACGTCGTAATGAAAAGATTTTTTTTCTTTTTGGCACCATTCGATCAAAAGGCTTTTGTAGCTGATGACTTTCCCTTCGAGTTTTGAAATGTCTACATACGGAATAATGACTCTTTTCCGGATAAATTTCTCGCAGTAAACATATCCCTGATCGAGATAAATAGCGCCCACAAGTGCTTCGAATACATTTCCATGGATGTTTTCGCCAAAATGGCTCACCGGAACTTTACTTTCGATAAATTTTATAAGATTCAGATCGCGCCCAAGTTCGTTGAGATGCTCGCGACTGACAATTTTTGAACGCATCTTGGTCAGATAACCTTCGTCTCCGGCAGGCGCTTCATTGAATAAATGTGCGGCAATGACTGAACTCAACATGGCATCGCCCAGAAATTCCAATCTTTCGTAATTGACCGGATTTCCAATGCCATCAGTTTTGTTGGATGACCGATGTGTAAAGGCTTTTTGATAATATTCGATATGTATGGGCTTGAAACCCAATATTGTTTCCATTTCGGTAAAAAAAATCCCGCCTTCTGGAGCGCGGGATTTTGATAATATTTTTTTTAGGAAACGCATTGATGTTAGGCTTCTAATTTTTTAAACAAGACGCAGGCATTGTGTCCGCCAAATCCGAAAGTGTTGCTCATGGCTACTTTTACTTCTCTTTTTTGAGGTTTGTTCAACGTCAGGTTTAATTCGGGATCGATATTTTCATCCACAACAGTGTGGTTGATTGTTGGAGGAACGATACCATGTTCCATTGCCAAAATTGACGCAATCGCTTCAATCGCACCGGCTGCTCCAAGCAAATGCCCGGTCATGGATTTGGTAGAATTGATATTTAGTTTTTTAGCATGATCACCAAAAACAGCGCTGATGGCTTTCAATTCGGCAACGTCGCCCAAAGGTGTAGACGTTCCGTGTGTATTGATATGATCCACATCTTCCGGTTTCATTCCGGCATCACGCAACGTGTTTTTCATCACAGCAATAACGCCAATTCCTTCCGGATGCGGCGCAGTTAAATGATAAGCGTCAGACGACATTCCGCCGCCGCCAACTTCACAATATATTTTTGCACCACGTGCTTTTGCATGTTCGTAGTCTTCCAATACCAAAGCGCCGGCTCCTTCACCCAGCACAAATCCGTCACGCGTGGCGTCGAATGGTCGTGAAGCCGTTTCCGGACTGTCGTTTCTTGTAGATAAAGCGTGCATGGAGTTGAATCCGCCCATTCCTGCAATCGTGATCGCAGCTTCAGATCCGCCTGAAATAATCACGTCACACATTCCCAAACGGATGTAATTAAACGCGTCGATCAAAGCATTTGCCGATGAAGCACAGGCAGAAACCGTCGTATAATTTGGACCCATATAGCCATTTCTCATAGAAATATGAGCTGGAGCAATATCGGCAATCATTTTCGGTATAAAAAACGGATTGAATTTTGGCGTTCCGTCACCTTTAGCATAGTACATTACTTCTTCCTGGAAAGTTTCCAGGCCGCCAATTCCGGCGCCCCAAATCACACCCACGCGGTATTTATCGACATTGTCATCAGTAATTCCGGCATCTTTAATGGCCTCGTCGCTTGCCGCAACAGCATATTGCGCGAATTTATCAAGCCTGCGTGATTCTTTGCGGTCCATATAATCTTCGATATTGAAGTTTTTGACCTCGCACGCAAATTTAGTTTTGTGCTTTTCCGTATCGTAATAAGTAATGGGAGCAGCACCGCTAACGCCGTTGATAAGTGCATTCCAGTATTCCTGAATGTTATTCCCAATAGGAGTAAGCGCGCCCAAACCTGTTACAACAACCCGCCTTAATTCCATACGCGTAATTTTTAGTTTTTAGTGTAAACAAATAATACCTATGCTTTCTTCTATGTTACGTCATAAAAAAGACACAGGTATCACATTATATTTTATGTAATTGATTGAAATTCAATCAGTAATTTCTTTTAAAAAATAACAACACCCGCTGCTGAATCAGGAACGGGTGTTTATTATATTATTTTTTAGCTTCTTCGATGTAAGAAATCGCTTGACCAACAGTAGCAATGTTTTCAGCCTGGTCGTCTGGAATTTGGATGTCAAATTCTTTTTCGAACTCCATAATAAGCTCAACAGTGTCTAATGAATCAGCTCCTAAATCGTTAGTGAAGCTTGCTTCTGTTACAACTTCATTTTCGTCAACGCCTAATTTGTCTACGATAATCGCTTTAACTCTTGATGCAATGTCTGACATAATCTTTAATTTTAAAATTTAATTTGTTGGCAAAAATAAAAAGATTTATTTTAAAACCACGTTTTAGTTCATAAATATGACTACTAATTTAGAAAATTAATTTCATAAAGGCTTTATAAATTTATTTAATATCATTTATTATCCTTTTTTTTGTGCTCTTAAAAGGCTGCACAAATGAAAAAAATTGTCCTCTTTGCATCTGGTTCGGGAACGAACGCTGAAAATATCATTTTACATTTTAAAAATTCGGAAATTGCCCGGGTTGTCGCTGTGATTTCAAATAATCCGAATGCCAAAGTACTGGAAAGAGCGGCAAATCATAATGTTACAAGTTTTGTTTTTTCAAAAGCCGATTTTTCTTCGGAGAAAGTGCTTCAAAAAATCATAGAAATTCAACCCGATTTAATCGTACTCGCCGGATTTTTACTTCATTTTCCATCGAATATTATTGAATTGTATCCCAATAAAATCATCAACATTCATCCGGCTTTGTTACCAAAATATGGCGGAAAAGGCATGTATGGCATGAACGTCCACAAATCTATATTAGAAAACAAAGAAATGGAAACCGGAATTTCGATTCATTATGTCGACGAACATTACGACAATGGCGACATGATTTTCCAGAAAACCGTTTCAATCGAAAAGTGTACAACAGCGGAAGAAATTGCCCAAAAAGTCCATGAACTCGAACACGAACATTTCCCGAAAGTCATCGAAGCTTTGCTAAACCAATCGTAAATCCTAAATCAAAATCCTTAAAGTTAATGTCGCATCAAGTCCACATTTTCACCGACGGCGCTGCCAAAGGAAATCCCGGAAACGGCGGTTATGGCATTGTCATGGAACTCGTTGGAACGCCGCATCGAAAGGAATTTTACGAAGGTTTCAGGTTGACAACCAATAACAGAATGGAATTGTTAGCAGTAATCGTCGGACTCGAAAAACTCAAAAATCCAAACATGAAAGTTTTGGTCGTTTCCGATTCCAAATACGTGATCGATTCGGTCGTTAAAGGCTGGGTTTTCGGTTGGGAAAAGAAAGGTTTCGTCGGCAAAAAAAATCCGGATCTGTGGAAACGTTTCCTCAAAATTTACCGCAAGCATCAAGTCGATTTTAAATGGGTGAAAGGCCACAACAGCCATCCGCAAAACGAGCGCTGTGACGAACTTGCCGTGATGGCGTCAATGCAGCCCAAGCTTTCAATCGACGCTTTTTACGAAACCGAAGCCGATAAATTGCTTTAAACGACTGCGTCTCAGTTCTGTAAATTGGCAAAACTTTACAACTTTCTGCCGTTGCAACTTTCAAACTTATAAAGTATCTTTGCGGCTTAATTCTAAAACCGTAAAATGAACAAATTACTGATTGTCGGCACTGTTGCTTTCGACGCTATTGAAACTCCATTTGGAAAAACAGATAAGATCTTAGGCGGCGCCGGAACATACATCGGGCTTTCTGCTTCATTTTTCAATTTGCAATCGGCGATCGTTTCAGTCGTTGGAGATGATTTTCCACCGGAATATCTCGATTTGCTGACAAAAAGGAACATTGACATTTCAGGTTTGGAAATCGTAAAAGGCGGAAAAACATTCTTCTGGAGCGGAAAATACCACAACGATCTGAACTCTCGTGATACCTTGGTGACAGAATTAAATACGTTGGCCGATTTTCAGCCGAAAGTGCCTCAGAATTTCCAGGATTCAGATGTAGTAATGCTAGGAAACTTGCATCCATTGGTACAAAGCAGCGTTTTGGATCAAATGAAGGTAAAACCGAAACTGGTTGTTCTCGATACTATGAATTTCTGGATGGATTGCGCGTTGCCAGAATTGCTTGACGTCATGAAACGCATCGACGTGATCACGATCAACGATGAAGAAGCAAGACAATTATCCGGCGAATATTCATTGGTAAAAGCTGCGGCCAAAATCCATACAATGGGACCAAAATATGTCGTGATCAAAAAAGGCGAACACGGCGCATTATTGTTCCATAATAAAGAAGTGTTCTTTGCTCCGGCATTGCCATTGGAAGAAGTTTTTGATCCAACGGGAGCCGGCGATACCTTTGCAGGCGGATTTGCAGGATTCATTACGCAAAGCGAAAACATCTCTTTTGAAAATATGAAAAACGCAATCATTTACGGATCAAACCTCGCGTCATTCTGCGTGGAGAAATTCGGGACCGAAAGAATGGAAAACCTTGAAAAAGAAGAAGTGGTCAACAGGCTCAAACAGTTCAGAGCGCTGACACAATTTGACATCACATTATAAAAAATATGCGCCTCGTTTTTCGGGGCGTTTTTGATTTAAAGACAACTACAACGATAACTACAACAACACCATGGGCGACGCAATCAAACACGAATGTGGCATAGCACTTTTAAGATTAAAAAAACCTTTAGAATTCTATAAGGAAAAATACGGATCGGCTTTTTATGGCATACAGAAAATGTATTTGCTGATGGAAAAGCAGCACAACCGCGGCCAGGACGGCGCCGGATTTGCTAGCATTAAACTCGATGTTGAACCAGGAGAAAGATACATCAGCCGCGTTAGGTCAAATGACGCACAGCCAATCCAGGACGTTTTTGCACAAATAAACGATCGCATCAATGACGAATTGCTGCAGCATCCGGAATTTGCCGATAATGTCGCGCTTCAGAAAAAGAACATTCCGTATATCGGGGAATTGTTCCTCGGACACGTTCGTTACGGAACTTTCGGAAAAAACAGCATCGAAAGCGTCCATCCGTTTTTACGCCAGAACAACTGGATGCACCGGAATTTAATCGTTGCGGGAAATTTCAACATGACCAATGTGACGGAATTGTTCAACAGTTTGGTAGAATTGGGCCAACATCCGAAAGAAATGGCCGATACGGTAACCGTAATGGAAAAAATCGGGCATTTCCTCGACGATGAAGTCACCGATTTATATCTCGAATGTAAAAACGCCGGTTTATCCAAAAGAGAAGCTTCTCCGGTAATCGCTGAAAAACTCGACATCAAAAAAATATTAAAGCGCGCTTCCAAAGGCTGGGACGGCGGTTATGCGATGGCTGGATTGTTCGGCCACGGCGATGCTTTTGTATTTCGCGATCCTGCCGGAATTCGTCCTGCGTATTTTTATGAAGATGATGAAATTGTGGTTGTCGCATCAGAACGTCCGGTAATCCAAACTGTTTTTAACGTCGATTTTGAAAAAGTGCAGGAATTGCAACCCGGACATGCTTTGATCGTTAAGAAGAACGGAACGGTTACCGAAGAGGAAATCATTGTTCCAACAGTTAAAAAAGCCTGTTCGTTCGAACGCATTTATTTTTCACGCGGAAGCGATGCCGAAATTTATCAGGAACGCAAAAACCTCGGTAAGTTAATTCTTCCGGCGGTTTTGGATGCAATCGATAATGATACCGACAACACAGTTTTTTCCTACATTCCAAATACAGCCGAAACCTCATTTTACGGAATGGTCGAAGCGGCGCAGGATTTTCTAAATCAAAGGAAAAACAAATTTATCCTCGACAACCGCAAAAAGCTAACCGCTGAAAGTTTGCAACAGCTTTTAGAAGTAAAGATCCGAACAGAAAAAGTCGCTATCAAAGATGCCAAATTAAGAACGTTCATTACCGAAGACAGTTCGCGTGACGATTTGGTCGCACACGTTTACGACGTTACGTATGGCGTAATCAAACCAACAGACAATTTGGTCATCATCGACGACAGTATCGTTCGCGGCACGACGCTTAAAATGAGCATCATCAAAATGATGGACAGGCTGAAACCGAAAAGTATCGTTGTCGTTTCCTCTGCACCGCAAATCCGTTTTCCCGATTGTTACGGGATCGATATGGCAAAACTCGAAGGATTGGTCGCTTTCCGCGCAACGTTGGACTTATTAAAAGAAAGAAACCTCTATCATATTGTTGATGAGGTGTATGCGAAATGCAAAGCGCAGGAAAATTTAAAAGACTGCGAAGTCATTAATTATGTAACCGAAATATACGCGCCGTTTCATCCGCAGGAAGTTTCAGATAAAATTGCCGAAATGCTGAGTTCGCCAGAAATCAATGCCGAGGTAAAAATTATCTTCCAAACGGTCGAAAATTTGCACATCGCCTGTCCTAAAAATTTAGGTGATTGGTATTTTACCGGTGACTATCCAACGCCGGGCGGTAACCGTGTGGTTAACAAGGCGTTCATGAATTTTTACGAAGGAAAAGACGCTCGTGCATACTAAAAATTTAACATTTCTGCATTTCATCGACTTTCGGTGTATTTCATCTAATTTATTTTGCGGAAGTGAAGCACTAGTATACATTTGGAGAACCATAGCATTAGTAGGTTAAGTTTATGGTAGATTTGGGGCAAAAAGGGTGAAAGAAATTTCACCTTTTTTATTGGAATAAAGTCAAGAAAAAGGCGAACGTCGAAAGTCAAATAACAGTCGAGGCTTTAGCCGAACTAAACGAGGCTAAATAAGCCAAGTTTTAAAGAATCACTTTCATTAAAATATAAATTATAAAAAAAGCGGATTCATTTTTGAATCCGCTTTTTTATATCCGCAAACTGAGTCTTTCGACTTTCAGACTTTTATCTTTCGACTATTTCTCAGAAGCATATCTTCTCGCCACTTCCGTCCAGTTCACTACATTGAAAAAAGCTTCGATATAATCAGGACGTCTGTTTTGATAATTCAAATAATATGCATGTTCCCAAACGTCCATTCCCAGGATCGGAGTACCGCCGCATCCTACTTCCGGCATTAACGGATTGTCCTGGTTTGGTGTTCCGCACACTTCAAGTTTTCCGCCTTCATGAACGCAAAGCCAAGCCCAGCCTGAACCAAATTGTGTCGCGCCCGCTTTCGCAAATTTCGCTTTGAATTCTTCAAAAGTCCCAAAATCCCTCTCAATCGCATCAAGCAAATCGCCTGTTGGTTTTCCACCGCCATTAGGAGACATCACGGTCCAGAATAAATTGTGGTTGTAGTATCCGCCACCGTTGTTTCTCACCGCTGCGTTCTTTTTGTCCAGATTGATCAGGATGTTTTCAATTGTCAAACCTTCAAGATCGGTTCCGGCGATTGCTGAGTTCAAATTCGTCGTATAAGCATTGTGGTGTTTGGTATGGTGGATTTCCATCGTACGTGCATCAATATGTGGTTCTAACGCGTCGTAGGCGTAAGGTAATTTCGGAAGTTCAAAAGCCATAATATTGTTGTTTTAATTGTTGGATTAAATAATTTTATTCAAATTTAAACATTTAACTTTGGAATTGGAAATTCTATTTTGTTATAATTTCATTAATAAAGCCGATGCCGTTGTCATTGCGAGGCATGAAGCGATCAGGAGCTATTTGCTCCGCCTGTTCACTCCTTATTTTTTTTATAAGGAGCTCGGGTCCCGCTTTCCACTGCAATCTTTTTCAAGGATTGATTTCCCGTCGCAAACTCCGGGCAATCCTTAAAAAAGGATTTTCATTGCAATCGGGGCTAGGGCTAAAGTTTCCATAACAACATTCAAAAAAAATCCGTGGCAAAACTACAAAGACCATCATTTTCCATTTACGATGCCTCGGCCGGTTCCGGAAAAACCTACGCGCTCGTCAAAGAATATTTAAAGATCATCCTGACCGCGAACAGAAACGACGCCTACCGAAACATTCTTGCGATCACATTCACAAACAAAGCCGTGCACGAAATGAAATCGCGCATCGTTGGCAGTTTATCCGAATTTGCAAAAGACAAGCCATCAGACAAAGCAGAAAGTTTAATGCAGCATTTAGCGGTAGAAACCGGTTTGTCATTGGCGCAGATCAAGGAAAAGTCCAAAAGCATCATCAAACACATCATCCACAATTATGCGGCTTTTGATATTTCGACGATTGATAAATTCACGCATAAAGTCATTCGTGCTTTCGCGCATGATTTGAATTTGCCGATGACTTTCGAAGTGACATTGGATACTGAAAATTTGCTTGTTGAAGCCGTCGACGCCATTATTGCGCAAGCCGGGGAAGACGAAACGCTCACCAAACTGCTCGTCGATTTCACGATGGAAAAAACAGACGACGACAAATCCTGGGACATTTCGCGCGAAATCCTCGAAACCGGCCGACTCATCTTAAACGAAAACAACCGCGAAGAAATCACGCATTTCCAGGAAAAATCCATAGCCGAATTTGTTGCGATCAAAAACAAACTCATCGAAGCCGCAAAGGAAATCGAATCGCATTGCGTCGGTTGCGCCGAATTGTCTTTGGCCTTGATCGATAAAAACGCGATCGACCAAAAATCATTTTCTGCAGGGCATTTTCCAAACCATTTGCGCAGTATTACTGAAGGAAGATACAATCCGAAAAACAAACGTTATTTCGAATTTGACGACATCAAAATCAACAAAACCGCAAAAGACCGAACGCTCATTGAAGGCATTATTCCGGAATTGCTCGAACAGCTTGGCGGCATTTATAAAAACTTTGAAAAACGCGATTTTTACCGCGCGTTCCTCAAAAATATTACGCCATTATCTTTGTTGAATACGGTCAGTAACGAACTTTCGAAAATCCAGAAAGAACAAAATATACTATCGATCGCCGAATTCAACGCGATCATTTACAACGAAATCCAAAACCAGCCGGCGCCGTTTATTTACGAGCGTTTGGGCGAAAAATACCGCCATTTTTTCATCGACGAATTTCAGGACACATCGGAAATGCAATGGCAAAATTTAATTCCGCTGATCGACAATGCGCTTTCCGGACAGGATGAAACCGGTGAAAAAGGAACGCTGATGATCGTTGGCGATCCAAAACAGTCGATCTACCGTTGGCGTGGCGGCAAAGCAGAACAGTTTATCAGTTTGTCAAAAGATGAAAATCCGTTCAACAATCCCGATAAAGTTTTAGAACATCTCGATAAAAACTACCGCAGTTATTCGGAAGTCATCCATTTCAACAACGAATTTTTCAAAATGCTGGCGAACGAATTTGCGCATGTTGATTACAAAGATTTGTATGAAAACCGCAGCCATCAGCATTTCAATGAAAAATCCGGTGGTTATGTAAACATTTCGTTCATTCCCGATCTGGAAAATTCGGGAGAGGATGAACCGTTAGATAAATCAGATTTGTTTGTATTGGCCACATTACATACGATCCAGAAAGTTTTAAAACAAGGATTTCAATACAAAGACATCGTGATCCTTACGCGAAAGCGAGGTCAGGGCATTGCCGTGGCGAATTATCTGACAGAACAAAATATTCCGCTGCTTTCGTCGGAAACGCTGATGATTGCAAATGCCACGGAAATACGGTTAATTATTCATTTGCTTCGGTATCTGAAAAACAGTGCCGATCTGGAAGCAAAAGCGCATTTTCTACATTACATCGCTAAAAATATCCAAAACGAATTCCCGGTACACGATTTCATCGCAAAAGGCATGGAAGAACGCGACGAATTCGCATTCGAGAGTTGGCTGTTGCTTTCCGATATTTCGCTTTCGTTTCAAAACATCCGTAAAAAATCTTTGTACGAAGCAGTTGAGGTCATAATTTCAAAATTCATAAATCCGAAAAACAACAACGCTTACATACAGTATTTCCTTGATATCGTACTCGAACGCGACTTGCGCAACCAGGCCGGAATTTCAGATTTTATGGATTATTGGGACAAGAATTCGGAGAAATTCAGCATTCCGTCACCAGAAGGCAAAAATGCGGTTCGGATCATGACGATCCACAAATCGAAAGGACTCGAATTTCCGGTCGTGATTATGCCGTTTGCCGAAGAAGATTACAGTAGGAAACCCAAAGATAAATTGTGGCTCAACGCCGAAGAGGCCGATTTCGGACTTCCGAAAGTGCTTATTGACAACAGCAGTTCGGTAGAAGGTTTTGGTGAAGCCGCATCGTTGGTCTACAATGGAAAAAAACAGGAAGAATTGCTCGACAACATCAACGTTTTGTATGTAGCGCTCACGCGCGCGGAAGAACAATTGTATGTCATTTCGGGAATGAATCTGTCGAAAAAAGGCGAAATCCCAACCAACAATATGGCGGCGTTTTTTATCAATTACCTGAATGAAAAAGGCCAATTTGATGTGAATAAGTTCGAATACGAATTTGGTAATCCGCAAAAATTATCTGCACCAACAGCCATTTCTGAAGAAGGAAAAACCATTCCGATGGTTGCCGAAATTCTGGATCCAAAAAACATCAAAATTGCGCAAAGGGAATCGTTGATGTGGGGAACGCAGCAGCAACAGGCTATTGAATATGGGAATGTTGTTCACGAAATCCTGTCATTCGTTAAAACCAAAAACGATATCGGTTTGGCCATCGTTAAAGCGGTCGAAAACGGATTGATTACTGACTTTCAGCGCGATACCGTTTTTGAAACCATCACTGAAATTTTGGAGCATCCGGAATTGCAATTTTATTTTGCCGAAGACAATAAAGTGCTGAACGAGCAAACCATCATCCGGAAAGAATCGGGAACGGTAAAACCTGACAGAATGGTACTTCGCGACAACAATGAAGTGATGATTCTGGATTATAAAACCGGTTTGCATCAAAATAAATACAAATTGCAACTCGAAAATTACCAACACGCCATAGAACAAATGGGTTATAAAGTTTCTAAAAAAGCCTTGGTTTACATCGGGGAAAAATTAGAAATAGTACATTTGTGATTCGGAAAACGACAACAATAAAACAACATATGTACGGAAAAATTAAAGAATACCTTCAGTCGGAATTGCAAACGATTGAAGATAACGGAATTTTCAAAAAAGAAAGAATCATCACCTCGCCGCAAGGTGCTGAAATTTCCATTTCAACAGGTGAAACGGTTTTGAATTTTTGTGCAAACAATTACCTCGGACTTTCCTCTCATCCTGAAGTGATTCAGGCTGCGAAAGATGCTTTGGATACACACGGCTTTGGAATGTCGTCGGTACGATTTATTTGCGGGACCCAGGACATTCACAAAGAACTGGAACAGAAAATTGCTGAGTTTTACGGAACTGAGGATACGATTTTATATGCAGCGGCATTCGATGCGAATGGTGGTGTTTTCGAACCGTTATTTAACGAAAACGACGCGATTATTTCGGATAGTTTGAATCATGCTTCCATCATCGACGGCGTGCGTTTGTGTAAAGCCGCGCGTTACCGTTATGAAAACAGCAATATGGAAGATTTGGAGCAGCAGTTGATCAAGGCAAATGAAGCCGGAGCACGTTTCAAAATCATTGTAACCGATGGTGTTTTTTCTATGGATGGTGTGGTCGCGCCTTTGGATAAAATTTGCGACCTGGCCGACAAATACGATGCAATGGTCATGGTAGACGAATGCCACGCTGCCGGTTTTATCGGAGCAACCGGAAAAGGAACGCTTGAAGCGAAAGGCGTCATGGGAAGGGTTGATATTATTACCGGAACTTTGGGAAAAGCTTTAGGCGGCGCGATGGGCGGATATACTACCGGAAAAAAAGAAATTATTGAATTGTTGCGCCAGCGTTCGAGGCCTTATTTGTTTTCCAATTCTTTGGCTCCGGCAATTGTAGGCGCCTCAATCAAAGTTTTTGAATTGCTGAAAAAAGATACTTCTTTGCGCGACAAATTGGAATGGAACACCAATTACTTCAAAGACGGAATAAAAAAAGCCGGTTTTGATATCGTCGATGGTGATTCTGCTATTGTTCCTGTAATGCTGTATGATGCCAAATTATCACAAAATATGGCCAACGAATTGTTGAAAGAAGGCATCTATGTGATAGGCTTTTTCTTCCCTGTTGTGCCTAAAGAAAAGGCCCGGATCAGGGTGCAACTTTCGGCGGCTCATACAAAAGAACACCTGGACAAAGCCATTGCAGCCTTTACGATTGTAGGAAAAACATTAAATGTTATATAATACACACTTTTGGGGGTTTTTGGCCGTTTTTTTTAACATTTAGTTTTGTAGTTAAAAAATTACGTATTACTTTTGTTCAATAAAATATTGTAATCTAACAAAATTAAGTATGAAACATCTTAACAAATTATTTGCTGCTGTGGTGTTGTTTTGTGGACTGAGTTCACAAGCACAGGATAGCAACAACCCATGGGCGATTAGCTTTGGGGCGAATGCAGTCGACACTAGAGTGAGTGCTGCTACAAAATTCGAAGACCAAATTTCACAGTATTTCAATGTGGAAGACAACTGGAACATTCTTCCTTCAATTTCTTACATCAATGTGTCAAGAAATGTTGGTGGAAATTTCTCATTCGGTGTAACTGGATCGATTAACAAAATCAAAAAATTTGTTAATCCACAGGTTAATGGTACTGGTGGATATCCTGTAACAAACCCGGGAGATTTAAGCTACTATTCTGCGGATGGTATTATTAAATATGACTTCCTTAGAGGTTATATCGTTCAGCCATACGTTCACGTTGGTGGAGGTTATACTTGGTTTGGAGATGCAAGTTACGGAACTGCAAATGCAGGTTTAGGTGTAACGTTCTGGTTCTCTGAAATGGTAGGTTTGACTTTACAATCTACTTACAAACAATCATTCGACGAGCGTTCTGAAAGACCTTTAGTTGCTGTTAATGATAACGTGCCATCACACTTACAGCACTTCGCTGGTCTTACTTTCAAATTTGGAGGTAAAGATACTGACGGTGACGGAATCTACGATAAAGACGATGCTTGTCCAGAAGTTGCTGGTTTGAAACAATTCAACGGTTGTCCTGATACTGACGGCGACGGAATTGTTGACGGAAGCGATGCTTGTCCAGAAGTTGCTGGTTTGGCTGAATTCCAAGGTTGTCCTGATACAGATGGTGACGGAATCGCTGACAAAGATGATGCTTGTCCAGATGTAGCTGGTCCTAAAGCTTTACAAGGTTGTCCTGATAAAGATGGCGACGGTGTAGCTGACAAAAATGATAAATGTCCAGATGTTGCAGGTCCTAAAGAAAACGCAGGTTGTCCTTGGCCAGATACTGACGGAGATGGTGTACTTGACAAAGATGACAAATGTCCAGATGTTAAAGGTACTGTAGCTAACAACGGTTGTCCAGAAATCTCTGAAGAGCAAATCTTGAAATTGAACGCTTATGCTAAAACAATTTTGTTCAACAGTGGTAAAGCGACATTCCAACAACAAACTTTCCCAGTATTGCAGTCAATTGTTGCAATCTTGAAAGAATATCCTTCTTCTAAATTTATGATTGAAGGTCACACAGATAGCGATGGAAGCAATGCACTTAACCAAACATTATCTGAAAACAGAGCTGCAGCGGTTAAAAATTACTTGATCGAAAACGGAATTGCTGCTGACAGATTAAACTCTGCTGGTTATGGTGAAACCAAACCTATCGATTCTAATAAAACTAAAAAAGGTAAAGCGAACAACCGTCGTGTTGAAGTGAAATTGGTAAAATAATTTCTGCCTAAATATTTTAAGAAACGCCTCGATTTATCGGGGCGTTTTTTTATTTTTATCAAATGGCAAATCAAACTTTCCTCGATAAATTAGCACAGGTAATAATCGATGGATATTCCGAAAGACTTTCAGATACCATCATCATTCTTCCCAATAAAAGAGCCCGTATTTTTTTAATTGAAGCACTTAAAAAACAAGTTCAGCAAAATATTTTCGCGCCGGAAATTATAAGTATAGAAGAGTTTATTACCGATGTTTCAGGAATTCGCGCCATCGACCCAATCGAGTTGCTTTTCGAATTTTACGAAGTCTATCTTTCGGTTACTGATGCCAAACACCAACAGACTTTCGAGTTGTTTGCCAATTGGGCGAAAACACTTTTACAGGATTTTAATGAAATTGACCGCTACCTTTTAGATCCTACACATGTCCTGTCTTATCTTAAAGACATTGAAGACATCAAGAAATGGGGAATCGAAGTCGAAAACAAAACCACATTACTCGAAAATTACATTGATTTCTGGAAATTGCTACCAAATTATTACAATTCGCTCTACAACCATTTGCTTAAAAAAGAAACGGGTTATCAGGGTTTAATTTATCGCGAAGCAGTCAACAACCTCAATCATTTCTGCAATTCCGTTAAAGGCAAACAGTATGTATTTGCCGGATTTAATGCGCTCAATGCCGCCGAAGAAAAAATCATCCAACATCTCATTGCAGTCGATTCAGCAAAGATTTATTGGGATGCGGACGAGGCATTTCTGAACGATTCTTTTCACGACGCCGGACTGTTTGTCAGACGATTCAAAGAAAGTTGGAAATACTACAAATCGAATCCGTTTGAATGGATTGTCAACGATTTTTCCGAAAGTAAAAACATCCGTGTCATCGGAACACCAAAATCAATCGGACAGGCTAAAATTGCCGGAAGCCTCATCGAAAACATCCTCAATTCAGATCCTGAAGCTTCGCTCGACAAAGTCGCCGTTGTGCTTGGCGAGGAAAATATGCTTGTACCGCTATTGTATTCGTTACCGTCAACCGTTGGTGCGCTAAACATTACCATGGGTTATTCTGCTAAGAACAATCCCGCCCAAATACTAATTGCGAAATTGTTTAAAATGCACACCAACGCGCTTTCGAGAAGCAGTTATGTGTTTTATTACAAAGATGTGCTAGATGTACTTACGCATCCTTTGGTTGAACCTTACGCAAAGACAAAATCATTAGTCAACGTCATCAACCAAAACAATTATACATTTATAACGCACAAAAAATTATTTGAACTGCATCCAAATCCAGATGCATTATTTACATTGTTATTCCAGAAATGGGAATCTGGATCAATTGCCGTACTCGAATTGATTTCCCAGTTGCTTCAAACCATTAAAAGCAACCTGAACAACGACAACGAAGAAGAAAAGATTACCAAGGTTTTCGTGTTCTCCATATTCAAAGTCATCAATAAACTCACAAGTTATTACGCCAAACACAGCCACATCGACAAAATTGAAACGCTTTATGCGATTTACAAACAAATTATAGATCTGGCCGAGGTATCTTTTGAAGGCGAGCCTTTAAGCGGATTGCAGATTATGGGTGTGCTCGAAAGCCGCGTACTCGATTTTGAAACCGTCATTGTGACTTCGATGAACGAAGGGAAATTTCCGGCCGGAAAATCACAGAATTCGTTCATACCGTATGATGTCAAACGCGAATTGGGACTGCCGACATTCAAGGAAAAAGATGCCATTTATACCTACCATTTTTACCATTTGTTACAGCGCGCAAAAAATATTTTCCTGATTTACAACACCGAAAGTGAAGGTTTGGACGCTGGCGAAAAAAGCCGTTTCATCACCCAACTCGAAGTTGAAAAACAACCTTTACACGAGCTGTCGCACGAAATCTACAATGCGGTTTTGCCAACAACTGCTTATGAACCAATGGTCATTCCGAAATCTGAAAAAGTGATGCAAAGGCTGAGGGAAATCGCCGATAAAGGATTTTCACCATCTGCACTGACAAGTTACATCCGAAATCCAATCGATTTTTATTTCCAGAAAATCCTGCGCATCAGTGAAGTCGAAGAAGTAGAGGAAAATATTGCGTTGAATACGCTTGGAACAATTATCCACGAAACTTTGAAAGCTTTATATGACCCATTTATCGGCAAATTTTTATCTGAAACCGACATCAAAACCGCTTTCGAAAAATTGGACGGCGAAGTGCTGAAACAATTTAAGTTGGTTTACAAAGAAGGTGAAATCAAGAAAGGCCGAAACCTGCTGGCTTTCGAAGTAGCCAAGCGAAACGTGTCCAATTTCCTCAAAGTCGAATTGGCGAATATCAAAAACGGCGATGCGATCAAAATCATTGCGTTGGAAGAACGGTACGAACGCGATTTATTACATGATGAGTTGCCGTTTCCAGTAAAAATTGGCGGTTCGGTCGACCGGATTGAAGAGCACAACGGAAAAATCAGGATCATTGATTACAAAACCGGAAAAGTGGAAGGGGCAAACGTCATCCTCAAAACCTGGAACGGACTCACGACAGAGATTAAAAACGATAAAATCATACAGGTTTTGGCCTACGCGTTTATGTATACGCCGTATGTTCCTGAAAAAGAAATTGAAGCCGGGATCATATCATTCAAAAACCTGAAATCAGGATTTCTGCCGTTTATTTTTAAAGACGCAATTGAAAAAACCGAAACAGTGATTATTGGCGAAAACATTTCTGAAAATTATATTGAACAATTGGTGTTGTTGATCAACGAAATCCTCGATCCCAATATTCCGTTTACCGAAAAAATCAATTAGATTTTCTTTAAAAAAATCAGAAGTAACGCAAGCAATTCGTCGCGGTTTTCAATCGGGCTCATATGTCCGTCGGGAAAAGAAACCAGCTGAACGCGGGTGTTTGCAATTTGATCAAGGCTTTCTTCATAATTCAGCACCGGATCTTTTTTGCCCAATACCAATACAATCGGGTACGGCGCAAAATGCAGCAACACTTCACGATCATTTCGGATTTTCATGCCTTCCAATGCGGCAACAATGCCCTGAAGTGGCGTTTTTAAGGCTTCCGATTTAACATTTTCAATTTCAGTCGCCAATTTTTCGCGGTTGTCTTCGCTGAACAAGTTGGCGATGGCAAGCCTTACAAATGAAGTATAATCGCCTTTTACCGCTTTAATCGCCCGGTCGCGATTGGCTTTGCGTTCGTCACTATCGGCTACAGAAGTGGAATTGATCAGTGCGACTCCTTTGACGTGATCCGGATAAAGTTCGGCGAAAGCCAAAGCCACATATCCACCCATAGAATGTCCGGCCAGAACAGCTTTTCTGATCCTGAGTTCGTTTAAAACCGCAAAAACCACATCGGCCTGATCTTCCATAGAATGCACATATCCCAAAGATTCGGTTTGTCCGTGTCCCAAAAGATCGATTGTTACCACACGGTATTTTTTGGAAAGTTCCGTGACGAAAAAATGCCACATGTCACTGTTTTCGAGAAATCCGTGCAACAACACGATAGCAGTTCCTTTTCCGGTGTCAGAATAAGCGATTTTGGTATTTTTATAAACGGTGGTTTTCATTGGCTAACAATTAATCAGTCTTTGCAAAAATAACATTTAATCCTCTTTTGGCTCAAACAAACCATCGAATTCCATTGGAAATAAACACAAAAGGACCGAAAACAAAGTCCAGCTTCGTCTTCGATCCTTAATTGTAAATTAAAACCTAAATTCAACTATTCATCAAACTTTCGATTTCGTCAGCTTCGAGCGGAATGTTGCGCATCAGGTTAAAGGGTTCGCCGCTTTCCTGAACCACAACATTGTCTTCAAGACGGATTCCGAAACCTTCCGCCGGAATGTAAATTCCAGGTTCTACGGTAAAGACCATATTGGCTTTCATTGGTTCGTATAACAATCCGTAATCGTGCGTGTCAAGTCCCATGTGGTGCGAGGTTCCGTGCATAAAATATTTTTTGTATGCCGGCCATTCCGGATTTTCATTTTGCACATCGGCTTTGTCAATGAGTCCGAGTCCGAGCAATTCAGAAGTCATCAGGTTGCCCACTTCCTTGTGGTATTCTTTCCACAAAGTTCCGGGAACGAGCAATTTTGTCGCTTCTGTTTTTACACGAAGAACCGCGTTGTAAACGTCCTTTTGTCTTGGCGTAAATTTTCCTGAAACCGGGATCGTACGGCTCATGTCACTTGAATAATTCGCGTATTCTGCAGCAACGTCCAATAAAATCAAGTCTCCTGCTTTACAAGGCTGGTTGTTTTCAATATAATGCAGCACATTTGCATTGTTTCCCGATGCGATAATTGGCGTATACGCAAATCCTTTCGAACGGTTCCTGATGAATTCGTGGATGAGTTCGGCTTCGATTTCATATTCGGTCACATCCGGTTTTACGAACGACAACAGCCTTCTGAACCCTTTTTCGGTAATGTCGCAGGCTTTTTGGATCAAATCAATCTCTTCCCGCTCTTTTATGGAACGGATTCTCTGAAGGATCGGATTGCTTTTCGCGACAGCGTGTGCCGGATAATTTTCTTTCCACCATTTTACAAATCGCGCTTCGCGGGTTTCCGTTTCTACGGTCGCGCGGTAATGTTCGTTGGTATTGATGTACATCGTTTCGGCATAGGTCATCAGCTCGAATAAGATCTTATGAAAATCCTGCAGCCAATACACGGTTTTGATTCCCGAAACTTCAAATGCGCGTTCTTTGGTCAGTTTTTCACCTTCCCAGATCGCAATGTGTTCGCTGGTTTCTTTCAGGAAAAGAATTTCTTTTTGGTGTGGATAAGGCGCGTCAGGGAAAAAAACCAAAATGCTTTCTTCCTGGTCCACGCCACTTAAGTAAAAAATATCGCGGTGTTGGGCGAATGGCAAAGTGCTGTCGGCGCTCACGGGATAAATATCATTTGAATTAAAAATGGCGATGCCTTTTGGCTTCATTTCGGCAGTAAACTTCGCGCGGTTCTTTATGAATAAATTGCGGTCGATTTGATGGTATTTCATGATGGATTAAAATTTTAGTACACAAATTTAATCAAACAGAAAACGATACAACCGGCCAAATGGCGTTATTTTAAAGTTTGCGGATGCGGCTCATGTGGCGCGACGATATGCCAAGAAAAGAGGCGAGGTAATGCAGTGGGACTTGCTGAAGCAAATTCGGTTCTGTTGCCAATAATTTTTTATAACGTTCTTCCGGAGTCAGCGTCAATAAGTCGATGCGGTAATCGTCAATCAAACAAAGTTGTTTTTCGATCAGGTTGTAATAAAATTTATGGAAAGCGACATTGTTGTCGATCAGGTTTCTGAAAGTTTTCAAATCCACGACCCACAAATCACAATCGGAAATGGCTTTGATATTTTTTCGCGACGGCGTGCCAAATAAAAAGCTGTTCAGCGAACTCGTTACCGAATTTCGCAATGCAAGATAAGTGGTTTTTTCTTCGCCATCAACTTCGATAGCGTGCTGTAGAATACCGCTTTCGATGTAACAGAAATAGGGACAAATTTCACCTTCACGTACAAAAAAATCATTCTTTTTTAAAGGCAAAGGGGAAAAGGCGTTTTTGGATTCCAACACCAAATCTTTCAATCCGGCATCATCCGAATCGAGGAACAGTTCCAGATAATCGAAAAAAGGATTTGCAGTCTTTGCCATGGGACAAAAATACGATTATTTACGAATCTTAATCAACCCATTTGTAATAGCGTGCGCCAATCAGGTTCGGGATTTCCGATTCAATACGGTCTAAAATCCACTCATTTTTTGGCATCAGCACGCTTTGTTTCTGCTCTTTTTTATGCAGTTTCAAATAGGTTTCAAAACCAATTTCGTGGCTTCGTTCCAATGTTTCAAACAAATTTACATTTGAAAGCGCGAGTTTCCATTCGGACTGGATTGTTCCTTCAAATACTTTCGATTTCGATCCGCTTCCGTACGCGAGAAATCCGAAAGTCGTATTGGTTATATCAACGTCAGTGTCATGAAAGTGCGCCAATGCAGACAACAATCCCATGAAAATCGACCCCGTATACAAATTGCCAATTAATGACGAAGCAAGTTCCGCAGGCTGCAGTTTTTCAGAAACGAAATTTTTATACGCTTCGGATTTGCTGGTTTCTTTGAGTTTGTTTTGATAATCGGCTGCTGTTTCGTTTTCGGTTAAGATTTGATCCTTATGATCGAGGCTGTAAATTTCCGAAAGCATGCGGCGTCCCTGAAAAGCATACGGCAAATGCATGACGATATTTTTCCAGGAATCGTAAAGTGTTCCGCTGGTACTTTTTAATTTTTTATATTGAAAATAAGCATTTTTAGTGCGATCCATGTAACATTGGTTCGAATACTGTCCATCGAAAACCGGCTGGTCTTTGTGGATTTCAATTTCGGCTTCGAGATTTCCAAACCAATTGTCATTATTTAAATTCCCGGTAATTTCAGATTTTGAAACCGTGCGGTAAGGTTTGAAAAAGTCGAAAACGCCTTTGGTGTTGGTCGCCCAATGGTTTTCAAATGCGACGATTTTCGGGTTTGAGGAAATGAGCATGGCCAAAGCGCCGGCGCCCTGAGTGTATTCTCCGGTCGATTCGAGGTCGTATTTTGCAATGTCGGTGGTTACGACGATCGCTTTTTTATCCGGATTCAGCCGTACAAAGTCTAGGCAATTCTGCAACGCATCCACGCCGCCAATACAGGCAAACGTAAAATCAACCACATCACAATCGGCCAGAATGTCTTCGCCAAATTTTTGTTCCATCAACGCGCTCAAAAAAGATGCAATCGGTTTGGAACTGTCGATGCCGCTTTCCGTGCCAACATAAATTCGGGAAATCTCACGCAAATTAACGTTGTTTTCCAAGACAAGTTTGGTCAGGGCGTTGGCGCCAAAAACAACCGCGTCCTGATGAAAATCGGGTAGTGTCATCTTTAACAAACCGAGGCCTTTTTCGAGTTTTTCAGGTTCGATATTTCTGGCTTCAGCCAAGGTTCTAATGGGTAAATGTATTTTGGCCACATCAAATGCAATCGCATCAATTCCTGTTTTCATCACTTATTTTTTGAGCCGGTAAAATTACGATTAGCAACCGTAACGCCAGGTTTTTCTTGAACAGAATTTTAGAATTTTCAGACTTTTACGGATTTTCAAAAAATCTGCGGTTGAAATTATTGAATGTGTAGCCGGATTTTCATTCGGTTCGATTTTATGCATTTTACACGCGAAAATATCTTTAACATTTTTTAAAGATTTGAATAATAAAACCATTTTCAAACCGTTATTTAAATACCAATTTTTCAAACCATCAGTCTGATTTATGAAAATCAAACTTTTTATCGCCGCGATTCTCCTGTTTGTATTGGGCATTTGCTCCTGCGAAAAAGACGACGACGTAAAAGCCGAACCGATGTTAATTGTCAGGTTTAGATTTGACAAAGGCCAGGAAAGACTGAATAATGTTGGGAAACCAGCTGCAATCATTTCTGGAAATGCTGCCCAAACCCCTGATTTTAATGTTATTTCGGCGCATTATCTAGAATTTGCGCCCACTTCCAAAACGAAACTCGGATCGGGCGAAATTTTATACAACGGAGAAGAAACGAATGCCGGCGGTGAAAATGCAATCGACTTCGGACTGGCGAAAGTTGTTGGCGAAGGCGAAACCTTTCTCAAAATTCCGCTAAGCAAGATCAAAAATGGAAGTTACGAATGGGTCAGGGTTTCAGTCGCTTATCAAAACTACAACATTTCAGTGCGCAACGCCGGAAGTGATTACACCGGAACTTTATCGGGTTTTACGGGATTCAACACTTACATTTCCTCGTTTGATATTGGCAACGCGCTTTTCAATATCAACGCCAACAAAAAGCAGGGTTATTGGGCGTTTCGCCTCGACGACAATCCATATTCTACAGAGGGCCAGGCGCCGGAAGGATTAACAACGGTTCCGAATCCGATTTCAAAAACTTCGCCGGTCAGTCCTGGATCGGGTATTGTTACCGGGAAATTTGCGAATAAATTTACGGTTACCGGAAATGAAACGCAGAATATTTTAGTGACACTTTCGATGTCAGTCAATAAAAGTTTTGAATGGCACGAAGTCAATCCTGATGGCAAATACGAACCTTCCATTGGTGAAAACGTGGTCGATATGGGCATCCGCGGACTCAAACCTTCATTTGAGGTCTTTTACTGTGAAGACTGATTTTTTATACAATCTGCAAAAAAAATAACTTAAAATTTCATTTTCCGAAATACTTTGATTGGTGTCGTTTCTGCGCATTTTAAAATGATTATAAATAGACCGAAAAGGTTGTAGTTATAGTCAAATAGCTTTATTTTTGTTTGATTTTTTAAAACACTACAAACAAATATTATGGCAAAATCTGCAATATTAAAGTCATCTTTAGCAAAAAAGTATTGGATGGCTCTAACAGGTTTATTTTTATGCTTGTTCCTCATTGGCCATTTGGCCGGAAATCTTCAGCTTCTTGTTCCGGATAATGCGTTGAATTTCAACAAATACGCTTTGTTCATGACTACAAACCCAGCAGTCAAAATCCTTTCGTATGTAACTTACATCTCCATTATCTTCCATTCCATTGACGGTGCGATCCTTGTTTTTCAAAACCAGGCGGCAAGACCGATCAAATATGCGAGAAACAACGCGGCCGCAAACAGCCCGTGGGCGTCAAGAAATATGGGAATTTTAGGAACTGTGATTTTGGTTTTCATCGTCACGCACATGATCACGTTTTGGTCACCGATGCATTTCGATAAAAACATGCCATTGCAAACCATCAGCATTGAATCCCAGGGGCAAAAACAGGATTTTTACCTGACCACAGATGGCGGTTATATTCCAAAAGCGCAAGTCGACCAAAAAGTGCTTTACATTAAAGACCGTACCGATTTTTATGATGCCAATGCCAATGTAAAAATCAAAGAAGGTTATAAGGATTTATACAAGATCACCATCGCATTTTTTAAAGATGTCAAATGGGGATTGGCAGCAACGATTTTATACGTGATCTCAATGGCGATCTTGGCCTTTCACTTGTCACATGGTTTTGCCAGCGCATTCCAGTCATTGGGCGCCAACAATCCAAAATACAACGGTTTGATCCGTAAAACCGGAAAAGGTTTTGCGATCCTGGTTCCTTTGTTGTTCGCGATCATTCCATTATACATTCATTTTATTCTAAAAGCGTAATTATGGCATTAGATTCTAAAATACCACAAGGTGCAATTGCAGACAAGTGGACCAATTATAAAAATCACATCAATTTAGTCAATCCGGCAAACAAACGTAATTTGGATATTATCGTTGTCGGAACCGGTCTTGCCGGCGGTTCTGCTGCTGCAACTCTGGCCGAATTGGGTTATAACGTAAAAGCATTTTGTTTCCAGGATTCGCCAAGGCGCGCGCACTCGATTGCCGCTCAGGGCGGAATTAACGCCGCAAAAAACTACCAGGGTGACGGGGATTCTACGTTCCGGTTGTTTTACGATACTGTAAAAGGGGGCGATTACCGCGCACGTGAAGCAAATGTGCACCGTTTGGCAGAAGTTTCTGCGAATATCATTGATCAATGTGTGGCACAAGGTGTTCCGTTGGCACGTGAATATGGCGGATTGTTAGACAACCGTTCGTTCGGAGGAACATTGGTTTCGAGAACATTTTACGCCAAAGGGCAAACCGGGCAACAATTGTTGCTGGGCGCTTATTCTGCGATGAACCGTCAAATCGGACGTGGAAAAATCAAAATGTACAACCGCCACGAAATGTTGGATCTCGTTATTGTAAACGGAAAAGCACGTGGCATCATTGCCAGAAATTTAATTACAGGCGAAATCGAAAGACACTCGGCGCATGCGGTTGTGATTGGATCAGGTGGTTACGGAAATGTATTTTTCCTTTCTACCAATGCAATGGGAAGCAACGCAACTGCGGCTTGGAAAATCCATAAAAAAGGCGCTTTTTTCGCCAATCCTTGTTATACACAAATTCACCCGACCTGTATTCCGGTTTCGGGCGACCACCAGTCGAAACTGACGTTGATGTCGGAATCGTTGCGTAATGACGGAAGAATCTGGGTTCCTAAAAACCTCGAAGATGCAAAAGCCATCCGCGAAGGCAAAAAGAAACCAACCGATTTGTCCGAATCAGAAAGAGACTATTATTTGGAAAGAAGATATCCTTCTTTTGGTAACCTGGTGCCGCGTGACGTGGCTTCAAGAGCGGCCAAAGAAAGATGTGATGCTGGTTTCGGTGTCAATAAAACAGGCGAAGCCGTTTACCTTGATTTTGCTGCGGCAATCGAGCGTTACGGAAAAGAACAGGCTTACATCAAAGGGCTTGACGCCGATGACAAAAAACTGGTGATCAAGTTGGGAACCGATGTGGTTGCCAATAAATATGGGAATTTGTTCCAGATGTATGATAAAATCGTTGACGAAAATCCATACGTAACCCCAATGATGATCTATCCTGCGGTGCATTACACCATGGGTGGAACCTGGGTAGATTACAACTTAATGACTACAATTCCGGGTTGTTTTTCTATCGGGGAATCGAATTTTTCTGATCACGGTGCGAACAGGCTTGGTGCTTCGGCATTGATGCAGGGATTGGCCGACGGTTATTTCGTATTGCCTTACACGATCGGGGATTATCTGGCACCGGATATTAAAATTGGGCCAATTTCTACCGATCTGCCAGAATTCGTAGAAGCTGAGCAAAATGTAAGGACACAATTGGACAAATTCATCAACAACAGCGGAACGCATTCGGTTGACCATTTCCACAAGAAATTAGGAAAAATCATGTGGGATAAGGTTGGAATGGCGCGTAACGCACAAGGCCTGAATGAAGCGATCCATGAAATTGCTGCTTTACGTGAAGAGTTTTACAGGGATGTAAAAGTGCCCGGAACCATCGACAGTTTCAACCAGGAACTGGAAAAAGCGATGCGTGTAGCCGATTTCCTTGAACTTGGAGAATTGTTTGCCAAAGACGCTTTGCACAGAAACGAAAGCTGCGGCGGACACTTCCGTGAAGAATACCAAACTGATGAAGGGGAAGCCTTACGTGACGACGAAAATTTTGCTTACGTGGCTGCCTGGGAATACAAAGGAAAACCAAGCGAAGCTGTATTGCACAAAGAGCCATTGGTATTCGACAACGTAAAACTGGTACAAAGAAGTTACAAATAAAATCAGTCCAAAGTCAAAGCCAAAAGTCTTAAAGCAATCAAGACTTTAGACTTTCCACTTCAGACTTTTAAACTAAAAAGAGATGAAACTTACACTAAAAATATGGCGCCAGAAAAACGCCAAAGAAACCGGAAAAATTGTTGATTACCCAATCGATGGCGTAGAACCGGACATGTCTTTCCTTGAAATGCTTGACGTTTTAAATGAAGACCTGATCAACAAACAAGACGAACCGGTCGCTTTTGACCACGATTGCCGCGAGGGAATTTGCGGGGCTTGCTCGTTGTACATCAACGGTGAAGCGCACGGACCAGACAGAGGTGTAACGACCTGCCAGCTGCACATGAGAAAGTTCAAAGATGGCGATACCATTTTTATCGAGCCGTTCCGCGCAAAAGCATTTCCGGTGATCAAAGATTTGGTTGTGGACAGAAGTTCGTTCGACAGAATCCAGCACGCCGGAGGATTTATTTCGGTAAATACGTCAGGAAATACCATTGATGCCAATACGATCCCGATCCCAAAACACGATGCCGACCGTTCATTTGACGCGGCAACCTGTATCGGATGCGGTGCTTGCGTGGCCAGTTGTAAAAACTCATCAGCGATGTTGTTTGTTTCTGCAAAAGTGTCGCAGTTCGCCTTATTGCCGCAAGGCCAGGTCGAAGCACACGACCGTGTTTTGAATATGGTCAACCAAATGGATCATGAAGGTTTCGGAAACTGTACCAATACCGGCGCTTGTGAGGTAGAATGCCCGAAAGGGATTTCACTTGAAAACATCGCAAGAATGAACCGCGAATATTTGGCTGCGAGCATTAAATAATTCAAGATATAAAGATCCAACTATTGAAAGCGCTTCCATTACGGAGCGCTTTTTTTATATCAAACCTTTTTCGAAAGCCACGCGAACCAATCCGGCAGTGTTTTTAACACCCAGTTTCTGGATCAGGTTGCTGCGGTGCGCTTCGACCGTTTTGACGCTGATGAAAATAGAATTTGCAATTTCTTCAGTCGTAAATTCTTTAATGATCAGGCCGAGGATTTCTTTCTCGCGGCTGGTTAGTTTCGGGATGAAATACGAGCTGTTGCCTTTCCCGATCGATTCGTTTAACAAAATATCCTTAATGTGCTGCGGCAGGTAATTCTCACCATCAAGCACAGTTTTTATCGCGGTGACCAATTCGGTTTTGCCGGTGTTTTTGAGCAGATAGCCATTGGCGCCATTTTTCATAATCTGCTTGATGAACGCACTGTCTTCAAAATTGGTCAGCGCAATGATCTTCAATCCCGGAAATTTCTTTAGCAATTCTTTACATGCGATTATGCCGTTTCCATCGGGCAGGTTGATGTCCAGAAGCAAAATCTGCATATCCGGATCCAAGTCGTTCATTGTGTCTGCAATGGTCGTAAACGCTTGGGAAATCGCAATTTCCTTATTCGATTTGAGCATGGTTTTGATGCCTTCGATTACAATCGTATGGTCATCGGTAATGGCTACTTGTATCATTTTTCTAAGGAATTTAAATCGATGTTGATTTGGAAAGACGTTCCGTTTTGCGTGCTGTCAATATCCAGGTTCGCGTTTAAGAATTGAATTCGAGACTGAATGTTCTTTAATCCAAGTCCGTTTTTGACGGTTTTCTGGTCAAATCCGGTTCCGTTATCTTCTACGGTGATGAACAATTCATTTTCATGGAAATTCATCTGCACGAGCGCCGTTGTGGCTTTCGAGTGTTTGATGATGTTGTTGATGAGTTCCTGGATGATGCGGTAAATGACCGTTTCAGATTTCTTTGGCAGGTAACCCTGGTTCCCGAAATATTGGAAATCGAGCTGAAGCGGATGCGAATTGTTGATCTTAAAACAGTATTGCTGTACGGTTTCCACCAATCCAAAATCGATGATCGAGGCTGGCATCAAATTGTGTGAAATGTTGCGAACCTGCGAACACGATTGGTCGATCATTTCGATGGTTTTTGTCATCTCCGATTTGTCATCAACACTAAACGCCGACTCGTCCAATCCCAAAAGGCGGAACTTTATCGCCGACAAATCGCCATTGATGCCGTCGTGAAGTTCCTGCGCAATCCTTCTGCGTTCGTTTTCCTCGCCGTCGATCAGTGCTTCGAGTTTGGTGATTTCCTGCTGCTGCCTCAAAGCCAGGATTTCCTTGTTTTTGAATTTCTGGCGTTGGTTAAAAAACAACCAGATTCCCATCGAAAGTGCGGCCAAAACTAAAATGGCAATGACATATAGCACCATTTGTTTTTCTTTCAACAGCAAATCGACTTTGTTTTTATTGATCTGGGCCTTTTGTTCAAGAATCGCTTTGTCCTTTTTCTCGGTTTCAAACTGGGTCTGGATCAATGAGATCTGTTTGATATGATTTTCGTCAAAAACCGTATCGCGAAGCGTATAACTTTGTTCGAGCAAATTGTAGGCTTTGTCCGGCTGGTTTAAGGCGGCATAAATCGCAGCGAGCCTTTTCTGGGAACGGTAAATGATTTCACGCGCACTGATTTTTCGGGCAAGTGCCAAAGATTGTTGCGCATACAAAAGTGCTTTCGGATAGGCTCTTGCAGCCAAATGCAATCCGCTGATGGTATAAAATAAATCAGCTTTTTGAAATGCGTCATTTGTAGGCGCAATGAGTTGAAGCGCCTTTTCATAATAAGGAATGGCGGTTTTGTATTCATTGGTCAAACGGTAATACTCGCCAAGATTTCTATTGGAGAAAAAAGCCAATGTTTTGCTGCTGTCTTGTTTTGATAAGCTTTCCGTTTTCTTAAAATAATAAAGCGCTTCCCGGAACTGATTTTTTCGCGCATAAAACAAACCATAATCGCCATACAATAAGCCCAATTGTTCTTTGTTGCTGCTTCGGGAAAACTGAATGGCTTTCTTCAGGTACATTTCCTCAAGTTCGTTGTTTTTGATATTGGCATACAAACCGGTCAGGTTTTGGTAACTTTGGCTTACGGCGTTGCTGTCTTTGAGTTTTTCAAACACGGGAATACCACGCAGATAAAGTTTTGTAGCGGTTTCATAATCGCCTTTGAATTGATAGGAATTTGCCGAATTTACATATACTTGTCCAATTCCACGCTGGTTATTGCCCTTCACGGCAAATGGTTTTGCTTTCGAAAAGTAATAGATGGAGGAGTCATACCGGCCATTGTCGCTGTGCACAAAACCGCTGTTCAGCAACGATTTGAATGCGCCGGCCGGCCAGTTGTTTTTGATGCTGAGCCGGAATGCCCTTTGGTAAAGTTTCAGCGCTTTATCCGGGGCCGAAACTTCCGAAGCCACGCCTTGTTCGATGATTGTGGTGATGGCAAGGCTGTCTTTTTGGGCATTTGCCAAAACGGGAAGCAGGAATAAGCAACAGCAGATAAAGTATATTTTTTGGAATAAACGCATTTAAATGGGTTTGAATGGGTTAAGTTAAAAAAAATCCCCTCACAAAAAACTGAGAGAGGATTTTATGCCTGATAAAACAGCTACTACTCTGTTTTACAGGATAATTTTTACAGGATTTTTGGCTTTTTGGAAAGGATTACCACTTTCATTTCCATTGCATCCAAACCCTGTAAAGCATGAAGTGTTGGGTTCTCAACGGCATCAATCCATCGGGAACGACAAAAAGGAGTAATAGGGAAAGGATTGATTTTGACATAAAAAGGCAGTGTTATTTTTTGACAATTTTCTGGATTTGGCTTTTTCCTTCGGATGCCATCATAACGGTATAAATTCCGACGGGCAATTGCGACATGTCGACGGTTTGGTCCTGCATTTTCAGATCGATTTTTTTGCCATGGATGTCATAAAATTCCACATCGGAAATTTCAGTAGAAAAATGAATGTGGTCTTTAACCGGATTTGGATAAAAATTCCATTTCAAATCGGAAAATGATTTGGCATCAAGCGCATCGGTTTCGAGGATAACATTGTCCAGGCCGCCGGTGTCACTTCCTGATACATATTCGCCACGGATTTTCAAACTGGTAATATCGGCTAAAACCGCTGTAATTTCTGTTGCCGAAGCTAACACGCCGCTGTTGATATTGTCAATCTTCCATTCCAATGTTTCATTTAAAAGAACATCATAGTGCGTCCAATCGGTGCCAGGATTGTTGGGCAAATCCAGTGCGATCGTAATATCCGTGCCCGAAATAATGACATCGCTGTCATCAAACTGGGAATTCAGGCTGCTTTGTTTCAAATCAAAACGCAGCATTTTCCCATACGAAGTGGCTTGGTTGCCGAGAAACTTGGCTGGAGCCGACCAAACCCAGACACCTCCGGCAGCCGTATCATCCGCAGAAGCGTAACCGCCGGGATTTCCGCCTGTCGTTACATAATTGGGTTCAGCACTGGTCGCGTCGCCGACAACGAGCCAATTGTCAATTCCGGTATCAAATGTGCTGCTGATTTGTTGGGCTGTGCTTAGATTTACAAGCAAACATGCCGCGAATAGTTGTAATTTTTGCATCTTTTAAAATATTTTCCGACGTTAATTCCTGATGATTTTTTGAGTGTAGCTGCTGTTGTTTTGTGTCACTCTGAGTACGTACATTCCGGTTTGCAAATGAGTCAGATCCAAATGTTCAGTTTTCGAATGCAATTCTATCTTGTAAACGGTCCGCCCGTTTAAGTCAGAAACCAGTATTTCTGAAACGCCGTTCTCTTTAAGATCAATATTGAAAATGCCGCTTGATGGATTTGGATACACCGCAATCCCGGCATTGGTGAAATGGCTTTCATTGGCAAGCGCTGCACAATTGTCGAGCACAAGCACCGGAATATTAGAACTTTCACCGTTTCCGTTCCCGAAAGTGCCTCCGTTTTGTCCGCAGGCATAAAAAGTGTTATCCGTAGTAGCAAACAGCGAATGGTAATAACCCGAGGCCGCAATTGTGTTTACATTGGTAATGTTGGCCACGCGAACCGCAGTATGCCTGTCGGTATTGCTTCCGTCCCCAAGTTGGCCATGGGCATTGTATCCGGAAGCCCATGCGGTTCCGTCATTTTTTAAATAAAGGGTATGGTATTGGCCGCCCGCAGCGCTCACGATTCCTGTAAGGTTGAGTACCTGCGTAGGTAATGTAGGAACGGTCAGGTTTCCAATACCTAATTTTCCATAACCGTTATTACCGCATGCCCAAACGGTTCCATCCCTTTTTACAAAGATCGATTGGCGGAAACCGACTCCAATTGCTGCTACTTCCTGAAGATTAACCAAGGTTGGAACGGTTGTCGCACCCGAAGTCCATCCGATCCCCAAAGCATAATCCTGGTTGTCGCCACATGATCTTGCCGTTCCGTCAGCCAGCAGAAAGACCGAGTGGTTGTCTCCGGCTGCAATGTCAACAACATTTGCCAAACTGGTAATTTGCACCGGAGAATTTTGCTGCACCTGGTTTCCGATGCCCAATTCCCCCGAAAAGTTGCTGCCGCATGCCCATACCGTTCCGTCGCTTTTGAGGAAAAGGGAATGGTAAAAGCCTGCAGAAATTTTCACGACGTTTTCAAGATTCGGAATGCGGATTGGAACATTGGTATTTGCTGTGGTGCCAATTCCGAGTTGTCCTCCATTATTTCCTCCGGAAGCCCAAACGGTGCCGTCACTTTTTAGGAATAGCGAAAAGACGTCCCGTGCTGCAACTGCGACTACATCTGTAAGACCGCTGACCGTTTCTGGAACTACGGTATTGTTATTGTTTCCGGTACCGAGTTGGCCGGCACCGTTAATTCCGCTGGCCCTCGCAATGCCGTTGCCGCATAAGAACAGCGAAAAATTACCGCCTGCGCCAATGCTTTGCGGAACGAAATTAAATTCTAAATCCGGGCAGTCAATTGCCGTTACCGTATTGATCCCAATAGTTGACCCATCGCCCAAACCGCCTGAGTTGTTGACGCCCCAGGCATATAATGATCCGTCATTTTTTAACGCCGATGTATGGTTGATCGAAGTGGCGATGGTTTTCCAATCGGTTGCGCTGCCAATTTGTACCGGGAAAAATGCGTCGGCCAAGGTGCCGTTGCCCAGCTGGCCGTCGGAGTTTAATCCCCAAGCCCATAAAGTCCCGTTGTTTTTCAATGCAATCGTAAAAAAATAACCCGAGGAAATGCTTTTCCAGTTTGTTTCGGTTCCAATTTGTATCGGATTCAATCGGTCTGTGGTGGTTTCGTCGCCTAGTTGTCCCACAATATTGTCGCCCCAGCACCAAAGCGTCCCGTTGCTTTTTATTGCAGTGCTAAATCCGCCGCCTGTTGCCACATGAACCCAATCTGCATCAGTTCCAATCCTAACAGGTATGGACCTGAAAGTTAAAGTGCCGTCCCCAATTTGTCCATCGCTGTTGCCGCCCCACGCCCATAGCGTTCCGTCTGTTTTTATGGCCAGTGTATGCGACGATCTGGAATTTATCGAACGCCAATTGTTATCATTGCCCACCTGGGCCGGGAAATTCCTGTTAATGGCTGTTCCGTCCCCAAGCTGATTGAACATGTTGCCGCCCCAGGACCATATCGTTCCGTCTGTTTTTAAGGCAATCGAGTGCAAAATTCCGGCAGAGATATCCATCCAATTGGTATCGGTTCCAATTTGCACCGGTAAAATCTTACCGACATTCGATCCGTCGCCCAATTGTCCGTAATCATTACCGCCCCAAGCCCATAAAGTCCCGTCGGTTTTAATGGCCAAAGTATGGTCGCTGTTGGTGCTGATTTTTAACCAATTGCTTTCACTGCCAATAGGCCTTGGAATGGGATTGCTCCTGTTTGTCCCGTCGCCAAGCTGTCCTTTTCCGTTTTCGCCCCAGCCCCATAAGGTTCCGTTGGGTTTGATGGCCAGTGTTTGCCCGCCGCCTGGACTAACCGTTTGCCAGCATTCTGAAACCGGATTTTGGGCATTTATAAACATTCCGGCCAGTAAGGTAAAAAGTAAAATAATTTTTTTCATAATAATAAGTATTAGTCTTTCAATAAAATATTGTCAGTTTTTTATCTGAGATGTTGTATTGTCAGGAGCTAAATTACTTGTGTCTAATGGATTAAAACTCATTGGTTTCCTCGAAATCCTGATGTCAGGGTAAACCCTGTGTAAAATTGCTGTTGCAGATTTAGTATCTTTGGAAGACCAAAAAAAATCTTATGAAAATTGCCTTGGTCCAGCCGCAGCTTATTTGGGAAAATCCGGAAGCCAACCGGAACTATTTATCAGAAATGATCGATTCGAAAGAAGCTTCCGATTTAATTGTACTTCCCGAAATGTTTACCTCGGGTTTTACAATGAATCCAGCTCACGTGGCTGAAAGTATGCACGGAGAAACGGTTAATTGGATGAAATCCTTGGCAAGATCAAAAAATGCCGCCGTAACTGGAAGTGTGGTAATTGAAGAAAACGGTGCGTTTTACAACCGCTTGTTATTTGTTTTTCCAACTGGCGAAATCCAGACTTACGACAAGCGGCATTTGTTCAGTCTCGCGGGCGAAGAAAAAATATATACCTCGGGAAAAGACAAATTGATCGTCAATTACAACGGCTGGAAAATTTGCCTGCTCGTGTGTTACGACCTGCGTTTTCCGGTTTTCGCGCGCAATACTGAAGAGTACGATTTGTTGGTGTATGTAGCCAATTGGCCGAAAGTACGCATCAATGCCTGGGATATTTTATTAAAAGCGCGCGCGGTCGAAAATTTGTCGTACGTTATTGGTGTCAACCGCACAGGATTTGATGAGAACGGGCACGAATACAACGGCCATTCGCAGGCCATTGATTTTCTTGGAAATGATATCGTAGCACCTCAGGAAAACGAAGGTGTTTTTACAGCGGAAATTGACCGGGAAAAAATGCTCGAAACCCGCATGAAACTCGGATTCCTAAATGACAAAGACCGCTTTACGGTTTTAGATTAAAAGCTTGTTCGACATCCCAGTTGGCCCGGACATCAATTTCTTTCGGAAAATAAATCACTTCCTCGGTTTGCCTTTTTTCAAGAAAGCTTCCCGAATCCCATTCTTTATTTTTATTCGCATCGTAAATTACGCGAACGGTGTACAACATCGGCGGAATCAAATCAAAAGCGATTTCCGATTTGCTTTCCTCATATACCGAAACAACAACATCGCCTTTGTTGTCGGTCAGTTCGACGATAATCGGGTATTGCTTGACGTTTTCGAGTTTGAGTCGCAAATTCCCAAAATCGGATGTATTTGACGTACTCAGTGCATATTTCAGCGTGTCATTGGCGTTGCCCATATAATCGGTAACCGCTTCGGGCATGAGAGTGACTTTGTATTTTTCGAGCGGTTCTTTTGGAAAATCAATGGTGAAAAACTGCGTCATTTCGTCGTAATGCGTTTTAAAAACGACGGAAGCAGAATCTTTATTGGTCACCGTAATTTTCGAATTGTCAAATTTGACCAACGGCACGGAAGCGGTCATTCCGAACTTTTCGCGCAACGGCAGCGAACTGTCGTAATTGGACTTAAAGCTTAGCGTGTCTTTTTTCTGGTTTTTGATTTTTACTGAAAACTGCTGGTCGAATTTGTCTTTGGAAAATCTGAACTGCAGCGAATCGGTCTTTTTTTCCTCGACTTTTATGGGTTTGTACCAAATTTGCAGCGAATCCTTTTTCGGAAACTTGCTGATCAGGATGTCGAGGTTTTCGTTGTTTTTTTTGAGTTGTGCGGCCGCGTTTTTTGTGTCGCCTTCATAACCCATGGTCAAACGGTTTCCCGAAGCCTGCACCGGTTTAAATGCTTTGAATGCGGCAACTTCTTTGAACAGTTCGATTTCGTATAACGTATCGTTCGGTACGGTTACATATTGTTGGTGGAAACCGATTTTCTCTGTTTTAGGATCAAATTTGTAATTGCTGTTGGCATCTTTTAATGCAACAAGCAAATATTTCCCGGCTTTGAGGTTTTCGAGTTTGTAAGTTGTGCTGCTGTCCAAAGTATTCGTAATATATCTTGGACGGCTTTTGTAAATGATCGAATCGCTGAACGTCGTGTCGTTGACATCGTACAACATTACCGAAACGAAATTGTCAATTTTCTTACTGTAGGCATCTTTAATGGTTCCGCTTAGCGTAAGCGAATCGATATACGAACCTGTCGAAAAAACGTATTTAAACTGCCGGAACGGAATCGATTCGTTGTTGTCCTGAATGCTTTCGCCAAAGTTGAAACTGTAAGTCGTATTGGGCTGCAGTGTGTCTTTGATCTTGACCGTAATGTAGCGGCTTGCGCTGGTTGGTGTTACTTCAGGCGCTTTTTCCATGGGCGGAGAAATGATCAGCTGTTTGTTGGCGTTTTTGAGTTTGATGTATTCGTCAAAAGTCAGTTTGAAGGTGTTGCCTTTAAAATCAGTCGAATAGTTGACAGGGGAACTGGTTTTCAAAACCGGTGCGATGGTGTCTTTAAGGCCGCCGGTAATCGTTCCTCTTTTGGCGCAACCAGTCAGGGCGACCGCAAGAAATATAAAAATGCAAAGAAGTTGTTTTTTCAACATGAAACGCTTTTTTTCAATCCACAAAATAACAATTATATTTGATGCAAACGAAATCTTTTAATGAATTATTGGCAGGGGTTTACGAGGTACATTTGCGGAAAAAACCGACCTTCAGTTAAATCTGTAAGAGTTGACAACAAATCCCGCCAAAGCGGATAAAAACGATTATTTTTGATACAAATATTTCCGGTTTGAAAAAGTTTTTTGGCTGTCGTTTCTCTATTTGTGCTTTTCCTGCCAATACAGATGGTGGAAGATTTAGCAGTTAAATTTTGGAACTTCAATAGTCCTAATTTATTCGAAATAGATCATTAGACTTTGAATTTGGCTTATCACACTTGTTCAACCTAAAACTGCTATGAACTACTCCAGCTTTAAAAGCTATTTTACAATTTTTATGGTTTTGTAATATCTGTTATTCACAAAAACTTTTAAGAAATAAATTCGGCCTTGCAAATTAAATTGCTGCAAGCCTTGTTTTTCTACGTAGTTCCCTTTTTGTAATTTTTGGTCGCTAATTATTTGTCCCAGAAACACCCCTTTGACGTCAAACAACATTACATTTACATCTGACTGTTGTTGCAATTCAAAAAACAGGCTTGAATTTTCATTAATTGGATTAGGGCTAACTCTTATTTTATTGTCATTGCTTAATGACTCCTGCGTTGATAGTACAGGCGCGTTATTAACCCTTACAAGCACTTGGTATCCTTTGTCGCCTGCAAGGATGATTTTATTGTCTTCCTGAATTACCATGGTTCGCACATATTCGTGGCCGCTTCCAAAAGTTGTCGAAAAAAAGCCATTGTTGCCAAAAGAAGTGTTTGGAAGACCGGCTGGCGAAAGGCTTAAAAGCCCAAAATCGTAATCCGTTGTTTTTCCGTAAGATATTGGTCACAACAATTGATTGTTTTTATCAAAGGCTACACCATCCCCAAAACTTGAAATTCCAATGCCGTTCACCGATCCAAAATCTTTTATTAAAGTTCCGTTGTCTGCAAAGTCCGTATCTATCGTTCCGTCTGAGTGGTATTTAACCATGAAAGCATTGTACTTAATACCGTTGAAAGTTCCGCCGCTGGCATAAATGGAGCCGTCAGGCGCAATAAAACAATCAAATAAGTCAGCGATTTGATTCAGTGCTACTTCAACAAATCCTGTTCCGTTTGATCCAAAGGAATTTATTAACTGTCCATTTCCATCATATTTTAAAATCAGGTAACGATTAGTGATAAAAGTCCGTCCTACAGCAACAATATTGCCATCAGCGGTAAACTGCATGTCAGTGATTTCGCCGCGGTAAATCCCAGGCGTGTATACAAAACCGTTTACACCAAAAGAAGTATCAAGACTTCCGTCTGTATTCAATCGGATCAGTCCAGGGGTATTCTGATTCCAATTGCTTTGTATTGTGAATCCACCACCGGCAATAATCTTACCGTCGGCCTGTATTAAAACAGCACTTAATGACTGAGAGTCGTTCAAAGCTATGACTTTGACACCGTCCGTATCAAATGTTACATCTAAAGAGCCGTCAGGGTCAAAGCGGGCAATCATCATGTTGCTGCTACCACTGCCGTTTGCTGCAGGCAATTCGGTTCCTGCAACGACGATTTTGCCGTCGGCTTGCAAGGCCACACTTTGTGCCTTACAATGGTCCCCGCTCAGAACAGTTGCCGAGCCATTTTCACCAAAGGAAAGGTCTAGGTTTCCATTTGTAAGGTAACGCGCTACGAGAAATGACGAGCCCGGCAAATTAGAAAATGTATCGCCAACTACAACTAATTTACCATCCGGTTGTAACACCGAATCCTTTGCTCCCGCATTTCCGCCAAAAAAAGTTGACACTTTTCCGGATATTCCATAAGTGACATCTATTGTTCCCGGTTGACCCCATGCAGAAACACAACATATCAACGTTGTGGCAAAAACCCACTGGTGTATTTTATTTTTCACTTTTCTATCTTTTAATTAATTAACAAATACGGGCGTAAACTTAAATAAAAAATGTTAATTTAACACAAATCATATAAGCGAATTTAGATTAGCCGCAAGTGATTTTTATCAATCGATTACTAATTTATTTAGTCACTAACGTTAGTAAGTGAATAAATATCAACTGAATGCATAATTTTAAAAAGTTGATAGAATATAATTACACAAGATATCTACTTTAATTTTCTAATTTGATTTTGAAAGATTCATAAACAGCGATCAGGAGTGCGACATCGCCATACAAACAATGCTTATTCTAGCTCCGGGAATTTTTAACAATGCTTTGCCACAGGCTTCGAGCGTTGATCCGGTCGTAAGCACATCGTCAATGAGGATGAAATGTTTGTGATGGTCAGATTCTGAAAAAACCACATCGAAAATTTCCTTGTTACCCACTTCAGACCTGCCCAGGAGGTTTTTCTGCGTTTGCGTTTTTGAATAAACCTTACGGACTAAAACGCAATCGTTATAAGGAATTCCAAGATTTTCCGAAAGTGCCTGTCCAAATGTAGCCACTTGGTTATACCCGCGCTGCCGGAGTTTTTTGCGGTGCAGCGGCACAGGAATAATGGCGTCGGCATTTTTAAGAATGTCGATTTCCCGGAGATTCGAAGCGAACCAATGTCCGAAAACACTGCCAATTTCTTCCATTCCTTTGTACTTCAGGTTGTGGACCATCTCCTGTACAATTCCCTTTTTGTGGTAATACACGAAAGTAGCGGCAAATTCGACCGGGATTTTGCCATAAAATTTCTTCATGGCCTCATTATCAGGCTGCAGAAAATGGTTGGTCATCGGAATGTCGTGGCGGCAATGGCTGCAAATAACAGATTCGCCATTGGCTAAAAGTGCGCTGCAACCCGCGCAGACCTTGGGAAAGAATAAATGGATCAGGCTTGTAAACATGTGATTTTGGCTTTAAACCTTAAAAATATAAAAAACTGGCTTTCAATGTTACATTTAGCGCACTTTTTATATTTTTGCACCACTATGGCAAAACAAGAAGATTTATTTAAGAATGTCGTTTCGCATGCAAAGGAATACGGATTTATCTTTCCGTCAAGCGAAGTTTACGATGGTTTGAGCGCGGTTTACGACTATGCGCAAAACGGAGTGGAGTTGAAAAAAAATATCCGCGAATACTGGTGGAAAGCAATGGTTCAGATGCATGAAAACATCGTCGGACTTGATGCTGCGATCCTGATGCACCCAACGACCTGGAAGGCTTCAGGGCATGTCGATGCGTTTAATGATCCGTTGATCGACAACAAAGATTCTAAAAAAAGATACCGTGCAGACGTGTTGATTGAGGATTACGCCGAAAAACTCAACCAGAAAGCCGAAAAAGAAATAGAAAAAGCACGCGCACGTTTTGGAGAAGCGTTTAACGAAGAAGAATTCGTGACAACCAATGCCCGTGTGATGGAATACAAAGCGAAAAACCGCGAAATTCTGGAAAGAATGGGGCGTTCGCTTGGAAATGAGGATTTGGCCGACGTCAAAGCGCTTATCGAAGAACTTGAAATCGCCGATCCTGAAACCGGTTCCCGAAACTGGACCGACGTGAAGCAATTCAACCTGATGTTTGGCACCAAACTGGGCGCTTCCGCAGAAAACGCAATGGACTTATACCTGCGTCCCGAAACGGCCCAGGGAATTTTCGTAAATTTCTTAAACGTACAGAAATCCGGGCGAATGAAGATTCCGTTCGGAATTGCGCAAACCGGAAAAGCATTTAGAAATGAGATCGTTGCACGTCAGTTCATCTTCCGCATGCGCGAATTTGAACAGATGGAAATGCAGTTTTTCGTACGTCCGGGAGAAGAGATGAAGTGGTACGAATACTGGAAAGAAACGCGTTTGAACTGGCATTTGTCACTCGGATTGGGCAAACAAAACTACCGTTTCCACGACCATGAAAAACTGGCACATTATGCAAACGCTGCCGCGGATATCGAATTCAATTTCCCTTTCGGATTTAAAGAACTTGAAGGAATCCATTCGCGAACCGATTTCGATTTGAAAGCACACGAACAGTTCTCCGGGCGTAAATTGCAGTATTTTGATGCCGAACTGAACCAAAATTACACCCCTTATGTGGTGGAAACTTCTGTAGGTCTCGACCGTATGTTTTTGGCGGTTTTTTCCAATTCTTTGAAAGAAGAAACACTCGAAGACGGCTCCACGCGTACGGTGTTGCAACTGCCATCGGTATTGGCACCTACAAAAGCGGCTGTTTTACCATTGGTAAAAAAAGACGGTTTGCCGGAACTTGCCCGCGAGATCATCGAAGAGCTCAAATGGGATTTTAATGTTGCTTACGACGAGAAAGATGCAGTTGGACGCCGTTACAGAAGACAGGACGCACTGGGAACGCCATTTTGCATTACAGTCGACCACCAGACGCTTGAGGACAAAACGGTAACGATCCGCCACCGCGATTCGATGAAACAGGACCGTGTGGCCATCACCGAATTAAAAAACATCATCGAAAATGAGGTGTCGATGAAAAACTGGCTTTTAAAAGCAAAAGCTTAGATTTTAGATATATTTTAGACCAAAAAGCTCCGGAAATCCGGAGCTTTTTTTATGCCCGTTTTTTCTTTTGGGTATAAGTTTGTTGCCTTTCAATGCCTTTTTTAAGACTAAGGTTAAATCCGGACAGTTGCGCAGGCTGTACTTGATTTGTTGTGGAATCGTCCCATTTTAATGGGTTTGCCAACGGATAGGCGCGGTTCAGCAATTGGGTAAAAATATGCAGGTGATTTCCCGCGGTTTGCAGCAATTGGGATAAAGTGATGGCATAAGCTTTCAATTCCGGATGCAGCAAATCGCGTGTATTTTTGCTTTTGTAAGCGCGTTTGGGTTTGGTCAGTCGCAATTCATCCAACACAGTTTCAGGCAGGCGCCCGAAAACAAGATCGTAAAAAATAGGCGCGGCTTTGGCGCTGTTTTCGTACAGTTGGGACCAACTCAACCCATAAATGGCAAACCAGGTTTCGAAAAAATCATCCGGAAAAAATAGAATCCAGTCGATTGCCGGATCTTTAACTTTTTGTGTAATGAAATACTTAATCCGCTCTTTTGCCTGCGTTTTAAAGAAATTAAATCCCACAACCTCATCTACATACATTTGTAAATCAACATTTTTGTATTGTTCAAAAATAAACTGTGCTGCTTTGGCATATCGCAGCCTCCCCAAATTCAGGTAACCGTCATTTTTTGCTTTGACGACAATTTCGACAGCTGGCAATAACAAATCGGCCCGCAATGCTTTAATCTTTACGATCGTTCCATCTGCGCTGTGGTATGTAAGCGCAATTGGGTCTTCCAGTGCACTCATCAGTTCTGTAGGTATGGGTAAGAATCTGGAAATGCCGGTAAGAAGCTCCAGCAGCCAATAGTCTGCTTTTCCTTCGTACCCAAACGCCCGTTGGATGTCCTTAATCGCAAAAAAGCGGATGTGATCTGTTGTAAGGAAGCAGGAAATGACAGCCTGTTTCGTTTTGAGGCCGTTTCCCGGGTTTCCGAAAGCGATTTGAAATGTTGGCTGTCCCATATTATTTTTTTAGCAATTCCAGCCATTGGCTCATAGGCAATTTGTCCTGGTCGGTAATCACCTCAATGGCTGCGATCTCTTCGGCAGTGGGTTCCTTTACAAATGTATCGGCATCTGCAGCGTTGAGGAACCGGATGCGCTGCATGACATACCAGGCCGACTTTTGTGTCAGGTTGAGTTCTTTGCCCAGGGCCACGGAAGTTATTTTTGGTTCACGCCTGGTCACAATCCAAATGGCCAGGAACCATGTTTGCAGCGGAATTTTAGAGTTGTAAAATATCGTACCGGTTTTGGCATTGAAATACTTTCCTGATTTCCGGCAACGGTATTTGTTTCCGCTACAGGCGTAAACTTTTGACAACGGATCGAACGGACTGGTAACAAATCCGTCCCATCGCAATTTTTCAAGATGGTTCATGCAACTGTCCTCACCCGGAAAAGCTTTAAGGATGGCGTCTTTCGATTCAAAATCGGTGTTGTGCATCAGTTGTTGATAATGTTAATGATTTGGTTCACAAAAATATTAATATTGGTGTAAATAAATACTATAATACCCTAAATTTAATTTTTTATCGCAAAGTTCGAAGACGCCATTGCACTTTAACGTATTTTTTTGCAGTTCATAAATAAATGACAATTATGCTGATAACTGTTTAGAACGCAAATACATCCCGCAAAAAATTCTGTTAAATTAGCACTCAGTTTTATACTACAAATGTAAAACGGGTTCCCCCAAACCTGCCCATTTAATCTTCAATGCTGCCTGAACGTAACAAGCAGTAAATGAAACACAATTACATCATCATTGACGATGATCCTGAAAGCGTTTTGAAAACCCAGTCGGTAGCGGCAGGTTTTCAAAATCTTCATTTTGTGGCTGCAGCCGGAAATTATGACGACGGGCTCGACCTGATCCTCGAGCATGAACCGGCAATCGTTTTCCTCGAAATCAATCCTGAAAACCCATCGAGCAACCTGTCATTGCAACTGATCAATGAGCTGCACCGCTATTTAAAAACGGTTCCGCAGGTTATTGTCACGACAAGAAATACCGATTTTGCAATTGAAGCGCTCCGTTTCGGCGTTTTAGATTATTGCGTCAAACCGGTACAGGCTAAAGAGTTGCGTAAGTCGTTGTTGCGCTTTGATAAAATAGTACCTGTTACAGCTGTAAAGGCTACGATTGCTACAGAACCGGCGATTATTGAACTCCCGCTGCTGCTTCATGCGGTTGCTGAAAATGAAACTGTTGCGGCACCTATACCTGAACTGGCTCCTGAAATAGAAATAAAAGAAACCGAAACGGCAGAAATTCCGGAAGGAGAGGCGCCATTTGTAATCCAGGGACATTCTTTAAAGGAAGAAAAACCGCTGATCATTTGCGTAAAATCCTATGGTGACTACCGGTTTATAGAGGCAAAGGACATTTGTTATCTGCAGGCCGACAACAATTCTACGGACATCCATTTATACAATGGCGAAATGATCACGGCTTTTAAAACGCTGAAACATTTTGAAAATGTGCTGGCATCGCCATTTGTGCGCATCCACAACAGTTACATTGTCAATATCGATTATGTATCGCGCATCCATACGGGAAATTCCGTTTGTTACATCAAGAACACGACGACCAAGCTGCCGTTCTCCAAATCTTACAAAGAAAACGTGGATTCGATCATCAGCAGCATCACAAATGGCAATTATCTGGAAATATAGAATTTCCATCCACCAAAATTTGAATACCATCCACTATCAAACGAGGCCATTCTACCACAAAGGCCTGAAAACACTACCTATATAGAGGCATGCTTGTGTAGTTTTACACCGTGAAAGCAGAACAGCTCACGACAAATCAGTAAACAATACCACAAAACATAAAATACCTCAAATTATGAAAAAAGCAATCTTTACAATCGGATTATTCTCTTTAATGATGGTTTTAACTTCTTTTACTACTGTAGAAATTGGAGGACAAAGTGCGCCTAGAAACCCATCGGAAATTGGAGGACAAAGTGCACCAAGAAACCCATCGGAAATTGGCGGACAAAGTGCTCCAAGAAATTCAGTATACACAGCAGAAATTGGCGGACAAAGTGCTCCAAGAAATTTCTCTGAAATTGGCGGACAAAGTGCTCCAAGAAACTAAAGAGTAACTTATCGAAAGAACACAAAATAAATATTTAAAGGTTATCATTGATTTGATAACCTTTTTTTTTGTTTTTTTGTTTTTTAATGAATTACTAATCTTTCTTTTTTGAAAAATTTTTACTACTTATTTTTTGTCATAGTTATTTTTAGTTGTAATAAAAATAACACTGCCAATGTCGCAGATATAAACTCCGACAGTATTGATATTTATGTAAAATTGGCAAAAGACGTAAAGATTGATAATCCAAAAAGATTGGCCTATAACAATCGAGCATATCAATTATTATCAGTAGAAAAAAATAAGCAATATAATAGGAAGTATTTAAATACAGTTGCTACCAATTTTGATTTATTAGGCAAAAGTGAGAAGTTCAAAACTGTTTCCTATGAACTACTTAAAAAATCCGTTGAGTCAGACGATACACTAAGCGCGGCTCAGGCTTATAAAAATCTCGGAAAATTCTTCATCGACAGCAATCAGAATGACAGTTCTTTTTATTACTATTCAAAAGCAGAAAAATTCAGCAAGTATCTTCGAGACACAATCAGCCTGGGAGATATTTATTTGGACATGGCTTTTATACAATTATACGAAAGTGACTTCAACGGTAGTGAGATTTCTGCATCTAAATCTTTAATTTATCTCAACCGCTCTTCAAACAATCTCAAGATTTATGATGCTTATAATCTAATTGGGATTAACTCTAATGAACTTCGTAATTATGAAAAAGCGCTTGAATATCATAACAAAGCATTAAACTTTTTGGAAAAAAATAATTCCAGGAGAAAAAACTTTTTATCGGCCAGTTCTCTAAATAATATAGGGTATGTATACCAGACCATCAATAAACATGAGAAGGCAATTCAAAATTTCAAATTGGCGTTAAGAGATACTACCCTTTATAAAAGCAACCCCAGTTTTTACGCGATGTTAATTGATAATCTTGCATATTCAAAATTTAAACTTAATGATTATAGCCAGCTACCGCAGCTATTTTTAAAATCATTAAAAATTCGGGATAGTTTAAAAAATGACAATTCAGGGATTATTCTTAATAAGATCCACTTGTCAGAACTTTATGCTGCAAAAAAAGATACATTAACAGCGCAAAAATTTGCAAAAGAAGCACTTGATTTTTCAAGAACAACAAAAGTCTCGGCGGACATCATGGTGGCACTTCAGCAGTTGTCGGCTATTGAACACACAAATGCTGTTTCCTATTCAAAGGAGTACATAAAAATCAGTGACAGTGTCCAACAAGCCGAAAGGCAGGCAAAGGACAAATTTGCCCGAATTGCTTTTGAGACAGATGAGATCATTTTGCAAAAAGACAAATTAGCAGAGCAAAACCGGAGCCTTCTTTACTTTTTTATAGCGACGTTATTTATTGGAGTACTTCTTTTTGTCATCCGAACCCAGCGTGCCAAAAACAGGGAGCTTTTATTGAGGCAGGCGCAGCAAAAAGCAAATGAAGACATTTACAACCTGATGATCTCCCAACAGGAAACCATTGAAGCCAGCCGGGTCAAAGAAAAAAAACGTATTGCCCAGGAATTGCATGACGGTGTTTTAGGCAGATTGTTTGGTGCGCGTTTGAACCTTGATAGTTTGAACCGTTTCAATGACGAAGAGTCTGTCGCGAGCCGTTTCAATTATCTTACGGAATTGAAGAATATCGAACAGGACATTCGCGAAATATCCCATGACCTGAATCGTGAAAAATATGTGTTGATCAACAACTTCCTCGCTATTGTAAATAATTTGATTGAAGAGCAACGCAATTCATTCGATCCTGAAATTGAGTTGAATATTGACGATAAGATCAAATGGGAGGCGGTAAGCAATGCAGTAAAAATAAATTTATACCGCATTCTACAGGAGTCGCTGCAAAACATCAACAAGTACGCCAATGCTAATAGAGTAACTGTTGATTTTGTCAAGAACGGTGAAAAGATTATACTTAAAATAACCGATGATGGGGCTGGCTTTGAAGTGGCCACCAGGAAAAAAGGGATCGGTTTGCAAAACATGCTGTCAAGAGCCAATGAGTGCGACGGCGAATTTGACATCAAATCGAATAAAAATAAAGGGACAACGATTAAAATTACCGTTCCTGTCGAAAATAAAACCCAAACTACCGCCTAATGACTACCGGTTTGCTTAATATTTTAATTGTAGACGACCATCCCACAATGGTTGAAGCCTACAAAGGAATTGTATCTTCTCTCTTTGAATTTCACAAGCCAGAAATTATAACGGCCGGAAACTGTGAAACGGCATTTAGGGCGATAAATAATCCATTGGCGAATTTCGACTTGATATTGTTGGATGTCATTTTGCCAAGCTATGAACCGCAAAAGCTTTTTTCCGGAGAAGATGTTGCCCAATTAGCGAAAATAAAATTCCCGAATTGCAAAATTGTAATGCTGACCTCGCACTCAGAAAAATTTATACTCTATAACATCGTCGAACGCATCAAACCTGATGGTTTGCTGGTTAAAAGTGATTTCACTCCTGATGAACTTTCGTTTGCGTTGACAGAAGTTCTGTCAGATCAGATTTTTTACAGTGCCATTGTAAAACAAAGTTTGAAAAACTTCCAGAGGCAGGATTTTTACCTTGATACGACTAACAGACAAATTATCTCACTTTTGTCGAAAGGGATACAAACAAAAAATTTACCGGGTTATTTGGGACTTTCAATCAGTGCAATAGACAAACGAAAAGCACAAATCAAAATTTTCTTTGGAGTAGAGCGAGGGACTGATGAAGATATTATCAGAGAAGCGAAAAAGCAATCTTATATCTGAGATAAATTTAAAGCTTATGTGGATTGATGAAAGATATAAAAAATAAATTCTACGCACTTTTACTTATCGCAACTTTTACGAATTGTTTTAGACAGGATGGTGACAAAATGCTGCCTGACCAAAAAGACAGTGCAGATATCTACTTAAAATACGCCAATGATGAAAAACATAATTTTTCTTACAGGAAGAAGTTCAATAAAAAAGCGGAGCAATTATTAATAGGGCGCGAAAGAGATTCTGGCAATATAACTAAATTGATTAAGATTGCTCGTAACTACTACAACATTTATGATCTGACAGGTTTAAAAAGAATTTTAGCAACTGTAAATGAAAATACGCTCAAAAAAAGTGATCGTTACAACTTAGGAGAGGTTTATTTATTAAAGGAAATGCTCTATGAAGGGAGCAGCCAAAATGATAGTGCATATTATTATTGTTTAAAAGCAGAAAAAATATTTAATGCACTGGGAAAAGAATTGAAAGTTTGCAAAATAAATTATTCTAAGGGGCTGATTAAATATTATGTAAATGATTATCTGGGAAGCGATAAAGATTTGGTTGAATCACTTACACTAGCACAGAAACTACATTCCTACGAGATCCAGGTTAAATGTTATATGATGATGAGTATAAATTCATATGATCTTGGTGAATATGCGAAATCACTCGAATACAACTATAAAGCACTACGAGTGATCAAAAGCAAAGCACCCCAGTCAGGTAAACGGATACCAAGTATATACGGAAATATCGGAAATACTTTTGCAAAGGAAAATAAAATTGACAGCGCTATATATTTTTTTAAAAAGGCCTTGCAACATAAAGATGTTAAAATATCTGACCCTCAAACATACACCTACTTATTGGATAATATGGAGTTTGCACGGAACAAGAAAGGGAAATATCCTTTGTTTCCGGAAGTATATTTGCAGACTGCGGCAATCAGGGATAGCCTTAATATTGACAATGGCAAAACTATTAATAAATTATACCTCTCAAAATACTATGTCGCCACTCATGATGCTGGCAAAGCAATAGCGTATGCAAAGGAAGCACTTAATTTATCAATACAGTTTGATGCTCCCAACGATATGCTCCTTTCTCTAAGTCAACTTTCGATAGCAGACCCTACAAACGAACTTATATACGCGAAGCAATACATCAAAATTAGCGACAGCATCCAGCGAATTGAACGACATACAAGGAACAAATTTGCCAGAATTGCTTATGAAACAGACGAAATTACGGCAGAGAAAGACACGGCAGTTCTGCACAAATGGATATTGTTTGCAATAGCAGTAACAATATCCCTCTTTGCATTCCTGTTATTGGTAATCAAGTCACAAAAAAGCAAACAGAGAAAACTTGAATTCTTACAGATACAGCAAAAAAGCAACGAAGAAATTTATGAACTCATACAGGCGCAGCAACATAAAGTTGACGAAGGAAGGCAAAAGGAAAAACAACGCATCGCACAGGATCTCCATGATGGTATAATGAATAAGTTGGCCGGGATAAGGTTTAGCCTTCATGCAGTTACAAAGAATGCCGGTGTCGGAATCTTTGAAAAAAGCCAGCCTTTTATAAATGGAATTCAGGATATAGAAAAAGAAATTCGTAACATTGCACATGACCTGAACAAGGATGTGTTTGCCGAGAATTTCAGTTTTACAAATGCATTAAATCAGTTGTTCGAAGATTTCCAAGCTACGGCGACTGCGAGGTGGTATGTTGAAATTGATAAAAGCATCAACTGGGAGCTTCTGAAAAGTACCGATAAGATCCATATCTACAGAATATTTCAGGAAGCGCTTCAAAATATCGTAAAACATGCAAATGCTAATAATATAATCATTAAAATTGCATTACAGGAGGAAAACCTTATCGTTGAGGTTTATGATGATGGTGAGGGTTTTCCGTTAAACGGAACAAAAAAAGGCATAGGTTTGCAAAATATCAGAACAAGGGCAATAGCATGCGGAGGGACTGCTGATATCAAGTCTAATGGGGGAACATTCATCAGGATTAAAATACCACAACCAACACAAACCAACATAGATAATGAAAAGCGTTAATATTTTAATAGTCGATGACCACCCCTTCATCATCGAGGCTTATAAAAATGCGATCAAGGCGTACAACTCAAAAGGGCTTTACGAATTTAATATTGTACAAGCGAAAGATTGCAAAACAGGATACGAAGCCATAAAAGAGGCTACCCAGCCTTTTAACATCGCTTTCTTCGACTTAAGTATGCCCATCTACGAAGAGAAAGGAATTTTTTCAGGCGAGGATCTTGCCCAATTGATAAAGGCTGATATGCCCGATTGCAAAATTATATTGCTGACGATGCATACCGAACTGCTGAAAATTAACCAGATCATCAGGAATATTACCCCAGACGGCCTGGTCATTAAAAACGATTTGACCTTTGACGAACTTTTGCTGGCTATTGACAAGATACTTAAAGGAGAAAATTACTACAGCCAGACCGTAGTAAAGCTTGTCAGCCAGATCCAATACGACAATATTGAAATTGATGCCTTTGACAAACAAATCTTATATCACATTTCTAAAGGTACCAAAACGGCAGACATTCCTCAATATGTTCCGTTGTCGTTAAGTGCTGTTGAAAAAAGGAAATTACACTTGAAACAGACTTTGGAAATAGCGGAAGGAAGTGATGTGGATATGATTCGTGAAGCTAAAAATAAAGGGTTACTATAATTTAAAATCCTAATTCAAAAAAGCGATAATTCTACTATCGCTTTTTTTTGTGCTTTATTTCTGATAAAAAATCTCAATCTGCTCCTTAGTTATTGATAAGCGGCTCTGATCTTAAAAAAACAGGCTGCATCTTTTAGTGGCTTTCTTTTTTTGATTGCAAGAGAATAGCTATCATAGATGCCCCCTAGAAAACTGCTATCTCCCTGGTACTGTCAGGCTCTTAGGGGCTCCAATGGGCGCTATAGCATATACAATGCATCCGGCTCCAATGGAAAATTTAGGGCATTAATGATGACGGCATCCTTCCCGAGTAATTAAATTTTGCATTTTTCCCTCATCTGCATCGTTCAAGCATCGGCAGTGAGACTCCACCCTAAACAAATTTTAAACTCAACTTATCTAGTCAGGCTGCCGCTCTGGCGGTTTTTAGGAGTTACCAAATTTTACCAATGAATTAATTTTTTCAGGTTATCATTCCCATCTCCGCTTTAAAAACTTCATAGTATAAAAACGCATAGAATTATGTTACATGATTTCAATCAATTTTAACATTGTTTACACTTTTCAGGTAATTGCTTAGCCTTTTCTGGAGGTAGTTTTGGAATGTAATATTACAGAATCAATTTACAGATGATCGATTTGCTCAAAGGTCCTACATGAGACAACGGCAGATTATATCGAATTCCTAATTAAAAAAACACCACCATGAAAGAAAAATCTAAATCATACTTGAAATATTGTTTATTGTCGTTAGCGGTAATCTTTATAAATTTACAGCTTGTCTCTTGTACAGTTGATGAAATTGAAATTCACAATGATCAAAGTATAGAAAAAAATCTTCTGCAACAGCGGGATTCAATCAAAACCGATGTTAACGCTGCCGACACACCAATTATACCGCCTATTTTGCCTGTAACAGTTCCTCCAGGACCTAAGCCCTAAATCATGGTATTATAAAATTAAATTGTAATTTTGAGAAATACATTGCTGGCTTGAAAAAAATTATACTATTACTATTTTGTGGTGTCTTTTTTCTGGGTTGTAACCCTAAGAAGAAAGACACTGCATTTTTGGTTGAAAAGCGCCTGGATTCAATAATCGCCAATTCCCTCAAAACTACAAATAATGCTGAGATCAGACTTTTCAATGCTGATCTCGCTTATAAAATTGTTGAAAGCCGAGATTCTATAAAAAATGATAATTTTATCGATTTAGCTACAGCATTTTACGAATTGGGAGATACTAAAAAGTATCTATACCTGTCAAAAAAACTGTATAAAAAAGCTATCGAAAGAAACGATTATGACGGAATTTCTGAATCGGCCTATTGCATTGCTAATTATTTTTATAACGAAGCAAGATTTGACAGTGCCTATTACTATTTTTCAAAGTCAGAAAAATCTTTCTTACGGCTAAAAGATAAGAAAGTGATGGCTTCTTATATAAAAAATATCAGGGCCAATATTCTTACCTTCAAAAAAGATTATGTGGGTGCTGAAAAACTTTCCATACAGGCATTAAAAACAGCAAAGCAACTAAAATATGACTTGTTAATTTATGATTGTTATATTACCCTGGGAAATTCATTGGATGGGCTTGGGAATTACGATAAGGCAATCGAATATTACAGAAAAGCCATTGAAACTACAGATAATTTGAAACTCGACGCTCAATACTTGAACCTAAAGGCAATGCCTTACAATTATATCGCAAATGTCCATCAGAAAAAAAATGACCATCGCAGTGCTATTAAAATCGCTAATGAAGCATTGAGATTTGATGACTTTAAAAAAAGTAATGCTACCATTTATTGCTATCTGATCAATACTTCAGCCTATTCGAAATTTAAGATGGGCGATAAGTCTTCCTTTCTTCAATTCAATGAAACATTAAAAATTGGCGACAGCATCAAAAATATCCCTATCCAAATTACGTCCAAAACATATTTAGGAGAATATTACATAGCTCAAAAAGACTCTCTCAAAGCCAATTATTATTTAAAGGATGCGCGTGAGCAATCCCATAAGAACAATATTTTTGAAGATGAACTGAAAATTTTACAGCTTCTGGCGCAAATTAATCTAAATGACAAATCGTTTTCGAACAGCTACATCGCTTTAAACGATAGTCTCCAGATCGTTGAGCGTGCAACGCGTGATAAGTTTGCAAGGATTGAATTCGAAACCGATGAAATCCGTACAGAAAGAAACAGTCTTACTCTGAAAACGGCATACCTTTCTTTGCAGCGTTGGATTATTGCAGCAATTGCCGTTTTTTCGATTGCGATTGTGATATTGTGGTTTATGCATAAATCCCAGAAGGCCAAGACGAGGGAACTGTTGTTAACCCAGGAACAACAAAAAGCTAATGAAGATATTTACCAATTGATGTTAAACCAACAGCAAAAAATCGAGGAAGGTAAAAACACTGAAAAACAAAGGATATCACTTGAGCTTCATGATGGCGTGATGGGGAAATTATCAGCAGTCCGGTTAAATTTATACGCCCTGTTGTATAAGGCAGACTTAATTGCCGACGAAACTTTTTTATTGCAAATCGATGAGATACAAGCTGTAGAGGAGGAAATCAGAAATATTGCACACGATTTAAATTCCAATTTGTTTTCTGACAATTCGAATTTCATTGCAATCGTAAAAGAACTTTTCACTAAAATTGAAAACCATTCACAAATTCATTTTGAACTCAAGGTAAGTGACTCCGTCAACTGGGATTTGGTAAACAATACAATAAAGATTAACCTGTACAGGATCCTTCAGGAAGCGTTGCATAATATAGAAAAGTACGCGGATGCGAAAAACGTTGCTGTAATAATGACACATGCCAAAGCCAGCGAAATTAACATCACGATAACCGATGATGGTAATGGTTTCGACACTGGCCAGAAACGAAACGGAATTGGTATTAAAAATATGAAGATCAGGATACAGGAATTAAATGGGACGTTTGATATACAGTCTGAAATTAAAAAAGGCACAAAAGTTAATTTGATAATTCCGTTTTAGAATAGTACATTCACAAGAACTAATTTGTGTTTTTATGGTTGTGAAAATTTTAATGATCGACGATCATCAGGGAATGATTGAGGGCTATAAAGCTATGTTGAACCTTAACAAAGATAAACATACAATTGAAACTACAGAAGCCTACAATTGTGAAGAAGCCTACGCAATTATTACCAATGATAAATATTCGCGCTATTTTGATATAGTCTTTTTAGATTATTCTATTCCTCCATTTATAAGTCAGAAAATCTACAGCGGCGAAGACTTGGGGGTTTTAATCCGCAAATATATGCCCGATACCAAAATTATAATGTTAACGGCGCATTTTGATACCATCAGGTTGTACAATGTCGTTAAAAGATTTCAACCCAATGGTTTATTGATTAAAAGTGATTACAAACCACCACATCTGATTGCGGCTTTCGAAAAAGTGCTCGATGGCGGGATTTATTACACACCGTTAGTATCCGAAAAATTAAAGCAACCTTTGTTCTCTAAAGGAATGCTGGACAGTTTGGACAGGGACATTATCGTTTTACTTGCAGAAGGGCTGCAGATCAAATCGATTGCTTTTAAAATGAATGTTTCTGAAGATACTATAAAAAAGAGGAAAAGCAAAATTAAAGACCTCCTTGACATAGAAAAAGGCAGCGATGAAGATATCTTGAAAGAATGTCGTGCGCTTGGATTAATTTAGCTGTTAAGTTTAACGTTTTTTACACTTTAAGTGCATCATGCATCTTGGCCTTAAAGTAATTTTGATCTCACAAATGATCATTATAACCTGAAAGAGTTTCAGGTTTAAAACGCTAAATTTTTTAAAAATGAAAAAATTACTTTTCGGCTTAGTTGCCACAGTGTTTACGGGAATTTTATCCGCAAATGCACAGAATTCTCCAAGAAACTTTGTAAAAATTGATGTGGGCTTTGGGAGGGTGTCCAGCTATACTGGAGCCTGCGAAACAGCCTCTGGAATGTGTTCGGGTTCCATGGGCACCAGCACAACTTTTGATTCAGGAATTTCTAAGGTCAGTGAAAATGAAGTTTCATACGCCTTCAGCAAGGCATTTTATCAACAAAACCAGGCTTACCTTAAAGATGGCTTGTATGTAAGCAGCAGATTTTCACTGCCGAAATTGGTATCGGAAAGGTTAGGCATACAAGGAGAATTTTCTGTAGAAAAAGGGACTTATCATCTAACCGAAAGCGAAGGTTACTATTTTCTCACTTTTAAAAGGGTTAAGTAAAGCAAAACTTTACTTGTACTGAAACAAAAACGACAACTGTCAGAGTTGTCGTTTTTTTTGTTATTAGGCACGGTGTAAGTATTTGATATTTAACGTTTTTTACACTATTAGTGTAAAATATCTCTAGCAAACAGGAGTAGTTTTGACATAACAAATTACTCGAGAAAATTTTGTTAGACTATTTAAAAAAACCAGGTCTGAAAGAGATTCAGACTAAAACACCATTAAAATTTTATATCATGAGAATTAATTTAAAAACCGAACAAAGTGCACGTCAAATTACTAGTGTAAGAGGTCAAATCAAAGATCCTGTGGCTCTTAAAAACTTCGATGAATTCGTTAACAAAAATCCGGAATTCAATTTTAACAATGATGCACATTTGCAAAAATTGAAAAAGATTTCGAACTGCGATGTAGACACGACCATTCACCTTGACCCGGGTGCGTTGTAGAAAGTAAATTTCCCTGCCCACGCAAAGGGCAGGGAATTTTAAAATTATCTTAAACAATTATTCAAAACCTTAAAAATAGCGCCATGAAAAATACTAACTACTGTGAAGACGTTGAAATAATTAAAAGTAGAATCTATAATACGGCCGTTAATGATTCTGAGATTAATGGCTTACTATGGTCATTTTTAACAGTTTCCGCAAATTTGTCAACTTTTATGCCGGGCTTGAAATCAAGTGATCATCATAAAATTGTTCAAAATATGGAATTTCATCGCGCTTTATCTGCAATGGACCTGCTCTATCCGTCACTACATGAAAATACTGAGATTCATGACGAATTTAAGGTGCTTGAACAGAGTCATGACAAAGCACACATTTTTGTTGGGTATCATTCAGGTTGTTACAACATGTTGCTAAGGTGCATAGCCGCTAAAAACATTCCGTTTTGTATTGTGGCCAATACTGATTATAAAAACAATTTCGAGCACATAGTGCAGGATTTATACACAAATATAGCTATTGAGAATCGTGACGCTCTGGAGATATTTGTAGCAGAAGACCCCAGACTGCTTCTAAAACTCACTAAAAAGTTATCTGCAGGAGTTTCTGTATTTATTTTTATCGACGGAAATGCCGGGACGAAAGAAAATCATTTCAGCGACGATAAAAATCTGCTTAAAATTGATTTTTTAAACCATCATATATACGCAAGGCAGGGAGTAGCTTACCTGGCCTATCTTAGTAAAGCGCCCATAGCCACTGTTATAGCAAAAAGAGACAGTGAATTGAATAATTCAGTGAAAATAGATTTAATAAAAACTGTGGATTATGCAGCTAATCACAGTCGGGTCGATTTTATTAATCTAATCACTAAAAGGATATATAAAGTTCTGGAAAATTTGTTGGTAGAAGATTACGAACAATGGTCGGGCTGGTTCTATGTCCACCATTTCTTTGATACCAATATTATTTCAGAACAAACGAGTATTACGGCTTGTAAATTAGATGGCAGGACCAAAATTATTTTAAATGAGTTTGTTCATCTCATTAAACACAATGACAATAATATTTTTTTAGTAATGAAGAAAAATTATGAGATCATGAGGATAGAACGCTATTTGTACGATGTGCTTACCTATTTCAAAACGGCCAGAAGAATTTCAGCAGCAACACCATTAACGATTGATGATGATATTGTTGCGTCTGAATTTATAGAAGAGTTAATTGAAATGAATTATTTAAATGCAGTCGCATGAAAACCTGCAGCACCGTTTTTCTCTTATTGATAGCACTAATTTCATCTGCACAAAAAAAAACCGGCCACTTCAAAGTTGATTTAGACTTTGGTAGCGGTATTGTGATCTCAACATTTTTTGATGTTTCTGTCGCTGGCGGGAGGTTTGCAGCATCTTCTCCCGAGAATGCCGATGTTAGAATAATGGGTGGTAAGGCAAAAATAGCCAGGCTATTCGGTAAGTCTCCAAAAAAAGGGATAATAGTCACAATCAAGGGAGCTCAGAAGGCAGATAGTTTGTTCGGGAATGCAAATGTTCCAAGGTTTGGAAAACTGAAGTTTAAAGGCATCCTGAAAGACAGTGTGTTCAATGGGGCGTTTTCAAATGATGATATTCCTGTTGGCAGGTTACACGGAATAAGTTCTGAAGACACAAGGAACGACTATAAGTATTTGTATCCGATAATCATAAAAACAATACAAGATCATATTTATTCAAAGGAGGCGTTGCAAAACGAGCAATGGGAAAAAGGCAAAAAGGAAATCGAGGACTTATGTCAGGCTGCTTATGATGATATCGAACTGATTATTGGATTTGGTATGCTCAGCCAAAAGCTTCCGTTTACACATCTGTCTCTGGTAATTGCAAAAGATGTCAGCGATGAGGATGGCGAAGAGACCACAACGAAATCTGTTATTTTTGAAGAAAAAAATGCTGCTGTTGCCTATTTAAAAATTAAGAATTTCAGCACATCAACACAGGAACTGGCAGAGATTTTACCCAATATTGTGAAAAAACCGGCGTATACAAATCTTATTATCGATTTACGCGACAATGGTGGCGGAGGTATTGACGCTGCTTTTGAACTCGCAAAATACATCGTGAACGAAGATATGGAAGTTGGTTATTTTGTTACCAACAAACTCCAATACACGGGTTATCAGCCGGAGCTTTTTAAAACCCTTCCCTCACTTCAACCGAAAAGCACGGAAGAATTTGGAAAAGATTTGAGAAGATTGCCAGGAGTTAAACTTGTTTTTAAAAAACCTGCCAACCCAGTGTTTGATGGAAAATTGTTCATTCTGACAAATCGCAGGACAGGAAGTACCTGCGAGCCGATGGTTTACGCACTCAAAAAAACTGCCAAAGCCTTAATTATAGGAGAAAATACGTATGGTGGAATGCTTGCCGCTTCTTCATATAACCTTTCTGATAAATATAATCTTATGGTGCCAATTGCCGATTTCTACACGTATGACGGTAATCGTCTGGATAAAGTGGGGGTGCCTCCGGACATTAAGGTGAAATCAGAAGATGCTTTACAAAAAGCCATGGAAATAATTAACACTTATAAAAAATAATTAATATGGACTTACTTAAAGGAGGGGCGTTAATAGCAGTACTTGCCGGATTTTGGAGTAACATAAAAACTTCTATCTGGTTTGTTTTATCAATTTTTATTCAAAAATACGAGATAAAGACAGAGGATTTGCACAATGAAATTATTGGATACCTGGTCGAAAACAATAAAAAATTCGATAACTACAACAAAGTTTACGGATCACAATATGAATCATTCCGAAACGGAAAGTATGGCCTGGTGGCTTTTGAGAAATATGGAGAAAGCATGATTGTGTTTTTATCCCAAAAGAAATTCTTTTTTAGACTCATCAGAATCCCATTCGTCTTCAGTAAGAATGGTATTGATACCGGCAGTGCAGAAAATACAGCAGGGACTAAGGAAGACAAGAAAAGCTTTTCCTACATCATTTCTATCAGGGGAACTATTAATGTACCTGAAATTATCGAAAGGGCAATTGGGACAAGAAATAGTCTGAGTTGGGAACTGGAGGATAACATTGAAAACTCAAACCGCTTTAATATCTATTTTTTTCCTGAGAGAAAACAGCAGGAAAACGAGAAGAAACAACGTTACGGTTTCGGATATTCTTGGTTTATGCTCAACAATTTCAGCTTAATAGGTGTAAACCAAAATGAGTTAGGCCTGGAGATGAAGAACAAAGGAACTGCATTAGATAACTTGTATTTCCCACAGGAAATTGAGGATCTTATAAATATAGTCAGCCTTTGGGTCAAAAGCAAAGACTGGTACAAGGAGAAGAAAATACCATGGAAAAAAGGATGGCTTCTCTATGGAGTTCCCGGAACTGGAAAAACCGCGCTTGCACGGGCATTCGCCGAAGATCTGGATTTGCCGATATATGTTTTCTCGCTGGGGCAGATGTCGAATAATGATTTTTTAAAAGCGTGGCAGAGTATGCAGCTTAACGTGCCATGTATTGCTTTGATTGAAGATATTGATAATGTCTTCCACAAAAGGCAAAACATTTCTCAACTCTCGGGCATGTTAAATGGGAGCATGTTCTATCAAAACAGCGGCCAGTCTGAAGGCAGTGCTGATGTGAAAAGCCCCTTAACTTTCGACACCTTACTCAATTGCCTTGATGGTGTAGATAAAGCTGACGGGATTTTTACCATCGTATCCACCAACGATATCACAAAAATTGATGACGCTTTGGGTGTGCCGCAATCTGTTGATGAAGACAAGCACAATTTCATATCTACAAGGCCGGGCAGGATTGACAGCGTTATCAGGCTGGGCTGTATTGATAAAGACAATAAATTGAAGATGGCAAATAAAATACTTTCGGAATTTCCTGAGAAACTTGCAGAAGTAACGCAGTATATCCTGAAAGATATACCAGAGACCCCGGCACAATTTCAGGAATATTGCTCACAAATCGCCCTTGAGGAATATTGGAAGATGCAAACAGATTTTGGGATAAACAGGAAGGCCGAACCGAATGTATTTTTAAATAAAGTCGGTTGAGTTACGAAGTGACAGTAAGATTTTCTAAGACTGGATTTAAGGATATTGAAATCCAGCAAAGAGTTTTATTTACACGCAGGAACCTCACATTTTAGCTTCTATACGCAACAGCGAAATAAACATGGAAAATATCAAAGCCATCAAGACTTCGTCGACCTCACTAATTTTAGAACTTAATATAAATGCACTCTCTAAAAAGGACCAGGTAAGGTTTTTTGGGAAAGTGTATTCAGATATTAATGAGCATGAGCAACTAACATTCATTCAAAAAGATGATTATGAATTCAGCCTTGATTTTTTATTACAGCTGGAACTTGATATCAGGTACAGATATTTAAAAAAAGGAGAACATCCACTGCACATCATTAAAGATAAAGTCCAGGTGTCGTTAATCCTGTTTAAGGAATAAAGTGCAGAAACAGACCTATCAATTAAAATAAATTAACCAAGAGATCATGAGAAGATTAATATTTTTATTACAGCTGGTTGTAACGACCATTTCGTTTATTTCGGCACATGCGCAAACCGCAAAACAATCTACCGTTTCATTTGGAAGATTTGGAAATGACTGCAGCAGTGGCCGGGGAGTTTGCGCTTTCAACACGCAGCAAACTGCGGAAACTGGCACAACTTCTAAGAGCGCAGTAAAAACGTCTGATAAGACATTTATATTGAGGGTAAAGAGAAGTGTACTAACCCTTCAGGATGAGGTCAGAATTGCAGGAAAGCCTTTTTCAGATATCGCTGAAAGTGACAACATCCTGTTTCAGCAAATCGATGCGATTTCACTTGATCAAACCACCACAGTTAACCTCGGGTTTCAGGAACACCTTAAAAAAATTCCCTCAGGCTCCTATCCAATGTCAATTTTCAAAGACTACATTGAGATAATATTTACGCTTACACCATAAATTAATCACAGTTAATGCATTCCATTGATCATGAAAAAGCAACTATTTTTAACTATCGTTTTAATTCTTTCGGCGAGCAGCCATGCCTTCACAAGTCGCGATAAGGGGAACCCTAACGAGGTTATTGAACAGCTGCTCCTGGAAACGAGGCGCATTAATGAAAAATATTCAATTTTATTAACAGCAAAAATGCATGAGCTGGAATCCGCAAACCAATCCTTAGTGCTCGCGTTTACAGTAGAACAAAAAGTAGATCTTCTCATATTAAAAGACAGGATATCAGGTGAGATCAGGAAACTCCAGCAACAGAATAATGCCGACATTTCAAAAGTCCGTTATCTCAAAGGGCTACAGGTCATAAGGATTTTGTATGAAAAAGTACTTAGCCTGGACCATCACTTTGCTTCAGTGCGAACCCTGAATGAGATTAACAAGATGTCTAATCCAAACCAATACCCTGAATACGATAAGCTGAAGGAAATATTAAAATCCAAGCGCGATAAAAAATTTGCTGTAGACCTCACATCCATGCTTGGAACAAACACGCTCGTGTCTGTAGTGCAAACTTTCACCAATATGATAGGATCGAGCCTGACCAAAGAAGAAAAGGAGTCAGAGATCAAAAACGTCGAATGCATACTTGATTTTACGGTCCGTATGCAAAATGACCTCAATACGATCTATTTTGAAACGGCATACCTTCAGTCAAGCAATGAGAAAATCAAATCAGATATTGAGGCGCTTTTCAGAGATTACACCAAACCCATTGGTTATTCACAAACGCTTGAGAACTGCCGCGTAGGAGATGACTGGGAGACCATCAGCGTAAAAATGGAAGAATACCTGCTCAAAATAAAATCAGCTGCCGGGACTACTCAATACAAGTTGCAGGTAAACATGGAATTCCCAATTGACCGTCTGTTGCAATTCATTACACAATACAACAACTTCATTGACCAAGGTGGAGAATTTTATCAAAAATTTAAAATCATTCTCGGAAGCTACGAAAACGAAACACAGTGTGAAAGCAAGCTTCCAATGGAATACAAGAAGCTCAAATCCGATATCGACGTGGCCATTCAGAAATTTAATGTAGCTTACAAACCGGTCGAAGTCAATGGTACAAAGATGAAAGAGATATTGTATGGGCTGAATGAATTTGAATAATAAATTCCATGTTTAAGTAGATCTTGCCTCTGTGCCTTTGAAATGCCGATTAAGGCATCTTAATCTTCTCCAGATTCACAGTTGCAGGCAGGAAACTCCACAAAGGCTAAGGTGAGCGATGGAACACGATTTTGGAAGTTTGTAATAAGGTTTTATATCGAGATTTACAATGTAAATGTATTTAAAAGCGGTAATTACGATTGCCGCTTTTCTGTTATCTGTAAACTTACTCATCAACAACTTTTTTATTAAATTTGCCCACTTAAACACCGTGAAAAAAGCACTACTTTACATACTACTCCTAATCCTTCCGGCAGTTTCATTTGCACAGCGCGATGAAATGAACCGTATCAGGCATACCCTCCCGTCCATTAAAGACAATACCAAATACATTGATGCACTCAACCGGCTGGCGATGTTGTCGCATTTGCGGTACAAAGATTCATGCCTTGTATATGCCGTCCAGGCAATGGAACTTTCCGAAAAGGCAAATTATAAAAAAGGAATTGCCGATGCCTTGAACTGTGAGGCCATCTACTACATGAGCGTAAACAACTATCTGTCTGCAAGGTACTTCAACGATGCGCTCGCGATCTACCGCCAGTTGGGCGATAAAGAAAATGAAGCGCAACTGCTCATGAACATCAGCGTGCTGCTCTACACAAATAGAAATCAGGCCGAAGCCGTCAAATACATTTATTATGCTGAAAAGCTGAGTCGGAACCTGAAAAATGATTCGATCCGTTCCATTATATTGAGTGATCTGCTGACGCTTGACCGCAAATTGCCGGTGTCGAAATACAAAGCATACTATCAGGAAGGGCTTTCTATTGCCAAAAAGCACAAGGATTACCGCATGATCATTTCCTACGAAAACAACCGCGGGACGCTTTTATTCAATGAAGGTAAAAAACAGGAAGGTGTCGCAATACTCGAAAGGTCTGAGCACTTGGCAGACAGCGTGGGTTGCGAATATGTTCAGGTAACGGCTTTTATGACACTGGGTGAAATGATGCTCGACCTGGGCAAAACCCCTCAGGGAATTGCCTACTATGAAAAAGGGCTGGAACATTCCGAGACCTACGGCTATCCGGAAAGCTACACTATTTTTGCGGACAGGCTTTATAAAATTTACCGGGATACAGGTGACACCAAAGGCGCGCTCAAATACCTTTCGCTGCTACAGGCACAGCAAAACCGCATACAGGAATCCATGTCCAGGTCAGGATACAATTATGTCAATTACGTCCAGAAAGAAAATAAAATCAACCTGCTTGAAAAAGACAGGGATTTTAAACTCAAAGTGATGGCAATCCTCGGCATACTTGTGGTTGCGATAGGAAGTATTGCCTTCCTGCTCTTAAGGCTCAGCAGATCCAGAAAAAAAATGGCGCAGGCCCAACAGCAAATGCAGGCGGCCTTATCGAAACATAATGTTGCGTTGGAAGAGCAGGTGGAGTTCAGCAATATGCTTATAACCGTGCTCGCACATGATGTCCGCCAGCCTTTTTCAAATGTGATTATGGCAACTGAGTTATTCCATGCAGGCAATGACATACCTGATGATCAAAAATCCTACATACTTAAAGAGCTTGAATCTACCGCGCGGCAAAGTATGTTTTTTATGGATGGCGTACTGTCATGGATTAAATCAAAACGCAGTGGCCACGAGTACCGTCTTGAGTCTATAGACATTGCCAACTTAGTACAGGAAGCCAATTCTTTTTTTAGCGTGGTGCAGACGCGCAAAGGCCTGCAGTTTTCTTCGACGGTACCGGTTGGCAAAACCGTTACAGCGAACCGAATGATTTTATTATTCGTACTGCGGAATATCATCAACAACGCGACAAATTACTCTCCACCGGGCGCTTCAATCGTCGTAAGCCTGCACCATTCGAACCTTCACGATATTATCGCGGTAGCAGATTCAGGCAAGGGAATGTCTGCCGAGGCAGCGTCGGGCCTTTTCAGGATTGCAAAAGACCAGGAGATCACAAACGACAAAGGTGCAGGGGTGGCCTTGGCCATGTCTTATGAAATGATGACCCGCATCGGGGGCAGCATTACTGTTGAAAGTACACTAGGGGAAGGCACAACTTTCTTCGTCAATATTCCTGTTAAAAATACATAGTGCACATCCCTCGCCGAATGTTAATGTTGTAACTTACAACTGACTTCCGCAGTAAATTTGTTTTTAATTACAACAAAGCCATCATGTCTTACTATTGGGAACACCCACCAAGGAATATTTATTACATATCAGGCATTTTGCACGACGATTCAGGTCTGGTTTCCCATTATGCCGTCCACGAATTTTTAGATCCGGGCGTAACAGGTTGCAGGCAATTTACCAAAGAAGAGTTGATCACTTTGATCGAAACGGAAGGCGTAAAAGTATTCGTTTGGGGTTGGGATTATAAAACCGGCCGTTTTCAGGTTGGTAAACAGGTTTATTGTTCGACAGGGAAAATCGGGAAATTTTTACATCACATGCCTTATGAACAACGCACGAAAAACCTCAAACATCTTATTAAAATCAGTTGGTTCAAAACAATATTGTCGAAATAACGAATTCGATTTTTAAATACTGCTGAACGTGCCTGATCACATCATTCACGCATTACCAGGATAAACCCCAATATGGAAAAACCCGGTTATCTCAACCTTAACGCCGAAAAATTTTCCTGAAAACCCGAATTGACTACCGATAACACCTCCGAATGGTATCAGGTGGGCAAAGCCAACACGTCAGCGAAACTTACTTAAATTATAAAAAGTGAAAGCTGGCATTTTCTCATATGTCGGCCTCGAGTTTACATTCTTTTGGATCCCGACAGATCTCTATCGTATTTTTCCTTTAAGATCAAAAAAGAAAATCAAACTGCAACACTCTTTTTAATTTATTTTTTTAAATTTACCTCATTATAAGCCTTTTACAAATTTAAATTTACACGCCATGCAAAGAAACCTCACAGAGCAATTGCTCAAAGGCATTGTTGAAATCCTCTTCGAATTCCGTACAGGAAATACCGACTTCCGCATCCCACGAACCAACCACGAACACTTTCCAGATGAAGCAATTGATCTCGTCAACCTTGTAGCAGAAAAGCTGCAGGCAAAGATCGAATTAACAGATCCTGAATTTGTTCAATATTATGCACGGGTCGTTACCGTAACTACAGACTTTGATTTTACCATTATTGACTACAGTCGGAACTTTGAGGAGGTGGTGGTCGAATTTGATGACCTCATCGGAACATGTTTGAGTGAATTTGTGGAGAGGGTATGGGATTTGCGGGTTATCGGCAACAAAATTAAATCCGGTCGAAATGAGTGTGTGTTGTTGCCTGTCAATTTTTATCGGGAAGATCACATTATTACTGCTTGCGCTACCATGACGGGACAAAAAGAAGGCGAGCGTTTCATGAACATTATAACGATTCATGAAAACAGGACGGTAGAAACAGTGCCGGTCAGAGTGAAATGGGTAGAGGGATGTTGGGATTCAGATCTTGAGGAAGCGCAAAGATTGATCAGGCAATATGTCGAGTCAAATGAAGGAGGTGATTATTCAACGGCTGCATTAACCGAAAAATTGCACATTCCGCCACACAGGATCAAAAGAGTGTTCTCTGCATTTTACGGCAGGTATTTTTCAGACTTTGTTCGGGAAACCAGGTTAATCAGGGCCTTTAACAAAATCGTCCATACCAATGAAGATATAAGTACCATTGCGCTCACCGAATTTAAATCCTATCGCAGTTTTCACAATGCCTTTGTCAAATTTTTCGGGGTTATCCCGGATAAGATGAGACACGATAAATTATGATAAGACAAGTGTGTATATCACTTTCATTCTAAATTTTAAACCAGAGACTGATGCAGACTTAAACGTGGCAAAATAGGTAATGTAAAATGTTATCGTATTTCGAATCTCGGACAATCTTATAAAGATCTAAATTTACAAAAAAACCAAATGCTCCAAGTCACCTGCGCCATTATAAATATCGAAAACAAAATCTTAGTAACACAGCGAAGCGCTACCATGAAGCTACCTTTTAAATGGGAATTTCCCGGCGGTAAAATAGAAAAAGGCGAATCAGAAACAGCCTGTATCATTCGGGAAATCAAAGAAGAGATCAACATCGAAATCACAATCATTCAAAAGTTAACTCCGGTGATTTATGATTATGGCACATTCAAGATCAACTTGATTCCATTCATAGCACAATACATTTCCGGAGAGATTAAACTTGCAGAACACGCGGCCTACAAATTACTGGAAAAAAAGAAGTTGATAGATTTAGACTGGGCGGCAGCCGACCTGCCAATTGTTGAAGAGTTTCTCAGACTAAAAGATTAGCCCGCTGCTTTTGTTTCCAAGAGTATCGCGGTGGTGGTCTAAATATCTGAAATTATACGAACTTAAATTTTGGATGCGTTCTTTACCTGTAACACCAATCTTTTGATAAGCGTCTTTAGAAATACTATCTGACAATATAATCTTCCCATCATTTTCAAAACTGATGAGGTGTTTGTCAAACAAAGCGTCATAATCTGGAGATAACAACAATCCATTATCCACATCGAGTCTTTCACTATCCGTTGAGGCAGCCCATGGTAAAATATGCGAAGCAATTAGTATATTTAAATTATCAAATCCTGTAACGGCACACTGGTATTCCCAACGGTGAACAATCCTTTTTCGGTAGGCACCTTGACCAACGCGTGACGTGACTAAGCCTTTACGCTCAGTAGTATTCGGAAGACTGAGTTGATACGCTGCTGAAGGTGCCAAAGTTAACTCTGGTTGAACAAACGCAGAGGCCTGAATAGGTACGTTAGCCCCTTCGCGTTTAAAGAAAAACTTAATGCCAATCCTAACATCTCCGCCGGTGTCTTTTGTTTCAAAATAGTCAATGTCAAAAAGCTCCACTTCACTTTTGAATACAACGGTACCATTTTTCTGAGACTCGAATAAAAAGACCCTTTTGCCATTTTTCAAATGGTCTTTCAATGCCAGATTTCCGCGGGTAAAACTCATGTCGCCCGATTGTCCTTCTCCAGTGTAAGTAAATACATTTTCATTATCCCAACCATCTTCATAACCATGTTGATGGCCAGCCTTTCCTGAAAATATAAATATATAGGGATAATTTGCAGAAGGACAAATACCACTTTGCCAATTGCCACCGTAGACTGCATGGATGTCTTTGCGTCTGTTGTAAACGTGTCGAGGTATGAAGGGCAGTTGTTTCAAAGTTTATAATGAAATGGACATACGGGCGAAGATATGTAAAATAGTGTTTGTGCAACCTCTTACTAATGGAGTTTTATTAGAGTATTTATATATAAATATATAGGCATCGTCGAGAAGCTCGATTTTTAAAGATTATCGAGCAATGTCAATCAGCATAAATAGTTAGAGTTGTAAACAACTTGCAGAAAGCGTAATTATTATTTCCAAAGCGCCTGACTTTTCCAGTCTAAAGTATTCCCGTCTTCATCGGTTGGAATGCCCATATATTCAATTTCAACATTAGGATATTTGATAAACAATTCTTCAATTTTATTTTTGAAGGTATTGTTTGGATTAATAATATTCAAAAAGTACTTTAAGACATACAAGTAATAAAATGTCCTATTATTAATTTGGAATGGTGAATCTACCCAATTGTACTTAGGTTTCAATAGATATTTGGGGGTAATGTGGTATTCACGATTCCATACCCTGCAATGGTGCGCACAAATATTTCGCAAATATGTCAATGCGTGAAACCAACTTTGAAAAACAAAAAAAGGCAATTTGTAATTATCAGAAATCATTTTCTTGTCTTTTTCGTCCGCAAGATTACTGTAAAGTCTCGACAATCCTCCAATTGTCAGCAGTTCAATGGCCATCCAAGAGGGAGGTGTAACTGGATCGTTATAATTGTCGAAATAATGCTTTATAAAAACCTCTGGCTTGTCAGAGTTATACTCGTTTCTAAGAAACTGCTGCATTGAATCAAAGGGGTCAACAACTTTACCTCTATTGTTCATGTACGCGGGCGTAAAAAGTCCTGCATCATCATGCCAATGTGAGCCATATTTATGTGAAAGTTTGTATATAATTTGAGTGCGTAACCCTATTTCGATTCTTTCAATTGCATCATACATAATAAGTCTTAGTTCCCTATCGAACATGTATAAGTTCAGGATATCGTCAAAAGTTGTTCTATCGTCAAAAACATCCTTTACCTTTTGGAAAGGGATGCAGTATGCGCTAAGCCTGTAATAACTGATATGTGAAAGATAACTTTGTGCGCGGAAAGCATCGGGAACCTGAAGATTTCTGTCGTCCCAAATTTTTATTTGTTCAGCGTAAGTTGTAGCGGGTTTGGTAAATTTTTTCTTCGCCATAAACCCTATAAATTGAAAAGGGTCGCCAAGTGTGCATCTTCAAAGTAAACTTTAAAGCTAGGCCTGGCAACCACATTATCTTGAAACGTCGGAGCGTTGTTATGTCTTATCGAAAGGACAAAAGTATGTATACTAAACTTCATAAACAAGATTTTTTGTAAAAATAGTCAATTATTAACATAGTGCTAAGTTTTTTATAAACAATAAGTTACGAGTTATAACCTTGATAAAACGTTTGCTAGAGGCATATGGCAATTCTCTAGCGTTCTATTTTGTTAGTTTGTCGATTAATTTAGTACTTTATCGAATATTAGAGTCGAATGTATGTATCCCTCAGAGTAAATTCCAGATTTTCTCGTTTAAATTTTCGAAAGTTTGAATATAAACTTAAAGCTTTAATACAATAATTTGAATTCTTTGCAATGAGAAAAGAGGTTGTTAGATTGTGAGTACTATAAATTACGTCAAAAACGTTGTAGAGTTATTATGAATATTCATATTTTATTGAAATGCTCTAATAACTCTTTTTGCGATTCAACAATATGCTTACTAATAACGGTTAATGCGCGTTGTTGAATTGAAGCAAAACTTTCTTCTTTTAAATTTCCAACAGCCAAGCAAGCGCTAACTAATTCCAATCTGGACCCCAAATAATTATCATCATCGCAATAATAATCAATAAAAACATCAGAGTGTTGGAAAGTCAATTGTAAGGTACAAACGGTATTATCAAAATAACCCTCCGACAAATATTCTGGTGTTCTCAATGTAATTTTTTGAGTGTCGATGACAAAGTCAAAAGTAGTTGGTAGAAAAAGTTTTTCTAAATTGAACATATTATTTTATGCTTAGTTTCTTCGTATAATTTGTTTCAAAACTCGAAGTAATAATTGAGATTGCTGAATATATTTTAACCCTAACACAATTCACTAATCAATTTATAAGTCCTCAAGGCCCCAAACTTCGACAAATACCTAAAAGTCTGCGGCGGTGAAAATCTAGGAAAAAAACTTTTAATATCGTCCAAATAAATCTTATTAGGAATTTTACAAACTGCTGAAATCTCTATTCCAACAGCACGCCGTGTTTGTGAATAATATTCATCAAAACGAAGCTTATCAATTCCCAATTGTTGAGAGTGATTTTCCCACATTAATTCTGGAGTAGTGTCAATCACATTTTTAACAACACCAAACCCAATTACCGATTTTACTGGAACAGTAGCGTAGATCAGGACATAATCCCCAAGCGATACTTTAGGCTTGATCTTTCGCAACTCGATTGTCTTCGTTCTGCTGATGATTTTATTAGCAAATTCAGGTTTTACAGATATGAAAAGAAACTTTGACATTATTACAGAGCGATTTTATACAGATCGTTAAAAACTTTATGACTTACTAGAACGGGTGAAACAAAAGTATTCTTTTTACGATTATTGTCTTCAAAAATTTTTGTTATTTTCTCAAAAGGAATTTCTTTTTTAAATACTTCAGTATCGCTAAATTTTAGTGCTTTCACTTTCTTATTGACATTCATTCCAGCTAAATCATAAATATGATCCCATTCATAAATGCCGTAGCGCTTATACTTGCGAAATTGTTCCTTAACTACATCTGAAGTGGCGTCATCTAGGTAGGAAACAGCTAAGATAGATCTTTGTCGATTTTGATTTTTTTGAGCACTTACGTACCAAAGAATTCGCGCTGGATATTTTTCATTAATTGGTCTAACGTTTCGGTAATAAACGTTTTCCCTGTTCCAAATCTTTTCGGGTTTAGCACCAAAAAAATCTTGTCCCGAATTGTAACGATCAAATAATTGTCCGGCCCAATAACGTTTAATTGGGATAATATAGCATGGAAGGTCTAAGTCGCTAAATTTTAACGGGAAAAACTTTCTTTCCAACATGTACAAATTCATTGTTCGTTGCTCCGAATGCCGATCAGAAACTAATGCTTCAATCTGGGAAACATCTAAAATTCTATCTACTATTGGATATTTGCTTATCAAATCTCTACTCAAAATTAAAGCTTTAATAGCCACCTTTATCCAGAGTTTTCCTTTATTTATAAAGCCTACTTTAGTTAAAAGCAATACTTTATCTTCACAGAAAAAATCATCGTTGATTTCAATTAATGGCTTTTGAAGGTCAATTGCGATATTAATTATTTCTGAAATTAACTGAGTAAACAATGTGAATTCTAAATTGTTGTTCAGTGTTCTTAGAAATTGTATAGAGATTGAATTTTCTGATATTTGATATCCCCAAAAGGCGATTGAGCCATTTGTAACACAATCGACTGTTTTAATATTTGAAATCTTTATATCCTTTATAACTTGATTAACAAGATTTGAAAATGCAGATCTTGTTTCAGCTTTATCCGACTTTAAAAAACGGGAAATGTAAGTATTAAGATTCTCATGCGTAATCTTGTTTGTGGTATGCATAGCGCCGGAGAGCCTGTTAGGTTGATAGTCGGTACTGTCGCTCAGCTCATCAATTTTAAGAATGAGCTCTTCCGGCTTTAGGATTTCGATTTCATATTTTTCCTGAATGATATCTCTCTTTGAAAGAATATAATTATCAAGTGTTATAAAATATTTTATGTTTGAAGCAACACACTCTGAAAGTTGCTTGATGTCTGAAAGATCATTTTTCGATTGACTTTTCAATAATTGCATCAACTCTTCTTTTACAATGGCAGCATCCGATTTGTCAAACTTAGCTTCTATAAAATTTCCTGTTACAAAACTCCTCGTTTTTTCTGATCGATATCGGTCAGTGTCCCTGTTTATTTCATTGTAAAACTCCGGAGCATAATAAAAATCTACTTCATCAGCTAACCAGTCAGCCAATAATGATTGAAGTTGATCAACATTGTTTTGATCTTTATCCCTCAATTTAATTAAGATATTCATATCTAAAAGCGCACTACGCTTTGTATTTGACAATTCGTAAAAACTGAAAAGATCAGTGCTATTAAAATCATACCACCATTTAATCAAATATTTTTCAGTTAGGCTCCTGCTTCTCTTTCTATCTTTAGCTACGAATCCGTAGTTTTCCCATACTTTATTTGGAGCCACGTAATCTTCTCTACAGCTTAGGGAAATTCCTGACAATAATTGCTCATAAGAAGTTTTTAGTTGATCGATAAGTTTTATAGAAATATTTTGTCCTCTAAAGGCTTCAGTAACACAAAGATGTGTGATGCTTAATTTATTAGTTTTCAGTCCGATTCTAAACAAAATGTAACCAACGAAAACATCATCATCTTTTGCTACTAGAATGTGTTTCTTTTTTGCATGGTCAATAAATCCACCTTCTGGCATGAAGCCTAATGTGGATGAATTTTTTTTGCCCAAAGTCATTACCTCTTTTAAGAACTTACTCTTTGTATTTATAAATTCAAATTCCATACTGCATTTGTGTTTAAGTTTTGTCAAATTGATTTTTTATGAAATGCACATTTCCTAGATGGCATTAGAACGAATATGACCTCAATGGAAATCTCTACGCACTAGATTTACGTATTAAGATTTAGTCTCGAAAGCTTAATATTTGCGCGCTAATATAGTTGAATTTGTATGCTCAAAAAAAACTTAAAAAATCTTCATTTAGCGCCAAGGCTTCTTTTAAAATGCCTTCATAATGGTTTCTTCCAAATGACTTGAAATGATTTTCAGACTCTTGCAAAAGATGCGCCTTAATCGCGTTTGGATTATTTCTAAAAACAGATTGCCCAGAATAAGAATTACAAACTCGTTCGTAAATGTTGCCAGTTTTGTTATTATATTTTTTTAATAATTTAATCCTGGTAAAATGATTTTGAATTACTTCAAACGTATTTCTGTTAATACCGTTAGGATTATCCAATCGATACTCAGCTATCAAGTTTGTACCTACAAAAGTTAAATCTGCGAATAAAAATTGTTGCTTTTCTGGCCATCGATCAAGATACAGATTCATTATTCCTCCGTAATTGGAATCAAAATCATACCAATAGTCGTTTTTAAGAGGATTGCAAACAGCGCAACAAGGAAATAAATTTAAATGGCAAATAGAGTACTCTGGATATTTCGATTGTGGTAGATAATGATCTATCGTGTTGTCAGTATCAATCCCACAGTATTGACAAACTGATCGAAGATGATTTGGTTGTTTATCTTTAATGTTCTTTATTAATCTATCTAATGCATTGGTAGGGTTACTATAGCAATTGCGCAACACCCTTACGGCCTGAGGATGATAATTCTTGACTGCTAGATTATTCAACGAATTTGTATCAAATGCATTTTTGTATAGATTATATCTGCTAAGAACATCCGATCTTAACAAAATTAACGCGGCATTGTCAGGATCATACTTACTTTGAACTATTAAATCGAACTCGTCAAGCGGGTCGGTATTAAGGGGTGTTAAATTACGCATCCAATTCTTTTAGCGGGTTTTTATATTGGTTTAACAAAAAGGTTTTTGCTGACAAGCTTAACTTATCATCAAAAAGTTCTAAAACTTCTTTGTAGCTATTATTTTGACTTAGTTTCCTTAATACCGATTTGTAATTATCATCAACCTCAATAGTTTTAAAAATTGTTTCTGTCAAGACATCTAGATTTTCACCGAAACTCTCAGTTCCAAGCTTGTAAATCATTGGAATGTTTGCTTGACGATCAAAGACATTAACATATCGGGAAGGTATTTCTTGCAAAATAATTGGAGAATGAGTGGCTAATATAGAATAAGAATCATACTTTTCTAAAATGAGGTCTAGCATTCGTACAAAGTTCGCTATCGCATTTGGATGGAGATGCATCTCAGGCTCGTCAAACAGCAGTATTGAATTTTCTCTAATATGAGCTAACAGTTCTGTTATCACATACATCAAAAAACTCTGTCCCGAACTAAGCAGCTTGGAAGCACGATTATTTAATATTTCGAAATCTTCCTCTACAAATATTTTTTCGTAAAAAAGGCTTTCAAGATATTCACCGACTATTGACTTCATTACTTTACTCCACATACTTTGCCTGCGTTGGTTTAGTATCAGGCTGACGGAATTCTTATAATTTGCAATCATCTTCGGAGCAGATAAAAGCCTCCCATCTTCATCTTTAAGCCCACAGTATTTATAACTAAAGGATTTACTTTTTTCTGGTCTGGAAAATTTATCAAAGGCGCTATACGATATGGCAATTACTTTACTAAATAAAGGGCGATGCGGCTGAAACGTATCTTCAGACACAATCTCTCGAGATTGCCCACTTAAATCCAAGGCAAATTTTGCCATGAACTGAGTTTTCCCGGTTCCGTTTTTACCAATCAAAGCTATAACCCTATTCGGCAATCCAACATTTTCACTAAAATTAAAACTCACTTTATGAAAATCTTCTGCATTGTCTAATTTGCATCTATAGTCGAAATTGAAATCCCTTTCAAAGCGGATATTGTAAATCTTATTCCTCGCCTCTTTGAAGGCTTTCTCGGCTTCACTTGTTCGTATTAGGGAGTTTTGAAAAGTTGGATTAAACTCAAATCGGTCTCTTACCGGATTCAAAAAAGCTACGTCATTGACTTTTTCAAGATAAGTATCAAAATCACTTTTCCCTAAAATGTTGTACAAACTACTGTAGTAATCCATTGATTGACCTATTGAGCAAAAGTTATCACCCAACTCGGTAAATGTTTTTTCTAAAACTTCGCGTGTATCAAAATTGTCCTCATTCATTATTTTGATTTTGTCAATATAATGTGGCTTCCTTAAACTGTCATAATAGGTCAAATAAAAAGTTGTCTTTCTCCCGAAGTCATCCCAATCTCTATATTCTAATAAAAAGAATGGGGAGGCAATATCAATAATGTTTTCAGGGTTGAGGTAGAATTTTGTTTTTCTCATTATATGACTTATGGATAGGCTAAATACTATTTAAAGGCTGTTTAAATTATAGTGTTTTACAATTACTGATCAGATCCGATAGAATGGTTATTTCATAATTAAGGAAATATTAGTTAGTCAGAGATAATGTGCTGGCTCTCTGTCAAGATAAAACTTTCTTCGTGAGATGGACATTCAACTTACTGAAAACAAGCAAATTTATTTAGCGGCAGTTGGCGATATTGCTGTTATTTTATCACTGTTTTAATAGCTTTTATCGTATACAAATTGTTTACACCTTTGAATTCCCAAATTTCAATTAGTCCTTTCATTTCTAATTCACTTATCAAATTGTAGCTTGATTGATAGTCGTAACCAATTGATCCAAGATAATTAGTAACGAAATGTTTTAGTCCAACGAAATTGTCTCTCGTCTTTAATGCCCATTTTTCACTTTCCACTAATTTTTTCAAAAATTCTTCTTCAGTTATTACCTCATAAGTTTCGAGTTTGTGTGTAATGTTTTCTTTAAGAATATCTTTTTCTTCCAAATTTATTTGTACAGTTTCAATTGAGTTGTTCGCTGTTGAAATAATTTCAGTTAAGTCTTTACATAATACATCAGCTCTTTCCAAATCTAGCTGAACAAATAAACTATTATGTGCAACTTTATGACGGATTTTTTCTAACTCTTCCCATTTTTGTTGAAAATTATTAGATTTAAAATTTTCTTTGAAAAACTTTGTATAATTGCTTTCAAGTTCAATTTTAAGTTTTTTTATTGCTTCTTGCGTTTCTTCAAGCTCTAACACCTTTGATACAATATCTTCTCTACTTATAAAACCAGAAGATTGCGAATGGACAATTTTTCCAAGTTCACCAAAGTCGATGAGATAAGCTCTATTATCAACATGGTTAGAAAAAGAAGTTTCATTATTTTTTCGAGCTATTACTTTCTTTTTCATTTCGCCATCAGCAGTAACATTCCACCAGCTAGGACCAAGTTTAGTCACGAAAAATTTCATCACGTATTTCCGCAATAGATTTTCCACATAATTTATTTTAGGATATATTTCTGTAGATATTTTTTCAGAAACTTCATCATTCAAAATGTATGTTTGATCTAATCCAGCATTTTGTAAGTGTTTTAAAACTAAAATTCTAATTTTCTCAACACTTTCAAAGTCGCCGATTAACTTTAGAATGAATGTGTTTTTTATGTTAAAGTCTAATTCTTCTTCTTGACTTATTTGACTAATTTCGATTGTTAGATTTAAATCTTCGTCATGGATTTTACTTCCTTTTAATTTGGGATTTTTTAATATTAAATCATTTGACATCAATGAAAACGCCAAATTTTTATCTGATTTAATTGTAGTTAGCCCTTTTGAATCTAAAGTGAGAATTTCATAGTTGTAGTTTGTTTTCATATTATGTTTTTTAGCATTACCGCCAACGTCAGTCTGTCTAATAACCTAAACCTGATCGTAAAGAATCTCATATTCTAGTTTTTTCCGAGATAGGAGTACGTACATTAAATTAGAAATGAGTTTTTAGACAGTCTGACGTTTCGCGGCTTAAGCGAGTTTGCGGTTCAAGCAGACTGAGTTCTCTCTGCTAAGATAAAGCATTCGTAGTGAATTTCATTCAATCTACGGGAAATAAGCGATTTGAGTAAATGCGCTGTTAGTGGCTGGTTCTTTAGTTGTTGATAGACTACATAGTTTAGCGTAAAATCATCTTTCTAACATTTTTTTCTTTTGGCTATCAAATTCCTCCTTGGTTAAAACTCCGTCATCTAACAGTTTTTTTAATTTTATTAATTCATCTGAAATACTAAATGTTTGATTGTCAAACTTTGAAGGTGTTACTTTTTCTTGTTGCTTAAATTCATCAGGAATTACAATTTCGCCCGAAGATATTGCATTTTCGAGATCAATTTCGTAGTTGATCATTCCACTTCCTATTTTTATGTAATTAACATATCCACGCTTTTCGCTTCCTCTTCGTTCGATAGCTTTAACATTATATTTATGACCTGACTGATTTCGTGGGAATGCGTTTGCTGAATTAGCTAGACCTTGATATCCATTAGACGAATTATACGCAAAAAGAGAGCTTGAGTTTCTTCTTATAAATTTAAAGTCTCCATCGGGAGTTGAGCCAACACCAATTAAAATATCCTGTTTCACTGTAATCGGATAACCGCTGTTTGTTATCAAAGTATCTGCTACAACCTTACCTAATTTTTTTGCGTCAAGTTTGGCTTGTCTGTCTTCTTTAGAACTTTGTGAATAGCATAATATGTTTAAACCAAATAACAAAAAGACTATTGTAATTTTTTTCATCTCAATTTTTTTAAAATATTTCAATTCTGAAATAAGTTTTTATGTTTCCCCAATCGCCGTCGAACTTGCCACTAACGTTTTGCCGGTCAAGAATTTGCGATTCAAGCGAGGTGAGTTCCGCTGCCAAGATTTAACTTTCTTCGTGAATACCAAACTTTAATTTACCGACTTCCGCGATATGTTAAAGGCGTTATTGTCCGATTATTCTAAAATATCAGGCGTCAGAATAATTCTTCTTATACTTCTTTTGTCATCAAATGGTACAACAAATTCTTCATTATCAGGATTTTCAAGTTCCTCAAACTCTAATTGTGGTTGCTTACTAGTATTTAGTAAATCTACGTATGTTCCGTAGTCAAGGGAGTAAATATTATATCTAACACCTGGATTATCTTTATCCGAATAACCTTTCTTTACTAAATGAATCACTCGAGCGTCAAATAACTTTTGGATTATCGGATTTTGTTCCAATTGTCGTGAAACCAAAAAAGATTTTGCTTTTTTCTTTCCAATAACTTCATCAATTATTAGCCTTACTTTTTCATGCAATTGATTATCGAGATTTTTAGCCTTATCATTTTCAAACCATTGGCGGCTGGCTTCGATTACCATTTTCATATCGATGTTTGCGGAGTTCTTTCTTTGAGCATCAAAAAAAGCAAGTGTAAAAATATTTATAAAGTCGCGAATAACGCCTTCAGATGCTCTAACTAATTCAGTGAATGATGTTAATCCTGTAAATATTGACTGAATGAATTGATTGGTTGTATTTATTCCGTATGTTTGAGATAAATAATTATCTGCTAGTTCGGATTTTATATGCTTGAAAAGTATTTCAGAAAATGTCTTAGTTATTTCTTTAGGGTTTCTATCATATACAAAGTAATCGTCTATATCTAAATTTGTGCTGATATCACTTCCTAATTCAAAGCCAATATAATTATGCTTTTCACGAGGAATTGTGAAATTTGAACGATATTCAAGTGCCGCAATTTTTAAAACTACTTCAGGCACTGGAATAAACGATTTTTTAAAGAACTCCGCAAGATAAGGTTGGATATCTATTGGGATCGCCGACCATTCGTCAATAATCAAAATTAAATCAGCATCCGCCTCTTTTAGAACTCTCTGTAGATAATGGTGCAAATCAGGAAAGACTATTTTTCCATATTCTTCCGTTTGAAATTCTACCGTTTTTTCTGTTTCACTTGATAGTTTTGATCTTTCTCCAAAACTTAAATCTGAAGAAGACAGACTGAACTTCAAATTACTATTGGATTCGTCTTCATTCGAACCTTTTTCTCGATTAACTACTTTTTTTGATTTTTGAATCTCATTAATTGATGCAACTGAAAAAGCGTGTAAAGATTCTAAAGCTAAGTCTGAATTTTTATTTGGATTGTAAGCGATATAATTTAGGATCACCTCGAAGATTTCATTTAATATATCTGTAAAGAGTGAAGAACATCTATATTCTATCGACATATTTACATCAGTAAATTGTGGAGAACTACCAAGAAATCTACAATCAATATAGCAAACTGCTTTACTACTTGATTTTGTTAAAGCGTCTTCCAGAATTTTTAAAATATGTGTTTTTCCAGTTCCTCTTCGTCCATAGAGAATTTGGTTATTATTGTTATTCAACTGCGGTAAAATACCAACTTCAACATAGGAGTCTACAATCTTCGTAATATCCCTTTGCCGTTCCGCTCGTTGGGAAATATTTGATATTGCTTGTACTATTTTTGGATCTTTAATCATAATTTAAGTTTTGACCGGATTATAACCTAACCATTCGCGAATATATTATCTCTAAACCGTTAATAAGATATAATTTATCCCTTACATTGCTAATATATGCAATATTAAAACACCTAATGGTACGTTTTAAAAAATCAGTACTTATTCCTTAATAATTTTGCAATATCTAAAAGTTTTATTCTTCTTGCGCTGTAAGAACTCATGTTCAGATATAGGGGTTACATCTAGGACGTCAAATCTTTTGGGAATCACTCCAATGTTGTTCATAACATGTTTTCTGCTATTTGTCTCAATAAGGCGTAATTTTATAATTACTAAATCATGTGATTTAACCTCATTGGGGATTAAATCATTGTAAGAATTGAGATCTAGGGCGATAGCAATTCTGCCGAGCATCCGAATGTTAACCTTTGCGTCGATTTTGGGATTCTCAATATTGCCAATATAACCTTCAGAAACGCCCACCCTTTGAGCTAACTCAACCTGATCAATACCAGCTTTTATCCGTGCATTCCTAATTTTTTCCATTACTCCAAAATCTATTTCAGAGGTAATTATTTCTATTATCATAGTCAACATTATTACTGACAATGAAAGGAATTGTTTAATTTATTTCACATACCTATAGATATGTAATTATTATTATATATATTTGTCAAATATTAAAAATGCGCACTATGTTTACTATGTAATGCGTAAATTTGCGATACTTCATATAAAATATTTGAAGCTTTCGCTTTGAATCCTGTTTCAAAAAAACTTGGCAGTTTAAACCCACAGGATGATAAGTAGATTGCTCACGCTTACGGGCGTGGGCTCACTTATTTGTGGGTAGGTATGCCAAGTACCTTTGAAACGATAAGCTGAGTTCCGCGCCTTTTTTATTTCCGCAACTCATCCTCAAAGCAATCTTCTCTTAAAGTTTCGCTCCAACAACTATAGCGATTTAAATACCACGTTGATTCCTGCGTACCGGTTGTAAAATTGGTTTTGGGTTAGTTAGACCGGGCGCAGGTTATCTTAAAGTCAATTGATAATTGATAATTAACACTCGAGGCCAAAGGCCGAACAGAGCGTAGCTAATTAATAATGATGCGGATTGCGCTCATTGTATTGAAGGTAACGGGAACTTTTTGATTAATTTTTAAAACATACCGCCTATGATGACATAAAACTACCGGACACAAAAAAGCCCTCTGCTGGTCGCTAAACTTTTGCAGAGAGCCTAAGCTAAAAAATGAATCTATTAACTCAATCCAAAATTATGAAAACCATTTCATTTATTTCGGGCAGGCGGCATGTATCATACATTTTTCTTTTGGTATTTTCCATATCCGCAACCAATGCCCTGGCATACAACCGCATGCCATTATCCGCCACACAGCAACAAACCACCATTACCGGCACCATCACCCACAACAACATGCCCATGACGGGAGTAATAATAACCGGCAAAGGGAAAAGTACCACTGCAATATCCGGCGAAGACGGAAAATTCTCCATCGCCGCAAATGGCACCGATACGTTAATCTTCGAATACCTGGGATTCAAAACGCAAACAATCCCTGTTAACAACAAAACGAACCTAACGGTACAACTTGAAGAAGACATCAAAGATCTCAAAGAAGTCACCGTAAACGCCGGATACTACACGGTCAAAGAGTCCGAGCGCACGGGAAGCATTTCAAAAATCTCCGCAAAGGACATCGAAAAACAACCCGTGACCAATGTGCTTGCAACGATGCAGGGCCGCATGGCGGGAGTCAATGTAACCCAGGAAACCGGCATGCCCGGCGGGGGATTCAGCATCAGCATCCGCGGGGTAAACAGCCTGCGGGCAAACGGCAACGCGCCTTTGTATATTGTAGATGGCGTACCCTATTCGTCTGAGGGCATCAGCTACGACCAGACCTCGACCTCGGTGCCGGGGGAAACCAGCCCTTTGAACGGCATCAACCCGAACGACATCGAGAGCCTTGAGATCTTAAAGGATGCCGACGCCACGGCCATTTACGGATCGCGCGGTGCCAATGGCGTGGTGCTGATCACCACAAAAAAGGGCAGGGAAGGCAAAACGGTGTTTACCGTCAATGTCTCGCACGGCGGGGGAACCGTCACACGCATGATGGACCTGATGGACACGCAGCAGTACCTGGAGATGCGGCGCCAGGCCTTTGCCAATGACGGGGTCACCGAATATCCTGCCAATGCCTACGACCTTAACGGCAAGTGGGACCCAAACCGTTACACCGACTGGCAGAAGGAACTCATCGGGGGCACTGCCGAAATTATGTCCGTACAGGCGTCCGCGAGTGGCGGTTCAGAGCAGACACGGTTTTTGCTCAGCGGCAATTACCGCGAGGAAAGCACGGTGTTCCCGGGCAGCAGCCTTTACAAAAAAGGCGGTGCGCACCTGAGCGTAAACCACACCTCGGAAAACCAGAAGTTCCGGATGGCGTTCTCGGGCAGCTATACCGCCCAGAAAAACGATTTGCCGTGGATGGACTTTGTAAACCTCTCGCGTTCGCTGGCTCCAAACGCCCCGGCGCTTTACGACGGGCAGGGAAACCTGAACTGGGAGGGCGGTACCTGGCAAAACCCGCTGGTAAACCTGTTCAACAAAAACAAAACCGCTACTTATGATCTGGTGGCCAATACGGTATTGTCATTCACACTGGCAAAGAACTTTGAGCTGCGCTCGAGCTTCGGCTTTACCGATCTGCGCACCGATGACAGCCGCATCATGCCCTCGACAACCTACAATCCGGCCCTGAACATCGGGCCAAACTACTCCTCACTGTACAGCCACGGACTTACGCGCCAGTCGTGGATTGCAGAGCCGCAGCTCAATTACAGCCTTGCCTTTGGCAGATCCAAAGTGGAGGTACTGGCCGGTGGTTCGTTCCAGAGCCAGCGCAACGACCAGCTCGCACAGATCGCCTCGGGCTTTACAAGCAACAGCCTGATTTATGACCTGAGCGCCGCCTCGAGCGTAAGTGTCAAGCGCGATGAAACAGTCGATTACCGCTACCAGGCGTTTTACGGCAGGGCCAATTATACCTATGCGGGCAAATACATCCTGAACCTGACCGGCCGCCGCGATGGCTCGAGCCGTTTCGGTACGGGCAACCGCTTTGCAAATTTCGGCGCGCTGGGCGCCGCCTGGCTTTTCTCAAAAGAAACTTTTTTAGGGGGCGGAAGCGATGCGCTTAGTTTTGGCAAGCTGCGCATGAGCTACGGGACTACCGGCAGCGACCAGATCGGGGACTACCAGTTTTTAAACACCTATGCTACTTCAGGATATGATTACCAGGGCATCAAAGGGCTGTATCCGGTAAGGCTCTACAATCCTGCCTTTGGCTGGGAAACCAACAAAAAGCTGGAAGCAGCGATAGAGACCGGATTCTTCAATGACCGGGTGATGCTGGGTGCGGCCTGGTATCAAAACCGCTCTTCAAACCAGCTGGTGGGTTATCCGCTGCCGGGTACCACGGGTTTTACCACAATCCAGTCCAACTTGGATGCGACCGTGCAAAACACCGGACTGGAGCTGACGCTGAACACGCGCAACATCGTGACCAAAAACTTCAGCTGGACTACGGGTTTCAACATCACCCTGCCAAAAAACGAACTGGTGGCATTTCCGGGTCTGGAAAATTCGGCCTATAAATACACCTATGTGGTGGGCGAACCAATAACCATCCGCAAACTGTACCATTTCACGGGCGTGAACCCGCAAACGGGCCTGTATGAATTCGAGGATTTTAACGGCGACGGAGCTATTACTTATGAGGACGACATGCTGGCGGTGCGCGATCTGGGTCCTAAATATTACGGCGGCCTGCAAAACCAGTTGTCCTACAAAGGCCTGCAACTCGACTTTCTGTTCCAGTTTGTAAAACAGGACAATTTCAATTTTGCCGCCACCCAGAACTATGCGGGCACCCGCAAAAACCAGCCTGTGGAATATACCCAAAGCTGGCAACAGTCCGGTGACATGGCCCCTTACCAGATGTTCACCACCGGACTGAGTGCCCCTGCCACCCGTGCCAACGACCTGTATGCTTACAGCGATGCCACGATCAGCGACGCCTCATTTATCAGGCTCAAGAATGTGGCGCTGTCTTATTCATTTCCGGATGGACTCATTAAAGGTCTGGGCTGCAAATTATTCGTGCAGGGCCAAAACCTTTTGACCATTACCTCTTACAAAGGCGCGGATCCTGAATTTACCGAAGCCGGGGTACTGCCCCCGCTGAGGGTGGTCAGTGCCGGAATGCAACTTACTTTTTAATCCAAATACAGAGAAATCATGCCGATACAAAAAATAACACATTACACGCGAAACATATACAGGCTTGGCGGGGCTTTGGTGGCCGCCACAATGATCTGCAGCTGTACATCCTCCTGCGATTCATTCGTTGAGGTCGACCAGCCAGGATCGCAACTCACCGCCACGGCGGTATTTGACAGCAAGGTTACGGCCACAGCGGCCCTTGTCGATATCTATGCCCAGATCAGGGAGGGCGGGATGGTCTCTGGCAAGGCCGGTGGCCTGTCGGTGCTGCTGGGCTGTTACGCCGATGAGCTCACCTCATATGAGAATGGCGGTTATACCTCAGAGGCGTTTTACAAAAACGCGCTGCTGCCTTCAAACCCCCGCATCACCACGGTATGGAACACCGCCTACAACCAAATTTATGCCGCTAATGCGATTGCCAAAGGCGTCGTAGAATCGAACCTTGCTGCTGCCGATAAAGAGCAGCTGGAAGGGGAGGCGCTGTTTGTCCGAGGCCTTTTGCACTTTTTCCTGGCAAACCTTTTTGGAGATGTGCCTTACATCACCGGCACCGATTATACCCTGAACAGCACGGTAAGGCGCATGCCCAAAGCAGAAGTCTACAGCCAAATCATCGCCGATCTTGAAAAAGCAGTTACTCAGCTTCCAGAAGCCTATGTGACGCCCAACCGCATGCGCCCGAACCGCGCCACGGCGCAGGCACTGCTGGCGAGGGTATACTTGTATAACGGTCAGTACTCGGGATCATCAAACATGGCCTCGGCGGTGTTGAACCAGGAAAATTTGTACGTCTGGGAAACCGACCTTGATAAGATATTTTTAAAGCAAAGCACCACAACGATCTGGCAGCTGGCCCCGGCATATGAGGGGCAGAATACAGGTGAAGGCCTGCAGTTCATCTTTACCGCCGGACCGCCGTTGCATTACGATCTCAATCCGGCGTTGCTGGGTGCCTTTGAGCCCGGTGACCAGAGGCGCAGCCACTGGGTGGCCACAGTCACAGACGCAGGCAATTCCTGGTATCATGCCTTCAAATACAAACAGCAATACGATACGGGCACGACGCTGGAAACTAGTATTGTCTTCCGCCTAGCCGAAATGTACCTGATAAGGGCAGAGGCAAGGGCGAGACAAGGCGAGCTCGTCGGGGCGGTTGAAGACCTGAACAAAATTCGGCATACCGCCGGACTCGGGGATACCCCTGCACAAACAAAGGAGGCAATCGTGGAAGCAGTATTGCAGGAACGAAGGGTCGAACTCTTTACAGAACAGGGACACCGCTTTTTTGACCTGAAACGCTGCGGTTTGCTCGATAGCCAATTGTCATCAAAAGCGGGCTGGAACCCTACCGATGCGCTTTGGCCGCTGCCGCAGCCCGAGCTTTTGGCCAATCCATACCTGACGCCACAAAATCCGGGATACTAACAGTCATGGGAACAATGATGGATAGACTGAAAATAAATATAATGGTACTTATCTGGCTGGTGGGCTGCCCGGTTTTTGCGCAGCCACCGCTAAAGCCACTGACCCCTGCCGACTATGGGCTCTGGGGTACGCATGCCTTTGATGCCGTCTCGGATAAAGGCGCTTGGGTAAGTGATGTGATGCATTATGACAAGGGCCCTGATACTTTGGCCGTAAGGGACAGTCACGGCAAAAAGACCTACAAAATTGTGGGTGGCTACGAGGGTGCTTTTGGAGGCGAAAGCCGTTTTGCCTGCCGGACTCATACAGGCATCGCAATGCTGGAGCTTACAGGCGGCTTTCGAACCGACATACCCGCGGCAACCGCTTTTGCTTTTTCAAAAGACGGGCAGTGGCTGCTCACCTTAGAGGGCAGTAAATCGAAAAATCTGGTACTGCGCGACGCAAAAGGCACGGTGGTAAAATCCATTGGATCCGTAACCGCATGGAAGTTAAACCCTGCGAAAACGCACGTTGCTTATGTGGTAAACGGTTCCGACGGACAGAAAGCGGCCCTGCTTAAACTTGGCGGTAAAGGAGAAACTCTTCTAATGGCCATCGCCACCGGAAGAGCTTTTGAACAGTTTACCTGGCAGGAAAACGGCAAATCGCTGGTTTTTATCCAACAGCCCGAGGGCAGTGCAGCAGGTGGGGTGTACCATTACGCCCTGAAGCAGAAAAAACTATACCGTTTTGACCCAGAAACAATCGAAGCCTTCCCAAAAGACATGGAGCTGCTGAGGGGATACTGGCAAAACCTGAAGATCAGTCCCGATGGACAGCGGGTATTCATTGCCCTTGCCAGGAAGAATCCCTGCATAAAATACCACAAAGACAGCCTGCAGATCTGGAACGGCAACGATGCCATTTTGTACCCGAAGCGCCGGATGAACTGCGATTTTGAGACCCAGCCCAAAACCGCGGTATGGTGGCCCCGCGAAAACCGCATGCTGCAGATCACCGATGACCATCAGCCGCTGGGCTGGCTTGACGGCACGCGCCAGTATGCGGTAACGGCCAATCCGGCAGAGATCTCCGAGCCCTACGAGATGAACCAGAAGGCAGATTTGTACCTGACCCAACTCGAAACCGGAAAGCGCTGGTTGTGGCTGCCGGGACAATCACTGGAAAACAAAGCCACGAGCTTTGACCCGTTGCATCCGCGCGCGGCCTTCTTTAAGGACGACAAATGGTGGCTGTATGACTTTGCGGCAAAGTCCACACGCTGCCTGACAGGTGGCCTGGAACTGGCAACCCATGATCCTGAGAGCCATGGGCATATGCCGCTGTATGGCGTGGCGGGCTGGTCACCTGACGGCAAATCACTTTTCCTGTACGACACCTATGACCTTTGGCAATTGCAGTGTGATGGCAGCGGCTCCAAAAGGCTCACCGGTGGTTCGCAGGACAAAACCGTTTACCGCCTGGTGCAAACCGCAGCTTATCAAACCAATATTAACGGGCGTTACGGCGCAATTGTGGATGCAGGCAAAGACCTGCTGCTCAGCGCGAACAGCCAAAATATGGAAGGGTTCTATCTGTACAGCAGTAAAAAAGGCCTGCGCCGGATTATATCGGACAGCGATCATAAATACGAAGTGGTCAAGGCGCCTGAAGCCGCTGCATGGTATTACAAGTCCGAAAACTTTGGGCAGCCTCCGGTTGTAAATTATTTTACGGCTGCGGATAAAAAAACGGTTGCGATAGCCCATACCAACACCCACCACAAAAAGTTCCAGTGGGGCAAAGCAGAAATGATCCAATACAAAAACGCAGATGGCGTGGGCCTCAGGGGTGTGCTTTGTTATCCCGTCCCGTACGATGCGTCAAAAAAATACCCGATGGTCGTCAGGATTTACGAAAAGGAATCTGATATGGGAATGCGGTACCACAACCCCACAATGCTGACCGAGATCGGTTTCAACATCCCGCACCTCACGAGCCAGGGTTATTTTGTACTGCTTCCCGATATCGTCTACAAACAGGGAGAAGTGGGGCTGTCTGCAACTGATTGTGTCGTGGCGGCAACAAATGAAGTGATCCGGCGTGGCGTGGTGGATCCGGATAAAATCGGCCTGAACGGCAATTCTTTCAGTGGTTACGAAACCAATTTTATCATTACCCAAACCAACCTGTTCCGCGCGGCGATGTCAGGGGCCGGGGTCGCCGACCTGAAGGGTTGGTACCTGTCGATGGGCTGGCCCACAGGCATGCCCGAGATATACCGGTTTGAACAGGGGCAGTGGCGAATGGGGGCCTCGCCCTTTGAAGACCCTGAAGCCTACCGGAAAAATTCACCGTCCGAATATGTCCAAAACGTGCATACACCACTATTGCTGTGGACCGGCGAGCGGGATTACCATGTGCACTATTACCAGAGCGTAGCCTATTACCTGGCCCTGCGAAGGCTGCATAAAGAACAGATGTTTTTGATCTATCCCAATGAAGAACATACGATGATAAATGAAAAAAACCAGCAAGACCTCACCCTGCGTATGGACGACTGGTTTGGATACTATCTCAAAGGTGAAAAACCCAAAGCATGGATAGCCAATGGCATCTGGTAAAAATGACAATGCAGGCCATTTAGGCCTGCATTGCTTTTTAAATATGAAAAAAAAAATTAACTGCCGCTATGGTACAGTGTTGTGGAACAGTCGTCAACGCCGGTTTTTGCAAACACCTGGATGGATCCCTGTTTACAAACCATTAAAGAATTGTTGTTGCAACTGCGTACGTACTGACAGGGTGCGCCTTCTGACAAGCGTGCCCATCCATCAGTATCAATCACTTTGGAATTGCTGCCGGCTGTTTTAGTCGCCACAGCACCAGCGGAGGCAAGCATAAAAGCTGCCACCGGCAAAATCATTTTTACAAAAGAACTTCTCATAATATTAAAGATTTAATTTAAAATAGCGACCTACTTTTTTATACAGGTGTTCGGTCTGCCTCCTGCTATTTGGCCAATAGATTTATAAACGGGTAGTGAATTAAGTTTGAGTTTGCAGGGCATTCCTGATGGTTTTTCCAAGCGGATAGGAGACGATTTTTGTGCCGATGAGCGCATACAAATGGTTGCCGTTTACTATAAAACTGTTGAGCGACTGCCCGTTGATTTTATACACATAAAAGCTGTGCAGGTAGCTGTTGTCTCTGATGTTGTAAACATCGATTACATTGGCCTGGTCCCACATTCTAAGGGAATCGTATCTCCCGGGAAGGCTTGAGTTTACAAACAGCAGGTTGCCATAAACAGCGCTGCGCCTGTTGACAATGTGCGGGGGTGCTGCGAGCTGCTGTAGGTCTTTATCCTTTTGGTACACCAGTTTAAGCTTGGCCTTGGTGGTGGTGTCAATTGTCCTGCCTCTGTGCATCAGGTTCAGTCGGTTGTCGGTAACGATATACTGGTTTCGGTAAAAGTACAGGTACACGAAGTTCTTGGTTTTGGTGTCGTATTGCATCGTACCGTCGGTGTCGAAAACCCCATCAAGCTGCCGTTCCAAAAGCTCCGGATGGTAAATATCCCCTTCGCGATTTCTCAGGCTGTACAGTCCCAACACGTTACCTGCCGCTGCCTTATCACGTCGGCGGAAAACCATGGCATTGTTCTCCATGATTTCTGCTGCTGAAAAGTGAGGCACATTAGGCAATTTTGTGTTTGTATACCAGCCATTGACGTTGCCTTTGTAAATGCAGGGAGCCAGTCCGTCCATTACATAAAAGTATGGTGGCGAAACTTTAATTCTCGGGGCTCTGAACTGCGTAGTGTCGTCATAAACGAGAATACGGTGCAGCAATTTTTCTTTTAGCAGTGTATCGATAGTGACAACCTGTGCAGGCGCAGTTACATTGCCTAAAAAGATGGTTCCGTTATCTGAACCCGCAAAATAGTAAGAGTCATATCGTAATTCTGCCACTGCATCGGGTTGTTTAGGAACTGGTGGAAATTTACGCACAAAATTGTTCCGGTGTTGGATCAGATCTTCGGAAGAAAGAAACAAAAATGCCATAAAGGCAACCGAAAAAACTGAGACACCAACAAGCTTTGCAGGCAGAATCCATATGGGCCCAAAGGGTCCGGTGGGTTGGTATGCTTCATGGAGAATGAGTGCTGCTGCGGCCAGAAAAACAAAGACTGTATTAAAAACCAAATGGGTTTCCCATCCCAGTTTTTCGAGTACTCCGCCGCATGAGCAGGGAATATATGGGCTGTAGTTAAGAATGATAAAAATGTATGCCGTAAACATAATCATCAGCCCGAATGCCAGGTACAATCCCAGCCTTCGAAAGTTTTCAATACACAACATTGCCGCAATTGCCAGTTCACTGACGACAACCGCGTACGCAATTAATCCAGCATATGCGCTGACTAAAGGGGAATGTCCCAGTTGAATTGTAAATTCCTCAAAATCCAGAAGTTTGCTGACTGCTGCATACACAAAAAGCAATATATACAGCATGGAAATAAAAAGTATTGACTTGTCGGTAATGGATCTGGAATTTTTCATGATAGGCGCTATTAAGTTGTTGTAAAGTTCTGAAAGGACAAAAATTACAACTATTCCAAAACAAACTTTCTACCCCAGTTTTAGATGAAATTATGTATGGTGATGCTGTGCTTTTTGTAAGACGACCAAGGATTATAATTCCGGATCGTTTTGACCGGCACGTTTTACATTGCTCGGTGGATAACCAAAATGAAGTTTGAATCTTTCGGCAAAATGGGTGTAATCCTGATACCCGAACCTTTCTGCAATGGAATAGATAGAGATATCGGTACAGGACATTAGCTCGAATATTTTCGACATACGCAGGTTTTCATAGTAGTGATGAATCGTATCGTCAAGAAATTTCCGGAAAACCTCCTGCAATTTGCGTTCGTTTGTCATTTTCAGATTGGCGAGCAGCCGAAGTCTAGGTAATGGCTTATCGATATGTGTACGAATGTAATCACAGGTATTTTGCAGCAACTGCGCCTCGTTGGCCGGGATCTCCCGGAGTTCCAACAGGAATTGGTCGTAAAGTATTTCTACAATCGTATCCTCAAACAATTCGGGCAGTATAATAACATGCATTTCTCCAAAATTATCATCTGTTACAGGACCAAATTCACAGCAGCAAAACACCAGACGGCGGTCAGCGAGAAGTGCACTTAGGGGCAACGTTACTGCCTCATTGCCTTTTTTCAACCGGCTGACCAACTCTGCAAAAGCCGACAGAGACTCTTCAGCAATAACAGTATCAAAAGAATACCCATTGTGGAGATCTTTCCGTCGGTCTTCAAGGATGTACAATTGCCTTTCTGCTTCAGGATCGCTCAGGAAAAGTTTTCCGTCTGATAAAAAATAATCTACAGTGATGAGCTGGCCGAATGCAGCTACCCTTTCAGTTTTTGACAACACGGTCAAACGTTCTGCAATCATGTTGAGTAGTAAAATGATCGATCCCAATCGGGTTGCTGATTGCATTTCCGGCAGTCGTTTTGAGAAAGCAGACTGTGAAAGGTGGAAAAGAACATCGAAGACAAGTTGAAATTCCTGAGGTGTAAGTGTATGTCGCATGGCATGCATTTTAAGTTATTGAAAAAAACCGCTACAAACAATATGCTGTAGCGGTGATAGGGCTTGTATTTGAATGGTTCGGCGTATAGAGGATTGAAATAATGGCTGGTAAGCTATAACAGGCAACTTCCTGTTTTTTTGGCGTATAATTTTTACTACAGATTGGACACCGCAGACGCAGAAGCCGACCATAGAATCGCAGATGCTGTATTCTCTTTGTCACCTTCAATTCCGGCAACTACTGTTGTTACCAGCAAATCCCAGTCACGGTCCCTTGGAATACGGCGGTGTTTGTCCCGGAACCAACTGCCGTAACGGGTAATCGCTGCCGCCGTAAGCATCGTTTTCTTCTCGGCTCCTGAATAGGCGGCATTTTCGAGTACATGCTTTTCGAATGCGGTACTGAAGGTGTAAATATCACCAAATGGGATATCGTCTTTGTTGAGCTGAAGTGCTGTGTTGAGGTAGCTCGCGAGGCTCGTTCTTGCAGGTACACTCAGTCCGGCGGCATCCAGGATTTCATCAGGACTAAGTAAGGGATGGTTCACGATATAGGATAGCCTGACTGCGGTGGGTTTGGTGTAATTGCAGTCTGCAATACCCACAAAAACGGGATGTGTTTTTGCGAAAGCATCCAGCTGGCTGATGACCTGTATGACCGTGGCCTTCGAATCCTCCACAGGCAGGTAGTCCTCGAGGATGCTGTTGTGAAGTGCGCCCGCAAAGTCATACGGATTGTTGGGATTGGCAGGTTGCAATGCGGAAGGGTTGCTGAGGTTGTCTTTTGAATACATCGGAACTGCGGTTTTTTCAATCGTCGGCAAATCTCCGGAATCGTTAGCGCAGGAGAACATCAGTATTGACAATAGTAGAATGGCATAAAAATAAATTTTGTGCATGGCATTGAAGTTTAAAGGTTCGTAATTGAGAAAAAATCACCAGCCTCCATGGTGGGCTGTGTTACTTTGGCTGTGACTCCAAAGTGGGGTTGAATTCGGGACAAATGTAAAGGGGAAATCCCGGCCTGTGCAAGTGGTTGTGGGGTCGATTCGGGAATCGGTGCATGCCTATTCCCGAATAGTTACTACTGTTTTTACGCACCCATCCTGTAGATGAAAGGGCGTAAGCGAAAAATTAAACAACATCGCTGATACGTAAGATAATTTTTATTTTTTTTCGTATTTTGCGATGGCAGTCACTTCTAAATAGCCAATATTTTAAATAATATGCATCATTTGTTGAAGGTTAAGTGTCGGAAAATCTTATTTTTCTGCGGCATTTTTATGTGCGGTACAGCAACTGTACATTCTCAAAAGCAGGTCACCCTTGTTCCTAAGCAGGGCAGCTGGGAATGGTATGCCGTGATGGTTGACAGTAATGACGCCGACCCGTCGAAAGCAAGGAGCTTTGCGAAGTCCTGGCTACAGGAGGCAAAGCTGCAGAACCAATTGATGCAGCAGGCAGCAGCATATACTGCTTTGATGCACCTTTCCCCGCAAAATCAAAAAATGGCCTGGACGGATAGCATCATTGCCGCCGCAAAAGTTTCCGCCGATGATGCAGCGATAGGGCAGGCCTACATCAGCCGTGGTGTACTTCAGTTTAAGTCCAGGCAGTATGGCCTCGCGCTGAAGGATTACCTTGTCGCCAATTCTTTTATTGCAAAAACCAAAGACAGTTACCTAAAGAATAAAGTAGGGTTCATGATCGCCCAGTTGAAGTATGCGATGGGGTACACCGAGGACGCCCAATCCATGTTTGCAGAATGCAAAAGTTATTTTAAAGGCCGGGAAGACCGTCCATACCTCCGCGCCATCCACGGCCTGGCGCTTTGCTACATCAGGCAGGGGCAGTCGAAAATGGCATCGGCTGAAATTGCGCAGGGCATCTTGCAGGCCTACAAAGCTGATGATGAAGAAATGGTGCCTTACCTCTTACAGGCCCAAGGTATGAATGAGTTTGGCCGGAAAGATTACAGGTCATCGGTCAGCCAGCTCAGGATGGCTTTACCCGCCATTATCGACAATGGTGATTTTGCAAATGAAAGCCTGTTGTGGCTGTACCTCGGCAAAAATTACTGGGAACTCAAACAAAAGGATACCGCCGTATCCTATTTTAAAAAAGTAGACAAAATTTTTCAAAAGCATGGATTCATCACGCCGGAGGCGCGGGAAGCATACATCCACATCGCTTCCTGGTATGAAGATGCGGGCGATGACAGCAACCAGGTGTTTTACCTCAAACGGCTGCAGCAGGCGCAGCAGTTTGTTGAAGCACGTTACAACCCAATGCGGGAAACCCTGCTTCGGGAATACAGCCCTGATGAAAGGCTTGAGAAAGCACGGCGCAATATTATGAATGAACGCCTGGCCTATGGTGCGGTTGTAGGTATATTGGTTGGAATCATCGGCTGGTTCCTGTTTCGCAAAGCCCGGAGTCGTAACGACGATGCTTCCGCAAATCAGCAACCAGCTAAAAAGAAAACCGCCGCTGAGCTTTTTGCGTTGATCAACCCTGAAATTGTGGACTCTGTTCTACACAACCTTGAAACATTTAAAAAGAAAAAGGGCTTCCTCCGCAAAGGCCTCGACCAGGACCAGTTGGCTGCTTTGCTGCGTACCAATGACAAATATGTCGGACAGATCATCATGCACCTTGAGAAAAAAAATACCGCGGCTTACATCAACGACCTTCGGATTGGATACTGCCTGGAAAAACTGCACGACGATCCGGACTGGGTTAAATACAACGTCGAGATCATTGCAACAGCATCAGGCTTCAGTTCCCGGAGAACTTTCTCAGCCGCTTTCCGTTCAAAAACAGGCGTGAATCCGTCCGACTACATCGCCCGGATGAAAAGTTAGGGAACACGTGTTGCGAACAGGCCAAAAAAAAACCCGGTGCAAATGCACCGGGCTCAATAATAAAGATCTAATACTGCTACAATAGGGTAAACGTTCCCATGTAAACACTGTTTGCCTGCAATTTGCCATCAGCAGAGGCAAAACTCAACCAGCAGTGTGCAACATCCCCGGTCCAGTTGGCCGGGAGTGACATGTCAAATCCCACTGCCGAGCGCACCGCAGTTTGCTGGTAAACGAACTGGCCTTTGTCTACGTTGTAAACAACCGCGACAAGGATGTCAGTTGGTTTTGCATTGGCCTGGTCAGAGTTGTCTGCCCACGTGGTTGCAATTACCGCACCTGCTTCAGGCACTGCTGTAGGATCGTCGATCCCGGCAAGTTCACCTTTGGTGATGATTACCTTTGGGAAATCCATCGTAAAGTCCGGGTATACTCCCGCGATCGCTTCCTTAATGTGGTAGGATACCGCAAGGTTGCGTTTCGATTTGTAACCCGCAGGTTGCCCATACCACGCACGGGTCAGCGGTGCGACCGGTGCGAGGAATTTAGTCACCAGGCCAAACTTCTGGCGTTGGATCAGTTGGTCTTCAGTAGCCGTACGGCTGCTTTTTTTCGGAAGGCTGCGCATCACATCTTTGCCTCTCCAGTTCGCACCTACAACGGTGCCTACTTTTCCTGAGAATCCACCAAGGATTCCTTTTGAAATTGTTCCCATAATAATACGGTTTTAAAAATGAATAAATAAAAATGCCTGCGCAGGCTGCCGGGATTCTGTCCCGATCTGAGAACGAAATTATAACGCATTTCCGGATAAAAAAAGGGGGCGTGTTCCAAACAGTACCAAATGTCATTAGTAGTACCAAATGTCACAAATGGCTCTTTTTAAGCCAATCATACAAATACGTACCAGATGGCAATACTAAAAAACAGGTTTTGTTTTGGTGTTGTTCGGGTGTCGTTCGGATGTTGTTCGCAAAAAGGCGTTTTTTGCGAACAACATCCGAACAAGGGTAAAAGAGTGGCTAATCAAAAAATGCAATGAGGAATGAAAAAGTGGTGTTTAATTGCAACACGAAAACCCGCAACTTCAACCGATGTTGCGGGTTAGGAAACGTAAATTTAATTTCTAAAGGATGAATTGGTCAATCTGCTCTTTCACCAGTCCTGTGCTGCTGCAAAATTCCTCAATGGTGACAAAATCAGTTTCTTTTTTCTTTAACGACTCGCGGACTTTGTTGAGAAGGCGTACACTTTGTCGGTAACTGAGTCCTGTTACCAACGCTACATCTTTTGGGAAGATGCAGATTCTTTTGGCTGGTGTTTTCATTTTTGGGATTGGTTTGGTTGGCTTATAGTTCGTAAAACCGAGCTGCAAATGCTCTGGTCCGCAGAATTTGATAATCGCAATTTACATCAATTTTTGTTTCGCATAAAATGACATTTGGTACTAAAAATGACATTTGGTACGTTTCGGACCGTTTGGTACCAGCAACGTTTTTTTGTTGCAGGATAAATGGTAAAATTTGCAGTAAGAAATATTAATCATCAAAATTTTACAAGCCATGAAACCAACAAACCAATTAGCGATCCCAACCGCAACGGGAACATTTTTAAGCATCCTTCCAAACTTAAATTCAGCGGAAATTTTAAAAACAATTATTTTGGCAGCAGTAGGTGCTGCTGTGAGTTTTTTGATGTCGTTGTTTTTGAAGGTGGTGTTTAAAAACTACCTTAGAGACGATAACAAAAATTAAAACATAAATCACTACCTAAAATCACAGAAACTATATTCGTAGAAAAAATCTTACACAATCTATTTTAAGATGTTTTTAAACGAATAAATTCGTCATTTAATCGATATATTTAATTATTATATAATAACTTTCCTACTTTTAAAATAGTATTTATCGGGAATACCACTTAAGCCGATAATTTTCAATTTATAAATCTTACCCTATTGAGGGATAATGTTTTGTGTTGAAAATTATCGGCTTTTGCTTTTGACTGAAACATTAAAACAACCATAATTATGAGAACAAAAATTTTTTCCGCACTATCACTGGCTTTTTGCCTCATTTCGTTTTTGGTAGATGCACAAACTATCGGCTTGACATCGACAACTCCCACATCTTCAACTACGATTGGAGGGGGAACTTCATTGTTTTTGGGTACCGGAGCTGGAGCTTCAGTCACCACTTCTGGATCAGGAAATACTTTCATGGGATTTCAGGCAGGAAAAATCACTACTTCCGGCATCGCAAATGTTGCAGTAGGTCCATATTCAGGACAATCCATTATAGGTAGTAGCTATAATATTTACATGGGTCTTTTCGCTGGTTCAAGCAATAATTCGGCAAATGGCAGTAATGTTATGATTGGCCATGCCGCTGGAGGGAATAACGTTTCAGGTTTTGGAAATGTATTTTTAGGACATCAAACTGGGATATATTCGACTGGCTCATCGAATGTTCTTATTGGATCAAATGTAAGTGGAGGGGGTACTTCGACAGTTCCTTTAACCAGTAATGAAAAGTTGTACATCGATAATTCTAACACAGCTACACCCTTAATTTGGGGAGATTTCGCTACAGACCAGCTAAAGCTTAACGGCAAAGTGGGTATTGGAGCAGTGACTACTTTTCCAACAACAGCCGGGACAGTTAATGTATCTGCTTATAAATTGTTTGTTACCGGCGGAATTCTTACAGATGAGGTACGCGTAAATTTAAGTAGTGGTGGAAGCTGGGCAGATTATGTCTTCGCAAAAGACTACGACCTTAAGCCATTGGCAGAAGTTGAAAAGTTCATTAATGAAAACGGGCATTTGCCAAATGTTCCTTCCGCCAAACAGGTACGGCAAGAAGGAATTGCACTGGGTGAGATGGCAAAAATCCAGCAGGAGAAAATCGAGGAACTGATGTTGTATCTTATTCAACAGAATAAGGAGATTGAAATCCTAAGAGCCGAGATACAAACATTATCAGCGAAAAAATAGTTAAAACCTTAAATATGAAAAATGCAAAAATAGTCGGTTTGCTGTTGCTGTTGCTTCTCGCAACAAGTGCCAGCGCACAACTTCAGGATAACCACTGGATACTGTCGCAGACCGATGTCAGTTTTACATCGACAACCCCAGCCGCAAACGTCGTGGCCGGAAATCCTGCGACTGATAATTATGGGCTAGCAACCATTAGTGATGATGCAGGTAATTTATTATTTTATACAGATGGAGTCAAAGTCTGGAATAAAAACCACGCAGTTATGACAAATGGAAATGCTCTGGGTTACTCGAAAGCAATAAATATTGTAATTGTTCCTAATCCGTCCAATAAATACCAATACTACATAGTCCGGTCTGAAAATTTTTCTTGTTTATGCGGTGGTATTACCCCATCTTATTATGCCTATTCAATAGTTGAATTTAACGCTGCGAATCCTTTGGGGAATGTATTGACCATAAATTCAGGTGTTTACGATTATATTGAAAATGCTTACTCTATTTTATTGGAGTCAACATTTGGCCCAATACACAATTCGCTTTACATTGGGCCGTTGACAGTTGCGAAAAATGCAAGTGAAGATGGATATTGGATTATTGGACAGGATAGCAACACGATTGTCAGTTATAAAATTGATGCCTCAGGTTTAAATCCCGCCCCAGTAATTTCGACTTTCACAAATGCCCAAATTTATTCACCTGGAACGTATGATTCATCGTATGGGCTATCCGGAGTTGAAGGTATTGACTTTAGGATTACACCAAATAATAATAGATTAATCGGCTTACAGTACAGTAAAGCTGATTTTCTAAGGCCTAATGGTGACAGGGATAACGATTATGTAGTTCGGGTTGATAAATTTTATAAGTTGGACTTTAATTCAAGTACTGGTGTTTTCAACAACTATTTATTTTTATTTAACGATGCGTCAACAACAGGATTCGAGATTTCCAATAATTCTAACCTAATTTATTCTATAAGATTCCCCAAACCGTATCCAAATATCACCTTTAGTAAGGGAGAAATTGTTGTTAGAGATCTTAATAATCTCTCCGCAGGAGAGCGGACATTGAATTTGTCTGGCACCACTACCCTGACGTCAATGTTTACAAATTTACAAAAAGATAGAAATGGGAATCTGTTGATCAGTTCGGTAAATGCCAGCAATGACAGAAATTTGTACATTCACAAAGTTGAAAATCAGGATAGTTATTTGGCAAGTAGCGTGCTTTCCAATTATGTTTATATGAATGGCAAAAAGATAGATGAAATGCCACAGCTAGTACCAACAATAGCAGTTGTCTGCCCATCTATTTTATTGGTTACATCAAACGTATCGGTCGGTGAAGATTTGCGTCAGGCGTCAAGTCACATCACTGCGAGCAATGTGATTAGCAGTGGAGCAATCGCAAATTATCACGCTGGATCTTCCGTTGTCTTAGCTAACGGCTTTCACGCAATATCTAATTCGAAATTTCGTGGCTACATTGAAGGGTGTATAAGGATTGTGGGGAAGATGCCTGCAGCAGGAGACATTCCTCAGGAAAAAGAATCGACGTTGATATATAACGATATGACCTTGTTTCCCAATCCTTCTGATTCGAAAGTTACATTAAGTGTTTCTAATCAATTAATGATTAGTATAAAAATTACTAAGCTTACCGACGCCAGAGTCCTAGTGGACCAAAAGCTGAACGGTATTAACGAATTTGTATATGATTTTTCCGTATTCGACAAAGGTTTGTATATAATAGCGGTCGAAACCTCTGACGGTAAACTACACTACGGTAAACTTATCAGGAAATAACAGAATTAACAGCGTGTATATATTGAAGCATTTCATTTTGCTGAGATCTTTGATTGATTACAACATTAATTTCCATATTCAAAAAAAGATTTTGAGGTTGGACTGAATATCGTTTAGAAATATTTAGTTCAATTGTATGAAACACTGACAGCAAAAAGCAAAACGCTTTTTAAGAGAAACGCTCAATATATGAATACTTAAAAATAAACGAAATATGCTCGGGCTATTCTAGTTCTAAGTATTTAAAGAATTTTGTAAATAAAATTCGATAGGGGTTTATAACATCATTTTTGTATGATTAATGAATATAGAAATTCTGTAAGTAACGATTTTTTATTCGAGATACCTTCGTGTCTGATTAATAACTTTTAAAACAACCATAATTATGAAAACAAAAATTTTTTCAGCATTTGCACTGGCTTTTTGCCTAAGTTCGTTTTCGGTAGATGCGCAAACCATCGGCTTGACTTCAACAACTCCAACATCTTCAACTACCATCGGAGGCGGTAAATCGCTATTTTTAGGTTCTAGTGCAGGATTTTCAACTTTAGCCTCGGGAGAAGGAAATACCTTTGTGGGATTTCAGGCAGGAAGGCTCAATTCCTCCGGGATTGCAAATGTTACCTTAGGAACATTTTCCGGAGGTTCTCTAACGACTGGTAGTTTTAACGTACTTATTGGATATGGAGCAGGAGGTGTATCGAACCAACAAGCAAATGTAATGATAGGGCACGGCTCGGGCACAACTAATGCTGGATACGGAAATACATTTCTCGGACATCAAAGCGGTGGCAGTGCAACAGGATCAGCCAATGTAATGATTGGTCAAAATGTTAGTGGCGGCGGAACTGCAACAGCACCCTTTACAAGTTCAGAAAAGCTTTTTATAGACAATTCTAACACAGCTACACCCTTAATTTGGGGGGATTTCGCTACAGACCAGCTAAAGCTTAACGGCAAAGTGGGTATTGGAGCAGTGACTACTTTTCCAACAACAGCCGGGACAGTTAATGTATCTGCTTATAAATTGTTTGTTACCGGGGGAATTCTTACCGATGAGGTACGCGTAAATTTAAGTACTGGTGGAAGTTGGGCAGATTATGTGTTCGCAAAAGACTATAATCTTAAACCACTGTCAGAAGTTGAAAAATTCATTAATGAAAATGGGCATTTGCCAAATGTACCTTCTGCCAAACAGGTGCAGGAAGAAGGAATTGCACTGGGTGAGATGGCGAAAATCCAGCAGGAGAAAATCGAGGAGCTGATGTTGTATATTTTGCAACAAAATAGGAGGATTGAGGCATTGGAAAATAAATTCATGACAACCAAATAAATCGTTTATGAGAAAATATATTTTTGTTATATTAATTTTAGGTTTGTCAAATATTTTGAGTTATGGTCAAGAACAATGTCTCTCCGACAAATATCTAAAAGTTTTTAAACTCAATGATTCGCAGTTAGAGCAGAGAATTAAAAATGTGATAGCGAATTTTCCGGAAGTCAAAAAAAGTGATCAAGGCTACACCAATAATACAATTATAATACCCGTTGTTTTTAATATAATTCACTCTGGAGAAGCAATAGGATCTGGTAAAAATTTATCTCAAGCAAGAATTGAAGATCAAATTGCAACCCTGAACACGGCCTTTGCAGGCGGATTTGGAGGTGTAAATACTAACATAACATTTTGTTTAGCAAAAAAAAATATAGTTGGGCAAATGACAACCGGAATCAATAGATTTTTTGGGGATCAATCATCATACGATATTGGCATTGGCATTTGGCCTAACTGTACTTTTAATACAAGCGTTGATGCAAATATTAAAGGTTACAATGCTGCTGGATTTCCTAATAATCTTTTTCTTAATATATGGGTTACAGACCTTAAAGAATGTGGCAATGATGGTTTATTGGGATATTCGTCCTTTCCGTTTGTTCTGGAGAATCCACAAAACGAACCCTTAGATGGAGTGGTGCTGGATTATATGTATGTTGGTACAAACGTTACAAGCGGCTCATTGGGTATGTGTGCGGTACATGAAATTGGCCATTGGCTTGGACTGTTTCATGTTTTTGAAGATGAGGATAATGTAGCTTGTAACACCACCTCTTGTACAACCGAGGGAGATATGATATGTGATACGGATTTCGTGCCGCAATCTGGTATTGATAATATTGCACCTGGGAATTGTCTTGGCTATAAATGTGGAGGTCAAACATCAACAATCGTTCAAAATTTTATGGATTATCAGAGTACTGCAAGATTCCATTGTCAAAAATCCTTTACAAGTGGACAAAGGAATAGGATGCGTGATATGTTAGCATTCTACAGAGGTTCCATTTCGACTCAAGGTAGTGGATTTACGGTTGCTACTTGCGGAACTTACAGTGATAACAATAGTCCAAATCAAGATGGATGTTCTCAAATGCCCCCTAGGCGGTATCAACCAATTTGGCCTACCTATACCGGAACGGGCTCGTCATATAGACAAGCCGGAACTGTTTTCGATGTAAACGATAAATGGCTAGTTGCTGTAGATGTAGATTCCAGCATTAATATTGACTATCCTGATTATATCCACATTTATAAAAGACAAGGTTGCATGTACTCGCTCACGCAAAGTTTTGAACTTCCATTCTATGGGAGTAGATACACCGATTATGGGCTACTAATTTATGATAACGAAATTATAGTAAGTTCTTATCGAACAGATACAGTTTATATTTATAGATATAATGTAACAGAGGATAGATGGGTTATATTTCAACATGTTTCAGATACTACCTATGACACAAACGTCGGTACGAGTGCATTTATTGTTGGAAAATTCTTATTTGTTGCTGAAGATGATTTTGTAAATAATAAGTTTAAAGTCTATTATAAGAATGGTAATGGGTCTTATGTATACCACCAAACTCTAGCAATTGCAAACTTTGTTCTTCCAACGTTAAAAAAATATATACAGGTTGCCAACTTCAAAACTAGTATTGTCAATGTTAATTCTAGCACATTCACTGGTTCCTATGATCCACTTGAAATACTAGTTGCAAAACCGTTAGGTAACTGGCCTGCTTTTGCTATGTTCGAATTAAACAGCAATAATATTTGGGTGAATACAAGTACAATGGCACCACCAGGTATGCCAAACACAGAAAGAATACACGATATTGAAATGACGAAAGATTTCATATATGTTTTAACTACCGCACAATCCGGTCCAGCAGGGTCTCAAGATGACTACCTTTATATGTATACTTACAGGGTAAATTATAATAACTCCAATCCCTTTACAGCTGATCTGCGTAAGCAAATGTTAATGAACCACGAAAATTATTTCTATGCAGATATGGATTTACAAGTTTTCAATGATCAGTTTTTCATAATCGATAACATTAAGTATTATCCTTTACGAGTCTATTATAATCCAAATCCTGTCACGAGTTATTCTCATCCTGAATGGCAGCTTAGGGTCGATCGCGTTACATGCATCAATCCTGGCGGTGATCGAGATTCCTTTAAAGTGTTAGGAGGTCTTCTATACTATGGGTACAAAGACGGAATACGTATTTTTACTATGTCGGGTCTTATGCCATCGCAAAGTCAAGAATTTTTAGATAATTCTGATTTTTATAACAAAAGGGTTTGTGTTACGCCTAATGATTACACAACATTTGCAAAGAACATTACCGTCGGAGATTGTTCTGTAAACTTACAAAATGTCGATAAGGATTTTATTGCAAACAATTCAATAGTTTTAAAACCTGGAAGTGCCGTTTCCGGAAACTCAAAAGTAACATTTAGGATTGAAGATATTTTCGGAGTATGTGACACAATAGTTTATAAAACAGGTCATCAAGAATATGAACAAGATGATGACGAAAATTTAATAGATAGGAATAAGGAAAATGAAATTATCATATCTCCAAATCCTACCACTGGAATAGCGACAATAACAACCACGGATAACGTAATAAAGAGTATTGAAGTTTACGCACTAAATAATCCATCGAGAAGCATAGTTGATAAATCTAATTGGGAGAAAAACGATTCTATAAAAGTCGACTTATCCAATCAATTGCCAGGGGTGTATATAGTAAAAATTATTTTATTCAATGAGAATATTGTGCATAAAAAGATTTTAAAGAAGTAGAATGCAAAAGATATATCATGAATAAATTTAAATATACCCTAAAACGAGAGAGATTTTAATTTTGTAAGCTTCTTTTTTCTCTATCAATGTTTTTTAAAATGGCGAATATGAAACATAAGTTTGGCTTTCATACCAAGTATAAACAATTATATTTTACAGGTAGAACAAATCACGCAGCAATCGAAGGCTGTAGATGTCATTGAAAAATTTAAAAAGTGTTGAAAATAAATAAAGCACAGATTGAAATTCACGCTATTATCCATATTTAACAAAAAAGCTTCCATTTACTGGAAGCTTTTTAATTTTATATCAGTGCATTACTCCTCGATTAACGCATTCCAACCACGCGCCTTCAACGGAATCTTCATATCTGCTCTCGTAATCAAATGCACGCCTTCGCTTTCCTGTACCATATGCCCGATGATCGTAAAATTTGGGTTGCCCTTGATCTTTTCAAAATCGGCCATCGCAATGGTAAACAACAATTCATAGTCTTCACCGCCATTGATCGCTACGGTCGTTGAATCGATCTGGAATTCCTCGCATACGTTGATCAGTTGCGGATCCAGCGGCAGTTTGTCTTCATACAAATTACAGCCCACGCCCGATTGTTTGCACAAATGCATGATTTCCGACGACAATCCGTCGGAAATATCGATCATCGAAGTGGGTTTAATTTCAAGCGCATGCAATAAGGTGCGCACATCTTTACGGGCTTCAGGTTTGAGTTGGCGTTCGATGAGGTACGTATACGCATCAAGGTCGGGCTGCGAATTCGGGTTCACCTGGAACACCTGTTTTTCGCGCTCCAATACCTGCAATCCCATATAGGCCGCGCCGATATCTCCGGTCACTACCAACAGGTCACTTTGTTGCGCGCCGTTGCGGTATGTAATTTCGTCTGCATCGGCTTCGCCCAATACGGTGATGCTGATGATAAGTCCTTTTTGAGAGGAAGTGGTGTCGCCACCAATGACGTCCACTTTATATTCATTCGCCGCAAGGGTAATCCCGGCAAATAATTCTTCTAAAGCTTCCAGCGGAAAACGATTGGATACCGCTACGGATACCGTGATCTGGGTCGCTTTGGCATTCATTGCGCAAATATCCGACACGTTCACGACCACTGCTTTATAACCCAAATGTTTCAGCGGCATGTACGCCAGGTCAAAATGTACGCCTTCGATCAGCAAATCGGTTGAAACCAGTATTTTTTTATCCTTAAAATCCAGAACGGCAGCGTCGTCGCCAATGCCTTTTAGGGTAGACGGCTGGGTGATCTCAAAGTTTTTGGTCAGGTGGTCAATCAGTCCAAATTCGCCCAGTTGCGAGAGTGACGTGCGTTGCGGTGTTTTATCTTCAATCATTTCGTATGCAAAGTTTAAGAGACAAAGTTACAAAGTTTAAAGTTGGAAAGCTAGAGCGGTAGAAAGGCAGAAGGCAGAAAGCAAAAGGTGAAGGGAAAAGGGTGAAGGGAAAGGGACAAGGCGGAAGGTAAAAGTTGGAAATAACGATCAACGAACCATATCCTCAAACCGGGCCAATTATTAATTGTTAATTATTCATTATTAATTAATCTTACTGACAAACTGTTGTCACCAACCGCCCCTAATTTTGTCCCATAACCATTAAAAATCAAATCATGGACACAGCGACAGCAACACAGGTCATTACATCGAAAGCATTGTTAAACCACTGGCAGGGCCACCGAAACCTGACGCGGAAAGTCATCGCCGCTTTTTCGGAAAAAGATTTTTTTGAATTTTCGATTGCCGGAATGCGGACGCCGGCGCAATTGGTAACTGAAATACTGACGCTTGGCGCACCGGCACTAAAATCCATAATCGACCGCTCGGAAGAACCATTTTCAGAAAGCAGGTTTAATTTGGAGACGAAAGCAGAATACCTCGAAAAATGGGATGAAGGCACCGCAGCGATCAATGCAAACTGGGAGGAATTGTCAGACCAGGATTTTCATGAAACCTTCAACCTTTTCGGGCAATACAATTTTCCGGTAATCGAGAACATTTGGTATTTCATTGACAACGAAATCCACCACCGCGGACAAATGTTTGTATACCTCAGGGCATTGGATATTACGCCGCCGTTTTTCTGGGAAAGGTAGAAGCTTGGCAGAGATATGTTGGCACGGATTACGATTCGCAGCAGTGATTATCCCGGAAGCATCAGTTTCCGGGATTATTTTTTTTGGTTCAGAAGTTTTTTCGCACTGTCCAACAATTCGAGTACCCGCTGCCTGACGCTTTCCGGTTCGATGATTTCCGCAAAATCGGCATAGGACAAAAACCAACGCGCAAATCCGTTTTCGGTATCGCGGCTTTCAAAGGTCATTTCGATACGGTCATCGGTTTCTTCTTCAGAAACAAAACCATAGCCTTTACGGTCGTAACGCAGGTACTTCGCCAAGTCTTTGGGCACGGCGATCCGGATTGTGGTTGTGGTACCAATGTCGGGTTTCAAATACGTTTCCAGCGCTCCATGTTGGCGCGTAAACATTTTATCGGTGCTTCTGATCTCATGGATGCGGTCGGCCCGAAACTGCCTGTAGTCGTTCCGCAAATGGCAAAATCCGTATACATACCAATTGTTGTTTTCATGGAAAACGCCCACGGGCTCAATCGTTCTTTCAGATGCTGCTTCGGCTTGCATCGCCTGGTAAAACAAAACAATCTGGTTTTTTTCACCCATGCTCCTGAATATGGTGGCCAGCGCATTGGGTACTTTGTGGTCAAACAGCGGATTGGTATTCCGGATCAGGACTTTCGATTCCATATTCGAAACCAAATCCTTTTCGGCACTCTTGAGTACCGATTTAAGCTTGTACATCGCCGACGCGTAATGTCCGCCGGTTTCCGCATCGGTAAATTGCTGCATCAGCTTTTCGGCGGCAATGAAACTTCCGGCCTCGTCACGCGTAAACATCACCGGCGGCAAACGATAGCCGTCTACCAATGAATATCCGGTCCCGGCTTCACCATATACTGGCACACCCGAAACCTCGAGCGTCCGGATGTCGCGGTAAATCGTCCGCAGGCTCACTTCAAAACGCTGTGCCAGTTCCTGCGCCCGCACTACTTTTTTGGATTGCAGCTGGATCAGGATGGCAACGATGCGGTCAAAGCGTTTTGGGGATTCGTCGGGCATAAGTTAGAGGTTAGAAGTTACAAGGCAAAAGGCAAAAGTTAAAGGTCAAAAGGCATAAGTCAAAAGGCAGATACGGGAAACATCATCACGAAAATCTTTACGACAGGACGTAAACCGTTTGATTTCCGGTTCCTTGTTTTGCTATGAGATTTAGTTCAGTCGCTTTTTTCAGATCTCTTGAAGCAGTTGCGGTCGACAAGTCTTTGAATACGTTCATATAATCTTTTCGTGTAAATGGCATCGGGGCGATCTTTAAAAAATAGTCAATCCGGTCTGTTTCTTTGAGCGTACGGTTGTTAAAATCCAGAAGTTCGCCAAGCGAATGATCTATCACTTGTAGCATGTAATCGATAAAGGCGGTAGAATTCCCGGATTTATCGCTTATCGCTAAAGCCTTATAGTAATCATTTTGAGTTTTACTAATCAGGGTTTCAAAGGGCAGGAACTCAAAAACCGGATATTGCTCCATGAGGATAATGGTTTGCCAAAGTCTTCCGATTCTTCCGTTTCCGTCGAGAAAAGGATGTATAAATTCGACTTCATAATGAAAAACACAACTTTTAATCAGCGTAATTTCATCTGACTTTTTCAGGTAAAGAAACAGGTCCTTCATTAAAAAAGGGACATTTTCAAAAGGCGGCGCTACATGTGCCACATGATTGCCCTGGACAATTCCTACACTTTTTTTTCTGTATTTTCCAGGATTTTCAATAAGCCCTTTCATCAAGATTTGATGCGCACTTAGAAATGACTTTTCATCGTTGGCTTTAAGTTTTTCCAAATCATGGTAAACCTTAATTGCATTAAGAACTTCTGCCACATCTTTTTCAGGGCCGACAACCCGTTTGTTGTCGATTAAGGCAGTAATCTGCTCAAGGGTTAAGGTATTGCCTTCGATCTGAAGCGAAGAATGGATGGTTCTGATCTTATTTTGCTTGCGCAGCGTGGGCGATTGCTTGTTTAAATAGTTTGCATTGACCGCGCCGACCTTCTCAGAAATGGACGCGATAAGCCTTATAATAGATGGAGTAATTTCGTATGGGGGATTCAACATGCTATCATTTGATACTATCAAAGATACTTTTTTTAAAATTCATAACAAAAAAAATCCGGCAATTCATATCACCGGATTTTTCATTATTTTCAGCTACTCAGCTACTCAGCTACTCAGCTACTCAGCTACTCAGCTACTCAGCTACTCAGCTACTCAGCTGCTCAGCTACTCAGCTACTCAGCTACTAATCATTCAATTTCAATACTGCCATAAAAGCTTCCTGCGGAATCTCCACATTTCCTACCTGGCGCATTCTTTTCTTTCCTTTTTTCTGTTTTTCCAACAGCTTGCGTTTACGCGAAATATCCCCGCCGTAACATTTAGCCGTCACGTCTTTTCTGAGTGCTTTGATTGTTTCGCGTGCGATGATCTTGGCGCCAATCGCAGCCTGGATCGGAATGTCGAATTGTTGCCTTGGTATCAGCTCACGCAATTTTTCGGTCATTTTTTTCCCGATATTATAGGCATTGTCGGCGTGGATCAATGCTGAGAGCGCATCGACAATCGTCGCGTTCAAGAGGATATCTACTTTCACCAGGTTTGATGTCCGCATTCCGATAGGCGAATAGTCAAATGACGCATAGCCTTTGGAAACGGTTTTCAAACGGTCGTAAAAATCAAATACGATCTCTGCCAGTGGCATGTCGAAGTTGAGTTCGACCCTTTCGGTTGTCAAATACGTCTGGTTCGTAATCACGCCGCGTTTCTCAATACAAAGTGACATGACGTTGCCCACAAAATCAGATTTGGTGATGATGGTGGCTTTAATATAAGGTTCCTCCACACGGTCCATTCTCGATGGTTCCGGAAGGTCGGATGGGTTGTTTACGATAATGGCTTTTTCCGGGTCTTTTTTGGAATACGCAAAATACGATACGTTGGGAACCGTCGTGATCACGGTCATGTCAAATTCGCGTTCCAGCCTTTCCTGGATGATTTCCATGTGCAGCATTCCAAGGAATCCGCAACGGAATCCAAACCCAAGCGCAGCCGAACTTTCCGGCACAAATACCAAAGATGCATCGTTGAGCTGTAGTTTCTCCATAGAGTTGCGAAGCTCCTCATAATCTTCAGTATCTACAGGATAAATCCCGGCAAATACCATGGGTTTTACGTCTTCAAAACCGGTGATCATATTGGTTGTTGGCGTTTTGGCATCCGTTAAGGTATCGCCCACTTTGACTTCTTTGGCTTCCTTAATTCCGGAGATCAGATAGCCTACATCGCCGGCTGAGATCACGTTTTTAGGAACCTGGTTGAGTTTTAATGTTCCGATCTCATCTGCAAAATATTCATTTCCGGTAGCCATGAATTTGATTTTCTGGCCTTTTCTGATTTCGCCGTTTTTCACACGGAAAATTACCTCAATCCCGCGAAACGGATTGTACACCGAATCAAAGATCAACGCCTGTAATGGCTCGTCTTTCACGCCTTTTGGCGCAGGGATTTTTTCAATGATCGCAGCTAAAATATTTTCTACCCCAAAGCCGGTTTTCCCCGACGCATGGATGATGTCTTCCAATTTACAGCCGAGTAGGTCGATAATATCGTCGCTGACTTCTTCCGGGTTCGCACTTGGCAAATCCACCTTATTAAGGACAGGGATAATTTCAAGGTCGTTTTCCAGAGCCAGGTACAAATTGGAAATGGTCTGTGCCTGAATGCTTTGCGCTGCGTCAACGATCAAAAGTGCGCCTTCGCAGGCAGCGATCGAACGTGATACTTCATAAGAAAAATCTACGTGTCCCGGTGTATCGATGAGGTTCAGGATGTAATCTTCACCTTTGTATTTGTATTCCATCTGGATCGCGTGGCTCTTGATCGTAATCCCGCGCTCGCGTTCCAAATCCATATTGTCGAGCAACTGCGCTTTTTCCTCGCGGGCCGTCACGGTTTGTGTGGCGCCAAGCAAACGGTCGGCCAGGGTGCTTTTCCCGTGGTCGATATGCGCAATAATGCAAAAATTCCTGATGTGTTTCATATACTTATCTTTCTAAATCAACGGAGCGTACTTACGAATGTTGATTATCAATTGTCCATTATCCATTAAAACCAGAGAATGAATCGGCAAATATAATCCAAAGTTAATCAGCTTCAAAAGGGTTGTGTGATTTAAGCATGAACTTCCGCTTTATTTTGTTAAAAAAAGTGGTTGTCGGCAACTATAAATCGATATTTTTGTTTCAAACCAAACAAAAAACCAATTATGAAATTAAAAATTACCACCGCAATTGCGGTGATGCTTTTCAGCATGACGGGCATTGCCCAAAAAGTAACCCTGTTGTCGGGCGACTTCAAGAACCTTAAGGGAATTTCGGAATACAATGTGACGTTTGACTACGACGGACTTACGGTTGACCGCGTCAGCGAAGAGCAGTTCCTGATCGATAAAATGAAGAAACGCGAAGGCAACGGAAAAGATATCGAATTCAAAAAGAACTGGTTTGCCGACCGCGAGAATAAATATGAACCAAAGTTTGTGGAGTCTTTCAACAAGCGTTTCAAGAAAGGTGCCGTTAAGGCTGCAGAAAACCTGGCCGGCGCAAAATATACCATGAACATCAAAACCATCTGGATCCATCCGGGTTTTAATATTGGGATCATGCACAACAGTTCGCTGCTCCACACGATTGTGTCTGTTGTCGAGACTTCGAATCCGTCAAATGTGCTGTATTCAGCCAAATACGAAAGGGTAAGTGGAAAAGGGGTTTTTACGCCAATCGGATTTATGGACTACAATTCAGGATATCGCATTTCGGAAGGCTATGCCAAACTGGCCAAGACGATTGCGGCCCAGATCAATAAAAAAACCTCATAAACGCAACATCTTTTTGTCGCTGTGGGAAAAACCAGTCGCGCCGTGAGAATTTTTTTAGTTCCGCAACCAAATTTTTATATATTTGGCACCAAACAAAAAATGACAATGAGAAAACAATTATTATGGAGCGTATGCACGCTATTGCTGGCTTCGGCATCGGTTGTAGCACAGGATGAACAGAAAGGAACGGGGCAACCGGACATCAAATCGGAGAAAGCACTTGAAAAAGAAAGAAAAGCTGCAATGAAACGGCAATATTTTGAAGAGGTTTTTTCTTCTGTTTCAGGTAAAAAGACATCATCTGTAATCCTTAAAAATGGCGAAACATACCGCGGATTTTGCAAGGATGTTGATACAAAAAAAGGGCAGATTTATGAGATCGAACTTAAAGACAGTATTACGGGTGTGAAGCGGACGTTTAAAGCAGGTGAAATTTCAGATGTGTATCTATACCCAAACCAACTGGAAAAGATATTGAAAATGGACAGTTATTTTGGTAAAGTGAACAACTGGGGCAACAAGAGCTTGAAAAACATCACAAACAAAGGGCTCATCCATTTCAAGAATCAGACGGTTTCTCTTAAAAACAAAAAGGAAAATAAAGAATACCTGATGCAACTCATCAATCCGGATTTCAACAGTATTTTTGAAGTTTACGGTGACCCAAATGCTAAAGAAACAGGAGGTTTTGGTGTTGCTGTAGGTGGTATTGCAAGTCCGCAATTTGGAGGCGGTGTAAGCAAATCATATTACGTAAAAAAAGGCGACCGCATTTTCTGGCTGCACAAATCAGACTTTAAAGAAAATTACAACGAGCTTTTTGCTGATAACGCAGCATTTATTGCAAAATACCCGTACGAGAAAATCGATTGGGACAATTTTAGTTTTCTAATACTGGAATACACGCGTATGGCGGAAAGCAGTTAATAATAAATGTGATAATTATAAAAGCCGGGTGTCAATCACCTGGCTTTTTTTATGGCGTACACCGCCAAGGATCTTTTGGTAAAGTTTTGAATAATTGGTAAGATTTTTTTTAATAAAATATTTCTTTAAGAAAATTTTAACTGTTATGTTTGCTCAAACCAAACAAAAAGAAACAAATGAAAAAATTAGTACTTGCCCTGTTGCTCTGCGTAATATGGGGAACGCAGGCCCAAAAAACATTGTCTGCTGATTATTCGGTCAAAGTAAGCGAGCCATACCGGGTCGTTGATGCCGATTACAAATGGCTGCTTTCAAACGACGGCGATATCGTGTCGTTGAAATTTGATGGCAAAGATATTTACATTCAAAGATTTGACGGTACGAAGCCCGCGTACCTAGGAGAGAAAAAATACGAAAGTTACCTGCCTAAAAATTACGTTGTAGAACAAGTAAAGGAATTTAAAAACCGCTATTATGTGTTTTATTCTTCGTGGGACGGAGACAATCAAAAAGAGCAGTTATTCGCCGCTGAAGTCGATTTTGCGAAAGGGGAATTTACGGGAACGCCCCGCCTGCTGTTGCAGGTCAATGGCAAAATATCAGGAAAATATTCCGGCCGCGCTTACGACTTCCAGCTCCGCGATAAGTTTGAAATCCTTACCTCAACCGACAGTAAGGCCATCCTTGTCAAATACCGCAAAAAACCTGAAGTGAAAAATGACAAGAAAAGTTTTGACATCATCGGTTTGGGCACATTCGATGCCGACCTGAAAAAAGTTTCTGTAAAAGAGATTGTCATGCCTTATACCGAGCGGCGAATGAACAACCTGGATTATCAGATCGACAATGATGGGAACCTGTACATGCTTACGAAAATATTCCACGATGACAGCAACGACGACAAGAAAAAGCGCAAAGACACTTTGGCCAATTACCACGTCGAGCTTTTCACGATCAAGTCGGGCAGCGACAAACTCAACATTTCAAAACTGGAAAACAAAGATAAATTCATCACCAGCCTTTGGATCTTTGATTCGCCATCTTCTCCAGATTTGATTGCCGGAGGATATTACAGCAACGGAAAAGGAAAAGATTTCACAAAAAGTTGCGACGGCATCATGACGTTTAAAATGAAAGAAGACGGAACGGTTTCTGAACCTTCCTACTATGACATTCCGGTCGAACTGATCAATGAGTACGAAAGTGGTAAAACCAAAAGGAAAAACGAAAAAAAGGAAGAAAAAGGCGAAGGTGCCAAGTTTACCGACCTCAAACTCAAAGAGCTTAAAATCGAACGCGATGGAAGTATGATTTTGATTGGGGAACAAACTTTTATTCTGGCACATACCACCGGAGGCAATATGGGATCGCGCACTTATTACACCTACCATTACAACGATATCCTGGCAACAAAAATTGATGCGTCGGGGAAACTGGCATGGATGCGCAAAATCCCAAAGCAGCAAACCGGTACGAACGGACAGGGCGGAATGTCTTTCGATTTTTTTGGCGTACTGAATGAATATTTCCTGGTTTTCCTTGACAATGTAAAAAACATCGATTTGCCAACAGACAAACAACCTGCCGCGCATACAGACGGAAAAGGCGGTTACCTTACCGGTGTGAGAATTGCCGGCGCAGATGGAAACTACACTAAAGGCTCAATCCTGAATGCCCGCGAGGTGGAAGATTTCAAGTTGCACCAGTTTTCTGTAGACCGAATCGTGAAAATCAGTGAAACCAGTTTTGTATTGGAAGCTTACAAAAAAAGCAAGGAAGACGTAATGATCAAAGTCACACTGAAATAAAAAACAAAATAACACTAGGGTTTAATTTATGGAATTTGCGGTTTCACTATTAAAAAAAAGCATGCTTCTGATGTTCTTGTCGGTTGGATCCCTGGTTTTTGCCCAGCGCTTCGACATCCAGCAAGGCGGCCTTAAAAACTTAAAAGGGATTTCACAATACCACGTGGCATTCGATTATAATGACATCAAAATTCACGGTTTTGATTCGGAGGAAGCATACTTGCGAGACAAAATGCAAAAGCGCGAAAAGGTGGCGGGCAAAGCCGAAAAATTCCGCGAGGACTGGTTTGCATACCGAACACAATTATACGAACCGGCTTTTGCTAGTTATTTCAACAAGAGTTTTAAGAAGGGTGAAATTCAGGTTGGAAGTTTGCCTGAAGCAAAATATACGATGACCATCAAAACACTATGGGTGTATCCGGGATACAACGCCGGAACTGCGATTGAACCGGCAAAAATCACGGCATTGGTCACCATCACAGAAACGCAAAACCCAGACAATGTGCTGGTAAAAATCCTTTTCGACAAATCGATTGGACTCGAGCATGACTTAGGCAACACGCTTGGCGACCGGATTTCATGGGCGTATGAAAAGATCGCCAGAAATCTTTCGTTACAGCTCAAAAGATTCTTATAAACAAAAACCCGGTTTAATCCGGGTTTTTTATTTTTTCATCGCTTTCCATCCGGATCACGTGTGCCATATTTTTAATGAGGTTGTCGTGTTTCTTTACAAACGGATTCTTTTCATCCCAGACATATCCGGCCAAAACCGCGCAGATCTTGCGTTTGACATCCGGGTCTTCAGGCTGGTGGAAAAATAAAGTTTGTAAATTCCCGGTGTACCATTCTTTGACATAAGTCGTAAAAACACCAATGCCGCGGCGCATGTAACCGGTAAAATCTTCTTCCCAGTTAACCGTTTCGCCTTTGGATTCTTTGAGGTATAATTTCGCGGCCAACATGCCCGATTCGGTTGCGAAGGCGACTCCGGACGAAAATACAGGATCTAAAAATTCAGAGCTGTTTCCGGTCAGTGCAAATCCGTCGCCGTACATGCTTTTCACCGAACGCGAATAATTCTCAAGTTTGACCGGCTCAAACAAAAAGTCCACACCGCCAAAACGTTTGACGTAATAGTCAGACAGTTTGATCGCATTGTGCAGCGCTTCACGGTTGTCTTTATTTTCGGATAAAGAGTTGATAAAGCTTGTTGGGCCGACCACGCCAAGGCTTGTATTGCCGTTTGAAAACGGGATTACCCAAAGCCAGACTTCGGTTTCCAAAATATCAAACGAGATCAAAGTACCTTCTTCGCCTTCCGGACGGTTGATGTCTTTTACATGCGTAAAAATCGATGAGTGCGGATCAAGTTTTGACGGCGTGTCAAGGTCAAGCAATCTCGGCAACACACGCCCGTAACCGCTGGAATCAATAATGAAATTGGCGTGGATTTCTCTCGAAATGCCATCCTTGTCTTTAACGACGGTGACCGATTTTTTGCCTTCAAACGAAACCGAAACCACTTCCGATTCAAACTCCAGGTCAATGCCTTTGCGGAGTACTTCCTGCGCCATCGTATTGTCGAAATCGGCACGCGGCACCTGCCAGGTCCAGTCCCAGCCTTCAGAAAATTTGTTGCTGAAATCAAACACGCAGATTTCTTCTCCACGGATGAAACGGGCGCCGAGTTTCTTTTCAAAATTTTGGGCATCGAGCGCTTCAAACAGCCCGGCTTCGGCAAAATGGTCCATCACACGCGGAATCAGGCTTTCGCCAACAACAAGCCGCGGGAATTTGGTTTTCTCGACAACTTTCACTTTCACATTGTTATTGTGCAGGAAACACGCCGAAACACAACCCGAAGGCCCGGCCCCGATTACCAATACATCAACAAATTCCTTTAACATATTTTTACGATATTATTGATTATTATCTTACATTTGCCGTTTCAAATTAACCACAATTATTTCGATTAAAAAAAAGTAATTTGGGTATAATAAAATAGTTTAATGAACACGATTAATGAATATCTGAGTTTAGAAGAATTTGAAGCTATAATATTTGGTAACAGCAAGATAGAAGTTGGCGAAAATGTTTTAAACCGCGTGGGCGAGAGTTTCGATTTTCTAAAAGCATTTTCACAAAATAAAGTGATCTATGGCGTCAATACCGGCTTTGGGCCAATGGCACAATACCGCATCAACGACGAAGACCGCATTCAATTGCAATACAATTTAATCCGCAGCCATTCGTCGGGAACGGGCAAACCCATTGATCCCATTTGCGTCAAAGCAGCGATCCTGGCGAGACTCAATACATTGTCACTTGGCTATTCGGGTGTGCATCCATCGGTGATCCATTTGATGAAGGAACTAATCAACCGCGACATTACGCCACTGATTTTTGAACACGGCGGCGTGGGCGCAAGCGGCGATTTGGTACAATTAGCCCATTTGGCGCTGGTTTTAATCGGGGAAGGCGAAGTGTTTTACAAAGGCGAACGCAAACCGACTGCTGAAGTTTTTGAAATCGAAAACCTGAAACCGGTAAACGTTGAAATCCGTGAAGGTTTGGCATTGATGAACGGAACTTCGGTCATGACCGGAATTGGCGTGGTCAATACCTACAACGCAAAAAAATTACTCGACTGGTCTTTGAAATGTTCGTGTGCGATCAACGAAATTGTCAGGGCTTACGACGATCATTTTTCAGAAGAATTAAACCATACCAAACTGCACAAAGGACAACGCGAAGTGGCCAAAAGAATGCGCGAAAACCTTCACGACAGCGCGCTGATCCGCAAACGGGAAGACCATTTGTATTCGGGCGAAAACACCGAAAAAATATTCAAGGAAAAAGTACAGGAATATTATTCCCTGCGTTGTGTACCGCAAATTCTCGGGCCGGTTCTCGAAACGATTGATTCGGTTGCCGCGATATTGGAAAACGAATTCAATTCGGCTAACGACAACCCGATCATCGATGTCAAAAACAAACATGTCTACCACGGCGGGAATTTCCACGGCGATTACATTTCGCTGGAAATGGACAAACTCAAGATTGTGGTGGCCAAACTGACCATGCTCGCCGAGCGCCAGCTGAATTACCTGCTGAACTCTAAAATAAATGAAATCCTGCCGCCGTTTGTAAACCTTGGGACTTTGGGTTTCAACTTCGGAATGCAGGGCGTGCAGTTTACCGCAACATCGACAACCGCAGAAAGCCAGATGCTTTCCAACCCGATGTATGTGCACAGCATCCCGAACAACAACGACAACCAGGACATTGTCAGTATGGGAACGAATGCCGCGGTAATTACATCAAAAGTAGTCGAAAACGCTTTTGAAGTGCTTGCCATTGAAATGATTACGATCGTGCAGGCCATCGATTATCTGGAACAAAAAGACCAGGTTTCGTCTGTGACAAAGAAAATTTACGACGACATCAGGGCGATTGTGCCTCAGTTTAAAGAAGACATGGTGATGTATCCGTTTGTCCAGAAAGTAAAATCGCATTTGATAAATAATTAGTAGCTTCGTATTTCTATATGAATCTAAATCAAAGTATTATGAAAAAAGTACTCTTATTATTATTGGTCTTATTGGTAAATTTTTCAAATGCACAGGAACTGGCTTTGGTCAGAAAAGACGGATTATATGGTTACCTTTCAAAAAGCGGCAACTTTGCGATCAAACCCAAATTTAAAACTTCCAAAAATTTCTCAGACGGACTCGCAGCAGTCGAAGAAAATGGTAAATGGGGTTTCATCAATACCAAAGGCGACTGGGCCATTCCCGCGACTTTTGACAATGCTAAATATTTTGACACCGGCATTTGTCTGGTAGCCAAAGACAAAAAATGGTTTTACATCGATAAGAAAGGAAAAACGGTCAATGCGCCGGATACCGAAAAGTTTTTCGATTTTGAAAACGGCCTGGCTTTTTACCGCCAAAACGGGAAAGTCGGAATCATGAATACCAAAATGACTCCCATTGTTGAGCCGAAGTACGACGAGATCAATTCGTTCGAAAACGGATTTGCAAGCGTTAAAAACAACGGCCGCTGGGGCATGATTGATAAAACCGGAAAAGTTGTAGTGGAAATTATTTACGACGAAATCGGAAATTACCGCAAAGGCGTGACGTGGGCAAAAAACGGAACGGCTTTCGGATTGGTCATCGCCAACAAATTCAAAGCCATTGACGGCGTTGATAAAATATACGATTTCCATACGCAGGATTTGACGTATGCCAGAAAAAATGACAAAATTGGCTTCATCGATTTAAAAGGGAATTGGGTGATCGAGCCAAAATTTGATAAGGCAAAAGCATTCGTGAAAAACCTAGCGCCGGTATATGTCGGAAAAAAATGGGGTTACATCAATATTAGCGGAAAGATCGTCATAGAACCGCAATACAACGATGCCGAAATTTTCAGTGCCAACGGACTCGCGCCTGTGAAAGACGAGGATTGGGGATTTGTCAACCAAAGCGGGAAACTTGTCATCCCAACGCGATATGGCATTTCCGCGGGAGGACTTTTCTCCATATTCAAAAGCGATGACAAAGGTTTTGTAAACGGCCTGGCGCGTGTAAAAAACGAAAAAAAATGGGGTTTTCTAAAACCCGACGGAACTGTTTTGGGAAACCAATGGTTTGACAACGCAGAACTTTTTAATAAATAAGAGCCTGAATTAAGAATATAAGCAAAACGTATGAAGTGTGCATTGGTAACAGGAGGTTCAAGAGGAATCGGAAGCGCGATATGTAAAAAACTGGCAGCAGATACGGATTACCACATCCTGATCAATTACCAGTCCAATCAGGCTGCAGCCGAAAAAACACTCGAAGAAGTGCAGCGCCTGGGCGGAACCGGGGAAATCATTGGTTTCAACGTAACCGATTTTGAAGAGGTAAAAGCGGCATTGACCCAGTGGCAGGACAACAATCCAGACGCTATTGTGGAAGCCATCGTCAACAACGCCGGAATCACCAAAGACGGCCTTTTTATGTGGATGACACCCGAAGACTGGAGCAGTGTGGTCAATACCAGCCTGAACGGTTTTTTCAACGTGACAAACTTTTTTATCCAGAAAATGCTGCGCAACAAATACGGCCGCATCGTCAATATGGTGTCGGTTTCCGGAGTCAAAGGAACGCCGGGCCAAACCAATTATTCGGCGGCAAAAGGCGCAGTGGTCGCGGCTACAAAAGCGCTGGCGCAGGAAGTGGCCAAAAGAAATATTACGGTAAATGCGGTCGCGCCGGGTTTCATACGAACCGACATGACGCAGGATCTCGACGAGAAAGAACTCATAAAATTAGTCCCGGCAAATCGTTTTGGCGAAGCCGATGAGGTCGCCGATTTGGTCAGTTTCCTGGTTTCAAAAAAATCCGGTTACATCACTGGCGAAGTCATCAACATCAACGGCGGGATTTATTCATAACACTTAGGAAAAAGAAGATGAGCAAGAGAGTGGTTATTACCGGAATGGGAATTTATTCGTGTATCGGAACATCCTTAGACGAAGTGAAAAATTCCTTATATGAAGGAAAATCCGGAATCAAATACGATGCGGAGCGAAAAGAATTTGGTTTCCGTTCGGCACTTACCGGTATGGTTCCAAAACCGGAATTGAAGGAATTGCTGACCCGTCGCCAGCGCATCAGCATTGGTGAAGAAACAGAATACGCCTATATGGCAACTATCGAAGCCTTAAAAAATGCCAAAATTGAAGACTCGTTTTTCGATGAAAATGAAGTCGGCATCATGTATGGAAACGACTCTGTTTCCAAAGCGATCATCGAAGCCACCGACATCATCCGGGAGAAAAAAGACACCGCTTTAATTGGTTCGGGTGCGATTTTTAAATCGATGAATTCTACTGTAACCATGAATTTGTCGACCATTTTCAGGCTGAAAGGAATCAATTTAACGGTCAGTGCGGCCTGCGCGAGCGGTTCACATTCGATCGGGTTGGCGTACTTCCTGATCAAAAGCGGCATGCAGGACATGATCATCTGCGGCGGCGCACAGGAAATCAACAAATATGCCATGAGCAGTTTCGACGGATTGGGTGTTTTTTCGCCACGCGAAGACGATCCTGCGACAGCTTCAAGGCCATTTGACGCGGCGCGCGACGGTTTGGTGCCAAGCGGTGGCGGCGCAACCCTGATTTTGGAGAGTTACGAGTCTGCGGTAAGCCGCGGGGCGGATATCATCGCTGAGGTCATTGGTTACGGATTTTCATCAAATGGTGGCCACATTTCCACACCAAACGTTGATGGTCCGGCGAAAGCCATGCAAAAAGCACTTGACGAAGCCGGCGTGAAAGCTTCGGATATCGATTACATCAACGCCCACGCGACTTCAACTCCGGTTGGCGACAGCAATGAAGCCAAAGCGATTTTTGAAGTTTTTGGCGAAAGTAATCCGCATGTGAGTTCCACCAAGTCAATGACCGGACACGAATGCTGGATGGCAGGCGCGAGCGAGGTGATCTATTCCATATTGATGATGCAGCACTCGTTTGTGGCGCCAAACATCAATCTTGAAAATCCTGATGAGGATTCGGCCAAATTAAATCTGGCCAGAACTACCATAAATAAAGAAATTAATATATTTTTGTCGAATTCCTTCGGATTTGGAGGAACAAACTCGGCGCTGGTCGTTAAAAAGTTTAAATCATAAGATGAATAAAGAGGAAATTATTGAAAAGATAAACGAATTCATGATTGAAGAATTCGAAGTGGATGCAGATGATATTCAGCCTGATGCAAATTTAAAAGATACCCTGGCGCTTGATAGCCTGGATTATGTGGATTTGGTGGTATCGATCGAATCGAACTTTGGCGTAAAGCTCGTCGAGGTAGATTTTGTCGGCATTTCGTCGTTCCAGACTTTCTATGACCTGATCGAAAACAAACTAAAAGCCAAAGCCAACTAAATGAGCCAATGGGACGGCAAATCCAAAGGAACAGTTCTTGGCTATAAGATTTTTGTTTTTTTTATTAAAAAAGCCGGAATCAGGTCGGCTTACTTCATCCTGTATTTTGTCGCAGCCTATTATTTTATCTTCCTGACCAAAAGCAACCGCGCGATTTTTTACTACTTCCGGAAAAGGCTCGGTTATTCGTGGCTGAAATCCAAAAAAATGGTGTTCCGCAGTTATTATACTTTCGGGCAGACACTAATTGATAAAATTTCGATCGCAGCAGGAATGCGAAACCGTTTCTCATACGAATTTGACGGTGTGGAAACCCTGAAGAAACTGCTTGCCGAAAAAAAAGGGGGCGTGCTCATCAGTGCGCATATGGGGAATTTTGAAATCGCCGAACACTTTTTCGCGGAGATCGACCTCGATTTTCAGATCAATCTCGTAACTACTGACCTCGAACATTCTGCTATTAAAGATTATCTCGAAAGCATCACGAGCAAATCGGGGATCAAATTCATCATTGTTAAAGACGATTTGTCTCACATTTTTGAGATCAATGCGGCGCTGTCGCGAAATGAACTCGTGTGTTTCACCGGCGACCGTTATTTCGAAGGCGTGAAATTCCTTTCGGGTGACTTGCTCGGCGAGGCTGCAAAATTTCCGGCTGGTCCGTTTTTGATCGCATCAAGGCTCAAAGTGCCCGTCGTTTTTGTTTATGTGATGAAAGAGCCCAAACTGCATTACCACTTGTATGCGCGTGAAGCGGAAGTCAAACACCGCGATGAAAAAGCGTTGCTGAAAGCCTACACCGAAAGCGTCGAAGCTATGGTTCATAAATATCCATTGCAATGGTTCAATTATTTTGACTTTTGGAACCAGCTTGAAAACCAGCACAAAACCTAAAGATTAATCCGCAAATGTTGGCCAAAACCATTCATTTTGTATTTTAGCAAAGTTCGCTATGGAAAAATTTGACAGCATTATTATCGGTTCAGGCGTTGGCGGTTTGGCGACAGCCATTTGCCTCGCGCGCGCCGGCCAGAAAGTCCTCGTCCTAGAACAGCATTATGTTCCCGGCGGCTGGAGCCACAGTTTTACGATTGGCGGCCAGCGTTTTAGCCCCGGTGTGCATTATGTGGGTTTGCTGGATGAAGGACAATCAACAAGTGAATTGTACAAAGGATTGGGCATTGCCAATGACATGGTTTTTTTTCGGATGAACAAAAATGCCTACGAACATTGCCTGATCGGTGGCGAAACCATCGACATGCCGCAGGGAATAGACAATCTTAAAAAATCGCTTTCCCAGCGTTTTCCCAAAGAAGAAAAAAACATCAACGAATACCTGACGCTGGTGCAAAACGTCAGCCGCGAGTTGCAACTGATGCCAAAACTCAAAGGCTGGTGGCAGAAAATCACGGTGCCGTTCCGGACGAAAAACTTCGGCAAATTTGCCTTATTCAGCGTCAAGCGCGTGGTCGACTGGCATATCAAAGATCCACTCTTGAAAGCGGTTTTGAACATCCAGTCGGGCGATCACGGCGTGTCTCCAAACCGTGGCTGTTTTCCCGTACATTGCTCGGTCATGAGCCACTATTTTGACGGTGGTTTTTACCCAATGGGCGGCGGCGGCGGCATTGTCAAAGCGATGACCAATGCGGTTAAAAGGCATGGAAGTGAAGTCCGCGTCAAGCAAAATGTGTCTAAAATCTTAATCGAAAATCAAAAAGCCATCGGCGTACAATTGGCCGACGGCACAAAAATATTGTCAGATATCGTTGTTTCAAATGCCGATCCAACGATTACCTATCTGGATTTAATTGGCAAACAATACCTGAGCAAAAACCTCGTAAAAAAACTCGAAAAAACCAACTATTCGGTCACTTCACTGATTTTGTTCCTGACTTTGGATATGGATGTGACGCCATTTGGCCTCGATTCGGGAAATGTCTGGATGGCCAAAGATGCCGATCTCGACAAACATTTTGAGCAACTGATGACCGAAGATTGTGCGGAAGGCCACGAATTTCCGGCGCTGTTCATCAGCTGTACAACGCTGAAAGATCCGGCGAGTTTCAACGGGCGTTACCACAATTTCGAAATCGTGACATATGTCGATTACGACCACATTAAAGAATTCAAAGGTTTGGACGATTACCATTGCCCGGAATATCTCGAATTCAAAGAAAAAATTACACAAAAGTTCCTCAACAACATAGAAACCATCATTCCCGGCGCGCGAAACCATATCATTCAGGCCGAACTCGGGACACCCAAAACAAACGAATTTTACATCAATTCGACCAAAGGAAATGTATATGGAACAGAAAAAACGCTGAATCAGGTGGGACCTTTTGCGTTCAAAAACAAAACTGAAATCGAAAACCTGTATTTGTGTGGCGCGAGTACGCTGTCTCACGGTGTTGGCGGCGCAACACATTCCGGAGTCAATGCTGCGGCAATTATTTTAAAATGCGCGACCGAAGATTTAATGGTGGAAGATCCAAACCAGAAACTGCGGATTTACGATGCAGAAGACGCCGAAACCTGGCCCGACTGGGTGCATACCAAACGATCGGATAAAATCAGGACCTTCCGTGAAATAAAGCTCAATTAACATTAAAAATCTTTTTTTGGTTAAATTTGCAGAAACAAAAGAAATTGAAATGAAAAATGTTCTTGTCGTTTATTATTCGCAATCTGGCCAGTTGAAAGACATTGCGGCAAATATTTCGAAACCGTTTATGGAGGACAGCGGGATCAATGTCGATTTTCATCAGATCAAACCCGAAAAACCGTTTCCGTTTCCATGGGATAAAGTGTCGTTTTTTGATGCATTTCCAGAATCTTTCCTGCAAATTCCCGCCGACCTGAAACCGGTTTCTACCGACATACTGAATACTAAATACGACCTGATTTTGTTGCATTACCAGGTTTGGTATTTGTCGCCATCAATTCCTGTGAATTCTTTTCTGAAAAGCGCTGAGGCCAAAATATTGCTGAAAGACACGCCGGTGGTAACGATTAGCGGTTCGCGCAACATGTGGATCATGGCGCAGGAAAAAGTCAAAAAGTTATTAATTGAAAATGGCGCGAAACTCAAAGGAAATGTCGCTTTGGTTGACCGCGTTGGAAATTTGATCAGCGTGATCACTATTGTCGAGTGGATGTTTTCGGGCGTAAAAAAGAAATATTTGGGAATTTTTCCATTGCCTGGCGTTTCCGAAAGAGACATCTACGAATCTTCAAAATTCGGGAAAACAATACTCGCCGATTTTAAATCGGGAAATCTTGAAAGTTTGCAGCCAAAACTCGTTTCGAACGGCGCGGTAAAAATCAGTTCTTATTTGGTGATAGTCGACAAAACAGCGAACAAAATCTTTAATAAATGGTCAAATTTTATCAAATCGAAAAAAACTTCGAGAAAAGTCTGGCTCAAAGTGTTTTATGTTTATTTGTTTCTCGCAATTTGGTTAATCTCGCCAATTGTCTATATATTGCATGTTTTTACCTACCCGCTGAAGATTAATAAAATTAAGAGAGAAGCCCAGTATTATCAAGGGATACAGACGATTTAACAGTATGATGTTCGAAGTATATATTACAAAAGCCGGAAAATATTTGCCAAATGAACCCGTTTCGAATGATGAAATGGAAAGTTATTTGGGATTTATCAATGATGCAGCCTCGAAGGCGAGAAGGATCATCCTGAGAAACAACAGAATTTCAAACCGGCATTACGCCATCGACAAACAGGGAAAAAGTACGCACAACAATGCCGAACTCACCAAACTGGCGATCGATAAATTGTTTGATGACAGCTTTACAGCAAAAGACATGGAGCTGCTTTCCTGCGGAACTTCAACCCCTGATAATTTTTTGCCGTCGCATGCCGCGATGGTACACGGATTGTTGAAAAACCAGTCAGTTGAACTCAATTCCTCGACCGGCGTATGTTGTGCTGGAATGAATTCACTTAAATTCGGTTACCTTTCGATCAAATCCGGAAACACCAAAAACGCGGTTTGCACCGGATCTGAAAAAGTATCCACCTGGATGCTCGCCGACAAATACGAACAGGAAGTAGCCAATCTCAAAAATCTCGAAGAACAACCAATCATCGCTTTCAAAAAAGATTTTTTACGTTGGATGTTGTCTGATGGCGCCGGCGCATTTTTATTGGAAAACCAGCCAAAAGGCGCATTTTCATTAAAAATCGAATGGATGGAAGCTTTTTCATATGCCTACGAACTCGAAGCCTGCATGTATGCGGGTGGCGATAAAAACGAAGACGGCTCGATCAAACCCTGGGCTGATTACCAACCGGATCAATGGCTGAAAGAATCAGTTTTTTCTATCAAACAGGATGTCAAATTGCTCGACGAGCACATTCTTGGAAAAGGTGCGCAAAGTATGGCCGACGCAATGGCAAAACACAACGTATCGTCTGACGATATCGATTATTTTTTACCACATGTGTCGTCGCATTATTTTGTGGACGGTTTAAAAAAACAGCTGGCTGAAAAAGGCGTTGGCGTAGCCGATGAAAAATGGTTTATGAATTTAGGCCGTGTTGGAAACGTCGGTTCGGCTTCGATTTATTTGGCTTTGGAAGAATTGTTCAATTCGGGCAAACTTAAAAAAGGCGAGAAAATCCTTTTATCGGTTCCTGAAAGTGGGCGGTTTTCATTCGCTTATGCGTATTTAACGGTGTGCTAAAATGGCAGAAATCCAACACCAAATAGTAGACAAGGAAATTGTTGGCAAATTGTTGCCGCAGAAATTTCCGTTCGTCATGGTCGATAAAATGCTCGACTACCAGGAAACATTTGTGGTTTCTGGTTTGAAAATCACCGAAGATAATATTTTTTATAACGGACAAAGTTTTATCGAATCCGGATTGATCGAACACATGGCGCAAACGGTCGCTTTACATACGGGTTATCAATTTTTCCTGAAAAAAGAAGCGGCGCCAACGGGTTACATCGGATCCATTAAGGAAATTGCAATTGGCCAACTTCCTAAACTGGGCGATGAAATCCGCACGACAGCAACGATTCTTCAGGAATTTGCCGGGATTACAATGGTTGACGTAGCCACAACTTTAAACGGAATCGAAATTGCCTCTGGCCAGATGAAAACGGTTCTCGCAAAATAGACAACGATGGACGCACTGATCGATATTACAAATTATCTGCCACACAGAAAGCCGTTTTTAATGGTCGACATGATCCATAAAATGGACGAAAATTCTGTCGAGACGGTTTTTGAGATCAAAGAAGACAATATTTTTATCGACAACGGTTTTTTTGCAGAAGCCGGACTAATCGAAAATGCGGCTCAAACCTGTTCCGCAATTGTTGCCAAAGGGTATTTTGTAGACGAAAATAATGTCGATAAAGCATCGGTTGACGTCATCGGATTCATTAGTGCGATCAAAAAGTTACACGTTTTTTCGCTTCCAAAAGCAGGAAGCACCATTACCACAAAATCGACGTTGATTTCCAATTTTGTGACAGACGATTACAGTTTGTGTACGATGAATTGCAAAACTTTCGACAGCGAAATCCTTTTGCTAGAAGGCGAAATCAACTTGTTCATACAGGAAAAACGCGCAGATTCAACGCAATCTGCCGTTTAAAAATATAGGAATTCACCGGCGATTCGCCGATAAATACATGAAGGAGATGAAAAAAAATGAAGTGCCTCAGGATGAAGGCAATCTTTCGAAAAGCAACATGAAGGAATTGATTTATGCCACCGATGAAAATGGCGAATACACCACGGCTTTAAGTACGGGTTGGGAGCCAAAAACCATTGCATTATCGAATTCCATCGACGATATTAATGAACGTGTAGCCGAAGCCAAAGACAAAGTCAAAAATGGCGAATCCAGCCCGATCGTTTATTACATGGAATTGCATAAAATGGACGTCGGCATTTTGGCCAGTTACGTCGAAATGTGGAAATGGCGTGTCAAAAAACATTTCAAACCAAAAGTATTCAAAGGTTTAAGTGACAACGTATTAAGCCGTTATGCCAAAGCTTTTAACATCAGCGTAAGCGAACTCAAAAATTTTAAAGCGGATTAATGGAAACCAATTTCAAGCACCACCAATCTGCACATTGCGAAAACGGCGTCGCGTCAAATTTGCTGAAGCACAACGGACTCAACATCAGTGAACCAATGGTTTTCGGAATCGGATCGGGACTTTTTTTCGTTTATCTGCCGTTCATCAAAGTTAACCACGCGCCTGCGATCAGTTACAGGCCTTTGCCAGGCCAGATTTTCAACAAACTGGCGAAACGGCTGGGCTTGAAAATTAAACGTACCAAATTTGCGAGTGTGGCCAATGCCAATAAATCGCTCGACCAGAATTTAAAAGACAATATTCCAACGGGACTACAGGTTGGCGTGTATAATTTATCGTATTTTCCGGATGAGTACCGCTTTCATTTCAATGCACACAATTTGGTTGTATACGGAAAAACCGAAACCGATTACCTGATTAGCGATCCGGTGATGGAAACCGTGACGACATTAACGCACGACGAATTGGAAAAAGTGCGTTTTGCCAAAGGCGCTTTTGCACCGCGCGGGCAAATGTATTATCCTGTGAATGTTCCTGCGAATGTTGACCTTTCCGGCGCAATTGTCAAAGCGATCAAAAATACCTGTCGCGACATGTTGGCACCGGTTCCAATCATTGGCGTGCGCGGTATTCGGTTTGTCGCCAGGCAAATCCGGAAATGGCCCATCAAACACGGGACCAAAAAAGCCAACCATTACCTCGCACAAATGGTGCGCATGCAGGAAGAAATTGGCACCGGCGGCGGCGGATTCCGGTTTATTTATGCGGCATTTTTACAGGAAGCTGCCGTGATTCTGAACAATGAAAAATTAAAATCCTTATCTTTGGAAATGACCCAGATTGGCGATTTGTGGCGTGATTTTGCAGTCGATGCATCTCGGATTTACAAAAATAGAAGCACACAGGCCGACGCTTATAATACGGTAGCCAACCAGCTTTCGCACATCGCCGATTTGGAAGAAGCATTTTTCAAAAAACTAAAAGCAGCCATCAGCTAAAAATATTTTGCAATCCATCATTCAAATAAAAAACCTGACCAAAAAGTACCGGGATGCCGAAATGTATTCGCTGGACGACTTCAGTTTGGATATTATTGAAGGCGAAGTCTTCGGTGTTTTGGGTCCGAATGGCGCAGGAAAAACCACACTAATTTCAATTTTGTGTGGATTGTTGAAACCCACTTCGGGAAGTTTTACCATTGATGGATTGAATTACCACAATAATGCTTTCGACATTAAAAAAATTATCGGTGTCGTGCCTCAGGAATATGCTTTGTATCCGACTTTAACCGCAAGGGAAAATTTGCATTATTTCGGTAGTATGTACGGATTAAAAGGCAAAGACCTTAAGGCAAAAGTTAGCAACAGCCTTGATTTTCTTGGACTTTTAAAATTCGCCGACAAAAAAATAGAAACGTTTTCGGGCGGAATGAAACGCAGAATCAACTTAATTGCCGGAATTTTGCACGAACCTAAAGTGTTGTTTTTGGACGAACCCACTGTTGGCGTTGACGTACATTCCAAAAATGCGATCATCGAATACCTTCAACAACTCAATAAAAAAGGGACGACAATTATTTACACCTCGCACCATTTGTCTGAAGCGGAAGATTTTTGCACGCATATCGCTATTGTCGACCGTGGAAAAATTTACGCGAAAGGCACGCCCAAGCAACTCATTTCCGAAACGGAAAATGCCCAAAACCTCGAAGATGTCTTTATTTCACTAACCGGAACAGCCCTTCGCGATGCATAAATTAACCAGTTCCATACGAAAGGAAATTTTGTTGCTGAGGCGCGATTTCGGCGGCGTGATCATTTTATTTGTGATGCCGTTGATTTTATTGATTGCAGTAACTTTAATTCAAAACCGCGATTTCGCAAAAAGCGGTCATTCTAAAATCCAGATTTTATTGGTGGATAATGACAAAGGAGCGGTTTCCAAATCGGTAAACGAAAACCTTCAGAAAAGCGAAATTTTCAGCGTTGTGACTCAAATCGACGACCAGCCAATTACTGAAAACAGTGCAAAAGAAGCCGTTTTTAAAGGACAATTCCAACTCGCAATTGTCATTCCTGAAAACCTGAGCAGCGACTTACAATCTAAAATCGATCAGAATGTCGAGAAAATTGTTGGAAGTTTGGGTTTGACCGATTCCATTCCGAAAACAACAACGCAAAAAATCATCAGGCAAAAAAATGTCAATTTGTATTTCGATCCCGCGGTACAGCTGAGTTTTAAAGATGCGGTCATCAGCAACATCGATAAAATGATCTCGCAAATTGAAACCAAATCCATTTATACGGCTTTTGAAGAACAATTGGGTGAAGAAGGCAAAGGGCAATTTGAGCAGAAAAGTTTTATTGCTTTCCGCGAAATCAACCCAACTGTAAATAATAAAGAAATCAAACCGAATTCGGTCCAGCACAATGTTCCGGCATGGACACTTTTTGCAATGTTTTTCATCGTGATTCCGCTGTCGATCAATATTGTCAAAGAAAAAAATCAGGGCACTTTCATTCGATTGCGGACCAATCCGGTGTCGTATGCGACGGTTTTAGCGGGAAAAACAGTTACTTATTTAATTATTTGCATGATCCAGTTTTACATGATGGTCGCGCTTGCGGTATTCGTTTTTCCCGGACTGGGATTGCCAGCGCTGAACGTCGAAGGAAATTTAATCATGCTGAGTATTGTTGCTTTTTTCTCTGCATTTGCTGCGATTGGTTACGGAATTTTAGTGGGAACAATCGCCAAAACCCAGGAGCAATCCGCGCCATTTGGTTCGACTTCGGTCATCGTATTGGCAGCGCTCGGCGGCGTTTGGGTTCCTGTTTTTGCGATGCCGCATTTTATGCAGGTTGTCGCGCAATTTTCGCCGATGAATTGGGGACTGAATGCTTTTTACGATGTATTTTTACGCCACGCAACCGTGATCGATATCCTGCCCGAAATCGGCCTGTTGTTATTGTTTTTCGCCATTACCATTGGCTTAGCCTTATTATATGATCAGAAAAAAAGAAGCCTTTAACGAAGCTGCGCATTTGACCGTATCGCAGGAAATCCGCGTGCGTTTTAATGAAACCGATCCGCTTGGCATCGTGTGGCACGGCTATTATATCACTTATTTTGAAGACGGACGCGAAGCTTTCGGACGCAAACACGGCATTTCGTACCTCGATGTTTTCAACAGCGGATTTACCACGCCAATTGTAAAATCGACCTGTGAACACAAATTGTCATTGCGTTATGGCGACGTCGCACGAATTGAAACCACGATTGTCGACACACCGGCAGCGAAGATGATTTACCGTTTTACAATTTACGATGCGAACAATGACATTGCATGTACCGGCGAAACCGTACAGGTATTTTTGGATGCCAAAGGCGAATTGCAACTGACGAATCCACCGTTTTACGAAGCGTGGAAACGCAAAGTCGGGCTTTTGAAATAATGAAAAAAGAAGTCTACATAGCAGAAACGAATTGCATTACGCCGATTGGGTTTGATGTCGCTTCGAATGTAAAAAATATTTTGAAAGGAAATTCTGCGATCCAAAAACACGACAATAAAGCATTGCTCGATTTTCCTTTTTTCTCTGCAATTGTTGATGAAAAGGAATTGGATCAGGCTTTCGCCAATGTAACTCCGGTAGAAAATTACACCAAATTGGAAAAGATGATGATTCTGGCTTTGCAGCCGATTGTCAAAAATTCTGAAATAAAAATATCAGACAGAACTGCCTTTGTTTTGTCCACAACCAAAGGAAATATTACGGCTTTGGAAAACTCCGAAGCAACTATTGAAAGCGCGCAATTGTCCAACCTAGCCAAAGAAGTGGGCGATTTCTTCGGATTTCAAACCGAACCGATTGTCGTCTCCAATGCCTGCGTTTCGGGGATTTTAGCAGTTTCAGTAGCCAAAAGATTAATTCAGGCAAATTTGTACGATGACGTTTTTATTGTGGCCGGCGATTTGGTTTCCGAATTTGTTTTATCGGGATTCAATTCGTTCCAGGCGATGAGCAGCGCACCTTGCAAACCGTATTCTAAAAACCGAACCGGCGTGAATTTGGGCGAAGCGACCGCAGCGGTTTTAGTGACTTCCAATTTAAAAAACGCCAAAGTCAAAATTCTTGGCGATGGATCAATCAACGATGCCAACCACATTTCCGGACCATCAAGAACCGGCGAAGGTTTGGTTTTGAGTATCGAGAGTGCTTTGAAAGAGGCAAATATCGATAAAAATAATATCGGTTACATTTCCGCACACGGCACCGCAACGCCATTTAATGACGAAATGGAAGCCATTGCAATCAACCGTCTGGGCTTGCAAAACGTTCCGATGAATAGTTTAAAAGGTTATTACGGGCACACGCTCGGCGCTTCGGGTTTGCTCGAAACCGTCATCGGAATGGAATCAATATTGCAAAATAAACTGCTTGCTTCCGCAGGTTACGATGAATCGGGCGTCAGCCAATCGATCAATGTTATTGAAAAAAATGTGGATGCTGAAATTCAATATTTTCTCAAAACAGCATCAGGTTTTGGTGGCTGCAACACGGCAGTACTATTCGAAAAAGTCAATTAATTTTGGAAAACAAAACTTACATACAGGCTTATTGTACGATCGAAAACAACAAAATTGTTTTGAACGGCGAGACCGTTTTTGAAATTGAAAGCACAGCATTTGCAGATTTTTCAAAAAAAACCTACCAGCATTTTGAAATTGGTTACCCAAAATTTTTCAAAATGGACAACCTCAGTAAACTCGCTTTTCTGGGCGCGGAATTGCTGCTGAAAAATCAAAATCCAGACGGGCAAAACAACACGGCTTTGCTTTTTGCCAATAAATCATCGTCTTTGGATACGGACGTGAAATACCAAAACTCCATTTCCGACAAGGAAAATTATTTTCCCAGCCCGGCGGTTTTCGTCTATACGCTCGCAAACATCTGTCTGGGCGAAATTAGTATCCGCCACCAATTGAAAAGTGAGAATTCTTTCTTTATATTTGAAACGTTTAATGCCGGTTTTATGGCAAATTATGCGAATATTCTGATCGAAACGCAAAAAGCAGAAAACGTTTTATGCGGCTGGACGGAATTTTTCGGTGAAGATTACAAAGCGTTCCTTTGTTTTATTGGAAATGAAGGCGAAATCGAAAACACAAAACAGAACTTAGAAATACTTTATAACAAATAAAATGGAAGCATTAAAACAAGAATTGAAAGAGAAAATTATTGCCGTTTTGAACCTTGAAGATATCGCCGTGGCGGATATTAATGACACGGATGCTTTATTTGGCGACGGTTTGGGTCTTGATTCGATCGATGCTTTGGAACTGATCGTGCTTCTGGATAAAGATTACGGCATTAAATTAACCGATCCGAAAGAAGGAAAACATATTTTCCAGTCCATTGACACGATGTCGGCTTACATTGCTGCGAACCGTACGAAATAGTTGAGAAATTAAAGGGATAAGGCAAAAGTTAAAAGGGAATGAATAGAGGCGTTGCAATTACTGGAATGGGAATTATTTCGGCTATCGGGAATTCGGTGGACGAGACTTTCGACGCTTTGGTTAAAGGTGAAAAGGCGATTACGACCATTTCCAATATTACGACCATTCACAAAAACGTGATGAAAGTGGGCGAGATCAAAAAAACCAATGATGAACTCGCTAATGAACTTCAACTTTCACCCGATAATAATTTTTCAAGAACAGCGATGATTGGCGCTTTGGCTGCGAAACAGGCCGTTCAAAATGCCGGAATTTCTTCGATCAACGCATACAAAACCGGACTCATTTCTGCGACCAGCGTTGGCGGAATGGACACGACGGAAAAACATTACTACAACTATTTCGACCAGCCCCAACTTGTCAAATACATTAGTGCACATGACGGTGGCGATGTCGCTCAAAAAATTGCCGAAGAAATCGGATTGAAAGGTTTTGTGACAACGATCAGTACCGCTTGTTCGTCTGCGGCGAATGCGATTATGCTGGGCGCAAGGATGATCAAATCGGGAAAACTCGATCGTGTGGTCGTTGGCGGAACCGATGCTTTGGCCAAATTTACGATCAACGGATTTAAAACGTTGATGATTTTGTCAGATACGTATAACACGCCATTTGACAATGACAGAAAAGGGCTGAATCTTGGCGAAGCAGCGGCTTTTCTGGTATTGGAATCGGATGAAATTGTCGCCAAAGAAAACAAAAAAGTGCTCGCACGTGTTTCCGGTTATGGCAATGCAAACGATGCTTTTCACCAAACCGCTTCGTCTGAAAATGGTGAAGGCGCGTTTCTAGCGATGGAAAAAGCATTCGAAGTTTCAGGTTTGAAACCTTCGGATATCGATTATGTTAACGTACACGGAACAGCGACACCCAACAACGATTTGTCTGAAGGCCGCGCGGTCATTAGGATTTTTGGCGAAGAAAACGTACCAGATTTCAGTTCGACCAAACCGTTCACCGGACATACATTGGCGGCAGCCGCAGCAATTGAAGCGGTTTTCAGCGTATTGGCGATCCAGCACGGCGTTGTTTTTCCAAACCTGAATTTTAAAACACCGATGGCCGAATTCCATATGGTGCCGCAAACGGAAATCAAACATAAAAACATCGATCACGTCTTGTCGAATTCCTTCGGATTTGGCGGAAACTGCTCGACTTTAATCTTTTCAAAGAACTGATGGGAAAAACGTATATCAACGGAATTGGCTGTGTTTCGGCACAAAAAACATTCGATACGGTTTTTCTCGAAGAAGCAGTTTTGAATGAAAATTTGAATGTTTTGCCACTCGAAATTCCACCTTACAAAGATTTTATTTCCCCGATTGCCGCACGACGCATGTCAAAAGCGGTTAAAAATGGAATTGTCGCTTCAACTTTGGCGATGAAAGAAGCTGGTGTCGAAACTTTTGACGCGATTATTACCGGAACCGGAATGGGCTGTATTGAAGATTCTGATAAATTCCTGAAAGCGATTATCGACAACAACGAAGAATTTTTAACGCCAACATCGTTTATCCAATCGACGCACAATACCGTTGGTGCACAAATCGCACTTGGGATGACGTGCAAAGCCTATAATTTCACGTATGTTAACGCAGCAGTTTCATTCGAATCGGCGGTTTTTGATGCAAAAATGCAGATTGATTCGGATGAAGCCAAGACAATTTTAGTCGGCGGCATTGATGAAATGACCGATTATACACAACGATTGTTCAAGCTTGCGGGTTTTATCAAACAAGATGAAGAAGGAAGTTTCCCGGTTTTAAATTCAAAAACATCAGGAACGGTTTTTAGCGAAGGCGCGACATTTTTTGTGTTGGAAAATGAAAAATCGGCTTCGACTTATGCTGAAATCGTTGATCTGGAAATGGTTAACAGCCTTGAGGTTTCGGAAGTCGAACAGAAAATCTCCGAATTTTTAAAACAAAATAACTTAGAGGTTTCTGATGTTGACGCGATTGTTTTAGGCATTAACGGCGATGTGGAATTTGACAATTATTACAAATCAATTTCTAAAAACGCATTTAAAAATACGCCGCAGGCTTATTACAAACATTTGAGCGGCGAATACAATACGGCTTCGGCTTTTGGGCTTTTTGTTGGTTCAAAAATCATTAAAATGCAGCAAATTCCGGATGTTTTAAAGGCAAATGAGGTGACAAAAACCACATTCAAAAACATACTTTTGTACAACCAATACCGCGGAATCGACCATAGTTTTACCCTGATTTCAAAATGCTAAAACACCGGCTCACAGCGCTTTTTTTTCTGACGGTTATTTTTCTGCTGGCTCTTTGGGGCCTTTTTGCAGCTATGTCATTTTGGTATTTTGCAATCGCAGGTTTGCTTTGGTTTTTGGTGGTTTTGACCGGATCGTCATACATTGGTTCAAATTATCATGTGAAAACCTATTGCAGCAATCCGGATGAGAAGGAAAAAAAAATCGCCCTGACTTTTGACGACGGGCCGAATGAAAACACGCTTGAAATACTAAAGGTTCTGGATAAACATCAGGCGAAAGCTGCGTTTTTTTGTATTGGGAAAAACATAGAAGCACATCCTGAAATTTTGAAAAAAATTGTTGCCGACGGACATTTGGTTGCCAATCATTCGTACAGCCACAGCCATTTTATTGATTTTTACAGAAAAGAAAAAATGGTTGACGAACTCAAAGAAACTGATGCAATTATTGAAAAGCTGACCGGAAAAAAAGTGCAGTTCTTCCGTCCGCCGTATGGCGTGACGAATCCGTCGATCAGGCGCGCGCTTGAAGTCACAAAACACAAAGTCATTGGATGGAATATTCGTTCGCTTGACGGCATCATTTCCAATAAAAAGATCATCCTGAACCGCATTGTAAAACGGATTGCTCCGGGAGCCATTGTACTTTTGCACGATACGAAACCCGAAACAGTAAATGTTCTGGAACAGTTGTTGGTAATCGTGGCCGAAAAAAAATACGAAATTGTCTCCATTGAGCAACTTTTAAACTTAAACGCTTATGAAAATTAGAAATATTGTAATGTTTTTGCTGCTATTTGTTGGCTTTGCAGCATTTGCCCAGGAGCAAAAAATGTCCGATAGGGAAGTGGCGGTTTTCAAACAGTCGGTCAACGCGGTTTCCAAAAAAATCACTTCCTTGAGCACTGATTTTGTACAATACAAACACATGGATTTTCTGGCGAAAGACATCGAAACTTCGGGAAAAATGGTTTTTAAACAACCGAATTTGCTGCAATGGCAATATAAAAAGCCCTACAATTATTCGATCGTTTTTAAAAACGGTAAAATACTGATCAACGACGAAGGAAAGAAAAGCGCGATGGATGTTGGCAGCAGCAAGATTTTTGGCAAACTAAACAAACTCATTGTCGGAAGTGTCAGCGGCGACATGTTTGACGACAACGAATTTTCAATTTCCTACTTCAAAACAAAAGACAACAACATTACGCGGCTGATCCCAAAAGATGCCGCCCTGAAGAAATACATCAAACTGATCGAACTGACTTTTGACAAACAGGATGCAACAGTAACGCAAGTCCGTTTGATGGAATCGTCTGAAGATTACACCAAAATTGTTTTCAAAAACAAAATCCTCAATGCAAAAATCGATGATTCGGTATTTAACAATTAGTTTTCTGGCTTTGGCTTTACTGGTTTCCTGCGGATCAAATCCGGTCAGGGAATTGCCATCAGTGACCGTGGAATCGCCGGTTTTTGAAAATAAATATTTTTCAGATCCGGTTTTTGATTATGTGTATAAAACGAATATTTCGGTTTATGGAAACGATTTAAGCGGGATTGTGATCGTCAAAAAAATCAAAGGAAATGCGCATCGGGTTGTTTTTACAACCGATTTTGGAAACAAACTTTTGGATTTCGAAATTTCCGAAAATGATTTTAAGGTCAATTCAATCGTGGAAGAACTTGACCGGAAAATTCTGATCAATACTCTAAGAGAAGACTTCAGGTTGTTGTTGCGTGAAAAGTTCCAAATCGAATCGCAATTTGAAAACGAAACGGACAATATTCTCGAATCGAAAGACAAAAAAAAGTATAATTACCTGTTTGTTTCAAAAAACGGCAAAAAACTTCACAAAATTATGCATTCGTCGAAAAGAAAAGAAAAATTAAGCATTATATTTCAATCAGAAAACAATATTTTTGCCGACAATATTACGATCCAGCATCAGAATATCAAACTTAAAATCACGTTGAATTACTTAAAGAACTAACAAACAATCTTTATGAAAAAAATTATTATTGCCGCTATTTTTACGTTAATCGGATTTGCTCAAACACAGGCGCAGGTAACTTTTCGCCCGGGATTAAGGGCTGGAGCCAACTTTTCCCACTTCACCGACGGATCAGATTACTACTATTATTATAATGGTTCTAATGACAACAACAGCGCTGATTTTAAATCCAAAGCTGATTTTTACATCGGATTTTACGGCGCTTTGAAATTGACGAGATATTACACTTTACAACCTGAAATCACTTATTCAAGACAAGGAAGCAAGTTTCAAACGTCCTACCGCGAGGAGATTTACAATGAGAACAGCGGCACGGTTACTTACAGAAACGTAACAAATTCAGGCCAGTTGGATGTGTCTTACCTGTCAATCGCAGTGATCAACAAATTTACGTTCACCGAAAAATTCAATCTGCATATTGGCCCAACGCTTGACTTTGTAGTTGACAAAGGCGGCAGTCTTTTGAGGTCAGACAATTATTATTACGATGGCGATCCAACAGATGTTGACCTTGCATTTGTTGCAGGTGTTGGTTTCAATTTCACGAAAAATTTCGGAATTGAAGCACGTGTTAAAAAAGGAATTGTACCGGTTATCGATACTTACAACGACAGTCATACGAATGTGGTTTTTTCCGCAGGAGCAACTTATACTTTTGATTTAAAGTAAAAAAATATGCTTTTAAAGGATTTTTATAACGTACTTTCATTAGATAAAATCGACGGACAGAAATACAACGCGGTCATTTCAATCAATGAAAAACACGAGGTTTTTAAAGGACATTTTCCGGGAAATCCGGTGATGCCAGGTGTTTGCATGATGCAGATTATTAAAGAACTCGCCGAACAAATCTCGGGATCGTCTTTAATGATGCAAAGCCTTTCGAATGTTAAATTCATGGCGCTGATCAATCCGGAAGTGACGCCCGAATTAAAACTCGAACTTGAAGTTACAGAAACCGAAGACCAAACAATAAAAGTAAAAAACACGACTTCTTTTAATGAAACCGTTGCGCTAAAAATGGGCAGCGTTTATAAAAAAATCTAAGTATGAAAGCGATTATTCCCATCTTGTTTTTTTTGTTTTTCAGCAATCCTGAGATTTCGGAAGTGCGTAAAATTTATACCGATGCTTCAAAATCAAAAGCTTCCGCAGATGCTTTCCTGGCAAAAGTCAAAAGCATTTCAGACAACGATCCGGACGAAAAATTAGTTGCTTACAAAGGTTGCGCGATCGCGTTGCAAGGAAAATTTGCATCTAAGATCAAAGACAAGAAAAAGTTCCTGACCAAAGGCGCACTGCTTGTTGAAGCGGCAATTAAAAAAGCACCAAATGATGTCGAACTGCGTATGATCCGCCTCAGCATTCAGGAAACTTTACCACTGATTGTAACGAGTTACCGGAAAAATATCAAAGAAGACAAGGCTTACATTTTGGCACACTATAAAAGCCTGGAGCAGGAAATGGAAAGTTTTATCAAAAATTTCATTCAGCAATCTGAAAGTTTCTCCACAGAAGAAAAAGCCGCGAAGTAACCAATCGCATTAAAAATGGAAAATCTTTCCTTTGATTCCGATGTTGAAAAACCGCTGAAAGTTTGCGTTATTATTCCGACTTACAACAACGAGCGCACCTTAAAACGGGTCATCGATTCGATTTTGGACTATTCGCCGTACATTATTACTGTAAATGACGGTTCGACAGACAAGACTTCGGAAATCCTCAAAAAGTATGCGCATTTAACGCAAATCCACCATTCAAAAAATTCGGGAAAAGGAACCGCTTTACGCAACGGATTTAAAAAAGCGCTCGAACTTGGTTATGATTATGCCATTACGATCGACTCCGACGGCCAGCATTTTGCAACCGACATTCCGAAATTCATTGAAGAAATCGAGGCAAACGGCGACCAATTATTGATTGGAAGCCGCAACATGAAACAGGAAGGCGTTCCGGGAAAGAGCAGTTTTGGAAACAATTTTTCGAATTTCTGGTTTTGGTTTGAAACCGGAATCCGGCTCGAAGACACCCAATCCGGTTACCGTTTGTATCCGCTGCAGCAAATTCCGAAGCGTTATTTTACAAACAAATTCGAGTTTGAAATTGAAGTCATTGTACGTTCGGCCTGGAAAGGAATTCCCGTCAAAAACATCCCGATTCAAATTTTGTACGACCCGAAAGAACGCGTATCGCATTTTCGGCCATTTAAAGATTTCACCCGGATCAGCATTTTAAACACCATACTTGTCATCATCACGCTGCTGTACATCAAGCCGCGTGACATTTTTCTGAAATTTAAAAAAAAAGGGTTTAAAAAATTCCTGCTCGAAAATGTTTTAGAAAGCGAGGATTCAAATGCCAAAAAAGCGCTTTCGATCGCATTGGGCGTTTTTGTCGGCATTTCGCCATTTTGGGGATTTCAGACTGTGATCGTATTGTTTTCGGCGGTTTTGTTCAGATTAAACAAAGCCATTTCGTTCGCATTTTCGAACATCAGTTTTCCGCCGCTGATTCCGTTTGTCATTTACGGATCGCTCAAAATTGGCGGACTTTTTATCCAATCAGATGTGCCTTTGGTTTTAAACACTTCGATCAATTTTGAAGACCTTAAAAATAATATCGCGCAATACCTCGCCGGAAGTTTTATTTTGGCATCTTTGTCGGCTGTCATTTTCGGGCTTTCGGGCTATCTTATTCTGACGTTTTTCAGTACTTTTAAAGCCAAAAAATAAACGCATGCACCGGTATTTTTATGCCATACACCAATTTGTAAACCGCAACAAATCCTTGTCGGTTGCGATGGCTTTGGCGCTGCTTTTTGTGTTTGGTTTCTTTGCGTCGCGCATCAAATTCGAAGAAGACATTACGAAATTGATTCCAACGGATGAGAAATCGGATGTCACTGCAAAAGTCCTGAAACAACTCAATTTCGCCGACAAAATCACGGTTATTTTTCATGCTCGAAACGGCGGAACTTCTGAAGATCTGGCGCAGATGGCCACGGTTTTTACAGATAGTTTAAAAAAGTCGTGCAAACCGTATGTAAATTCTGTTCAGGGAAAAGTCGACGAAGAAAACATACAGGAAACCATCGATTTTGTCTACAACAATTTGCCGTTGTTTCTGGAAGACAAAGACTATAAAAACATCCAGTCGAAACTGCAAAAAGACAGCATTGCAGCAACCGTTCAGGGCAATTATAAAGCAATCGTGTCGCCCTCGGGTTTGGTTACGAAAGACTTTATTTTGCAGGATCCGCTCGGGATTTCGTTTACCGCTTTAAAAAAACTGCAACAGCTCAATATTGGTGACGATTTTACTTTGGAAAACGGCTATGTAATGACCAAAGACAAAAAGAAACTGCTGCTGTTTGTCACGTCAAATATTCCGTCGACCGAAACTGAAAAAAACACCATTTTCGCAGCCAGACTCAATGCCATCAAGGACCATTTAAATGCGCAATTTAAAGGAAGAGCCTCGGTCAGTTATTTCGGTTCGGCGCTAATCGCCGTGGCAAATGCCAATCAGATCAAAAGTGATATTATTTTATCGACAAGTATTGCGATGGGCACTTTGATGCTGATTTTGATCTTGTTTTACCGAAAAATCTTTATTCCGCTGATCATTTTCCTGCCGTCGGTTTTTGGGGCATTGTTTGCAATCGCTTTTTTATATTTTGTAAAGGAACGGATTTCGGCCATTTCACTCGGGATCGGATCGATTTTAATTGGAATCACAATCGATTATTCGATACACATTCTCACACATTACAAACACAACAGCGACGTTAAAACGTTGTATAAAGACATCACGATGCCGCTGATCATGAGCAGTTCCACAACTGCAGTGGCATTTTTGTGTTTGCTGTTTGTTAAATCGGAAGCGCTCAAAGACCTTGGGATTTTCGCAGCGGTTATCGTGATGGCGTCGGCATTTTTCTCGCTGTTGATCGTTCCGCATTTGTACAAACCCAAGATGGCGGACGCGGCGCAAAAAAAAAATGCGATCGACAAACTCGCGCATGTGTCATTCCACAAAAGCAAACTGCTGATCTGGAGCTGTGTTTTGATCACGATTGTCTGTTTTTTTACTTATAATAAAGTCGGTTTCAATAACGATTTGTCGCAGCTGAATTTCATTCCGAAAGATATTAAAGCGGCCGAAAAGGAACTCGAGGAAAGCACGAGTTTAACGTCCAAAACCATTTACGTCGCGGCTTACGGAAACAGCATGAATGAGGCTTTGGAAAACAATTCGCATTTGTTTGACAAACTCGGAAAAGAAAAAGCGGACCAAAAAATCCTGAATTTCAGCTCGATCGGCGGCATCGTCATTCCGGAAAGCGAACAGTTGAAAAAGATTCAAAAATGGAATGTTTTCTGGGACGCCAATAAAAAACAGTTCCTTAAGCAACAATTGATTTCAGAAGGTGCAAAAATCGGCTTTAAGCCAACGACTTACCAGAATTTTTTCAATCATTTGAATCACAATTTTACACCGGTTTCATTTGCAGACTATTCGAAAGTGAAAACACTGCAATTGCCCGAATTTGTTTCCCAAAAGAACGGATTTTTCACGATTTCCACTTTGGTAAAAGTCACTCCGAAACAACGCGATGCTTTCGTCAAATCGGCTTCCCGCCAAAAAAATATTATTGCGATCGACCGCCAGCAAATGAATGAAACCTTTCTGGGCGAACTCAAAAATGACTTCAACAATCTGGTTAATTATTCGTTTGTCGCGGTGGTTTTGATCCTGTTTTTCTTTTTCAGACGCATCGAACTCGTCATCATTAGTTGCATTCCGATTGTATTGACCGGAGTGGTTACTGCAGGAATTATGGGCATTTTTCATATCGAGCTCAATATTTTCAGTACAATTGTATGTACATTGATCTTCGGTCATGGCGTCGATTTCAGTATTTTCATGACGAGCGCACTCCAGAAAGAATATACCAACGGTAAAAACGAAATCGCAATTTACAGAACGTCGATTATTCTGGCCGTAATCACCACCATTCTAGGGATCGGCGCGATGGTTTTTGCAAAACATCCGGCCTTGCGTTCGATTTCGTCTGTTTCGTTGATCGGGGTTTTCGCGGCATTGATTATTACGTTTATTTTCTATCCGATTTTGTTTAAAATGTTCATTTCGAACCGCGCCAAAAAAGGAAAAGCGCCGTTTCAGATACTCACATTGATCCATAGTATTTTATCATTTGCGTATTTCGGTTTTGGCGGATTGTTCTTTTCGTTGGTCAGCGTGATCATTCTGCCGATTCTGCCGTTTAAAAAAGAAAAAAAGACCTATTGGCTGCGTTACTATATGTCGAAACTGATGCGTTCGGTGTTGTACACGAATTTTTTTGTCGATAAAAAAGTGCTCAATCTGCACAATGAAACTTTTGAAAAACCTGCCGTGATTATTGCAAATCACACCTCGTTTCTTGATATACTGGCTGTTGGAATGCTAAATCCGAAAACCATTTATCTGGTGAGCGACTGGGTTTACAATTCGCCGGTTTTTGGCGGAGCGGTTCGCGCAGCAGGATTTTATCCGGTTTCGGAAGGGCTCGAAGGCGGTGTTGAACATTTGCGGAAAAAAATCGACGAAGGTTATTCGCTGATCGTTTATCCCGAAGGCACAAGATCGGAAAGCAACCAGATGCAGCGGTTTAAAAAAGGCGCGTTTTTCCTTGCCGAACATTTCCAGCTCGACATCATTCCGGTGGTGATCCATGGCAATTCGGAAGCGTTGCCAAAAGGCGACTTCATCATATATGATGGTTCGATTACGGTAAATATTCTTGGCCGAATTGCCTGGAATGATAAAAGGTTTGGTGAAAATTATACCGAACGGACCAAAAAGATTGCTGCCTTCTTTAAATCGGAATTCAACAAAATGCGCGACGAAATTGAAGATGCGAATTATTGGAAGAAAACCCTGATCAACAGTTACGACTACAAGGAAATTGAAATCGGACAGTCGGTTAAAAAAGATTTCAGGCAAAATTCTGATTTGTATGACCGACTGAATAAATGTATCGATGCCAAAGCCAAAGTGCTGCACCTTGCGGATGATTACGGACAACTTGATGTGTTGTTGGCGCTGCAGCAGCCGCAGAGAAAAATCACTTCGGTCGTTGCCGATGCAGAAAAACGAAGTGTTGCCGAAACCAATTACGTGTTCAAAAAACGACACATCCACTATTGTGAAATGATTCCGGCCGAAACCAAATACGATGTTTTGCTGATTTCGGATCAAAATATAAACCTTACTTTTGAAACGGCGAAATTGTCTGAAACGATCATTTTGCTTAACTCCGATTCATTCAAAGCAACCGTTGAAAGTTTCGGATTTGCCGTAACGAATGAAGAACCGGGTTTGACCGTCCTAAAAAAACAACATTGAAAAAAGCATACGACGTCATTATTATTGGAAGCGGACTCGGCGGATTGGTTTCGTCGATCATTTTGGCCAAGGAAGGCTACAGCGTTTGTGTGCTTGAAAAAAACAACCAGTTTGGCGGAAATTTGCAGACTTTCGTGCGTGACAAAACGATTTTCGACACGGGAATTCATTACATCGGCGGACTCAGCGAAGGCCAGAATCTATACAAATATTTCAAATATTTGGGAATTATGGAAGATCTGAGCCTCAAAAAAATGGACGAAGACGGTTTCGATATCATTTCGTTTGAAGACGACAACACCGAATTTCCACATGCGCAGGGTTATGAAAACTTCGTCAACCATTTGGCTGAATTTTTCCCCGACGAAAGGACCAACATTCAGAATTATTGCGATAAAATAGTAGAAACCTGCGATTCGTTTCCACTATATAATTTACAGGCAGAAGGGAAGTACGACAGCGAAATACTGTCTGTAAACGCCAAAGATTACATCGACGAAATTACCCAAAATAAAAAACTGCGTGCCGTTTTGGCCGGATCAAATTTCCTGTATGCCGGAATTGAAGACAAATCGCCTTTTTACGTACACGCACTTTCGGTGAATTCATACATCCAAAGTTCGTGGCGCTGCATCAATGGCGGAAGTCAAATCACCAAACAACTGATCAAACAGCTCAAAGCCAACGGCGGCGAAGTGTTTAAATATAAGGAAGTCGTGAAATTCAACACCGAAGGAAATGACGTGGTTTCGGCCGTGATGAAAGACGGTTCTGAGGTTTTTGGAAAGATTTTTATTTCGAATATCGAACCCAAAACAACCCTCGAAATGGTAGGCGAGGAGAAGTTCCGAAAATCGTTTTACAGCCGGATCCAGAGTTTGGAAGGTGTGATTTCGGCATTCAGTTTGTACGTTGTTTTTAAACCTGAAACGTTTCCGTACATCAACCACAATTATTACCATTTTAAAGACAGCAACGGCGTTTGGACTGCGCACGAATACGACGACGATTCTTGGCCAAAAGCCTATATGGCTTCGATGAATGCGTCGAAAGAAAACGTCTGGGCCGACGGAATGACGTTTATCACGTACATGAAGTACGACGAAATGAAAGCCTGGGAAAACACATTCAATACTACTGCTGAAAAAAACGACCGTGGTGAAAGCTACGAAGAATTCAAAAACCGCAAAGCAGAACGATTTTTGCAGGAAATAGAGATCAAGTTTCCGGGAATTCGCGAAAAAATCCAGTCTGTTCATACATCGACGCCATTGTCATACCGCGATTACATTGGCGGATCCAATGGAAATATGTACGGTTATGTCAAAGATTCCAACAATCCGATGAAAACTTTTATTGCGCCAAAAACCAAACTCAACAACTTGTATCTAACGGGTCAAAGCATCAACATGCACGGCGTTTTGGGCGTCACAATCGGCGCTGTCGTGACTTGTTCGGAAATTGTAGGAAAAGAATATCTGGTGCAAAAAATCAATGAAGCAAACGAATGAAATATTTGAAAACACAGGTTCGGTTTTTAGTCTTTTTATTGCAATTGCTGCTGTTGGTTTCGTGTGGTGTTTCCAAATCATTGCACCATCAACCAGATTTGAGCACTTATAATAATACGGTTCCGGTGGTTGCCAAACTCCCGAACAATGTGTTTACTTCGGGCAACAATTTTCTGCTGAAAAACAAACAGTCGCTTTGGGAATTGTATGTCGAAGGTGATCCGCTTGAAAGAGGTTTGGCCGAAGGTGCGCTTACCGATTCGTTATTGAAAAAGCAGGAACGCGTGTTCTTTTCAAAAATAAATGAAATGGTTCCGTCCAAATTTAAACAGCGGTTCCTTCGGAAATTCCTTGCCTGGTACAACCGCAAATTGTATTTAAATGTCACCAATGAATATCAGGCCGAGATTTACGGCCTTTCAAGATATACAAGCCATGATTTCGACTACCTCGCACCGCAATATTTGCGGAGTTTGTACTTGCACGGCGCGCATGACATTGGCCATGCGATGCAGGATTTGGCGCTTGTGGGCTGTTCTTCATTTGCCGCCTGGGGCGAAAAATCGGAAGATGGCAGTTTGATTCTTGGCCGGAATTTCGATTTTTATGCCGGAGATGATTTTGCCAAAGACAAAGTAGTCGCTTTCATCAGGCCTGATGAAGGTTATCCGTTTATGATGCTGACCTGGCCGGGTATGATTGGCGCGGTTTCAGGAATGAATAATGAAGGGTTGACGGTAACGATCAACGCCGGAAAATCGGAAGTGCCGTTGGTTGCAAAAACACCGGTTTCATTGCTGACGCGCGAAATTTTGCAATATGCTGCAAACATTGATCAGGCCATTGCAATTGCAAAAAATCGACAGGTATTTGTATCGGAATCAATCATGGTGGGTAGTGCCAATGATAAAAAGGCGGTTTTGATCGAGGTCTCGCCTGAGAATTTCGGAGTTTACGAAGTTCCGAACAGCAACAACCAATTGCTTTGTACGAATCATTTTCAAAGTGACGCGCTGAAGGATGACAAACACAATTTGGAGCAAATCGAAAACAGCCATTCGAAATACCGTTATGACAAATTGGTGGAAGATTTTAGCGAACATCCAAAAATCAATCCGACTATCGCAGCAGAAATTCTGCGGGATCGCGAAGGTTTGAATAATTTGCCAATAGGTTACGGAAATGAAAAAGCGCTGAACCAACTCCTTGCGCACCACGGAATCATTTTTAAACCCGAATTGAAATTGGTTTGGGTTTCTGCAAATCCGTATCAGCTTGGCGAATTTGTTTGTTATGATTTGAACAAAATTTTCAAAGATCAGAAAATCGATAAAAACATCGTTTCATTGGCCCAGCCACAATTCAACATTCCGAAAGATCCGTTTTTACAGACGCAAGGCTATAAAAATTATGAGCAATTCAGGATCGATGACCGGAAAATGGACGAAATCCTGAAAGGCAAATCGAAAATTCAGGATGGATTTGTCAAAAACTACCAAAGCTTAAATCCGGATTACTGGATGGTTTATTATAAATCGGGATTGTATTTTTACCGTAAAAAGGATTATGCTGCGGCAAAATTAAATTTTGAAAAGGCATTGACCAAAGAAGTAACCACGCTTCCTGCTAGAAAACAAGTTGAAAAACACCTCCAAAAAACCAACAAAAAGTTACGATGATCCCAAATATAGAAAAGTCAGCACCAGGCGAAATCAAAATTTTTCAGGAGCAACAGCTTTTGAAAGCGCTGGAATATGTCAGTGAAAATTCGCCGTTTTACAAAAAACTTTTCCAGGACCATCAAATTGAAATTTCCGAAATAAAAACGCTCGAAGACCTACAACAATTGCCGGTCACGACCAAGGAAGATCTGCAGCAATTTAACGACGATTTTTTATGTGTGCCGCAAAATAAAATTATTGATTATGCTACGACTTCCGGAACTTTGGGCGATCCGGTGACTTTTGGCATGACCGATGCAGACCTTGAAAGACTGGCGTATAACGAGGCGATTTCGTTCGATTGCGCCGGAATCACAGCTGGTGATGTCGTACAATTGATGACCACAATCGACAGGCGTTTTATGGCCGGTCTTGCGTATTTTCTGGGATTGCGTAAAATGAAAGTGGGCGTAATTCGTGTAGGTGCCGGAATTCCGGAATTGCAATGGGATTCGATCCTGAAATACAAACCGACTTATCTAATTACAGTTCCATCATTTTTACTAAAATTGATCGAATATGCCGAAGCACACGAAATCGACTACAACAATTCGGGGATTAAAGGGGCGATTTGCATTGGGGAATCGTTACGAAACCAGGATTTTTCCGAAAACACATTAGCCAAAAAAATTTCCGCCAAATGGAATATCAAATTGTTTTCCACCTATGCGTCGACTGAGATGAGTACCGCTTTTACTGAATGTGAATTTGCAAATGGCGGACACCACCATCCCGAACTGATCATAGTCGAAGCCTTGGACGACAACAACCAGCCGGTAAAAAATGGTGAAACAGGCGAACTGACTTTTACAACGTTGGGAATCGAAGCCATGCCGTTGGTGCGATTTAAAACCGGTGACATCGTAAAATTGCATGCTGAACCTTGCGCCTGTGGCAGGAATACATTGCGTGTTGGTCCCGTTATTGGACGAAAAAAACAAATGATCAAATACAAAGGGACGACATTGTATCCGCCAGCAATGACTGATGTTTTAACAGGTTTTGGAAATATTGAAAGCCATATTATCGAGATTTACACGAACGATCTTGGTACAGATGAAATTGTGATCAAATTGGCTGTCAAAGAAGAATCGGAGCAATTTTTACACGATATTAAAGACCATTTCCGGGCAAAACTGCGTGTGACGCCAAAAATTATTTTTACTTCTACCGCGATTTTAAACCAGCTTATTTTTAATCCGATGAGCCGGAAACCAATTCATTTTTTCGACCATAGAAAATAACCAAGAGCCTAAAAAAGATGGGTTAAATTCATTTTGTGTGGATAAATTGATGTTTATTTTGCATTCCGACTTTGGACTTTGTAACTTTTCAACTTTCGACTTATTTCCGTAATTTTGCGCCATGATTAAAATTGGCAACATAGAATTACCCGAATTTCCGCTGCTTTTGGCGCCGATGGAAGACGTCAGCGATCCGCCATTCCGACGTTTGTGTAAAACACATGGCGCGGATTTGATGTTCAGTGAATTTATTTCCTCTGAAGGATTGATTCGTGACGCGATCAAAAGTCGCGCAAAACTGGATATTTTCGATTATGAACGTCCTGTTGGGATCCAGATTTTTGGCGGAGATGAAGAAGCGATGGCATTGTCGTCGAAGATCGTTTCTACCGTCAATCCGGATTTAATCGATATCAATTTTGGCTGTCCGGTAAAAAAAGTAGTTTGTAAAGGAGCCGGAGCTGCCGTTTTAAAGGATGTCGATTTGATGGTTCGCCTGACGAACGCCGTGATCAAAAGTACCAATTTGCCGGTCACGGTAAAAACACGTTTGGGCTGGGATGAAAACTCGATCAATATTGACGAGGTCGCCGAAAGATTACAGGATATTGGTGTACAGGCGCTGTCAATCCACGGAAGGACGCGTGCCCAATTGTATAAAGGCGAAGCCGACTGGTCGCACATTGCCCGTGTAAAAAACAACCCGAGGATTACGATGCCGATTTTTGGAAATGGCGACATTACTTCACCTGAAAAAGCACTCGAATACAAAAACCGTTATGGCGTCGATGGCATCATGATTGGCCGTGCTGCAATTGGTTATCCATGGATTTTTAACGAAATCAAACACTACTTCAAAACCGGCGAACATTTGCCTTTGCCGACAATGGCCGACCGTATCGAAGCCGCCCAAAACCACTTGACCTGGGCGATGGAATGGAAAGGCGAGTGGGTCGGAATTGTGGAAACACGCCGCCATTACACCAATTATTTCAAAGGAATTTCAAACTTTAAGGAATACAGGCAAAAGTTGGTGACTACAGACAACGCGGAAGAATTGTATCAGGTTTTTGACGAGATCAGAGATGTTTTTGCAGACTATCAGTTTGTGTAGATCAGTAAAAATTTCTTCATAAATGATAGTGTGATTCTTCAAATTATTTTCTTGAATTAGAGATTTCTAAAATCACTAAACAAAGTGATTTCATTGAATAAAATTTAAATTTTAGCGTAGATTAGAAATTTTAATGTGTGTTTTAGTAAAATATTAACGTGCTTCGTAAGATTATTGAATTAATTTAGGAATAGATCATTACTAATTAATTACAAAAATCTATGAAAAAGTTCACTAAAATTTTATGCCCAATTCTCTTTTCCGTCACGGCGATGCTTACGATAAGTTGCAGCGACGATGACGACAACGGAAATAACGGAAACAACAACGGTAGTACAACCGGTCCGGATCTTGTTTTTTATGGCCTTAGCAAAACAAATTCGTTGGTGCAGTATAATGCAAACAATACCAATACGCCATTATCTACACAGGCAATCACTGGACTTGCTGCTGGCGAATCGATCAAAGCAATTGACTTTCGGCCTGCGACCGGCCAATTGTATGGCCTTTCGAGTTTAAGCCGGATTTACGTCATCAACCACCAAACCGCTGTTGCAAGAGCGATTGGAACTACAGCATTTACACCGGCGTTGGCGGGTGATTTAGCAGGTTTTGACTTTAACCCAACTGTTGACCGCATCCGTGTAGTGACTTCAAGCGGACAAAATTTAAGAGTGCATCCTGAAACCGGTGTTGTCGCTTTTACCGATGGAAACTTAAATCCGGGTTCGCCAGTCGTTGGTTCAGCGGCTTATACAAATAGTGCGGCTGGCGCGTCTTCTACAGCTTTATATGTAATTGATTTCGCTTCCGGCAACCTGCACAAACAAGATCCGCCAAATGATGGAAAACTGACTGCTGTCGGAAGTTTGACAACTACAGTTACTGCCGGAGCTGATGGTGGATTCGACATTTCGCCTGATAACAGTGTCGCATTGGCTAGTTTTACTGAAAGCGGCAGCAGCAAGCTATTCACTATTGATACCAATACAGGAAAAGCGACGAATATTGGGAATCTTTCTGTCGAGTTGATTGGTTTGGCAATTCCTACATCTCCGGTTGCATATGCGGTTGATAGCGCTAATAATTTGCAGATATTCAATTTCCAGACGCCTGGAGCGCCGGTGAGCAAACCAATCGCGAACCTTTCAAGCGGAGAAAATATTGTAGGGATCGATTTGCGTCCGGCAAACGGAGCATTGTATGGTTTGGGAAGTGAAGGCAGATTGTATAAAATTGATTTGGGATCTGGTGCAGCAACGCAAATTGGAGGTGCTCCGGTGGCGTTGTTGCTGGGAACGAGTTTCGGATTTGATTTCAATCCGCTTGTAGACCGTATCCGGATTGTAAGCAATACCGGACAAAATCTAAGAGTTAACCCGAATGACGGAACCTTGGCTGCAGCCGATGGCACGCTCAACCCGGGATCTCCGGCAGTTACCGCTGCGGCTTATACCAATAATTTCGCAGGAACGACAACGACTACCTTATTCACAATAGACACTGCAGCAGACGCCTTGTTCAAACAAGATCCGCCAAATGACGGGATATTAACATCAGTTGGAAATCTCGGATTTGATGCGGTGGAGAACAACGGATTTGACATTGGAGGAACAAGCAATATCGGTTATGCGGTGCTTACAACTGGTACTGCTTCAAAAATATATTCAGTAAATACTACAACAGGTGCAGCCACAGCTGTTGCAGATTTCCCGAATGCGGTTCGCGGTTTTGCCGTTGGACTGGGATTCTAAAAGATAAATAAATTTGATTGATGAAAAGCCTGCTTCATTTGGAGTGGGCTTTTTATTTGGAATCAGGTCGTGTTTGCGTTAGGGATCGAGCGGTTGTTTGAGCTCTTTTTAGCAGCGCAGCGAATAAAAAAGCGAGCGCGAGAGCCCGGCCCAAAGGGAACGCCCAAACATAAATAACTATTCCAGTAGTTTTTTGCTGACGCGGCTTGATGCGATAAGTGACGCGATAAAACCCAGTGAGAAAATTGTGGCCACGACAATGCCTATGTTTGTAACTGAAAATACGACCGGCCAGGCGAGGTTTTCAGAAATCATAATGACCTGAAATTGCTGCTGTACCAATACAATGATGACACCCAGTATTAGACCAAATGTGCCGCCGATAAAGCAAAGTAAGGTGCCTTGAAATAAGAATATTTTCCGCAGATCGCCAATTTCGCTGCCAAGATAAAACAATGTTTTGAGGTTGTTTTTTTTATCGAGAATCATCATAATGAGCGCGCCGATAAGGTTAAAAAGGGCAATGATGATGACCAAAGTAAAAATGAGATACACGACAATGTTTTCGGTATTGAGCATTTTGTACAGTGATTCATTGAGCTGCGAGCGGTTTTTGACCGAGATTTTATTTTGGAAAACGGCTTCAATTTCAGATTTGATCTGGGTTTCGTTTGCTTTAGGTTTCAATTTGAATTCGATTCCGGAAATCTGATTGGGTTTGAACTCGAGCAAAGCCTGTGTCAATGCCAGATCGGCAAAAACATATTTGCCGTCGAGTTCTTCGCTGATCGCGTAAATTCCGACTGGAGCCAGAGTGAATTTGTTGAAAGCATCTTCTGCCGATTCGATCGTTCCTTTTCCGGGTTTTGGCACGAACACTTCAAACGGATTGTTGAAATCGAACAAACCCATCGACAATTTTTGGGAAATGCCGTTTCCTACGACAACCTGAGACGAATTGGCCTCGAGCCATTCGCCCTGAAACATGATTTTTTCGACATCGTTGACTTTTGGGAACAAAGCGTCGACACCTTTTAAATAGGTCACTTGTTCTTTTCCGTTAAAAACGAACAATACGCGTTCTTCGATGATTTTAGAAAAGACTGCGATGCCGTCTATTTTTTGGAGTTGGTTTTGCTGATCTGGCGTAATCAAGAACGATTTTCCAATTGTGGGCGCTGCCTTTAAATCGGGGTCGAAGTCGTTGCTGAACGACAAACTGAAATCTTTTAATCCGCTAAACACTGAAAGTACAACGAACAATGCCATCGCGCCGACGATAATTCCTACAGAAGCAATGCCATTAATAATGTTAATCGCATTATTTTTACTGGCGCTTTTAAGGTAACGTCTGGCTATGTAAAACGGGAAATTCAAGTTATGATTTTCTGCGGCGTTCTAAAAGGTCGCGGTTTTCGATCGGATTTTCTTTCTGGCTGAGTGCTTTGTCGATTTTTTCGATGTAATCCAATGAATCGTCGATATAAAAAGTCAGGTTGGGTACTTTTCGCAATTGCAGTTTGACACGTTGCGCAAGATCGTGTTTGATCAGTGGCGTGTTTGATTTGATCGCGGCCAAAGTTTCGGCTGCTTTTTCCTGCGGGAAGATGCTTAAATGCACGGTTGCGACTCCCAAATCGGAAGTTACAAGCACTTTTGACACGGAAATTACGAGATTGGAAATTCCGTTTTTTCTGATTTCGCCTTGTAAAATATCCACCAGGTCTTTCTGGATCACACCGCCTATTTTTTTCTGTCTGTTCGTTTCCATGGGGCAAAGATAATGAAAATGGTTTAAGGTTCAGGCTGAAGGGTTCAGGGTTTTGCGAGATAAATTGGTATGCGTTATTGCCAGTTTGCAATTTACCACGTACCTTGTACCGTCAAATCCTGTAACTGTAAGCATGAAAAAAATTGAACACATCGGAATTGCGGTGAAAAGCCTTGACGTTTCCAATCTGGTTTTTGAGAAACTCTTTGGCGTTGGACCGTATAAAATGGAAGAAGTCGCTTCTGAAGGCGTAAATACTTCATTTTTTCAAAACGGGCCAAACAAAATTGAATTGCTCGAAGCGACAAATCCTGAAAGTCCGATCGCCAAATTCATTGAGAGAAAAGGGGAAGGCATTCATCATATTGCATTTGATGTAGAAGATATTGTTTCTGAAATTGCGAGGTTACAATCTGAAGGTTTTGTTGTTTTAAATGAAATCCCGAAAAAAGGCGCCGACAATAAACTGGTTGCTTTCCTGCATCCGAAATCTACAAACGGCGTGCTGATCGAGCTTTGTCAGGAAATTGCCTAAGCCGAAAATGAAGGTTGGAATACCCGATTGCACCAGCTAAATTTTTTTAAAATCGCCTGTAAACATTTGGAACGAACCAAAAATAGTAGTAATATTGCAACCTCTAATAAAGCTTTTGGCTTTATGCGCCGAGCACAGATCAAATAGAAATGTGGTGAGGCATAACCGGTCCTATAGCTCAGCTGGTTAGAGCACCTGACTCATAATCAGGTGGTCCCTGGTTCGAGCCCAGGTGGGACCACTAATTTAAAATGAAGCACTTATAAAGCAATTTGTAAGTGCTTTTTTCATGGATTGATTATTTGAATCAGAAAAATCATCCAGAGGTAAAAAGACTTTAAATGCGGTATTTAGTGTCATGTTCAAGTTAAAACTGTCAGGGTTTATATGCTGAATTTTTGTGAATTCCGTAAAATAAATCCATGGGAAATAAAATTTGGCAATTTAAAAAACGGATGAGGTAAAAAATCCATAAAAGGCATGCAAATCGGGTGTATAGCTTTGATATTATTTGGTGGCGATTTATTTTCCTTATATATTTGCCTCGTGCTTTTAGTAAAAGTGAGAGCATGAGGTGGCTTCATTGTGGGAGTCATTTTTTTTGAAATCAGGATGTTGTGTTGGTTTAAAAAAGCAACCATTTAAAACCAATCTTCTGAATTTTACGTTAATATAATCTTTTTGAAACTGTTTTTCAAATTTCAAATTGTAGTTTTGCACCGATTAAAATTTATAATTGAAATTTTTTGCAAAAAATTTTGTTAAAAAGAATTTTTATTTACTTTTACACCCTATGAGAATTGTCCCGAATAAGATTTTATGTGGTTTAGCGGTCCTGTTTAGCAGTGTAGCTTTTGCTAACCCTGGTCCACCTCCTCCGCCAGTTCCGGTACTTCCGGGCTTGCCAATAGATGATGGGATTTGTTTTTTACTCGCCGCGGCAATCGCTTACGGCTCCTACAAAATGTATCAATTAAAAGTCAATAAAAAAGCTCCGATGTAAATTGGAGCTTTTTGTTTTTAGGCCATTTTTTAATTTCTAAGTCCGTGCAATCGGGATACATATTTTCCGATCACGTCAAATTCGAGGTTTATTTTCGTTCCAACTTTGAAACTGTGGAAATTCGTATGCTCATACGTATACGGAATGATCGCCACGCTAAATTCGTTGTGTTTGGAATTCACTACAGTCAAACTTACGCCATTAACGGTAATCGAACCCTTTTCAATTGTGATGTTGTTCAAAGCTGAGTCGTATTCAAAAGTGTAATACCAACTCCCATTGGCGTTTTCGATGTTGGTGCATATTCCGGTTTGATCAACATGTCCTTGAACAATATGGCCGTCAAGTCGGTCGCCCAGTTTCATCGCGCGCTCCAGATTGACCACGTCGCCCGTATTCCAGTCGCCCAGATTTGTTTTTTCTAAAGTTTCTCGAATTGCGGTTACTGTGTATTGATCGTTATTGATTCCGACGACGGTCAGGCAAACGCCATTGTGCGACACGCTTTGATCGATTTTGAGCTCGTTTGTGATCGACGAAGCTATGGTGAGGTGAAGATTGTCATTGTCTTTTTTGATTTCGGCAATCGTACCAAGCGTTTCTATGATTCCTGTAAACATTCTTGTTTTATTTTACTAAATTTGCACTTCAAAATTAGCAATAAATAACCAGTCACAGGAATGAAAAAAGCAGAAAATATCATCGTTGGGATTTCAATCGGGGATTTGAACGGTATTGGAAGCGAAGTGGTTTTAAAAACATTTGAAGATCCAAGGATGCTCGAATTGTGTACGCCGGTTATTTTTGCCAATGTGAAAATCCTGTCATTTGTCAGGAAAACTTTTGAATCGACCGCGGCACTTCATGGAATCGACAAACTCGACCAATTGGTTGTTGGAAAAATCAACGTGCTGAATGTCTGGAAAGAAGGAATTGACCTGAAATTTGGTGAAAATGATGAAAACGTTGGAAAATACGCCATTAAATCGTTCATTGCTGCGACAGAAGCTTTAAAGGATGGCCTGATCGATGTTTTGGTGACGGCTCCAATTAATAAATACAACATACAGTCGGAAGAATTCAAATTTCCGGGCCACACGGATTATCTCGACAAGGAACTCGAAGGTGATGCGTTAATGCTGATGGTTCAGGACAATTTGCGCGTCGGATTGCTGACAGATCACGTCCCGGTAAACGAAGTGGCAACACATTTGACCGAAGCACTGATCATCCGAAAAATCGAAACCATTAAAAAAGCTTTGACACAGGATTTTAGCATCAACAAACCGAAAATTGCAGTATTGGGACTCAATCCTCATGCGGGCGATGGCGGTGTCATCGGAAAAGAAGACGAAGCGATCATCCGTCCGGCCATAAAAAAATTATTTGACAAAGGAACTTTGGTTTTCGGACCCTATCCTGCTGATGGTTTTTTTGGCAGCGGCCAATATGAAAAATTTGACGCGGTCATTGCGGCTTATCACGATCAGGGATTGATTCCGTTTAAGACCTTATCTTTTGGAAAAGGAGTCAACTATACTGCGGGTTTGAGCAAGATCAGAACGTCTCCGGATCACGGAACCGCGTACGATATTGCAGGGAAAGACCTGGCCGATTTCAATTCGTTCAAAGAAGCTGTCTATCTGGCAATTGACATTTTTCATTCGAGAAATCAATATCTGGAAATCAGCAAGAACCCAATGAAAATCAGGGAAAAACAGGAAGAAAAAAATATTCGGTAAAAAAATAACGGCAACAGTTTTGTTTGTCTGATATTTTTATATCTTTGCGCTCCCATTGAGAGTTTCGAAATGGGGACAAATTTTGGTGAAATGAAACAGTTAAATGAGTTTTTAATTCCTTTTGCAGGGTTAAAGTTAGGAAAACACCAGTTTGAATATCAGATAAATAAAAAGTTCTTTGACGGCTTTAATTACGATGACTTTGAAAGTTGCGACATTAAAGTAAATGTGGTTTTAGAGAAAAAAAGCACCATGCTGGAGCTAAATCTCAAACACAAAGGTACGGTTTACGTGCCTTGTGACCTGACCGGCGAGATGTTTGATTTGCCGATCAAAGGAAAGTTGAGATTGGTGGTTCAGTTTGGAGATGAGTTCAATAACGACAACGACGAATTGCTGATTTTGCCGCATGGCGAACATCAGATTGACATTTCGCAGTACGTTTATGAAATGATCGTGCTTTCCATTCCGCTAAAACGGATCCATCCGGGAATCAAAGACGGCACTTTACAAACGCCAGCTCTTGACAAACTGAAGGAACTCACGGTTAAAGAAAAGAAAAAAGAAGAGAAAAAAGAAGATACCGACCCGCGTTGGGACAAATTAAAGAATCTATTAACGGATAAATAATATCATAAAATGGCACATCCTAAGAGAAAGATCTCCAAAACCAGAAGAGACAAAAGAAGAACACATTATAAAGCTACTGTAGCGACTATCGCAACATGTCCAATCACTGGAGAAGCGCATTTATACCACAGAGCTTACTGGCACGAAGGTAAAATGTACTATAGAGGACAAGTGGTTATTGACAAAGCACCAGTTGCTCTTGCTTAATACTTTCTGATAGACAAAACTTAAACTCTCACCGTTGTGGGAGTTTTTTGTTGTTTCTTATTTTTAGTAAATAGCCTTTCCAAAACAAATTTGGTTTGGAATTTTTTTTGTAATTTCCACCTCTTTATCAAATCGTTGCATCTGATAAGAAATTAATCAAAACTTATGAATACAATTACGGCCGCAATTACCGCTGTTGGAGGGTATGTACCTGATTTTGTGCTTTCTAATAAAGTGCTTGAAACCATGGTTGATACCAATGATGAATGGATTACGTCCCGAACCGGGATTAAAGAAAGAAGAATTTTAAAAGGAGACAAACTCGGAACTTCCTTTTTAGCGATCAAAGCAGCCGAAGATCTTATCAATAAAAGTGGTATAAACCCTGCCGAAATCGACCTTGTTATCGTGGCCACCACGACAGCAGACATGCCAGTTGCCGCAACTGCGGTTTATGTGGCTTCCCAAATTGGCGCCGTAAACGCTTTCGCGTATGATTTACAGGCAGCCTGCTCCGGATTTTTATACGGAATGTCAACGGCTTCTGCTTACATCCAATCCGGAAAATACAAAAAAGCATTACTGATCGGCGCAGATAAAATGTCGTCCATTATTGATTATACCGACCGTGCTACGTGCATCATCTTTGGAGATGGAGCCGGGGCAGTTTTGTTTGAACCAAATACCGAAGGCCTTGGCGTTCAGGACGAATATTTGAGAAGTGACGGAATCGGGCGCGAATATTTAAAAATCGACGCGGGCGGATCGATCCTTCCTGCTTCGAAAGAAACCGTAGAAAACCGCCAGCACTATGTCTTCCAAGACGGAAAAACGGTTTTTAAATACGCGGTGACCGGAATGGCCGATGTCAGCGAAAAAATCATGCAGCGCAACAATCTTACAAAAGATGACGTCAACTGGCTAATCGCGCACCAGGCAAACAGAAGGATCATCGATGCAACCGCAAGCCGCATGGAACTTGATGAATCAAAAGTGCTGATCAATATCGAAAAATACGGAAATACCACATCGGCGACTTTGCCGTTGCTACTGAGTGATTTTGAAAGTAAGTTCAAAAAAGGCGATAACCTGATCTTTGCTGCGTTTGGCGGCGGATTTACCTGGGGATCAATCTACCTGAAATGGGCTTACGACAAACAATAAAACTAAAAACTAAAACAAATAATTATGGATTTAAAAGAAATTCAAAACCTAATCAAATTTGTATCAAATTCCGGAGTTGCTGAAGTAAAACTCGAAATGGATGACATCAAAATCACCATCAGAACGACTTTGGAAGGAAATGCACCGGAAATTACGTATTTACAGCAGGCTCCGGTTCAGCAGGCTTTGCCACAGGCACCGGCTCAGCAGTTTGCTCCTGCAGCTCCAGCGGCTCCAGCTCCGGCAGCAGATGAGAATTCTAAATACATCACTATAAAATCACCAATTATCGGTACGTTCTACAGAAAACCTTCTCCAGACAAACCAATGTTTGTGGAAGTGGGAACTTCAATTTCAAAAGGCGACGTGTTGTGCGTTATCGAAGCGATGAAATTGTTCAACGAAATTGAATCTGAAGTATCAGGAAAAATCGTGAAAATTCTGGTGGATGATTCGTCTCCGGTAGAATTTGACCAACCGTTGTTTTTAGTAGATCCATCATAATTTTAGATATTAGATTCACGATTTTAGATTTGCATCATTCGGTGCAAAACATCTAAAGGTCTCCTTATCTTATTGTCTAATTGTCTAAATCAAAAAAGATGTTTAAAAAAATATTAATCGCAAACAGGGGCGAAATCGCGTTGCGCGTCATTCGTACCTGTAGGGAAATGGGAATCAAAACCGTTGCGGTTTATTCTACAGCCGATGCGGAAAGCCTGCACGTAAAATTTGCTGACGAAGCAGTTTGTATCGGGCCGCCGCCAAGCAATTTGTCTTATTTAAAGATGTCTAATATTATCGCTGCTGCAGAGATTACCAATGCAGATGCAATCCACCCGGGTTACGGTTTCCTTTCTGAAAATGCAAAATTTTCGAAAATCTGCCAGGAACACGGCATTAAATTCATCGGTGCTTCTCCTGAAATGATCGACAGAATGGGAGATAAGGCTTCGGCCAAATCGACGATGATTGAAGCTGGCGTACCTTGCGTACCAGGTTCAATCGGGATTTTGGAATCATACGAACAAGCAGAACAACTGGCCAGCGAATTCGGATATCCTGTCATGCTAAAGGCGACTGCCGGAGGTGGAGGAAAAGGAATGCGCGCCGTTTGGAAGCAGGAAGATTTGTTAAAAGCCTGGGAAGGCGCACGCCAGGAATCGGCTGCTGCGTTTGGAAATGATGGTATGTACCTTGAGAAATTGATCGAAGAACCACGCCACATTGAAATCCAGGTGGTTGGGGATTCTTACGGAAAAGCCTGTCACTTGTCTGAAAGGGACTGTTCGGTTCAGAGACGCCACCAAAAATTAACAGAAGAAACGCCTTCGCCTTTCATGACTGATGATTTGCGCAATAAAATGGGTGAAGCTGCAGTAAAAGCGGCTGAATATATCAAATATGAAGGCGCAGGAACAGTAGAATTTTTGGTAGACAAACACCGCAATTTCTATTTCATGGAAATGAACACGCGTATTCAGGTAGAACACCCAATCACGGAGCAGGTCATCGATTACGATCTGATCCGCGAACAGATTATGGTTGCTGCCGGAATCCCGATTTCAGGTAAAAATTATTTCCCGAATTTGCATGCGATCGAATGCCGCATCAACGCCGAAGATCCGTACAATGATTTTCGTCCGTCTCCGGGGAAAATTACGACGCTTCACGCGCCGGGTGGACACGGAGTTCGTCTCGATACGCACGTTTACGCAGGTTATACGATCCCGCCAAATTATGATTCGATGATTGCTAAACTGATCACGACGGCGCAAACCCGTGAAGAAGCGATCAACAAAATGAAACGTGCTTTGGATGAATTTGTCATCGAAGGCGTAAAAACCACAATTCCTTTTCACAGGCAATTGATGGACGAACCGGATTATGTCGCCGGAAATTACACTACAAAATTTATGGAAAGTTTTAAAATGAACGATCCGGAATAAAAAAATCCCGCTTTTTGAGCGGGATTTTTTTATTTTATTACAATGTTTCTTTTAACCACTTAAAGAATTCGCGTTGCCAAACTATGGCGTTCTGCGGTTTTAAAACCCAGTGGTTCTCTTCCGGAAAATACAGGAACCTGCTTTTAATCCCGCGCAATTGTGCCGCCTGAAATGCTTCCTGTCCCTGTCCAATCGGCACACGGAAATCTTTTCCGCCCTGAACGATCATGATCGGCGTATTCCATTTGTCTACATAATTGATCGGATTGAATTCGTTGTATGCTTTTTGCGCGTCGGCATTTTTTTTCTCCCAATATGCGCCGCCGTGGTCCCAATTGTTGAAGAACACTTCTTCAGTGGTTCCGTACATGCTTTGCAGGTTGTAAACGCCGTCATGCGAAATAAAAGTCTTGAACCTGTTGTTGTGCATTCCGGCAAGGTAAAAAACCGAATAACCGCCAAAACTTGCGCCTACACAACCCAATCTTGATTGGTCAACATATTTTTCCTTGGCCACATCATCAATCGCTGAAAGATAATCTTTGATGACTTGTCCGCCCCAGTCTTTACTGATGTCTTCATTCCATTTCACACCATGTCCGGGCATTCCGCGGCGGTTTGGTGCTACGACAATGTAACCGTTCGCCGCCATGAGTTGGAAATTCCAACGGTAAGAATAATATTGCGACAACGGCGATTGCGGGCCGCCCTGGCAATACAACAATGTTGGGTACTTTTTGTTGGGGTCGAAATTTGGCGGAAGAATCACCCAAACAAGCATTTTTTTGCCATCGGAGGTTGTCACATAACGTCTTTCTGTTTTGCTTAATGCCAAGGAATCGAAAGTGTTTTTGTTTACAGATGTCAGTTGCTTCCATGTTTTTTTCTTCAAATCATAGAGGAACAATTCTGCTGCATGGTTCATATCGGCTCTGGCCAAAACAACATTCGAACCCGAAAATCCGACAATTTCATTCACATCGAAATCGCCTTTCGTAATTTGGCTTACCGTTACCGCGATCTTCGTCAATCCCGGAAAATTAACTTCAAACAATTGTTTCGTCCCGTCAACTGCGGCTGTGAAGTACACTTTTTTCCCGTCAACGCTCCATTTGAAACTTTCTACGGTTCCGTCCCAAGCCGCTGTCAGGTTGATTTTCATTCCTTTGAAACTGACAATAATATCATTTTTATCCGATTCATAACCGTCGTTTTTCATCTGAAGCCATGATAAATCGCCGTTTGGAGAAAACGTCGGATGCGTGTCGTAACCGAGATTTCCTTCGCTGCGGTTGGTGGTTTTTCCGCTCTCCAGGTTGTATTCGAAAATATCGGTATTGGTGCTGATCGCATAGTCTGTTCCCGATTTTTTCTTGGTCACATACACAATGCTCTTTCCATCGGGCGACCAAATATAATCTTCGTCTCCACCGAAAGGTTTTTGCGGGGAATCAAATGCTTCGCCTTTCAGAATGTCTGTTCCGGTTGATCCTTCTTTGTTTTCACGGTAAAAAACGTGATTGAATTTCCCTTCATTCCAAGTGTCCCAATGTCTGTAATCCAACGCATTGTAAACCTGAGCATCCGATTTTTCAAGTTCCGGATAGAAATCTTTTCCGAGGATTTTGTCTAATTTCACTTCCTCATGGTAGACGATAAATTTTCCATCAGGAGAAATATTCTTGTCGTTGAGTAAAGTTTTGTAATCGGAAATTTCTGTTGCATTTCCACCGTTTACCGGAATGCTGAAATATTTTGAAGTCGATTTATTGTCCGCTACCGAAGGTGTCGATACTTTGTAGATGACATTTTTTTCGTCTTTGGAAATGCCCAACGCAGAAACGCGTCCGAGTTTCCACAACAGTTCAGGTGTCATCAAATTTTGTGCATTCGTGGCAGCGTTCATTCCCATTATGGCAAGAGTTAGAAAGAATAATTTCTTCATGATTGGTTAAAATTTAAAGGCTTAAAAGTAAACATTTCCCATAAAAAAAGCTGCCATTTCTGACAGCTTTTCGAATTTTTGTAGCGTATTTATTGCCTGATGAAACGTTTTACTGTTTTTTGGTCTTCTGAAGAAATCTCAATTACATACGTTCCGGTTTTGACATTTGCAACCGGAATTCTACCGTTGCTAAAATCACCTTTGCTAACTTCCTGCCCAAGTAAATTCACAATACGGTAATTCCCGGATGTCAGTTTTGAAACCTGCAAGTAATCGGTTTTCACCGGATTTGGAAAAATTTGGAAATCGCTGCTTGTATTTTCCGAAACTTTCAAAAAATCGCTGATGTTGTACCGTGCCAAAGTCATATTGGAACCATACGCCGAAGTTGTGACCACTTTGTCGCCTTGCATAATCGCCGACGCCGCACCGTAATTCGGATAAACGATTTCCTTTCCGGTGTGGGAATAACCAAACGTACTATCTGGCATTCCGTTGGTATCAAATCGGGCAAAAGCCAATGTTCCGGCGCCGTAACCAACGGCAAGTATTTTGCTGTCACTCTGGATCAGGATTTTATTGATTACGTCGTTTTGGTAATTGAATTCGGTGTATGCAAATCCGCCAGTGGCAAAGTCGGTGTCGAGGCTTCCATCGGCATTGTAGCGTACCAAAGCAAAACCATCGCCGGCATCATAACTGGTGTATTTGCTTCCTGCTGCCAGAATTTTTCCATCTTCCTGAACGGTCATATCGATAAAAGAAACGAGGTTGCTTCCGAAAGTATTAAAATCGGTCAGCACTTTTCCATTGGTTCCGAAGGTCGTATCCAAAGTTCCATTGGCGTTCAGCCTCGCAAGTGCAAAATTCAATCCCGACAAACCGCCGATCAATAATTTTCCGTTGGAAAGGATCACCAATGATTTCCCGAAATCACCCACTGTCGTCAGTCCGAAAGGAAGGATGACTTTTCCACTTGTGCCAAAAGTATTGTCCAAAGTGCCATTGGCGTTGTAACGCGCGATGATAAAATTTGCGTTATTCGAAGAAATAGCCGGGTTGGAACTGTAATTCACGAATCCGGTTTTGCCGACAATTACAATTTTTCCGTCGGGTTGGATCGCTACATCCATAGCACTGTCGGCCCGGCCATCAAAATCGGTGAAGACTTTTCCGCCTACGCCAAAAGAAGTATCCAGACTGCCATTTGTATTGTAACGTGCCAATGCGACGTCGAGCGTGTTGTATAACGCATAATTCGTGGTGTTGCCAACGGCGATAATTTTGCCGTCGGTTTGCAATGAGATGGCATTGACCGCATCGTAATTGCTGCTGATCGTGTACGGCGGATTGATAAAATCGGTTGTCACCATGCCGTTTGTTCCAAATGTTGGATCTATAATTCCATTGGCGGAAAAACGCGCCAGGCCAAATTCGGTTCCGCTTCCCGCTGATCGTGTTCCGGCAGTGACAATTTTTCCGTCGTTCTGGATCAGGACATCGCGCGCCGAGGAATGGCTTGACGTTTCGCCTCCGTAAGATGGCGGAAATAAAGTTGATATTTTTCCGTCGATGCCAAAAGTAGTATCGAGCGTCATGTTTTGGGAATGCATTGCTGGCGCGATTGCCAGTAATAATAAAGCGTAAATTCTTTTCATCAGCCTGTCTGTTTTTTGGCAAATATATAAAAAAAACAACGCCATCCGTTTCTGGATGGCGTTGTGAATCATGGGATTATAGTTATTGTTTTATAAATCGTTTTACTAAAGTTTGGTTTTCTGAAGTCACTTCGAGCAAATATGTTCCGGCAGCTACATCTCCAACCTGAATGCGTTCTCCTTCTAAAGTTCCTTTTGCAACTTCCTGTCCAAGAAGGTTGATGATTCTGTAAGTTCCGGTTTCAACACCAGAAACATTTAAATCTCCACCTTTTACAGGATTCGGATACAATTTGAAATCCAGTTTTTTCAGGTCGGTTGCTGCTGTAACTTCTGTGTCAGATTCTGATTCGTTTTTAGAAGCAGAAAGAATATTCAGTGTGTAATCTTCAACCTGTCCGTAAGCAAAAGTTTCACACGGACTTGGTAACGCGTTTCTTTTCATCATGACACGCATTCTTTTCAAGCCTGGGCTTGTGCCTGCCGGAATTGTGAAAGTTGCGACCAATGGAGACGTTTGTGAAGGTGCTTTAGAAATGACCCTTTCTCCGGCATCGGTAAAATCACCATTGTCGTTGTAGTCGATAAAAACCGCATACGCAACATTGTACTGGCTTGTCGTCCAAAATGGTGTAATCGATACGGCGTAGTTTGTTCCTCTGATCACATTGGTTACAATCGAAGTAAAATCTTCATACCCTTCAGTACTTGAAGAAGAATTGTTTAATGTTCCTAAAGTGACTCTTGCAATTTTTTCAGATGATGCGTTTCCTCCGCTCACGCAATAAGGAGAAATGGTTGACGCAGGCTCGGCAAGTGTCGTCACATTTAAGGTATTGCTAGCAGCGGATAAATTTCCTGCGGCGTCTTTTGCCTTAACAGAGAACGAATAATTTGTGCTTTCTGTCAATCCTGTTACTGAATAAGATGTAGTAGAAACTGTCGTTCTAAGACTTCCGTTAAGATAAACATTGTATGCTGTTACGCCAATATTATCTGTTGATGCTTTCCAGGCCAAACGTGTTGAAGTTTGCGAGGTTCCGCTGGCGGTCAAAGTGTTGGGCGCAGTTGGCGCGGTGATGTCAGCCGCCGGCAATGTATTTACGGTAATGGTGTTGCTTGGCGCAGATGAATTTCCAGCTGCATCTTTCGCCTTTACATAGAAATTGTAAGCAGTTTGTACTGTGAGACCAACTGCAGCAAAAGATGTCCTAGTGATGTTAGTCTTCCAGCTTCCGTTTATATAAAGGTCATATGAGGTTACCTCTACATTGTCTGTCGAAGCTGTCCACGACAAATTCGTTGTTGTTTGCGATGTGCCACTTGCAGTCAAAGTTGGAGCTGATGGCGCAGTTGTGTCCGAAGCAACCAAAGTATTTACCGTAATGGTATTGCTTGAAGCAGATACATTTCCGGCCGCGTCTTTTGCTTTTACAAAGAAATTGTAAGCCGTTTGCGCAGACAATCCTGTTACAGCGTAACTTGTTGTAGCAACAGTCGCTTTCAAAGTTCCGTTCATGTAGACATCGTATGCGGTTACTGCGAAATTATCTGTTGAAGCCGTCCATGACAATGAAGTTGTTGTTTGTGACGTTCCGCTTGCAGCCAATGTTGTTGGAGCAGTTGGAGCAGTTGTATCTGGAGTTGCCAAAGTGTTTACCGTAACGGTATTGCTTGAAGCAGATACATTTCCTGCCGCATCTTTTGCTTTTACATTAAAAGTATAGGCCGTTCGCGCGGTCAATCCTGTTACAGCGTATGAAGTTGTGCTTACAGTTGTTTTTAAAGTTCCGTTTTGGTATACATTGTATCCTGTTACTCCTATGTTATCGGTAGAAGCCGTCCACGACAAATTGGTCGTTGTTTGCGTTGTCGCTGTCGCAGCCAAAGTAGCCGGAGTTGTTGGAACAGCAGTATCTGCTAAAGTCGTTACGGTCAAAGTATTGCTGGCAGCCGAAAAATTTCCGGAAGCATCTTTCGCTTTTACATAAAAGTTATTTGAAGAAGCCACAGCCAAACCAGCAATTGAAGTGGTCGTGCCTGATACCGAAGTTTTCAAAGCACCGTTTTGATATACCTCATAGGTTGATACCGCTACGCCATTTGTTGGAGCTGCCCATGAAAGTTTTGTAGATGTCATTGTGATGTCGGCAGCAGCCAGGCTTTCTGGAGCAGAAGGCAAAATGATAGCTGCAGCATTTCCTGAAATCGTAAAATTCGCATCTGAAATATCAAAGAAAATATGATTGCTTCCTTTTACCATGATTCTGTTTTGGGTTCCTGGCGCATTTGGGATCACTATCGCCTGTGAACCGTCATTTGGCGTGTTCGCAAGCAATGTCACCGGATAGGTGTTTCCGCCGTCTTTCGATAATAAAATGTCAACATTTGCGGCATTCACACCGTTTGCAGTTGTTCCTGCAACATTCCATTTGATGGTTTGTGTTGAACCCGCGGCATAAGAAACCGCGCTGTTTGGTGAAGTTACTAAAAACGGTCCTGCAATACCATTTACAATGATAACAACATCATCACTATTGTTTGCTGCGCCGTAGGCTTTATTATCACGTACAGTCAGTCTGAAATTCATTGATCTTGCAACTGTTGGCATGGCTTCCCAAGTCCATGCGGTTGCTCCTGTTTTGATGGTTTCCAATCTAGGAAAGTAACGCACTTTGCTCGTTGTTGGAGGATACGATCTGAATGCCGGGCCAAAAGCAAGGCTTGCAGATGGTTTTGTCGATGCTGTATTTCCACGGTCAATTTCTTCCCAGTTATACGTCAGGTTGTCGTTATTGGCATCAGTAGCCGAACCAGTCAACATAAATGGCGTTCCTTTCGGAATGGTATAATCCAATCCGGCGTTTACAACAGGAACCGCATTTCCGGTGTTTACTGTAGTTTGGCAGGTTGTTGTTTTTACATAATTGGTTACTTGCTGGATGCTGATCCCGTGAAAATACGGGTCACTATGTGCCTGAACATTATAAGTACCGGCGATTCCCGCATAACTCATTACCGTAGATCCGCTTCCTGGTTCCACTTGCGCCACGGTTCCTTCTACTTTATAGGTAAAAGTATGGCTTGCGCCGAATTGGTGGCCCATTTCGTGTGCAACATAATCAATGTCAAAGTTGTCTCCCTGCGGAACGCCGTCGCTTGGCGAAGTAAATCCGCTTCCTTTTCCAATTGGCAAAGTAGTCGTCGGGTTTCTGCAAACGCATGCAATACAACCGGCATTTCCACCGCCACCAGAAGCACCAAACAAGTGTCCGATGTCATAGTTTGCATTTCCGATTATCGAAGTCAAAGTATTCTGAAGTTGCAGGTTCCAGCCAATTGTAGTTCCAACATTGGCTTTAAGTGTTCCAATGTTTGAAGCTGAATAAGGATCTGTTGCTGCTGAAGTATAAATCAAAGCATCGTTGTTTGCGATCAGGTTCATGTGAATGCCGAAATCCCTCTCGAAAATTCCGTTTACACGTGTCATTGTATTGTTCATCGCGGCCAGTGCCAAAGCTTTGGTTCCGCCAAAACGAACAGTATATTCTCCGGTTACAGACAATGCCAATCTGAAATTGCGCAGCATTCCGTCATCGGCGTTCGGCCTTGCATAAGAAGTACTTTGCTGGTCCTGGTGTGCGTTTTCGATAAGTCGGCACTCAAAACTGTCTAAAGAAGTTGATTTGTCCGATTTTTTAAAAACCGTATAAGTTGATAAATCTGTAGTATAAGGTTCGATGAATTCAGCCGAATTGTCCGATTTTACAACCATTGATTGCAATCCAAGCGGAGAAACGCTGAAATAAATCGTTGACATCGGATTTTCAACTCCTTTTCCTACATAAGATTTGATTTCCGGGTAACGAGCCGCGAGTTCAGGATCCATATTAGACGATTCCTGTACGCGGAAATTTTCCTGGTTTCCGTCAGAATTTGGAAAAGATACGAGTACACCTGAATTTCCGCTGAAACGTTTTGGGGAATTGTTTAGTTTCCTTTTCAACAGTTCGATGTCGAGTTCGACCAATTGCGGACTTGAAATTTTTTGTTTGTTTTCAAAAACGACAGCATCTGATTTTTGAGCCGTGTTTTTCCATAATTTTCCTGCCTGTCCAAAAGACAATGTGCTGATTGCCAATAAAGCAATTGTAGGTAACAGATTTTTCATTTGGGGAATGTTTTATTGTTATCGTTCTGAGCCCAAACATATATAATAATTTCGATAAAGTGCAAATTTTTATCGATAAAGTGTAAAATTAATTTAATTTTGTAGGATATATTTTACGAGTATGAAATTTATAAGGAATTTCCGCACACAAAAAAAAGCCGTATTTTTATTGAAAATTTTTTGAAGCATGCAATTAAGTTATTGGGAATTAAAGAATTGGTTTACAAAAATTGACTATACGATTGTGGGAAGCGGAATCGTCGGACTTCACTCGGCGTTGCAATTGCGTCATAATTTTCCCGATTCTAAAATTTTAGTGCTCGAAAAAGGAATGCTTCCGCAAGGCGCGAGTACTAAAAATGCTGGTTTTGCCTGTTTTGGAAGTTTATCCGAAATTATCGATGACCTGAAGATTCATTCTGAAGAGGAAGTTTTGAGTTTAATTGCCAAAAGATGGAAAGGACTCAAAATGCTGCGGGAAAATCTGGGAGACCATATTATTGATTTCAAACCTTTCGGCGGATACGAACTTTTTCTCAACGCAGCCGAAAATACTTTTCAGGAATGTGTTTCAAAAATGCCTTTCGTTAATGATTTGCTGCGGCCGATGTTTAAAACCGACGTGTTTTCTAAAGAAATTGACCGATTTGGTTTCAACGGAATTCACGAAAACCTGATCTTCAATCCGTTTGAAGCCCAGATTGATACCGGAAATATGATGCAGGCTTTACTTAAAAAAGCCACATCCGAAGACATTCTGATCCTGAACCAGCAAACGGTCACGAATTATCATGAAAAAGAAAATCAGGTGGAAGTGGCATTGGGCAATTTTAGTTTTACAACAAATAAATTGCTGTTTGCCACAAACGGATTTGCCGGAAATTTAACAAATGATGCGGTAAAACCGGCGCGCGCACAAGTTTTAATTACCAAACCAATTCCTGGTTTAGACCTTAAAGGAACGTTTCACATAGACAAAGGCTACTATTATTTCCGGAATATTGGCGACCGGATTGTATTTGGCGGCGGCCGAAACCTCGATTTTGAAACCGAAACGACTACTTTATTCGGGCAAACGGAAATTATCCAGAATCAATTGGAAAAACTATTAAAAGAAGTAATTTTACCAAACCGGAATTTTGAAATTGAACACCGCTGGAGCGGAATCATGGGAATGGGTTCGAGTAAAAATCCAATTGTAAAACAAATTTCCGAAAATGTATATTGTGGCGTAAGGCTCGGCGGAATGGGTGTTGCGATTGGCAGCCTCATCGGAACCGAGCTTGCCGATCTGGTTAAAAAATAAAGATATGTTTAGAAAAATATTCAGGTTTTTGTTTAAAATAGCACTTTGGTGTTTCGTGATTTCATTGTTTTTTGTGGTCCTTTTCAAATTTGTACCTGTACCATTTACACCGTTAATGGCGATTCGTTCAGCCGAATTTAAAATGTCGGGAAAGGACATGATTTGCAGCCACGATTGGGAACCATTGGAACGCATTTCGCCGAATCTGCAAAAAGCAGTCATTGCAAGTGAAGATGCCAACTTCCTGACGCATCACGGCTTTGATTTCAACGCGATCCAGAAAGCGATGAAGAACAACGAAAAAGGGAAAAAAATTAAAGGCGGAAGTACGATCTCGCAGCAAACTGCAAAAAATGTGTTCCTCTGGCAAGGCCGAAGCTACTTGAGAAAAGGGCTCGAAGCTTATTTTACAGTACTTATCGAGCTGGTTTGGGGAAAAGAGCGCATCATGGAAGTGTATCTGAACAGTATCGAAATGGGCGATGGCGTTTACGGTGCCCAAGCCGCTTCTGAATATTGGTATCGAAAAAATGCCGCCGATCTTTCAAAAAGGGAAGCTGCGGGAATTGCAGCGATTCTCCCAAATCCAAGGAAATTCAAAGCCGCGAATTCCTCCTCTTATATTGAAAGGCGAAAAGGAAGGATTGTAAAACACATGAGTTACGTGGGCAAATTGGCGTACTAAACATGAAAAAAAATCTTTTCAACGGGTTAATGTTGTTTGCAATTTCTGTGGCTTTTGGCCAAATGAAACCTGCTGAAATTGGCGTAGTTCTCGACAACGATTTATATACTTCGACCGTTCACGACCAATATTACACCAATGGCGTCGAATTTTTCTACCGTTTTCTCGAAGACAATTCCAATCCGAAGATAAACAAACAGATCAAAGATTTCAGGATCGGACAATACATCTACAATCCGCAGACGGTTAAAGCCGAGGATTATTACCTGAATGACCGGCCATTTGCGGGTTATCTTTTTTTTGAAGCCGGAGTTAATAATTTTTACCAGAATGAATCGGTGCTTAAATTGAGTGGCCAACTCGGAATTGTCGGGCCATCGGCGTTTGGCGAGGAAGTGCAGAAATTCATCCACAATACTTTCGGCTATGATAAGGTTCAGGGATGGCAATACCAGATCGTAAATACCTATGCGATTCAGGCCGAAGCGTTCTATTCACATAAAGTTTTGAAAAAAGAATTCGGTGATTTTGTCGATTTTCACGTTCAGGCCGAAGCCAAAGCGGGAACGATCTGGAATTCAATCTCTGGCGGAATGCTGGCACGCATTGGGTTTATGAAACTGCTTCCAGTATACGATTCCAATTTGCATTATGCGTCCATTTCATCTGAAAAAAAGGAAAAACCCATACGCGAATTTTACCTCTACATTTCGCCAAATGTCAATTACCAGATTTACGATGCGACAATTCAGGGCGGATTTTTCGATACCAAAAGTCCGGTGACCTTCGAAATTATTCCGTGGCGTTTCAACTTTGAATCGGGAATCAGATACCGGAAAAACAATTGGAATTTATCGTATTCGTTTGTATTTCGCGGGAAGGAACTCTACAATAACGTGATTACAAGTTATTATTATGGTTCGATCGGCATCTCACATTTGCTGTAATCAGCTGAAAAGCGGACGGTACAATTTCCAATGTTTGTAAATCAGGATTCCGTTAAAAATGGCAATCAGTAAAGCGACCGCTACGCCGGGAAGTTCTAAAAATAAGTGGAAAAGTAAAATGTTTACTGAGATCGGAGCCAGCAAAATGATTACAAACGGAACCCATTTTTTAAGCAAAAGCATGAGTCCGATAAAAACTTCCAACACGCCAACCAATGGGAAAATATAACCAGTTGCACCCAATGAATTCATAAATTCTCCTGCTGTTCCTGTCGGCGCGTCCATTGGAATAAAATTTAAAAATTTGTTACTGCCAAAAACCACAAGCATAATTCCCAGACAGATTCTAACGAGCATCGTAAATTTTGAATTCATAAGCGAAAGTTTTAAAGGTTACCAATAACGTAAAAATATAATTAATTTTTTAAAGTATTGTTGTTCAATTGTATAAAATTTCTGACAATGGCAATTTTTGAGAATTCCATAATTAAGTTTTCAGGCCGACTGTAACATCAGAAAGAAAACATTGACTAATTTGCATCAATCAAAAATCAAAATCATGAAAGCACACGAAATAGATTACAAAATTTACGGCGAGGAAATGCAATATGTCGAAATTGAACTCGATCCGCAGGAAATCATTGTTGCCGAACCCGGAAGTTTTATGATGATGGACAACGGCATCCAGATGCAGACCATTTTTGGCGATGGTTCTGAACAGCAAAACGGACTTTTCGGAAAATTACTCTCAGCTGGAAAACGCGCGCTTACGGGTGAAAGCCTGTTTATGACAGCCTATTTAAATCAAAATAACAGTAAAAGCCATGTGAGTTTTGCATCCCCTTATCCTGGAAAAATACTTCCGATCGACCTGACGTTGTTCAATGGAAAATTCATTTGCCAGAAAGATGCATTTCTTTGTGCTGCGAAAGGTGTTTCTGTCGGAATTGAATTTTCTCGAAAACTCGGCCGCGGATTGTTCGGTGGCGAAGGTTTTATCATGCAAAAACTCGAAGGCGATGGTATGGCGTTCGTGCATTCGGGCGGAACCTTGGCCAAAAAAGAATTGCAATCTGGCGAAATTTTAAAAGTCGACACCGGCTGTATTGTTGGTTTTACAAAAGATATTGATTACGATATCGAATTTGTAGGCGGTATTAAAAATTCGCTTTTTGGCGGTGAAGGTTTATTTTTTGCGACCTTACGCGGACCAGGAACTGTTTACGTACAATCTTTGCCTTTCAGCAGATTGGCCGACCGGATCATTGCATCCGCGCCAAGATCGGGCGGAAGCAGCCGCGAAGAAGGCAGTTTGCTCGGCGGAATTGGAAATTTACTCGACGGCGACAACCGTTTCTAAAATAAAAAGCGTCCCGGTTAGAGGACGCTTTTTTTAGGCATTAAGTTTTAATTATTCAACAATCACCTGCAGATAACTGCCCTGCGCGTCTCTTGATCCTGCGGCGTTCGTAATGTTTCCGTTTGCAACACCTTCTGCATTTTTATTGGGTTCGTGGATTAAAGTTACAGTTAAACTACCTGTAGTCGCATTTGCGGTTACTAATTTGAAGTTGAGCCCGACTGGTTTTCCGTTGACATCCAAATCGGTATACGTAAATGTTCCTAACGCTGCCGGTGCCTGGTAAAAAATCTGGTGCTCGTCGCTTTCTTCGTGGATTTCTTCAGTAATATCTTCCGCCGGATTCGCGATTTCGTTCAGGAATTTTACGCTTCCCACATAAGTCGTATTTGCAGCCAAGTTCCCCGAAACCGTCACTACAGGCGCATCTGGTCCGTCGCCGTCAAGGTCGCGCGAAGTCAGCGTGATAATTTGGTTGTCATGCGTCAAAGTGGTGATGATGGTGGTAATGACTTCTTCTTCATTTACCGGAGTGTTAACGTTTTTGCTGTCGTCGTCACTGCATGAGGATAAAGTAAAAATGGCTGTTGCTGTTATGGCGATGTAATTTAAAGTTTTCATGTTTTTGAAATTTAATAATTGATTTTTAATTGAATTTGAAAGTTTCTACCCGTTTCATCTGCGAAAAATCGCTGGCGGTTCAGGTAGTCACGGTAATTGGTGTTTAAAATATTTTGAACAGAAAAAGCGACGGCCATGCTGCCTTTTCCAAATGTTTTGAAGGTCATTTCGGAATAAAAATGCAGCAAATGATAAGCCGGAGGCGGTGTGCTGATGTCAATCAATACCGGAGTTGGCGCTCCGTTTTCAATGATGTTGGTCATGAAATTGTTATCCGGATAGCGGTTTTGCCGAAATACGACTTCACTTTTCACTTCAAGCAGCAAATCGTGCCATTCCTTTCTAGCATACTGAATCTTATTGTTGATGTTTAAAGGCGGCATATCGATTAGCGGTTTGTCGGTTTTAAGATCGCGGCCATTGACGTAGGAAGCGGAAAAATCGTGCTTCCAGCGATCGGATAATTTCCAGTTCGTACTCAGGTCGACTCCGGCAAGTTGCGCATTGGTCTGCTGGTATTCCCAAACCGGAAAAGCGCCGCGGATCGTCGTTTCAAAACCCACCGGAGTCAGGAACATGTAATTGTTGATCCTGTTCAGATACGGATTGAATTCTACAGTAAACGAGTTCCATTTTTTCTGCAACGTCGTCGAGAATTTGTACGCTTTTTCTTTTTGAAGCCCAAGGTCGCCGAGTTCGATCATTCCGGTCGAATGGTGCAATCCGTCACTGAAAAACTCTGACGGATTCGGATTTCTGGTCGCCAGGCTCACATTGGCATACCAATTCAAATCTCCAGCAAAAATCTGGTGAAAACCAACACTCGCGGATAGATTATGAAAGGTAAACTCCGGTTTCGTTAGCCATTGGTTTCTATTTTCGCCAACAATAAAATCGGAAAAAGGCACATCATAATTGCGTTCTGTCCAGCGCGATTTTAAGTAATATTTGGTCGCCTGGGTTTTTGAGAAATCATAACGCAATCCGCTTTCGAGCGAAAAACGATCCGAAATATCGTAAGTCGCAACGCCATAAACGCCCGCATCAAACTTGTTGTAACTCGGGATCAGCGGCCTGACTTTGGTGTCGGGATCTGCAAAATTATCCTGGTAGCTGCTATTGACGCCAGTTTTCAGCGTCCAGTTCTCAAAACTTTTTTTGTAATCCAAACGCAGCGAATGGGTTTTGAGTTCAAGGTCAAGCGCGGCCAGATTGTTATAATTGGCACGGCGGACATCAAATTCCAAGCGCTTGTTGAACTGAAAATCGTACTGGATTGCCAATGAAGCGCTTTCGCTGAAATACCGGTTGTAACTCAGTTTCGCCAAATGGTGCATGACTTGCTGCTTCGGATTTTTGAGATCATACGTAAAGTCGTTGATCACAGACGGAACATCATTCGCGATCGAATTATACAAATCGTTGACGTTTCCGGTATGCGAAGCGCTCAAAATCCCGATTCTCGCATTGTAGAAACTGTAATAAGCAGTCACGTCAAACTTTTTGCCGGTATATTTCAGGTCGCCCGAAAAATTGGCTTCGCGGTTTCCGGTATTGGAAAGCACATAATTCGGTGTTTCCCGGTCGCCCATATATTTAAACGAGCCCTGTACGTTCCAGCTCCAGTCGCAAAAATTGCCTTTATGCAAGCTACTGCTGATGGTTCCGCCGCGTCCGTTTGAAGAAAGACTGGCGATGGTCTTCCCGAATAAAGTATCTTTTTTGATGCTCACCGGTTCAATCACGACCAATCCGCCAATCGCATCTCCGCCATATTGCAAACCCGAAGCGCCTTTGATCACTGTGATTTTCCCGGCGGCGTTTACATCAAAATTGGGCGCATGCTCGGTTCCCCATTCCTGGTCTTCAAGCCTCACGTTGTTGTTGATCACAGGAACGCGGCTGCCGTATAATCCGTTGATGACAGGTTTTACGACCGTGCTTCCGGTTTTGAGCGACGAAATTCCCGCCACTTCTTTTAGCGCGTCGCCCAACGTTTGGTTGCTGTATTTTTCAATTGTTTCAGTCTTGATCTTCTGTTCCAGCACCGATTCGTTGTGCGCGTTTGCTTTTTGGGTCACCGTCACTTCGCTGAGTTTGGCCGTACTTTGCTTTAAGGTGAAATCTAAAACCGCATCTTGTTGCAGATTGAGAATGGTGTCGATGGCCTGGTAGCCAATGTACGACACATAAATTTTCAATTCACCCGACGGCAAATTGGCTGCAGCATAATTCCCCAAAGCATCAGCTGAAACGGTTTTTTGCCCGATATGGATGTGGCTGCCCGAAAGCGGCAATTGCGATTCATTGGTTACTTTTCCACTGATAGAGTATTGTGCAAAACCAATCGCACAAAACAGCAGTGCAAAAAAAGCAAAAGTTTTTTGCTGCATTTTCCTGATTCAAAATAGATAAACACCTATGGTTCCCAGCTTTTGGAAATCATGTATTGTTGCTAAAGTATTTTAAACTGTTGGAGGTCCGCGAAGGGAGTAGAGGCTTCCTTTAAAATAATTCGTAATGGCTGCAGGAGTGGTCGCAGTATAAGTGGAATATTGTTGTGGTTTTTGAAATGCAAAAGAGAATATTTCCGTTGCGGTGTACGGACTGAACGAAAACTCGCAAACGAAACATTTTTCCAAACCATGATGGCTGTGGTTGATCTCGTTTTTGTGTTTGTTGTATTTGTGGTCGCAGTGTTTTTCAGAAAATTCTTTTGCCAAATGCTCAAAGGAATGCACCGACTGGAACAGTATCGCGAACAATACCGCAGCAGACATTACAAAATTGACGATGACAAATTTCTTTTTCATGGATCACAAATGTAGGGAAGCAAAAAAACAAATCCGTTTTCTTTAACAAACTTTAAGATTTGAAAGCAAACGGATTTTTGTATTTTTTTAGAAAGTGCGTAACTATTAAACCAGTTTATTCGCTACGAGATATTCGGCGATCTGGATCGTATTGGTCGCAGCGCCTTTTCTTAAATTGTCGGCCACGATCCATAAATTCAGGGTATTTGCCTGGCTTTCGTCGCGGCGGATTCTGCCCACAAAAACGTCATCCTTTCCTTGCGCGTACATAGGCATTGGATAGGTGTAAGTATCGGTATTGTCCTGAACGGTAATTCCGTCGGTTTCATGTAAAATTTTGCGAACATCGTTCACGTCAAAATCATTTTCAAATTGCACGTTTACCGCTTCGCTGTGTCCGCCAACAATTGGCACGCGAACAGCAGTTGCCGTCACGCTGATGGTTTTATCGTCGAGGATTTTCTGGGTTTCGCGAACGAGTTTCATCTCTTCTTTGGTGTACCCATTTTCTTCAAAAACGTCGCATTGTGGGATCGCGTTTCTGTGGATCGGATATTTATAAGCCATCTCGCCTTTCACACCGGCATATTCGTTTTCGAGTTGTTCTACTGCTTTTACGCCGGTTCCGGTGATCGATTGGTAAGTTGACACCACAATTCTCTTAATATCATATTTTTTATGCAAAGGTGCCAACGCTAAAACCATCTGAATGGTCGAACAGTTTGGGTTTGCAATAATTTTGTCTTCTTTGGTTAGTTGCGAGGCATTGATTTCAGGAACGACTAATTTTTTTGTCGCATCCATTCGCCACGCTGAAGAATTGTCGATGACCGTTGTTCCTGCTGCAGCGAATTTCGGAGCCCAGTCTAATGAAGTTTGTCCGCCAGCAGAAAAAATCGCGATCTCAGGTTTCGAGTCAACTGCAGTTTGCAAACCGACGACCTTGTAAGTTTTTCCCTTAAATTCGATTTCCTTGCCCACTGATTTCTCTGAAGCTACGAGAATTAGTTCCGTTACCGGAAAATTTCTTTCAGCCAAAACCTGTAACATCACTTCGCCAACCATTCCGGTTGCGCCAACAACAGCAACTTTCATATATTTAATTTTTAGATTCTTAATTCATTTGGAGTTGCAAAAGTATACAGAAATTTGGTTGTTTTTGCAATTGGCGCAAAAGAAAAACCGTCCTCTTTGGGACGGTTTAAGTTAGAATATATAATGTAGCGGAAATATTTTATGGACGGCTTTTCAAAGCATCGCGGATCTCCATCAGCAATTTTTCTTCATTGCTTGGCGCTGGCGGAGCAGCAGGAACATCGGCATCTTTTTTACGGGAAGCATTGATTCCTTTTACGATCAGGAACAAAACGAAAGCGACAATCAGGAACGAAATCACATTCGACAGGAAGTTGCCATATTTAACCGCAGTTCCCGGAATGGTGAGTTCGGCGAGATTTTGCAAATTTGCTGCTTTCAAAGCCGGAGTTAATAAAAGTGGCGTGATGATGTCGTCGACCAACGATTTGACTATGCTGTTAAAGGCGCCACCGATGATCACACCAATGGCCAGATCCATCACGTTGCCTTTGAGCGCGAAGGCTTTAAATTCTGAAATCATTCCCATAATTGATTTTTTTAGGTTAGAAATTTTATTTTTTGAAAATCTAATTTAGTTAAAATTTTAAGACAAACCCAAATTATTCGCGGTAAAAAACCCGTTTGACACGTTGCGAAATGCTCGTCAGGATTTCATACGGAATGGTTTTGAGCTGTTCTGCGATGTAGATAACCGTTGGGCTTTCGCCGAAAATCACGACCGGATCGCCTTCTTTGCATTTGATTTCAGTCGCATCGACCATCAGCATGTCCATGCAAATGCTGCCCACGATTTTTGCTTTTTTATTGTTGATCGTTACAAATCCGGTTTCGTTGCCCCAATGGCGCGAGATTCCATCGGCATAACCAATTGGGATCGTTGCGATTTTCGTAGGTTTTTCAGCGACAAACCGTCTTCCGTAACCCACGCTGTCGCCAGCCGGAATGGTTCGGATTTGCGAAATGATCGATTTTAAAGTGCCTACGTTTTCAAGGAATTTCTGTTCTTCCCGATCGTTCGAAACGCCGTAAAGTCCGATGCCGAGGCGAACCATATCATATTGCGCCTGTGGAAAATTCGAAATTCCCGAAGTATTCAAAATATGTCGAATCGGTTTTATTTTAAGTTCCGACATTAATTTAGAGGACAATTGTTCGAAAAAGGCAATCTGCGACAGCGCGAAATCTTTGTGTAAAAGATCGTCGCTCGTGGCCAAATGGGATAAAATGCTTTTCACCTTCACGAATTTGTTTTCCTTTAAGGTAAAAATTAGTTCATTTATATTGTTCTGTTCAAAACCCAAACGGTGCATTCCGGTGTCGAGTTTGATATGGATCGGATAATTTTCGAGTTTTTTTTGCGCGGCGATTTTCAAAAACGCATTCAGTCCTTTAATACTGTATATTTCAGGTTCCAATCCGTGTTGGATAATCGCAGAAAAACTTGTGTTTTCCGGATTCAAAACCATGATCGGAAGTGTAATTCCGGCATTTTTTAGCGAAATTCCTTCATCGGCGAAAGCGACACCAAGGTAATCTGTTTTGTGATGTTCGAGCAATTTCGCAATTTCAAATCCGCCGTTTCCGTAACTAAACGCTTTGACCATAACCATCAATTTGGTTTCGGGTTTGAGCTTGGATTTGTAGAAATTTAAATTGTGGCTGATCGCGTTCAGATTGATTTCAAGAACAGTTTCGTGAGTTTTTTCTTCCAATAACGCAACGATTTCCTCAAAACGAAAATGGCGCGCGCCTTTGATCAAAATGGTTTCGTTTCCGAAAGATAATGTATCGAAAGCTGCGATAAAATCATTCGTCGTTGCGAATGTCACGCAATTCAGGAATTTGTTTTTGAATTGGGAAATGGTTTCGCCGATTCCGATGATGCGGTTGATTTTGTTGGCGATAATGAGCTGCGATACATTCGAATACAATTCGTCATTCGACAAGCCGCTTTGAAAAATATCCGATAAAATCAGCGTTTTTTTCTTGTATAATTTCTGGCTTTCTAGGAAATCAAGTGCAATCTTTAAAGATTGAAAATCGGAACTGTAACTGTCGTCGATTATCGTCGTATTGTTGATGCCGTTTTTAACTTTGAGCCGCATTTCGACAGGAAATAACAATGCCATTCTGTTTTCAATCACCTTCGGATCGTAACCAAAATGCAGCAAAACCATCATGCACTGAATCGCGTTTTCGACCGAAGCGTCGTCGAGAAACGGAATTTTGATCTCAAAATCGTCGTTGTTGTATTTTACTTTTAATGAAGTTTTGTCGACAATAATTTTCTTGACGATAAAAACGTCAGCATTTTCGTATTTACAACTCCATGAAAACGTCTTTATTTTCGGATTTAAAAAGGCTTCAACGGTTTTGCTTTTGTGTAAAATCAGCAGTTCAACGTCCGAGAAAAGCTTCAGTTTCTGTTTCATTTTCTCGCCAATGTTCGAAAAACCTTCATCGTGCGCCGATCCGATATTCGTCAATAAACCGATCGTTGGTTTGATGATTTTCTCGAGTTTTTCCATTTCGTTCACCGTAGAAATTCCCGCTTCAAAAATCCCGAGATTGTGTTTTTCATTGATCGAAATCACTGATAATGGCACGCCAACCTGCGAATTGTAGCTTTTCGGGCTTCTGATAATGTTGTAATCCGGACTGAGCAGAAAATTGAGCCATTCTTTAACGATGGTTTTTCCGTTGCTGCCTGTAATCCCGATGATCGGAAAATGATACAAACCGCGGTAATAAGCCGCAAATTGCTGCAAAGCGTCAAGCGTATTTTCTACAATCAAAAAATTGGCCTGGCCGCGAACTTCGTCTGGAACATGCGTCACGACAAAATTCAAAACGCCCACATCAATGAGTTCGTCAATATAATGATGCGCGTCGTTGTTTGGTCCGGAAAGCGCAAAAAACAAAGTCGTTTGCCCATTTTGCAACGATCTGCTGTCAATCGAAATGTGATCCACAGGCATGACGTCGGATTCTCCAAACCATCTGGCATGAATCACCGGAATGATATTTTTTAAGGATAAAGTCAATTTATTCCTGGTTTTTTTTGTTTTTGGATACTTCAATTTCTTCCGCCGATTGTGTCCACATGGCGTTGAAATAGGCGGCGCGGCTCAGCGGTTCGTATTCTTCGGTTTCGCCGAGCATGACCAGATTGTCGTTGTCGGCTTTGCGGAAACTGTAATTTGCCAGGTTTCCGGTTCGGGTGCAAACGGCGTGCACTTTGGTCACATATTCGGCAGTTGCCATCAGTGCAGGCATTGGCCCGAAAGGATTTCCTTTAAAATCCATGTCGAGTCCGGCGACAATCACGCGGATTCCGGAATTGGCCAGATCGTTGCAGATTTTTACAATTTCGTCATCAAAAAACTGCGCTTCATCAATCCCGACGACATCGCAGCCTTGTGCCAGAATCGCAATATTGGCGGCAGCCGGAACAGGCGTAGAGCGGATTTCGTTCGAATCGTGCGAAACCACCATTTCGTCGTGGTAGCGCGTGTCGATCGCAGGTTTGAAAATTTCAACCTTTTGTTTGGCAAACTGCGCGCGTTTGAGCCGTCGGATGAGTTCCTCGGTCTTTCCCGAAAACATGGATCCGCAGATTACTTCGATCCAGCCAAATTGTTCTTTATGATTTACGGTATTTTCGAGAAACATTTTGTAATTTTCAGCCTTAAAAAGGATTAGTTTTTTTTACTTTGTAATGAAAACAGGCCAATCTCGCGATAAGCTGCTTTTGCACCGTTTCAAAAGTATTGAATTTTTATCAAACCAAGATTTCGCCGCACTTTAATTGTTGACAATTTAACGAAGCAATTCCCAAAAATACGGGCTCAAAAAAATATTATAGGTTATGAAAAAGAAGCTGGAAGCCGAATTAATTAGCATTGCGCACAGGATTTTAAAATTGAAAAACAAGTCTGATTTAATTCAGCTGCATCAGGAAGCACAAAAATTGTATGAAAAACTTTCGGTGCTGAAATTTGTTGAAGAAAATTTTGCCGAGGCCAAGCCAACAATCGGATATAAAGAAATTGAGGATAAACTGGAAGGTATTTTTGAATCGGAAAATGATGCGCCGGCCAAGGAAACTCCAAAAGGAGAAACATCTGAAACAGAAACTGAAAAAGCAGAAGCAGTTGAAGAAAAAGCATCAGTATCTGAAGTGGAAAACAACGAAGATGCTTTAGCGGAAACGGAAAAAGAGCCTGTTGAAACTGTTGAAGAAACAGCATCTACGGAAGCAGAAAAATCTGAGGAACAACCGGAAGAACCACAAATCGAACCTGTAGCGGAATCAGAATCTCCTGAGGAAAATGTTTCTGAAACAGAAAAATCCGAAACTTCAGCGGAGACTGAAAATGAGTCGAAATCGGATGAAAACCAACCGGAATCACCATCAGAAACTTCTGAAAATACTCCGGAACCTTTCGCGCACATTACGCAGGAAGAAGTGGCCGAAGAGACATTGGCTACAGCCGAATCAGCAATTGAACAATTGAAAGAAGAAGAAAAACAGGATACTCCGAAAACGGAAAATTCGTCATTCAAACCTTCATTCGAACTCGCATTCGACCCTAAAGAAGATCCCGATACCGACAAGTTCAATACGCCGGCGCAAACGTCGCTTGAAGACTTTTTGCACCACAATTATGTAGATCCGGTTTTTGTAACGCCGGAAGACCTGCAAAGAGAAAAGGAAGAAAAGGAGAAGGAAAAAGCAGCGCAAAATTATACGTCATACCAACCGACAGCTGAAACGCCGGCGAAATCGTTAAACGATCGCATGGCAAAAGGCATCATCATCGGACTCAATGACCGAATTGCTTTCATGAACCATTTGTTCAACAACAGCAGTGAAGATTACAACCGCGTGTTGTCGCAACTGATGACGATTGACAACTTCCGCGAAGCCAAAAATTTCATTGAAACCATGGTAAAACCCGATTATAACAACTGGGCCGGAAAAGAAGAATATGAGCAGCGTTTTATGGAAATCGTTGAGAAAAAATTCTCGTAAATGGGCAAACTTTTTATTGTTCCAACACCGATCGGCAACCTGGAAGACATGACTTTTCGTGCGATCCGCGTATTAAAAGAAGCCGATTTGATTTTGGCCGAAGACACGCGCACGAGCGGAAAACTGCTAAAGCATTTCGAAATTTCGACGCACATGCACAGCCATCACATGCACAACGAGCACAAAACCGTCGAGAATATTATTTCGCGAATCAAAGCCGGGGAAACGATTGCTTTGATTTCGGATGCTGGAACGCCGGCGATTTCCGATCCCGGATTTTTACTCACGCGCGCCTGTGTGGAAAATAAAATTGACGTCGAATGTTTGCCCGGAGCGACCGCTTTTGTTCCGGCTTTGGTGAATAGTGGTTTGCCAAATGACAAATTTATTTTCGAAGGATTTTTACCTGAAAAAAAAGGCCGTCAAACAAGATATTTGGCTTTGGCCGAAGAAACGCGAACCATGATATTATATGTTTCGCCACACAAGCTCGTAAAGACTTTAGCCGAATTTGTGACTTATTTCGGCGAAGACCGCCAAATTTGCGTGTCACGGGAATTGTCTAAACTGCACGAAGAAAATGTTCGCGGAACCGCAAAAGAAGTGCTTGCGCATTTTGAAGCAAAGCCTCCAAAAGGTGAAATTGTTGTTGTTGTTGGCGGGAAAATTGCCATAAAAGAAAAACCATTAAGAGATTAAGAAATGGAGTTTGCTTTGATAAATATCTTAGTGGTTCAAAAATTCAGACGCTGTCGTAAATCCCACTTCGTAAATCGTAAATTAGGTCACTTCCAAATCTACAAACTGAAACGCTTTACCGCTAAACAAGCCTTTATCCGACAATTTTAAATCGGGAATCACGAGCAAAGCCATAAACGACAAAGTCATAAACGGCGCTTTTAAATTGCTTCCCAAGTCTTTCGCCATCGCGTCGATTTCCTGGTATAATTTTCCGGTTTCCCAGCCGTCTTTATCGCTGATGATTCCGGCAACGGGAAGTCCGAGGATTTTGGTTTCCAATCCGTTTACAGCGCAAATTCCGCCTGTGTTTGCTATAATTACATTTACAGCGTTGCATATTTCTTCGTCTGAAGTTCCTACAACGACAATATTGTGGCAATCGTGTGCGACCGAACTCGCGATCGCGCCTTTTTTTAATCCGAAGTTTTTGATGAATGCAATCGCAGGCTTAGCATTTTGATAGCGATTCACGACTGCCATTTTTAAAATGTCGTTTTCGGGATCTGAAATGATTTTACCGTTCTCGATTTTGGATTTAAAATGAATTTCATTTGTGATCAATTGGCCTTCCAATGCTTCGATAACGCGGATTTTATCAGGTGAACCGGAAACCATAAAATCGGAAACTTCTTTTTTAGAAATGTTGAAGTTATTCGGTGTTTCAAACGCAACGTGTTTGACGAATGACTTTCCGTTTTCTGCAACGAGTTCACCATCGATATACGTTTGCAGCACTTTAAAATCGGTTAAATCTTCTACGACAATAAAATCGGCAGCATCATTTTCGTTTAGCAAACCAACATTCATTTTGTAGTGATTCACCGGATTAACGCAAGCCGATTGCAGTACTTTAAAAACATCGATTCCTTTCGCAACAGCGCGTGCGCAAAGCGAATTAATATGCCCAACAATCAAATCATCGGGATGTTTGTCATCTGAACAAAACATCATATTTTCATAATGTTCCGGAAGCAAATCGATCAACGCTTCAAAGTTTTTCGCGGCGCTGCCTTCGCGAATCAGCACTTTCATGCCGAGCGACAATTTTTCCTGCGCTTCTTCAAATGTAAAACATTCGTGATCGGTTGTAATTCCGGCAGAAGTGTATTTTTTTAAATCGGCGCCACGCAAACCCGGCGCATGTCCGTCAACGGGTTTATTGAAATGTTTGGCCCATTCGATTTTCTTTAAAACTTCGGAATCGTCGAATAAAACGCCGGGATAATTCATCATTTCGGCGAGGTAATAAATATCGGGCGATTCGAGCAAATCTTTAATTCCGCCCGAATTGATCTCGGCGCCAGCGGTTTCAAACGAAGTCGCCGGAACACACGATGGCGCACCAAAATGAAACTTTAACGGCGATTGTTTCCCGTTTTCAATCATGTAAAAAACGCCTTCTGAACCGAGCACGTTTGCAATTTCATGCGGATCGGAAATTGTTGCGACCGTTCCGTGTAAAACGGCAATTTTCGCAAATTCGGACGGAACGAGCATCGAACTTTCAATGTGAATGTGCGCATCGATAAATCCGGGAAGGATAAAATTTTTCACATCGTGCTGCTTTTCAACAATTGAAATGATTTTGCCATTTTCAACAGTGATTTCACCCGAATAAATGCGCCTGTTTTTGATGTCGACAACCTGTCCTGAAATTTGCATGTTTTGAATTTTTAATGCAGCAAGAAACAAAAAATTTTATCGCAAAAATTACTAAATTTGGAAAACTTTATACACCATACAAAATCTTCATTATGCGCTGGACAATCAAACCCTTACCCGATTCCGAAACTGTAAAACACCTTCAGGATGTTTTGAGTATCGACGAAATTACCGCAACACTTTTAGCCCAACGCGGCATCGAAACGTTCGAACAAGCCCGAAAATTTTTCCGCCCTGAATTGTGGGATTTGCATGATCCGTATCTGATGAAAGACATGGAAAAAGCGGTTGCCCGTATTGAAAAAGCAATTCAAAACAGCGAAAATATTTTAGTTTTTGGCGATTATGACGTCGACGGAACAACAGCGGTTTCACTGGTTTCTTCGTATTTAAGGAGTTTTTATCCGAACGTTGCAACTTACATTCCGGATCGGTACAACGAAGGTTACGGCGTTTCTTATCTCGGAATTGATTACGCGGATGACAACGGCTGCTCTTTGATTATTGCGCTGGATTGCGGCATTAAATCGATCGGTCACGTTGCTTACGCCAAACAAAAAAATATCGATTTTATCATTTGCGACCACCATCGTCCGGGCGAATTTTTACCTGATGCTGTGGCAGTTCTCGATCCGAAAAGAAGCGATTGTTTTTATCCGTATGACGAACTTTGTGGCTGCGGAATTGGTTTCAAACTGATCCAGGCTTTGGGCCAAAACCGTGGCGAAACCATCGAAGATTTAATTGGTTACCTTGATTTGGTTGCTGCTGCAATTGCCGCTGATATTGTTCCGATGACAGGCGAAAACCGGATTTTGGCTAAATTCGGACTGGACGTTATCAACGACAATCCGCGTCCCGGAATCAAAGCATTAATCCATCAAATCAAAAAGAAAACGCTCGATATTACTGATGTGGTTTTTATTATTGCGCCCCGAATCAACGCCGCCGGACGCATCAAACACGGAAATCACGCGGTTGAATTGCTGACCGAATTCAATTTTGAGCAAGCACAACAATTCGCCTCCGAAATCGAACAATACAACTCGGATCGCAAAGATCTCGACAAACAAATTACCAAAGAAGCGCTGCAGCAAATTCTCGACAACAACGAGCACGAAAATTTTACGTCAGTTGTTTTTCACGAAACCTGGCACAAAGGCGTGATCGGAATTGTGGCTTCCCGATTGATCGAAACGTATTACCGGCCAACACTTGTTTTTACAAAAAGCGGCGACAAATATGCGGCTTCTGCGCGATCGGTTAAAGGTTTTGATGTGTATAATGCGCTTGAAGCCTGCGCAGAATATTTGGAACAATTCGGCGGACACATGTATGCGGCCGGACTGACTTTAAAAGAGGAAAATTACCAGGCATTCAAAAATGCTTTTGAAGAAATTGTCAAAGCCACGATTCATCCCGATATGCGGATTCCCGAAGTTTCGGTCGATGCCGAAATCAATTTTGATCAAATCACGCCAAAAACGATTCGCATTCTGAAGCAATTCGAACCGTTTGGGCCATTAAATATGACGCCCGTTTTCGTCACAAAAAACCTTAGAGATACGGGCTTTGCAAAAACGCTCGGCAGTGATAATGAACATCTCAAACTTTATGTTAAGCAAAACGATACCGGCGGAATCGGCGCGATCGGATTTGGCTTGGGCAATAAAATTGGCTTAACAACAAACCAACTATCGTTTGAGGCCGCGTATTGCATAGATGAAAATGAATGGAATGGACAAGTGACGCTGCAATTGCGTTTAAAAGATATTCGGCCTTAAGAAAATCAAGGTCTTGTTTCTTTAACAAAAATTATTTAGAAAGAATATAAATAGTTGTTATATTTGTTCAAACGCAAAGGGTATGAAACAAATTGAACAGATCTATTATAATGACTTTGGGATGGCTTTTTACTGGCTGGAACAAAGCACGATTCTCCTTGATAAGATCCAGTTGGTTTTTAAAGAAACCGGATTTCACTTTACGGTTGACGAACTCAAAACATTTGTAGATTTGATTGAAGACAGTTGTCGTAAAAATACGTGCGAACACTGTGAAATGAAAAGCCATTGCGCCAAATTTCTTCTAAAAACACCTGTTTCCCAAATTGACCTTGCGGTTTCGATGAAGGAACTCAACGGTATTAAAGACCTTGTTGAAGGGACTTTGTTTAAAATTTCGCTGCAGGAATATATCTATGGCGTTGGGATGAACTAATTCTTGTATTCTTTGAGTTCAAAGGTTTCCCCATCAAAAACACCATATGTAAAGTAACCGATCCAGTCACCCAAATTGACATATTCTGAATTGTCTCCGACGGAAATTTTCATTGGCAAATGGCGGTGGCCAAAAATAAAATAATTGAAATGCTGGGTTTCAAGTTTGCGTTTCGCATACAAAACCAGCCATTCGTTGTCTTCTCCTAAAAATTTCACATCGGAATCTCCTGAAATAAGTTTGTTTTTTACAGATAGATATTGCGCGAGTTTGACGCCAAAATCAGGATGCAGCCAACGAAAAATCCATTTTGAAAACGGATTGGTAAAAACTTTTTTCATGCGTTTATATCCTTTGTCGCCCGGGCCTTTTCCGTCGCCGTGGCCGATTAAAAAGGTTTTATTTCCAAATGTGAATTCTTTGTTGTCGTGATACACCGGAATGTTGAGTTCTTTTTCGAAATAATCCGACATCCATAGATCGTGGTTTCCGACAAAAAAATAAATCGGGATGCCGCTGTCGCGGATTTCAGCGAGTTTGCCTAAAACCCTGACAAAACCTTTCGGAACAACTGTTTGGTATTCGAACCAGAAATCAAACAAATCGCCAAGCAGAAAAATAACCGCAGCGTCTTTTTTGACTTCGTCAAGCCAGGCGACGAATTTTTGCTCGCGCGGAAAACTGAGTTCAGCTGTTGGCGCGCCAAAATGCTGGTCCGAGGCGAAATACACTTTTTTGTTGTCAGGCAATTGCATGTTCTGGATTTAAGTTACAAATTGTCGCTGGCATACCATTCGGCAAAAGAAGTTTCGGTTTCCTGCAATTTCAGCGAGTGCAATTTGATTGAGTCGGGAAGGCGGCTTTTAATTTTTTCTGCAAAATCGGTCACCATATTCTCGCTTGTTGGTTGGTAATTGACCAAAATCACATGATGTCCTCGGTTTTTGAGTTCGTTGGCCAGTTCGATATGTGGTGTGGTTTCATTGAAAACGGTAGCGTGATCGAAAACATCAACAATGTCTTCTTTGACGATTTTCTTAAGATCGGAAAAGTCGATAACCATTCCGAATTTGACGTTGTTTCGATCCGTAATTGGCGTTCCGATTACGGTAACCGACAATTTATAACTGTGTCCGTGAACGTTTTTGCATTTGCCGTCATAGCCGTAAAGCGCATGACCGGTTTCGAAACTGAATTGTTTGGTGATTCTGATGTTGCTCATTTTCCAGATTGGATTTGGCCGCAAATTTACGAATTTTATCGTTGTGAAACCCATTGCCCTAGCCCGGATTGAAGCGGCATCCTTTTGCCGGCCATTTAGCCGGGAAAAGATAAAGCGGAAAGCCGGACCCAAGCTCCTTATTAAAAATAAGGTGCGAACTGGCGAAGCAAATAGCTCCCGATAAAAAACAAAACAGTTTTTGGAAAAAATTTTTCGTATGTGGATGAAAGTAGTATATTTGCCATCACGTTTTGGGGGATTAGCTCATTTGGCTAGAGCGCTTGCCTGGCAGGCAAGAGGTGACCGGTTCGAATCCGGTATTCTCCACAAAAAAAAAGCACTTCAATCCGAAGTGCTTTTTTTATTTTTATATATTTTGAATTAGGCTTTCGGTAACGGCGCGCCAACAGCAACATCACAACGATGCCCGTTTTGTCCGTGGGGCGGATTCATTCCCGGAGCGGTTGTAGCAGTTGCCGTGTTTGGATTTAATATTGCAGGAGTACCTGGATTTTGTGCAGTTGAAGTTTGTATTTGTGCGGCTGGTGTAATCGTAGCCGGATTCTGTACAGCTGGTTTTGCAGGAGAATTTAACGGAGCTCCTACAGCAATGTCACATCTGTGATTTGGTTGCCCGTGCGGCGGATTCATGCCTGGAGCGGTTTTTATGGCTTGTGGCTGCGGCGTGTTATTTACCACCTGGGTCTGTTGTAATGTTGCTGCCGGAGCAGCTTGCTGTTGCATATTTTGTGGTGTTACATTTTGAACTGGTGTTGCAGGTGTTTCGGCAGCAGCAGTTGAGACCGACCCGGTACTTTCCTGTGGCTCAAGGTCTTTTTTACAAGATACAGCCAATACCGTTGATGCGAATAGTATACTTAAAAGGAATTTGTTTTTCATTGCGCAAAATGTTTAATTAAGAAATTCAAATATAAGCGATTAAAACATGTGTTCAAATGCAAACGGTATTTTACAGTGTTAAAAAATAGCTGCTTGTAAATGTGGGCACTTTGGTTAAAATGTCAATTCCATAAATCGTGTCGAAACCAAACATTAAAAATAAGCCCGCAACTGAATGCTTCCCGTATGAATCGTATCGCTGGTTTCGCTTTTTCTACCCTGATAATTGACGTTTACATCTAGATATTGTGTCAGGTTTTTCTGGATCAGCAACCTCCAGGTGAGGTTTTGCCCGGGCTGCAATCCTTCGAGCATTTGGAACGCGGCGGGACTGAGTTCGTTTCCGGCGAATTTATTTTCGTATAGTGAAAATTCTCCATTCATCGTCAGCTTTTTCTGGCTGGCATACGAAAATGACGTGCCGACGCGCGTTTGTTTCAATGTTTCCAATGCGCCAATCGTATTTTCTTTGTTCTGGAATTCGTAAAAAACGTCCCAACTTGCATTCTGAGAAAACAAATACGAGATTTTTGGCGACAATTTATAACTGTCAATATTGTAATTTCTCGAGACATTGACATCTGTATTTCCATTATTCAAATTCGTAAGATCCTTAAAAACCGTTTCCAAATTTGACGTTTGACCGGCCATCGCAAATAACCAGCTTTTTTGGTACAAATGCGCGTATTGCAACTGGTGCGATCGGTTTTTATTTTCCTGTGATCCAATAGAAAGCAGGTTTCGTGCGCGGCTGTTGAGATACGTGTAAGTCGTCGAATGTTTTTGTTTTCCGCGGTTGTAAAACAAACTGTTGCGAAAAGCGGTGTTGAGCCCAAGCAAATTTTCTTCAGAGGTGCTAAACGGATTCAGGTCGAAATTGTCGCCGTTCCGCTCAATTTTTCGATCGATCAAATACGAAGTCTGGTTGTAAAAATACGAAAGCAGTTTTTTGAACCCTTTTTCATTTTGCCACTGGTTTGGATTGAGCGTCACCGATTCTGAAAATTTGTTCTGGTGCGTTTTGATGAAAATCTGGTTCGGAAGAAAAACGCGCACATATTTTGCCTGGTCCGGAAACGGCGCTACTTCAAATTCCTGTAATTCCTGAATGCCATTTCCATTGTAATCGATCCAGGTGTAAACGCCTTGTCCGGGCTCAACTTCGAGATACGTAAATTCCTGCTGTGCGATCGTTCCCGAAGTGGTTTCGTAAGCGGTTGTGGTTTGAACCAATTGATCGAAAAAACGGTCGTTGTACAAAATCCTCGAATTTAGCGATGGTTCTGTCCCGCGCAACGGATCGGTGAATTTTAAATTTCTGTAATTCACAAAAACCGTCAGGTCACTTTTTTCATTCTGGATGAGTTTCGATTTGACATAATACGACTGCGAAGTATTGACACGCTGTAGCAAACCGTTCTGCAAACTGTCATTGGTGCGGTTCAGATAACCCAATTCCATATACACTTTCGTACTGTCGCCGCGGCCTGCAAAAGCGCCGTATTCAAAAAACCTTTGGCTCAGACTTGAAAATAAATTGGTTTCCTTGATCTTTTCCTGATTGTCTTCGAGCCGAGCCGTCGCGCCAACCCAATTTTTTCCAAAATGGTAACGGGCCTGCGTTTGGTTTCTTGCAAATTTTGACTCGGTTAAAGTGCCGTCGCTTTTCATAAAACTGCCGTTATTCTGGATGCTCCAATTGTCAAATCGGAACAAGCCGTTGATGATGTGGCGGTTTCCCGAAAAACTTCCGGTGAAATCAAGTTTTTCGAATTGGTATGTCAGTTGCCCTTTTTTCGGAAGATTAAATGTCAATCCCGAAACCAGAAAACTTTGGTTTCCCGAAACCGTCGTCAAATTCCAATCGCGGTCGAATTCGATATTAAAAAGCCTTTCGATGGTTCGGAAATCTCTTTGTACGAACTGGTAATTTGCAAAAGCGTCGAGTTCAAATTTTCCGGTATACAACCGCTGTTTCGCATTGATTTTTCCGGCAACGCCCTGATTGTCGTTGTCATCCATCGGAGAAAACAAATTCAGGTCGTTGTTGCTGATGCCGAGTTCAAAATCGACATTGGTCTTTTCTGACGGATTGAATTTTCCCATTACGGTCGCAATCTGGATTTTTGTCGGCGCGACCAATCGGGTGATCGGTTCATAATTTCCCTTACGTATGCCATCAACCGGCGCTACATATTCATAAATCCGCCCGATGGCAGAAGCATTTGACAATACATAATCTCCCAAACCGTTGCCCACAAGCGTAAATTTCACATTGTATAAAACGTCCGTTTCCACGTTCGAATATTGAAAAATTTCGACACCATTTAAAATCGTTTTTCGATACAGCGTTTTATTTTCAGAAAAAGTGTCGGCATAAGCAGATGGCGAGGTCATCAAATTCGTGTTGTCGCCCGCATTGACAAGAATCTGCGCCTGTTCTTCAGAAAGGTTTTGCTGCAAAGGCTGGTTTTTGACATCGTTTTCCGAATAAACATAAGTCCCGATGCTCCATTTTTCGCGTTCGTGCGTCGCCCCGAAATAAGTCACAAACCGTGTGTAATTGCGGTCGGAAAACTGGTATTCAATATTGATCCGCATCTCGGAAGTAATCGGAAATAATGAGGTAAAAATGATTTCGCCGGCATTGTAATCAATAATGTAATCGTTGTTTTCGCCGCGTTTGAGCAAAATTCCGTTTACGTAAACGCGTTCAGAACCTGAGATGACAAGAATGAACAATTCGCCATTCGATCCGCGCAATTTATACGGACCCTGATTTCCTTCCTGTCCGACAAACGTACTTTTGGCATATTGGCCACGAACCAAAGCCGCCGACGCAAACACGTTTGTCTTATTGCCATCTTCGCCAAAATTGAAACTCGCGGCCAATCCCTGGACTTTTTTATTAAAATTCAAAAAACGGGATTTTCGGTTTTCGAGAAATAAATCGCCTGCGCGGATGTTCCACTTGTCGCTGAACAATTCGATGAAAATCTGGTCAAATTCGTCCAGTTTCTGGGAATAACCGCCGTCTTGCAGCGGAATGTTGCTGTCCTGGATTGATGCGCGAAGGCTAACTTTATCCGAAATTTTTCCTGTAATCTGCAAATCAAGATTGGAATTGACGACCGCATTTTGGTTGTTTCCAATGGTGATGCCGCGCGTGATGCTTCCCGAAGTGTTGAGTCCGTCAAAAGGCACGAATTTTTGCGTCGGATCGTTTGAAACGCGGTAGAGGTTTTTCATTCCGGCTTCATTTGAAACCACGCGTTTGTCGTCGTAAATGCTGTATTTTTTGGTCAGGTATTGCGGAAATTTCAAAAAACGGACCGTCAGCGTATCATTCGTAAAGGGATAATCCGGATTAAAAACGAGAAATCCTTTTTGGAAATCCATCTTGTAAAACGAAGAATCAACCGGATTGGCATTGGCGTCAAGCAATTTGAAAAATGCCGCGTTCACACTCACCGAATCGATCCGGATCGTGTCGCGTGAAGCCACTATTTTTTTATTTTTATAAGGCGTTTCAATTTCCTGAGCCTGAACTCCCGAAAACCAACACATTAGCAAACCAAAAAATAATTTTTTAAACATAGCAGTTATAACGCAATTCCATCAAAAGTAGTGTGTTTTTGACAATTGGCGGCCGGGTTAATTGGCGAATTTGCTATATGTTTTCCTTTGTTACAATCTGCATCGTTTCGCGGCTGACTTGTTTCAGTAAGACGTCTTTGCCTTCTTCGACCATTTTTGTGGCTTTTTCGTCGAAATGGCGAATCGTGTAAAGTGAGACATTTTCATTGTACGAAACTTGAAATTTTTTGGAAAGGATGTTTTTCAAATCGGCAAAATTTCCAAATTTATCATCGACACAAACGGAAAAACTGATCGCCGAATTCTGGATCAAATGCACTTTCATTTTAAACTGGTGCAAAAGCGCAAAAATCTCACTGATGTTTTCTTCCATAATAAACGAAAAATCGATTGACGAAAGCGACACCAAAAGCTGGTTTTTCTTGACGATAAAACACGGCAATTGTGGCTCGAGGTCGGCGCCTTTTGAAACTGAAGTTCCCGGCAGCAGCGGATTGATAAACGATTTGACAAAAAGCGGAATTTCTTTGCGCTGTAACGGTTGCAGGGTTTTCGGATGGATCACGGTCGCGCCGTAAAACGCAAGTTCAATGGCTTCTCGATACGAAATTTGGTTCAGCAAACTGGCATTTTCAAAATAACGCGGATCGGCGTTCATCACGCCGGGAACATCTTTCCAGATCGTGACATTTTCGGCATTGAGGCAATACGCAAAAATCGCCGCAGTATAATCGGAACCTTCGCGGCCCAGGGTTGTAGTGAAATTATTTTCGTCGGAACCCAAAAATCCCTGTGTGACATTGAGCACTTTTTTCTTGACGTTTTTGGAAATATTTTTCTGGGTCAGATCCCAATCCACATTCGCATCGCGGTAATTGTTGTCGGTTTTGATGAAATTGCGCACATCGATCCAATTCGTTTTGATGCCCATAAAATTCATGAAATGCGATAAAATCGTCGTGGAAATCAATTCGCCCAAACTCACCACCTGATCGTACACAAAATTGTAATTCGGGGATTTGTTCTGGCTTAGGAAATAATCAAGGTCGGCAAACAATTTGTTCACATCGGTAAAAACCGCATGTTTTTCATCGTCAAACAAATCGAGCAAAATCTGGTTGTGGTACTTTTTGACTTCCTGGACAGACGATTTCAAAGCAGCCGATTTGTCGAAATAATCCTTGATCACGACTTCGAGCGCATTTGTCGTTTTCCCCATGGCCGAAACTACAAGTAAAACGTCTTCATAGCCTGTTTTTTGAAGTACTTCGTATACATTCCTGATTCCGGCCGCATCTTTAACCGACGCACCGCCAAATTTGAATATTCTCATTGAAATTTCAGATTTAAGATATTTGATTTCAGATTTTTTGCTGAAACCGTATTATTATTATTAATTTTTTAAAAACATTTCGATTCCGTTTTCATCCATTTGCGCCACGAGCCAGTCTCTTAAAATGGTAGCGCCTGATTTTTCATAAAAGGCGATTGCCGGCGTATTCCAGTCGAGCACATTCCATTCGATGCGGCGCACCTTATCCTTTTTTCCTTGTTTGATGATTTCAGAATACAAAGCAAATCCGGCTCCCGAACCGCGAAATTGTTCCGTTACAACCAAATCTTCCAGATGAATCGTTTTGCCTTTCCAGGTCGAATAGCGGTAATAATACAATGCCATTCCTATGATGTTTCCATCGATTTCTGCAACGAAAGTCCGGAACAACGGGTTTTCAGAAAAGCCGTCACGCTCTAAATCGGCGACAGTGACCACGACCGCATTGGGTTCCTTTTCGAAAACGGCGAGTTCTGTAATCAATGCTAAAACTTCGGTCATGTCGGCTTTTTCGCCTTTTCGTATAATCATGTAATATTTTTCAGGAGCTATTCCCGCTTTTGCCTTTATCTTTTTAAGGTTTCATTCTTCACCTTAAAAAGGATGCCGGCGCTATCGGGGCTAGTTTATATCGGTACAAAAAACAAATATACAAATCGGAAAACTATCTGAGAAAAATGATTTCAAATACGTAAAAAAGCCGATATTTGCGCGACTAACTACAACGATTTCGGAATGGAAGAACGCAACAAAACTTTAGGGGAATTTATTATTGAAAAACAGGAAGAATTTAAATATTCCTCAGGAGAATTATCCAGGATCATCAACTCAATCCGACTTGCGGCAAAAGTCGTGAATTACAAGGTAAACAAAGCCGGACTTGTCGACATTACTGGCGCCGCAGGGGAACAAAACATTCAGGGCGAAGACCAGCAAAAGCTCGATGTATACGCCAATGAGGTTTTCATTCAAACATTGATCAACCGCGAAATTGTATGCGGAATCGCGTCTGAGGAAAACGACGATTTCATTACCGTGGAAGGCAGTGACAAAAGCCACAACAACAAATATGTTGTATTGATGGATCCGCTCGACGGTTCGTCAAATATTGACGTGAATGTTTCTGTCGGGACGATTTTTTCGGTCTACAGACGCGTGACGCCCATTGGAACACCGGTCACTTTGGAAGATTTTCTGCAACCGGGAACGGCCCAAGTCGCCGCGGGATATGTGATTTACGGGACATCAACCATGCTGGTTTATACCACCGGTCACGGCGTCAACGGGTTTACATTGAATCCGGCGATTGGGACATTTTACCTGTCGCATCCAAATATGAAATTTAAGGAAGACGGAAATATTTACTCTATTAACGAAGGAAATTACATCCAGTTTCCGCAAGGCGTTAAGGATTATCTGAAGTATTGCCAATCCGAAGAAGATGACCGGCCGTATACTTCGCGTTACATCGGCAGTTTGGTTTCAGACATCCACAGAAATATGATCAAAGGCGGCATTTATATTTATCCAACGAGTTCCAAAGCACCAAAAGGGAAATTGCGCTTGTTGTACGAATGCAATCCGATGGCATTTATCGCAGAACAGGCCGGAGGCAAAGGTTCTGACGGATTTGGGCGCATTATGGAAATCCAACCCGAAGCATTACACGAACGTGTGCCTTTTTTCTGCGGAAGCAAAAATATGGTTGAAAAAGCCGAAGAATTTATGCAAAAATACCAATAGATTATTTAAATAATGACCAACCAAAACCAAAAAGCCGGATCTCATTAGAAATCCGGCTTTTGTATTAAATTGCGTGAATGCTTATTTGTTCATGTGTTCCATTTCGTACAAAAATGTTTCTGAATCCACTTTTTGGTCGATCAGAGACATCGCCTTGTCAATGATGTAATTGACGTTTCCAGGTGTAAATCCTAACGCCAGCCCGATTCTTCTCAAAAGCAAATCCTGTTTGTCGCCCAAATGATGATCAACGTGAACCATACGCGCCAAATCATACAAACGCTCTAATCTTTGCGAGTATAAATACGGCGGATTGATTGGATATTTTGTTGGGTTTTCCAGGATTTCCTCGTATTCTGAATCTGAAATTTCCAGTTTTCCTGCAAGTTTGTCTAAAAAAGTTTTTTCCTCCGGAACAATGATTCCGTCGGCAAGCGCAACGCGAACAATCGCTGAAAAATGACCTCTGTTTCTGCTTTTGAATTCGCTATCAAATAAATCTGAAAATGACATAATTATCGGTTTTTATCGTGCAAATATAAAGCTAATTTCATTTTATTTAAAGCGCATAAAGCAAAGTTTTTGATTTTGTTAACGGGCTTTCGAAAATGTTAAATGCAACAGGCTGTAATCAAAATAAATTGTAAGTTTACAACCCCTGAATCTTAATACGGTTTATCATGTCAGAATTCTGGATTTACTTGGAAATTGGGTTGCGCCACGTTTTAGACATCAAAGGTTACGACCACATTTTGTTCCTGATCGCATTAACGGTTCCGTATGCTTTTAAGGACTGGAAAAGGGTGTTGATTTTGGTTTCAGTTTTTACGCTAGGGCATACGATGGCGCTGATTTTGTCGGTTTTTAATATCGTGATGATCAAAGCAAGTCTGGTCGAATTTTTGATTCCGATCACTATTTTGATTACTGCTGTATATCATTTGTTTAATGCCGGAAAGTCGGGAAAGTCAGACAATCTAAGTATCGTTGGTTTTATCACTTTGTTTTTCGGAATCATTCACGGATTGGGTTTTTCGAATTATTTCAAGTCGATTTTGTCCGGAAATCCATCAGATAAAATTTTGCCTTTGCTCGAATTTGCACTCGGAATTGAATGTGCGCAAATCATCGTAGTCATAGCCGTTTTAATTGTGTCGTTTGTTTTCCAGAATTTTCTGCGGTTTTCAAAACGCGATTTTACGTTGGTGTTCTCGGCGTTTGTGATTGGTGTTGTCGTTCCGATGATCATTGGAAACGAAATCTGGAATTGAATTTTAATAGCTAAATGGATCATAAAAAATTAAATAAGTACGACAAAGCCTATCTCCGTATCGCGCGTGAATGGGGTCAATTGTCATATTGTAAACGAAAAAAAGTAGGTGCGATCATCGTGCGTGACCGGATGATTATTTCCGACGGTTACAACGGAACGCCCACGGGTTTCGAGAATTGCTGCGAAGATGAAAACGGACTCACGAGTTGGTACGTATTGCACGCCGAAGCCAATGCTATTTTGAAAGTGGCGCGTTCGACGCAATCCTGCGAAGGTGCGACCTTATATATCACGCTTTCTCCGTGCCGCGAATGCAGCAAACTCATCCATCAATCGGGAATCAAAAGGGTCGTTTACCAAATGGGTTACCGCGATACTTCAGGGATTGATTTTCTCGAAAAAGCCGGCGTTATTGTGAATCAGATTGAAGATTTCGACTAAATGAAAATCAACAAGATATACTTTCCGATATTGTTTTTTGGAACACTTGCCATTGGTGTTTTGATTGGCGGATTTTTGAATTTTCCGGTCGAAAAACCTTCGTTTTCCAAAAACAATTACAAATCCAAACTCAACCGGCTGATCGATTTTATCAACAATGAATATGTCGATAATGTCAATACCGATTCGATTGTGGATTTAACGGTGAACAACATCCTGGAAAAACTCGATCCGCATTCGGTTTACATTCCGCCAAGCGAACAAACCGGCGTGGCCGAAAGCATGAAAGGCGATTTTGTAGGCATAGGCGTGAATTTTTACATGTATAAAGATTCGTTGGCCGTAATCAAACCACTTGAAAATGGTCCGTCTGAAAAAGCCGGAATTAAAGCCGGAGACCGGATTTTATGCGCGGGAAATACCAAATTATACGGGCGGAAATTACCAAGCGACAGTTTGTTTTCACAATTAAAAGGCGTTCCGGGATCCGATCTTACGCTAACGGTTTTCCGAAAAAGTGAAAATAAAAAATTCAAAATAACACTCAAACGCGACATCATTCCGATTAAAAGTGTTGATGCCGCGATTTTGGTCAATCCAACAACAGGATATATCAAGATCAATCGATTTGCCGAAACGACTTACACCGAATTTCAGCACGGTTTAACCGACTTGAGAAACCAGCACATCAAAACATTAATCATCGATCTTCGCGACAATGGCGGCGGTTATATGGACATGGCAATTAGAATTGCTGACGAACTCCTAAAAGATAAAGAGCTGATTGTTTTTACCAAAAATAAAAAAGGCCGGATCGACAAAACGTTTGCGACCGACAGAGGCGATTTTGAAGAAGGGAAAATTTATGTGCTGATCAATGAAAATAGCGCTTCGGCAAGCGAAATCCTTGCTGGCGCGATCCAGGACAACGACCGCGGAACCATTGTGGGAAGGCGCTCGTTTGGAAAAGGTCTGGTGCAGCGCGAAATGGATTTTGATGATGGTTCGGCGGTGCGTTTGACCGTTGCGAGATATTACACGCCTTCGGGACGTTCAATCCAGAAAAATTATTCGAAAGGAACTGAGGAATATTTCAACGAATTTGCGAAACGTTTTGACGACGGCGAATTGTATGAAAAAGACAGCATCAAAATTGCCGATACCTTAAAATTCAAGACCAAAGGCGGAAAAATTGTTTATGGCGGCGGCGGAATCGTTCCCGATGTTTTTGTCCCGCTCGAAGTGGAACACGGACAGGAAACTACGGCTTATCTGATGCAATCGGGCGCGGTTGGGCATTATGTTTTTGAGCAACTTGACAAAAACAGGTCGGCATTCTCCGGATTGACATTTGAGCAATTTTTGACTAAAATGGAAAAATCGGAGGTGTATTTTAACAATTTTCAGAAGTACATCGGAAACCTTGGTCTTGACCTGAAACTCAATAAAAATAAAGCTTTGGTCAAACGTTACCTGACCGCCGAATTTGCGCAGCAGCTTTTCAACGACCAGAAGTATTATGAAATCGTACTCAAAGAAGATGCGATGGTGAAAGCCGTTTTGAAAGCCGAATTATAAAAAAAAATGCTCCGAATTGCATTAGTCTACACAATCTGATTTGTAAACCATTGATGCAATTCTGGGTTAAACTTTAGAGGGATTTATTTCGTACTGTCGTGGCTTTGCGAATTGACACCATGATTCCACAACGTCAGAATATCTGTGGCAACTGCCGCGCCACTTCCTGCAGCAATGGCAATCTGGCTTCTCCATCCGGCTAAGATTCCGGCAACGTAGATTCCGTTTGCTACCTTATGATCAACATTTTTTAGTTGGATCCTTTGTTTTTCAACCAACGATTTCGCATGTGGCTCGACATATTGCATCAATCCGTCGATCGCAAAAGTATTCGACCAGCCAATGGCTAAAACAACCGATTTTGTTTGGTACGAATTTTTATTGGTAACAACTGTAAAATTCGGAAATTCGCCTGTAACGGCTAATACTTTTTCATTTGAAATTTGCGCTACATGTGGATACAATTCCGACAACTGTGTAAGGCTTTCGCTCAAAATGTCAACGCCTTTTTTATTTGCGGGAACGCCGTAAGCATTGTTGAATAAAGCTTCCTGAAGCGAAGATGTTTTTTGGTGTGTGACAATTCCGATTTTTTTGTCGGCCGCGAATGGTTTTTTATATGCAGAACCCAAGACCAAAGCGCAGGAAACCCCGGCCGCGCCACCGCCGATAATCAATACATCAAACATGAACTAATTGTTTTTTGTTTTTTCTTCAATCATTTTCGACATCCTGAAGATCAATAGGATAAATACGGCGCAGAAAGATGCTGCTATTCCGATTAATGCCACCATACTGTTTCCTTCAAATAAATGGTCAAAATCGAGAAGTGTGATGTTGAAAATAATTAAGGCAAGTGCGATAACAACTAATATAGAAGTGAAAATTTTCATCAGATGAAATTTGTTTGGAGTGAAATTAGTAAAAATCGGTTAGACGAACAAACCTTTAACATTAGCCGCGAATAATTTAACAGCAATAGCTAAAAGCACAACGCCAAAGGTTTTCCGGATGACACCGAGCCCGTTTTGACCCAGAATTTTTTCGATTTTCGGCGAAGATTTCAATACGATATAGACTACAATAATGTTCAGTATAATTGCGACAATAATGTTAATCGTTTGGAACTGAGAACGCAAAGAGAGCAAGGTCGTCATGGTTCCGGCTCCTGCGATTAACGGAAATGCCAAAGGCACAATTGATGCTGAACTCGCTTCATCTTCTTTATAAATACGGATTCCGAGGATCATTTCGAGTGCCAAAAAGAAGAGTACAAATGAACCGGCGACTGCAAAAGAATGTACGTCAATTCCGATTAAATTTAAAAATTCTTCTCCTACAAAAAGAAATACGATCATGATAATCGCCGCTGCAATGGATGCTTTTTCAGACTCAATTTTGCCTACTTTACTTCTCAAATCAACCACAATCGGAATGGTTCCGACGATATCGATTACTGCAAAAAGCACCATGGAAACTGTGATTATTTCTTTCAGGTCAAAAAACATATATCCTTTTTTAGAGGCTGCAAAATTACCCAAATCAATGTAGTTTAAAGCCAAAAAGGCGTTAATTTTTCTTCGATAATTTATGAGTTTATTGAATAAAAACTTTTTAAGTTTAGTTTATCTTTGCCACATGTTTCAACTCGGAAAAACCATCGTCTCTGAAGACATCCTCGAAAAAGATTTCGTCTGCAATTTATCTGCCTGCCACGGCGCCTGTTGTGTAGATGGCGATGCCGGCGCCCCTTTAAGCGAAGCGGAAACCAAAATTCTTGAAGATATTTACGACAAGGTCAAGCCGTTTTTACGCCCCGAAGGAATTGCTGCAATTGAAGCGCAGGGAACATGGGTTGTTGGCACAGATGGAACGCTCGAAACGCCACTCATCGACGAAAAAGATTGCGCTTACGTTATTTTCGACGGAAAAACCGCGCTTTGCGGAATTGAACAAGCGTACAATCAAGGCGAAGTATCGTGGAAAAAACCGGTTTCGTGTCATTTGTATCCCATCCGTGTGAAAGAATTTTCGGAGTTCGCGGCAGTCAATTATGACCGTTGGGACATTTGCGATCCGGCGTGTTCTTTAGGCGCTGAACTTGAAGTCCCGGTGTATAAATTTGTCAAGGAAGCATTGGTCAGAAAATTTGGCTCCGAGTGGTATGCAGAACTTGAAAAAGTAGCCGAAGATCTCAAAAAATAGCAATTTCCATACACAGCATTTTCTTTATTCCAAATCGCTTAAAATCCTATATTCCACAGGACTTAACTAATTTCAGGTGTTTTTTAAACGCTTAAAATTCAGATATTTATATTTTTTTAGTAATATAATTGCGGATTTCTTCGTTGTTAAAAACTATGGGCAATTGTGGATAAGTTTGGCTTTCATTTGCCGTTACAAATGCCAATCTTTGTAATCGGAATCAAAACAAAATATTTTGTTAAAATCTCCGGAAAACTTCCTCATATTATGTCGCAAATAGAACCTATATTACAAGAAAACAAAAACCGTTTCGTCATTTTTCCAATCAAGCACCACGACATTTGGGACTGGTATAAAAAAATGGAAGCGAGTTTCTGGACTGCCGAAGAAATCGACTTGCACCAAGATTTAAACGACTGGAACAACAAACTGAATTCGGACGAAAAATACTTCATCAAACACATTCTCGCTTTTTTTGCCGCTTCTGATGGCATCGTAAATGAAAACCTCGCAGAGAATTTTGTAAACGAAGTGCAATATGCTGAAGCCAAATTTTTCTACGGGTTCCAGATTATGATGGAAAACATCCACAGCGAAACCTATTCGCTTTTGATTGATACCTATGTAAAAGACGAAGTCGAGAAAGACCAATTGTTCCGAGCGCTGGAAGTGTTTCCTGCGATCAAAAAGAAAGCAGATTGGGCTTTGAAATGGATTGATTCTGATTCGTTTGCCGAAAGATTGATCGCATTTGCTGCAGTAGAAGGGATTTTCTTTTCTGGCGCATTTTGTTCGATTTTCTGGTTGAAAAAACGCGGATTGATGCCGGGATTGACGTTTTCGAACGAATTAATTTCGCGTGACGAAGGCGTTCATTGTGATTTTGCCGTGCATTTGCACAACCATCATTTGATCAACAAAGTGCCGAAGGCAAGAATCAAAGAAATTTTGATGCAGGCTTTAGATATCGAACGCGAATTTATTACCGAATCGCTTCCGGCAAGTTTGATCGGGATGAATGCCAATTTAATGGCGCAGTATTTAGAGTTCGTTACCGACAGATTATTGGTCGAATTGGGCTGCGAACGCGTCTACAACTCGTCAAATCCGTTTGATTTTATGGATATGATCTCGCTTCAGGGAAAAACGAATTTCTTCGAAAAACGCGTATCGGAATACCAGAAAGCCGGTGTAATGAATAGCGGTTCGACCGGAGACGCCGACTCTCAGAAAATTACATTTGACGCCGATTTTTAAGTAAGTCGCAAAGTTTCAAAGTATCAGAGTTGCAAAGTTTGCTTCTTGATAACTGAAATAAAAATTTACCATTAAGGGATTAAGGTTCGTTAAGGCTTAATGTTTCTTAATTTCTTAATGGTTCAAAATAGCCCCGATAGAGCCGATATCCTTGCGATCCCGACGCTTCGGGAGAGCAAGATAAAGGCGAAAGCGGGAAATAGCTCCTAAAAGAAACAAAAACAACAATTATACAAATAACCCGAGGTCAGGGAAGGGATTTCCTGGTTTCATTAAAAAACCACAGCTTATGTATGTAGTTAAAAGAGACGGCAAAAAAGAACCGGTAATGTTTGACAAAATTACCGAAAGGATTAAAAAACTATGTTACGGGCTGAATTACCACGTAGATCCGGTAAAAGTCGCGATGCGCGTGATCGAAGGATTGTATGACGGCGTTACGACATCCGAACTCGACAACCTTGCGGCCGAAACGGCAGCGGCAATGACCATTACGCATCCGGATTATGCCCAATTGGCGGCAAGGATCGCGATTTCCAATTTGCATTCGAATACCAAAAAGTCTTTCTCGGAAACGATGAACGACATGTACCATTATATCAATCCAAGAACGAATACCGCTGCGCCTTTGTTGTCTGACGAAGTGCATGCAACGATTATGGAGCATTCGGAATTCCTGGATTCCCACGTAATTTACACACGGGATTTCAATTACGATTATTTCGGATTTAAAACTTTAGAGCGTTCCTATTTGCTCAAAATTAATGGGAAAATTGTAGAAAGACCACAACATATGTTAATGCGTGTTGCAGTCGGAATTCACTTAAACGATTTGGAATCGGTGATTGAAACTTACGACTTAATGTCGAAGAAATTCTTTACACATGCCACGCCAACGTTATTCAACTCGGGAACACCAAAACCGCAAATGTCTTCGTGTTTCTTATTGACAATGAAAGATGACAGCATCGACGGAATTTACGATACATTGAAACAAACGGCTAAAATCTCGCAATCTGCAGGTGGAATCGGGCTTGCAATTCACAATGTTCGTGCTACAGGTTCTTACATCAGCGGAACGAACGGAACGTCAAACGGAATCGTTCCCATGCTTCGTGTTTACGACATGACCGCGCGTTACGTGGATCAGGGCGGCGGAAAAAGAAAAGGAAGTTTTGCGATTTACATCGAACCTTGGCATGCTGATATTTTCGACTTTTTGGATCTGAGAAAAAACCACGGAAAAGAAGAAATGCGTACGCGTGACTTGTTCCTAGGCATGTGGATTCCGGATTTGTTCATGAAACGCGTGCAGGAAGATTCGACCTGGACGTTGATGTGTCCGAACGAATGTCCGGGACTCAGCGATTGCCACAGCGAAGCATTCGACGAATTGTACCTGAGATACGAAGCCGAAGGAAAAGGCAGAAAAACCATCAAAGCGCGCGAAATTTGGGAGAAAATCTTAGAATCGCAAGTAGAAACCGGTTTGCCATATATGTTGTACAAAGATGCGGCGAACAGAAAATCAAACCAGAAAAATTTAGGAACGATCCGTTCTTCAAATTTGTGTACCGAAATCATCGAATTCACTTCGCCTGATGAAGTTGCGGTTTGTAATTTGGCTTCGATTTCATTGCCGATGTTCATCGAAAACGGCAAATTCGACCACCAGAAACTTTACGATGTCACCAAACGCGTGACGTTGAATTTGAATAAAGTCATCGACAGGAATTACTATCCGGTGATTGAGGCTGAAAACTCAAACAAACGCCACCGTCCGGTTGGATTGGGTGTACAAGGTTTGGCCGATGCATTCATCATGCTCAGAATGCCGTTCACGAGCGACGAAGCGAAACAATTGAACCAGGAAATTTTCGAAACTTTATACTTTGCAGCGGTAACTTCGTCTATGGAATCGGCTAAAATTGAAGGACCGTATTCGACTTACGAAGGATCGCCAATTTCACAAGGCGAATTCCAATTCAACCTTTGGGGATTGAAAGATGCAGATTTGTCCGGACGCTGGGACTGGGAATCTTTGAGAAAAGAAGTGTTGAAACACGGCGTGAGAAATTCACTTTTGGTAGCGCCAATGCCAACCGCTTCCACGTCGCAAATCCTTGGAAACAATGAAGCTTTCGAGCCTTACACTTCCAATATTTACACGAGAAGAACGCTTTCAGGAGAATTTATCGTGGTGAACAAACACTTGTTGGAGGACCTGGTAAACCTTGGCATCTGGAACGACAATTTGAAACAGGAAATCATGCGCCACAACGGTTCGGTGCAAAATATTGACGCAATTCCGGCCGATATCAAAGAATTGTACAAAACGGTTTGGGAAATGTCGATGAAAGATATTTTAGACATGTCGCGACAACGCGGTTATTTCATCGACCAATCGCAATCGCTGAATTTGTTTATGGAAAACGCGAATTTCGCAAAATTAACTTCGATGCATTTCTACGCCTGGCAATCAGGTTTAAAAACCGGAATGTATTATCTGAGAACGAAATCAGCCGTAGATGCGATTAAGTTTACCTTAAACAACGATAAAAAAGAAGAACCGGTAGCAGTTGAAGTAGAAATGGCGATGGCAGCTCCGGCTCCGGCACAGCAATTGGCTTCAGCGGCTTCAGAAATCCAGCCGATTGCAGCGGACGAATTCCGCGCCATGATCGAAAGATCGAGAAGCGCAGAACCGGACGATTGCGAAATGTGCGGATCTTAATATTAGATTTTACAATATTTATATACATTTGAACAGCTGTCTTTATTGATGGCTGTTTATTTTTAGGAGCTGTTTCCTGCTTTTCGCTGTATCTTTTGTTTCATTGCATTACACAAAAGGATGCCGCTTCCATCAGGGCTAGGGTTTCTAAACTTCAAATTTCAATGTTCGTTAATCAACATTCAACATTGAAAATTGGTTAAATGAATGTTGAACAGAAGAATATTGAATAACGAACTTTGAAATAAAAAACCATGACCAAACAAAAAGGCGTTTACACCGGAATCGTAGAAAAAGACGAACACGGAAATTACTTCTGCGGAGAGTTTTTACTAGACTACAAATACACCGAACAGAACAAATTTAAAGTCGGGGACGAGATCAACATCAAAACGATCATTGCCAATCCAAGCGATGCAAGTGCCGGTTGGTATCCGCAAAAATCACGGAATTTCTTTTTGGCCAATGCAAAGGAAGATAAATCTTAAATTAGGTTTAGGGTAGAAGGTTTAGGGTTCAGGTGAATAGTTTGTGTGAAACTTTGCGCCATAACCTTGGACCCAAATCCAGAACCATGAACCCAAAAAACAAAATAATGATGCAATGGGAACAACTGTTATCGCTCCGGAAACAAGGCGATAAAGGCAAAAGACTCCGAAAAGAAGAACTCGATACGCGTTTGGGTTTTGAAGTCGATTATGACCGGATCATATTTTCGTCGGCGTTTAGAAGTTTGCAGGACAAAACGCAGGTCATTCCTCTTTCGAAAACTGATTTCGTGCATACGCGCCTGACGCACAGTTTAGAAGTTTCGGTTGTCGGGCGTTCGCTCGGAAGATTGGCCGGAAAACAAATCCTTGAAAAATATCCGCATTTAAAAGAAATCCACGGCTTTCACATGAACGATTTCGGGGCAATTGTCGCCGCGGCTTCATTGGCGCACGACATCGGGAATCCGCCATTCGGGCATTCTGGTGAAAAAGCCATTGGAGAATATTTTAAAATTGGCAAAGGCCAGCAATATAAAGACCAGCTGACGGATAAAGAATGGCAGGATCTAATAGATTTTGAGGGTAATGCCAATGGATTTTCGGTGCTTACGAGTTCACGTCCCGGAAATGAAGGCGGTCTCAGGATTTCATACGCCACTTTGGGCGCATTTATGAAATATCCGAAAGAAAGTTTGCCTAAAAAACCAACATCAAATATTTCCGATAAGAAGTACGGATTCTTTCAAAACGACAAAAAATTCTTTGAAGAAGTCGCGGCTGAATTGGGTTTGATTCCAAATAAATCCGGAAATGACATCGGTTTTGAACGCCATCCGTTGGCCTATTTGGTGGAAGCTGCTGATGATATTTGTTATACGATTATTGACTTTGAAGACGGCATTAATCTGGGTTTGGTTTCAGAAGATTATGCTTTAGAATACCTTATTAAACTTGTCAAAGACAGCATCGATACGAACAAATACAAATCGTTGGAAACCAAAGAAGACCGGATCAGTTATTTGCGTGCATTGGCTATCGGAAGCCTCATTCAGGATGCTGTAAAAGTGTTTGCCGAAAACGAAGAATTGATTCTTCAGGGTAAATTTCCATTTGCTTTGATGGACAAAAGTAAGTACAAAGCGCAAATGGATGATATTATTAAATTGAGTGTCAAAAACATTTACCAAAGTCGCGAAGTAATCGAAAAGGAATTGACAGGCTATCAGATTATCAATACTTTGCTGGATAAATTTGTAACTGCTTACAACAACAGGTTTGATGGAAATCCGACAAATTACGATTTGCTGCTGCTGAAAATTTTACCGGAAAGGCATCATTTGGAAAAAGAAAATCTTTACGAACGCCTGCTGCACATTTGCCATTTCGTTTCGTTGCTAACCGACGGGAATGCGCTGATCTATTACCGAAACATTCTGGGATACAAGAATTAGAAAGTTAATATTAGAATCGGTATTTTAATTTAGTAAAAAAATCATTATGTTTGTGCATCAAAAATTTAAAATTATGAAAAAAATTACACTATTACTCGTTTTTCTGGTGTCTTTGTCTGGTTTTTCTCAGGCGAATAAACAGAAAATACAAGCTTATTTCGATGCCAATCTCTCGAAATTGGAATTGTCGAAAGAAGATGTTTCCGACTGGACTATCGCGAGCGAAGTTTATGCCGACGGAACAAAAATTACCAGTGTTCACGTAGTACAAAAGTACAAAGGAACTGAAGTTTTCAACGCACAGTCTAATGTGTGGATGAAAGATGGAGAAGTTATTAATGTAGTTAATAATTTTAAAAAGAACATTTCAGGAAAAGCAAATACTGCGACTCCAGCTTTAACAGCGTCTCAGGCGGCTGCAAGTGCATATGCAAAATTAAGCGTTCCTGGAGCACCTTCTTTTGCTGTAACTGAAACTAAAGATGCCAAATCGTTCATGCTTAGCGATGGTATTCAGCAGGATCCAATCAGTGCAAAATTAGTTTACCAGGTTTTGGAAAACGAACAATTGCAGTTGGCTTGGGCTTTACAATTTTACACTCCGGACGGAAGCCATTTATGGGATTTGAGAGTTGATGCTATTAATGGAAACATTTTAGAGAAATTTGACCTTACTGTTCGTTGTGATTTTGGAAGCAAAGACCACAAAACCCACAACCACGATTTGGGTTTCAACTTCAACAAACAAGCTTACAAAAATGAAGCTGCTTCAATCGTAGAAGCACAAGGCGGATCTTACAGAGTAATTCCTTACAACTACATTAGCCCAAACCACAGTCCGTTTCAATTGGTGACAAATCCTGAAAATGCTTTGGCATCACCAAACGGATGGCATGATGTAAATACTACTATTGGAGGTACAAATGCAACATTAAAACTGACTTACTCAAGAGGAAACAATGTTTGGGCTCAAGAAGACGCTGACGGAAACAATGGTACAGGACTTAGAGCGGAAGGTGGAGAAACTTTAAACTTCGACTTCCCTTATTTAGGGCCTTGGCAACAGCCAACAGCTTACACTTCGGCTTCTATTACAAACTCATTTTACATGGCAAACATCATGCACGATGTTTGGTACCAATACGGATTTGACGAAGCAAGTGGAAACTTTCAACAAGCAGGGTACGGAAGAAATGGTACTGCTTCGCCGGCTGCAGACAACGTTTTTGTTGATGCGCAGGATGGTTATTCACAAACAACGCCAACATTAAACAACGCCAACTTTTCTACGCCAAATGATGGTGTAAGACCTAGAATGCAAATGTTCTTATGGACAGCTGGTGCGCCTCCAACAAACTTCATTACTGTAAATTCTCCTGCTGCTATTGCAGGTCAGTTTGTTGCAACAAGCAACGTGTTTGATACAACAGACCGTATTCCTGTTCCAACAGCGCCAAACGGAATTACTGCTAATTTGGTTTTGTACAACAATGCTGCCAATGCGCCGGGTAATAATCCAATCACAATCCACAATGGATGTGTTGCTCCTACAAATGCTGCTGCGATCAACGGTAAAATCGCATTGATCAGAAGAGGAAACTGTAACTTTTCAAACAAAGTTAAAAATGCTCAGGATGCTGGTGCTTTGGCTGTAATCGTTTACGATACAGTTCCAAACAACCCACAAAGATTGCAAATGAGTTCTGAAGGACTTTTGGGAATTACGATTCCTGCAATTTTCGTTACTGCAGAAATCGGGCAACAATTTGTTAACCAATTGGCTTTAGGTGACGTAAACTTAAAAATTGAATCACCTGCAGATCTATATCTTTATGCAGATGGAGATTTCGACAACATGATCATCGGTCACGAATATGGCCACGGTATTTCTAACAAATTGATCGGTGGTCCAACAAACTCATCTTGTATGACCAATTATGAGCAAATGGGAGAAGGCTGGTCTGACTGGTTCGGATTGATGTTGCAAATTAAGACTGGTGATAATGGTGCCATGTCTAGAACGGTTGGAACTTACGTATACAATGAACCTAACGATACAGGTACAGGATTGCGTGAATATCCTTATACTACAGATATGACGATCAATCCAAGAACTTTGGTAAACTCTAATGAACCAATTCCTACAGATCCTCAAAACACTTCTTACAGATATGTTGTTGGTGAAGTTTGGACAAGCGTACTTTGGGATTTGGCATGGGCCTACATCGACCGTTACGGTTTTGATGCAAACATCTACACTGGAACTGGCGGAAACAATAAAGTAATGAGATTGGTAGCTGATGCTTTGAAATTACAAGCTTGTAACACGGCTTCGATCATCAGTGGAAGAAACAACCTTTTCGCAGCAGATCAGGCAGCAACAGGAGGAGAAAACTACAACATGATTGCTGAAGTTTTCAGAAGAAGAGGTATGGGACTTAATGCTACTTCAGGAAGTGCAAACAATCCAAATGATCAGGTTGAAGACTTTACAGCATTCCCTTTGAAAGCGGAAAGTTTCACCAAATCAAGTGCTTTCAAAGTATATCCAAATCCATCGAACAATGTTGTGAACGTACGCATCAACAAATTTGTTGGAAAAGTAAACTTACAGGTTGTGGATTTGAACGGAAGAGTAGTGTATACACAACACGAAAACAACTTCAACGTAGAAAAAGCAATCAACCTTGGACAACTTCAAAAAGGAATCTATGTTTTGAAAGTAAATGCTGGAGATTTAAATTACACGGAGAAAATTATCCTTAAATAATTTTTCCAGATCATAAAAAAAGCCCGGAGCATTTAGTTGTTCCGGGCTTTTTTATGTCTTAAAAACTGTATTCCACTCCAATTCCGAGCATTTGTTTTAACTGAATCTTGGGTCCGACTTTCGTTTGAATACCATCGATTTCTTCTGTTGCTTTGATGTCGTCGTCATAAAGCAGGTGCGAACCAATATTCGCCCGGACATATTTATTAACGACCAGGTCAAGCTGCAATTGCCAGTCTACGTCTATATTTCCAAATTTATTGATGTAATCAGAATACAAACTCAGTCTGTTCTCCAGATTGATGTTTTTCAAAATTTCGGTTTTATAATGCGTGGTGACCAGAAAACCTAATTCTGTTTTTGATCTGCTTCCTTCCGAAATCAAATTGCCATCTGCATCATAAACTGCTTTCGTAACACCAAATGCGCCCTGATTTGCCAGTCGTTGGTTTAAAACTACGGTATTTTTCAAAGTTAAAGGCGAAATATAAACATTGACTTTCTTCTCTTTATTCGCATATTCGGCACCAACACCTAGAAAAGTATAAGCCGGTGCAAAAGGTCCGGAAACCGATTCGGTCGTATTCGGATAATTGTATCCACTCGTAAATTGCGTATTGAAATTGAGTTTGGCAGAATGGTACCAATTGGACAAAGTATCCCTTCTGTAACCAAAAGTGGATGTAAATTGGAATGCGTCATCCGTTTTCCGAAATTCAATCCCGTCCTGTTTATTCACGCCATAGCGGATGATGAGCTCATTTCCCCATTTTACATTATCTGTAGAATACCGACGCAGGAAATTGCCTTTCAAAAGTCCGGAAACCGAACTGGTTCCACCCGCGCTCCAGTTGACAAACGCAATTTCATTCAGGTCGAATCCAATAATATTTTTCTTTTCCCAACGCGAAACAACCACCGGAGCAGTCGTCTTCAAAGTGTCCTGAACAACAACTTTTAACGTGTCACGGGCGATGACCAGAGTGTCAATAGTTTGTGCCGATGCGCTTCCGACGGCAAAAAGAAATAAAAGGGAGCATAAAAAGGAATACTTCATTTTGGCTTATTTTAAAAATACAAAAATGGGTATTTTCAATAAGCCGAGAAAAGGATTTCCAAACTTTTAACGTCAATTTTACAATATCGTTGTAGTTCTTCAACGGTTCCGTGCTCAATAAACTGATCGGGAATGCCAAGTGATTTGATTTCAGCACAGTAGTGATTTTTTGCGGCAAATTCTGCTACGGCGCTGCCAAATCCGCCAGCCAGGATTCCGTCTTCAAGTGTTATGACCGTTTCAAAAACGGTGAGAATCTCATGTAAAACTTTTTCATCCAGAGGTTTTACAAACGCAAAATCGTAATGTGCAACAGCATCTGGATTTCCAATATTTTGAAGTGCCGAAGTAACCTGGTTTCCAATTGGACCATTTGACAAAACAGCGATTTTACTTCCGGATTTTAAAAGATTGGCTTTCCCAATTTCAACTTTTTCATAAGGCTGTTGCCAACGGATCACAGTTCCGCGGCCGCGTGGATAACGAATGGCAATTGGATGGTCGAGTCCGAGTTGGGCTGTGTATAAAATATTCCGAAGCGCAATTTCATTCAATGGCGAATACACGATCATATTCGGAATGCAGCGCAAATACGCAAGATCGAAAACGCCGTGATGAGTTGCGCCATCTTCGCCAACCAATCCCGCGCGATCCAGACAAAAGATCACTGGAAGATTTTGCAATGCGACATCGTGAATCAATTGGTCGTAAGCGCGTTGCAGGAAAGTCGAGTAAATATTGCAATATACGATCATGCCCTGAGTTGCCATTCCGGCGGCTAAAGTCACTGCGTGCTGTTCGGCAATTCCAACATCAAATGCACGTTTTGGAAATTCGTCCATCATGAATTTGAGCGAACTTCCCGAAGGCATCGCCGGGGTAATTCCAATAATTTTTTCATTTTTCCGGGCAAGATCGAGCAGTGTCAACCCAAAAACATCCTGATATTTCGGAGGCAAATTTTCTTCCGATTTGAATATGATCTCACCTGTAATTTTATCGAATTTTCCAGGCGCATGGTATTTCACCTGGTCATTTTCGGCTTGTTTTAAACCTTTGCCTTTGGTTGTAATCAGGTGCAGGAATTTTGGGCCTTTTTTGTTTTTGAGCCGTTTCAGTTCTTTGATCACCGCAAAAATATCATGTCCGTCAATTGGCCCGGAATAATCAAAATTTAAGGATTTGATCATGTTATTCTGTTTCGGGTTTTTGCCCGATTTCACAGCGGTGAGGTAATTTTTCAAGGCGCCAACACTCGGATCAATTCCGATTGCATTGTCGTTTAAAATCACGAGCAGGTTTGCATCGGTAACTCCTGCATGGTTCAAGCCTTCAAAAGCCATTCCTGACGCAATCGAAGCATCTCCAACAACGGCAATGTGGTTTTTCTCAAAATCGCCTTTTAAATGCGACGCAATTGCCATTCCCAAAGCAGCGGAAATCGAGGTGGATGAATGACCAACGCCAAAAGTGTCATACTCGCTTTCACTCCTTTTTGGAAAACCGGAAATGCCGCCCAGTTGCCTATTGGTATAAAAAACATCTTTCCTTCCTGTTAAGATTTTATGTCCGTAAGCCTGATGGCCAACGTCCCAAACCAACAAATCTTCCGGTGTATTAAAAACATAATGAAGGGCAATCGTCAACTCAACAACGCCCAAACTTGCTCCCAAATGGCCTTCTTTTACAGCAATTACATCAATAATGAAATCGCGCAGTTCTTTCGCCAGTTGTGGAAGGCTGCTTTCGTTTAACCGCCGCAAATCCTGGGGATTTTCAATATGCGTTAATAAATTCTGATCCATAGTTTCGGGTTGATGGACAAATTTACAACAATCTATCAGTTATTCGGAAATTGTATCGCCGGAAGAAAAGTCTGCAGTGTCAATTTTGGTTGGACAAAGAATCATTTTGCCCTTCACCGCTTGTTGGTTTGCGGATGTTGGCTGCGTGTTTTCTGATGTTACTCCTGAATTTTTTGGTGGTAATGGCAATCCCATTGTTCGATGTTGATTCTTGCTATCTGTAACTTCAATTTTATCGATATTTTGCCGTTTGCCGTTGGCGTCAGTACAACTAAATAAAGTAGTTCCCATCGTTATGAAAAGTGCAAGCAGGAAAGATTTCCGAAAAGACAATTGCTTCAGAATAAGCCGTTTTGGAATGGTGATTATAATGTTGTCTACTTGATGTGCATTAAATCGGCCACAGGTTTGTTCTGCCTTATTTTGTAAAAAGTATTCCTGGATTTTGGAACGGTCCATGTTGGTAAAATCGACAACATTTTTAGAGCAACTTTCACAAAATCGGCCGTTTTCCGTTGGCTTCATTTGATCCCAGTTTTTGTGACAAGGTTTTGGAACGCTGATTTTAAAAAGATTCTCCATGTATGTTCGTTTTTAACATAACGAAGATTCGCGGCAAAAACGTATTTTTGGCAAATGGAAAACATTTTCACCGACGAATATTTTATGAAGAAAGCCTTTCAGGAAGCCGAAATTGCTTTCGAAAAAGGCGAAATTCCTGTTGGTGCCGTGATTGTCATCCAAAATAAAGTCATCGCCCGAAGCCACAATCTAACAGAGCTCCTTAATGATGTGACCGCCCATGCCGAAATGCAATCGATCACCGCAGCTGCCAATTTTCTCGGTGGAAAATACCTCAAAGACTGCACGCTTTACGTCACGCTCGAACCTTGCCAGATGTGCGCCGGCGCTTTGTATTGGAGCCAAATCTCAAAAATTGTATTTGGCGCTTACGACCAGCAGCGCGGCTTTACGGCAATGGGAACGAAGCTGCATCCGAAAACAACGGTCGTTTCCGGAATTATGGCCTCAGAATCTGCGGAGCTCATGCTGCGTTTTTTTGCTGAAAGAAGGAAATAAAAAGCAGAAGTTATAAGTGAAAAGGCGTAAGTTTTCAAGCAAGCCGGAAAAGTTATGCCGTTTGCCTAATGCCTTAAAACTATCAAAAAAATACTGTATATTTTGTACAATATAAATTACAAATCAGCAGTTATGGGATTAATTGTGAGTGTTAAAATTCACACGCAATCCCGTTCTGTAACCAATTAATTCCTGATACCAATGAAAACAAAATTGTTTGTTTGCGTATGTTTTGCAATCGTGCTGTTCCAGTCCTGCAATAAAAAAACAGCGGCTGAATTTAATTCGGATTTTTCATTGTTTAAGGAATACGTTTCGGGATTTACGGGCGGTATGGTTTCTACAAAATCAGACATTCGCGTCGTGCTGGCGTTCGATAAAAAAGAATGGAAAGCCAATCAGGTTCTGGATAACGATTTATTCGATATTTCGCCGTCGGCAGATGGAAAAGTCATTGCGCTTTCAAACAATACAGTTGCCTTTATTCCAGAGAAAAAGCTCGATCAGAATACTGAATATCAAGTCACTTTTCATCTATCCAAACTGATCAAAACACCCGAAAAATTAGCTGATTTCCGATTTACAGTCAAAACGATCAAACAGGATTTCCAGATTTCAACTGCCGATATTCAGTCTTATGACCCGAATTTCCAATACCTGAATTGTACGCTGAAAACGGCCGACAATATGGATTTTGCTACAGCCCAAAAACTCGTTTCGGCGACACAAAAAGACAAAAACCTTAAGATTAAATTCGACAAATCGCTGAGTTCGCCAACCGAATTCAAATTCATCGTCGACAGCATCCAAAGATTTAGTGAGGACACTACGATAGAAATCGCTTACGACGGCGATGATGCCAATATCGAACAAAAAGGAAAAATCAGTTTTCCAATTGCCGGAAAAGACAATTTTAAGATCGTAAACGTCGAAGTTCCCGACGCAAACAATCAGACTTTACTAATCAATTTCTCCGATCCGTTGCAGAAAAACCAGGATTTTAAAGGTTTAGTTGCTGTTGAAAAAGTGGATAATCTAAAATATGCGACGCAGGGAAATGTACTCAAAGTCTTTTTTGCCGAGCCATTATCCGGAAGTTTGTTGCTCGAAGTTTTCGAAGGCATTCAAAGCGACGAAGGTTTTAAAATGAAGAAAAACTTTGCTACGAAAGTCTCGTTCGAACAAACCAAACCCAACATCCGATTTATCAAAAACGGAACGATCATGCCAAGTTCCAACAATTTGAAACTCAATTTTGAAGCGGTCAATCTAAAAGCCGTCGACGTCAAAGTCTATAAAATTTATAAAAATAACATCCTGCAGTTTTTACAGGACAACGAACTCAACGGCGCACAAAACCTAAAGCGCGTTTCCCAGCCGGTAGCCAAAATTAAGCTGAATTTACAGAAAAACTCATTATTAAATTACAGCAAATACAATACGTTTGCGCTCGACCTGTCAAAAGTCATTTCTCCCGATCCGGGCGCGATTTACCGCGTCGAATTTTCATTTAGAAAAGCCTATTCGCTTTACGAATGTGCCGTTTCTGAACCTGAAGAAAATACATCCGATCAAGACGAAGAAAACGAAAATGACGTCAATTACAGCGACTATTACGAAGATTATTATTATGACGACTACGAGTGGCGCGAAAGTCAGGATCCATGCTCGAATTCGTATTATTACAATACCAAAATCGGCACCAATGTGCTTGCTTCCGATCTTGGCGTCATCGCGAAACGCGGTGAAAATAAATCGTATTTTTTTGCCGTAAACAACATTGTGACAACTGAACCAGTTTCGGCAGCGACCGTCACTTTATACAGTTTCCAACAGCAAAAACTCGCAGAAGCTAAAACCAGCAACACCGGAACAGTCGCATTCAAACTCAATAAATTTGCCTATTTCGCCATTGTAACTGATGGCAAAAATGCAACTTACGTCAAACTCGACGATGGCACTTCACTGTCTGTAAGTAATTTTGATGTGTCGGGAGAAACGTTGCAAAAAGGACTCAAAGGCTACATATACGGCGAACGTGGCGTATGGCGTCCGGGTGATAATTTGTATCTGTCGTTTATTTTGAATGATGCGGCCAACAAATTGCCGGCAGCGCATCCAATTAAATTTCGCCTTTCCGATCCAAATGGTAAAGTTGTGTATCAAACCGTTAAGAAGTCGAATGATTTCAATCATTATGCTTTCGTGATTCCAACAAATTCAGATGCACCAACAGGAAATTGGGAAGCGATGGTCAACGTTGGCGGTGCCCGATTCTACAAAAACATCAAGATTGAAACCATCAAGCCAAACCGTTTAAAAATCAAGAACAGTTTTAAAAATGCGGTGTTGTCTTCGCAGTATCCAAACACGGCAAACCTCGAAGTAACGTGGCTTCATGGCGCCATTGCAAAAGATTTGAAAGTCGACATGCAGGCGAAATTTTCACAACAATCGACAATGTTTAAAAATTACCCGAATTATGTTTTTGACGATCTGGTTCGGAAATTCAGCACTGAAGAAATCAATATCTTCTCAGGAAAATTGGACGTCTATGGAAAAGCGTCCGTTCCAATCGACCCTAAATTAGACGAAGAAGCACCCGGAATGCTCAAGGCGGCATTCATAACAAAAGTCTATGAAGAAGGCGGCGATTTCAGTACAGATGTGATGGCAACGACTTATTCGCCTTATACCACTTACGTTGGAATTAAAACACCCGAAGCTAACAAATACGGTATGCTTGAAACCCGCAAAATGAACCGTTTCGACGTTGTTTCAGTGGATGAAAACGGAAAGCCGAAATCCGTCAAAAACCTCGAAATCAAAGTTTACAAAACCGAATGGCGTTGGTGGTGGGACGGCGCAGCAGATGACTTTACCAATTACAATTCGTCGAATGCCACGGTTGCGTTTAAAACATTTGCCGTAAACACAGATGCTTATGGAAAAGCCGCGATTCAATTTGCAGTTACCGACGAACAATGGGGCCGTTATTTGATCCGCGTTTCCGATAACGAAGGCGGGCATGCAACGGCGCAAACTGTGTTGATCGATTATCCATATTGGTCGGGAAAAACCAGGAATATCGATGCTTCAACCGCGACAATGCTCGTATTTTCTACAGATAAAAAGAATTACGCTGTCGGCGAAAAAGCCAAAATTTCTTTTCCGTCAAGCGAAGGCGGACGTGCCTTGATTTCTGTCGAAAACGGATCTAAAGTCGTACAAACCTTCTGGGCAAAAACCCAAAAAGGCGAAACCAAAGTTGAAATCCCGATTACCGCTGCAATGGCGCCAAATATCTATTTCAACATTACTTTATTGCAGCCACATGCGACTTCTGAAAACGATTCGCCAATTCGTTTGTACGGAATTGTTCCTATTGAGGTCATCGATAAAAATACGATCCTGCAGCCAAAAATCGCAATGCCGGATGTTTTAAAACCCGAACAGCCGTTTGCCGTAAAAGTCAGTGAGCAAAATGGAAAAGCGATGACCTACACGATTGCCGTTGTCGATGAAGGGTTGCTGGATTTGACAAGGTTTAAAACGCCAAATGCCTGGGACAGTTTTTATTCGCGCGAAGCTTTGGGCGTCAAAACCTGGGACATTTATGACGATGTGATTGGTGCATATGGTGGAAAAGTCAGCCAGATTTTTAGCATCGGTGGTGATCAGGATCTCGGTGGCGGAAAAGCCAAAAAAGCCAACCGTTTTAAACCGGTGGTGTTGTATTATGGTCCGTTCAAACTCGAAAAAGGTGCGTCCAAAACCCATACTTTAAAATTGCCGAAATATGTCGGATCGGTGCGGACAATGGTTGTCGCTGCAGATGCCAATTCGAGCGCGTATGGAAGTGTTGAAAAAGCGACACAAGTAAAAAGTCCGCTGATGGTTTTGGCTTCGTTGCCAAGGAAAATCTCACCGTCTGAACGCGTCACAATTCCGGTAACGGTCTTTGCTATGGAAAATAATATTAAAAATGTGTCGGTTCAGATCAAAACGAATAATGGCCTGAAAGTCATTGGCGCTCAGACGCAAAACCTCACATTCACGCAGCCGGACGAGAAAATGGCGTATTTCAATCTTGAAGTCGGCAGCCAAACCGGAATCGGAAAAGTGCAGATCATCGCCACTTCGGGAAGCCAGAAATCGACCTATGATGTCGAAATTGATATGACCAATCCGAATCCGGTGACTTATGCGTATAAAGATGTGATTCTCGAACCAAACAGCAGCAAAACGATTTCGTGGCAAACGTTTGGCGTCGCCGGAAGCAATAAAGCCAAGCTCGAAGTGTCATCAATGCCAACGATCGATTTGAACAGAAGACTCGATTATTTGATTTCGTATCCGCACGGCTGTGTTGAGCAAACGACTTCATCGGTATTCCCGCAATTGTTCCTGACAGATATTGCCGATATTGATCCGTTCAGAAAAGAGAATATCCAGAAAAATGTCACTGCCGGAATCAATAGATTAGGCGGTTTCCAACTCGCCAATGGCGGATTTTCCTATTGGCCTGGCAATGGCAACGCAGACGATTGGGGAACTTCTTACGCCGGGCATTTCCTGATCGAAGCTGAGAAAAAAGGCTACGTATTGCCGATCAATTTCAAATCAAAATGGATTTCGTACCAACAAAAAGAAGCCAAAACCTGGCGTTTTTATCCGCAGTATGGCAATGATCTGGCGCAGGCTTATCGCTTGTACACCTTGGCTTTAGCTGGATTCCCTGATTTGTCTTCAATGAACCGATTGCGGGAAACCAGTGGTATTTCAAATGAAAGCAGATTGCGGTTGGCTGCGGCTTATGTTTTGGCCGGACAAAAAGCGGCCGGACAGGCATTGCTTGCAAAAAGCAAGATCGATGAAACCAACAGTTCGTATTCATATTATTACTACGGTTCATCTGATCGCAACCGCGCGATGGCATTGGAAACTTTGATCCTTTCCGGGCAAAAGCAACAGGCTTTTCAAATGGCGATCAAACTGGCCAAACAGATGTCGGGCAACGACTGGATGAGCACGCAAACGACCGCATATTGTTTGTATGCGATGTCGAAATTTGCGATGTTCAACGGAAGCAAAGGCATCGATATTCAATATGCTAAAGATGGAAAATCTGAAAAGGTAACGACTTTAAAGGCTTTCGCTGACAGAGATCTGCTGATCAAATCCGGGGCAAATGGCGTTTCAATTAAAAATAACAAAAACAATACAATTTATGTCCGAATATTAAACAGCGGTATTTTACCTGTTGGAAAAGAACAACCGATGCAAAGCAATTTGTCGGCAAATGTGGTTTTTAAAGACCGGAAAGGTACTATTTTGAATGTGACAAACATCAAACAGGGAACCGAATTTGTAGCAGAAGTCACCGTCAAAAACCAGAAAAATGAAAATGTAGAAAATGTGGCCTTAACGCAAATTCTACCTTCCGGATTTGAAATTGTCAACACGCGATTTACAGATTACGGCGACGCGACAAACAATATTGCTGATTATATTGACATCCGGGACGACCGAACCAATTTCTATTTTACGCTTAAAGCGAATGAAACGAAAACCTTCCGTATCCTGCTAAATGCATCATACCTCGGGAATTATTACCTGCCGGGATTGCAATGTGAAGCGATGTATGACCACAACTATTTAGCGCGCACCAAAGGACAATGGGTCGCTGTCGTAAAATAACGGATTGTGAAAGTCAAAATCAAGGCGTTTTGTGAACGCATTTTTAAATGGATAAAAAGGAATAAAATCAAAAGCAGCATCGCAGTGTTGCTGCTTTTGGTTTATTATTTTTCGCTTCCGCGGACATTGTTTAACGAACCATATTCCACTGTTATAGAAAGTGCCGAAGGCGAACTGCTCGGTGCAAAAATTGCCCGTGACGGCCAATGGCGGTTTCCGGCGCAGGACAGTATTCCTGATAAATTTCGCAAATGCATCGTATATTTCGAAGACCAGCATTTTTACAAACATCCCGGATTTAATCCGGTCGCAATGTTCAACGCAGCAAAGCAGAACAGCGCAGTCGGAAAAGTTGTTCGTGGCGGAAGTACTTTGACACAGCAGGTCATTCGCTTGTCGCGGAAAGGAAAAAAACGGACGTATTTCGAAAAAGTGGTAGAAATGATTCTGGCCACGCGATTGGAATTGCGGTATTCCAAAGATAAGATCCTGGATTTATATGCAGCGCACGCACCTTTCGGCGGAAATGTCGTCGGTTTGGAAATGGCCTCGTGGCGGTATTTTGGCGTGCAGTCGCATCAATTGTCGTGGGCGGAAAGTGCTACTTTGGCAGTTTTGCCGAATGCACCGAGTTTGATCTATCCCGGAAAAAACCAATTGAAACTGCGATTAAAACGCGACCGATTGCTGTTAAAATTGCGTCAGGAAAATGTCATTGACAAGCAAACGTACGAACTTTCGATTGCCGAACCGTTGCCGCAAAAACCATACGATTTGCCTCAGATTGCGCCGCATCTGCTTCAGCGGATTACAAAAAACCACGAAGGCAAACGCATTAAAACAACCGTTCAGATTGCGTTGCAAAATCGCGTGAACCAAATCGCAAAATATTACTACAACCAGTACAAGCAAAACGAAGTGCACAACCTTGCGATTGTTGTGATCGATGTGCAAAACCGGAACATCATGAGTTATGTGGGCAATGCGCCAACGGATGAAAACCACCAGAAAGATGTGGATATTATTGGCGCACCGCGAAGTACCGGAAGTATTTTAAAACCGTTGTTGTATGCCGCGATGCTTGATGAAGGAGAATTGCTCCCGAATACTTTAATTGCTGATGTGCCGACGCAGATTTCAGGTTATACGCCTCAGAATTTCAATCTGACTTTTGACGGCGCAGTGCCGGCGCATCGGGCGTTGTCAAGGTCGCTGAACATTCCGGCGGTGTTGATGCTGCAGGATTTTGGTGTCAGTAAATTTTATGAGGAATTGCAGAAATTCAGATTGAAAGACATTTCAAAATCGCCTGATCATTACGGCTTGTCGCTCATTCTAGGCGGCGCAGAAAGCAATTTATGGGATTTGTGCCGGACTTATGCCGGTTTGTCGTCAACGGTCAATTATTTCAATTCCCATGAAGGAAAATACCGTACGAAAGAATTTGCCGAACTCAATTATTTGAATGATTTTAAGCCGGATTTTGGAAAAGAAAGTTACCAGAAAACGATTTTGGACGCGGGTTCGATTTGGCTGACGTATAACGCGATGGAACAGGTTAACCGTCCTGAAGGCGATGAAGCCTGGAAATTTTATGACAGTTCGCTGAAGATCGCCTGGAAAACCGGAACGAGTTTCGGGAACCGCGATGCGTGGGCGATCGGAACCAATTCAAGATATGTTGTTGGTGTTTGGGTTGGAAATGCTTCGGGCGAAGGCAGGCCAACATTGACAGGCGTTTCGAGTGCTGCGCCGATTTTGTTCGATGTTTTTAATTTGTTGCCGAGAAGCGGTTGGTTTGCTGCGCCGTTAAACGATCTTGAAGAGGTGGAAGTTTGCGCTTTAAGCGGACATTTGGCGCAGGAAAACTGCCCGAAAATCAAGCAGTTTATTTCATTGAAAGGAAAAACAACATCGATTTGCCCGTATCATAAAATCGTTCATCTGGATCAATCCGGAAAATTCCGCGTCAACAGCAGTTGTGAAAACGTGGAAAATATGGTGACGAAAACCTGGTTTGTTTTGCCGCCGGTGATGGAATGGTATTACAAAAGCCAGCATATTGAATACCAAACCTTGCCACCGTTTCGGGAAGATTGCGCGGGAACGCAAACGGCAACGATGGATTTTATTTATCCGAAAGCAAATGCCAAAATTTATTTGACGAAGGATTTTAACAGCGAAGTGCAGCCTGTGATTTTAAAAGTAGCGCATTCGCAGCGGGAAACGCAATTGTTCTGGTATGTAGACAAAGTCTATAAAGGAACGACAAAAACCTTTCATGAGATGCCGATTGATGTCGCGGCCGGCGTACATTATGTTACGGTTGTGGATGAGTTTGGGAATGAGATCAGACGGAAGATTGAGGTTTTTAGAGAGTAGATCGAAAATCGCTTCATCGTAATTTCTCGTAATAAAAAGTGCTTGTTTTGGAACCTAAAGCCCTAGCCCGGATAGCAGTGGAAATCCTTTTGAGAAGCACAGCGGAACAAAAGATTGAAACGCATAGCCGGAAACAGCTCCTTATAAAAATAAAAAAACCGCCGATCTCACGAAAGGCGGTTTTCTTATTTAGTCTTTTATAACATTTCCTTGTTTGTCATAGAAATGATATTCCAGAAACGTGTAAGCGTCACGTGGTATGATTTTCACCCATTTTTTATGCTCAAAGAACCACCTTGAGCGTAATGATGGAAAACCTTTACTGAGGTAAGCAGCCACAAATGGATGTACGTTAAGCACAGCGCCTTTGTGGGTTTTGAGTATTCTTTCCAGATCGGAAGTGATCCTGTCGATAATTAAAATCGGGGCCTCGATTTCGCCGCCGCCGCTATCGGGATTTTCTTCCCTGGTTTTAATGTTGACTTCCGGCCGCACGCGTTGTCTGGTAATTTGTACCAGTCCGAATTTACTTGGCGGCAGGATTTTGTGTTTGGCTTTATCGTCGCTCATTTCCTCACGGAGGAAGTCGAACAGCACTTTCCTGTTTTCGGGGTTTGACATATCGATAAAATCGACTACGATGATTCCGCCCATATCACGAAGGCGCAATTGCCTGGCGATTTCTGCGGCGGCGATCATGTTGACTTCCATGGCGGTGTCTTCCTGGTTTGTGGCTTTGTTCGAACGGTTTCCGCTGTTCACGTCGATAACGTGCAAAGCTTCAGTGTGTTCGATAATCAAATACGCGCCTTTGGCCATCGAAACGGTTTTGCCGAACGAAGTCTTGATCTGTCTCTCTATGTTGTATTTCTCGAAGATAGGTGTGTCTTTAGATTGATAAAACTTTAATATTGATTGTTTTGTAGGCGCTATTTCCTGTAAATAGTCCTTTGTTTCGTTGAACAACTCCAGATCATCGATTTGGATACCGCTAAAGGTATCGTTAAAAACGTCTCGAAGTATCGATGATGCCCGGTTGAGCTCGCCTAATACTTTGGACGGATGATGGGCAGTTGGTAATTTTTTACACATGGCGTTCCATCTGCTGAGCAGGTTTGCCATGTCTTTTTCTAATTCGGCTGTATTTTTGCCTTCTGCTACTGTACGGACAATAACACCAAATCCTTTAGGTTTGATAGATTGTACAAGCTTTTTTAAACGGTCTTTTTCTTCTTTGGATTCTACTTTTTGTGAAACAGAAACCCTGTCGGAGAAAGGCACGAGAACGATAAAACGTCCGGCCAATGATAGTTCAGAACTAATTCTTGGGCCTTTGGTTGAGATCGGTTCTTTAACCACTTGTACCAAGATCGACTGGTTGGAATTCAGCACGTCGCTGATGACTCCGTCTTTGTTGATCTCTTTTTCAAACTGAAAGTTTTTCAGGGAGAAATCTTTTATTTTACCTGCGCTTACAAGTTTTATGAATTTCAGTTGGGAAGCTAAATTTGGACCCAGGTCGTGATAATGCAAAAAAGCGTCTTTTTCGAAGCCTACATTTACAAAAGCAGCATTGAGTCCGGCAACTGGTTTCCTGATCTTGGCAATAAAAATATCGCCCACCTGGAAGTTGCTTTTTTCTTCTTCTTTGTGTAATTCAATTAGTTTTCCATCTTTTAATAAGGCAAAATCTACGGCTTCAGAACTTGATCGGATGATTAATTCTTTATTCACACTGTAAATTTTTATCCGTACGGAGAGGCGCAAGGTGCAGGTTGCAAGGCACAAGGTGAAAACCCAGACCCAGAACCCAAAACCTTGTACCCAAAGTAAGGATGGATTAAACAATAATTTAACAGGTATTGTACCCGGTGAAATTCCTGATTGCGGATGAAGCGCTGCAGATTGTATCTTAATCTCTATCCCAACATCAGTATTTCCATTTCAATGAACTTTAAAAAAGAAAAAAGTAGTGAAGACTACTTTTTCTTTTTGTGACGGTTAGCTCTCGCACGTTTTTTACGTTTGTGGGTCGCTACCTTATGTCTCTTTCTTTTTTTACCACTTGGCATAGGTGTAGTTTTTGTGATTAATTAATAAGTTTATTTTGCTTCGTTATTCGTTTTTACTCCTTCAACAAACACTTTTGCAGGTTTGAAAGCAGGAATGTTGTGAGCAGGGATTTTAATTGTAGTGTTTTTAGAAATATTTCTTCCTGTTTTCTCAGCTCTGGTTTTGATGATGAAACTTCCAAAACCTCTTAAGTAAACATTGTCGCCAGTCTCTAAAGAAGTTTTCACTTCTTCCATGAAAGATTCTACAGTTGCCTGAACATCTCCTTTTTCAAGACCTAATTTTTCTGAAATTTTCGCTACGATATCTGCTTTCGTCATTTTCTTTCGTATTTAATATTTATGTGATATTTTTTGAGGTTGCAAATATATGAATTAAAAAAACAATTATTCAACCTAAATCATTAAAATTTAATCACATAAACTTTTACTTTTGTTAACCAAAATTTTATCATGAATTTAACTAAGTCGCTAATTGCGTGGTATTTGCAAAATAAACGCGATTTGCCCTGGCGCCATACAACCAATCCGTATTACATCTGGCTGTCGGAAATTATGCTCCAACAAACGCGCGTTGCCCAAGGAATGCCTTATTATTTTGCGTTTACGACTGCGTTTCCAACTGTGTTTGACCTTGCCAATGCTTCTGAAGAACAAGTCCTCAAATTGTGGCAGGGATTGGGTTACTATTCGCGTGCGAGAAATCTGCATAAAACCGCGCAATATGTAACTTCGGAGCTTGGCGGAATTTTTCCCGATAACTACAACGACCTCATCAAACTCAAAGGAATCGGCGAATATACTGCTGCCGCGATCGCGTCTTTTTCGTTTAACGAAACGGTTCCTGTGGTCGATGGAAATGTATTTAGGGTTTTGGCCCGATATTTCGATATTGAAACCGATATTGCCAATGCTTCCGCAAAAAAGGAATTTGCCGCTTTGGCGTATGAGTTAATGCCAAAAGACACCCGAGGCGGAGCCGAACAAAGCGAATCTAATCCGGCGATTTTCAACCAGGCGATGATGGAATTTGGCGCAATCCAATGTGTTCCGAAAAACCCAGATTGTGCAGTTTGCGTACTGAATTTCGGTTGCCTCGCATTGAAGTTAAACAAAGTCAACCAGCTTCCGGTAAAATCGAAAAAAGCCAAAGCCAAAAACCGATTTTTCAATTATGTGGTTTTTTCGGATGCCAATCAAAATGCGGTCATCCATAAAAGATCCGACAAAGGGATTTGGCACAATCTGTACGAATTTCCATTGATCGAAACCCAAAGCGAAATTGATTTTGACACGTTTTCGGAAATTTTAGCGGAAAATAAATTTGTTTCAAACGATGTGATTTCCATTGGCGAACTCAACGAAATTAGTCAAATTCATAAACTGACGCACCAGCATTTACACATTAAATTCTGGAAAGTTTCAGTTTCGGGAACCATTGAAAACGCGATAAATATCGAAAAATTAAGGACGTTTCCGTTTCCGATTGTCATTTTTAATTTTATAGAAAAGCATTGGCTTTAGTTTTTTTTAATTACTATATTTGAATTTAATAATCTAAGGAAATGAGCGGAACCATAAATAAAGTATTGTTGATAGGCCATTTGGGCGATGAAGTGAAAATGCATTATTTTGATGGCGGAAACTGTATCGGAAGATTTCCCCTTGCAACGAACGAAACGTACATTAATAAAACGACCAACGAAAAGATCACTTCTACAGAATGGCACAATCTTGTCGTAAGAAATAAAGCGGCCGAAATCTGCGAAAAATATTTGTCAAAAGGCGATAAAATTTATGTAGAAGGCCGAATTAAATCCCGCCAATGGCAAGCTGAAGATGGTTCGACCAAATATACCACAGAAATTCAGGTAACCGAATTTACGTTTCTAAATGTCAAAAAAGACACCGACGGAAACCGCCCGTCGTCAGACAATAAAAACCCGAATTTTGATTCCCAGAGCCACAACCTTCCAGAAAACGATTTGCCGTTCTGATATTGTTTAATTAATCTTTTTGAATTTGGACCCTGAGCCCGGTTATCAACTCCTCACTTTATCAGACAACGATCTGATTATTGGTTTCATTGCCATTTTTGTGCTGCTTTCCTTTTCTGCACTCGTTTCAGCTGCCGAAGTCGCTTATTTTTCACTGACCCAAAAAGATATAGAACAATGCGTTCAGGAAAATCCTGCGTCGGCAAATATCGTGTCCAGGCTTTTGGAAAAACCCAAAAAACTACTCGCTACATTGGTAGTCGCAAACAATTTCATCAACATTTGCGTCGTTATTTTGTTTTCAGTCATCGGACAAAACTTGTTTGCTTCGATCGCATCGCCGGCTTTAAAATTTGTAGCAGAAGTTGCAATCGTGACTTTTTTCATTTTGTTGTTCGGAGAGGTTTTGCCAAAAATTTACGCCAGCAGGAACAATATCAAATTTGCGTGTTTTTTCGCTCGTCCTTTATCGTTGCTGGATAAATTGCTTTCGCCGATCAGCATTCCGATGCGCGAACTGACACTTTTCCTGAATACAAAACTAGGCAAACAAAAATCAAATTTTTCGGTCGACCAATTGTCTCAGGCTTTGGAACTGACTTCTTCGGAAGGAACTTCGCAGGACGAACAGAAGATTCTCGAAGGAATTGTATCTTTCGGGAACACCGATACGAAACAAGTAATGAGTCCGCGGATTGATATTTTTGCGCTCGAAATCGATGAAAATTTCCCCGAAGTATTGCAAAAAATCACCGACAAAGGATTTTCAAGAATTCCGGTGTATCGCGACAACATTGACCAGATTGAAGGCGTTTTATTTGTCAAAGATTTGATTCCGCATATCGGAAAAAACGAATTTGACTGGAAAACATTGGTCCGCGAACCGTTCTTTGTTCCGGAAAATAAAAAACTCGACAACCTTTTGAAAGATTTTCAATCGATGAAAAGCCATTTGGCGATTGTAGTTGATGAATATGGCGGAACGTCGGGATTGGTTTCATTGGAAGACATTATTGAAGAAATCGTGGGCGACATCAGCGACGAATTTGACGATGAAAACATCAATTTTTCGCAAATCGACGACAAGACATTCCTGTTTGAAGGCAAGATTAATATGAAAGATTTTTACCGAATTACCGATTGCGACGAAACGATTTTTGAAGACCGAAAAGGCGAAGCTGAAACCCTCGCAGGATTTATTCTCGAATTGCTTGGGAATTTTCCGAAGAAAGGGCAAAAAATAAATTTTGACAAATACCGTTTCGTAATAGAAACCGTCGATAAAAAACGCGTCAAGCAAATAAAAGTAACCATTGAATAACCATGTTTAAAAAAATATTCCCCGTTTTCGTACTTTCTTTGGTGCTTTTTTGCGTTTTCGGATGTAAGAAAGAAGTCCTTCCAAAACCGTCGAGCCATTTGCGCCTCGATTATCCGGAAGCAGAATATGTGCATTTTGAAAACAATTGCCCATTTGGTTTCGACATGAATGCCGATGCGGTGATCAAAGGAAAATCAGATTGCAGTTTTGAGATCAATTACCCAAAGATGAAGGCGACAATTTATATCAGTTACAAACCGGTAAACAACAACATCAATATTTTGTTGCGCGACGCCCAGAAACTGACTTACGAACACGTGATCAAAGCCGACGATATTCTCGAGCAGCCTTTCATCAATAAAGATCATAAAGTGTATGGCATGTTTTACCAGGTGAACGGTAACGCTGCCACAAATGCACAATTTTATGTGACCGACAGCACCAAACATTTTATAGATTGTTCGGTTTATTTTTACGCCAAACCCAATTTTGATTCGGTTATGCCAGCCGCGAGTTACATTAAAAATGACATGCGCGCACTAATGGAAACTTTGAAGTGGAAGAAATAAGTCGAAAGCCTCAAAATCGAAAGGAACAGCATTACGGTTAAAGCAAAAAACCAGGAACGAAATAATCCGTTTCCTGGTTTTTTATGAAGTCGATTCAAGCTTTCAGTCTTTCAACTTTGAACTTTCGACTAAATTAAGCTTTCTCTTTATCTGCTGAGCAATGTTTCTTAGCCGAACAACAAGATTTTTTCTCCGTTTTGGCCGTTGCTGCTGTTTTGTCAGATTTGGTTTTTTTATCCACTTTTTTCACTTCTTCCTGATCGAAAAGCATTGCGTGGTCACCAGATGAAGTCACATTTGAAACTTTATATGTTTTTCCGTCAGCGGTAGCTTCCACGACTTTAACGAAATTTTCAGGCGATTGTTTGGTCGCGTCAAATTCGATTACGGCTTTTTTGGAATCAAAATCAACAGACGCTTTTTGAACGCCTTCCATTTCGGATAATTCTTTTTCAATGGTTTTGGCACAGCCAATCGCGCAACTCATTCCTTCAATGCTGAAACTAGCAGTTTCGGGTTTTACAGGCGCAGTTTTTTCAGTCGACGCTACTGCATTTGCTCCGGCTTCCGTTTTTGGAGCGCTGTCGGTTTGTTTGCAACTAGCGAACAATACCGCTGAAAACGCAACCGCAAATAATGATTTGGTAAAATTCATAATATGGATGTTTAATGTTTGAGTGAGAATAATCTGTATATAAACAGCTTACAAAAATGCAAAAATATATTCCGAATATTCATAAAATTATTACAATTTTGGTGTTAAAAATTGAACCATGGCTGCCAGACAAATAAAATGGATTTTACTGATTGTACTTTCTCTGATTTGGGGAAGTTCTTTTATTTTGATAAAACTTGGTTTGGTCGGACTCAATCCGTTGCAACTTGGGTCTTTGCGGATGATTTTTGCGGCGGTTTTCCTGTTGGCGATCGGATTCAGGACACTGCCACAAATTCCACAGACGAAATACAAATACATTTTACTCACAGCAATACTCGGTACATTTTTTCCCGCCTTTTTATTTGCCATTGCCGAAACGCACATCGGAAGTTCGATCAGCGCCATGCTCAATTCACTCACGCCTTTAAACACGTTGGTTCTTGGTGGATTATTGTTCGGGCTCAATTTTAAGCGAAGCCAGATTATTGGCGTAATTGTCGGTTTGGCCGGAAGCCTGTTGCTCGTCTTTACAGGAACTGAAAGCGCCGCAGAAACCGATTACACCTATGTTTTCCTGGTTTATATTGCGACCGTTTGCTACGGAACCAATGTCAATCTGATCAAAAAATATTTATCCGATCTTACGCCTTTGGCCATTTCGACTGGAAATTTTACAGCACTTCTGGGTCCTTCATTGATAATTTTATACGCTTCTGGTTTTCTAGATGTGGTTTCTGTTGCAAAAGTGCAGCATTCGGTATTCTTTATTATGATTTTAGGGATTGCAGGAACCGGGATTGCGAACCTGATTTTTTTCAAATTAATCCAGATTTCATCACCCGTATTTGCCACTTCAGTAACCTATCTGATTCCGATTGTAGCGTTTTTCTGGGGATTGCTCGACAACGAAATGCTCACGCCATTCCAATTTCTCGGAGCTGCGGTAATTCTTGGCGGCGTTTATATTTCCGGTAAAAAATAAAAACCGTCGGTTAGGACGGCTTTGCTTATGTTTTTTTGATTTCTGGTTTGGTTGTCGGATTTCCGAAACGGTCAAAAAAGAAAATCGGAATGTTGAGTTGCTCGAGTTTTGGTACTACTTCAGCTGCTTTTCCGGTAATGATAATCCGCGTATTGTCCACAAGGAAATATTTATTGGCGACGCGCAACACGTCTTCGGGAGTAACCGCATTCAGGTTTTTGATGAAATTCTCATAAAAATCTGCCGGAAGGTTTTCGGTTTCGATGTTGAGTGCGTAACGCGCGATTGTTTGCGGTTTTTCAATATTCATCACAAACCGTCCGATGTAACCCGCTTTGATGTTTTTCAAACTTTCTTCCGTTACTTTTTCTGACCGGATGCGTTTAATTTCCCTGACAAATTCAACTACGGCGCTGTCGGTTACGGCATTTCGCACTGATGATGTCGCGATAAATTTATCTACAAATTTTCCATAACCCATATTCGAATAGGCGCTGTAGGTCCACGCTTTCGCCTCGCGCAGGTTCATGTTTAAATAGCTGTTGAAATCGCCGCCAAGGATTTGGTTGGCAATGATCGACGGAAAAAAATCGGGATCGCCCATTTTCAGGTTGACCGTATTGACCACCGCAATTTCCGATTGGACCGCATTGGGCATATCCACAAAATTAATCTGCTGGTATTGCACATTTTTTGGATCGGAATAAGAAAGATCCGGCGCCGAAGCTTTGGTCCACGAACCGAACAATTCCTCGACTTTTGCTTTTGTTTCCGAAACATTTACATCGCCAATGATTACGAGATAGGCATTTTCGGGAACGAAATAGGTGTCGTAATTCGACTTGATATCGTCCAATGAAATATTTTGTACCGATTGCTCAGAAATGTATTCGCCAAAAGGATGGTTTTTGCCAAATGCCAGGACGTTTTCGACGCGACGCGCGGTTGTTGGTACATTTTTTTCGTCGGCACGGATGCTTTCAATGAGTTTGGCTTTTTCCTTGTCGAGTTCTTCCTGCGAAAAATTCGGATGCAGCGAACCTTCGGCCAGCAATTCTAATATGCGTGCTGAATATTTGGAAAGGGAATTCCCTGTCGCACCATCGGAATAGAAATTGATCCTCGCGCCAAGGAAATCTATTTCTTCGAAAAAAACAGCTTTGTGAATGTTGGCGCTTCCTTTTCCGAGCAAACGTCCGGTGAGGCTTTTTACGCCTTTCTTGTTTCCTTCCGCGTAAGGCGAATTGTCAATCGTTAAATTGAAAGAAACCTGTGGCAGCTTGTGATTTTCGACAATCAGGACTTTGAGTCCGTTGGCAAGCCTGAAGGTTTCTGGTTTTTCGATCTTTATTTCCGGTGCTGGCCCGGGTTTTGGCTGAGTGATTTTTTGTGCCTGCATAATTAAGGAGATTGACAAGCTGAATAAAATGAATATTGACTTTGTCATTTGTCGGTTAGTTTTCAGTTTTGCCTTTTGACGGGATATAATCCAGGATCAGCCGTTGGTTTGGGTTTAAATATTTTTTTGCCGCGTCGCGAATTTCCTCGCGCGTGATCGAATTGTACATGTCAATTTCGGTATTGATCAGATTGACATCGCCATACAATAAATAGTAGGAAGCGAGATTTTCCGCAATGCCTTCCACCGTCGCGTTGTTGCTGACAAACTGGCTTTCGATTTTATTTTTGAGTTTTTCGAAATCTTTTTCAGAAATCAGTTCGGTTTGCAATTTGAGGATTTCTTCGTCAATTTCTTTCAGAATGCTGTTTGGCGAATGGTCGCCCAATGGCAATCCGAAAATCACATACGAACCGTAATCTTCCTGGTTGACGTTGAACGCGCCAATTTGCAACGCCATTTTTTTGTCGTCGACAATCTTCTTATACAAACGCGAACTTTTTCCGTCGCTCAAAATGGTCGAAATGAGTTCGAGTATACGCGCGTCACGGGTTTTCATCGAAGGCGTTCTGTAAGCCGCCACGATGGCCGGAATCTGAATGTTTGGATCTTCATATTCCGCATGGATGGCTGTTGTGATGGGGTCTTCGGTGAAAGTTTCTTTTTTTAACGGTGCGCCTTTTTTGATCGGACCGAAATATTTTGGGATCCATTGTCTGGCCTGGGCTGCGTCGAAATCTCCGGCAACGACTAACACCGCATTGTTTGGGACGTAATATTTTTTATTGAATGCCTGAAATTCCTGTAAAGTCGCTTTGTCGAGATGTTCCATGGAGCCAATAACTGTCCATTGATACGGATGTTTGGCAAACAATCTTTTTTTGACTTCACTGAGGAAATTCCCGTAAGGCTGGTTGTCGTATATGAGCCGCTTTTCTTCTTTAACCACGTCATTTTGAGTGTCAACGCCAATTTGGTTGATCACCGGATGGCGCATCCGTTCAGATTCCATCCACAAAGCGAGTTCGAGATTGTTTGACGGGAAAACCTCGTAATAATAGGTGCGGTCGTCGGAAGTATTGGCGTTGTTGGTTCCGCCGTTGCTGGAAACGATTTTAAACCATTCGCCGCGTTTGATGTTTTCGGTGCCTTCGAATAACAAATGTTCGAAAAAATGGGCAAATCCTGTGCGGTCCGAACTTTCGTCTTTTGATCCGACATGATACATGACCGACGTGATGACGACCGGTGCCGAAGAATCCTGGTGCAAAATAACATGCAATCCATTGTCGAGATCGTATTCTTCAAAAACCACTTTTTGGGCCGAAACGGTTCCTCCAAGCAAAAGCGAAGCGCTTACAGCCATGATTGTTTTTTTCATAGGTTAGTAAAAAGGAGTGGCAATTCCGGTTGGTATGCATTCCGGAAATTAGTTACGTCAAATGTATGGTTTTTAGTTGAAAGAGAAAAAGGAAAGGTGAAGAGGTGGAAGGTATAGGGTAGAAGGTACAGGGCAGAAGGCAAAAGGCAAAAGGGACAAGGCAGGAGTGAAAAGGAAAGAAGAGCTAAATTTGGCAGGATGGACTTGATGGCACGCGTGAGGGATAGAGGCAGGCACCGCGTGCAGCCGAAAACCCGACGGCGCCCGACAAAAGCTAATTTGAAAGTATGAAGTTCAAGCGCCGGCACGCCCAAAAATGTAAAATTCGACAGCTGAAAAATACTTTTCTCCTGTCCCTTTTGCGTTTTGCCTTATTTTTTTATCCAACAAGTTGCATGAATGGGATTTAGTTGTATATTTGCAACCTTAAAAATTAACTAAACATCATTGTTATGTACGCAATCGTAGAGATAGCAGGGCAACAATTTAAAGTAAGCAAAGACTTAAAGGTTTATGTTCACCGTTTGGCTGACAAAGAAGGCGATGCAATTTCATTTGCAAAAGTTCTTTTGTTGGACGATAACGGGACAATCACTTTAGGCGCCCCAGCTGTAGAAGGTGCTTCAGTAGAAGCCAAAGTGTTACAACACTTAAAAGGAGACAAAGTAATCGTTTTCAAAAAGAAAAGAAGAAAAGGTTACAAAAAGAGAAACGGTCACAGACAATCTCTTACTCAGATTCAGATTTCAGGAATTACTTTGCCTGGAGCGGCTGCGCCAAAGAAAAAAGCGGCAGCTAAGAAAACTGAGACAACAGAAGAATCAACTGCAGAATAATTAACATTTAAAACTTATACGTCATGGCTCACAAGAAAGGTGTCGGTAGTTCCAAGAATGGTAGAGAATCAGAATCGAAACGTTTAGGTGTTAAGATTTTTGGTGGACAAGCTGCTATTGCGGGGAACATCATCGTAAGACAAAGAGGTTCTAAACACAATCCAGGTGAAAATGTTTACATCAGTAAAGATCACACCCTACACGCAAGAGTAGATGGAGTTGTTCAGTTCCAAAAGAAAAAAGACAACAAATCATACGTTTCTATCGTTGCTTTTGAAGCATAATTGAAACTTAATTGATATTAAAAAAGCCATTCTGAAAAGAGTGGCTTTTTTTATTTGAGATTTTTGATATACTATTTACGCGATCAATGTTCGTAAATCGTACATCAAAAATCGTACATCTAATCCCGAAATTTCGGGATGTAATTAATTTTTATTCGCAGGATTTCCCGGAGCAACTACATTGTAAACGGTCAATTGCTGGATGTCGCGGTCAAACAAATACAATCCGCCTTTGTCGTCTCCGATGAGGTTGATTTTATCGAGGATCGCTCTTGCCTGCGCTTCTTCTTCGATTTGTTCGGTAACGTACCATTGCAGGAAATTGTGCGTTGCGTAATCTTTCTCCTGAAGCGTAATGTGTACCAAATCATTGATCGATTCCGAAACAAAAATTTCGTGGTCGTGCAATTCCTGGAACATTTCCTTGAAGTTGTTGAACGAAATATTCGGCGCTTTGAGTTCTGAAATGTATGCATTTCCGCCGCGCTCGTTAATAAATTTGACGATTTTAAGCATGTGCATGCGCTCTTCGTCAGATTGTTTGTACATGAATTGTGCTACGCCTTCGAGTCCTTTGTTTTCGGCCCAACAAGCCATGGCGAGATATATTTGTGAAGACTCTGCTTCGATAGTAACCTGTTTATTTAATGCTGATTCAACGATTTTCGATATCATGGCTTTATTTTTTGTGATTCTGATATAAAGGTACTAAAAAATCGCGCTGCCGGCGTAAAATCGGGTGTTTACAGGCAAATACCAATTCAGTCTAAATAAGCGAAAGGTTTTAAGTTTGATTTCAGTCGTACGATTTACGAATGCTGTCACGTAAATCGTACACCTAAAACCGTAAATTATTTAACGATGATTTTTTTGGTTTCTGTAATATTATTTTTATCTGAAAAAGTCACAACATACGTTCCTTTACTTAAGTTTTGAACAGGTAATGAAAATGTTGTGTTTTTCGCATTATCAATATTTCCGGAATGAGCAGTTTTGCCCTGTAAGTCACAAATTTTATAATTTACTGTCGAATTATTGGGCCAATTCATAACAAATGATACATTGCCATGTTGTGGATAAATGACTGTCACGGCAGTAGTTTTATTTGCTGCAGTCGCAGTTTGCAATAAAACAACATCGGTAATATCAAGTTCGCCGAAGTTGATCTCATAGTTTGGAATAGCGGTATCTGAAACAAAGCGCAATCCGATTTCAGCAATCTCACGGCTCTGATTTCCGGCTAATGAACAGGAGGCAAATCCCCATTCGTTGAAGATATCCATCCAAACCGGTTCTGATAAAGAAATTTCATGCTTTTGATTTGGCTCATCTGCATAAACGACAAGCATTTTTACCCCGGGATTTGACATGTTTTCGGTAATGTATCCCAACATGGTTCCTGGATTTGTACTTTCATCTGGCAAATTGATTTTCGTTTTGTAAAGCATCAAATCGATGGGATTATTAGCTGGCAAATTCCCTGAAATTTTAAGTGAACTTCCGCCGCTGAAGGCCTTATCGAAATCCCATTTTGCTGAGAGGATTCCGCTTTGGGAAAATGCCCATTGCCAGGTTGGTAAAATATCCTGCTTATTCATGTCATGCCACGGCTCTGAACTTTCGACGGCACCGGCATGAAATTTTTTTGTCCCGTGTCCCGTATTAAAATTAGTACTAAAAGTGCCAGTAACGACTGTGGTTTCTGGAACCCACGCCGAAAGCCCTTTAAAGCCGGTCGCGTCAACAATTCCAGGATTCAAATCGGCACCGGCAAACAAATGGTTTTCAGCATCATAAAAAGAATCTACATCTGTCGGATCATTGTTGAAATTGGTAAAAACCGAACTGTTGTATACGCAATTGGGTGCAAACAAACCAAGTGAAGTAATTGGATTGGTGGTGTTTTCGTGCAAACGCGCCATGTATGTATTTCCGGTTGTCGCAAAATTTCCCTGGTTTCGGCCGGGCCAAATGTCCATTCCGGTGAAAACATCAAATGAAGAGCGACCAATCGCAGTGGCGCGTGTTCGCGAAGCATTCGGATAACTTGCCGAACTCCAGAAGAAATTGATAAACATGCTGCTGCTGACGCGTTCCTCAAAACCGTTTTCCGCATTTCCGTCAGCATCGTTTTGTAAAAATGGGCTGTTGTTGGTGTTGAGCCTGTTTTGCCAGCCGACGTTTCCGTTTAGAATCATGGCATCATACCACATAATTTCTTTTCCGAGCGCTTCGGCTTCGGCGGTAAGTTTTTTCACAAATTCCTGCATCAATACGGCTACAGCCGGAGTTGTCGCGGTTTCCTGATTGATAAACCAGCCGTCGAATTTGTAATATTGCATGATCGCGATCATTTTCGGAAGCACAATAAAGTTTCCGTTTGCATCTTTTTCGAGAAAACTTTGCAAAGTAGCAGTCGATCCGCCGAAAGCTGTTGGCGAAAAGAACACATCACCAAAAATCTTTACGCCGTTTTTGTGCGCGGCATTGGCCCATGGCGATGACGGAATCTGGATGGTTTGTGTAGACGTTCCGCCGAACCAAACAAATTTGTCGATGTAAGCCCAATGCGTAAAATTGTACAAATTGAACTGGTTTTGTTCACCAAAATAATTTCCGAAATTGTTCATTCCGTCGGGCAGATACGCAATCTGCATGTCGTTTGTCAATGCGGGATTGAATTGCGTTTGCGGATTGGAAAACCTTGGCGCAAGCGGAATCGTGGCTATTAAATCTGCGGAAGCGGTTGGGCCGTTTTCTGTCCATTCTTTCAATTCGGGAATGGTTAAAATGTAGGGCGCAGTATTTACAATTTGTGAAAAGGCCGGCATGGAAGCCAATAGCAATGCCAATAGGGTAATTTTTTTCAAAGTATGTTGGTTTTTGTAGTTGGACAACGTAAATATAAAATAAAAAACCGCTTCAATTGAAACGGCTTTTAGCAATTATTTGGCTTTCGCTTTTTCTAAAGCCTCATTGTATTTTTCTTTGGTGTTTTCCTTGGTTTCTTTCCACTTTTCGGAAGAATTTTCTCTCGCTTCTTCAAGTGACGCTTTGGTTTTGTCGGCGCCTTCTTTTACACCAGCTTTTAAATTGGCCCAAGCTGTTTCCGCTTCATCTGCGGTTTTTTGTGCGGCTTCCTGCGCCTTTTTGTCGCCTTTTGCAATGGCATCTTTAAGGTTTTCGCGTGCCTGTTTTAAATTGGCTTCAGCTTTTTCGGTATCTACATTTACGCCTTCAGCAGTCGTTGTAGTTGTTGTTACGGTTGTCGTGTCGCCATTGACATCGGTATTTACCGTTTCTACCGTTTCCTTTTTGCACGATGTAAGTGCCAATATTCCTGAAAGCAGCGTTGCAGCAGCTAAATTTTTGGTTGTTGATTGCATAAGATTGATTTTTTGAACTATAAATATAGGAAAAAATCAAATAAAAAACCCTCGCTGTTCCGAAGTTTCAGAAGGCAAGGGTTTCAATTTCAATTCGAAATCAATTTTCGTAAATCAAAAATTGATTAGTATCTGTAATATTCCGGTTTAAACGGACCCTGAACGTCAACGCCGATGTAAGCAGCCTGATCGTCTCTCAAAGTTTCCAGTTCAACACCCAATTTTGCCAGGTGCAAAGAAGCTACTTTTTCATCCAAATGTTTTGGCAACATATACACTTCATTGTCATAATTCGCGCTGTTTTTCCACAATTCGATTTGTGCCAAAGTTTGGTTTGTAAACGAGTTGCTCATTACAAAACTTGGATGTCCGGTTGCGCAACCAAGATTTACCAATCGGCCTTCAGCCAAAATGATAATGTCTTTTCCAGCAATGGTATATTTGTCAACCTGTGGTTTGATCTCGATTTTTGAAGCGCCGTGGTTTGAGTTCAACCAAGCCATGTCGATTTCATTATCAAAGTGTCCGATGTTGCAAACAACAGTCTTGTCTTTCATTTTTTCGAAATGAGATCCCAAAACGATGTCTTTATTTCCAGTCGTAGTGATGATAATATCCGCATTAGCGATTACAGTATCGAGTTTTTTTACTTCATAACCGTCCATTGCTGCCTGAAGCGCACAAATCGGGTCAATTTCAGTAACGGTTACAATCGAACCAGCGCCACGGAAAGAAGCCGCAGTTCCTTTTCCAACGTCGCCATATCCACAAACGATCACTCTTTTTCCGGCCAACATCAAATCTGTTGCACGACGAACCGCATCAACAGCAGATTCTTTACAACCGTATTTGTTGTCGAATTTAGACTTGGTCACCGAATCGTTTACATTGATCGCAGGCATCACCAAAGTTCCGTTTTTCATTCTTTCGTACAAACGGTGAACGCCGGTAGTCGTTTCTTCAGACAATCCGCGGATTCCGTCAACCAATTCCGGGTAACGGTCAAAAACCATATTCGTCAAATCGCCACCATCATCAAGGATCATGTTCAACGGTTGTCTGTCTTCACCAAAGAATAAGGTTTGCTCGATACACCAGTCAAATGATTCCTCATCCAAACCTTTCCACGCATAAACCTGGATTCCCGCAGCAGCAATCGCAGCAGCAGCCTGATCCTGAGTCGAGAAAATGTTGCAAGACGACCACGTCACTTCAGCGCCCAAAGCGATTAAAGTCTCGATCAAAACCGCAGTCTGGATCGTCATGTGCAAACAACCAGCGATGCGCGCACCTTTCAACGGCTGCTCGTCTTTATATTCTGCGCGAAGTGCCATTAATCCTGGCATTTCAGCTTCAGCAAGCTCAATTTCTTTTCTTCCCCAGGCAGCAAGGGAAATGTCTTTTACTTTGTACGCCACAAAAGGCATTGTCGTTGTACTCATTATAATATATTTGTATTAGCTTAAAATTTTGCGCAAATTTACGCAATTCCTTTCTATTTAAAATAGATTTGCCGAAATTTATAAGTTGTTTAGACCGATAACTTTTTGAAACACAATTCAATAAATATTTTTTAATTTTTTAGAAGCTATTCCCGCTATCCGTTGCAATCTTTTTTAGAAACTTCCGCTGTCGCTGCATTTTTCTAAAAAAGGATTTCCACTTTTATCGGGGCTAGGAAAACACGCAAGCCAGGATGCCATTATATAAAATCATCAATTTCAGTCCCGAAACGCAGATTTACATTTGGAAAATCGACGAATCCTATGAGCAATTGCGCAATGAAGTGAAACTTAACGAGCGCAACGAAATTCGCCTCAGCGGTATGAAATCTGAATTGCACCGCCGCGGTTTTCTAAGTGTTCGCAAAATTTTGCAACACAACGGCTACACTGATTTTGATTTGTACTATGACGCATTCGGAAAACCACATCTCAAAGACGGTCGACACCTTTCGATTACACATTCGTATGAATTTTCAGCGGTCATTTTCAGCGACCAGAACATTGGCATCGACATTGAAAAACAGCGGGAGAAAATCCTGGTCATCGCCGATAAGTTCTGTGATTACGAGTTGTCGTATCTCGATAAAAACAATACACCTGATTACATTAGCAAGCTGACTGTAATTTGGGGTATAAAAGAAGCCATTTTCAAAATCCGCAACGAACAAGGCATCAGTTTTAAAGACCATATTTTTGTAAAACCTTTTGAAATTAGAGAAAATCAGGCGATTGCCATACTCGATTTCGAAAATATAAAAAGCGAATTCTCCGTGTTTTTTGAGGAATTCGAAAACTTTACATTGGTTTACGTCATGGAAAAATAACGCCAACGCAACTGTTCAAAATTCTTTGCCTTATATTTGCGACCACGCAAACCTTCCAATGAAACAAATTTACGCCGACATCCTAAAGGCCAAACAGGCAAACAGAAAACTGCTCGCCATTCTGCTCGATCCCGATAAAATCGACAGAAACAACCTCGATGCGCTCGCTAACAAAATCAATTTTTCTCCGGCAACGCACGTTTTTATTGGCGGAAGCCACGTTTTAAGTACCGATCTGGATCATATCATTTCAGAGCTGAAACAAAATTGCAGTTTGCCAATGGTACTTTTTCCGGGAAATCCTTCGCAGATTTCAACACTTGCAGATGGTATTTTGTTCCTTTCGCTGATCTCGGGCCGAAACCCGGATTATTTAATCGGACATCAGGTGAAAGCGGCGCCAATTTTGAAAAAGTCGGAACTTGAAATTATTCCTACAGGTTATATTTTAATCGAAAGCGGAACAACTACTGCAGTCGAAAAAGTCAGCCAAACCAAACCTTTGTCGGATCTGCAGGAAATTCTGCACACTGCGCTGGCTGGCGAATTAATGGGACAGCAATTGTTGTATCTTGAGGCTGGAAGTGGTGCAGAAAACGCCGTATCTGTTGAAATCATTGAAAGGATTTCGCAAAATATAGGAATTCCGTTAATTGTTGGCGGTGGCATCAAAACCAGTCGCGGCATTGATGATGCCTACCATTCGGGAGCCGATCTTGTAGTGATCGGGACCGCATTCGAAAATGATCCCGATTTTTTTGATAAAATTTTCCAAAACCTTGAATTTGAACCAGAAGAATGAAAATATCCGTTGACATCAGCATGTATCCGATGAATCAGAATTACGAGAAACCCATACTCGAATTCATCGAAAAACTCAGAAATTCCCCATTCCACATTTTGGAAAATCCGTTAACAACACAGATTTACGGCGATTACGATGCCGTTATGGATTTCCTGAAAACCACTATGAAAGAAAGTTTTCTGGATGAAGACATGTGTGTGTTTACGCTCAAATTTATCAAAGGCGACCGCACATTATGATCGATTTTTTCATTGAATCGTACAAGACTACGCCATGGTTTGTGATTTTCCTCGAAGCAGTGACTTTCGTTTTCGGGATTGCGAGCGTGTATCTTGCAAAAAAAGAAAACATCTGGGTGTATCCAACCGGCCTGATTGCCACAACGATTACCGTTTATCTGCTGTATCGCGCAGGATATTATGGCGATATGGTGGTTAACTTTTACTATTCGGTGATGAGTATTTACGGTTGGTACAATTGGGCACGGAAAAGCAACGGAACCAATATCATTACGATTTCGAGAACGAACAATATTGAAAAATTAACAGGAATCGGCATGTTTCTTCTCACAATTATTGTAATTTTCGCCATTTATAGAACATTTGGTTACGAAATTAAAACAGAAAACTATTTAGACATTTTTACCTCAGGAATATTTTTTACGGCAATGTGGTACATGGCTTTAAAGAAAATCGAAAACTGGACGCTGTGGATAATCGGTGATTTGATCGCCGTGCCAATATATGCTTACAGAGGTTTGGGAATCTTGTCGCTCGAATATGTAGTTTTTACAATCTTGGCTATTTTAGCGTATATAGAATGGAGGAAAATCTTAAACAGCAATCCGCAGACATCATAAAAATCGCCCTTTTTGGGCCAGAAAGTACCGGTAAAACAACTTTGGCAAAACAACTCGCTGACCATTTTGAAACGGTTTGGGCGCCTGAATTCGCACGTGATTATTTGCAGGAAAAATTCAACGATGCCGGAATTATTTGTGAGCCGGAAGATTTGATGCCGATCGCCGTTGGACAAACCAAACTTGAAAATGAGGTTTTGACTGTCGCCAACAAGTTCCTGTTTAGTGATACTTGTTTAATGGTCACCAAAGTATATTCTGAGATTTATTATAATTTTTGCGATCCGGTGTTGGAAAAGGCCGCACGCAAACACAAATACGATTTGTTTTTCCTGACAGACATTGACGTTCCATGGGAAAAAGACGATTTGCGCGACCGTCCGGATGACCGCAAAGCCATCTTTGAAATATTCAAAAAAGCACTGATCGACAACAACAAACCGTTTGTGACACTTTCCGGAAATATGGAATCCAGGCTGGAACAAGCCATTTCGATCACCGAAAATCTGGTTAAATGTAAAGAAATGGGATTGTCATCGTATGATTTCGTTCAGATATATGAGCATAAAATCAGTCCTGATGTGATCAAAAAACATTTGGCCATTTTTAAATCGGGTACAACCAAAGCCATTTTGGAACGCGCTGCGCGTAAAGAGGACGGCATTCTAAAATTGACGCCGGAAGACTTTATCACAAACGCAAAATATTTTGACGACCACAAAGACAAATTAAAACTCAAAAAGTTTGTTCCGGCTTCCGGTGCAGCAAGCAGGATGTTTAAATTTCTGAATGAGTTTGTCAACGAATTCGATCCCGAGAACGAATCGATCAACGCATATGTAAACAAGAAAAATGCCGTTCAGTTGTCGATTTTCCTTGCCGGGCTTGAGAAATTTCCGTTTTTTGAAGATGTCGAAAACCAGCTCGTTGCAAAATATCCAGATTTCGAAAGTTGGGAAAGTGACGCAAAAAATTATGAGTTTATCAAATTCATGCTTTCTCCTGACTATTTTGATTTTTGCAACAAAGCCAAAGGAATGCTGCCATTTCACAAATATTCCACGCACATTGCCACACCCATTGAGGAACATTTGAATGAAAGCGCGTTTTATTCAAGTTCAAACGGTTCCTCTAATTTGCATTTTACGATTTCGGAAACGCACCAACAGGAATTTGAAGACATCATCCAAAAGGTGAAAAGCAAAGTGGAGAAAAAATCGAAGTCCGCAATCAATATTAATTTTACATATCAAAACCGCGCGACCGATACGATTGCTGTCGATTCAAACAACAACCCGTTCCGAAATGAAAATGGGTCGCTGGTTTTTCGTCCGGCCGGACACGGCGCACTGATCGAAAACCTGAGCAATCTCGATGCCGATATCGTATTTATCAAAAATATCGACAACGTCATCCAGAATCACATCGAAAGCATTTCGCTATACAAAAAAGCACTTGCCGGCGTTTTGATCGATTTGCAAAAACAGGTTTTCGGATACCTGAAACGTGTCAAAAACAATCAGGTTGCAGATGCAGACATTTCCGAAATTATTGATTTCGCTCAGAAAAAATTGAACATTTCCGTGATTGAAGATTTCGAAAAATACACGCTTGAGAATAAAATAAATTACATCCAACAAATATTAAACCGTCCGATGCGCGTTTGCGGAATGGTGAAAAACGAAGGCGAACCAGGCGGCGGTCCTTTCTGGGTGCGCGATGTCAAAGGAAATGTGTCGTTGCAGATTGTGGAAACTTCACAAATTGATCTGCAAAATGCATTACAGGCAGAAATTCTGGCAAGTTCAACCCATTTTAATCCGGTAGATCTCATCTGCGCAATCCGAGACTTTGAGGGAAATAAGTTTGAACTGCACCAGTTTATCGACCACAGCAGCGGATTTATCGTCAGTAAAAACAAAAATGGCGCAGCGCTCAAAGCATACGAATTGCCCGGACTTTGGAACGGCGCGATGGCCAAATGGATCACGGTTTTTGTTGAAGTCCCACTCATTACGTTCAATCCGGTGAAAACCGTCAACGATTTATTAAAACCTGCGCACCAGCCACAATAATGGACTCTGAAAAAATCATCACCGAATTAAATTTCAAAGCCGTAAGGAGCAGCGGCGCCGGCGGCCAAAACGTCAATAAAGTGTCGTCAAAAGTGGTGCTGAGTTTCGATCTCGACAAATCCAAATCGGTTTCAGACGAAGAAAAACTTTTGCTGTCGGAGAAATTGCAATCCCGATTGACTTCCGAAAATGTCCTGATACTGAATTGCGACGAAGACCGCAGCCAGCTCAAAAATAAGGACATCGTCACCAAAAGATTTCTGGATATCATCACCAAAGCGTTGATCGTCCCAAAACCCAGAAAAGCAACAAAAGTCTCAAAATCAGTCATCAAAAAAAGACTAAAAGACAAAAAAAGCCTTTCCCAGACTAAGCAATTCCGCCGAAAACCTGATTTCGAATAAATTTCCACAAAAATTATCCATTATCCATTGTTCATTATCAATTGAAGACCTACATTTGCATCGTCTCAAAGGGGTGCTCTACCAAGGGCTGAGATTATACCCAACGAACCTGGGCAGGTAATGCTGCCAAGGAACGGACGAACGTTTAGGAAAATGTCCAGTGGATATTTTAGTGAAATAGCGAGAACGCGCGCTGGCCAATTTCACAAAAACGCAAGTCCAAACGGATAACCAATTTTAATTTTAACAAGGATAATTGCCCCTTTTATTCGTAACATTTTTTACGAATGAATACTTTTTTCCACAATTTCGACGATAAGGCGAAGCCACGAAATTTAATTTTTGGGCGTTTCCCTTCGGGTCGCGCTTTTCGTTACAATCTTTTTGAAGCTTTACGCTCCGCAAGCTCCGCAAAAATCCCGAAAAAGATTTCCTTTTTAAGCTTCGGAACGATTGCTAATGCAAACGCAGCCGGAAACAAACCGTTTCAAATCGGTCTTTCCGGTTTAATGATGCTTTCGGCAATTTGCGCCCAGGCACAGGAAAAACCGGCCGATACGACCAAAGTCAACCAACTAGACGCTGTCCTGGTTTCGGCTGTTCGTGCGACGGCAAAAACACCCGTGAGTTTTAGCAACCTCGGAAAAAAAGAAATTGCGCCGCGAAATCTCGGCCAGGACATTCCGATGCTGATGAACTTTATGCCGTCTGTTGTAACCACATCCGACGCCGGAAATGGCGTGGGTTACACCGGAATCCGCGTCCGCGGAAGCGATGCGACGCGCGTCAACGTTACGATCAACGGTATTCCGTACAACGATTCCGAAAGCCACGGCACATTTTGGGTCAACATGCCCGATTTTGCATCGTCGGTAGAAAGTTTGCAATTGCAACGCGGCGTCGGTACTTCGACAAACGGTGCAGGTGCTTTCGGCGCGAGCCTGAATTTGCTGACCGATTCGTATGCAGCGAAAAGTACCGGCGAAATTTCGAATTCTTTCGGGAGTTTCAACACAAGAAAACATACGGTAAAATTCAGCACCGGACTCATGAATGATCATTTTGAAATCGCCGGGCGTTTGTCTAACATTGCCTCGGACGGGTTCATTGACCGCGCGTCTTCTGATTTGAAATCCTATTTTTTGCAGGGAACATACGTAGCTAAAAATACGTTGATCAAAGCCTTGGTTTTCGGCGGAACTGAAAAAACATACCAATCCTGGAACGGACTTTCGGATCCTGAAAAACTCATTAACGACCGGACTTTCAACTCGGCTGGAATGTTTACCGATGAATTGGGCAATACACGTTTTTATGACAATGAAACCGACAATTACAAACAAGACCATTACCAGTTGCATTGGAACCAAAAAATCTCGGATAGCTGGAGTACGAATCTCGCTTTTCATTATACGAAAGGGTATGGTTATTATGAAAATTATCAGGAAGATGCCGAGTTTGCCGACTTCGGGCTTGTACCTGTAGCGGGTCAAACCAATACCGATCTTGTACGCCAGAAGTTACTCGACAACGACTTTTACGGAACCACGTTTTCATTAAATTATAAAAAAAACAAACTTGATGTGCTTGTTGGAGGTGGCTGGAACAAATATGAAGGCAGCCATTTCGGAAAGGTGATCTGGTCAAGATTTGCTTCCCAAAGCGAACTCGGCGATCGTTATTATGACGACGATGCCATAAAAGTGGACGGAAATATTTTCGTGAAAGCAAATTACCAATTGACCGAAAAACTCAGTCTTTACGGCGATCTGCAATACCGTCGCGTGAGTTACAAAGCCGACGGCGTTCAGGCCGATTTTGTAAATGATGCGTTCAAATTCTTTAATCCGAAAGCGGGATTGAATTACAGTCTGAACCCGAACAACAACCTGTATTTTTCTTATGCCAAAGCCAATCGCGAACCCAATCGTGATGATTATGAAAACGGAACGCCAAAACCTGAAAAACTCGATGATTTTGAACTCGGTTGGCGTTATGATTCGCAGCGCGTGCGTTTGAATGTGAATGGGTATTACATGAAATACAAAGACCAACTCGTGCTTACGGGCGCTTTAAATGATGTAGGCGCTCCGGTTCGGGAGAATGTTGGCGACAGTTATCGTTTGGGACTTGAGATCGAAGCCAGCGTTAAAATTACCGACAAATTTTATCTGAAGCCAAACCTGACATTGAGCCAGAATAAAAATGAAGATTTTTATTTCCAAAAAGACGGCACTTTGCAAAATCTTGGAAATACCAATATCGCGTTTTCGCCAAATGTTGTGGCTGCAAATCAGTTTGTGGTTTTGCCAATTAAAGGACTGCAACTGGCTTTGCTCTCTAAATTCGTTGGAGATCAGTATATGGGAAATGTGGATTCAGAATTTTCGAAACTTAAATCTTATGCGGTCAATGATTTCAATGCGTCGTACGAGATTCAGACGAAATCAATTTTCAGATCCATCACCGTTTCTGCTTTGGTCAACAACATTTTTGACTACAAATACGAAAGCAACGGTTATTTTGGAACGGAAGATTTTTCTGATCCAGGTTACGTCGGATATTATCCGCAGGCCGGAATTAATTTTATTGCCGGACTGACCTTAAAGTTCTAAATTAAAAAGACATTTTTAAATCCTGACGGCTTCGCTGTCAGGATTTTTTAGTTGTACACCCGAAGCAATTTGCCCTGGATTTCCACGCGATACGCTTTCAAAGCATACGATCCGCCATTTCCAACCCCGGTAAATAAACTGTATTCGATATCATCGCAAGGACATTTTGCATTCACACCGTTGAGCGTCATCAGCGAACAATCCTGTGTGGTGTATTGGTTCGGACAAGCAGCTTCCCAGACTTTATAATCGGTGTCGGACACTTTCATTACAATCAGTCCTTTTATTCCGCCAGTTTCCAAATGTACGATTTGCGGATTGATCGGAGAATTTAAATTGCTATACAACGGAAGGTTCAAATCAATTTGGACGGAGAACGAATAATCGGGAAGAAAAGGGTTGGTATTGCGTCTGTTATCGTCTTTGGAACAGCAAAAAAAGAACGGAATCACCAACAGGTATAAAATGTATTTTTTCATTTCAAAAAGTAATCAACTATGTTGCAAACAAATTTAAATTATTTAACTTTGGATTCGATATGATTAACATTTAATTATAGACTAAAAAAATATAACACTATATTTGTATCAAAGAATCCCGTCGAGATGGGATTTTTTCTATTTATATAAAGGATGTAATAGCCGGCCAGATCTGTTTTAACAGATGGATCGAAACCCTGAAAAACTGGTTATTCTACATGAATCTGACAATAAAAACAAACAAGAAATTATGAGCGCAGTATCTTATTACACGGCAGAAGGATTGAAAAAATTACGTGACGAACTCGATTATTTAAAAAGCGTGATGCGCCCAAAGGCATCGCAGGATATAGCAGACGCAAGGGACAAAGGGGATTTGTCTGAAAATGCAGAATATGACGCGGCAAAAGAAGCGCAGGGACTTTTGGAAATGAAAATCGCCAAAATGGAAGAAGTGCACTCAAACGCACGCCTGATCGACGAATCGCAGCTTGACGTTTCCAAAGCGTTGGTTTTATCGAATGTGAAAATCAAAAACCAGTCAAACGGCATGGAAATGAAATACACTTTGGTGGCCGAAAGCGAAGCCGATTTAAAAACCGGAAAAATCTCGGTAACTTCTCCAATTGGAAAAGGATTGTTGGGCAAATCGGTTGGCGAAATCGCAGAAATCACGGTTCCAAACGGAACGCTTAAATTCGAAATTTTAGAAATCTCACGCGATTAAGTTTCAACTTAAGATGTAAGATTGTAATCGAAATCTCAAATCCTAAATCAAATGGCTTCTATATTTACCAAAATCATCAACGGCGAAATCCCGGCATACAAAATCACGGAGAACGAAGATTTCCTGGCTTTTCTGGATGTCAATCCAAATGCAAAAGGCCATACGCTTTGTATTCCGAAAGCCGAAATAAACAAAATTTTTGATCTTGAAGAAGAACAATACGCCGAACTGATGAAATTCTCCCGAAAAGTCGCCATCGCACTGGAAAAAACCGTTCCGTGTAAAAGGGTTGGAATGGCAGTCATTGGACTTGAAGTTCCGCATGCGCATGTGCATCTGATTCCGTTAAACGAAATGGACGAAATGCGTTTTCAGGACAAAGTAAAACTTGAAAAATCAGAATTTGAAGCGCTCGCCGAAGCGATCAAAGCCAACTTATAACAAAAAACCGGAAGACATAAACTTCCGGTTTTTTATTTCAATATTTAGACGCATCAAACGTTTTTCTTAAAACTGATCTGTATTGTTGTTCCTTTTCCCACTTCCGATTGCAGCACTTTGATCTTTCCTTTGTGGTATTCCTCGACAATTCTTCTGGTTAAAGACAAGCCAAGTCCCCAACCGCGTTTTTTGGTTGTAAATCCAGGCTCAAACACACTTTTGAATTGGTTTTTCGGAATTCCTTTTCCGTTGTCACTGACTAAAATTCGTACAAATTTCAAATCTTCTTCAATTTTCACCGACAATTTTCCTTTGCCTTTCATCGCATCAATCGCATTTTTGACCAGGTTTTCTATGGTCCAACTGTGTAAAGCGGCATTCAGCGGAACCAGGATCGGTTTCTTTGGCGCTTTGAACGTAAATTCGACTTGTTTCGAAAAACGCGACTGCAAATAATCATACGATTCCTGGGTTTCTTTGATGAGGTCTTGTTGTTCCAGTATGGGTTCGGAACCAATTTTTGAAAAACGGTCGGTAATGGTTTGCAAACGCGTAATGTCTTTCTCGATTTCAGTAACGGTCGTTTCGTCGACATCATCGGCTTTCATAATTTCGACCCAGCCAATCAGCGACGACAGCGGTGTTCCGATCTGGTGCGCGGTTTCCTTCGCCATTCCGGCCCAGAGCTTGTTTTGCGTCGCCATTTTAGTGCTTTTGTAAAAATTGTACACCAATGCGCCAAACAAAACGATGATCAGCACCAGCGCAATCGGATAATATTTCAGTTTATTCAAAAGTGAGGAATCGCCATAATACAAATATTGGAATTTGCCCGAAACATACTCAATCACGATCGGTTCGTTCTCTTGTTTGAGTTTGAGTAAAAACGCTTTTTTCTGCACAGAATCATTCACAATGCGTTCATCAATATTCGACATGTTGATAATGCTGTCTTTTTCGGCAGTCAAAATGATCGGAATTGTCGTATTGTGGCTAATGATTTTCAGCGGAAGCTCGAGTTCGGTATTTTCACCGGCATTGATCAGCGTTTTCTGCGCTTCGGCCCAATGTTCCATCTTCACGCGCTCCTCGTTTTTGAAAATCTGAAAAAAAGTATAAGTGTTCCAAAGGATTAAAGTAATAATGACAAACGAAGCAGCGATCAAAATCCAGCGCGTCGTATTGGTTCTTTCCGAAAATTGCATACAAATATTTTTGAGGTATAAATATAACGAAATATAGGGGTTTTGATTGTACTGATTTTTTAGAAGCTGTTCCGGCTATCCGCTTTATCTTTTACGGCCTTCGCTTACGCAAATCTTATAGCAAAATACCTGAAGTCCACTGGACTTCCTCCTTTTAATTTCAAATGCTGCGGCCGCAAAAGGATACCGCTTCTATCCGGGCTAGGTCATTCGCTCCATTAGTTGATAATTGTTTATAACAAAATCCGGCATTGCTGTCCCGATTTGTTATTTTTGTCAAAACATGCAAACGATATGATCAGCATTGAACCAAAAGACCTTACCACGGCCAAACTTCACGGTTACCTTCAAAGCGCCGTTGCGCCGCGTCCCATCGCATTTGCAAGTACGGTCGACGCCAACGGGAAACCAAATTTGTCGCCGTTCAGTTTTTTTAATGTCTTTAGCGCCAATCCGCCGATTTTGGTTTTTTCCCCGGCCAGGCGCGTGCGTGACAATTCGGTCAAACATACGCTGCTGAATGTCGAGGCAACTAAGGAAGTGGTGATTAATGTGGTCAATTACGACATTGTGCAACAGGCTTCGTTGTCGAGTACAGAATATGGGGAAGGCGTAAACGAATTCCTGAAATCCGGACTCACCGCAGTCGCATCCGATCTTGTGAAACCATATCGTGTGGCCGAATCGCCGGTACAATTTGAGTGTAAAGTCAATGAAATCATTAGCCTCGGGGAAAATGGCGGCGCCGGAAATCTTGTGATTTGTGAAGTGGTCAAAATCCACATCAGTGAAAAAGTACTCGATGAAAACGGCCTGATCGATCAGCACAAAATTGATTTGGTGTCGCGTTTGGGTGGAAACTGGTATTCGCGTGCAAACGCCGGACTTTTTGAAGTACCAAAACCGCTCACGACACTCGGAATCGGAGTCGATGCAATTCCCGATTTTGTAAAGAAAAGTGTGGTTTTCAACGGAAACGATCTAGGAATTTTAGGCAACGTCGAAGCCTTGCCAAGTCCCGAAGAAATTGATATATTTGTACAGCAGAATTTTGCCGTTAAAGGAGTTTTGAGTGCCGACGATGTGCTGAAAAAACATCAGAAGGTCAAAGAATATCTAGACAACAATGATGTGGTTTCTGCATGGAAAATGCTGTTGGCAAAGGAAGTTTAAGTGAAATTATAAATACAGGAAAATGGAAGTTACAGGAAAAATCAAAGTCATTAATGCTGAGCAGCAGGTAAGCGCCAGCTTTAAAAAAAGAGAATTGGTCGTTACGACTGATGAGCAATATCCACAATCGATTATGATTGAATTCGTACAGGATAAAACCGATTTATTGAACAGTTGTAAAGTAGGCGATAATGTCAAAGTTTCAATCAATTTGGGTGGTCGCGAATGGGTAAATCCGCAGGGAGAAACCAAATATTTTAACAGCATCAAAGGTTGGAGAATTGAGAAAATCCAATCTGAAGCGCCAGCTGCTCAGGCACCGATGCCAGCCGCACAGGCTTTCGAACCAGCGCCAAGCTTCAACGAAGAAGAACACGACGATTTGCCTTTCTAAGAAAATCAAATTCGATAAAAAAAGTCCCGTATTTGCATCGCCTGTCATGGTGTTCGAGTCGGGACTTTTTCCATTTTAACAATTTTATATTTTGTATTTTCTAAGCAAAGCACTTTTTTTTCCACCTGTTTCAGAAGCTGATGAAGACGGAATCCTGGCTGTTGGCGGCGATTTGTCTCCTGAAAGATTACTGTTGGCCTACAAAAATGGAATCTTTCCCTGGTTTGAATCCGACGACCCGATCCTTTGGTGGTCACCTGATCCCAGAATGGTTTTGTTTTTTGACGAACTGGTCATTTCTAAAAGCATGCGAAATATTTTGAATCGGAATATTTTTAAGGTCACTTTTAACCAAAATTTCCGCGAAGTAATATCGAATTGTAAAAACATGAAGCGCAACGGGCAAAGCGGAACCTGGATTACTAATGACATGACAGAGGCTTATATTCGGCTGCACGAACTCGGAATCGCAAAATCAGTCGAGGTTTGGGAGAATGACCGACTTGTTGGTGGTTTGTATGGCGTAGATCTGGGTGATGTTTTCTGCGGGGAAAGTATGTTTTCAAAAGTTTCAAATGCTTCGAAGGTGGCATTTATCGCTTTGGCAAAAAAACTTCAAAATGAAAATTATAAATTGTTGGATTGCCAGGTTTACAATGACCATCTTGCCACTTTGGGTTGCAGGGAAATCGAAAGAGAAAATTTCATACAAATCTTAAAAAATAAATAAAATTTCATTATTTTATTTTTAACCCTAAATATAAATGGGTGTAATGCGTATATTTGAAAACAAAACAACACATTGCATCATGAAAATAGGGGTTACTAAAGAAATTAAAAATAATGAAAGCCGAGTAGGCTTGACGCCATCAGGCGTTTTTGAGCTTGTAAAAAACAAACATATCGTATATGTGCAGAAAACCGCAGGCGAAGGCAGCGGTTTTTTTGATGATGATTATCTCGAAGCCGGCGCCGAACTAATCGAAAACGCTTCCGATGTTTACGCGATTAGCGACATGATTGTAAAGGTTAAAGAGCCAATTGCTGAAGAATATCCGTTGATCAAAAAAAATCAAATTGTATTTACTTATTTTCATTTTGCGTCAAGCAAAGAACTGACCCAGGCGATGATCGCAAGCAAGTCGGTTTGTATCGCTTACGAAACGGTTGAGGATGAAGACGGAACTTTACCGTTGCTGACGCCTATGTCGGAAGTTGCAGGAAGGATGGCGATACAGCAAGGCGCAAAATATCTGGAAAAACCTATTAAAGGACGCGGCATCTTACTTGGTGGCGTTCCGGGTGTTCCTCCTGGCAGGGTATTAATTCTTGGCGCAGGAGTGGTCGGAATTCAGGCGGCAAAAATGGCGGCTGGCCTTGGCGCACATGTGACGATCCTCGATATCAACATGAAAAGATTGCGGTATGTCAACGATGTGATGCCGCCGCATGTGGTGACCGAATTGTCGACAGAATACAACATTCGCCGGCATATAAAAAACCATGATCTGATCGTGGGTGGTGTTTTGATTCCGGGCGCAAAAGCACCGAAACTCATTACGCGGGACATGCTCAAAGAAATGCATCCGGGAACCGTAATGGTTGACGTCGCAGTCGATCAGGGCGGTTGTTTTGAAACTACGAGAGCCACAACGCACGAAGATCCTACCTATATTATTGACGACGTCGTTCATTATTGCGTGGCCAATATGCCGGGCGCGGTTCCTTATACTTCGACCTTGGCGCTTACCAATGTGACTTTGCCTTATGTTTTAAAAATCGCAAATTTGGGTTGGGAAAAAGCATGCGAACTCAATAAAGACCTGAATAAAGGACTCAATATTGTGAAAGGCAAAATTGTTTATGATGACATCATGAATTAAGTGCGTTTCCAACAGTCTTCGACGTGATCGTTGATCATTCCTGTGGCTTGCATGTAAGAGTAAATGACGGTTGAACCAACAAACTTGAATCCGCGTTTTTTTAAATCGTTGCTGATTTCATCTGAAATCGGTGTGGTGGCTTTGATATCGAATACGGTTTTTGGATGGTTGTCAATGGGTTTGTGGTTTGTAAATTTCCAAATGTAATTGCTGAAACTCCCGAATTCTTGTTGGACTTTCTGAAATGCTGCTGCGTTTGAAACGGCCGCACGGATCTTAAGTCGGTTGCGGATGATCCCGGCATCTTGCATGAGTTCATGGATTTTGTCTTCAGAATAAACTGCGATTTTTTTATAGTTAAAATCGTCAAAAGCAATACGGAAGTTTTCGCGTTTTCTTAGGATTGTGATCCAACTGAGGCCGGCCTGGAAGGTTTCGAGTACCAAGAATTCGAATAAAATCGCGTCGTCATAAACGGGAACGCCCCATTCTTCGTCATGGTATTTTTCGTAAAACGGATCGCCAACGCACCATTTGCAGCGTACTTTTTGCTCCATGTTATTTTTTTTCGTGAATGTATTTTTCGATCAGATAATGGCCAAGATAAATGAGCGGCGTCATGCCAATGGCGATCAGCAATTTGAAAAAATAACCCGTAAATCCGGAGCTTATGAATACGTCAGTCGAAATTTTTCCGGTCATCCAAAACGCGATCCCGAGTACGATAAAACTGTCGAAAAACTGGGAGATTACGGTTGATCCGGTGCTGCGGAGCCAGATCATTTTGCTTCCGGTTTTGTTTTTCAGGAAATGAAAAATGGTTACGTCGATGAGTTGGGAAACCATAAAGGCGGTAATGCTTCCCACGATAATCCACATGCTTTGGCCGAAAACCGCAAAGAACTGTTCGTCAGAAACGCCGCTGATGCCTTTCGCCGATGGAATTTGCAGCGCAAAATATAAAACGAAAAAACAGTAGGCGATGAGACAAGCGGTGATCAGGGAAAGTTTTTTCACGCCTTTTTCCCCGAAATATTCATTGATCAGATCGGTGGTGACAAAAACGATTGGCCATGGGAGAATCCCGATGCTCATGACGTAAGGGCCAACATTGATGAGTTTTCCGCCAATGAGTTCAGCTACAACGGCGTTGGTGATGAAAATCCCGGCGAGGATGACAAAAAGTGTATCTTTTTTGGTTTTGAACATTTTAAATTATTGTCAACCAAAAGTACGTTTTTGTTGGGGAAATGAAAAGTGATTTTTTGGAAATGGAAAGTTCCGGTTTGTTTGCGTTAGCGATGGAGGCGGTATCGTTTTGCGGAGGAACGACGCGAAACATAAAGCCGAGAGCGCGGCCGAAGGCAACGCCCAAATAAAAAAAGCGCCTGAAATTCAGACGCTTTTAAATAGTATTGTAAGGATTTGATTAACCTAAGGCTACTCTTTTGAAACCTGTAATTTCAACTTTTGATTCCTTAACATAATCGCTCACTTTTTGGCTGTCATCCTTGATAAAGTTTTGATCCAACAATGCTTTTTCCTGATCTAACGTAGTGTTGTCAGAGATAAAACGTTGCAATTTCCCAGGAAGAATTTTGTCCCAGATTTGTTCTGGTTTGCCTTCAGCTTTCAATTCAGCTTTAGCATCTTCTTCCGCTTTTTTCAAAACATCTTCAGTTAATTGAGCGTAAGAGATGTATGTAGGAACATTTTTCAATGTTTTGCCCAAACGGGCTGCTTCTTCATTTTCTTTTTCGATGATAGCAATACGCGCTTCCGTTTCAGAAGCAACGAAAGCCGGGTCAAAATCTTTGTAAGATAAAGTGTCAGCGCCCATAGAAGCCACTTGCATAGAGACATCTTTAGTCAGTACTTCAGCGTTGTCTACCGCAGCAGAAATTGCAGTTAAAGCCGCAATTTTGTTGATGTGAACATAAGATCCAACGTAAGCACCTTCTAAAATTTCGAAACCACCAACTTCAATTTTTTCACCGATAACACCAGTTTGCTCAATTAATTTTTCAGCAACGGTGATTCCGTCAAAGTCGGAAGCAAGTAATTCTTCTTTAGAAGAAAAGTTGATCGCTTTTGCAACCAATTCTTTAGCTAAAGAAACGAAAGATTCGTTTTTACCTACGAAATCTGTTTCGCAGTTTAGTGTAATAATTACGCCTTTGGTTTTGTCAGCGTTAACAAAAGCAGCAGCTGCACCTTCTGAAGACTCACGGTCAGAACGGTTATCGGCAACTTTTTGTCCTTTTTTTCTAAGGTTTTCGATTGCTTTGTCGAAATCCCCGTCAGCTTCAACAAGTGCTTTTTTGCAGTCCATCATTCCTGCACCTGTTTGTGTTCTTAATTTATTTACGTCTGCAGCAGTTATAGTTGCCATTGTTTGATATTTTTAAGATTAAAATTTAAGTAAAAAAAGAAATTCCAGTTCTAAAATCCTCAATTCCAACTTTATCAAATCATCAACTTTTGGTTGTGACTTTTTTGGAACTTGGAAATTTAAGAACTGGAATTTAATGTAATTTATTCTTCAGTTTTAGTTTCAGCTGCCGGAGCTTCAACTTCTGCAGCAGGCGCAGCAACTTCAGCTACAGGAGCTGCTTGTTTCACTGGTTGTGCTGTTTCAGAACCTTCTGTAGTTTCTTCAGTAGCGGCATCAGAATTTCTGTTGGCCAATCCGTCGATAACTGCAGCAGTTACTAGAGATAAAATTTTATCGATTGATTTAGAAGCGTCATCGTTGGCTGGGATCACATAATCCACTTCACGTGGATCAGAGTTCGTGTCAACCATTGCGAAAACTGGAATGTTTAATTTTTGAGCTTCTTTTATGGCGATGTGTTCGGCTTTGATATCTACTACGAAAAGTGCAGCAGGCAATCTAGACATATCAGCGATTGAACCTAAGTTCTTCTCTAATTTTGCACGAAGACGATCTACTTGCAAACGCTCTTTTTTAGAAAGTGTCATGAATGTACCGTCTTTCTTCATTTTATCGATAGAAGCCATTTTCTTAACAGCTTTACGGATGGTTACGAAGTTGGTCAGCATTCCACCAGGCCATCTTTCAGTGATGTAAGGCATGTTTGCAGCTTTTGCTTTTTCAGCAACGATGTCTTTTGCTTGTTTTTTAGTTGCAACGAAAAGGATTTTACGTCCTGATGCAGCAATTTTTTGCATTGCATCGGCAGCCTCTTCAATTTTTGCAGCTGTTTTATACAGATTGATAATGTGGATTCCATTACGCTCCATGTATATGTAAGGAGCCATGTTTGGATCCCATTTTCTGGTCATGTGTCCGAAGTGAACTCCGGCTTCCAGTAAATCTTTAACTTCTACTTTGTTTGCCATTTTAAATTTTTAGTTTACGTTCTGTTGAATTAGCAATGCTCCTTTTTAGATTTTAGATTTCGGATTTTAGATTTCGGATTTTTCAATCCTGAACCCTGAACCCTGAGTCCTGAACCATTTGAATCATTTAGATGCTAAACTAATCTCCCGAAGGAAGCAACAATAACTTTTTAATAATTTGTGTAATAATCCGAGTAATAAACGATTAACGTTTAGAGAACTGGAATCTTTTACGTGCTTTTTTCTGACCGAATTTTTTACGTTCAACCATTCTTGGATCTCTTGTTAATAAACCCTCAGGTTTTAAGATCGCTCTGTTTCCTTCGCCAACTTCGCACATTGCACGGGCCAAGGCCATACGTACAGCTTCTGCCTGTCCTGTTGAACCACCTCCGTAAACATTTACTTTAACGTCAAAGTTTGCAGCATTTTCAGTCATCTGAAGCGGTTGCATTACTTTGTACTGTAAAGTAGCTGTTGGGAAATAAGTTGCGAATTCTTTTTTGTTTACCGTGATTTTTCCAGTTCCTTCAGAAACATAGACACGGGCTACAGCAGTTTTTCTTCTGCCGATTTTGTGAATTACTGCCATTACTTAAGATCGTTTAGGTTAACAGTTTTAGGTTTTTGAGCGCCTTGTTTGTGCTCTGAACCTACAACAACATTTAAATTTCTGAAAAGTTCTGCTCCTAATTTGTTTTTAGGCAACATTCCTTTTACAGCTTTTTCCACCAGGGTTGCAGGGTTTTTCGACTGCAATACTTTAGCGGTTAAAGTTCTTTGTCCTCCTGGGTAACCTGTGTGACGCATGTAGATCTTGTCGTCCATTTTGGTTCCTGTAAGGTTGATTTTTTCTGAGTTGATAACAATTACGTTATCTCCACAGTCGACGTGTGGTGTATAACTTGGCTTGTACTTACCTCTCAAGATCATTGCGACCTTTGAAGCAAGACGTCCTAAGTTATGACCTTCGGCATCAACAACGATCCACTCTTTTGTAACGGTGGCTTTGCTTGCTGATTGTGTCTTGTAGCTTAATGCGTCCATAATATTATTTTAATTAAACATTCCATCCCCAATAAAGGGGTTGCAAAAGTACAAATATTTATTTTAAATGCAAACACCTGTAAAAGATTATTTTGAGGTTTATTTGAGGCCATAAAAAAACCATCTTACGGTTGAATGTAAGATGGTTAATTGTGTAATAAAATTATTACTTATACAATAAAAACATTTGCAATTGTTACAGCTGTTTGAGTGCTGATCACTTCATCATATGCTTCAGATTGTGCAGTAGCAGTAAATTGTCCTGCTCCTAAAGCCGTACTTTGTTCACCTCCATAAACAGGTCCGCCAATTGCTGCAGGAATACCAGCGTCGAATTCATTCAAAGTAATCCATCCTTTTTGACCTCTCATACGACGAATTTGCGACGCATGTCTTGCTTCAACAGAGTGAATTTGCAAAGCAGGAGTTAAAAACGGAGTGCCTTGTAAATAACCTGCCTGTCCTTTATAGGCACGAACTCCGGTGTCTTCAAAAGCCTGAGCGACAGCAAGGAATTGTTCGTAATTTGTAAATGGACTTAACCCGATTCCAGCAGAATAATCAAATGTTGGAACCGCAGGGATCGGTACATTATTAGCAGTCATGGCTGCTTTTAAAAAGTTAACATGGCTGGTTTCGTGGTTTCTGATCAACGTTATCGCTGCCAAATCATCTGCAGGAATAATACCGCTGGCAACACCTTTAGTGTAAAAATCACTTTCAAGATATTCCAGTGTCAGTGCCAATTGGAGTGCTCCGGCTGCAGTAGCAGGTGTTGGTCCGATATCGGCTGCATTTGCTTTATTTGACATCGCTGCAAGCCCAAAAGGTACTGCGGCAAACGCAAGTCCTTTACCAATATTACCGAACTTTGAAAAGCTTTCTCTTCTTGAAGTGCCCGGTGTATATAACGCATCGTCCGTAAACGATTCTAAAAATTTTATAAGATTCATAATGTTACTTTTTAATGGTTATGGTAAGAATGTCGCTGTAAACGGTGTGGTAATCAATCCCAATCTTGAAACTGCCCCAATAATCGCTGATGGATCCTGCGCCGGATCTAATCCGTTTGCATCTGCCGTACTTGCGAAATCCGTGGCTGCCGAGTTGGCTTTAATGTCACGAACAGCTGCTGCGTGTCTTGCTTCTACTGAAACGATTTGACCTGCGATAACCAAATAAGCCGAATCTGTAATAATTTTTCCGGCGCCATTATATGCAGATACTCCTGTATCTTCCAAAACAATTGCGGTGTCAATAACGCTGGCCTGGCTTCCAAAGTTAACTCCGGCATATGCAAAAGACAATGCAGGAAGCAACTGTGTTGAAGGGTCTGGAAGCGCGTCTGTCAACGCTGCTTTAAAAAATTCTCTATGAATTACTTCGTGTTTGTGTAAGTCATTTAAAATATCTTTGGCTTCAGTCGAAAATGAACTGAAACCTGGGTTTGTAACCACTCGGGTATAGAAATCTGCCTCAAGTTGTTCCAAAGCGTAAGCGTAAGTTAATACACCAAAATCGCCACCACCCAAATCAAATTTTCCGTTTCTAACGCCCGGAAGCTGGTTGTCTGTAATAGGTCCTGAAGCATCGTCGTCGTCGCTACAGCCCACTGCCATTAATAGTCCGGCGCTTACTGCACCGAATCCACTGATTTTCAGAAAATTCCGCCTGTTGGTAAAAGACGGACTGTTCTCCTGAATTTTTACTGTGTTTTTCATAATTAAACATTTAAAAGGTTAATAATCATTCATTTTTAATTCTGATATTAATGATTATATTTGTGTTCGTTATAACCGCTAACCAAATCATATTCGTAATAATCAGCAGGTTGGTTTTAAATTAAATTATTGGTTTGGTAAAGTTGTTCCAATTTCAATGAATTTTTGTTTTAGGATTTTAGAATTTAATTGCACAATTCACATTATTTCATCATTTATACATAGCCAGAATGAAAGAAAAAGCGACATTAAAGCAAATCGCCAAAGAACTCAACGTTTCAGTTTCGACAGTTTCCAAAGCTTTAAATGACAGCCCGGAAATCAGCGAACCCACTAAAATCAAGGTTCAGGAATATGCAAAACTTAAAAATTACAAGCCGAATATCATTGGTTTGAACCTCAAAAACCGAAAAACAAAAACCATAGGCGTGATCATTCCGAACATCCTTAATCCTTTTTTCGCAAAGGTTTTTAGTGGCATCGAAAAAGTTGCGGAAGGCAAAGGCTACAACGTAATTACCTGTATTTCAAATGAATCTTTGGAAAAAGAAATCCACACGCTCGACATGCTCAGCAACGGAACTATTGATGGATTCATTCTTTCCATTTCCGAAGAAGCGCAGAAACTGGGCGAGTTTTCACATTTTAAGGAAATCATCAACGACGGAACGCCAATCGTAATGTTTGACCGAATTACCGACGAAGTCGCCTGTGATAAAGTGGTAGTGGATGATTTTGATTCTGTCGTAAATGCGACCAGCCATCTGATTAAATTAAAATGTAAAAATATCGCGTTCCTTTCTTCTATAGATGATTTAAGCGTAGGAAAATTGCGTGCCGAAGGGTATGAAAAAGCATTAAAAGACAACGGGATTTCAGTCAATAAAAACCTGATTGTTCGCGCCAATACGACTGACGATTTTGATGTACAACTTCAAAAATTAATTGACAATCAGAAAATTGACGGCATTCTCGCCATCGATGAACACGCGTCAACCATGGCCGTAAAAGCAACGATAAAAAAAGGCTATAAAATTCCGGAAGAGGTTTCGATCATCGGAATTGCGGATGGGGTCTGGTCTAAAAGGCTTACGCCAAGTTTAACGACAATCAGCCAGCACGGCCCGGAAATTGGCGAAGCAGCTGCCGATTTACTGATCAAAAAACTCGAAAGCAAAGACGAAAATTATACGTTCAAAACTTCCGTAATCAAAACCGAACTGAGACAGCGCGAGTCCACACGCAAACTGTAATATCAGTTTCAAATAATCATAAAAAATCCGCAATTGTATATCAGTTGCGGATTTTTAATTTTAAGAGAAAAATTATTTTTTTCGTGTCATAACGATTTCCATCGATTTGTATTCTTTTCCGTCATTGGTTACATCAAACATTTCCATTTTCCGTGTGTTGTCATCAACAATGGTAAAGGTTTCGCGGCAAGGTTTGTTTTTCCCGGTCATGGGATCGGTCATTTCACCTTTGAGTTCCATGGTTTTCGCGGTTCCGTCATAAGCACCCGACATGTACATGATGCCGGTTCCCATATTGTCGGTCCAGGTCGATTCCAATTTTTTCGAAGCATTGTTGTAACCTACAGTTCCGTGTCCTTCAAACGGCTGTCCCATCATAGTTCCGGTATGTTTCATTTCCTGATATCTTCCGCCAAGAATCATTTTGCTTTCTCCGACAAGTTTTGATTTTGTCGGTTTTGGATCGTCCGGACTCATCCACATGGTTACTTCTTCGTCCCATTTCCCATTGTCCATCGCTAAAACTTTGTGCGCTTCTCCAGGAGTGGCATAGGCGAACCAGGCTTTCATCATCGAAGCAGAGTCCATTGGAACGGCAGCTTCGGCGGTTTCAGTTTTTACAGCAGCAGTATCAGTTACAACTGTGGTTTCGACCGTTTTTTCTTCGGTTTTTTTACAGGCTGCGGTCATTACAACCAGCGCGGCCATCGCATACATGATTTTTTTCATAATGGTATTGATTTTTAGTTTGTTATCCAAATTTAAGAAATTTTTCCACACCTTTTTGCTATCATAAGAAAGTCAAAATAAATTGAAACGAAGCGTATTAAATTGACCGTAAATAAAAATGATCCTGTCATTCCAGGTTGAAAATGACAAGATCATCAATATATAAAGTGTAAAAATTAATGTGCTTCGAGCCAGTCTTTGCCAATTCCCATGTCCACTTCCAGCGGCACATCGAGCAGGAATGCATTTTCCATTTCAAATTTGATCATCGGTTGTATTTTCTCGAGTTCGTCGTTGTGTACATCAAACACAAGTTCATCATGAACCTGCAGCAACATTTTGCTTTTCCAGTTTTCCGAAGTCAGTTTTTTGTGGATGTTGATCATCGCAATTTTGATGATATCGGCTGCACTTCCCTGAATTGGCGCATTGACGGCATTTCGTTCTGCGCCGCCGCGAACCATAACATTCTGTGAATTGATGTCTTTCAGATAACGCCTTCTTCCCGAAATCGTTTGTACGAAACCATTCTCACGTGCAATTTCGATTTGCTCCTGAATGTAAGCTTTTAACCTTGGATATGATTTGTAATACGCCGCGATCAGGTCGGCACTTTCGCCTCTGGTCAGCGAGGTCTGGTTGCTCAATCCGAACGCCGAAACCCCGTAAATAATTCCGAAGTTCACCGTTTTTGCATGGCTTCTTTGTTCGCGCGTCACTTCTTCCAAAGGAACATTGAACACTTTGGCTGCGGTAGATTTGTGGATGTCTTCGCCGTTTTTAAACGAATTGATCATGTTTTCCTCGCCACTCAAAGCTGCAATAATTCTTAATTCAATCTGCGAATAATCTGCTGATAACAAAGTATGGTTTTCATCTCTCGGGACAAATGCTTTCCTGATTTGTCGTCCGCGTTCGGTCCGGATCGGAATGTTTTGCAAATTCGGATTGTTGGAACTCAGTCGGCCAGTCGCTGCAACAGCCTGCATATAATCAGTGTGGACGCGTCCGGTTTTTCCGCAAACCTGTAAAGGCAAGGCATCCACGTAAGTGTTTTTCAATTTTACCAATTGCCGCCAATCAAGGATTTCCTGAACAAACGGACTCGAAAGCGCGAGATAAGACAAAATTTCCTCGCCGGTTGCATATTGTCCGGTTTTGGTTTTCTTTTGTTTGGCACCACCGATTTTGAGCTTGTCAAATAAAATTTCGCCGAGTTGTTTTGGCGAAGCGATATTAAATGTTTCTCCGGCGGCTTCGTAAATTTTTGCTTCCAGCGATTTGATATCATTTTCAAGTTCGCCCGAAAGCGATCCCAGAAATTCCACATCCAAGCGCACGCCTTCGGTTTCCATGTCGGCCAACACCGGAACAAGCGGAATTTCGATCTCGTCGAATAATTTCCTGGTTTCCGTTTGGTCGAGAACTGGTGCGAAATGTTCTTTCAGCTGAAAAGTCACATCGGCATCTTCAGCTGCGTATTCTTTGACTTCTTCCACGGCGATATCGCGCATGGTTTTTTGGCCTTTTCCTTTTTTACCAATGAGCTCTTCAATCGGTTTTGGGGAATATTTCAGATAAGTTTCAGACAAAACGTCCATGTTGTGGCGCATGTCGGGATTGATCAGGTAATGCGCGATCATCGTGTCAAACAATTTTCCTTTGACCGTAATGTTGTAATTGAACAAAACTTTCAGATCGTATTTCAAATTTTGGCCGACTTTCTCAATATGTTCCGCATCGAAAAACGGACGGAATTTGTCGACTATTGCCTGCGCTTCTTCGCGGTTTTCCGAAACCGGAACGTAAAATCCTTTTCCGGTTTCCCATGAAAAAGACAAACCAACAAGTTCTGCATAAATCGGGTCGATCGAAGTCGTTTCGGTATCAAAACTCACCGATTTCTGGTTCAGCAAATCGCGAAGCAGCATTTTTATCGCAAAATCACTTTCAACAGTTTGGTAAAAATGGTCGGTATTTTCTAGAGTTTTATAATGTCCGGTTGCGATGTGTTCCGGATTTTGTTCGTCGTTTCCGCCAAAAAGATCAAACTGCTCCTGATTTTTGACAATTGTTTTGGTTGGAGCGAGGCCTTGTGTTTCCGCGCCGGCGTAACCTTTGTTTTCAGTAAAAAACAAACTGTTGAACTGGTCGGCCATTCGCCTGAATTCGAGTTCCTGAAACAGCAATTCGACTTTTTCAGCGTCGGGTTTGGTGAGTTCGTAATCGTCTTCGTGGAACGTGACGTCGCAATCGCAAATGATTGTTGCCAGTTTTTTGGACAACAATCCGAGTTCTTTATTGGCTTCGATGTTTTCCTTCATTTTGCCTTTAAGCATATGCGTGTTGTCGAGCAGATTTTCCATGGAACCGAATTCTTTCAGCAACTTTTTTGCGGTCACTTCGCCCACGCCGGGAAGTCCGGGAATGTTGTCGACGGCATCGCCCATCATTCCGAGGAAATCGATGACCTGTTCCGGACGTTCGATTTCAAAACGCGCCAACACTTCGGGAACGCCCCAAATCTCGATGCCATTGCCCATTCTGGCAGGTTTGTACATGAATATGTTTTCAGAAACCAGTTGGGCAAAATCCTTGTCAGGCGTAACCATAAAAACCTGATAATTTTGTTTTTCGGCCTGTTTGGCTATGGTTCCAATCAGATCGTCGGCTTCGCAACCTTCAAATTCGATAATCGGAATGTGCATTGCGCGTAAAATATCGTGAATGTATGGAAGTGCAATCATGATCGCTTCAGGCGTCGCGCTTCGGTTTCCTTTGTATTCGGTAAACATTTCCGTACGCACGTGGCTTCCGCCTTTGTCAAATGCGACCGCTAAATGATCGGGTTTTTCGCGTTTGATCACATCGAGCAAAGAATTCATAAAACCCATAATTGCAGAAGTGTCCATCCCTTTGGAATTGATCCTCGGATTTTTGATAAATGCGTAATATCCGCGAAAAATTAAGGCGTAAGCGTCGAGCAGGAAAAGGCGTTTTTGTGACATAATTGTAATTTGTATCGTGTCCAAAAATACAAAACTTACAGACGAAAAAGAACGGCCGGCACAAATTAATGCACCGGCCGCTCCAAACAAATAAAACTAAATAAAATAAATGGCAACCTGCTATCGTCTGATCACTTTATGGACAGATGACTGTCCGTTTTCGAATTCGATTTTAACCACATAGATTCCGGTTTTTGCTCCAGATAAATCGATGGTTGTTGATTTTGTTGATTGAATTAATTGTCCCGTAATGTTGTAAACGTTTACTTTTTCGATGGCCAGTTTGGTGTCGATGTTTACAATTCCGGAAGTTGGATTTGGATATACTGAAATTTCAGATTTGGTAAAACTTCCGATTCCCAGTGTTGGCGTTTTTACACATCTTACTGACAAAGCCTGGGCTCTTGAGCTTCCCGCATTAGGATTCACAATAAAATTGCTATAGTACAAATATTTCACATACTCGACATTATCGCTTGGGGTTTTGCTCCAATAATAGCCTCTGACTCCGGTGAAGTTAAAATTTCCGGATGGCAGTCTAGAACCCGCAACCGGCAATTTTAAATTGCTTTCGTAAGCCGTTGCAATGTTGGTAATAGTTTCCTGTGCGATGATTTCAGTCCATTGTTGTTGCGTTGGCACACTCCAGTCATTTCCTAATGCTTTACAGGGATCACAGCCATTTGTTGCAGTAACATTTTCTGGAGAAGCTGCTTCCCAGGTATCGGTAATTGCGCCAGCTGCCCACCATTCCGGCGCGCTGGTCAGGAATGATCCCGCACCGTTGAGTCCGGTTGGGTTGTTTGGTTGTGGTGTAACCGCTGATGTTGTCGCATTTCTTTTTTGGTGTCCGTCATCCCAACGTCCCCATTGGAACAAATCCCCGAATGCATTGTCGTCAGTTTCAAATGCAGCAATGTTGTCACTTCCAAGATTTTGCTGCAGCCAGATATTGCCATCTTTTGCACGAACGGTGGCATAAGTTTTGGTTTCGTTTTGATACGTAAAAGTCACGCAGCCAAGATCGCCAGGCGTATTTCCCGGATCTGAACAAGGTACAGCCGAATTGTTGGTGTATAATTTCGTGATCCCGAGATCGCCGTCAAAACCTACCGTCAGCAAATCGAGATCGCCGTCATTGTCGTAGTCGGCAAATTCTGCCTTGGACATATTAAGTCCGGTAATCGCGTTGCTGGTTTCAGTATCTTCAGTGAATGTAAGATCGTCGTTGTTTCTGTAGAATTTTGCAATGTTGGCGCCGGCAGTGTCGCTTCCGATAATGAAAATGTCTTTTAAACCGTCGCTATCGTAATCGATCCAGCGCGCCGAACCTGAGTAAGCTCCGGGAATTTCGGTTTCAAGCACCGTAAAATTGGCTTGGCCGTCATTTAAATAAACGGTCGTCGATGCTGCGAAAGCCGGACTCATTCCTGTAATCAATAAATCCGGGAAACCGTCATTGTTGATGTCTGCAGTATCAATTGACGAAAAATAGGCGCCAATGAGGTTGCTGTTGTTTTCAGCGAATGTAAAATCGCCCTGGTTCAGATATAATTTGGTATCTGGAGTAAAACTCGTATTGAAACCGGTAACCAGAAGATCTGGCAGGCCATCCATATTGGCATCAAAAACCTTGGTGTCGCTGAAATAAGTTCCCATCAAGGCAGACGATTGTTCGATAAAATCACCATCACTTTCCTGTGCATATATTTTAGTAACGTAAGAGTCGGTAGTTTGTCCGTTGACCAAAATGTCAACCAGTCCATCGTTGTTGAAATCCACCGCCTGAACGGAACCGAAATTCACAGGTGTAATTCCGGAATCGCTGATTTCATTAAAAGTCCCATCACCATTGTTGTAGTAAATCAGGAAAACTGAAGTCGATGTTGCGCCTGTTTTGGTGCCTGTGATGATAATATCCTGGTGTCCGTTTCCGTCAAAATCGGCAGTTGCGATTGCAGAATACATGATGTTTGGGAAAGTTGGATTGGTCAGTTTGGTAAAACCATCAGCAGCATTTTGATATATCGCAGCGTATCCGGTAAATCCTGGTTCCGCACCAGAAATAATAACATCAGGTCTTGAATCATTGTTCAGGTTGGCCCAATGGCAATCGCCATAGAAGATTCCAGTAAATTCACTTTCATGCGCCGTAAATACTTGAGCGCTGAGGTGAAGTTGGACGAAAAATAAGATAATCAGAAGAGGAATTTTTTTCATTTTTGTAATGTTTTATTAATCATCACAAAAGTATTTATTTAGACTAATTAAAAATAATATAAAATGTATTATTGGGAAATATTATTTTTTTTGAGAATTATCTTAAAGTAAAGCCAGTTTATTAACGGATAAAATTTCAGACGCTTTTTGTTGGTAACAATTGTATGGATATTTATGATATGCTTAAAATTTGCAATCGCTGTTTTTTTTCTAAAAACTATTGATTACTTTTCACTCACAAAATAGGATTTGTTTTAAAAAGTGATTTTTTTATCAAATAAAATATCCTATTTATCAAAAAAATAATTAGAAACCAAACACCAAAAGTCATGAAAAAATTAATGATGATCGCCGCAATTTTAGGGTTAACTACAACAGTTGCATTGGCACAGGAAAAAGCACCAGCTGCACAACCGTTGCAAAAAGTGAAGCAAAAAACAGAGGTTGCTACTAAAGAAGCGAAGTCGGACGCAAAAGAAGCCAAAGCGGAAATGAAATCTGATGCAAAAAAAGCAAAATCTGAAGTAAAATCTGCGGCTAAAACAGTTAAAGCGGATGCGAAAGTGACCAAAGCTGAAGTAAAAGCCGAAGTTGCGAAAGCAAAAAAATAACAGTACACATATACTGTTTCGTAATTTCAAAGCCGGTAATTCGCCGGCTTTTTATATGGCCGTTGCCCAAGCGTTAAATTTTATGAAACGGATGTGCAACGCGATAGTATTCTTTGTTAATTTGTGCAAAATCTTTCCAAATGGTGCGTTGGCTCTTGTTTATCGTGGTCGTGTTATTTATCGAATTCTATTCTTTTCAGGCAATCAGGGCAGTCGCCAGGACAAAATGGATGCTTCTCTCATACCAAATCATCAGTTTGTTGCTTTTGGTAATCATTATTTATTCACTCACGAAATTTGACCGTGCCATTGGACAAACGAGACAAACTTTGTTTACAATGGGTTTGCTGTTGTTGGTTTATGTTCCAAAGATCCTGCTGATGCTGGTCATGTTTGGCGAAGATATTTACCGTTTGGTGAGAGGCGGAATCAATTATTTTATCAACGCAGAAATAGATACGAGTGTTTTTCCGTCGCGGCGGAAGTTTGTGAGCCAGGTTGGACTTGGACTCGCAGCTGTTCCATTTTTATCACTGATTTACGGGATTGCAATCGGACGCTACAATTTCAAAGTTTTCAAACAAACGATTTATTTTCCTGATCTTCCCGATGCTTTCGACGGATTTAAGATCACACAGATTTCCGACGTGCACAGCGGAAGTTTCGACAATGCGGAAAAGATCAATTACGCGATCGATCTGGTGAACGAACAGGAATCTGACCTGATTTTATTTACCGGCGATATTGTCAACACGCATGCCACAGAAATGCATCCATGGCTTGACACTTTCAACAGAATAAGAAGCCACGAATTTGGAAAATATTCAGTGCTCGGAAACCATGATTACGGCGAATACATCGACTGGAATTCGGCAAAAGCCAAACAGGAGAATTTCGAAGCGATCAAAGACCTGCACCGGCAAATTGACTTCAAATTGCTGCTCAACGAAAATGTGTTCATCCAAAAAGGCAATGACCGCATTGCACTTGTAGGCGTTGAAAACTGGGGGAAAAATTTCAAACAGGCCGGCGATCTGCACAAAGCATCTGCGAATCTCAAAACCGAAGATTTTAAAATACTCATGAGCCACGATCCGAGCCATTGGGAATATGAAGTGAAAAATCATGAGAAGAATTTTCATTTAACACTTGCTGGTCATACGCACGGCATGCAGTTCGGTATTGAAATTCCGGGATTTTTTAAATGGAGCCTTGCGCAATATGTATACAAGCAATGGGCCGGATTGTACGAAAATCTGGGCAGATACGTTTATGTAAACCGCGGATTTGGCTATCATGCCTATCCGGGAAGGGTTGGAATTATGCCTGAAATTACGGTTCTCGAACTAAAAAAAGGGCAAAAATTAGCATAATTAGTTAAAAATGTTACTTTTGTATTGTAATAGCTCTAACCATGAGGTTTAGAAATTAAATATTTTGGTTTTATGTCAAAATTTGGAGAACTTATAAATGCTCAGGTTCCGGTGTTAATTGACTTTTACACAGAGTGGAACGAATCATCAATCTCAATGCATCCGGTTATCCGCGATGTCGCTGCGGCTTTGGGAGACAAAGCAAAAGTGATTAAAATTGACGTTGATAAAAATCAGGAACTTGCCGATGCGCTTCGCATTAAGGGTTTGCCAACGCTGATGATTTACAAATCCGGACAGATGATCTGGAGGCAATCGGGCGAACTTGATGCCAATACGATTATCGGGTTGGTTCAGGAACAAATTTAATTAAGCGATCGCTTTACTTTCGTAACCATTCTCTTTTAAAAAATTTAATGTCCGTGGCAGCGCGTATTCCAGGTTTGGAAAGGCTTTCTGACTGTCGTGGAAAATAATGATACTTCCGGGATTGATGTTTCTCAAGACATTGTCCAGGCATTTTTCGGGCGATACATTTTGATCGTAATCTACAGATAAAATGTCCCACAAAACAATGCGATAGCCCATTTTTCTTAAAATTCCCGATTGAGAGGCTTTTATTTTGCCGTAAGGCGGACGAAAAAGTTTCTTGTTTTCAGGATCGAGTTTGATGATATCCGATTCGCAAAGAATGGTATTTTCAATGTATTTTTTCGTGTCTGTTTTCCAACCGTTGAGATGATTGAAAGTGTGGTTTCCAATTGCATGTCCATTTTCCAATACGCGTTCAAACAGTTCGGGATTTTTCCTGATGTTGTCGCCAATACAGAAAAACGTCGCTTTGGCGTGATGTAAGTCCAGTTGGTCCAAAACCCAATCGGTTACTCCGGGAACTGGTCCGTCGTCGAAAGTCAGGTAGACGACTTTTTCCGTCTCGGGAAAACTCCAGATAAAATTGGAAAAAATCTTCTTGATGATCCAGCTTGTTTTTACCCAATGTAATTTCATAATCAGCTTAAAAAAAATGTGCCAGACGGAAATTTTCTGCTGGCACATTTGTAGTTTTAATCAAATAGTTATTCGTTGTCGCGGCCAAACCTTTCAAACATTTTATTGTAAGAATTGAATATGGTTTTGTTTTTGGCGTAATATTCGGCATCGCCACGGTCTTTCATCACGTGCAACAAACCTCTGTAACGCTCGATATCTGTAATGATGTCGATTACGATGCTGCTTTGATCTGACGGTTTTAATTCCTTGTAGTAATCCAGGTTTTGTTTGTATTTCGTCATCAACTGATCCAAAAGTTGCCTTGCTTTTTGCTTTTCGCCAATTTCGTAATAACCGCCTGCGAACGGATCGAGCAATGAATAATAGCCAAAATATTCTACCGGCATTTTTTCCATAGCAAGGTCAATGATTTTCTTTGCTTTGTCTTTTTTGCCTTCATTAATCAGTTGTTCCATCAAACGGGCAAGGTTGGTACGGTATGAAATGCTGTTTTTGCGTGTTTCAGGATCGTGGTAAATTTTCGGGCTTTGGCTGTTGCCCCAATCCCATCTCATTGCAATGTTGTACATTTTGTCAGAATCGATCTGGCCCATATCGAGCGGACTTCCGTCTTTTGGAATCGCAGTTCTTACCGGAACAAGTTTGTAAACCATTCCGTCGAGCTGCAAATAATCTTTCATCCAAAGGTAATCGTCGTCACCAAAACTTCCGCCAGTGAAATAAATTGGACGTTTCCAATTGTTATTCGAAATGACATCCAACATCATAATGCGGTTTTTGTAAAGCGCCTGGCCTTTAATTTCCACGTCGATGTAAGGAACAATCGAATCGTAATATTGCGGATTCACCACTTTATTTTTGATGATGTTTTCTTTGTCAACAGGAATTCTCACTTTATTCGTTGGATAAAAATGGATTTTTTGTCCGTTTTGCATTTCCAGCATCGTTTGCGGATCGTCACTTCCGATGAATTGAAGTAAACTTTTAATATCCCAGCGGTTCTGTGTTTTCGCGCTGTGGACCGCGTAATCGAGTTTGTCACCCACATATTGATCGTGCGTGAATGAAATTGGAAGTCCGTCTGCTTGGTACGATTTGGCTTTCATTTGGTCGATATACCAATCGGTCATAAACAGGCTTGTATTGACTATTTTGACATCAGTCCTGAATTGCTCGATTTCCTGCGCATACCAAAGCGGGAACGTATCATTGTCACCAATAGTAAACAAAATTGCATTGGGTTCACACGAATCGAGATAGGCTTTTGCCATCGCAATCGCGGTATATTTACCCGAACGGTCATGATCGTCCCAGTTTTGCGAAGCCATCAAAACCGGTGCGGCGAGCAAAGTTGTCGCAATGACAATTGGTCCGGCGATTTTGGGCTGTAAATACGTTTTTAGCTTGTCGTAAATGGCATAAACGCCGAGTCCGATCCAGATGGCAAAAACGTAAAATGATCCCACAAGCGCGTAATCTCTCTCACGCGGTTCGAATGGACGTTCGTTGAGGTAGATTTTTAATGCAATTCCGGTAAAGAGGAATAGGGTAAGTAATACGTAAAAACTCTTCAGGTCTTTGTTGGCGTGGTAAATCAAGCCAATAATTCCCAAGATAAACGGAAGGAAAAAGTACATGTTTCTGCCTTTGTTGTTCAGTACGTCGTCAGGCAAATTTTGCTGCGGACCCAAATGCATTTCGTCAATAAAATTGATTCCGCTGAGCCAGTTTCCGTCAAGATTGTCATATTTTCCCTGGATGTCGTTTTGCCTTCCGGTGAAGTTCCACATCAGATACCTCCAGTACATATAGCCGAATTGGTATTCGACCATAAAACTGATATTGTCCCAGGTTGTAGGTTTTTCGATGATCAGGTAATCGCCGTAACTTTTCAGGAAAGTCACGTAGCCGTCATTTTCGATTTCGTTTGCAGCGTATGCTTTTCTGAATTCGGCAATAATATCAACGAGTTCTTTTTCTTCAGAATATTCGGGTTTGATCCTGAATTCGAGCGGATGCGTAAAATTCATATAATTCTCAGCATGATCGGTGCTCCACATTCTTGGAAGGAATGCTTTTTGCGCGTCGTCGCTGTTGGTTTCGGCATTCTTGTAGTTATTGGTAATGATGTATTTGCCTGTTTTGTAATCGCGTTCGTAATTGGGCGCTTTGTCGGAATACGGATTGTCGGCATCGATCGGCACAAACATATCTGAATATTGCGGTCCGTAAAACAACGGATTCACGCCATATTGTTCCCTGTTGTAATAGGCCAATACTTCCGCGGCATCCGAAGGTTTGTTTTCGTTGATGACCGTATTTGCATTGGCACGGATCGGAAGCATCATCCAGGTTGAAAATCCGATCAGGATAAACAAAATGCAAAGAATGATGGTGTTTGATTGCACATGGCCTTTTTGGCGTGTGTATTTCAACCCGAAGTAAAACAAGGCAATAAATAACAAGGCAACGAAAATAGTCCCGGAATCAAAAGGCATTCCGAGGTTGTTGACCATGAAAATCTCTGTTTTTCCGAAGAATGCCATCGTCAAAGGCAAAAGCAATTTGAAAATGAAAAGCAAAACCGAAATTACAATGATATTGGCCAGAATGAAATTCTTAATGGTGATGGTTTTGTAATTTTTAAAATAGTACAAAAATCCGATCGAAGGAATCGTCAGCAATGCCATAAAGTGAATTCCGAACGAAAGTCCGATTACCAAGGAAATGATCAATAACCATTTGTTTCCGCGTGGCGAATCCATGTCCTGTTCCCATCGCAAACCGAGCCAAAAAAGCAGTGCAATCAGCAACGTTGCCATGGCATACACTTCGGCTTCGACCGCATTAAACCAGAAACTATCGGAAAAAGTGTACGCAAGTGCGCCTACAAACGAACTTCCTAAAATGACGATCAGGTTGTTTTTATTAAGTTCTGAAAATTGGGCGATCAGCTTTTTTAAGATCATCGTCGACGACCAGAACATGAACAAAATCGTAAAAGCACTTGAAAACACCGACATCATGTTCACCATTAACGCGATCTGCGTTTTGTCTGAGGCAAACATCGCGAAAAACGCGCCCATCATTTGATACAATGGTGCTCCCGGCGGATGTCCAACTTCAAGTTTGGCTGCGGTGGCAATGTATTCGCCGCAATCCCAGAAACTCATCGTTGGTTCTACTGTAAGGGTGTAAGTAATTAACGCAATTGCGAATGTAAACCAGCCGGTAATGGTGTTCCATTTATTGAAATTAAATGCCGTCATACGAATGTCATAATATTTTGTGATACAAAGAAACTATTTTTTGGGCAAAGAATTGGGCATTAACAAAACTTTCTAAAAGACAGTTGGCGATTTTAGCGAGTTATCTGCCGCTGAACAAAGACATTAAATCAAAACGTAGTGTTACAGTGAAAATTTTTTTCGCAAAAAAGCATAAAATATTTGCGCAAAATAAAATTTGTATTAAATTTGCACTCGCTTAACAGCAATGGAATTGGCCCATGGTGTAATGGTAACACTACTGTTTTTGGTGCAGTCGTTCAAGGTTCGAGTCCTTGTGGGCCAACAAAAAACGCTTCAGGTAACTGAAGCGTTTTTCTATTTGGATGCATTTTGATTTTAGATTTTAAAGGTAATTACCGGGCGAACTGCGTGATTTACAAGATCTTCGCTGATGCTTCCGTTGAAGAAATGGGCGAAACCGGTTCTTCCGTGTGTGCACATTCCGATTAAATCTGCCTTAACGCTATTTGCGAAATTCAGGATTCCTTTCTCTACATTCACATCGTTGTAAATATGAAGTGAGTGATTTTCATAATTGAATTCACGGATGAAATCGCCCATGATTTTTTCGGCGACCAAGGTCGATTTGAACGTATTTGGCGTGTTGATCATTACCAAATTCAAATGTGCGTTGAAGCTTTTGGCAAAATCGAGCAGTTGGGCAAACGGTTTTTTAATTTCATTTGAAAAATCTGAAGCGAATACGAAGTTGTCGGCCTTGAAGGTTTCTACTTCATTTTTGATGACTAAAACCGGAACATCTGAAAAGCGAACGACTTTTTCAGTATTGGAACCGATGAACATTTCCTGGAAACCGCTGGCGCCATGCGAACCCATAACGATAAAATCAACGTCGTTTTTTTTGCTTACGCCTAAAATTCCTTCGAATGCTTTTTCAAATTGTACGATTTCCGAAACTTCGATGCCTTCAAGATAATCAACGTCCATGAGTTCTTCAAGGTTGCTGATGGCTTTATTTTTAAAGAACATGATCTCTGGAATGTCGCTTCCTGCTCCAAGTGCGTCGCTTCCCTGATGAGGCAGTTCGAGCATGTGCAATAAAATGATTTCGCTGTTATTTTCCCTTGCGATTTGCGCAGCAACTTTGAGTGCGTATTCGGCGTGTGGAGAAAAATCGGTCGGAACTAAGATTCTTTTCATAATTTAAATGTTTGTAAGAAATTGGATAAAAATAGGGTTGTATCTGTGTAATAAAGATAAGAAATAATTTTACATTTGCCTGATTTTTTGATTTATAAAAAAATCATTATATTTGCACCGTTATTTATTAAAAACTAAATAATGAGGGGACAGGCGTCCCCTCTTTTTATAAGCATATGACATTTAAAGAAAAAGTTCAGGAATTACTTGATGCAGGATTGGCAGAGAAACCAGATGTTTTTCTGATCGACCTTACGATCACCGACAGTTTCAAAATTATTGTAACTTTAGATGGCGATAATGGCGTGACGCTGCAGGATTGCATCGACATCAGCAGGGCGATCGAGCACAACCTGGATCGCGAAGAACAGGATTTCTCTTTGGAAGTGGCTTCGGGCGGATTGGCGCCTTTGAAACATTTGAGGCAATATAAAAAAAATGTAGGCCGGACGCTGATCGTGAAAACGCCTACAGAAACCATCGAAGCCGAATTGGTTGATGCAAATGACGAATTCATTACGCTCGCCTGGGAAGCACGCGAACCGAAGAAAATAGGAAAAGGTAAGGAAACTGTTCAGAAAAAACAGGAAATCCCTTACGCAGAAATAAAAGAAGCAATTGTTACAGTAACATTTTAATTTATAAAGTTGGCATGGAAAATTTAGCATTAATCGAATCATTTTCAGAATTTAAAGACGACAAACTTATTGATCGTGTCACGCTTATGGCGATATTGGAAGATGTGTTTAGAAATGCACTGAAAAAGAAATTCGGATCAGATGACAATTTTGATATCATCATCAACCCGGATAAAGGTGATATGGAAATCTGGAGAAGACGCGTAATCGTTGCCGATGACGATCTGGATCTGGAAAATGAAGAAATTACGTTGACCGAAGCCAGAAAAATCGAACCCGATTTCGAAATTGGGGAAGAAGTTTCAGAAGAAGTGAAATTAATTGATCTTGGAAGAAGAGCGATTTTGGCCTTGCGCCAGAATTTGATCTCGAAAATCCACGAGCATGACAATACCAACCTTTACAAACAATTTAAGGATTTAATCGGTGATATTTATACTGCCGAAGTACACCATGTGCGTCCGAGAGTGGTGATTTTGGTGAATGATGAAGGAAATGAGATTGTGCTTCCAAAAGAAAAACAAATCCCGTCTGACTTTTTCCGCAAAGGCGACAACGTCCGCGGAATCATAGAAAGTGTGGAATTGAAAGGAAACAAACCGCAGATTATCATGTCGCGTACGTCTGAAAAATTCCTCGAAAAATTATTCGAACAGGAAATTCCGGAAGTTTTCGACGGATTGATCATGGTAAAAAATGTGGTTCGTATTCCAGGGGAAAAAGCAAAAGTCGCTGTAGATTCATACGATGATCGTATTGATCCTGTTGGCGCCTGTGTCGGAATGAAAGGATCAAGAATCCACGGAATCGTTCGTGAATTGGGTAATGAGAACATCGACGTCATCAATTACACCAGTAACATTCAGTTGTATATCACAAGAGCGCTTAGTCCGGCAAAAGTATCTTCGATCAAAATCAACGAAGAACTTAAAAGGGCAGAGGTTTTCCTTAAACTTGAAGAAGTTTCCAAAGCAATCGGACGTGGCGGACACAACATTAAATTAGCCGGCCAATTGACAGGATATGAGCTTGACGTCATCCGCGAAGGCAATATTGCAGAAGAGGAAGATGATGTTGAATTGACAGAGTTTTCAGATGAAATCGAAGCCTGGGTTATCGAAGAATTCGCAAAAATCGGACTCGATACAGCTAGAAGTATCCTGAAGCAAGACGTGAACGATTTGGTCAGAAGAACAGATCTAGAAGAAGAAACGATTCTGGATGTCATGAAAATTTTAAAAGAAGAATTCAATAGTTAAAGTCTCAACTACACAACAGCAGCAACACAACAAAAAAGGTAATAATAAAAAGATTTTATGTCTGAAGAGAGAGTAATAAGAATAAACAAGGTTTTAAGGGAATTAAATATTTCTTTGGAAAGGGCCGTCGATTATCTTAAAGATAAGGGAATTGCTATTGATGCAAATCCGAACGCCAAAATTTCCGACACGGAATTTAATATCCTACAAAACCAATTTGCGGGCGATAAGGGAAATAAAGAGGCTTCGAAAGAAGTAGGCGAGGAGAAAAGGAAAGAGAAAGAAGCATTGCGTATCGAAAGAGAAAAAGAAATCGAAGACAAACGCAAGCTCGATGAAGAACGCCAAAGACAGGAAGTGATCAAGGCGAGAGCCGTTGTTACCGGTCCAAAACAAGTCGGGACGATTGATCTGAATCCGCAAAAGCAAGCACCGGCCGCAACGCCAAAACCAGCAGAAGCTCCAGCAGCGCCAAAACAACCGGAACCGGTTAAAGCGGAAGCGCCAAAAGAAACACCTGCGGCAGAACCAGCTAAAGAGGCGCCTGCGCAGCCAGTGGCTCAAAAAGTAGAGAAAGCAGCAGCGCCTGCTCCGGCAGTGCCAACTGAAAAAGCACCGGAAGTCGCTCCGGCAGAGGAAACGATTGCCACGCAATACCAGAAATTATCGGGAGCAACCCTGACTGGGCAAACGATTGATTTGTCGCAATTCAACAAGCCTAAAAAGAAAGCGGAAGAGCCTAAGATTACTCCAAATAAACCTGGGACAAATCCTGCTGGCAACAACGCCAACAAAAATAAAAGAAAAAGAATTCCGCCAAAACCAGGTGAAGTAAGACCTGGCGGAACCGGAACTCCTGGGAATAACCCAAATAAAATTACGCCAAATACCGGCGCAAATGCAGCCAACAGAAGTGCGCGTCCTGGTTTCGTCAAAGGAAACAGGCCAGCGATCACGAAAGTGGAACCAACCGAGGAAGAGGTTAAAAACCAAATCCGTGAAACCCTTGAAAAACTTCAGGGGAAAGGCGGAAAATCCAAAGCTGCAAAATACAGAAGAGACAAAAGGGATACGCACCGTCAGAAATCTGATGACGAGCAAAGATCATTGGAAGAAGGCAGCAAAACCATTAAAGTAACCGAATTCGTTACTGTTGGTGAAATTGCCATTATGATGGATGTGCCAATTACGAAGGTAATCGGAACCTGTATGTCGTTAGGAATCATGGTAACGATGAACCAGCGTCTTGATGCTGAAACCTTGACAATTGTTGCCGACGAGTTTGGTTACGATGTCGAATTCATCACTACTGATCTTGAAGAAAACATTCAAATTGAAGAAGATAAAGCAGAAGATTTGGTTTTCCGCGCACCGATTGTAACCGTAATGGGTCACGTCGATCACGGTAAAACATCGCTTCTGGATTACATCCGTAAGGAAAATGTAATCGCCGGAGAGTCGGGTGGAATCACGCAGCACATTGGTGCTTACGGGGTAACATTGGACAACGGCCAGAAAATCGCTTTCCTTGATACACCGGGTCACGAGGCGTTTACCGCGATGCGTGCACGTGGTGCGCAGGTTACCGATATCGCAATTATTGTAGTTGCTGCGGATGATGATATCATGCCACAAACGAAAGAGGCCATTTCTCACGCTCAGGCAGCGAATGTGCCGATTATCTTCGCTATTAATAAAGTTGATAAACCGAATGCGAACGCTGAGAAAATCAAGGAACGTTTGGCCGGAATGAATTTATTGGTTGAAGACTGGGGTGGAAAAATCCAGTCACATGATATTTCTGCGAAAGTGGGAACAGGTGTCAAAGAATTGCTTGAAAAAGTTTTGCTTGAAGCGGAGATTTTGGAACTGAAAGCCAATCCGAATAAAGCGGCTTCAGGAACAGTTGTCGAAGCATTTTTGGATAAAGGAAAAGGGTATGTTTCTACGATTTTGGTTCAAAACGGAACCTTGAAAATCGGGGATTATATGCTTGCCGGAAAACACCACGGTAAAATTAAAGCCATGCACGATGAGCGCGGACACGTTGTTCTTGAAGCTGGACCGTCGACTCCGGTGTCTGTTTTGGGTCTTGATGGCGCAGCGACAGCGGGTGATAAGTTCAACGTCTTTGAAGACGAAAGAGAAGCAAAAGCGATTGCAGCAAAACGTACCCAATTGATGCGTGAGCAATCGGTTCGTACACAACGTCACATCACGCTTGCTGAGATCGGTCGTCGTATTGCACTCGGACAGTTTAAAGAACTCAACATTATCCTTAAAGGTGACGTGGATGGTTCTGTGGAAGCGTTGTCTGATTCGTTCTCGAAATTATCGACGGAAGAAATCCAGATCAATATTATCCACAAAGGGGTTGGAGCGATTACAGAAACCGACGTGATGTTGGCTTCTGCATCGGACGCGATCATCATCGGATTTAATGTTCGTCCTGCCGGAAACGCCAGACAATTGGCAGACAAAGAAGAAATTGACATCAGAAACTACTCGATCATCTACGATGCGATCGACGATTTGAAAGATGCAATGGAAGGCATGTTGTCGCCGGAAATGAAAGAAGAAGTAACAGGAACTGCAGAAATCAGGGAATTGTTCAAAATATCGAAAGTCGGAACCATTGCAGGTTGTATGGTTACAGACGGAAAAATCTTCAGGAATTCGAGAATCCGTATCATCCGCGAAGGCGTTGTCGTTCATACAGGTGAACTGACTGCTCTGAAACGTTTCAAAGACGATGTGAAGGAAGTTTCTAAAGGTTATGATTGCGGTATCCAGATCAAAGGCTACAACGACATTGAAGAAAGAGATGTTATTGAAGCGTTCCAGGAAGTTGCGGTTAAGAAAAAGTTGAAATAGTAGCTGAGTTACTGTGTAGCTGAGTGCCTGAGTTTTCAGGATTGTATATAAAAAAGCGTCCAATAACTGGACGCTTTTTTGTTTGTGTAAGTTTATGATTTTTAATTTTTCTCAGCCACTCAGCCACTCAGCTACTCGGTTACTTATTCGGTTTAATCAAAAAAGCATTTGGATATTTTTTCTTCAGGTCGTTTAAGTTCCTTTCCGCTTCGATCCTGGATTTGAAATTTCCGACCCAGACTTTGTATGTAGGCGTGCTGAAAACAATCGTTCCGTCGTAAGTTTTATAATCCCTGCGGAAGTCGCTGAGTGTCTTTTTAGAGGTTTCGCTGTCTCCGTTGTAGATCTGGATTTTATAGCGGTCGTTAATCGTAATTGACGAATTGATTTTGCGTTTTTCATTCAGCAATTGCTCAAATTTCGGATCCTGATTTACAGTGGTATTTCCGGTTTGCGCAGCCAAATTGTAACCTGATAAGGAAAGCATAATTGCATAGAAAAATATGCTTTTAAGTCCTAATTTTCTCATAATACAGTGATTTTTATACAAATGTACTATTTAATCATTTATACGAAATTAAAAATATTATTTAGAATTGGTATAAATTGATATTTAAGACGATTTTAAGGTTTTGAGAATAGTTCATAAGTCGTATTTTTGTGCAAGTTTTAAAAACAAGCATTCTTTTTTCTGGGCTTCTTTCAGGACAATTATATGCCAATTTTAGTCGATAATCATTTATAATATGAAAAAAGTGGGTAACCATAATTCGATTTCGAGGATTTTACTTTTAAGCGTGGCGTTCATGCTTGCATTCTCCTTAACTTCAAATGCTCAAGATGCTGCTGCGGCGGCACCACCAGCGGCTCCGGCAGCTGCAGCTCCTGCTGCGGGTGGTGATCCTTTAAAAGGAAAAGAACTTTTCAATACCAATTGTGCTGCGTGTCATAAGCTTGATGCAAAATCAACAGGTCCTGCGTTGCGCGGCGTTGCTGATAAACATGAAAAAGCCTGGCTTTACAAATGGGTTCACAATAGTTCTGAAATGATCAAATCTGGCGATCCGGCTGCAGTGAAGCTTTTTGCTGAAAACAACAAATCGGTGATGACGGCTTTTCCACAATTGTCAGAAGCAGATATTGATAATATTATCGCATACACTTCTCAGCCAAAAGCAGAAGCTCCTGCATCTACAAGTACTGCGCCTCCGGGAACAGAAACAAACCAAGGCGGAATCTCAAATGACGTTGTTCTTGCTGCACTTGCTGTGGTGATGTTGCTCTTAGTCGTGATGTTGTTTATGGTAAACAGCGTATTGACGAAAGTAGCAAGATCAAACGGGATTGAAGTGGAGCCTAAAGTAAAAGGCACGCCGATCTGGAAAGCCTTCGCTCAGAACCAGTTTTTGGTTTTGGTAACGTCAATTTTCTTGTTGCTTGCCAGTGGTTATTTTGTTTACGGATTTCTGATGCAGGTTGGAGTAGACCAAAATTATGAGCCAATTCAGCCAATTCATTATTCCCACAGAATTCACGCCGGAAGCAACGGTATTGATTGTAAATATTGCCACTCTGCGGCACGTGTTTCTAAAAACGCGGGAATTCCGTCTTTGAATGTGTGTATGAACTGTCATAAGAATATCTCTGAAGTTTCTGATACAACAGCGACGCCGGACCATTCGAAAGCATTCTATGACGGTGAAATCGCAAAATTATATACTGCGGTGGGTTGGGACAAAGCCACTCAGAAATACACCGGAAAAACACAGCCTGTGAAATGGGTGCGCATTCATAACCTTCCTGACTTTGTATACTTCAACCACTCTCAGCACGTAAGTGTCGCTGGTGTTGAATGTCAGACATGTCACGGTCCGGTTCAGGAATTTGAGATCATGAAACAATTTTCTCCTTTAACCATGGGTTGGTGTATCGATTGCCACAGAAAAACCGATGTTAAGATGGAAGGCAACGAATACTACACTAAAATTCACGAAGAACTTTCTAAAAAGTACGGCGTAGATAAACTGACTGCTGCCCAAATGGGAGGTCTGGAGTGTGGTAAATGCCACTATTAATCAATTATTAAGAAGCTAATATTTATATACGATGTCATCAAACAAAAAATACTGGAAAAGTGTTGAAGAACTAAACGAAAATAGTTCTATTGTTGAGGCGCTTAGAAATAACGAATTTGTTGAAGAAATTCCGACTGACGAATTTTTAGGAGATAAAGATGCTCTTGCAAATTCCGGAACTTCAAGACGTGATTTCTTAAAGTACGTTGGATTTAGTACAGCTGCAGCGACACTTGCTGCCTGTGAAGGTCCTGTGCACAAGTCCATTCCTTACGTAGTTCAGCCAGAGCAAATCATTCCCGGAGTTTGGGATTTTTATGCGACTTCCGTTTTTGACGGATTTGATTTTGCCAATCTTTTGGTGAAAACAAGAGAAGGCCGACCTATCAAAATTGAAAATAACACCATTGCCGGAGCAAAATTTGCTGCAAATGCAAGGGTTCACGCTTCTGTGTTGTCAATGTATGACAGCATGCGTTTGAAAGAGCCAAAAATCAACGGAAAACCGGCAAGCTGGTCAGATGTTGATGGTAAAATCAAAACAGGAATTGCTGAAGCAAGATCGGCAGGAAAACAAGTGGTGATCCTTACCAATACTTTGGCTAGTCCGTCTACAGAAAAACTGATCGCTGAATTCATCGCTAAAAACCCGGGTTCTAAACATGTGGTTTACGATGCGGTTTCTTCTTCAGAAGCACTTGACGCTTTCGAAGCAGTTTACGGCGAAAGGGCTTTGGTGGATTATGATTTCGGAAAAACTTCATTAATTGTTTCTGTCGGTGCCGATTTCCTTGGAGACTGGCAAGGTGGAAGCTACGATTCAGGTTACGCTCAGGGCAGAATTCCAAGAAATGGAAAAATGTCGCGTCATTTCCAGTTTGAATCGAATATGACATTATCCGGTGCTGCTGCCGACAAACGTGTCGCTATGACAAGCGCGCAGCAAAAACAGGCATTGGTGAAAATATACAATATTGTAACCGGCGGAGGCGCTGCTGCAAATCTTGACAAAAGTTTTGATGCAGATGTGACCAAAGCGGCCCAGCAATTGAAAGCAGCCGGATCAAAAGGAGTTTTGGTTTCAGGTATTCAGGACAAAAACGCACAGTTGTTGGTTTTAGCCATCAACCAGGCATTGCAGAGCGAGGCTTTTTCTACTGTTGGAACAAGACAAATCAGAAAAGGTTCCAATCAGCAAGTGGCACAATTAATCGCCGACATGCAGGCGGACAGAGTAGGCGCGTTGATCATGAGCGGAGTGAATCCGGTATACACGTTGCCAAACAGCGATGCTTTTAAAGCGGCGTTCAAAAAAGTAAAAACTACAGTGGCGTTCTCTTTAAAAGAAGACGAAACTGCTTCGATCGCTACAGTTGCGGCGGCGGTGCCACATTATTTAGAATCTTGGAATGACGTAAGCATCACTAAAGGGACTTACGCATTAACCCAGCCAACAATTCGTCCTTTATTCAATACCAAACAATTTCAGGATGCTTTGTTGTCATGGAACGGTATCGCGGGAACATATTATGATTATTTGAAAGCCAACTCGGCTAATTATACTGCAGGTACTTCATGGAACAAAGTGTTGCATGACGGTGTTTTTGTAACCGGTTCTGCTGCGCTTTCAGGAGGTGCTGCTGATTATTCGGCTGCAGCTGCCGCTTTGGCACAATCAAAAGCTGTTGGAGAAATCGAATTGGCTTTGTACACTAAAGTGGGTCTTGGAGACGGACAACAGGCAAACAACCCTTGGTTGCAGGAATTCCCGGATCCAATCACACGTGTTTCATGGGACAACTACATCACTGTTTCGAGAGCAGATGCTGAGAAATGGGGATTGTCTAACGAAATTGTGGCCAATGGCGGACTTGACGGAAGTTACGTAAACCTGACTGTTGGTGGCGTGAAACTGGATAAAGTTCCGGTGATCGTTCAGCCAGGACAGGCAAGAGGAACTGCTGGTTTGTCTTTAGGTTACGGACGCAAAGCAGCTTTGAAAGAAGCCATGCAGGTTGGTGTTAACGCCTACACTTTATACAAAGATTTTAATGATGTACAGGCTGTCACTATTCAAAAGGCAGAAGGCGTACACGAATTCGCTTGTGTTCAGGGTCAGAAAACCTTGATGGGAAGAGGCGATATTATTAAAGAAACGACTCTAGAAGTTTTTAATACCAAAGATGCCAAAGTGTGGAACACTCCACCGATGGTTTCATTGGACCACAAAGAAGTAGAAGCGACAAAAGTAGATTTATGGGAATCGTTTGACCGTTCGGTTGGACACCATTTCAATTTGTCAATTGATTTGAACGCCTGTACCGGTTGTGGTGCCTGTGTGATTGCTTGTCACGCTGAAAATAACGTTCCTGTAGTAGGAAAATCTGAAGTAAGAAGAAGCCGCGACATGCACTGGTTGCGTATCGACAGGTATTATTCTTCTGAAGAGACTTTCGAAAAAGACAACGAGAAAAAAGAAAACTTTGAAGGATTGTTCGGTGATAAAGGTTCATTGGGCGGATTTGGTGAAATGGAAAATGCTTCGGACAACCCGCAAGTGGCTTTCCAACCGGTAATGTGCCAGCACTGTAACCATGCGCCTTGCGAAACGGTTTGTCCGGTTGCGGCAACATCACACTCACGCCAGGGTCAAAACCACATGGCTTACAACAGATGCGTTGGAACAAGATATTGTGCAAACAACTGTCCGTATAAAGTACGTCGTTTCAACTGGTTCCTTTACAACAAAAACAGCGAATTCGATTACCATATGAATGATGATTTGGGCCGTATGGTGCTGAATCCTGACGTAAATGTTCGTTCTCGTGGAGTAATGGAAAAATGTTCAATGTGTATTCAAATGACACAATTGACGATTCTGACTGCAAAACGTGAGGGAAGAGCAATTAAAGACGGCGAATTTGAAACCGCTTGTTCGGCAGCTTGTTCGTCAGGAGCTATGGCTTTTGGAGATGTTAACGACAAGGAAAGTAAAGTTGCTGAATTGTTGGAAGACGACAGAATGTACCACTTGTTGGAGCACGTCGGAACAAAACCAAACGTTATCTATCACGTAAAAGTCAGAAATACCTAGTATAAAAATAAAATTAATAAACAAGATAAAGGATTATGTCGTCTCACTACGAAGCACCCATTAGAAAACCTTTAGTTATTGGTGATAAATCTTATCACGATGTAACAGTAGATGTAGCTGCGCCTGTTGAAGGCAGAGCCAACAAACAATGGTGGACTGTATTTTCAATTGCATTAATCGCATTCCTTTGGGGATTAGGTTGTATACTTTATACCATTTCTACCGGTATCGGAACATGGGGATTAAACAAAACTGTAGGCTGGGCCTGGGATATTACCAACTTCGTTTGGTGGGTAGGTATCGGTCACGCGGGAACGTTGATTTCTGCCGTACTTTTATTGTTCCGCCAAAGATGGAGAATGGCGATCAACAGATCTGCAGAAGCGATGACTATTTTCTCGGTAGTGCAGGCAGGTTTGTTTCCAATTATCCACATGGGTCGTCCATGGTTGGGATATTGGGTATTGCCAATTCCGAACCAATTCGGTTCCCTTTGGGTCAACTTTAACTCGCCATTGCTTTGGGACGTATTTGCGATCTCGACATATCTTTCGGTTTCACTTGTTTTCTGGTGGACTGGTTTGCTTCCCGATTTCGCGATGTTAAGAGACAGAGCAGTAACGCCTTTTACAAAAAGAGTTTATTCTATACTAAGCTTCGGTTGGAGCGGACGTGCCAAAGACTGGCAGCGTTTCGAAGAAGTATCATTGGTACTTGCCGGTTTGGCGACACCACTTGTACTTTCTGTACACACGATTGTATCTTTTGACTTTGCTACTTCTGTTATTCCGGGATGGCATACCACCATCTTCCCGCCATACTTCGTTGCGGGTGCGGTATTCTCAGGATTTGCGATGGTAAATACACTTTTGATCATCATGAGAAAGGTGTCCAACTTGGAAGCTTACATTACCATTCAGCATATCGAATTGATGAACATTGTAATCATGATCACCGGTTCTATCGTTGGTGTTGCTTATATCACAGAGTTGTTCGTGGCCTGGTATTCAGGAGTAGAGTATGAGCAATACGCATTCTTGAACAGGGCAACAGGACCTTACTGGTGGGCATACTGGTCGATGATGACTTGTAACGTATTCTCTCCACAATTCATGTGGTTCAAAAAATTAAGAACGAGCATCATGTTCTCTTTCATTATTTCGATTGTAGTAAACATCGGGATGTGGTTTGAGCGTTTCGTGATCATCGTGACATCCTTGCACCGCGATTACCTGCCGTCTTCATGGACGATGTTCTCGCCAACTTTCGTTGATATCGGTATCTTTATCGGAACAATCGGTTTCTTCTTTGTGTTATTCCTGTTGTACGCACGTACATTCCCTGTAATTGCACAGGCAGAGGTAAAAACAATCCTGAAATCCTCCGGAGACAACTATAAAAAATTAAGAGAAGAAAATAAACATTCACATCATGAGCACTAATAGAGTTATACACGCCATTTATAATGACGATGATGTATTGATGGATGCCGTTAGAAAAACGCGTATTGCCCGTCATCATATTGAAGAGGTTTTTACACCTTTTCCGGTTCACGGACTTGATAAAGCGATGGGACTGGCTCCAACAAGATTAGCGATTTGTGCTTTTATTTATGGATGCCTTGGTTTGACAGTAGCAACGACCTTAATGAATTATATCATGATTCAGGACTGGCCGCAGGACATTGGTGGAAAACCAAGTTTTAGCTACATCCAGAACATGCCGGCTTTTGTACCGGTAATGTTTGAGTTGACCGTATTTTTTGCTGCCCACTTAATGGTAGTTACTTTTTATATGAGAAGTAGGTTATGGCCATTCAAACAGGCAGAAAATCCTGATGTAAGAACAACTGATGACCACTTTTTAATGGAAGTAGCCGTGAGCGGAAACGAAGCCGATATGGTTTCATTTTTCCAGAATACCGGAGCAGTTGAAGTTAAAGTAATTGAAAAGCATTAATAACAGATATGAAAAGGGTATATAAAATAGCACTTTTAGCAGGAATCGCTGTTTTTGTTTCGTCTTGTCACAACACGTCGAAGCCAAACTATCAGTACTTTCCAAACATGTATGAATCGGTAGGTTACGAAACTTATTCCGAGTCAAATGCTTTCAAAAACGGTAAAGAAGGACAGCTTCCGGCTGAAGGTTCCATCAATAGAGGTTTTGAAGTGTATGATTATCCAAACACGACGGCAGGTTACGAAGCTGCAAAAGCCAACCTGAAATCGCCGCTTGAACCTTTGTCTGAAAAAGATATGGAAAAAGCAAAAGGCCTTTTCGAAATCTATTGTGCCATTTGCCACGGAACTGCCGGTGACGGGAAAGGAAAATTGGTAAAACAGGAAAAATTCCTTGGAGTTCCAAGTTATAAAGACAGGGTAATCACTGAAGGAAGTGTTTTCCATGTTGAAACATACGGGTTAAACGCAATGGGTTCACACGCCAATCAGTTAAGCGCGCACGAACGTTGGTTGGTAGCGGCTTATGTGATGAAACTCAAAAGCGAATAATAATTGTAGAACAAACTGATCGTAATAGATATGTACACATTTTCAAGTAAATTAAAAACATTTTCTTTTATCCTGATGATAATTGGTATTCTTGGGATAGGATATGGTTTTTTAACTGCACCAAAAGATATTCAGGAAGTGGAAAAAATCCTGGCTGCAGATTCGCATGGCGCACATCACGCTGAAGCAGAATCTCATGACGCGGCGCCAGCTGCACATGAAGCGGAAGCAAAACATGAAGAAGCGTCTCACGAAGCGCATCCGGCAGAACCAGTGGCTACAGCTGCAGTTCCTGTAAATGTTACAGAAAAAGATCTGGATTCGATGCACGTGGATACGCTTTCAGTTGCTGCTGCTCCTGTTGCAGAAGCACACGAAACAACCGAAGTGGCACACAACGCGCACAAAGCTGAAGCACATGATGCACACGCAGAGCACCAGGAACATTTGGAGCATGTGTTGCACCAATTGCAAAACAAACCTTGGGCTGCTTTATATGTAGCTTGTATTTTCTTCCTTTTGATTTCTATGGGTGTTCTTGCTTTTTATGCAATCCAGCAGGTTGCTCAGGCAGGATGGTCACCGGTGTTGTTCAGAGTGATGCAGGGAATTACGGCTTATTTGCCATACGGTTCTGTGATTTTCTTTATTATTTTGATTTTATGCGGACTTCATTTCAACCACTTGTTCATCTGGTTGGATCCTGAAGTAGTCGCTCACGATAAACTAATCCAAAACAAAGCAGGTTACCTGAACTTCCCGTTCTGGATCATCCGTGCTGCGATTTTCTTAATCGGATGGAACCTGTACCGTTATTTCTCAAGAAAAAACTGTCTGGCTCAGGATGAAGCAAATGACGATCTTTACTATAAAAAGAACTTCAAAATGTCAGCGGCATTTTTGGTATTCTTTATCGTAACAGAATCAATCATGTCATGGGACTGGATCATGTCTATCGATCCGCACTGGTTTAGTACATTGTTCGGATGGTATGTGTTTGCTAGTTTCTTTGTAAGCGGAATCACGACAATTTGTATGGTGACCTTATACCTGAAATCTAAAGGTTATCTGGAGCATGTCAATACAAGCCACATTCACGATTTGGCGAAATTCATGTTCGGAATCAGTGTTTTCTGGACATACTTATGGTTCTCACAATTCATGTTGATCTGGTATGCAAACATTCCTGAAGAGGTAACTTATTTCATTACAAGGATTGAACACTACAACCTTCCTTTCTTCGGAGCTGTTGTCATGAACTTCCTGTTCCCGATCTTAATTTTGATCAACACCGATTTCAAAAGAATTACCTGGATGCTGGTTATGGCCGGAGTGGTAATTTTAGCCGGACACTATATTGATTTCTTCAACATGATTATGCCGTCATCAGTAGGTGACCAGTGGTTCATCGGAATCCCTGAAATCAGTGCTGTACTTTTCTTTCTTGGTTTGTTCATTTTCGTTGTATTCAACGCATTGACCAAAGTGCCGTTGTTGCCAAAGAGAAATCCGTTCATCGAAGAAAGTAAACATTTTCATTATTAATATTTAAAGTAAAAACAGATGACAAGTTTGTTGGTAATTATAGTTTTAGTTTTATTATCTATTGCATTGTGGCAGCTGACCAAAATTTTTGATCTGACGCAAGTAGGTGCAAATCCGGATAATTCACAAGTAGCTAACGATAATGATAATAATGTTAATGGATACTTGATGTTTGGATTCCTGGCTTTCCTGTATATCTTTATGATATTCGGATTGTTCAAATGGGGACATTTGGTACTTCATACGCCTGCATCTGCTCACGGTGCAGATGTTGACAGTTTGATGAACATCACATGGGTATTGATTTTTACCGTACAATTTATCACTCAGGGTTTGTTGCACTACTTTTCGTACCAGTACAAAGGAAAACCGGGACAAAAAGCGTTGTATTTTGCAGACAATGACAAACTGGAATTCGTTTGGAGTGTGATCCCGGCAGTTGTGCTTGCAGGTTTGATCCTTTACGGATTGTATGCATGGACAAACATCATGTTCGTCAATGAAAAAGAAGAAGATGTCATCGTGATCGAATTGTATGCACAACAATTTAAATGGACTGCGAGATATTCTGGTGAAGATGACGTTTTGGGTAAAGCCAACGTAAGATATATTGAAGGCGTAAATACTTTAGGTGTTGATTTGTCTGATCCAAATGCTCAGGATGATAAAGTCGTTTCTGAACTGCATTTGCCAAAAGGTAAAAAAGTATTATTCAAAATGCGTTCTCAGGACGTTTTGCACTCTGCATACATGCCACACTTCCGTGCGCAGATGAACTGTGTGCCTGGAATGGTTACCCAATTTGCTTTCGAACCAATTTACACCACTTCTGAAATGCGCGAAATGGATTTCATGCAGGAAAAAGTGTCACAGATCAACGCTTTAAGAGCTAAGAAAAGTGCCGAATTGGTTGCCAAAGGCGAAACCGCATTGGATCCTTACACATTTGATTATTTATTGTTATGTAATAAAATCTGTGGTTCTTCACACTATAACATGCAAATGAAAATTGTAGTCGATACACCGGAAGATTTCAAAAAATGGTTGGCTGAAAAACCAACATTGGTGGAAGAAGTAAAAACGGCTAATGCAGCTCCGGCTCCGGCTGAAGGCGCTCCTGCAGCTAAAGATTCTTCTTCTGCAAAAGCAACAGATACAACAACGGCTGCAAAAGCGACACCAACGGCTAAAGCAGTAGCGGTAAAATAATAATTAAGAAAATTTAAAGTAAACAGTATGTCAGCAGTAGCTAACGATCACGGTCAATCACATGATTTAAGTCACGGACACGATCACGAACACGAACACCACCATAAAGATACTTTTATAACGAAATATATATTCAGTATCGATCACAAGATGATTGCCAAGCAGTATCTGATCACAGGTATCATCATGGGTGTAATCGGTGTTGGAATGTCGATGCTTTTCAGAATGCAATTGGCCTGGCCTGAAGAATCTTTTAAAATCTTTAATTTTCTTTTAGGAGATAAATTTGCTCCAAACGGAGTGATGACAAATGATGTATATCTTGCATTGGTAACCATCCACGGTACGATCATGGTATTCTTTGTATTGACAGCCGGACTGAGCGGAACTTTTAGTAACCTCTTGATTCCGCTTCAAATTGGAGCCAGGGATATGGCATCTGGTTTCATGAACATGATTTCTTACTGGTTGTTTTTTGTATCAGCCGTAATTATGGTAAGTTCACTGTTTGTTGAATCGGGACCTGCAAATGCTGGTTGGACAATCTATCCGCCACTGAGCGCGCTTCCGCAAGCAATTGGAGGTTCAGGAACAGGAATGACTTTATGGTTGGTTTCTATGGCAGTATTCATCGCGTCTTCTTTAATGGGATCTTTGAATTACATCGTAACGGTACTTAACTTAAGAACCAAAGGAATGACGATGACCAGGCTTCCATTAACAATCTGGACATTCTTTATCACGGCAGTAATTGGGGTGGTTTCTTTCCCGGTATTGTTGTCTGCAGCGTTATTATTGATCATGGACAGAAGTTTCGGAACTTCTTTCTTCCTGTCTGATATTTATATTGCTGGTGAGGTACTGCACTATCAAGGTGGTTCACCGGTATTGTTCGAGCACCTTTTCTGGTTCCTTGGACACCCTGAAGTATATATCGTAATCCTTCCTGCGATGGGATTGGTTTCTGAAATTATGGCAACCAATTCACGCAAGCCGATTTTCGGTTACCGTGCGATGATCATGTCAATCCTTGCGATTGCGTTTTTATCGACGATCGTTTGGGGCCACCACATGTTCCTTTCGGGAATGAACCCATTCCTCGGATCTGTATTTACATTTACGACTTTATTGATTGCGATTCCATCGGCAGTAAAAGCCTTTAACTGGATCACGACTTTATGGAAAGGGAATTTGCAATTGAATCCTGGAATGTTGTTTTCTATCGGAATGGTGTCAACCTTCATTTCCGGTGGTTTAACAGGAATCATTCTTGGAGATTCAACTTTGGATATCAACGTTCACGATACGTATTTTGTTGTAGCACACTTTCACCTGGTAATGGGTATCTCTGCGCTTTACGGAATGTTCGGTGGAATTTACCACTGGTTCCCTAAAATGTTCGGACGTATGATGAACAAAAATCTGGGATATGTACACTTTTGGGTGACTGCAATTTGTGCTTACGGGGTTTTCTTTCCAATGCACTTTATCGGATTGGCCGGTTTGCCGAGACGTTATTACACCAACACCAACTTCCCGTTATTTGATGATTTGCAGAATGTAAACGTACTGATCACGACCTTCGCCTTAATTGGTGGTGTGTTCCAATTGGTATTCCTTTACAACTTCTTTAGCAGCATCTTCTACGGAAAACGCGCCGTTCAGAATCCATGGAAATCAAATACTTTGGAATGGACTGCACCTGTAGAACACATCCACGGAAACTGGCCTGGAGAAATTCCTGAAGTACACAGATGGCCGTATGATTACAGCAAACCTGGGCATGACGAGGATTTCGTTCCGCAGCACATCCCAATGAAAGAAGGTGAAGAAGAATTGCACCACTAAATTTCAAAATAGACAAAGCCTTCCACACCGGAAGGCTTTTTTATTGCCAATAAAATCGCTACTTTTATCAAACTACTTTAAACTAAAACTCTACATGAATACCGGCGAATTAATACTAAACGAAGACAAACACCGATTTGAATTGCCAGTCGAAGGACATACGGCCTATGTCGAATACATTTTGACTAAAGACAATATCATGTTCCTCACACATACCGAAGTACCGCAGGCGCTCGAAGGCAAAGGCATCGGAAAAAATATCGTGCAGCAAACACTAAATTACATCAAAGAAAAGGAGTATACTTTAGCGCCATTGTGTCCGTTTGTGGCGTCTTACATCAAACGAAATCCAGAGTGGAAATCCATCCTTGCAAAAGGATACAATGTCGGTTAATATGGAGATCAGTCCAAAAAATTGCAAACTGACCGTCAACGAAACGGAAAGCCAGTTCGAATTCGAAATCGGCGACAAGACTGCGGCCATAGAATTTGCCATTGACGGCCAAAGAATCTACCTGACACATACCGAAGTGCCATCGGAATTCCAGGGAAAAGGCATTGCTTCGGAATTGGTCAAACAAACCCTGACATACATCAAAAAGCAAAATTTAACCGTTTTGCCTTTGTGCTCTTTTGTCGCCAGCTACATCGACAACCATCCCGAATGGCATTCGCTTTTATCCGAAGGCTATCAGATGTAAACCACAGCTTTAACAATCCACATTCCGCATTTTCGCTATATTTGCCGCATGAATGAAAATTTAGATCCAACAAACAGCAGCTACAATTCAGAAGAACTCGACCTCGAGAAAAAACTCAGGCCGCTGTCTTTTGACGATTTCGCCGGACAGGACCAGATTCTCGAAAACCTCAAAGTATTCGTAGAGGCAGCCAACATGCGCAATGAAGCACTCGATCACGCATTGTTTCATGGACCGCCGGGATTGGGAAAAACCACGTTGGCCAATATCCTGGCGAACGAACTCGGCGTTGGAATCAAAATTACTTCAGGTCCGGTACTCGACAAACCTGGAGATCTGGCCGGATTGCTGACCAATCTTGAAGAACGCGATGTGCTTTTTATTGATGAGATCCACCGTTTGAGCCCGATTGTCGAAGAATATTTGTACTCGGCAATGGAAGATTTTAAGATCGACATCATGATCGAATCGGGGCCAAACGCAAGAACGGTCCAAATCAACTTGAATCCGTTTACGTTAGTCGGCGCCACAACACGTTCCGGGTTGCTAACCGCGCCCATGCGCGCGCGTTTCGGAATCTCATCACGACTTCAATATTACAACACAGAACTGTTGACAACCATTGTCCAACGAAGTTCCGCCATCATCAAAATGCCCATCACCATGGAAGCCGCGATCGAAATTGCCGGCCGAAGCCGAGGCACGCCACGTATCGCAAATGCACTGTTGCGCCGCGTTCGTGATTTTGCCCAGATCAAAGGCAATGGAAAAATTGACATCGAAATCGCTAAATATTCGCTCAAAGCGCTGAACGTCGACGCACACGGACTCGACGAAATGGACAATAAAATCCTGACGGTCATCATCGACAAATTCAAAGGAGGCCCGGTCGGCTTATCCACATTGGCCACAGCCGTTTCTGAAAGCAGTGAAACCATAGAAGAAGTCTACGAACCATTTTTAATCCAGGAAGGATTCATCATGAGAACGCCGCGCGGCCGCGAAGTGACCGAAAAAGCATACAAGCATTTGGGTAAAATCAAAACGAACATCCAGGGCGGATTGTTTTAGAATGAAATTAAGATTTAGGAATTAAGATTTAAGAATATATGCCAAACTATAAAATATATACGCCATGCAAGCAAAAGATTTACAGAACAGAACCAAATCATTTTCATTGAAAATATTGGATCTGGTTGAAAAATTACCAAACACCATATCAGGTCGTGCAATAGCCAACCAAATTGTCAGAAGCGGAACTTCGGTTGCCGCAAATTACAGAGCAGTTCGTCGTGCCAGAAGCGATCGGGAATTTATCGCAAAAATGGCAATTGTGACAGAAGAATCGGACGAAACACCTTTTTGGATTGAGATCATTGAAGCAAAAGATTTTGTCAATCAGGAATATCTTAATCCTATCAAAAGAGAAGCGAATGAATTAACTGCAATATTTGTGAGCTCACTTAAAAGTGTCAAGCAAAGGACGAGTCAGAATTCTTAAATCTTAAATCATAAATCTTAAATCAAAATACACCGCATTCATCAAAGCCGAAGCCAAACGCCTCGGCTTTCTGTCTTGCGGTATTTCGAAAGCTGGTTTTCTCGAACAGGAAGCGCCGCGGCTCGAATCCTGGCTCAAAAACAACAGCCACGGCCAAATGGCGTATATGGAAAACCATTTCGACAAACGCCTTGACCCAACGTTATTGGTCGAAGATTCGAAAAGTGTCGTTTCATTACTGCTCAATTATTATCCGTCAGCAACACAAAATCCAGATTCGTATAAAATTTCCAAGTACGCGTACGGCCAAGATTACCATTTTGTGATCAAGGAAAAATTAAAGGAATTGCTGTTTTCAATCCAAAATGAAATCGGCGAAGTTTCCGGACGTGCTTTTGTCGATTCGGCACCGGTTTTAGATAAAGCCTGGGCAGCAAAAAGCGGACTCGGATGGATTGGAAAAAATGCCAATTTGTTGACCAAATCAACGGGTTCATTTTACTTCATCGCCGAACTCATTGTCGATCTTGAATTGGAATACGATTATGCCGTTACCGATCATTGCGGTTCGTGCACGGCTTGTATTGATGCCTGTCCTACCGAAGCGATCGTCGCGCCTTATGTCGTCGATGGCAGCAAATGCATTTCGTATTTTACGATCGAACTCAGGGAAAATATCCCAAACGAATTCAAAGGAAAGTTTGACCAGTGGGCTTTCGGTTGCGATACCTGTCAGGATGTTTGTCCGTGGAACCGTTTTTCGAAACCACACAACGAACCGCTTTTTGATCCAAATCCCGAATTGCTTTCGATGGGCAAAAAAGAATGGGAAGAAATTACAGCGGAAACTTTTCAGGCGGTTTTCAAAAATTCTGCTGTCAAGCGCACCAAACTTAACGGCCTGAAAAGAAATATCGATTTTCTGAGATAAATGTTTATTTTTGGAAATCAACTTTCTGGCTGAATATGAGAAATTTACTATTATTGGGATTGTTTTTTTTGGGCTTGGGTACAATTTACGCCATGTATTTTATTCCGAACATCAGAAAAGAGAACAACATCGACCAAATTGAATCGGCACTGGAAAACGTCAAACAAACCGTTCCGCCCAGTGCAAAAGTTTATTTCCTGACTGAAACCGACATCAAAATCAATCCCGAAATTTATTTCAAAGTTCAGTTTGCCCTTGCACCTCGTGTCGTAATCGCCGAAAAATACAGCAATGTTCCAACCGGAAATTATATGGTTCGCGTTCAGGATAAAATAAACAGTAAAATTCCGCCGGTAACATATCCGTTTAAAGATGCATTATACGAAACCGGAAATAAATTTTTTGAGATTTCACTTTTAAAGAAAACGCCATGATTTTACTTGTCGTATTGTTCTGTTTTTTTGCATCGTTTTTATTTTTGGAGCGACATACGGCGATTAAAAATTTGCTTCTGAAAGGTGTTTTGGCTTTTTATATTGCGATCTCAATTTTGTCTTTGGTTTTTTGTTTATTTCTGTTTGCCAAAATCAGTTTCTTGGTGTTTCAGGTGTTTTTTTTGATTATTCCTCTGGGTTATATCGCCATTTCAATCAGGAAAGATCCAACTGTATACAGCCTTCAAGCGTTTAAAAAAGTACCGTCACTTTTGCTCATGGTCATTGTACTTGCCTTGCTGCAATTTTCATATCAATTTTTCAATACGGTTTTACGTTGGGGCGACTGGGATGCCTGGGCCATTTGGTCGCAACATGCCCGATTTTTAACCGATGCTGATTATTTCGCCAGTTTATTCACCAACGATATTTCGTGGACACACCCAGATTATCCGTTGATGTTGCCGTCAATCCTAGCGATGGGATTTAAATCTTTCGGGATCAACACCGCCGAAGTTCCGGTGATTTTAGGGTATTTGATTGCAATCTCATTGGTATTATTGATCTTGTCGTCTTTCCTTGAAAAAGGATTTAGACTTTCAGGAATGTCGGTTTTTTTGTTGCTGACCGTTACCGAGTTGCTTTTCGCATTCGTAAATACGCAGCAGGCAGACACATTTTTGGCAGTTTTTATGCTAATTCCGATCGTATTGATGAACCATCTGCCAATTCAAAAAATCAATTATCACCTGATCTTAGTCGGTTTTTATGCGGCCATTTGCGGCTGGATTAAAAATGAAGGTTTGGTTTTTTTTGCATTATTTGCTTTCTGTTTTTGTATCGGATATTTTAGAAAACCAGTATACCTGAAATATTTCGCGATCGGAGCAGTGTTACCGTTATTCGTGCTCGTCCTTTTTAAAATCGTTTACGCGCCTGCCGGAGATATTTTGGGGGAAAATGGTTTGTTTACACAGAAGCTTTCCGACTTTAGCAGGTACGAAATGGTGTGGGCTTTCGCCAAAGATTATCTTTCCGAAAACTGCAAATTTCTAATTTACATGATGGCTGCGATCCTGATTGTCAATTACAAATATTATTTTTCGTTTGCATTTCTGGTCACAGCCGGACTTTTTGCTTCTTATATTCTGGTTTACATCATCACGCCGCACGATTTGGGTTGGCACCTGTCCACTTCGTTCTACAGACTCGTGCATCAGGTGTTTCCGTTGTTGATTTATTCTGTGTTTTTTTATGTTGCTTCGAATGGAGCGGCGGGTTTTTGGAAGGTTTTGTATGGAAAATTGATCAGCCGATTCAAAGGCAACAGTCTGATAAAAATCTAATGCATTATTTTCACATCCATATTTGTGTTTTGCAAACCATAACGTGCCAAATCACAATTCCGAAATCTTAAACCAGAAATTCTCAGAAAAGTTTCCTTTTTAAATCAAGACCTCTACCTTTGCAAGTCGGAATAAAACACAACAACCATGAATAAAAGCAGCAAAAGAAGAGAGGCATTACTTTACCACGCCAAACCAACTCCGGGAAAAATCCAGGTTGTACCCACAAAAAAATACGCAACTCAAAGGGATTTGTCACTGGCCTATTCACCGGGTGTTGCCGAACCTTGCCTCGAAATTGTGAAAGATGTCAACAACGTCTATAAATATACGGCAAAAGGAAATCTTGTGGCTGTGATTACCAATGGAACTGCGGTTTTAGGATTGGGTGACATTGGGCCCGAAGCATCGAAACCAGTAATGGAAGGAAAAGGGCTTTTGTTCAAAATCTTTGCAGATATTGATGTTTTTGATATCGAAATTGGCACCAAAGATATTGAGGCTTTTATCCAAACGGTAAAAAATATCGCGCCAACATTCGGCGGAATCAACCTGGAAGACATCAAAGCACCTGAATCTTTTGAAATCGAAAGGCGGTTGGTTGAAGAGCTTAACATTCCGGTCATGCACGACGACCAGCACGGAACTGCGATCATTTCGTCGGCTGCGTTGCTAAACGCACTTGAACTGGCCGATAAAAAAATTGAAGAAGTAAAAATTGTCGTTTCCGGAGCGGGTTCTGCTGCTTTGGCCTGCGCCAATTTGTATATTTTACTTGGCGTAAAAGCTGAAAATATCATCATGTTTGACAAAGACGGCGTACTGTCGAATGACCGTAACGATTTGTCGGATTTACAACTTCGATATTCAAAAAATATCCCTAACAATACCACGCTGGGAGAAGCACTTATTAATGCCGACGTGTTTCTCGGACTCTCAGCCGGAAATATTTTATCGCCTGAAATGCTGCTCGGTATGGCACACGATCCGATTGTTTTTGCGATGGCCAACCCAATTCCGGAAATCGATTACGATCTGGCGATTGCTACAAGAAAAGACATCATCATGGCAACCGGACGTTCAGACCATCCAAATCAGGTCAATAACGTATTGGGTTTTCCATACATTTTCCGCGGTGCGCTCGACGTGCGTGCGACAAAAATCAATGAGGAAATGAAAATGGCGGCGGTCAAAGCCCTTGCGGCATTGGCCAAAGAATCGGTTCCGGAACAGGTAAATATCGCTTATGGCGAAACCAAACTGATTTTCGGCCGTGATTACATCATCCCAAAACCATTCGACCCAAGATTGATCACAATGGTGGCGCCGGCTGTGGCCAAAGCAGCTATGGAATCGGGTGTGGCTTTGCACCCAATTCACGACTGGGAAAAATATGAAGAAGATCTTTTAGACCGTCTGGGCTCCGATAACAAAATGGTGCGTCTGCTTACAAACCGCGCCAAAACCGAACCAAAACGCATCGTGTTCGCAGAAGCAGATCATTTGGACGTGTTGAAAGCTGCGCAAATTGTACTGGAAGAAGGAATTGGTTTGCCAATTTTACTCGGAAACCGCGAAGTGATTCTTGAACTGAAAGAAGAACTCGGATTTGATGCCGAAGTGCCAATTTACGATCCAAAAACCAAAGAAGAAGATGAAAGGCGTTTGCGTTATGCAGATATTTTCTGGAAAACACGCCAAAGACGTGGCATTTCGCTGCTCGATTCCCAAAAGTGGATGCGCGAACGCAATTATTTCGCCGCGATGATGGTGAACGAAGGCGAAGCAGATGCATTGGTCACCGGTTATTCCAGAAGTTATCCGTCGGTTGTGAAACCAATGATGCAGCTGATTGGGAAAGCGCCAGGCATTTCAATCATCGCGACAACAAATATGATGATGACCAATCGTGGACCGATGTTCTTGTCGGATACTGCGATCAATCCGAATCCGACTGCGGACAATCTTGCGAAAATTGCACTGATGACTGCAAAAACGGTTCGTATGTTCGGGATGGAGCCGGTCATTGGAATGGTATCTTTTTCGAATTTCGGATCTTCAGCAGACCCAAGTGCGTCGAAAGTGCGGGAAGCGGTGGCCTATCTGCATACGTATTATCCGGACCTGATTGTTGACGGAGAAATACAGGCCGATTTTGCATTGAATCCGGATATGCTGAAACAGAAATTCCCGTTTTCAAAACTCGCCGGAAAAAAAGTCAACACGCTGATTTTTCCAAATCTGGAATCGGCAAACATCACTTACAAATTGCTAAAAGAGTTGTATAAAGTAGATTCGATCGGTCCGATCATGCTCGGTATGGAAAAACCGGTACACATTTTCCAGCTTGGCGCAAGCGTTGAGGAAATGGTCAACATGGCAGCCGTTGCAGTAGTTGACGCACAGGAAAAACACAAAAAACTCAAAGAATTGGATATTAATTTCTAATCCAAAATTAGATTTATTCCAATTAAAGTTTTTTGCTATATTTGGGATTACTTTAACATCATAATGATAGCACATTTACAGGGAAAATTAATCGAAAAAACACCTACAGAAGTGGTCATCGACTGCGCAGGTGTAGGGTATCACGTTAACATTTCACTACATACTTATTCGCTGCTTCCGCCGACGGAAACCATCAGGCTTTTTACCTATATGCAGATCAAAGAAGACGCGCACACGTTGTTCGGTTTTGTCGAAAAATCGGAACGCGAAATCTTTAAGATGCTGTTGTCTGTTTCGGGCATTGGCGCGGGAATAGCGCGAACGATGCTGTCTTCACTTGAACCCAAACAAATCATTCAGGCGTTGGCCGTTGGCGATCTTGCGACCATACAATCCATCAAAGGAATTGGAACAAAAACTGCCCAGCGCGCGATCCTCGATTTGAAGGACAAAGTGTTAAAACTCTATGATTTGGATGAAGTTTCAATGGCACAAAACAATACAAACCGCGATGAAGCGTTATCTGCATTGGAAGTGTTAGGCTTTAACAAAAAATTAGCAGAGAAAGCAATCGAAAAAATTGTTCGGGAAACACCAGACGCCACTGTAGAATCTATAATCAAACAGGCTTTAAAAAATTTATAATAGTTGGAAACATATTACTTTAAAAAATTCGATTCTCTTTTAAAACTTGGCGCTTCCTCGCTGGTTTTTCTGTTTAGTTTCGGATTGCAGGCACAAGTCACTGAAACCGATGAAGAAGTACAGGATTCTGTAAAAACCGGATATACAGTGGGTTCGTTGCAAATGGGAAATCCGCCAAGCATTATCGAAGCATATACTTATGATCCGGTAACCGACAGATACGTATACACAAATTCCGTGTCCGGGTTCAACATCAATTATCCTATTATTCTTACGCCTAAAGAATACGAACAATTGGTACTCAGGGAATCGATGCGCGACTATTTTAAAAAGAAATCGGATGCCATCGACGGGAAAAAAGTGGGTTCTGAAGAAGCGAAGAAAGATTTGTTGCCGAGATATTATGTGAATTCCGGATTTTTTGAATCTATTTTCGGTTCCAATACGATTGATGTAAAACCTACGGGTTCGGTTGAAATTGACCTCGGAATGCGTTATTCCAAACAGGACAATCCGTCATTTTCTCCAAGAAACCGCACCAGTACAACATTCGATTTTGATCAGAGAATCAGCATGAGTTTGATGGGGAAAGTAGGGACGAGGCTTTCGGTCAATGCCAATTATGACACCGAATCGACATTTGCTTTCCAAAACCTGATCAAATTAGAATACACGCCAACGGAAGACGACATCATCCAGAAAATCGAAGTTGGTAATGTAAGTTTGCCGTTAAACAGTTCGCTAATCCGTGGCGCACAGAGTTTATTTGGTGTAAAAGCACAATTGCAGTTTGGGAGAACAACGGTAACCGGTATTTTTTCCGAACAAAAATCTCAGACCAAAACCGTAAGTGCCGAAGGTGGTGCTACAATACAGGATTTCGACTTTTTCGCATTGGACTACGATGCCGACAGACACTTTTTCCTGTCTCAGTATTTCCGCAACAGATATGATGCCGCGCTTGCGAATTATCCGTTTGTCAACAGCCGCGTTCAAATTACGAGAATGGAAGTTTGGATCACCAACCGCCAGAACCGTATCAATACGACCAATAACAACCTGAGGAATATTGTCGCGCTCCAGGATTTAGGAGAATCGCGCTTAACAGATCTTACCGATCAGCAAACGGTCATCGTAAATAATGGAGTTCCTCCAGGAGATTTTTTCTTAAGAGGTGTAGATTCGCCGGTTGATAACAGAAATAACAAATACAATCCGGCTTTAATCACAACTGGTGGCGGTTTTCTGAACCCAAACATCAGGGAAATTGCAACTACGGGTGCAGGTTTTACGGGCGTGACCGCAGCAGAAGGACAGGATTTTTCCAAACTTGAAAATGCAAGGAAATTAAATTCCAACGAATACACGTTTCATCCGCAGCTTGGGTATCTTTCGCTTCAGCAAAAGCTGGCGAATGACGAAGTTTTGGCGGTAGCATACCAATATACAATTGGTGACCAGGTGTATCAGGTGGGTGAATTTGGGAATGATGGTGTAGATGCAACTCAGGTTGGCGCCACAAATCCAGATACCGGTCAGCCGGAAACCATTACCACGCAAACACTGATCGTAAAAACGCTGAAAAGCAACCTTACGAATGTCAATGCGCCAATCTGGAATTTGATGATGAAAAATATTTACCAGATTCCTGGTGCTTACCAATTGTCGCAGGAAGATTTCAGGTTCAATATCTTGTATTCCGATCCTTCACCGATCAATTACATCAGGCCGGTCGCGGGAACCCAATTTCCGGATCAGCCAAATCCTGAAAATACACCGGCTGGAAACCGTGTTTCCGAAACGCCGCTTTTGAAGGTATTCAATGTCGATAAATTAAATTACAACAACGATCCACAGGTTGGCGGTGACGGATTTTTTGACTTCTTGCCCGGACTTACTGTTGATACGCAAAACGGTCGAATCATTTTTACAAATGTAGAGCCTTTTGGAAAAGTCATCTTCGACAAATTGAAAACGGCTACCGGCGTTGAAAATTATAACGGAGACGAAAACTCATCGATCGACTTCAACCCGAACCAGAAAAAATATGTGTTCCGCAGTTTGTACAGAAAGACACAGGCGCAGGCTTTACAGGACAGCGAAAAAAATAAATACCAGTTGAGAGGTAAATTCAAATCTTCAGGCGGCGACGGAATTCCAATTGGCGCTTTCAACGTGCCAAGAGGATCAGTTGTAGTTACCGCAGGTGGTCGCGTTTTGCTTGAAGGCGTAGATTACAGCGTGAATTACCAGGCTGGACGTGTGCAGATTTTGGATCCGGCGTTGCAGGCTTCAAATACGCCAATCGAGGTTTCTGTTGAAAACAATTCTACTTTTGGTCAGCAAACCAGAAGGTTCATGGGAATTAACGTGGAGCACAAATTTTCTGAAAATTTCCTTATCGGTGGTACTTTCCTAAAAATGACCGAACGGCCGTTTACGCAAAAATCAAGTTACGGACAGGAATCTGTAAACAATACGATGTTTGGATTCAATACGAATTTCTCTACGGAAGTTCCGTTTTTGACCCGAATGGTAAACAAACTTCCGAATGTCGATACCGATGTTCCGTCTAATTTCTCCTTCCGAGGTGAGGTTGCTTTCCTAAAACCCGATACCCCGAAAAACGACCAATTCCAGGGAGAATCTACTTTGTATGTTGATGATTTTGAAGGATCGCAAACGACAATTGATTTGACAACGCCTACGTCGTGGAGTTTGGCTTCAACGCCAATTAAAAACGCCGCCGGACCCGATTTATATAATGATTTTGGTGGAGACGCAAACGACATTTCTTACGCCAGTAAAAGAGCCAAGCTGAGTTGGTATACGATCGATCCGATATTTTACGCGCAGCGTCCAACCGGAGTGAGTGTTGACGATTTGTCGCTGAACTCAACCCGTAGGATTTACAGCAACGAATTGTATCCAAATACGACAATTGCGGTTGGTCAGACACAAGTGATCAACACGCTCGATTTAACGTATTATCCAACAGAAAGAGGTCCATACAACTTTAATCCGTTGGCCGCAGCGACCAATACATTGCCAAATCCGAGGGACAATTTCGGTGGGATCATGCGCGCATTGAACTCCACAAATTTCGAACAGGCGAACGTAGAATACATCCAGTTTTGGCTGATGGATCCATACGTAGGAAGAGGCGCTTCGACAAATAATCCGGGAAAAATCTTTTTTAACCTTGGTTCTATTTCTGAAGACATCCTGAAAGATGGCCGGAAACAGTTCGAAAATGGATTGCCAGAAGCAGGTTCCAACCAAATTACTTATGAAACCATCTGGGGAAAAGTTCCGGTATCGCAATCTCTGATCTACGCTTTTGATACGAATGAAGGCAACAGGATCACTCAGGATGTTGGTCTTGACGGTTTGTCTGACGGAGAGGAAGCGGCTAAATTCCCGCAATTTGGAGGTTTGCCCGATCCGGCCGGTGACAACTACAATTATTTCCTGAATGTTCAGGGCGATGTTTTGGAACGTTATAAAAATTACAATGGATTGCAGGGAAACTCCCCTGTAAATGTGTCTGATACCAACCGTGGAAGTACGACTTTGCCGGATGTTGAGGATATCAACCGCGACAACACCATGGATACTTTTAATGCTTATTATGAGTATCATATCGATGTGGAACCAAATATGGCGGTAGGCGTAACACCTTATTTAACGAGCGAATTGCCGGTAGAAGCTTCCATCCCGGGAGCGACCGGCGGCGAAACCACTCCGGCGAGATGGCTGCAATTTAAAATTCCGATTTCACAATTTGAAGATAAGATCGGTGCCATTTCAGATTTTACATCGATCCGTTTCATGAGAATGTTCATGACCGGATTTGAAAGCCAGATCACGGTGCGTTTTGGAGCGTTGGATTTGGTAAGGGGAGAATGGAGAAGATTTACCAATACGCTTGATCCAAACGAAACGACTTCGCAAAATGAAGACCCAACAACAATATTTGATGTTGAAACGGTAAATATTGAAGAGAACAGCGAGCGTTCACCAATTAAATATGTGTCACCTCCGGGCGTTGTCCGCGAGCAATTGTACAACAACAATACGGTAATTCCGCAAAATGAACAATCGCTTGCATTGCGGATTTCCGGAAGCGGTTTGGAATACGGACCAGCTGGCGGAGCGACAAAAGGCGGAGATTCAAGAGCAGTTTTCAAAAACGTGAGCGTGGATATGCGACAGTTTAAAAAACTGAAAATGTTCATCCACGCGGAAGCACTTCCTGCTGAAGCATCAACCGGAAATGGTTTGAAAAACAACGAAATGATCGGTTTCATCCGTTTCGGAAATGACTTTACGGAAAACTTCTACCAGGTTGAAATTCCGTTAAAAGTAACGCAATCGGGAGCTTCATCTGCAGAAGATGTTTGGCCTGAAGCCAACGAAATCGATCTGCCATTGTCTTTGCTGACGCAGATTAAAATCCTGTCGCAGAAACACGATTTCCAACCGGACGAAATTTTCTATATGACCGAAAACGAACTGGATCCTTCGCGTGATAATAAACTTCGGATTGGTGTTCGCGGAAATCCCAACTTCGGATTGGTGCGTACGCTGATGGTAGGTATGAAAAACAACACAGTCGTGAGTTTTAATCCTGACAATGAAACGCTGACTCCACGCGAAGTGAAAGGTGAAGTGTGGTTCAATGAATTGCGTTTGTCGGAAATGGACAATAAAGGCGGTATGGCAGCGGTTGTGAATATTGATGGAAATATTGCCGATTTTGCTACGGTTTCCGCTACCGGAAGAATGAGTACCGTTGGGTTTGGAACTTTAGAACAAGGTCCAAATGAAAGAAGCCGTGAAGATTTGCAACAATACAACATCGTCACAAACCTGAATCTCGGGAAATTAATGCCTAAAAAATGGGGCGTGACTTTGCCGTTCAATTACAGCATTGGCGAGGAAACAATCACTCCGGAATATGATCCATTCAATCAGGATATCAAATTGCAGCAATTGCTTGACGTCACCGAAAATGAGACCGAAAAAGAAAACATCAAAAATCGCGCGATCGATTATACTAAACGCCAAAGCATCAACTTTATCGGAGTCCGAAAAGAGCGTGCGCCGGAGCAAAAACAACACATTTACGATCCTGAAAACTTAACCGTATCCCATTCTTACAATGAAGTGGAACGTCACAATTTTGAGATTGAAAGTTTCCGCGACCAACAGGTTAATACAACCGTAGATTATGCGTTTACGTTTCAGCCGAAAGCGGTAGAACCTTTGAAAAAAGCGAAATACATTGGTAAAAGTGAATACTGGAAAATCTTAAGGGATTTCAATTTCAATTACCTGCCATCGAATATTTCATTCAGCAGCAACATCATCAGACAGTACAACAAACAGCAATTCAGGCAGATTGATGTCGAAGGGATTCCGATTGATGCACTTTACAGAAGGAATTTCCTTTTCAATTACCAATATGGTTTCAATTACAATTTGACAAAAGCATTGAAAATCAATTATACGGCGACTTCAAGTAATATCGTTAGAAATTATCTCGATCAAAACAACGAACCTGACAATACGGTTGGAATCTGGGATGATTACTGGAATATTGGTGATCCAAACCAGCATACGCAGCAGTTTGTGTTGAATTACGATTTGCCACTAAATAAAATTCCGGTCTTGAGCTTCCTGAAATCTACCTATTCGTATACTGGAGATTACAGCTGGCAACGCGCCTCATTGGCACTTCAAAGTGTTCCCGATCCTAATCCACTGAGCACCAGAATATTCAATTTAGGAAATACGATTCAGAATGCGGCTTCACACAAACTGAACACGACCTTAAACATGGACGCGTTTTACAAGTACATTGGGTTGACCAAAAAGCCTGTGAAAGCACCTGCAAAAGCGCCCGTAGCGCCAAAACCTGGAGAGAAGATCACCAATACGAATGTGCAAACGCCGAACAACAACGGCAATATTTTCGTTGACGGACTGATTGGCATATTGACCAGCGTTAAAAACATTCAGGTCAATTATACAGACAATCGCGGAACGGTTCTTCCGGGTTATTTGCCTGGACTTGGATTCTTTGGAAGTTCGAAACCAACAGTAGGATTTATTTTTGGATCCCAGGAAGATGTGCGTTACGAAGCAGCAAGAAAAGGCTGGCTTACGATGTATCCGGACTTCAACCAGAATTATACTGAAGTCGCAAACAAAACCCTGAACTTCACAGCAAATGTCGATTTGTTCCCTGATTTTAAAATCGACCTTACAGCGGACAGAACGTATGTTGACAATTATTCAGAACAATATGACATCAGCTCAGACGGAACTTACAATTCGAGATCACCATACAGTTTTGGTAACTTCTCGATTTCGACAGTGATGTTGAAAACAGCTTTTAAAGCAAGTGACGAAATGAACTCGTCTGCGTTTGAAGATTTGAAAAACAACAGGCTCATTGTTGCAAACCGTTTGGCGGAGAGTTTCTATGGCGCCGGAAGTGTTCCAAGATATGGAGAAGGCGAGTACCAAATCCCTGCCGATCCTGCTGATCCGAGATACGGAATTTATACTGCAAACCGAGGTTATCCGGTAGGTTTTGGTAGAAACAGCCAGTCGGTATTATTGCCATCGTTCTTGGCGGCTTACACGGGAGTTGTAAGTGGAAAAGCTGGCGAAAATGCAGAGAAAGTATCTTTGAAAGCGTTCCGTGACATTCCAATTCCGAACTGGACGATCAAGTACAGCGGACTGATGCGTTACAAATTCTTTAAAGACAGGTTCAAACGTTTTTCTTTACAAAACAGTTACAAAGCGTCTTACACGATCAACTCGTTCCGTTCGAATTTTGAATTTGACAAAGCACCGTCGGGTTATTATACGAATCCGGACACCGGAATTACTGGTTTGAATGCCGATAGCGGAGGAAACCTTTATAGCAAAACACTGATTTCAAACATCAACCTAGTAGAGCAATTCAATCCGTTGATGCGTGTCGATTTTGAGCTTAAAAATTCGATTAAAGTGTTGGCCGAAATGAAGAAAGACCGTGCCATGTCGATGAGTTTTGATAACAATTTACTCACAGAAGTCAAAGGTGTCGAATATGTTGTAGGTTTGGGTTACCGAATTAAAGACGTGATATTTTCTACCAGACTTGCAGACAATCCGACGGGCGTCATCAAAAGTGACATCAACCTGAAAGCTGACGTGTCTTACAGAAACAGCGAAACCATCGTTCGTTACCTGGATTACAACAACAACGAACTTTCGGGCGGGCAAAACTTGTGGTCGGCCAAATTAACTGCCGATTATTCGTTCAGTAAAAACCTGACCGCGATTTTCTATTATGACCATTCGTTTTCCAAAGCCGTGATCTCGACATCATTCCCGATTACGAACATCCGCGCAGGATTCACCTTAAGGTACAACTTCGGAAATTAAAGGGGAAAACATTTTAAAATTGCCGGCGTAAACTTTACATTTGCGTGACTTTAATCAGAAACAACAACAAACAAATAACAACAAAATGAACACACCAGCTAATTTAAGATACACAAAAGACCACGAATGGATTTCGCTTGACGGCGATGTGGCCACAATTGGAATCACCGATTTTGCACAGAAAGAACTGGGAGATATTGTATATGTGGAAGTGGAAACTCTAGACCAAACACTTGAAAAAGATGAAGTTTTTGGAACGGTTGAAGCTGTGAAAACGGTTTCAGATTTATTCCTGCCGCTTGCCGGGGAAATTATCGAATTTAATGACGCACTCGAAAGCGATCCTGAAACTGTGAATTCTGATCCTTATGGAAAAGGCTGGATGATCAAAGTGAAAGTGAGCGACCCGTCAGAATTCGAAAAATTACTTTCAAGTGAAGAATATACAGCACTTATTGGCGCATAAAAATTTTCACCTGACGCTTGCTATCGGCTGGACACTGCTTATTTTAGTGCTTTGCCTGGTGAGTTTCAAAAAATTGCCGAGCGTTAATATTAGTGAAGCCGATAAATATGTGCATTCCACATTCCATTTTGTTTTTACCGTACTTTGGTATGTGGTGTTAAAGCAAAGGAATTTCCGACACAAACTGATTTGCGTATTTTTTGCATCAGTCATTTTCGGAAGCGTTATTGAAATTTTGCAAGGGACTTTTACAGCGACGAGACAGGCCGATATTTACGACGTATTTGCCAATAGTTTTGGTGCTTTTCTTGCAGTTTCGGCGTTATATATTTACAGCAATTACCTCAATAAAAAAGCTTTGTAATTAAAAAAGCAGAAATATGTCCCACTTCGGTGGGATTTTTTTATTTTTATCGCATGAATGTCAAACCATATTTAGATTCTACGTATTTAAAAACAGCGGTGCAGGCCGGAATCAGTGAAGCTGAAAATGCCGCAATCGCTAAAAGTTTTATCAAAGAAGCCATTGACGAGCAGTTCAAACTCATCATGATCCGGCCGGAAATGGTTGCTGTTGCACGACAACTGATCACTGAAGCCAAATCCAAACTCACCATCGGAACCGTAATTGATTTCCCTGACGGAAGATCGACTGTAGATAAAAAACTCGAAGAAGCACAACAAGCCATTGCAGACGGCGCCGATGATCTTGATTTTGTTTGCAATTACGAAGCTTTCAAAAATGGCGATACGGAATTGGTCAAAAATGAAATCCTGGAATGTACCAAACTCGGACTCGAACACCATAAAATCGTCAAATGGATTATCGAGGTTGCGGCTTTAAACCACCAACAGATTGTGCAATTGTCGTCATTAATCAAAAATGTGGTGATGTCGAATTTCAGGGAAGAAACGTATCAGGACGTTTTTGTGAAATCGTCGACCGGATTCTACAAAACTGAAAACAATTTGCCAAATGGCGCGACAGTCGAAACCATTATTATGATGCTCGAAAATGCGTCTCCGCTTCAGGTTAAAGCAGCTGGCGGTGTAAGAACTTTCGATGAAGCAGTCGAAATGATCAACCTTGGCGTGAAAAGGATCGGGACATCATCTGCGAAAGCGATTGCCAACGGACAAATTTCCAGCGGCAGCTATTAAATCTCATTCAAAAATTTATGAAAAAATACATTTCGTTTTTATTTTTAGTCGTTTCTGCGTTCACGGTTCAGGCGCAGGTTTCAAGCCAGACTATGGAAAAATTTCCTGTTTTTCCGGACTGTTCCGATAAAAACGGAACCGATCTCGAAAACTGTTTTTACAATCAGGTTCAGGATTTTGTATTCAACAATTTCAAAGTGCCCGAAAAATTACAGCAAAATTTCAACGGAACCATCAACGTGCTTTTCGAAGTCGACAGCAAAGGTGAGTTTCGAGTGTTGTATGTCGATGCTACAGATGAGGAATTGGTAACCGAATCAAAAAGGGTTTTTGGTGCGTTTCCGAAAATTTCGCCGCCGACATACAATGGAACACCAACTTATTCAAGATATACAATCAAAATAGCGATTCCACTGAAGAATTCGGTGCAGTTGGCCCAAGATAAAGCAAACGCAGCAGCGACCGAAATAGCGGCTCAGGCCAAAAATTACACCAAAGAAGACAAAAAGAAATTGGTAAAAGACCGCAGCAAAGAACTCGCAGAATACGACAGCATCGTGTACCATAAATTCAACGAACCGAAGTTTGAAAGCCAGTTGAATATTCCGTTTTCGCATAGTTTTTACGCGCAGTTTGACGATGCAATGAACCAAATTGGGGCCAACAATCATACGGCGCAAAAACCGTATACTTATGCTGAAGTCTCAAAATATTATGATTTGCGCAAGGCCAATGAAAACCTCATGAAGCCCAAAACCGGTTGGTTTGGAAGGAAATTGTGGAATGAAAATTTAGTACAGATTCAGGGCGAAGGTTATTGGTTTACGATGAATCCGATTTTTGACCTTCAGCTTGGAAAAAGCAGCGGTAATGTTTCACAAAATACGTTCATCAATACGCGCGGCATCCAGATTCAGGGCGGACTTGGTGAACAAATTGCTTTTACAACCACAATTTATGAAAGCCAGGGCCGTTTTGCGGATTATTACAACCGCTATGCAGAATCGATTGCGCCAGCGGGAGGAAATCCAGCGGTAATTCCTGGGATCGGGATTGTGAAAAGGTTTAAGACTGATGCTTATGACATGCCTTTGGCTGAAGCCAATATTACGTATACGCCAAACCGAATTTTCAATTTGCAACTCGGTTACGGCCGCAATTTTATCGGGGATGGTTACCGTTCTTTGATCACGACCGACGGTGTGAGTCCGTATCCGTATTTGAAAATCAACACCAACTTCTGGAAAATAAAATATACCAATACCTACATGTTCCTGAAGGATGTGCGCGATGATGTAACCGATCCTAATGGCGTGTATGCGACGAAATATATGGCGAACCATTATTTGAGCTGGAATGCGACAAAACGACTGAACATCGGACTTTTTGAATCGGTGGTTTGGGCGAACCAAAATGGGCGAGGTTTCGATTTTAGTTTTGTGAATCCGATCATTTTTTACAGATCGGTAGAATTTGCGTCGTCTTCCAAAGCGGGAAATGCACTTTTGGGACTGACCGGAAAATACAAAATCACCAACCAATTTAATGCTTACGGCCAATTTTTGATCGACGAATTTTCGACAGACGATATTTTCGGCGGCGAGCAAAGCTGGAAAAATAAACTCGGTTATCAGTTGGGACTGAAATATTTCAACGCATTCAATATTGACAATTTATTGCTTCAGGCCGAATACAATCATGTGCGTCCGTATGTGTATTCGCACAGCGATCCGCTGACAAATTACGGACATACGAACCAAAGCCTCGGACATCAATGGGGCGGAAATTTCCGGGAATTGATTGCGATCGCGCGTTACCACAATGGACGTTATTTCGCAGACGCGAAAGTGACTGTAGGAACACGCGGACTGGATTTCAATACGCCTGAAAATATACTGAATTACGGCGGGAATATTTATCGGGATTATGACGAAAATCGCGCCGCCAATACTGGTGTGAAAATTGGGCAAGGAAACAAAACCAATATTTTTATTGCCGATGTTCAGGCCGGATATCTTGTAAATCCGTCGACGAATATGAAATTGTTTGCAAGTTTGATCTACAGGAATTTTGATCCGACGCAGCAAACGGCAACTAATTTTAAAGAAAGTACGACCTGGTTTTCACTCGGATTGCGCTGCGATATTTTCAACTGGTATTTCGATTATTAGAATATTTACTTGTTTGGAAATTGCCTGGTCCTGATGGTTCCGATGCTCCGGAAGGCATCCTTTTTTGCTTGTATAAATTTTCTGGTTTTCGGGTTGTTTGTTCAAAAAAGATGAAACGGACGGCAGGAATATGCTCCTTAAAAAATTAAAATTGCGCATTTTTCAGTATTGCTGTTTTTTGTGCGTACTTTTTTGTGAATTACTGACTTTACGAGTATCTTTGCGGCAGTTTTGAAAATTCTAATGAGCACCGCATTGAACGCTACACAACACCCATTTTCGCTTAAATCCATCTTTACCGATTTTAAAGAAATCACCAAGGCGGGATTGGCGATCAGCGTTTTGTTTTCGTCGATTGCAGGATATTTGTTGGGATTTGACGAAAACCATCCTTTTTCCTGGACGGTTTTAGCGATGCTGACCGTTGGCGGCTATTGCATGGTTGGCGCTTCGAACGCGTACAACCAGGTAATCGAAAAAGATCTGGACAAATTGATGGACAGGACTAAAAACCGTCCGGTTCCTTCGGGTCGCATGTCGCCAAATATGGCTTTGTTTGTTGCGAGTTTGCTTACCATTATCGGGCTGATCCTTTTGTACATGATCAATCCGAAAACCGCGATGTTTGGTGCGATTTCCATTTTTCTTTACACCAGTGTTTACACGCCATTGAAAACCGTGACACCGTTGTCGGTTTTTGTAGGCGCTTTTCCTGGAGCGATTCCTTTTATGCTCGGATGGGTTGCTGCAACGGGTGATTTTGGCATTGAAGCCGGGACCTTATTTTTGATACAGTTTTTCTGGCAGTTTCCGCATTTTTGGGCGATTGGCTGGTTCTTGTATGAAGATTATGAAAAGGCTGGATTTTTCATGCTTCCGTCAGGAAAAAAAGACAAATCGACCGCTTTGCAAACCATTTTATATACCGTTTGGCTGATCATTGCTTCATTGCTGCCGGTTTTGGGTTATACTGGAAAACTTCATATTACGCCAATTTCGGCAATAATCGTTTTTTTACTAGGGCTTTGGATGCTTTTTTACGCGGTCAAATTGTACCAGTTGCGTACGCCAAAAGCCGCGAGAACATTGATGTTGGTCAGTGTTTCTTACATTAGTTTGCTACAAATCGTTTACATTACAGATAAATTTTTAAGATAATGACAAATACAATGACTGCTGAAGAGCACAAAGAAAGAAGTGACCGGTCGTATAAAATGATTCTGTTGTTTGCGATCGTGAGCATGACGATGATGTTTGCCGGACTGACCAGTGCATTTATCGTGAGTAAATCAAGGGCCGACTGGATGAAAGATTTTCAGTTTCCGACGGCATTTATCGCGAGTACATTTGTGATCATTGGCTGCAGCGTCACGTTTCACCTTGCAAAAAAAGCGATACAAAAAGACAACAGAAGTATGACAAGCTCATTTCTTTTGGCTACTTTAGCGTTGGGAATTTTGTTTGTGGTTTTGCAGTTTACAGGCTTTGGCCAATTGATCGACCAGGGACTTTATGTAACCGGGCCGGCGAGCAAAATTACCTCGACATTTATTTATGTAATCGCCGCTGTGCATTTGGCGCACCTTGCAGGAGGATTGATTTCATTATTAATTATAATTTATAATCATTTTAAACAAAAATACAATTCAACTCAAACCCTTGGAATAGAGCTGGGTGCAATATATTGGCACTTTCTGGATATATTATGGGTTTGTTTGTTTTTATTTTTATATTTCTTTAAATAAGAAAAAAACGTAAATTTGGGAACTTTTTAACGAACAACTTTTATGGGAGCGACAGTTACAACTGCAAAAACTGGAGAAAAAACCTGGGGCGGCGGAAACGAGCCATTAGGAGCAAGCTATGGTAAACTGATGATGTGGTTTTTCATCGTATCTGATGCATTGACCTTTTCAGGATTTCTTGCGGCTTACGGATTTTCAAGATTCAAATTTATTGAGACCTGGCCATTGCCGGATGAAGTGTTTACGCACTTTCCGTTTATGCATGGTGTGGAAGCGCCGATGTATTATGTGGCGTTGATGACGTTTATTCTGATCTTCTCTTCTGTAACAATGGTTTTGGCTGTAGATGCAGGACACCATTTGAACAAAGCGAAAGTAGCATTTTACATGTTCCTAACGATTATTGGAGGTCTGATCTTCGTTGGTTCACAAGCCTGGGAGTGGAAAAACTTCATCAAAGGAGAATTCGGAGCGATAGAAACCAAAGGCGGTAGCTTACTGCAGTTTGTCGATAAAGACGGCCATCGTGTTGCACTTGCCGATTTCGCAGCAACACTTCCTGTAGAACGCGAACAATTGACAAGAAGCAAAGCAAAATGGTTTATGTCAGAAGGTTCGCTGCCAACGTATACCGTTGCTGAAGTTCAGGCTGGTTTTAAAGCACATCCTGATTTAAGAATCCGTACAGAGGTGATCTATAAAGATGACGCTGCGGCGAAAAAAGATCCTACAGTTGACCATACTTTGACCAAACACAAACACAAAACAATTTTAACGAGAGAAGCTTCTGAAGGCATGCTCGTCAACGCACATTACGTTGTGGAAGGCGCAAACCTGACCAGAAACGAATACGGAAGCAAATTGTTTGCAGATTTCTTCTTCTTCATTACAGGTTTCCACGGATTCCACGTATTTTCAGGAGTTATCATCAATATCATCATTTTCTTCAATGTGGTTCTTGGGACTTATGAAAAAAGAAGAAGTTATGAAATGGTAGAAAAAGTTGGATTGTATTGGCACTTTGTCGATTTGGTTTGGGTATTCGTATTCACATTCTTCTACTTAGTTTAATTTTTTAAAAGTATCACCATGTCACACGAACACGTATCAAATCTTGGTAGAATCTGGAAAGTTTTTGGAATCCTTTCCGTTGTCACTACAGTAGAAGTTATCCTGGGTATCATTAAGCCTGATGCGCTTCATATGAACAATTTCCTAAGCATGAACTTGCTGAACTGGATCTTCATCATCCTGACTATTTTTAAAGCATATTACATTGTTTGGGCATTTATGCACATGGAAGGCGAGAAATCAAGCCTTCGCTGGAGTGTTGTTGCACCAATTATTTTTCTGGTTTTGTATTTACTCTTCATCCTTTTGGTGGAAGCAGATTATATTTATGGGGTTTTTAAAGATTCTACGATCAAATGGAATTTTTAACAGCATATTAATTCACAAAAAAAGACGGTATTACACCGTCTTTTTTTATTTTTGCACTACAATAATCTTCACGCTCTGATGAAAAAAAATATCGTCCTTTTTGTCCTTTTTATTTTACCAATTGGCGCTTATCTTTTTTTTGCAACCGGAGTCAACAGTTTCGTGACTTTGCCGACAGTAACGCCCAATATTCCTGATCTCGGACATTGGACATCGCTCAGCGGCGAAAAAGTGACACTCAATAAAAAAATCACCGTTCTCGGATTCACCGGCAACAACCTCCTGCATTTCAAAGGCGATTATTTCAATCTGAACCAGAAAATTTACAACAAAAACAGGGAATTCAAGGATTTTCAATTCGTCATGGTGTCGCCTGAAGGAACACAGGATCAGGTCAAGGAAATTCTCAAAGGATTGCAGGATTTAACCGATACGTCAAAATGGCTGTTTGTGTTTGCACCGACAAATGAAATTCAGGATTATTACAATACGCTGAAACTGAAAGGAAAACTGCGCCCCGATTTTGGAACCGAAAATGTGTTCATCATCGACAAAAAAAGAAACCTGCGCGGCCGTAAAGATAAAGACGAATACAAAGAAGGCTACAATACTTCTTCGCCTTCGGATTTGTACAACGAAATGACAGACGATGTCAAAGTCATCCTTGCCGAATACCGTTTGGCGCTCAAGAAAAACAATGCCGACAGGCAGATTTAATGATTCTCTACCATGAAAAATAAATCATACATAGGAATTTCGCTGGTCATTTTAATCTTCGGAATTTATGCAGTTCCAAAAATAATCGACCGCGTCAAAGGAAATGATGTTGTGAAAGGTGAAAGGCTTGACAAAGTTTCCAATCATGGAAATGCCGACGGCAAACTTGAAACCATCGGGCCTGCACCAAAATTTGAACTGACCGATCAAAACAATAAAAAAATCAGCAATGCCGATTATGATGGAAAAGTGTATGTGTTGGAATTTTTCTTCACAACTTGCCCGTCGATCTGTCCGAAAATGAACCTGAATATGATCGATATCCAAAACAAGTTTTTTGGAAACCCGAATTTCGGAATCGTTTCCATTACAATCAATCCTGAAAATGATACACCTGCGGTTTTAAAATCCCATGCCGAATTGCTCGGTGTAAAATCGTCCAACTGGCATTTTTTAACGGGCGACAAAAAATACATCTACGACATCGCAAATAAAGGATACAATCTTTACGCAGGCGAAAACAGCAAAGTCAATGGCGGTTTTGAACATTCCGGATTGTTTGCCCTGGTCGACAAAAAAGGCAATATCCGCTGCCGGAAAGACGAATTCGGAAACCCGATTTTATACTACGACGGAATCGAAAAAGAAGGCGTCAAAGCGATCCAACAAGACATTGCAATTTTACTCAAAGAATAATGGAACAACAGTCAGTCGAAAATAAATACAACAAATGGATCGTTGCCGTTTCCATTATCATTCCAGTTGCAGTCGCAATATTGTTTACCGTAAAACTTAAGGATTTCGGCTACGATGTGACGCCTTTGTCTTTCTTGCCGCCTATTTACGCGACGATAAACGGAATCACCGCTATCGTATTGGTCGCCGGAGTCATTTCGATAAAGAACGGCAATCAAAAGCGTCACGAACGATTGATGACAACAGCCATCGCCTTGTCACTTGCGTTTCTTGTGATGTATATCGCGTATCACATGACAGCGGTTTCGGCGGTTTTTGGTGATGCGAACCACGACAGCATATTGGATGCATCCGAAAAAACAGCTGTGGGTTGGCTACGAGGTTTGTATTTGTTTATTTTACTGACACATATTGTACTGTCAATAATCATTGTTCCATTGGTATTGATTACTTATGTCAGAGCCCTGGCACAACGATTTGACAGGCACAGAAAAATTGCGAGAATTACGTTTCCAATCTGGCTTTATGTCGCCGTTACTGGTGTAATTGTGTATTTAATGATTGCGCCATATTATGTTTAAAAAAGATAAAGAACAAAAGTCAAAAAGCAAAAAATTTACTTCGCGTCAAGGTCTGACGGCGTTATTCTTTGTGTTTGTCTTTTCTGTTTGTTCTCCAACAGCAAACGCCCAATGTGCCATGTGCCGCGCAGCTATCGAAAGTGAAGGCGATAAAAGCAAAGGTGAAGCAGTAAATGACGGCATCGTTTACCTGATGTTGATTCCGTATTTGCTCGTTGGCGGAATTGGTTATGCAGTCTACAAAATGCAAACGAAGAAGAAAAAATCCTGATTATTTCAAACCGTCAACCGAAACATTGACCGCACCATTAATTTTCAAAAAAGCAATGATCGCTTTGTTGGTCAGCTGGATTTTCTGAAACTGGATGTCATCAATATTTCCATTGACAAAGACGCCCGGCATTGGCGAATAATTCTTTAGGTATTGCAACATATTTTGTTTTCCTTCGTCCAGATTGGGTTTGATCGAATACCTGCAACTTTCCTGTATTTTCCTTAAAACATAACCCGAAGCAAGCCAGTTTGCTGTGCGCAACAGTTTGCTTTTGGTGTCGATCGCATAATCGAGTTTGTCAAAAAAGACTTCTTTTGTCTGGTCGTTGTATTGTGGAAATCCCGACAGATAAATCGTTCCGTTCAAACTTCCGAGCAAATCGAGCGCAATGATCATTTTGCCGTCTTTGTGCCAAAGGTTCACGTTTTGCACTTTGACTTTTTTGCTGTCCGATCCAAATTCCTGCCCGGCAAAATTCTTGGTGATGATTTTCGAAGCGTCCTGATAAGTCGAAACCGCGACAATATTGGCAGTAATGCGGTCCGGCATTTTCGCAACCGGTTTTAAAACAATTTTCGAACGGTCGAATTTTGTTGCCGGCTTTTGTCCGACCAATGTTTCGATAGTACATTTCAATCCCATTTCAAATGAAATATCCTGTTTCTGAAGTTTGGCGTCGGTAGTGTACAATTCGACTGGAACCACGCGCAGCCAACTCTCATAAGCTTCGTTCATTTGGAATGGCGTACAGATTTTTTCGAGCGCGTCGAGTACATTTGGTTTGAAATCCATAGATTTTGCAATCGATTCGTCAATGCTTTTTTCGATTTTGGATTTAAACAAACGGATCGTCGGATTGATCAGATACGTAATCGGAACGGCTTTTCCCATGACATTCACTGACGGACTTTCATTCCATTCAAACGATTTAAGTTCGGTGTTGGTGTTGAGCTTCCAATTGGTTAAACCCACTTCGCTAATCAGAGTAATTACGCCGTTCAGGTTGAATTCGCGCGTGTCGTACAATGCAATTCCGAGTTTGCTGGTTCCAATGCGGTATTTGACGTACGCTTTTAACGGAAGTACAGTTTTGATTTTTCCGTTTTCGTTTTGGAGTGCAATAGGCGCAAGTTTCCAGATTTTGACTTCGTAGTCATCGTCTTCAATATTTTTATCTTCGTAAATCAGTCCGTTTAAAAATTTATTCGTCTGATTTTCAATATCTTTAAGTTTAATTTTGACAGGCAAATCAATAAATGAGGTTGTGTTTTCATAAACCAACGGCGAAGCGTCGTCAGGTTCAGGTTTTAACGCAGCTATTTTTTGCGTGGACGAACAGCCATTCAATACAAACATGCCAACGATCGCGGCGATACAGTAAATGATATTTTTCATATAAATAAAATGATGGGTAAAATTAGTCAAAGCGTACTTATAATTTCATTTTCACTGTAACATTTTCGCAAAGCCTGAGTCTTATGCTTTGGAAATATAAATCTGGAATTAACGTTTCTTTATAATATTTTACTTACATAAAAAACTAATATTGTTCCAAAATTCAAACCCATGATTGAAATTAAAGACCTTCATAAATCGTATAAAACCGGAAGTTCTGAACTTCACGTATTAAAAGGAATTAATTTCAGCGTTAAGGAAGGCGAACTCGTTGCTATTATGGGATCTTCGGGTTCCGGAAAGTCAACTTTACTCAACATTCTTGGGATTTTGGATGAAGCCGATTCGGGATCGTATGTACTCGATAACGTTCCGATTAAAAACCTTAATGAAACGGTGGCGTCAAAATACCGCAATAAATTCCTCGGATTTATCTTTCAATCATTCAATCTGATCAATTACAAAAGCGCACTAGATAATGTCGCCTTGCCGTTGTACTATCAGGGAATCAAACGCGCAGAACGCAACGAAATTGCCATGAGTTACCTTAAAAAAGTGGGATTGGATTCGCATTCGCACCATTTGCCAAGCGAACTCTCAGGCGGACAAAAGCAACGTGTAGCGATCGCAAGGGCATTGGCTTCCCATCCAAAAGTATTGCTTGCCGATGAGCCAACAGGCGCGCTTGACACCAAAACGTCCTATGAAGTCATGGAACTCATACAGGGAATCAACGACGAAGGAAAAACGATCCTGATCGTGACTCACGAACCCGATATTGCCGCGATGTGCAAAAGAAACGTGGTCCTGAAAGACGGACTCATCATTGACGATAAGTTTGTAGAACAGGTAAGAGTTTCGGCTTATGTTTAATATCGAACGCTGGCAGGAAATTTTCGAGGCGATTGCCAAAAATAAGTTGCGCACCTTTCTTACGGGCGTTTCGGTCGCTTCAGGAATTTTTATTCTTGTGATTCTACTCGGCGTCGGAAAAGGACTCGAAAACGGGATTGCCAAACAATTTGAACGCGACGCTGCCGGAATCATCGAAGTGTGGAGCGGCGTTACTGCAAAAGAGTACAAAGGCCTGAATCCGGGAAGGCAAATTCAGTTTCACAACAGCGATTACAGCATGTCGGTACAGAAATTTGGAAACCAGCTTGAAAAGAAAGCATCGACTTACAACTTCTGGAACGGACAGGTTGCTTATGGAAAAGAAACCGGAAATTACCAATACCGCGGCGTGTATCCCGACTATCAATTCATCGAAAATGCCACGATGAGCGAAGGCCGTTTTATCAACAACAACGACGTGGCACATTTTGAAAAAGTGGGTGTCATTGGCGAAAAACTCAGACTGGATTTGTTTAAAGACAAAAGTCCGTTAGGAAAAGAAATTACCATTCAGGGAATTCCGTTTAAAGTGGTCGGCGTGTTTACAGATCCGGCCGGAGAACGCGAAGAAACCCGGATTTACCTCCCAATTACGACCACGCAGAAGGTCTTTGGCGGTGGCGACAAGATCAGCAATTTGTTTTATACGCTTAAGAAAAAAGACAATTATGCCGACGCGCTCGCGCAATCTGAAAAATTTACAGAAGATTTAAAGCAGCTGCTTAAAAGCAAAAATACGATTGCACCGGACGATGAAAGTGCGCTCGGCGTACACAATTCAGTTGTGGAAGCCAAACAGTTTTACGACCTGAATTTGTACATTCGGCTGTTTTTCTGGTGGGTCGGAATTTGTACAATTATCGCCGGAGTCGTTGGCGTCAGCAACATCATGTTGATTATCGTGAAGGAAAGAACCAAGGAAATCGGAATCCGGAAAGCACTTGGCGCATCGCCGGTTTCCATCGTATGGATGATTTTGCACGAATCCATATTTATTACGACCATAGCAGGATTTACAGGACTTTTGATGAGTTTGCTGTTGCTGGAAATTGTCGGACCAATGATTAAAAGCGAGTTTTTCCTAAATCCGCAGGTCGATTTTGGCGTGGCCATAACAACACTGATTTTGCTGATATTCGCCGGAGCCATGGCCGGATTTTTTCCTGCTTACCGCGCCGCAAAAATAAAACCGATTGTAGCATTAAGAGACGAATAATTATGTTTGACAGAGACAAGTGGAATGAAATTATCGAAGCACTGACGGCGAATGTTTTCCGTACGGTGCTCACGGCTTTTGGTGTTTTTTGGGGCATTTTCATCCTCGTGATCTTGCTTGCCGCAGGAACAGGTTTGGAAAATGGTGTTAAAAAAGGATTTTCCGGAATTGCGACCAATACGATGTTTATGTGGACACAAGCCACGTCGAAACCGTATAAAGGATTGCCGCAGGGAAGACAATACAACTTCAAAAATGACGACATTGCGGCGCTGAAACACAATTTTCCCGACTTGTTGTATGTTTCTCCAAGGAACCAGCTTGGAGGCTTTGAAGGTTCAAACAATGTGATCCGCGGCACAAAAACCGGAGCATACAATATCTATGGCGATTATCCCGAACTGACTTCACAGGAAGCCATGGACATTACGCAAGGCCGTTTTATTAATCACGCCGACATCAACAACAAGCGAAAAGTTGCCGTAATCGGACAAGGTGTGATTGACGAAATGTATGAGAAAAAAGAAAATGTCATCGGAACGTATATTAAGATCAATGGTGTCAATTTTATGGTCGTCGGCGTTTACAAATCCAAAGGGAATAACAATGGAAACGCAGAATCGGCACAAAAAAATATCTTTCTTCCGTTTACGACTTTTCAGCAGGCGTTTAATTTTGGAGATGTCGTAGGATGGATGGCGATTACAGCGAAAGACGGCGCTTCGATCACCGATCTTAAAGCCGGAATTTTCGAGTTTTTGAAATTGCGCCATTCGATAAGTCCGGACGATGAACGCGCCATCGGAAATTTTGATTTGTTTGCCGAATTCAGCAAAATCAACGGTTTGTTCCTGATTTTAAAATTCATTGCATTTTTCGTCGGAACCTTAGTTTTGCTTTCCGGTGTCATCGGAATTTCAAATATCATGTTGATCGTGGTTAAAGAACGCACCAAGGAAATTGGCATCAGAAGGGCAATCGGCGCGACGCCAAGAGCGATCCGCGCGCAAATTTTAACCGAATCGATCTTTCTGACGATTATCGCCGGAATGGCCGGAATTGCAGTCGCGACCGGATTACTCGCAATTTTAAATATGGTGCTCGATTCGATGCCGAGTGAAGGTGTCATGTTTGCCAATCCAAGTGTCGACCTTGGCGTGGTATTTATCGCATTACTGATATTAGTTGGTTCCGGATTGCTCGCGGGATTCATTCCGGCGCAAATTGCCATCAGTGTGAAACCGGTCGACGCTTTAAGAACAGAATAAAATCATCAATCATAAAACCAAAATCATTACCAATGAAAAAAGGAGTCACCATAACCATTTTAATTTTTATCGCAATCGTATTCTTCGGCGCATTGTACTATTTGTATGCGAAAAACCAGGAATCGCCGATCGTCTTTGAAACCGACAAACCCGAAACCAAAACGATCGTCAAAAATACCGTTGCGACCGGAAACATTGTTCCTGATGAAGAAGTGTTGATCAAACCAAACATTTCCGGGATTATCGAGGCAGTGTACATCAAAGCCGGAGATAACATCAAAGCGGGCGATTTGATCGCAAAAATTCGCGTGGTGGCAAATGTTTCCAGTGTGAGCAGTTCGCAAAACCAGGTTACCGCGGCTAAAATTGCACTCGACAACCAGGAAAAACTATTCAAAAGGCAAAAAACATTGTTTGATAAAGGCGTGATTTCAGCTAACGAATATGATGCTGCCGAAGTCGCTTACCAACAGGCCAAACAAACGTACAATGCCTCAAAACAAGGTTTGGATATTGTGAAAACAGGAACTTCCGCGCAATTGGGAAGTTATGCCAATACATTAATTAAATCAACCGTGACCGGAATGGTGCTCGATGTTCCGGTGAAAGTGGGCAATCAGGTGATCGAAAGCAACAATTTTAATGAAGGAACCACGATCGCGACCTTGGCAGATGTTGGCCAAATGATTTTTGTCGGAAAGGTCGATGAATCGGAAGTGGGAAAAATCAAAGAAAAATTACCGATCGAAATTACCGTTGGCGCCATTGAAAACAAAAAATTTGACGCTGTCCTGGAATACATCGCGCCGAAAGGGAAAACCGAAAATGGAGCGATCCAATTTGAAATCAAAGGAAAATTGACCAACAGGGACGGGACTTTCATCCGCGCAGGCGTAAGTGCAAACGCGTCGATCATCCTTGATAAAGCCGACAATGTGCTTGCTTTGAAAGAAGCGTTGATCCAATTTGATGAAAAAACACAAAAGCCATTTGTAGAAGTCGAAACGTCGGCGCAAAAATTTGAAAGGCGCGATGTGGTTCTCGGTGTCAGCGATGGCATTTACGTGGAAGTGAAAAGCGGAATCAAAGCATCGGATAAAATAAAAGTCTGGAATCAGGGGCTTAAAAAAGAAGAAGGAAAATCAAATTAAAACCTGCTAAAAATCAAATTTAGTTTGTAGAAAATCTTTAAATTTGCGCAGTACATTTGCTGCGCTTTCAATCAAAATATATGAAAAAAATCGCTTATATAAGTTTCATTTTGATCTTGGTTTGCAGCCTTTCATCACAGGCGCAGGCTAAAAAATGGACGATTGAAGAATGCGTAAACTACGCGCTCGAGCACAACATCTCAATCAAACAAACCGCACTCGATACCGATCTTGCAAAAATTGACAAGAATGGTGCGCTCGGAAATTTCCTCCCTTCGGTAAATGCTTCAGGTTCGCATTCGTGGAATATTGGTTTGAACCAGAACATCACAACCGGACTTTTGCAAAATCAGACCACGCAATTTACGTCGGCCAATTTAAACGCGTCGGTTGATATTTACAAAGGTTTGCAAAATCAAAACCGTTACCGCAGGGCGACACTTTCGATTATCGCGGCCCAATACCAGCTTCAGAAAATGAAGGATGACGTGTCGCTCAATGTAGCCAATGCGTTTTTGCAGATTTTGTTCAACAAAGAAAATATCAAGGTTCAAAAAGAACAGCTTGCCAACAATGAAAGACAATTCAACCGGACGCAGGAACTTGTAAATGCTGGTTCTGTGCCAAGAGGCGATTTGTTGGACATCAAAGCAACTGTTGCTGATAACAAACAAAAAGTCATCCAGGCAGAGAACGCTTTTCTGATTTCGAGGTTAAGCCTTGCACAATTGCTGCAACTTCAGGATTTTCAGGATTTTGACATTGCCGACGAAAATTACGAAGCCAACCAAAGCGAAGTGATGTTTCAGACTCCGGATGCGATTTATAAAAAGGCATTGGAAGAAAGGGTTGAAGTCAAACTTGCGAAAGCCAACAGGGAAGTTGCCGAGAAAGATGTCACAATTGCCAAAGGTGCTTTTTTGCCAACGCTTTCCGGATTTTATGCATTTAATTCACGTATTTCTTATTCAGACATACCGGTATTTGACAGTTTTGGAAATTTTGTCGGTTATACGAATCCGGCACCTTTCTTCAATCAGTTCAGCGACAACAAAGGACATAATTTCGGATTGCAATTAAACATTCCGATTTTAAACGGATTTTCTGTAAAAAATAATGTGGCGCGTTCCAAAGTAGCGCTTGAACGCACGAATATCGCATTGTCACAAAGCCAGGTTGATCTGGAAAGAAATGTGTATCAGTCTTTTACCGATGCTAAAGGAGCTTTCAATTCATACGAATCCGCGGTCGTTGCGCTTGAAGCAAGGGAAAATGCGTTCAATTATGCTAAAGAAAGATATGAAGTCGGGATGATGAATGCATTCGATTTCAACCAGGCGCAGTCGTTGTTTTCGAATGCGCAGTCAGAAGTTTTAAGAACCAAATACGATTATATTTTCAGGACCAAAATTGTAGAATTTTATTTTGGCATCCCGATTACCAAAAAACCATAAATTATGTCAAAAAAGTCAACTTATCTTTTAATCGGCGCTGCTCTAATATTGGTTGTAGTGCTGATCGTGCTTTCGAAAAAAGGCATTATCGGCAATAAAGACAAAGGCAAAGAAGTCGAAATCGCGAAAGTTGACCAGATCACAATTGTGGAAACTGTTTCGGCGACCGGAAAAATACAACCCGAAATTGAGGTAAAAATCTCGTCTGAAGTTTCAGGCGAAATCATCAGCCTTCCGGTGAAAGAAGGGCAAGTTGTTAAAAAAGGCGACCTGTTGGTAAAAATCAATCCTGATTTGTATACTTCGGGTTACAACCGAACGCTGGCCGGACTTTCTGGAACCAAAGCCGGACTCAGCCAGGCAGACGCAAGTTACAAGGAAGCCAAAGCCAATTACGACCGAAACAAAACACTTTTTGAAAAAGGCATTATTTCAAGATCGGAATGGGACAAAGCGATTTCTGTTTTTGAAAGCGCGCAGGCTTCCAAACAATCGGCTTACTATAACGTACAAAGTGCTTCGGCAACCGTGAACGAAGCCAAAGATAATTTGGGTCGGACAACCATTTATGCGCCAGCCGACGGGACGATTTCGATGCTGAATGTCGAACTTGGCGAACGTGTTTTGGGAACGCAGCAAATGACCGGAACCGAAATTTTACGCGTGGCAAATCTCAACAACATGGAAGTGGAAGTCGACGTAAATGAAAATGATATTGTAAAAATCAGCGTAGGCGATTCGGCAAATGTAGAAGTGGACGCGTATTTAAAAAAACAATTCAAAGGACTTGTAACCAGTATTTCTAATTCTGCAAGTACCGCGTTGACCGCTGATCAGGTGACGAATTTTAAAGTGAAAGTCCGTATTTTGAAAGAATCGTATCAGGATCTGATAGCAGGAAAACCTGAGAGTTATTCGCCGTTCAGGCCGGGAATGACGGCAACGGTTGACATTATTACCAAACGCAGGGAAAATGTACTTGGCGTTCCAATTAGTGCCGTCGTAATCAAGTCGGATACTTCAGCGGTAGTTGGGTTTAAAGTAGAAGACCCGAATTCGGAAGAGCAAAAAGTCAAACCGAAAAGCGATAAAAAATTTGAATGTGTATTTGTAAAATCGGGTGATAAATCTCGCATCCGGATCATCAAAACCGGAATCCAGGACGATACCAATATTGAAGTTACGGAAGGTCTCAAACAAGGCGATGTCGTCATTATTGGGCCGTACACGACAGTGACAAAAGACCTGAATTCGGGCGATAAAGTCATTGTTTCTACAAATCAAGAAGCCAAAAAATAATGTCTTATATTTTAAATATTGAAACGGCGACCAGGAATTGCTCGGTGGCCATTTCGAAAGACGGTGAAACTTTAGTTTGTCTTGAAATGGCCGAACAAGGGTATTCCCATGCTGAAAAACTCCATGTTTTTATAGAGGAATCGCTTGCCCAGGCGCAATTGGTATACAAAGACCTTGATGCAATTGCGGTGAGCCAGGGACCGGGATCTTACACCGGTTTGCGCATTGGCGTTTCGGCGGCAAAAGGACTTGCATTTGCATTAGACATTCCGTTGATTGCGGTCGATACGCTGGAAGTTTTGGCGTTGCAGGCAAAAGTTAGCGATGGTGTTATCGTTCCTGTAATTGACGCGCGAAGAATGGAAGTGTACAGCGCGATTTTTGATTCAAATGTTCAGAAAATCCGGGAAATCCAGGCTGAAATTATTACTGGAGATTCATTTTCAGCATTTGATCAGAACGTGTATTTCGTTGGCGATTGCCTCGAAAAATGCAAAACGGTTTTGACGAAGCAGAATTTTATCTTTTTGGATGATGTCATTTTTCCATCTGCTAAGGAAATGGCTAAGATCAGTGATGAAAAACACAAAAAAAACGACACGGTTGATGTCGCTTATTTTGAGCCTTACTACCTCAAAGACTTTATGGTTACTGCAAAGAAGTAACTATTGCGCTGCCAGAAAATCTACAATTTTTATCATGTCCGCTTCTTTGTCAAAAGAGATTTTTTGTTCTTTTACGAATGTTTCAATGGACTGTTTTTTATCCGGAAACAATTTGATCAGCGCTTTTTTGCTGTCTGGAAATTCTGAAATCCCGGCATCTTTATTTTTAAGGAAATAAGTGTCTGCCGATTTGTTGTATTTTGCCGGCATACTCATTTCTAAAGTTGTTTTTGCGGTTTTTGCCTCAATAAAACTAATGTTTTCTTTTTTAAAAAGGCCGTAATTTCCTTTTTCGTACAACTGGATCAAATAGCCGTAAGTCAGCCTGTTTTTGTTGTTTGTGTATGGTGTCAGGATAAATTTTTTGTTGGAACCGATAAACACAACCTCTTTAAAATCCTCAATTTTATCTAAAATCAAAGTGTCGTTTTTCGGAGTGATAAATTCAAATTCGTCTGAAAAGGTATTGTAACGCATAAATGATTTTCCTTCGATGCTTGAGACTTTGGCCGCGGCAAATGCCTTTTGGGTGTACATGGAACCTTCCGCTTTATCAGCCTTTTGTCCTTTTGTTTTACCTGCAATTTCCGGACTTAAAACACGCGCCTGCGAAAATCCGGACGTGATGTTTAATGTTGTAATGAAAGCGAATATGAATAATATTTTCATGTTGTGTCTGATTGTTATTTGTTGGAAACTTCTTTTAAAAACGGTTGTATTGAAATTCCTGCAGCGTCAAAAGCTTCTTTGCTGTGTTCCAGAATGTCTGAACTCACGCTTCCAAAATCGCTGTTTTTCGACCAGGCGCGAATGGCAATTTTAATCGACGAATCGGTTAAAGCAGTCACTATGACTTCAGGTTTTGGATGTTCCAGGATGCGTTTGTCATTGTTCAGGACCGAAATCAAAATATCTTTTGCCTGTTTGATATTTGTGTCGTAAGTTAATGAAAAAACCAAATCGGTACGCCTGTTTTCCTGTTGCGAAAAATTGATGATCGTGCCATTTGACAGAGCGCCATTCGGAATAAATATCGCCTGGTTGTTTGACGTGAGCAATTGCGTAACAAAAATCTGAATGTCGACTACAGTTCCGGAAACGCCTTGGGCTTCGATCGTATCGCCAAGTTTAAACGGTTTGAACATGATGATCAGCATGCCGCCTGCGAAATTGGATAACGAACCCTGAAGTGACAATCCGACAGCAAGGCCCGCAGCTCCTAAAATTGCAACAAAAGAAGACGATTCAATTCCGAGTTTGGAAATCACTGCGATGAACAAAACGATCCGCAAACCCCAAAAAAGGATATCGGAAAGGAACTCGATCAATGTGGGTTCAACCTGTCTGCGCACCATAATTTTCCGAACTACATTGCTGATAATGCGAATGGCCCAAATTCCGATAAAAAGAATCAGGATCGCAGAAATAAGCCGTGGCGAGTAGTCGATCAGCACTTTTACAAATGAGCTGGTGTATTGTTCTAGGTAGTTAATTTCAGTCAGCAGTTTCATTTTTGATAATAAAAAACCTTCCCATATTGAGAAGGTTCATGGAGGTGCAAAAATAAGATTTTTTTAAAAATTAATCGGCATCTTCTTCGATTCTGTTGCCTGTTTGCTCGATTTTTTCTTCGGCTTCAGTCGAACCGTCTTCCGCAAAAGCGCTTACTTTTTCTTTGGCTTCAGCTGCCCATTCTTCGGTTTTGTCAGAAACATTTTCGGCTGTTTCTTTTGCAGCTTCTTTAGTTTCTTCTATTTTGTTTGCTGCCTGATCTGAAAGCTCGTCCGCCTTTTCTTTAGCTTCGGTGACAAAATTTTCTGCTTTATCGGAAATATCTGCCGCTTTTTCTTTCACAGTTTCTGTGGCATTTTCAGATTTGTCCTCAGTTTTTTCAGAGAAACTGCTGATTTTATCTTTTGCCTGCTCGTATTTTTCTTCGACAAAGTCGCCTGCTTTTTCCGCATATTCTGATGCTTTGTCTTTTGCATCATCAAAAGAATCTTCCGCTTTATCGATTATCGGTGCAGTTGCTTCTTTGGCTTGTTCGTATTTTTCTTCGACAAAATCGCCTGCTTTTTCTGCGTATTCTGAAGCTTTGTCCTTTGCTGTTTCAATGGCGTCCTGCGCTTTATCGCCCCAGTCTGAAGCGGTTTCCTTTACTTGTTCTGCCTGAACTTCTGTTTTTTCGGCAGTTGTATCGGTAGTTTCTTTGGCCGAGCCGAATAAATTTCTGAAAAAAGATCCTAGTCCCATAATTTTGAATGATTGGTTAATATTCAAACTTACAAAATAAATGCAAACGATTTAAAATTAAGGTTTTAAATCTGCTTTCAGCGATTCGAATGTTTCCGAGGGAATGTCGCAGGTTTTGTTTTGGCAAACATAAAAAAGTGTTTTTTCTTCATTGAAACGATTTTTCAAAAATGGCAAACCGGATTCGGTCGCCGATCCGGCAAGAACGACATTAGGCAAATAGCGGCTATTGATTTTTGCAAGGTAATTTATAGCTTCGCTTCCGCAGATGGCCAGCTCTTTATTTTGTCCGGATTGGTTCAGGAACAAATCAAGCCAGTTCGAAAAGGCCGACGGATAATCTACATTCGGAATGATGTGCTGCAGCATTTTCTGAACGGTTTCCTCATAAAACGAATTGTCAAAATAGACCGAAAGTGCGTAGAGATTGTGCGCCATCACCGAATTGGAAGCCGGAATCACATTGTCTTCAATTTCATAATGCTGGCTGATCAACGCTTCGTCTAAGGCTGAGGTAAATTTGAAAAACGAGTTCTCCGGATTGTAGAAATGTTCGTAACAATAATCGGTCAGTTGTTTGGCATGCAACAGCCAGTTTTCGTCAAACGTCACTTCATACAAAGCGATAAAGGCTTCGGCTACCAGCGCATAATCTTCAAGATAACCATTGATGGTACTTTTGCCATTTTTGTAACTGTGCCATAAATTTCCTTCGGGCGCCCATTGTTTTTGGACAATAAAATTGGCGTTTTTTAATGCTGTTTCAAGATATTCTGTATGTCCAAGCGCTTTATAAACGTCCACAAATCCTTTGAGCATTATAGCATTCCAAGACGTCAGGCATTTGTCGTCAAGCCTTGGTTTGCTGCGTTTTTCCCTTTCGGAATACAATAATTTTTCCCAACTTTGTTTTTTGGACTTTAGTTCCGATAGGCTGATTTTGTGGTTTTTGGCAAGAAGTTCAAGCGGCTGGTTTTGGATCAGCACATAATTTTCTTCTTCCCAGAATCCGAAATCATTGATGTTGAAAACGGCGCTGAACAAATCGAAATCTTCTTTCAGCAAAATTTCAAGCTGTGCTTTGGTCCAAACATAAAAAGCGCCTTCTTCGAGATGATTTTTTGCGTTCAAACTGTCGGCGTCAAGCGCGGAATAAAAAGCGCCGTCCGGAGTGGTGAGTTCTTTTGAGATGAATTCCAGCGTTTTACGAATCACTTCTTCATAAAGCGGATTTTTTGTGCGTTTGAATGCGTCGGCATAAAGCGAAACCATTTGTCCGTTGTCGTACAGCATTTTTTCGAAGTGCGGCACATGCCACTTTAAATCGACCGAATATCTGGAAAATCCGCCGTCGAGCGTATCAAACAATCCGCCGTAAGCCATTTTAATCAATGTCAGATCGACAAATTCGAGTAATTTCTCATCGTGATTTTGAAATCCGTACCGTTGCAGAAACTGGTAATTGTTTGGCATCATAAATTTAGGCGCGCGCGCCATTCCGCCAAATTCCCAATCGAAACTTTTTTTCCATTTTTCGATCAGTGGTTTGAGCAAATCCTGGCTCAATCCGGTTTCAGCATCTTTTGGCTCTATAATCGAAATGCTCTCAATGCCCTGATGGAGTTTTTCGGCATAATCGATCATTTTTTCAGGATTCGTTTTGTACAAATTTTGGAGCTGATCCAGAATTCCGGTCCATTCTTCTTTCCGGAAATACGTTCCGCCCCAAACCGGTCTTCCGTCGGGAAGCGCAACCACATTTAACGGCCAGCCGCCGCGTCCGGTCATGATCTGGATTGCTTTCATGTAAACGGCATCGATGTCGGGACGTTCTTCGCGGTCAATTTTTATCGAAACAAAATTGGCGTTCATGGTTTTTGCGACTGCTTCATTTTCAAAACTTTCGTGCTCCATCACATGGCACCAATGGCAGGCGGAATAGCCGATGCTCACAATTATGAGTTGGTTTTTTTCTTTGGCTTTGGCCAATGTCTCGTTGTTCCAGGCTTTCCAGTGCACCGGATTTGTGGCATGTTGGAGCAGGTACGGACTTGTTTCTTTGGATAATTCGTTCATGATTGGGGTTGGCCGTTTTGCGATATTCCGGCCGGATTTGGATAAAAAAAAGCGCCCCGGTTTTGGACGCTTAAATTTACGGATTTTTATGATTTGTTAAGCATTTACCGCTTCTACTTTGATGTTTTCGTCGTTAAGCATGTCTTTTAGCATGTTTTCAATGCCGCTTTTTAAGGTGAAAGTCGATGAAGGACAGCCGTTGCAAGCACCTTGCAGGATCACTTTTACGCGTTTTTCTTCGGCATCGTACGAGTCAAAAAGGATATTTCCGCCATCGGCAGCGACCGCAGGTTTTACGTACTCTTCCAAAATGTTGATGATTTGCTGTGACGTCGTGTCGAGGTTGTCGAAATTCTTGATTTGCTGTTTTTCGACTTTCGGATTTGCTTCGATGAGGCTTTCGTCAAGTACCGGGCCGCCGTTTTCGATGTACAATTTAATGAAAGAGCGCAATTCGATCGTAATGTCGTTCCACTCGTAAGCGTCGTATTTGCTTACCGAAATGTAATTCTCGTCGATGTAAATTTCTTTTACGTAAGGAAAGTTGAACAATTCTTTGGCTAACGGCGAAGCTTTGGTTTCGTCAATATTTTTAAATTCAACCGCTGTTTTCGTAACCATTTTGTTGACTACAAACTTTAATGTGGCCGGATTTGGCGTGGTTTCACCATAAACAGTAACCGGCTGTTTTTTTCTGGTTTCGTCAATCGTTACAATGGTGCCGCCATCGTTTACAAATTTCTCGATTTGTTCGGCAACAGCATCCTGAACATCGTCCCATTCTACAATGCTGTAGCGTTCGATGGCGATGAAATTTCCGGCGATGTAAACGGTTTTTACAAAAGGAAGGTAAAACAATTGTTGGGCTAGTGGAGAGTTTTTGGCTTCATCGATATTTTTAAATTCAAAACTTTCGTTTTGCGTAATAAAATCGGGGAATTCGAATTTCAGGATCGTTGGGTTCTGAGTTTCGCGTATGGTGATTTTTGTCATGTCTGGAGTTATTTTTGCAAATTTAACAAAGATATTTTGAGGGTTTAATTATATTTGAACAATTAAACAAAAATTAACAGGCTAAGTGTTTTTTATGAGCCGTTTTAGGTATCGATTTTTCGTTTTTAAATTGGTTTTTCCGGAGTGTAGTTCAACGATTATCATCGGATAAAGTGCAATATCAGCGTAGAAATTTATATATTTGGCGGCATTTGAAAGTCAGAATCAGTGTGTGATTTTGTTTGCAACCTACAATTAACAATCGACTGCAGCGCATTTGATTAAAACGATAAACTCGATGAATCTTAAAAAGAGGTATTTATTATTAGTTCTGTTTTTTACCCAATTGACCTTCGCCCAGGAAGGAATTGCTGTTTATTCTGATTATTTATCCGACAATTATTACTTATTACATCCATCAATGGCCGGTGCGGCAAATTGTGCCAAGCTAAGATTGACCGCGCGTCAGCAGTGGTTTGGGCAAGACGATGCGCCAGCAATGCAAACCATGAGTTTCAATGCCAGGGTAGGAGAAAAATCGGGAGCCGGTGTTATTGCCTACAATGATAAAAACGGTTACCACGAGCAAAAAGGTTTCAAAGTGTCTTACGCACACCATATTATGTTTTCGCGTGACGAAATCGATTTGAACCAATTGTCGTTTGGTATGAGCGTCGGACTTGTTCAAAGTACGCTTGACGAAACACAGTTTCTAGGATATTACGATTTTGATCCCATCATTGCCGGAACGATCCAGAGAGATTCTTATTTCAATGTTGACGTTGGTATGTCATACAACTATCTTGATTTTTATGCACACCTTACCGTAAAAAATGCGATTGAAACCAGAAGGGAAATTTATACCGATATTGAAAGTGATAACATTAGAAAAGTAATCTTAAACGCGGGTTATGTTTTTGGAGATGAAGACCGGTTGCTTTGGGAGCCTTCGATGATGTTTCAATTGGTAGATCAAACCAAAGAAAAAACAGTCGATGTCAATTTGAAAGTCTACAAACCACTCGACTTCGGAAGTTTATGGGGCGGTTTATCCTACAGACGAAGCCTCGATGGTGCAGAATATGTAGAAAATGGCGCAATCAAAAGCCAGAAACTGCAATACATCACGCCGATCGTTGGTGTAAATTATAAAAATTTCATGTTGTCTTACACGTACTCTTATTTGAGCGGCGCAGTAAATTTCGATAAAGCAGGTTACCACCAACTGACCTTAGGAATGAACTTATTCTGCAGACAGGAAAGATACCACTGTAAATGTCCTGCGATTAACTAATTTATTAAATATATGTCCCGATTTATTCGGGACAATTTTTTTTACGACCATGCTAATAAAAAAAGTAAACGGAAAAAGTCCGGTGATTCCTGAAGATTGTTATGTTGCCGAAAATGCGACCATTATTGGCGAAGTTACTTTCGGACATTCCTGCAGCGTCTGGTTCAATGCGGTGATCAGAGGTGACGTCAACAGCATTTCAATTGGAAACAAAGTGAACATTCAGGATGGCGCGGTGATTCATTGTACGTATCAAAAACATGCGACTGTCATTGGAAATAATGTTTCCATCGGTCACAACGCCATTGTTCACGGCTGTGTTGTGCACGACAACGTTTTGATCGGAATGGGTGCGATTGTAATGGACAATTGTGTGATTGAAAGCAACTCGATCGTTGCCGCCGGAGCCGTCATTACGCAAAATACTACAGTAGAATCCGGGACGATTTACGCAGGCGTTCCTGCCAGGAAAGTCAAAGACATCAATGCATCGGATTTTGCCGGGGAAATCGAACGTATTTCAAACAATTATGTCATGTATTCAGGCTGGCTGAAAGACGAAAACTAAAGATTGATCTTCTGGAAAAATGCATTTTTATAGCTTTCGCTGATTGGAATCCGCTTTTCGGTAATGAAAACGCGGTTTTTCTGGATCGAACGGATGTGTTTGATGTTGACAATGTACGAACGGTGAATCCGCGCAAAACCTTTTCCCGACAACAGATTCTCCAGTTTGATCAGGCTCGTTAAGGTGAGCGTATATTTATTGTCCGTGGTGTAAATTTTCACATAATCCTTCAGGCCTTCAATGATTGCGATGTCATCGAAATTAATCTTGACGTTTTCATATTCGGCACGAACGAACATAAAATCGTGGTCTTCCTGTCTGGAAACTGTTGGCAAAATTGCCGCCACGACAGGTGTAGGGTTTTGTGCTAAAAAAGTTTGTTCCGCCCTTAAAACGGCTTTTAAAAACCTGTGAAACGGAATTGGCTTGACCAGATAATCGACAACGCCGTGGTTAAAACCTTCCACTGCATAATCTGAATAAGCAGTCGTAAAAATGATCATGACTTTCTGATCGATCGCGTTGATGAAATCGATTCCGGTAAATTGCGGCATTTCAATATCCAAAAAAACCAGGTCGACATTGGATTTGTTGATGAACGAAATTGCATCAATGGCATTGTTGAACGTGTTGACAAGTTCGAGCGTTTCGATTTTGCTGACAAAGTTCTGAAGCAAATCAACAGCTAACGGTTCGTCATCGATAATGATACATTTCATAACGGTTAAATTTCGGTCCGGATCTGGTCCAGGTTCAGGTTCAAATGTACGGCATAAGTTTGGCCGTTCTTAACAATTGAAAGTTGGTGCGCTCCCGGATACAACAATTCGAGCCGGCTTTTAATGTTTGTCATCCCGATTCCCGAATTTTCAGGATCGGTTTCGTGTTTCTCAATTTTATTTTCTACCCAAAAATCAAGTACGTTTCGCGTGTCATCGATCACAATCCGTATCTTGACATGCGCGGTTCCTTTGTAATCGGTTCCATATTTAAATGCATTTTCAATAAATGAAATCAGCAGCAGCGGCTCAATGAATTTGTTCTTGGTTTCGCCGTGAATGTTTAGAAAAATATTCTCGATATTGTTTAAACGCAGCTTTTGCAGTGCGATGTAGTTCTTGATGTAATTGATTTCTTTCTCGAGCAAAACCGTTTTATTGTCGGTTTCATACAACATATAACGCATGAGTTCTGACAACGTAATGATCGCATCGGGAACGGTTTCCGATTTTTTGTATGCCAGTGAATAAATGCTGTTCAGCGCATTAAACAAGAAGTGCGGATTGGTTTGTTTGCGAAGGTAAATCAGTTCGGTATTGATCTTTTGTGCTTCCGAAATCAGTTTGTTCTGTTGGTTGCTGTAAAATTCCGATAACGTTTTTACACTTGCGCTCACGGCAATGATCAAAAGGTAAAATACCGACGGAATGATCTTGAATAAAATGGGTTCTTCTGCCCGCCTGAATTGTCTGACGCCGATCGGTTTTCCGGTTGAATCAAACAATTTTGGAACCCTGGGCATTTCGCCACGCGGCATTTCCGGGACAAAAAAATGGAGGCGGATTGTCATGCAAACTACTACGAGGACCAAAATACAAATAAAATATTCGGTGTATTTTTTCTGAAGCAGCATTTTCGGAACCAAATAAAAATAATTGATGTAGAACAAAAAAATGCAAATCACCCATTGTACGAAAAACATCAAATTGATCGTAAATGGCGTTTCATAAAACTGCAGCAGCGATGTCATTATAAAAAATACCCAGATGATGCTGTGCAAAGCCATCTGGTTTTTTGAAGCATTTTTTAGTGATGACAGCACCATTAGTATCGTATTTTTAAGGTTTCGAGTTCTTGCAGCGTGGTTGTTGGCGACAGGTTTTGTTTAATTTTCGAAAGCACGTTTTGGCCCACTTTCAGCGCGTCATCTTCCGAGGCAAAACTTTTATTTTCGGCAATCACCGGAATCACTTGTTGGCGGATGATGGTTCTGTGTTGTGAAGTGATGACATAACCCCAGCCATTCGTTAACTGAATGGCGTGGAGTTCCAGTTTTTCTTCCCGCTGGCATGAAAACATCCATGCGCAAATGTACAGCAAAACAGAAATAAAAACCGTATTTCGCAAAATGAAGTTCGGGCTAGTCGTCATAATTTGATTCATCTGTTGGTTTAAATTCGAGCAAATCGTCAAAAAAGGTAGTGCCTGTTCGTCCAAGCATTACGTATCCGCGGTTGTCTACTGTAAACGCTGTCGCGTCAATCCGGCCGGAACCTTCGATCGAAGATTTTTGTTCCCAAATGTCTGTTGCCGGAGCATATTGCCAAACGGTACTGGAATTGTCTCCCGTTGCGATGTAACCCAATCCGTTCATTGTAAAACTTGCTGCATTGGCACGAACAACGTAATATTTGTCGTTGTAATCTTCGTCATCGGTTGTGTCAAGGTCGATGTCGCGTTTCTTGGTCCAAATATCGGTTGTCGCATTGTATTCCCAAAAGTCGGTTTGATTGACGGCATTGTTCGCACCGGTTCCCAGATATGCTTTGTTATCGATGACAAAAACCGTTGCATTGCGGCGTTTGTTTCCGCTAAAACCATTTGATTGCGTCCAGGTATTGGAAGCATCGTCATATTGGTAAAAATCTTTCTGGTAATTACCGTCGTAACCGGTTCCGAAGAAAGCTTTTCCGCCCACCTGGAATCCGACCGCGCCATATCTTGCCGATCCGCCGAAATCTGTTTTTTGTTCCCACGAATTCGACGACGGATTGTATTGGTAAAAATCCTTCAGCCTACTGGTCCCGTCATAACCCAATCCGACATATCCCTTTCCGTTGAGTTCAAATGCCGAAGCCGAACTTCTCGCTGTTCCTGTAAAATCTGCTTTTTGTTCCCAATAATCGCCGTCAGCATGATACACCCAAAGGTCTTTCAAATAAGTATCGCCGGTGTATCCGGTAACAACGTAGGCCAAATTGTCGATTACGAAGCTTGCCGCACTTGACCGCGCCGGTCCGTCGAAAGACGATCTTTTGATCCAGTTTCCTACGAGTTCCGTTTCATCGTCATCTTTGCTGCAACCCGTAATTACCGCTCCCGAGAGGATTAACAGATAGATAAGCCCTTTTTTCATTTTGTTCATAATCTTAAAAATTAAAGTTTGTATTTGATGGAAATGCTGAGGTTACAGCCATTTTCTATATAGAAATCTGTGGTTTTTTGAAAATCTGAATTGGTTTGGAAATAACTGCGGTTGAAATCGTAGCCGCCTTTGAAATAAACAGAAAAGTTTTTGTCGACGATTCTTTCATATTGCAGCGCGGTTGTCATTTGTGAAAAACCGATCAGTCCGGAATTGAAATCGGAATGATAAAAACTTCCATTGAAGTCGTTTGATATTTTGAAAATGCTGTTCGGATGGAGTGACCATTTGATCTCGGATTTTGGAAATCCAATGGTGATTTCAGTGTTGAAATTCAGTTTGGTCCAATACGAAACAAACGGAAGCCATTGTGGTTTTCCAAAAACGTTGCTGCGTTTTACGCCGAGGGTCAGATTGTTTTTGTCATTGAACTGCCTACTTGCCTCAAATCCGCCAAGAAGAAAAATATCGGAAATATCTAAATGTTGTTCAAATGCAGCGACGGTTTGAAGTTCGGCAGTAAATGTGGTTGATTTTAAAAGTTGTGCTGAGAACCGAAATGTATTGTTGACCAACTTGAACCGGCGATCGTCATGTATGGCTGGCATTTCCGAATAATCAGTGTGCATACTGCTGTAATTTGTTGAATTGCTGAACGTGTATACAGAATCAATTTTTTTGTTGACACTCACTTCAATTCCTGCTGTCGAAAGGTTGATTTTTTCCGAAGGCTGCATTTTCAGATCGGCTTTGATCGAAATGTTTTGGCAATAAATATGAGAAGCTGTAGTCACAAATAGCAGGTTAAATAGGGTTTTTATCTTCATCAATTTAAATATTGGCCAAATCTATCCATGTTTTATTTTTTAAAAAAAGAATATATATGTATGCATGTTTTTGATAGACGAACGGGCATATTTCACAGTCGAATGAAATGGCGCATACCGATTCGGTTTTATAGATGGTTTTGCGGCGTTTAACGATACGATCTTCGGGTTGGTATATGTTACAATGCATTTGAAAAGTGTGCGTTTATATTTGCCCAAAAAATATAGACATGAAGATTTTGATTTTGTTTTTTTTGGGAATTTGTTGCATTTCCTGTACGTCTGATGCCGAATCCGGGGATTTGGTCGTAGGATCAGATTTTCTCGGGATCAACAACAATGTAATGCTGATCGATACGATGACCGTTGAGATGTCGACGATCAATTTTGATTCGCTTGCGACTTCGGCAACCAGCCGGATATTGGTCGGAAATTATGATGATCCGGTCTATGGAAAAGTAAAAGCGCGATCTTACATTCAGTTTGGGACCTACGATTTTAAGATCGGAAACTCTTCATCAGATACAGAAACGACAACATATGCATACGATTCGATCGCGCTTATTTTAAGGTATGATAAATACGTTTACGGAGATACAACGCAGGTGCAGACTTTTAAAATTCACCGTTTGCTGCAAAATATCAAGCCCGAAACCGGCGATACGAATCTTTACAACAGTTCGGGATTTAATTTCAATTCGGTGCCCATCGGATCGGTTACTTTTCTGCCGCGGCCAGTAAGTAAAGATTCCTTAAATGTGACACTTGACCAAACTTTCGGAACCGATTTGTACCAAAGGCTGAAAACCAACCAAATTTCGAATTACAATGAATTCACAGATTATTTTAAAGGATTGGTCATCACTTCAGAAACTTCTGCTTCGGTAATCGGGTTTGGTGCCGGAAGCGTCGTGCGGATGTATTATTCGAAACGACAGGATCAGGAGGAATCTTCATTGTATAAAGATTTTTCGATTTTGGATTTGGCCAAACAATTCAACAACATTACGTTAGACCGAACCGGAACAGTTTTGCAAAATTTACCTGCTTCCGACGATGCAATTCCGAGCGCACGAACGAGAAATATCGGATACATCCAATCTGGAACCGGAATTGCCTGCCGTCTTGACTTTCCAAGTATCAGAAACATCAAATACCTGGCAGAGAAAGGAACCATTGTAGGTGCCGAGTTGCTGTTGAAACCGGTACGAAACTCTTATTCGTCGAAATATCCGCTGCGGGATTCTTTAAATGTGTATGTCAGCGACAAACGAAACAGGATTTCGGGATTGCTTTTGGGTAGCGATGGTGCGCAGCTTTATGGAAAACTCAACATGACCGCCGACGAATTTAACGAGAATATCACTTATTCCTTAAAACTCGGAAACTTTTTGCAACAGCAGGTTTCCGAAACGTCGACGTCTTCGTTGATTGTCACGCTTCCCAATTTCCCAAAAGGTGTCGACCGCATTTTGTTGGGAGATCAATCCAATACCGAAAATAAACTCAAGCTTAAAATTTACTACATCTCTTACCAATGAAAAATTTCTTTCTGACCGTTTTTTTATTCATGGCTGTTTTTGTGGGTTTTTCGCAAAATGTAGCGAGTTCGCCGTATGCGGTTTTCGGGCTTGGAAGTTTGTATGACGCCGATTTCGGAATCACGCCTGCGATTGGCGGTTCAGGAATGGCATTGCCATCAGATTTTTTTATCAATAATAAAAATCCCGCATCTTTGGCGTTTATCAATAAAAACAGCTTTTTCTTTGAAGTAGGCGGAACCGGAATTTTATCCAATTATCAGAATGCCGCAAGAAAAGAATCCAGCAGCAACATACAGTTTTCCCATTTGGCTTTCGCTTTTCCGGTCACATCAAAATCGGGTGCGAGCGTTTTACTAATGCCATATTCCAGCGCGGGTTATGAGATCAGGAATATCAGGTTTCCGATTGCGAACAGTGCGGAAAGTTATTCGCTCGACGCCAACAGTTCCGGCGGACTCAACAATCTGGAGGTTGCTTATGGTTATAAAATTGGAAAAAAAATGACTTTAGGTGCGAATGCTTCGCTGTTGTTTGGAAATATCGTGGATAACAAAACGTACTCGATTTCCAATGCAAAAATGACGATCAACCGCGACAGTTATTATACCGGTTTGCGATTTACGATTGGAAACCAATATCAGATCGATTCGACATTGACCGTCGCGGCGAGAATCAAGTTGCCTACGCAGATTCATTCCGGAAAAGTCCAGTCGGTTGCCAATCTGAGCGACACAGGAACAACGATACTGGAATCTGAAGCCGCATCTGAAGCTGAAGATTATTACCTGCCGTTTGAAATTGGCGTCGGCTTCAGCAAAAAAATCCACAATCAATTAAATCTGACTTTCGATTACGATAAAAGTTTGTGGAACAGCGTCAACCAATCCGGATTGTATGGAAGTTATACGAACCAGGATCGTTTTGCTGCCGGAATTTCGTATGAGAAAAAAGGAGTGAGCCGGTTTTCAAAAAAAATCCGCTTTAGTGGCGGAGTCAATTATGATACGGGTTTTCTGAAAATTGGCGATGACAAAGTGAATAATATTTCGGTTTCAGCCGGCATAGGATTTCCGATTGAACAAACGCGATCGTATTTTAATATCAGTTATTCTTACGGACAGCAAGGCAGGATCAGCAGCGAACTCATTAAAGAATCGTACCACAAAATCGGGCTTAATTTAAGCCTCGAAGGACTTTGGTTTGTGAAGCGCAGGTTCGATTGATCAGAAATCTTTCTGGCTTACCGGATAACTGTTTCCGAGAATTTCTGCCAATACTTTCGGATTGGAATTCGTATAGAAAACAGCGTTTCCGTTTTTCTTATCGCTAAACGCATTGTAATGTGCCAGTAATTTTTCGGTTTGCCTTGCGACTGCTTCGCCTGAATCTATGATTTTAATATGCGCCGGCAATATTTTTTCGATCTGCGGAATCAGGTAAGGATAATGGCTGCAGCCCAAAACCAGATAGTCGATATTGGCTTCGATCATCGGTTCGAGATAGGAGTGGAGCAGTTGTGTCATTTCGGGCGAGTTGATTTGGCCATCTTCAATTAGTTTGACCAATCCGAAACCGACTTGTTCGATAATAGTTGTGTCCTGATAAATTTCAACCGCTTTGTTGAACAATTCGCTGCTTAACGTTCCTTTTGTGGCTAAGATTCCAATAGTTTGTGTCCGTGAATTGTGTGCGGCCGGTTTGATCGCTGGTTCAATTCCGATCAGCGGAATGTCGTATTTTGCTCGCAATTCCTTAATTGCGTTTGTAGTTGCAGTGTTGCAGGCAACCACGATCATTTTGGCATTTTGTTCAAGCAGGAATTCGGTGTTCTTGATGCTGAGCGCGATAATTTCGTCTTTTGATTTTTGTCCGTAAGGCGCATTTTTGCTGTCAGCGAGATAAACGGTATCTTCTCCGGGCAATAAATTGTGGACGGCTTTCCAGATTGATGTGCCGCCAATTCCCGAATCAAAAAGTCCGATGGGTTGGTTGTTGTTCATAAAAACAAATCTAAAAAAAAACTGCTCAAAACCATAATTATGGCGAGCAGTTTTTGATATTTTTAACCTGGATTATTTTAGAAACCCAAGTCTTTTTTCACGTCGGCAGTGATGTTTGGTCCGTCAGCTAAAAGCAAACCTTCAGAGTTAAAAACATACTGAAACCCTTTTGCTTTACCAACTTTCTGGATAGAAGCTTTCACTTTGTCCATGATTGGTTTTACGATATCAGATTCCTTTTGTTGCAATTCTTTTTGAGCGTTGTCTCTGTAATCAACAATTCTTTTTTGCATGTCCTGCACTTCTTTAGACCTTGTTTCGTTTACAGTTTCTCCAACTGTTGCAGCTTCCTGCTCGTATTTTTTAAGTTTGTTTTGATACTCTTCAACCATTGTTTTGTATTCCGTATCGTAAGTTCCGCTTAATTTTTCAAGTTGTTTTTGTGCATCAAGCATAGCCGGCATTTTTGCCATAATTTCACTTACATCAACGTGTGCAGTTTTAGCCTGTGCATTCATTGCCTGACTTGCGCCCACGATCATCATTGCGGCTATTACTAAAGTTTTGAATCTTCTCATCATTTAAAAATATTTATTAATTATTGTTTTAGTCTTTTTTGTTTGCTTTGGCTTTTTCTTCTCTTTCTTTTTTAGCAGCTTCGCGATCTTCCAGGATTTTTTTCTTTCTTTCGTCTGCTGCTTTTTTACGGTCGGCGATGATTTGCGCCCTTTCTTCAGCTGATTTTTGTTTTTTGATTATCGCCGTGCTGTCTTTCGGTGTTTCAGCAGTTTCCGTTTTTGGTGTTGCTGCTTTTTTTCCTGGAACTGTTGCTGTTGTTGTATCTGACGTTGCTGTAGCGGTTTCTTTCACTGGAACCGTAGTTCCGTTTTTCTTGGCTTCCCTTGCGGCTAAAATTTCAGCCCGTTTCGCTTCCTGCGCTGCTTTTCTGTCGGCAACCAATTTTTCCCTGGCCGCTTTTTTCTCGTCTAATTTCTTTTGTCTTTCTGCAAGCGCCGGACTTTCGTCGATCATATCCTCTTTGGCTTCTTTAGCCTCCGCTTCTTTTAATTGTTTGGAGTTCAATTGTCCGCGTTTGGTCGCTCTGGTAATGGTTCTGATCACCTGATCGCTGATGTCATATCTTTTGGCAGAAAACAACATCGTCATATCAGAAGTTTTGTCAAAAATAAAATCGTATTTTTTTGCTTCGGCAATATCCTGAACCGCGTTAAAAACCTGATCCTGGATTGGCTGAGTCAACACCGTTTTCTGAATGGTCAAATCTCCGGTTGGGCCAAATCTTTTTTGTTGGTAATCTAAAAGTGCGGTTTCCTGAAAAACAATTTCTTCTTCTCTTTCGAGGATTAATTCCTTAGTTAATAAAACCCTTTCCGTTTTTAAAGCGTCTTTGAGTTTGTTAACATCATTTCTTTTTAGTTCTACTTCTTGTTTCCATTTTTGGGCTTTTTGCTCCAATTGGTTTTTGGCTTCAGTATAATCAGGAACATTTTGAAGGATGTATTCCATGTCGATATAGCCAATCTTTACGCCACGTGACTGCGCATTTGCTGTAAAATTAACAGCGGTAATAAGAAGCAGAAATAAAAATTGTTTTCTCATAACTAAAAATTTTATTAGAAAATACCGTGCCAAATATAGTTAATTTTAGAATTGCTGACCAATTATAAAATGCGTTTCCATACCATTCGCTTTCGTTTGTCCGGTGAGCGGATCGAATCCATAACCAAAATCAATTCCGAGCAATCCGAAGGCCGGCATGAAAATTCTTAAACCAGCTCCGGCAGATCTTTTCAGTACAAACGGGTTGTATTGTTTGAAACTGTCATACGATGCACCACCTTCTGCAAATGCCAACACATAAATAGATGCAGCAGCTTTTAGCGTAATTGGGTAACGCAATTCCATCGAGAATTTATTGTAAATAGAACCACCATCATCCGAAGATAACGAGTTGTTTGGATATCCTCTCAACTGGATCACTTCACGTCCATCCTGCGCGAAATTGGCCAAACCGTCTCCACCAACGTAAAATCTTTCAAACGGAACAAGTCCTCTTTTGTTGTTGTAAGCGCCCAGATATCCAAATTCACCCAAAGAACGCAGAACTAATTTACCATAAATTTTTGTAAACCATTCTGATTTGAATTTAATTTTATAATACTCCAGCCAGTTGAAACGCTCCTGGTCAATTTTTGACTGGTCTGCCGCGGCATTTGCAAAGTTGCTCGCGTTTCCGTTTGCATCAATGTATTGTCCGGGTCTGATATCACCGCCGTTTGTACCTGCAATCGTATTTGTGGTGTTGTTTTTTAATTTGTATTCTTCCTGATTCTTTAAGTTGTCATAATCGACGTTGTTGAACAACGAATAAGGCGGCGTGAATTTTCCGGTAAGGCTGACCTCAGATCCGTACATTGGGAAAATTGGATTCGTCCCTTTGTTGTTTCTGCTGATTCCGATCGTGTAAGCCAGATTTCGTGCCGATCCGTCGCCAAAAGTAAACAGTCCGATATTGTAGTTTTTTAAATCATAATACTGGAAACTCAACGCCTGAGACAATACGAAGAAATCATCCGGAACCTGTAGTCTTTTTGCGAGTCCGACCGACAATGAAATGATATCAAAACTTCTGCTTTTGTCAACGCCCGAAGTCGTATTGGCAAATTGCTTGCTGTAAGCTACAGAAGTGCTGAACTGTATCGGTTTTTTACCACCGAACCAAGGTTCTGAAAACGAAATGCTATACGTCTGGAAATAGGTGCTTCCCTGCAAACGCAACGATACTTTTTGTCCGTCTCCCATTGGCAACGGCCTGTACGCTTCTTTATTAAAAATATTCCTGAGCGAAAAATTGTTGAATGACAATCCGAGTGTTCCGATGAAACCGCCGCCGCCATAACCACCCTGAAGTTCGATCTGGCTTGATCCTTTTTCAACCAATTTGTATTCTATATCGACCGTTCCGGCTCCGGCATCTACATTTTTGAAATTCGGTTCGATCGCTTCAGGATCAAAGAATCCCAATTGCCCGATCTCACGAATGGTTCTCACCAAGGTTTCCTTGCTGTATTTGTCTCCCGGTTTGGTTCTTAATTCGCGGTAAATAACCTTATCATTGGTTTTGTCGTTTCCGACAACGGTAATTTTGTTGAAATAAGCGATCGGTCCTTCCACCACGCGGATTTCGAAATCAATGGTGTCATTCGCCGTTTTCACTTCAACCGCGTTGATATTGGAAAACAAGTAACCGTTGTTCTGGTACAAGTTGGTAATGTCTTCACCGTCAGGTTTTGTCTTATCTGCAATCCTTTTTTCGAGCAATACGCCGTTGTAAACATCGCCTTTTTTGATGCCCAACATTCTGCCAAGTCCCTGGTCGGTATAAACCGTATTTCCAATAAATTTGATGTCTCCGAAGTAATATTTGTTTCCTTCTTCAATGTTGATCTTTATCGCGAGGTCTTTTTTGTTTTTACTGAATTCTACCGTATCTGAAACAATTCTGGCATCACGATAGCCTTTTTCTTTATATTTTTCGATAATCTTAGCCAAATCTTCCTTGTACTTTTCCTTGATGTACTTTGATGCTTTGAAAACCCTTAAAAAGTTCTTTTGTTTGGTGTTTTTCATCGCAGCGCGAAGTTTCGTATCCGTGAACTTTTCATTTCCGCTAAACGCGATGCTTTTGACTTTTATTTTCTCGCCTTTATCAATGTTTACGAGCATTTTAACCTCGTTTCCGCTGGTTGTATCGGCGATGGTGGTAATGTTGACTTTGGTATTGTAGAAACCGTCTTTTTTGTACTTGTTCTCGATGTAATTTTTGGTCGTCGTAACCAAATTTTCGTTGACGATTTTTCCTTTCGTAAGGCCGTTGTCTTTGATTAATCCCTCGGTTTTGCTTTTTTTGACACCGACAAATTTTACTTCGCTCAATTTCGGAAGTTCGTTGATGTTTAATTCAAGGTAAATGCTGTCGCCTTCAATTTTGTTGACATAAAAGTCGATTTCACTAAAAAGTCCGAGTTTTCCCAGTTTTTTAATAGCGTTGCTGACTTCTTCGCCGGGAACGGTAATTTCCTGGCCTTTCTGGAGTCCGGCGAAAGTAATGACGGTTTGTTCGTTGTAAGTGATTTTGCCAGTAACGGCAACATCTGCGAGTATGTATTTTGTGCCTTGGTCAAAGGGGATTTTATCCTGGGCTTTCAGTTGGGAGATGCATCCGAAAATCAATATGGAAAGGACGAGTTTAATACTTTTTTGCAACACTAAGAAATTATTTAATTTGTTCACTTGTTTTTCCAAATCTACGTTCTCTTTTTTGATAACTAACGATAGCCTCATACAAATCTTCTTCTTTAAAGTCAGGCCATAAGACATCAGTAAAATATAACTCTGCGTAGGCGATCTGCCACAACAGGAAATTGCTTATTCTGTGTTCTCCGCTGGTTCTTATTAATAAATCTACATCCGGTAAATTTTGCGTGTAAAGATGCTGATTAATAATTGATTCGTCAATAGCGTCAATTGAAATTATATTATTTTTAACTTTATCACTAATATTGCGCACTGCGTGGATGATTTCCTCCCGTGAACCGTAGCTTAACGCCAATGTTAGCGTCATGCGCGTATTGTCTTTTGTGCGGTTAATCACGTCTGAAAGTTCCTTTTGGGCGGTTTTCGGAAGCAGGTTTATGTTCCCGATTGAGTTCAGGCGGATGTTGTTTTTTTCGAGGGTTTTGAGCTCTTTTTTGAGCGAACTGATGAGCAGTTTCATCAAAGTATCGACTTCGAGTTTTGGACGGTTCCAGTTCTCGGTCGAAAAAGCATAAAGCGTAAGGTTCTCTATGCCAAGTTTGGCACAGGTTTCAACGGTAACGCGAACAGATTTTGTGCCGTTTTCATGTCCGAAAGCACGTAAAAAACCTTGTTGTTTTGCCCAACGGCCGTTGCCGTCCATGATAATGGCGAGATGTTTGGGTAAATTGTCTTCGTTAATAGCTGTTTTCAGGCTCATTTTTTAATCTACGCAAAAGCACGGTTTGTTTCCAAAGGTATACGTTAAAGTCAACCCGGTAAAAACATACCAGTCATTACTATTTATATTTCCAAATCCTTGTCCTTCGAGGTTCTTGTTTTTTGGTCCGCTTCCGTCAAGGTCGTCGCCAAACATATATCTCGTACTCGCTTCAAGTCCGATGACCATGTGTCCGAACAACCGCGCTTTCACGCCCAGTGTCATCGGAATCGCTACCGATCCGTGTGACGAATCTGATTTTGGCCGGTCGCCAACAAAAAATAAACCGTCATATTGTGCATAACTCAATCCGCTGTAAACATAAGGGGTAAACTGTGGCTCGAGGTTGTGCAAATCAAAATTGAAAAAGTCAAATTCCAAACCGGCCGAAACTTCCTTGAGATTGTTTTCAAAATCATAACCTCTTTGCCTTCTTGCGGGCATTTTTGAGTCGATGTCTCTTGACGTAATTTTTGATTGCGTGTATGAAAATCGCCAGGAATGCCTCGGGCTTTTGTTCCATTTGTATAAAATACCGTAAGCGAACTCGTTGGGCGAAATGTAATCTGTTGGGCCAATGTCACCGATATAATTGCTTCCGCCTAAAAATACTCCAATTTCGTGGATTTGAGCGTTCGCTGATGCGGTGCCAAAAATTAAAAAAATTATAATAAAAAATCTATTCATTGTTTTTAAAATAGCGTGCAAATATAATAATTATGCGTACCAATCGGGCATCAAATTGGGATTTGTAACAATTATATTCGGATTAATAAAATTCTGTTCCCTTTGAAAAGGTAGTTAGGAAACGAAGATTATCAGCGTTGTAGTATAAATCGCAACAGAAATTGGCCTAATTTCTCTTGTCTTCGCCCCAAAGCAATTTTTTGCGAATGGTTTTCAGGAAAGTTTCATCCTGAATTTCAACCATATTGATTTTAAAAGGCGTTTTTTTGATCGTTAGCACCGATTCGTTTTTTAACGAGGCAATTCGCGAATCCAATGACACTAAGTATTGGTCTTCGCGTCCGGAAACCTTCAAACGAATTTCAGTCATATCTGGAATGACCAGCGGACGTGCTGTTAAATTGTGCGGCGCGATTGGCGTGATGACCAAACTCTTTACGTCGGGCGTTAAAATCGGGCCGCCGCAACTCATCGAATATCCGGTCGAACCCGTTGGCGTGGCAATGATCAGTCCGTCTGCCCAATATGAATTCAGGAACTCGCCATTTAAATAGGTTTCAATGGTGATCATCGAAGTCGTGTCTTTTCGGCTCACCGTAATCTCATTCATCGCAAAATTAATTTCCGTTAAATCTTCATTTTTCGGCGAACAATCGAGGCTGAGTAAGGTGCGTGGCGAAATGGTATATTTTCGGTCAATCACAAATTGTAAAAACTGCTCAATGTTGTCTTTTTGTACCGATGCCAAAAATCCGAGTCTTCCGGCGTTGATTCCCAAAATCGGAATTCCCGAATTACGCACCAGCGTCGCCGCGCGCAAAATGGTTCCGTCGCCACCAATGCTGAGCATCATGTCAAAATCGGGCGTAAGTTCTTTATAGGAAGAAAATGTTTTGTACTCTTTTTTGATCAGCTGTTTGTCGTAAAGCATTTTGAGGAATTCCGCCTCAATGACCATTTCTACGTTATTTTGGTTGAAAAAAACAAAAATATCACGGATGATGGGTTCCGTGCTGTTTTGGTAGTATTGTCCGTAAATGGCTACTTTCATGATTGAGTCGAAAGTCGAAAGCCGGAAAATTAAAAGAAAAGCAACTCAAGAAACTTTTGACTTTCAATTTTCCGACTTTCGATTAGATGTTTAAATATTTATCCAAATAATCAGAACGCTCCTTCAACGCGTTAATATAATTGTCTTCCTGATGTTCAGAAATGATCTCGTAATTGTACCTGCGGAACGTCTGGATGATTTCGTTCATCGCGCCCAAACTGATTTTTACCGTAATTTCGACCGTTTGCGCATCGGCATCCGAAATAAAAAATCCTAAAATTTTGCCGTTGTTGCTTTCCACGATCTGCGCCACCTGGCTCATCGAATAATCCAAAATGCCTTTTTTGATGACGATAATGCCGCCCTGTTCTTTTAAAAAGGGTGTTTCATGGAAAAATTTAATGATGTCTTCAATTTCGTAATAACCCACATAAGTATTGTTTTCATCCAAAACCGGAACCAAATTCGTGTGGTTTTTGGCAAAAACTTCAAGCACATCAAGCCAGATCATGCTGTTGCGGGCAAAAAATCCTTCAAGTGTAAAACGGTAATCGCTGATGTTTTTATCGGTGTCAAAAGTTTCGATATCTTCAGACGCGATGCTGCCCAAATAAATGCCTTCTTCCAAAACCGGAAAATGCGTAAAATTCAATTCATGAAAAAAATCTTGAACCGCCGCGATGTTTTCGCTGCTGTCCAGTGCTTTGTAATCGTTGGTAATATAATCTTTAATCTCTGTCATAATCGATACTGCAATGGCATGCAAAATAATCAAAAATATGCAATAACAGCTATTATAAGTTCGTATTTTTGTGGGCGAAGGTTTGATTTGTGACCAAAAAATCCATTATGACAAAACTCAGCGTAAATATCAATAAGTTAGCAACACTGCGCAATGCACGCGGTGGAAACGTGCCCGACATCTTAAAAGCGGCAAAAGACATTCAGGAATTCGGAGCCCACGGCATCACGATCCATCCGCGTCCAGACGAAAGACACATCCGTTACCAGGATGCGCGCGATCTAAAACCGGTCGTTTACACCGAATACAATATCGAAGGCAATCCCGAAAAAAGTTTTATCGATCTCGTCCTCGAAGTCAAACCCACGCAAGTGACTTTGGTTCCTGATGCGATCGATGCGATCACGTCAAACGCGGGTTGGGACACGAAAAAACACCAGTCGTTTTTGAAAGAAGTCATTGCCGAATTCCAGCGCAACAATATCCGGACATCGATTTTCGTCGATCCGGTCCTCGAAATGATCGAAGGCGCCAAAGAAACCGGAACCCAGCGCATCGAATTGTACACCGAATCTTTCGCGCATCAATATAGCCTCGGCAACGAAAACGGCATTTTGCCTTATACTGAATCTGCCAAACGCGCCGTTGAACTCGGGCTCGGAATCAATGCTGGCCACGATTTAAGCCTCGACAACATCCAGTTTTTCAAACAAAATATTCCGGGATTGCTCGAAGTGTCGATCGGCCACGCGCTCATCGCCGAAGCCATTTACCTCGGACTGGACAATGTCGTGAACATGTACATTCATAAATTGAAATAGGAGTTGGGCGTGTCCTTGCAGGCCGCGCTTTCGGCTCTATCTTTTTTTTCGTTCCTCAAAAAAGGATGCCACCTCTATCGCTCACGCGGAAAAGAGAAAAGACCGCTGCGCTGCAAGAATCAAGAGTAAAAAAACTAAGAAAATCTGTGTTTATCCACGCATCCCGAAGCTTCGGGACGGTTCCATTACACAACGTAAATCAAAAATCGTAAACCGTAAAATCAAATGTTACATTCAAAAATAGAAGGTGAAGGCAAACCATTTATAATCTTACATGGCTACCTCGGCATGTCCGACAACTGGAAAACCCTCGGAACACAATTTGCCGCCGAAGGTTTCCAGGTGCACATGCTTGATTTAAGAAACCACGGAAAAAGTTTCCATTCAGAAGAATTTACTTATGAAGCGATGGTTCAGGATGTTTTGGAATATTGCGACGAACACAATCTCGAAACCATCGATTTGCTCGGGCATTCTATGGGCGGGAAAGTCGCGATGTCGTTTGCAGCTGCTTATCCTGAAAGAGTGGAAAAATTAGTTATTGCCGACATCGGGCCAAAATATTATGCGCCACACCATCAGGATATTATGGCCGCATTAAATGCAGTCGATTTCTCGCAAAAACCAAGCAGGAACGAAGTCGATGAAACCATCCAAAAACACATTCCTGATTTTGGCACGCGACAGTTTCTGCTAAAAAGTTTGTATTGGATCGAACCGGGCCAACTCGGGTTTCGTTTCAATCTCGACGTGTTCAACAGAAAAATTGAAAATATCGGACAGGCACTTCCCGAAACCGCTGTGTTTGACAAACCGACTTTATTTTTGCGCGGCGCAAATTCCAAATACATCAAGGACACCGATATGGAATTGATCAAAAAACATTTTCCCACAGCCGAACTGAAAACCATCGCCAATGCGGGACATTGGCTCCACGCCGAAAACCCGAAAGATTTTTATTCTGAAACGATCGCATTCCTGAAATAAAAAAAGCCCTTATTATTTCAGAAAAAGAACTTTTTATGTTTTGGATTTCTCTATTCCTTCACGATTTTAACAGCTGATGAATTTTCAAAACGATCGGTTATTTTAACCAAATAAATGCCGCTTCGCAATTTGCTGATGTCTAAAACAACATCATCTGAAACGGGATAGTTTTGATTAAGGACTTTTTTGCCACTTAAATCAAAAAGCGCAATCGACTGAATGTCCTTACCAGAAATTCTCACAACATCAACGGCAGGATTTGGCGCTGCGACAAAAACGGTTTCAATATTTACATCCTGGGTTTGCAAAAGCCTGTGGAACGCTTCGCTGTTTAATTTGAAAAAGTGTAAACCATCGGGCCATAAGCCGATGCAGTAACCGACAGTATTGCTTTTAAAAGATACCGACTGGACATCTTCAATTGGTCTTTCATCTGTTGTTCTCAGATCAATCCATGACTGGCCATTGTCTGTTGAATAACTCGAACCCCTTTGGAAATCCAAGATCTCCTCAAACCATGAAAAATAAGTGTTTTGTGTGCCAGGGACAAAGGTTTGAAGTCGGCGGATAGCGCCGACAGCTTCGTTATGATTGGCGTTCCATGTGATTCCGCCATTACTGGTATAATGTGGAAGCGTAGATCCTGACGACACGAGTATTCCGTCATTTTCGTTTTTGAACGCCAAAGTGGCGTAAGATTGGCTGTCAGGAGCTTGAGAGACGGACCAGTTTAAACCGTCGTCGTCAGATTTAAAAACCCTGCCTTTATTTGTTGAGAACCAGATCGAGTGTTCTCTGGGTTCAAAAGGTAAAAAAAGTCCTTTTTCATTTGGTAATGCCGCTGGCAAGTTTACTGCAGCAACCGCAGTCCAGGTGACGCCTGCGTCGACGGTATTGTAAGTCTCGAACAGATTGTTTTGCGGATTTCCAATCGCAATTCCACGGTTGGTATTCCAAAAATGAACATAATTTGAACTGTGATCGAAAGGTTCATTTACAAACGGTGCGTTCAAAACCACCAATTGTCTCGTCCAGGTCAAGCCAGCGTTTGAAGTTGTCCAAATTCCGCCAGTTTCTGTTGCCGAAAGAGATGATGCCGAAATATATGCTGTGTTTTCAGATATTGCCGAAATCGAATTGACATGTAAATCAGGATTGCCAAGGTCGATACTTCCATGCTGCCAGGAAGTTCCGCTATCTGTAGAACGCCACCAAATTTGCGAGTTATTTCCAGGTGCTGTTTGATTTGAGCCGCTCATCCAAATTACATTGTCATCGGCAATTGAAATTTTAGAAACATAAAAATCCTGATTTGGAAACAGACAGGTTTCCGTCCATAAATCCTGCGCATGTGACAATAAAGTTAAAAGCAGTGTCAGGGAAAGTATTGTTTTTCTCATAAGCTTTAATTTTTTAAGATTTTTATCGTTGAAGATGTTCCTGAATCAGTCGTGACTTCAGCCAGATAAATGCCGCTTTGCAATTTGCTGATGTCTAAAACAACATCATCTGAAACTGGATAATTTTGATTGAGGATTTTTTTGCCGCTGAAGTCCAAAATAGTCACAGATTTGATCTTATTGCCAGAAATATTTACAATGTTGTTTGCCGGATTTGGGACATTCGAAAATCTGGGAAAGGTGTTTGATTCGGTTTTCATAAGCCTGTGGAAAGCGTTGCTGTTTAGTTTGAAAAAATGAAAGCTGTCAGCCCACGCTCCAAAACAATAACCTATTGTATTACTTTTAAATATTGCATAAAACACCTCAACTGGTCTTTCTTCCGTATCGTTTAGGAAGGTATATGAAATTCCATTATCCACAGAATATGATGATCCGCGTGCCAAATCTAAAAAAGCCGTACCCCAAGAAAAATAAGTCCCTGATGTTCCCGGAACAGCGGTGTAAAATTCATAATAATACTGGCTAAACGGAGAATTCATATCGTTCCAAGTCTGACCTCCATCAGTTGTTTTAAAATTGGCAAAAATTCCATCATTTTCATTTTTGAAAGCAACGCGTCCTATTTCAGATTCGGGCATTGGACTCTGGGTGGCACTCCAGCTTAAACCTTTGTCATTTGATTTAAAAAGCCGGTCTTTGTTTGTTGAAAACCAAATGCAATTCCCTCGCGGGTCATTACAGACAAGACGGCCTTTTTCATTTGGTAATGCGGATGGAAGCTGCGCAGCGGAAACCCGTTCCCAAGTTGTCCCGGAATTGTTGGTGGTATAAATTTCGAACTGATTGCCTTCTGGATTGCCCATGGATACGCCATTTTGAGCATCCCAAAAGTAAACATTCGTATCGGAAATTGTCCCACTCTCATGATATTCGTATGTCAATTGCCTAGTCCAGTGTATACCTGCGTCATTTGTTACCCATACGCCACCATTTGATGTGAGCGAACCAGATCCAGCCGATACATATGCAGTATCATCGGAAATTCCTGAAATCGAATGAATATACAGGTCAGGATGGCCAAGGTCAATGTTGCCGTGTTCCCAAGTGACTCCGCTGTCAGTGGAACGCCACCAAACTTGGGTTGAGTTTTGAGTTTCTAAATAATCCGCACCGCACATCCAAATGGTATTGTTATTTGCAATGGAGATTTTTAACGGTACAAAACGCTGATCTGGAAACAAGCACGTTTCCGTCCATAAATCCTGCGCATGTGACAATAAAGTTAAAAGCAGTGTCAGGGAAAGTATTGTTTTTCTCATAAGCTTTAATTTTTTAAAATTTTTATCGTTGAAGATGTTCCTGAATCAGTCGTGACTTCAGCCAGATAAATGCCGCTTTGCAATTTGCTGACATCTAAAAGGACGTTGTCTGCGACCCTAAAATTCTGGATTGCTACTTTTTTTCCGGTAAAATCAAAAACAGTTACCGACTGAATATTTTTTCCTGAAAAAGCCATCACGTCAGACGCCGGATTTGGAGATGCCAAAATCTTATCTTCGGAAGCGAATGATTTTGTGTTCAAAAGCCTGCGGAATGAATTTTCGCCCAGTTTGAAAAAGAATATGCCTTGAGGAGGATCATTTTGGTAATATCCCACACAAAATCCGATTTCGTAATTCAGGAACTCGGCAGTAATGATGGTAACCGGATTTTGGTCGGTTGTACCAAGGTCGGTCCACGACGCACCATTATCAGTAGTATAACTCGTACCGCGGAAAAGGTCAATAAGATCTTGTCCCCATGAAAAATACGTGCTTGCGGTTTGAGGCACAAAAACAACCTGACCGTCTTTTGGTGCGCCTGAAAGTACATTTGAAAAATCCCAATGGTTTCCGTTGTCATTCGTCGCATACGGTCGATAGGAATCGGTAACCAACATACCTTCAAGGTCGTTTTTGAACGCAACGGCAGATAAGGTATTTGGCATCCCGGAAAACTCTGGAGGCATTTCGCTCACGTTCCAATGAATGCCTTTATCATCTGATTTGAAAATGCGTCCTTTTGTAGTGCCAAACCATACGCTGTTTTCTGTTTTTCCGAATTTTACCAGCAATCCTTTTTCATCTTGCAGCGCAATTGGCAAGTTCGCCTCAATAGTTCTTGTCCAACTGTTGCCAGAGTCATTGGTAGTGTAAATGACAAAATGATTGTTTTCCGGATTGCTTACTACAACGCCGTTTTCCGGATTCCAGAAGTAGACAAAATTGTCGTGTATAAAGTTGTCAAAATTGCCAAAGGTGTTCAATCCAAATTCTGGCGATTGCCTCGTCCAGCTGATTCCGGAATCGAAGGTGACCCAAACGCCGCCGCTGATCGCTGACGAATTTGAGTTTGCGCTGGCATAAGCGGTCGTTTCAGAAATCCCGCAAATGCTGTTGATGTATAAATTGTCACTGCCAAGATCAATATCGCCCTGCGCCCAGGAGCTTCCGCCATCGACAGACCGATACCAGGTTTTCGAAGCGTTTGCGGTTTCTGAAGCATTGTATCCGTTGGCCCATATGACCTGATCGCTGACCGTGGAAATGTGCATTTGTGAAAAAACAGCATCAGGAAATGCAGACGCTACGGTCCAAAAATCCTGAGCATTCAAAAAATGAGCAAAAAATAATAACAGAAAAAGTATTGGTTTTTTCATAAGCTTTTGAAAATTAAACAGATGGTTTTGGAAAAGTACTAAAAATATGCAAGCAATTCGCTCTTAAACTGTGAATTTTCCGGCAATTAAAAAATTCTTAACTTTGGGTGAATTAAAAAACAACATCATGAATCTTATCATCAGAATTTTAGTCACCGCACTGCTCGTTCTCATCATTGCGCATTTTATGCCGGGCGTTACCGTGGCAAGTTTTACGACTTCGGTTATTGTTGCCATTGTACTCGCATTGCTCAATATTTTCATCAAGCCCATTTTGGTATTGTTTACTTTGCCGGTGACGATCATTACTTTCGGATTGTTCCTGCTTGTGATCAATGCGCTGATTATTTTGTTGTGTACTGAAATTGTTGGCGGATTTGAAGTCGCAAGTTTCTGGACGGCGCTCATTTTCAGCCTGGTATTGTCAATTTTACAATCGGTTACGTTCTCACTTACGGGCGGCGGCGATTAATTGGCGCAAAGCCGATTTCTCAAAAGTTATAAGTTTGTTAATCGCTGTGATACAAAGCGGTAAAAACTTGGTTGGGTTGTAAAAATGTTATAATTTTGCAACCCAATTTTAGTATGTAAACAAATGAATATTACAAGAAATAATGTTGACGCTCTGAATGCAGTCATCACGATAGAAATTTCAAAAGCGGATTATGCGCCTCAGGTTTCAAAAGCATTGAATCATTATCTAAAAAATGCTACAATTCCTGGATTTAGAAAAGGTGGCGTTCCAATGAGTTTGATCCAAAAGCAATATGGAAAAGCTGTGCTATTGGAAGAAGTAAACAAAGTGCTTCAGGAAAATCTCAACAAATACCTGCAACAGGAAAAACTGGACATTCTTGGAAATCCATTGCCAAAAATCGCCGAAGACTTCAATTGGGATACTGAAGATTACAAATTCGAATTTGAATTGGGCTTGACGCCGACTTTCGATGTTGATTTATCGACTGTAAAAGGTTTGACACATTACAAAATCTTTGCAGATGACAACATGCTTGACGAACAGGTAACCAGAATCAGAAAGCAATATGGAAAAATGATCGCTAAAGATACTGTTGAAGCTGGTGACGACATCCGCGGAACGTTCATCAATGAAGCGAAAAATATCGACAGCCCGGCGCAAATCACTTTGGATATTTTCAAAGACAAAGCGACAGGCGACAAATTCATCGGTAAAAAAGCCGGCGATGTGGTGACTTTAAATACCAAAGGTTTGTTCGAAGACGACCACCAATTGATGGATTACCTGAAAGTAGAACACGACGACGTTCACGGTTTGGATATCGATGTTGATTTCAAAATTGAGGAAGTTACGACAAGCGAACCAGCGGAACTGAACCAGGAATTTTTCGACAAATTGTTCGGTGAAGGAAATGTGTCTTCAGTGGAAGAAATCAAAGCGAAAGTAAAAGAAGATGCCGAAAAGCAATTTGCTACACAGGCAGACCAGAAATTCCTGAATGATGTTACCGAGTCTTTACTAACCAATACAAAATTCGACCTTCCGTCAGAATTCCTGAAAAAATGGATACAGACTGCAGGGAAAGAACCTTTGACTCCGGAACAAGCCGAAGCCGAATTCACAAAATCTGAAAACGGTTTGCGTTACCAACTGATCGAAGGAAAAGTAATGCAGCAAAACAAACTTCAAATTACTTTTGAAGATTTGAAATCATATACCGCTGAGGTGATCAAAAAACAAATGGCACAATTTGGGCAAACAAACCCAACCGATGCCGATGTTGACGGAATCGTAGCACGCGTGCTTTCAAACCAGGAAGAAGTAAAAAGATTGTCTGATCAGGTGATGAGCGAGAAAATGCTGAATTTGTTCAAAGAAAAAGTGTCGGCAACGACTAAAGAAGTTACATATCAGGACTTTATCAAAGAAAGTTACGGCGAATAATTTCGTCAAATAATTAGTATATTTGAGCGTCAGAATTTCTTTCTGGCGCTCTCCTTATTTAACAACCACTATTTTTATTACCATGAACTACGGAAAAGAATTTAAAAAATTTGCCACAAAACATCAGGGTGTAAATGCAATGTACTACGACAAAATCGTAGGCGCTATGACGCCAACATCAATGACTCCATATATCATCGAAGAAAGACAACTCAATGTGTCACAGCTTGACGTATTCTCGCGTTTGATGATGGACAGGATCATTTTCCTTGGAACGGGAATCGATGACCAGATCGCTAATATCGTACAGGCGCAACTTTTATTTTTAGAAAGTGCCGATGCTGCGAAAGACATCCAGATTTACATCAATTCACCGGGTGGAAGCGTGTACGCAGGTCTCGGAATTTACGATACCATGCAATACATCAAACCAGATGTGGCTACAATTTGTACCGGAATGGCAGCTTCTATGGGCGCTGTTTTATTGTGTGCTGGTGCAAACGGAAAACGTTCGGCTTTGCCACATTCAAGAGTTATGATTCACCAGCCATCAGGCGGCGCACAAGGTGTTGCAACGGATATGGAGATCAACTTACGCGAGATGTTGAAATTAAAAGAAGAATTATACAAGATCATTTCTGATCATTCAGGACAATCTTACGACCGCGTCCACAAAGACAGCGAGCGCGATTACTGGATGAAAGCTGATGAAGCGAAAGAATACGGAATGATCGATGAAGTGTTGAGAAGAAGCTAAATGGAATTTAAGATTTGCGATTTAAGATTTACGAATGGACAATCCGATGTAAATCTTAAATCTTAAATCTAAATTCTGAAATTAAAAAATTATGGCTAAAGAAGTCTTAGATTGTTCGTTTTGCGGACGTAAAAAGCCCGAAACCAATCTGTTAATCGCCGGGATCAATGCGCACATTTGTGATCGATGTATTGAACAGGCACACGGAATCGTGCTTGAAGAATTAAAAACAAGCGGCAATTCCAAACTTGCAGCCGACCTCGTTTTGAAAAAACCGAAGGAAATCCGCGCGTTCCTGGACCAATACGTGATTGGTCAGGACCAAACCAAAAAAGTGATGTCTGTTGCCGTTTACAACCACTACAAACGTTTGATGCAACAGCAATTGAACGATGAGGTGGAAATCGAAAAAAGCAACATCATCATGGTTGGGCAAACCGGAACCGGAAAAACATTGGTTGCAAAAACCATTGCAAAAATGCTCGACGTGCCATTGGCCATTGTTGACGCAACGGTTTTAACGGAAGCAGGTTATGTAGGGGAAGATGTCGAAAGCATCTTAACACGTTTGCTGCAAGCCGCCGATTATGACGTAACCAAAGCCGAACGTGGAATCGTGTTCATTGACGAAATTGACAAAATTGCCCGCAAAAGTGACAATCCGTCGATCACGCGTGACGTATCCGGAGAAGGCGTGCAACAGGCTTTATTAAAATTGCTCGAAGGAACGGTTGTAAATGTTCCACCAAAAGGAGGAAGAAAACATCCGGACCAGAAATTCGTCGAGGTCAATACGCAAAACATCCTGTTTATCGCAGGTGGCGCATTCGATGGCATCGACAAGATCATTTCGAAACGTTTGAACCGTCAGGCCGTTGGTTACAGCACTTCTAAAAACGCTGACAACATCGACAAAGACAATTTGCTGCAGTATATTATTCCGAAAGACATTAAAGATTTTGGACTGATTCCTGAAATCATTGGACGTTTGCCGGTTTTGACGCACATGGATCCGTTAGACCGCGAAACCTTAAGAGCAATCTTGACCCAGCCAAAAAATGCCTTGATCAAACAATACCAAAAATTATTTTTGATGGACGAAGTCGAATTCACCATCACAGATGAAGCATTGGATTTTATTGTCGACAAAGCATTGGAATACAAACTCGGCGCGCGTGGATTGCGTTCGTTATGCGAAGCGATCTTAACCGATGCGATGTATGATTTGCCAAGTTCAGATGAAAAAGTCTTGATGATCGACAGGGATTACGCACACCATACGTTAACCAAAAATCTACTGAAACGCCTCGAAATCGCATCTTAAATGATAAGCTTTTTTTGAAACATTAAGCGCATGAAGGTCATTAAGCGAAGTTATAATCCCTTAATGTTCTCAATGCTGTTAATGGTTTATAAGTTTAAAGTGGTCAACCTTAATCTTCTTAATCCCTTAATGGTTTTTAAAGTTTAAATGGTAAATCATTATAATTCAAAAGTCCCGCAACAATTGTTACGGGACTTTTTTTGTGGCATTTATTATTTCATTTTTATTTCATCATTCCGCCGCCCTGGTTCACTTTCTCCGCATTGATGTCGGTGTTTTCCTTTTCAAGTTTCAGATTTCCGAAGTTGTATGTCAACGAAATACGGAAAGTGCGCGTGTCTGGTTTTTGATAAAAATTTGTCGTCAGGTTTTTTCCTGCAATCAATGCATTGACTTCATTGGCATTGAATACATCAAAACAATGCAAACCAATTTTTAAATTCTTATTCATAAAATCGCGGTTGAACGAAATGTCGAACTGCTGAATCGGTTTCTGGATCTGATAAATTTCCCAGGTTCCTTTTGGCAAAATAAAATACGACATCGTATTGGTCACATTCCACGGCAAAATAATCTGCGACTGAAAGCTGACATTCGTAATCGCTTTATTCGGCAAATCAACGGCAAGTCCTTTATAATCCGACTTTACATAATTCACATTGACAAAAATATAATTCATTTTGTCCATCGCATTCATGCGTTTCTGAAATTCTTCTTTGCTCTTAAAAAAGTAATCCAACGGAATCGGAAACGACGCAAATGCACTAAAAATATTGGTTCGGTCAAATTGTTGCGAAGTCGAATTGCTCACGAATTTTCCGTCTTCAGCATTAAAAACAAAACGCGTGTGATTCTTTAAAACGGAATAATTCACGCCCAGACTCACAAATTGGAATGCCGAAATTTTAAATTCATAATTGTCAAAATACGTAGGTTTCAAAAACGGATTTCCCTGCGAAGTGTTGTAGGTATCAAACGCGCTGTTGTTGTTCGGATCGAGAATGTAGTAATCAGGTTGGGAAATTTTCTTCGAGTACGACGTACTCAAATTGATGTCTTTTGTCGCTTCGTATAAAATGCTGGCATTCGGGAAAAAATTCGTGTTTTTGTATTCTATTTTTTCGCTTGCTGTGCTCGAAGTCCTGTCGACATTAAAATCTTCAAAACGCAATCCGGCGGTGAAATTGAATTTTTTGTACTTCTTGCGGGTTTCGGCGTAAAATGCGAGATTGGTTTCGGTGTAATCAAAATCGATAATTGACGCATTGTTGCTGTCGACTACATATTTTCCAAGATCGCTGACTTTAATCGTGTTGAATTTTCCGCCGGTGTTGACCGAAAAATCATTTTTAAACGGAATTCCAAAGTCATATTTCAGGTAATAATTCTTCAGATTAAAATCGACGTCGCCATTGTTGAACGTATTTTGCGTTGGAATTGGCAGGTTCAAATCGGTCGAAGTTGAAGCTGTAACCGGATTTCGTCCAAACAGATTCATGTAACCAATAATATCCAATGTCCGACCCAAAGTATCGAGTTTGGTCTTATATTGCAAACTGATTTCATTCTGGCTGTTTTTCGTTTTCGTAAGACCTTTGTTCCTGAAATTGATCGTGTCTGAAACTGCTGACGAATTAAAAACCGCGCGGTCGTTGCCAATATTTAAATTGTAATTGAACAACAAATTTGATTTTTCAGACAGTTTATAATTCGTTCCAACGCGAAAATAAAAGTTCCGGTTTGTATTCAACGTAAAGTTTTCCTGGCGCAAATGGCGCACCGGATTGAAAAAAGTGAACGCCTGGTCATTGATGCCTTTTTGCTCCGAATCGATATAATTGTAACCGGCCATCGTTTGCCAGCTGAGGTTTTTTTCTTTTCCGTTGAGCAAAATCTGCGGACTCGGTTTCTGGTATTTGTTGAAATTGTAATTGATGTTGAAGCTCGCATTGACACCCTTCAAACGTTTCGAACTCGTGACGATGTTGATTACGGAACCACTTGAGTTGGCGTCAAACGAAGCGCCCGGATTGTAAATCAGTTCGACTTTTTCGATCGCATTTGCCGGAAGGCTCGACAAATAATTTTGCAGATCGTTTCCGCTTAAAGTGCTCGGCGCGCCGTCGATGTAAATGGCAACACCTTTTCCGTTCAATGTCAAAGTTCCCGTTGGCGAAGTGATCACGCCCGGAAGTTTTTTTACTGCGTCCAGACTGCTTCCGGTGTTGAGCATCGCGTTTTCTTTAATTGAAACTGTAGTTTTGTCAGATTCTACTTTTAGAAATTCTTTCTTGTTCCCGAAAACCGTGACCTCATTTAAAGCGTTGTTTTTTTCTTTTAAAACAATTGGTTCCAATGTGATGTCGGAAGCAGTTTCTGTGATTTCAAAAGTCGTTTCCGAATCTTCGTAACCCAAAACCGAAATGGTTAATCGGTATTTTCCCGCTTCAGGCAATTTCGGCATTGTAAAAACGCAGCCATTTGAATGAAAAGTATTGGTTTTTGTAAGTTGGTCGTTCTCGATTTTCTCCAAAAGAATCGTTCTTTCGGTCAGATCTTTATCGCACGGAAGATTGGCGATTACAGCATTTAATTTTAAAACCGGAGGCTTTTCCTGTGCAAACAAGCCAGAAGACACGAGCAGGACAAGTGTCAGGAGTAATGATTTCATGTGATTGATTGATTTTGATTGATGATTGCTCATAAGACAACCTCTTCCAAAATTTGTTACAGTAAAAAAAAAGAATATATTGAGAATAATTACGAAACCGAAACCTGTAAACTTTTAAGTTGTTCCAAATAATCGCGCTGGTTTGAAAGCCGCGGAATTTTATGCTGTCCGCCAAGTTTATTGCGTTCCTTCAGCCAGTCGTAAAACAAATTCGGACGCGCGACATTGATTTTAAGTTGGTTCAAAGTCATGTTGTTGTAACGCTTTGCTTCGTAATCGGAATTTAATGATTGCAGGTTTTCGTCAAGTACTTTTTGGAACAGTTTGACATCTTCAGGATTTTTCTTAAACTCGATCATCCATTCGTGCGCGCCTTTTTCCTTGCCTTTCATGAAAATAGGAGCGACCGTATAATCAACGACTTCAGTGTGTGTGATCTGGCAGGTTTTGGCAATCGCCATATCGGTATTTTCAACCATCAGTTCCTCGCCAAAAACATTGATATGGTGTTTTGTTCTTCCGGTTACGCGAATCCGGTACGGATTTAAAGACGTAAACCTAACCGTGTCGCCAATTAAGTAACGCCACAAACCACTGTTGGTCGTAATGACAATCGCGTAGTTTTTGTGCAGTTCGACATCTGAAAGGCGAATGACTTTTTGGTTTTCGGTGCCAAAAGTATCCATCGGAATGAATTCGTAAAAAATGCCGTAATCCAGCATCAGCAGCAAATCATTCGAATCATTCAAATCTTGAATGGCGAAAAATCCTTCCGAAGCATTGTAAATTTCGTAGTATTGAAAATCCCTTTTCGGAACAATTTTCTGATATTGTTCTCGATACGGTTCGAAACTCACGCCGCCGTGAAAATACACTTCCAAATTCGGCCAGATTTCAAGCAAATTCGTCTTTCCGGTTTTCTCCAAAACTTTGTTCAGCAAAACCATCATCCAGGACGGAACGCCGGCAAAACTTGTCACATTTTCATTGATCGTTTCACTGATGATCGCTTCAAGTTTCTTTTCCCATTCGCTCATTAGCGAAATTTTATTGCTGGGCGTACTGCTGAATTCGGCCCAGATTGGCATGTTTTCAATTAAAATCGCCGACAAATCCCCGAAATACGTATTGTTGTCTTCGTAAATCTGTGAACTTCCGCCCAGGCGTAAACTTTTCCCCAAAAACAATTCAGAATCTTCATTGTTGTTCAGATACAAACACAACAAATCTTTCGAACCTTTGTAATGACAATCTTCCAACGCCTGCGAACTCACGGGAATAAATTTGCTTTTCGCGTTCGTTGTCCCGCTCGATTTGGCAAACCATTTTACGGGCGTGTGCCAAAGGATATTTTGCTCGCCTTTGCGCGTGCGTTCAATCAGCGGTTCGAGATCTTCATATGAAGAAACCGGAACACGATCGGCAAAAGCCTGATAGGATTTTATAGAAGTGAATTCGTATTTGTAACCCACAAAAGTATATTCCGACGAACGAATCAGGTTCATCAGCAATTCTTCCTGGACTTCATGCGGGTATTTTAAAAACAACTCGATCTGATGGATGCGTTGCTTTAAAAACCACGAAGCGATAGAATTGATTATCGGAAAAGGCATGTGGATTTACGATTTATGATTTACGGTTTTTGATTGGCAGTTTGAATTTCAAATAGTAACTTTACGAACTGATCAAAAGTAGCAAAAAATAGCACATCCCGTAACATCGGGACTAAAATTCATTCCGAAAAACTTATGTTATACGAAGGCACGCTCTCAAAAATGGAAACCGAATTTGGCAATCCGATACAATATTATCTTGTTTTTGAAAGCAGTTTTCTCAATGTCAACCAATTGCTGAACAAGGAAATCGAGATCAGTTTCAAAGGTTACCAATGTTTGAATTGTTCGAAAAAGAAAAAGATCTATCGCCAGGGATTTTGCTACGATTGTTTCTATTCGAGTCCGGCAGTCGGCGACTGGATCATGCGTCCCGAATTAAGTACCGCGCACCTCGGCATTGCCGACCGCGATCTCGATTATGAAACGCGCGTGCAATTGACGCCGCATGTGGTTTATCTCGCATTGTCAAGTGATGTAAAAGTTGGCGTGACACGCAAAACACAAATTCCAACCAGATGGATTGATCAGGGCGCTTGCCAGGCGGTTTCAGTGGTTGAAGTCCCGAACAGGTATTTGGCCGGAATCACGGAAGTTGCGTTAAAAAATCATTTCGTAGATAAAACCAATTGGCGTAAAATGCTGCAAAACGAAGTGTTGGATTTGGATTTGTTAACCGAAAAAACACGCATTTTCGAATTTTTACCAGAAGAAGTCAAACCACATTTTAATGCCGAATTGGATGAACATCTGGTCATCAATTATCCCGTGATCGAACATCCGAAAAAAGTGACCGGACTGAATCTCGACAAAACGCCAAACTTCAAAGGAAAACTCATCGGAATCAAAGGGCAATATTTAATTTTTCACGACGGAACGGTTTTCAATGTCCGGAGTTTTGAAGGTTATGTGGTTGCAATCAGTGTATAAGAAAATCCGGTAAACAATTACCGGATTTTCAGATTGTATCGAAATCATACTATTCTGCTTTCTTTTTCTTTCCAAACAAACCGTTCAGCAAATCTTTCGCTTTGGTTTTCACTTCTTCATTCTGTTTTGCTTTCACGGTATCTTTCGGTTTGGTTCCGTTTAGTAAATTCCCCAAAGCATTTGTTCCCTGATTCACGAGTTTGTCTTTTTGCGATTTGACCAATTGCGCCGTCAGATTTGTAATCGCTTGCTTCATGTCAGTTGATACTTTCGGATTTTTGAAATTTCCGCTCAATACCGCATTTACCGGAATGTTTTCCAATTTGGCACTTTCCGCCGGAGTCAGTTTTGCAATTAATTTGTTGGCGTCGGTTCCCAGATATTTGGCCGGAACGTCAAATTTGATGTTGTAATTCATCGTTTGGTCAAAACCGTGTTGTCCGCCCACATTCACTTTAATATCCTGGTATTTGATGTCGAATGGTTTGACGTTGACTTTTCCATCTTTAAATGTCAGTGCCGCTTTCAAATCGTTTAAATTCAATTTTGACAGGTCAATAAATTTGACACTTTCGTCAAGTTTGCTCAGCAATGGCGACGTTTTATCATTGACTGTAGTCGATAGCAATTGCCCAAGCAAATCACCCGAAATCGAATTCAGGTCCGGCGTCATTTCAACAGCGTCGAGTTTGCCTGAAAGGTTGATCGTCGAATTTAATTTTCCATTGATCACGCCGGCGATTGGTGCGATCTTTTTCATCATTTCCAATTGTGTAAAAGTTTCCTTGATGTCAACCGTATTCATCGCAAGTTTCATGTCGAAAACCGGAACTTTATCTTTGGTTGAAACCGAACCATTCACGCCAATCGTTCCGCCGAAAATCGAAGTTTTGATGTTTTCAAGGCTTGCCCTTTGGTCTTTGATCGTAACTTTTCCGGAAACGTTTTTCAGAACCAAATTGTCATACAAAACCGTATTGGCTTTTGCATTAAGCGTACAATCTAAAAAAGCCGGAATTTTAACCGCGTCTTTCGATTTGGTTTTGCTGTCTTTTGGCGTGTCGGCCGACATGAAATCTGAAACTGCAAACTGGTTCGATTCGAGATTGAAATTTCCTTTTAAAACCTGGTCTTTAAACATAAATCCGTAGAAATTTTCCAAAATTCCGTTGGCTTTCAAATCGGTTTTTCCGGTTGTTGCGCTGAGTTCCTGAAGATTTATTCTGGTATTTGTAAATTGAACCGAAGCTTTGTTTATATTAATCGCTTTGTTATCGGCATCGACATATTTAAATCCGGTTACGGTCATATTTCCGGAGTTCTGCATGTTTTGATATTGATTGGTTTCCACCGATTTCATATCGAATTTTGTTTGAATATCGGCATTCAAAATTCCCGAAAGCGGTTTGTCAAGTTTTACCGGATAGGCTTTTGAAACATTGGCTAGGTTGATCGTTCCTTTTAAAGCCGCGTCAATCAACGGATTTTCTGAAACGTTCCTGATGTTTGCTTTTGCGTTGAAAACGTCCTGGTCAATTCGGAAAGACAATTTATCCAAATTCACATAAGTGTCATTCAAAACTCCGGTTTCGTTGATGATTTTCGTATCGATGATAATATTCTGAACCGATTTCGGCAAATCCGGATATTGAAAAGACGCATTATTCGAAGCAATCGCCACATTGAATTTTGGCACAGTCGTATCAGAATACAAACCTTTCGCAAATCCGTTGATTGTAAAATCGCCAGTCGTTTTCACTTTGTCCAGACTTCCGGCATAAGCCGAGGGAACGAGTCCAAGGAAATTCTGGAAACCCGACGTTGGCGTACTGAAACTCAAATCATATTGCTGTCCGGCTTCGACCAATTGGATAAATCCGTTAAATTTTAAAGGCAGTTTGTTGATGAGTGCCGTATTTTGTTTGAACTCGTATTTGCTTTTTTCAAGATCGATCGCAAGCACAGCATCCAAGGTCAGCGCGACACGATTCATATAATTGATTTTGTCCAGGTCAAGCGAAATCTTCGCCGTCGAATTGGTCGCCAAGTCGAGTTTGGAAGCCGCAAAATCGCCTTTTCCGGTGTGGTTTAAACTATCGATGACCATTTTGATTTTCGAGCGTTCGTCAAAATATTTGAAACGAAGGTTTTCGACTTTGTATTCGTTGATTTTTAAAGACAATGGATCGCTTTTGCCATCGTCTTTCGGATCTTTATCTTTTAAGGCAATGTCAAAATTCCCGATTCCGTCTTTGTTGAATAAAATATTTACCACGCCATTTTTGGTCGAAAAGGATTCAATTTTCATTGGTTCGTCCTTGCCTTTAAACAATTCTTTGATCGACATTTGCAAGTTGACTTCACCTAAAGAAACCAGCGTATCTCCGGCAAACGGTGCTTTGTTGATGATCAGCAATTTGTCAAGCGACACATTGGCCTGCGGAAAACTTTTGAATAAACTCAGATCGGCGTCGGCAAATGAGACATTCGCATCGACTTCTTTATTGATGGCTTCGGCAATTTTGGCTTTGATCGCATCCTGGAAGAAAAAAGGGATGGCAAATAAAGAAGCGACAAGCAAAAGGATAACGATCCCGGTTATTTTTAAAATTTTTTTGATCATGGCAAATGAAGTTTAGGAGCGGTAAATTTAAATACAAAGTGCGATAAATATTGGAATTTACCGCACTTTTATAATAACTTTAGGAAGTTAATTGATGGTAATTTCAAACGGCATCAAAGCCTGGATTCCTGTTCTGTTGCTGATTTTTTTAACCTGTTGCAGCAATTTGTAATTGGCTTCACCAATTTCTTCCCGGATCAAACCTTCCTTTGATTTTAGAAACGGAATGCCAAGATTTCCGAGCAGGTCGCGGATGTTTTTTTCATATTCCGGGAAATTCTGTGTTTTGTAGTTTTTGGTTTTTGCGAGGCCGGCCGCGTATTTGATGGCATCATCCATACCGCCAATTTTATCGACCAAACCAATCTTCAACGCATCGGAACCGGTCCAAACACGGCCTTGAGCAATAGAATCTACTGCTGCAAAATCCATTTTTCTGCCTTGGGCCACACGGCTGACGAAAGTGGCATAAAAACGTTCGATGCCCTCGAGAGTCACATTTTTGAACTTTTCGTCCATCGGTGAAAACGGACTGTAATCTGCGGCGTTTTCATGTGTGCTTACTTTTTCTGTATGAATTCCGATCCGGTCGGATAATTTTGAGAAATTTGGTAAAATTCCAAAAACACCAATGGAACCGGTAATGGTATTGTTCTCTGCAAAAATTTCATCGGCGTTGCAGGCAATGTAATAACCTCCGGAGGCCGCATAATTTCCCATGGAAACAACTACTGGCTTTACTTTTTTAGTGACTTCGATTTCCCTCCAGATCAAATCTGAAGTCAGCGCATTTCCGCCCGGTGAATCGATTCTGAGCACAATTGCCTTTACATTTTCATCAAGTCTGGCTTCTTCAAGTGCGCGTCGCATAGAACCTTCGCCAACGAGATTGACATCGCCTTCACCACTTCCAATTTCGCCTTGTGCGTAAACAATTGCGATTTTGTCTCCTGTACTCAGATCTGCTGAAGTTGTCGCCACGTTATTGGCATAATCAAGGATTTTTACACGGTTATACGATTCGTCTTTTTTAACTTTGAGTAATTTTCTGATGTCGTCGTGGTACACATCTTCGTAGGCAATTTTGTCTACCAGGTTTTCTGCTTTTGCAAGTTCAGGTGTTCTGGCCAAAAGTCCGTTTGCGATCTCATTGAGTTTTTCAACAGAAATGTTCCGGCTTACGGATATGTCGGTGACAACCGAATTCCACACCGAGTTTAACAGCGAGGAAACCTGCTCGCGATTGGCATCGCTCATTTTATTTTCCAGGAATGGTTCCACGGCGCTTTTGTATTTTCCGTGTCGGATGACTTCCATTTTAATGCCTGATTTTTCCTGTAAATCTTTGAAAAACATGATTTCAGAAGACAATCCTTTGAAATCCATGTCGCCAACAGGATTCAGATACACCAAATTGGCCACCGAATTGAGATAATATTCCCTTTGCGAATAGGAATTGGAGTAGGCGTAAACGAATTTATTGGTCTTTTTGAAATCTTCGAGCGCGTCGCGAAGTGCTTTCATCTGGGCCATTCCAAGATTTGAATTGTTGTTCAGGATTGAAATTCCTTTGATGTTGCTGTCGGTTTTTGCCGCGTCAATCGCGTTGATTACGTCTGACAAACCATCGTGGCTCGTTTCAAAATAATCAAAGTCCTTGTAGATGAATTTTCCCGCGTAGTCATTGGTTACCTGAGACAAATCAAGTTCGATGACCGAATTGCTGCTGACCGATTTTTCATCCGAACTTCCGCCGGCGAGCACCGCAATAAATACAATTCCGAAGAAAAATAACATGCAAAAAATAAACAACCCGATGATTGTAGATAAAATATTTCCCAGGAATCTCATAAAATGTTTTTTCTAAATAAGTTTAAAAATGACCGTTTTCGTTACAAAATCTAACGTAAAATAAATTTATCAACAGTCGGCACAAAGATACTTCTATTCTAAAATTGTTTTAGTTAATTTGTGGTTAATATGAATCAGCAGCATCAGGTCATTTTGGCGATTGGAAGTAATCAGGGCAACCGTTTGGAACACATTCGTGCGGCCATTGAAATGATTCATAATGAGGTTGGTACGGTCGTAAAAATATCAAAATTGTACGAAACGCCGTCATGGGGTTTTGAAAGCGAATCGTTTTACAACTGTGCGTTAATGGTTCATACCCATTATTCGGCACACGAAATTCTCGAAAAAGTACTTGAATCTGAGAAAAAACTGGGACGTGTCAGAACTGAGAATGCAGGTTACCAACAACGTGTAATTGACATCGATGTCATTACTTTCGACGAACAAATTATCAATACTGACGATCTTCAGGTGCCGCATCCGCTGATGCAGGAACGCATGTTTGTGTTGTTGCCGATGCGCGATTTGAACCTCGATTGGCGTCACCCGATTTTACAAAAATATTTGCCCGAATTGCTCAGGGCTTCGGAAGACAAAAGCAATTGCCAGGTCGTTCAGGAACTCGAATTTCCGTTGCAAAAAATCAACCTCGAACAATACAATTACATTGCGATTGAGGGAAATATCGGCGCGGGAAAAACAACTCTGGCGAACAAGATCGCGCAGGATTTTAATGCGAAAACCGTGTTGGAGCGTTTTGCAGACAATCCGTTCCTTCCGAAATTTTATGAAGATCAAAATCGTTATGCGTTTCCTTTAGAAATGTCATTTCTGGCCGATCGGTACCAACAAATTTCTGATGATCTTGCGCAATTTGACCTCTTTAAAGATTTTATCATCGCCGATTACCATATTTTTAAATCGCTGATTTTTGCGAAAGTCACCCTGACCGATGACGAATACCGTTTGTACAGAAAGCTGTTCGAGATCATTTACAAAGAAATGCCGAAACCGGATTTGTATATTTATTTGTATCAAAATACCGACAGGCTTTTGGCCAATATTAAACAACGGGGCAGAAGTTACGAACAGGAAATTCCGGGCGAATATCTGGATAAAATTAACCGCGGTTATCTGGATTACATCAAATCACAAACCGATCTCAATGTGTTGATCATCGATGTTTCGGAAAAAGATTTTGTCAAAAACCAACAGGATTATGCGTTCATCCTGGAAAAAATTCAGGAAAAAATCCAGTAATTATTTTTGCTGCAATTGTTTGAATAAATCCCAAACAACGATTCCGGCGCTGACCGATATGTTTAGCGAATGTTTGGTTCCGAGTTGCGGAATTTCGATGCAACCGTCACAAACCGCAATGGCTTTTTGCGCCACACCAAAAACTTCGTTTCCAAATACTAACGCGTACTTTTTATCGGTTTCAATTTTAAAATTATCGAGCATGACCGCATTTTCGACTTGTTCGATCGCAAAAACCGTAATGTCTTCCGATTTCAGTTTTTCAATTGTGGCCACAACATCTGTGTGGTGTTCCCAATCAACGGTTTCGGTGGCGCCCAGTGCTGTTTTGTGGATTTCTTTATTGGGCGGCGTCGCGGTGATTCCGCAGAGGTAAATTTTTTCAATCAGAAAAGCATCGGCAGTCCGAAAAACAGAGCCAATATTGTGCAGGCTCCGGATGTCATCCAAAACAATGATGACAGGTGTTTTTTGTGACGTTTTAAAATCCGATACCGATTTGCGTTCGAGTTCGCTGTTTTCTAATTTCCGCATATTTTTAAAAAAGGCAAATATAAAAAAAGCTCCCTGAAAAGGAAGCTTTTAATTGTTTTATAAAAAGGAGATTATCCTTTTGGAGCTGCGTCGTCGCCTAAAACAGTTCCTTTAATTGTAAGTGTTTTTGAAGCTTGTCCTTCAGCGTTTGAAGTCAAAGTTACCGTTTTAGTAAAAGCACCAACTCTGTCAGTAGCATATTTTACACCGATTACTGCTTTTGCACCCGGAGCAATTGGCTCTTTTGGATACGTAGGAACGGTACAACCGCAAGATCCTGTAGCATTGGTAATGATTAACGGTTTTGTTCCGTTGTTTGTGAATACGAATTCACGTTTTCCGTCAGCATTATGTGGAATTGTTCCGTAATCGATCGTTTCATTTTCGAAAATCATTCCAGCTCCATCAACTTTAGCGGCATCTGTTTTTGCGGCAGCTTCTTTTTTAGCAGGCGCTGCTTTTGTTGTTTTTTTTGCCTGGGCATTAGAGGCAGTAACTCCGAACACTGTTAACACAGCTACTAAAAATATTTTTTTCATTGTTGTTTTAATTAAAATTAAAAGACAAAACTATATAAAAAATCAAAACAGGGACGCAAATGTTTCTTAAAATTAAATTAATTTTTTCGGGTCGGTTTATTCACTTTAAAATTTTTAAATTCGCTGACACATTTTTAAAACGCAGAAATCTTGGCAGCCAAAGAAAAAGAAGTGAAGGAAACCCCGTTAATGAAGCAATACAACGAAATCAAACGAAAGTATCCCGATGCTTGTTTGTTGTTTCGCGTGGGCGATTTTTATGAAACTTTTGGCGAAGATGCGGTTCGTGCTTCAAAAATTCTTGGAATTGTATTGACCAAGCGCGGCGCGGGTTCGGAAACTGAAACGGCCTTGGCCGGATTTCCGCACCATTCCTTAAATACATATTTGCCAAAACTGGTCAAGGCAGGATTGCGTGTAGCGATTTGCGACCAACTCGAAGATCCGAAGATGACCAAAACCATCGTGAAACGCGGCGTGACCGAACTCGTAACTCCGGGTGTTTCGATGAACGATGAAGTTTTGCAATCCAAATCGAATAACTTTCTGGCTTCCATTTACTTCGGTAAAAAAATTATAGGAATTTCCTTTCTTGATGTTTCGACTGGCGAATTTTTAACGACTCAGGGAAATGAAGAGTACATTGACAAGCTGTTGCAGAATTTTAACCCGAGCGAGGTTTTAATTCCGAAAACAAATAAAAACGATTTTAAAGAAACCTTCGGCGAAGACTACCACAATTTTTATCTGGAAGACTGGGTTTACAAAGAAGATTTTGCGCTCGAAAAACTGACCAATCATTTCCAGACGATTTCATTAAAAGGTTTCGGAATCGAGGACATGTCGGAAGGAATCATCGCTTCCGGTGCGATTTTGTATTATTTGTCTGAAACGCAGCACAACAAATTGCAACATATTACCGCGATCCAAAGAATAGCCGAAGACGCTTACGTTTGGATGGATCGGTTTACGATTCGGAACCTGGAATTGTACCACAGCTACAACCCGAATGCCGTGACTTTATTGGATGTGATCGACAGGACGCTTTCGCCAATGGGTGGCCGATTGCTCAAACGCTGGCTGGCTTTGCCGTTGAAAGATGCCGCAAAAATCAGAAGCCGGCATGAAGTGGTCGATTACCTGAAAAGTAATCCCGAAGTGCTGAAAAGCATCCAAAACCAAATCAAACAAATTTCAGATCTGGAGCGTTTAATTTCGAAAATCGCCGCCGGAAAAGTGAGTCCGCGTGAAGTGGTTAATTTAAAGGATTCATTGGACGCGATCATTCCGATCAAAACCTTGGCGCTCGAAAGCGAAAATGAAGCGGTGAAAACCATTGGCGACAGCCTGCACAGCTGTGAACTTTTACGCGAAAAAATCAAAACGACTTTAAATCCGGAAGCTCCGGTAGCGATTTCTAAAGGAAATGCGATTGCCAAAGGCGTACATGCGGAACTCGACGAATTGCGCGCGATTTCAACATCGGGAAAAGCATTTCTTGAAGGCATCGAAGCACGTGAGTCGACTGCGACCGGAATTTCATCGCTAAAAATTTCGTTCAACAACGTTTTTGGATATTATATAGAGGTACGGAATTCGCATAAAGATAAAGTTCCGTCCGAATGGATCCGCAAGCAGACTTTGGTCAATGCCGAACGTTATATCACCGAAGAACTCAAAGAATACGAAACCAAAATTCTCGGAGCAGAAGAGAAAATTTACAAACTGGAAGTCGAATTGTTCGAACAACTCGTTGCCTGGATTTCGACTTACATCAAGCCGGTGCAGCTCAACGCCAATTTAATCGCGCAACTTGATTGTTTGACATCGTTTACGCAATTGGCGATTGAAAATAAATATGTTTGCCCGGAACTCGACGATACATTCGAACTCGATATTAAAAACGGCCGCCATCCGGTTATTGAAAAACAATTGCCCGTTGGAACACCGTATATTGCAAACGATGTTTATTTGGATCGCGAAACCCAACAAATTATTATGATTACCGGGCCGAATATGTCGGGTAAATCGGCGATTTTGAGGCAAACTGCTTTAATTGTTTTGTTGGCGCAGATGGGCAGTTTTGTTCCTGCTGACAGCGTAAGAATGGGCGTAGTTGACAAGATTTTTACAAGAGTTGGCGCATCGGACAACATCTCGATGGGCGAATCGACTTTTATGGTGGAAATGAACGAAACTGCTTCAATTTTGAATAATATTTCAGAAAGAAGTTTGGTCTTGCTCGACGAAATTGGACGCGGAACCAGTACGTATGACGGCATTTCCATTGCGTGGGCGATTGCAGAATATTTGCACCAGCATCCATCCGGACCCAAAACATTGTTTGCGACACACTATCATGAACTCAACGAAATGACCGATATTTTGCCACGCATCCAAAATTTCAATGTTTCGGTAAAAGAACTCAAGGACACTGTTTTGTTCATCCGAAAATTAGTTAAAGGCGGAAGTGCGCATAGTTTCGGAATTCATGTAGCTAAAATGGCCGGAATGCCGCAAACTGTCATTTTGAAAGCGCAGAAACTGTTGAAGAAACTCGAAAAGGATCATTCCGGAGAAGCGCTAAACGGAATCAAATCGGTAAAAGATGAAATGCAAATGAGCTTTTTCAATCTCGACGATCCGCTCCTGGAGGAAATTAAAGACGAAATTTTGAATTTAGACATCAATACATTGACACCGGTCGAAGCTTTAATGAAGCTGAATGAGATCAAAAGGATGCTGGTAAAAAAGTAATTTTGATTTAAAGTTTACGTTATCAGAAGATTATCAATTATCGAATATTTTTTTGCTGAAAAGGCTTGTATAATTGAATTAATGTTTTAAATTTGCCTCCGCATTACAGGGTAACTGAAATGCCGTTCTTTACATCATGCGAAAATAGCTCAGTTGGTAGAGCGCGACCTTGCCAAGGTCGAGGTCGCGGGTTCGAGCCCCGTTTTTCGCTCAATTCCAGCTCGGATGGTGAAATTGGTAGACACGCTGGACTTAAAATCCAGTGAACAGCAATGTTCGTGCGGGTTCAAGTCCCGCTCTGAGTACAAAAGGGAAATTCTGAAAAGAGTTTCCCTTTTTTTATGTTTTAAAACGAAGTTTCTTTCGCATATCCAATTATTTCTTACAGGATTTCCATTTATCACTTCAAAATCCCAAGGCATAAAATTGGAATTATATAACATAATATGGTTTATCTATAAACGGCCCGAGGCGTAAATTCTCCAATTTTGTTTCTTTCAGATGGCAATTGGCCATATTGAATTTGAAATAACGTCAAATTTAATATTGTGTGATCCAAGAGAAATACACGACTGTGTATTTTTCACGAATTAGTGTGAAAGAAAATGACGATGAAATGAAATTTAATATTGTGTATCAGGCCAACCTTATTCCGATGGCCATTTTGAAGGAGCAGTTGGAGAAGTTTGACATCAATTACGTAGCCTGCAACCATGGTGAGATTGATATATTGGACGAAATATCAGAAGACCATTACAAGCAGCTTGAGCTTTCCCTCGGAAAATACAGTATCGAAATTTTATACGATCAGAAAAGCCAGCTCGTTCAGCGCATTAAGAACATTTTGCAGGAAGTGGCTTATGACGAAAACCAGCAATTGTTAACGCTTTCGGATTATTTGTCAAATCAGCTCGGGCTGAGTTATGGGTATATCTCGTATGTGTTTACAACGCAAACTTTCACGTCAATTGAAAATTTTGTCATCATGCTCAAAATTGAAAGGGCAAAAAAATTAATTATCGAAGGTGTGCAATCGATCAAAGAAATTAGTTACACCTTAAATTACAGCAGCGTTGGGCATTTTTCAAGGCAGTTTAAAAAAACAACAGGTTTGACCATTTCTGTTTTCAAAAAAATTGTCAACAACAGAAAAAGTAAAAGAACAGTAATTAAATAAACCAGACACGCATGAATACAAACAATGACCAAATGAATATTTTCCTTGCGGATGATGACGAAGATGACCGCAGTTTATTTAAGTTGGCCTTTGATGAAACAAAGTTGAACTCCAATTTGTCTTTGTTTAAAAGTGGAACAGAACTCATGGAATATCTGAACCAGGACGATATTAAACTTCCACATATTTTATTTCTCGATTTGAATATGCCGGGAAAAACCGGTGCGCAGTGTCTGGCAGAAATTAAAGCCAACCAGAAATTCCGGAATATGTCGGTTGCGATCTATTCGACATCAAATTCTGATAAAGACATTGAGGATACTTTGAGCGGCGGCGCAAATATTTACATCCACAAACCAAATGATTTTCAAAAACTGAAGCAAATTATTAAACATGTTTTGAAAATCAACTGGCAATACCATACTTCAGGATTAAACCGCGAATCTTTTTTCCTGAGCATTTAAAAAATATTTTAATGGAAATAAAAAAGGCGGATACTTAATGTGTCCGCCTTTTTTTTGTTTTACAAGCTTCCGCTGCTGTCATTTTCTGTGAAATCAGTTCCAGAACGGTTGGTGTTGTTTCGTTGCGAATCTGAATCGTCGTCGTATGAGTCGGTATCAGAATCAGAATCGTAATCGGCATCATCATCTGCCATATCATCTTCTCTGTCGTTCGCCGATAAATCGTCGCTGTTCCAGTCGCGGTTTTCACCCGAATTTTCATTGTTGCGCGAATCCATATTGCGTTGCGCGTCGTCGCTGTATTGCGTTCTGTCGGTTTCACGCGGATTTAAATTTTGATTCAGCGTGTTTTCTGAATCGTCGTTATCATTCCATCTTTGCTGGCGATCCTGGTTGTCTTGATCGTAATCGCTGTTGTTGTTTGTTGCCATGTTGTTGTGTATATAATTAGTAAATAGAATTCTTAGTTATTTTGCTTCATCTTCTTCCGCCGCATCGAAATTGATGGTGTTGTAAGCTGCTTCGGTCAATAATGTATCGGCTTCTTTTTCTTCTTCGAGGGTTGTAGCCAATAAATTTTGTGCTTCGCTTTCACCAAGGGTTTTTGCAAAGGCGCAAAGTGTTCCGTAAGTGGCGATTTCGTAATGTTCGATTTTTTGGGAAGCGGCAATGATTCCGGCATCTCTTACCGGCCCGGATTGCGTTTCTTCCATAATGCCTTCGCCTTCTTTGATAAGTCCGTCCATCGCATCGCATTTTTTTGCCTGTGCTTTTTCGCCGATGATTTCGAAAACTTGTTCCAGTCTGGAAACTTGTTCTTTGGTTACGGCCAAATGATCGTTGATGGTGGAAATCAGATTTTCTGAAGTCGCATTTTTCGCCATTTTAGGCAATGCTTTCGTAAGCGCTTTTTCTGCCCAATAAATGTCTTTTAAACTGTCTACAAAAAGTTCTCTTAATCCATCTGCTGCAGAAGGTTTTGCTTTTACAGTTCCTTTCGAAGTCGAACTTTTTGATGGAGTTGTACTTTTTTTAGCTGTCGAACTTGCTGAATTTGTAGTGGATTTGCTTTTTGCCGGACTCGCTTTTTTTGTTGCTGCTGTTGTTGATGTTTTCATAATATATATATGTTGTATGAGATTGATTGAATAAAAATCTGTATTACAAATTTCCATCAAGCGGGCTCTAAAAGCATTACAGCATTATAATCTGATTTTTGCACTATTGAAATATGATGCTGATTTTTAAGATGTTATAATGTAAGTTTCAACACAGATTAAAATTATAATTGTGCATCAATACATTGAAATCCTGAAATAAATCGCTAAGGTGTTTTAATAACTTTATTTAAATTTAAAAACACAACAATTATGAAAAAAGCAATTTTTATGCTGGCAGCGGTACTTACTTTCGGAGTAGCTTCAGCACAGACCGACACGACATCTACAACTACAACAAAAAAAGAGAAGATGGACAAAAAAAGCAGTGCGAAAAAAGGAACGGATATGAAATCAAAAAGCAGTACAACGACAACAAACAGTTCAAGTACGACAACCGCCGATCCGAAAAGCATGCAAACAACAACGAATACAACAAAAACAAACAGTACCGGAACTACACCTGCCAACACAACAAAGTAGTATCGGTATCAGATTTTTTTCAAAGGTTCAGTATGCATTACCGAACCTTTTTTTAATTTAATAAATATGTCATGAAAAACGAATATCAAAAACATGCCCTCGTAACCGGCGCGACAAGCGGAATCGGTTATGAATTGGCCAAATTATTAGCGAAAGACAATTATAGCCTCGTGCTCGTCGCAAGAAATCGCGAGACGCTGGAACAAACAGCCGCAGAATTACAGGAACTTTCAAAAGACATCCATACACACATTATTGATATCGATTTATTCGAATCCGGAGCCGCGCAAAAAGTATATGCTAAAACGCAGGAATTGGGAATCAGGGTCGACGTTTTGGTCAACAATGCGGGCCAGGGAGAATGGGGATTGTTTTCCAATACCGACCTGGAACGCGAAATTGCAATCGTTCAACTCAACATTATCGCTTCCATGTCATTGACGAAATTGTACCTGAAAGAAATGCTCGAACGAAACAGCGGAAAAATTTTACAACTGGCTTCTTCTGCTTCAAAAGTGCCTTCGCCATATTTGTCGGTTTATGCTGCGACCAAAGCGTTTGTGCTTTCACTGACCGAAGCGCTGCAAAAAGAAATCGAAAATTCAGACGTTACCATCACCGCTTTGCAGCCTGGCGCGACTGATACTGATTTCTTCCATAAAGCCAAGGCGGAAAACACAGTGACTTACAAAGAATCTTCGTTGTATGATCCTAAAGATGTTGCTAAGGCAGGTTATGAAGGAATGCTGAATGGTGAAAAAACAGTCGTTCCAGGATTTATGAACAAAACGCAGGGATTTCTAAATTCATTATCATCAGACAGTACAATTGCAGCGAATATGGAGCGACAAATGTTGCCCAGCGACAATCCGGACGGTAAAACAGAATCGTCCCACAAACCGTCTGCCCGGGAAAGGGAACACATCAATGCGGGAAATGGAAACGTCCGCGGCGATTATCAAAAAGTCATTTGAAATTAAAAAATCCCTGCAGTTTTAAATTGCAGGGATTTTCATTTTTAGTCGTGTTGTTGTTTTTCGCCAGATTTATTTTGGAGTCGCCGTTCCGGTTCCGGTTGCTGGCGATGTTACTGCAGGCGTAGTTGCAGTGGTGTCCATAGTGTTTTGTGTGTCTTCGTTAGGAACTGGCGGAACCGTATCCATTGGTGTTTCAGTGCTGTATGTTTCCGTCGTTTCCGTTTCGGTAGCCGCATCTTTGTCTTTACATGAAGAAAAAGTCAGGGCCATTAGTGCCGACATAAAAAACAGGTTTCGGAAGTTAAAAGAAGTTTTCATAATATATGGCTTTAATTAATAATCTACCAAATTTACAAAACGTTCCGCACGTTTGACTTACAGAGTTTTTTGTAATCCTTGTACTATTTTTAAATTGTTGATTTTTTGTCAGATAAAAGTCGGAAAATACTATTATTTTTGATTTTTTTTCAACGAAATACAGAATTACAGATTGCATTTTGTCAAAATTTAATTCTTAACTTTCCTTTTTAATATGCAGCATGAAAATACCTGAAATATTACCTGGCGGAGGCGAAATGGGGAAGTTGATCCGTTCACACAACTGGCAGGAAACCGAATTGGGCACTATAGAAACCTGGCCGTTGCCACTAAAAACCACACTGGGAATCATCCTGAATTCCATTTCTCCGATGTATCTTTTTTGGGGAAAAGATCACCGTTGCTTCTATAATGATGCTTACAAAAAAAGTGTTGGAGATGGCGAAAATTATCACATAATCGGCGAAAAAGCGAAAGAAGTCTGGGCAGATATTTGGGACAATATAGGTCCAATGATCCGCAAAGTGATGACTGAAGGTGAAGCGTTTTGGCACGAAAACCAACAATTCCAAATCAATAGAAATGGCCAGCAGGAAAACAGCTATTGGACATACAGTTACAGTCCGGTTTTTGATGAAAATGGAAAGCCTGCCGGAGTTTTTGTTACCTGCAACGAAACAACGCCCACAGTTGAATCCCTGAAAAAACTTCAGATTTCAGAACAGCGTTTTGAGAATTTTGTGCGGGAAGCGACTATCGGTGTCATTTTGGTATCCGGAGAAAATTTTGTTGTGGAAATGGTCAATGAGCAATACGGACAACTCGTGGGTAGAAAGGCTGACGAACTGATGAACCGTCCGCTTTTTGAAATAATTCCGGAAGCAGAAGTTTCTTTTAAACATATTTTGGATCAGGTGAAAGCTACGGGAAAAGCGATCCATTTAAATGAAACACCGTATTTTGTTCTTCTTGACGGAGAAAAAAAAGAAGGTTTTCTCAATGTCGTTTACCAACCTTATCTCGAATCGGACGGAAGCATTTCAGGTGTTTTGGTAACATGCCAGAATGTAACCGAATCGGTAAAAAACCGCCGCGAAATTGCCGCAAGCGAAGACCATTTGCGAAGTGTTATCGAAAGTGCACCTTTCCCGATTGGCGTCTACACCGGAATGGAAATGAAGATCCAGATTGCAAATCAGGTCATGCTCGATACTTACGGAAAAGGCAACGATGCAGTCGGAAAAAATTATACGGAAATTTTACCTGAGCTCGAAAATCAGGAAATATTCGAACAACTGCGCGAAGTGTTTAAAACCGGAATTCCGTTTCATGCAAAAAATACACGCGTCGACATCGTAGTCGAAGGTATTTTGCAGCCCTTTTATTTCAATTACAGCTTTACGCCGCTGTTTGATGCAGCCGGAAATATATATGGTGTCGTAAACACTGGCGCGGATGTGACCGACTTGAATGTGGCCAACAAAAAAATGGAAGATAGTGAAGCCCGTTTTCGGACGATGTTTCAGCAGGCGCCAATTGCGATCGGACTTACAAGAGGTGCCGATATGATTTTCGAAAGTGCAAACCAGCCGATGCTCAAACTGATTGACCGCGACGAAACAATTATCGGAAAATCCTTAATTGAAGTATTGCCCGAACTCGAAAACCAGCAGGTGATTGCAATTCTGAAACAAGTCTATGAAACAGGCGAACCTTTTCAGGGTTATGAAATTTCGACCAACCTGTTTACTGGAAACGCGGTTGGGGAAAGGTATTTTAATATCGCTTACACGCCATTTCTGGAGAATAACAAAACAATCGCTATTCTTCACGTTGCAACAGATGTAACCGAACAGGTTATCAACAGAAAACGGTTGGAAAACAGCGAATTGTTTTCCAGGAACATCATCGACGATTCGGTTGTCGCGCAATTGGTTTGGATCGGCGAAGACATGCGCATCAGTATTGTCAATGAACGGATGTTACAAATCTTGGGTCGCGACAATTCAATTATTGGAAAAACTTTCCTGGAGGCGATCCCGGAATTCACTGATTTGCCATTAATGGACCGACTTAAAGAAGTGTTTTCCACAGGCGAAACATTTGTTCAGCCTGAAGAAAAGATTTTAATCATGCGCTACGGCCAGCCATATGTTGGATACTACAATTACACCTATCAGGCGCTGACAAACGCTTCGGGCATACATTACGGGATTATTTGCACGGCCGTCGAAATTACCGAACAGGTTTTATCGAGGCAAAAAGTGGAGCAAAGTGAACAGCGTTTTCGTGCGCTGATCGAACAATCTCCAATTGCAACTTGTTTGTTCACGGGAATGGATATGGTTATCGAACTGGCCAACGATAAAATGATTGATATCTGGGGAAAAGGACAGACGGTAATCGGAAAGCCTTTTTTAGAAGCGCTTCCGGAAATGAACGGACAACCGTTTACGGCCATTCTTGAAGACATCTACAGAACCGGAAAAACATACGCTTCAAAAGATGCTGAAGCACTAATCGTAGTAAACGGTGTTCCCGGAACTTATTATTTCGACTTTACGTACAAACCGATTTTCGATTCCGACGGAAATGTCTACGGAATTATGGATATGGCAAGCGATGTAACTGCTCAGGTCATCGCAATGCGCCAAATGGAACAGTCTGAGGCAAAAGCGCGTCTTGCGATTGAGTCTGCTGATCTTGGGCCATATGAAGTCAATTTGCTTACCGATGAAATCGAAACTTCTGAAAGATTCAATGAAATTTGGGGAATAAGCAAAGGCATGTCGCGCGAAAGAATCGCCGATTATATTCATGCGGATGATGTTTTGACAAGAAGCCAAGCGCATACACTGGCCCTAAAAACGGGAAATCTTGACTATGAAACCCGGATTGTCCATGACGATGAATCGGAACATTGGGTGAAAATTAAAGGAAAAATTATCTTCTCGGAAAATGGTACTCCAATGACACTGCTCGGCGTGATCCAGAATATCACTGAACAAAAACGTTTCGCGGAACAACTGACCAAACAAGTAAATGAAAGAACATTGGAATTGCATCGTTCCAATGAAGATTTGCTGCAGTTTGCGCATGTGGCAAGCCATGATTTGAAAGAGCCAATCCGTAAAATAAAAATTTTCAGCAGCATGCTTCAGGAGGAATTCGGCAGTTTGTTGCCCGAAAAAGGAAATACGTATCTCAAAAAAGTGCAAAATGCAACCGAAAGAATGTTTGCTATGATCGAAGGCGTGTTGACTTATTCTACACTCAATGCCGCAGACCAGCCGATCGAACTGATTGATTTAAACGAAATCATCGAAAATATCGAAACTGATCTCGAGGTTTTGATTCATCAGAAAAATGGCGTTGTTCAGAAACTAAATAATTTGCCGTCAATCGAAGGCGCGTCGGTACTGATTTACCAGCTTTTTTACAACCTGATCAACAATGCGCTTAAATTTTCTAAAATTGGTGAGCCGCCGGTAATTCAAATTTCAGCTGTGTCTGTGACCGCTGAAATGGTGGCGATTGAAGTTTCTGATAACGGCATCGGACTCGATCCGGAATACATCGATAAAATTTTTGAAACATTCAGCAGGCTTAATGCCAAAGATGCTTATGAAGGAACCGGGCTCGGATTGGCACTTTGCAAAAGAATTGCCGAACGCCATCACGGAACAATTAAAGCTTCTGGAGTAAAAGGTGAAGGCGCGAGTTTCACAATTTCGCTTCCGATAAGGCAGCCGCTCAAAACCATTTAAAGTAAAAAGCCTTTCCGATCGGAAAGGCTTTTTTTAAGGTATAAAATTAAAAAAGCCACGCAATGCGTGGCTTTAAAATCTTTAGAATTTAATTCTAATTATTTTTTTGCTTCTTCAGCAGTTTTAGCAGCATCAGTTGCAGTTGCAGCAGCGTCAGTAGCAGTTGCAGCAGCATCAGTAGCAGTTGCAGCAGCAGAATCAGCTACAACAGCAGCTTCTTCAGCAACAGGAGCAACTTCTTCAGTTACTACAGTTTCCTCAGCCGGAGCTTCAGCTTGTTTACAAGATACTACAGTTAATGCAGCGATAACAGCTAAACTTAAAAATACTTTTTTCATCTTACTTAATTATAAAAGGTTAATTATTAATTCGAGGCAAAGATATAAATTTTTTAATATGGAAAATTTTTTTTCAATTTTTTTTTAAAAAAATCCATTCCTTGCAACTGCCGCACATTTAACAAGTACTGTGCCAGAAATCTAAAAACATAAAAATAAGTTAATATTTTTTAAAATATTTTTAAATCCCTGCGACAGAGCGGATTATTGCTTCTTTGGATGTACTAATTTTAATTCGTCGATCAGATTTTTGGCTCCGGCATATTTATCAATGATAAATAAAACATACCTGATGTCAACCATAATGTTCCTGCAAATCGCCGGATCGTAATAAATATCGCTCATCGTTCCTTCCCAAACACGGTCAAAATTGAGTCCGATGAGGTTTCCTTTTGCGTCAATTGCCGGACTTCCGGAATTTCCTCCAGTGGTATGATTTGTCCCGATAAAACAAACCGGCATTTTTCCTTTTTCTCCATATAGGCCGTAATCTTTCTTATTGTACAGGTCTATCAATTTTGAAGGAAAATCAAATTCGTAATCGCCAGGAATGTATTTTTCCATCACGCCATCAAGATATGTCAACGCCGAATACGTCGTCGCGTCTTTTGGTTCGTAACCTTTTACTTTTCCATAAGTCACACGAAGCGTACTATTGGCATCCGGGAAAATCCGGGAATCTTTATTGAGTTCCAGTTGCGCTTTCATGTAGGTGCGCTGCAAAGCCGTAATTTTCAAATTGAGTTCGTCGTATTTAGGTGCAACACTTTTGAAATAACTGTCCGAAAGTTGTTTGACCAATTGGAACGCCTTGTCATTATTGAGATTGGCAAGAACAGTCTTCGAATCGCCGGCCAAAAGTGCTTTCACACCGTCAAAACTAGTGAGTTTCGATTGGTATATTTCTGCACTTAAAGTTTTTGCATCGATATTGTTCAAACTTGCGGGTAAAAATGCTTTCGGAGAATTTTTCGCATATAAATCGATCAGTTGTTCAAATACTTTTTCATCCACAGTTTTGTTGAAATCTTTGTAGAATTCCCCAAGTCCGTTTACCAAATTGTTCCTTCGGTCGTTAAATGATTGTTCGCCTTTGGTGTTGTAAATCTGCTCCAGCTGATACATTTTGTAAGTCAGACTTAAAAGTTCTGTATTTCGCAAAACCACTTCCATGAAATAATCACGGCTTAAAGCGTATGGTGCGATTTCGGTATAATTTTTCTCAAATTCAGAAAGCAAATTTCCATATTCAGCCTGTTTTCCAGCTTTGATTACTTTTTGTTGAAATTCAGCTTCCTGTTTTTTCTTAATTGCAACCGCATTCGATTTTTTCAAACCCTGTGTTTCACCAATCCATTTTTTCCAGTAATTGGCAATGCCCGCATATTTAGACGCATATTGGATTTTAATCGCTTTGTCTTTTCTCATGAATCCGTCTTCAACTTTCAGCGCCGCATCACGGATCTCGATTTTCGCAGGATTCAATTCGTTGATAATTTGCGCAATCGCGACGGCCGGCAAATATTCGGTAGTTCTTCCCGGATATCCGAAAACCAGTGTAAAATCATTTTCTTTTACGCCGTCTAACGAAATCGGCAAAAAGTGTTTTGGCGTATACGGAACGTTGTCTTTCGAATAAGCCGCAGGACGATTGTTCTTATCGGCATAAATCCTGAACAATGAAAAATCACCGGTATGTCTCGGCCAAACCCAGTTGTCAGTGTCCGATCCGAATTTCCCGATTGATGACGGCGGCGCGCCAACCAAACGCACATCTTTATAAGTTTCAGTCACAAACAACATGTATTGATTGCCTTCGTAAAACGTGCGGATTTTATTTTCCTGCCAACTTTCTTTCGGCAACGAATTGCTCAAAGCTGAAATATTTTCCTGGATTTTCTTTTGTTTATCGGCTTCGGCCAATGCTTGCGTGCCTTCGAGAACTTTGGTCGTTACATCTTCGATCTTTACAATAAACGTTACGACCAGATCTTCATTTGGCAATTCGTCTTCCATTTTCTTGGCCCAAAAACCATCGGTTAGATAATCGTGCTCCACGGTCGAATGCGATTGGATTTGTCCGAAACCGCAATGGTGATTGGTCAGTAAAAGTCCTTTTGGCGAAATCACTTCCGACGTACAACCGCCGTTAAAATGCGGCACGGCATCTTTCAAACTCGATTTGTTTACATCATAAATGTCGGCAGCAGTCATTTTCATGCCGAGGCTTTTCATTTCCTTTTCATTCATCCCGCTGAGCAGTGACGGAATCCACATTCCGCCTTGCTGCGCCTGGCTTTGGATTACAAATAATAAAAGAAACAGTCTTAAAAATTTCATATGGATTCAGTTAGGTTTATTAATTTATTTTAGAATTTTAGTTTCATCGTGAGCCGGTTGAGGAACATAAATCCGCCCGACAAATATAATTTTTGCGCCGCAGCGTTGTGGTCTTCGACTTCCAGATACAACAACTTAAGCGATAGTTTTTGTGCTTGTTCTTTTACAAATTCTATCGTTTGTTTGCCGATGCCTTTTCCGCGCGAGCTCTCATTTAAATACAATTCGTCCACAAATGCGATTTTTCCGCCGTATTCGAAATTGAAGACAAAAGTCAGGATTACGTAACCAACGGTTTTATTTTCGAATTCGATCAGCCAGGCCGCGCCAAGATTTTCGTTATCGATAAATTCAGAAAAAAGCGCTTTCGATTTTTCAGTATCGATTGGATAATTGTCAATCGCGTAAAATTCCCGCATCATCGAAACAAGAACATCAATATCCGAATGCGTGATTTTTTTATATGTCGCCATATTGTGGAATTTGTTTCAAAATGATTTCAGTCGCATTTTTATTCATCTGTACGAAAGTGCCGCAAATGTGCCCTTTTTCTTCACGTTCGTCCTCATTCTGGATTAAATTGTCGAAAGCTTCGTCTAGTTCCGATTGATTCGAAATCGAAATACAGCCTTCCATGTTGACCAATGCTATAGCTTCTGCAAAATGCGAAAAGTTTGCGCCAATAACAATAGGAACGCCAAAAGTTGCCGGTTCTAAAATATTGTGAACGCCCGGATTTCCAAAGCCGCCGCCAACGTAAGCAATATCGGCATAACTGTAAATCTTGGTCAGAATTCCGATCGTGTCGATGATAAAAACATCGAATTCCGAAAGGTCTTTGCCCTCTTTTTCAGAAAACAAAACTGTTTTTTTGGAAATGGATTTCTGCAGTTCTGAAATTTGTTCACTTTTAATATTGTGCGGTGCAATAATGAATTTGACCTTGTGATTGGTTGAATTGATGTAACTTACAAGTAAAGTTTCATCTTTCGGCCACGAACTTCCAACAACAATCGTTAGTGTGTCATTTTTAAATTCCGAGATAAATCCAAGCGAATTGTCCTTTTCCAAAATCGCCGCAACGCGGTCAAATCTTGTATCGCCTGAAATCGTCACATTGGCTTTGCCGAGTTTTAAAAGCAACTCTTTCGACTTGGAATTCTGTAAGAAAAAATGATTAAATGCATCCAAAGCCTTTCTGTAAAATCCACCGTACCATTTAAAAAACATTTGGTTTTCGCGGAAAATCCCTGAAATTAAATAGGTTTTGATATTCGCTTTTTTAAGCGCATTCAGGTAATTTGGCCAATATTCATATTTGATGAAAAACACCAAATCAGGATGAACCAATTTGATGAATTTTTCTGCATTGCTTTTAGAATCCAATGGCAAATAAACAGTCAAATCTGCTACAGCGTTATTTTTCCGAACTTCAAATCCGGAAGGCGAAAAAAATGTCAGTACAATTTTATGGTTTGGAAAACGTTCTTTAATCTTTTCGATCACCGGCAAACCTTGTTCGTATTCGCCCAAAGAAGCGGCGTGAAACCAGATTGTACGATCTGAAAGCTTGATTTTATTCGCAATTTCGCCAAAAACATTTCGCCTTCCATTCACAAAAAGTTTCATTTTCGGACTGAAAACCGCAATGATTTTTAAGGCAAAACCGGCAAATGCGACCAGCAGGTTGTAAAGAAAAAACATAGACTTTGGTTTGTGGCGCTAAAATACGCCTCTTTATAGAATTTTCATTGTCGGAAGTCATTTAATTAGTAGTTTTGCTTGTTTTTAAAACGTTTTTACAATGAAAAAAATCCAGATGGTTGACCTGAAAGGGCAATACGAAGACATTAAAGAAACCGTAAACGCCTCGATTCAGGAGGTTTTGGATACGAACACTTATATCAATGGCCCGGAAGTTCATAAATTTCAAAAAAGCCTCGAAGCATATCTCGGTGCCAAACACGTGATTCCGTGCGCAAACGGAACCGACGCGCTTCAAATCGCGATGATGGGACTCGATTTAAAACCAGGAGACGAAGTCATCACAGCCGATTTTACCTTTGCCGCAACCGTAGAAGTGATCGCATTGTTGCAACTCACGCCGGTTTTGGTAGACGTTGAAATCGACACGTTCAACATCTCGATCGATGCTATTAAAAAAGCAATCACGCCAAAAACCAAAGCAATCGTTCCGGTGCATTTGTTCGGACAGGCGGCGAATATGGACGCGATCATGGAACTGGCGAACCAACATAATTTATACGTCATCGAAGACAACGCACAAGCCATTGGCGCAGATTATAAATCAGCTGATGGATCAAAAACAAAAGTGGGCGTGATCGGGCATGTCGCTTCAACGTCTTTTTTTCCGTCTAAAAATTTAGGCTGTTATGGCGACGGCGGCGCAATTTTTACAAACGACGACGCACTCGCACACAAACTCCGCGGTATTGTAAACCACGGAATGTACGTTCGTTACCATCATGATGTGGTTGGCGTAAACTCAAGATTGGACAGCATTCAGGCTGCGGTTTTAAATGCGAAATTGCCAAAACTTGATCAATATAATGACGCGCGCCAAAATGCAGCTCAAAAATATTCTGCAGCATTGGCCAATCATAAAAATATCGTTACGCCATTTATCTCCGGCGAAAAAGACAGCCACGTTTTCCACCAATATACACTGCGGATTGTCGATGCAAACCGCGACGGGTTGATGCAACATTTGCTTGACAAGGGAATTCCGTGTGCGATTTATTACCCAATTCCGTTGCATTCGCAAAAGGCCTACATTGATTCAAGGTACAAAGAGGAAGATTTTCCAATCACGAACCAATTGGTCAAAGAAGTGATTTCGCTGCCCATGCACACCGAACTCGATGACGACCAAATTGAATTCATCACCGATTCGATTTTAGAATTTTTAAACTAGGAGCTTTTTCCTGCTTTCCGCTGCAATCTTTTTTCGCTGAAACGCTCAAAAAGGATTTCCGCTGCAATCAGGGCTAAGGCAATCATTTCCAAAAGAAACAGTTTCAAACACAAATAACGGCAGATGAAAATATTAGTTACAGGAGGTTTAGGATTTATTGGTTCACACACGGTTGTGGAATTGCAAAATGTTGGTTTCGACGTCGTAATTATTGACAATCTTTCCAATTCCTCTGAAGAAGTTTTAAACGGAATTGTTGCCATTACAGGAAAAAAACCGGAATATGAAAAACTAGACCTGCGTGAAAAAGAAGCGGTAAAACAATTCTTCAGCAAACATTCGGATGTTTCGGGCGTGATCCATTTTGCGGCTTCAAAAGCAGTTGGCGAAAGTGTCGAAAATCCATTGTTGTATTACGAAAACAACCTCAATACGTTGGTGTATCTGTTGCAGGAATTGCAACAAAAAGACCGCGCCAATTTTATTTTTAGTTCTTCATGTACGGTTTACGGTCAGGCTGAAAAAATGCCGATCACCGAAGATGCTTCCGTGCAGCCAGCCATTTCTCCTTACGGAAATACCAAACAAATAGGCGAGGAAATCATTTCCGATGTGGCAAAAGTGACAAATATCAACGCAATTTTACTGCGTTATTTCAATCCGATCGGTGCGCATCCAACTGCTGAAATTGGCGAACTTCCAATCGGCGTTCCGCAAAACCTCGTTCCGTTCATTACACAAACTGGTATCGGTATGCGCAAAGAACTGGCGGTTTACGGTGACGATTATCCAACAACTGACGGAACCTGTATTCGTGATTACATCCACGTAGTCGATTTGGCGAAAGCCCACGTAATCGCATTGCAAAGATTGGTAAACCAAAAGAATATTGACAAAATTGAAACCTTTAATTTGGGAACCGGAACGGGAAGTTCCGTACTCGAAGTGATCCGTACTTTCGAAAAAGTCAGCGGCAAACCGTTGCCATACAAAATCGTTGACCGACGTGAAGGTGACGTGATCTCTGCCTACGCAAATACCGACAAAGCAAACGATGTTTTGGGTTGGAAAGCACAATCGACTCTTGAACAAGCGTTGGAAAGCGCGTGGAAATGGGAAAAAAAAATAAGGGCGATTAATAATTAACAATGAACAATTAATAATGTGTAGTTTGCGCACAAATAGCATGACGTTTAATTATAATAAAAAAAGTCCCAGACATAGTTTGGGACTTTTTTTATACAATTATTAATTGTTCATTATTAACTATTAATTACTAATTTGAGCTCGCCGAAGAAGTTTCCGCGGCGCTGTCAATCTTTTTCACCAATCCCTGCAGCACATTTCCGGGACCAACTTCAGTAAACAAAGTCGCGCCGTCTTTGATCATTTGCTGCACCGATTGCGTCCATCTCACTGGCGCAGTCAATTGGATAATCAGGTTCTTTTTAATTTCTTCTGGCAAAGCCACAGCGCTCGCCGGGACATTTTGGTATATCGGGCAAATTGGCGTAGAAAATTCAGTCGATTCGATCGCTGCAGCCAATTCTTCCCTTGCCGGTTCCATCATTGGCGAGTGGAATGCACCGCCAACCGGAAGGATCAATGCCCGTTTTGCACCGGCTTCTTTCATCGCAATACAGGCTTTTTCTACCGCAGAAGTTTCTCCCGAAATCACGAGTTGTCCCGGACAATTGTAATTTGCGGCGACAACCACGCCATCAATCGACAGGCAAACGTCTTCAACGATTTTATCTTCAAGTCCTAAAACCGCAGCCATAGTAGAAGGTGTAATTTCGCAGGCTTTCTGCATCGCAAGCGCTCTTTTTGAAACCAGTCGCAAGCCGTCTTCAAACGACAAAGCGCCATTGGCGACAAGCGCAGAGAATTCCCCAAGCGAATGTCCGGCAACCATTTGCGGTTTGAAACTTTCACCCAACGTTTTTGCCAGGATCACCGAATGTAAAAATACGGCTGGCTGCGTCACTTTGGTTTCTTTCAATTCTTCGGCAGTTCCTTCAAACATAATGTCCGTAATGCGAAAACCCAATATTTCATTGGCTCTTTCAAAAAGTTCGCGCGCCAGTTCCGATTGTTCATACAAGTCTTTGCCCATTCCGGTAAATTGGGCGCCCTGGCCCGGAAAAATATATGCTTTCATTTGTGATTGTTTTTGTTTGAAGCACAAAAATAATCTTTTTTTCAGGAGCACAAAGTATTTGCTTCTTAAGAACGTTTCGTCCTGCTGTCCGCTTTATCTTTTTTGCATCAAAATCATGGAGCAATCACGATCCGAAACGCAAAAAAGGATATCGTTACCATCAGGGCTAAGCCGGAACTTTTCTGAATTCTATTGCATTAAGTCGCGTAATTCTTAAACATGTAAATCCACAATAGCCTTGAGAACCGAATGTTGAAGAACGACAGCGAAATGATTACGGCTGCAATAATTGGAATGATCCGCAAATCAAAAGTCTGCTCAAAAAACAGGCTTGCGATAAAATAGGTAATTAGCGATTGGGCTACGGTAAGTCCGTAATTTACATACATCGCCCCGAAAAAATAACCGGGTTCCTTCTCAAATTTAAAATGGCAATGGCTGCAATATTCGTTCATCTTGGGAAATCCGATGCTAAAAAAAAGACTTTTGTCTTTAAAAACTTTTCCCTGATGACAATTCGGACATTCGTTTTTTAAAATATGTACGATTGAATGTGACATTTTATTGTAGTTTAATTTTAAACAAAGGTAGTTGCAGGGTCATTTTAAATGATTTTGTATCTTCGCCAATAATAGCACAATTCGGACATTATGAAGAAATATCCTGTTTACGATGTTCAAAATTTCCAATGCAATGCGCGACACGACGATTTGTATGTCAATACTTTTCGCGAACATTTGCTAACGCACAGTTTCGTCGAGGCGCCGCACCGACACAACTCTTATTTGCTGGTGTTTTTTACGCATGGATTGGGCTCGCACGAAATTGACTTTGATACATTTGAAATCCAACCGGGAAGTTTGTTTGTATTGCAACCCGGGCAAATCCACAATTGGAATCTGTCGGAAGATATTGACGGATTCATTGTTATTTTTTCAGAGGAAACTTACAATTTGTACTTTGGGAATAAAAAAATAGAAGATTATGTTTTTTACGCTTCGGCTTCGGTCAAACCAGAATTGGTGTTTTCGAAATCTGAAATCCCATCTATTTTGCCCTATTTTGAATTGCTGAATTTGGAAAAAAACCGGCAGCAAATTTTCAGCAAAGACAAAATACTGAACCTGCTCGACTGCATCCACATTGCCATTGCACGAAAATATGGACTTTCGGAAGCACACAATATGCATCCGTACAACATCAAAATTGAAAAATTCGAAAAGTTTGTGTCGCAATATTTTAGGGAAAATAAGTTGCCGTCTTTTTATGCATCGTTACTCAGCATTACACCCAAACACATGAGCCGCATCTGTAAAGAAATTCTTGGAAAAACGCCAACGGAAGTGATTGCAAACCGTGTCGTGCTCGAAGCCAAAAGAATGCTCAGCGACCGGCAATTGTCGGTTAATGAAATCGCCGACAAACTTGGGTACGACGATTATTCATATTTCACCAGGCTGTTTAAAAAACAAACCGGAACAACACCAGGTGCGTTCCGGAATGTAAAAAAATCAATCAATTAAAGTACGAAATACGTGTTTTTGACCGGTTCGATGTGTTGTTGCTTTTGCGCGGATATGAATTCTTCAGCAAATTCGTCACGGAATTCATGTACCATTTGCATCAGGTTTTTCTCAATATTATTAGAGATTTCAGTCACCGGCGTATCGGTTGGTTTGCTTTCAAAAGGATCCTGCAAATGAATCGCCATTTTTTCAATCAGGAAAAATGCTGCGCCAATGGTCGTCACCAGCGGAATTTGCAGCCATCCGATTAAATCGGTCAATCCGAAAGGCAATAAAATAATGAACAAACACAACGTAAAACGAATGTACATGCTGTAAGTCGTTGGGAAAATGGTGTTTTTAATTCTTTCGCATTTTCCCATAGAATCACATAATCTGGTTAGGGTATTGTCAATTTCAACTTGTTGGAATACATTGATATGGCCTTTGTTTGTTGCCATTTTAAGTTCTTTGGCATGAAGGATCAAAATCGCATTCGGAACATGTTTGTGTCTTTTTACGAAATCAAAATCGTCATCGGTGAATAAAGATTTTATGGATTTCAACGGATTTTTATTTCGCAACGCCATTCCAAGTGCATAACACCATGCGGCTTGTCTTCTCGCAAAATTCTCTTTAAAATTATTGCCCTCTACAGAAAAATCCGGATCTTCGTAGAAAGCCATTACCTGGCGGATTAATGTGCGCGAATCGTTCACAATTGCGCCCCAAACAATTCTCGCTTCCCACCAGCGGTCGTAAGCCTGATTTGATTTAAATGCGAGTAGTAATGAAATAATTGTTCCGATAATTCCGGGAATTGCAATCGGGATATTGAGCGCCTGTGCATTGTAGAAACCGTGAATGGCTTCAAATGCGACAGCGTATAAAATGACAAGGATAAGTTCAACTTTGATCTTTCCAAGTACGTAGGTCATGGGTATTTTCTTTTTCAGCAGCATATATTTTTCTTTTTTGGAATGGATAATTCGGCTTCGGTTTTAAACGATTTCTTCATACAATGACAAAACCGGCAGCCCAAGCGTTTCATTAATGGTCGATTTCTCTTTCTTTTTCAGCGAAATTTTCTCTGGTTTTCTGGTTTCAATCAGCATGTTTATACTGTTTTTAGAAATGGCATCGGCTAAAAGCGGCGCAATTTCTTCCGAAGTCTGGTCTTCAAAAACTTTGGCCTGGCTTACAATACTGAAGTTGAATTGTTCCTGCATGTGCTGGATGTCTTTCGCCTGAATTTTCGATTTGTCGTATTCAAGGTACATTGCTTTATTGACATCGTGTTCTTTGAAATTTGCGCTCAGATGCAAAATCGGACACTTGGAATTCGCCATGATTTTTAAAGTTTGCCTGTGGATTTTTTTCTGCGCTTCCTTGTAAGATGGTGTAACAATTGACAAGTTAATCTGGAAATGTGCAATCAGGTTTTTTAAGATTGGTGCGGAGATTCCATATTGGTGGTGGATTTTTAAACTGCAGTTTGAATGGCATTCGCTGATGCATCTGATGACTTCCAAAACTTCCGTCTGCGAAACGGTCATTTCGTTTTTGATATTTCTTAGGAAAGCCGCCGACGAAAACGTATCGGGAATTTCAGAAACTAACATCAGGTAAATTGTGCAATTTTCGCCTTTAGATTGGGTAACCGCAGTTTTTACAGCATTAATCGTGTCGGCGGAAAGTATGGTTGGAATTAATACATTTTTCATGTGTAGCGCTTTTGAGTTCGTTATACATGCAAAATAAAAGTACCGGCATTAGAGCGTTCTTAGAATAAAATTAGAATTTTCTAAGAATTGGCATTAGATTTTTTAATGTCAGTTTTGCTGAAGATGATGTTTACGACAGTTCCTTTTCCGGTTTCGGATTGGATCTGCAGTTCACCGTTGTGCATTCGGATAATTTTCATCGCAAGCGGAAGCCCGAGCCCGTATCCGTTGTATTTGGCCGCAATTTTTCCGCGAAAAAATGGTTCGTACAAATGCGGAATATCTTCAGGTGGAATGCCAATGCCAATATCAGTAATCGTAATCTTGATCTTCGACACATCCGCGGCAAGCGCCACGAAAACTTCGTCGTTATCGGAATATTTCACGCCATTTGAAATCACATTGTTCAGCGCCAGTTCCAATAACGGCCGGTTACACGGAATGGTAAGCAGGTTTTCATCTTCCGGAGCGGCACTCAAATTAATATTGACACGATTGTTTGGGTAAATTTTGTCGACATCGGCTTTCACGTCCATCAATAATTCGTCAATTCGTGCCACATCAAGCACTTGTTTATTGCCGTCGTAACCGGTTTGGGTGAGTTTCAATAATCCTTCGGTCAGGTTTCCAAGTTTGGCGGCCTGCTTGTTGATGTTTTCAAGCGAATGTACATATTCTGCGGTTTCACGTTCCTTGAGCAGCATGATTTCAGTTTCTGCAATAATCGTTGTGATTGGCGTTTTGAGTTCGTGCGAAGCGTTGTTGATGAAATTGGCCTGAATTTCAAACGAAGTTTCCAAACGGTCTAGCATGTTGTTGAACGTTTTGGTCAAATCTGAAATTTCATCTGTATTTTCCGATTCCGGCAAACGGTTGTGCAAATTCGACGCGCTGATTCTTTTTGCTTCCTTGGTGATCCGCGCTACTGGATTCAGAACGCGCCGCGCAAAGAATTTTCCAAAGAAATAAGCAATCAACAGAAAAACAATGCCCGCCGAAACCAAAATTTCGATCATATAAATGGCACTCGTGTTGCCACGGCGGTCTCGTGCCGAAACAATCACAATGTATTTCTGTCCCGATTCGTCGAAAATTTGTCCGTAATGGTAAATATGATCTTCTTCAACCCAGCCCGAACCTTTTTTCATGACTTCATCATAAAATCCCGGTAAAAGCTGCAAAGCGGTGTTGTATTCAAATGTGTTTTCACCGTTTATTTTGAGTACGAAATCTTTCTCGTCAATGAGTTCTTCTAATCCTTCATTTTTAAATTGCTGAAAATACTGCGCTTTCACGCTGTCATTTTGGTAGTGGATAGATGCAGCGATTTTGGCCCGATCCTGAAGCCTTTTTAAAAAGTAATATTGGTTGTTTTGTTTGAACAGAAAAAACACAACGATGCTCAACAGCAAAGTGCTGAAACACGAAAGCGCGACATAGGTAATTGTAATGTTTTTCCGGATCTGCATATTAGGATTTGATCACATAACCCAATCCTTTAATGGTATGGATGAGTTTGTTTTGGTAGGGTTTGTCTATTTTTTTTCGAAGGTAATTGATGTACACATCAACCACATTGGTGTTCATATCGAAGTTGATGTCCCAGACATTGTCGAGGATTTTTTCACGCGACATGATCATTTCTGAATTTTTTGCAAGATAATACAGCAGTTTGAATTCTTTAGCGGTCAGTTGTACGACGTCTCCGTTTCGGGTTACCGATTTGGATCGGCCATCGATCTTTAAATCTTCAATAACAATCTGGTCGTTTGGCGTATGTTCCTGATTCGATCTTCTGGCCAAAGCATTGATTCTTGCGTCAAGTTCGGTAAATTTAAAGGGTTTTGCCAAATAATCATCGGCACCCGAATTGAGACCGTTCACAATATTTTCGGTAGTTCCCAAAGCTGTCAAAAGCAAAACAGGCGTAAAATTTTTCGCTGCACGCATGCGCCTGCAAATTTCAATTCCGTTAATATCCGGAAGCATAATATCCAGGATAATCACGTCAAAATTGTGGTTTTGGATCATGTCCAAAGCAGTCGTTCCGTCGAGCGCGGCAGTTACATCATTGTTGGTTTCTGAAAGCCCTTTCCGAAGAATGGACAACAGGTTTGGTTCGTCTTCAACAATGAGCAACTTCATAAGCAACAGTTTTTTATTCGTTTCTGACAAAAATAAGGTTTCAAATCTTAAATATTTTATAACAACAGAAATTCCTAAAAACTATTCGGAAGTTCCTAAAAGACTTGCTGTTTTTTAAAATATTATGAAATCATCGGAATGTTTTTTTGCGGGATTCCGAATATTTTTCGTTTTCGGGTCGGCGGAACTTGTGTTTCAGCTGTTGCGATCATTTGCAAAACCGCCAGAATAAGCTATTTTTACAAAACTTCAACTCCAAATGAAATGACTGAAAAAGAAAAAATGCTTGCCGGCGAATCGTATTTTGCAAACGACAAAGAACTTTCTGCCGATCGGCTCAAAGCCAAAAGATTGCTGCATAAACTAAACGTTACCGAATATGTGATGAACGGAAATGCACGCAACATTTTACACCAATTGCTGCCCAATTCCCACAAACACATTTACATAGAGTCGCCATTTCACTGTGATTACGGTTACAATATTGAAGCAGGCGAAAATGTTTATTTTAACGTGAATTGTGTCGTGCTCGATACGATGAAAATCAAGATTGGCTCAAATGTTTTTTTCGGCCCAGGCGCGCAGATTTATGCGGCAACACATCCGCTGAATGCAATCGAAAGACGTTCGACCGAATTTTCAAAACCGGTTACCATTGGTGATGATTGCTGGATTGGCGGAAACGCAGTCATTTGTCCGGGCGTAACCATTGGAAATCGCTGTACGATTGGCGCAGGAGCAGTTGTTACGAAAGACATTCCAGACGATTCTTTAGCTGTTGGAAATCCCGCGAAAGTAATTCGGGATTTGAAAGAATAGGTTCAAGATGCAAGAATAAAACCATTAAGAAATTAAGGCTCATTAAGCGCAACTTGATTTCTTAATGGTTAACAAAATAAAAATCTAATAGTTCACAGTGACCAATGCAGCTGCGGCTTTAGCACATTCTACAATCTCTTCTATTGGTGTTTCCAATGAATCATGGGTCAAAGCAACGCCCATTCTGCGATATGGACGCGAAGTTGGTTTTCCGAAAATACGAAAGTCTGTTTTTGGCAAAGCTGCAATTTCTTTAATTCCGGAATACGTTGGGTTTTGTGAATCTTCGGATGCTAAAATGACTGCGCTTGCACCAGCTTTTTCCAATTTAATTTCAAAGATCGGAAGGCTTAAAATGGCACGCAAATGCAATTCGAATTCGTTAAAGTTTTGCGTTCCCGCCAATGTGACCATTCCGGTGTCGTGCGGACGCGGAGACAATTCTGAAAAATAGACGCCGTCGTCGGCTAAGAAAAATTCTACACCAAACAATCCGGCGCCGCCCAAAGCTTCAGTGACTTTTTCGGCCATGTCCTGGGCTTCAAACAAATCAAGGTCGGAAATTTGAGCCGGTTGCCAGCTTTCCTGGTAATCGCCGCGTTCCTGTCTGTGGCCGATTGGCGCGCAGAATAGAGTCGGGTTGTTGTTTTGGGTAACAGTCAATAAGGTAATTTCCGAATTGAATTTGACGAATGCTTCCACGATGACTTCCACGACATCGCCACGCGAACCTTCGACTGCATAATTCCAGGCTTTTTCAATATCCGATTCTGATTTTATAGTCGATTGCCCCTTTCCTGATGAAGACATGAGTGGTTTTACGACACACGGAATGCCAACTTCCAAAACTGCTTTTTGCAATTCTGAGGCTGTTGTGGCGTAACGGTAATTTGCGGTTTTGAGTCCGAGGTCTTTGGATGCGAGATCGCGGATCGCTTTGCGGTTCATGGTAAAATTCGCCGCTTTCGCAGATGGAACGACGGTGATGCCGCTTTTCTCATAATCATAAAAACGTTCGGTACGGATCGCTTCGATTTCCGGAACTATAAAATCGGGCTTGTATTTGGCTACGATTTGGTCGAGCGCGTCGCCGTCGAGCATGTTGATGACTTCAAAGCCGTGGGCAACCTGCATGGCTGGCGCGTTTTCATAACTATCGACTGCGATGACGGTTTGCCCGATGCGCTGGGCGGCGATAACGAATTCTTTTCCGAGCTCGCCGGAACCGAGGAGTAATATTTTTGACATTTTTTTCTTTTTTTTGAACCATTAAGGGATTAAGAAAAATTAAGAATACACTTAATGAAACCTCAATTCCTTAATGGTTGAATTTGAAGTGGCGTCCGCGTTAGATTTGAAATTAAAAGGAGGACACCTGGTGGCTGTCAGGTATTTCTCATTTTACGCATGCGTTAAGGATAGCAGTGGAAATCCTTTTTGCTTTTCGGATATTTCTTTTTTAGAAAAATGTTGTGGCAAAAAGATTGTAACGGATAGCCTGACCCGCAGGGAAACGCCCAAATAAAAAAGCCCCGGAAATTTCCAGGGCGTATGTTTTAAGCTAAAGCTTCTTGGATTCTTTTGATGGCTTCGGTGAGCAGTTCTTCGCTGGTCGCATAGGACATTCTGATGCAGTCCGGGTTTCCGAAAGCGTCGCCGGTTACTGTGGCTACATTGGCTTCGGCAAGCAGATACATTGAGAAATCGTCGGCATTTTTGATTTCGGTTCCTCTTAAAGTTTTGCCGAAATAAGATGACACATCAGGGAAAACGTAAAATGCGCCTTCGGGAACGTTGAGTTTGATTCCGGGAATTTCTTTCATTAATCCGACAACCAAATCGCGTCTTTTGTGGAATGCTTCGACCATATGGTTCAATACTTTTGGGTCGGCATCAACGGCAGTGATTGTGGCGCGTTGGGCGATTGAATTCGCACCGCTGGTCACTTGTCCCTGCATTTTCGTACAGGCTTTCGCGATGAATTCCGGTGCGCCGATGTAACCGATTCTCCAGCCGGTCATCGCAAATGCTTTGGCCACGCCGTTTACAGTAACCGTTTTTTCGAACATGCCTGGAATTGAGGCGATGCTGCAAAATGTTCCGGAAAAATTGATGTGTTCGTAGATTTCGTCGGCAACGACAATAATATTTGGATGGTTTTCAAGCACTTTTGCCAATGCAGTCAATTCTTCGCGGCTGTAAACCGATCCGCTTGGATTGCAGGGCGAGCTGTACCAGATCATTTTTGTTTTTAGTGTGATCGCTTTCTCCAATTGCTCTGGTGTAATTTTGAAGTCGCTTTCTACAGAGGTCGGCACTTCAACCGGAACACCGCCAGAAAGTTTGATAATCTCAAAATAACTGACCCAATACGGTGCTGGTAAAATGACTTCGTCGCCGTCGTTCAGCATGACTTGCGCGATGTTGTATAATGATTGCTTGGCACCTGTCGACACGACAATATTCGCAGGTTTGTAATCTAAATTGTTGTCTCTTTTGAATTTTCTTACGATGGCTTCTTTCAGTTCCATGTAACCGTCGACCGGCGTATATGTGCTGTAATTTTCATCGATTGCCTTTTTTGCGGCTTCCTTGATGAAATCAGGCGTGTTGAAATCAGGTTCGCCAAGGCTTAAACTGATGATGTCTTTTCCCTGTGCTTTAAGTTCGCGGGCTAGGGCGGCCATGGCCAATGTTTGTGACGTGGACAGGTTGTTGATTCTGTCCGAAAGAAGATGGTTCATGTATAAAATTAGTTGTGTTAGTTTCTTTAAGCGGTCAGCGCAGGATTCATGCCAAGGTCGCGCAAATGTTTGAAATGGGCAATGACTGCGCCGCGCATGGTTTTGAATTCATGGTACGGCAAGTTGCATTCTCTTGCGGTTTCTTTGACGATTTCAGCGATTTTTGAATAATGTACGTGACTGATATTTGGGAAAATGTGGTGTTCGATCTGGTGGTTTAATCCGCCGGTGAACCAGTTTACGATGGCATTTTTAGGTGCAAAGTTAGCGGTCGTGTACAATTGGTGGATTGCCCAGGTATTTTCAATTTCGCCTGCATCATTCGGAATTGGATTTGTCGTTTCATCAACCACGTGTGCCAACTGGAATACAATGCTTAAAATCAAACCGGCTGTGTAATGCATGACGAAAAATCCGAGCAACACTTTCCACCACGTAATTCCGATGACAATTGGCAATACGATCCAGATAGAAACGTATATAATTTTTGTAATGATCAAGGTCGTCCATAAAATCTTCGGGCTTTTGGCTTCTCCGTAAGACAATTTCCTTTTGAGGTAACTCCGCATTTGTTTGAAATCGGTCGTCAAAGCCCAGTTGAACGTCAGCAATCCGTAAAGGAAAACCGAGTAATAATGCTGGAATTTGTGAAAACGGTGCCATTCGGCTTCCTGCGTAAATCGGATAATTCTTCCCGCGTCAAGGTCTTCGTCGTGGCCGTGAATGTTGGTGTATGTATGGTGTAAAACGTTGTGTTGGACTTGCCAATTGTATACATTTCCAGCGAGCACGTAAATCGTTCCGCCCATGATTTTGTTGATCCATGATTTGTTCGAATACGAACCGTGGTTTCCGTCGTGCATCACGTTCATTCCGATTCCGGCCATCCCGATTCCGATCACAACCGACAACAGCAACATCACCCAAAAAGGCATCTGCAAAGTCAGGATCAAAAAATAGGGTGTCAGAAAAACTGTGAATAAAATCACGGCTTTGAGGTGTAATTTCCAGTTTCCGGTGCGTTGGATGTTGTTGTCTTTAAAGTAACTGTTCACGCGCGAGTTCAGCGTTCTGAAGAATTTCAGGCTGTCCTGTTTGGAAAAAGTGGGAATCGTGGTGTTCATATGCATGCTAAAATTAAGTGTTCAAAGATACTATTATTGCCTCTTTAAACGTGAAAAAACGAGAAAAATTTCATCTGAAAATGATTACTTTTGTCAAAATTTTGAAAATGGAAGAAATCCTCAAACAATTTCCTAATCTGTCTGATAGTCAGAAAGAACAGTTTGCGAAGTTGGAAAGTTTGTACCAAGACTGGAATGCGAAAATCAACGTGATCTCGCGAAAAGACATCGCCGAATTGTATACCAAACACGTGCTGCATTCACTGGCCATTGCCAAAGTGCAAAAGTTCGAACCCGGAACGTACATTTTAGATGTGGGAACCGGCGGCGGTTTCCCCGGAATTCCATTGGCGATCTTGTTTCCGGAAACGCGTTTTTACTTAATTGACGTAATCCTGAAAAAGATCAATGTCGTGAAAGCTGTTGCCGAATCATTGGAACTCAAAAACGTCAAAGCCGAACAATTGCGCGCAGAAAATGTCAAAGGCGATTTCGATTTTATCGTAAGCCGTGCCGTGACAAACATGCCCGATTTTGTGAGTTGGATCAAAAACAAAATCAAAAAACAGAACAAACACGAACTTAAAAATGGCATTTTATATTTAAAAGGCGGCGATTTGTCGGAAGAATTAAAGGATTTTCCAAAAGCAACAGAATACAATATTTCAGAATTTTTTTCTGATGAATTCTTCGAAACAAAAAAAGTCGTACACTTGCCGCTAAAATTTAAAGCATAAAAAAGTCCCGTTTCGAGCGGGACTTTTCATTTATTTTTTGATGATTTTTTTGGTGAATGTCCCAAAATCAGTTTTGATTTCAGCGAGATAAATTCCTTCGTGCAACTGGCTCACATCTAAAGTTTTTTCGACAGCATTCGACTTCAAAATACTGCGGCCGTTGAGGTCAAAAATATGAATCTCCCGAATGATCTCGTTATTGCTACTGTGTATGTTTAGGATATCTCCAACGGGATTTGGCAGGATTTCCAACGCTGATTTTCCGAAATCACGCGTTTGTAAAAAAGTTTCAAAAGTTTCCAGAGATTCGGTCGTGTAGTCTACACTGAGCATCGGAACATTAATGTTGGTATGCGTACTTCTAAAAACCGGAATGCTGGAAGAAGAATCGTTTCTATAATAACTGTACACGGTTTGAGTCACGGTTCCAACATTCGTCAGGAAAAGATAATCCAAAATGATGTTTTGTGTTGTTTTTAATCTGGTCACATTGGTCGATACCGGAGTTGATCCGATATTCAATGTAAGCGTTCCGTAAGCATCTACCGAAGTTGTAGAATTTCCGTTAAACGAACCTGAATATCCACCTTCCGCATTGTAACTTCCTGAAATGCCATCGCTGTTTGTAAATCCGTATTGCATTGGAAAACTTCCCAACGTTGCATTGTCCATGTCGTAAATCAGTTCAATTTGGGTCGTATTAAAACCGGTTATGGATACCGTAGATCCTGAGGTTCTGGAAAAAATCTTGTTGGTTGTTGTTCCGCTCCCAACAGTTGCCGTAGTAACCGTAACTGCAGTGGTATTTTGATAGGCAGCTAATTCTTCGCTCGTGGGCGGAATGGTTCTTACTTCTGATGTGCCAACTTCGATCAACTGCGAGAAATTCCAATTGATATTTGCGCCGGAAGTTTCCTGGGAAATTGGCACCGCAGATTCGACGAGTGTGTAACTCGCCCTGTCCTGAGGAACGTAGAAACTTTGGATCGGTGCCTGGGCATTTGCGCCAAACACACCAATAAAAAATAAAGTGAAAGGTAAAATTATTCTCATGTTATATGTTTTAATTTCAGCCAAATATACAATTACAAAATATTCTTTAACAAAAAAATCCCGAACAATTTGCCCGGGATTTTAAAATATTTTCGAATAATTATTCTCCTAAAAACGGATACCTGTAATCTTCCGGAGTGACGAAAGTTTCTTTGATCGTTCTCGCCGATGCCCAACGCAACAAGTTCATCGCCGATCCTGCTTTGTCATTCGTTCCCGATGCCCTTGCGCCGCCAAAAGGCTGCTGTCCAACAACGGCTCCGGTTGGCTTGTCATTGATGTAAAAGTTTCCGGCGGCATTTTTCAACGATTCCGTCGCTTCAGCAATCGCATAACGATCCTGGCTAAACACCGCGCCGGTCAATGCGTAAGGCGAAGTTTCATCTACCAATTTTAATGTTTCTGCCCATTTTGTGTCTTCGTAAACAAAAATGGTCATAACTGGCCCGAATAATTCCGTTTCCATTGTTTTGTATTTCGGGTTGGTCGTAACAATTACAGTCGGCTCAATAAAATAACCAACCGATTTGTCGTAATTGCCACCGACGATAATTTCCGCATCCGCATCATTTTTTGCCTGGTCGATGTAACTGGCCAATTTGTCAAAGGAACCTTCGTGAATCACCGCGGTAATGAAATTCCCGAAATCTTCCGGCGAACCCATTTTCATCGACTTTACATTGGCAACCAATTGCTCTTTTACCGCTGGCCACAAACTCTGCGGAATGTAAGCCCTCGACGCCGCCGAACATTTCTGTCCCTGGAATTCAAAAGCACCACGTGCAATTCCGGTCGCGACCTGTTTTACATTCGCACTCGGATGCGCCACGATAAAATCCTTTCCGCCAGTTTCCCCAACGATTCTCGGATACGTTTTATATTTATGGATGTTGGTTCCAATGTTCTTCCAGATATCCTGAAAAACATGCGTCGATCCCGTAAAATGAATTCCCGCAAAATCTGAGTGTTCAAAAATCGTGTTGCTGATCATCGCTGCATCACCAAAAACCACGTTAATCACGCCATCGGGAACACCCGCTTCTTTAAACACATCAATAATAATCTTAGCAGAAAAGACCTGGCTGTCGCTCGGTTTCCAAACTACGACATTTCCCATCATGGCCGCGCTCGCAGGCAAATTGGCCGCAATGGCCGTAAAATTAAATGGTGTAATCGCGTACACAAAACCTTCAAGCGGACGGTATTCCACGCGGTTCCACATATCCGAAGTCGATTTGGGCTGGTCGCCGTAAATCTGTGTCATGAATTCTACGTTGAAACGCAAAAAGTCAATCAGCTCACAAGCCGCGTCAATTTCTGCCTGGAAGATATTTTTCGATTGCCCGATCATCGTTGCGGCATTAATTCTTGCGCGGTAAGGTCCGGCAATCAATTCAGCAGCTTTTAAGAAAATCGCGGCGCGCTGTTCCCAAGGCAAATTTGCCCATGCCTCTTTCGAAGCCAAAGCATTTTCGATCGCCTGGTCAACATGTTTTTTTTCAGCCAAATGATACGTTCCAACGATGTGTTTGTGATCATGTGGCGCGGTAATATTTTTTGTATTTCCGGTTTTAATTTCGCCGCTTCCAATGTACAACGGAACCTCGATTTTCGAAGTCCACATTGCTTTGTAAGCAGCTAAAACGCTGTCTTTTTCCGGGCTTCCGGGCTTGTAAGATTTTACCGGTTCGTTGACCGCTTTCGGTACTTGAAAAAATCCTTTTAACATATGTTTTATTTTTTATGGATTGTCAAATTTTTGCCGTGCAAAGATACAAAAACCATGTGAACGCCACAGCATTTTACGAATATGATAACATGTTGAAGATTTTTAAGAATTGGCAGCAGAAAATCCTGTCGCTGTAAGAAAATCTCGTCCCGCTTTCCGCTGCAATCTTTTTAATTCCCATTCGGTCGTTAAAAAGGATTTTCACTGCAGTCGGGGCTGACGACAAACAATAGTTTTCAAAATGAGCTTGAAAAAGCGAGTCAAAAGGCAAAGTGAAAAACTCAGGCACTTCCAACTCAGGCACTCAGTAACTCCGTTTAAACATGTAAAAAATAGAATCAATTCTATAAACTTCCGTGCGTAACTTTATGAAAAACCAACTTCAATGAAAATCCCGCTGCTCGCCTTTAACGACAAAGGAATTTACTGCCATCAGGCCGATGTTTATCTTGATCCTTGGCGGCCGGTAACCAACGCGATTATCACGCACGGCCATGCCGACCATTCGCGCTGGGGCCATAAAAATTACATCACACACCATACAAACGTCCCGATCATCAAACACCGATTGGGCGATATCAACGTCACCGGAAAAGACTGGAACGAAACCTTCACGATTAACGGTGTCAAATTTTCTTTACATCCGGCCGGGCACATCTTCGGAAGCGCACAAATTCGAGTAGAATATAAAGGCGAAGTTTGGGTTTTTACCGGCGATTACAAAACCGAAGACGACGGGATTTCAGTTCCATACGAACCGGTAAAATGCCACACATTCATCACCGAAAATACGTTTGGGTTGCCCGCTTTCAACTGGATTCCGCAAGCTGAAGTCATGACCGACATCAATAATTGGTGGGCAGAAAATAAAGCGGAAGGCAAAACATCCATTTTATTCGGTTACACTTTAGGAAAAGCGCAACGGCTTTTGAAATACCTAGATATCAGCAACGGCAAGATTTTCACGCACGGCGCAGTAGAAAATATGACAAATGTCCTGCGTCCAATGGTTGATTTTCCACCAACTACATTGATTACTCGCGACACCAAGAAGGAAGAGTTTCCCGGAAATATTGTACTCGCGCCGCCAAGCGCGCACGGCAGCATCTGGATTAGGAAAATGACGCCTTTTGTCACCGGATCGGCGAGTGGCTGGATGGCTTTTCGCGGTGCCAGAAGACGGCGTGCGATCGATAAAGGATTTGTTTTGAGCGACCATTGCGATTGGTATGGCTTGCTCGACAGCATCAAAGCGACCGGCGCAGAAAAAATCATTTGTACACACGGTTATTCCGATGTGTTTTCGAAATATCTTCGCGAAATCGGTTACGATGCAAGAACGGAACACACGCAATATGAAGGCGACGAAGGCGAAACTGCGGCAGAAGACAATAAAGAAGCTGCTGAAGCTGAAGTTTAATTGTGACGCAGATGACGCGGATAAACGAGGATTTTACATATTTTAATAATGACTTTCAATTAAATTAAACAGAACCAAAAATAAATCTGCGTTGATCCGCGTCATCCGCGTTCCATCACACAAAGAAAATTATTAAAGAAATGAAAAATTTCGCCGAACTCATCAAAGCTCTCGACAGCTCCAACAAAACGTCTGTTAAAGTCGACGCACTGACCGAATATTTCCGTCGCGCCTCGCCAGAAGACAAAGTATGGACAATCGCCATTTTGTCGCACCGCCGTCCGCCGCGCCCGGTCAATACGACTTTGTTGCGATTGTGGGCCAATGAACTTGCGAACATTCCGCTTTGGCTGTTTGAAGAAAGTTACCATATCGTGGGCGATCTGGCCGAGACCATTGCGCTCATCATTCCAACCACAAAAGAACATTCCGATAAAAGCCTGACCGAATTCCTGCAGGAAATGATCGCGCTCAAAAAGAAAACTGACGATGAAAAACGTGAATATCTAAGAACGAATTGGCTTGCGCTGAATTATTATGAACGTTTCGTTTTTACCAAATTAATCACCGGAAGTTTCCGCATCGGCGTCAGCCAAAAATTAATGACGCGTGCGCTTTCAAAAGCAGAAGGTGTTGACGAAGATCTATTGGCTTACAAATTAATGGGCGACTGGAATCCTGATAAAATCACTTTTCAGGAATTGATTCTGGACGAAAAAAGCAGCGATTATTTGTCGAAACCTTTTCCGTTTTATCTGGCTTATCCAATTGAAGGCGAAGTTTCTGCGCTAGGAAATCCCGAAGACTGGAGCATCGAACACAAATGGGATGGCATCCGTTCGCAAACAATTATCCGTGAAAACGAAATGTACGTTTGGAGCCGTGGAGAAGAATTGGTTACCGATAAATATCCGGAATTTCATTCGTTCGTCGGCATCATCCCAAACGGAACGGTCATCGACGGCGAGATTTTGCCGTTTCCCGAAGGTCAAATCGGGACATTCAATGATCTGCAAACCAGAATTGGAAGAAAAACGGTTTCGGCTGCCTTGCTCGCAAAAACTCCGGTCATTATCAAAGCCTACGACTTATTGGAATGGGAAGGAAATGACATCAGAAATTTGCCTTACGACCAGCGCCGTGATTTGCTTGAGAAATTGTATAAAGCCGTCAAAGATTCGAATCTTCCCTTGCAGATTTCAGAGCGCGTGAATTTAAAATCCTGGGAAGATGTCACGACCGAACGAATGCGCGCGCGCGAAATGAAATCGGAAGGATTGATGCTGAAACGCCGGGATTCTGCTTATCAGGTTGGCCGAAAAAAAGGCGATTGGTGGAAATGGAAAATCGAGCCTTTGGTTATCGACGCAGTATTAACTTATGCGATGCGTGGTTCTGGCCGACGCGCCAATTTATTTACCGATTATACTTTTGCACTTTGGCAGGACAATGAAAATGGTGAACGCGAACTCGTCACTTTCGCAAAGGCATATTCCGGTTTAACCGATGCGGAATTTCGCAAAGTTGACGATTGGATCAAAAAACACACACTGGAACGTTTCGGGCCAGTTAGAAGTGTCACGCCACAACTGGTTTTCGAAATCGGATTTGAAGGTATTGCATTTTCCAAACGTCATAAAAGCGGCGTTGCTACAAGGTTTCCGCGAATTTTAAGATGGAGGTACGACAAGAAAATCGACGAAGCGAATTCGATCGAAGACATTAAGAATATGATTTCTTCAAACGGAGAAATTTAAATCATTAAGCTTAATTTTCTTAATTTCTTAATGGTTATAAAAAATAGTCTTAAAATTAAAGTAAACCATTAAGAAATTAAGATCTATGAAGTTGCGTAAAACCGTAATGATTTTAATGTACTTAATATTCAAAAATAAATGTTTCAATGAACAGAACCCAACTTTTCCAAATCGCAGAAAACTGGTTTAAAAACCAGGGCTGGAAATCATTCCCGTTTCAGAAAGAAACCTGGACGGCATTTCTGCAGGGAAAAAATGGTTTGTTGAATGCGCCAACTGGAAGCGGAAAAACCTACGCACTTTGGATTCCGATCGTACTGGATTATATCAAAAACAACCCGGATTACGAAACCAAGCACAAACCCGGACTTAAAGCGATCTGGATTACGCCATTACGCGCGCTTTCGGTAGAAATCAAACAAGCTGCTGAGCGCGTCGTGAACGATCTTGGCGCACAAATGACTGTTGGCATTCGAAGCGGTGACACCACCTCTGCAGAACGTGCCAAACAAAAAGGCAAAATGCCTGATTTGCTGATTACAACACCGGAAAGTTTGCAATTGTTATTGGCTTCAAAAGGCTACGATAAAACGTTTAAAGATTGCCGCGCGATTGTGATCGATGAATGGCATGAATTGCTCGGGACAAAGCGCGGCGTGCAAATGGAACTCGCGTTGTCACGGCTGAAAACGGTCGCTCCAAATATGCGGATTTGGGGAATTTCAGCAACGATCGGAAATTTGCAACAAGCGAAAGAAGTGTTACTCGGAATGGGTTCTGAAGCGTATGAAAATTCGATTCTGATTCATGCCAACATCGATAAAAAAATAAAAGTACTTTCGATTATTCCTGAAAAAATGGAAGCGTATCCCTGGCGCGGCCACATGGGTTTGCATCTGATTGATGAAGCGGCAGCGATTGTTAAAAAGAGCAAGACGACTTTGATTTTTACAAATGTACGCTCGGCCTGTGAAATCTGGTTTCAAAGATTGCTTGAAAAATATCCGGAATTCGCCGGTGAAATGGCGATGCACCACGGAAGTATCAATCGGGAAACGCGGCTTTGGGTCGAGGAAGCAATACGTAATGAGGAATTAAAAGTCGTTGTTTGTACGTCAAGTTTAGATCTGGGCGTCGATTTTGCGCCGGTCGAAAGCATCATACAAGTTGGCGGACCAAAAGGTGTCGCAAGATTTATGCAGCGCGCCGGAAGAAGCGGACATCAGCCTGGAAAGGAAAGTGTCATCCATTTTTTAGCAACGCACGCGATGGAACTGATCGAAGCTTCAGCATTAAAAAAAGCGGTTGCAGAAACCATCGTTGAAGACCGGATTCCGTATTTGAATTCGTGGGACGTTTTAGTGCAATATTTAAATACTTTGGCGGTTTCAGATGGTTTTTTCCCTGACGAAATTTTTAAAGAGGTCAAAGGAACGTTCTGTTATCAGGCCATGACCGAAGAAAACTGGAATTGGCTTTTGAATTTTATTACCAAAGGCAGCCAGAGTTTGCAGGCATACGACGAATATAAAAAGGTGGACATCGAAGAAAACGGTTTATTCAAGATCAACAGCCGATTGATTGCGATGCACCATCGAATGCAAATTGGAACAATCGTTGGCGATGCGACTTTACAAGTTAAGTTTCTCAGCGGTGGCTATCTCGGCAACATTGAAGAATGGTTTATTTCGAAGATGAAACCAGGCGATGCATTCACTTTCGGTGGAAAAAAACTCGAATTGTACCAGGTCAAAAACATGCAGGTTTTGGTTAAAAAAGCCGATCCGTCGAAAAAATCCCGATTAGTAAGCTGGATGGGCGGGCGCATGTCGTTTTCGGCGCAAATGAGCGAAATGCTGCGGCAGGAAATGTACACGGCAAATACTGAAAATTTAACGCCTGAACTCAAAGCGCTGGGGCCGATGTTTAAAAGACAAAGAAAAGAATCCATTGTGCCAAGCGCGAACCAGTTTTTGATCGAAACTTTTAAAACGAGAGAAGGTTTTCATGCAATTTTCTATCCATTTGAAGGACGGTTTGTGCATGAAGCTCTGGCGAGTTTATTGGCTTTCCGGATCAGTTTGCTGACGCCGATTTCATTTTCACTGGCTTATAATGATTACGGATTTGAACTGTTGTCCGATCAGGAAATCGACATGCAAAATGTGATCGATAACAATTTATTTTCAACAGAATATGTACATTCAGATTTGCAGCGGAGTTTAAATGCAACTGAAATGGCAAGACGAAAATTCCGGGATATTGCCGTAATTGCCGGATTGGTTTTTACCGGATTTCCAGGAAAAATGATTAAAACAAAACACCTGCAAAGCGGATCACAATTGATCTTTGAAGTGTTCAGAGATTACGAACCTGACAATTTATTGTTTCAGCAAGCATATCGCGAAACATTCGAACACCAACTCGAAGAAGGCCGTTTGATCCAATCGCTCGAACGCATCCAAAACCAGGAAATCGTCTGGAAACAAACACAAAAACCAACACCTTTCAGTTTTCCAATTATCACCGACCGTTTGCGGGAAAAACTCAGCAGTGAAACATTGGCCGAAAGAATCAAAAAAATGACCGCATCTTATATGAAAAACGAAAAATGACCGTAACAATATCCATACAAAATCACACTTTTATTTTGCATCCGACAGGAGCAGTTTTCTGGAAAGACAAAAGTATTTTGCTAATTTCAGACGTACATCTCGGGAAAGTCATGCATTTCAGGAAACACGGCGTCGCGGTTCCGGAAAGTGCGGTATCGAAAAATTTCGGTCAGATGAATGTTGCTTTGGAATATTTCGATCCGGAAACGGTGATTTTTCTCGGCGATTTATTCCACAGTAAAAAAAATACCGAATGGGAATTGTTTGAAAAATGGGTTTCGCAAACCAAATCGAAAATCATTCTCGTTGCAGGAAATCACGATGTTATCAATAAAAAGCATTATCAGAAATTGGACATTCAGATTTATAGTGAAATTGCAGCTGATGGATTTTTGTTGACGCATCATCCCGAAGAACGTGAAGGCTTTTTTAATTTTTCAGGACACATTCACCCGGCGGTAAAAATGCGTGGCATAGGTCGACAATCTTTGAAATTGCCGTGTTTTTTTAAAAAGCCAAAACAAATGATTTTGCCTGCGTTTGGCGAATTTACAGGAACTTATTTCTTGATTCCAACGGAACACGATTGTGTGTACGGAATTGCAAATGATGAAGTTATCGTCGTTTGTTAATTCAGAGCAAATGGTGCGCTGAGCCTGAATGTTGGCACAATTACTTTAAAACTTCGGGTAGAGGTGAAGTTGATCATGTTAAAGTGCCCGCGCATTGATCCAAACGGCGACGCAAGCAAACAACCTGAACTGTAATTGTGTGATTCTCCTGGTTTTAAAACCGGTTTTTTTCCGATGACACCTTCGCCGTCCACGGTTTCCATGTCATTTAAAGAATCGAAAATTTCCCAGTGTCTGGAATTTAATTGCACCGAATCTTTGCTATGGTTTTCAATTGTGATCTCATAACTAAAGGCAAAATGGATCTTGTGGTTCTTGAAGTAAGTGCCTTCAAAAGCCGTCAGGACCGAAATTTTTATGCCTCTTGTAATTTGTGAAACCATGTGAAATTCTCAAAGATGTTGTCAAATTTACAAAAATTAGATTTTGCAAAGTATATTTAACATTAAATTTTCTAGTTTATAATGTCAACTGAACTTGCCTGGCCTTTTCCGATCACGCGATCGTAGCGTTGGTTGTTTTCCCGGTAATACACCAATGCAAAGTAGTTGTTTTCAGTTTGATAGAAATTTCCATCGATTGCATTTGCGTCGTCAATTTTTCCGTTTTTATCCGCAATCACATACTGATAATTGGTAAATCCCTGTTTGATCATGATGGCTTTTTCATACACGCCTTTTGCCTTGTTGTAGTCCATTTTGAACTCCGGAGTCAGCGCGTAATTGTTAAACATGCCATTAATGTAAATGTCGCTTTTGCCGAAATACGCTGGCGCAGACAATGTAAAAAATACCCAGGCATAATCTGCTTCGATGGCGTTGTTTTCAACGTTGAGGTTGGTCACGATAAAGTTTCCGTTGATGTCCGGAAAAAACGTGTATTGGTTTCCCGCGCGCGCATTGCTGGTGTACAAATGCGAATTGTAAATGCCGCCGTTCGAGTCCACTTTTCCAATGAAATTATTCGCTGCCCGAATGTCTTTGTTCTCAAAATACAGGTATTCATTTCCGCCCCAAAACTGGGTTTCCGCATCGTATTTGTAGATCAGGTCGTTGCCAATGGTGTACATCGGTGGAATATTTGTAATTCCGGTGCTGATTTGCCCGTTTTTCATCAACAATACTTTGACATTTTTGAGCGGACTCTGGAACAGGATATTCGGAGATTTGATTGCAAAATCGAGGTTTTGTTTGAAATTGATTTCGCTGACATTCCGCGTTCTTTTCACCTGCATTGGAACACTGACCAATTCTTCATAAACGATGAATTTTCTGGAAAACACCACATCTTTATCCTCGTTCAGAATTTTCAGCATGTAATTTCCGCTAACGAGCAAAGTCGTGTATTTGTTGGGAAACTGAAGTCGGTAATGCGAATAAATCTGCAAGGCGTTGAAGGAATTCGTATAATCCTGAATGCGCTGGTCATCAAATCCCTGAATGTATTCACTTTTAACCAATTGGGAAGGTTTCCAATCGTAATCGCAATGTTGGAGCACATAATAATAATTGGCCTCGTTTCCGAAAAGATCATCAAATTCGAGTTGGAAAGGATCACCAAGTTTAAACAGCGGAACAATATTTTGTCCGTTTTGCACGAAAGTAGCGGTTCTGATATTATAAGGTGGAAAAACTTCTTTTTCGACTTGTGCGTTCGCTGAGATAAGAACGAAAAATAAAAATATTCGGACAAAAATGTGTTTCGGCATGATTTGTAAATTTCAGAATGGTAAATATAACAAATTATGCAAACCGATATAACGTGATCTCAGAGAAACTGTATTACTTGAAGCAAACGGGAATAAGCTCGCCTTTTGCCAGACAATATTTCTCAACGAGTTCGGGTTCGATCTTCGAGGTGTAATCTTCTTCAATAACTTTAAATCCGATGCTTCGTAATTTGTCAAAATAGTCACGACCGTAAACCCTGACGTGGTCGTATTGTCCAAAAATGGCAGCACGTTCTTTAGGATCGGTAATGGCATCGTCTTCAAAAGTTTTGTCGCGTTTCAAATCCTGCGGAATCTGGAAAATTCCCATGCCGCCCGGTTTTAATACGCGAAATAATTCCTGCATCGCTTTGGTGTCATCCGGGATGTGCTCCAAAACGTGGTTGCATAAAATAATGTCGTAAGAGTTGTCGGAGAAAGGCAAATTGCAAATATCTGCTTTGACATCCGCGAGTGGCGAAAACAAATCGGTTGTCGTGTAATCGAGATTTTTCTGGTTTCGGAACAATTTATAAAAGGCCTGTTCCGGTGCAAAATGCAGTACTTTTTTCGGAGCGCTGAAAAAATCCGTTTCGTTTTTTAAATACAGCCAGAGCAAACGGTGTCTTTCGAGTGAAAGCGTACTCGGTGACAAGACATTGTTGCGTTGGGTTCCATATCCGTAAGGCAAAAAACTGCGGAAACTTCGACCGTCAATTGGATCGGTAAACGTATTTCCTTTGAGTGCCAATGCCAATATCGGACGCGCGACATAACTCAGGCGAATGAGCAACGGGCGCGGAATCGTATTTAAAATAAACTTGAATAATTTTTTCATCAGATCACCAACGGTACTTTTCTGAATTCGTTTTCTTCGTCACTTTCAATACCCAAAGCTTTGTAAATGTAAGCGTAAGTCGAAAGCAATTCCGGTTTTCCGTTGATTAGAGCGACATCGTGTTCAAAATGCGCGCTTGGTTTTTTGTCAGCGGTAACAATGGTCCAGCCGTCCTTTAAATGTTTGATGTTTTTGGTTCCGAGGTTGATCATCGGCTCGATCGCAACGACCATTCCGTCAATGAATAATTTTCCACGGCCGCGTTTTCCGTAATTTGGCATTTCCGGATCTTCGTGCATTTTTCTGCCGAGGCCGTGGCCAACGAGTTCGCGAACGACGCCATAACCTTCAGCTTCAGTGAATTTCTGGATCGCGTTTCCAACGTCTTCGACGCGGTTTCCTGCTTTGAATTCGCGGATGCCGACATATAAAGATTCTTTTGTGATCTGTAGTAATTTTTTGGTTTCGGGCGCAATTTCACCCACTGCGAAAGTATAGGCGTGGTCGCCGTAAAATTCGTTTTTCAAAACGCCGCAATCTACTGAAACGATGTCACCTTCTTCGATAGGGCGCGTCGTTGGCAAACCGTGTACCACCTGTTCGTTCACACTCGTTAAAAGCGTCGACGGACAACCGTACAAGCCAAGAAAGCCGGGAACGGCATCGTGGTCGCGAATGAATTGTTCGGCCAGTTTGTCCAATTGTAAAGTGGTCACTCCGGGTTTGATTTCGCCCGCAATCATTCCTAATGTTTTGGAAACCAAAAGCGCGCTTTCACGCATGAGTTCGATTTCTTCTCTTGTTTTTGAGATAATCATAAATCAATTTTATAGTTGGCAAAAGTACGATTTTTAAATAATGTACCGCACAAGTGGTTTTGTTGTTTTTTTCTTAAAAGAGAAAACTGCGAATGACACGAATCCAACACGAATTGTTTCGTGGAAATTAGTGTCATTCGCAGCTTAAAATATTAATTTGCTATAAAAGCGAATGTCTCGTCATGGCTTTCGGTTGCTCAATTCCCATCAGTGCCAGTATAGTAGGAGCGATGTCGCCTAAAACACCGTCGTGAATTTGCTTGATGTCTTTGTCAACCAAAATGATCGGAACGGGATTGGTCGTATGCGCCGTGTTTGGGCTTCCGTCGGGATTGATCATCGTTTCGCAGTTTCCGTGATCGGCAATGACGATCGTCGTATAACCGTTGGCCAAAGCCGCCGTAATCACTTTTTCCGCACATTGATCTACTGCTTCGCAAGCTTTGATCGCCGCTTCAAAAACGCCGGTGTGGCCCACCATATCTCCATTTGCAAAATTCAGGCAGACAAAATCGACTTCGCCTTTTTCAAGTTCAGGAACCAACGCGTCGGCAAGTTCGAACGCACTCATTTCTGGTTGCAAATCGTAAGTGGCTACTTTCGGCGAATTTCTTAAAATCCTGGTTTCGCCGGCAAAAGGCAATTCGCGTCCGCCGGAAAAGAAAAATGTCACATGCGGATATTTCTCGGTTTCTGCAATGCGGATTTGTTTTTTCAGATTTTTTTCCAGGACTTCGCCCAATGTTTCGGTGATGTTGTCTTTGTCGTAAATCACGTGAACATTTTGATAAGTGTCGTCATAATTGGTCATCGTCACATAATACAATTGCATTTTGTGCATGTTTTGCTCGTGATGGTCGTTTTGTGACAGCGCATCGGTGAGTTGGCGTCCGCGATCGGTGCGGAAATTGAAGAAAATCACAACGTCGCCTTCTTTGATTTTGGCAATTGGCTGGTCGTTCTTATCGACCATTACAATTGGATCAATAAATTCGTCAGTGATGTTTTTGTTGTAATCGTCGTGGATGCTGCTTACCGCGTCGGTCGAATGCACGCCTTCGCCATTGACGAGCAAATCGTAGGCTTTTTTGACGCGTTCCCATCGTTTGTCACGGTCCATTGCATAATATCTTCCGACAACTGAAGCGAGTTTTGCTTTTTTATCTTTAATGTGGTTCAGCAAATCGCCGATGAAAAATGTTCCCGATTTTGGGTCTACGTCGCGTCCATCGGTAAATGCGTGGATGAAAACTTTTTCTAGTCCGAAATCTTCCGAGGCATCGACCAAACCTTTAATGTGGTCAATGTGGGAATGCACGCCACCATTGGAAACCAAACCTAAAAAGTGGACATCTTTATTGTTGTCTTTTGCGTATTGAAACGCGTCGACAAGGGTTTTTTCATGGTTGATCGTTTTGTCCTGAACGGCTAAGTTGATCCTGACCAGATCCTGATAAATGATACGGCCCGCGCCGAGGTTCATGTGGCCAACTTCGGAATTTCCCATTTGGCCTTCCGGCAAACCAACATTGAGTCCGTCGGTTCTTAGTTGGGCGTTTGGATATTGCCTGTATAATCCGTTGATGAAAGGAACGTTTGCATTGTCTATTGCGGAAACTTTCGGGTCGGGCGATTTTCCCCAGCCGTCAAGGATCATTAAAATTACTTTTTTGTCCATGGAAATTTATTTTCAACAAATATACAGAAATTGAAAAGTTAGTATGGAAAAGTTGGCTTTAAATAACAGTTAAAACCAGTTTTTTGCGGCGTTGTAGTCGATAAAATAACGAATGCTAATTGAGAAAATGTTGTTGAGGTTGTTGGAAAACAAATCGGTGAAATTGCGTCCGAAATTTTTATTGATGTAATAAATGTTGCTTTCGTCGGTAATCGCATTGTTGCGGTACAAAAACGACAATTGGCTTCCCGGCGCAAACCACCACGAATAGGACAAATCGATATTCCAGGAATTGAAATTTGAATTTTTGTCTTCGTTGTAAGTCGTATTGGTCAACAAACCATTGGGTTGAAGGCTTTCAAATTTGAGGTTTTCGGCGTACGACCAATAATAACGCGCGGCCAGGTTGACAGTCATTTTATTGGTGATCGCATATTTTGTTTCTAACGTATTGACATAAGTGTCGCGGTTTCTGGTGGCGAAAATAATCTCGTCGCCATCAAAATCGATCCAGCCTTTGTTGTGGTTGTTGTGTGTGTAAGTAAAGTTGTAAACCAGTAACAAACTGTTGCTCACTCGGTATCTCGGACTAAAGATCACATCATAAATGTATCGGTTTTTCTCGCTGGTTATATTGTAAGAAGGTCCGAAATCGATCGCAAATTTATTGTTGTAATTGGACGAATAATAAAACCACGCGCGATAGTTGTCGGGATTTTCAACAAAGCGGTTGTCGACGCGCGCCTCATAAAAATCATAGGTTTTAAACGGTCGGATATTCAATCCGTAACCGAAATAATTGTTTTTTTTATTCGTCGAGTTCACGAAAAAATTAAAATTTCCCTGCTGGATTCTTCCTGTCGTATTTTGGAATTCGGTGTACGCTTCACTGAAAAACTTAAACGTATTAAAAGTTTTATTCGGGTTTAGAATCCGGTAACTTGAATTGGCACTCAGCGCGTAATAATTGGTCATAAAATTAATTCCGAGATCATTGTCGTCGAAATCTTTCGAAATATAATTGATTCCGGCATTGTACCTGAATTTTCCGCTGGTTTCGCCAAGGCTTAGCGCAGTGTTGAATCCTTTTCGATCGCTCACTCCGGTCACTTCATTAATGTAGCTGTATTTAAAATTTCCCGATGCGTTGTAGGTGTTTTGGGTCGTATTCAAATCAAAAACCAAAGCGGAAACATTTGCGTCGCGAAAATCACCATTGCGCGTGACATTCGTATTAATGACGGAAACAGAGGAGTTCCGGTTGAATCGCTGGTCCAAAACCATTACATTATAATTGGCCAAAGGTTCCACTTCGGTTTTTCGGACGATTCCGGTGACAGTATCGCGGACGGATCCGAAAGTTTTTTCAGTGATTGCATTTAAAACGCCAATTCCGAGGCCATTTTTTGTACGGCCTGAAACTTTGAGCGCGTTAATAAGGTTTGTCGTGGTCGGAATGCGTTCTACGATTTCATTCGTTTTTGTGCCTTGTGATGATGGGCTTCCGCCAATTCTTCTCGTGTACAATAAATCGCCCTTGTTAAACAAATCGGTTCCTTCTGTAAAAAACGGACGGTTTTCATTGAATTGCTGTTCGAACGGGCCAAGGTTCAACTCGATATTATCAAATCGGGTTTGGCCAAAATCAGGAACCAAAATTGCGTCAAGCGTAAAGGAATCGTTGATGCCATATTTGATGTCCATCCCAATTTTAAACTTGCTGTCTGAAACCGAAGTATTGTCGAGATAATTGTTGTTTTTTTCATAATACACCGACGAATACGGGATGAAAAACAATCGCGTTGGCGGTTTGATATATTGAATTCCCTCCAGATAACCCGATTGCGCGCTTTCGTTGCTGATCTTGGTGTCGATGTGGTTCCATGTATATTGTTGGCGGTCGCGCCTGAGTTCGCGGTAAAAATTAATGCCCCAGGTTTGTATTTGTTCGGTCGAAAACCGGAGTCCTGCATATGGAATCTTCATTTCGACAACCCAGCCAAAATCGGTGACCACGGCTTCGCTTTCCCAAATCGCGTCCCAGGTAAGATCTTCACCATTTTGTTCGGTGAACACACAATCCATCTGCGTTCCGGCGGCGCTCACGAAAAAACGGAAATCCTGTTGTCCGTCGTTGAATCCGTTGATGAAAACGCCAAAATGTTCCGAAGTGCCGAAAATGTCACGCTGCGTAATTTCTTTAAGTATTTTTTCGGGCGAGTCGTCATACATCGTTGCGGCGATATACACCGCGTCATTGTTATAGACAACTTGTACGTTTGTTCGTTTTTCCGGACTTATCGGACGGCCGTTATCGGGATCAAACATGACGAAATCAGTTCCAATTGGTGCGGTCTTCCAGATTTCTTCATCGAGTTTCCCGTCAACTGTAATGTTTTCCGTAACAGAAATTGCCTGCAAAGACTTTTTCTGGGCTTGGGAAAAGGTACAAAAAGTGACGAAAAAGGCAACAAAAATGAAGAAATTGTTTGGCATACGGGGCTGGCTAGGTCAAACAAAAATAACTATATTCTTGATATTCACAATTCTTTTGCAATAAAACTTACACTTAGCCGTTTATTACCTCTCGCAGTCAGAATTTAAAAGTTAAAATCACAACAAAAAGCATTTAATCGTTAAAATTTGCTTTTAAACGATAAAATTATGATAAAAAATTTGTCTCTTTAAAATTATTATATACATTTGCCGTCCCCAATCTATCGTATAACATAAACAATTACAATGATTTACAAAATTTTTCCAGTATTGGCATTCTTTTTTCTGTCATTTTCAAGCAACCAAACAGCTAAACCTACAGAACCTGAACTCATCGCAGCAACATCAAAGTCGGCGTTCGAAATGAAAGCGACTTCGATTTACCAAAACCTGCATTCCGACAACATCACTTCGATGCCGAAATTTGAAAGCTTCACCAAAGCTTTACAAGGTTTTTACGCATTGAAAGGCAAGGGCGTGATCCAAAAAGACATACTGACTTTAATTGATTTCAGTTTGTCTTCGAATGTAAAAAGGCTTTGGATCATCGATTTGTCAACCAATACGGTCATGATGAATTCGCTTGTGGCGCACGGCAGAAATACCGGTGAAGAATTTGCCAGTAGTTTTTCAAATACTGCAGAATCGTATAAAAGCAGCCTCGGATTTTACGCAACTGGCGAAATCTACAATGGCAAACACGGAAAATCCCTGAAATTAGACGGATTAGAAAGAGGAATTAACGACCACGCGCGTTCAAGAGCAGTCGTTATCCACGGTGCCGATTATGTTTCGGAATCTTTCATCAGAAACAACAAAAGACTTGGAAGAAGTCAGGGTTGTCCTGCGGTTCCGGTTGAATTAACAGATGAAATCATCGATTTGATCAAAGACAAATCCTGCATTTTTATATACCATCCGTCAGGAAATCACAAATCGGCGACGAAATTAGTTTCTTAGTTTTTTGTACAAATCCCGGTCAAGATTATAGATATCGGCCCTGAAATCCAGTTCGCCTTTATCAGTCAAAGAAGCTGTCCAATACAATTGGTGCAGCTTTATTTTTTGCTTCAAATTGATACTCGTGGTTTTTTTGGACGCGATAAGTTCGTCGATTTTTTCTATTGACCAGTTTTTTTCGTCATCCAACATATAAGCGGCCAACAGCAACGGATTTTCCACACGCACACAACCGGAACTCAGCGAACGGTAATTTCTCCCGAAATAATCCCGATGGTTCGTATCATGCAAATACACTGTATAATGGTTCGGAAAATTGAACTTGACATTCCCTAACGAATTTCCATGTCCTGGCGCCTGAACATACCGATAACCTTTTGCTTTTTCGGGATTCCATTTTTCCGGACTCACGACATTGCCTTTATAATCATAGATCGTAATATCACGTGCGGCGAAATAACTGCGGTCGCTCGTCGCGGATGGTGTCAAATCTTCCTTTAGGATCGTCGGCGGAACGGTCCAGGTTGGATTAAAAACAATATTGCTGAAAGTTGAGGAAAGAATCGGAGTTTTGCGTTTGTCTATTCCTACCACAACGCGCTTTCTTTCAATGGTGTCGCCATCTTTGATAATCCGCAATTCAAATGCCGGAATGTTGACAATAATATAATGGTTGCCCATATTTTTAGGATACCATTTCCAGCGTTCCAGATTTGCAATGATTTGTTCTTTGCGAATGTCTTTCGAAATGTTCAGCGCATTTACCGTACTCAAACCAATCACACCATCGGGAACCAAACCGTGCCGGAACTGGAACTTTTTTACCGCTTTATAAGTGGCACGATCGTAAACATTGGTCAGGCTGTCCACGTGATCCAGGTCTTTCCAGAAAAGCAACCTGCGTTTGATTTGAACCACCGAATTATTGGTGTCATTGCGGACAATTTTAGCAGTAAATACAATCGGTTTTAAAGTGTCTTTTGGAAGTTTATCGATTAGTTTCAAAGCTTTTTTCAAGCGTTCGTAAACGACATGATGCGGTTTCACACTTTCAATCGCTTTCGCCAACGAATCGCCTTTCATCGCATTTGATAAGAGTTCATTGATGTCCAGATTGTTGATTTTCAAATCCCAGTCGCGGTACAATTCTTTCGGATTCAGTTTGCCTTTGGTCAAATGCCACAAATATTTCTGAAGCGAAACGGTCAGCAAAATATCATAATCGACCATTTGTTTGTCAGAAAACGAATTGGTTTTCGCTTCGAGTTTTTCTAATGTTGGTACTTTATAATCCTTCGGAAACAGACCTTCCTGTTCAGCATCTGCCAAAGCTTCAATGATCGTTTTTCTGATTTTTGGCGAATTCCAAACGGTTCCGAATCCGTGCGAACGGTAAAATGCCAGCAATCTTTCCTTTTTCTTATCGACCAGAATCATCGAATCGATCGTTATGCTTTTTGGTTCGCGCCTGATTTCAGTTTTGCTCTTTTCCGGCAATGGTTTTACCGGCTGTTCTTTTTTACAGCTGATGAAAATAAAAAATAAAAGTAACGCGTAATATTTGGGCATTGCCATATGATTTGGTTACAAGGTAGTATTAATCGCACCCAACCGGTTACATGATTACCGAAATTTAATCCAAAATTTTATACATCATATAATGGATGCCAACGTCCGGAATGTCAAATGCGCCGCCAACGATTTGGTAATCCAGATTTGAATAAAACTTCACGGCGACTTCACGGGCGTTAAACCAAATCAGATCGCCGTTTTGTTCCTTGACGTAGATTTCGACATGACGCACAAGCTGTTCGCCAAACCCGCGTTTGCGAAAATTTTCCAAAACTGCCATGCCGCGAATCTGGAACTGATTGTCATTCGCGAAAGCGGCATGATTTTGTTTGAACACCGAAATAATTCCGGCCAAAATCTTATTTTCAAACAATCCGAAATGTTTGGTCGTTTCAAGGTCATCGCCTTCAAAATGGCAACTTTCAATAGGTTTTCCCGGCCGAAGCACTGGAAGCCGAACCGAAAACGTCTCCAAAGCACTGATTTCACTAATTTGTATCATGTTTTAATCTCGTTATTTAAAAAATATTGAAGCGATAACTTTTTAATAATAAATTCGTTACCAGCCTAAAGCCAAAAGATTCCGATATTTTTGCAAAAAAAACTTGCAACAAAGGAAACTTATTATTTATATTTGCACCGTTGTAATGCGGAAGTAGCTCAGTTGGTAGAGCTCCAGCCTTCCAAGCTGGTTGTCGCGAGTTCGAGCCTCGTCTTCCGCTCTGTTAAAACCTCAAATGTGAATTTGGGGTTTTTTGTTTTTTACCATTAAGGAATTGAGTTTCATTAAGTCTCAATTGTCTTAATTCCTTAATGGTAAAAAAAATATTTGGCGTTTCCCTGCGGGCCGCGCTTTTCGCTGCAACCTTTTTCCGCTGCGCTTTTTGATTTTCCCTGCGTTGCACTCCGGGATAATCAAAAAAAAGGATTTTCACTCCAATCGCTAACGCGGGCATCTTCATCCAAAAGATTATTTAAGTCTTGACAAATCGCTTCCGGTTTCCAATTCCTTTGGTTCCTGGTTTTGCAAAAACAATTGCGCACTTAAATCGCCTTTCAAAATAATGTTGCCGCCTCGCACTTCGAGCCAGCTGCCTTCGCGCAAGCCCAAAACCGGAATGCTGTTGAATTGATGAAACTCTTTGATTCTCGTTTCGCGCGTTTCACCCATGTGTTTCGACTGCAAATCGGCGTCCAGGTAATGCGGATTCAAATTAAACGGAATCAGTCCCAAAGTCTGGAAACTCGGCGGATAAACGATCGGCATGTCATTCGTGGTCTGCATCGACAAACCGGTAATGTTGCTTCCGGCGCTGGTTCCCAAGTATGGCGTTCCGTTTTTTACAGCATTCGCCAAAACATCCATAACCTTATTTTTATACAATTGGGAAACCAGTAAAAAGGTGTTTCCGCCACCGGTAAAAATGCCTTCCGCGGTTTCGATTGCTTCTTTCGCAGAATCAAATTCGTGCAATCCGCGAACGGCGATATTGATTTTGGCGAAAGCTTGCTGAACTTTTACGGTATAATCATCATGCGAAATGCCACCCGGACGCGCAAACGGAATAAACAAAATGCTTTTGCAGTTTTTGAAAAATAGTGAAAGTTCGGGCAATAAATACTCAAGGTAACCACTTCCGTGAATGGTCGACGTGCTCGCAATAATCAGGTTTTTCATCTTGATTTTTTTGATAAAGGTAAAAATCTGCAAAGCCAAAAACAAAGCGCTGCCATTTTTAATTAACACAACTTTACGAACACGTTAGTAATTTATTTGGAAGGCATCACGATACTTTTACAAAATAATGTTTTCCATGTCGTTATGAATAAATTCCTGATTGCGGTTATCGTTTTTTCATTTTTGCCCGGCAATTTGCTGGCGCAGGAAAATATCCGCAAAAATCTGAAAGGAAAAGTGACCGCCGACGCGACCAACATAAAAGGCATTTACATCATCAACATGAAAACTGAGAAAACCGTACTATCAGAGGAAGGCGGTTATTTTTCAATTCCCGCAATGGAAGGCGACACGCTTGTTTTTTCTTCGATTCATTTCAAAGGCAGAAAAATTGCGGTTAAAAACGAAGATTTCAGTTCCAATTTATTTTTCGTAAAACTCGATCCGCTGATGATCCAGCTCGACGAAGTTCAGGTTTACAATTATAAAAACATTAATGCCGTTGCACTCGGAATCATTCCGAAAGGCCAAAAAAGTTATACGCCTGCCGAACGCCGATTGAAGTCGGCTACCGGTTTGGACGCGCAAATTGGTTTGAATACTTCGCTGACAATCGATCCGCTGTTCAATTTGCTTTCCGGGCGGACTGCGAGCCTGCTCAAACAAGTCGAAGTGGAACGCAAAGAGCTGATGATCGAAAAAATCGAAAACATGTACCAACACGATTATTTTGTCGACCGACTCAAAATTCCGGAAGATCATGTGAAAGGTTTTCTGTTTTATCTGGTTGAGAATAAGAAATTCACTGATTCGGCCAATACGAAAAACAAAACAATGACCACTTTTATAATGAATGAACTAGCCGTACAATATCTGGAAACGATTTCGGAAACCAAAAAATAAATGTTCCTGGATTGATTGTTTTCTGTAATTTCACAGCGCAAAGATCATTTGGCAACAAAAGAATAAAAAGCATGCTCATAAAAACCAATACATTGCCAGTGAACACCAAAAATACTTTTATACTTCTTTTTTTCTTTGCAATTCAGATCGGTTTCGGTCAAAATTCCACTGAAAGAAAATTTTTCGGCAAAGTCATGATCGATTCGGTCGCAGCCGAAAACGTCAACATTTCCAATTCCCGAACCGGGATGATGGTCACTTCCGATAATAAAGGACTGTTTAACATTGGCGCAAAGCCGGGCGACGCTTTGGTTCTATCTGCTGTCAATTTGGAAACACGCCGAAAAATGGTTGGCGTTGACGATTTAAAATCGGAGTTGATCATCGTAAAAATGGCTTCGCGGATCAACGAGCTCAACGAAGTGAATGTGAATGAAAATTCGCAGATTAACGCAGTCAACCTCGGCATTATTTCGCCCAATCAGAAAAAATACACTCCAGCCGAAAGTAAATTGTATACCGCGCAATCGGGCATGCTTGATCCGTTGCTGAATAAAATTTCGGGACGAACAGACATGCTTAAAAAGGAGGTGGTTGTGGAAAGAAAGGAAAAATTGCTTTTAAAGCTCGACGGACTTTATGAAGATTCGTTTTACATCAATACGTTGAGAGTGCCGCAGGAATATATTAAAGGATTTCAATATTATATCATTGAAGATGCCGATTTCGTTCGCGCGCTCGAGGCGAAAAATAAAACGCTGATGCTTTTTTATATTAAAAAATTAGCTTTAAATTACAATGAAATTATCGCCCTTGAAAACAAAAATTAAAATACTCGCCCTTGTTTGCTTTATCTGCCAGATTTCGTTTGGACAGGAAGCACGCAAAACCTGGAACGGAAAAATAGTGAAAGATTCACTGAATGTTGAAAATGTCATGGTTTTTAATGTGACTTCCAAAACCACTGCGGTGACTGACGCCGAAGGAAATTTTAAAATAAATGCCCGGCCAAAAGACACGCTCGTTTTTTCAGGCTGGACGTTGCGATCGCGAAAAATCGGGCTTAAGGAAAGCGACAATCCTGAAGATTTTCGTGTCAGAATGGAACCGGTTTCATACGAACTTACAGAAGTTGTCGTGAAAAAAGGCGGCAAAAAACAAAAAGTAAAAAATTCCCAGGGAATTGTAGACCAGAAATATTTTGATGATGATAAATCGTCGCCGAAAAATATCGCAATGCCCGATTATAATGTGATTCCGAATGGCGTGAACTTCGTCCGGTTGTATAAGGATATTGCCAAACTTGTTAAGCGCGATCGTCCTGAAGAAGTGGAAAAACTCAGGTTTTCTGAAACCATTCTAAAAAAATTCGATTACGATTTTTTCCACAAAACACTCGATCTGAAAGATGAAGAAATCAAACTTTTCGTGATGTATTGTGAAACCGATCCGAAGGTGAAAGACTTTACAGTTAAGGAAACCAAGTTTGATTTGATGGATTTCATGATCAATAAAAACAAAGAGTTTAAGAAATTGGTGGCGAACGGGAAATGAGAAAATGTTTTTTAGTTTTAGTCGCAGGATTGTTTTTCGTGACGCTGGCTTCTTTTGCCACGCACAAATTTTACGTCGCGATTTACCAGATTCATTTTGCGCCAGAAAAAAAAATGTTGCAAATTACTTCGCGCATTTTTATAGATGACCTCAATGAAGTACTTTTCAAAAAATACCACAAAAAAACGCAATTGGGCGAAAAAACCGAATCTCCGGAAGACGTCGCACTGATGCAAAAATACCTGGCTGAAAAATTCTCCATTAAGATTAACGGGAAGCCAAAAACACCAAATTACCTGAGCAGGGAATTTGAAAATAACGTCATTATCTGTTATTTCAACATCAAAGAAATCACTGAAGTCAGAAGTCTCGAAATTAAAAATGAGGTGCTGACGGATTTATTTCCTGATCAGCAAAATATCATTCAGGCCAGCGTTTTAGGTGAAAAACGGAGTCTGCTGCTATCGGAAAATACGCAAAGCGGAACGTTAAATTTTAAATGACCGCAAATTCCGTAAGAAAAATAATTACTTTTAGCTTTTAAGTATCAAGCATGAAAAATACCACAATTTCACTTTTTTTAGCGGTCATTTGTTCGCTGCCGGCATTTTCACAGGAAGCCAAAAAGAAAGAAAAAGGACATGAAGATGTCAACAAATTTCGCCAGATGTACGATTTATTGGCCACGCCAAATATGTACAGAACGGCTTCGGGAGCGCCGGGACCGGAATATTACCAGCAACGCGCCGATTATAAAATCGATGTCGAACTCGACGATAAAAACACGAAGTTGTACGGAACGGAAACCATTACGTACTACAACAATGCGAAAGAACCGCTCGAATATTTGTGGCTCCAACTCGACCAAAACCAAAATTCCAGAACCTCAAAATCGCCATTGGTCGACGATCAAAAAGCCGATCCTTCGATCGCGGTTTCAGGTTTTTCAAGAAAATACATTGAAGAGAAATTCGACGGCGGATTCAAGATTGATTATGTAAAAGACGCTTCGGGCAAACCATTGTCATATACAGTCAACGAAACCATGATGCGCATCAATCTCGAAAAGCCGCTTTTGCATGGGCAGAAAATGTCGTTTTCAGTAAAATGGTGGTACAACATCAACAATTACATGATTTATGGCGGACGTTCGGGTTACGAACATTTCGCTGACGGAAATAATCTTTACGTTATTGCACAGTTTTATCCAAGAATGGCCGTTTACAATGATGTAGAAGGCTGGCAAAACATGCAGTTCTGGGGAAGTGGCGAATTTGCGTTGCCGTTTGGTAACTTTGAAGTGAATGTGACTGTTCCTGCCGACCATATTCTCGATGCGACAGGAACACTTTTAAACCGGAAAGAAGTATTTACGCCAGAACAGCAAAAGCGATATGCACTGGCCGAAAAAACCTACGATAAACCCGTGATTGTTGTGACTCAGGACGAAGCGATGGTGACCGAAAAATCATTCTCTGATAAAAAGAAAACCTGGAAATTTAAAGCTGAAAATGTCCGTGATTTCGGAATTTCAACATCACGCAAATTCATTTATGATGCGATGGCTGTCAAACTCGGCGAGAAAAGTGTCATGGCGATTTCGCTGTATCCAAAAGAAGGCAATCCGTTGTGGGAACAATATTCGACACGAGCCGTTGCGCATACGCTGAAAAGTTATTCGTCGCACACTTTTGACTATCCGTATCCAAAAGCAATTTCGGTTAACGCCCAGGACCAGGGAATGGAATATCCAATGATTTGCTGGAATTTTGGCCGTCCGGAAGCTGATGGAAAATACACCGATCGCGTCAAATACGGAATGCTTGGCGTGATCATCCACGAAGTTGGGCACAACTTTTTTCCGATGATCGTCAATTCGGATGAACGCCAATGGACCTGGATGGATGAAGGTTTGAATACTTTCCTGGAATATCTGGCAAAAATGGATTTTGATCCGAATTTTCCGATTGACCGCGGAACCGCAAAAACGATTATCCCGTATATGAGTGGAGACCAGAGCAATCTCGAGCCGATTATGTCGAATTCCGAGAGCATCCGTCAGTTTGGGAACAATGCTTATGGAAAACCGGCGGCTGGTTTAAACATTTTGCGCGAAACGATCATGGGACGCGAATTGTTTGATTATGCGTTTAAAACGTATGCAAACCGCTGGAAATTCAAACATCCGACGCCAGACGATTTTTTCAGGACAATGGAAGACGCTTCGGCGGTAGATCTCGATTGGTTTTGGCGTGGCTGGTTTTTTTCGACCGATTATACCGATATCGGAATCAAAGAAGTCAAACGCTTTTTTGTCACCGATGAAGCGCCGAAAGATGTGGCAACAATAAAACCCGGTCGCAGCAAACGATTAAATTCGGTTGGGCCGAAAGTGTATATGGTCGCGGAAGGAAGTCCGGATTTTAAGCCAAATATGAAGAAAGCATTCAATTCGAAAAATATAAAACCGCTGGATGATTATTTGCAGGCCAATTTTTCTGCGGACGAAAGAGCCAAATTGACTGAGCCGAAATATTTTTATCAGGTTACTTTCGATAAACCGGGCGGCCTGGTGATGCCGATTATCGTTGAATTGACTTTTGAAGATGGAACTAAGGAAAATCAAACCTTTCCGGCGCAAATCTGGAGGTTGAACGATGCAGAAGTGACGCGAACATTCGCTACCCAGAAAATGATTTCGAAAATTGTTCTCGATCCGAAAGCAGAAACTGCAGATGTCGATACCACAAATAATACCTGGCCTGCAGCACAGCAAAAATCAAAATTTGACTAATGTTAATTATTTATAAATTAACGCTTTTATAAACTGTGCAACTTTGTAACTTTACGACCACTTAATAATCAACGAAATTATGTTTGGAATTGGCGGAGGAGAATTAATTTTCATCATGTTTATCGTTTTAATGCTTTTCGGGTCAGATAAAATCCCGGACATTGCCCGTACTTTAGGCAAGGCAATGGCGCAGCTTAAAAATGCGACCAATGACATTAAAAGCGAAATCCAGAAAGGTGCCGAAGCAAACGGTTTCGATGCAAAAACACTTACTGATATCCGCGGAAGCATTACGGCACAGATCGATCAGGCTAAAGAAAATCTTTTAGGCGATACGCCAACACAGCTCAATAATATGAAGGAAAGTGTTGTAAATGAAGCTGTTGGCACTGTGGAAAAAACCAAAGAAGAAATCGACGATATCACCGGACCTATAAAACGTCAAAAGTAATGGTCGACCAATTGCTGCATTTAGACCGCGAATTGTTTGTTTACCTGAACGGATTTGGGAGCGAAGGCTGGGATGGTTTTTGGCTTTTTATTACCAAACAAATCAATTGGCTTCCGATGTTTTTGCTGTTTGCCTATTTGGTTTTCAAACACCTTGGCTGGCGACACGCAGTACTGATTTTGGTTGTTGTGGCATTTTTGATTTTACTTACCGATCAAACGACAAATTTTATTAAAAACGGATTTCAAAGATTGCGTCCGGGAAACGAACCCGAACTCGCCAAGTTGATCCGTGCGGTTCAAACCCGAAAATCATTCAGTTTTATTTCTGGCCACGCTTCAAATTCGATGGCTTCAGCGATGTTTTTATACCTCGTTTTGAAACCGTATCTGAAATACATGGGATTTATTTTCATTTGGCCTTTGGTATTCGCTTACAGCAGAATTTACCTCGGTTTGCATTATCCCGGAGATATTTTATGCGGATACATCTGGGGAATTTTGATGTCGCTGATCATGTGGCAGGTCTACAAATTTGCACGGAATAAATATTTTCCGCAAGGCGAACAATTAGACAACCCGACTAACGGTTAAGCCATCGCGTATTGGCAATAAAACGGTTTCTACACGCGGATCTTCCTTTAATAATTTGTTGTATTCCAATAATTCTTTGGTGCTTTTGTCTTTTGGATTTAAAGGTTCCAATACTTTTCCGCTCCACAACACATTATCAGATAGTATAATTCCGCCTTTTTCCATCATCGGAACGATCATATTGAAATACGAAATGTAATTTTCTTTGTCGGCATCGACAAAAACGAGGTCAAATTTGGTGTTTAGGCTTGGAATAATTTCCAATGCATCGCCCAAATGTTGCGTAATCTGGTTTCCCCAATCCGACTTGTCGAAATATTTACGTTGGAAATCAAACAATTCTTCATTGATGTCTATCGTATGAACCGTACCATTTTCCTGCAAACCTTCACACAAACACAATGTCGCATAACCCGTATAGGTTCCGATTTCAAGAATCGATTTTGGCCGGATCAACTTTGAAAGCATGCTCAAAACGCGTCCCTGAAAATGTCCGCTTAACATTCGCGGAAGCAAAATTTTCTGGTAGGTTTCTTTGTTTAATGCCGAAAGCAATTCGGGTTCGTTCTCAGAATGTTGCGTCACATAATCGTCCAATTCGTCTGAAATAAAGTGCATCGTTTAAATTTTTGCCAAAGTTATAAATTATCAAATCAACAAATTCAGAAATTAACCTACTTTTGCACCATGCAAACGGAGAAAAAAGACATACGCGCTTTAACCAAAGATCAATTACGCGATTTTTTTGTGACGAATGGCGACAAGGCTTTTCGCGGAAATCAGGTATATGAATGGCTTTGGAGCAAAAACGCGCACAGTTTTGAAGACATGACAAACGTCGCAAAACCAACGCGCCAAATGCTTGAAGAAAACTTTGTGATCAATCACATCAAAGTCGACCAAATGCAGCGCAGCGAAGACGGAACGGTGAAAAATGCCGTACGTTTGCATGACGGTTTGGTTGTTGAATCGGTTTTGATCCCAACATTGACACGAACAACCGCTTGCGTTTCGAGTCAGGTTGGATGCAGTCTGGATTGTAATTTCTGCGCCACAGCACGACTCAAAAGAATGCGGAATTTAAATCCCGATGAAATTTACGATCAGGTCGTTGCCATTCACAATGAAAGCAAATTGTACCACAACCGGCCGCTTTCAAATATCGTCTTTATGGGAATGGGCGAGCCTTTGATGAATTACAACAATGTCATTAAGGCGATTGAAAAAATCACTTCGGACGAAGGTTTAGGCATGTCGCCAAAAAGAATTACGGTATCGACTTCAGGTGTTCCAAAAATGATTAAAAAACTGGCTGATGATGAGGTAAAATTCAAATTGGCTGTTTCTTTACATTCGGCGATTGATGAAATCCGTTCGCGGATTATGCCGTTTTCTGCAAATTTTCCATTGGCCGATTTGCGGGAATCATTGGAATATTGGTACCGAAAAACCAAAAGCAAAATCACTTACGAATATGTCGTTTGGAAAGACATTAACGACAACAAAGCGTCGATTGATGCATTGGTCAAATTCTGCAAATATGTGCCGTGTAAAGTCAACCTGATCGAATACAACCCGATTGATGACGGCGAATTCCAGCAGGCTTCAGACGAATCGATCAATGAATATGTGAAAGCACTTGAAAGAAACGATATTGTTGTGAAAGTGCGCCGCAGTCGCGGAAAAGACATTGATGCGGCTTGCGGACAATTGGCAAACAAAGAAGCGTGATTGAATGTACGATTTCAGATGGATTTACGTAATTCGCGTCGTAAATCAAAAATTCTTAAAATATTCCTGGTTGCAACTCCGAAACTTAATAAGTATCTTTGAAAACCAATGAATGTTACTTCACAAATAAAACAGCCCATTCTTCAGGAAATGGAACTTTTCGAGAAAAAGTTCTACCAGTCGATGACCTCACAAGTGGCGCTGCTGAACCGGATTACCTATTATATTGTGAACCGAAAGGGGAAACAAATGCGTCCGATGTTTGTATTTCTAACGGCCAAAATGGTGTCTGCGGGCGAAGTAAATGAACGTACGTATCGCGGTGCTTCGGTGATTGAATTGATTCATACCGCTACTTTAGTGCATGACGATGTTGTGGATGACAGCAACCGCCGCCGCGGATTTTTCTCAATTAATGCACTTTGGAAAAACAAAATTGCGGTTTTGGTTGGTGATTATTTACTGTCCAAAGGTTTGCTGCTTTCGATTGACAACGGCGATTTCGATTTACTCAGAATCATTTCTGTTGCCGTGCGCGAAATGAGTGAAGGCGAGTTGCTTCAGATCGAAAAAGCCCGGAGACTGGACATTACCGAAGCCATTTATTACGAAATCATCCGAAAGAAAACAGCGACTTTAATTGCAGCTTGTTGCGCGCTTGGTGCAAAATCGATGATTGAAGATGAGATTCAGGTGGAGAACATGCGGAAATTCGGCGAACTGATCGGAATGGCATTCCAGATCAAAGACGATTTGTTCGATTATACCGAAGAAGCCATTGGAAAACCAACCGGGATCGACATCAAAGAACAAAAAATGACACTTCCGCTGATCCATGTGTTAAACCATTGTTCGTCGAAAGAAAAATCCTGGCTGATCAATTCGATCAAAAACCACAATAAAGATAAAAAGCGCGTTAAAGAAGTCATTGCATTCGTAAAAGATCATAACGGTTTGGCTTATGCAGAAGAAAAAATGGTCGAATTCCAACAGGAAGCACTTCAATTGTTGGAAAATTATCCTGAATCTGAATTCAAATCGGCGTTGATTCTGATGGTCAATTACGTCATTGAACGAAAAAAATAAAAAAAGATTAATTTTTTTTTCATCTGCGAAAGCCTGAATTTACTGGGATTTTAATCTTTGAGTCCGAAAATCTATCAATTTTTAAATTCTTCGTACAACTATTTTACGGCGATTCCCGTCTATGCTAATAGAAACCTTTTAATAACGATTTTGAAAGTCATCAATTTACATCAGGAAGAACACGAAACCATTCGCTTGGCAGTCGGAAACAACCGACAGGCACAGCAGATGATTTACACGAAATTTTCCCCAAAGATGCTAAGCGTGTGCCGCCAATATATTAAAGATTTGCACGACGCCGAAGATTTGATGATTACCGCGTTTATGAAAGTGTTTACCAATTTAAAGCATTTTGAACACAAAGGCAGTTTTGAAGGCTGGATCCGGCGGATTATGATCAACGAATGTTTGTCGTACATCAGGGCGAAAAAAAAAGTCAGTTTTCTGGAAGATGAATATCATCAGGAAGATTCTTTTAACAATATTGAAAGCAATTTTAGTGTCGATGACATTCAGTTCCTGATCGACGCGCTGCCGGAAGGTTATAAAATGATTTTTAACCTGTATGCGATCGAAGGGTACAAACATCAGGAAATTGGATCAATGCTCGGAATCAGCGAAAGCACTTCGAAATCGCAATTGCACCACGCCAGGAAAATGTTGCAGGAACAAGTTAGCAAATTAAAAAATTACTCTAATGGGACGGAATAAAATGGAAAAGGATTTTAGCGAAAAGCTGAATCAAAGGGAAATCAGCCCAAGCGCAAATGCCTGGGACAGATTGGATGCGATGCTCACCGTTGCGGAAGAAAAGAAACCAAAGAGAAATTTCGGATGGTTGTACATCGCAGCGAGTATTGCAGGTTTTTTACTCATCGGAACGATTTATTTGAGCTCGACGGAAGAGTTGATCGACTCTGAAAGAAATGATGTGGTTTTTGAAAACAACGAACAAAATCCGACTGAAAATACTGAAAATCAAAATGAAGTTTCAGCTGCAACAGATTCATCAGCCGTTGCGGAAACATCAGATCCAATCGTAAAAGATTCTGATAATAGTCCAAAACCGATCAGGCAAATTCAAAACATCAGAAAAACGAACGAAAGCCAATTGGCAGAAAATAACATCAATCAGAATAACAATCAAATCAATCAAAATCAACCAATCATTAATCAAAAAATGAACAGCGTTTCAACCGTTGTTTTAGCCAACAACCGGAATGCTGACGAGCTTCTGGCGATGGTGCAAACCAAATCAAATCCGGAAACTTCCAAAACTTCCGTAAAGGTCAATGCCAAAAACTTATTGTCACAAGTGGACGGCGAACCTGACCAGTCTTTCCGTGACAAAGTCATCAATTCTGTAAGCAAAAACTACCGAAGCGCAAAAGTAGCCATCGCAAACAGAAACAACCTCGAAGAAGAAAATCATTAATCAAAAATCTTAAAATCAACAATCATGAGAAATTTTACCATTTACCTCACTACTTTTCTGTGCCTTTTTTTAACGAAAGTTTTTGCACAGGACAACCATTCAAAAGATGAGAAAACACAGAGTTTTGAAACACGCGCCAGGGATATTGCTGCCAAAATCGAAACGATAACTAAAGAAGAAAAAGCAGCGTTGAAAACTGAAGTGGATGCAGTAAACATCCAGTTTGAAAACGCCGAAATATCTTCGAAAGAAGCCGATGACAGAAAACTGAAATACGCAGAAATAAGAGCTAAAAACATTGAATTCCGTGTGGCTCAGGCCGAACAGGAACTCAAGGATCTCGTACAACAAAAAGTCGACGGAAAAATACAGGACAAAGATTCGACAAGATACACCCTGACTTTTCCATCAATGAAAGTTAAAGACCGCACTAAAGATAAAGATGGGGAAAAAAGAACATCGTCGCAATTGGTTTTTGCATTTGGAGCCAACAATCTGGTGACTGATGATGCCGTCGCACATTCAGATTTTAAATACTGGGGTTCGCATTTCTACGAATGGGGAATCACCGGAAACACGCGGATTTTGAAAGACAACAATCTTTTGCATGCCAAATACGGATTGTCATTACAGTACAACAACCTGCGCCCGACAGACAACCGTTTGTTCGTTAAAAATGGTGAAGAAACCAATCTTGCGGCAAGCGGAATCCATTTAAAAGATTCGCGTTTCAGAAATGTCAACCTGGTTGTTCCGGTGCATTTGGAATTCGATTTTTCGGGCAGCGAAATGAAAGACGACAAACGCATTTTTAAAACGCATCAAAGTTTCCGCGTCGGTCTTGGAGGTTATGCTGGTGTAAACCTCAAATCGAAACAAATCCTCGAATTTGAAGATGCAAACGGAAATGACGTGACGCAAAAGGCAAAAGGCAATTACAATGTCAACGATTTTATCTACGGTGTTAGCGCTTATATTGGTTACAAACAAACCAGCTTGTACGTTAAATACGACATCAATCCACTGTTCGAAGACAACGTGACCGACCAAAATAACATTTCGCTTGGCGTACGTTTCGATTTCAATTAGAATTTGTTAGAGTTAGTTATTTATATTTGAGCGCTTCGTCCCGATTCGTCGGGAGAGGCGCTTTTTTTGTCTTTGTCATTGCTGTAAAAAAATCGATTAGAAGCTGTTCCGGCTATCCGCTGTATCTTTTGTTCCATTGCATTCAACAAAAGGTTGCCGCTGCTCCCGAAGCGTCGGGACGGGCTAGGGCAGCCGATTTCTCAAAAACATAAAATAAAGATTACATCTTCGTATATTTGCCACAAATCAAATTCACTTATCCGGTTACTCAGGCACTCAGCAACTTTTATGATCTCAAAATCCACCATAGATACCGTTTTTGAAACTGCCCGCGTCGAGGAAGTCATTGGCGATTTTGTGCAATTAAAACGCGCTGGAAGCAACTTTAAAGGATTGAGTCCGTTTTCCGATGAACGTTCGCCATCATTTATGGTGTCGCCTGTCAAGCAGATCTGGAAAGATTTCAGTTCCGGGAAAGGCGGAAATGCTGTGGCTTTTTTAATGGAGCACGAACATTTCACGTATCCGGAAGCGATTCGATATCTGGCCAAAAAGTACAACATCGAAATTGAGGAAACCGAACAAACAGCCGAAGAAAAAGCCAATACAGACGTTCGTGAAAGCATGTATCTGGTTTCTGAATTCGCCCAAAAATATTTCCACGACACGCTTTTAAACTCAGAAGAAGGCAAGGCAATCGGACTTTCGTATTTTAAAGAACGCGGATTTACCAATGAAACCATCAAAAAATTCGGATTGGGTTATTCGCCCGAAACGTGGGACGCATTTTCAAAAGAAGCGCTCGGAAAAGGCTATAAACTGGAATTTCTCGAAAGCACCGGACTTACTATCAACAAAGAAAGACTAATAGACCGTTTTCGCGGACGCGTGATGTTTCCTATTCACAGCATGTCGGGACGCGTTTTGGGTTTTGGTGGCAGGATTTTGACCAACGATAAAAAAGCAGCAAAATATCTCAATTCGCCTGAAAGCGACATTTACCATAAGTCTAAGGTTCTGTACGGAATTTTTATGGCCAAACAGGCAATCGCAAAACAAAACAATTGTTATCTGGTTGAAGGTTATACGGATGTGATCCAATTCAACCAATCGGGAATTGAAAATGTTGTCGCGTCTTCTGGAACGGCTTTAACGCCTGACCAAATTCGTTTAATCAACCGTTTGACTAAAAATATCACCGTTCTTTTTGATGGCGACGCGGCCGGATTGCGTGCTTCCGTTCGCGGAATCGACCTCATTCTTGAAGAAGGAATGAATGTCAAGGTCTGCACTTTTCCCGATGGCGAAGATCCAGATAGTTTTGCGAAAAAAAATTCTTACGAAGCTTTGGTGAATTATCTTGAAACCAATGCAAAGGATTTTATCCAGTTCAAAGCAACGTTGCTCATGGGCGAAGCGAAAAACGATCCGGTGAAAAAAGCCGATCTGATCCGCGACATGGTCACGAGCATTTCAAAGATCAAAGATAGAATTCAGCGTGAAATCTACATTCAGGAAACCTCGCGCATTATGGATATTTCCGAACAGGTTTTGCTGAATACTTTGGCGCAACTTGTTCAGAAAGACATTACTGAAACCGGAAAAAAAATAAAAGAAGATCAGAAAGCGTTTGATGTTGTTAAAAATGAAGATCCTGCTGCAGTTGAAAAAATCGACATTCTTTACGAACTCGAAAGAAAGATCATCGAAATCCTTTTACTCTACGGCAATAAAACCGAGGAATTTGAAGATGTTCTTTTGAAAACCGGAAAAGAAGGCGAAATTATCCAGGTTTCCGAAATGAAAGAATACAAAGTGCATCAACGGATTTTCCTGAGTTTGCAGGAAGATGAAGTGGAACTTGCAAATCCGTTATTCCGAAATATTTACAACGATTTGATCGCGTTTTTTCATCAGAACGACACTTTTAGCATCGAAAACTACCTTAAAAACCTCAATCCTGAATTCTCAGGTGAAGTTACCGATATATTAATGTTGGAAGAGCAACAATCATTGCACAACTGGGAAGGCCAGCAAATTATAGTAAAGTTGAAAGACCAAACCATCGGGCAATATGTTTCTGAAACCATATTAACGCTGCGCTGGTTTTTAGTAGATAAAATTATTGAAGAATTGAAATCGGATATTTCGTCTGAACCTGATGCCGACAACACAGAGCCGCTCTCTATGGCGATGGACTATTACAAACTGATCAATTCGTTTTCAAAAAAACTCGGCAGGGTGATGTCGCGTTACAGCAATTAAACGATTTCGAGTGTTTTGGCCTTGTTCACCAGATCTACAAGATTGGTCACGTTAAGTTTCGTCAGCAATCTCAATTTGTAAGTACTGATTGTTTTCTCATTCAGTCCTAAAATCGCCGAAATCTCATTGTTCTTTTTTCCGTTGCTCAAATAACGAAGCACTTCGATTTCCCGGTTTGATAATTTTCGGTAAAGCCTTTCGCTTTTATTTTGCTTGGCAATCAATGCAAGGTTTTTCTTGATCGTATCGTTTAGGATAATATTTCCCTGATGAACTTTCATGATCGCAATGCCGAGCCCTTCGAGTTTTGAGGTTTTGTGAACATAACCCGCAACACCAGCTTTAATAGCATTTGGCGCATAAATCTGCTCTGCAAAACTGCTGAAAACAATGATTTTTGTTTTGGTGTAATTTTTAATGATCGCCTTGAGTTCGTAGATACTGGAAAGTCCGTCCAAATCAAGATCGAGTACTAAAACATCAATTTCCTTTGTGTAAAGTACATCTTTGACCATTGAAAAATTACCAACATTGGCTACGATGCTGATATCCGCGTGGTCTTTAAAATAGGATTTTACACCAAAATGGACTACAGGGTAATTATCTGCTAAACAAACTTTAACCATTTTACTAATTTTTTTAAATTGCTATTATCAAGACAGATTAAATTTAGTTAAAAAAAATACAATAACATTAAAAATTCTGATAAACTACCATTAATATCGATTAACTAAGCACACCGGTATCGCATTCATTTTATGTTGGTTGATTTTATTCAACCTCGAATAAATTTCAAAAACAATTTTTTCCCTTCCCGAGAAATCTGCCACCGTTTTTCCGTCTTCTTTTTGAGACATTGCCCATTCGAGTTCGTCATAACTGGCGCCAAGTTGGTCTTCATCGCTGCGGTCATCGCCAAACAATCCATCGGTTGGTTTTGCTTTCAGGATAGAATCCGGAATTTTGAGGTAGCGACCCAATTCATAAACGTCCGATTTCATCAAATCCGCAATCGGACTCAAATCTACACCGCCATCGCCGTATTTGGTAAAAAATCCAACACCAAAATCTTCCACTTTATTCCCTGTTCCGGCAACCAAAAGTCCATGAATTCCGGCGAAGTAATACAAAGTCGACATTCTCAAACGCGCCCTGGTATTGGCAAGCGACAAATTCAGTTTGGCCTCATTTTCGCTCGTTGGGACAGCAGTTTTAAAACTTTGGAACACCGGTGTTAAATCTGCGTCGGCGCTGCTTACATTTTCAAAACGCTTTTTTAGTTGTTCAATATGTTCAAATCCACGGTCCATGTGGCTTTGCGCCTGATGAATCGGCATCGTCACACACAACACTTTCAATCCGGTTTGTGCACATAAAGTCGAAGTTACGGCCGAATCTACGCCGCCAGAAATGCCAACAACAAATCCGTTTACATTCGCGTTTAAAGCATAATCTTTCAGCCAGCTTACGATTTGCTGGTTCACATTCGCGGCATCGATAGGTTTGTTTTTTTGCATAGTATTTGGAAAATTTAAAAAACAGCAATGTATATTTGCAAAATTAAAGCGCATCAGCGGCATTTGCCGAAGGACATTGCGCCCTGAATTACAAATTTTAACTAAAGGTACAATTGTTTCTATAGCGGTACAACAAATTTTAACCAATTTTGACCGACAAATTTAAAGCATCTTATGAAGAAACCATTTATACTATTTTTGCTTACAATTGCCTTATTTTCGTGTGAAAAACAAAGTAAAGTTGAAAAAGCGGTCGAAGAAATTCCTTTAGAAATTAAAGTGGAGCGTTTTGACAAGGCTTTTTTTGAAACCACTCCTGAGAATCTTCCGGAATTAAAAAATAAATATCCGCTGTTTTTTCCGCAAGGAAACGACGATAGAGTTTGGATCGAAAAAATGCAAAATCCGCAGTGGCGCGAATTGTACCAGGAAGTAGAGAAAAAGTTTCCCGATTTTGCGCCCGAAAAAGAAAAAATTGAAACGCTTTTCAAACACATTAAATATTATTTTCCGGAAACCAAAACGCCGAAAGTCATTACGGTAATTTCTGAAATGGATTATCAGAATAAAGTGATTTATGCCGATAGTTTGGTGATCGTTTCATTGGAATTGTACCTCGGAAAAACACACAGATTTTACCAGTTTCCAGAATATCTGAAACAAAATTTCGAACCCAGCCAAATCATGCCCGATATCGTTTCGGCTTTTTCGATCCGCAAAATTCCGCCTCCAACCGAAAACACTTTGCTGTCGCAGATGATTTACGCCGGGAAAGAATTGTACCTCAAAGACATTCTGCTTCCTGATGATACCGATGCTGATAAAATGGGATACACGCCGCAGCAAATTACCTGGAGTCAGGAAAACGAGAGTTACATGTGGCGTTTTTTCATAGAAAACAAACTTTTATACGATACCGACCAGAAACTGGTGACGCGTTTTATCAATCCGGCGCCATTTTCCAAATTCTATCTTGAAATTGACAACGAAACTCCGGGAAGGACAGGCGCCTGGCTTGGCTGGCAAATCGTTCGGTCGTTCATGAACAATAATGAAATTTCCGTTGGGCAAATGCTCAAAATGGATTCCAGAGAAATTTTTGAAAAATCTAAATACAAACCCAGGAAAAATGGCGAATAATATTACCTCAGAAATAAAATTTACGGTCGAACTCGACGAAAACCGTGTTCCCGAAAAACTCATCTGGTCGGCGCAGGACGGCGGCGTGGATGCAGAAGAAGCAAAAGCAATGATGTTGTCCATTTGGGACAGCAAGGCGCAGGAAACTTTACGGATTGATTTGTGGACCAAAGACATGCCAGTAGACGAAATGAAATTATTCTTTCATCAGACTTTGGTCGCGATGTCAGATACTTTTCGCCGTGCAACCGATGACGAAAAAATGGCTGATACGATGAAGGATTTTTGCGATTATTTTGCAGACAAACTCGAACTGACCAAATCATAATTGCATTTTAAAAATAAAAAAACCGGGCAAATCGCCCGGTTTTTTTATTTCAATAAATATTCCTGCATAAACCGGATAATTGCCAGCCGCTGGTAATCTACATTTGGTTTTTTTCGGAAACCGTGGCCTTCATCTTTGGCTTCGAGATACCAAACTACATTTCCCTGCGCCTTCAATTTGTCGCGCATTTGCGTTGCTTCGGTAACCGGAACGCGCGGATCATTTGTTCCCTGAATGATAAACAAGGGCTTTTTGATTTTGTCGATATTATTTAAAGGTGCGATTTTTTCAAAAAAGGCCGCCATTTTCGGATCGCGTTCGTCACCGTATTCGACGCGTCTCAAATCACGGCGGTATTCTTCAGTATTTTGGAGGAATGTTTTGAAGTGCGAAATACCAACAATATCAACCGAACATTTAATCCGATCGGCATAATGAAACGCTGTTGCCAACGTCATGTAGCCGCCATAACTTCCGCCCATGATCATCACACGGTCTTTGTCGAGTTCGGGTTGTTGGGCAATCCAGTCGAGCAAAGCGCCAATGTCCTTGACAGAATCTTCCCTTAAAAATCCGTTGTCCTTGGCAATATACGTTTTCCCGAAACCTGAAGAACCACGAACGTTTGGCGTAATGTATGCAATGCCCATTTCGTTCGTATAATAATTGGATGAACCTAAAAATGACGCTTGTGACTGGCCTTCAGGTCCGCCGTGAATGCTTATGATTACAGGTCTTTTTCCGGTGAATTTGGCCGCCGCGGGATAATAAAAACCGCTGATTTTCATGTCGTCGAAACTTTTCCATTCGATCGGTTTTGGAAGTGAAATGTCAGATTCCTGGATTTCGCCGAGTTCACTTTTTGTCCATTGTTCGATTTTTCCGGATTTAATGTCGAGTTTGTACACATCCGAAGAAGATTTAGCAGTCGATTGTGTGAAAAAAATGCTTTTTCCGTCTTTCGTAAAATCCATTCCGCCAATCAATCCGATCGGAATATTCGGGATTTCTTTATAAGATTTATCAGAAGTATTCATCAAATATGCCTTACTCAATCCGGCTTCATTGGTTACAAAAACGAGCGATTTTTTATCGTTCGACAAATTGTAATATTCTACATCCCAGGGAATATTTGACGTGTAATAAGTGACTTTTTTGTTTGAAGGATTGATTGTCGCCAAACGTTGGAATTCAAAATCCTTATCGGTGATTAACCAGATTTCATTGGCATTGGCCGAAAAGCCAGCGCCCGATTGAACGGTATTTTTCGATTTTCTATCGGTGACTTCCGTTAACTTATTGGTTTCAGTATCAAATGACCAAATGTGCGATTCATTCGCCGAAACATATTCGCCAATTAAAAGCGTTTTGCCATCATCTGAAATATCAGAAATTCCCCAGCCGCCGCCTTTTCGTTCCAAAACGAGTTTCGCACTTGCCGGATTTTCCGGATCCATATAATAAATGTCACGGTCGCCGCCGTTGCGTTTGGTTGAAGCATAATAAAATCCTTTTCCGTCTTTTCGCCACGTCACGCCGCCATTTTGAGAACGGCCGCCGTCTGTCAGTAAAGTAGATTTTAAGGTTTTTAAATCGAGTTTGAATAGCTGGCCAAATTCGTTTCCGCCGATGTCTTTTGAATAAATCAGGTATTCGCCTTTTGTTGGCTCATATTTCGCACCGCCTACAGGTTCGTCGAAAAAAGTGATTTGCGTCCTTGCACCGAGCGGTTGTGCGATACGATGCAGTTGTGAAGTGGCGCCAAATCGCGTACTGATGATGATTTCATTTCCGAGTGTGTGAATGCTCGCAAGTCCGGCGCCGCGTGCTTCCGAATATTTTTTGACCTGTGAAGCCAGATCTTTCGAAATTTCCGGAATGTTCTGGGCGATGAGGTTTTCGTTAGGAACAACAATATTTTGTTTCTGTTGCGCAAAAGCCAGCGCGCTGCAGAGAAAAAGCGCGCCAAAAAGTTGGTTTTTTTTCATATTTGATTGATGATTTAGTGGGATAAATATCAACCGTTATATTACGAAAATTACCGGGATTTTAATTGTTGTTCTTGAAAATTTCTTCGTTGACTTCTTCTATGTAGGAAAGTACAGTTTCTTTTCCGGTCATTTCTGTGGCTGAGGTCACAAAATAATTCGGCATTTCGGCCCAATTGTTTGCCAGCATTTGTTTGCGATAAGCGGCTATGTGCGAATCAACTTTCACTTTGCTGATTTTGTCTGCTTTGGTAAAAATGATGCAAAACGGAATTTCACTTTCGCCCATGTATTCCATAAATTCAAGATCGATATTTTGAGCGTCGTGGCGGATGTCGATCAAAACGAATGCGCAAACCAATTGCTCTCTTTTTTCAAAATAATCGGTAATGAATTGCTGGAAAACCGATTTTGTTTTTTTGGAAACTTTGGCATAACCATAGCCTGGCAAATCGACTAAAAACCAATTGTTGTTGATTTTGAAATGGTTGATGAGCTGCGTTTTCCCTGGTCGTCCCGAAGTTTTCGCAAGGTTTTTATGGTTCGTCAACATATTGATCAATGAAGATTTTCCCACATTTGAACGTCCGATAAAAGCATATTCGGGAAGCATTTCCTTCGGGCATTTGTCAACTTCGGAGTTGCTGATGATAAATTCGGCTGTGGTAATTTTCATGATCAATAATTTTTGCAAAGGTAAACTAAAAAAAGAAACTGCTACTCTCCATGTTTTCAGGAAAATAGCAGTTTGATATATTTAAAAAATCTTACAAATGTTTTTCTTTGAGCCATTCGTGCATGCGCGCGTTGAATTCGTCAGGATGCTCCATCATCGCCGCGTGTCCGCATTTGTCAATCCAGTAAAGGGACGAATTTGGCAAAAGCTGGTGGAATTCTTCTGCAACGTCCGGCGGCGTCACTTTGTCGTTTTTTCCCCAAATGATGCATGTTGGCACATGCATTTTCGGTAAATCTTTAGCCATATTGTGGCGAATCGCACTTTTTGCAATCGTTAAGGTCTTGATGAGTTTGATGCGGTCATTGGCCATAGCATAAACTTCTTCGACAATTTCAGGCGTGGCTACTTTTGGATCGTAAAACACATCTTCGGCTTTTTTCTGGATGTATTCGCGGTCGCCGCGTCTTGGATAACTGTCGCCCATCGCGCTTTCGTAAAGTCCGGAACTTCCAGTAATAACAAGTCCGAGCATTTTTTCAGGGTACATTTTCGTGTGGTACAAAGCAATATGTCCGCCAAGCGAATTTCCCAATAATATGACTCTTTCGAACCCTTTGTAGGTAATAAAATCCTTCACATATTTCGCGAAAGCTTTCACATTGGTTTTGAGGATGTTTTGCGTGTAAATGGGCAACTCAGGAATAACCACCTTGTATCCTTGTTTCGGGAAATAATCGGCAACTCCGTCAAAATTACTCAAACCGCCCATTAACCCATGCAGGATAATGATTGGCGTACCTTCGCCAGCTTCAAAATATTTATATTTTCCTTCTTTTATAACGTCGTGTTCCATGTGTTGACTGGCATTTCAAATCGCAACAAATATATGATTTTATAGGGAAATCAGAGGTAGTTTTTTATTATTTGAAATCATTTGCGATCTGGTCTGATCTGATATTATCAAAATCCCAACTTTCTTTTACAAATCAAATTTTATGACAAAAAAGTCTGCAAATGGTAAAATTTTATGCAATTCCGATACAATATTTTTAAATAATATGTATTTCTTAACAATTTGTTAAATAAGCTGTTGCGCTGCAAATCTCTAACCATGCGGATTTGATTTCAAAGTGGTAAAACTTATCAACAAAGTGGGAGAATGTGGTATTATGTGGTAAAATATTTTATATTTTTGCTCATATTCTATTTAAATCCATTTCATTGAATTCAATCGTTGGAACATATGAGTGTAAAGTCGATGCCAAAGGAAGGTTGCTTTTGCCTGCGCCTTTGAAAAAGCAATTGTCGGCGTCGCTTCAGGACGGATTTGTTCTGAAACGCTCTGTTTTTCAGCCTTGTCTGGAATTGTATCCAATGGAAGAATGGAATATCATGATGCAGAAAATCAACAAGTTGAATCGCTTTGTGAAGAAAAACAACGACTTTATCAGAAGGTTTACTGCGGGAGTAAAAATGGTAGAAATTGACAATCTGGGAAGGTTGCTAATCCCGAAAGATCTGACGGTTTTTGGATCGATTTCTAAAGATGTTGTCTTGTCTTCGGCGGTCAATATCGTTGAAATCTGGGACAAAGATCTGTATGAAAAATCGCTCGACAATTCGGAAATCGATTTTGCAGATCTGGCAGAAGATGTAATGGGCAATATAAATGACGATGACAATGGAATATCATAATCCGGTACTGCTCAAAGAAACGGTCGATGGTTTGAATATCAAACCCGACGGCGTTTATGTTGACGTGACTTTTGGCGGCGGCGGACACTCGAAAGAAATCCTGAAAAGGCTCGGTCCAGACGGAAAACTGTTTGCGTTTGACCAGGATGAAGACGCTTTGGCCAATGCATTAGAGGATGAACGCTTTACATTGATCCCTGAAAATTTCAGGTTTATTAAAAGATTTTTGCGCTTTCACGGAATTCGTCAGGTTGACGGAATCCTGGCTGATCTTGGTGTTTCATCGCATCAGTTCGATGTTGCTGAACGCGGATTTTCAACCCGTTTCGATGCCGGACTCGATATGAGAATGAACCAAAAAAGCGAAATCAGCGCGTACAGCGTTGTGAACGATTATGACGATGCGAATTTACGCCGCGTTTTTTACGATTACGGCGAACTCAAAAATGCTCCGGCCATTTCGCGGGTCATTATGGAAGCGCGTGAAATCAATCCGATAAAAAATACCGAACAGTTAAAAACGGTTCTGAGCAGGTTTTTGCCTGCGCACAAAAGCAATAAGATTCTGGCGCAAATGTATCAGGCGATCCGGATTGAAGTGAATCAGGAAATGGATGTTCTAAAAGAATTCCTCGAGCAATCGCTGGAAATTTTGAAACCCGAAGGAAGACTGAGTGTGATTTCCTATCATTCACTCGAAGATCGATTGGTCAAACGATACATCAAAAATGGCATGTTTGAAGGCGAACCCGAACGTGATTTCTTCGGAAATTTCTCGGTTCCGTTTAAAACCATCGGAAAACTCATTGTTCCTGATGCCGCCGAAATCAAAATCAACAACCGCGCCCGCAGCGCCAAACTCAGAATCGCAGAAAAAATATAATAAAACGTTGCGCCACAGTGCCTTTGTAGCTAAAAAGAGAAAATGAAAAACGGAGTCTACAGCATATTAAAAGCAAGATACCTTATTAATGAAGATGCCAATGCAGCGAAAAATTGGCGCTTCATCGTGTTTCTGATTCTTCTTGCGATTTTAATGATCGCCAATACCCAGCGTTACGAGCAAAAAGTATTCAGGATTATAGCGCTGACAAATGAAGTCAAAGAATTGCGTTCTGAATTTGTTGACCGACGCTCGGAACTCATGAAACTCAAAATGGAATCAACGGTTTCGGCCGAAATGGAAGAAAAGGAGATTTTTCCTTCATCGGTTCCGCCCATAAAAATCAAAGTCAAAAAAGAACCTGAAAAAGGATTTTTCCAGAAAATATGGCAGTAGAAGACAAACATATTTCTTACAGGATGTATCTCGTTGCTTTTGCGATGTTTGTCATGGCTGTGGCAATTGCCGTCAAACTCACCAATATTCAGTGGGTTGAAGGTGATTTTTACCGCAAACTTGCCAAGGAACGCACCGTGAAAAACTTTGTGATTCCGGCCAATAAAGGGAATATTTATTCGTCTGACGGAAGTTTGTTGGCTACTTCAATTCCAAATTACACCATACGATTCGATGCGGTGGCGCCAAAAGCCGAAGCATTTGAGAAGAATGTCAAAGCACTTGCCGATTCGCTGTCATTTTTATTGGGCAAACCGGCCAGCAATTACCAGTCGGATTTGCGGAAAGCCCGGGCCAATAAAAGCCGATATTTCCTTGTGGCGCGTGATTTAAGTTACACCGAATACATGAAAATCAAAAGTTTTCCATTATTCAATCTTGGTGCTTACAAAGGCGGAATTATTACCGAACAACAAACGATCCGCGAATACCCAATAGGGAAAATTGCGTGGAGAACCATTGGTTACGAACGCATCAGCGAAAACGCCGGACATTACGGAAAAGGAATCGAATGGGCATATCGAAAATACCTGAATGGAAAAGACGGAAAAATCTTAAAACAAAAGATTGCAAAAGGACAGTGGAAACCCATTCGCGACGTTAATGAAGTGGAGCCGCAAGACGGTTACGATGTGAATTCGACCATAGACGTATACATTCAGGATATTGCGCACCACGCGTTGTTGAAACAATTGAAATTATATGACGCCGATCACGGTTGCGTCGTGGTTATGGAAACCAAAACAGGTTACATTAAAGCGATTGCCAATCTCGGCCGGGACAATAAAACCGACAGTACGTATTACGAAACTGAAAATTACGCGATCCGCGAATCACACGAACCGGGTTCTACTTATAAACTTGCCGATTTGATGGCGTTGCTCGATGACAAAAAAGTAGATACCAGCGCGATTTATGACAGTCACGGCGGAACTGTTTTATATTCGGGAAAAAAAGTCCGCGATTCACACGATGGTGGTTACGGAAAATTATCACTTGCCAGAGGTTTTGAAGTGTCTTCCAACACCATTATGGTTCAGGCAGTTTACAACAATTATAAAAATGACCCAAAACAATTTGTCGATCATTTAAAGGATTACGGATTGACAAAACCACTCGGATTGCCTTTTGAAGGAGAAGGAAAACCTTATGTTCCGCAACCTGGCGACAAACATTGGAGCGCGATTTCATTGCCATGGATGGCTTTTGGTTATGGCGTTTCCATTACGCCTTTGCAAACGCTGACCTATTATAATGCTGTGGCAAATAATGGCGTCATGGTAAAACCACAATTTGTTTCAGAAATCAAGGAATGGAACAAAATGATTAAAAAGTTTAATCCGATCGTGACCAATCAGAAAATCTGTTCAGACGAAACTCTGAAAAAAGTACAGGCGGTTTTAGCCAATACCGTAAAAAGAGGAACCGGCGCCAAATTGTATTCGAAAGATTTTCCAATGGCGGGAAAAACCGGAACTGCTGCGGCAAATTATAATAGAAAAGATGGAACTGAGAAGCATTATATTTCGTCATTCGTAGGTTATTTTCCTGCAAACGACCCGAAATATTCCTGCATTGTTGTTGTCCACGAACCAAATACTTCAAAGAATAATTATTACGGTGCAGACGTTGCCGGACCGGTTTTCAAACGCATAGCCCAAAAAATATTTACCGACGCGCCTTCGATGAACGAAATCAAAAACCTGGATAAAAAAAATCCGAAAGTCGAAAAAGACTATTCCGAATATTACACAACAGCTCAGGAAAAACACAACGTAATTCCGAATCTGAAAGGCATGGCCGGAATGGACGCCGTCGCTTTACTAGGGAATTTAGGAATGAAAGTGAAAGTCATCGGAATCGGGAAAGTTAAAAAACAATCGATTTTACCGGGACAAAATTTAGACAAAAACGCAACCATCATATTGGAATTATCGTGATCGAATTAAAAGAAATATTGTACAAAGTCAGCATCGAAGCCGTTCATGGTTCGACCGAAATCGCTGTGCAGAAAATCGAATTCGACTCGAGAAAAATTCAGGCGAATGATGTTTTTATTGCCATCCGCGGAAGCATTTCCGATGGCCACGAGTTCATCGAAAAAGCGATCAGTCTTGGCGCAACAGCCATTGTATGTGATGTTTTTCCGGAGAAAATGACCGACGGAATTACCTACGTTCAGGTAAAAGACACCAACAAAGCGCTGGCTTTCATGGCTGCAAATTATTTCGAAAATCCGTCGCAGAACTTGAAATTGGTCGGAATCACAGGTACTAATGGAAAAACGACCATCGCTTCCTTGCTGTACCAATTGTTTAAAAAAGCCGGTTTTAAGGTCGGATTGCTTTCAACTGTGAAAATTTTGGTTGATGACAAAGAATATCCGGCAACGCACACGACACCGGATTCGATTACAATCAATCATTTTTTAAGGGAAATGAACGATGTTGGCGTGGAATATTGCTTTATGGAAGTCTCTTCGCACGGGATTCACCAAAAAAGAACCGAAGCATTGCATTTTGCCGGCGGCGTGTTCACGAATTTGTCGCACGACCATCTCGATTACCATCCAACATTTGCCGAATATCGGGACGTTAAAAAATCGTTTTTTGATCATCTGCCAAAATCGGCTTTTGTACTGTCTAACAGCGATGACAAAAATGGTACGGTGATGATGCAAAATTCGGCTGCAAGAAAACTGACTTATGCTTTAAAAACATACGCCGATTACAAAGCACAAATCTTAGAAAATCAGTTGTCAGGTTTGTTGTTAAAAATCAATGACAATGAAGTTTGGGTGCGATTGATCGGAACTTTCAATGCTTATAATTTATTGGCCATTTACGGAACTGCAATCGAACTCGGACTCGAAAGTTTTGAAGTGTTGCGATTGTTGTCAGAACTCGAAAGTGTTTCCGGACGGTTCCAATTTATCATTTCAGATAATAAAATCACGGCAATTGTAGATTACGCGCATACGCCAGACGCTTTGGATAACGTATTGAAAACCATCAACGACATCCGCACAAAAAACGAACAACTCATTACAGTTGTGGGTTGCGGCGGCGATCGCGATACGACAAAACGCCCGGTCATGGCAAACATTGCGACGACATTAAGTGACAAAGTAATCCTGACTTCTGACAACCCGCGTAGCGAAGATCCGAATGACATCATCGCCGACATGGAAAAAGGAGTAGAGCCGCAAAATTATAAAAAAACAATTTCGATTGTCGATAGGAAACAAGCCATTAAAACGGCCTGCCAATTGGCCAATCAAAACGATATCATCCTCATTGCAGGAAAAGGACATGAAACGTACCAGGAAATCAAAGGCGTGCGCCAGCATTTCGATGATATGGAAACCGTAAGCGAACTATTGAAAGAACTCAATAAATAGAAATTTATGCTGTATTATTTATTTGAATATTTAGACAAAACCCTCGACGTTCCGGGCACGGGCGTTTTTCAATACATTACGTTTCGATCGGGTTTGGCCATTATGCTTTCGCTGATTCTTTCAACCGTTTCAGGTAAAAAAATTATCAACTTTTTGCGAAGACAACAAGTGGGTGAAACAGTTCGCGAACTTGGATTGGCCGGACAAAATGAAAAAGCGGGAACGCCGACAATGGGTGGATTGATCATCATTTTCGCAACGTTAATTCCGGTTTTTCTGCTGACCAAACTCAACAACATTTACATCATTTTATTGATTGTAACGACTTTGTGGATGGGAACGATTGGGTTTATAGACGATTATATCAAGATTTTCAAAAAGGACAAACAAGGTTTAAAAGGCATTTTTAAAGTCATTGGACAAGTTGGTTTGGGATTGATCGTAGGTTCGGTGTTGTATTTGCATCCGGGCGTGACACTCAGGAAAGAAATGCCAAAAACGATCTCGTTGCAACAAACTCAAAACGTGATTTCGCAGGTTCCGCTTGACGAAAAATCAACAGCAACGACGATTCCATTTTTGAAAAACAACGAATTCGATTACGCTTCATTGCTCAAATGGATGGGCGACGATTATGAAAACTGGGCGTGGATTGTTTTTATTCCGATTGTGATTTTCATCATCACCGCAGTATCAAACGGAGCCAATTTAACCGATGGCATCGACGGGCTTGCAGCAGGAACATCAGCGATTTCAGTCATCGCACTCGGGATTTTTACCTTCGTTTCCGGAAATGTCATTTTTTCGAGTTACCTCAATATTATGTACATCCCGAATTCGGGTGAAATGACGGTCTTCATTGCCGCTTTCGTTGGCGCACTCATTGGATTTTTATGGTACAATTCATATCCGGCCGCAGTTTTTATGGGCGATACCGGAAGTTTAACGATTGGCGGAATCATCGCTGTATTGGCTATAGCCGTTCGCAAAGAAATGCTGATTCCACTACTATGCGGCATCTTTTTGGTCGAAAATCTCTCTGTTGTTTTGCAGGTGAGTTATTTCAAATTCACTAAAAAACGCTTTGGCGAAGGACGCCGGATTTTCCTGATGTCACCATTGCACCATCATTACCAGAAAAAAGGCTACCACGAAAGTAAAATTGTGACGCGTTTCTGGATCGTCGGTATTTTACTCGCCATTTTATCAATTGTAACTTTAAAGTTAAGATAATGCCGAGGCTTGTAATTCTTGGCGGCGGCGAAAGCGGCGTTGGTACGGCCATTCTCGGAAGGAAAAAAGGATACGATGTTTTTGTATCCGATTTTGGAAAGATTAAAGACAATTATAAAGAAGTTCTTACCATTAACGGAATCAAATGGGAAGAGGAAACCCATACGGAAAAAAAAATCCTCAACGCCGATGTGGTGATGAAAAGCCCGGGAATTCCCGATAAATCACCGATTGTCAAAAAATTGGTCGAAGCCAAAATTCCGGTCATTTCCGAAATTGAATTTGCCGCGCCATTCACAAAGGCGACAACGATCGGAATCACCGGAAGCAATGGAAAAACGACCACCACAATGCTGACGTATCATTTATTAAAATCGGCAGGATTGAATGTCGGCCTCGGTGGAAATATCGGAAAAAGCTTTGCCTGGCAGGTTGCCGAAGACAAATTTGATGTGTATGTATTGGAATTGAGCAGTTTCCAACTCGACGGCATCATCAATTACAAGCCGCACATCGCGATTTTATTGAACATCAGCCCGGATCATTTGGACCGGTACGATTACAAATACGAAAAATACATCAATTCCAAGTTCAGGATCACAATGAACCAGACCGAGGAAGATTATTTCATTTACGACGCAGATGACGAAGCGATTGCCGATTGGATGAAAAACAACAAAATAAAAGCCCGAACCATTCCATTTTCACTGACCAAAACCTTTGAAAACGGAGCATTCATAAAACAAAACAAAATGGAAATTAACATCAACGAAGAAGAATTCATCATGGAAACCGAAAGCATCGCGCTCGAAGGCAAACACAACCTGAAAAATGCCATGGCCGCCACCTCGGTAGCCAAATTGATGCAGATCAGGAAAGCCACGATTCGCGAAAGCCTGTCGAATTTTCAGGGTGTCGAGCACCGTTTGGAAAAAGTCCTTAAAATCCAGAACGTGCAGTACATCAACGATTCAAAAGCAACGAATGTTAACGCGACATTTTTTGCGCTCGACAGCATGAATGTGCCAACGGTATGGATCGTCGGCGGTGTAGACAAAGGAAACGATTACAGCGAGCTGATGTCATTGGTACGTGAAAAAGTCAAGGCGATTGTTTGCCTCGGTGTCGACAACAAAAAGATCATCGATGCATTCGGAAACGTAGTCGACGTCATGATCGAGGTCGGAAGCATGAGCGATGCCGTAAAAATGGCGCAGCGATTGACTGAAAAAGGCGATGCGGTTTTGCTGTCTCCGGCTTGCGCGAGTTTCGATTTGTTCGAAAATTACGAAGACCGCGGAAGGCAGTTTAAACAAGCAGTACAGAATTTATAATTTAGGAGCCGGGAACCTGCTATCCGTTTCAATCTTTTTTTTGAGATACCTCGAGTAAGCGAGAGGAATCTTAAATAAAAAAAAGGATTTCCGCTTCTATCAGGGCTAGGGCAGCACACTTCAAAATTCGTTAATCGTTGATCGACGTTCAACATTTAAAAATTGATAAAGGAATTTGAATTTTGAACAACGAATACTGAACACAGACAAAAACACAAGTAAACAATAAAAAATCAGGTACTCAGGTACCTGCAACCCAGCAACTAAAATGAAACAGCTGTTAAACAATTTAAAAGGAGACAAGGTAATCTGGACATTCGTGGCCTTATTAGCGCTGTTTTCGTTTATGCCTGTTTTCAGCGCGAGCAGCAATTTGGCTTACATGGGCCACGGAACCGGAAATACGCTCGGTTATCTCGTCAAACATTTGGCACACATCTGCATCGGATTTTCAATTATTTACATGGTGCATAAAGTGCCGTACCATTATTTCAGAGCAATTTCAAGGGTTGCTCTGCCGGTAGTCTGGATTTTATTGGCCTATACATTGATCAAAGGAACCGTGATCGCCGGAGCCAACGCCAGCCGCTGGATTCAGGTGCCTTTCATCGGAATCACCTTTCAGACGTCGACTTTGGCATTTATCGTGTTGATGATTTTTGTCGCGAGGTACTTGTCCAAAAGCCGTGAAACGCCAGTGACTTTCCAAAACTCGCTTTGGGAACTGTGGACGCCGGTTTTTATTACTTTGATGTTCATTCTTCCAGCCAACTTTTCGACCGCCGCTTTGATGTTTGCCATGGTTGTGATGTTGACGTTCATTGGAAAATATCCATTAAAATATATCGGTTTCATTATCGGAATGGGTGTGGCTGCCTTGATGCTGTTCGTTTTGATGAGCAAAGCATTTCCGGACGCGAAGTTTTTCAACCGTGTCCATACCTGGGAAAGCCGACTCGAAAATTTTACGACCGACAAACCCGACGAAGATGATTACCAAATTGAAAAAGCAAAAATAGCCATCGCTTCAGGCGGAATCCAGGGATTAGGGCCAGGGAAAAGCGTACAGAAAAATTTCCTTCCACAATCATCTTCGGATTTTATTTATGCAATTATTGTGGAAGAATACGGACTGATCGGCGGAATTACGGTTCTCGCTTTATACATGTTGCTGTTTTTCCGATTCATCGTGGCCGCGCACAAAGCAAATTCGCTATTCGGAAAACTTGTCGTTGTGGGCGTTGGTTTTCCAATTGTGTTCCAGGCATTAATTAATATGGCGGTCGCAGTCGAATTGTTGCCGGTAACCGGACAAACGCTGCCACTAATTTCCAGCGGAGGAAGTTCCATCTGGATGACGTGCATCGCGCTGGGAATTATCATTGGCGTGACCAAAAAGGAAGAAGAAGTCGCTGCCGAACGCGAAGAGAAAGAACAAAGAGAAGAAACTTTACGCCGAATGATCGACGCGCAAATCAAACGTGAAGAAGAAGCCGAAGCTGCTTTACTCGCAGGAGAAACGCCCGAAAGTTATTCGATTGAAGACAAAACAAACCCGATGAACGCCGTTCTAGGAAAAACATAGAAGTCGAAAGTAAAACGTCGAAAGTCAAAAGAAACACAACGCATAAAAACTCAGTTACTCTGTCACTCAGCTACTCAGTAACTCTTTAAAAAATGAAAAAACTAAAATTCATACTAAGCGGCGGCGGAACCGGTGGACACATCTACCCGGCGATCGCCATTGCAAATGAATTGAAGTTGCGTTTTCCGGATGCCGAATTCCTGTTTGTAGGCGCAAAAGACAAAATGGAAATGCAAAAAGTGCCACAGGCTGGCTATAAGATAAAAGGTTTGTGGATCGCAGGATTGCAACGCCGATTGACTTTTGACAACACGCTTTTTCCGGTCAAACTGATTACGAGTTTGCTAAAAGCACGAACGATCATCAGTGATTTTAAACCAGATGTGGTCATCGGAACCGGCGGATTTGCAAGCGGACCGTTGTTGCAGGTAGCGTCAATTGCCGGAATTCCGACCGTGATCCAAGAGCAAAATTCGTATCCCGGAATTACAAATAAAGTGTTGAGCAGAAAAGCAGATAAAATTTGCGTTGCTTATGAGAATTTAGAACGCTTTTTTCCAAAATATAAAATGGTGCTGACCGGAAATCCGGTGCGCCAGGATTTGATCGACATTGACAGTAAACGCAAAGAAGCGCTCGACTATTTCAATCTCGACGAAAACAAAAAAACGCTTTTGGTGCTCGGAGGAAGCCTTGGTGCCAGAAGGATCAACCAATTGATTTCAAAAGAACTCGTTGGTTTTAGTGCTCAGAATGTCCAGGTCATTTGGCAGTGCGGTAAACTGTATTTTGACGAATACCAGCATTTTGACAACAAGGAAAATGTTCAGGTGAAAGCGTTTATCGACAGAATGGATTTGGTTTATGCCGCTGCGGATATTGTGATTTCACGTGCCGGAGCATCATCGGTTTCAGAATTGTGCATCGTCGGGAAACCGGTCATTTTCATTCCGTCGCCCAATGTAGCCGAAGACCATCAGACGAAAAACGCGCAATCAATTACCGAAAAAAACGGTGCGCTTTTGGTGCGCGAATCCGAATTGGACACGCAGTTCACGACAACATTCAACAACTTGCTATCAGATGAAAATTTGCAGAAAAGTTTGTCGGAAAATATTGAAAAATTAGCGAAAGTAAACGCGACAAAAGACATTGTCGAAGAAATTATAAAGCTTATCAAAACTTAGGAACTCCGTTTCTCAGTCACTCAGCAACTATGAATTTAAATCAAATACATAACGTCTATTTCATCGGCATCGGAGGCATCGGAATGAGCGCGCTCGCCAGATATTTTAAAAATATAGGCAAGAACGTTTCAGGTTACGACAAAACGCCAACGATGTTAACGGACGAACTCATCGCCGACGGCATCGATATTCATTTTGAAGATTCGATCGCGATGATTCCGAAGGATTATTACGTGGAAAATACGCTTGTGATTTATACGCCGGCAGTTCCCGCGACGCATTGCGAGTGGCATTATTTTCTCGAACGCAATTATCACATTAAAAAAAGGGCAGAAGTGCTCGGAATCATTACACGCGATACGTTTTGTTTCGCCGTTGCCGGAACGCACGGCAAGACAACAACATCGAGTATTCTTGGCCATATTTTATACGAATGTGGTGTCGATGTCACTGCTTTCGTTGGCGGCATCGTAGAAAATTACAATTCCAATTTAATTGGCAGCGGCAAAACAGTTACTGTTGTTGAAGCTGATGAATTCGACCGCTCATTCCTGCATTTGCATCCCGATATTGCTTGCGTGACTTCAATGGATGCCGATCATTTGGATATTTACGGAGATTCGGCAGCGATCGAAAAATCATTTGAGGAATTTGCGCTAAAGGTCGAAGATCCAAATAAATTATTCATTGCAAAAGGATTGCCGTTAAACGGAATTACGGTCGCGGTGAATGAGGACGCAAAATTTAAAGCGTTCAACATCCGAATCGAAAATTCACAATATGTTTTTGATGTGCAAACGCCGACAGAAACGATTAAAGATTTGCGTTTCGGATTGCCTGGAACACACAATTTAACCAATGCATTAATGGCTTTAGCGATGGCGAAAACTTTTGGTTCCCCAACTGAAGACATCGCTAAAGCTTTAATGTCATTTAGGGGAATCAAACGCCGTTTTTCATATCAGATCAAGACCGATGAATTGGTTTATATCGACGATTATGCGCACCATCCAACCGAAATAAACGCGGTTTTTCAAGCGGTTTCAGAATTGTATCCGAACCAAAAAGTACTTGCGATTTTCCAGCCGCATTTGTTCAGCAGAACGAAAGATTTTGCGGATGATTTTGCGAAAAGTTTGTCACAATTTAGCGAAGTGATTTTAATGGATATTTATCCGGCGCGCGAACTGCCAATGGAAGGCATCACGTCGCAATGGCTGTTGGACAAAATGACCAATCAGAACAAAAAACTGGTTTCAAAAGAGGATTTAATTGCGCAGATAAAAGCAAGCGATGCGAAAATAATCGTCACAATCGGCGCGGGCGACATCGGTGAAATGGTGAAGTCGATTAAGGAATCGCTTTTGTGAAAAGACGCATTTTCAGCAGCTTAAAATCTGAGAAAAAAAGTTATCAAGAATTGCAGATCACGAAGTCGAAATTAAAAATGAAATATGAACAAGAAGATGAAAATTTTTAACTGGACAAATATCAGATTAATCCTAATGTTTGCGTTAGTAGTGTTCCTGTATTCGTTCACTTCGCATCGAAATGCGCATCGGAAACTGACAAAATCGGTGGTCGTTTTTACAGATGATACCAATCCGTTTATTCGCCAGGAATCGGTTAATAAATTGTTAATAGAAAATAAAACCGATGCAAAAACCATTGAAAAAGTTGGGGTAGATTTGAACAAGTTGGAAAAATCCATCAACAAAAACCCAATGATTGAGAAATCGGAAGTTTCTGTGAGTATTGATGGTATCCTAAAAGCTGTGGTGAAACAAAAAACGCCTATTGCCAGGATTTTTGACGAAAACGGTTCTTTTTATGTTGACTATCAGGGAAATGAAATGCCGCTTTCAGACGAATTTACGGCAAGAGTTCCATTGGTTTCAGGACAAATTGACGATAAAAACAAGGCCGATATAGACAAGCTTTTGCGCTTCGTTTACGACGATGAATTTTTGAAAAAAAACATCATCGGCATTCAGGTTTTGCCAAACGGCAGCCTAAAAATGTTGAGCCGTGATTTTAATTATGAGATTGATTTCGGTAAAACGATCAATGTCGAAAGGAAATTCAGCAATTACAAAGCGTTTTTCCAGAAAGCAGTTTTAGACAGTTCGTTGTACAGGTATAAAAATATAAATCTGAAGTTTACGCAGCAGGTGGTTTGCACTAAATAAAAGGTTATGGAAAAAGAAAACATTGCAGTAGGTTTAGACATTGGGACAACCAAAATTGTCGCCATGATCGGCAAGAAAAATGAATACGGGAAACTTGAAATTTTAGGCGTTGGAAAATCCAAAAGTCTGGGCGTGGCGCGTGGCGTAGTAAATAATATTACGCAAACGATTCATTCTATCCAGCAAGCAATCCTTGAGGCGGAAAACAATTCGGGCTACAAAATCAAAGACGTCGTTGTTGGGATTGCCGGGCAACACATCCGCAGCATCCAGCACAGCGATTACATCAGTCGCGGCAATGCAGAGGAAGTGATTGGCGGAAAAGACATCGATTTGCTGATCAACCAGGTGCACAAACTGGCGATGCTTCCAGGTGAGGAAATCATCCACGTATTGCCACAGGAATTTAAAATCGACGGGCAATCAGACATCAAAGAACCGATCGGAATGTACGGCGGACGTTTGGAAAGCAGTTTCCACGTGGTTGTTGGTCAGGCTTCTTCCATCAGAAATGTCGGAAGATGTGTGCAGAGTTCAGGAATCGAATTGTCGGGACTGACCTTAGAACCATTGGCTTCAGCCGATGCAGTACTGAGCCAGGAAGAGAAAGAAGCCGGAGTCGCACTGATTGATATTGGTGGCGGAACTACGGATCTGGCGATTTTCAAAGACGGTATCATTCGCCACACGGCAGTAATTCCTTTTGGAGGAAACGTCATTACAGATGACATCAAAGAAGGTTGTTCGATCATCGAAAAACAGGCAGAACTTTTAAAAGTAAAATTCGGATCGGCCTGGCCGGGCGAAAATAAAGACAACGAAATCGTGTCGATTCCGGGCTTGCGCGGAAGAGAACCAAAGGAAATTTCGTTGAAAAACCTATCGAAAATCATCCACGCACGTGTGGTCGAAATCATCGAGCAGGTTTTTGCAGAAGTGAAAGCGTACGGACACGAAGATCCGCGCAAGAAATTGATCGCCGGAATCGTTTTGACAGGCGGCGGCGCCAATTTGAAACACATCAAACAATTGGTGGAATACATCACCGGAATGGATACCAGGATCGGTTATCCGAACGAACATTTAGCTGGCAATTCTGACGAAGAAATCTCAAGCCCGTTGTATGCAACCGCAGTTGGTTTGGTGATGAACAGCATTCAGAATAAAACGCAAAGTGCCATCAAATTTGAGACGACCGTTGTTCCTGAAAAAGTGACCTTCCAAAGGGAAAGAATTGTAGAGAGAATAGAAATTGTGGAAGAAACGCCAGTAGAAGCGGAGTTGGAAACCGTGTCACACGTACAATCTCATGTGCGTTCAGTAGATACGATCCAAAAACCCGAATCGACGGAGGCTAAGATCAGAAGATCGTTCTTCGACAAGTATGTAGACAAGATTAAAGATTTTTTAGATAACGCAGAGTAGGCCCCAGCCCTCACAAATAATAAGAACAAAAACCAAATATTATGACAAGCAACTCAGATTTTGGAAGTATTTCATTTGATTTACCAAAAAACCAATCAAATGTAATCAAAGTAATCGGTGTCGGCGGCGGCGGAAGCAACGCGATCAACCATATGTTTAAGCAGGGAATCAAAGGGGTGGATTTCATCGTTTGTAATACCGATTCTCAAGCCCTGCAAAATAGTTCAGTGCCTAACAAAATTCAGTTGGGTATGCATTTGACCGAAGGATTGGGCGCTGGTGCAAATCCTGAAGTTGGTCAGCAATCTGCGATCGAAAGTATTGCCGAAATTGAAAAGATGCTTGACACCAATACCAAAATGGTCTTCATCACTGCCGGAATGGGCGGCGGAACTGGAACCGGAGCTGCTCCTGTTATCGCGCAATTGGCTAAAGAAAGAGACATTTTAACTGTTGGTATCGTGACCATTCCGTTTCAGTTTGAAGGGAAAGTACGTCAGGAACAAGCTTTGCAAGGAGTCGATCGTTTGAGAAAACAAGTCGATTCTTTGATTGTGATCAACAACAACAAACTCCGTGAAGTTTACGGAAACCTCGGTTTTAAAGCCGGTTTCTCTAAAGCAGATGAAGTGTTGGCTACCGCTTCACGCGGAATTGCAGAAGTCATCACGCACCACTACACGCAGAATATCGATTTAAAAGATGCGAAAACCGTGTTGTCAAACAGCGGAACGGCGATCATGGGATCTTCAACGGCTATCGGTGACAACCGTGCCAAAGAAGCGATCGTATCCGCACTCGATTCGCCTTTATTGAATGACAACAAAATTACAGGTGCCAAAAACGTATTGTTGCTTATCGTTTCAGGGACCAATGAAATCACGATTGATGAAATCGGCGAAATTAACGACCACATCCAGTCGGAAGCCGGACACAACGCAAACATCATTATGGGTGTTGGTGAAGACGAAACGCTTGGCGATGCGATCGCAGTTACGATTATCGCGACGGGATTTAACGTGGAACAACAAAACGAGATCGTAAACAACGAGCCAAAAAAAATTATCCACTCGCTTGACGGTGAGCAGAAATTCGTTCACGACCTGACAAAAAAAAATCTTGAAGTATTCAATTTAAACATTGATACTCCGGTAAATAACGAGGAAAAAATCGTTTTTGAACTGATCGAAGAAGAAGCGCCTCAAGCGTTCGTTGCCGAGCCGGTTGCTGTTGCAGCGCCAGTTTACGCACAGCCGGAAATCAATGAAAACGAATTGATCGTCATTTCTGAATTCATCAAAAGTTTAGACGTAACGTTCGAAATCGTTTCTCCGGAAAGGGAAATGCATTTTGAAGTAAACGAACCGACAATTTTTGATGTAAAAGAAATCAAACCGGTAGAAACTTTTGTTGCTAAAGAAATCGAACAGGTGGCTTTTTCATTCGACCTTCCAATTGCAAAAACAGAAGAGCCAAAAGCAGACGAAAGCAAAATCCTTTTCGAACTCTCAAACGAAACCAAAAATATTGTTGTCAACCAGGCGGTGCAAGTGGTTCCAATGACAGAGCTGAACGAAAACGGCATCATCAAATATTCGCTCGAAGAATATATGGAAGTTGAAAACGACTTGCTGAATTCGAAACCGGTTGCAGCCGCTGCGCCAGTTGAGACGGTTCCCGAAGAGTTGAAAATTACAATGAAAGTACAGCCGCAGTCTAATTTTTCGCCAGCTTTTGAAGAGGTTTCCCCAATGGAAATGTCGATTGAAGAGACGCTGAAATTCCGCGCAGACGAAAGAAGAAGAAAATTGAAAGAGTTCAATTACAAATTCCACAACAATCCTTCGAGAATGGACGAATTTGAAAAAGAGCCTGCTTATAAAAGACTTGGAATAGACATTTCCGGCAAACCAGCCGATAACAATAAATCACGAACCTCATTGGGAATGGACAGCAACGACGACATTCAGTTGCGTTCCAACAATTCTTTCCTGCATGACAACGTAGATTAGCTAACTCAAACTCAATCTGAATAACCCGGAAATCATTATGAATTCCGGGTTATTTTTTTTAACTTCGCTCGCGATTTGAAAACGACTTGGGCCTTTATCCGGCTGTCCGCTTCAAGCTTTTGGCCAAAAATGTTTTTTTCTTAAAAACAGTAAAGCGCTTCTCCCGAAGTTTCGGGATTCGCGTTTCCGGTTTTAGAAAAAATACATTTTCGCCTAAAAAGGCTTTCCACTTCCATCCGGGGCGGAGATCGGAACACAATTCAGCAATTGGTAAGCAATTATTCATTGTTAATTATTCATTATTCATTAAAAGAAATGGGTTTACAAACACAAATCATGGACGAACTCAAAACCGCCATGAAAGCCAAAGATACCGTAGCGCTTGAATCGCTTCGTTCTATTAAATCAGAATTGCTGCTCGCGCAAACGGCTTCGGGTTCTAAAGAAGAAATCTCAGAGGATGAAGAAATCAAATTACTGCAACGCCTCGTAAAAACGCGTAAAGAAAGCGCGCGCATCTTTACCGAACAAAACCGTCCCGATCTAGCCGAACCCGAATTGGCACAGATTGCAGTCATTGAAAAATTCCTTCCAGCGCAACTCAGCGAAGCCGAAGTAGAAGCGATTATTGCTAAAATCATCGCAGAAACTGGCGCATCCGGAATCGCTTCGATGGGAAAAGTGATGGGATTGGCCAGCGCACAACTCGGTGGCACAGCAGAAGGAAAAATCATTTCTACGATTGTAAGGAAATTATTGGCTTAAAGAATTAAGAATTTAAATTAGATTTCAGAAATCTTAAATCTTAAATCAAAAATCTTAAATAAATCGGCTGCGTAGTTCAACGGATAGAATGTCAGATTCCGGTTCTGATGATGGAGGTTCGAGTCCTCTCGCGGTCACGAATAAAAGAAAACCTAAAAAATGAAAGAAAGTATGCTTTCAATTCGTTTTTTAGGTTTTGCTTTTTCAAAGCGGAGCTTTGGAGGAAAGGCATAGCCAGTCCTCTCGCGGTCACGAAATAAAAAAATCATCTTTTTTGGATGGTTTTTTTGTGCGTATGTTTTTCCAAAACTTCATTTCGATTGAACGGAAATAATTACCTTTAAGTAAAAAGTATCCCATGCAATTTGGAAAAGTAATTGATCCCGGAGCTGTCGATTTTAAATTGCCGCCCGATGCTCCGCAAACGAAAAAGGTTCTTAAAAAGTATAAAAACGATGCGTCGTTTGAAGCCTCCGTTGGTTGTGCCAAATGGAACCGTACCGAACTGAAGGGGTTTTATCCGCGCGGGACAAAAGACGAATTGGCGTATTATTCCACCCAGTTTAATTCAATCGAACTCAATGCCACTTTCTACGGAATGCCGAGCTGGCAGCAAATTGTAACCTGGCGCGACAAAACACCGGACGATTTTAAATTTTTTCCGAAACTCACCAATACGATCAGCCATTTCAAACGACTAATAAACGTTAAAGAGCCGGTTGAAAATTTCTGCAACGCGATCAGCCATTTTGAAGACAAACTCGGAATGGCATTTTTGCAACTGCACGACAATTTTGGCCCGAAAGATTTTGAACGACTCAAAATTGTGCTTGACGAATTCCCAAAAGGCATTCCGCTTGGCGTAGAAGTACGCAACGCCGAGTGGTTTAGCAACGAAAAAGTCCTGCAGGAATATTGTGATTTGCTTGAAAAACACCAAATGGCGAACATTATCGTCGATACGGCCGGACGCCGCGACATGCTGCATATGCGATTAACGAGTCCGATCGCGTTTATACGGTATGTTGGTGCCAATCATCCGTCGGATATTCAAAGGCTTGATGACTGGATTGAACGTATTGAAAAATGGCGCAGTGAAGACTTGCGGAAACTATACTTTTTCGTACATCAGAACACCGAACTCGAATCGCCTTTGCTTGCGGAATATTTCATCAGAAAGCTGAATGCGGCTTTTGGAACCACACTTCCGGTTCCGGTAAAGCAGCCGGCGCAAAAATCAATGTTTGACGATTTGTAATTAGGATTGCAAACTTGCGACCGACTTCAGGTTGGTGATCGTTTGTAAGGGATTTTCCGACTTAAATACAAAATTTCCTGCTACGAGTACATCGGCTCCGGCTTCGACAAGCTGAGCGGCATTTTTAGAAGTCACGCCGCCGTCAATTTCGATTAGTGTCGATGCATTGTTTCTGGTGATAATTTCCTTCAGTTGTCTGATTTTCTTATACGTGTGTTCAATGAATGATTGTCCGCCGAAACCTGGATTGACACTCATCATGCAAACAATGTCAATGTCTTTGATGACATCTTCCAGAAGCGTCACGCTTGTGTGCGGATTGATCGCGACTCCGGCCAACATGCCTTCGGCTTTGATTGCCTGAAGCGTGCGGTGCAAATGCGTACAAGCTTCGTAATGAACCGTAAGATGGTTCGCGCCCAGATCTGCAAATGTTTTAATATATCGGTCCGGATCGATGATCATCAAGTGCACGTCGATCGGTTTTTTGGTGTGTTTGGTGATCGCTTCGAGCACCGGCATTCCAAAGGAAATGTTGGGTACAAAAACACCGTCCATAATGTCGATGTGAAACCAGTCGGCGTCACTGTTGTTGATCATTTCGATGTCGCGCTGCAGGTTTGCAAAATCGGCGGCGAGTATGGATGGAGCGATAAGTGTATTTTTCATGTTGGTGGTTGTTCGAAGTTCAATAGTCGTTAATCGATATTCAACATTTTTGATTGAAGTACAAATATAAACATTCCGTTATTTTTTGAATGTTGAATCTGGAACTTTGAATAGTGAATTTTAAAGTTGGTCGTCCGCGTTAAGGATTGCAGTGGAAATCCTTTTTATTGCCTGGAAATTTGTTGATGGAAAGGAAAATGTTGTGGAAATAAAAAGATTGCAACGAAAAGCCTGGCCGAAGGCAACGCCCAAATCATTTAAGGTTTAAGATTTCGGATTTGCGAAAAATGAAACTTTATAAAAAAACAAAACTCCGGTAATCAGCCGGAGTTTCAATCATCAATCAAAAAACGAACAGTTAATCAGACTGTTGTTGCGGTAAATTAAAATAAAAATTTTTAATGAAGTGGTATTTATTAGCCTAAATAGGTTTTTAAGATTTTGCTTCTTGAAGTGTGTTTCAACCTTCTGATCGCTTTTTCTTTGATCTGGCGCACGCGTTCTCTTGTAAGGTCAAAAGTTTCACCAATTTCTTCCAAAGTCATTGGATGCTGGTCGCCCAATCCGAAATACAAACGCACCACGTCTGCTTCTCTTGGTGTCAAAGTTTCTAATGAACGCTCGATCTCAGTACGCAAAGATTCGTGGATCAATTCGCGGTCCGGATTTGGAGATTCTCCTGAACGCAATACGTCGTAAAGATTGGAATCTTCTCCTTCAACAAGCGGCGCATCCATTGACAAGTGACGTCCGGAGTTTTTCATAGACTCTTTTACGTCATTTACGGTCATGTCCAGCTCTTTTGCGATTTCTTCTGCAGAAGGCGGACGCTCGTTAGATTGCTCGAGCAACGCATACATTTTGTTGATCTTGTTGATCGAACCAATTTTATTTAACGGAAGACGAACGATACGCGATTGTTCTGCCAAAGCCTGTAAAATCGACTGGCGAATCCACCAAACGGCGTAAGAAATGAATTTGAAACCACGGGTTTCATCGAAACGTTGTGCCGCTTTGATGAGTCCTAAATTTCCTTCATTGATCAAATCGGGAAGTGTTAGTCCCTGGTTTTGGTATTGTTTGGCAACGGAAACTACGAAACGCAAATTGGCTTTTGTCAATTTTTCGAGTGCTCTCTGGTCTCCGGCTTTGATTTTTTGTGCTAATTCTACCTCTTCGTCAGCGGTAATAAGGTCAACTTTTCCAATTTCTTGCAGATATTTGTCTAGTGAAGCAGTTTCCCTGTTGGTTACCTGCTTGGTAATTTTAAGTTGTCTCATGTTTTTTTGTCTCCTTATTTTTAAAGTGTCCGGGGCTTGTACGTAATGAAGGTTCGAAAAGTTACAAAATATACGAAATTTATTTTATTACAGATTATTTTTAAGTTCGTTTGCGTAACTTTTTATTATATTTCGCCAAATTAAATTCTTGATGAACCTACGTAATATATTGATGCTGTTGCTGATTTCGGCATCGGCGGCGGCCCAAAAAAATATCGATCCCACGCCAGAAAATATTTCAACTGCCCAAAAAATCCGCGAAAGTTATCCTAAAGACGATGTCGTATTGCTCCAAAGTAAGGAAAATGTCAGTTTTGGCTTAAACCGCGACGCGACGAAAGTGACTGTAAACAACAAAATCGACGAGGTTCTGATCAACATCAACCACCGCGCTGACATTCGGAAATACGAGTTTTACGACAGTGAATCTAAAATTGAAACGTTTAATCTGAAATATCGAAACGATAAAAGCGCTTATTTTGTTGTAAAGGACGAATTTTACAAAGACCGCGATTTGTTCTATAACGACGCGCGCGTGAAATACATGGACATCGACTTTCCGGTTCAGGGTTATACGTATAATTTCGCCCTTGAGAAAAATTACGAAGACATAAAATATTTCACGTCTTTGTATTTTACGGAGGAATATCCGGTGCTTAAAAAAGAAATCGCCGTTACGGTTCCAAACTGGCTCAATCTTGAACTTCGGGAATTTAATTTTGAAGGTCAAAATATCGTAAAATCCACAAAACAAGATCCGAAAAACAATTCGGTAACTTACACTTACACGCTTGAAAATGTGCCTGGATATAATAAGGAAGAAAATGCGCCGGGCAAAAGTTACATGTATCCGCATCTCATATTGGTCGCAAAATCTTTTAAAAATAAGGACAAACAGACGACGCTTTTCAATTCGGCAGCCGATTTGTATCATTGGTATAAATCATTGGTTGACCAAATGAAAGACGATCCTGCAGCGCTTCAGGAAAAGGTGAAAGAACTGACTGCGAACGCCAAAAATGATGAAGAAAAGATCAAAAATATTTATTATTGGGTTCAGGACAATATCCGATACATCGCTTTCGAAGACGGAATTGCAGGTTTTAAACCTGACGAATCGGATCATGTTTTTCAGAAGCGATACGGCGACTGCAAAGGAATGGCAAACCTGACCAAACAAATGCTAAAAGTTGCCGGATTTGACGCGCGGCTGACGTGGATTGGCACCAAACACATTTCGTATGATTACACCACGCCGTCGCTCGCAGTAGACAACCACATGATTTGTACGTTGTTGCACAATGGCAAGAAATATTTCCTTGACGGAACCGAAAAATTCAATTCGTTTGGCGAATATGCCGAAAGAATCCAGAATAAGGAAGCGATGATCGAAAACGGTGACACGTTCATTATCGAAAAAATCCCGACCATTGGAGCCACTTTCAACAAAGAAACCTATACGGCTAGTTTGTCGATTGGCGACGATGCGCTCAAGGGAAGCTGTACGAAAAGTTACAGTGGAGAAAGCAGGTCTGAATTTCTTTACATCTACAACAACCTGCGAAATGACAAAAAAAATGATGCGCTGGAATATTATTTGTCCAAAAACGACAAGAATTTGCATGTGAGCGGCATCAAAACTTCTGACCTGAACAACCGTGACAATAAACTGACGATTGACTATGATATTGACATCAATAATAAAGTGTCGGGATTTGACAACGAAATTTACATCGATCTGGAATACATGAACGAGTACAAGAATTTCGAACTCAAAGACCGTAAATCCGATTATGAATTTGGTTACAAAACCGATTACGATTCGGCTGTAAGACTTGCTATTCCTGATGGATATAAAGTTTCAAAACTTCCGGAAAATCTTTTGATCAGCGAAAAAGACTTTGATGTTTCAGTTACGTTCGAACAAACAGCTAAAGAAATTGTTTACAAAAAGTCGTTCATTTTTAAAAACGGCGTGATCAAATCGCAGCAAACGGCCAAATGGAACTCGGTCGTTAAGAACCTGAACAGCATTTACAACCAGCAAATCATCCTAACCAAACAAATTTAAACCCTATTTATGAGAAAAATTTTACTCGCCATTTTACTATTTACCGTCGGAATCGTTTCGGCTCAGGAAAAAAACAAGGCTGAAGTCAAGGATTTTTTCTGGGGAAAGAACGATGCTTTCAGCAAAGCCAATTCGATTCCGGACAAATGGAAAAACGAATCGGCGGTCATCATTTACAAAAACGAATTTTACAATTTTCACAAATTTGGCAAAAGCGTCACATATACTTCGGCGGTCAGAAAACGCATTAAATTGTTGGATGCCGCGGCTGTAAAAGAATTTTCTGAGTTTTCATTTCGTGAGAAATTTAATACGAATAAGGGATTTTCGTACAAAAAAGGAACAACGACCGTTGGCGTAAAAATTGTCAAGCCAAACGGAAAAGAAATCGATATTGACGTAGATAAAGATTCCAAAAAAGTCGATTCAGAAAACAAAATTGCGATTGCGAATCTTGAAATTGGCGACGTGATCGACTATTATTACTATATGGTCGAACCTTTCAAATCGTATTTTGAAGTCGGTTTTGAACCTGTAGAAGCGACACTTGGCGATGTATATCCAACAATGGAACTGAAGCTGCAATTTGAAACCGAAAATGATTTCTTTATCAATTTCAATACGTATAACGGCGCGCCAGAACTCAAACAAACGGTTGATAAAGGCGATGACCGCAAATATGAACTCGAAGCGAAAGACATTCCGAAAAACGATTTTCCGCGTTGGTTTTATCCGTTGGCCGAATTGCCTTGTTATAAATTTCAGGTATTTTTTGCGCGTTCTTCCAAATTTGAAAACCAGGCCAAAGCTTTTCTGTCGGAAAAAGAAAGCGTCATTAAAAAAACAGTTTCTAAAGAAGACGTTTTCAATTATTATTTCGATAAATTCCGTCCATTCGGACATCTTGCCGAAGTCGAAAAATTCCTGAAAGGAAAAACGTTTGCAAGTGATGAGGAGAAAGTCCGTGAGGTTTATTATTTTGCGCGCCACGCCTTTTTCACGAAATATTTTGAAGCGCTGATTGTCAATGATGCGAAGATTTTTTACACACTCGAAATGTATAAAAATCCGATTTTCATCAACAATGAAACCGAATTTATCAATTACTTCATGGCTTTTCTGAAAGACAATAAAATTGATTATGAAGTCATCATCGGCACCGACCGCAACAATGGCCCGATCAAAGATTTGCTGATCGAAAAAAATGTGACGCTGTTGCTGAAAGTGAACACCGAAAAACCGGTTTACCTGCAATATTTTACGCCATTTACAAGTGCCGACCAATTTAATTACAACCTCGAAAATACCGAAGCGTATGCGCTGAAAGTAACGAAAAGGAAAAAAATCACCGATTCGGAAAATATCACTTTGCCTTCGACAACAGCAAAAGACAATTTGTCGAAAAACACGATTGCGCTTTCGGTCGACAGCGATTTTTCGTCATTAAAAGTTGTTCGCGAATCGTCGCTGGTTGGTCATTTTAAAGAATCGGAACAGTCGGATAAACTCGAGTTCTACAATTATGTCAATGAAGATTACGAAAAATACGGAACTGAATCGCTGATGGACCGCGTGAAAAACGAGAAGAAGAAAGCGCAATATTCCAAAGAATTTGAAGCATTGGTCAACAAACAAAAGGATAAACAAAAAGAGAATTTTAAAAAAGCGGCTTCAGAAGAATTTGGTTTTGAGGTTGATGATCACTCGCTTGCAATTAAAAACACCGGCCGATTTGGCAGCAAAGTGCCGTTGGTTTACGAAGAAAATTTCGTGATCAAAAACAACCTGATCAAAAAAGCGGGCGAAAATTACATCATCGAAATCGGCAAGCTGATCACGTCACAGGTCGAAATCGACAAAAAAGAAAAAGAGCGTAAGAACAATGTTTATATGGCATTTCCGCGAATGTTTGAAAATGAGATTGCTTTTGAAATTCCAGCAGGATATGCGGTTTCCGGAATCGAAAAATTAAATAAAAAAGTTGAAAATGAAACCGGAAATTTTATCAGCGAAGCAAAAATCAATGGTAACAAACTGGTGATCAAAACAACTAAATCGTATAAAAACTATTTTGAACCCAACAGCAACTGGCCAAAAATGGTGCAATTTCTGGACGCGGCGTATCAGTTTACGCAGGAGAAAATTTTATTGAAAAAAGTGTAAAAAAGAAATCCCGGCCAGACCGGGATTTTTTATGGTTTGTAAGTTATTCCGGCTTGTAAAGAGAGGAAAAACGGATTGAAATTGCTATCGCTAAAAGCACCGAGTGCATATTTAAAAACGGGCGATACATTGACGTCGAATTTTGGATTGAGGCTGTAGTAAAATACAAGGCCAATATTCAAAGATGTGCTAATGTTTTTGATGTTTTTAGCCTCACTGAGATCGAGTGTTCGTTTTGACGGAGCTTTTGCGGAAACGGTATTTGAAGTCAGCAAGAAAGTGCTGAATCCGGCGAATGCATCGATGCCGATCTGACGTTTTTTTGCGATCGCAACATAGGCTTCGACAGGAATTTCGATATAATCGATTTTTTGGAACAATTCGATTTTTTCTGCACCTGCGAAATTGGCATTGAAAGTTTCGCGGTCGATTCCGTTTTCCGGATTTACATTGGTGTTTGCCAATGCCCAAGAGTTCGTTCCAGGGTTTGAGATTTCGGTCGAGAATTTCACAGTCGTTTTTGCAATTCCGGCACGAAAGCCAAAATTTTCACTCAGCATCATTCGCACGTTCAATCCGTAAATAAAGTTGAGTGTTTGCTTTTTTTCAAAATCATCTCCATTTTTAATGATTGGCGATGATTTTGAAAACGAATTGTAATAATTTGGCCCTGCGTAAACAGAAAAGAAAACTTTATCGTGTTTTTCCTCCGTTTGCGGTATTCTTTCTTTATACTCTTTTAAAGTCTTTTTCTTGCGGTCATTTTTGATCGAATCATTTTTTTTGATGGAATCGCTGGTAATGAGCGGTGGTATTTCTCCGGAGTTGTCTTCGAGGTCTGATGATGTTACTGATGTTACTTCCGAATTTGAAACTTCATTTGAGGGTTTTGAATCGTTATTTTTTTCAAAAATGAGATCGCTTGATTTTTTACTACTGTATTTTTTTACACGACTTTTACTTATTCTTCGAGTTGCGGCTTTTGAAGTTTTTACTTTTTTTCTGAAGTAAGTTTTACCCTTGACACCAGATTTTAAAATAGGCGGTTTTTTTACAATGGTAGATTTTTTTGTTTTCCTCGCGGTACCAATGATTTTGTTTTTCGTTTTTTTAGTTGTTTTTACAGCCGTTGTCCGTTCTTTTTTTACAATTACGTTATAGCGGGTAACAATTTCGTATTCATCGGCTTCGGCATCAGAGCGAATAAGCTTTTTGCTGACAGACGTTTTTGTACGTTTGGTTTTTTTGTTTTTGAAAATGGTATCGGTTTGTGTTTCGGAATTGGCTTCGCGGACCAAAGTATCTTCAATTTCATTGGCTATAGGTTCGTTATCGACGCTTTTGTCGTCTTCGGAAAAAGATTTGCGCGAGGCAATTATCAAAGCGATTAATCCCAAAATGACAGCAATTGAAAAATAATAAAATCCGATTTTCTTTTTTCTCCTTTTTTCCATATCGGCATTGATGCCAGCCCAGACTTTGTGGTCAGGAAGTTTTTCCTTGCCGGATAACTTTTCTTTAAAAACAGAACCGATGTCTTGTTTATTTGCCATTGTTTGCGGTATAATTAAGGTATAAGTTTTTGGTAATCTTTTCTTTTAAGATCACTTTCGCACGGTGTAAATTGGATTTTGACGAACCTTCAGAAATATGGAGCATCGCAGCTATTTCCTGATGGGAATAATCGTCGAGCTCGTAAAGGCAGAAAACCAAACGGTATTGGTTGGGAAGTTCCTGAATCATGGTCAGTAATGTTTCCAAAGGAAAGTTCAAATCGGTTTCATCAATCGAAGTGTCCTGAAAAAAATCGTCTTTGACAGGCAACAGTTGAAATGTCTTTTTATAACTGTCGATCGCTTTGTTTATGGTGATGCGTTTCATCCAGCCTTCAAATGAACCTTCATTATTGAATTTTTTGATGTTGGTGAAAATTTCAATGAAAGCATTGTGAAGATTGTCTTCAGCTTCCGCTTCGTTTGCGCAATATTTCAGGCATAACATAAAAAGCACATTCTTATACAAGTTGTATAATTTTTCCTGTGCTTTTCGGTTTTGCTTCCGACAACCTTTTATGATGTTTTCTAAACTCAAGGAGCGTTTTTTTGATTTTATAACCCAATGTTCTTATTGGATAAATATGTTTAAAAATAACGGACAGCTCTTGTTTTTACATCAGGTTGCGAAATTTTTGTAATAATTTCGATGCTTCCGGAGCCAAAATTTACTGCTTTTGCACGTTGGCCATCGGCTTCCGTTGAAGACCAATAAACTGAAGCGCTAAAATCTCCAAGGGCATTCAGATACAAATTTTCATACATCAACAGCAACTCATCTTTGCTCGGTAAAAACCAACCGCCTGGAAGCAATAAAGCTTTTTTCGCTGCAACTGTACCGTTGTTCAATGGATTGCACACCACAGGATTCAAATAAAAATTCTCCAAATGGTCATGAAAATTTGCAATTGCAATGCTGTTGGCCAATCCTTTTCCAATTTCGTTGCTTTCCGACGTTTGTATGAGCGAACCCATACAACCCCAATCGTAGGCTTCAAGATCTGCAACCGACGCCTCGATGTAACGCCAGCCATTACTGTAAACGCCCTTGTCGTAAAAAATGATTCCGTTGCTTGGGCCAGTTTGTCCAATTTCATATACGGCTGTATTTTCACACGATTGTTTGAGTACGTAATTGCCATCCGAATCCAAGATTTCAATTTTGTCACCACTGTAACGCACTTCCCGATCGATATTCCAGTCGGTTGCCACGTCAGAAATTCCTTCAAGGTTGATGTTCATGTGGAATTCGTTATTGATGTAAAGGAAATTCCAAGTTCCTTCATAAGTGGTATTGTTGAATATAAATTGCAGTGAGCCGTCGGTATTGGTTTCAAAAACACCACCCGCGTAAGTGTTGTTCCCATTTTCTTCATAAGCAACGTTCCAGATGCATTTTGTTGGACTACCCGAATTTCCGCCAAACAAACTATTATAATAAGTTATGATATCCTCTGTAGAACAGCTTTCGATGGCAAGTTTGAGTTCGGCGTTCGTTTGAACGGAAAATATCGAGCCGTCAGATAGCGTCGTTGTAATGGGATAGCTGATGCTTAATGACTGGGTTTCCTGAAGTCCGCCAAGAAAAGTGCTGAACTCTGAGTCTCCTGAGATGACTTCTTCGCCAACGGGCTGTAAATTTTCATCGTAAATCAACAAATTTACAGGATATACAAAATCAATGCACACGATGTCCTGAGTGAGGTTTCCGGTGTCAGTAGTGACTTGCGAAAGAAGCCGGAAAATTTCCGAATCTTTTTTGAAATTTTGGCTGGTATCATGCGATCCAACCAAGGGATAATCATAATCGTTACAGCTGACGGCAAATATCAGAATAAGAAAAAGCAATACGTTTCGAAAGTGGTCTTTGTGTTGCATCGTCGGTTTTTTTAAATTGGTTACAATCCATAGTCCGAAACTTTTGAAAAGGTTGCTTTCAATATGAAAAAAAAAGCCTTGATTCTAAATCGAGGCTTGTTGAAATCTTAGTTCACGCTGATGTAATCTTTTTGATACAGCGGTTTGCCATCGCTGGCGAAACCTTCCAATATAATTTCATATTCGCCGGCCGTGTCAGAAGTATAAAATGAAACTGTTTGTGGTTTGCCCGAAAGTTGCAATTCGGGAATCCATAACAATTGCTGTCTGTAATCCGGAATGCGGCTGTTTTTGTTCGCTGCGGCGTAATCGGGACTCCAATGAATTTTTTGTGAAGACGGTCTTGTAAAATTTATTTTTTTAATGTAACCTGCATTTGTTTTCAGTTCAAAATCATTGTTTTTTGTAATGAAATGGATGATGCCACTGAATGTTTTCGGCCCGTAAATGTATGGATCATTTACAATTTCGACTTTGTAAATCCCTGCTGCCGGAAAATCGAAAAGTTCGTTCAGATCAAATATTGGCAAACCGTCAACTAAAACTAACGGAGGTCCATAAACAGCTGAAGTAGCCATATATTTTCGAAGGAAAACAGTGTAGCCTTTACGTGTTTTCTTATAATCAACCTCTTTTAGAATTTCGGTTATTGTTTCCCGAATCGTCAAAAATCTTGTAAAATCATCAAGTACATAGACTTTTTCAGCAACATTATAAAAAGGCAATGCTGGCGCAGTTTGTTGAATACTGTCTTTTTTTAAGTTGTAATAAGCATTTTCAATTTGGCTTGCGATAGATCTTTGCTCAATCGATTCTTTGTCTTGAATGCCAATTTTTATTTCTGTCGGAAAAACCAATGCAGATAAATTTGCTTCAACTGGCTTGTCAAGGGTAAATTCGAGGTTATTTCGGTTATCATCTAAAATCTGGACTACGACATCCTGAGATCCCGGATTCTGGTCAAGGATAAAGGTAAACTTTCCTTCAGCGTTCGTTTCAACCAATTTAAATGCCGGGTTTTTCCCCAGAACGCTTAATGCAACAATCCTGTTATTGACATTTTCAGGACTTTTTGGTGTAATTTTTCCCGAAATCAACTCGCCTCTGATTTCAGGAATTGTTGAAAAAGCGTGCTGAAAAGCTATCGGATTTTTAGGAAATTCTTCGAGGAATTGTTTCGGATTTTTCGTAATGGTTTCAAACACGGAACTTTTTTTTCGAACAGACAGCACGAAATTCCCTGATAACAGCGGCAATTCGAGCTCGACTTTATCGCGTGTCGAGTAGGCTTTTTTGTTTGTCTTGAAAACATTTGCCTCTTGCGCTGGAGGATACTGACGGATTTTTGTTTTTAAAGTGTCGTTTATGAAGTTTTTTGAAACGTCGGTCCTAGTAAACGGATTTATGATTGTAACGTCACATTCGGAAAAATTCTGTCTCGATTCATTAAGCATCCAGTTTGTATAGGCAATCAATTTATAATTTCCGGTAGTTAGCGTTGACGGAATAAAAATATCACCTGCGGCAGTTTGATTCGTCTGGCTTGCTTTTTGGCGGGACACGATTTTTTTATTGCTATCAACCAGTTCAATATACGCAACAGCACTGATCGCACTTTTGTTCCCAGTTTCGGAATTCCAAAAATACAATTTGTAATGCAGCGTTTCACCGGTAATAAATGAGGTAGCGTTCGTACTCACAAAAAGCCGTTCTGAAGGCAAACTCCCCATAGTTAAATTTTGAGAAAACCCACAATTTCCCAAAAGAATAAAGACGATTATTAAAGTATATTTTCTCATTCCCAAAATGGTGGTATTACGTTAGAGGCAAATCGCGTACAGTCGCCACATTCCGGAGCAACCATCGAATACAATGGGTGTGAACCGCTAAAGTATAAAAACGAATTCATCAACAGGCCTGAAACCAATGCTCCGCCACTGCATTCATTTGTTGGCGCAAAGCAAAAGTTGAAATTTTGAATGTTGCATTCAACTACATATGGCGGTAAAGGTTCGCCGGGAAATAAATCACTATAATTGAAGAAGATTCTTTTGGAAGATACCGAAGAGACGTCGAAAAAACCAATGACCTTTTCATCGGGATTTGTTGCTGATTTAATGTTTCCATAAAAAAATCCTGGTTGGTTTTGCGAAAATATATTTCCACCAGAACCCGCCAGTTGCTTTAAAGTTTTGTAATACGTGTATGCCGCAAGATTCTGGACATATTGTCGAACGAGTATGCTGTAACGATGTGAGATGATGTAGTTTTGATTGCTGATAAACCTTACCGTATAGTCAACACGATCTTCTCCTTTATCATTTGTGTCTGTGAGGATGATGTCGTCGGAAGCTTTGGTTCCGTAACAAATTTTGCTGTCGAGATTCGGTCGCGGAACCAACTCAACGCCGTAGCTGCTGTGCGGGCCGGGTATTGGAGGTGGAATTAATACCAGATTTAGGTCTGACCAGGCAGGAGTTACAATTTTGTACGTTTCTTCATACTCGTAACGGTAGAATTTTGAAGTATTTGAAGGGTCAAAACTGCTGGCGTTTATCTGCACACCGCGTTGCCCGTCTTTTGTTGCCACCGAGGCAGTTAAATCCTGAATTTCATTTACTGTTGTTAGTTTTTGGCCATCTGAATGGTACGATTTTCCATCAGCTGTGGTAATGTTCAACCGGTACGTCTTTCCTGGCTCGGCCTGAAATGCATTTACGGAAACGTAATTTTCGGAATCCTGAACGAATTCATAATTTTGCCCGGTGTCATCAGTCATGTAAACATTGGCACCGGATTCAAAAATTGGCGCTTCATCTTCAAATTTAAAAGTCCGGGAAATCCGGATTTTCTGGTGTTTCAGCTCGTTCGTAATCGTCGCTTCCACAACTAAAGCATCTTCAAAAGTATTGGTTTGAATCGCGTATTGTTCGGTACAGCCAACAGCCAGCAGACAAGAAATCAGCAAGAAACTCAATCTGTAAAAAATTGTCTTTTTCATCGTTTAAAACTTAAAATTGTAGGTGATCGTTGGGACAGGAATCGAAAAGATCGAAGTTTTGTAAGCCTTGATTTTTCCTTCATCGGTGATGAAATAAACAGAATACGGATTGTTTCTGCCCAACACATTATAAACGGAAATGTTCCAGAAACTGTGTGCCAGTTTTTTAATTTTATGATTTCCTTCAATATTGAGTCCAATATCCAAACGGTAATAATCGGGGATTCTGAATTTATTTCTGTCACTGTATAAAGTGTATTCAGCGTTTCCGTAAACGTATTTTCCGATAGGATAGGTGATCGGTCTTCCGGTTTGGTACACAAAATTTGTCGAAAGGCTGTAACGTTTGGTGAATTTGTAATTTAAAACCGCGCTCACATCATGAGGTTTGTCAAAATTGGACGCAAAATATTTGCCGTTGTTGACTTTTTCTTCGTTGAATTGGCTGTCAAGCCTGATCAGCGTTCGCGAATAAGTATAACCAAGCCAGCCATTCAATCGGCCGAGTTGTTTTTTGATGAGAAATTCAACACCGTATGCTTTGCCATTTCCCTGCAGCAATTCGGTTTCTACATTTTCGTTTTGGGCCAATTGGGCGCCTACTTTATAATCGAGAATGTTCTCCGATTTTTTGAAATAACCTTCGAGACTCAATTCGTACATGTCGTCTTTCAGATTTTTGTAAAAACCAACGGAAAACTGCTGTGAACTTTGTGGTTTTACGTTCAGGTCGGATAATTTCCAGGTATCTGTTGGCGCCTGTGTCGTATTACTGGAAAGCAAATGAATGTATTGGTATGTTCTGTCGTATCCCGCTTTGACCGAAAAATCTTCCGCCAGGAAATAACGCGCCGCGATCCTGGGTTCAAAACCGCCATAAGATTTGATGGTTTCGTTGCTTTTAAAGCTTTTCACAGACGTTACCGTCGCATCGCTTAATGGAAGTCCGTCCTGGTAAATTCGCTGTTCAGATGCGCCGAGTGCGGCATAAAATGAATACCGGAATCCGGCGTCGATCAATAATTTTTCGTTGAATTTATAAGTGTCTGAAACATATAAAGCAGACTCCAGCGCTTTTTCTTTAGGAATGGCAACAGAAACAATCGGCGAAGCAGGATCTTTCGGGTTCAGATAACCAGGATCAACACCATAATGTTTGGCAGAAAGCCCATAAGAAATGCGGTGCTGTTTGTTGAGCAGGTACTCCATTTTTAACATCGCCTGCGTTTCATTGATTTTGTATCCTGAATTGAATGAATTCAAGCCGTCGGTATTGTCGTAGTTGATGCCAAATTTATACTCGGTGTTTGTGATGTCGAGTTCGCCTTTATTTTTCGCGTTGAAATTGTGTTCCCATTTTAGCGAAACCAGTCTGTTGCTGTATTTGAATAAGGAATCAGAACTGATGCTGAACGCGTCGCGGCTGTAATAAACCGTCGCTTCCAGATTGTTGTTGTCGTTGATTTTGTGCGCGTATTTGACAATGCCATCGTAAAATTCGGCCTGGCTGTTTTTTAAAGCTTCGTCATCAAGGCTTTTAAGAATCCAGTCTGAATAAGTAGCCCTTCCGCCAAAAAGCAAACTCGATTTTCCTTTTACGATTGGCGTACTAAGACTCAAATTGCTGGTTACAGGGCCAATTCCGCCTTCTCCGGTAAACTTGTCAAAGTCGCCATTTTTTGTGCTGATGTCGAAAACAGATGACAATCTGCCGCCAAATTCCGCCGGAATGCTGCCTTTATAAATGTCGACTTTCTTTGTTGTAAACGGATTCAATGCTGAGAAAAATCCGAAAAAGTGCGACGGATTGTATAATTGTGCATTATCGAGCAGGAATAAATTCTGATCTTCTTTTCCGCCACGGACATTGAATCCTGCCGAACCTTCCCCGGCTGTCTTGATTCCCGGAATGGCAGTGGCAACCCTCAAAATGTCGCGTTCCCCAAAGATAAGCGGAATGTTCTTGATTCCTTCCGCATCGATTGTCGTTACGCCGGTTACCGCAGTCCGAACGGCCTGATTTTTCCTGCTTTTGATATTGACTTCATCAAGCTGGTTGATTTTTTCCTCAATACCCAGATCTAATTTTCCATTGCTGTACACAACTATTTTACGAACCGATTTTTTGTGGTTTACAGATTCAGTTTCGATCGTATTGATTCCCGTAGGCAATTGCAGGCTGTAAAAACCATTATTGTCAGTAATTGTGCTGCTGTTTTTGCCTTTAACCCTGACGTTGATGTTTGCGATCCCTTCGCCGGTCTTACTGTCTTTGATGTAGCCGGAAAGAGTGTAAATTTTGCTGCTGGTTTTATTACTTTCCTTTCCGATAAACGCAATAGGATTGACTTTTTTAGACGTGCTGCCTATGGAATCAAATTGCTGTTGGAACACCGGCTTTTCTGTCTCGGTTGCAGCTTCCTGCTTCGCCGTTCCGAAATAGTCTTCCGGAAGTTTGCTGTAAATGATGCTGTTGTTGGTAAGGATAACCCTGTTTCCATCCACAAAATAATTGATCGTTGTATTGTCGAAAATTTTTTCAAGCACGTCTTTTAAATCGGCATCTTTGAAATCTGCAGAAAAAAGCGTTTCCTCTTTTTTAAACCATTCGGGATCAAAATAAAAACGGCAATTGCATTTTTTTTCAATTTCCTGGATGGCCGTAAGACGGTTTGCATTTTGAAAAGAAACGGTAATTTTCGGATCGCCTTCCTGCGGGAAAGCCAATTGAAATACAAGTAATAAAAGCAGTAAAATTTTCTTCATTATTTTATTTCTGTTTCAGGAAATGTTCCAATGTACTGTAATAAATTTTTCACAAATTGTTTCTGATCAGATTTTTCAAGATCGCGCCCCGATTGGTAGAAATTTTTAATTTTATCTTCCAATTTTGGAAAAATATCTATGAAACTATTTTGGGAGCGAACCTGGAAATAATTGTTTTTATAAAAAAGCACAAAGGAATCTGAAGTTTCGAAATTGGTAAATTGTCCTTTCTCATTCAAAATATTAATCCTGCTTTTATGATTTTTAATGTATAATTTAAGGTCATTTTTATAAGTTACAAGTTCATAAAAACCTTTTAAAGATTCAGGAGTATGTGGGTTTTGGTAATATAAATTGATGAAATCTTTATTTCCAATCTGGAACGAAGCTGTCTTTGCAGTAATCAGGTTAATTCCGGTATTGTTGTATTCGCCGGCCACTTTTGCTACAATGACATCCCTGTCAATGTCATATTTAAGATTGACATTGGCGTAATATTGACCGTCGTAATACACGCTTCCTGCCAGGTATTTATCAGACTGGTAATATCGGTGTGTTTTGTTTTGGGATTGGTCGGTGTTCAGATGTACGGTTCCGTTATTGATTCCGAGGTTATGCAATCCAACCGAATTGTCAAATGTGTCGGAAATCTTCTGAATGGATTGGCTATTGGCATTTTGAAATACCGCACAGGCAAAGATAATCATTGGAAAAAATGTCCTCATATAAAGAATTTCATAAGTGAGTCGACAAAATGCGATTTTGTTACAGTTTCTAAAGATAGAAAAAATCTTACACCAAATTGTAAATCTTTCCGATATTATATGTTTTAACATAAACGAAAAACCCCGGCATTTGCCAGGGTTTCTGCTATTAATCAATAAAGATTACTCTTGTGGTTTGTCTTTATTTTCGTCTCTTCTTTCCGGACGCGGACCTCTGTCATCGCGACGATCGTCTCTTCTCGGACCACGGTCGTCACGTCTTTCAGGGCGTGGGCCACGATCTTCTCTCGGAGCATTTTCGTCTCTTGGAGGTCTTGGCATCAACGCTTTTCTTGACACTTTTTCTTTTCTGGTTTTTGGATCGATTCCCAAATATTTCACCTGGAATTCATCACCCATATTGACTACGTCAGAAACATTTTCCGTACGTGCCCAATCCAGTTCAGATACGTGAAGCAATACTTCAGCGCCCGGCGCTTGTAAATATTCTACAACTGCACCAAAGTCAAGCATTTTGATCACTTTTACGTCGTACGTTTCACCAACGACCGGTTTGAAAATCAAAGAGTCGATTTTCGCCAATACTGCTGCGATTCCGTCCGGATCTGTTCCAAGGATTTCTACAACGCCTTCTTCGTTTACTTCGTTGATCACGATTGTAGTTCCAGTCGCTTTTTGCAATTCCTGGATCACTTTTCCTCCAGGTCCGATAAGCGCACCAATGAAAGCACCAGGGATGGTTCTCATGATGATTTTCGGAGCGTGTGCTTTTACATCCGTTCTTGGGCTTTCTAATGTTTCGATCAGTTTTCCAAGGATGTGCAAACGGCCATCACGCGCCTGGGCCAACGCCTGCTCCATGATTTCATATTTCAATCCGTCGATCTTGATGTCCATTTGGCAAGCGGTAATTCCTTCAGAAGTTCCGGTTACTTTAAAGTCCATGTCACCCAAGTGATCTTCGTCACCTAAAATATCAGACAATACCGCGAAACGATCACCATCGGTAATCAATCCCATTGCAATTCCCGAAACCGGGCGGATCATCTGAACGCCAGCGTCCATCAAAGCCAAAGTTCCGGCACAAACCGTCGCCATAGAAGACGAACCGTTTGATTCCAATACTTCAGAAACGACACGGATCGTGTATGGATTTTCTGCTGGGATCATATTTTTCAACGCACGTTGCGCCAGGTTTCCGTGACCAACTTCTCTTCTTGAAGTACCTCTCAACGGACGTGCTTCTCCAGTCGAAAATGGTGGGAAATTATAATGTAAGTAGAATTTTTCTTCTCCTTGTTCAGATGGCGAATCGATCTGGTTGGCTTCTCTTGAAGTTCCCAAAGTCGCTGTAGCCAATGCCTGAGTTTCTCCACGGGTAAACAATGCAGAACCGTGAACCGATGGCAAATAATCCACTTCGCACCAGATTGGTCTGATTTCAGTAGTTTTTCTTCCGTCTAAACGCGTGCCTAAATCCAAGGTAACGTTACGGACAGCTTCTTTATTCACATCTTTGAAATATTTAGAAACAAGATCGCCGTTTTCAATCAGTTCTTCTTCTGTAAACAAAGCTTTCACTTCTTCTTTTACAGCGTCAAATGAGGCAGAACGTTCGTGTTTCGCAGAACCTTTGCTTGCAATCGCGTAAATTTTATCGTAAGCCGCAGCCTTTACTTTAGCATGGATCGTCTCATCCGATTTTTCCTGCTCGTAAGTGCGCACTTCTTTTTTACCGAAAGCAGCTTGCAAACGCTCTTGCGCCGCGATTTGGTTTTTGATGTGTTCGTGTGCGAATTTAATGGCTTCAACCATTTCAGCTTCAGAAATTTCTTTCATTTCGCCTTCCACCATCGCGATAGAATCGGTGGAAGCACCAATCATCATGTCGATATCCGACAATTCCAATTGGGCACGACTTGGATTGATGATGAATTTTCCGTCAATTCTTCCTACTCTTGCTTCTGAAATCAACGTTTCAAACGGAATGTCAGACAAGGCCAAAGCTGCCGAAGCGGCTAAACCTGCCAATGCATCGGGCATTACATTTTCGTCGTGTGACATCAATTGGATCATCACCTGCACTTCAGCGTGGTAATCGTTTGGGAAAAGCGGACGCAAAACGCGGTCTACCAATCTCATTGTCAATACTTCGTTGTCGCTTGGACGTGCTTCTCTTTTGAAGAAACCACCAGGAAAACGGCCTGCTGCTGCAAATTTCTCGCGGTAATCTACCGTTAACGGTAAAAAGTCGATTCCCGGGCTTGCCTTTCTTGCGGAAACAACGGTACCTAAAATAACCGTTTTTCCAATTCTTACTACTACAGAACCATCGGCTTGTTTCGCCAAACGTCCTGTCTCGATTGTGATGTTTCTGCCATCACCTAAATCGATGCTTTCTACAAATAATTGTGGAATCATAAAATTTAATTCTCTTAGTTAAACAATGGGTCTTAGTTGTGTTGTTGTTGTTGTGTAGTTATTGACTAAAACCCAATGAAAAACCAAACTTTTTTTTCTGTACGCCGATCCTGATTTTCAGAATCCTAAATAAGCTTAAATGCTATAAAACAAAAAGAGGCGCGCTGGCACCTCTTTAAATATTGAATTATTTTCTGATATTCAATTCTTTGATAATCTCACGGTATCTGTTGATCTCTTTTTTCTTGAGGTAGTCAAGTAGCGATCTTCTTTTACCTACTAACAAAACGAGTGAACGCTCTGTGTTGTAATCGTGGCGATTTTTTTTCAAGTGCTCTGTAAGGTGCGAAATTCTGTGTGTGAATAATGCGATTTGTCCTTCAGCAGAACCTGTGTTGGCTGCAGCACCTCCGTGTTTTGCAAAAATTTGTTCCTTTACTTCTTTAGTTAAGTACATGCTAATATTATTTAAATGATTATTATGTATGAATGGGAGTTTTTCCAATTCGTGTGCAAAGGTAAATTTATTTTTTGGAAATGCAAGTTTTTTGGAAACCGTTAACCGATGTTTTTAAAAAATTGTCTTGTGGATGAAAACGCCCTAGCCGCGATTATAGCCGGTATCCTTTTTTGACTGAGGAACGAAGGCAGAAAAGATAAAGGCGGAAAGCGCGAATCAGCTCCTAAAACAACTTTGCAATCTCAGCATTCACAAATTCCAGGAAACGTTCATCGGCTTCGGTAAAAGCGTCAAGGATTTCAGAGTCGATGTCGATTTGGCCGATGTTTTCGCCATTCACAAACAACGGAACCACAATTTCAGATTTTACAGTCATCGAACACGCAATATAATTGTCCTGCGCGTGCACGTCTGGAACGACAAAGTTTTGGTTTGAAACCGCAACCTGGCCGCAAATGCCTTTTCCAAACGGAATTACGGTATGATCCGTAGGTTTGCCCGCGTAAGGTCCGAGCAATAATTCTTCTTTTTCACCGTTTCGGAAATAAAAACCAACCCAGTCATAATAATCGATATTGTCACGCAGAAGATGGCAAACCTGCAGCAATTTTTCTTCCCTGAGTGCATTTTTGTGGCGTAAAATATCCTGAACTTTAATTTGTAATTCCTCTAATGTCATGGCTTAATTTTTTTTATACAAAAGTATTTAATTAAAGAAAGTCAAAATTACATAAATTTGTTAAAAATCTGCGATTGAAAAAATACCTGATCATATACAAGCCGTTTCTGTTATTTCTAGGGAAATTTCTGCTGACTTATTTACTATTGACGTTTTTGTACCAATGGTATCTCGGACAATTCGATTTCGCGGCTTTTGAAACCGATACTTTTACCATTTTTGTCGCGCGCCAAACAGAAACTTTACTGCAGTTTTTTCACGCCGAAGCCTGGGTCATGCCCAATTTGACCGAAGCCGGAATGAAACTCATCTACAACCAAAAATACATCGCTCGGATTGTAGAAGGTTGCAACGCGCTTAGTGTCATCATTCTTTTCATATCTTTTGTCGTGGCTTTTACAGGGAAATTGAAACATACGATTGGCTTTATCTTTTTTGGAAGCGTATTGATTCATTTTTTAAATATTTCAAGAATTGCGATTTTGGGTTATTTATTATTCCATTTTCCGGCGTATGAACATGTGCTTCATGGCGTGATTTTTCCGTTGTTTATTTACGGCGTGGTTTTTATTTTGTGGATTATTTGGGTCAATAAATTTTCATTGTATGCTGAAACAACTCCGGAACAATAAATTAAAAGTGCTCTTTTTTGCGCTTTTTGTGTTGCTGCTTATTTTGGTGCGCGCTTTTGAAAATGTGTTGTTTTACGATCCGTTTCTGGACTATTTTCACCTGAGTTATGCCAGTTTGCCGTTGCCGAATTTCAACAGTTTTTACCTGTTTTCAGGATTGTTGTTTAGATACTTACTGAATACCATTTTTTCACTCGGAATCATTTATACGTTTTTTAAAGATTTTGAACTCACTAAATTCGCCGGTTTTTTATACCTGATTTTTTTCGTTTTCCTGATCGTGGCGCTTTTTTCGGCGTTGCAATTTTTTCCGGAAAACAAAATGGTAATTTTTTACATCAGAAGGTTTTTAATCCAGCCATTGTTTCTGTTGCTGTTTCTTCCGGCTTTTTATTTTCAGAAAACCGTTTCGAAAAAATAACATTTTATAAGGAACCGCTTTTGGGTTTTTTGAATACTTTTGCGTTATGAAAATCAAATGCACCAGTTTGTTCCTGTCTTTCCTGATATTGGTTTCCAATATGGGATTGGCGTTCAACGTGCATTATTGCGGCGGACAAATCGCTAAAATTTCTTCAGTCTACAGTTCGGATGTGTCCGACGTTCAGAAAATCCCAACCAAAAAAGGCTGTTGTGCAGCTAAAGCCAAAGAAGGCAAAAGCTGCTGCAAAGACAAAGTGGTTCAGGTCAAAGAAAAATCAGACGTTGTTGTCAAAAGTTTTTCATTCCACGTTGACGCGCCTTTTGTTCCTGATTTCTGGAAACCAATAGTTTTTTCACAAGTTCCAGTTTTACAAAAACAGCAAATTACTTCCTATTACTGCGATGCAAACGCACCGCCACTTTACAAACTGTACAGCCAATATACCCTTTACGCCTGATTTTAATGTTTTGAAAATTCGCTTTTGCGATAGATTCTTAAACATTAATATCATATTATGAGTACAAAAAAAATACTGCTTTCCGGGTTGCTTTTGTCTGGTTTTTACGCCTTTTCACAGGATACTTTAAAAACCGTCAAAATTGAAAACAACCGCAAAAGCCTCAAAAAATCGTATTCCGCTACGGCAAATACAACGGTGATGACAAGCAAAGAACTGCTCAAAGCCGCCTGCTGCAACCTTGCGGAAAGCTTCGAAACCAATCCGTCAATCGATGTGAATTTTTCGGATGCATTAACAGGAACCAAACAAATCAAAATGCTCGGACTCACGAGTCCGTATTTAATGATCACAGAAGAGAATATTCCGTCGGTGCGCGGCGCGTCTCAGGCTTATGGATTGTCGTTCACGCCCGGAACCTGGGTTGAAAGTATCCAGATTACCAAAGGCGCGGGTTCTGTTGTAAACGGATTTGAAAGCATTTCGGGCCAAATCAACACCGAACTTATCAAACCTGTAAATGACATTCCGTTTTTCTTAAATGTATATGGCGATTCTGGTTCGCGTTTCGAAATCAATACCCATTTCAATAAGAAAATTTCCGGTAAATGGGCGACGAGTCTTTTCGTCCACGGAAACACCCGGGTTTCAAAAAACGACATGAATGACGACGGGTTTCTCGACAATCCGTTGGCCAAACAAATCAACCTTTTGAACCGCTGGCAATATACGGATGCGAAGAATGGCTGGGTGAGTTTCATCAATTTCAGGTACATGAACGACCGCAAACAAACGGGCGAACTCGACTTCGACAAAGACCGTGACAAACTCACGACAAATTTCTGGGGATCTGAGATCAATACCGAAAGGGCAGAAGTTTCAGCGAAACTCGGTTATGTTTTTCCCGACATGCCGTATCAAAGCATTGGTTTCCAAAACGCGTTCAACAGCCACAAACAGGATTCGTATTTTGGTTTGAACCAATATGACATTGCCCAGCAAAGTTATTATTCGAACCTGATTTTTAATTCGATTATCAACAATACGATGCATAAATTTTCGACGGGATTGAATTTTACATACGACCGTTACAATAAATTTGTGGGCGTTCCGAACATTTTTCGCGAATATGACCGCATTGACAATTCAGTTGGTGCGTTTTTCGAATACACGTACGACAACACCGACAATTTCAGCCTGATCGCCGGTGGACGAATCGACAACCACAACAGGCTCGGAACTTTTGTGACGCCTAGATTGCATCTGAGATACAATCCGTGGGAAAAAGGCGTCATTCGCGCATCTGCCGGAAGGGGAAAACGGGCTGCAAATATTTTTGCCGAAAACCAGCAGCTTTTTGCAAGTTCCAGAGCTTTCGATATTTTGAATACTGGCGGAAAAACCTACGGATTGGATGCCGAAATTGCCTGGAATTACGGTTTGAGTTTTATGCAGGGTTTTCAAATCTTTGGGCGTCCGGCCGATGCGGGTTTCGATTTTTACAGGACCGATTTCCAGAACCAGGCCGTGGTCGATTTGTATGCGTCGCCACAGCAGGTTTTGTTTTACAATTTAAACGGAAAGTCGTTTGCCAACAGTTTGCAGGTCGAATTCAATTACGAACCCATGACGCATCTGAATCTGCGAACAGCCTACAAATATTACGACATCGAAACCGATTATCTCAGCGGCGCTGCCGAAAGGCCGTTGCAGGCAAAACACCGATTGTTTGCCAATGCCGAATTCAAAACGCACATTCTTGAAAAAGGGCAGCAGTGGAAATTTGATTTTACGTACAATTGGATGGGAAAACAAAAACTGCCAAACACGTTGTCGAATCCAGTTTCTGAACGATTTTCAGACTATTCGCCGTCTTTTTCTTTGATGAATTTGCAAATTACACGCACATTTTCATCTACTTTTGAAATGTATATTGGCTGTGAGAATATCGGGAATTATACGCAGGATAAAGCCATTTTGGGAAGTGCGGATCCGTTTGGCCAATATTTCGACACTTCGGTTGTTTACGCGCCAATTTTTGGCCAAATGTATTATGCAGGACTGCGTTTTAAAATTAAATAAAAGGCAGTTAATAATTAACAATGAATAATTAATAATGAAAAATATCATCATCATTCTTGTTGCCCTAATTGGATTTTCGGCGCAAGCACAGGATAAAAAAAGTAAAAACGCCAAATATACGGTTGAAGTGAACGGCAATTGCGAACAATGCAAAAAACGTATTGAAAAAGCGGCTTATGCGGTTGCAGGTGTAAAATCGGCGGTTTGGGATCTAGAAAGCCACAAACTCAGCCTGATTTTAAATGAAGAAAAAACTTCGGTCGCCGACGTTCAGAAAGCAGTTGCCAAAGTTGGCCACGACACCGAAGAGACAAAAGCAACCGACAAAGATTACGCGAACCTGCACAGCTGTTGCCAATACGACCGAAAATGAAACATGTCTACAACATAACCGGAATGACCTGTAACGGCTGCAGAATCGGAGTTACCGACAAGCTCAACAGGATTCCCGGAGTCATCAAAGCAACAGTAGATTTGGAAAAAGCCGAAGCCGAAATCGAAATGAAAACACACATTTCGACAGCTGCTTTTCAAAATGCGCTGGGCGAAAAATATGCCATTTACGAAAAAAATGATTTGCTTTCGATGCCGGTCGAAGTAGAACAAAAGTCGGAATGGAGGCAATTGTTTCCGTTGTTTTTGATTTTCGGATACATCACCGTTGCTTCGGTTTTACTCAACCGAAACCCGTTTAGCAGCCACGGATTTATGCTTGATTTCATGGGATTGTTTTACATCGTATTCAGTTTTTTCAAGATGCTTGACCTTAAAGGTTTTCCGGATTCGTTTCGCATGTATGATCCATTGGCGCGAAAAGTCCCGGTTTATGCGATGGTTTATCCATTTATAGAGACCGCGTTGGGTTTGATGTTTTTGCTTCGTTTCCGGGTTGACATTGCGTTGGTCGTTACTTTGGTAATTTTGGGCGTGACAACCATTGGCGTAACCAAAGTATTGCTGGATAAAAAATCGATACAATGCGCCTGTCTTGGAACAGCGCTAAAACTGCCTATGACCAAAGCCACTTTTATCGAAAACAGTATCATGATTGTCATGGCAATATTGATGCTTACGAAGGCAGTCTAAACCGTAAATTAAACCTAAAAAAGCCTTAATTAATTGGTGTTAAAGTAAATTATTCTTACTTTCACGCACGAATATTTATAGCCTAAAAAACAACGCATGAGCGACTTTGACTGGAAGAACCTGATTGACCCACTTTTCTACATTCATTTTGACATCAATGGAATAAAAGTCGGACTTTATATCGTTTTATTTATCGTATTTGCCGAAACAGGTTTATTTGCCGGATTCTTTTTGCCAGGCGACAGTTTGCTTTTTCTTGCCGGAATTTACAACCGCGAACTCATAGAAAACGTCTTTGTCATCGGGCCTGATTTTTTGAATGTGACTTTGCTGTCTGCACTTGTGGCAATTGCCGGAATCGTCGGAAATATCGTTGGTTACTGGTTCGGATCAAAAAGCGGTTACTATCTCTACAATAAGCAGGACAGTTTCTGGTTTAAGAAAAAATACCTGGTACAATCGCAGGTTTTCTTTGAAAAGCACGGCGGAAGAGCGATCATCTTTGCGCGTTTCATTCCGATTATCAGGACGTTTGCACCTATTGTTGCCGGAATCGTGAACATGGAAAAGAAGAAATTCATGTTTTACAACGTATTGAGTTCTTTTTTATGGTCATTCAGTTTGATTTTCGCCGGACATTACCTTTACGGATTTCTTTTGAAATCGTACGGAATTGACCTCAAAGAACACATCGAATTGATCGTTATTATTTTAGTTGTCATTACGATGCTTCCGGTAATTTTGAAATTTGCGAAAAAGCAAGTGGATCCTGAAGAAGGCGAAGAAGAAAAATAAGAAATATCATTATATAATAAAAAATCCGAAGTGAAAGCTTCGGATTTTTTGTTACGGAATATTTAAAGTTTTTATCTCTGAGATCATTTCGCCATTGGCACTCATGCCTTCAATTATGATTTTGATTGATTTCTGGTAGAAATTTGGGATTGTGAAAGTAAAGTTTCCATTTTCATCTGTGGGTACAAAAGGTTTCCAGTCGATTGTTCCCAGTGTCTTAAAACCTTCGTCCTGCATGCTATCGTATTTTGGATTTTGATAAGGCTGATAACGTTGAAAGCCATTTTTTAAAATTAGAAGAGGAGATTTGCTTGAAATGTTGTTGTTGAAAATACCGTAATTTTTTTTGGTATAAATTTTAATGATACCGCTGGTTCTAGGACCGTTGTTATGTCTATTGATGTAAATTTCATCTACCTGATCAAGACTATATCCAAATAATATATCATAAGAAGGAATAGGCATGTCATCAATAAAAATTTCGGGACCCTGATTTTTATATGAAGAATTGTCAAAGGCGCCCTCAATTCTGATTTCGCCTCTGATCGTACTAACAGTATATCCGTTTTTGCCAATAAAGCGTAGAAGGTCCATTCCGGAATTCCGGTCTTGGTCAGAAATTTTAAATGCTTTCGCCATAACATTACCCAATCGATTTTGATTGACAAGTCTGTTCTTTTTTGACAAAACATTGATACTGTCGAGCAAAATCGCATTGTCGAATCTCGGCAGTAAGATTGGTTTTTTTTCTGAAATGACATTTTCACCGCAGAATGGCTCTGATGCGGAGAAAGATTTCAGGAATTTCCTCGTGTTGTTCTGGATTTGATATACAATTTTATGGTCGAGATTTTTGCCAGCTTTGTCTTTTGCAACAAAATAAATTTTGGTAGAATCTATTCCGAGGAGATGTTCAAATACGAATTCGTTTCGATCATTTAATGAGGTAAACTCATTCAAACCCAACCCAATCGAATTCATATTGATTTTAAAAATTTTTCCTTTCGAGTCGTCGGTGTTTACCGTTCCCTTTACCGAAAGTCCGGCGTCTGATTCAAATTTGACGAATGGCGCGGCATTGCCTGAGATCGCATTCCAATCGTATTTTGGTCTTTGTGCCAACAGAAAATTGTCAAGTTCGTAATGCTTTTTTCTGGTAAAATCCGTCAGGTAATAAAAAGAATGACTTGCTGGCTTTATCAAATAATTGTCGAATACCAGCCTGTCCTGAATGGTTTTTAAATTGTTTTCGGCCTCTGTTTGTGACGGAACAACAGAAATGCTGAAGTTGCCAAACGGAACTTTAGAATTGCCTGAAATTCTAATAGAATCACTTTTAATTGTTTCAGTTTTCACAGATGCTACATTTGGTGTTGACATTGGTTTGTAAATTAAACGCTCAGCAACTTTTTTGGAGTTTTCATCCAATAAAAAAACCGAGTTAATTCCTTCATTGAATTGTGAACTGGAAACAATAAATTTGTGTTCTATTTGATTTTCAGCCAATGAAAACTCGGCGAAAATAGTGTTTTCGTGCTGTTGAAAAACTAAGCTATACGGTTTGTTTTTTATATTTTCAAGAGTCTTTGCATTTGTCCGAATCTTAATCACGGTTTTTTCAGGGAAAATGTAATTGTCGATGCAAAAAGCTATTCCGGAAGCAGATGGTAATGGAAGCGATGCCTGAATTTTGGTTCCGTTAAACGTAGCAACAGCTTTGTAGTTTTCAGCTTTTACCGAATAAATTTCGAATTTTCCGTAGCCAAATTGATCCGTAGAAAATGTAGTCACCAGGTTTCCTTTAGCGTCAAAAATTCCTGCGTTTTGTACTGAAATTCCGTTGTCGAGGCAATCGGAAATTTTTACACCAATTGTATTGGATGCGCCTTCTAGGAAAACACCGCTTTCGGGATAAAAATTGATGCTTGCTGATTGTCCCGGAGCCGGCGTTGAATTATGATTTTTATCGTAAAGGTTTAATATGGAAATTTCATAAACGGACGATTCGTCTTCGGAAAAATTGTTCATAAAATTAGTGTAAACCTGCAGATAATACTTTCCCGAATGCATTGTCTTATTCAGTTTCATCCGACCTTCAAACAAATTGCCTTCTGCATAATAGAGTTGCGTTGCTATTTTTTGTCCGCTGCTGTCGATCAATGAAATAAAAATGTTCGAAGTGTTTAAGGTAGGCTTGTGCTTTTTTTCAATAATGTAGCCTTTAAACCAGATTTGTTCATTCGTGAGATAAATCGTTTTATTTAAATGAAGATGGATGTTTTCGCGGTCAAGCCTGAAATAATCTGAAATGGAATTAGCTATTTTTTGCTGGTTTTCGGAAAGTCCGGTTTGGGCTGTAGCTAGGCTGATAATGAAATTGATGGCGAACAAATATAAAATTCTGAAACTTGTCATTTTGCGATATTTTTGACGAAGATATACTTTTCCGGCAAAAAAAAAACTGCCCGAAAAATAAATTCCGGGCAGTTTTAGATTTATTGGTGATGTTTCAATTACATCATTCCCGGCATGCCGCCACCCATTGGGTTTCCGCCTGCATTTTCTTCTTTGATTTCAACCAACGCGCATTCTGTAGTCAGGATCATTCCTGAAACAGAAGCAGCGTTTTCAAGCGCCACACGTGTTACTTTTTTAGGATCGATAATTCCTGCAGCAAGCATGTCAACATATTCGTCAGTTTTGGCGTTGTAACCAAAATCTCCAGAACCTTCAGATACTTTTGCAACGACTACAGAACCTTCAAGTCCGGCATTCTCAACAATCGTTCTCAACGGCGCTTCCACAGCACGGGAAACAATTTGGATTCCGGTTGCTTCGTCTGCATTGTCGGCTTTGATGTCTTTCAGGGCATTTTTCGCTCTGAGTAAGGCAACGCCACCACCGGCAACGATTCCTTCTTCAACTGCGGCGCGGGTTGCGTGCAAAGCATCATCTACACGGTCTTTTTTCTCTTTCATTTCTACTTCAGAAGCAGCACCAACGTAAAGTACGGCAACTCCGCCAGCCAATTTGGCCAAACGCTCCTGTAATTTTTCTTTATCGTAGTCAGAAGTGGTTGTTTCCATCTGGCCTTTGATCTGGTTCACACGATTTTTGATCATATCTGCTTCACCAGCTCCGCTTACCAAAGTCGTATTGTCTTTGTCAATCGTTACGCGTTTTGCTGTTCCGAGCATGTCTAAAGTCGCGGCTTCAAGTGTGTAACCTCTTTCTTCAGAAATAACCGTTCCACCGGTTAAGATGGCGATGTCTTCGAGCATTGCTTTTCTTCTGTCACCAAAACCTGGCGCTTTTACAGCAGCAATTTTCAAAGCGCCGCGCAATTTGTTTACCACCAATGTTGATAAAGCTTCTCCATCAACATCTTCTGCGATGATCAATAACGGTTTTCCGGATTGTGCTACAGGCTCTAAAACCGGAAGCAATTCTTTTAGGGAAGATACTTTTTTGTCGTATAATAAGATGTATGGATTTTCGAGTTCCGCTTCCATTTTTTCAGGATTCGTTACGAAATAAGGAGACAAATAACCGCGGTCAAATTGCATACCTTCCACAACATCTACATAAGTGTCCGTTCCTTTGGCCTCTTCAACAGTGATAACGCCTTCTTTTCCCACTTTGGCGAAAGCCGTAGCGATCAATTCGCCAATCACTTCGTCATTGTTTGCAGAAATCGAAGCAATTTGTTTGATTTTTTCAGAATCGCTTCCTACTACTTTGGCTTGTTTGGCAAGATCGGCAACAATCGCTTCAACAGCTTTGTCGATTCCGCGTTTCAAATCCATTGGATTGGCTCCGGCCGCAACGTTTTTCAAACCTTCTTTTACAATTGCCTGCGCCAAAACGGTAGCAGTTGTTGTTCCGTCTCCGGCCAAATCGTTGGTTTTAGAAGCAACTTCTTTAACCATTTGAGCACCCATGTTTTCCAAAGGGTCTTTCAATTCAATCTCTTTTGCAACAGTTACACCGTCTTTTGTTACGTTCGGTCCACCGAAAGATTTTCCGATGATCACGTTACGGCCTTTAGGTCCAAGGGTTACTTTTACCGCATTTGCCAATGCATCTACACCGCGTTTTAAACCGTCGCGTGCTTCAATGTCGAATTTTATATCTTTTGCCATTTTTTGTATGTTGTTATTTAAATTTTTATTTGATTAGATGATGGCGAGAATATCGTCTTCTCTCATGATCAGGTAATCTTTTCCTTCCAGTTTCAGTTCGGTACCTGCATATTTTCCGTAAAGTACAGAATCGCCTACTTTGACAGTCATGTCGTGGTCTTTGTTTCCGTTTCCAACAGCAACGACAGTTCCTTTTTGTGGTTTTTCTTTGGCAGTGTCAGGAATAAAAATGCCTGAAGCAGTCTGGGTTTCAGCAGCAACAGGCTCAATGAGAACGCGGTCTGAAAGTGGTTTAATGTTTAAAGCCATAGTTTTTATTTTTTTATAATGTAATTAAATTTAACGATTTCGTGTTTTTCAGAAATTGTGCCATTAGAACTCTTGCTGACAAATTTACAGGCTAAAAAAAATGCCAGCGAAATTGCCGGCATTTGAATATGATAATATGAAAATTATTTTGCTGGTTGCGCAGGCACTTCGGTAGCCGGAGTAGCTTGTACAGGTTCTGCTGTAGTAGCAGCTGGTTTTTCAGTTGCTGCCGCCGGTGCTGCTGTTTTTGGAGCAGGAGCAGAAGTATTCACGTTTTCGATGATTTTAGAATCGTTGTCGCTTAAAGATCCAGTGAAGCTCAAGCTTGACAAAAGGATCAAAACGATCAATACGGTTCCTAATGTCCAGGTACTTTTGTCTAAGAAATCGGTAGTTTTTTGTACGCCACCCAACATCTGAGAACCACCTAATGAAGAAGACAAACCGCCGCCTTTAGGGTTTTGAACCATAATCACTACGATTAAAAGAAAACAAACAATAGTTATTAAAACTAAAAAAATTGAAAATGTGGTCATTGTTACTTATTATTTTGTTGTAAATTCTTGATATCTAAAATTCGGTCTGCAAAGAAACTAATTTTTTCCGGATATTTCAAAATTAATATTTCATAAGCCTGAATTGCTTTCTGATATTTCTTTTGTTCCAGATAAACCCTTGCCAGCGTTTCGGTCATCAGGTAGGAATTGTCGGCTTTGCTGGGTTCAAAAATGATGCTTTGCGGAAGTGGCGCGTCGTGTTTTACAGGAGGAATCTTCGGACTTGCTTCTATAAACTTATCGATTAGCTCATTTTTTTTTTGTTTCTCCAAGTCTTCTTCGGAGGAATTTGTATCGTTTATAATTTCTTCTTCACGGACAATGGGTTTGATTTTCGAAATCTGCAACCATTCCTGGAACGAATGCCTCTCATCTCGTGTAAACGGCAGTGGTTTTCCGATGTCTAGTTTTTCTTCTGAAACCGCTTCCGGAGTTTGAATTTCTTCCTTTTGCGCGATGTCAGGTTCCGAATCAGATAAAATGCTTTCCTGTGGCGTTTCTTCCAAAACCACTTCTTCAGGGTTGGCTTCTTTAATTGAAGTCAGTATCGATTGTTCGATCGTATTTGGCCTGGCTTCAAGTCTTGGTTCTTCAGTAACGATTTCGCTGTCTTTGACGACAATGTTTAAAATTTCCGCCAGCTTCTGGTCGTACAATTCTTTTTGGACAGCGATAAAATTTTCCGACGAAATGAAATCAAACAGAATGCTTCGGTCCACGGTATGCGCGGCTGTGATCTTTAACGCATGGTTGTATTTGAAACTATTCTGGTTGTAAAGCCCTTTCAAATACAAAGCCCTCGCGCTTTGAAAGTACGGAAATTCCTGCACGATTTTCTCCAATACCGCGGTGTGCTTGTCGTTGACAGCATCGGGTTTGTTCATCAGATAGGTAAATTCAGTTACGTTCAAAATATAAGATTTCGGAAAAATTTAAAGCAAATTAACGAATAAACAAGTCAAGTTCAAAATTTACCACTTTGCCAGCGATGCATTAAAAATATCCTGTGTGATCCTTTCGAAAATCACGTCCAGCGCTGTGGCGAGTTGCGGACCAACGGGAAGCGAATCCCCTGAATAATCATAGAAAAAAGAAAATGTCTTTTCAAAATCATCTTCTTCCTTGTTTTTATTGGTAAACCTGACATTTATGGTAATGGTCAGCCTGTTCTGCAAGGCGCGCTGGTCGGCGGTCGCAGTCATTGGCGATGTCCGGTAATCTGTGATCTCACCTTCGTAAACAAGGTCGCCGCCGGTGCTCACAAGATTCAGATTGGTTTGGTTCTGGATCAGATCCTGCAATTCAAGCGTGAAAGTACGGTCAATTCCGGGTTCCACAAGCGCTGCATTATTCAGGAAATAATTCACCTGAAAGGTCTTGGCGTCGATTTTCCCGGTTCCGGTAAAATTGTATACCGAACAGCTGTTGCATGTTAGCAAAACCAAAATCGCAAGTGTGTAAGCTATTTTTTTCATGAAAGACAAAAGTATCGTTTTTATTGAAATGAAGACCAAAATTACAAGTCAAACTGTTTGATTTTCCTGTAAAGCGTGCGTTCGGAAATTCCGAGTTCATCCGCGGCAGCCTTCCTTTTTCCTTTGTTTTTCTCTAATGATTTTTTGATCATTTCGATTTCTTTTTGTTCGAGTCGCAGCGTTTCCTCTTCCTCAATGGTTTCGGCAAACGAATAATTATCGTCTTCTTTTTTCGCCGGAAGGTTTGCGATTTGCGTATTGTGTACGGGAATCACCGACATCTCGTCCTGCTCTTCAAAATCAATTTCGCTGTCTTCAGGATGCGATCCGTAAATTTTCTGGATCAGGTTTGGATTGGTTTCCTGCACTTTCGAAGCGCCGTTTTTCATGAGTTCGAGCGTTAATTTTTTCAAATCGTTCAAATCGCTTTTCATGTCAAAAAGTACTTTGTACAAAATTTCCCTTTCGGTAGAAAAATCGCTGTCGTTCTTTTTTCCAATGACCGACGGCAAATTGCTGCCTTCGACCGGAAGATATGATTGTAAAGTTGTTGCTGAAATATCGCGGCTTGTTTCCAAAACCGACAATTGTTCGGCTACATTTCGCAATTGACGGATGTTTCCGCTCCAGCGAAATTTCTGCAACAGCGAAACCGCATTATCATCGAGTTTTAATGGCGGCATTTTATATTTATGGGCAAAATCGGCCGCGAATTTCCGGAACAACAAATGGATATCATCTTTTCGTTCGCGCAACGGCGGCAACATAATGTCAACGGTGCTCAATCGGTAATACAGATCTTCACGGAATTTTCCTTTTTCAATCGCATCGAACAAATTTACATTCGTCGCAGCCACAATCCGGACATCGGTTTTCTGAACCTGGCTCGAACCAACTTTGATAAATTCGCCGTTCTCCAGAACACGCAGTAATCGAACCTGTGTGGTTAAAGGCAATTCGCCCACTTCATCCAAAAAGATCGTTCCGCCGCTGGCCACTTCAAAATACCCTTCACGCGTGTTTGTTGCGCCGGTAAAAGCACCTTTTTCATGTCCGAACAATTCACTGTCAATGGTTCCTTCGGGAATCGCGCCGCAGTTTACAGCGATGTATTTTCCGTGTTTTCGGTGTGATAACGAATGGATGATCTTTGGGATGCTTTCCTTTCCGACACCGCTTTCGCCGATGACGAGCACTGAAATATCCGTAGGCGCAACCTGAATCGCTTTTTCAATCGCGCGGTTGAGTTTCGGGTCATTCCCGATGATTTCAAATCGTTGTTTTATGGCTTGTACGCTTTCCATATTATTTTTTGATAATTTTTTGAGTAAAAGTTTTGTCATTTGAAGACAAGCGTAGAAAATAAATTCCGGTTTTTAGGCAGCTCAAATTCACAGGATTGTAAAAGGTTGTTGATAATACAATGTTTCCAACTGCATCGTATACTTCGATACGATTCAATTTTTCCCAGCCGGAGATATCAAAGAAAAGATTGCCGTCAACCGGATTTGGATATAAAGAAACTGCGACATCAAGGTTTTGCATGTTTAAAGTATTGCAGTCTGAAGTGATTGAGGTATTTGGGATTTCCCAAGAAATAATCAATTCATTAAGCAAAAACAATTGATTCTCATCGGCACAAATAGATCGCATTTGCAAGTTGTTTCTTAGATCCAAGTTTTCGAACGAGCCATTTTTGACATTCAAAGTTTGCAATAAATTGTTAGAAAGATCAAGGAATTGAAGATTTGAAAGCATCGAAACATCCAGATTTGTAAGCCGGTTATTATCGGCCGATATGATCCGTATATTGGAATCTCTGTCAAAGTTCAATAAACTAATGTCATTGAAGCTGCAATGTAAAGCCCAAAGATTCGGCATGTTAGATGCATCCAGAGATGTTAAAAGATTTTGCGAGCAATTTAATGACAATTGATTGTTTAGGCCTGAAAGATTGTCGAGATTGGAAATTAAATTATAACTACAATTGATATCCCGCAGATTATTTGTTGATGGAAAGTTTAATTCTGACAATCTGTTGGATGAACAATCCAAATAGACTAATACCGATAAATTTGATAAATTCAGTGTTGTAAGTTGGTTGCCTGCACAGAAAAGCTGTTGTAGGCTCACAAGCCCATCAAGATTTAAATCAGTAAGTTGGTTTGATTCTACGTTAAGCCTTTCTAATCGGGTCATTCCCGATAGATTTAAGGTGTTAATACGGTTGTTGATGCAATGTAAAAACCGCAATTGATCCGAATTGGCAAGATCTAAAATCTCCAATTGATTTCCTTCACAATACAAGGTTTCTAAAATTGGAGACTGGCTTACATCAAGGGTATGCATGCCATTATAGAAGCATTCTAGACTTTTTAAAGCCGTTAATCCTGCAGTACTCAGTGAAGCGATATTGTTCAAATGGCAATCAATCGTAGCCAGCGATGGTAGATTTTCAAAAGTAAGTGATGTCATGTACGATCCGCTGCATATCAACGTTTCTAAAACAGGCATGTTTGCTAGGTGAAGTGATGTTACTCTTGTGTTAGTACAATTTAAATAGGTCAGATTTGGGAAAAACCTGATTTCATTGATTGAAGTAATATTTTCGCTGCCGCTTAAATTAAGGGTCGTTACCGCTAGTGCTTCATAAAACTGTATTTGCCCATCGTCATTAATGTCAACGTTCAACTGGATCAATTTGTTCTTGAAATTTACGTCAGTGAAACTAATAGTTTGCGCGGTGGATTTCGCGAAAAAAAAAATTAAAAAGCAATATGTAAAGTTGTTCATTTTAATTTTTTTTAATTCATTTCGCTATATCCAACGGCTTCTCCAATCAAAGTGCCACTCGTACAACTTGTAATTTTTACATTCACAAATTCGCCGACTTTATAATTCTCGCGTGGAAAAATAACCATCATACTTTGCGAATTTCTTCCCGCCAAATCGTTTTCAGATTTTTTGGATGCTTTTTCAATGAGTACTTCTACAGTTTTTCCAACATAAGAATTCGTTCTTTCGCCGCTGTGTTTGCGTTGCAAATCAACAATTTCCTGCAAACGGCGCAGTTTTGTTGCTTCCGGAACATCGTCGTCCATTTTGCGTCCGGCCAATGTTCCCGGGCGTTCAGAATACGCATACATATAACCGAAATTGTATTTTACATGTTCCATCAAACTCAAAGTATCGTGGTGGTCTTCTTCTGTTTCTGTTGGAAAGCCGGCGATCATATCCTGTGTAATTTCGACTTCAGGGATGATACTCCGAATGTTATCGATCAAAGTCATGTATTCCTGGCGCGTGTGCAAACGGTTCATCGCTTTCAAAATGCGGTCACTTCCCGATTGCACCGGCAAATGAATGTGTTTGCAGATATTCGGGTATTTCGCAATTACATGCAATACGCTTTCATGCATGTCCTGCGGATTCGACGTTGAAAAACGAATGCGCATTTTTGGATACGCAACAGCCACCATTTCCAATAAATGATCAAAACCAACGGCTGTCGCTTTCGCCATTTCCGATGCATTGATAAAATCTTTCTTCAATCCGCCGCCATACCACAAATAACTGTCGACGTTCTGACCTAATAATGTAATTTCCTTAAACCCGTTTTCCCACAGATTCTTGATCTCATCCATGATACTTTGCGGTTCGCGGCTGCGTTCACGTCCACGTGTAAACGGAACCACGCAAAAAGTACACATGTTGTCGCAGCCGCGCGTGATCGATACGAAAGCAGTAATGCCGTTGCTCATCAATCGCACCGGCGCAATGTCGCCATAGGTTTCTTCTTTCGATAAAATGACATTGATCGCGTCGTTTCCGGCCTCGACTTCCTGTAATAAATTCGGCAAATCCTTGTAGGCATCAGGGCCAACAACAAGATCGACGATTTTCTCCTGTTCGAGGAACTGGCTTTTCAAACGTTCGGCCATGCAACCCAGGACGCCGACTTTCATTTTCGGGTTTACTGTGCGTTTGACAGCGTTGTATTTTTCGAGTCTTTTGCGAACAGTTTGCTCTGCCTTATCGCGAATAGAGCACGTATTGACCAAAACCAGATCGGCTTCTTCTAAGATATTTGTCGTATTGTAACCGCCTTCGGCCAGGATCGAAGCCACGACTTCACTGTCCGAAAAATTCATCGCACAGCCATAACTTTCTATAAAAAGTTTCTTTTTGTTTTCGGGTTTTTGATCGAGAACCAGGCTTTCTCCCTGTTTGTTTTCTTCAATAATCTTTTCCATTGGGTGCTTTCGCAAGTAAAATTCAAAACGCAAAGATAAGTTTATTTCGATAAATCTGACAAGATGGCAGTTGATGTTTAACAAAGTTTTTTTGGGAGCTAATTCCCGCTTTTCGTTACAATCTTTTTGCGTAGTCCCGAAGCGTCGGGACTATGCAAAAAGGATTTTCACTGCAATCGGGGCTAGGGCATCGCGGTTTCAAAATAATATAGGAGCAAATTGAAGCTTAGTTTTTAACCATTAAGGGATTAAGATAATTAAGACTTTGCGGAAACTTAATGAACCTTAATTCCTTAAATGAAATTCACTGAACTCCAATTAAAATAAAAGTATGGTGAAGTAATGGTTCATTGAAATATTTGCATATATAAATAGGTATAAAACCAACGTTTCCAAATCCAAAATTCCACCCGATCAAAATAAAAAAAAACAATATTTAAAAAAATCACATACTTTTGCGCCAAACAAAAAGGGTTATGGCAAAGAATTTAGTGATCGTCGAGTCGCCTGCAAAGGCAAAAACAATAGAGAAATTCCTCGGAAGTGATTATCAGGTTGAGTCCAGTTACGGGCACATCGCCGATCTTCCGTCGAAGGAAATCGGGGTCGACGTCGAAAATGGCTTTAAGCCCAAATACGAAGTGTCACCCGACAAAAAAGCGTTGGTCAGCAAACTCAAAACCCTTGCAAAAAATGCCGATATGGTTTGGCTCGCAAGTGATGAGGACCGCGAAGGAGAAGCCATTTCGTGGCATTTGGCGGAAGAATTAAAACTCGACAAAGCCAAAACCAAAAGGATCGTTTTTCACGAAATTACCAAAACCGCGATCTTAAAAGCGATTGACAATCCGAGAGAAATTAATTACAATTTGGTCAACGCCCAACAGGCAAGACGTGTTTTGGACCGTTTGGTTGGATATGAATTGTCGCCGGTGTTGTGGAGAAAAATCAAAGGTGGATTGTCTGCCGGACGCGTGCAATCGGTTTCGGTGCGTTTGATCGTAGAAAGGGAACGCGAGATCCAGAATTTTAACGCAGTTGCTTCTTATTCGGTGGTTGCCGAATTTGCAAATGAAGCCGGTAAAACCTTCAAAGCCAAACTCCCAAAGAATTTCAGTACGAAAAAAGAAGCCGAAGATTTCCTTCAGAAAAATATCGGTTCTATATATAAGGTATCGGACCTTGAAACAAAACCGACCAAAAAATCACCGGCCGCGCCATTTACAACATCGACTTTGCAACAGGAAGCCGCGCGTAAATTGTACCTTCCGGTTGGAATTACGATGCAGTTGGCACAACGGTTATACGAAGCCGGACTCATCACTTACATGAGAACCGATAGCGTGAATTTGTCAAATGAAGCGATGAATGCAGCCCAGGCAGAAATCATCCATTCTTACGGAAAAGAATTTTCAAAACCGAGAACCTTTACAACCAAAAGCAAAGGCGCACAGGAAGCGCACGAAGCGATCCGCCCGACGGATATGTCAAGACATACCGTGAACATCGACCGCGATCAGGCGCGTTTGTATGATCTGATCTGGAAAAGAACATTGGCTTCGCAAATGAGCGATGCGGAATTGGAACGGACGAATGTGAAAATCCAGGCAAACAACCACAACGAATTGTTTACTGCAACGGGAGAAGTATTGCTTTTTGAAGGTTTCTTGAAAGTGTATCTCGAAGGCCACGACGACGAGGAAGAAGAACAGGAAGGCATGCTTCCGGCGATGAAAGTCAACGAAAAATTGCAAAACCATTACATTACCGCGACTGAAAGGTATTCGCGTCCGTCGGCGAGATATACCGAAGCGGCGTTGGTTAAGAAATTGGAAGAGCTTGGAATTGGCCGTCCGTCAACCTATGCGCCGACAATTTCTACAATCATCAACCGAAATTATGTTGAAAAAGGAAATCTCGAAGGGCAAGAGCGCAATTATACGCAGCTGACTTTAAAATCGGGGAAACTTGACGAAAAAGTATTGAAAGAAAATACGGGTTCTGACAAAGGAAAATTGGTGCCAACCGACATTGGAACCATCGTAACCGATTTCCTTGTAAAAAATTTCGAAAACATATTAGACTACAATTTTACCGCAAAAGTAGAACAGGACTTTGACGAAATCGCCGAAGGAAATGTAAACTGGGCGAAAATGATGCAGGAATTCTACAGCCATTTTCATCCGAACGTAAAAGAAGTTGAAGCCAATGCCGAACGCGAAAGTGGCGAGCGGATTTTAGGAAAAGATCCAAAAACCGGGAGACAGGTGAGTGTTCGTTTGGGAAAATTTGGTCCGATGGCACAAATTGGCGAAGCGGAAGATGAAGACAAGATTTTTGCAAGTTTGCGTCCGGAACAAAATATTGGAAACATTTCTTTGGAAGAAGCGTTGAATTTATTTTTGCTTCCAAAAAATCTGGGAACGTATCAAGGCGAAGAAGTGGAAGTGAGCATCGGAAGATTTGGTCCGTACATCCGTTTCGGAACCGCGTTTATTTCGCTTCCAAAAGGCGAAGAACCTTTGGATGTGACTTTGGTAAGAGCGCAGGAACTGATTGACGAAAAAGCAAAAGCTGACGCGCCGATCGCACATTATAAAAATGAACCCGTTCAGAAAGGTGTGGGCCGCTTTGGTCCGTTTATCAAATGGAACGGCACTTTTATCAATGTGAACAAAAAATACAATTTCGATAATTTGTCGCAATCGGATATTGAAACGTTGATTGAGGAGAAAATCCAGAAAGACATTGACAAAGTCTTGCACCATTGGGAAGACGAAGGCATTTTGGTAGAGAAAGCGCGTTGGGGGAGATCGGTCGTTACGAAAGGGAAAATCAAGATCGAACTCAGCAAAGATGTTGATGCGGCCAAATTGACATTGGACGAAGTCAAAGAAATGATCGCCAAAAAAACACCGGCTAAAAAAGTTGCGGCTAAAAAACCAGCAGCTAAAACCGCCGCGAAAAAGAAACCAGCAACCGCAAAAAAGAAATAAGCAATGGAGTTTGATTTTCTGGCACCAGTCGATTCTCAAATCATAGATTTTGTAAACGATTTGTCTTCGCAGCATTTGGGAAGCAAAGTGGTCTTTCATTCGGATAAGGAATTCCCGGATTTGAATCAGGTGAAAATTGCCATTATTGGTGTTCTGGAAAATCGGGGTTCCGGAAGTGATGCCGAAGTCGATTTGACAGATGTCAGAAAGGAATTTTATTCATTGTTTCCAGGAAATTGGCATATCTCAATTGCAGATCTTGGAGATATATTGCCGGGAAGTTCGCTGGAAGATACCTATTTCGCTGTTCGAAAAGTGATTGCTCGTTTATTGAAAAATGGCATTGTGCCAATAATTATCGGTGGCTCCCAGGATTTGACCTATGCTTTGTACCGCGCATATGATGTTTTGGAACAAATGGTCAATCTGGTTTCAATTGACAGCCGCTTTGATTTCGGGAAAGAAGATTCCGGAATTTCATCGGCATCATATCTGACGAAAATCATCGTTGACGAACCGAACAATTTGTTCAATTATTCTAATATTGGTTACCAAACCTACTTTAATTCACAGGAAGAGATCGATTTAATCGAAAAATTGTTCTTTGACGCCTATCGTTTGGGGGATGTATCCAATAATATTTCGATTTCGGAGCCGGTTTTCAGGGATGCTGATATCGTTTGCGTTGATTTAACGGCTGTAAAGTCATCTGACTCAGGAAATTTTGCTACTTTTACTCCGAATGGTTTCAACGGTAAAGAGATTTGTGCTTTATCGAGATATTCGGGAATTAGTGATAAAGTGTCGCTTTTCGGGATTTTCAACCACAACGGATCAAAACAGGAAGCGGTTTTAATCGCTCAGGTGATTTGGTACTTTATTGAAGGGTTTCATTACAGATCACATGAATATCCTTTCGGAAGTAAAGAAAACTACCTGAAGTACATTATACCGCTCGATGAGGAAGAGTTGGTTTTTTACAAAAGCAACAAAACTGACCGTTGGTGGATCGAAATTCCATTTATTTCGGCATCGAATAATAAATTGAAAAAAAGCACGTTATTACCGTGTTCTTACGAGGAGTATCTGGCGGCGTGCAATCAGGAAGTTCCTGAGCGATGGTGGAAGGCGCAGCGAAAAAATATCTTGTAGGTAAATTCGGTATTAGAATATTTAATTTAAGGATATTTAGTATTAAAAAACTTACAATTAGATTCTAAAAGTGTTTTTTATCGGTATTTTTTGCACTTTATCGATAAAATATTTTTTTATGAGATATTTTAATGCTAATTTTGGTCTGTCAGAAGAAATTTTACAAATAATTAATTGCTTTTTTGAAAAATAATAAATACGTTTACGCCCTTTAAATATGAATACATACATAACCCAAATTTTTATGAAGAAATTCATTGCATTTACAGTAATTTCGGCGCTTTTGGTTGGCTGTGGCGGGTCAAGCGACAAGGGAGAATTGGTCGGAGTAAAAGGAAAAAAATGGCACCCTGAAAAGCCTTATGGGATGACATTGGTACCTGGAGGTTCTTTTATCATGGGTAAATCAGATGATGATTTGGCCAATGTTCAGGACGCGCCAACTAAAACGGTAACGGTACGTTCTTTTTACATGGACGAAACAGAAATTACCAATAGTGAGTACCGCCAGTTCGTAGAATGGGTTAAAGATTCTACGATGAGGGTTCGTTTGGCTATCCTTGCTGATGAAGTAGGTGGCGGCGGAACCGGTGACGGTAAGAAAAGTGGAAAAAATGCAGGAAGTATTGCTGATTTCGCGTTTAATGACGCAGATCCGGCTAAGATGACTGCTTACGATAAATACATGTATGAGAATTATTACAGTGTGGGTACTGATGATGATGCTTATGCGGGACGTAAATTGAACAGAAAAGTAAAATTGATCAAAGATACCGCCAAGTATCCGGATGAATATTACACTGAGGTTATGGATAGTATGTATATTCCTGTTGCTGAATCTTACAACGGTTTGAGAACGGTAGATGTTACAAAACTGAAATTCCGTTATTCATGGATGGATATCCAGGCTGCTGCTAAAGCAAAAGTGGGTAAAAGAAAAGAATTCATTAAAACAGAGCAAATCCAGGTATATCCTGATACAACAGTATGGATTAAAGATTTTGCATATTCTTATAATGAGCCAATGCACAATGATTACTTGTGGCACCAGGCTTACGGCGATTATCCTGTAGTAGGGGTGAACTGGAAACAAGCTAAAGCATTTTGTGCTTGGAGAACGTTAAATAGAAATACTTACATCAAATCTAAGAAAAAGGGGAGAGACCTTGTGAATTCATTCAGATTGCCAACTGAGGCAGAATGGGAGTATTCGGCAAGAGGCGGACTCGAATCAGGAACTTACCCTTGGGGAGGTCCTTATACTAAAAATGACCGTGGTTGTTTCCTTGCAAACTTCAAGCCGAACAGGGGAGATTATGCAGCTGACCAGGCATTGTACACTGTTGAAGCAAAATCTTTCGAACCAAACGGATACAACCTGTACAATATGGCTGGTAACGTAGCCGAATGGACAGATTCATCTTACGATCCTGCTTCTTACGACTTCGTTTCTACAATGAACCCGAATGTTCCGGACCAGAAAAACATGCGTAAAGTGGTTCGTGGCGGATCATGGAAAGATGTTGCTTATGCGCTTCAGGTAAGCACACGTGATTTTGAATACGCAGATACGGCAAGAAGTTACATCGGTTTCAGAACCGTTCAGGATTACATGGGAACTGTAACAACAGGGAACGCACCAAGAAGATAAAAATTAACCAATTTTATATATTAAACTTAACTAACTAAAAAAATTATTTTATTATGGCATTTTTAAGCAAAAAAGTAATGAATTTCGCTTACGGTATGGGAGCGGCAGTAGTAATCATCGGTGCACTTTTCAAAATTCAGCACTATCCTGGAGCGGGTCCTTTATTGATTATCGGTCTTGTTACTGAGGCTTTAATCTTCGGTTTGTCTGCATTTGATCCTGTTGACAATGAATTAGACTGGTCTTTGGTTTATCCTGAATTGGCTGGTGGTGATGCTAAAAAGAAAGAACTTAAAAAAGAAGATCCAAAAGACGCTCAAGGTTTGTTGTCTCAAAAATTAGACAATATGTTGAAAGAAGCTAAAATCGATGGCGAATTGATGGCAAGCTTAGGAAACAGTATTAAAAACTTCGAAGGTGCTGCTAAAAACATCGCGCCAACTGTAGATTCAGTTGCTTCAACAAGAAAATATGCTGAAGAAATGACTTTGGCTGCGACTCAAATGGAATCATTGAACGGTTTGTACAAAATCCAATTGGAAAGCGCTTCAAGAAACGCTCAAATCAACAATGAAGTTGCTGAAAACAATTTAAAATTAAAAGATCAAATGCAGTCATTAACGTCAAACTTGTCTTCATTGAACAATGTTTACGGAGGTATGCTTTCTGCAATGGGTAATAACAGAGGATAATTTTCTGACTATTTTTAATAATATTAACTTAACTAACTAATTAGAAAAAATGGCAGGAGGAAAATTAACCCCTAGACAGAAGATGATCAACCTGATGTATCTGGTTTTCATCGCGATGTTGGCTTTAAATATGTCAAAAGAGGTGTTGTCCGCTTTTGGTTTGATGAATGAAAAATTTGAATCAGCGAATAAAGCATCTATTGATAACAACAAACAATTGTTGGCTTCAATCGATCAAAAAGGAGCTGAGAATGCGGGTCTTTTTGGAGAAGCAAAAGCAGCTTCTGATAAGATCGCTGTAATCTCAAAAAATTTCTACGATTTTATTGAGAATTTAAAAAAGGATGCTACAAATGGTGTTGAGCTGGATCCAAAAACCGGAAAACTTCCTTACGAAGCGATGGATAAAGGACCACATATTGACGAAACCTGGTTTGCTGGAGATAATTATTCGGCAAAAGGTACTTCAATTGTTAATGCAATGAACAAGTATGTAGCTGATATGAAAGCGGCGGCTGGAAGCAATCCAAAATTGACCAATGTCGTAAAAGAAGTTGAGTCTAAATTCAATACAAAAGATGTAAAAGACGGCGAAGGTGTAACTAAGAGATATCTTAACTACCACTTCGAACATTTTCCTGCTATCGCGTCTTTGGCTAAGTTAACTGCTTGGCAAAATGACGTGCAAAAAGCAGAAGGAGACGCTTACAATGCATTATTAGGAAAAGCGGCTGTTGATGCTTCGTCTATGAAAAATTATACTGCTTTGGTAGTATTGGATAAAAATGCTTACTTCCAGGGAGAAACAGTTACTGGTAAAGTGGTTTTAGGTCGTTATGACGAAAACACAAAACCAACATCTTTCCAAGGTCCTGGTAAAATTGTAAATGGTCAGGCACTTATTTCGATGACTGCTGGTGCAATTGGTGAGCAATCTATTAATGGTAGCTTTACCTTTATGGAAGACAACAAACCGGTGCCTTTGAAATTTGAAGGAAAATATGTGGTAGTTCCTAAACCAAACTCGGCTACAATTTCAGCTGACAAAATGAATGTGGTGTATCGCGGTGTTGTGAATCCAATTACGGTTTCTTTTGCGGGTGTTTCTGATAACAATGTAAATGCTTCTGCTCCGGGAATGTCTAAAGCGGGGAAACCAGGTAAATACAACGTGAGCCCAGGTCAAGGAAATGAATTGACGATCAACGTAAATGCTAAATTGCCAGACGGAAAATCTGTTTCAGATAAAAAAGTTTTCAGAATCAAAAGTATTCCTGCTCCAAATGGTGCGATCGGTGGAGAAGTTGGTGTTGTAAAAGGTGCCAAATCACGTCTTGAGGTATCTCAGGTTTCTGCTAAAATGCTTGATTTTGATTTCGAAGTAAATTTGAGAGTAACAGGATTTAGCTTAAAAGTTCCTGGACAAGCTACAGTAATTGTAAGCGGTGACAGGGTAAATGCACAATGTAAAGCTGCATTGGCAAAAGCCGGAAGAGGTGATATGATCACGATTTCTGATATCAAAACCAAACTAGAAGGTTCTTCTATTTTACTGGCAAGAACGGCACCGGTTACTTACGAAATACAATAATAATTTAAGTAAGTCGTTAACCTACTTAAACGCTTATAATTATAAAACATGAAATATAAATTTTATTCAATCGTTGTTATATTTGTCCTTGGAAGTTTTTCTTCATTCGCGCAATCCAATTTGCTGAATGCGAAAACTCCGGATGAGATAGGTAAGAAAACTGCCGCTCAGTTGGTTTCTGATAATGACAAACCGCTTCCATACGGTTATGTACATGACAGGGACGTATTGATGGGAAAAACAACCTGGGAAATCATTGACCTTGATGAAAGGATCAACTTCCCACTTTTCTACCCAATCGATACAGCAAATATTGGCAAAGACAGAAGATCGTTATTTGATGTTTTGTTAAAAGGAATTAAGGCAGGTAAAATCACTGAAGTTTACACTGATAGTTATTTCAATACCAAAAAATCACTTAAAGATATGAGTACTTCGTTTACTTATGTCGATACGACTGATGCAGGTAAAGAAGAAATCAACAGCAACTATGACTTGTATTATCCAAAAGCCAAACCTGCTGTAGTAAAGAAAAACAAAAAAGGGCAAGTGATCTCGACAACTCCGGCAGTTTCTGCAGTTGGGAAAACACTTGATCCGCAGTACATCAACAAAAAAGAGTTGACTGCCCAGGATATTTCTGACTACAAAATCAAAGGGTTTTGGTATTTTGACAAACGTCAAAGTGAGTTAAAATACAGGTTGCTCGGACTTTGTCCTGTATCGCCTGAAGCTAGAGAAATCGGAGCTGAAGCGCCAGATTACATCGAATTGTTCTGGGTTTATTTCCCTGCAGTGAGAGATGTATTGCACGAAGCGAGTGCTTTCAATGACAGGAATTCTGCGATGCCAATTTCATTCGACCACCTTTTAAATGCACGCCGTTTTAGTGGTGAGATTTACAAAGAAGAGAATGTTTACGGTGACCGTGAAATTGCTGACTACATGAAAGAAAATTCACAAATGCAATTGCTCGAAGCCGAAAGGGTTAAAGATAAAATCCGCGATTTCGAACAAGACATGTGGAATTACTAAATTTCAAATTATAATATTAGAAACCCTCATCATTTTGATGGGGGTTTTTTATTTTTGCTTTATGACAGATTATATTATTGTGGGTTCCGGTTTGGCCGGAATTGCATTTGCGGAAACAGTGCTCTCGAATGGAAGATCGGTTTTGTTGTTTGATAACGATTCGCAAAATTCATCTAAAGTTGCCGGAGGTTTATACAACCCGGTGATTTTGAAACGTTTCAGCAAACTCCAGCAAGCACAGGAACAATTGATTGCAATGCAGGAATTCTACGACAACCTGGAATCGAAATTGCGCGCCAAATTCAATTTTAAATTACCCGTACTCCGAAAGTTTTTCTCGGTAGAAGAACAAAACAATTGGTTTATTGCTTCCGACAAACCCGGATTGTCTGAGTTTCTCTCTACAGATTTGATCTCAAAGAAATACAACGGAATCGATTCTCATTTCGGATTTGGGGAAGTTATGCAAACCGGATACGTTGAAACTTCTTCATTACTCCGGAAATACCACGACTATTTGCGATTGGAAAATTTGTTGGTAACAGAATCTTTCGATTACAATGCGATTGAATTTGGCCAGGATTTTATCCAATATAAAAACCATCAGGCAAAACATCTTGTTTTCGCCGAAGGTTTCGGACTGCGTGCCAATCCATTTTTTAAACATTTGCCGTTGGACGGAACAAAAGGCGAATTGTTTATCATCAAAGCGCCAAATCTCAATCTCGACGTCATCCTAAACACCAATGTTTTTATACTGCCATTGGGAAATGATCTGTTTAAAGTTGGCGCAACCTATAATTGGGAAGACAAAACAAACAACATTACCACCGAAGGTAGAAAAGAACTCATTGAACGAATTAGCGAAATATTAAACTGTGATTTCGAAATCATAGAACATCTTGCAGGTGTTCGTCCAACGGTAAAAGACAGGCGACCTTTATTAGGTACGCATCCCGAACATTCAAACCTGCACATTTTCAACGGACTCGGAACACGCGGTGTCATGCTTGGCCCGTTCATGGCAAAAATCCTTTTCGATCACATAGAGAACGGAACTCCAATTGACCGGGAAAACGATATTAGAAGATTTGATAAAAAGAAATAATTATTTCTTGTAATCGGGATCGTAGGAAACAAACATATTGATATAAATGTTTCTGGAAATCCGCAACACAAAAGGCATCAAAATGACGAGGCTCGCAAAAATCGCAATAAAGGATCCTTTCATTCCCAAATTAAAAACGGCAAACGAAATGATAAATGCGGCAATTCCGATTGCGACGTTAACGCCATAACTCACATACATCGCACCATAAAAAAACGAAGGTTCGATCTGGTATTTGAAGCCACATTTGCTGCAATGGTCGTGCATTTTTAAAACTTTCGACAAATGCAACGGATTTTTGTCGATATACATGCTCTCATTCTGGCATTTAGGACAAGTTCCTGTTAAAATACTATATAGTTTGGATCCTTTTTTTAACATTTGCAAAAAATTTAAAAGCGATGGGTTTCGGCTCAACGCAAATTTACAAATACAATCACAGATACTCTTAAAATAAATGCTTAATATCCATAATTTATCGGTTTCGTTTGGCGGAACTTTTTTGTTCGAAGAAGTAACTTTCCGTCTTGGAGCAGGCGACCGCGTGGGCCTTGTCGGAAAAAACGGTGCCGGAAAATCAACGATGCTAAAAATCCTGGCCAAAGATTTCGCCCCGGATTCGGGAAGCATCGCTGCCGAAAAAGAAATTCGCATTGGTTTCCTGCGACAGGATATCGATTTTGAACAAGGACGTACTGTTTTGGAAGAAGCGTATCAGGCATTTACCGATATTAAAGAAGTCGAAAAGAAACTGGAAGAGATCAACCACCAATTGGTGACAAGAACCGATTACGAAAGCGAAGAATACAGCAAAATTATCGAAGACCTTTCCGATTATACGCACCGTTTCGAATTACTCGGCGGTTACAATTATGTTGGCGATACCGAAAAGATCCTTCTCGGTCTCGGATTCAAACGCGACGTATTCAACAACCAAACCGAAACTTTCTCGGGAGGTTGGCGCATGCGTATCGAACTCGCGAAATTGCTTTTACAAGCCAACGACGTGCTGCTTTTAGATGAGCCTACGAATCACCTCGATATCGAATCGATCATCTGGCTCGAAAACTTTTTAAGAAATTATCCCGGAGTGGTCGTAATCGTTTCGCACGATAAAATGTTTCTGGATAATGTAACGAATCGCACCATCGAAATTTCCCTCGGAAAAGCGTACGATTTCAACAAACCCTATTCCCAATATTTAGAATTGCGCCATGAAATCCGCGAAAAGCAACTGGCAACTCAAAAAAACCAGCAAAAGAAAATTGAGGAAACCGAAAAATTAATTGAAAAATTCCGTGCCAAAGCTTCCAAAGCTTCAATGGCACAATCACTGATCAAAAAACTGGATAAAGTGGAACGCATTGAAGTCGATGAAGATGACAATTCAGTCATGAATATTTCGTTCCCGGTTTCAAAAGTTCCGGGCCGGGTTGTGGTTGAAGCCGATCACGTGACCAAAAGTTACGGCGATAAAACGATCTTAAAAGACATTTCGTTGCTGGTCGAACGGGGAAGTAAAATCGCTTTCGTCGGACAAAACGGCCAGGGAAAATCGACGTTTATTAAAGCCATCGTTAACGAATTCGAATATCAGGGAACTATTAAACTCGGGCATAACGTCCAAATTGGTTATTTTGCCCAAAACCAGGCGGAATATCTCGATGGGGAAATTACCTTACTTCGCACGATGGAAGATGCCGCAACCGATACCAATCGTTCGAAAGTACGCGATATGTTGGGTTCATTTCTTTTCAGAGGTGACGATGTTGAGAAAAAGGTAAAAGTCCTTTCCGGAGGCGAAAGAAACCGTTTGGCGCTTTGTAAATTGCTTTTGCAGCCAATCAATGTTTTGGTTATGGATGAGCCGACGAATCACCTCGACATCAAATCGAAAAACGTACTCAAAGCTGCGCTCCAGAAATACGAAGGCACTTTGCTGCTCGTTTCCCACGACAGGGATTTCCTTCAGGGTATGTCGAATCTCGTGTACGAATTCAAAGACCAGAAAATCAAGGAATATCTCGGCGACATCAATTATTTCCTGGAACAGCGCAACCTTGAAAACATGCGCGAAGTCGAAAAGAAAGACGCGATTAAAAAGGAAATGCCAAAGGAAAGCGCCAGCAAATTGTCTTATGAAGACCAAAAGAAAGGCAAAGCGCTCCAAAATAAACTGAGCAAAGTGGAAAGTCAGATCAAACAATTGGAACGCGACATTCAAAACGACGATAAAATGCTGGCGTCGAATTACGACAAACATATCGAAGACGCGAATTTCTTCAAAGCTTACAACAAGAAAAAAGCCGAATTGGACCAGTTGCTTTTAGAATGGGAACTCGTTCAGGAGGAAATTGATAACGCGGTTTAGTCGAAAGTCGAACGTTTAGAAGCCGGGAACCTGCTATCCGCTGCAATCTTTTTTCGGTGAAAAACCTCAAAAGGATTTCCGCTGCTATCAGGGCTAGGGCAGTTGTCTGTAAAATTGCATTCGTTCAAGAAATCAACCCAATACGTGTTGAATGTGCAATCGCCTCGTTACTATCTGTAAAATAACAAGTCGCCACATTCATATCTTCCATATTTTTTAAGGCAGAAACCGCTTTTTCTTTTTTGTGATGTCCGGTTTGCCTGATGTAAACGGCCTTCACATTGACCGGGAAAATTTTGCAGATGTCTTCATACAAAAACGGATCGTGCTGCGAATCATCGCCAAGCAAAGTGTATTTCAAATTCGGATAGAATTCCAGGATATGCTTGATCTTTTCAAATTTATGATTGTGGTCGCCGCGTCCGGTGATAAACAAATCGGTCAGGCTGGTTTTGATGTCTTTCAGCAAGAGAACCGCTCTGGGCAAATCGTGCAGTTTAGTAAAATCGACAATAAAGCGGTATAAATTCCATTCACTGCTCGACACATAAAAAAATGCATTCTGCTCGTCTTTGTTATTACGTCCAGCTGTACTCAAAGCCTGGTAATGCGGTACAACGCCTTCGAAAACCTTTCTCGAATTTACGTTTCGAAACAATAAAATAAATATTTTCTTAAACGGATTCCGCGTATGCGAAACCAAAAAAGTGTCGTCAATATCTGAAATGAAACCTAAATTTCCTTCAAGTGGCCGAATAAAACTGCCTTTCTCGGTAATCTCTTCGTCGTTGTGGAAAATGCTCACGAAATAATCCATCCAGCCATAACCAGTTTCCTTGTCAAGCGGAATGCAAAATTTAAAATAACCGTCATCTAAAGTTTTGGTGTGGATTTTTTCGCCATTGCATTCCAAATAAACGTCAGCATTTTTTTGCGTCTTAATGCGAAACATCCGAATCACGGATCGAGCGTTCTTAAACCGGGTTTTTTGAAAATCATAATCCTGCTTTGTCGTTGGGCGAAAAACATGCCCCATTACGATCAATTCTCCCTCATTGGCATAACCACGGTATAATTTTAAAATAGGCTTCATCAATTTTATGCTTTTAATAGGAATTTGTCAGATGTAATTTACCTAAATTTAACCAATAAAAGAAGCTAAAAAGTGAAAAAGACGGTAATAATGATTGTGAATCCGATTTCGGGAGATGTTGATAAAGTAGCTTTCACGGAAGCTGCGAAGGCTTTCGCCGAAGAAGAAAACCTCGAATTCGTCCTGTATGAAACGACCGGAAACGGCGACATCTCAAAGATCAAAGCGTTATACGAACAACACAAACCGCAACGCATTTTGGTAGCTGGCGGCGATGGAACGATCAAAGAAGTCGCCGAAGCGCTTGAACATCACGATGTCATTATCGGGATTTTGCCGGCCGGATCCGCAAATGGTTTGTCGGTCGATTTAAATTTGCCGGATTCCCTCGAGGAAAACCTCAAAATCGCTTTCCACAACAATTATATGGAAATGGACATGATTTGCATCAACGGGAAGAAAAGCTTGCATCTGAGCGATCTCGGACTCAACGCACAACTTGTTAAAAATTATGAAAACAGTTCGACGCGCGGCATGATCGGTTATGCATTGCAGGCTATTACCACGTTATCCGAACAGGAAGAACCTTTCACCGCAAAAATTACGGCCAACAATCAAACAACCGAATGTGTGGCGCGCATGATCGTGATCGCGAATTCACAGAAATACGGAACCGGTGTGACGATCAATCCGACTGGCGTGATGAACGACGGAAAGTTTGAAATTGTCATTCTCAAAAATTTAGATCTATTGGTTTTTGGAAAAATCATTTCAGGAAATATGCCGGCCGATTCAGATGATGTGGAAATTATTTCAACAGATAGAGCAAAAATCTCGCTCGGAAATGCAGTCAGTTTCCAAATTGACGGCGAATACATCGGACAGGAAAAGGAACTCGACATTTTTATTTTGCCGGGTCAAATGAAAGTTGCGATTCCTTAATCCTTAAACGGATTTCGCTCGTTCCAAATGGTTTCAGGTTCGAAATATCTGAAAAAGCGCGCCATAAAAAAGTTTAAAACCGGATTGCTGTGTTGGATGAAACCAAACATATCGACCGGTTTGGCACCAACAGAACTTTTAATTTCCAAAGCTGTGCGTGCAAAAATAATCCGCGAATACCCTTTATTGACCGAATAGGCGATCATGTCGTAAAGCATGTTGAGATATAGCATTTTCTCACGTTGGCAATTTTCGTCATAACCGAGAAAATAAGTGTCAATGTCGCAACCGTTTTTGATCAGCGTGTTGAATCCAATTAATTTATCTTCATCGAAATAACCGTAAAACAGGAATTTGTCACCAAGCAATTTCTTGAATTCTATAAAATGATTTTTTGGAAGGTAAAACGTATTGAATGATGCGTTCTGCGAAACGGTCATATACAATTGATAAATCACGGGATTGTAATATTCTATTTCTTCCAGCGACAATTTTCTTTTCGTAATTCCGTCTGCTTTTTTGCGGGCGCGTTTGTATTGATCCCGGTATTTTTTCTGTAAATCTTCAACGTAATTATCGAATGAAAACCAGTTTTTCCGAATGTCGAAAACCATATTTGGCTGGGTCGAGAATTTATAAAACGCATTGAATCCGGCAATTTTAAACTTCGAAATTTGTTCCGATGTAAAGTCTTTCCAAACCATTAAATGCACTTTCGAACATTTTTCAGTAACGATTTTTTTAATTTCCGCAGCAGCATGATGCAACAATTGCAAACCTTCATTTTCAGAAATCGCATCGGAAAAAGCGAACGCATTTTGTCCCGTAAGCATATTGTTTCCGATGAATAACACATTTGAGCTGAAATTCTTAAACACGAGGTTTCGGATTTTTGTTTTCAAACATTTGTCGCGATCGCCAAAAGATTCCACCGTTCTTAAATTAAGGAACTGCGAAAGCGCAACGCCACAAAGCTTTCCATCGGCAAACAAACCAATGAAGAAACATTGCATGTTTTCGGGAGCAGAATTTTCAAGCAATTCGAGATAGTCGCGTTGCAGAAAAACCGTATTCGAAACCGAATCCCATTCGGCCGGAAGCTGTGAGGCAGAAGTATAGATCTGATGGGAAAGGGAAGTGTTCAAGCGAATTTGCGGTGTCAAATATTATTCAAAGATACGGGAAGTAGCGGCGAATGTTTCATTTTTGGAAATAAAAAACCGCTTCAGGTAAAGCGGTTCGTGAAATTTTAAGCCGGATATTATTTCCATCCGCAAACAATTCCGCCCATAATCATGCAGGTGACAATCCAGTAACCGCCAACGACAAGCACATATTTCCAGCTTCTTCTTTCATATAAAGAAGAAACGCCAATTACGGGCAGCGCAAAAAACAGTCCCGAAATGAAACCGTGAAGCATACCGTGTTTGAATGTCCGGAAGTTCATGCCATAATCCATCATAAAAGCCGCGTAAGATGGTTTTGCCAATGTAGGATCGCCGCCAACCAAGCCCAAAGCGCCGAATTGGTGGATCGTCAGCATTTGTAAAATAAAAGCAATCAAAAATCCGTAAACGAAAGTCATTCCGAATACCATGAACATGTTTGCGCCTTTGAGTTTTTCTTCGGTCAATCCGGATTCGCGCATCCAAATGGTTCCAAATACTTTTGGATTGTACCAAATGGCTCCAATAACAAGCGACGAAATGGCCGCAACAAGCAATGCTAAATAGTTAATTTCCATACTATAAGTTTTTGTTGGTTTGTGATTCAAATGTAACCATTTTTGAAAATTAACATAAAAAAACATCGGATTTTCAGTTTGTTACCAAACCAACTTTTGTCTGCTAAAAATCTTTATTGTAAGATTTAATTTACTTAAAAATACAAAATGATGCATTTCGTCGATTTTATTTGCACATTATCGATGTTTATCTGTATGTTTACATCGTTGAATTAAAACAGACGAATTATGAAAAATATAGCTACTCTACTGATGTTTATCGTTGCCACCTCATCTTTAATGGCGGGTGTTTCCAATACAGAAAAAGATGCGTTGGTGAAATTATACAAATCTACCAATGGTTCGCACTGGACCAACAAATGGGATTTGAAAACTCCGGTATCTGGTTGGTATGGCGTAAAAGTTCAAAACGATAAAATTGTTGCTTTGGATTTGTCTAACAACAATTTGACGGGTTCGCTTCCGGCGGAAATCGCAAACCTTTCCAATCTGCAACAATTGAATTTGTTTAAAAATTCGATCTCCGGAACCATTCCTGCAGCGATTGGAACGATGACTTCACTGAAATCCTTGAATCTTGCTTTCAACAAATTTTCGGGAGCCATTCCTGCAGCAATCGGAAATGCAACTGCTCTCGAATCGGTAGAATTGTACATGAACCGTCTGAATGGCGAATTGCCGTCTGAAATCGGGAACCTGAAACAACTGAAAACATTGTCATTGTTCAACAACGAAATTGCAGGAAACATTCCGCAAAGCATTTACAACCTGACTTCTTTGAAAGTGTTGTTGCTGAGCAGCAATAAAATTACAGGGAAACTGAGCAGGGAAGTGGCCAACTTAACGTCGCTTGAAAACCTGAGTTTATTTGAAAATAACATGGACGGACAAGTTCCGTTTGACCTTGAAAAACTAAACAACCTGAAAGAAATGAATATTTCTTACAACCAGTTTAGCGGATTGGTTTCTAAAAACCTTTCAAAGCTCGACACTTTAAACATGACGATGATCAATGATAAAGGTGTGGCTGTGGTATTGCCGGTTAAAGACAGAAATTCTGCTTTGGCTGCTGAAGATTAATTCTTTTCATAAATAAATAGTTAGAGAAAGAGCCTTACTTTTCCCCGAGAGTAAGGTTTTTTTTATGGCTTAAAGCCAACAGGATTTCGCTGTTCAGCAAACCGCTTCCACCGCCATAATGCTGGACAATTGTAATTTCGGGTTTGAGGTTTGTAAAATGCGAAATCAGAAAATCCTCGTTTTCTTTCTCAATTCCGCAACCCAGAAGCACAAGCGAAAAATCATATTCTGCAAATAAAGAAATCGCTTCGGCATCTGTTTCCGCGCCAATTCCGAACCAGTTTTCATTGGCATTGATGAGTCTGACGACCGTGTTCAGGATTTCGGTATGTCTTCCGATGTATAAAATCTTTTCCATAATTTGTATTTAAAAACAAACCCCAAAGAAATTTTCCTTTGAGGTTTGACTATTTTCTGAACTTTCCAGATTATTGTTTGATGAATTGCAATTCGATGGCCAAACGCACTTCTTCACTTACCAAAACGCCACCTGTTTCCAATGCTGAATTCCAGTTTAATCCCCAGTCTTTTCTGTTGATTTTTCCAGTTAAGGCAAATCCGGCTTTGGTATTTCCCCATGGATCTTTCATTTGTCCGCTGTATTCGGCTGCAAGTTTCACCGATTTTGTTTGTCCGTGCAAACTCAAATCACCAGTCAATTCGTAGTCGCCTTCGTCGATTTTTTTGAATGATGTCGCTTTGAACGTAATCGTTGGATATTGGGCCGCGTCGAAAAAATCAGCGCTTAACAAATGGCCGTCACGGTCTGCGTTTCCGGTTGAAACCGAATCAATGGCGCCGCTGAATTCAATTTTTGCATTTTCAAAATCGTCGCCTTCTGCTTCGATCGTTGCGTCAAATTTTTCAAATTTACCAGAAACATTGGTAAACATCATGTGTTTTACTTTAAATCCGATTTCTGAGTGTGTTGGGTCGATAACCCATTTTGTTGTAGACATGTTTTAATTATTTATTGTTAATGATTTATTTTTAAGCGTATTATTTTTAATTACATGGACATTGGAACTTCCATCAGCAGAATTTCCGCATCTTTCGAATTTGCCGTGATTTGAATGGTGTTCGTATCCCAGATTCCGAGACCATCGCGTTCATTTAAAGCGATATTTCCGATGGTAAAATCACCTTTGAGAACGAAAGCATAAATTCCGTTTCCGTTTTTCTTTAACTGGTAAGCCGTTGAAAAATCCTGATCAAAAGTTCCCAGATGAAACCAGGCGTCCTGATGGATCCAAACACCGTCATCGTCTGCATTTGGCGATAAAATCTGTTGCAGTTTGTTGTGTCGGTCGGAAGTATTCAACGTAATCTGGTCATATCTTGGACTCACGTTTTTCCTATTTGGGTATACCCAGATCTGCAAGAATTTGGTCAGCTTGTCTGCGTTTTTATTGTATTCGCTATGGAAAATTCCGGTTCCGGCGCTCATCGCCTGAATGTCGCCTTTTTTAATTACAGTCACATTTCCCATGCTGTCTTTATGCTCCAAATCGCCTTCAAGCGGAATGGAAATAATTTCCATATTGTCGTGCGGATGTGTTCCAAAACCCATTCCGGCATCGACGCGATCGTCATTTAACACGCGCAATACACCAAAATGCATGCGGTCGGGATTGTGATAATTTGCAAAACTGAACGTGTGGTGCGAGTCGAGCCAATCGTGATTGGCATGGCCGCGTGTATTGGATTTATGCAAAACCGTGCTTTCCATAATTTTGGAATCCGGATTTGGCAAATGGTTGTAACCAATAGGTTCCGGAGCGGTGATTTCATCAATGTCATTTTTCATCACATCACCAAGCGCTGCTGAAGTGACAAACATTCCGGTTCCCATTAATCCTTTTTTTATAAATTCTTTTCTGTCCATGATTGCTTGTTGTTTAATGATAAGGCAAATTTAGTTGCTGTAAAATCGCTACGCATTGAATTGGGACAAGAAATAAATCTTTGCAAATCGGCAGTGATAATTACAAGGCAAAGTTGCGGCAACAAATGAAGCTGTGCATTGAACTGGGACAAGAAAATTAAGCAGTAACTGAGTTGCGAGTACCTAAGCCACAAAGTGAAAGTTTCTTTTTGTTGTATATAAAAGGATGATACCTATTAAAATTTTGATTTTTAAACCAAACCAAAAATGCAGCTGCGTTGAAACTTTTTTAGAAAGTACTCAGAAAATCAGGTACTTGTCACTCAGCAACTACCGATGCGCCATTTTTTTTCGGATTTTTGAAAGGAATTCAGCAGAAATTCCCAGGTAAGAAGCGATGTAATGTTGGGCAACACGTTGCGGGATCGTTGGGTAATGCTCCAAAAATTCCTGGTACTTTTCGGTTGCGGTTTTCGCGATGGTGTTGAATAACCGGTTTTGGGTTACGGCAAGATTGCGCTGCATTAAAATACGGAAGGCGCGTTCAAACCTCGGCGCTTTTAAGAATAAAGCTTCTTTGGTTTCCGGGGAAAAAAGCATCAATTCACATGCTTCGAGAGTTTCTATAAAAACCTGGCTGGGTTTATCCTCATAAATGCTGAACGAAATGTCACTGATCCATGCATTTTCAATTGCAAATTGCAGAATGACCTCAAATCCGTTGGCATCGATGTAGTATTTGCGAAGGCAGCCTTTTACAACAAACGCTTCGAAATTACAAACTTCACCTTCATGCAGCAAAATGGTTTTTTTTGGAACAGATTTGCATTCGAGCAACGAATCAAAAGTCGAAAGTTCGTCAGAAGTGAAAGCGACGTAGCGTGAAATATTGGAATTAATCTGTGTATACAAAGCCGTTTTTTTGGTAAATAAAGGTATGAAAAAATCTTAATCCAGGTTAATCAAATCAGCGATAACTATGCTTATCTTTGTACACTTTAAATGATGAAGGTTATGTTGTTTGCTAAATTTCAGGACAATCCGTTTCAAATTCAGATTTCATTCCACAAACTGATTGAAAGTCTGGAGGGAATTGCAAAATCAAATGTTGATTACAGGGCAAATTACGCTGCGGCGTTACTCAAAGAAGTTGCTGCTGTTCCTGAACTCTCCCAGGGAATCACAGACGGTTCGGTAATTGACAACAACAAAGAACTCATCCGTCATTTGATGTCCGATTTGTTTCCGACGGCATTGACCAAAAACGACATTAAAGCAGTCACCATTCCGTTTCACAACATCACCTTTAATTATTCTGAAAGGTTCCAGCACATTTTGAACAATGCGGGTCCCGACTTCGACATGCACATTCGTGATTTCGACAACGATACTTTCTATATTATGAGTTGTTGTTTGATCTTAAACGCATATTACGGTTACCATTTCGATTTCAAACAGCCGTTTTTTTACGATATTCCTGATGAAGATGGCATCATGAAACATTACCGCATTTTGTACAACGCCGATTTTATCGAAATTCTGCCAACCGATCAGGCGCTGAGTTTGTCTTCGGAAGATGTCGAATTGCTGATCGATAATTTCCACGATGTTCCGTTGTGGAAAGCAAAATTTCCGACACACAGCTGGATTCTGAAAGGTTTTGGAATCATGACTTTGTATGATGCGACAACTGAAAGCGCCGTGTCCAATCTTAAAACGCGTTTGCTTACAAAACCCGACGGTAATTTTTCGGTGCTTGAAAGTTTCGAAAGCATTTTCCGTTCGATTTTTCATATTGCTGATTTGCGCATCGGATTCACAGGTTTGAACCACGGAAAAAACAAATTCGTGCTGTCTGCTTTTGATAAAAAAATTCCAAGTTTCATTCTGAATGGCAATAAGGAATGTCAGTGTGAAGAAATGATGTGCAACGAATATTTTGAAGAACTCATCAATCAAAGAAAATATTTGAGCATTTCAGATGTTCGAAAATTTGCCAAAGAAAGCGGGGAAGATGATTTTGCCGATATGTTGTTGTCACAAAATATTAAAAGCGCGATTTTTGCGCCAGTGATCAAAAACGAGAAATTACTCGGAATTGTTGAAGTCGTTTCATCTAGAAATAAAGAACTCAACAGCATCAATGCCAATAAAATGGATATTGTGATGCCGTATTTAACCGATACGATCGACAGGTATTTTTCTGACGTACAAAACAAAGTCGACGCGCTGATCCAAAACGAATACACCACAATTCATCCAAGTGTGTACTGGAAATTCCGCGAAGAAGCGCTTGAACACATCAACGACACCAAAGAAACCGTGTTGCATGAAATCGTGTTTTCGGAAGTTTTTCCGCTTTACGGACAAATCGATATCAAAGGTTCGTCGGAAATGCGAAATGCAACGACCGTTGAAGACATTATCATTCAGGTAATTTTGCTGGTTGCGATTTTCGAATCCATTTTGGAAAACAAAAAATTGCCGCTTTTCGAGCAGAAAGTATTCGAACTGAAAGATCTCGCGAGTAACATTCAGGACCATTTGAAAGCCGATACCGAACAAGTCGTGCTCGATTATATTAAATCTGACATCAATCCGATACTGAAAGAATTCAGGACCAGCGACGAAAAAACGAATCAGATGATTCAGGATTATTTTGCCAAAATTGATCCGGTTTCCGGTGCGATTTACGAATCAAGAAAAAAATTCGATACCGCGCTTTCCATCATCAATAAAAAAATGGCGGGAATCTTAGACCGCAAACAAGACGAAGCGCAGTCGTTTTATCCGCATTATTACGAACGGTTTAAAACCGATGGCGTCGAACACAATTTATACATTGGAAATTCGATCACAAACCAGCCGGAATTTGACATGACTTATCTGTACAATCTCAGGTTGTGGCAGCTTCAGGTGATGTGTGACATGGAAAACCAATACCACGCAATTAAAGATACATTGCCATATAAAATGGAAGTGACTTCATTGCTTTTGGTGTTCAACAACCCGATCACGATCCGTTTCCGTATGGATGAAAAACGCTTTGATGTCGACGGTTCATACAATGCGAGATATGAGGTCGTGAAAAAACGGATCGACAAAGCGCACATCAAAGGAACCCAGGAACGCATCACGCAAAAAGACAAGATCACGATCGTTTATACGCAGGCAAACGAAGAGAAAGAATACAAACGTTACGTCAGGTTTTTACAGCACAAAAAAATGCTCGGACCAGAAATCGAAACGTTCGATATTGAAGATTTGCAAGGCGTTTCCGGACTGAAAGGCATGCGCGTGGAAGTGCTTTTTACAACTTCTGAAGAAGATAAAGTTTACACCTATCAGGAATTGCTTGACGAAATTAAAAACTAAGCAGTTAATGATTTGAAAGCGACTACGAATGCGATTACCGAAACAATAATTCCGATCATAAAAATGGTGTAAGTCGTTCGCAACAGCTTGTATTTTCGGTTTAAAACCAATCCGAGGAAATACAAATCTTTGACCATTGAATTGTACAAATACTCTTTGTCTTTCATCATTTCATTCATTGCCCACAAATATTCATCAACCGGCATTTTATAAAAATTCCCAAAAAACAACAGGTTTACTTTTTTGTCAACGATTTCTTTTCGCGTGAAGGAACCGCGCGTCACTTTTGGTTTTGTGGATAAAATTGCAAATATGATCGACAGTACGCTGAAAAAAATCAGGATAAATGTCGGGAAAACCAGATGTGCGTTGCTCGGACTGTCCAGTTTCGGAATCAGTGTGGAAAGTGAAATCGAAATGATAATCGCGTTTACCGAAAGCAAAATATTGGCCTTGCTGTCGGCGATCTGGCTCAATTGGGTGTGGTTGTTCAACGTCACGCGAAACATTGTCTCAATTCCCCGTTCCGGACGATCGTCTTTTTCGTTTTTTTTCTTTTTGGCTGCAACTTTTTCTTCTTCACCTGTAAGTTCCCGGATGCGTTCCTGTATCAGTGAAATATTAACGTCTTTTTGTTTCTGCCATTTTTTCTTGGCGTGGTCGGTGAAAAACCGGTGGCAGCGCGCAAGCATGTCGCGGTTTTCAATCGCCCATTCCAGATCGGTGAGTTTGCGGTTCAGCGTAAATTCCCATTCGTCTTTCAACGATTCACTGATCGCCAGATAATTTTTGTCGGCAAAATGGCTGCAATCGGCATCGCGGATGATATACTCCAATACATTTTCAGGCTGTCTGTGAAAATCAGTTACAAGGATCAGGTTTTCGGCCAGGCTTGTAATTTCTTTTGACACCTGATTTTTAGCGGTAAAATCTTTCAGAAAACCCACGCTCTTTTCTTCGTGTTTGTCGTTGCCAACAATGTATCCGGTGTCGTGAAACCAGGCTGCGAGCAGTAATGCAGTTTCTTCGTCTTTGGATAATTTTTCTGAATCAATGAGTTTTTCTGTCGCATTGACGACCCGTGAAGTGTGATTAAAATTATGGTAACTATATAACGGAGAAAGTTTATCTTTGAATAGGGTAAAAACAAATTCCTCGGCTTCTTGAATGATATTCATGGTCAAAATTTTATACAGCCAATTTATGAAATTATTTTCTGATATGACTTCCAAACGAAATTTTACTCCGCTGGCAGTCCTGTTTCTCGGTTTTTTAATCAATTCGTGCGCGACAAAGCATGTACAGCTTGGAAGTAAAAATCCGGCCGTGATAAAAGATGATTTTGAAAACCCGGCTGCGGTTTCGCATACATTTTACCTCATTGGCGATGCCGGGAACTCTAACGAAGAAAAATCCAAAAAATTACTTTCCGTATTTGAAAACCGACTTGAAAAAGCAGATTCGTCTGCCACGCTTATTTTTCTCGGCGATAATATTTATCCGAAAGGCATGCCAAAGCTTGGAAACGCAGATCGTCCGCTGGCCGAAGAAAAATTGGCTAACCAACTCAAACTCGCAAAAAACTTCAAAGGCAAAACAATTGTCATTCCCGGAAACCACGATTGGTACAATGGAATTGATGGTTTAAAAGAGCAGGAGCAATTTGTAAATGATTATTTAAAAAAGAAAAAATCATTCCTTCCAAAAAAAGGCTGCGGCATCGACCACGTAGATATCAATGACAATGTGAGCCTGATTGTGATCGATAGCGAATGGTACCTGGAAAAATGGGACAAACATCCAACGATCAATGACAATTGCGATATTAAAACGAGGGAACAGTTTTTCGACGAACTCGAAAGCGAACTCAACAAAAGCCAGAAGAAAACCACCATCATCGCAGTTCACCATCCGCTGATGTCAAACGGAACGCACGGCGGACAATTTTCGCTTGAAAAGCAATTGTTTCCGCTGGAGTCAAAAATCCCGCTTCCGGTCATTGGAACCATTATTAATTTTCTAAGAAAAACGACTGGAGTGAGTCCGCAGGATTTGCAAAATAAAAAATACAATGCATTTTTAAAACGCGTCAAAACGCTGATTCAGGACAAAGACAATGTAGTTGTGGTTTCCGGACACGATCACAATTTGCAGTATATCGAAAACGACAACATCAAACAGGTCATCAGCGGATCGGGATCAAAAACCGAGGCCGCTCGCGCCATTAACAAACTCGATTTTTCTGCGGGCGAAAATGGCTATTCGGTTTTGGAAATCCTGAAAAACGGCGCTTCAAAAGTTTCCTTTTACGGAATTGGCGCTGACAATAAAGAAAAGCTGTTGTTTAAAACCCAGGCGTTGCAAGCGCGTCCAAAAGCAAACCTGCGCGAATATCCAAATACATTTCCAACAGCGAAAGATACTTCGGTTTACACAGTTAAAATGACTACAAAAGGCGGCGCGTATCGTTTTCTTTGGGGCAATCATTTTCGTAAATATTACAGCATGCCGATTCACGCGACATCCGTTACGCTTGACACACTTTATGGTGGTTTAAAACCGACGATTTCCGGCGGCGGGCATCAGTCGTTGTCGCTTCGGCTTGAAGACAGTAAAGGCCGCGAATATGTAATGCGCGCGTTGCATAAAAGTGCGACCCGGTTTTTACAATCGGTGGCTTTTAAAGACCAATCGGTAGAGAAAGCGTTCCGCGAAACGTATACGGAAGGTTTTATTCTTGATTTTTATACGACTTCGCATCCGTATACGCCGTTTGTCGTTGGACAATTGGCAGATCGCGTCGGAATCAATCATACGAATCCGGTGTTGTATTACGTTCCGAAACAAAACAGGTTGGCATTGTTCAACGAAGATTATGGAAATGCTTTGTACATGGTAGAAGAACGTCCGACCGATGCATTCAAAGACCTTGAAAGTTTTGGAAAACCGCCGAAAATCGTTGGCACAGATGATGTACTATTGAACTTACAAGCCGACGAAAAATATGAGGTAGACGAGAAAGCATACATCCGTGCGAGAATGTTCGATATTTTAATTGGCGATTGGGACCGGCATGAAGATCAATGGCGCTGGGGCGAATACAAAGAAAACGGAAAGGTAATTTACCGCCCGATTCCGCGTGACCGCGACCAGGCTTTTACAATGTATGACGGAACGTTGCTTTCCATTTTAATGAATATTCCGGCGCTGCGCCACATGCGAAAATTTGACGAAGATCTCAAAAACGTCAAATGGTTCAACCGCGAAGCTTACAATCTGGATCTGGCGTTTGTGACCAAATCAGATGAAAGCGAATGGATCAACCAGGCGAAATACATCGTAAATAATTTATCCGATGCTGAAATTGACCTGGCTTTCAAAAAACTTCCGAAAAAAGTTCAGGACCAAACGATCGACAAAATAAAAAGCCAGTTGAAGATCAGGAAAACGCATCTTGAAAAATATGCGCGAGAATATTACAAAGTGCTGCAAAAAACCGTTTTGGTTGTCGGAACAGAAAAAAAAGACCGTTTTGTGATCACCAGAATCGGAAAAACGACAAAAGTTCAGGTTTTCCGACTCAAAAAAGAAGGCGAGGAGCTCGTTAGCGAACGCACCTACAAATGTCCGGAAACAACCGAATTGTGGATTTACGGACTCGGAGATGAAGACGTGTTTGACGTCCGCGGAAAAGGCAGCAAAAAAATAAAAGTGCGGCTTTTGGGCGGACAGGACAAAGACAAATACGATGTCGCTTCAGGCGGAAAAGTCAAAATCTACGATTTCAAATCGAAAGAAAATGACATCAAAAGCAGCTGGAGTGTGCGTAAAAAACTTTCCGACAATTACGAGATCAACACCTATGACTACGAAAAACCGAAATACGATGTGTTTGCGGGTTATCCGCTGCTGGGCTTCAATCCCGACGACGGCGTAAAAATTGGCGCGGTCGTAAATTACACGGTCAATGGTTTCAACCGTTTCCCTTATTCGCAAAGACACAGTATCAAAGGCATGTACTATTTTGCCACAAGCGGTTATGAATTGTCTTACAAAGGAATTTTTCCGAGGTTCATCGGGAAATGGAATTTGGTACTTGATGCGCTTTACACGAGTTCGAATTTCAGCATCAATTATTTTGGATACGGAACCAACACCATTGACGAACGCGAGCGTTACGGACGGGATTTTAACCGTGTAAAAATGAGTACAATTAGTGTGACGCCGGCTTTTCAGCGCAATGGCGAACATGGATCTTCGTTTACAATAAAGCCGTCATTCGAACGAATCCGAGTCGACAGCACAGCAAACCGTTTTGTGACTTTGCCAGGAAATGTGAATCCGGATGTTTTTGATTATAAAAACTTCGCCGACATCAATGCGGAATACAGTTTCGAAAATTACGACAATAACTCAAATCCAACGTTGGGCGTAACATTTTCAATCCTCGGAGGTTACAAAATGAACATCAACGATACCGATAGAAAATTTCCTTATGCGGAAAGCAAGCTCGGGTTTAATTACAAACTGACCAAAAGCGGACGGGTTGTTTTGGCAACACTTGTAAAAGGAAAAATGTTGTTCGAAAATGATTTTGAATTTTACCAGGCTGCAACTGTCGGCGGCGATTTTGATTTGAGAGGTTTCAGGAACCAACGATTCTCAGGGAAGCAATCGTTGTATCAAACGACAGACATCCGTTGGAATCTGGGCAAACTTCAAAATGGTTTCGCACCGCTTAGTTATGGCGTTTTCGGAGGTTTTGATTATGGCCGCGTTTGGCTTGAAAATGATGCTTCAAACAAATGGCACCAATCCGCTGGCGGCGGATTCTGGATCAATGGTGTGAATTTACTCACTGCAAAATTCTCTTATTTTTATTCGTCAGACGGTGGAAGGGTTTCAGCAGGTCTAGGATTTGGATTTTAATTCGCTAAGATTTAGTTCATATAACTTCCCGCCCGTTTTCTTCTTTTTTTCGTCGCTGATGTAAAGCGTATTGTTGTCTTTGAAACAGATGCCTTCTTTTTGCGTGAAGCTTTGAAGGTCGATTTGTTCGACATCACCGGAGAAATAGTCGTTTCCCTTAAAATTGGTGAAAACCCAAATAAAAGTCGAACTTAAAATCACTGCTTTTTTTCCATCCGGACTGATGTCTGCGCTTGTTACCGCGCAATGGCTGAATCCTGCGCAGGTCTTAAACGTGCTGATTTTTTTCGCGGCGTGGTTTCCTTCCTGATTCGGAACCTGGTATAATGTGGTTTCGCCGTTAAATTTCGAGCTTCTGTTTTTGGTAAACAAGTAGAAATTATTCTGATAGTAGAAAAAGGATTCGACGTCAAAGATGCGTTCGGATTTTTTTGGTGGAAAACTGGTTTGTTCCGGATAATAAAACATGATTTTTTTGGAAACTGCCGCTTCTGAATTGTTCAAATCGGCCGCGTTTACCTTATAAATGCTGAGGTCTTTGCGTTCATTATCATTGTTTCCAAAATCGCCTATGTAAAGATTCCCTTCTTCATCGGAAGTCAGATCTTCCCAATCGTTGTTTTTTGCATTTGTGATCCGAACTGTGTTTTTCAGGGTTCCATTGGCGTTAAGCGCGTAAAGTTCGGCTTCATTTCCGCTGTCCTGTAATGTCCAGATTGCATCCGATTTATCGGTAATTTCAACTGCAGATGATTCGCTGATGCTTTTTGGAAATGAAAACAATTCTTTCAGTATTTCTTTTTTATTGGCGCAGGATAAAGTCAACAGCAAGATCAGCAATTGGAAATATATCGATCGGAACATAATAGTGTGTTTTAAAATTTCAAATATAAATATAGGCAACATTGAACAAGTCTTAAAAGGCCGCAGCGAATTTTCACAAACTATTAGGACTTTGCTAACATACGTACGGATTCAGAAGCGGTAAATTTGAGTAAAACCAATTTAAATCAGCACATTATGATAGAGCAAATTAAAGACCTTCCAAAAAATATGGTTGGCTTCCGTTCTTCGGGAGACGTAACAAAAGACGATTTTGATATCGTGAAAACTGAAGTTGAAAAATTGGTAGACCGAACCGGAAAACTAAATTACTTGTTGTTTCTAGACAATACGCCAGCCGATTTTACCGCCGGAGCATGGCTTCAGGACGCATTACTCGGAATAAAAAATCTGCTCGACTGGAATCGTGCGGCCATTGTTTCGGATTCTGAAACCGTGATCGGATTTACGAATGTCTTTAGCAAAGTGATTCCGGGCGAATTCCGCGGATTTCACAAAGATGAATACCAACATGCCGTTGACTGGACTTCCGAAAAGACAATCTAAAACTCTAAAGACACAATTATGGGAAATTATAAAAACCTTACCGATGAAAAAGCGGTTGCCAAATTAAAATCATTGGCCGAAGACATCAAAATCTGCATGTTTTGTACTGAGCTGACTTCCTTGCCAATCAATACCCGGCCGATGGGCGTTCAGGAAGTCGATGAAGACGGAAATATCTGGTTCATCAGTTCGCAGCGCAGCAATAAAAATTTCGAAATAAAAGAAGATGATCGCGTGCAATTGATTTTTTCCAAAATACAGGCGTCCGAATATTTATCAGTGTATGGAAACGCGACCATCTATAAGGATAAAACGAAGATTGACGAACTTTTGAGTCCAATCGCAAAAGCATGGTTTGAAGAAGGCAAAGACGATCCTGATGTCACTGTGATCAAAGTGTCGCCGTCGGATGTTTATTATTGGGACACCAAAGATGGTAAAGTCGTTTCCCTGCTTAAGATTGCGGCTGCTGCGCTAACTGGAAATAAAAATGACAGCGGCGGTGTAGAAGGTACGATTGAAGTATAACAAATAATATTTTCTGCTGAAAAAGCTCCGTTTTGTTTCGGGGCTTTTTCTTTTTAACATTATAATTTCAATTTCGAAGTTGCTTTTATTAATTAATTGTGGTAAATTTAAAGGACTGGAAATTTTAAAAAATGGGTTATGAAAAGAATTTTAAAAAAATCGCTTCGACAGCAAAAACGCAGTCTGGAAAATTTGGCAGCCGCTATGTCAGGATTGAACAACAATGTAGAAATTAAACTTCAGCAAAAGCAATATTTACAAAATCTGATGGTGACCAACCAAAGATTGTTAAACAGCAACAACGTGAACAACTTATTACTTTTTTAATTGATAACTTCTTACAAAAACAAAAGCCGCAATCTTCATCAGGTTGCGGCTTTTTTTATGAGGATTATTTTTTTTAGCTGGCTGCGTCAAAATAAATAGAGGAAAGGCTGATTTGAGACAATCTGCGGTGCGCGTTCACTTCTTCTTTAATTGCCATTGCAAGAAATTCGCCGGCGAGTTCTTCGTTTAAATGCAATGCAAGTTCCAATAACTTTTTGTAAGATTTCATTTCGAATTTCATGATTTTTTGTGCGCTCAGTATGATTTCCTGATCACGGTTAAATCCAGCGTCGAAATTGGTAAAATCCTGTTCAGAAAGAATGTTGTCGATAAACGAACAATTGTTTCCCACGGCTCTTTCGCCAATCGCATCAAAAACATGAATCAATCTGATGATTTGATTTTCAGTGACGGCCAAATGTGCCAAAATGGTAGAAGTTAGTTCGTATGAGGTCGCCATCTTTGAAAGCTGCGGCAGATGATCGGCCAATGATTTTTCACACCAATAAATTTCCCTGAGTTTTGCCGCAAATGACATTCGCATTTTCTCCGGGCTTTTGATTTTTGCAGGTTTTTTTTCAGAAACTGAAACCGCTGCTTTTTCGGAAGGGCTCATCGCTTTCATGGCTTTTTTATTGCATTCCTACAAATTTTAAATTTTTAACCGGATTTTTTGTTACATAATATGCTTTTAAAATTACACTATTACAATAAAAATGAGCAGAGTACAAAAAAACCATCAGCATGACACTGATGGTTTTGAATAATTGTATTGTTTGAAATTTACTGTTTTAGCACCTTGATCGTATTCGAAGCATTTCCACTAACGACTTTTACCATATAACTTCCCGTTGGCAAAGCCGATAGATTAACCTGTCCGCTGTTTGCGTTGATTTTAGCTACAAGCATTTCCTGTCCGAGCATGTTGTAAACCGAAACTTTTTCGATAGCTGTAGCATTGAAAAGTGTCAAAATGTCTTTAACAGGATTTGGATAAAACTTGAGGCTGTTTTTGTCGAAACTTGCAGCAGACAATGCCGGATTTACATTAATCGTGTAGTCTTCCACTTGTCCGAAACCTGAGCCTGGATTGCATGGCGAACCTGCTGTTTCGCCATAATTTTTTACAATCCTTAAAGTTGTCGGCCCTAAAAGTGCGTCGGCAGGAACATCAATCGAACCAGTCGCCTGTAGATCGTCGTTACCAGTAGATTCGGTTATTTCGCCAATTTCGTAACGTTCGTTTACACCGTCAAAATCCCCATTGCGGTCCCAGTCGACAAATGCTGTAAAAAAGTTCAGGTATGGGCCTGCAGTATTCCCTTTGCAAATGGTTTCATACGAACTTCCAGCGTTTACTTCAGCGACAATTTCGGTAAAATCTTCATAAGTTTCTAATGATCCCGGATCAGAATCGTTGTTGATTCCGGCAATGTTTACCAAACTGATTGCTTCGGCAGTGTCGATCGTTGGCATACAATAATTTTCATTAATGGTAACTGTAAAACTACAGGTGTTAAGCACTAAGCCGTTTTCATCTACTAAATTGTGAACCACTTCAGTCGTTCCTTGTGGGAATTCCGAGCCAGATTCCAATCCTGAAACCAAAACAATGGTCGCGTTTGGATTCACGTTGCACGTAATGTTCATGTTGTAATTAACCACTTTCGGTCCGCTTAAACTTACCGCAGTCACGTCGGTTGGGCACTGAATGAAACAGCTGTTGAACAATTCGTCATCGAAATTTACAATCCAGCCAGAAGCAAACATGAAAAAACCGTTTTCCCATCCGCCAATGAACTTTCCGTCAGGAGAAATGGCAATTGCAGTTCCGAGTTTTCCGTCAAAAGTATTGATTTCGATCCCTCGGCCAATTAATAAGTCTTTAATAAATATGGGTTGCGATGCAAGATCAGGATGGTAAATAATCGCTTCACGTTCTAGTCCGGAAGCGCCCCAGACTTGAGCATATCCAACAGCAATTCCGTTTTCAGAAACGCTGGTAAAACTTGCAGATTCATAATCTCCTGGAATATTAAATTCGGTGAATTCCTGGTTTGTAAGGTTGTACAGAAATGGCTTTCCGTCGCGTTCGCCAACAATCAGATTTGAGTTGTTGATCGCGCTCACGCCATTAATGCCACTTAGTGTTGGCAATGCTGTTGGAACCGGAGTAATTACAGATCCGGTGGTCATAACTGCCGGAACTCTTAAAGTTCCTTCAGGCAACGGATCATACCAACCACCAACGATTCCGTTGTTGTTTACGGCATAACCCGCGCCGTATTCGTTTTCAGGGCGTGCAAGTTTTTCGAGTGTGTTGGTTGTCACGTTGTATAAAAACGCCTGAGCATTTAAACCGTCAGCGGCCATTTGCCCGGCGATGTAATTTCCATTTTCGGAAATCTGCGCAATGGAAAATGACGCATTGACATCTGCGCCTTCAAAAAATCCTACAGGATACCAAACGCCATTTTTCTTGTAAGCTGGCTGTGTGTAAGTTTCTCCATCTCGCTCCAATGGCATGGTTCCAACCAAATCGCCGTTGTTGTTAATTCCGGAAATTCCGAAAGCTTCTTCGTCGACCGGAGTGATGGTTTGAGTTGTAAAATCATAAACGCTTGAAGATCTTGCGGCTTGTCCTGAATCGTTAATGTCGAGAATTGCCGAACCGAAACCTTCAAGAACCCGCAATTCCACTTGTGCGTTTGCGGCGTTTACTGCCAGAAGCACAGCAACGGTAAAAAGGCCATTGGTAAATACTTTTAAATAATTTTTTTTCATGGTAGTTGAGTTAATTAATCTGCTGCAATGTAAATGGAACTGTACAATATAAAAAGCGTTTGGCTTTGCTATTTCACGAAATTTGAAAGCAAAATATAGGTTCAAGTAGCTGAAATATAACGATTTGAATAAAATTTAGTGAAATGTCCTGTTTTTAAAAACGAATCAGTTTTTTTGAAGTTCCTGAATTTTTTGCCGGAGCAATTGCGCTTTCTTTTTGGCTTTTTTAATATGTAGAAGAATGCCAGCAGCGGTTAGGAGGCTCAAAAATCCAAAAATCAAAATCAGAAAAATATAATTTTTTTTGGCGTTTCCGACTTTAATCTGCTGTGTTTTCGAAAGGTCGTTCAGCGAATCGCTAACTGATTTTCGTTCGGATTCTTTGATCGTCAATCCGGTTTCAAGGTATTTTTGGTGGAATTTCCGGTAATTGTCCCATTCGTTTACAGCTAGATAATTTTCTGACAAACCTTTATAAATTCCGAAATTTAAAACCAAATCGCCAACGCCGCCGGAAACATTTAGCGCTTCTTTCAAAACCGAAATCGCTTCGGGATATCTGCCTTCGAGCGTATACACTTCGGCAAGTCCTTTTTGGGCAAAAGCCAGTAAACTTTTAGCGTCTATTTTTTTTGCGTGGGCAATGGATTCGATAAAACTTTTTTTCGCCGCTTCATTGTCGCCCGAGCGGATGTAACAATTGCCAATATTGTACTTCATGATACTAATATTGGCATTGATCATTTGCGTATCAATAAATCCATATTCTGTGATCGCCTGTCTGAAATATTCAATTGCAATGTCACAATTGAGCTGTTCTTTGTAGATAAAACCCCGAATCGCATAATTGTTTCCGATCTGCGAATGTACCGAATCTCTCGACGGATATGCCTTTGCAAGTTTGCTCGATTCGTCAAGATACTGAATCGCCTTGTCGTAAATCCGCTGCTGGTGGTATTGAATCGCGATTTTCGTGAGGATTTTTATCTGAACCAGCACATTATCGCTTTTCGCGGAAAGATTTTTGGCCCGAATAACATATTCCAGTGATTTTCGGTAATCGCGTTTGGACGAATACGCATCGGAAATCAGCATCAAACTGTTGAGTTTTGTCTTCAGATTGTCGTTGCTTTCTCCATAGACTTTTTTTCCGATTTCAATCGCGTGATCCGGATTGTCGTAAATTTCCAAAGTCCCGGCTTTTAGCAAACTGTCCAGCGCTTTTTGTTGCGCAGGCGAAGACAAACTGCATAAAAAACAGAAAATTAGGGCGAATATGTGGGGAAAATTTCGCGTCATTCGGATTGTTTTTTTGCTTTGTTTTCTTCTTTCAGGAAATCTATAAAAGTTGTTGGCGCAATTCCGGTAATCGATTTGAATACGGTCGCAAAACTGCTGTGTGCGGAAAATCCGCTTTCTTCGGCCAAATAACTGATTTTGTAATTGAGGTAATTGTTGTCGGATTTCATCTTTTCAATGATGTATCCAATGCGCAATTTGTTGATATACGTATTAAAATTGTCCTGTCTGTGTCGGTTGATGATTTCCGAAAGGTATTTTGTATTCGTGTCAAACTGGGCCGAGAGCACCGCAAGCGACATTTCTTTGTTTGTAAATCGGGTGGAACTTTCAAATTTTTTGAGTTTGGTCAACAATGCTTGTTCGGTTTCAGCCGGAATGAACAGGTTTTTCGGAAGTTCCTTTTTTGCCGGAATATCGGAAATAAATGATTTTTTGCTGTTTTCAAGATAAACGACAATTTCTTTATAGCGTTTTTCGCGGTCTTGGTTTTTCAGGAAAATGCCAATACCAAAACACAAAATAATCCCGAAAACGCCAATAGAAATGTAAAAAAAGGAAAGGTAACGCAGCTCTTCAGCCAAAGCCTCATTTTCGTTTTCTTTGCTGATGAGGTTGAAAGCAGTATTGGTGGCGTCACTTTCAAGCGTTTCAAGATCGTTGCTTAAATTCAGGAATTTCTGGTTGTAAAAATGGTATTTCGGTCGGTTTGCCAATGCGAGATAATTCAGCGCAAGTTGTTTGTTGGTGTCTTTCAACAAAGCGTTGTTTTGCAGCTTTTCAGCCAATTTTAGTGCGACATTCAGCATTTCAATCGCTTTCAAATGTTGCTTTTGCTGAAAATAAGATTTTGCTTTTTCTGTCAGCGCATTTGCCTCGCCGGGAAGATTTCTGGTTTCGGGCTTTTTAAAATAAGAAAGTGATTTTTCAATGTAAACTGAGGCCGAATCGTATTTTGCAGAATTGTTGAACGTTCGTCCCAAAGTAACGTACAATTGGTTTAGTAACAAATCACGCCGCCGATTTTTAAGTTTTGCGTATGATTTTTTTGCCAGCCGAAGCAGTTCGAGGGCTTTTTTCGGATTTCGGTTTTCGAGTTGCAGCAAAGCCTGTTCCTGAAAAGATTTTCCGTCGGCTAAAAATCGTTCGTCGCCCGAGCTTAATTTTTTTGCTTCCGCCAAATAATCTACAGCCTGACGTTCCAGTCTTAAAGTCTGTAAAATTCCTGCAATCAATAAATCCGATTTCACAATGTTTTCGGACGAACTGCCAGTTTGTTTGCTTTTGAATGCGTACGAAAGCGCCTGTTTGTAATTGGCCTGGGCCAGATAACTTTCCGCGATAATCATATTGGCCGCGGCTTTTTCGTTTTTCTTGTCGCTGTTTTCGAGCAAATGCAACCCAATTTTTATTGCTTCCTGCGGATTGTTGTTTACGATTTCATTGGCCTTTGCGAGCAGTCCTTCATTTTCAGGATGATCTTGCGCCACTGCAAAAGCGGAACAAAAAACCAGAAAGAAAATAAAATTTAAAAAGCGCATACAGTCGTTGATTGGCTTTACAAATGTATGTTTTTTATCGGTTTTTCGACCTTTGGACGGATCCAAATAAACGTTGTTATTCCGAGGATTTGTATTCCAATAAAGCGGCGTATGGATCGCCTGGAAGTTGGAGCAATTTCGCGAAAGCAGGTTCTGTTTTGAAACCATTTTTTTTCAATTCGATAATTTGCTGTCGGAAGATTTCGCCTTTTTGTTTTAGAATTTCGTATTCAGTGACCATATGCCGAAACGCAAATTGTCGTTTGACTGGAACATTTTGTCCAAAAACCTCAAAGTCAAAATTTTCGAGAATGAAATTGGCAACCACCGTTTCCTGATTTGAAATTGACAATTCCCGGATGGAAAAATTTTCAATGCTTCCAAAATGGATTTCCAATGTTTTAATAAAATCGGATTTGTCTTTCCAAAAACAAATGATGTCAAGGTCGCTGTTGTCGGTCGCAATGTCAATCGGAAAAGTGCCAGCTAAAACTGGTGTAAATTCTTGGAGAACTGCCATGATTTTAGTGCTTTCCAAAACGTCAAAGACTTTTTGTTGTTGTGGCGATCCGGTTTTTAAATAATTCAGGTTTTCGAAATCCATTGCGAAATTTATACGCGCTCGTAATCGCCTTTCCAGTTGGTAATCGATTTTTTGATCGCATCGCCTGAGTATTTTTCGCTTAAAGCGCGGTCGGTCAAATCCGGAAGTTCGGCATCGGAAGCAAAACGCAAAGCAAATAATTGTGCGTCCTGAAGCTGGCTTTCAATCGGTTCAAATCGTTTTCCGGTCAGCGTAAAATACCGGTAGCGCAGTTCGAGCCTGACAATCCGGTTTTGTAAAGTGAGTGCGTAATGTTGGCGCAGCATCAGCCCAAGCAAAATAAAAACGACAAATACAATGCTGATAAATGTCCAGATCAGCGTTTCTTCTTTTGTGAAACTGAAATAAATGCTTGCCGCGAGAAGTGCCATCAAAACCGGATAATACACAAAATGATGCGGCGGATAAAATCGGATGTGGTTTTTGTAAGTTTGTTTTTCCATGGTTTTCTATTGAAATTTAAAGATAGGCAAATTGGTTTATCCAAATAAACGGATCGACGCAAAATGCTGCCGAAAATTTTTATCTTTAGCAAAAACAAAACATCATGGAAAATCAGAAAGAGACATTTAAAATTACGGGAGAAAATCTTTTAAAGAAAATCAAGGAAATCATTGCTGAAGGAAACGTCAGGAGAATTTCAATATTGGATAAAAACGAAAAAGAAGTTTTGAATTTTCCGCTCACGATTGGAGTTGTTGGCGCGGTATTTTTACCGGTTCTTGCTGCAGTTGGCGCGCTTGCCGCTTACATGACCGAATGTACCGTGGTTGTTGATCGCGACGCTGATAGCAAATAAAAAAAACAGCCCCGGGTAAAGGCTGCTTTTTCAATAAACATAATGATAGTAACTCACTATTTCGTGGCAACAGTTTGGGTAAAGATTTTATCGGCGTAGCTGATTTCGAATACACAACCCGTAGCCGGAATGCTGCTGATGTCGAATTTTTTGAAGAAACTTACTTTTGAGTCAAATTTTCCTTCGTACAATTCGATTCCGTCGTTGTCGTAGATTCTGACAGCGATTGGCGATTCGTTAAAGTTGAGTACGCTTAAAGTAACCAATCCTTTGTTGTTTACCAATGTTGGTTTGTACACTTCATACACCGCTTTTTTAGACAAGTTGGCTACCTTATCTGAAACCGTGATTTCATAACGTGCGGTTTTTACAGTGCTGTCTGCTTCGAGGAAATATGTTCCGTCAGGAAGTGAGTTCAGGTCATACGTTCTGCTGATGTTTCCGGTTGAAAGATTTTCTGTATGGATGAGTACGTCATTGGAATCGTATAGAGAAAGTTCCATATTCTCTAAAGTATTCATAGAGAAATGAATGGTTTTGCCTTCGACTTTTTTCACGAAAAGCGAAAAATCTGAAGGAGCTGCAAAAGTTGTTGCGGTAGTTAAAACTACGGCCAACACTAAACTGAATTTTAAAAGCTTTTTCATAATTGTAGTTTTTAAATTAATAATGATTTTTGTTACTGCTAAACTACTGCAGATCGCTGTGATGCATTATCACGGTATGTTCTGATATATGTGCTATTTTAACATACGAAAACGCTATAGGTTAAAAATCATCGGTTTAATGCGCTTATGAGGTAATTTTATACCGGATTTTAACTGTCGGATTATGAAAATTGCCACGCCTTCTTTTGAGGTCATCGAACCTTCTTTTGGTAGCTCGTTTTACTTTTCCAAATATGATGTGAATGCGAATAATAAAGCGCACGTTTGGCATTACCATCCTGAAATCGAATTGGTTTTTGTAAACGGCGGTTCGGGCAAACGACAAATTGGAAGCCATATTTCGTATTACACCGATGGCGACCTGATATTAATAGGAAGTCATTTGCCGCATTGCGGATTTACCAATCAGGAAACAGGGAATAAAAATGAAACGGTTATCCAACTCAAACCCGATTTTTTAGGCAACGATTTTTTCGGAATGCCCGAAACCAGAAACATCCTCGGACTTTTCAATCGGGCCAAAGCCGGAATCGCTTTTAGCGGAGAAACCAAACAGCGCATCGGAAAGAAAATCGAAATGATGGAAGGGCAGGCGCAATTTGACCGTTTGCTGAGCATGCTGGAGATTCTGAATGAACTCGAACAATCTACAGACTTTAAGATCCTCAATGCCGAAGGTTTTTCGGTCGAAACCAAAGTAGAAGACAACAGCCGGATCAATATGGTATTTAATTATGTGAAAGATCATTTTCACGAACCGATCGCTTTGGAAGACATCGCGGCTTTGGTCAGTATGACAGAACCTTCTTTTTGCAGGTACTTTAAAAAAATCACCAACAAGACTTTTACGAAGTTTGTCAACGAGTACCGATTGGTGCACGCATCGAAACTATTGGCCGAAAAACCCATGAGCATTACGGAGATTTGTTTCGAAAGTGGTTTTAATAATTTTAGTTATTTCAACAAATCGTTTCGGGAGTTTACCGGCAAAAGCCCTTCGGAATATCGGATGGAACACAAAAGTGTCTTTAACTAATCAAGAAGTTTTGCTTACCGAATCATGAAGGTTTTCAAGATTTTTTTTAGAAGTGAATTTGAGAACCAATATTATTGTGCTAATGAGCGCAGAAATACTATTGGCCAAAATCACCGGAAGATCATCGGTTTTGATTCCGTAAACGATCCAAAGGATCAATCCGCTTAATAACATAGAGTAAGTCAGTGCCGAAATGTCTTTCGTCGATTTGTCACGAATGATTTTATAAGCCTGCGGAATGTTGGCCGCGGTCGTCAGCAAAGCAGCTGAAAAACCAAGAATCTGAATAAAATCCATATCGAAAGTTTTAAGATCTACCGTAAAATTAAAGCCAATCGCATTTAAAAACCTTATTTCATTTAATCGCAGTTGTGCCGGATTTCAATATTTGCAGAATCTTTATTTTTAAACGTTTTACAATCAGCGGCATATAGATAATTTAAATTTTTTATCAAATTTGCTTGCGTTTATCAATATTCGTCGTATATTTGCACTCGAAACAGCGCGGGATAGAGCAGTAGGCAGCTCGTCGGGCTCATAACCCGAAGGTCACAGGTTCGAGTCCTGTTCCCGCTACTAAGTAAACCCATCGACATTGTCGGTGGGTTTTTTGTTTTCTGAGGTGTCGTTATTGAATATGGAATTTTAATATTTCCAATGTTTCATTTTTTCGAAAAAAAAACCGCCTCGTTATCGAGGCGGTTGGTTTAAAACAATTATAAAATCGGCGTGTTATTCTTTGATAACTTTAAACGTCTTTTCGATGTTTTCATTTTCTAATAATAATTTTACAATGTAAATGCCGGAAGGCAATGACTGCATGTCAATCGTCGCATTGTTTGCATTCATCTTTTGACTTTTCACATGTTGTCCCAAAAGATTGTAAACCGAAACTGACGTCATGTTTTTTCCGGCATTAACGGTCAATCTGTCTTTAACGGGATTTGGATAATAGCTGAAATCTGCTTTTGTCTGATCCTGGATTCCAAGGACTTCACAAGCGCCTTCAATTTTCATAATTCCTTCTGAATTGGATCCATCTTCATTTACAAACAAACTCCACGTTGCACCGGCATCATCCGATTTGTAGGTGGGTTTTGAAGCGTCATTTTCTGTATATTGGGAAGATACCCAAAATACAGGTGTGGAAAGTTCAGAGAAATCGGCTTTAAGTGCGATCCAGTATTTCTTATCAGTCAGATCTGCTGTAAGCAAGTAGGTTGAAGGAAGTTGCAGTTCGACTGTATAAACAGGATATCCCGAAGCGCCAAATTCACCGTTAGGCACGATTGAAGCAGGTATTACAAATGGATACGACGCCAGTTGTGCACCTGGAGAATTGTTGATGTCGCTGTAAACATAGACATCAAATGTATTTGGTTCTCCGCCCATCGTTACCACATCCAAAATTACTTTTTGCAGTTCAAATTGTGTTCCGGCCGCAACTTTAATGTCATTTGCTGCTCTGAGTCGGTTGTTGGCGCCGTCATCAATTAGTCCAATTCCGCCATATGTTTCTCCTGTGAAAGTTTGTTCACAAGTTTCTCCAACTGGTTCTTGTTCGCATACTCCTGCAATATAAAAAACAGTCTGAAGTCCGGTTGTTTGCCAGGTCAAGCCTGCGTCAATAGAGAATTGAGCTAGTGCGCCGGTTGTTCCGGTTGACGTCACTTCCCACATCGAAGAGGTTGCGTTGGCCGATGGCTGCAGCCAATAATGTCCTTCTGTGAATGCAATTGGCGTAGGCAAATCGAGGGTAACTTCAAACACCTTAAATGTTTCAAATGCAGTTCCGATCCGAATCTGAGAAGTTGGAACTATGGCAGCAACCGTTTGGATAATTCCGCCCGGAACGCCAGCATTATTCGATCGGAAATTCAGGCTGATGTCGGCGAAATCTTCGTCCTGTGTCGTTAAGACATGCATTTTTACCTGGGATACATTAAATGTGGTTCCAGCTGCAACGATAAAATCATCCGCCAGGATAGACGTGTCGGTGGAATTGAAAGGATAGCCATCTTCAAAACCGTTGCTCGCAGCACCATCGCCCTGAAAGCAGGGAAGATCCGGAGCGCCATTGTCGTCGACACAATCGCCATGGATTTCATACATACAATCCAATCCCTGCAATTGAAACCATTCGAAGTTGGTCGAACGCATGGCTAACGATTCACCAATCACGTCTTGCGGATTGGGATTGGAACCCCAGGCTCTTGCATCGGTAACGACTTCCATCCAATATTTTTGGCTAACGTTTCCATGCAAAGTCACCGGCGTTGGCAAGTTAACGGTAAAAGTTCTCAAATATCCAAGCTGGATGCTGATGTATGCCAGTGTGTCTTCTGCGACAATTTGCGTATCATTTACCTGAAACAATTCGGTTCCCGGTAACGAGGTACTGTCGCTGTGAAATTTGAAATGTACGTAGTTGATGCTGGTGTTTCTGGCCAGGCTTACTTTAATTTGATTTATCGTGAGCATTTTGCCTGCTTCAACGAGAACATCTACAGCAACACGGCTTCCGGTTGTTCCACCCAGGTAACCGCCATTTGTTAAGTCTTCCGGTATTGGAATAATTTGGCTGCATTGCCCGTTTGGAGCAATTCTTTGGGTTGCCGTTGTTGCAGAAAGTTCAACGGCTCCGTAAGTAAGTTCCTTCCGGTTTTGTGCCCACGTGGTCAGGGCGGCGAAAATAAAAATTAAAGTGTAAAATTTCTTACTCATTTCTTTTTAGGTTTAGTTGTTAATGATTGCCCAAATTATCCCAAAAAACAACACCTAAAAAAAACAGGAAAGTAAGATTGCAGAAGAAATTCATGATTTCAAAAAAAATAAAATCCGCAACTTGCTTTACTTCAGAATGATATAATATTTTACGGATTCATCTTCTTTTTCATTCGGTTTGATCGGAAAAAGAGAAAAATGATCACGGTTAACAACAATCCACATAAAAATACAATCGCAGCTGTCCAGTCTTTGCCTTCGTCTTTTTTCGTTTCGATGGTTTTAGCAATTTTTTCAACAGATTTGGTTTGGCTCTTGTCGAATTTTTTTAACGCTTCCAGATAGCGTTCATGGTATTTTGAGTAATTGTCCAAATCATTTATTTTGAAATAATTCTCTGATAAAAGTTTGTAGATTTCTTTTTCCAGTTCCAATTGACCCGACTTTTGGGCTATTTCCAAAGCTTTGAAAAGGGTTTGGTTTGATTTTTCATTCTTTTCCTGTTTTGCATACACTTCGGCCAAACTTAAATAAGCAAACGCATCGACGCCATTTTGATTGGAATTGGATGAAACCCGGATCGCTTCTTCAAACGAAAATTGTGAAGAATCCAACTCACGTTCCTGCAATTGCACGCGTCCTTTATGGGTCAGCGCAACGGCTAAATTAATTTTTCCAAGTTCTTTATTTTTAGTTTTTCTAAAGATATTTGCCGCTTTACCGAAAGCATTTATGGCTTGCGGAAGTTTTAAATCGGCTTCAAACAAATACCCTCGAAGCAAAAAAACATTTCCCTGGATGTGATCCAAAGAATCCGGCAAAGGATGGTTTTTTATGATTTTTTCCGAACGTTCCAATGCCTGCCAGGATTTTTCTTCCAGGTTCAGGCGCAGGTAATGGTTTCCTAAAAAAGTATTTGCGTTGATCTGGCTTGGAAACAACTCATTTTCTTCGGCTAATTTTACGGCGCGGTTCGCATATTCAAGTGACTTTTCATAATCCGGAATCATGACATTGGCTTGTGCGAGCAACATCAGATAACGGTATTCCAATATCGGATTGTTCCCTTTTTTTAAAAGGAATCGCTCTCCGGTTGCTATCGATTTTTGCGGGTTGCTGTAAATGTTTTTCATCGCTTCATCCAGCAAGGCTTCATTTGTTTTTGTCCCTTGAGCATAAAGATTTGCTGCATTGAAACACAAAAAAGCAAAAGACAGGAAGACCGCGTATTTAATTTTTAATTTCATTTTTTAAGAATTTAATGAACGACAAAGGTGAAAGTCCGGTCACCGATTTAAAAACGGTACTAAAGCTGCTTTGGGAAGAAAAACCGCATTCTTCCGCCAGATAATACATTTTGTAATTCAGGTATTTGGGTTCGGCCTTCATTTTTTCGATAAGGTAATGAATGCGTTGGTCGTTGATATATTGGTTAAAATTAACCTGTTTGTTCCGATTGATAACGTCGGAAAGGTATTTTGTATTGGTGTCCAACGATTTTGCAAGTCCGGTTAACGAAATATCGGGCTGTAAAAATTTTTGCGATTGTTCAAATTTCAATAATTTCTTAAGCAGTTCCTGTTCGGTTTTTGCCGGAATGGAATTGCTGCGGATTGGTTCATCCTTTTTTTTCGGCGCGTTGGTGTCCATGATTTTCTGGAATTGCCTGTATTCCCTTTTTGTTCTGACGTAATAAAATACAACGCCCAAACAACAAATAACCAGTCCGATGAATAACCATAATAAATAATTTGCCGCGGCCGATTTGGATTTGGTTTTTTGATTTTCAATATGGGAAATCACTAAACTTTTCGCCCTGTTCATACTTTGGTCCACGACAATTTGCAATTCATTCGCTGCCAGAATATTCTTTTTATATTCTGCTTTGTTATGTGTTTTGGAACCGACTTGCGCCAATCTTTTGTAAATAACCAATTGCGAAACCACATCGGGCGATGTAGTCAACAAAGAATCTGCTTTTTTAAAATCATCTAAATTCTGAGACAATTGTTCTCGCAGGATCAAAGCTCTTGCTTTAAAAACCGTGCTTCCGGATTTTATGATGTCATCTAAATGATACACAGCAGAATCTTTTAAACTTCTTTGCATGTAAAGCTCAGCAAGTTTCAATTTGATGTCATTTTTTAAAGAATTGCCAAAAAGAGCTGTCGAATCATTTTGAGTCAAAGCCAATTGTAAAAGTTTTGCTTTCTCTTTTGAACTTCCCGAAACAGCTGCCTGTTCGAGGGAAATCTGGGATTTTATATTGTAGGCGTCCGGAATTTTTTCGCGTCCGGAATTGTTCCATTCGTTCTTTTTAGACAATTCGTTGAATCCTAGTATCCGGTAATATTTTGTCAGATAACATCCAACCAACAATTGCAATTCGGCATCTTTCCCATTTGCCAATTCCTCAGCCTGATAGAGACAATTGAATACCGCTACAAAATCGCCTTTTAAATATGCGGCATCAGACAAAATCAGCAACGATAAAATGCGGTGGTTTTTTTCTGAATTGCTGTTGTTTACAAAACTCAGTAAACGTTGCGCTTCCTGAATATTGTCGTAAATAAGTTCTGAAGATTTGTTTAAAATATTTTCATTTCTGGGAATAAACTGCGCTTGAATCAATCCGGTAACGAAACAAAATATGACGATTATTGTTGATTTCATTGATGATTATTCGATCTATTTAAGTTTTGGAAATGGATGCGTAAATGTAGTCTTATTCCGCGAATAAATTTATTGATTTTTAGCCGTAAACCAATAGTTATTGCGCGTTGCTTTCGTTATCCGGATGTATATTCGACAATGTTTTTGCAAATAAAAAAGTGAATTTGTTTTCATATTCAAATCAATGTATCGACTAAAGTGGCAAAATAACTACCTTTGCCAAAATTAGCATTATGACACACAAAGCAGGATTTGTCAACATCATCGGAAATCCAAACGTAGGAAAATCAACACTGATGAACGCGTTCGTTGGAGAAAGGCTGTCGATCATTACCTCAAAAGCACAAACCACGCGCCACAGGATCCTTGGGATTGTAAACGGCGACGATTTTCAGGTGATCCTTTCAGACACGCCGGGAATTATCAAACCGGCTTATGAAATGCAGGAATCGATGATGAATTTTGTAAAATCGGCGTTTGAAGATGCGGATATTCTGATCTATATGGTAGAAATTGGCGAACAGGCTTTAAAAGACGAAGCGTTTTTCAATAAAATCATCCATGCTAAAATTCCGGTTTTGCTGTTGCTGAACAAAATCGACAATTCAAACCAGGAGCAATTGGAAGAACAGGTTGCATTTTGGACGGAGAAAGTGCCGAATGCCGAAATTTTCCCGATTTCCGCTTTGAAGAATTTCAACGTTCCCGAAGTTTTTGCAAGGATTTTAGCGTTGCTGCCATTGTCTCCGGCATTTTATCCTAAAGACCAACTGACCGACAAGCCTGAACGATTTTTCGTAAATGAAACCATCCGCGAGAAAATTTTATTGCATTACAGCAAAGAAATTCCGTATGCGGTCGAAATCGAAACGGAAGAATTTATAGAAGACGACAATATTATCAGAATCCGTGCACTAATCATGGTAGAACGCGATACCCAAAAAGGAATTATTATCGGGCACAAAGGTGAAGCGCTGAAAAGAGTAGGCGTAGAATCGAGAGCTGATCTGGAGAAATTCTTTGGAAAACAAATCCATCTTGAAACGTACGTAAAAGTCAACAAAAACTGGCGAAGCAATACCAACCAGCTTAGAAGATTCGGATACAATAATTAATAAAAAAACCATCATTTAATCGTGATGGTTTTTTGTTTTAATGTATTGGATTTTTAAGCGGCGATCGCATCAACAAAATCATGCAGTTTTTTAATTTGCCCGGCGCCTTTCCTTTTATAACTTTCTGAAATCAGGAACATCGCAAACCAGACGGAAACCATTCCGAACATGGCAAACAGTTCGGTATTGAAATTCCAACCCGACGACCATTTGTAATAGGCAACGCCTAACGCCAGAATGAAAACGGCAATGCTGATGAATTTGGTTGCTAAAAATACAATCCACAATAACGGACTTTCGGCAAACTGTCCTTTGATCGAAGTAAAATTGGTTTCGGATTTTTCAATTTCCAGGTGCAAAACCGGCGACCAGTATTGCTGTTTGTTTTCGCCCACTTCCACCCAAATATGGTTTCCATTGCTGCGAATGTCATAATCCTGCTGGTCGTACGATTTAATTCTTTCGCAGGCGGCTTTGATTTCTTCAGCGGTTTTCGGCGAAGCTTTTTCAAAATGGGTTTCAAATTTTTTACGGGTTTCCATAGCCTGATTTTTTAGCGGTTGACTTGGTTATGAACGGCGTTCAGGCTTTTTATATTTGTTAAAATAGGTTAAACTAAAACTAACGAACTCCCAATTGTGAGACATAGACTGTAACGACTTTGTAAAAAGTGCGTCATAGATTTGAACTATTGGGTTTAAATTAGTTTGTAATTTTGAAGATGAAAAACCGGACGCCATTCCGGTTTTTTATTTTCTTGTAGATGACGATCGTTATTGGAGATTGCGGTCTAGCCGTCCCGAAGCGTCGGGAGCTGCGAGAATCCTTCTGTCTGTAGCGCAGCGAAAGCAAAAGATAAAGCGGATAGCCGGAACTTGCTCCTGAAAATCCAATCTAAACAAAAACGCAGGCACTCAGCGACTTTGCTGCTTACTTCCTTTGATTCTCTTTAACTTTAAACTACCTTTGCGCAATATTTAAAAAGCATTATGAATAACATTGTTGCGATAGTAGGAAGACCGAACGTAGGGAAATCAACCCTATTTAACAGGCTGATACAAAGAAGAGAAGCAATTGTCGATTCGGTTTCGGGCGTGACGCGCGACCGGAATTACGGCAAAAGCGAATGGAACGGAAAAGAGTTTTCTGTGATTGATACCGGCGGTTATGTACGCGGAAGTGACGACGTTTTTGAAGGCGAAATCCGCAAACAGGTCGAATTGGCGATCGATGAAGCCGACGTAATTATTTTCGTCGTTGACGTGGAAGAAGGCATTACGCCAATGGATGACGCGGTGGCAAAACTGCTTAGAAAAGTGACCAAACCGGTGCTTTTGGCAGTCAATAAAGTAGACAACGCGATGCGCGAAAAAGACGCGGTCGAATTTTATAACTTGGGATTGGGCGAATATTTTACGTTCGCAAGTATTTCAGGAAGCGGAACTGGAGATTTACTTGATGCATTGATTGATGCATTTCCAATAAAACCAGAACCAACGCAGGAAGAAATTGAGTTGCCACGTTTTGCGGTTGTTGGCCGTCCGAATGCAGGGAAATCAAGCTTTATCAATGCGCTAATTGGCAAAGACCGGTATATTGTTACTGACATTGCCGGAACAACGCGTGACGCGATCGATACTAAATTTGACCGTTTCGGATTCGAATTCAATCTGGTTGATACAGCGGGAATCAGGCGTAAGGCAAAAGTAAAAGAAGACCTCGAATTTTATTCGGTGATGCGTTCTGTAAGAGCGATTGAACATGCCGATGTTTGTATCTTGATCATCGACGCGACCCGCGGATTTGAAGGTCAGGACCAGAGTATTTTCTGGCTGGCTGAGAAAAACAGAAAAGGTGTTGTAATTTTGGTCAACAAATGGGATTTGGTCGAAAAAGATACGATGTCGACACGTGATTACGAAGCAAAGATCCGTGAGGAATTGATGCCATTCACCGATGTGCCAATTTTGTTCGTTTCTGCATTGACCAAACAAAGATTATTGAAAGCTTTGGAAGCTACGGTTCAGGTTTTCGAAAGCCGCAAACAAAGAATCCCGACATCAAAATTCAACGATTATATGTTGAAAGTGATCGAAGGTTATCCGCCGCCGGCGTTAAAAGGAAAATACGTAAAGATCAAATATTGCATGCAGTTGCCAACATTAACGCCACAATTCGTGTTTTTTGCAAATCTGCCGCAATATGTAAAAGAACCGTACAAGCGTTTTCTTGAAAACAAGATTCGCGAAAACTGGGATTTTTCTGGAGTTCCGATCGACATTTACATTAGAGAGAAATAATTTACAACCCGAAATGAAAGTTTCGGGTTTTTTATTTGCAGTTTACGAAATCGATATATTGGATTTTTAGTTATGTTTGCCTGGTTGATTTAGATGTAAATGCTATGAAAAAATTAAACTTTATTTTGTTATTCCCGATGTTTGCTTTGGCTCAAGTAACGATCAAAGTGACTTCAATTCCGTCAAATACGCCAGCAAACCCTACAATTTACCTGGCTGGAAGTATCAATTCCTGGAACGCCGGTGATGTCAATTATATTTTACAACCCGATGGTTTGGGAAATTTTACAATTGTAATTCCTGAAGGAACCGGAACCGTCAATTATAAATTCACGCGCGGCAGCTGGCCAACAGTAGAAGGCAATGCCAACGGCGGTTTTCTGCCAGACCGGAGTTTCACATTTACCGGTGCGCCACAAACAATCAATCTGACCATTCAGTCTTGGGAAGATGTTGTCGGAACGACCAGCACGGCTGCAGCCAATGTGCAAATCATGAACGGTTCTTTTTTTATTCCGCAGTTGAACAGAAACCGAAGAATCTGGCTTTATTTGCCGCCTGATTACGCAACTTCTCAAAAACGCTATCCGGTTTTGTACATGCAGGACGGCCAGAATTTATTTGACGCCGCGACTTCATTTTCAGGTGAATGGCAGGTCGATGAAACATTAAATACTTTGTTTGCCAATGGCGATTACGGTGCGATCGTAGTCGGGATTGACAATGGCGGCGGCGAGCGTCTGAACGAATATTCGCCATGGAACAATCCGCAATATGGCGGCGGTCAGGGCGACGAATACATGGCTTTTATGGCCGAAACTTTAAAACCTTATATTGATGCGAACTACAGAACAAGACCTGAAGCCAATATGAATGCGCTGATCGGAAGTTCAATGGGCGCGTTAATTTCGACTTATGGCGTTTGCGAATATCCGGAAGCGTTTAAAAAAGCAGGTTCTGTGAGTCCGGCGTACTGGTTTTCGTCAGCTGATTTGAACAATTACATCAGCACGGAAGTTTCCGGTTTGGAAAACCACCGGATCTATTTCGTTGCGGGACAAAATGAATCGTCAGGTATGGTTTCTGATCTGAATGCGGTCAGGAATAATTTACAGTCAAAAGGGCTATCAGCTACAAATACATTCACAAAAATCGATGCGTTTGGAACACATAGTGAAAGTTACTGGCGCACGCAATTTGGCGCTTTGTACCAATGGCTTTTTTCCAATGAAACGCTGTCGACAACTGGATCTGCAGCGAAAAATCCGAAAATTATCCAAACCCTGTCAGGGAAAATTTTTGTTGAAGGTTTGCCAAAAGCCACAACTTTTGAATTGTATAATCTGGCCGGTGCCAAAGTAGATCAGCTGGTTTTGTCCAATGGAACATTTCAACTTTCGGAAAAATTGGCAAAAGGATTCTACGTTTTGAAACAAAATGAAAATATCATAAAGCCAATAAAAGTCATCAAAAAATAAAAATGATTTCAATTTGTTAAAAATTATCCAAAAAAGCTTTTTGCTTTAACACTAAATGAGTTAATTCGCTGTTATTATTCTGAACCAATATAACAGCGATTTTTTTATGCCAAAATTCTATCAGTTGCTCATTCTGTGTTGCTTATGTTTCGGTGTGAATGCACAAAACTCAGTAAAAATCAAAGGAAAAGTTCTCGATAAAACCACGCAACTTCCGTTAGAATCGGCAACAGTCTATCTTTCTTCCGTAGCCGATTCGACCGTTATTGACTACACAATCACCGATAAATATGGTGCGTTTCTGATCAATTCGAAAAAAATCGATAAACCTGTTTTCCTAAAAATCTCATACATCGGATACAAAAACTTTATCCAGGAACAAAAAAGTATCAGTGCCGATATTGATTTTGGGATTCTTCGCATTTCAGAATACGACAACACACTTAATGAAGTAGTCGTCAAATCGGAAGCACCGCCGATCCGGATTAAAAACGACACATTGGAATTTAATGCTTCGTCGTTTAAAGTCAGGCCCGATTCTAACGTAGAAACGCTGCTGAAACAATTGCCCGGAGTTGATATTGACGTCGATGGAAAAATCACCGTTAATGGGAAAGAAGTCAAGCAGGTGCTCGTAAACGGAAAGCCGTTTTTTGGCGCCGATGGAAAAATCGCATTGCAAAACTTACCATCCGACATCGTTAATAAAGTCCAGATCACCGATTTAAAAACGAAACAGGAAGAAATTGCAGGCAAAAAAGCGGCATCAAACGATGCCAGTATCAATTTAACGATCGACGACGATAAAAACAAAGGCGTTTTTGGAAAATTCATGGGCGGATTCGGTTCGGACAAACGTTACGAAAGCAGCCTGATGTTCAATTATTTCAAGGACAAACGAAAGATTAGTATACTCGGATCTTCAAACAATATCAATGCGCTCGGCTTTTCAATGAACGAAATTTTTGACAGCATGGGCGGCGGAAGGAATATGAATATCAATACTTCGGATGATGGCGGTTTCGGAATCAACGGCATGCGATTTGGCGGCGGAAAAGGCATTACGCATTCGAATTTATTGGGTTTAAATTATGCCGATCAATTCTTTAAAGGTTTTGATTTCAACGGAAGTTACTTCTACACTGGCGCCGATAGCAAAAACAACAACCGTACAAAAGAAGTGATTTTGCTTCCCGACGGAAATTTCACAACAGAATCGGTTGCGCGAACCAAAGAAGATAAATTTGCGCATAATTTCAATGGCAATGTCGAATACAAAATCGACTCGACAGCGACGCTCTACATTTCACCGAAAATGGTCAAATCGAATTCCAAATTTGCCAACGCGCAAAGCCAGGTTTCTTATGACGGCAACAATCAGAAACTCAACGAAAGCACTTCCAATACGTTTAACGAACAAGACACCAATTCGTTTTCAAATTCTTTTTATTTCAATAAAAATTTGAAGAAAAAAGGACGCCGAATCGCAGCAGATTTCGACAATACAAACAGCAGGACCGAAGTGAACAATACCAATAAATCGAACACGACTTTTTACAATGATACGGATGAAGATGGCGTTCCCGACGCAACACGGGAAGACAACCGGAACCAGAAAAGGCTTGAACGCAACCTCAACGACCGTTATTTCCTGAGTTTTGAATACCAGGAACCAATCATGGATTCATTGAATTTCCACGTTGGCGCAGAATACATCAACGACAAAACATCAAACGACAAAAGAACATTCGACGCGGTTCCTGGAACTGATAATTATTCGGTTTTAAATGATTCTTTGACGAATTACCTGACTTCGCATGTCAAAAGACTGAATCCGAAAGCAGGATTCAATTTCGAAAAAAAGAAGTTTAATCTCTATGTCGATTTGGGAACTTCAGTGATCCGTTTTGACACCGAATCGCTGTATCTCGGGCAAAATGCAAACCTGAAAAAAAATTATTTGCTGCCGTTTGCCAATGCGAATTTCAATTACAGATTTTCAAAAAGCCAAAATCTCTGGGTAGGCTATTGGTATGACATTGATTTCCCAACGCCTCAACAAATTTTGCCGGTGACCGATTATTCCAATCCGTTGAACACCATTACAGGAAATCCTGATGTAAACCTGAATACGACACACGGATTGAACGTGAATTTTAACAATTACGATTACGCGACAAAATCGGGATACAATTTTTGGGCAGGCGGGAATTTATATGAAAACCAAGTCGTGGAATCGACGATTTATGATGCGAGCCGTAAAGGAAATACGACTTATGCGAACGTTTCGGGAACATATTATTCGTGGTTTGGCGGAAACTGGAACAAAACCATCAAAAAAGAAGCACATTCGTTTCGTTTCGGGTTTGGCGTGAGCGGCAATTACAACCGGTCAAAGGGTTTTACAGACGGACAATTGTATGATGCCAAATCGCTACGCCTTTCGCCAAGAGCCAATTTTACTTACGAATATGGCGAATTGCTGACCGTAAATCCGACGTACAATTTTGCATATACGGATACAAAATACTCAAATTACACGATTGGCGGCGCGACAAATGTGCTGCACAAATTCAACCTGCAATTGACGAGCTATTGGCCAAAACATGTCGTTTTCGGAAATGATTTCGGGTATACATACAATTCGAATATTGCAGACGGATTTAAAAAGGATTTTTATTTATGGAATTCAAGCCTTGGCTACAATTTCTTGGGCGACAAATTATTGGCAAAGGTCAAAGTGTATGATTTGTTAAACCAGAACCAAAGCGCAACAAGAACGATTTCGGCGACATCCATCCGAGATGAACAGAATGATGTTCTGCAACGTTATGTGATGTTTTCACTGACTTACAAACTCGAGAAATTTGCCGGAAAAAAGAAAGGCGAAAGTAATTTCTGGTGGATGAATTGAGTTAAAAAAGGCAAAAGGCAATAAGCAAAAGTTTCACAGCTTTTGAATTTGAATAAAAGGATTATTTGCACGGATTTTTATCAATTAAAAAGCCCGCTCTCTCAAGCAGGCTCTCAAATTATTCATTATTAATTGTCAATTATCCATTATCCATTGACTTTACCAGCTTCCGCCAGCGCCGCCGCCGCTAAATCCGCCGCCGCCAAATCCACCACCGAATCCGCCACCGCCGCCAAAACTTCCGCCGCCGGATGAACTACCGCCAAATCCGCCACGTCCTAAACTGCTCAGGATGATCATTTCTCCAAGTCCGAAACCGCCACCGCCGCTGTTGCCAGAATTTCCGCCGCCTTTTCGTTTAGAAATAACAATCAGAATGATGATGAAGATGATAATAAAAAACGGAATCGCACTGCCGCCTTTACCGGAGTCTTTCTTGCGTTCGCCTTTGTATTTGCCTTTGAGCACGTCAAAAATCGCATCGGCGCCTTTGTCGAGTCCGTTGTAATAACTTCCTGCTTTGAATTCCGGGATGATTACATTTCTGATCAATTCGCCATTAATCCCAGCCGTTAACCTGTCTTCAACACCATAACCAGGTGCAATCCAGATCCTGCGTTCGGCTTTGGCCAACAAAATAAAGATGCCATTGTCTTCTTTGGCCTGGCCAATTCCCCATTCATGTCCCCATTTTGGCGTCAGGATTCCGATATCTTCGCCTTGCAGCGATTCGATCGTTGCGACTACAATTTGTGTTGAGGTCGAATCAGAATATCGGATCAGTTTTTCTTCAAGCGCCGATTTTTCCGAAGCAGAAAGCATATTTCCGTAATCGTAAACGCTCGTCTGGAAATCCGGTTTTTTCGGAATTGTGAATTGTGCGAAACTTATTTGCGTTACGAATAACAGCAAAATCAGCTTTGCGAAAAATAATTTATTGGTTTGTAAAAGCATCAGCTTCGTGATATTTCATTAGATAATTCGTCTGAATCGCCTTCTTCCCAGGGAAAATATTTTTGCAATTGATCGCCGGCATTTTTGATTCCGTTAATCAATCCCTGCTTGAAATTTCCTTGTTTGAATTGTGCCATCATCGCATCTTTGGTACAATCCCAAAAATCATTGGCAACGACATCGTTAATGCCTTTGTCACCGCAGATCACAAAATTGTGGTCGTCGACAGCGACATAAATCAGCACGCCGTTTTGCAATTTGGTGTTGTCCATTTTGAGCAAATGAAAAACTTCCAGCGCGCGGTCAAACGCATCGCCGGAAGTTGTTTTTTCAATGTGTACACGGATCTCGCCGGAAGTTTCCATTTCGGCCAGGCGGATCGCTTCTACGATTTCCTGCTCTTCGGCGGTCGTTAAAAAATCTTCGACTTGAGACATGTTTAGAATTTTACTTCTACAGGTTTGTCTGCGCCTTCAACAGCTGCGAAATAAGCTTTTTCTTTAAAACCGAACATTCCGGCAAACAAGTTATTCGGGAAGGTTTTAATGTGATTGTTGTATGGTTTAACCGATTCGTTAAAACGGGTCCTAGCAGTCAAGATCTGGTTTTCGGTGCTTGCCAGTTCGTCTTGTAATTTCAGGAAATTCTGGTTTGCTTTTAGGTCCGGATATTGCTCAACAGTAACCAATAATCTTGATAAACTTGAAGAAACGCCGCTTTGTGCTTTGTTGAATTCAGCAAGTTGTTCTGGGGTAATGTTTGACGGATCAACCGTTACCTGAGTTGCTTTTGAACGTGCTTCAATCACGGCAGTTAATGTTGATTTTTCGAAATCGGCGGCACCTTTTACGGTATTGACAAGATTTCCGATCAGGTCATTTCTTCGTTGGTATGCGGTTTGCACATTTCCCCAGGATTCTTCAATATTCTGATTCAAAGTTACTGCGGTGTTGTTGATTCCTTTGGCCCACACAAAAAGAATAAGGATAATTCCGATTCCGATAATCCAAGGCAAAAATTTTCTCATGATGTTTTAGTTTTAATTGATTTGTTAGATTTATTTTCAACGGCGCGCTTGTAGCACAAATCCTGCCAAATTTTACAATTCGTTTTTAATGCTCGTCAGTTGCGCTTTGATAGTTTCGAGTTTGCTGATAATCTCAAATTTGTCTAAAGTTTTTTTCTGGCCTTCTTTTAAATGCGTTTTTGCACCTTCAAGCGTAAAGCCACGTTCTTTGACCAAATGGTAAATTAGTTTTAAATTTTTGACATCTTCAGGCGTGAACATTCTATTTCCTTTCGCGTTTTTCTTCGGTTTGAGAATGTCAAATTCCTTGTCCCAAAAACGGATCAGCGACGCATTTACGTCAAAAGCTTTGGCTACTTCGCCAATGCTGTAATATCTTTTGTCAGGTGATAATTCTATATGCATCAGTCAAGTGATTGGTTTTCCTGGTTGGCTAATCTGGCAATGGCTACATATTCTGCAGCCGAAATATTGCCGTAATAAAAATTCAGCGGGTTTACGACCTCGCCGTTTTTGTGTACTTCGTAATGCAAATGCGGCGCTTCTGAACGGCCGGTGCTGCCCACATATCCAATAATATCACCACGTTTCACACGTTGTCCCGAACGCACATTGTACTTGCTCAAATGCCCGTAAAGTGTTTCATATCCAAAGCCGTGGCGAATGACGATATGGTTTCCGTAACCAGAAGCCGTATTGTCGGCACGATCAACAACGCCATCGCCTGTTGCGTAAATCGGCGTTCCGGATTTGGCCGAAAAATCCATTCCGGCGTGAAACTTCCGCACTTTCGTAAACGGATCGGTTCGATATCCAAAACCCGAAGCCATGGCTTTGAGATTCTCATTTCGCACCGGCTGAATTGCCGGAATTGCCGCCAGCAAATTGTTTTTTTCTTTGGCTAATTTAAGGATTTCATCCAATGATTTGCTCTGAATCACCAATTCTTTTGAAATGACATCGACGCGTTTTGAAGTATTGATTACCAACTCCGAATTGTCAAAACCTTCCAGTTCTTTGTATCGGTTTACGCCGCCAAATCCGGCTTTTCGCTGTTCATCCGGAATCCCGGACGTATTAAAATAGACACGGTATAAATTGTTGTCGCGGTCTTCAATATTTTCCAGAACTTCGTCGATCTGATCCATTTTCTTGTTCAAAATCGCATACCGGATCTTAAAATTCTCGATCTCACGCGCCTGCAAACGGTCTTTAGGCGTTTCAAAAAAAGGCGTGTTCAGCAACACCACAAAACTCAGTACGCCGAACAACGCTGCCGCCAGTACAAACAGCGCAGCATAGCCAAATTTGGTTGCTTTCTTCGTTTTGATTTTACGATACGCCAGATTTTCGGCATCGTAATAATATTTTACCTTCTTCATATTTTAAAAAATCCTATTTTTGCACGTGAAAAAACAGGTTTCCCGACATTTAAAACGTTAGTCGAACAAATTTACTAAATAGTTTCACTTGTTTACCCGATTTTTTACAATAAAGCCATTTTAATAATTTGGGGCCAGTTGCCGGCTATCCGTTGCAAGTTCTCGCCTGAAACGCTTTTTTTACATCCGCCGCCAGGAGCTTCCTTTGGTCGCTCTGCCAGCGCAGCGAAAAATAACTTTTCAGTCTTCGAAGCTTTCCACTGCTATCCGCGGCCAAAACCAGAAAATATAAGATTTACGATACAAGATTTACGATTTTCGCATCGTCAAACATCCAATAAACCTATGAAATCACAGGAAATCCGCAAGCAGTTTCTCGAATTTTTCCAAAGCAAAGGCCATTTGATCGTGCCATCAGCGCCCATTGTTCTCAAAGACGATCCGACCTTGATGTTCAACAATTCCGGAATGGCGCAATTCAAGGAATATTTCCTTGGCAACGGTACGCCAAAAAGCAAACGCATCGCCGATACGCAAAAATGCCTTCGCGTTTCAGGAAAACACAACGATCTTGAAGAAGTCGGCATCGATACGTACCATCACACCATGTTCGAAATGCTCGGAAACTGGAGTTTTGGCGATTACTTCAAAAAAGAAGCGATAAACTGGGCCTGGGAATTGCTGACCGAAGTCTACAAAATCGATAAAGACATTTTATATGTGACTGTTTTTGAAGGCAGTGAAGAAGAAAATGTGCCTTTCGACCAGGAAGCGTTCGACATCTGGAAAACCTTAATTTCCGAAGACCGCATTTTGCTTGGGAATAAAAAAGACAATTTCTGGGAAATGGGCGATCAGGGTCCGTGTGGGCCGTGTTCAGAAATTCATGTTGACATTCGTTCGGCTGAAGAGAAAGCAAAAGTTTCGGGACGCGATCTGGTGAATAACGACCATCCGCATGTCGTGGAAATCTGGAACAACGTCTTCATGGAATTCAACCGCAAAGCCGATGGTTCATTAGAAAAATTACCTGCGCAGCACGTCGATACCGGAATGGGATTTGAGCGTTTGTGTATGGTTTTGCAAGGCGTGCAATCGAATTATGATACAGACGTTTTCTCACCGCTGATCGAAAAAATCGAAAGCATTACCGGCTCCAACTATACGATCAAAGCAAAAGACGGCGAAGAAGAAAAAATAAACATTGCGATCCGCGTCATCGCCGATCACGTTCGTGCAGTCGCTTTCGCGATCGCCGACGGGCAATTGCCTTCAAATACCGGCGCGGGTTATGTGATTCGCAGGATTTTGCGCCGCGCGATCCGTTACGGATTTACGTTTTTAAATACGAAAGAACCGTTTATTTACCAATTGGCCGAAGTTTTGGCCGATCAAATGGGCGGCTCGTTTCCGGAAATCCGTTCGCAACAAAATTTGGTTCAAAATGTCATCCGTGAAGAAGAAGCTTCGTTTCTACGCACTTTAGATCAGGGTTTGCAATTGCTCGAGAACGTGATTTCGGACACCAAAGAAAAAACCGTTTCAGGTCAGAAAGCATTTGAATTGTATGATACTTTCGGGTTTCCAATCGATTTGACCGCATTGATTTTGCGCGAGCGGAACTACGAACTAGACGAAGCCGGTTTCGATAAAGCGATGTTTGAACAAAAAACACGTTCACGCGCCGCTTCGGAAGTTTCTACTGACGACTGGACGATTTTGGTTCCGGGAAATACCGAAACATTTGTCGGCTACGATCTATTGGTCAACGAAGTAAAAATCACGCGTTACCGAAGCATCGATTCAAAAAAAGACGGAAGATTGTACCAGATCGTACTTGATCACACACCATTTTATCCGGAAGGTGGCGGACAAGTGGGCGACAAAGGAACGTTGTCCAACGCAAAAGAAACGATCGAAATCATCGATACCAAAAAAGAAAACAACCTGATTTTGCATTTGTCCAAAAAACTCCCCGAAGACGTGAACGCGGGATTTATTGCGAAGGTTGATAAAAAATTACGTGAAGATTCGGCGAGCAACCACTCGGCGACACATTTGATGCATTTGGCTTTGCGCAGCATTTTAGGAACGCATGTCGAACAAAAAGGTTCGTTGGTGAATCCAAATTATTTGCGTTTCGACTTTTCACATTTTGCAAAAGTGACCGACGAGCAATTAAAGCACGTGGAAGACTTTGTTAACGCCAGAATCCAGGAGCAATTGCCACTCGAAGAACGAAGAAATATTCCGTTTCAGCAAGCCGTTGACGAAGGTGCGATGGCATTGTTTGGCGAAAAATATGGCGATTCGGTAAGAGCGATCAAATTTGGGAACAGCGTTGAATTGTGCGGTGGAATCCATGTCAAAAATACCGCTGACATCTGGTATTTTAAAATCATCAGCGAAGGTGCGGTTGCTGCCGGAATCCGAAGAATTGAAGCGATTACATCCGATGCCGTAAAACAATATTATTCCGATCAGGAAAAAGCATTGGGCGAAATCAAAGCGATTTTAAAAAATCCACAGGATTCGATCAAAGCAGTGATTTCATTACAGGATGAAAATGCGAAACTTAAAAAACAATTGGAAGTATTGTTGAAAGACAAAGCAAAAAATTTAAAAGGCGAGTTGGCTTCGCAACTCGAAGAAATCAATGGCGTGCAATTTTTGGCTGCGCAAGTCGACTTGAATGCGGAAGGTGCGAAAGATCTGGCTTACGAACTTGGGAACATCGGTAAAAACCTGTTTCTGGTATTGGCTACAGCCGAAAACGACAAACCAATGCTGACAGTTTACATTTCGAAAGAACTCGCAGCTGAAAGAAATTTAAATGCTTCGCAAATCGTTCGTGAACTTGGAAAACACATCCAGGGCGGCGGCGGCGGCCAACCGTTTTTTGCGACTGCCGGAGGAAAAGACATTCTTGGAATTCCGCAGGCTTTGGAAGCGGCAGTTGACTTTGTGAAGTAAACTAAAAAAATAATAATTTTCTTAAACCGGCATTGTATGATGCCGGTTTTTTCGTGAAATAAAATCTGACAATTTAGAATTGTAAATAATATTAAAATAAAAAGATTTTAATAAAAAATTATGCTTTTATTTATGCAAATAATAACCAAACAAACAAACATGAAAAAAATTATTTGCTTTTTAAGTATTTCATTAGTATTAGTGTCCTGCTCCGGAGATGAAGATTCGGCTAGCGTTGAAACTTCTGGCGGACATCTTATCAAAACGATTGTTACAGACCGAGATGGAACAGTCACTACAAACTACACTTATGATGGAGACAAAATTGTTGGTTATACAGATTCTGATGGTTTCAGATCTGTTTACACGTATACGGGTGACCTAATTACCAAATGGGAAGAATTTGATGGTGACGAATCGTTTAGTCTGGACACATTTACATACGATGGTAGCGGACGATTGGTGCGACATGTCTTTGATTCTGACGAAATAAAACAAAAATATGAATACACGCATAATAGCGACGGAACAATTTTGGTGAAACATTACAACATGGATAGTAATTCAGGAGTCTATGTTTTTTCGCATGATGCCAAAATCTATGATAACAAAATAGAAGAAAATGTACCTGCATATCCAGGTTCACCAGCATTTGTAGATACGCAAACCTTTACGTACGATGACAAACACAACCCATTTATGAATGTCACGGGATTCGACAAAATTGCATTCTTGGGAGATACGTCGACAAAAAATTATACGAATAATGAATTGCTTGTTGTATCAACTACAACGCGTGGTGTAACGCAAACTTTGGCAACCACAACTTATACTTATAATGCGGCAAATTTACCAATAACATCAACTGAAATGGGGATGTTTGAGCAAGAAGGGGTAATCTCTACACAATATTTTTATGAATAAAGTGTAAGTTTGTAAAAAACAACTTGCCATGCAATTTCGAACCCAGATACCGATTTTAAAAAGTAATTTTCCAATAAATTACCATTCAAAAATCGTGTCTCTGGGTTCTTGCTTTGCAGTGAATATGGCTGAAAAACTCGATTATTTTAAATTTCAGAATACAACAAATCCGTTTGGGATATTGTTTCATCCATTGGCGCTCGAAAAATTGATCCGAATTTCCCTTGATGAGAAACAATTTGGCGAAAGTGATATTTTCTTCCACAACGAACGCTGGCATTGCTTCGACACACATTCCGATTTGAGCGATTCCAATAAAACGCAGTTGCTTCAAAATCTTAATGTAAAATCTGTCCAACTAAAAAATGCTGTTGCAAACGCTTCGCATCTGATTCTTACCCTTGGAACGGCTTGGGTTTACAGGAACGATGAATCCCAGGAAGTGGTTGCCAATTGCCATAAAGTGCCGCAAAAACAGTTTAAAAAAGAACTGCTTTCCATTCAAACCATCCAGCAAAGTCTTTTAAATAGCATTGAATTGTTGCGCCTGGCAAATCCGGAAATTCAAATTATTTTCACAATTTCGCCCGTTCGGCACATTAAAGATGGTTTTGTGGAAAACCAATGGAGCAAATCAAATTTAATTTCGGCATTGCAGGAAATCGTACATCGATTCCAGAATTCCGGGACAGTAAATTATTTTCCGTCGTATGAGATCATGATGGACGAACTCCGCGATTACCGGTTTTATGCCGAAGATATGATCCATCCAAATCAAACCGCGATCGATTACATTTGGAAACGTTTTTCTGAAACCTGGATTTCCGAAAGCAGCATTCCGGTGATGGAACAAATCGAAAGCATCCAAAAGGCGTTGCAACACCGGCCATTCAATCCGGATTCTGAAAGCCACAAAATCTTTTTATCCAAACTCAGCAATAAAATTTCAATACTTCAAAACCAATTTTCACACTTCCGTTTTTAAAAATACGTATTTCTTCGTATTGCAAGCCGTTCATAATAGGCGCAGATTTGCAGGGTAATTAACACCTAACAAATCAAATCATTATGAAAACATTAAAAAACTTAGCAAAATTCGGTATCCTTTCAATTTCTTTATTTCTTGCGTCTTGCAGCGGCGATGATGCAGCGGCAGAAGCCGTTTCGAACAACATTCCTGGAAGTGGATCTTACATTATGGCAAAAGTCGACGGCGCCGATTTCAACTCCGTCATTTTTGGCGTAACCACAGCAAGCGCGACCAGAATGGAAACCGGCGTTGGAACCATGATCACAATTTTGGCAGCAAACCAAAATGCCGATTCCATTGTAATCAATTTAATGGGAATTACTGCAACGGGAACGTATACGATCGATCCAAGTGTCGACTCTGTACTCGCGTTTACACCTGTTACAGGCGGCGTTTCTTATAGTACGGGAGAATGTTCGGGAACGACTGGAACGTTGGTTGTAACCGCCATTGACAATGCTAAAATTGAAGGCACTTTCTCTTTCAAAGGCAAAGATTCCGACACTTGTCCGTCAAGCGCGATGAAAACGGTAACTGAAGGTTCGTTCAGAGGTGTTTTCTAAATCCCGCACCACTTTCTTTTTCTTGTGTTTTGTATTGCTGTTTGCGACGGAATCTTTTTCACAAAAACCTGTGCTTACAGATGAAGAAAAAATTTCGCAGGAAGTGATTTCTGAAATCGACGGACTCTTTAAATCTGAAGATTTTCTGAAGCAGAAAAACAAAAAATTCAAGGACGTTTCAGGAATGATGATCGTCGATATCGGTATCGTTTACAACGGAAAAGTATCGTCTTTTTTTAAAGTCGAAAGCAGCATCAAAGACATCGATTTCATCAATTTTATGTCGGATTATATTTTGCAGCACAAGTTTAAATTCCGGCTGCCAAAGAACCAGCGCTCCAAAATTCGTTACGAAGCCCATTTTAATTCTTAACAACAACATCATGAAAATAATTTACATTTTATGCAGCGCGGCATTGCTTTCCAGTTCGTTGGAAGCATCGGCCCAATTTGGCAAACTGCTTGCTAAAAAAGAAAAATCCGGCACAGAAGAACCAAAGAAACCTTCTGGAAAATCTGCAGGAAAAAAGACCGGGATTTTTTCAACAGTCTGGGAATCTGAATTTGAAAACAAAGCCGAAAAATTGGCGCTTTCCAGTGGCGACGGCGAATATATTATCGGAACCGACGACAACTCAGCTTCGGTTATCGACGGCACGGGAAAAGCAATGTGGAACGGCGATTACAAAAAACTCACGACGAATAAAACCAACAAATCGGAATACCAATATACGATTTTCAAAGACGACGGCGGTTATTTGTTTTTGTTCGACGAGCGCAAAATGGGAACCGACCGCGTGGCTGTCCTGGATTTGAAATCCGGAAGGGAATTGTGGAATTCGGAATTGTACCAAAACCTGATCCCAAAAGGGACAAAGGCGGAAGAAGGCACTGACGACGGCGAACTTGAAACCGTAAAATACATTTCGGAACTTGATGCGTTCCTGATTTCACAAAAAGCGTCAGTGATTTTGGTCAAAGCCGGAACCGGGGAAAAAATATGGGAAACCAACCGTTTCAAAGGTGGTGTCGGAAAGTACATTTACAACGCCGAAAAGAACGAAATCATCATGATCAACTTCAAGCCAACGGCGCTCGGCGCTTTATTTGCAGGGTTTAAAAACCAGCTCGTGCGTTTGAATGCGGCCAATGGCGAAGTGTTGTGGGATGCGACTTTCAGAGGGACAATCGAAAAAGAATTGGTGACGCGCCGTGCGATTATCGATTTGTGGATCCGAAACAACAAAATTTTCATGTACCTCGACGGAATGAACGTATTTGATTACGCTACCGGAAAAGAATTGTGGTCGTCAACTTATGAAACCGATATGGACAAAGGCTCAAGCGGCGGATTATTGGGCGCCAAAAAGCGAACAAAAATTTACCGGACAATTGCCGATCCGTTGTTTACCAATGATGCGGTGTACGTGGTTTTGCTTGGCGGACGCGACCGTGCCAAATTTGTAGAAAAACACGATCTGGAAACTGGAAAATTGCTTTGGTCGTCCGAAAAAATCACCGGCGCTTTATCGATGCCAAATATCTACAAAGCCGGAAATAAAGTCGTGGTTCAGGTAGGCGGAAAAGTCCAGGTTCAGGAATTGCGTTACGAAGATGTGGGAAGCAGTTATACCGGAGGATTTGGTGGAACCGGTGTTAAATCTTGGGTTCCATATATTTATTGGGATTACAAAGCACAGAAAAACAGCGTGATCGCACTTGACGACGCAACAGGAAAAACAGCCTGGCGTTCTGAAAAATTTGACAAACGGATCACAGATCTGATCCTGGAAAATGAAAAAACTGTTTTCGTTGGCGACGGCGATGAATTTTATGGGTATGATATCGCCAGCGGAAAACAGTTATTTGATGTCAAACACAACGATGCGGGCGTTGGACGCGCTATGGACGTCATCGATTTTAATGACAAAGTCGTGGTGTTGTCTGAAAAAGGACTTGCCGCTTACAACAAAGCCGACGGTTCACGTGCTTATGCGACCGAAAAAATAAGAGGTGTCGATTTATTCTATAAGGTGGGCGAGAATTATTTCCTGCGCGACCAGAAGAACAATAAAAACATCCTTTATGGCATTGACATGACCAACGGAAATGTGAAAGGTTCCGTTCAATCCAAAGGCAAAGGCGGAAGCCCGAAATATGGAAACGGTTTCGATATCACGGCTGATGGCGAATATATTTTTGCATTCAAAGGCAAAAAAGTAGAGAAAATCAAAGTCAACAACTGATAATAGTTTTTTTTGTGTGGAAAGGCTGCCGGATCTTTTTTCGTCAGCTTTTTTTAATTCAGTGAATGAAAAATACGAAAATCTGCGTATTTCAAAATACCAATTTACGATGCAAATTTGTACATCACTTTAAATCAGAATTAAATGAAAACAAAATTATTTTCTCTGGCGCTTCTTCTTTTTACAATCGTTTTTTCGTCCTGCGGCAACGATGATGAAAGCGATGCGGTTGCGCCACCGGTTGTCACCAATGCAGGATTTACCTGGTCTGAAAATGGCGGCGCGGTAATGACTGCCGATGTAGTGTATTTCGAATCGGCATACAATACCATCAAAGCGTCAAAAGGAACGCGAGGCGCGGCCGATTTTAAATTTGTCGAAATCAATTTAGCAGCGGCAACTCCGGCAACGTATGCGATCGGATCGGGAAATGCAGTGGGAACACTTGCAGGTTATGGTGCAACGGCCGGAAATATTGTTTTGACTTCGAACACTTCCGGCAAAATGTCGGGAACGGTTACAAGCACCGGAAGCGGCGCATCAACAACCAAACTCGATGCGACATTTACCGATATCGAAGTCAGATAGTTTGTGGTTTTTTTGAAAGGAAAAATACGGCATTTGTCGTATTTTTTTTTGTTTGCAGATGAACCAACTTTGTATTTATGGCATTCCTAATTTCGACGACTATGATCATGATACTTATCGCAGTAATTTCCGCGCTGGTTGCGGCTATCGTATATTTGAATGTCCGCTTTTACAAAGAGAAAAAAATGTTTAAAGTGAAAGTTGAAACACTGCAGCAAATCATTGTAGAAATTAGTCAAAAGCAAAATGGGCAATTGGGACAAATAAAACTTTCAGACGAACTCCACAAAAAAATGAAATCGGTTAATGCTATTTTAAGTGATGATGTTTTTAAACTGAATTATGAATTGTTCGAAATGTTGGATCAAAATAATTTACTTAAAAAACAGTCGTAATGTTAGAATTTTGTTACATTTATTCGGTGAAATGAACGCTTTTATGAAAAAAAAACAATTCTTCGTTTTTCTTATGCTTTGTTTTTTTACGAAATCCATTTGCCATTCACAAACGATCAGCACCGACAGTTTGTATGCGGTCATTTCGAAAACAAAAAATGATTCGGTCCGCGTCAAAGCATTAAACAAACTGGCTTTTCATTACATTTTCAGCGATGCCAAAAAAGCGCGCAATCTTTTAAATACTTCCAGAAAAATCGCATTGAAATCCAATTGTATTTTTGGTTACAATGAAATGGTCAACAATACCGGGATTTTAATGGACGTGACCGGAATCCGCGATTCGGCAAAATATTTCTTCACGCAATCACTACAACTCAGCCGCAAAAATAAATTCAGAAATCTCGAGGTTAAAAGCATCAACAACCTTGGAATGTGCCATTGGAACGAAGGCCATTTCAACGAAGCGCTGCGTTTTTTCCTCGATGCTTTGCGGATCAATGAAATGCTCCCGAAAGACCAACAGATTAAATTCGCAACCTGTTACAACAACATTGGGCTGATTTATCAGGAACTCGAACTCAACGAAAAAGCATTGGAATTCCATAAAAAAGCATACGAACTGCGCAAAAAGGACAACATGCTGAAAGACCAGGCAAGTTCGCTGAACAACATTGGGATTTGCTACAATTCGCTGAACCAAACGCAGAAAGCAATCGACATTTACAAAATCGGACTGGAAATCGCAAAGCAGAGTGGCAACACCACCGATTATCTCAAAATCCAGGAAAATTATGGCAACGCGTTACAGTCGCAGCGCAAATACCGCGAGTCGATCGCACACTATGATGAGGTGTCGGAAAATCCGAATTCGAGTCCGAAAATGCTGATCGGCGTTTACGGAAGCCTGATCGCAGCGCACAACAAATTAAACGAAACTCAAAAAGCGCTGCCTTATGTGAATAAAGGTTTGAATCTCATCAAAGGAAATCCGGATTTGAGGCTTTCATCCCAACATTTTTATCAATATGCCGCGCAATTGTATTACAAAATAGGTGATATTCCGAAAGGCGAAACCTACAACCGCGAATTTATCGGGATTACCAACGATATCTTTTCGGATGAAAATTCCAGACAAATTGCCGATTATGAAATCCGCTACCAAACAGAGAAAAAGGAAAAACAACTCGCCGAAAACAAGGCGAAACTGCTCGAAAATCAAGCTGAGGCGCTTCAGAAAAATTACATTTTAACCGCAATTTCCGTTTTGATGGTATTTGTCATCGCGATCGCATACCTGATTTTTCGGCAGCAGAAATTGAAAAATTCCCAACTCGAACAGGAACACAAATTGAAGACTGCGATCGCGCGCATCGAAACGCAAAACGAATTGCAGCAGCAACGGCTCAATATTTCAAGGGATTTGCATGACAACATTGGCGCACAGCTCACTTTTATCATTTCGTCTGTGGAAAATATCAAGTACGCGTTTGACATCCAAAATCCGAAACTCGACGACCGGCTGCAACACATCAGCAGTTTTACAAAAGCGACGATCGTGGAATTGCGCGATACGATCTGGGCGATGAACAACAACGAAATCACATTTGACGAACTTCGGGCGCGGGTGTTGAATTTTATCGATAAAGCCAAAGACGCTACGGAAAAAATCGAGTTTAAATTTAAAATTGATGAAGCGCTGAAAAATAAAAAAATGGTTTCGCTTGTCGGAATGAACATTTACCGGACAATTCAGGAAGCGATTCACAATGCGATAAAATATTCCGGTGCGACCGAAATTACGACTGATATTACAGCAAACGAAAACCAGATTCTTGTTTGCATTGGCGACAACGGAACCGGTTTCGATCCGCAAAATTCCGATAAAGGAAATGGTTTGCGCAACATGCAAAAACGCATTGAAGACATTGACGGAAAATTTGAAGTCCGTTCGGATGAAAATTCGGGAACGACAATTTGCTTTTATTTGCCTTCAAACACGCTAAACGAAAGCTTATGAAAACTGCCAGATATAGTGTTTTGATATTTTTGATGTTTGCCATTTCGGCCCAATCGCAACAAGCGGACGTTAAAATTGACAGCCTGAAAAAAGTGGTGAAAAAGTCAAATCCGCGTGAAAAATTCAAAGCATTCACGATGTTGTCGGATTTGTACAGCAACAATGATTTGGATAAAGCCATGTATTATGCAAACCAGTCGTTGCTGATTGCAAAAACAAAAAATGACACTTTTCTGGCATTGGCTTACAATTCGGTTGCGAACATTTACCAGTATAAAAGCCAGCCCGATTCGTCGTTGGCCTACTATAAAAAGTCATTGGCCTCGCGCCAAAAAATTAAAGATTCAACCGGAATCGCCGACAGTTACAACAACATCGGAATCGCTTACGACCAGCAGGCGCAATTTCCCGAAGCGCTTCAATATTATTTCCGGGCGCTGTCCTATTATGATAAAATGGCCGATTTGGAAAAGCAGGCGATGGTGTTTTCCAACATCGGAATCGTATACAAAGCGCAAAAAGAATATCCGAAAGCACTTATATATTACCGGAAGGCGTATCATTCGTACCAAAAAACTGCTGACGAACTCAACAAAACGGTTTCAGCTGGAAATTTGGGATCGATCCTGATCAATTTTAAAAAATATCAGGAATCGATTCGGTATTCTGAAATTGCTAAAAAAGGATATGAAAAGCTCGGAGGCGAAAGGTATATTGCTTATCCAATTTCGAGCATGGCCGCGGTTTATGACAGTTTGCACGATTTCGGCTTGGCCAATAAAAATTATTCCGAAGCGATCCGTTTGCACGAAATCTACAAAAATGGATTTGAAGTGGCTGAAAACGCCAACGCGTATGCAAATTGCCTGATCAAACAGCAAAAATATCCCGAAAGTATCCAGATGTCTGAAAAAGCGCTCGTTTTTGCAAAAGCTGCCGATGCAAATTTACTGGTTGTCCAGGCGTATAAAAGTTTGTCGAAAGCGCATGCGAAACTTGGCGATTATTTGAGAGCGTATGACTATGCCAACCGCTACAACATTGGAAAAGACAGCATTTTTGTGAACGAAAAAACGAAGGCTGTTTTCGAAATGGAAACCAAATACGAAACGGCCAAAAAGGAAAAATTGCTCGTTGAAAAAGAAGCAGAAACCCAACAAAAAAACATCTTACTGATCGCAGTTTCGACATTGGCGTTTTTTATCATTTTGGTCGCATTGCTGATTTACCGCCAGCAAAAACTCAAAAATGTACAGCAACATCAGGAACACGAACTCAAAACCGCAATTGCACAAATCGAGACACAGAACAAACTTCAGGAACAAAGGCTGGCGATTTCGCGAGATTTGCATGACAACATTGGCGCGCAGCTTACCTTTATCATTTCGTCTGTGGACAATATCAAATATGCGTTCGACATTACGAATGCGAAACTCGATGGCAAACTGCAAAGCATCAGCAACTTTACGAAATCGACGATCTTGGAACTTCGGGACACGATTTGGGCGATGAACAACAATCAGATCACGTTTGAAGATTTGCGTTCTCGGATTTTTAATTTCATCGAAAAAGCCAAAGAAGCGAAGGAAAATATCGAATTTAAGTTTGTGATCGACGAAAGTCTGAATCAAATGAGACTTTCATCGGTTTCGGGAATGAACGTTTACCGCACGATTCAGGAAGCAGTCAATAATGCGATAAAATATGCCGAAGCGACCGTTATTTCTATTGAAGGAACCCGAATTGGAAACGCGATCCGGATCACAATTTCCGACAACGGAAAAGGATTTGAGAAATCGGCGATCGAAACCGGAAACGGCCTTTTAAATATGGAAAAACGCATTGAGGATATTGGCGGAATCTTCAATCTGGCAACTTCGGAAAACGCCGGAACAACAATCACGCTGCTGTTGAATATTAATGAAAATACGATATCATGATAAAACTTGTCCTTGTTGACGACAATTCCTTTCTGATCAAAACGGCTCAGGAAAAATTGTCGTTTTTTGAAAATTTTTCATTGAAATTTACGGCGGTAAACGGCATCGATTTGCTCGAAAAGCTCGAGATCAACCACAACGTCGACCTGATTTTGATGGACATTGAAATGCCAAAAATGAATGGGATTGAGGCGACCAATCTTGTAAAGCAAAAATATCCGCAAATCAAGATCATCATGCTGACGGTTTTTGACAACGACGAAAACATTTTCAAATCGATCAAAGCCGGAGCGGATGGTTACTTGCTTAAAGAAGTCAACCCAAAAGATTTACAGCAAGGCATTATCGATACTTTAAATGGCGGTGCGACAATGACGCCTTCGATCGCGCTCAAAACATTGAAATTATTCCGGAATCCGATCGAATTTGAATCGGTGACCGACTGTGAAGACATAAAGTTAACGACGCGCGAGATCGAGGTTTTAGAACAGCTTAGTAAAGGTTTAAAATACAATTTTATAGCCGAAAACCTTTTTCTCTCCGTTGGAACGGTCCGAAAACACATCGAAAATATCTATGCAAAATTGCAGGTTCACAACAAACTCGAGGCGATCCAGAAAGCCAGAAGCAATAAATTGATTTAGGATTTTGGGCAGCCAAACGCATTATTTTTTTTAACTTTATAAAAAAAAGAAATGCTCAGAAAAATTATTTACCTAATCGCGGCGGTCGTTTTGGCGGTGCTTTTGTTCCGCTATTGCGAATTTAAAAAGGAAGATTCGTCGACGATTGATTACAACTCCAATTTAATCCAGCAACAAATCGTAAATGTCGGAAAACTCATCGTTACTGAAGGCCATTTTTCGCAGGTTCTGACTTATAAAGACCAGGATAAGTATTTTTTGAACATGATTTCGTTCGACAAAAAAGCCCTGATCGTCGTCAATGCAGATGTTACCGTTGCTTACGATTTGAGACAAATGAAATACGATATTGACGAGCAGAACAAAACGATCAAAATCCTTTACATTCCGAAAGAAGAAATCAATATCAATCCGGATATCCAGTTTTACGATGTCACGCAAAGCAAGCTCAATCCGTTCACAGGCGACGATTACAATAAAATTAATAAATCCGTGAAAGCCAGCCTTGCCAAAAAAATGGAAAAATCATCGCTTAAAGCCAATGCGCAAAACAGGCTGATCAGCGAGCTTTCGAAAATTCTGATTCTTACAAATACGATGGGCTGGACGATGCAATACGAAGGAAAAGTCATCGAGAAAGAAACCGACCTCAAATCCAACCTGAAACTGTAATCACTATGAAGATTACTGACAGGAAAAAGGACATCGTTGCCATTTCGGCCAAATTATTCAAAGAAAAAGGCTACAGTGCGGTGACGATGCGCGACATTGCCCAGGCGTTAGACATCAAAGCGGCAAGTTTGTACAACCACATCAAATCGAAACAGGAAATCCTGAGTTTGATTGTCATCGAAATTGCCGAAGAATATACCAATACGATTCGTGCGATCGAAAGTTCAGAAGAAAATTCCGTTGTAAAAATCGAAAATGTGATCCAGCTGCACATCGATATTACGGTTAGAAATCCCGATGCATTGGCTTCGCTGAATAACGACTGGATGCATTTGCCCGAAGAAGAACTCAGGTATTTTCTGCAAATGCGCGAAGAATACGAAGATATTTTCCGACGCATCGTCAAAAAAGGGATAGCTGATAAAGAAATCAAAAGCCTGAATTCTGAAGTCATCATTTTTTCCATTCTCTCTACGATACGAACTTTGTATTTGTGGTATGGAAAAAAGAAAGAATTTTCAGCTGCGACCTTAAAATCAAATCTAAGCAAAGTTTTACTCGAAGGAATTGTGTAGTTTTTAATCCGAATTGTCTGGTGAAATAATTTTGTAACCATTTGTTTTTCAGTAGGAATTCAATTTTTCAAACGTTATCGTAAAGTGTAAAGAAATATTACTTAAATTTGCATAGTAAACTAACGGTTGTTAGTTAAAATTTCAACAGTTCAAAAATACCAATGGCGAAATTTCACCACATAAAAGTGCTCGATGTTTATAAAGAAACCAAAGATTGTTCGGTGGTTTCATTTGACATTCCTGAAGAAGTCAAGGAAGAATTCAAATATTCGCATGGACAACATTTGACATTGCGCGCGCTGATTGACGGCAAAGAAGTGCGGCGATCGTATTCGTTATGTTCAAGTCCGGTAGAAAACAAATGGCAGGTTGCGATCAAAAAAATCAACGGCGGACAATATTCGGCCTTCGCCAATGATACGCTGAAAAAAGGGGATTTGGTCGAACTGATGCCGCCAATCGGTGTGTTTACATCTAAAATCGAACCTGAAAAAGCCAAAAATTATATTGTCTTTGCAGCCGGAAGCGGAATTACTCCGATTCTTTCGATCATTAAAACAAATTTGGCTTTAGAGCCAAAAAGCAAATTCCAGCTTTTTTACCTGAACCGCAGCGTCAAATCGATTATCTTTAAAGAAGAAATTGAGCAGCTGAAAAATAAATATTTTGGACGTCTGGAAATTTTCCATTTCCTTACGAAAGAACACAGAAATATCGAATTGCTGAACGGCCGATTCACGAAAGAAAAATTACAGGTTTTAACCGAGAAAATTATAGATGTTGCATCTGTGGACGATTGCTTCATCTGTGGTCCTGAAGAAATGATTTTCCTGATCAGAGACGAATTGGCCGCAGCCGGATTGTCGAAAGACAAAATCCATTTTGAATTGTTCAACACAGGGAATTCGGATGCCGACAAACAGCGCGTCAGCAAAATCCTTGAAAAGAAAGTGGAGGGCACCGAAGTGACGATCATCGACGGCGGAAAAGAATTCCATTTCATCATGGACGACGATTACGACAACATTCTCGATGGAGCGCTCGCAGCGGGAGCCGACTTGCCATTTGCCTGTAAAGGCGGCGTTTGCAGCACGTGCCGTTGCAAAGTGATTGAAGGAACGGTCGAAATGAAAGTCAATTATGCACTCGACGAAAATGAGGTTGCGAAAAATTACATATTAAGTTGCCAGGCAGTGCCGACTTCTGAAAAAGTCGTGGTCGATTTTGGCGCTTAATTCAATGAATAATTAATAATGAAGCTGTTTGCGGAAATAATTCGTGAATTCGTTGCTAAAAAATAAACCATTAAGGAATTAAGTTTCATGAAGCAAAACGCAAAACTTAATTTTTTTAATTTCTTAATGGTTCAAAATAAAATAACTAAATTTTAAAGTTATGACCGAATTGGAACAACAAGAACTGGAAGCGATTTTCGACCGCAAGATCGCTAATGACGAAAAGATTGAACCCAAAGACTGGATGCCGGAGAAATACCGCAAAACGCACATTCGACAGATTTCCCAACACGCGCATTCCGAAATCGTTGGCATGCTGCCCGAAGGAAACTGGATCACGCGCGCGCCTTCGCTGAGAAGAAAAGTGGCGCTTTTAGCAAAAGTGCAGGACGAAGCCGGGCATGGTTTGTATTTATACAGTGCCTGCGAAACTTTAGGCGTTTCCCGCGAAGAATTATACGAACAACTGCATTCCGGCGAAGCCAAATATTCAAGCATTTTCAATTATCCCACTGTCACCTGGGCCGATATGGGCGCGATCGGCTGGCTCGTTGACGGTGCGGCGATCATCAACCAAGTTCCGTTAACAGCTACTTCTTTCGGTCCGTATGCACGGGCGATGGTGCGTGTGTGCAAAGAAGAAAGTTTCCACCAACGACAAGGTTTTGAGATCATGATGACATTGGCAAACGGAACTCCCGAACAAAAAGACATGGCGCAGGATGCACTCAACCGCTGGTGGTGGCCGTCACTCATGATGCTCGGGCCAACGGACGCCGAATCCGTCCACACCGAACAATCGATGAAATGGAAACTCAAACGCAAAACCAACGACGAATTGCGCCAGCAGTTCATTGACCAAACCGTTCCACAAGCAGAATTGATTGGCCTGACCATTCCGGATCCGGATTTAAAATGGAACGAAGAAACCAAACGCTACGATTTTGGCGCGCTCGATTGGGACGAGTTCTGGCAAGTTGTTAAAGGCCACGGCCCGTGCAACAAAGCAAGAATGGACGCCCGAAAAAACGCCTGGAGCAAAGGCGAATGGGTGCGTGACGCCGCAATGGCTTACGCCGAAAAGCAGGAATCAAAATTAGAAACAGCATAACAGTCGAAAGTCAGAAAGTCCAAAGTCGAAAGATTAGCGGACTTTAGACTTTGGACTTTCCAACTTTAAGACTATGAAGAATTGGCCACTTTACGAAGTATTCGTCAGAAGTAAAAACGGACTCGAACACCGCCACTGCGGAAGTTTGCACGCGAGTGACGCGACGATGGCACTCGAAAACGCCCGCGATGTCTACACCAGAAGAATGGAAGGCGTCAGCATCTGGGTCGTTCCGTCAAAGGAAATTACGGCTTCAAATCCAGACGACAGTGCCGAATTGTTCGATCCTGCTAAAGACAAAGCGTATCGCCATCCGACATTTTACGAATTGCCGGAAGAATTGAAACATATGTAAGTCGAAAGAGAAAAGTCGAAAGTCTGAACGGTAAGTGCGGATTTTCAACTTTATTTCGACACAATAAAATTAATAAACCAATTAACTCGAAATTTAAAGGTTCTGATTCTTTAGACTTTTTGACTTTCGATTTTCGACTCAAATGAACAATCTCATTCAATACATCTACGGAATCGCCGACAACGCGTTGATCTTAGGACAGCGCCTCGGCGAATTGTGCGGCCACGGCCCAAATCTCGAAACCGATATTGCGATGACCAATATTGCGCTCGATTTGCTTGGGCAAACGCGCAGTTATTATCAATATGCCGCAAAACTTTCGGGAAATGAGGCGACCGAAGACACGATTGCATTTCTCAGAAGCGAACGCGAATACAAAAATGTTTTATTGGTAGAACAGCCAAATACCGATTTTGCGTATTCGATCGGCAGACAATTTTTGTTCGACGTCTATCATTTACTAATGCTCGAACAATTGCAAAACAGCAGCGACGAAACGCTTCAGGCAATTGCTAAAAAAAGCATCAAAGAAGTGTCGTACCACAAGCGTTTTTCATCCGATTGGATCAAACGTTTGGGCGACGGAACCGAAGAAAGCCACAACAAAATGCAAAACGCGATCAACGATTTATGGACCTTCACAGACGAATTGTTCCATCAAACTGATGCCGATAAAGCGATGGTTTCAGAGCAGATCGGTGTTAATGTAATCCAATTAAAAGAGGCTTATTATTCGATAATCTCCGATATTTTAACCGAATCAACATTGCAAATTCCGGATCTTAAATATTTTCAAAAAGGAGGCAAACAAGGCATTCACAGCGAGCACATGGGTTATTTATTAGCCGATTTGCAGTATATGCAACGCACGTTTCCAAATATGAATTGGTAATTTTTTAAGGAGCTATTTCCCGCTTTCCGCAGTATCTTTTTGTTTCATTGCATTAAACAAAAAGGATACTTGCTTCAATCAGGGCTAGGACTAAAATAAATAATTAAGAATCTGCGTAAATCTGCGTGTATCCGCGCAAATCCGCGTTCAAAAAATGACAACAACCGCACAACATATCGACCCAAAACTCGCTGCGATCCTCGAATCGGTCTCCGATCCCGAAATTCCGGTGCTTTCGATCATGGAAATGGGTGTCGTGCGCACAGCAGAAATCAAAAACAACATCGCTCAAATCACGATCACGCCCACATACAGCGGCTGTCCCGCAATGGACGTCATCGGCGACGACATAAAAAAGGCATTCAAAGAACAAGGCATCGAAGCCAAAATAGACCTCGTTTTGGCACCGGCCTGGACAACAGATTGGATCACGCCTAAGGGCCGCAAATCGCTCGAAGATTACGGAATCGCAGCGCCGTTAGAACCCGAAGCGGATATAGAAGCCTTGCTCGGAAACAAAAAATTAATCAAATGTCCGCAATGCGGCTCACAAAATACTAAAATGATCAGCCAGTTCGGGTCAACAGCCTGCAAAGCATTTTTCCAATGCCAGGATTGCCAGGAACCTTTTGATTATTTTAAATGCCTTAAGTAATTAATAATTAACAGTTAATAATTAATAATGAGTTCGATTCTTTTAAAAATTGAGAATAATATAGCAACGATTACGCTAAACCGCCCTGAAGTGTTTAATAGCTTCAACCGCGAAATGGCGCTTTTGATGCATCAAACTTTAGACGATTGTGCGAATGATCGAAACGTTCGTGCCATCGTGATTACCGGAGCAGGAAAAGCATTTTGCGCCGGACAGGATTTAAAAGAAGTCACGACGCCCGAATTGAATCCGGGTTTCAGGAAAATACTAGAAGAACATTACAACCCAATTATCGAAAGAATCCGAACCATTGAAAAACCGATTGTTGCCGCTGTAAATGGTGTTGCTGCCGGAGCCGGAGCGAATATTGCACTCGCTTGTGATATTGTTGTCGCTGCCGAAAACGCCGTATTTATCCAGGCATTCAGCAAAATTGGACTGGTTCCGGACAGCGCAGGAACTTTCTTTTTACCAAGGTTAATCGGATTTCAAAAAGCATCGGCGTTGATGATGCTCGGCGATAAAGTTTCGGCGGCCGAAGCTTTAAATCTGGGAATGATCTATAAATTTTATCCGGTTGCAATTTTTGAAGAAGAAGTCCATAAAATTGCTACAACATTGGCAAGCATGCCGACAAAAGCCATCGGTTTGACCAAAAGATTACTCAACGAATCATTGTCAAATAATCTGCAGCAGCAACTCGCTTTAGAGTCGGATCTGCAAATCGAGGCGAGTTCGTCAAACGATTACCAAGAAGGCGTCAATGCGTTCATGGAAAAACGAACACCGGAATTTAAAGGGAATTAGGTAATGTACAATTTGAGATTTACAATGTACGCGATCAGCGGTTCGTAAATCTTAAATCTTAAATCTTAAATTAGAATGAACGTAGCTATAATCGGATCAGGAACAATGGGAAGCGGCATCGCACAAGTGGCGGCGACTGCAGGTTGTTTAGTGAAAATTTACGATACCAATTCACAAGCGTTATCCAAAAGTAAATCGGCTTTGGAGAGAACGCTTGCAATGCTTTTGGAAAAAGGGAAAATGGATAATTCGGAAAAAAACCTAATTTCAGAATCAATTTCCTATGCTAACAATTTAGACGAGTTATCCGATTCAGATTTGGTCATTGAAGCGATTGTCGAAAACCTCGAAATCAAAAGAAAATTGTTTTCAGAACTCGAAAATATCGTTTCAGAAAACACGATTTTAGCATCAAATACTTCGTCATTGTCAATCGCATCCATTGCAGCTTCGTGTAAAAAATCAGAGCGCGTCATCGGAATTCATTTTTTCAATCCGGCGCCTTTGATGCAGTTGGTTGAAGTGATTCCGGCGATTCAAACGAGCGAAGCAATTTTAAATAAAACGATCCAGATCATTTCCGATTGGAAGAAAATTGTAGCGGTTGCCAAAGACACACCGGGGTTTATTGTGAATCGATTGGCACGTCCGTTTTATGGCGAAGCACTGCGTTTGTACGAAGAAGGAAAAGCCGATTTTGCAACGATCGACTGGGCGATGAAAACATTTGGCGGATTCAGAATGGGCCCGTTTGAACTGATGGATTTTATCGGGCACGATGTGAATTATATCGTAACCGAAACCGTATTCACCGCTTTTTATTTCGATCCGAGATACAAACCATCATTCACGCAAAAACGGTTGCTCGAAGCCGGATTTCTCGGCAAAAAATCAGGTCGCGGATTTTATAATTATGCTGACGAAATGCCTTTGCCAACGGAAAATGACAACTTAGGAAAATACATTTCCGGCCGCATTATAGCGATGCTGATCAATGAAGCCGCCGATGCACTTTATTTAAATGTCGCTTCCGCAAAAGACATTGACAATGCGATGACCAAAGGCGTCAATTACCCAAAAGGATTGCTGGCTTGGGCCGATGAAATAGGAATCGACTGGTGTGTTTCTGTTCTTGACGGACTTTACAATGAATATCATGAAGACCGTTACAGATGCAGTCCGTTGCTTAGAAAAATGAACGCCGAAAACAAGAAATTTTTCTAATGGAAGGCACTCAAATCCCATATAAAATGTTGTCGCAAGATCCATTTAGCCAATGGCTCGGCATCGAAATCCTCGAATGCGGAATCGGGAAATGCAAACTCGGAATGAACGTTCGTCCCGAAATGTTAAACAGCATGGGAAAAGCGCATGGCGGAATTACCTATTCATTGGCCGACACTGCTTTCGGATTTGCAGTCAATACCAACGGGAGATTTGCCGTTTCCATCGAAACATCAATCAATCATATTGAAGCTTTGGAAGCCGGAGATTACATTACCGCCGAAGCCACATTGGAAAGCTTAAAAAATAAAATCGGGTTTTACATCGTTGAAATCAAAAAAGAAAATACGCTCGTAGGACTGTTTAAAGGCGTTGCCTATCGAACAAGCAAAGAATGGGAAGAATCAATTAACAATTGATAATGGATAATTGATAATGAGGGCGACATTGTCCATTATCAATTGTCCATTATCCATTAACTAAAAAAATGGAAGCATACATTATAGACGGCGTTCGAACGCCAATTGGAAATTATCAGGGAAGTTTGGCAAGTGTTCGCCCGGACGATTTGGGTGCGTTGGTCATTAAAACCATTACAGACAAACATCCTGAAATTCCAACTGACGCTTATGATGATGTCATTATGGGCTGCGCGAATCAGGCTGGGGAAGACAATAGAAATGTTGCCAGAATGTCATTGCTTCTCGCAGGCTTGCCGCAAACGGTTCCCGGGGAAACGGTCAATCGTTTATGCAGTTCTGGTTTGTCGGCAATTATCCATGCCAATCGTGCAATCAAGGCCGGTGATGGCGATGTGTTTATCGCTGGCGGAATTGAAAATATGACGCGCGGGCCATTGGTGGTTTCCAAACCTTCAGTGGCTTACGGAACCGATTCAAAAATGTATGATTCAAGTTTCGGATGGCGATTTGTCAATCCAAAAATGAAGGAACTGTATGGCGTTGATGCAATGGGAGAAACCGCTGAAAATTTGGTCGAGCAATACAATATTTCGCGTGAAGACCAGGATTTATTTGCAATGAATAGCCAGATGAAAGCATCAAAAGCACAACAATCCGGGCGTTTGAGTAAAGAAATTATTGCAGTTGAAATTCCACAAAGAAAAGGCGATCCGATTATCTTTTCAAGAGATGAATTTATAAAATCAAATACTTCCATCGAAGGTTTGGGCAAATTGCGCGGCGCCTTCAAAAACGGCGGCAGCGTAACTGCTGGAAATTCATCAGGATTGAATGACGGCGCGGCGGCAACAATTATTGCATCAGAAAGCGCAATCAAAAAATATAATTTGAAACCGCTGGCAAGAATTGTAAGTTCGGCAGTTGTAGGTGTTGAACCAAGAGTCATGGGAATTGGCCCGGTGGAAGCGACCAGAAAAGCATTGGCGAAAGCCGGATTGACATTAGACCAAATAGACATCATCGAACTAAACGAAGCCTTTGCAGCACAAAGCATCGCAGTGATTCGTGCATTGGGCTTGAAAGATGACGACCCGAGAATCAACCCGAATGGCGGCGCAATTGCAATCGGACATCCATTGGGCGTAACCGGAGCAAGAATCGCCTATTCCGCAGCGTTGGAATTGCAACTGACCGGAAAAAGATATGCGCTCGTTACGATGTGCATCGGCGTAGGCCAAGGTTATGCAATGATTATTGAAAAAGCTTAATTCAATTAATAATTAACAGCTAATAATTAATAATTGGCTCTGGTTTTAGGATTTACCGACAACCAACAACTGACAACCAAATGAAACTAGGAAATTACATCAACGGACATTGGACAGAAGGAACCGGCGAAGGCACGCCATTATTCGATTCTGTGACCGGTGACATCATCGCAAATGTTTCTACCGAAGGATTGAACTTCGAAGAAATATTACATTACGGAAGAACCAAAGGTGGCGAAAAATTGCGTAAAATGACTTTTCAGGAACGCGGCAACATGATCAAAAAACTGGCGTTGTATTTAACCAAACGTAAAGAACAGTTTTACGAACTCAGTTACCGAAGCGGCGCCACGCGTGTCGATTCCTGGATTGACATTGAAGGCGGATTCGGGAATTTGTTTGCCAATGCATCGCTGCGGAAATTGTTTCCAAACCAATCTTACGACGTCGAAGGCGATCCGATCGATTTATCGCGAGGCGGAAGATTCATGGCGCATCACATTTTAGTTCCAAAACCGGGCGTCGCGGTCCACATCAACGCGTTTAACTTCCCAATTTGGGGCATGTTGGAAAAATGTGCTGTCAATTGGATGGCCGGAATGCCCGCAATTGTAAAGCCAGCGACATCGACATCGTACTTAACGGAAGCGGTTGTCAAAGAAATCATCGCATCGGGAATTTTGCCCGAAGGCGCATTGCAATTGATCTGTGGCTCAGCCAATAAAATTCTCGATTTCGTAGAATCACAGGATGTCGTGACGTTCACAGGATCGGCATCAACGGGCAGAATGCTCAAATCGCATCCGAGGATTATCTCCGAATCGGTTCCGTTTAACATGGAAGCCGATTCGTTAAATTGTTCTGTTTTGGGAGAAGATGCCGTTCCCGGAACACCGGAATTTGATTTGTTCGTCAATGCCGTCCGTTCTGAAATGACCGTCAAATGCGGCCAGAAATGTACTGCCATCCGACGTGTTATCGTTCCCGAAAATCTAATCGAAGACGTTCAGATTGCACTTGGAAAAGCATTGGATAAAGTCACCATCGGTGATCCGAGATTAAAAGAAGTCCGAATGGGCTCACTTGTTTCGAGCGATCAGGTCGAAGAAGTCAAAATGCGCACGCGCGAAATTGCGAAAACCGCAGCCATCGTTTACGGCGATTACGATAAAATTACAACGGTCGGCGCCGATGCGAAAAAAGGCGCTTTCATCAGCCCGATGCTCCTACGCGAAGACGAGCCATTTAAAAATACGATCGTTCATGAAACGGAAGCATTTGGTCCGGTCGCGACGATTATGCCTTATAAAAATCTCGATGAAGCAGTTGAATTGGCCAAATTAGGCAAAGGTTCCCTCGTTTCATCAATTGTCACGAATTCTGATAAAATCGCCAAAGATTATGTTGTAAATGCCGCTTCGCACCACGGAAGAATTTTAGTCCTGAACCGTGAAAATGCCAAACAAAGCACGGGCCATGGTTCGCCATTGCCACAACTCGTTCACGGCGGCCCAGGAAGAGCAGGTGGCGGCGAGGAAATGGGCGGCGTTCGAGGCATTCGTCACTACATGCAGCGTTGTGCGATTCAGGGTTCGCCAACAACTTTAACGGAAATTACCGGAATTTACCAGGCAAATTCCAAATATAAAGAAGCGCCCGAACATCCGTTCAAATATTACTGGGATGATATTGAACCGGGCATGTCGCTCAAAACGCACAAACGCACGGTTACCGATACCGATATTATCAATTTCGCGAATTTAACGTGGGATCACTTCTACGCACATACCGATATCACATCCTTAAAAGGCAGCATTTTCGAAAAACGCACAGCACATGGTTATTTCATTTTAGCCGCCGCCGCCGGATTGTTCGTCTATCCGAATAAAGGGCCGGTTGCCGCGAATTACGGACTCGAAGAATGCCGTTTCCTAAAACCGATTTACCACAACGATACGATTTATGTGCGTTTGACGTGCAAACAAAAAGTAGAACGCGACAGCCGCGGCGAAGAATTGCCAAGTGGAATTGTCAAATGGTTTGTTGAGGTTTTTGACAACAATGATGAACTCGCAGCAGTTGCCACAATTCTGACAATGGTTCAGAAAAAGTCGCCTTTTGTGCAAATCGGAAATGAAAATATCGACGAATATCTGACCAAATTAACCGTAAATCACAAAGCGAACTGGGGCACAATGACGCCGCAACACATGCTTGAGCATTTCGAAAAAACGCTGCGTTATTCATCAGGTGAATTCCAGGATTTTGAAATCGCCACACCCGAAGAACATCTCGAAAAATGGCGCGAAACAATTTTCAATCACCGCACAATGCCGGTCAATCATAAGCATCCATTGATGAAACAAGACGGACTTGAAGATTTAGTTCATCCGGATTTAGAATCGGCGAAGCAAAAATTAAAAGAAGCATTCAGTCAATACGAGCAATATTTCAAGGAAAATCCCGAAGCGCGCACAAAAAATGTGGTGTTCGGAATGATGGACAAATTCGAATGGGATTTGCTGCATACGAAACATTTAAACCACCATTTTAGCCAGTTTGGAATATTGGATTAGGAGCCGGGGACCTGCTGTCCGCTGTATCTTTTGTTCCGCTGCGCTGCACAAAAGGATGCCGCTTCCATCAGGGCTAGGGCTTCATTGCAAATAAAAATAACAGTTAATACATAGTGCCTTTGTGCAGTGATAAAAAGTATAAAATGAACAACGACGCATACGTAAAACAAAATACCCAAAACGGAATCGCTACAATCGAGTTTTTTCATCCCGAGCAAAATTCATTGCCCGGAAACATTCTCGCTTTATTGGCACAAACGATCACCGAGGCCGGAAATTCGCCCGAAGTCAAAGTCATCATTTTAAAAAGCGGCGGCGACCGGACTTTCTGCGCCGGAGCGAGTTTTAAAGAACTCATCAACATCAACGACGCCGAAACCGGAAAAGTATTTTTCTCAGGCTTTGCCAATGTCATCAATGCAATGCGCAAATGCCCGAAATTCATCATCGGAAGAATCCAGGGAAAAACCGTCGGCGGCGGCGTCGGGATTGCTGCGGCAACCGATTATTGCATGGCGACAAAATTCGCAGCGATCAAATTGAGCGAACTCAACGTCGGTATCGGGCCATTTGTAGTTTCACCTGCCATTGAAAGAAAAATGGGTGTTTCGGCGATGTCACAAATCGCAATCGATGCCAATAATTTCTATGAAGCCGAATGGGCGAGAAACAAAGGTTTGTTTGCCAATGTCTATGAAAGCATCGAAGAAATGGATGCTGCTGTCGAAGCATTTGCCCAGCATTTATGCACTTATAATCCAGAAGCAATGCTAGAGATGAAAAAAATCTTCTGGAAAGGTACTGACGACTGGGACAGTTTATTGGCCGAACGTGCAGCCATCAGCGGTCGATTGGTCCTGTCAGATTTCACGAAAAAAACATTGGAGAAATTTAAATAATAGTCTAAAGTGCAAAGTCAAAAGAGAAAAGTCAAGTGACGCTCTTTCGACTTTTGACTTTCGACTTTCGACAAATTATGGTATACGAATTTAAAGGATTTATTCCCGTCATTCACGAGAGCAGCTTCATTCATCCACAGGCTGCCGTGACCGGAAATGTGATCATCGGAAAAGATGTTTACGTTGGTCCGGGTGCAGCGATCCGTGGCGATTGGGGCGGAATTGTGATTGAAGATGGTTGTAATGTACAGGAAAATTGTACGATCCATATGTTTCCGGGAAAAGACATTACGCTGAAAGCCGGAGCGCATATTGGCCACGGCGCGATCATTCACGGGGCCAATATCGGCGAGAATTCGTTAATCGGAATGAATGCCGTAATTATGGATGATGCGGTTGTTGGCGATGAATGTATAGTTGGCGCGCTGTCATTTGTCAAAGCCGGAATGCAAATTCCGAACAGGAAAATGGTCGTTGGAAATCCAGCCGTCATGATCAAAGACATCAGCGACGACATGATCGAATGGAAAACCAAAGGAACCGCCTTATATCAAAAACTGCCAAAAGAATTGTATGAAACTTTAAAAGTAGTCGAACCTTTGCGTGAAATTCCGGAAAACCGGCCAACGCAGGAAGCGTTTTATAAAACATTGGAAGAATTCAGGAATAAAAAATAAGCCAAAAGTGAAAGTCAAAAGTCAACAGATTAAAATCCTGACGATTAGCTTCCAGCTTTTAAATAAATATAAATCAGATTAGTCAAAGGCATAGATGAGCCGCAACGCAAACTCTTTCGACTTTTGACTTTCGACTTTCGACTATGATAACAGAGTTTAAAATGCCCAAAATGGGCGAAAGCATCTCGGAAGCAACGATCATTAGCTGGCTCAAAAATGTCGGCGACACGGTCGATGCCGAAGAAACGATTTTAGAAGTGGCGACCGATAAAGTAGATAGCGAAGTGCCGTCGCCGGTTTCTGGCGTAATCACGGAAATTCGTTTTGGAAAAAATGATGTAGTAAAAGTTGGCGAAGTTCTGGCGTTGATTGATTCCAATGAAATTTCAGATGGAAAGAAAATCACGATTGGAAAAACGCAGCAAGTAAATCAGAAAACCGAAAAAAGTCAAAGTTTGAATGACGATCAACGAATTTTGAATGTTGAATTGAAGTCAAACCAACAATTAAAGTCAAATCCAGATGCATTCCTTTCGCCTTTAGTCATCAGCATTGCACAAAAGGAAAATTTGTCGCTTGAAGAAGTGCAATCCATTCCAGGTTCAGGCGCTGAAGGACGAATTCAAAAAAGCGATGTTTTCAATTATCTGAAAAACAGAAAATATCCGTTGCGTTCAATTCCGACAACTGACAACCAGCAACCGAAATCTTCATACCCAAAACCAACAATCCAATATACAGAAGGCAAAGACCGCATCGTTGAAATGGACCGCATGCGCAAAATGATCGCCGATCACATGGTCTATTCGAAACAGACTTCGCCGCACGTGACTTCGTATATTGAAGTCGATGTGACGAATCTTGTGGAATGGAGAAATAAGCATAAAGACACATTCGCGGCAAAGCACAGCGAAAAACTGACGTTCACGCCGATTTTCGTCGATGCCGTTGCAAAAGCCATAGTCGATTTTCCAATGATCAATGTTTCTGTGGATGAAAAAAACATCATCGTTCACAAAGACATTAATATCGGAATGGCAACTGCGCTTCCAAGCGGAAATTTAATCGTTCCGGTAGTGAAAAACGCGAATGAAAAAAGTTTGATCGAATTGGCTGCAGCTGTAAACCATCTGGCTGAAAGTTCGCGCAACAACAAATTAAAACCAGACGAAGTTCAGGGCAGTACGTTTACGATTTCAAATGTCGGTACGTTTGGAAGTTTAATGGGAACGCCAATCATCAACCAGCCCGAAGTCGCGATTTTAGCGCTCGGAATCATTAAAAAACGTCCGGAAGTGATCACGACTTCAACAGGTGACGAAATCGCAATCCGCAGCATGATGTATTTGTCATTGTCATTCGATCATCGCGTCGTGGATGGCTTTCTCGGCGGATCATTCCTGCGAAAAGTGGGCGATTATCTAGAAGAATTTGATACTAATACCGCAATTTAATTGCAAAAACATACAACTATGGGTTACCAAATTAAAGAAACAAAAGCAGCAATTTCGAAGGCAAGTGAATACGACATTAATTCGATTCCTATGGGAATTGCGTTCACAGATCACCTATTCATTTGCGATTACGACAACGGCCAATGGAACAATCCGCGAATCGAGCCGATGGGTTTGATCCCGACACATCCGGCAGCCATGGCCTTGCATTACGGGCAAGCAATTTTTGAAGGTTTAAAAGCAACTTTAGGAAAAGACGATACGCCGTTGTTATTTCGTCCCGAAGAAAATGCCAAACGCCTGAATTTTAGTGCCGATCGTATGGGAATGCCAGCCTTTCCTGAAGATTTGTTTGTTGAAGGACTCAAAAAACTTGTTGCAATTGAGCACAACTGGATTCCGAAAAACGAAGGCAGCGCGTTGTATTTGCGTCCGTTTATGTACGCCGATGAAGCGTTTATCGGAATGCGCGCGGCAACAAAATACAAATTCATCATTATGGCATCGCCGGCAGGACCGTTTTTCAGCCGTCCGATTAAATTGTATGCCGAAACCAAATATGTACGTGCGGTAAATGGCGGAACCGGAGAAGCGAAAGCAGCTGGAAATTATGCTGCAGCGATCCGTCCGACGGAATTTGCAAAAGCAAAAGGTTACGACCAGGTTTTATGGCTCGACGCTCAAAATTTTGAATATATCCAGGAAGTGGGAACGATGAATATTTTCTTTAAGATCGCAGGAAAATTTGTAACGCCAAATTTGAATGGATCGGTTTTGGCCGGAATTACCAGAATGAGCGTGATCGATTTGTTGCGAGACAAAGGTTTTGAAGTGGAAGAACGACCGATTACGATGACGGAAGTCAAAGAAGCGTCGGCGAATGGAACGCTCGAAGAATCTTTTGGAGTGGGAACGGCAGTCGGAATTGCGATGGTGGAAGAAATAGGAAATATGGATTTTACGATTAAATTGCCGAAGGAAAATCCGGTTTCGGAAGACGTGAAGGAAACTTTGAATAAAATCAAAGCGCAGAAAATTGAAGATAAATTTGGCTGGATTGTTCCGGTAGAGTTGAATTCGGACGTAGAAGCATAAATCATTTTAGCTGAAAAGCTTCATAATTAGAATAAACCGCAGCCCAGATAATTTGAGATTAAGAGGAGGAAGCCCGGTGGGCTTCAGGTAAAAAGAAGCGAATTGGTAAACTAATCAGCTAATTTACAATATTATTGCAGCCTAGATAGCAGTGGAAATCCTTTTTTCTCCCGAAACTTCGGGAGAAAAAAGATTGAAACGAATAGCTGGAAATGTCTGCCAAAAAAATAAACCATTAAGAAATTAAGCTTCATGAAACTAAAACTTAATTTTTCTTAATCCCTTAATGGTTCAAAAAACAACACATGGAATTGTTACAAAACACATTGAATAAAATCATTTTAGAAAAAGCATTCTCTACAATGGCAACTGCAAAAGCGATGGCCGAATTGTATGAGGAAAACTTTAAAGTCGTATCCAAATATGTACATGCGACTTCACGTGGCCACGAGGCGATCCAGATTGCGGTGGCGATGCAGTTGCTACCGCAGGATTATGCGTTTCCGTATTACCGCGACGATGCAATGTTGTTGGGAATCGGGATGCAGCCGTATGATTTGATGTTGCAATTGATGGCGAAAAAGGAAGATCCGTTTTCGGGCGGACGCACGTATTATTGCCATCCGAGTTTGCGCGATGCAGACAAGCCTAAAATTCCGCATCAAAGTTCGGCGACCGGCATGCAGGCAATTCCGGCAACTGGCGCGGCGATGGGATTTTGGTATAAGGAAAATGTTGGAATCCAGGATGATTTGAAAGATTTACCAGTAGTAGTTTGTTCGCTTGGCGATGCGTCGGTGACTGAAGGCGAAGTGGCAGAAGCGTTCCAGATGGCGGCTTTAAAACAATTGCCGATTTTGTATCTGGTGCAAGACAATGGCTGGGATATTTCAGCGAATGCCAAAGAAACGCGTGCGCAAAATGCATTTGACTATGCGAAAGGTTTTCACGGCATCGAAGCGATTTCGATTGATGGTGCCGATTTTACGGAAAGTTACCTGACAATTCAAAAAGTGTTGCAAACGATCCGAACGGAAAGGCGTCCGTTTTTAGTCCATGCAAAAGTGCCGTTGTTAAATCATCATACTTCAGGTGTTCGAATGGAATGGTACCGCGACGATTTGGACGAAGCGCGTTCACGTGATCCGTATCCTGTTTTGAGACAGCAATTATTGGATGCCGGATTTTCATCCAATGAAGTAGAAAAATTAAACCTTGCTGCGGTTTCAAAAGTGCAGGAAGATTACGATAAAGCGCTTCAGGCGGAAGATCCGAAACCGGAAGATTTGTTCACACACGATTTTGCGCCAACGCCGATTACGGAAGAAAAAGGCGAAAGAAATCCGACACGAGAAGACAAAGTCGTCATGGTTGATTGTGCATTATTCGCCGTCGAAGAACTCATGAAAAAGCATCCGGAATCGTTGTTGTACGGACAGGATGTTGGCGGACGTTTGGGTGGTGTTTTTCGTGAAGCAGCGACATTAGCTCAGAAATTCGGAGACGATCGCGTTTTTAATACGCCAATCCAGGAAGCATTTATTGTCGGTTCAACCGTTGGCATGTCGGCCGTTGGCTTGAAGCCGATTGTTGAGGTGCAGTTTGCCGATTATATTTGGCCCGGATTGAACCAGTTGTTTACCGAAGTGAGCCGCTCCTGTTATTTGTCAAATGGTAAATGGCCGGTAAGCATGATTTTGCGGGTTCCGATTGGTGCGTATGGCAGCGGCGGGCCGTATCATTCTTCGTCTGTGGAAAGTATTTTGACGAACATTCGCGGGATCAAAATCGCTTATCCAAGCAATGGTGCCGATTTGAAAGGATTGCTGAAAGCGGCATATTACGATCCGAATCCGGTGGTTTTTTTAGAGCATAAAGGGTTGTATTGGTCGAAAGTCAAAGGAACTGACGCGGCAAGGGTCAATGAGCCAAGCGAAGATTACATATTGCCGTTTGGCAAAGCAAATGTGGTTCAGGAAATCTGGGAACACGAAAATGAAGAAACGATTTCGGTGATTACGTACGGAATGGGCGTGCACTGGGCATTGAACGCTTCGGCAGATATGAAATCAAAAGTAGAGATCATTGATTTAAGAACGTTATTTCCATTGGATGAAGAAACGATCTTAAAGTCGGTAAAAAAGAATAAAAAATGCCTTGTGTTAACTGAAGAGCCAACGAATAATTCTTTTGCAAGAAGTTTGGCAGGAATGATCCAGGAAAAATGCTTTAAATACCTCGATGCGCCTGTAATGGTCATTGGATCTGAAAATATGCCTGCGATTCCTTTGAATGCTACATTGGAACAAACGATGATTCCGTCGATGGAAAAGGTGAAAGTAAAAATGGAGGAATTGCTGAGATATTAAACCGCTTATTTGTTTTTGGCCTCAAAGATTTTCATCATCTCATTGGATTTATCCAATTGGTTGATCGCTACTAAAGCCTGCGCGTAACGGTAATAATAAATCGGTTCCAAATCCATGTTCAATGCGAAAAGTTCGGCGTACCATTTTGCTGCGGAAGTCAGGTTTCCATGAAAAAAACGCTCGTTTGCCACACTTTTGATCATTTTTTCAGAACGGTAGCCTTTATCCAAAATCCTTTCGTATGTATCTATAAGATCGATGTTGACTGATTTTGGACGCTCGTCAACGGCTTCTTCAATTAAAGGTGCGCTGACCATTTCACTTGCATTTACAGATGCGTTGTTGCTGATTTTTCGCTTTGCGTGTTTTGGAGTGATGATTCGGATGTTGTTCGGACCTAAATCCCTGGTGTTGATCATGCTTAAATCAGAAACATTGTAAGTCGTAATTTGTGCGCCAAAACGCATATTGATGCGCTCTTCCACGTGATATGCGACCACAACAGATTCTTCAATTCCGGAAAATTCATTGGAAGCCATTGCCAGATTCTGGTCATTGTCCTGGGCAAATGCACCGAAGGAAAATAAAACCATTATTGCTATAAAAAAGAAGTAGATTTTTTTCATATAGACCCAAGTGTTAAACTCAGATCAAAGATACTTTGCTTGTTGCTATTCGGTTCATTTTATCCGTATACGGTTTATAAAAACGTTGAAATACGGTTTAAATGGCCAGATTCGTGGTAAAAAAAACGAATTCCGCATTTTGTAAAAATAAAAAAAGCCGCAAATCAATTGCGGCTTCTAATGGAAATTATTTTTTTTGTGGTGGATATTGCTCTAAAATTTTAGAAACAAATTCTTTTATCCGAACATCTTTGTCTCCGGAATTTTGCGTCAGCACGCCAACACCTTCACCTTGCCAGATCATTTCTTTCTTCTTGGCGTCAATCAAATCGATATACAAAGTACCTTCAGTTGTAGTGTACACATTGGTGTTGTTTCCGCCCCAAAGATATGGGTTCCAGCCGTAGCCCCAGCCATAACCCCAACCGGCGTTGAATTGGTTTACATTGACTTGCTCACGTGCTTTGGTAAAAATATTAACCAACAAATCGGGAGAGTCACTTTTTGTAAAACCTTTTGCTATCATGGTTTCATCGATTGAACGAAGGATTCGCTTTTTGTCTAGATCGGAAATTTCAACTTTGTCGATGCCGTTCTTGTAGAAAGCATAGGTTTTGAAAGGTGTGAAATCGACATTTTTATCGAAATCGGAAGCGACCCTGACCGACGAACAAGCGCCGAGTACGAAGAGCAGCAGTACGGGTAAAAATTTTATGGTTTTCATAGCTAATTAAATTTGAATATTATAAATCGTTATTCTTTTTCTCGTTGAAATTTTTGAAGACGGCAATAATATTCATCACAATGGAAGCTATCAAAAGAATGGATTTGATGTACAGATTACCAACGATCAGAGCCACCGGAATCAAGCCGGTTCCCATAATCATCAACGTAATGCTGTTTACTTTTTTCAAGCTTATAAATTTTCGAGAATACTATAGTCGACTAAGTTCGGGATGGTTACTTTTAATAAAGGTTGCGCTTCCATCGCACGTTTGATTGCAAAAATGGCTTCGTCGTTTCTTGCCCAACTTCTCCTTGAAATTCCGTTGTTGACATCCCAGAAAAGCATGGATTGCAAGCGTCTTGAAGCGTCGGCAGAACCATCAAGAACCATACCAAATCCGCCATTAATTACCTCGCCCCAGCCGACGCCGCCGCCGTTGTGAATGCTCACCCAGGTTGCTCCGCGAAAGCTGTCGCCAATAACATTCTGGATCGCCATATCGGCTGTAAAACGCGAGCCGTCATAAATATTTGAAGTTTCGCGATACGGAGAATCCGTTCCTGAAACGTCGTGGTGGTCGCGGCCTAAAACTACAAATCCGATGTCGTTTTTTGCAATCGCCTGGTTGAACGCTTCTGCAATTCTAATTCTTCCTTCTGCATCGGCGTATAGAATCCTGGCTTGTGAGCCGACCACTAATTTGTTTTGCTGTGCGCCTTTGATCCATTGGATATTGTCCTGCATTTGCTGCTGGATTTCTGCGGGAGCCGATTTTGCCATTTCTTCTAAGACCTGACAAGCAATAGCGTCCGTTTTTGCTAAATCTTCCGGTTTGCCCGACGTACAAACCCATCTAAACGGGCCAAATCCGTAATCGAAACACATTGGCCCCAAAATATCTTGCACATAACTCGGATATTTAAAATCAATGCCATTGGCCGCGAAAACATCAGCGCCAGCACGTGAAGCTTCTAATAGGAAGGCATTTCCGTAATCGAAGAAATACGTTCCTTTTGCCGTGTGTTTGTTGATGGCAGCGGCGTGTTTTCTCAAACTTTCCTGTACTTTTTCTTTGAATAATTCCGGATTTTCAGCCATCATATTTTTGGCCTCTTCAAAATCTACGTCGACCGGATAATAACCGCCAGCCCAGGGATTGTGAAGCGAAGTCTGGTCTGAAGCCAAATCGACATAAATATTTTCGGTGTCAAATTTTTCCCAAACGTCGACGATATTTCCCTGATAGGCGATCGAAACGGTTTCTTTTCCGGCTTTCGCCAATGTGACTCTTTTCACCAGTTCGTCCAAATCGGTAACAACTTCATCAACCCAGCCTTGCGAATGGCGTGTTTGCACGGCTTTTGGATTGACTTCTGCGCAAACGGTGATGCAACCAGCAATGTTTCCGGCTTTTGGCTGTGCGCCGCTCATGCCGCCGAGTCCTGAAGTTACGAATAATTTGCCGTTGAGGTTTTCATTGTTTTTCGCGATTTTGCGTCCGGCGTTCAACACGGTAATGGTCGTGCCGTGAACGATGCCTTGTGGACCGATATACATGTAACTTCCTGCGGTCATTTGGCCATATTGGGTGACGCCAAGCGCGTTGAATTTTTCCCAATCGTCGGGTTTGGAATAATTTGGGATCATCATGCCGTTTGTCACGACAACGCGCGGCGCGTCTTTATGTGACGGATACAAGCCCATTGGATGGCCGGAATAAATTGTGAGCGTTTGCTCTTCGGTCATTTCAGACAGGTATTTCATCGTCAGCAGATATTGTGCCCAGTTCTGAAAAACCGCGCCGTTTCCGCCATACGTAATGAGTTCGTGCGGATGTTGCGCGACGGCATAATCGAGGTTGTTCTGAATCATCAGCATGATCGCCTTGGCTTGTTCCGATTTTCCCGGATATTCGGAAATTGGGCGGGCTTTCATTTCGTAATCGGGACGCAGTCGGTACATGTAAATGCGGCCGTAAGTGTTTAATTCGGCTAAAAATTCCTTGGCGAGTTCGGTGTGGTCTTTCGGATCGAAATACCGAAGCGCATTGCGGAGCGCCAATTTTTTTTCGTCTGCGGACAGTATTTCCTTGCGTTTTGGCGCGTGGTTGATTTGTGGATCGTAGGTTTTTGGTTGCGGCAAAATTTCCGGAATTCCTTGTTGGATTTGCTCTTTGAAAGTCATATTTTGTTTTTTATTGAACGCGGATTCACGCAGATTGCCGCAGGTTTATTGTTTTTTACTGAAGTTGATTTATGCAGGCTTTGCGTTAGGGATTGAGACGATATCCTTGCAGCGCAGCGAAAAGATAAAGCCGAAAGCCCGGCCGAAGGCAACGCCCAAATAAATCATTTTTTAATTGTCCCGGTTTTTTTATCGAAGCCGTAAGGGCAATGCCTGCAGCCACTTTTGCAGCAATAGCCGCGTTTGAGGTGGAACTTTTCGGTAAAGCATTTGTAGCCTTCGGGCGTGTAATAAAAATCTTCGCCTTCGATGGTTTTATTTTCGTTATTTTGCTCGTTCATAAGTCACAAATTTAAAACTTTAGGCGCAATGTTTTTGATTGTTTCCAAATATTTAATTCCGAAAGGTTACCGTGGCATGACCGTTTTTCCGTTTGTGATTTTGCGGGAGCGAAAAGATGCGGATTTGCCGGTTTTGATGAACCATGAACGGATTCACATCAGGCAGCAACTGGAATTTTTGATCCTGCCTTTTTTTGTTTGGTATTTTGCAGAATATTTGATCCGACTGTTGCAATTCCGCGATCATTTCCTTGCTTACCGCAACATCAGTTTCGAGCGTGAAGCATACGCTAATGAGCGCAATTTGAGTTATTTGAAGACCCGGAATTTATTTCAATTTTCTAAATATATTGCCAAAATCTGACGCTGTACCATATAATTTTTTTAAATTTAGGTAACTTAAAGCGACTGATTATGAAAAGGATAGTTACAATTTTGTGTGGAATGTTTTTTTTAATTCCAAATTTGAAGCTCCATTCCCAACTCTATGTGGCTTCAGACAGTTATGTGTATGTCAGTAACGAACCGCTGTATGTAAACCAGGCGGTTGAATTGGCTAATAACGGAAATATATACCTGAGAAACGGCGCCCAATTGTTGCAGGGAACTGCTTCGACGCCAAATAAAGGCAGCGGACAATTGTCGGTTTTCCAGGAAGGTACCGTGAATAATTTTGCTTACAATTTATGGACTTCACCCATTGGAAATGGTGTTTTGACCAGCGGAAATGAAAATTTTGGTGTTGGAATGTTGAAAAGGCCAATTTCGGTCAGGCTAAGTAATCCCGCGACAATCTCTACAAGTTTAGATGGCCTGGCATCGCCACTGACGATTTCGCAACGCTGGATTTACAAATATGTTGGTTCTTCCGGTTATTCGGAATGGGAATTTGTTGGTCCTGCAAATACAATCGCTCCGGGCCAGGGTTTTATTATGAAAGGGACCAATGGAAGCGATGCGATTTTTTCTGACAATGGTGTCGCCAACAATCCTGGAAATGCACAACGATATGATTTCAGGGGAAGGCCCAATAATGGCGACGTTGACGTTGTTGTTAAAAACAATCAGATCACACTGACCGGAAATCCGTATCCGTCGGCAATTGACCTCAAGAGTTTTCTGACGGTCGCAGCAAATCCAACCGCAGCAAATTGCACTGGTATTGCTTACTTTTGGGAGCAGGACAAAACTGTAAATTCCCATGTGTTGACCGCTTACAGAGGCGGTTATGGCGCTTATGCCGCAGCTACAAATATCTATCAGGTTCCGGCATTTTTTCGTTACGACAGCGCAGGAAATCCGATTGCGTGCACAGGATCGGGACATGCTTATCCGCGGCAATTTTCTCCAATCGGGCAGGGATTTATGATTCGGGGAGCGGCAAACGGTGTTGTGAAAATGAAAAATGCGTTTCGGGTTTTCAAAAGGGAAGGTTCTGATTCGCACTTTGAAAAAACTAATAGTTTGGTAGATGAAACGCCGCACATCAAAATCAACACGATTTTAAACAATGAGGCTGCAAGGCAGATGACTTTGGCCTTTCACAAGGATGCTACTAATGAAATTGATCACGGAATGGACGCCGAATTGGTCGATGTCAATCCAACCGATGTGTTTTTTCCAATCGATGGAAAAGAATTTGTGATCGAAACCGTAAAATTTGATACCGATCAAAAGATTCCGTTAGGTTTTAAAAATCAGGTTCCGGCGCATTTTAAAATCCGCATAGGCGAATTGGTCAATGTTGACGAATTCCAAGCCGTTTTTTTACACGATAAAAATGACGACAGTTTTCATGATATTAAAAATACGGCATACGAAATGACGTTACCGGCCGGTTCCAATACCACTCAATTTGAAATTGTATTTAAACAAAATGCGCTTTCGGCTGCCAATTTTAAAAAATTAAATTTCGACGTTTTACAGGACAATGTCGCGCAACAACTGACCGTTACGAATCCTGAAAGGGTCGAAGTGAAGTTTGTCCGGATTTATGATGTTTCCGGAAAATTGATTTTTGAACATAGCAATTTCGGAACAAAAGAAGCGGTTCAGTTTTCAACCATTTCATTCAACGACGGAATTTACGTGGTAAAAATCGAAGCGGAAAACCAGCAATTCAGTAAAAAAATCCAGGTTTTCAAAAGAAAATAAACAACAAAAATCCAGATTTTAATCCGAATTTCTTTTTCGGCAAACGGTATTGGTTTATTTTTGTAAAAAACCTTTTTTGAAAACCAAAAACCAATTTGTTGCTCTTGAATTTCCAGATGTTTCTCTGTCGATTAAGCGGGAAGATCTGATTCATCCGTATGTGTCGGGAAATAAATTTAGGAAACTCAAATACAATCTGCTTGAAGCTAAACGCCAAAATTGTACCCAACTTCTTACTTTTGGCGGCGCTTTCTCAAACCATATTGCCGCGGTTGCTTTTGCCGGGAAACAGGCTGGTTTTAAAACAGTCGGCATTATTCGCGGTGACGAACTCCTCGATCAAACAGATCAAAATCCCACTTTACAATTCGCTTCAGGCTGTGGCATGACCTTCAAATTCATTTCCAGAGAAGAATATAGATTTAAAAATGAAACCGCATTTATTGAACGCTTGCAAGAAGAATTTGGCGGCTTTTATCTAATTCCGGAAGGCGGCACAAACGATCTTGCCGTCAAAGGTTGCGCCGAAATTTTAACCGATGAAGATTCAGACTTCGATTTTATTTGTTGCGCTGTAGGAACCGGAGGAACGATTTCGGGACTGATCAACAGCGCGGCGCCACACCAGAAAATTTTGGGATTTCCAGCCCTGAAAGGGGATTTTTTAAAAAAAGAAATTTGTAAATTTGCCACCGAAGCAGCCAATTGGGATCTGATCACCGATTACCATTTTGGCGGTTACGGAAAAATAAATGACGAATTGGTGCAGTTTATGAACCAGTTTTTCAGGCAAAACCAGATTCTGCTTGATCCGGTTTATACGGGAAAGATGATTTTTGGCGTTATAGACTTGATCCGAAAGGGATATTTTCCGAAAGGCGCAAAAATTCTGGCAATCCACACCGGCGGAATTCAGGGAATCGAAGGCATGAATGTCAAATTAAAAAATAAGAAATCACCATTAATTGAAACCAAATGATTAAGAAATTAGTGCTTTTTGTTTTCGCAATTGTATTGATCGGATGTAATTCCACCAAACCTGTAGTCCGGACAAACAAGCCGGTTTACAAAAGAGCCAATACTTCGACAGCCAGAAATTCCAAATCAAACTCAAAAAAACCAGTTGGTTACAGAAAACCGACATCGCAAAGAACCGGAACCCAAAATCCGGATTTAAAAAGCCTCGAAGAAAAATACGAAGCAGCAAAAGAACCGTCGAAATCAAATTCAAATGAAACGGTTTATTCCAAAGAGGAAATCCTCGAAGCCACAACCCGCGTGAAGGTTACGACGGCGATGGTTTTGGATTACATCAACCAATTTAAAGGAATTGCGCAGAACAATATGGCACAATACGGAATCCCGGCGAGTATCATTATCGGTCAGGGAATTTTGGAATCCGGTGCCGGAACTGGTCCGTTGAGCATTTTGGCCAACAACCATTTCGGAATCAAATGCCACAAAGAATGGACCGGCCCAAGTGTCAGATATGACGATGACGAAGCACAGGAATGTTTCAGGCAATACAACCAGCCAAGCGAATCCTATCAGGACCATTCGCTGTTTTTAACGTCCCGCTCCCGATATGCATCGCTGTTCGAACTCGACAATGACGATTACATCAGATGGGCCAAAGGATTAAAAGCAGCGGGTTATGCGACCGATCCAAAATATCCCGAAAAACTGATCGGAATTATCGAACGTTACCAGTTGAACCAATATGACGCACAGGTAAACGGGAAGGAATTTGTTCCAACAAAAGCAATTCCGTTGCCAAAACCAGAAAAAGCGGTTTATGTAAGTGCCGACGAATATGAAGTGACGAAAGGCGATACACTTTATTCGATTTCGAAAAAATTCAATATTTCTGTGGATGAACTCCGACGGAAAAACAACATCCAGGACAATGCGATCGCTATTGGACAAAATCTTAAAGTAAAATAATTTATGTTATACAAAAGAAGCAGCCAGCTTTTTGCTGATGCTGAAAAGGTAATTCCCGGCGGTGTCAATTCACCGGTCCGTGCTTTTAAAGCTGTGGGCGGAACGCCGATTTTCGTCAAAAGTGCCAAAGGTGCATATTTGTTCGACGAAGACGGAAACAAACTCATCGATTACATCAATTCCTGGGGACCGATGGTTTTGGGACATGCTTACGAACCGGTTGTTCAGGCTGTAACGGAACGCGCAAAACTTGGAACTTCTTTCGGCATGCCAACCGCTTTGGAAACGGAAATCGCCGCTTTAGCGGTTTCGATGGTTCCGAATATCGATAAAATCAGATTTGTAAATTCTGGCACAGAAGCCTGTATGAGTGCTGTTCGTTTGGCGCGCGGATTTACGAAAAGGGACAAAATCATCAAATTTGCCGGTTGTTATCACGGCCATTCGGATTCGTTTCTGATCCAGGCCGGAAGTGGCGCAGTGACTTTTGGCGTACCGAATAGTCCGGGAGTGACAGAAGGAACGGCAAAAGATACTTTGTTGGCACAATACAACAATCTCGAAAATGTTTCCGATTTAATTACTGCCAATAAAAATGAAATTGCAGCAATTATCATCGAACCAGTTGCAGGAAACATGGGTTGCATTCCGCCTGCAGAAGGTTTTTTACAAGGTTTAAGAACGCTTTGTACAGACAATGGCGTTATGCTGATTTTTGACGAAGTGATGACTGGTTTTCGTCTGGCGAAAGGCGGTGCTCAGGAATTATATGGCGTAAATGCAGATATCGTGACTTTTGGAAAAGTAATCGGTGGTGGATTGCCGGTTGGTGCTTTTGCCGCCAGAGCGGAGATTATGGATTATCTGGCGCCAATTGGGCCGGTTTATCAGGCCGGAACGCTGTCTGGAAATCCATTGGCTATGGCAGCAGGACTCGCGATGTTGCAATCGCTGAATGAAGACGCTCATGTTTTCGAAAGACTAGAAGCAAAAACAGCCTATCTCGAAACAGGAATCCGTAAAGTATTAAATGAAAATAATGTGGTTTTTACAATTAACCGCGTGGGCTCAATGATTTCAGTTCATTTCGATCAATCACCGGTAACCGATTTCAAAACGGCTGCAAAAGGGGATAACGAACAGTTCAAAAAGTTTTTCCACGGTTTGTTAAACGAAGGTATTTACATTGCGCCATCAGCTTATGAAACGTGGTTCATTACAGACGCGCTGACTTATGAAGACCTCGATTTTACAATAAATGCCATTGCGAAAGTAGCAAAAGAATTATAAAAAAAAATGCTTACCAAACGGTAAGCATTTTTTTTAGTGTGTCAGTTTTTGCAACAATTCCGGATCTTTCATGAAATATCTTGCTTTCTCTTTTAAATTCGATTTTAGCTTGTTTTCAATTTTCAGGTAAAGTTCCTCTTTTGAAGCCTGAGTCATGGTCGCGTCTTCAAGCGCTTTGTATTTTGCAAGAAAAGTTTTATAAGCTTTTTCTTCTTCAGCAGGTGTGAGTGCAATTTTTTCAGTTAAAAGCGCTACATCTTTTTTTGCAGATACTGCATGAGCAGGGTTTACGTCCTGAGCATTTGCGTTAATTGTAAATGCAAAAATTAAAGTCAGAACAGCGATTATTTTTTTCATTAGAAATCTATTAAAATTAGTAACCAAATCTAATTTATTTTTACCACACAACAAAATTTATTTAGTCGTTTTCCGGGCGTGGATGTTTTCGGTCTCTTTTTTCTGCATGCTGTTTGAAGCGTGCTTCCTTGTTTTCATTGCTTTTTTCCCATTTTTCAAACTGATCGGCATTCAGGATTTTTTTTACTCTGGCTTTTAAAGCAATTCTTTCGTCGAGCATCTGGTTTTCCTTTGCAAAGCGCTCGTCTGCTGTAGGTTTTACGCCTTTTTCTTTGTCTGCTTTACGTTTTGCAATTGCGGCTTCGCGTTTCGCAGATTGTTCGGTTATGATTTTAGACATCTCTTTTTGCTGGGAATCTGTCAAACTCAAATCCAGTGTCAGCTTTTTTAATTTGAGTTGGTTTCGCTGTTCTACAGACATTTTTTCCGAGTCATTTTGATTGTTGGCTTTTTTGCCGTTGTCCTGTGCGAATGAATTCAGTCCGAAAACCAATAACGCAATCATCATTAATTTTTTCATTGTCATTTTTTTTAAAGTTTTGCGGTTTGGACGGATTCAAATTTGAAAAGTTTAATGCAAATTTTATTTTATGTCAGAATTAACAGATCGAATTGGAATTTTGTTTGCTAAATTTGCATCGTGAAGAAAATCATTTTCATAATTTGTCTTACGATGTTGCTCAAGCCGATAATCCCGGTATTTGAGTATGTCCTCAACTATGACTACATTTCCCAGGTGCTTTGTGAAAATAAGGAAGTGCCAATTATGGGCTGTAATGGAAAGTGTTACCTGATGAAAGAACTCGCAAAAGCTTCCGAAGCTGAAAAACCGGTTTCTTCAGATAAAAAACACAACACCACCGAAATTTCCGATTTGTTTATCGGCGAAATTGCTTTTTTTAATATTCCGGAATTAAAAAATTTCGGGAGCAAATCAATTCCTTCGACTTACAGCAATTTGTACAAAAGCCAACTTGCATTCTCTATTTTTCATCCGCCGGCAGTTTCTTAAATTTTAATGTTTATCGCTTTTTCAAATGGTTTTCCAATTGGATCAGCATGTCCTGCAATTATTTAAATTTAAGAAATCCAATCATGAAAAATACTATCAAAGCAGTAGCTGTATTGGCTGTTGCAACTTTTTTTGCGTCTTGCAATTCAAATGACGACACCATCATTAACAACACAAACGGAACCGGAAGCCTCAATATCGAATTCGACAATGCCTTTGCCGGAAATGACCTGATCTTGCAAACGCAGCCGTACCAGTCCGGAAATGAAACCTTAAGGATAACGACCGCAAAATACATCGTCAGCAACATCGTACTGACTGATAAAAACGGAACTGTTTTTACGTACCCAAAAAGTGAAAGCTACTTTATCGTCGACGAATCCAAACCATCGAGTCTTGTTTTTAACCTTAAAAATGTGCCTTCCGGAGATTACACGCAAATTAAATTCGGAATTGGTGTCGATCAGGCGCAGTGGGAAGCTGGAGCAGATGGCCAGGCCAATCTGATAGCGCAGGCTCAGGAAGCAGACTTATTCTGGACATGGGCTGCAGGATACAAATTCCTTGCATTCGAAGGCACCTTTACTTCGCCAACAATCACTTCCGAAGCGGCGTTTATGGTGCATACCGGCAAAACGGGAACCGATTACAATTACACCGAAGTTTCGCTGCATTTTCCGGGAACCGATACTGCATTGGTGCGCCCAACAATTACGCCACAGGTTCACATCGTAGCGGATCTTTCCAAAATCCTTGACGGAACCAATAAAATCAATCTTTCCGAAGCAGCGATGGTTATGGGCGGAGCAAAACTCGCACTTATTACAGCCAATCTCAGCGACATGTTCAGCGTCAATCACGTACACAACGATTAATTTTTTCCGGGAGCCATTCCTGCTGTGCATTGCAAGTCCTCACTGAAAAATGTGTTTCTCCAAACCTTCAAAAAGCTTCTGATGTCGCTTTTTCAAGCTTGTAAAAACTGCATTTTTCAGTTCCGGGCGTTCTCCCGAAACTTCGGGAACATCAGGGCTAAACTGCCGCATCTAAAACTGAACACATGAAATCCAAATACCTGTTTTTACTAACGGTTTTTTTTCTTGCTGCTTGTTCCGGAGACGATTCCCAAAAAGACGAATCTTACGTAAACAAACCGCTGGAATTTACCGTACCGTCCAATTTTCCGGAACTGGCTTATAATATTGCCGCAAATCCACCAACAGAAAAAGGCTTTGAACTGGGTAAAAAACTTTTTTACGACGGCCGTCTTGCTTCAGATGGCGTAGTTTCCTGTGGTTTTTGCCACATTCAGGCCAATGCCTTTACGCATCACGGACATACGGTAAGCCATGGCGTGGGCGAGGCCATCGGAACCAGAAATTCGCCCTCGCTGCAAAACCTCGCTTTCCAACCTATTTACATGTATGATGGCGCGGCTGAACATCTCGATTTACAGCCGATTATCCCGCTGACAAGCGAAATCGAAATGAATGGAAACATCAACAATATGCTCAGCATGATGAAAGGCGATGCGGTTTACCAAAAACTTTTTGGGCAGGCATTTCCAAACCAGCCGATCAACGCTGAGAACATGCTCAAAGCACTGAGCCAGTTTATGGTCATGCTCACGTCTTCCAATTCGCGGTTTGATAAATTCCGCCGCAATGAAATTGGTGGCAATTTAACCGATACAGAACGCGAAGGTTATGCGGTATTCAATACCAAATGCGCTTCGTGTCATGCGACCGATTTGCTGACTGATCATTCGTTTCGAAACAACGGGCTTTCAGTCAATCCGGCGGTCAACGATGTGGGAAGATTTAAAGTAACCGAATTGGAAAGCGATTATTACAAGTTCAAAGTGCCGAGCCTTCGAAATGTTGAAAAAACCGCGCCGTATATGCACGATGGACGCTTTGGAACACTCGAATCGGTGCTGAACCATTACGCTTCCGGAATCACAAACTCTCCGACGCTGGACCCGATCTTAAAACAAAACAATACTTTGGGAATTCCACTTTCTGCTATAGAAAAAACGCAGCTTATGGCTTTTCTCAAAACCTTAACCGACGATCAATATCTTACCGATAAACGATTTTCTGAATTTTAAATCCATGAAAAAATATATTATATTTCTTTTTTTACTGATTTTCCAATTGTCATTCGCCGCTACGGAAAAAGATTCGCTTTCAAGATTTTATTTCCAGAAAATGCTTCTTGAAGAAGACGATTGCGATGCCTGCGGTTGTTCATCAAACGGCGGAAGCATGGGTTTTAGTTCGATGTTCAACAATAATTTTGTCGGTTTGCGCTATTTCAACCAAAGTTATACGAGCCGAGACGGAATTTTCAACAATTCGCCCTGGGTTGACGAAAATTTCAATACGGTTCAGATTTGGGCTCGGATTCCGATTACCAAAAAACTTCAGTTAACCGCTTTGATTCCGTATCATTTCCACAACCGCGAACGCACGACCGGAAATGAAAATATCGAAGGAATTGGAGACATCACGGTTTTGGCGATGTACACGATTTACGAAACGCAACGCGACAGTACCATTTTTACGCATAAGTTGCAATTTGGCGGCGGCGTAAAAACACCCACAGGAAAATTCGATGCAGAGAACAATAAAGGCAGCGTGAATCCTAGTTTTCAGGTTGGGACCGGAAGTTGGGATTATCTCCTAACGACCGAATATGTGCTTAAAAGAAAACAACTCGGCATGAATACGATGCTGAGTTATACTTTTAAAACTGAAAATGAAAAATTATACCAATTCGGAAACCAATTTAATTACGGAAGTACGTTTTTTTACATGTTTGATTGGGATGCACTGAAACTTGTTCCGCAACTTGGTGTGGCTGGCGAAGTTTATGACGGAAACCGGCAATATAAATTGGATGTCGCCGATACTTCGGGAGATATTTTGTTTGGAAAATTTGGCTTTGAAGCCGGAAAAGACAAGTTTTCGGTTGGTGTTAATGCGATGCTTCCGATCAATCAAAACCTGTCAAATGGAAAAGTTGAAGCAAATTACCGCTGGAGTGTTAATCTGAATTACAGCTTATAAAAAAAGGAACTCGATTGAGTTCCTTTTTTGTTTTATGTCTGTTCGGAAATCTATCCCGCGTATTCCGCTGTTTTCTTATCTCCATCAACAGTCACTTTTACCAATCCGTGTTTGGCCAAACCTTTCATCGCGGCATCCCATTTTTTTCCGCTTAAAGCAGCAGAAACTTTGAGCATGCCCAGTTCCATGGCGTTGTCATTGTCGGATTGCAGCAAACCTACGATCACTTTTTCGTCTTCTGTGAGTTCGATCGCGGATTGTTTTTTCTCCGGTCGCATTTGCGGGAAAAACAACACTTCCTGGATCGATGCATTGTTGGTCAGGAACATAATCAACCGGTCCATTCCGATTCCGAGTCCGGACGTTGGCGGCATGCCGTATTCTAAAGCCCTAAGGAAATCTTCATCTATAAATTGTGTCGCTTCATCGTCACCTTTTTCGGCCAGAGCCAATTGGTGTTCGAAACGTTCACGCTGGTCGATTGGGTCATTCAATTCCGAATACGCGTTTGCCACTTCCTTTCCGCAAATCATCAGTTCAAAACGTTCTGTAAGTTCCGGATTGTCGCGGTGTTGTTTGCAAAGCGGACTCATTTCTTTCGGATAATCCGTGATAAACGTAGGCTGGATAAAGTTTCCTTCGCATTTCGCCCCGAAAATTTCATCGATTAGTTTTCCTTTTCCCATTGTTCCGTCAACGTCGATTCCCATCTCTCTCGCGGCGGCGAACAATTCTTCCTCGGTTTTTCCTGAAATGTCGAAACCTGTATATTTTTTGATGGCATCGGTCATCGTAACCCTTGCGTATGGCGCTTTGAAACTAACCTGGTGCTGCCCAAAAGTGACATCGGCAGTTCCGTTTACCGAAACGGCGCAATGTTCGAGAAGGTTTTCAGTGAATTTCATCATCCAGTTGTAGTCTTTATAAGCTACATATATTTCCATCGCAGTAAATTCGGGATTGTGCGTACGGTCCATTCCTTCGTTGCGGAAGTTTTTGGAAAATTCGTATACGCCTTCAAATCCACCCACAATCAGTCTTTTTAAATACAATTCGTTTGCGATCCTCATATATAAAGGAATGTCGAGCGAATTGTGGTGCGTTACAAACGGACGCGCGGCTGCTCCACCCGGAATCGGTTGCAAGACCGGCGTTTCGACTTCAAGATAACCTTTGTCGTTAAAGAATCCACGCATCGCATTGAACAATTTTGTCCTTTTGATAAACGTTTCTTTAACATGGTCGTTAACTGTCAAATCGACATAACGGCGGCGGTACCTTTGTTCCGGATCGGCAAAAGCATCGTGAATTTTGCCATCAGCATCGGTTTTAACCACAGGAAGCGGTTTCAATGCTTTGGCCAAAACATTCAATTCATATACATGAATCGAAATTTCGCCAACTTTCGTTTTGAAAACTTTTCCACGAATGCCAATAAAATCGCCAATGTCAAGCAGTTTTTTAAATACGACTTTGTACATCGTTTTGGCTTCGTCATTCGAAATATCATCACGTGTAATGTAAAGCTGGATGCGGCCTTCGGAATCTTTCAATTCGGCAAAAGATGCATTTCCCATGTCGCGGTTTGACATCATTCTTCCCGCAAGAATTACTTCCTTACCTTCAAACTTCTCGAAATTTCCGAGTATTTCAGTCGAGTAGGCTGTAGTTGTAAATTCGTTTGCCGGATAAGGTTCGATGCCCAAATCGCGCAAGTCGGTCAATGATTTTCTGCGAAGGATTTCCTGTTCTGATAATGCCATTGTGCGTAAGTATTTTAAGAGCGCAAATATAGGATATAAGTTTTAAAGTCGCAACGCGGCGGTGTTGTAAAGTTTGTTGCAGATTTCGGTTACAAACAGTTAGGGCAAAGGCCTGAAAGTACAAAATTGGCCTCGTTGACCAGATATTTTTCAGGGAGTTTGTAAACCGGTTCCACATTTTGGAGACATGTGACCGTTTTGCATTTTTCGCAACTGAAATGCGCGTGGTTGTGGTTGTGTTTTTCCGAACAAGAAGTGCAGGTTGCATATTTGATCACGCCGTCGGTATTGATGATTTTGTGGATGCTGCCTTCGTCTGTGAGCCTTTCCAAAACACGGTAAGTCGTTACCCGGTCGCATAAATCATATATGGCGGCCTGAATTTCAGAATGCGACAAGGCAAATTCCGAATTCGAAATGGCGTTTTGAATGGCGGTTTTTGCGGCTGTATTTCTAAAATTTTTCATTTGAATCAAATTTTACTGCAACAATGTTGCGATTGCAAAGGTAAGAATTATATTTGCAACAAAGTTGCGTTAGTGTTTATTGATTAAATTTAAGATCATGTCAGAAAAAAATAAATTTGATGTTATTATTATTGGCGGAAGCTATTCGGGTTTGTCGGCTGCGTTGAGTTTGGGACGCGCTTTGCGGAAAGTGCTCGTCATCGATTCGGGAAAACCCTCCAACAGCGTTGTGGAACATTCGCATAATTTGCTGACACATGATGGCGCAAAACCAAAGGATATTACAGATTTGGCCAGACAGCAATTGCTTGTCTACGAAAATATTACTTTTTACAACGGATTTGCAGAAACCGGAATTCAGACGAAAAACGGATTTGAAATCACAACTACCGATGGCGCAATTTTTACCGCTCGGAAAATCATTTTCGCTACTGGCTTAAAAGATCGTTTGCCAAATATTGAAGGATTTGCAGCTTGTTGGGGGATTTCGGTTTTACACTGTCCTTATTGTCACGGATATGAATATCAAGGTGTAGCGACCGCGATTGTTGGAAATGGCGATGCCGCCTTTCATTACGCGCAACTCATCCGGAACTGGACAAACAAACTGACGATTTTTACAAACGCAGCGCCGGAATTCACAGAAGTGCAATGGGATAAATTCCAAAAATACGGCATTAAAGTAGTTTCAACTGAAATCGCCAGATTGGATCATGAAAAAGGACACGTCAAAAATATTGTCTTAAACGGCGGTTTTAAAATGAAGGTTGAGGCGATTTATTCCAGGCCTGAAACCCAGCAACATTCAGAAATTCCGTTCACTTTGGGTTGCGAATTGAACGAGCAGGGACTTTTGAAAGTTGATGCTTTTCAACGAACAACGGTTCCGGGTGTTTATGCCTGCGGCGACAACTCAAACTTTGCGCGATCGCTGGCGGTTTCTGTTTCGAGCGGTTCGGCTGCCGGCGCTTTTCTGAACAATGACCTTTGCGCGGAAGATTTCGCCTGAGTTGGAAAGCGAATTCCTATTGGCAAACAGTTTCTACAATTTGGCGTAATTTGTTATATTTGGATCCAATCCAACAAGATCCAAACTATGAAAATCAGATTTTATGCCTTCGTCGCGACGCTTTCAATATTATTCAGCAGTTGCCAGATTACCGAAAATATCGATATGAAAGCTGACGGAAGTGGCAAAATTTCATTTGATGTCGACGCGTCTGAACTCATGGCAATGGCCGGCGATAAAATGTCTGAAAACGGAAAGTTGAAAAACATGGATTCGACTTTTACATTCAAACAAATATTCGAACAGAAAAAAGACAGCATTTCCAAATTGTCAGCTGCCGAACAAGCGCGTTTGAAACGGATGGAAAACATGTCAGTGAATATGAAAATGAACAGCGATACGAAAGAATTTCGCATGTCCATTTTTACAGATTTCAAAAAAGCCGACGAACTTCAGGACATGATGCAGGGCATGAAGTCGGTGAAAGATATGGAGAAGGCGCCGACCGATAAATCAAATCCGTTAAGCGGCATGATGAACGGCGCAAACAATACCGACCTCAAATATTCGTTCGATGGAAAAACCTTTAAACGCACCCTTAAAATTATCGATCCGAAAGTACAGCAGCAATCCAAAGACTCGACCGGAATTTACAAAATGATGTTTGCCGGATCAAAATACACGATCAAATACCATTTTCCCACGAAAGTCAAATCGGTTTCAAACCCGAATGCGCTTTTCAGCGAAGACAGGCAAACGGTCACGATTCCGTATTCATTAAACGAATATCTCGAAAATCCTGAAAAAATGAACCTTGAAATTGTGCTTGAGAAATAATTAAGATTTTGTAAAGTTTCCAATGGCTGAAACCGTTGTATCTTTGCGAGGCAAAAAGACAGGCGCGAATTTACTTTCCGTTTTTGGTTTGATTTGCAACTTCTAAAAATGAATAAAAAAGTCATACTTCAGGATTTAGGTTTAAAAGCCTACGCAGATACCTGGATTTATCAGGAAGCACTCTTTAAAGATGTAGTCGATTTGAAAATCAGGAACAGGCGGGAAGCACTTGATTTGGAAACGCCGAATTACTTATTGTTTGTCGAACATCCACACGTCTATACTTTAGGAAAAAGTGGCGATCTTGACAATTTGCTGCTGACCGAAAAGCAACTGGAAGCTAAAGGCGCGACTTTTCATAAAATCAACCGCGGCGGAGACATTACCTACCATGGTCCGGGCCAGATTGTAGGGTATCCGATTCTCGACCTGGAGAATTTTTTCACTGACATCCACAAATACCTGCGTTTGCTTGAAGAAGCCATTATTTTGACTTTAGCGGAATATGGACTCAAAGCCGAAAGAAGTTCTGGGGAAACCGGCGTTTGGTTTGATGTTGGGACACCGTTTGCGCGAAAAATCTGTGCGTTCGGCGTGCGCGCCTCGCGTTGGGTTACCATGCACGGATTTGCGCTGAATGTGAATGTGGATTTGGGTTACTTTGACAACATCATTCCGTGTGGCATTCGCGGTAAAGCGGTGACTTCAATGAATGTCGAATTGGGTGTTGACACTGTCGATATTGAAGAAGTGAAGCAAAAAATCCAGAAACATTTCCTGCAGCTTTTCGAAGCTGAATTTATCTAAAACTCTTTTTCGAGATCCAGCTCGAGTTGTTCTTCGGGCAATAACCTGAAAGTCATTCGGTGGTATTTTGTGGTGCCGTATTTTCGGATGGCGTCGCGGTGCTCTTTTGTTGGATAACCTTTATTTTGTTTCCAATTGTACATTGGGAATTCGTTGTGGATCTTATTCATGTAGTCGTCCCGATAGGTTTTGGCCAAGACCGAAGCGGCTGCTATACTCATAAATTTACTGTCACCTTTGATGATGCAGCTGTGCGGAATGTTATTGACTGGTTTGAAACGGTTTCCGTCTACTATAATATATAAAGGAGCAGGGCTAAGTTTGTGAATGCACTCCTGCATGGCTTTGATTGAAGCGTTCAGGATATTGATTTCGTCGATTACCAAAGGATCGAGATGCGTCACCGAATAACAAACAGCAGCTTGTTGTATGATAGGTTTTAAAAGATCGCGGGTTTTTTCAGTCAATAACTTGGAATCGTTGAGCAATACATTTTCAAAATCATCCGGTAAAATTACGGCGGCAGCAGTTACAGGGCCGGCAAGACAGCCACGTCCGGCTTCATCGGTTCCTGCTTCGAAGGTGTGGTCTGAAAACTTGAGGCTTAACATTAAATTAATTTTAGCAAAAGTATGAAAACAACGCAACCTTTTGAATTATATTTTATCATTTGTAACGGTTGTTGAACTTACTGCAAGGATTTAGAATTTATTTTAACAGAGCTAAATTTTTTTATTAAGAACTTATATTTGTTTATTTAAGAAATAATTAAGAAGTTTGCGAAATAACTAACTCAAATAAATTTAATATGAGATCTAAGTTCAAGTGGATTTTTACGCTATTATTGGCGTTCTCAATGCAGCTTTCTTTTGCACAGGAGAAAACTGTTACAGGTACAATTACAGAAGGCGGCTTGCCAATGCCAACAGTAAATGTAGTTAACAAAAATACAAAGGCAAGTACGCAGTCAGATTTTGACGGAAAATATTCCATTAAAGCGAAAACTGGTGATGTTCTTGTGTTTTCTTTTGTAGGATATACAGATACGAACGTTACCGTTGGTGCTTCAAGTGTAATCAATCCTGTTTTGAAAACTGATGCTCAGGTTCTGGGTGAAGTTGTAGTAACAGGACAAGGCATCAAAAAAGAGAAGAAAGCATTGGGTTATGCGGTAACTACGATTAAAGCGGAAGAATTTGCTTCTAAACCTTCAACAGATGTTGTAAGGGCTTTGACCGGAAAAGCACCTGGAGTTAATATTCAACAAACCAGCGGACTTGCGGGTTCGGGTACGAATATTATTATTCGTGGATATTCTTCTATTACGGGAAGTAATCAGCCGTTGTTTGTTGTTGATGGAATTCCCTTTAATTCTGATGCCAATAGCGATGGAAATTTCTTAGAAGGTGCGACCAATGCGTCAAGCCGATTTTTAGATCTTGATCCGAACAACATCGAATCGATTAGTATTCTTAAAGGATTAAGCGCAACTACACTTTATGGTTCTGCTGGTAGTAAAGGGGTTGTGCTCGTTACGACAAAATCAGGAAACACAAAAGACATCAATAAAAAAATGGAAGTTTCTGTTTCTCAATCTTTGTATATGACTGAGATTTCTAATCTTCCTGATTTCCAAAATCAATATGGAGTTGGTAATGATAACGAATACCGTACGACTTTTGGTAACTGGGGTCCAAGCTTTGATACTAGAGGTGAGGGCGGAATTGGTTTTGATGGAACAGTTGTGCATCCTCTTGCTTATTATGGATCTACAGTTTTTCCGGAATTTTACAATTATGTAGATGGAATAGCCTCAACGCCAAAGCGTGTAAAATGGCAGGCGTATCCTGATAACGTGAAGCCTTTCTTTACGACAGGTTATGTAAATACAACTTCGGTTAATATTAGCGGAAGAGGTGACAAGACAAGTTATAATTTGAATGTTGGAAATACCGATGACAGTGGGTTTATTGATAATAACAACTACAAACGTCTGAATTTGAGTACTGGTGGTTCTACAAAATTAGGAAATGGATTTACGCTTAGCACGTCTCTTAATTATGTGAAGACAGATAAAAGCGCGCCACTTACGGGTTATGGTTATGGTTCAGGAGCGGTTACGCCTTCAATCTTTTCTACAATTTTGTACACACCTAGGAGTTACGACTTATTCGGATTGCCATACGAAGATCCTAAAACACATGAGTCGGTTTATTACAGAAGGGATATTACCAATCCAAGGTGGTTGTTAAAAAATGCAAGTGATGATGAGTCTGTAAGACGTTTTTTCTCAAATTTCTCCGCATTGTATGATATCAATTCGTGGTCAAATATTTCATACCGATTTGCGTTTGATAATTATACACAACGGAAATTGTATTACATCAATAGGGGTGGTGTTCAAACGCCTCGTGGTTACATGAGAACAACAAATAATGAGAACACAATTTATGACCATACTTTGAGCTACAATTTTAATAAAGAATTGGATAAGCAAAATAAATGGGTTTTAGACGGAACTGTAGGGATTAACTCCCGCCAGCAGGGTTATGTATATTCGCGTTTGGAGAGTTTTAACCAGTTTGTGTATGATTTCCAGGAACACCAAAATTTCCAGGTTCACACGGGAGACTCTTACAAACAGCTTTCTAACTTGGTAGGTGTTTATGCCAGTACAACATTGGCCTACGATAAATATTTATACTTGAATTTACAAGGTAGAAATGATACATTTTCGTCGTTGACTGAAGACAATAGGTCTCTGTTTTATCCATCAGCGTCTTTGTCATTTGTTCCGACTGATGCTTTTGAAGGCTTGAAAAACAACAAATATATCAACTACACGAAGGTTAGGATTGGTTATGGATCTTCTGCCGGTTTTCCGAATCCTTACCAGACCTTAATTGGTCTGCAGCAGCAAACCAATGCATTCCAGCCTACGGTAGGCCAGCCTATCAACACCATTTCTGTGGATGGGCAATTGGGAAATCCTAATTTGAAACCTGAACTTTACAAAGAAATCGAGTTTGGTTTGGAGGCAAAATTGTTCAACAACAGGCTTGGAATCGATTTGTCTTTATATGACAAAAGATCTACAGATTTGATTGTTTTTGCGGATCTTGCGCCTGAGAGTGGATACAATTACCAGGCACAGAACGTTTCCGAAATCAGCAACAAAGGAATTGAATTAGGAGTTAGTCTTGGGGTAATCAAATCTGACACTGATGGATTTGCCTGGAACTTGTCAGGTACTTTCACTAAAAACAGAAATATCGTTGAAAAATTAGGACCAGGTGTCGAAATGTTGGGTATTGCTGGCTTTACAAATCTTGGAAATTTTGCTGTTCCTGGAAGACCTTACGGAGTGATCATGGGTAGTACGATCATGAGAGATGACAATGGAAACTATATTGTAGGTAGTGATGGAAATTATGTAGTAGATAATGACCTATCTGAAATTGGAAATCCCAATGCAGATTGGAGATCTACGGTGATCAACGAAGTTTCGTATAAAAACGTAACATTTGGTTTTCAATTGGAATTCCAAAAAGGAGGAGATATTTATTCCAACACTGCAAATGCGCTGTTGTCAAGAGGTGTTATCCAAAGTGATCTTGACAGAAATGGAACTTATGTATTGCCAGGTGTAAATGCCAATGGAAATATCAATCAAATTCAAATCGGTGCTACTGAGTATGGTTTCAATAACTCGGGATTTTTTTCTGACGAACCTTCAGTTTACGATGCTACAAACTTAAGATTGAGAGAGATCTCACTTTCTTACAATCTTCCAAAAAAGATGTTGGAGAAAACACCTTTCGGGAAATTGTCGATTTCTATTGTAGGACAAAATTTATGGTACAAAGCATTTAATTTTCCGGATGCATTAAATTTTGACCCTGAAGTAATGAGTTTGGGAGTAGGTAATGGACAAGGATTTGATTATTTAACTGGGCCAACTGCTAAACGTTACGGTTTTAGTATTAACTTAACTTTTTAAGAAAATGAAAATGATGAATAATATATTTAAAATGTTTCTTTTTGCTGCTGTAGTGACTCTAAGTAGCTGTGAAACTTTTGATCTTGATTTGACGGATAACCCTAGTACTGTGCCGTCGGAACAGCTTGACCCGGTATATGTGTTTAATTATGTACAACTGACGTTACCTGATTTTGTGAACTCTGCAAATTCTTTTACTCAAAGGGTAACCCGCCAAATGGCAATGACCGGAGGAATTTCGTATGATAATGCTTTTGCGCCGGTTAATTTTGACAACAACTGGACAACAGGGTATTTGATGCTCAATTCGATCAAACAAATGGAGCCTAAAGCTCAGCAAAACAGTCAGACCTTTATTTTGGGTGCTTCTAAAGTGATGCGTTGTTACGTTTTGATGACCATGGTTGATATGTATGGAAACATACCATATTCTGAAGCACTGCAAGGCAATGCAAATCTTACGCCTCGATACGACAACAGCGCAGACGTATACGCTGGAATTTACAGAGAATTGGATGAGGCGATTCAATTATTGGAGGTAATTGATCCAAATAGTGGTGCTTTACAAGCGAGAGATTTATATTACGGACAAGGTAATGAAGGAAATCCGAATAAAACTAATTGGGTTAAATTGGCAAACACGCTTAAATTTAAAATGCTCAACAACGCAAGACTAGTCGACAATTTTGGAGGTATCAATGTGCGTTCTGAAATGACAACTTTGCTTCAAGGAGATTTAATCTTAGATTCTGCTGATGACTTCGCTTTCAAATATGGCACTGAGCGTGACCTTCCAAATTCAAGGCATCCACTATATAATGACCAATATGAATTTGGCGGTGGTGCTTATATTGCAAATTATTTCTTATGGGCAGTTCAGAAAGAAAAAGGATATGGTAATGCCAATAATCCAGCTGATCCTAGAGAGAAATATTATTTCTACAGGCAAACTACTTTAGGAGCCAATGTAAATTCACAATCTGTTCCTTGTAGAACCCAGACAAAACCAAGTCATTTCGCAAATGAAGACTATGCCTCATTTTACAATACGAGTATTTTAACGCCTTATTGTATTTCGGATGAGAATTCGCTTAGTGGATCATATCTTGGGAGAGATCATGGAGATGCTTCCGGAATTCCCGCTGATGAATGCTTGCGCACGGTGGCCGGGGTTTACCCAATTGGTGGAGCCATCGGAAATCCAGATTGCGTAAGCAGCAATACCAATGCAGGTCTTAAGGGAGGTTTAGGTGAAGGAATTATGCCTATGGTGCTTTCGTCATTCGTCCACTTTATGAAAGCTGAAGCAATCCTCACTCTTGGATTGCCTGGGGATGCCAGAGGAGAGCTGCAAACGGCTATTGAACAATCGATTCGGAAAACAGTAAATTTGCTACCTGCTTTTGCGCCCGGATCTGCCTCAGCACCTACTCTAGCTAATCACACCGCAGCAACTACAGCCTATATGAATTTCGTTCTTTCTGCTTATGATTCTGCTACTGATGCAGATAAATTACAGATTATCATTAAAGAATTTTATATCGCTTCATGGGGTAACGGAATCGAACCCTACAACAATTACAGAAGAACGGGTTACCCAGACAACTTCCAGCCAACAGTTGAAGAAAATCCGGGGGCTTATTTCTATACCGCGCTTTATCCAGGAGCCAGTACAAACAATAATCCCAATGCACCTACTAACGTAAGGACTAAAAAAGTTTTTTGGGATACGGCTTCATTAAATTTACATTAATAAAAAAGATATACTATGAAAAAATTCTTTTTCCTACCTGTTTTTATTTTCGTCGCCTTTAGTTTTCTGTCATGTGAAGACGACTCGTTAAATCCGCTTCCCGAGAAGGTGGCAGGTCAATATATGAAACTTGACATCAAAACCAGAATGATGGATGTTAATGATATTGCTAATGCGGAGTTTAGCGGCACTTTATCTAATCCTTCTGGTAATGTTGTAAAGTATGAGTTGTATGTGAGACGCAAAGATGGTGATGGTATTTTGACCGGTGATTATGTTTTGATGCAAACTATTACATCATTTCCGTATGAACTCAGGATTACACCTCAAATGATTGCAGATACTTACGGTTTGAACCTTTCTGATCTACGGAGAAGTGAAGTATATACTTTTTTTGCTTATTCATACGATGCTGCCGGTAACAAAGCTGGTTATATTAATTTGGCACGTATTATACAAGTTACCGGAGGAATGCAGCAGGGCTATAAGTTCAATACGACGCTTGATATTCCATTTCCTGTTGATGCCGAAGTCCCATATGACAATCACCAAGCAAATCCTTAAGTTGAATAGCCTCGCGTTAGGTTTTACTTTTAATATTAATTGAATTAGAATATGAAAAAATTTAAATATATTTTACTTATTGCTGGTTTTGCAGGCTTGTTTGCAAGTTGTGAATCAGATGATGAAAAATACTCTGGAACACCAGTTGGAAATCAGGAAATTATTACCCTTAACGGAACAATAAGTACGCCGCTAACAGCCGCGTTGAGCAATCAAAAAATTCCGTTTACTTTTGAAATTCCACAAGCGTTTAAAGATACTGTTACAGTTGAAATCACAACATTAAACCAATCTGGGTCTAGGACACGTATCTCAGTTGATTTACTGCCAAATGAAACTTCAGGTACCGGTGAAATCAATGCTTCAGGAGGTGTTGTTTTTAATTCGACATTTGATATGTATTTAAGTGGTATTGCTTTAAGGCATACAGAGCCAGGAAAACACTATTTACTTCAATCAAACCGGATCACGCTTAACACAGGAAGCGCGTCGGTTCCTGAAGATGATAATTCTAAATTTCAGCTAAGATTTACATGGTTAAATCCAGGTACAACAAGAAACAGGCTGAATTTATTTATCGACAGGCCAAATGTATCTGCTTTTATATCTGCTCTGGGAGCATCGAATTCCGGAACTTCAATTACTTTGACTGGTAGCGATACTTCAACTTTGCAGCCGGGAATGGTTGTTGCAGTTTCTTCAGGAGCAGGTTTGTTTCCGGCGGCTACAATTATCTCTGAAGTTACAGGGCCAAACACATTTACGGTAAACAGAGCTCCTACGGTAGGGCTAGGTGCTGATACTGAAATTACTTTCGGCGGAAATGATTACACTAGTGACAATGCAAACACGTCTGGTCCTGTTGGAACGGCCAGTAACTTAGTGAATGTAGGCTCAACCGCAGGGTTATATATCGGAATGGCGGTGTCTGTTGTTGGTGGGACGGGAAGTTTTAGTCCTGGAACTACAGTTTCGGCAATCATCAGCGACACGCAGTTTAGGGTTTCTCCAACCGTTGGTATTGCCAATAGACTTGTAGATGCTCAAATCAAAGCGGCATATCCCGACTATATGCCGCCAACCACAACAAGTTATGATCATGGTATCTCAATTAACGCAGGTAGTGTTTCTAATAATACTTCAACAGGTATAGGTGAATACACTTTCAAATTTTCAGTAGCCAATTTAATCGAAAGCCCTACGAATCTTCCTTACCGAATTGTTTGGAAGTTTCCTGACGGAAGTGTTGGTTTTCGTGATGGCGTTTATAACAATGCTACTCCAGGGGCGCCGTCTATTCCTGTAATAAAAGTTGTGAAATCTGGAAATGGTACAGGCGCAACTTTTACAATTCTTCCTGAGTAAATACTTGACAAACTTTCATGTTGTCAATGAAGAGTATTATAAATATCAGCTTGAACGCATCAATTTATGCGTTTAAGCTGATATTTTAACTTAAATCAGGATTTATATTTTTTGTCTTTCCAATTAAATTTTTATATTTGTCTATCTTTAATTATAAATTAATTTATTATGAAAAAATTATTACTATTGTCTTTCTTTGCAATGGGGATTACTTCTCAAGCTCAGTATTGGGAAACTAAAGCAACTGGATTTTCTACGGCTTCTACCGGAGTTAATGAGGTGAGCTTCGCTGATGCGAATAACGTCTGGATTTCAGGGTATGATGGATCTGGAGGAGGCGCTCAATTTCGTGTGTACTCAAGATCTTCAGATGCCGGAAATACTTGGACTTCTGGTCAAATCAGTTTAGGGTCGACAGACTTAGGGATTGGATCAATTTGTGCTATTTCTGCGACGACTGCTTGGGTAGCTGCGTTTCCTAACACTGCAACTGTACAAGGAGGAATCTGGAAAACAGTTAATGGAGGAACCACTTGGACTAAACAACCTACTGCCTCTTTTAATACCGGAATTGAATCTTTTACAAACTTGGTTCATTTCTGGGATGAGAACAACGGTTTTTGTGCTGGCGACCCTGCTAGCGGATACATGGAAATGTATACTACTGTAAATGGAGGAACAAACTGGACCAGAGTTCCTTCTGCAAACCTTCCGATTCCATTAGAAGGAGAATATGGTTACACAAGACTTTATGAAACTTTCGGAGATAGAGTTTGGGTTTGTACGAATAAAGGTAGGTTATACAGAAATGACAACAAAGGTGTAGGGCAATGGATAGCTTTCCAAACTCCAAACACAGATTTTGGTGGCGACTTAGGTGCTGCAATTACTTTTCAAGATGCTAATAATGGTTTGATGATCTCAAGAGCACATGAACAATACAGAACCACTAATGGTGGAGAAACTTGGACGCAGGAATTTCCTGACGGGGCAATCAGAAGTGGAGATGTGACTTATGTTCCTGGTTCAGCAAATGTCTTGGTTAACATTGGAGAGGATTCTTTAGATTTAGTAAGAGGTTCTTCTAAGAGTACAGATGACGGTTTAACATGGGAAGATCTTGGGCAACCAATCGATGCTGTAAGTACAGTTGAGTTTTTCGACGCTACTCATGGTTTTGCTTCAGGTTTCACACAATCAACTACTGCTGGTGGTATCTACAAATGGATTGGAACATTAGCAACTGTTGATTTCAACTCTGCTAAATCAATTACAGCTTCTCCAAACCCTACTTCAGGCGCTTTGAGAATTGCTGGAAAAAATATCAATGCAGTAAATGTATATGATGTTTTAGGAAAACAAGTATTGGCTAAAAAATTCAGCACTTTGAACGAAGTAGAATTGGATTTAAGCGCATTGAAAAGCGGTGTTTACATGGTAAATGTTGCTAACAACGCTGGTGCTACTTCAACTGTAAAAGTTGTTAAACAATAATTAAAGATTTGTCTTTTGAAAACCACCCAATTGGGTGGTTTTTTTTTGCTCATATTTAAAATCATAACTTTTTTGCCAATTCTATACAGTTTACGAACAAATAACTATTTTTGCCCTTTACAATCATGATATGAGATTTGCCCTTTCAGCGTTTTTTTTAATGTTCACCTTTTTTGTTTCTGCACAGGAAGAACCGGCTAAAGAAAAACCGCGTCAAAGCCTCATCAAATCCAAAGAGCAAAAGGAAAAAGATCTGGCTAAAAAAGCGCCCATCACTTCATACCGAATTATTACACTTGACCGAGATACGACTTATGTCGACACGTCACTTACCATCCAAAAAGATTACAAATACAATTACCTGCGCCGCGATAATTTTGGATTGCTGCCCTTTTACAACGATGGGCAAACCTACAATACATTGCAGTATTCGTTGACAAAGTTTTCGCCTTACCCAGAATTTGGCTACAAAGCCAAACATTTCAGTTACATCGAAGCAGACGAAATTAAATACTACTCTGTCGCCACGCCAATGACCGAATTGTATTTCAAAACCGTTTACGAAGAAGGACAAAATGTCGATGCATTTATCACACTAAACACTTCTGAACAGTTTAATTTTTCTGTCGCCTATCGCGGAATTCGCGCATTGGGACGATACATCAACCAATTGTCAAGTTCCGGAAATTTCAGGTTCACGACGAGTTATCATACCAAAGACAAACGTTACATAGTCAACGCCCATTTCACCGGTCAGGATATTCTTAACGGAGAAAACGGCGGTATTACCAGATTGAGTGACTTCGAAAGTAAAAACGATGATTTTACCGAGCGCGAACGGCTCGAAGTCTATCTTAAAGATGCCAAAACTTTTCTAAAAGGCCAGCGGTATTTCATAGATCACGCATTTCGCATCAATCCAACAGAAGGAAACAACAATCTTTATATTGCACACCAATTCAACTTCGAAAAGAAGTTTTTCGAATACAATCAGGCGACCGTTCCGTCATCGGTCGACGGCGTGGCTATCAACAGATTTGGAAATTCTTATATAGGTCAAAATATTAACGATCAGGTTCGTTACACCCATCTGTACAACAAAGTCGGAGCAATTTATGAAAATTCGACATTAGGAAAATTTCAGTTTTTTGCAGAGAATTATGGATACAACTATTATTACAGTTCGGTTTTTATTCTAGACAATGGCATCATTCCGGCAGAGTTAAAAGACGATATTTTGTCTGTAGGTGGCCAATACGAATACCAAAAAAACAACTGGAATGCCAAGTTGCTGTATTCCAATTCGATTTCCGATCAGTCGCTGACAAACATCGATGGAAATGTCAGCTACAAATTTGATGACAAAAACAAAGTCTCGTTTGGTTATCAGAAAATGAACAAATTACCAAACCACATTTACAACCTGCATCAAAGCAGTTATGTCGATTACGTCTGGAAAAACAATTTCAAAAACGAGAAAATCAATAAAATTCAGATCGAAGCCCAAACACAATGGGCGACTGCATCTGCTGAAATCTCGAGTTTCAATGATTTCCTGTATTTCAGCGATGACAGTACAAACGACAGCATCCAGCTCGTGTCGCCAAAACAATACGACAAATCAATCAAATACCTATCGCTCAAAGCCAGCAAGGAAATTAAATATTGGAAACTGGCGCTCGACAACACCCTGCTGTACCAAAAGACAGATCAGAGCGAAAACATTCTTAACGTTCCGGAATTTGTGACACGAAATACGCTTTATTTTTCAGATTATTTTTTCAAAAAAGCACTCTATTTGCAAACCGGCGTCACGTTCAACTATTTCACTAAGTTTTATGCAAACGACTACAATCCGGTAACGGCCGAGTTTTTTGTACAACAGAAAAAACAAATTGGTGACTTTGCAAACCTCGATTTCTTCATTAATGCAAGGATCAGGCAAACGCGTATTTTTCTCAAAGCAGAACACTTCAATTCCGGAATGTCGAAAACCAATAACTTCCTGGCCGCGCCAAATTATCCCTACCGCGATTTTGTAATCCGTTTCGGATTGGTTTGGAATTTCTTTCAGTAAATTTTCTATGGCCGATCCCGAAGTTTCGGGACGTGCTGTCCGCTTTATCTTTTTTCGTTCCTCAAAAAGGATATCGCTTTCCATCACGCCCGATATCTGTCAAAATATCAACAGTCCGTTTTATAACAAATTCATATATTTGCAAGCTGAAATTTAGCAATCCAAAAGATATTCAACATGAAATATTCAGAAAATATATTGGGAACGATTGGCAACACGCCGCTTGTCCGTTTAAATAAAGTGACCGCAGAAGTTGATGCGCTCGTACTGGCGAAGGTCGAAACTTTCAATCCGGGAAATTCCGTTAAAGACAGAATGGCCGTGAAAATGGTCGAAGATGCCGAAGCGGACGGACGCCTAAAACCGGGCGGAACAATTATAGAAGGAACTTCTGGAAACACCGGAATGGGATTGGCGCTTGCGGCCATCGTAAAAGGATACAAACTGATCTGCGTGATCACCGACAAGCAGTCGAAAGAAAAAATGGACATCCTTCGTGCGGTTGGCGCCAAAGTAGTCGTGTGTCCAACAGATGTTGAGCCCACAGACCCAAGATCATATTATTCGGTTTCCAAACGACTTGGTGAAGACACGCCAAATTCCTGGTATGTGAACCAATATGACAATCCATCAAATGCGATCGCGCACTACGAACAAACCGGACCGGAAATCTGGGAACAGACCGAAGGAAAGATTACGCATTTTGTAGTAGGTGTCGGAACAGGCGGAACCATTTCCGGCGTTGCAAAATACCTCAAAGAGAAGAATCCAAATATCAAAATCTGGGGCGTTGATACCTACGGTTCGGTTTTTAAAAAATACCACGAAACCGGAATTTTCGACGAAAACGAAATTTACTCCTACATCACGGAAGGAATCGGTGAGGATATTCTTCCAAAAAACGTCGATTTCTCATTGATCGACGGTTTCACAAAAGTGACCGACAAAGATGCAGCGGTTTACACCAGAAAAATTGCTTTGGAAGAAGGGATTTTTGTTGGAAATTCTGCCGGATCTGCAATCAAAGGTTTGCTGCAGCTTAAAGAACATTTCAAACCAGAAGATGTGGTTGTGGTTTTGTTTCACGACTCCGGAAGCCGTTACGTTGGTAAAATGTTCAACGACGACTGGATGCGCGAACGCGGTTTCCTTGACGAAGAAATCACCAAAGCCGAAGACGTGATCAAAGATCATATCGACAAACCGTTGGTTATCGTAAGAACAGAAGAACTTGTTTCCCACGCGATCGAAAGAATGCGTAAATATAAAATCTCGCAAATTCCGGTGATCGACATTACAGGATTTGTAGGTTCTGTAGACGAATCTGATTTGTTCCAAAGTTATGTCAACGATAAAGACGTCGCCGACAAACCGATCAGGGAAGTCATGGGAAAACCTTACCCAATTGTAAAATTCGGAACTAAAATCGAAGAAGTGTCAAAGTTGTTTACCAAAGACAATCAGGCCGTACTAATCGATCTGGGCAACGGAAAACACCACATTATTACGAAATACGATATCATCGGATCGATAAAATAATGAATAATTGACACCTGAGGCCAAGCCCAACGGAGCGACGCTAATGAATAATTAATAATTATGTTTCTACGAACAATGCCTTATCCGAAAGCCAAAGCAATTATTAATTGTTAATTATTCATTATTAATTAAAAAATGACCTTCACCGCCATAGATTTCGAAACCGCAACCGGACATCCCGAAAGTGCCTGCGCGGTTGGCATTGTCACGGTGGAAAACGGCAGCATTGTTGAAGAATATTACACGTTAATCCAGCCGCCGAATAATGAATATTGGTACCGTAACATCATGTGCCACGGAATCAAACCGGTGGAAACGCTAGAATCCAAAACCTTTGACAGCCTGTTTCCGGAAATTCAGAAACGTTTGTTCGGACGCAAAATCGTCGCGCACAACGAAGCGTTTGACCGCAATGTTCTGATGAAAACCATGAAATACTACGGTTTGTATTATGACGAACTCGAAATTGCCGACCGTTGGGAATGCACGTGTAAAATTTACCGCGCAAAAGGCTATAAACCTGCAAACCTTAAACATTGTAGCGACCGGAACAACATTCAGCTGAACCATCACGAAGCGCTTTCTGACGCGCGCGCCTGTGCTAAACTGTACCTGATCAGATAATTGTATTGATTTTTAAATGCGAGCCGGATTATTTTCTTAATTTAGTAATTCGATTATACGCCATTTAAATCAATATCATGAAAGAGGATTTTCTGCACTACTTGTGGAAGTTCCGCAGGTTTGATGCACTAAATCTGCAAACCTGCAACAACGAACCACTTCAAATTCTTCATCCGGGCCAATACCTGCAGCTTGCCGGTCCCGATTTTTTTAATGCCCAGATTATTATCGGCGACCAGAAATGGGCGGGGAATATCGAAATCCACGTCAGGTCATCCGATTGGTATTTGCACCAGCATGAAAAAGATCCTGCATACGACAACGTCATTCTGCATGTGGTTTGGGAACATGACACCGAAATCTTCCGGATCAACAACGTCGAAATTCCGGTATTGCAAATCAAAAGTTACGTTGCTGACGATATTCTGAATAGTTACGACAAGCTGATGTTTCCAAAGTCCTGGATTTACTGCGAAAAACAGTTAACCGGATTCGATAATTTCATACTCAAGAATTGGTTGGAACGGCTGTTTTTTGAACGCCTCGAACGCAAATCTATAGAGATCCGGAATTTGCTCACACAAACCGGCTCCGATTGGGAAGCGGTATTATTTTGCATGCTGGCCAGAAATTTCGGACTGAATACCAATGGGGAAAGTTTTCTACAAATCGCGCAGTCACTGCCATTTTCGATCGTGCGGAAAGAGGGTTTTGAGTGTGCCAATGTGGAAGCGCTGCTTTTCGGAAGATCGGGTTTGCTTGATGCGGAAAAACAGGACCATTATTTTTTAGGTTTAAAGTCGCGTTTCGACTATTTATCGCACAAATACCAATTGGAAAAAATCGGCATCACGCCGGTTCAGTTTTTTAAACACCGGCCGGACAACTTCCCGACAATTCGGTTGTCTCAGCTTGCGGTATTGTATTCGCAACGGCAAAACCTGTTTTCGAAAATTACGGAAGCCGTAACGTTGAAAGAAATGTATAAAATTTTTGAGGTAACTGCTTCCGATTATTGGTACAATCATTACCAGTTTGATAAAATTAGTCCGGCCAAATCGAAAGCGTTGTCTAAAGGTTTTATCGACCTGATCGTAATCAATACAATTGTTCCAATCCGGTTTGCCTTTGCTAAAACTAACGAAACAGAAACTGTGGAAGATCTGCTGTCGCTTTTGCGTGAAGTCGCGCCCGAAAAAAATGCCGTTACGGATAAGTTTAAATCGTTCGGAATTGCCGCTGAAAATGCGCTTGAAACACAATCTCTGATCCAGCTGAAAACCGATTATTGCAACCGCGGAAAATGTTTGGATTGTGTTATTGGAACGCATTTGATCCAACAAACATGAGTCGGTTTATTATTTTTTATCCGGATAAATCGCGATTCGGTGTGTCCTCAAAAAATAACCCGAAAGTTTTTCGTCGCCCGAGCGCTGAAATGTGATTGCTTTGGAAGTTTGTTTCGGCATGTGGCAATCGATACAGTTCGATTTTAAGATGGCTTGCGGCGTATTTCGGATGGTGGCTTCCGAGTGATTGGCAGTTTTGTGGCAACTGATACAGGCTTGTGAATAAGAGGCAAGTGTTGGTTTTGTTTTTTGATGCGGACTGTGGCAAGTCGTGCAATTCATGGTTTCACTTTTGACGAAACATTGGCTTTGGGCCAGCAAACCGTTCTGGTTTCCATGAACGTCAATTTCGCCATTGTTTCCGATAGAATTTTTTCTGTAATAATCAGAAAATTTGTCACCGGGTTTGAAGTTGAACCTGGATTGCATTTTGGATCTGGAGTCGTTTCCGGAATGGCAAATGGAACACATGTCCAGTTTTTGCTGGTTGGTAAGAGATTTAAATGTGACAATATCCTGTGCGATTTTTAAATCCGGAAATTTCTGGTGCGTTTGTACATGCTTCTTTGCCGGGCCGTGGCAGCGTTCGCAGTCAATTCCGTATACGATCGTTTCCTTTCTGACAGCATCGTCAGTGTCCATAAACATCGTGCTGACGTCGCGCTGGGTCGAACTGGTTTTTACGATTGCTGATCCGGCATTGGAACTGTGGCAGGAATAGCAGTCTTTTACAATTTCGCGGTTAAAATTAGGTACGGTTGCAGAAAAACTTGGGCTTGTTCCCCAATCGTTCGTCGATTTGTAATAGGAAACCGGAAGTTCATAAGCGCGTTTTTCATGCCAATAAGCAAATGTTTGTGCGTTTTTAATTCCAAAGACAATGTCGTATTTATACGCCCTGAGTTCCTTTCCATTTTTGTAAAGTACCTGATACAGGCTGTCACCGCGTTTTTCCATAACCAGTTTGGTGTCCTTGTCATAATGAAAAGTGTTTTTGCCCGAGCGGAAATTGCCCAACACATTTTCAGGCAAAGCCAATGACGAAGCTTTGAAGTGGGCATTTTGAGCAGCATCATGCGACACATCCTGATGGCATTGGATACAACTTTCTGCGCCGGCGTAATCGGTGCCGCGCGGATCGATATAATCGGCGTCTTTATTTCTGCAGCTTGCCAACAACAAAATCAGGAGCGGAAAAATAAAAACGAGACTGGATTTTTTCATCTGTGTAAATATAATTTTTTTTTCAAAATTCCGCAGGCAAATCTCTCAAATGTGAATTTGGTGGATTTTTAAAAAGCAGCGAAGTTTTTATTTAAATTTGTGGGAATTAAATTTTTGAAAATGTCATTTGTTATAAGGCTCAAATATTTTTTTGAAAAATATGGTTTCCATGTTTCGTCCCGACTTGCGGACAAACTTGGGATGCGTGCCAATAACGTGCGGCTTTTCTTTATTTATATTTCATTTGTAACCGCCGGGCTCTGGTTTGGTGTTTACCTCACGCTGGCTTTCTGGATAAAGCTCAAAGATCTCGTCCGGGCAAAACGAAGTTCCGTTTTCGACCTGTAATTTCCCTTCTCTTTTATACGCCATTTCAATCTTTACACGCCAAAATCATGAATTTCTCATCCCTAAAACCGTATTTTACATTTTCCAGGTCCCAACGATTGGGATTGCTGGCATTATTTATTGTAGTTATTGCTTTTCAGGCTGTCTACTATTTTTCAGATTTTAGTCCCGAAGTTCAGAACTCCGAATCGCAACAATGGATTTCCCTTCAAACAACCGTCGATTCTTTAAAAGACGCGAAGAAAAAAGAAGTCCCGAAAATTTATCCGTTTAATCCAAACTTTATTACCGATTTCAAGGGTTATAAACTCGGCATGTCTGTGGCCGAAATTGACCGCTTGCTGGCTTTTCGCAAAACAAACAAATATGTCAATTCGGCTCGAGAATTCCAACAGGTAACAAAGGTTTCCGATTCACTGTTGGCGGTAATTTCACCGTATTTTAAATTTCCGGATTGGGTAACCAAAAGAAACGCTTCTGGTTTTTCGGGCCACAAGTTTGAAAAGTTTAAAAAAGAAAAACTTCCGATCATTGACATCAATCTTGCTACTAAAGAAGAGCTCAAAAAAGTCTACGGAATCGGCGACGGTTTGTCTGAACGAATTCTGAAGGAAAAAGAAAAACTCGGCGGATTTGTCAGCATGGAGCAAATGGCGGATATCTGGGGTTTGTCGCCTGAAGTCGTCGAAAAACTGAATGAAAGTTTTAAAATCGGCATACAGCCAAATGTGAAGAAAATCAATGTCAATAATGCCTCGGTTAAAGATTTGGCGCAGTTTCCGTTCTTTCGTTACGCACTAGCCAAATCAATTGTGACGTATCGAAGTATGAACGGTGAAATTGCAAATACTGAGGATTTAACAAAAATTTCCGGCTTTCCTGTTGATAAGGTAAAAATAATTGCCTTATATTTGGAATTCTAAAAAATTACAGTCAAAATTACCCGATTTATGAGTTCAATATATTTTACTGAAGAGCACGATTCGTTCAGAAACAGTTTTAAAGATTTTTTACAAAAAGAAGTAGTGCCACACATTGAAAAATGGGAAAAAACCGGAACAATCGACCGTTTCGTTTGGAAAAAATTTGGCGATATGGGTTTTTTCGGATTGAATTATCCTGAAGCTTATGGTGGTATGAACCTGGATTTATTTTATACGGTGATTTTTTTAGAAGAACTTCAAAAAGTAAAGTCTTCAGGTTTCGCGGCGGCCATGTGGGCGCATGCATATCTGGCGATGACCCATTTAAATGCAGAAGGCGACGAAAGAATCAAGCAGGATTATTTGGCGCCAAGTATTGCCGGAGATAAAATTGGAGCCTTGTGTATTACCGAACCTTTTGGCGGAAGTGATGTTGCGGGAATGCGTACCACCGCAGTGAAGCAAGGTGACAAGTACATTATTAATGGTTCAAAAACTTTTATTACCAATGGTGTTTATGCCGATTATTATGTCGTGGCGGCCAAAACTAACCCGGAATCCGGTAATAAAGGAATCAGCATTTTCTTAGTGGATGCAAATTTAAATGGAATTACGGCGACCAAATTGGATAAATTGGGATGGAGGGCGTCGGATACTGCTGAAATCGCATTTGACAATGTCGAAATTCCGGCTGAAAATTTAATGGGTGAAGAAGGAAAAGGATTTCCGTATATCATGCAACATTTTGCTTTGGAACGACTGATCATGGCAATCAATGCGCACGCCAGAGGCGAATATGCGATCGAATACACCATAGGTTATATGTCGGAACGGGAAGCGTTTGGTAAAACCATTGATAAATTCCAGGCATTGCGACACACCATTGTCGAACACGCCACGGAAGTGGAACATTGCAAGGTTTTTAATTATGCTGCTGTAGCAAGATTAAATCAGAAAGAGTATGTTGTCAAAGAAGCGACAATGGCGAAATTAAAATCGACCAAAGTGGCTGATGATACGATTTACAGTTGTTTGCAAATGTTGGGCGGTTATGGCTATATGGAAGAATACCCTTTGGCAAGATTGTCAAGAGACAGCCGACTTGGTCCAATTGGTGGCGGAACGTCGGAAATTATGAAAGAAATCCTGTCAAAAATGATCATTGATAAACGGGATTACCAACCGGCCGTGAAATAATTATATTCAAATGTGCGTAATAATTTCTCGATGCTAAATGACAATAGTTTTGGAAAACAGGTAGAAAGACTGCGTTATTCTGAGTTGTATGCTTTAGATTATTTTTCTTACCATCCCATGCATTCGCGCAATTTAACCACGACAACCATTTCCAGTGGAAGTTATGACGTGCTTGACAATGGTTTGTATCGTAAAAGTACTGTCAACAATGTTTTTTCAACCGGACAAAGTTTGGTCGCGACGGAATTCTTTTTCAACTAATTGAAGAATCTGGACCGTCTTCTTATTATTTCAGAAAAACGGAAAATTTTTTATCAGGTGAAGTAGAATCGACTAAAATAACTACGTTTTATTTTAATTGAAAATGGTCGTCGCTGGTTTGCGTGAAGGATGGAAGCGAAAATCCTTTTGCGGCGTCCCGACACTTCGGGACGAAGCAAAAGATTGCAGCGTACAGCCTGACGGCGGTAATGAGTCGTTCTGCTTTAGATAAATTTCCCACCGCAGGCACGCCCAATTCAGTTCATAATTTGACAACGAATAATTAATAATGATCCTGAGTCGATTTTTTCCTGAAATATTAATTGCCAATTCTAAATTATTAATTACTTTTGCAGCCTTAACGAGAGGAGGTGTCTATATTATGTTAATTATACCAATTAAAGACGGAGAAAATATCGATAGAGCATTAAAGCGCTATAAAAGAAAGTTTGATAAAACCGGAACTGTTCGTCAGTTGCGTGCGCGTCAGGCGTTCATTAAGCCTTCTGTAACGAACAGGATGAAAATCCAGAAAGCGGCTTACATTCAGAACATGAGAGACAATTTGGAGAACTAGTTTCCTGAATTTCTTTAAATAATTAGAACCGTTAGCGGTCAAAGTTTAATACCTTTGATGCTGACGGTTTTTTTTTATGGACAATAGTAAAACGGCATATCGGGATTATTTGCAGCTGGAGAAAAACTACTCTCCGCATACGGTGACAGCGTATTTAAACGACATCGGTTTTTTTGAATCTTTTGTGAAAACGGAATTTGATCAGGAAAATCTGACTGAAGTCAATTACAGTCAGATTCGAAGCTGGATCGTTTCTTTGGCCGATGCCGATGTTTCGAACAATTCGATCAACCGCAAAATGTCGTCATTAAAATCGTTTTACAAATTCTTATTGAAAACGAAGCAGATTCCGGCAAGTCCGCTACTCAAACACAAATCCCTTAAAACGCCGAAGAAAATCCAGATTCCGTTTTCGGAAAAAGAGGTTGATGATGTGCTTAACCATATTGTGTATCCGGAAGGATTTGAAGGCATTCGCGACAAACTCATTATCGATTTGTTTTATACGACCGGAATCAGGCGCACCGAGCTGATTCATCTTCAGGTGGCCAATATCAATTATTCAAATCATACGTTGAAAGTACTTGGAAAACGCAACAAAGAACGGATTTTGCCGGTTTTGCCAATTGTTTCCGGGCAACTCGATTTGTATCTGTCTGAACGCGCTCGGCTGCAGCAAATTAACGATCCGGCCTATTTGATGCTGACAGAAAAAGGCGTTAAATTGACCGATTCGTTTGTATATCGATTAATTAATAACTACTTTAGTAATGTCTCCGAGAAGGTTAAAAAGAGTCCGCACATCCTGCGGCATACCTTTGCAACACACCTGCTCAATAACGGGGCCGACATCAATTCGGTAAAAGAATTATTAGGGCATTCGAGTTTGGCCTCTACCCAAATTTATACCCATAGCAGTTTGTCTGAACTGAAAAAGGTATATGGGAGCGCGCATCCGAGAAGCCAGGAGTAATTTCATATAAGTTCAACCATTAAATTTTTGATTATGAAGGTAAATGTTCATGCAGTTCACTTTGCTGTCGACGGAAAGTTGGTCGATTTTATTCAGCAAAGAATGGATAAGTTAGAGAAATATTACGATAGAGTTGTTGTTGCGGACGTATTTCTAAAGGTGGAAAAGACAAGTGAGAAGGAAAATAAAGTTGCCGAACTCAAAATTAATGTGCCCGGAGATGAGTTTGTGGTAAAGAAACAATGCAAGACTTTTGAAGAAGCGGTAGAACTTTCGGCTGAATCGCTTGAGCGCTTGCTGGTAAAAAGAAAAGAAAAAATACGAACACATATTTAATCTAAATTTTTTTTGAAAATGTTTTGGATTAAGTAACAAAAAGATATACATTTGCAGTCCGTTAGAAATAGCGGACTTTTTTTATTGTTAATGCCGGTGTAGCTCAGTTGGCTAGAGCAGCTGATTTGTAATCAGCAGGTCGTGGGTTCGAGTCCCTCTATCGGCTCAAAAATTAAGAATTAAGATTTTTGATTTACGAATTAAATCTGAAATCGTAATTCTGAAATCAACAATAAAAAAGGGGAGATACTCAAGCGGCCAACGAGGGCAGACTGTAAATCTGCTGTGTGAACTTCGCAGGTTCGAATCCTGCTCTCCCCACAAAATAATTTTGGATTCAAGATTTGCGATGTACGATTTGCCTCAATCGCGAAAAAATCAAAAATCTTAAATCGTAAATCCAAAATTGGATTTCCTTGCCGGCGTAGCTCAGGGGTAGAGTGCTTCCTTGGTAAGGAAGAGGTCACGGGTTCAATTCCCGTCGTTGGCTCAACAAGTAAGAATTTTGAACACTAATATATAACTAAGATTAAAAATTAAGTAAAATGGCAAAGGAGAATTTTAACCGTTCCAAACCGCACTTAAACATAGGTACAATTGGACACGTAGATCACGGAAAAACTACATTAACTGCAGCAATCTCTAAAGTATTGACTGATGCAGGTTTTTCTAAAAACGCAGCGAAATCTTTCGACCAGATTGATAACGCTCCGGAAGAAAAAGAAAGAGGTATTACTATCAACACTTCTCACGTTGAGTACGAAACTGCTAACCGTCACTACGCTCACGTTGACTGTCCAGGTCACGCGGATTACGTAAAGAACATGGTTACTGGTGCTGCTCAAATGGACGGTGCTATCTTAGTTGTAGCTGCTACAGACGGACCAATGCCACAAACACGTGAGCACATCCTTTTAGGTCGCCAGGTTGGTATTCCTAGAATGGTAGTTTTCATGAACAAAGTGGATATGGTTGATGATGCTGAGCTTTTAGAGCTGGTTGAAATGGAAATCAGAGACTTATTGTCTTTCTACGAATATGATGGAGATAACGGACCAGTTGTTCAGGGATCTGCTTTAGGTGGATTGAACGGAGATGCAACATGGGTTCCTAAAATTCTTGAATTGATGGAAGCTGTTGACAACTGGATCGAAGAGCCAGTTCGTGATACTGCAAAACCTTTCTTGATGCCAGTTGAAGACGTATTTACAATTACAGGTCGTGGAACTGTTGCTACAGGTCGTATCGAAACTGGTATTGCTAATACAGGAGATGCTGTTGAGATCATCGGTATGGGAGCTGAAAAATTAACTTCTACTATTACAGGAGTTGAGATGTTCCGTAAAATCCTTGACAGAGGAGAAGCTGGAGATAACGTAGGATTGTTGTTGAGAGGTATTGATAAAGCTGATATCAAACGTGGTATGGTTATCATCAAGCCAGGATCTGTGAAACCACACGCTAATTTCAAAGCAGAGGTTTACGTATTGAAAAAAGAAGAAGGTGGTCGTCACACACCATTCCACAATAACTACCGTCCGCAGTTTTACGTACGTACAACTGACGTAACAGGAGTTATTACTTTGCCAGAAGGAGTAGAGATGGTAATGCCAGGGGACAACTTAACAATCAATGTTTCTTTGTTAAGCCCAATCGCTATGACTGTGGGTTTACGTTTCGCTATCCGTGAAGGTGGTAGAACAGTAGGTGCTGGTCAGGTAACTGAAATCGTAGAATAATTATACGAAATATTTTTAAAAAGCCAGCAGTGTCTTTTGGTACTGCTGGCTTTTAACAGACGGGCGTAGTTCAAGGGTAGAATAGCGGTCTCCAAAACCGTTGATGGGGGTTCGAATCCCTCCGCCCGTGCAATAAAAAAACAAATTATAATGAAAGTTGTAAATTATATATCGGAAGCATTTGAAGAATTAAAATCAAACGTGACCTGGCCGGAATGGGCTGAAGTGCAACGTCTTACAATTGTAGTTGCTGTTTTTTCAGTTTTATTTGCTTTGGCAACATGGGGAGTTGATGAGCTTTGTGCAAAAGCATTAGCTGGTTTTTTTAACTGGATAAAAGCTTAAATTTTTTGTGATGACAGACAATAATGTGAAAAAATGGTATGTGGTTAGAGCCGTAAGCGGACAGGAAAACAAAGTCAAAGCTTACATCGAAACCGAAATCAACCGATTGGGAATGGCGGATTATATTTCTCAGGTACTGGTTCCTACTGAAAAAGTAGTAACGGTAAAAGACGGGAAAAAAATCAGCAAAGAAAAAGTTTACTTTCCTGGTTATGTGATGATCGAAGCCACGCTTGTTGGTGAAATACCACATATTATCAAGTCGATTACAGGTGTTATCGGATTCCTGGGAGAAGTGAAAAACGGCGACCCGGTTCCTTTGAGAATGTCTGAAGTAAACCGCATGTTAGGAAAAGTAGATGAGTTGGCTGTGAAAACAGACACCCATTCTATTCCGTTCAACATCGGGGAAACAATTAAAGTTATTGATGGTCCTTTCAACGGTTTCAACGGAACGGTTGAGAAAATCAATGAAGAAAAGCGTAAACTCGAAGTCATGGTGAAAATTTTCGGAAGAAAAACACCGTTGGAACTGAGCTTTATGCAAGTTGAAAAAGTATAATTTGTTACACTATTATATATAACCGCAAGCGTCTGCTTCCACAGACAATTGCACATTTTAAAACACAATGGCTAAAGAGATTAGTAAAGTAGTTAAACTACAAGTTAAGGGAGGTGCCGCGAATCCATCGCCACCGGTAGGACCTGCTCTTGGAGCTGCTGGTGTAAACATCATGGAATTCTGTAAGCAATTTAATGCAAGAACCCAGGATAAAGCCGGCAAAGTATGTCCAGTACAGATCACGGTGTACAAAGACAAATCTTTTGATTTCGTCGTAAAAACACCACCTGCAGCAGTCCAGTTGATGGAAGCTGCAAAGCTAAAAGGCGGTTCAGGGGAACCTAACCGTAAAAAAGTTGCCAGCGTTACCTGGGATCAGATTAAAGCGATCGCAGAAGACAAAATGGCTGATTTGAATGCATTCACGCAAGAGTCTGCAATGAGTATGATTGCTGGTACAGCAAGATCTATGGGTATAACTGTATCGGGAGAATCTCCTCTAAAAAAAGCTTAAGACATGGCAAAATTGACAAAAAAGCAAAAAGAGGCTGCTTCAAAAATTGAAAAGAACAAATTTTACAACCTGAAAGATGCATCTGCATTGATTAAAGTTATTGCTTCTGCAAAATTTGATGAGTCTGTAGATATCGCTGTTAAATTGGGTGTAGATCCAAGAAAAGCGAATCAAATGGTACGTGGTGTAGTAACTTTGCCACACGGAACAGGAAAAGACGTTCGCGTTCTTGCTCTTGTAACTCCGGATAAAGAAGCGGAAGCTAAAGCTGCTGGTGCAGACTACGTAGGTTTAGACGACTACCTTCAAAAAATCAAAGACGGTTGGACAGATGTTGATGTGATCATCACCATGCCAGCTGTAATGGGTAAATTGGGACCATTAGGACGTATCCTTGGACCAAGAGGTTTGATGCCAAACCCTAAAACCGGAACTGTGACTATGGATGTAGCGAAAGCTGTAGCTGAAGTAAAAGCAGGTAAAATTGATTTCAAAGTTGACAAAACAGGTATTGTTCACGCAGGTATCGGAAGGGTTTCTTTCGGAGCGGATCAAATCGTTGACAACGCACACGAAATTATTCAAACATTAATCAAAATGAAACCAACTGCTGCTAAAGGCCAGTACATCAAAAGCATTCACTTGTCTAGCACAATGAGTCCTGCGATTGCACTTGATCCTAAAGGAGTATAATTGGCAGTAAAAACTTTATAGTATGACTAGAGAAGAAAAATCAATCGCAATTGAAGATTTAACTGCACAGTTGGCCGGAAGCAACATCGTTTATGTAGCTGATATTTCGGGATTGAACGCAGAAACGACTTCAAACTTAAGAAGGGCTTGCTTTAAAGCCGGGATCAAATTGGAAGTGGTTAAAAACACCATGCTTTCAAAAGCAATGGAAGCTGCTCCTGCTGATTACGGTGATTTGGCTACAATCTTAAAAGGAAACTCTTCGATCCTTCTTTCAGACACGGCAAACGCGCCTGCAAAGATCATCAAAGAATTCAGAAAAAAATCGGATAAACCACTTTTGAAAGGTGCTTTCATCAATTCTGAAATCTACATCGGAGACAACTTGTTGGATTCATTGGCATCGCTTAAATCTAAAGAAGAGGTTATCGGAGAAATCATCGGATTGCTTCAATCACCAGCTCAAAGAGTTATTTCAGCTCTTAAAAACCAATTCAAAGACGAAGAGGTGGCTTAATCCTTACGGACTAAGTTTTTGAAAAACGCGCACAATAAATAAATTATATTTTTACAAATCATTTTAAAACGATAGAAAAAATGGCAGATTTGAAACAATTCGCAGAACAATTGGTTAACCTTACTGTAAAAGAGGTTAATGATTTAGCAACAATATTGAAAGATGAGTACGGTATCGAACCAGCTGCTGCTGCAGTTGTAGTTTCTGGTGGTGGTGGCGAAGCTGCTGCTGCTGAAGAACAAACTGAATTTACAGTAGTACTTAAAGAAGCTGGTGCTTCTAAATTAGCTGTAGTTAAAGCTGTAAAAGAACTTACAGGTTTAGGTCTTAAAGAAGCTAAAGATTTAGTTGACGGTGCTCCTGCAAACGTTAAAGAAGGTATCACTAAAGATGAGGCTGAAGGTCTTAAAAAATCTTTGGAAGAAGCCGGAGCTGTTGTTGAGCTGAAATAATCCAACCCGGTTTTGAAGATAGGTTTAGGTCCTGGACACGCGTCCAACGACCTAAACCATTTTTCGTATAATAAAATTTTATTCTAAATTTTATCACAATACGCTTCACAACCAAATAGTTTTTAATCAATACGAAGAAGAAAACGGGCGAGCTTGGTTCGTTTTTAAGAGGTATTGATCAAAAAAAGAAAAGCTGTGTTTTACACAAAAACTACTTTTTTTTTAATCAAAATTTTGTCCATTGATGATTACAAATCAGACCGAAAGATTGAATTTTGCCTCTACGAAAAATATTCCTGACTATCCGGATTTTCTGGACGTTCAGGTAAAATCATTTAAGGATTTCTTCCAACTGGAAACCAAATCCGACGAAAGAGGCAACGAAGGTTTATACAATACCTTCATGGAAAATTTTCCAATCACAGATACAAGAAACAACTTCGTATTGGAATTCCTGGATTACTTTGTAGATCCGCCACGTTATACCATTCAAGAATGTATAGAGAGAGGACTGACGTACAGTGTGCCGTTAAAAGCACGTCTGAAACTGTATTGTACAGATCCGGAGCATGAGGATTTTGAAACGATTGTACAGGATGTTTATCTTGGAACAATCCCATATATGACGCCAAGCGGTACCTTTGTGATCAACGGTGCTGAACGCGTGGTCGTGTCTCAGTTGCACAGATCGCCGGGTGTTTTCTTCGGACAATCATTCCATGCGAATGGAACCAAATTATATTCTGCCCGTGTCATTCCTTTCAAAGGATCATGGATTGAATTTGCGACCGATATCAACAGCGTTATGTATGCGTATATCGACCGTAAGAAAAAATTACCGGTTACGACTTTATTCCGCGCCATCGGATTCGAAAGAGACAAGGACATCCTTGAAATTTTCGACCTTGCTGAGGAAATCAAAGTTTCGAAAACCGGACTTAAAAAATACATCGGACGCAAACTTGCTGCACGTGTTCTAAACACCTGGCACGAGGATTTCGTCGATGAAGATACTGGCGAGGTAGTTTCTATCGAGCGTAACGAAATCATCCTTGACCGTGATACGATTATCGACAAAGACAACGTAGAAGAGATCATCGATTCTAACGTAAAATCGATCCTGTTGCACAAAGAAAGCAGCAACCAGGCCGATTATTCGATCATCCACAATACGCTTCAAAAAGATCCAACCAACTCTGAAAAAGAAGCGGTGGAGCACATTTACAGACAACTTAGAAATGCTGAACCGCCTGATGAAGAAACGGCGCGTGGCATCATCGATAAATTGTTCTTCTCCGACCAACGTTACAATTTAGGTGAAGTAGGCCGTTACAGAATGAACAAAAAATTAGGTTTGGATATCCCAATGGAAAAGCAAGTCTTGACCAAAGAAGATATCATCACGATCGTGAAATATTTGATTGAATTGATCAACTCTAAAGCAGAGATTGATGATATCGATCACTTGTCAAACCGTCGTGTAAGAACCGTAGGCGAGCAATTGTCGCAACAGTTCGGCGTAGGTCTTGCCCGTATGGCGAGAACAATCCGCGAGAGAATGAACGTTAGGGATAACGAGGTGTTTACACCAATCGATTTGATCAATGCGAAAACATTGTCATCGGTGATCAACTCTTTCTTCGGAACGAACCAGTTGTCTCAATTTATGGATCAAACGAATCCACTGGCTGAGATTACACACAAAAGAAGACTTTCTGCCCTTGGGCCTGGTGGACTTTCGCGAGAGAGAGCCGGATTTGAGGTTCGAGATGTTCACTATACGCACTACGGACGTTTGTGCCCGATTGAGACGCCTGAGGGACCAAACATTGGTTTGATTTCGTCACTTGGTGTTTACGCGAAGGTAAACGGAATGGGATTCATCGAAACGCCTTACCGCAAAGTAACTAATGGTAAAGTCGACTTGGAATCTACAGCAGTATACTTATCTGCAGAGGAAGAAGAAGGCAAAATGATCGCTCAGGCAAACATTGAAATGGATGCGAGTGGCCAAATTACTGCCGATATGGTTATTGCCCGTGAAGAAGGCGATTTCCCGGTAGTGAAACCAACAGAGATCCATTACACCGACGTCGCGCCAAACCAGATCGCTTCAATTTCTGCATCGTTGATTCCGTTTTTGGAACATGATGATGCGAACAGGGCGTTGATGGGATCAAACATGATGCGTCAGGCCGTACCATTGTTGCGTCCTGAAGCTCCGATTGTTGGAACTGGTCTTGAAAGACAAGTGGCTTCTGACTCACGTGTTTTGATTAACGCTGAAGGTCCCGGAGTTGTAGAATATGTAGATGCAAACATCATCACAATTAAATACGACCGTTCTGAAGAAGAAAGAATGGTTTCATTTGAATCGGATGAGAAAACATACAACCTGATTAAATTCAGAAAAACCAATCAGAGTACGTCAATCAACCTGAAACCAATCGTAAGAAAAGGCGACAGGGTTATTCTTGGACAAGTACTTTCTGAAGGTTATGCGACCCAAAACGGGGAACTTGCCTTGGGAAGAAACCTTAAAGTAGCATTTATGCCATGGAAAGGATACAACTTCGAGGATGCGATTGTAATTTCTGAGAAAGTGGTTCGTGATGATATTTTTACGTCAATCCACGTGGATGATTATTCATTGGAAGTGCGTGATACCAAATTAGGAAACGAAGAGTTGACTAATGATATCCCGAACGTTTCTGAGGAAGCTACAAAAGATCTTGACGAAAATGGTATGATCAGAATTGGTGCCGAAGTAAAACCTGGCGACATCCTGATCGGAAAAATTACACCAAAAGGAGAATCAGATCCGACTCCGGAAGAAAAATTGCTTCGCGCGATCTTCGGGGACAAAGCCGGTGATGTGAAAGATGCTTCGTTAAAAGCGTCTCCATCTTTACACGGTGTGGTTTTAGACAAAAAATTATTCGCAAGAGCGGTAAAAGATAAGAGAAAACGTACCAAAGACAAAGATGATTTGGGTGCGCTTGAAATGGAATTCGAAACCAAATTTATCGAATTGAAAGATAAATTGGTTGAGAAATTATTCCTGATCGTAAACGGAAAAACTTCGCAGGGAGTGATGAACGATTTGGGCGAGGAAGTTTTGCCAAAAGGTAAAAAATACACGCAAAAAATGTTATATGCCGTTGAAGATTTCGCTCACTTAAGCAAAGGACAATGGGTTGCAGACGACGCTACCAATAAAATGGTAAACGATTTGATCCACAACTACAAAATCAAGCTGAACGATTTACAAGGTGCATTACGTCGTGAGAAATTTACGATTACTGTTGGTGATGAATTACCAGCCGGAATCTTAAAACTTGCTAAAGTATACATCGCTAAAAAACGTAAACTGAAAGTTGGGGATAAAATGGCAGGACGTCACGGTAATAAAGGTATTGTTGCACGTATCGTTCGTCATGAAGACATGCCTTTCCTTGAAGACGGAACACCGGTTGATATCGTGTTGAACCCACTGGGTGTACCTTCACGTATGAACATCGGTCAGATTTATGAAACGGTATTGGGTTGGGCTGGTATGAACTTGGGACGCAAATTCGCGACACCTATTTTCGACGGTGCTTCTCTGGACCAGATCAATGCACTAACTGACGAAGCTGGCGTACCACGTTTCGGACACACCCACCTTTATGACGGTGGTACAGGAGAGCGTTTCCACCAGGCTGCAACAGTTGGAGTAATCTATATGTTGAAACTTGGACACATGGTTGACGACAAGATGCACGCCCGTTCTATCGGACCGTACTCACTCATTACGCAACAACCTCTTGGAGGTAAAGCGCAATTCGGTGGACAGCGTTTCGGAGAGATGGAGGTTTGGGCACTTGAGGCTTACGGCGCGTCGAGCACGCTTCGTGAAATCCTGACCGTAAAATCGGATGACGTAATTGGTAGAGCCAAAACTTACGAAGCCATCGTAAAAGGTGAAACCATGCCGGAACCGGGATTACCGGAATCTTTCAACGTGTTGATGCACGAATTGAAAGGTCTTGGACTAGACATTCGTTTAGAAGAATAAATTACAGTCAAAAGAGGAAAGTTGAAAGTCTGAACGGCTTTCGACTTTCAACTTTCGACTTTTCATAAATAATAAGTTTTTCAGGATTTATACCCGTAAATCGTTCCGATTTTTTATAGAAACGATGTTTTTATAACTAGCACTTCAGGAAAGGCCTGAGGTTTAGAGAAGTAATCCGAGGTAGTATTGAAGTCTAAAGTCAGATGTCAAAAGTTATAAAGTCTTCAACGGCTTTCGACCTTCAACTTTCAAACTTTCGACTGAGATGAAATTCAATTTTTTAATTGCAAATAAATCAATAGTAGAAACTATGATGAATAACAGAAATAATAACAATAAAGATAAAAATCCGGTAAAAAGATTTGATAAAATCTCAATCGGATTGGCATCTCCGGAATCTATTCTAGCCGAATCAAGAGGTGAAGTTTTAAAACCGGAAACCATCAATTACAGAACCCACAAACCAGAGCGTGACGGATTGTTCTGTGAGCGTATCTTCGGACCTGTTAAGGATTTCGAATGTGCTTGTGGTAAATATAAAAGAATTCGCTACAAAGGGATCATTTGTGACCGTTGTGGTGTTGAAGTAACCGAGAAAAAAGTACGTAGAGACAGAGTTGGACACATCAATTTGGTGGTGCCAATCGCGCACATCTGGTATTTCCGTTCGCTTCCAAACAAAATCGGATACATCCTTGGTCTTCCGTCTAAAAAATTAGACATGATCATTTACTACGAAAGATACGTGGTAATCCAGGCCGGTATTGCTAAAAATGCGGAAGGCGAATCGGTTCAGAGACTTGATTTCCTTACCGAAGAAGAATATTTAAACATCTTGGATACCTTGCCGCAAGACAACCAGTATCTGGATGATTTCGATCCGAATAAATTCGTTGCCAAAATGGGAGCGGAATGTATCATGGATTTGCTTGCGCGCATCGACTTAGACGAATTGTCTTACCAGTTGCGTCACGCTGCAAATAATGAAACATCGAAACAACGTAAAACTGAAGCACTAAAAAGATTACAGGTAGTAGAATCTTTCCGTGAATCCAACCTGAACCGTGAAAACAGGCCAGAATGGATGATCATGAAAGTGGTTCCTGTGATCCCGCCAGAATTGCGTCCGCTCGTGCCGCTTGATGGTGGCCGTTTCGCGACTTCGGATTTGAATGATTTGTACCGTCGTGTGATCATCCGTAACAACCGTTTGAAAAGATTGATGGAGATCAAAGCTCCGGAAGTGATCTTGAGAAACGAAAAACGTATGTTGCAGGAATCGGTAGATTCATTGTTCGATAATACCAGAAAAGCATCTGCTGTTAAAACAGAATCAAACCGTCCATTGAAATCACTTTCTGATTCCTTGAAAGGTAAACAAGGTCGTTTCCGTCAAAACTTACTTGGTAAACGTGTCGATTATTCAGCGCGTTCGGTAATTGTTGTCGGACCTGAATTGAAACTGTTCGAATGCGGATTGCCAAAAGATATGGCTGCTGAGCTTTACAAACCGTTTGTGATCCGTAAATTGATCGAACGCGGAATTGTGAAAACGGTAAAATCTGCCAAAAAAATCATCGACAAGAAAGAACCTGTAGTTTGGGACATTCTTGAAAACGTGATCAAAGGACATCCGGTATTGCTGAATCGTGCGCCTACATTGCACAGACTTGGAATCCAGGCGTTCCAGCCAAAACTGATCGAAGGAAAAGCGATTCAATTGCACCCATTGGTTTGTACGGCGTTTAACGCGGATTTTGATGGGGATCAGATGGCAGTTCACTTGCCATTAGGCCCAGAAGCAATCCTTGAAGCACAATTGTTAATGTTGGCTTCACATAACATCCTGAACCCTGCGAATGGGGCGCCAATTACGGTTCCATCTCAGGATATGGTCTTGGGTCTGTATTATATGACCAAAGAACGTTTGTCAACTCCGGAAATGAAAATTTTAGGAGAAGGTTTGACTTTTTATTCGGCTGAAGAGTGTAACATCGCTTTGAACGAAGGAAGAGTGGAATTGAACGCGCGTGTGAAAATCCGTGCGAAAGATTTCAACGAAAACGGAGAATTGGTATTTAAAGTGATCCAGACTACTGCAGGTCGTGTATTGTTTAACGAGGTAGTGCCGGAAGCAGCAGGTTACATCAATGACGTATTGACTAAGAAAAACCTTAGGGATATTATCGGTCACATTTTAAGTGTAACCAATGTACCTACGACGGCAGCTTTCCTTGACAATATGAAAGATATGGGATACAAATTTGCATTCAGAGGAGGTTTGTCTTTCTCTTTAGGTGATATCCGTATTCCGGAACAAAAAACACAATTGATCGCAGACGCCAGAGAACAGGTTGAAGGCATTTCTGCGAACTACAATATGGGTTTAATTACCAACAATGAGCGTTACAACCAGGTAATTGACATTTGGACTTCTGCCAATGCGCAGCTTACAGAATTGGCCATGAAAAACATTAGAGAAGACCAGCAAGGTTTCAACTCGGTGTACATGATGCTTGATTCCGGAGCGCGTGGGTCGAAAGAGCAAATCCGTCAGTTAACCGGTATGCGTGGATTGATGGCAAAACCTAAAAAATCTACCGCTGGTGGTGGTGAAATTATTGAAAACCCGATTCTTTCCAACTTTAAGGAAGGATTATCGATCTTAGAATATTTCATCTCTACGCACGGTGCTCGTAAAGGACTTGCGGATACGGCTTTGAAAACGGCCGATGCGGGTTACCTTACAAGAAGGCTGCATGACGTTTCTCAGGACGTAATCGTAAACATTGAAGATTGCGGCACGTTAAGAGGAATCGAAGTGTCTGCTTTGAAGAAAAACGAGGAGATTGTTGAAACTTTAGGAGAAAGAATTTTAGGACGTGTTGCTTTGCAGGACGTAATTAATCCTTTGACAAATGAAGTTTTAATCCAGTCTGGCCAACAAATTACTGAAGCGATCATGAAAGCGATCGAAGCTTCTCCGCTGGAAAGTGTTGAAGTACGTTCGCCATTGACATGTGAAGCGACTAAAGGTATTTGTGCAAAATGTTACGGAAGAAATCTTGCTACCGGAAGAATGACCCAAAGAGGAGAAGCTGTTGGTGTAATCGCAGCACAGTCTATTGGTGAGCCGGGAACGCAGTTGACACTTCGTACATTCCACGTCGGTGGAGTTGCGGGAGGTCTTTCTGAAGAGTCAAGCATCGTAACCAGATTTGATGGTAAACTTGAAATCGAAGATCTTAAAACAGTAAAAGGCGAAGACAATGAAGGCAATCCTGCTGATATTGTGGTATCGCGTTCTACTGAGTTGAAATTGGTTGATGTGAAAACCGGAATCGTATTAAATACGCACAACATTCCTTACGGATCAAGCATTTTTGTAAAAGACGGCGACGTGGTTACAAAAGGTACAACAATCTGTAAATGGGATCCATATAACGGGGTTATCGTTTCTGAATTTACCGGAAAAATCGCTTACGAAGATTTGGAACAAGGACAATCGTTCCAGGTTGAAATCGATGAGCAAACCGGATTCCAGGAAAAAGTAATCTCTGAGGCAAGAAACAAAAAACTGATCCCTACTTTATTGGTTTACGGTAAAGAAGGCGAACTGATCCGTTCTTACAACTTACCTGTTGGTGCCCACCTTATGGTAGAAAACGGCGAGAAAATCAAGGCTGGTAAAGTATTGGTTAAAATCCCGAGACGTTCTTCTAAAGCGGGCGATATCACCGGAGGTCTTCCAAGAATTACCGAGTTGTTAGAGGCTCGTAATCCTTCAAACCCAGCGGTTGTATCAGAAATTGACGGTGTTGTTTCTTTTGGAAAAATCAAACGTGGTAACCGTGAGATCATCATCGAATCTAAATTTGGTGAAGTGAAGAAATACCTTGTGAAATTATCAAGTCAGATTCTGGTTCAGGAAAATGACTTCGTAAGAGCGGGAGTTCCGTTGTCAGACGGTGCGATCACTCCGGACGATATCTTGAGAATTCAGGGACCTGCTGCTGTTCAACAGTACTTGGTTAATGAGATTCAGGAAGTATACCGTTTGCAGGGTGTAAAAATCAACGACAAACACTTTGAGGTTGTCATCCGTCAGATGATGCGTAAAGTGCGCGTGGTAGATCCGGGAGATACCTTGTTCCTTGAAGAGCAATTGATCCATACCAAAGATTTCCTTGTTGAAAACGACAAGTTATACGGAATGAAAGTGGTGGAAGATTCAGGTGATTCAGAAAACATCAAGCCAGGACAAATCATTTCGCCACGTCAGTTGCGCGATGAGAACTCTTTACTGAAACGTACTGATAAAAACCTCGTTGTTGCCCGTGATGTCATTACATCTACAGCAACTCCGGTGTTACAAGGTATTACCAGAGCATCGCTTCAGACGAAATCATTTATCTCTGCAGCATCGTTCCAGGAAACTACAAAAGTACTGAACGAAGCAGCTGTAGCTGGTAAAGTAGATACATTGGAAGGATTGAAAGAAAATGTAATCGTTGGTCACAGAATCCCTGCCGGAACCGGAATGAGAGAATATGACAACACGATTGTAGGTTCTAAAGATGACTACAATGAAATGATGGCAAATAAAGAAGAATATATTTACTAAGATGAGCGATCAAAAACAACAACCGGGACAAATCAATATTGAACTGGATGAACATATTGCAGAGGGAATTTATTCCAACCTGGCAATCATCAACCATTCAGCTTCAGAATTTGTATTGGATTTTGTATGCATCATGCCTGGCACACCAAAAGCCAAGGTAAAGTCCAGAATAGTATTGACGCCGCAACACGCCAAAAGACTGGTAAAAGCGCTGGCAGAAAATGTTCACCGATTTGAAGTAGCCAATGGCGAGATCAAAGATACCGAACAGCCGCCCATACCGCTGAATTTTGGTCCCGCGGGACAAGCTTAAAAATCAAAACCTCCTGAGTGATCAGGAGGTTTTTTTATGCACTTTGTTTTTGCAATAGTTGAATGTGTAATTCCTAAATCAATTTTTTTAGACTTAATAAAAAGTGATTAACCAATTTTATTAACTTTATTTTTAGAATTTATTAACACGAAAACGTTATAGTTGTCTTTCTGAACTTTCAACAGCATTGCCAATTCATTTTATACTGTAATTTTAAATCTTCTAATTTCCATAAATAAGTTCCAGCACATCTTATCTGAAACAAAACGCGGAATTTTTAATCTTTTAATAATTACAGTATGAAGAGAATTTTACCAAAAGAAATTCATTATTTCTTTTATTTTTTTATTCTGATGTTTTCGATGCAATCGAATGCTCAGAACATTTTTAACGGAGAGCCTGTACAATGGGCAGGTAGGCCAAATGGATATGGAACAAATCCATATAATTCAGATTACAGGACATTGACCTATCGAAAGGTTAGTACCACAGTAAACAATCCTGGCGATGGCCGTGGCCAATGGTCAACGACTATCAATGTTCAAAGTTCGGGCGGTAACGTTACCCCAGACAATATGCCAGGTGGCGGAGGTTCAGGTTGGTTGTTGATTTCGGGCCCTTCTGGAAGCCGTTTTCAGAACAAATGGAACTTTAATGGCGTTGGACAAGCAGGTCTTAATGCAGTCAATGGCATCGTCAAGCAAGGTGGCGGGGAAGATATGGGACTTAACATGGGAACAGCTGGTCGTTATACTTTTAATATGCGTGACAATGGTTATGGCGATTCTAAAGTCTTTATTGGATACACTGCAAATACACCTGTCACAGTAACCAGAGGCGCGGTGACTTTTGCCTCAAACCAACCGGTTATTTCAATCGCTACATCGGCAGCACCATCTGCTGGTGAAAACATCTTTGTACGGTTTCGTGCGGGCAGCAATGATTTTACAACTGCTACAACGGTAGTGCAGGCGTCGGGTTCAGGCACATCATGGACAGCGACACTACCTGCGCAAACGTGTGGAACAGCAGTTTACTATTATGTCTATTCATCTACGCGAACATTATCACAAATTCAAGCCGATTCGGAAGAAGACCGTTCACTGTCAGTGATCCGTTTTGATGACAATTCAGGAGCTAATTATTCACTCACGCCAACCCCGTCAACGGCTGCTGTACTTTCAGGGACTGCAACAATTTGCGCTGGTGGCAGTACAAATTTACAGGTTGCCATTACAGGCGGCTCGTCTCCGTTTACGGTGGTTTACACAAACGGGACTTCGAACTTCACAATTTCAAACTATGTAAGTGGTACTTCAATTGCAGTAAGCCCTGTCGCATCTGTAACATATACTTTGGTCAGTGTGACTGGAAATAATGGTTGCGCAGGTACGGGAAACAGTGGTTCCGCTGCTGTATCTACAAACGCTAACGTAACTTATTATGCTGACACCGATGGTGACGGTTTTGGAAACGCTGCTTCAAGTGTAGTTTCCTGTACAGGTCAACCTGTTGGATATGTAGCCAACAATACCGATTGTAATGACAATAACGTAAACATTT